>Ga0209026_1000002_pt1 | contig 1136158 bp, 1118 predicted proteins | sample AraplaCL_Col_mCL_FD_184262 | JGI IMG/M metagenome (GOLD analysis project Ga0209026, IMG submission 184262) | Arabidopsis root microbial communities from the University of North Carolina, USA - plate scrape CL_Col_mCL (SPAdes) (version 2) | ecosystem: Host-associated > Plants > Roots >... | reverse complement strand
TGAAGCCGGTCTTGAAGTCCATGGAAAAGTCATTGTTGTAGTAGTCGGCGTGGGTCTTCACCTCATTTGGAAAGCTCGCGCCGCCAAACAGCGTGACATACCAGAGATCCTCGGCGGGAGGAATTTCGACACCGTCGGCCGCGTGTGCCGAGGTCCAGCCAAGCGCCAACGCCAGCGTGGACACGCTGGCTATCAGGTTCCGTTTCATTGACACCCTATCCCGGACCGAAATCACTGACAGACATCACTCTTTGGCAATTGCGGAGCTGTCAACTTTCTAAGCGTCAAACATGGTCTTTCGACCGGCGTTACAGTGGTTCAGGTTGCAATACTGCAACAACCTGCCCTGGCAAGATGGTTAACGATGCTCGCGGCGAACATGCCTCTTGGCGCCGGGGATGGCGACAGTCAGGCGCGGTGGCGACTGGAGCCTGTGGTTCAAGGCCGCCGGCATCAAGGGCCCGCCGGTCGAATCCGGCTCGGAGTTTTCGCTTTACAGCATTGCCCTGCAGGCGGCGATCGACGGCGCCGGCGTGCTGATGGGGCACGAGGCGCTGGTGTCGCGCGCTTTGGCCGCCGGCTCGCTGGTTGAGCCGTTTCCGGACCGGCGCGTGCCGACCGGCCTCAGCCTTTCGATCCTGGCGCCCGAGCGACCACCCGCCCACGCCGCCGCGATGATCGACTGGCTGCTGGCGGAGCCGCCATCCGCACCTTGACCAGCGTCGCGGCGGCTCGTCCGGCCGCCTCGATATAAGCGACGTCGCGATGCACCAGCATCACCGAGAACACGCCGTCGATCAGAAGCACGATCTCGCGCGCCAGCGCTTCGGCGTCGGCAATGCCTTGGCCCGACAGCGCCTCCGCCAGCCAGGCCTCGAACCGCGCCTTGTGGCGCGAGCCGGCCTTGACCGCCGGGTGCCCGGGCATCGCAGCCAGCTCCGCCGCCGTGCGCAGAAAACCGCAGCCTTTCCATTTCGGGTGCGTCGCGACGCGGGCGAGGTTGGTGAAGATCGCCTCGACCTTTTGGTCCGGCCCGCCCTCGGTCGCCTCGAACCAGCCGGACATCTGCTTGAGGTTGGGCTGGTCGCGGCCTTCGAGATAGGCGGCGATCAGATCGTCCTTGCTGCGGAAATGATAGTAGAGCGTGCGCTTGGTGAGCCCGGCTTTCTCGGCCACCGCGTCGACGCTGACGCGCCCGATGCCTTCGGCATAGAAGAGTTTTGTCGCCGCATCCACGATGCGCTGGCGGGTTGGGCTGGGCTGTTCGTTCATCCGTCAAGTATACCGACTAGTGAATATACACACAATCGCAAAGCTGCTCCCTTGCGGCCATTCCAGACCGCAGAGGAACGACCATGACCGAACCCGTGCTTTGCGAGATCCGCGACCGCGTCGCGGTGCTCACGCCCAACCGCCCCGAGAAGCTCAATGCCTTGAACTACGCGCTCATCGACCGGCTGCTGGCGATCCTCGACCGGATCGAAACCGACGACGCGGTCGGCGCCATCATCCTGACTGGGGCAGGGGAACGGGCGTTTTCGGCCGGCGGCGACATCCATGAATTCTCGCGCAGCGTCGCCCAGGGCGCGGATACGGCGCTGCTTGATTTCGTCATGCGCGGCCAGCGGCTGACCGCGCGGCTGGAGGCTTTTCGAAAACCCATCATCGCCGCCGTCAACGGACTTGCCTTCGGCGGCGGCTGCGAGATCACCGAAGCGGTGCCTTTGGCGATCGCCAGCGACCGCGCGCTGTTCGCCAAGCCGGAGATCAAGCTTGGAATGCCGCCGACCTTCGGCGGCACGCAGCGCCTGCCGCGGCTCGCCGGGCGCAAGCGCGCGCTGGAACTGCTTTTGACCGGCGAGACGTTTTCCGCCACCCGCGCCGTGGAGCTCGACCTGGTCAACCGCGTCGTGCCGCATGCCGAGCTGATGCCGGCGGCCTTCGACCTTGCCCGCCGCATCCTCTGCCATTCGCCGGCGGCGGTCGCCAGCATCCTCACCGCGGTGGCGCGCGGCATCAATCTCTCCATCGCCGAGGGCCTGCTGGTCGAGGCCGAGCAGTTCGCCCGCATGGCTCCGACCGCCGATCTCAGGGAAGGCCTGAGCGCCTGGATCGAGCGGCGACAAGCGGCCTATGACGGCTCTTGGGCGCACATCACCCGGCCGGCCGAGACAAGAAGCGCTTTGCGGCGGCTCGACCGGGCGGCGGGCGGCAAATAGCGCCTTAGGCCACCGCCTTTAGCGGCGGCTGCAGGCGAGCGGCGGCGGCCAACATATCGGTCTGGGTGATCAGTCCAACGACTTGCCGCTCAGCGTCGACGATCACCACCGCATGGCTGCGGCCATCGGTCAGCACCGGCAGCAGGCTCATCGCCGGCGCGTCGGGCGCGGCAGTGCCAGCTTTTGCCATCACCCCTTGCACCGTGTCGGTGGCCCTGGTCAGCTCGCGCAGGCCGACCGCACCAGCGAGCCGCCCATCGGCATCGAGCACCGGCAAGGTGCGGATGTTGTGGTCGAGCAGAAGCTTGCGCGCGTCGTCGGCGCTTGCGGTCTCCGGCACAGAGATCACGTCGCGCGACATGATATCGCTACATAACAGCGAGCGCTGCGAGCGCACCATCGCCTGGAGCTCAACCTGGCGCAGCAGTCGCTCGAGATCCTCGCGGTCGATGTCGAAACTTTCGTCGAGCGCGGCAAGGGCGGCATCGACATCCTCCGGCCGGAAGCCGACGCGTTCGGCGGGCGGCAGATCGGTGGTGCCGTGGTTGTTGGCGGCCGGCTGGTGCACATGCGGATAGTTGCGCCGTGACAATTTGTGGAAGAGCAAGCCGAGCGCCACCAGCACGATCGAGTTCAGCGCCACCGGCACGAACGGGAACAGGAAGCCGGCGGCGGCGACGGCCGGGCCGCCGATGATGCCGGTCAGTGCGGCGGCCCCGCCCGGCGGATGCAGGCAGCGCGTGAACGACAGGGCGGCGATGGCCAGCGCCACCGCAAGGCCCGAGGCGATCACCGGATCGTGCACGAAACGCGCCACCGTCACGCCGACCAGCGCCGAAATCGTGTTGCCGCCGATGATCGACCAGGGCTGCGCCAGTGGGCTCGACGGCACGGCAAACAGCAGCACGGCGGACGCTCCGATCGGCGCCACCAGCATCGCGACATACTCGCCCTTGCCCATTGTCAGCCCGCTGATCACGCCGGTCAGCGCGATGGCGATCACGGCGCCGATGCAGGCGATCAGCCGCTCGCGCAGCGTGGCGCCGGCAAGGATCGGAACAAAAAGGCGCGGCGCCATGGCGGGGTCCTGTCGAAACGGAATGTCGTGCTGCCGGCAATGCCGCCGAAGGCGGCAATTGGAAAGCCGAACCAATCCGCATCGCCGCCGCTTGGGGGAATATTATTGCACGGCGCCGAGCTCATAGCATGCCGCCAACGTCCCCGGCATTGCCAATCGCGCCAGGGCGTTAGCCGCTTTTGCGGAATCGATCTGGCAAGCCGCCGGCCGCTCACTTCGCGCGTGCAGTGAAACCCTTGCGCGCGACCAGCAACAGCGCGGAAAAATCCCGCGCCAAATGGATGGCTGCGGCCTCACCGATGCCCTGGCTGGCGCCGGTGATGACGGCAACGGATTTCGACATGGCGGTTGTCCTTTAGGAGCGGAGGAAGCCAAGGATCGCGGCCGCGATCTCCCCGGCATGGGTCTCGAGCGCGAAATGTCCGGTGTCGAGGAAGCGCACCACGGCGTCCGGCATGTCGCGCTTGAACGCCTCGGCGCCGGGCGGGATGAAGAATGGATCGTTCTTGCCCCAGATGGCGAGGAAGGGCGGCTTGTGGGTGCGGAAATAGGCCTGGAAGGCCGGGTAGAGCGCGACGTTGCTCTTGTAGTCGCCGAAGAGGTCGAGCTGGATTTCTTCCGCGCCCGGGCGGCTGAAATAGAGACTGTCGAGAGAATAGCCATCGGGCGAAACCAGGCCAGCCGGCGCGCCATGCGTATACTGCCAGGCAACTGCTTCCGGCTTGAAGGCCGGGCGCAGCGCCTCGCGGTTCGCCGGCGAGGGGTCGCGCCAATAGGTCTGGATCGGCTTCCAGTCCTCGCCCAGACCCTCCTCATAGGCGTTGCCGTTTTGCGAAATGATCGCGGCGATGCGCTCGGGATGTTTCACCGCCAGCCGGAAGCCGATCGGCGCACCGTAGTCGAAGACGTAGACGCCGAAGCGGTCGAAGCCGACCACTTCGGTGAAGCGGTCGATGATGTCGGCCATGCGGTCGAACGTATAGGTGAATTCGTTCGCCTGCGGCATGTCGGAGCGGCCGAAGCCCGGCAGGTCGGGCGCAATGATGTGGAAGTGGTCGGCAAGCAACGGAATGAGGTCGCGAAACATATGGCTCGAGCTCGGAAAGCCGTGCAGCAGCAGCAGCTTTGGCGCGCCGGGCTGGCCTGCTTCTCGATAGAAGATGTTGAAGCCGTCGACGTTCGCGGTGTAGTAGGACGTCATGTTTTCTCTCCGTTAGCGTAACTGAATTGTCTGGTTAAAACGGGTTATCTCGCGTCAGGCCTGCGCGGCGTCGAGGATGATCTCGACGACAGCGTCGGGCGCGGTGACCATTGGCGTGTGGTCGAATGGCAGGGCGCGCGTGCGCGCCTTCATCCGCGCCGCCACGAAGTGCTTCCTTCGATTAAGTTGGTAACCTGTTTACGACATCTAAAACGGTTATGTCTTCGAGTGATAACTTGTCAAGCGGCTTCAAACTGGTTATCACTAGGTCGTGTTCACGAAGGAGCGCCCGCGGCCTGCCGCTGCCGGTTTCGAATGGAGCTGCGAATGGATCGCTCACCCGCGCTTTTCGTCGGCGACGCGCCCGGCCTTGATTTCCTCAACACGGTCGCGACGCCGATTGATACGCCCGTCGACTGGATCGACGACGGCGAAGGCTTGCTGGATTGGTTGGGACAGGCGCGGTTGGTGCCGGCGGATGTGCTGGCAACGATGCGCAGCCAGGCGCTGCCCGGCGAACTCGACAAAACAGCCGATCAGGCGCGGCATCTGCGCGAATGGTTCCGAGGCTTTGTGCAGGCGCGCAAGGGGCGAGCGCTGACGACCAAGGATCTCGCGGAGCTCGATCCGCTCAATCGCCTGCTGGAGCGCGACGAAACGTTCAGCCGGATCGCTGCGGCTGGCGAGGGCGCGCCGTTCGCGCTTCAGACGAACCGTAAATGGCGCACGCCGGAGTCCCTGTTGCTGCCGATCGGCGAGGCGCTGGCCGGCCTCGTCTGCGCAGAGGATTTTTCCCATGTGAAGGCGTGCGAAGGCCCGGCCTGCACGCTGCTTTTCGCCGACCACACACGCGGGCACCGGCGCCGCTGGTGCAGCATGGCGGCGTGCGGCAACCGTGCAAAGCAGGCCGCCCACCGGCACCGCGTCCGGGACCATCACTGAGCAGCGAGGCTCAGCCCACGGCTGCTGCCGCGGCGAGCCCGCGAAGAATGTCGGCCTTGAGATCCTCGACATCCTCCAGCCCGACCTGCAGGCGCACCAGCGAGCCGGCGTAAGCGCCCTTGGCGACGGTGCGGTCGCCGAGGAACACCGGCACGGCAAGGCTCTCATAGCCGCCCCAGGAATAGCCGAGGCCGAAGAGTTTCAGCGCGTCGAGGAAGGCGTGCTGCGCCTTTTGCCCGCCACCGGCGAGCACGATCGAAAACACGCCGCTGGAGCCGGAAAAATCGCGCTTCCAGAGCGCATGGTCCGGATGGCTTTCCAGCGCCGGGTACAGCACCTGCGCCACGCCCGACTGCGCCTCCAGCCAGCGCGCGATCTCGAGCGCGCTCTTGCGGTGATGCTCCAGCCTGACCCCCATGGTGCGCAGGCCGCGCAGCACCTGGTAGATGTCGTCCGGGCCGGAGCAGCAGCCCATCGCGCAGAAACCGTCGAAAAGCTGTTTCCAGCAGGCCTCATTGGCCGAGACCAGGCCGAGCAGCACGTCGGAATGGCCGGCTGGATATTTCGTCGCGGCGTGGATCGAAATGTCGACGCCGTGGTCCAGCGGCTTGAAATAGAGCGGCGTCGCCCAGGTGTTGTCCATCATGACGATGGCGCCGGCCGCATGCGCGGCTTTGGCGATCGCCGGAATGTCTTGCACTTCATAGGTGTTCGACCCTGGCGATTCGGTGAACACGACCTTGGTGTTCGGCCTGATCAGCGCGGCGATGCCGTCGCCGATGCGCGGTTCGTAATACTCGACATCGACACCCAGCCGCTTCAGCATCGTGTCGGCGAAGTGGCGCGTCGGATGGTAGACGCTGTCGACGATCAACAGGTGATCGCCGGCGGCAAGGAAAGCCAGCAGCGGCACCGTCACCGCCGCCAGTCCCGAGGGCACCGCGATCGTGCCGGCGGACCCTTCGAGCGCGTCGACGGCGAGCGTAAGCGCATCCATCGTCGGCGTGCCGCGCGTGCCATAGGTGTATTTCTGGCTGCGGCCGGCCATCGAGGCGGCGTCGGGATAGAGTACCGTCGATGCATGCACGACAGGCGGATTGACGAAGCCGAAATAGTCGCGCGGGTTGTTGCCGGAATGGGCAAGCAGCGTGTTGATGCCCATTTCGATGCCGTCTTTTGCCATGGTTCGTCGCCAGCCAGATAATGTCAGGGTCAAATGATGTCAGGAGGAGAGCCATAGAGCGCCGGCAAAGGCCGCGCAACCGGCGCCGCCCCGCCAAAAGCCGGTCTTCCGCTGGGCCAATCCAGCGGCGCGTCGCGCAATAACGGGTTGCTATTGGGCAAGCGGATTTAGGCTCAGGACCTCGGTCCGGCACCGCCCCATTTGACCGATTTGTTTGCACCGCTTGCCGATTTCCTGGTGCCCTTGTCCGCAATTCAGGCATTTGCGGCAATTGCTTTTCAAACCTGTCGCGAAACGGTCATTTCCCTTGACCTCACAGGAATAATCGCCTTCGATGCGTTTCGTGAATGGGAGGCAGTGCATCGCAAAACGATGCGGGTCCGGGAGTGGGCCTTAAAGTGGGAGCTGCGTTCACACACGAAAAAAGATCAAGCGTCACCTGGGAGCAGGGACGCCTGTAACAGAAAAGGGTCTGTGGGTCATGAAACACATTGCATTGGGCATTCTTGGCGTCGCGGCGCTCGGCTTCACGGCGTCGGCCGCGTCGGCCAGCACGCTCGACACCGTCAAGGCGAAAGGCTTCATCCAGTGCGGCGTCTCGACAGGTCTGGCCGGCTTCTCGGCGCCGGACGACAAGGGCGACTGGAAGGGCATTGACGCCGATTTCTGCCGCGCGGTCGCGGCCGCCGTCTTCGGCGATGCCACCAAGGTCAAGTTCACCCCGCTCAGCGCCAAGGAGCGCTTCACCGCGCTGCAGTCGGGCGAGATCGACATCCTGTCGCGCAACACCACCTGGACCAGCAACCGCGACAGCGCGCTCGGCCTCGATTTCGTCGGCGTCACTTACTATGACGGCCAGGGCTTCATGATCAACGCCAAGAAGCTGCCGGGCGTAAACTCGGCGCTGCAGCTTTCGGGCGCCGCGGTCTGCGTGCAGAGCGGCACCACCACCGAGCTCAACCTCGCCGACTACTTCAAGAAGAACAAGATGGAGTACAACCCTGTTGTCTTCGAGAAGCTGGAAGAGGTCAACGCCGCCTATGATTCCGGCCGTTGCGACGCCTACACCACGGACCAGTCCGGCCTTTACGGCATCCGCCTGACGCTGTCCTCGCCGGCCGACCATGTCGTGCTGCCCGAGATCATCTCCAAGGAGCCGCTCGGCCCGGCCGTGCGCCAGGGCGACGACCAGTGGGCCCATATCGCGCGCTGGACCTATTTCGCGCTGCTCAACGCCGAGGAGGCCGGCATCACGCAGGCCAATGTCGACGAGATGAAGACCTCGACCGACCCGAACATCCAGCGTCTGCTCGGCACCGAGCCGGACGGTAAGTACGGCGCCGATCTCGGCCTGTCCAACGACTGGGTCGTCAACATCGTCAAGGCCGTCGGCAACTACGGCGAAATGTTCGAGCGCAATGTCGGCTCGGGCAGCCCGCTCAAGATCGCACGCGGCATCAACGCGCTGTGGACCAAGGGCGGCCTGCAATATGGTCCGCCGATCCGCTGATCGAAACGTGATCCGGGGGCCAGATCGTCTGGCTCCCGGTTTCTCTTTCCAGGGGACGGTCCATGGCTTCGCAGGAAATCCTTCGCGAGGAGCCGAGTCGCGGCTCCCTCATCAATGACCCGAAAATCCGCGGCCTGTTTTTTCAGACGCTGGTCGTAATCCTTCTCTTCGGCTCGATTTATTGGATCGTCCAAAACGTCATCGAGAACCTCCAGCGCCTGCACATTGCCTCAGGATTCGCCTTCCTGAAGAACAGAGCGGGCTTCGATATCCCGCAACTGCCGATCGCCTACACATCCGACGCGACCTACGGCCGTGCGCTGGTAGTCGGTCTTATCAACACGATCATCGTTGCCGTCGTCGGCATCGTCATCGCTACCATCGTCGGCTTCGTCATCGGCATTGGCCGGCTGTCTCAGAACTGGCTGATCCGCAAGATCTGCACGGTCTATGTCGAGATCTTCCGCAACATCCCGCCGCTGCTGGTCATCTTTTTCTGGTATTCCGGCGTGCTGGCCGTCCTGCCGGCGCCGCGCGACAGCATCCATCTGCCGTTCGGCTCTTTCCTTAATCAGCGTGGTTTCTACCTGCCGCACGCCATTTGGGGCGACGGCTCCTGGCTGATCGGCGTTGCTCTCCTGCTCGCCATTGCAATGGCCTGGTTTGTCGCTCGCAGGGCGCGACAGCGGCAATTGGCGACCGGCCAGCAGTTCCCGGTATTCTGGACGTCGGTCGGCCTGATCGTCGGCCTGCCGGTGCTCGCCTTCCTGTTCAGCGGCATGCCGCTCACCTTCGATTTTCCGAAACAGTCGACCTTCAACCTGACTGGCGGCTTCTGGATCAAGCCGGAATTCCTGTCGCTGCTTCTGGCGCTGTCCTTCTATACGGCGGCCTTCATCGCCGAGATCGTGCGCGCCGGCATCAGGGGCGTCAGCAAGGGCCAGACCGAGGCCGCAGCCGCACTTGGCCTTCGCTCCGGCCCGATCCTGCGCCTGGTGGTTATTCCGCAGGCGATGCGCATCGTCATTCCGCCGCTCACCAGCCAGTATCTGAACCTGACCAAGAACTCGTCGCTCGCGATCGCTATCGGTTATCCAGACCTCACCGCTATCGCAGGCACGGTGCTCAACCAGACCGGACAAGCGGTGGAAGGCGTGTTCATCATGATGATCGCTTACCTGGTGCTGAGCCTTGTGACATCCGCCGTCATGAACGTCGTCAACGCCAGAATGGCGCTGGTGGAGAGGTAGGGCCATGCAGGAACACGACATGTCCTGGGTGCGTACGGAGATGGCTCTCGCCCAGCCGGCGCCGCTTAGCGAACGTGGCGCCTATGCCTGGATACGCAAGAACCTGATCGGTTCGGTCGGCGACACCATCCTCACCGTTCTCGGCATCGCCATTGTGCTGTGGATTTTGCCGCAGGTCATCAATTGGGCCTTCATCCATGCGGTGTGGACCGGGCCGGACCGCACTGTGTGCACCACCGCCGCGCAAGGCGGCATCCAGCCCGAAGGCTGGACCGGCGCCTGCTGGGCGTTTGTCAACGCCAAATTCGGCCAGTTCATGTTCGGCACCTATCCGATCGAGGAGCGCTGGCGGCCGATCCTGGTCGCCATCCTGTTCGTGGTCCTGCTGGTGCCGATGCTGGTCCCGCGCGTGCCGCACAAGGGGCTGAATGCGCTCCTGCTGTTCGTAGCGCTGCCGATCGTCTCGTTCTTTTTGCTGGTCGGTGGGATATTCGGCCTGCCTCATGTCGAGACCGCGCGCTGGGGCGGGTTGCTGGTGACGCTCAGCCTTTCCTTCGTCGGCATTGCCGTGTCGTTGCCGCTCGGCGTTGTCCTTGCACTCGGGCGGCGTTCGAAGATGCCGATCATAAAGACGCTTTGCATCGTCTTCATCGAAACGGTTCGCGGCATTCCTCTGATCACCGTGCTGTTTTTTGCCAGCGTGATGCTGCCGCTGTTCCTGCCTGCCGGCGTCACCTTCGACAAGTTCCTGCGAGCGCTGATCGGCGTATCGCTGTTTGCCGCCGCCTATATGGCGGAGGTGATCCGCGGCGGGCTGCAGGCGATCCCGAAGGGCCAGTATGAAGGCGCCGACTCGCTTGGCCTCGGTTATTGGCAGAAAATGGGCCTGATCGTCTTGCCGCAGGCGCTGAAGCTGGTCATTCCGGGCATCGTCAACACCTTCATCGGCATGTTCAAGGACACCAGCCTGGTGCTGATCATCTCGATGTTCGACCTGCTTGGCGTGGTGAAGCAAAACTTCGCCGATGCCAATTGGGCGACACCGCAGACCGCGAGATCCGGGCTGATCTTTGCCGCCTTCGTGTTTTGGCTGTTCTGCTTCGGCATGTCGCGCTATTCAATGTATACCGAACGCCGGCTGGACACCGGCTACAAACGCTGACGCATGTCGCCCATAGCGGTTTTGGGGTAACGACATGCATCAAAAACAACAATAAGGGGAATTGCTTATGGCCACCGAAAACGCCGTCAGCGCCGAAGAAATCAAGGTCGATGTCAAGAAGATGCACATCTCGACCACCGATGTCGCCATCGACATCGTCGGCATGCACAAATGGTATGGCGAGTTCCATGTGCTGAAGGACATCAACCTCAAGGTGATGCGCGGCGAGCGCATCGTCATCTGCGGTCCGTCCGGCTCCGGCAAATCGACCATGATCCGCTGCATCAACCGGCTGGAAGAGCACCAGAAGGGCAAGATCATCGTCGACGGCAAGGAACTCACCAATGATCTGAAGAAGATCGACGAAGTGCGCCGCGAGGTCGGCATGGTGTTCCAGCACTTCAACCTGTTTCCGCACCTGACCATCCTGGAGAACTGCACGCTGGCGCCGATCTGGGTGCGCAAGATGCCGAAGAAGCAGGCCGAAGAGATCGCCATGCATTTCCTGAAGCGTGTGAAGATCCCGGAGCAGGCCAACAAATATCCGGGACAGCTGTCGGGCGGCCAGCAGCAGCGCGTGGCGATCGCGCGCTCGCTGTGCATGAACCCGCGCATCATGCTGTTCGACGAGCCGACTTCGGCGCTCGATCCCGAGATGATAAAGGAAGTGCTGGAGACGATGGTGGGTCTTGCCGAGGAAGGAATGACGATGCTGTGCGTCACCCACGAAATGGGCTTTGCCCGCAAGGTCGCCAACCGCGTGATCTTCATGGATCAGGGCCAGATCGTCGAGCAGAACACGCCAGCCGAGTTCTTCGATCATCCGCGCCATGAGCGCACGAAACTGTTCCTCAGCCAGATCCTGCACTGAGCGGTTCCAACCGAACAAAGCCCGGCCGCACTGCGGCCGGGCTTTTGTTGGAGCGAGCAGTGCGAAGCTCGCAAATACAGCATGTTGCGTGCCGGCGGTGAGCATTGTTCGCCAGGCGGCCGGCTCGATGCCGGTCATCATCTCACCGCTAACGATACTATCTTCCTCGGTGCGCGCTCTCGACAGCGGCGTCGACGAGTGGCCGGTATGAGCGCAATCTTACCAATCAGTAAGCCGGCCGTCGTTGACGTGGGACCGGACGGACGAGAGATTGGAGCGCATGACAGCCGACTGGCTCCGAACAATGCCAATCCTTCTGATCATTGCTTCAGGCTCGACGAGCCTGGCGGGCACTTCGGCCGTGGTCGATGCATTTGCGGCGGACGCCGCCATTCCGGTGGTTGCCAATGTGGCGCGTCGCGCCGACGTTCCGGTTTCGCTCGTTGGCCTTGGTTCGGTCGCGCCACTGCATAGCGTCACCGTAACCAGCCGGATCGACGGCGCCCTGATGAAGCTCGACTTCGCCGACGGCCAGGACGTGCGCGCGGGTGATCTTCTGGCTGAAATAGACCCGCAGCCAGCGCAGGCGGCTCTGGCGCAGGCACAGGCCACGAAGACGAAGGACGACGTCGCGTTGCAAAATGCCAGGCTCGATTTGTCTCGTGCGCAGACGCTGACGACCAAGGGTGTCGGGTCGACGCAGGCCTTGGACACGGCAAAGGCGGCTGTGGCGCAGCTCGAAGCAACCGCCAAGGTCGACCAGGCAGCGATCGACATTGCGCAAATCCAGCTAGCATTCACGCAAATCCGCTCGCCTCTGGACGGTCGGACCGGAATTCACATGGTCGATGCCGGCAATATTGTCCGCGCCAGCGACACGGCCGGGATTGTCAGGATCAATCAGATCCATCCCATCGCCGTCGATTTTTCATTGCCGTCGGGCGATCTCGCCCGAATCCAGGCCGCCATGAAGTCCGGCAATGCTCCCGTGGTCGCCGAGGACAACACCGGCCAGCGACTGGCGTCCGGGCGCTTGAGCGTGATCGACAACCAGATCAACAGCGCGGCCTCCATAATCAGGATACGCGCTGTCTTCGAGAACGCCGACGACCGCCTTTGGCCGGGACAGTTCGTCAATGTCCGTGTCCAGGTGGAATTGCAGCGGGGCGTGGTCACGGTTCCGGTGACGGCTGTGGTGCGTGGCCCGGATGGACCCTACGTTTTCGTCGTCGACAACGCCAAGCATATCGTTAAGCGACCGGTCGCTGTCGGGTATTCGAATGCCGAACTTGCCGTCATCGGGGAGGGCGTTCAACCCGGTGAGACCGTCGTCACCGACGGTCAATATCGCGTCCAGGACGGCGATCTTGTTGACGTGAGCACGGCTCCGGCCGCGAACTAGCCATGAACATCTCGGCGCCCTTCATTGTCCGCCCGATTGCCACCACACTCCTGGCCATCGGCGTGACGCTGGTCGGTCTGGTGGCATATTTCCTGCTGCCGATCGCTGGCGTGCCACAGGTTGAAATCCCGACCATCCAGGTGTCGGCGAGCCTGCCGGGGTCGAATGCCGAAACGATGGCGACGACAGTCGCCGCACCACTCGAAAGGCAGCTCGCGCTGATTTCGGGCGTCACTTCCATCAGTTCGAGCAGTTCGCTCGGCCGCACCTCGATCCAGGTCGAGTTCGACCTCGACCGCACCCTCGACGGCGCTGCGCAAGACGTGCAGACCGCCATCAGCGCCGCAGGTGGCGACCTGCCGAAAGATCTTCCCAGTCCGCCAACCTACGAGAAGGCCAATCCGGCCGACGCGCAGTTGATGTCGATTGCCGTCACCTCGGCCGACCTTCCGATCGACAGGGTCGACGACTACGTCGAGAACTACCTGGCGCTGCAACTATCGCGCGTTGTCGGCGTTGGCCTGGTCGATTTCCATGGCGAGCAGAAATCGGCTGTCCGCGTCCAGGTGAACCCGTCTGCCGCGGCGTCCCTCGGCCTCAGCCTCGAGGATATCCGTTCCGCGATATCGAGCGCTAGCGTCAACGCGCCCAAGGGCACACTGAATGGCCCGCGACAATCGCTGACGCTCGCGGCGACCGACCAGCTCTCCAATGCGGCCGCGTTCAACTCGGTGATCATCGCCTACCATGGAGGCGCGCCAGTTCGCGTCAGCGACATTGGCGCCGCCATCGATGGCGTCGAGGACATCAGGCAGGCGGCGTGGCTCGGCGACAAACGCGCGGTTATCATCGATGTTCACAAGCAGCCAGGCTACAACATTAACGAGACGGTACAGCGGGTCAAAGACCTGCTGCCGGACCTTCAGCGCACACTGCCGCCTTCCATCAAGATGCAGGTCCTGGGCGATCGTACCCAGACCATCCGGTCGTCGGTCGAGGAAGTCCAGTTCACCATGGCCATCAGCATCGGCCTCGTCGTCCTGGTGATCTTCCTGTTCCTGAGGCACCTGCGCGCCACGCTCATTCCGAGCGTGACGATCCCGGTCTCGTTGTTATGCACCTGCGCGGCGATGTATGTGCTCGGTTACACCATCGACAACGTGTCCCTGATGGCGCTGACCATCGCCGTCGGCTTCATCATCGACGACGCCATCGTCATGGTGGAGAACATCATCCGCCATATCGAAAATGGCGATACGCCGATCGAGGCGGCGCTGAGTGGATCGCGCGAGATCGGCTTCACGATCATCTCGATGACGGCTTCGCTGGTCGCCGTCTTCATCCCGTTGCTTTTGATGGGCGGCCTGATCGGCCGGCTGTTCCGGGAGTTCGCGGTCGCGGTCAGCATCGCCATCATGATGTCGGGCGCAATCTCGCTGACGCTGACGCCCATGATGTGCGGCCGGCTGCTGAAACCGATCGATCGGAACGCGCGCGAGAATGTGTTTTCGCGTGGCCTGGAAGCCGCGTTTGCCGGCATGCTGCACGTCTATGAGGTCGGCTTGCGCTGGGTATTGCGCCACAAACCGGTCATGCTGCTTTTCATGGCTGCGACGCTCGGGGCGACCGTTTACCTCTACCAGGTCATCCCAAAGGGCTTCTTCCCGCAGCAGGACAACGGCACCATCAGCGGCAGCTCTGAGGCGGCGCAGGATATCTCCTACGACGCCATGGTCGCGCGGCAGCGGGAACTGGCCAAGGTGGTCGAGGCCGACCCCGACGTGCAGACGGTCTACTACTGGGTCGGCGCCAATCCGACCGTCAACAGCGGCCGGTTGATGATCGACCTCAAGCCGCTGAGCCAGAGGCATGCGACGGCTACCCAGGTCATCAGCCGCCTGCGTAAGGCGGCAGCCAAGGTCGAGGGCATCGCGCTTTTCGGCCAGGCCCGCCAGGATGTGCAGATCGGCGCCCGCGTCAGCAAGACCCAATACCAATACACGCTGCAGGACCCGGATGTGAACGAGCTGTTCAAATGGGCTCCTATCATGCTGGCCAAGCTCCAGAAACTGCCCGAATTGCAGGACGTGACCGGCGACCTGCAGGCAAGCGCGCCGAGGATGACTCTGAAGATCGACCGTGACCTGATTGGCCAGCTGGGCATCACGCCGCAGGCCGTCGACGACACACTTTACGACGCCTTCGGGCAGCGCCAGGTGGCGACGATCTTCACTCAGCTCGACCAGCATCATGTCGTGCTGGAGCTCGAGCCGCGCTTCCAGGAGGACGCCTCGGCGCTCGCGCGCCTGTTCGTCCGCTCGGGTACGAGCGGGCAGATGGTGCCGCTTTCGGCGTTGGCGCATTATGATACGTCGGTGTCGCCGCTGACCATCAACCATCAAGACCAGTTCCCGGCTGTCACGCTGTCGTTCAACGTGGCGCCCGGACATTCCCTTGGCGATGCGATCTCGGCGATTCAGCTGCTTGAACAGTCCGTGATCAAGCCAGCAGCGCTGACGACGCGCTATCAAGGATCGGCAAAGGTCTTCCAATCCTCGCTGGCGACGCAGCCATACCTGATCCTGGCGGCGATCGTCGCCGTCTACATCGTGCTCGGCATGCTCTATGAAAGCTTCGTGCATCCGCTCACGATCCTGTCGACGCTGCCATCGGCGGGCGTCGGCGCCTTCCTCGCGCTGATGGCGTTGGGTTATGACTTTTCGCTGATTGCCCTGATCGGCGTCATCTTGCTCGTCGGCATCGTTAAGAAGAACGCCATTATGATGATCGACTTCGCGCTAGACGGCGAGCGACGCAGGCAATTGCCGCCGGAGGAGGCCATCTACCAGGCCTGCATCCTGCGCTTCCGGCCGATCATGATGACGACGATGGCAGCATTGCTCGGCGGCCTGCCTTTGGCGCTCGGCACCGGCGCCGGTTCGGAGCTCCGCCGGCCGCTCGGCATCGCCATCGTCGGCGGCCTGCTGCTGTCACAGTTCCTGACCCTCTACACCACGCCGGTCATTTACATTTACCTCAGCAGGTTCGGCCATTTGAGATGGTTCTGGCGACGCGAGCCTGGCCCGGAGATCGTGATGCCTGACACCGGCACCGTTCCAGTTGCCGTTGTTCGCCCGGACACGCGGCCGGAACGGCTCCCGCCAGGGGGTCGCGTCCAGCCTAGGGTGGCCAAACCGCGCTGAGCGCGGTCGATCGCGTCTGTCTGGCCACTGGCGCCGACGCGGATCGTGCTATGAGGGCAAATCTTGAGGTTGGGCTGTCTTGATGAAGTTCTTGCGGTTCCTGGTAGCAGTGCTGGCTACTTTGGCTCTCGCCGCGGCCATCGGTACGCTGGTGCCGCGCCCGCTCTGGCCTGCCGCCGCAAGAGGCGAGGGCACGCGTCACATATTGGTGCTGAAGAACCCGATCCACACCGATATCGCCATTCCCGTCGATGACGGCGTCCGCCAACGCTTCGCTTTCCTTGCCGAGGCCGGATTGCCCACCGATGCGCCGGAGGCGCGCTACATCGTCTTCGGCTGGGGCGGCCGCGCCTTCTATCTGGAGACGCCGACCTGGTCTCAGTTGAAACCGGTGCCCGTGCTCAAGGCGCTGACGCTCGACGTCTCGGTGATGCATGTCGATATCACCGGCGCCATCAAGGAGCCGCATCCCGACGTCGCCGGCTTCGACATCGACGAGGCGCATTTCGCGGCACTCATCGACTATATCGCGGCAAGTTTTCAACAGGGGCCAAGCGGCCCGCTGATGATCGCGGACGCTGGCTATTCCACTTATGACCGGTTCTACGAGGCAAAGGGCCATTTCAACGCGCTGGCCGGTTGCAACACCTGGACGGCAGCGGGCCTCCGCGTTGCCGGCTTACGCACGGGCTGGTGGAACCCGCTGCCGGTGTCGCTGTGGTGGTCGATGGGGTTGTATGATTAGCGGCTCATACGGCGCCGCCGCGTTCCGTCACACCCCCTCTGGCCTGCCGGCCATCTCCCCGCAAGGGGGAAATCCGCAGTTCTGCTGCCTCGCCAGTTCTGCAACGTTGGAGATTGGCGAAGGCCGTCATGACATCAGATCTCCCCCTTGCGGGAGAGATGCCCGGCAGGGCAGAGGGGGGCGCTGTCCCGCCAGCTTATCCCGCTCGTCGAACGCCTACCGCCGCACCACCTTCTTCTCGTCCCAGCCATACAGCCAGTCCAGATCCGCCGCGAGCTCCTGCGCCGGTCGCGTCGCCAGCACCAGGTTGCGGGCAATCGCCACCGGTCCCCAGGCATGCCAGGCCATGCGGTTGAGCGCACCGCGCTTCAGCACTTTTTCCACGCGCGGTCGGCGCAGATTGTTCCAGATGGTCAGGCTTTGCTTTGGATCGCCCGGAAACTCGGCGACGAGATTGGCGAGCATTGCGGCGTCCTCGATCGCCATCGCGGCGCCCTGGGCGGCGAATGGCGTCATCGCATGCGCGGCGTCGCCGATCAGTGCGACGCCGTCAGGCATCGTCCAACGCTGCTGCTCGACGGTGTGGATCGGAAATGCCGTCCATGGACCGGCGAGCCCCACCAGCTTTGCCAGCGCCGGCGCCGTGCCGCGCATGGCGCTGGTGAGGATCACGGGGGCGGCATGGCCGGACCAGCCTTCCGCGATGCGCTCGCCCTTGGTGAAGGCGGCAAGGTTGAAGGCGCTGCCCTGGCTCACCGGATAGGCGACTAGGTGGAAGCCCGGATGCAGGAATGTCGTGACGCAGCCTTTGGCGCCGATTGCCGCAAAGGCCTGGCCTGCTGGACTCTCGGCGGGGATCGTGGCGCGCCAAGCCAGCTCGCCGGAAAAGCGGCTCTGCGCGAAGCCGGTCGTCTTCCCGACAAGTTGGGAGCGGACCGAAGACCAGACGCCATCCGCGCCAACCAGGAGATCGCCCGGAATTTCCCGGACCTTGCCCTCGATCTCGACCGATAACGTCCGCCGATCGACGGTGATGGCCGTCACCTTTGCGCCAGTGACGAGCTCGATATCGGGCAGCTTGGCCACGGTGACCATCAGGGCTGCCTGCAGGTCGGCGCGGTGCGCTGCGAGATAAGGCGCGCCCCAACGCCTTTCGCCGGCGGCGCCGAGGGGCACGCGCGCCAGCTCGCGCAGGCTTCTCGCCTCCTTCAGCACCACTGCTTCCGGCCGCACGGCGTTGGGCAGCAAGCGGTCGAGCACGCCTAGTCGCTCGAGGATGCGCGTCGCGTTGGGGGAAAGCTGGATGCCGGCGCCGGCAGCTTCGAGCTGTTTTGCCTGTTCGAAGATTTTTACCGGGGCGCCGCGCGCCGAAAAGGCAAGCGCTGCCGTCAGCCCGGCTATGCCGGCCCCGGCGATGACGATCTGCCGAGGCCGCTCTGCGCTCATGATCCAGCGGTCATCCGCGGGTCAGGCGGCCTGGTCGATATAGAGGCAGCCGGCCGGCTGCGTTTCCGTCGCTTTCAGCGATGCCGAATAGCGGTAGAGCGTCGAGCAATAGGGACAGACCTTCTCATTGTCGTCGCCCATGTCGAGAAACACATGCGGATGGTCGAAAGGCGGATTGGCGCCGGTGCACATGAATTCCCTGACGCCGATCTCGATGACCGGATGGCCCGCGTCGTTCTGGAAATGGGGAATGCTACCGCCTGCCATCGTCGTCTCCAATCGGGTTCGGCCAGTGGGTGTGACCAGTGGGTTTGACCAGCCTGCATCTGGATCATAACAGGTCCGTTTGCAAGATCGATGAAATCAAACTGTCGCAAAAGCCTGTCAGAGGATAAGTTGAGCCGGTTAAGCGCATGCGGCTGGAATCGGAGCGATTCCGTGACGATCATGCGTCACGAAAACATGGTAGAGCGTCGATAGGGCGCTCCCAGGAGACGGTTGCGGGGGGCAAGAGCGGTAACCATGAACGAACTGAAGCCTGTGCAGAGCGAGTTCATCACCGTCGAGGCGGCAAGCCCCGATGGCGGCAATCCGGATCGTTTCGTCAATCGCGAGTTTTCCTGGCTGCAGTTCAACCGCCGGGTGCTCGAAGAATCGCTCAACGAGCATCACCCGCTGCTCGAGCGCGTCCGCTTCCTGTCGATCTCGGCCGCTAACCTCGACGAATTCTTCATGGTTCGCGTAGCCGGCCTCGCCGGCCAGGTGCGCGAGGGCATCGCGCTGAAGAGCCCGGACGGCCGCACGCCCGAGCAGCAGCTCGAACAGCTGCTGCGCGAGGTCGAGCGCCTGCAGGAGGACCAGCAGAAGAGCCTTTCGACCCTCAACGTGCTGCTCAACAAGGAAGGCATCGAGAGCATCACTCGCGACGCGCTCACCAAGGACGAGAAGACCTGGCTGGAAGATCATTTCCAGGAACAGGTTTTCCCGGTGCTGACGCCGCTGTCGATCGATCCGGCGCATCCATTCCCGTTCATCCCCAATCTCGGCTTCTCGATCGCGCTACAACTGCGCCATCGCAAGAATGGCGAGGAAATGAGCGCGCTCCTGCGCCTGCCGGTGGCGCTGCGGCGCTTCATCCGCCTGCCGGACCGCAAGCACCATATCCGCTTCATCCCGCTGGAAGAGGTGGTCGGCATCTATATCGGCAAGCTTTTCCCAGGCTATGAGGTCAAGGGCTCCGGCACGTTCCGCATCATCCGCGACAGCGATATCGAGGTGGAAGAAGAGTCCGAAGACCTGGTGCGCCTGTTCGAGACGGCGCTGAAGCGGCGCCGCCGCGGTTCGGTGATCCGCATCGAGTTCGACACGCTGATGCCGGCCCAACTGCGCGACTTCGTCGCCGGCGAGCTCGGCGTCTCGTCGAGCCGCATCAGCGTGCTCACCGGCCCGCTGGCGCTCAACCAGATCTCCGAGATCGTCGCCATCCCGCGTGACGACCTCAAATTCACGCCCTACAATCCGCGCTTTCCCGAGCGTATCCGCGAACATGGCGGCGACTGCCTGGCGGCTATCCGCGAGAAGGACATCGTCGTCCACCATCCTTACGAGTCCTTCGACGTGGTGGTGCAGTTCCTGCGCCAGGCGGCGGCCGATCCGGAAGTGGTGGCGATCAAGCAGACGCTTTACCGCACGTCCAACGACAGCCCGATCGTGCGCGCGCTGATCGACGCCGCCGAGGCCGGCAAGTCGGTGACCGCGCTTGTCGAGCTCAAGGCGCGCTTCGACGAGGAGGCCAACATCCGCTGGGCGCGCGACCTCGAACGCGCCGGCGTCCAGGTCGTGTTTGGCTTCCTGGAACTGAAAACCCACGCCAAGATGTCGCTGGTGGTGCGCCGCGAGGACGGCAGGCTGCGCAACTATGTGCATCTGGGCACCGGCAACTACCATCCGGTCACCGCGCGCATCTACACCGACCTGTCCTTCTTCACCACCGACCCGACGATCGCACGCGACGTCGCGCAGTTGTTCAACTTCATCACCGGCTATGCGGAGCCGGCGGAGGAGATGCGCATTGCCGTGTCGCCCTTCACGCTGCGCAATCGCATCCTGAAGCACATCGCCGAAGAGGTGGTGCATGCCCGCGAAGGCCATCCGGCGCGCATCTGGATGAAGATGAATGCGCTGGTCGACCCGATCATCATCGACGCGCTTTACGACGCCAGTCGCGCCGGCGTCGAAATCGACCTCGTCGTGCGCGGCATCTGCTGCCTGCGGCCGCAGGTGCCGGGCCTGTCGGAAAACATCCGCGTGAAGTCGATCGTCGGCCGTTTCCTCGAGCACAGCCGCATCTTCTGCTTTGGCAATGGCCACGGCCTGCCGTCGGACGAGGCGATCATCTACATCTCCTCGGCCGACATGATGCCGCGCAATCTCGACCGTCGCGTCGAGACGCTGGTGCCGATCACCAATCCAACTGTGCATGAACAGGTGCTTGGTCAGATCATGCTGGGCAACATCATGGACAATCAGCAAAGTTTCGACGTATTGGCTGACGGCACCTCCCGGCGCGTTGTGCTGGAGGAGGGCGAGGAGCCGTTCAACGCGCAGGAATATTTTATGACCAATCCGAGCCTTTCCGGGCGGGGTGACGCGCTGAAATCGCATGCGCCCAAGCGCATCGCCCAGTTCAAGCGCCGCAAGAAGAACGGCGCCGCGTGATTTCTGCTTCCCAAGGCCGGCTCCAGGACCGGCGGCCGCTGTCGATCATCGACATCGGGTCGAACTCGATCCGCCTTGTCGTCTATGAGGGACTGGCGCGCTCGCCGACGCTTCTGTTCAACGAAAAGATGCTGGCCGGCCTCGGCCGCGGCATCGTTTCGACGGGCAAGCTGGACCCCGAGGCGGTGACGCGCTCGATGGAGGAATTCCGGCGTTTCCGCGCGCTGTCGGACCAGGCCGGCGCCGAGCACATGTATGTGCTGGCGACCGCCGCCGCGCGCGAGGCCATCAACGGCCCGGATTTCATCCACCGCGCCGAGGATGTCTTGAAGACGGAGATCCGCGTGCTCTCCGGCCGCCAGGAGGCGCATTATTCGGCGCTCGGCGTCATCTCCGGCTTCCATCCGGCCAACGGCATCGCCGGCGATCTCGGCGGCGGCAGCCTGGAGCTGATCGACATCAACCGCGAGGCGATCGGCGACGGCATCACGCTGCCGCTCGGTGGCCTGCGCCTGCAGGATATGGCCAAGAACTCGCTGGTCCAGGCGCAGAAGATCGCGCGCCAGGAGCTGGCGCGGGCAAAGCTGCTCAAGGGTGGCCAGGGCCGGGTCTTCTACGCCGTCGGCGGCACCTGGCGAAACCTTGCCAGGCTGCACATGGAGATGACCAACTACCCGCTCGGCGTCATGCATCACTACGAGATCTCCACCGAGAGCGCGCAGAACTTCCTGAAGCAGGTCGCCCGCGGCGAGGTCGAGAAGGTGCGGGGCATCGAAGGCGTCTCCAAGAACCGCCGCTCGCTGCTGCCCTATGGCGCCGTCGTGCTGCAGGAAATCATGACGGCGATGCAGCCGTCGAAGATCATCGTCTCGGCGCAGGGTGTGCGCGAGGGCTTTCTCTATTCGCTGCTCGATGCCGCTGAACAGAAGGCCGACCCGCTGATCTCCGCCGCCGAGGAACTGGCGCTGTTGCGCTCGCGCTCGGTGCACCATGCGCATGACCTCGTCGAATGGACCGGCAAGGCCTTCAAGGCCTTCGGCATCGACGAGACGGAAGACGAGGCGCGCTACCGTCACGCCGCCTGCCTGCTTGCCGACATCGGCTGGCGCGCGCATCCCGAATATCGCGGCAGGCAGTCGCTCAACATCATCGCCCACGCCTCCTTCATCGGCGTCGATCATCCTGGGCGCGCCTATCTGGCTTTGGCCAGCGCCTATCGCCATGACGGCATTTTCAACGATGGCGTCGCGCCCGAGATCAAGGCGCTGGCGCCGCCGCGCCTGCTCGAACGCGCCCGCCTGCTGGCGGCGATGATGCGTGTCGTCTACCTTTTGACGGCGGCGATGCCGGGCGTCATGCCCAGGCTCAAATGGGAAAGCCGCGGCAATGGCGCGCTGGCGCTGGTGCTGCCGGCCTCGCTCTCCGATCTCTACGGCGAGCGCCCGGCCGGCCGGCTGGCGCAGCTCGCCCGCATCACCAACCGCCGCCTGGTGCTGGCGGTCGAGGGCGGGCCGAGTGTGTCGGTGAAGTAGGCGCTTGGGTGACACCGACCCGAATCCGGCGCGAGATCATCCTCGCCAATTTCCTCCACGCCTGACGCCCTCAGGCTCGGTTACGCCCGTCGAGCGACCAGGCGCCGGCGCCGGCCATGGCATGCGCCAGGAAGCCGCCGGCAATGGCGATGTCCTTCATCAGCATCTGCTGGTGCAGGAACGACAGCGTCGGATCGTCGCCCTGGTGGTAATGGCCGATGAAGCCGGCGGCAATGCAGAAGGCAGCCAGAAGCAGCGCCACGATCGGCGTCTGGAAGCCGATCAGGATCGCCGATCCGGCGATCACTTCGAACAGGCCGGTGCCCCAGGCGGCCAAGGTGGGCAAAGGCAGACCGAGACCGGCGAAATAGCTGCTCGTGCTGGCTATGTCACTGAGCGCTTGAACGCCGGACGGCACAAAGAGCGCGGCGAGCAGCAGTCGGGCGACGAGAAGCAATAAGTTGCGGGCCATGGTCACCTTCCTTGTCAGCGCGGCCCGGCCATGCCGGACCTACGCATTAGTGTAGTCCTGCAACGAAAAAGCGGCGCGGAAAATTCCGCGCCGCTTTTGTCTAAAGTTAGGGGGTCAAGCAATTCCAGGAAAAGTGTGAAGCGGTTTTCCGTCCGGAATTGCGTCCGACAAAAAATCAGCTGCGCTTGGCGTCGATCGAATAGGCGCCGGCGCCGGAGGAGGCGAGCAACAGGAAGCCGCCGGTGATGGCGACGTTCTTCAGGAAATGGATCATCTGGTTCTGGTCGGCCCAGCCGGTGTGGGCGACCAGCGCGGTGGCGATGGTGAAGATCGCGAGCACCCAGGCGGCGATACGGGTCTGGAAACCGAGCAGGATGGAAAGGCCGCCGAGCAGTTCGATCAGGCCGACGATAACGGCTGTTGCGGTCGGCACCGGCAGGCCCATCGCGCCGAAATAGGCGGCGGTGCCGGAAATGGCGGTCAGCTTGCCGAAGCCGGAAAGCAGGAAGATGACGGCGAGCAGGACGCGGCCGAGGAGGATGGTAAGCGAAGCGTTGGACGCGGTGCCGGTGGCGGCGGAAGAGCTGATGGACATGGCGGTGAATCTCCGAACGGGTTGAATGTTCGGTGAGATAGACGATCGCGACTGTTCACCAAAGTAGCTTATGTGGCGACACATTGTTCACAAAATATACATTTCCAGGATTGGCGGACGCGCGCGAAAAACATGTCGGGCAATGGCAAGGCGGGAGCAAATTCGCCCGCCGCCAAATGCGGCCCAGTCCTTACCTTGGATGTCCTTACCCCGGATGCGTCATATCCTCAGGCCGCACCAGCCGGTCATAGTCGGCTTCGCTGACCAGGCCGGTGGCAAGCGCCTCCTCGCGCAACGTGGTGCCGTTCTTATGCGCGGTCTTGGCGATCTTGGCGGCGTTGTCGTAGCCGATGGTCGGCGCAAGTGCCGTCACCAGCATCAGCGAGCGGTCGAGTGCCGCCTTGATGTTGTCCTCGCGGGCTTCGATGCCGACGACGCAATTGTCGGTGAAGGAGACCGAAGCGTCGGCAAGCAACTGCACCGACTGGAGGAAGTTGTAGGCCATCAGCGGGTTGTAGACGTTGAGCTCGAAATGGCCCTGGCTGCCGGCGAAGGTGAGTGCCGCGTTGTTGCCGAACACCTGCACGCAGACCTGCGTCATCGCCTCGCACTGGGTCGGGTTGACCTTGCCCGGCATGATCGAGGATCCAGGCTCGTTCTCGGGCAGCGACAATTCGCCGAGCCCCGAGCGCGGGCCGGAGCCGAGGAAGCGGATGTCGTTGGCGACCTTGAACAGCGCCGCCGCCGCCGCGTTGATTGCGCCATGCGAGAACACCATGGAATCATGCGCCGCCAGCGCCTCGAACTTGTTCGGCGCGGTGACGAAGGAAATGCCGGTGATCGACGCGATGCGGTCGGCGACCTTTTCCGCAAAGCCGACCGGCGCGTTCAAGCCGGTGCCGACCGCGGTACCGCCCTGCGCCAGCTCCTGCAGGCCAGGCAGCGTCAACTCGATGCGCTTGATCGACGACGCGACCTGCGCGGCATAGCCCGAGAATTCCTGGCCGAGCGTCAGCGGCGTGGCGTCCTGCGTATGCGTGCGGCCGATCTTGATGATGTGATTGAAGGCTTGGGCCTTGACCACCAGCGCCTTGTGCAGGTGATGCAGCGCCGGGATGAGGTGATGCACGACCTGCTCGGCGCAAGCGATGTGCATGGCCGTCGGATAGGTGTCGTTCGACGACTGGCTCATATTGACGTGGTCGTTGGGGTGCACCGGCTTCTTCGAACCCATCACGCCGCCGAGCATTTCGATCGCCCGGTTGGAGATCACTTCGTTGGCGTTCATGTTCGACTGCGTGCCCGAGCCGGTTTGCCAGACGACAAGCGGGAAATGGTCGTTGAGCTTGCCGTCGATCACTTCCTGGGCGGCATCGACGATCGCGTTGCCGACGGCCGGGTCGAGCCGCTTCATCTCCATGTTCACTTCGGCCGCCGCGCGCTTGACGATGCCGAGCGCGCGCACGATCGAAGCCGGCTGCTTTTCCCAGCCGATCTTGAAATTACCGAGCGAGCGCTGCGCCTGCGCGCCCCAATAGCGGTCGGCGGCGACCTCGATGGGACCGAATGTATCGGTTTCGGTTCTGGTCTTCTGGGCGCTCACGGCTGGTCTCCGGTCTGTCGATTTCGCGCAACGGCGTATCGCGTTGCACAAAACGCATCAAGCGGAGATTGCGGGCGAGGGCGGTGCAAATCGGTTGAAGGACGGCGGACGTTTCTGTCGGCCGACACTCATGCAGCGATCGGCAATCAATCGAATTGGCTACCTCAGCAGCGAGCGCGATGTCGGCGCCAGCCGCAGGATTTCCGTCCTGATCAAATCTGGTGACGTGAGGCCTGAATGATTTCGCACCTGCGTCGGTTCGTCGTCGAACGCGGTGGCGGTGACGAAGACATTCTCGCCGAGGCGCACCGGCAGGCGTGGGAACGTGTTTTCGGCCAGCTCGGTGACGAAGGCGGCCAATAGACGCGCGCCATGCGTTGCGCGTTGCGGCGCCGCGTCGCGCCGGAAGCGCTCGACAAAGTCCGCCTCGGACCCCGGTCGCAAATGATGAATCGAAATCTCAACAAAGCCGGGCAGGGGATTCTGATCGCTCGCTTTTCCAGCTTCGGCCGTCGCCGGGCGCTGCAGCCCCGTCAGATTGAAGCCGGCATCCGGCCAAGCGGGGCGCAACAACAGCACGTCGTCGGAATCGATCATCGTGGCGTTGGCGGCATCCTTGTGGGCCGCCCAGACCGGCCCGTCATAGAAGGCGGTCAGCGCGTCTTTCCTCGTCGCCATGGTCTCGAAGCCGCGCAGCCAAACGAACATGTCGGGGCGGTCGAGGTCGCGGAATTGGCCGATGACGGTCATGCCGGTCGCTTCCTGCGTTTCGACGAACTCGCGGTCGAACAGCGCAATCAGCGTTTCGCACTGGTTGGGCTTCAACGTGTATTGCCGCAGCTCCACCACGGGCGAGGCAAGGCGAAAGGTCTGGTTCATGGCTCAAATCTCAAAACAGGGCGATCGACCTGTTTATAAAACAGACCGGTTGTCCTGTTTTGTCAATCTGATATCGTGAGGGGATGTCAGCAGAGATTCCAGCGCCGGCCCGACACGAAGGCAAAAAGCGCACCAATGACCCGGAAGGCATGCGCCGCCGCGTGCTCGATGTTGCCGAAGAATCCTTCCAGGCGCGCGGCTATCATGCGTCGAGCCTGGGCGATCTGATGGCGGCGGCCGGGGTCACCGGCGGCGCGCTGCACCACCATTTCCCAACCAAGAAGGCGCTGGCGCTGGCGGTGATCGCCGAGCGGGTGGCGGGCGCCATTCAACAAACCTGGATCGGGCCGTTGCAGGGGGCCCCTTCGGCCCGCGCAGGCGTGCGCGCTGTGTTCGAGGCGGTGTCGGAGGAGCTCGAGCAGCAAGGCTATGTGCGCGGCTGCCCGCTCAACAACCTCGCGCATGAATTGTCGCTTGCCGACGATGAGTTCCGGATCGCGCTGGCTGACATCTTCACCGCGTGGCGGCAGGCGATCGCCGACAAGGTGCGTGACGATCAATTGCATGGCAAGGAGCAGGGGACGGATCCCGAACGATTCGCCGCGTTGACGGTGGCCACTTATTCGGGGGCGATGTCGATGGCAAAGACGTCGCAGGATGCGGGGGTTCTGAGGGAGTGTTCAAAGGGGCTTCTTCCGTGATCTCGACGTAGGCCGTTGCCAGCGGCGCTAAAGTTCTACTGCGCCAGCGGCTTGATCGTCTCGAACCCCACTTCGCTCTGCGCGCTGGTGCCTTCATCGTAGCGTCGCGCCAGCACCGCCTGCAACTCAGGCGAATAGAGCGCGGTGAAGGCGTCGATGACATTGCCATTGTCGCCGGTGAGCGTCTCGTCCACCGCCAGCACATCGTATTTGCAGCCGCCCAAGCTGTAGCTCTCCTTGCCTTTGACGGTCAGCGCCAGCGTTTCGGTGCCCTTGGGCGCCTTCTGTGATGACAGCCGCACGAACTCGATCTTGCTCTTGGCGCCCGCCTTCAGCGGAAACAGTTTCTTGATGTCGCCAAGCGGAATCATCGACAGCCTGCCGGTGTCGCTGTCGCGGAACACCTCGATCAGACCTGCATAGAGATATTGCAGTTGCGGCGAGTCCGACTGGTACTTGTTGGCGACAGCAACCATGCCGCCGGGCGCTGGCTGGAACTCGCTGCGGATGCCGGGTTTTTCCAGCACGAAGCCGGCCTTGGCCGATTTGGCATCGACGCAGTCGGCGGCCTGCGCGGCGCCGGCAAGGATCAGCATGGTCAGGCCCATGCCGGTCGCAACGGATTTCATACCTTCCTCCCGTGGATGCTCGCGCAAAGGAATGACAGACCGCTGCCATGCTGTCGACTGAAAGGACAAACCTCGTCGTCGGGCCAAGCTGGACGAACCGGCACCGACCGTATTCAATCGCCCGACAATGAATCGCCTTTCGTCACGAACAGTCTCGCGTCGCGCTTTCCTTACCCAAATGGCGGGTCTTGCCGCCGCCTGCGCGATGCCTCGATCCGCATTCGCCCAGACCGGAAAGCGCGTCCAGCCGATCGACGCCACCTTCCTCTTCATCGCCGACATCCATGCCTGCCGCATGGCGAGCGGCTTAAGCCCCCATTGCCTGCAGGAAGGCAAGACCGACGCGGCACTGCTGCGCAACGTCGCGGCGCTGAACGCGATCGCTGACAACCAATGGCCGGCCGAGATCAACGGGCAGGCCACCGGCCTCAATACGGCAGGCAGCCGTATCGGCGCGCCGCTTGGCCTCGTCACCGGCGGCGACATCACCGACGATGGCGGCGGCCAGGTCACCGAGCCCAGCGAAGGAACGCAGCTTTTGCAGTTTTCGCAGCGCTACAGCCAGGGTGTCGGGCCGGATCGCGTCCACATGCCGGTCTATGTCGGGCTCGGCAATCACGATCTCGACCAGAACGGTTCACGCCCATATGTCGACTGGTACCGCCGCGAACTGCGCGACTATGTCGAGGTCAACCATCGCCCCGGCGTGTTCTTCAAACCGCCGGTGCCGGCGACCGAGTATGATGTCGATACCGATTGCTACTCCTGGGACTGGGGCGGCCTGCATCTGGTGCAGACGCATCGCTTCGCCGGCGACGTCGGCCACGGCGCACCGAGCAATCTGCCCTGGCTGAAGCAGGACCTTGCCACCTATGCCGGCGACGGCCGACCGGTGATCATCTTCCAGCATTATGGCTGGGACAGTTTTTCGACCGAGCGCTGGGATCCAGCCAAGAGGACCTATGACGACGAGGGTTCTGGCAAGCCGCATTGGTGGAGTGAGGCCGATCGTCAGGAACTGCTGGCCGCGCTGAAGGGCTACAACGTCATTGCCATCTTCCACGGCCACCAGCACGAAGTGCCGTTGATCTACAAGCGCGATGGCATCGATATCGTCAAGCCGAAGGCCGCCTATATGGGCGGCTTTGCGCTGGCCCGGGTGACCAACGACACCATGGATATCGTACTCGGCGAGGCGGCTGGCGATCACGGCGAGATCGTCTTCACCAACGCCTTCTCAAAACAGCTCCAGACGTGAAAAAGGCCGCCTCGCGGCAGCCTCCTTCCCAAAACCTTGTCCTCGTCCGGCGGGCGCCAGGGATCAGAAGGCCTTCCTGACCTTGTCCTTCACGTCGCCATAGGCCTTCTGCACCTTGCCGGCGATCTTGTCGGCCGTGCCTTCAGCCTCGGTCCGGCGGTTGCCGGTCGCCTTACCCGCTGCCTGCTTGACCGAGCCCTTGACCTGCTTGGCCACGCCGGCAACCTGATCCTTGTTCACCATCTTCGCATCTCCTGGTTTCATGTCGCGGGAGGCAAACGGAGCCGGCTGGATTAGGTTCCCTGAGCCGCAATATCATCGTCGCATTGATCGCGGATATGGTCGCTTGAGCGCTTTGCCGCCACCCTGCCGAATGACTACTGTGGCGAAGATTTTTGGGGGAGACTTGTCTTGGCTGAATTCACGCTCATCATCGCAAACAAATGTTTTTCATCCTGGTCGCTCAGGCCGTGGGTGGCGATGAAGCATCTGGAGATTCCGTTCGAGGAAGGTTTTGTGCGCCTGCGCACGCCCGAGACCTTTGCCAATCTGGCCAAGGTGTCGCCGACCGGGCTCGTCCCCGTCCTGAATCATAATGGCAGGATCGTCTGGGAAACCCTTGCTATCCTGGAATATCTGGCTGACCTGTTCCCGGAGAAAAACCTTTGGCCGGATGATCTCGGCGCCCGCGCGCTGGCGCGTTCGGTGGCGACAGAAATGCACTCCGGCTTTCGCGAGGTGCGCTATGGCTGGCCGATGAATCTGCGCCGGCCGAAAGGCTACAAGCCGCTCGACGCCGAGGGTGAGGTGCAGCGGGCGCGGATCGAGGCGATCTGGCGCCAGTGCCGCGAGCAATATGGCCAGGCTGGTCCGTTCCTGTTCGGCCATTTCACCGCGGCCGACGCCATGTACGCGCCGGTGGTCACCCGCTTCGACACTTATGGCGGCGAACTCGCGCCCGCCACCCGCGCCTATGTCGACGCGGTGCTGGCGACGCCCGCGATGCGCCACTGGTATGCGGAAGCCGCCAAGGAGCCCTGGCCCGAGCCTGGCCCGGACGAATAAGCGCCTGATGGAGGAAGACCATGACCAGCAACGAGGGACGGGCTGAATCCGCAACGGCCAGAATCTTCCACTGCCGACTGATCCCGCCGCGGCCGGACTTCGCCTTCACGATGACCGAGGAGGAAAGGGCATTGATGGGCCGGCATGCCGACTATTTGCGCGACAAGCTGCGCGAGGGCGTCATGATCATCGCCGGTCCCGTCGCCGATCCGGCTGGCCCGTGGGGCCTGCTGATCCTGCGCGCCGGCAGCGAGGCAGAGGCACGGGCGATAACCGATGGCGATCCAGTGGCCAGATCTGGCCGCGGCTTTCGCTATGAAATCCTGCCGATGATCAGCACGATCATGTAGGCATCGGCTCCGGCCACAGCGTTTCCAGCATCTCCGGCAAAAGCTCGTCGAGCAGATACTGAGATTTCGCCTCTGGCGTGAGCTTTGAAAACTTGCCGCTGAGCGCCAGGTGGGCAAAGCCGTGCACGGCTGACCAGGCCGCCAGCATCATGGCGCTCGCCTTCTCGTCCAACGCCGCGTCCTCGGGTCGTCCAAGCAGGGCCTGGATGGTGCTGGCGATGGGCATCTTGGCCAGTTCTGACGCCGCCGCCAGCCGCGGGTCGTCGGGCAGCAGGAGGTCATGCCGGAACATCAGCTGGAAGCGGCCGGGATAGGCAAGCGCAAAGCGCACATAGCCCGCGCCTTGCCGTTTCAACCGAGCGGTCGGGGTCTTGGCCGTGCCGTCAATGGCAAGATGGCGGGCGAGCTCCTCGAAGCCGAGAATGGCGACTTCGGTCAGCAATCCGGCGGAGCTGCCGAAATGATGCGCGGGCGCGGCGGGTGAAACATGCGCGCGCCGCGCCGCGCCGCGCAGCGTAAACCCTTCGAGGCCGCGCTCGGCAAGGATTGCGTCCGTCGCCTGGATCAGGGCGTCGCGGAGATCGCCGTGATGATAGGCTTCGCGTTCGGTTTCCTCGGCCATTCTGCCTTCCCATGCCCCAATCTTTACATTGTATAGATTTCAGGTTAGCGTGTCACTTAACACTGTTAAGATCAATGGCTCACGACCGACACCGGAGACACTCCCATGTCTGCCCAATCGATTTCTGCCCAACCTCTATCGTCAGCCTTGTCAGCAGCCCCGCTTGCCGGCGTCAAGGATGCTCCCGTGCCAAGTCGCTGGACAGCGGCCGATATTCCCGACCAGTCCGGGCGCACTTTCATAGTCACCGGCGCCAACAGCGGCCTTGGTTTCCAGACCGCGCTTGAGCTTGCGCGCCACGGCGCCCATGTCGTGATGACGGCGCGCGACGAAGAAAAGGGCCGGGCGGCAAAAGCCAGGATCGAAGCCGGGCGCGTCAGCGGCACGCTCGAATTGCGCAAGCTCGATCTTGCCGACCTCGACGATGTGAAGCGCTTTGCCGCGGCGATCGTCGCCGACGGATTGCCCGTCGATGTGCTCGTCAACAATGCCGGCGTCATGATGCCGCCCCGCAGCCTGACCCGCCAGGGTCATGAGCAGCAATTCGGCGTCAATCATCTCGCCCATTTCGTGCTGACGGCGCTTCTCATCGAGCGCCTGGCGCAGAGCAGCGACGGCCGCGTGGTCACCGTCAGTTCCGACCTGCACAAGCGCGGGAAAATCCATTTCGACGATATTGCCGGCGCGCACGACTACGGCCGGATGTCGTTTTATGCCCAGTCGAAATTCGCCAATGTGCTGTTCGCCCTGGAACTCGACCGTCGCCTGAAGGCCGCGGGCCTGCCGGTCAAAAGCCTGCTTGCCCATCCCGGCTACTCCGCCACCAATCTGCAGCTCAGCGGGCCGACCGGCATCCTGAAGCTGTTCATGCGCATCGGCAACCGCTTCATGGCGCAGGACGCGGCCATGGGCGCGCTCGACCAGCTCTATGCGGCGACCGCGCCACAAGCCGAAGGCGGCCAGTTCATCGGACCGGACGGCAAAAACGAAATGCGCGGCTATCCAAGCCTGGTCCAGCCCGTCGCGGCGGCGCGCGATGCGGAACTGGCCAAAGAGCTGTGGCAGCTTTCCGAGACACTGACCGGTGTCAACTTCGATCTGGGAGAAAGGGCAAGACCATGATCTGCGCCACCTCGCAACTCGCGACATCCGACGCCCTGCATTTCTTCCGCGCCTGGATGTCCAACCCGCTGCGGGTTGCTTCGATCACGCCCTCGAGCCCGGCTTTGGCCAGGCTGATGGTCGCAGCCGTCGGCCCGCGCACCGGGCCGGTGATCGAGCTTGGACCGGGCACCGGCGTCTTTACCCGTGCGCTGCTCGGCCAAGGTGTCGGCGAGGCCGATCTGGTCCTGGTCGAAAAGGGCGCCGAATTCGCCGACGTGCTGGCGGACCGCTTTCCCAGCGCGCACCTGCTCTCAATCGACGCCGCCGAGATCGGCGCGGCGACCTTGCCTTTCGCCGCTCCGGTCGGCGCCGTGGTCAGCGGCCTGCCGCTGCTCTCCATGCCTGCCGCCAAAGTGGCCGCCATCCTCGCCGGCTCGTTCGTGCATATGCGCGAGGAGGGCGCGTTCTACCAGTTCACCTACGGGCCGCGCTGCCCGGTGCCGAAGGCGATCCTGGAAGGACTTGGGCTGGAGGCGACGCGGATTGGCCGAACATTGAGGAACATTCCACCCGCCGCGGTCTATTGCATCAGCCGCCTCCCGGTCCGCCAGGCGGTGGCGCTAGCGGATTTGTCCGACGCAAACCCGGTGCTGGCCGACTGAGCGGCAAGATCCGCGCCAGCAACCCGTTCTGCAATTGGATAAAATGGCGGCCTGAGCGCATGGCCTTGCGGCTCACCGTCATGGCCTTTGACATTCTGGCGGAATAGGCCTAGAAGAAAAACGTCGATATTTGTTTGACTGACTTTTGTTATCCGCGCTTCAGAGCGCGATTTTGACGAACTTCCACATCAAAAATCGAGACAAACGACGTTGTGCATCCGCATGACGGGGAGCGAATATTTGCCATGGAAAGGGTTCGTCATGAGCACCGGCACAGTTAAATGGTTCAACGCCACCAAAGGTTTTGGTTTTATTCAGCCTGACGACGGCTCGGCCGACGTTTTCGTGCACATCTCGGCCGTCGAGCGCGCCGGTATGCGCGACATCGTCGAGGGTCAGAAGCTCGGCTACGAGATGACCCGCGACAACAAGTCGGGCAAGATGTCGGCCGACCAGTTGAAGGCGGCCTGAACAAGACTTCAGCCTTCCCGGTGACCACGGATGTACTGGCACCGGTGATGGCGAATTCTGGCGCGCCGCGCGGACCTTAAGTGTCCGGGGGCATGGCGCGCCGCCCTGTGCGTCCAATTGGATGTACGGCGATTCTAGGGAAGGTCAGGCGGTGCCTGGCCTTTTTCATTTTGTGTTTGTTGCCGCTGAAAGTGCGCCGCACTGAGGCCGGAACGTGCTAAGGGACGCTCCAGCAATTTGAATCCGCCGCCATATTGCTTTGTGCGTGGTCCTGACCGAAGAAGCCGGTCTTGCCCTGCCGGCATCAGGCTCCTGACAGGAGAAAGATTTTGACCGCTCATTCGAAGGCAGCCGCCAACCCGGCGGTGTCGCTGTTCAGCAAGACCAAAACCCAGTCCATGTCGCTTGATCGAATCAATTCGGAGCGTGATGCCGTCAGCGAGGCGCGTGAGGCCAAGACGGCACGCCTGCGCGAACTGCGCCTGGAAAAGGAAGCCAACGAGATGGCGGCGGCGGCTGCGCTCGCCGCGCTGCCGAAACGCGCCGGAAAACGCTGATGGCTACCAAACGCGTGCCGCCGACGCCGATCGCCGCCGACGCGACCATCGCCGACATGGTCGAGACGCTCGACAAGCCGATCGAATATGTCCGTCGCGTGCTGGAAAAGCTCGAGCGCTGCAAGCGCGCCCATGGCGATGCTCAGGTGCGCGTCGGCGTGCGCGGCCGCGCCGAAGCTCCGAACTACCTGATCGAATATGCGCGCGAAGACGCCAAGACTCGGCAGCGCGTCACTTATCAGGATGCCGCCTATAGCGGCAGCACGCATCGCGAGCTGGCGCCGCACCACATCGCGGAAGCCAGGAACTGGTCGCCCGAGGAAATGAACATCACGGCGGTTTCGGCGCTGATCGGCCGCCTGCGCAGACCGAATGCGCCATCATCGCGCTTTTCCGACGAGGACTGACATGGCCATAAAATTTTCTGCCAAGGATCAGCCGGCAACGCCGCCGCCCGCCGCGAAGCCGGCCAAGCCGGCGCCGAAGGCGGATGCCTCCGCCGAGGTGGCCACCGACCTGTTCAAGTCGCCGGCCGACGCGCCGGCGCGCAAGACCAAAAAGAAATAACGCCCTTGCCGCAAGACGCCGGTCGCACAGCGTTCGGGCTGGAATCACCCGATCGGGCGGCTCCTGCCTTGTCTGATGAGGGTGCGGCCTCGGCAGTCTTCGACTGCCAGAGCTGCGGCGCCTGCTGCGCCTATGCGGCGGACTGGCCGCGCTTCTCGACCGAGGAGGATGCCGAGCTCGACCGCATCCCCGAAGCGTTGGTCGCCGCGGATCTCTCCGGCATGCGTTTCGAAGGTGGCCGCTGCGCCGCCCTGCGCGGCGAAGTCGGCAAGCACACGGCCTGCGGCATCTACGACGCGCGCCCGCATGTCTGCCGCGCCTGCATGCCGGGTGACCCCGAGTGCCTGATGGCAAGAGCCGCGCATGGTATGCCCGTCGAACTGCTGATCTCTCCAAGCTAAGCTCTCCGCCCGCTTGCTCCACATCACGCCTCCCGGTACCTTGCGCGGGGGCAGGGTCGTGGAGGAACCATACGTGAGCATCGAATTCCTGTTGACGTCGCTGATAATCGTCGCTTCGCCCGGCACCGGCGTTCTCTACACGCTGAGCGCCGGCCTCTCGCGCGGCGCGCGCGCCTCGGTTATCGCGGCCTTTGCCTGCACGCTGGGCATCATCCCGCATATGGCGGCCGCCATCACCGGCCTTGCCGCGGTGCTGCACACAAGTGCTGTCGCCTTCGAGACGCTGAAATATCTCGGTGTCGCCTACCTGCTCTACATGGCCTGGAACACGCTGAAGGAGAAGGGCGGCTTGAGCATCGACGAGAACGCCGCGCCGCGCTCGACCGCCAGGACCATCACCACCGGTATCCTGGTCAACGTGCTGAATCCGAAGCTGTCGATCTTCTTTTTTGCCTTCCTGCCGCAATTCGTCAGCACCACTGAGCCGCATGCTTTTGCCAGGATGCTGGAGCTCTCCGGCGTCTTCATGGCGATGACCTTCGTGGTCTTTGCCATCTACGGGGTGTTCGCCGCCTCGGTGCGCAGCCACATCGTGTCGCGGCCGAAGGTGCTGACCTGGATGCGACGTAGCTTCGCCGCCGCCTTCGTCATGCTCGGCGCCAAGCTGGCGCTGGCGGATCGTTAAACCGACGGACCGCCTTCGGGTTCCGAACCGTCTTTGCTTTCCGAACCGGCTGCGGGTCGAACGCCAACACGCCAGGCCGAAGGTGGAACGCCGATCATCTTCTTGAAGGCGCGGCTGAACGACGCCTCGGACTCGTAGCCGATTTGCGCAGCGATGCTGGCGACATTGCTGTTGCCGGCGCTGAGCAGTTCCGAGGCGATCTGCATGCGCCATTTGGCGAGATAGTGCATCGGCGGCATTCCGACGATTTTGGTGAAGCGCTCCGCGAGCACCGTGCGCGACAATGCGGATTCCTTGGCCAGCGCCTCCACCGTCCAATCGTGCGCTGGCCGGTCGTGGATCAGCGCCAGCGCCTTGCTCAGATGCGGATCGCGCAGACCCGCCAGCCAGCCTGTCTGCTGCGGCGGCAGCGATTCCACGTAGCGGCGCAGCACGTCCACGAACATCAACTCGCTGAGCTTGGTCAGCATCGTCTCGCTCCCGGCGCGCTTTTCCGCAACTTCCGATACCGCCAGCTTGATAAATTGGCCGAGCCAGCCGCCATCGCCGCTCGCGTCACCGGCCTTGATGACGGGCGGCAGCGCTTCGAGCAGCGGATTGAAGGGCAGGGCATCGCAGGCAAGATAGCCGCAGACGAGCCTGACCGAGCGCGAGCCGCCGCCAGCGCAGTTGATGTAGAACGGCATTCGACCGGCGGTCGCTATATCGAGCACGTCCGCCGTCGGTGGGTCGGCGCGCAAGTCCGGATGGCTCGACATGATGTGCGGGTCGCTTCTGGTGAAGACCACGACTTCGCCGGCTCGCATCGCAATCGGCTCCTCGCCGACGATCCGGGCGAAGCAGCGGCCGGCCGTTACCACATGGTAGGAAATCAGGTGATCGGCGCCCGGAAGCACCTTCGGCAATATCGAGGCTGGCGCGGGCGAGCAGACGGCCCACGGGTCGTGGCCTTCGATGTCGAAAAACGTCGCGCCGGTAAGGCGCACCGTTTTCAAGAGATCAGACAGAGCATCCCCGGCCATTCCATCGCTTCCCGGCAATCCGGCGCGACATCCCTTTCGAGTTCCGGACGCGCTGTCAAGTAAGGCGGACGCCCCGTCATTCCGTTCACTGCCGGAACCTTTAAACCCGCCGGCGCTGCACTTTGTCGTCTCAAGTGGCGGTGGGCGCGGCCGAACGAAACCAGATAAGGATGAGAGTCATGACGGTACATAAGGGCGGGTGTTTTTGCGGCTCCGTGGAAATCGAAGTCAGCGGGAGCGCGGAGGCGATGGGCTACTGCCATTGCAGTTCCTGCCGTTCGTGGTCGGCGTCTCCCGTGAACGCCTTCACGCTGTGGAAGCCCGAAAACGTCAAGGTCACCAAGGGCCTGGAGTTCCTATCCGGCTTCAAGAAGTCCGAGATGAGCGATCGCCAGTTTTGCACGAAATGCGGTGGTCATCTGATGACCAACCATCCGCCGCTCGGACTGGTCGACGTCTACGCGGCAACCATACCGACGGTGGAATTCACGCCGGGGGTCCATGTCAACTACGCCGAGACGATCCTGCCGATGAAGGATGGGCTGCTGAAGCTGAAGGACTTCCCCGCCGAGCTCGGCGGCTCCGGCATCGCCATCCCGGAATAGGTCCGGACGATGGCCGACGATTTCGAACAACCAAAATTTGCGACAGGAGAGCGCCAATGGATATCGCGACGTTTCGCGCCACGCAGGAGCCCATCAAGGATCTTTATCGCAAGGACGCGCGCGCCGCGCTTCTTACCCTGAAGGCTAAGGGCAACGCCAACGACACCAAAGTGACGTGCAAGGTCGAGACCGGACGCGGACTCGCTCTTGCCGGCATCCATCCGAAAGCCGGCGGCAGCGGGCAGGAGCTCTGCTCCGGCGATATGCTGTTGGAAGCGTTGATCGCCTGCGCCGGCGTCTCGATGCGGGCGGCCGCGGCCGTCCTCGATATCCCGATCAAGTCGGCGGAGATCTCCGCCGAGGGCGACGTCGATCTTCGCGGCACGCTTGGGGTCACGGAAGGTGTGCCTGTCGGCTTCAAGGAAATACGCCTGCGCTTCGACATCGAGAGCGATGTTGAGCAGAGCCGGCTGACCCAACTGATGGAGCTGACGGATCGCTATTGCGTCATCTTCCAGACGATCCAGCGCAGTCCCAGGATGTCCGTCAAACTCAACAGGGTCGTCTCGTAACTGCGACTTGCCCGGGATCTAAAGTCTGGCGAGGCGGGTTCCGGGCTGGGCCTGAGCACGGTATTTCCGTGCCAGGCCCTCAGCCTTTCACATAGCCCATCGCCTCGACGATCCGGCCGTCCGCGACCCGCATCAGGTTGACGCCGCGCACCGAGGAGCCGTCGGCCATCCAGAAGCGCCAGCGAATGGTCGCGCGGTCTCCGGCGACGAACATCTCTTCGAGGTCGAAGCGCGTGCCGGGTCCGGTGGCGATCGCCGACCATAGTTCGATGCAAGCGGTGTTTTCGATCACGCAATCCTCGGCGACCAGGTCGGCAAGTGCCGACGGGTCGTGGCGCTGGAAGACGTCGTTGAAGCGCCGCATGATCGCGGCCGTTTCGCCGGATCGCGCGGCAGAGGTGCTGTCGATGATCAGTTCCATTGGATTTGCTCCTTCAGTTGCTGCGGTGTCAGGCGAGCGTCGCCTTGAGCGTGATGCTGGCGACGCCGGCCAGTGCACGCGAGACCAGGCAAGCCGCCTTGGCCTGTTGCGCCAGCCGCTCGAAATCCTCGGCGGCAATGCCGGCGACGCTGGCCTTCGTCTCGAGTTCGATACGGGTGAGCGTCGGCCCGGCTGCGGTCGCGCCGAGATGCGCCTTGGCGACGGTGCGGATCCTGCCCGGCGTGTGGCCTTCACTGCCAAGGATGGCGCTCAGCGCCATTGAGAAGCAGCCGGCATGGGCCGCCGCGATCAGCTCCTCTGGGTTGGTGCCAGGACCGTTCTCGAAGCGGGACGGGAACGAGTAGGCGCCTTCGAAGACGCCGCTGCTCAGCCTCAGCCGTCCGGATCCTTCCTTGAGTGTGCCGCGCCATTCGGCCGAAGCGTCGCGAACAGTCATTGCCTGCTCTCCTCTGAAATGCGGGATCAGGCGCCGTCGATGATGACTTTCCCGAACACGTCGCCCTGCCGGAAATGGCGATAGGCCTCGCGCGCCTCGGCGAAGGGAAAGACCTTGTCGATGACCGGCTTCAGCCGGTGCTTGCCGACCGCGGCCAGCATCGCCTCCAGCCCGTTGCGGTTGCCGACGAACACGCGGCTTATGGTGGCGAGACTGCGCTGATAGACGGCGCCTGGGATATCGATCGAATTGCCTTTGGGATCCTGCACGGTCAGCACGACGATGCGGCCGTAAAGCGAGCTTGCGATCAGGGATTGCGTGAAGGTCTGGGGACCGCCGGTCTCGACGACGAGGTCGATGCCGCCCGTCGCTTCGCGCAGCTTCATGCCCCATTCCGGGGTCTCGGTGGGTGCGATGACGATGTCGGCGCCAAGCACGCGCAGCCGTTCTGTCTTTTCGGCGCGCGAGGTGACGGCGGCGACACGGCAACCGAGCATCTTGGCAAACTGCAGCGCAAACAGCGCGACACCGCCTGAGCCTATCGTCAGAACCCATTGTCCAGGCTGCGGAATCTCCGCTCCCGTCAGCGCGTTCCAGGCGGTCAGCCCGGCGCAGGTGAAGGTCGCGGCTTCGTGCCAGGACAGGTGCTCGGGCAACCGCACCGCCCATTGTTCGTCGAGCAGCGCATATTCGGCAAGCATGCCGTCCAGCGTGCAACCGAGCTGGTCGATAATGCCCGCATGAAGCCGGCCGTCGATCCAGCGCGCGAAATAGCTGCCGGTGACGCGGTCGCCGACCGCAAAGCGGGTGACGCCGTCGCCGACCGCCACCACCTCGCCGGCGCCGTCGCTCAAGGGAACGATGCCCGCGCGCGGCGGCAGCGGGTAGGCGCCGTTGAGGATCATCGTGTCGCGACGGTTGAGCGAGGTGGCATGTACCCGCACCAGAATCTGATGCGGCCCTGGCTGTGGCGTCGCCTCGTCACGCGGCATCAGGTTTTCGATCCCGCCGAAGCCCTCAAGTCGGTAACTCTGCATCTTCGCCTCCGCAATATGTAGACCGATCTGCATATTATGTAGACCGGTTGTCATATTCGGGGCAAGGGCTATAATGCGCATTCCTGACAGAGGCTGACACTGCGACAGAGAGACATGGCGACAGACACCCGCACCCGCATGATCGAGGCGACGGCGCTGCTTTTGCGGCGGCGCGGCTATCACGGCACGTCGCTCAACGACATATTGAGCGCCAGCGCAGCACCCCGCGGCTCGCTCTACTTTCATTTTCCGGGAGGCAAGGACCAACTGGTCATCGAGGTGACGCGCGACAGCGTGGCCGGCGTGACGGAGCGATTGGGCGCGGCACTGGCGGTCGAACATGATCCGGCCGTCGCCGTCCACCACATCTACCAGTCGGTCGGGCGCATGCTGGAGGAAAACGAGTTCTCGCTCGGCTGCCCGATCGCGCCGGTGGTGCTCGATGCGCCCAACGACGTGCCGGAACTGGCCGAGATCTGCCGCGCGGCTTTCGAGCAGTGGATCGGCCTGTTGCGCGAGGCCTTCATGCGGGCAGGGGTGCCCGAGCGCCGGGCCCAGGCGCTGGCGCTGCTGGTCGAATCCTCGCTGGAAGGCCTGATGGTCATCGCCCGCGCCACCCGCGACCGCTCGGCGCTGACTGTCGTTGCCGACGAGGTGGCCGCCCTTGTCGAGCAGGCGGTGCTTGCCGGCAAGGTGGCTGAGCAGGCGGACAGCGCAGCCTGACGAGCCGATCGGCGGCAACGCGCATGTCGTCATCCCAGCCGCGAAGCGGCGTCGCGTAGACCCTGGGATCCATGCCGTGATCTCAGCCGAAGAATGCAACGGAGCAGAATTCTGCACCGTGGCGACGCCTCAACATCATGGCATGGATCCTCGGGTCTGCGCGCGTCGCTGCGCTCCTTGCTTCGCCCGTGGATGACGAAGTTGCGAGGGATTCGCCAATCTCCAAAGGCCTAATGACGCGGTTGGGACAAACCTCCGCACCATTGATGTCTACGGCAAACAAAAAGGGCGGCATCTCTGCCGCCCTTTCCGTATGCATAAGCCATGTTGGCTGGATCAGAAATCCATGCCGCCCATGCCGCCCATGCCGCCGCCGCCCATGCCGCCAGGCATGCCGCCGCCAGCCGACTCCTTCTTCGGAGCCTCCGCGATCATGGCTTCGGTGGTGACGAGCAGGCCGGCGACCGAGGCCGCGTCCTGGAGAGCCGTGCGCACGACCTTGACCGGGTCGACGATGCCCATGGCGATCATGTCGCCATATTCGCCCGACTGGGCGTTGTAGCCGAAGGTCGCGCCCTTGTTCTCAAGGATCTTGCCGGCAACGATCGAAGCTTCCGCACCTGCGTTCGAGGCGATCTGGCGGGCCGGAGCCTGCAGTGCGCGACGCACGATGTTGATGCCAGCAGCCTGGTCGGCATTGGCGCCGGCAGCCTTGATGTTGGCCGAAGCGCGCAGGAGAGCGACGCCACCGCCAGCGACGATGCCTTCTTCCACGGCCGCGCGGGTCGCGTTCAGGGCGTCGTCAACGCGGTCCTTCTTTTCCTTGACTTCGACTTCCGTCGCACCGCCGACGCGGATCACCGCAACGCCGCCGGCGAGCTTCGCCAGACGTTCCTGCAGCTTCTCCTTGTCGTAGTCCGACGTGGTCTCTTCGATCTGCTGCTTGATCTGGGCAACGCGGCCCTGGATCTCGGCCTTCTTGCCGGCGCCGTCGACGATGGTGGTGTTCTCCTTGGAGATCGACACCTTCTTGGCGCGGCCGAGCATGTTGAGGCCGACGTTCTCGAGCTTGATGCCGAGGTCTTCCGAGATGACCTGGCCACCGGTGAGGATGGCGATGTCTTCCAGCATGGCCTTGCGGCGATCACCGAAGCCCGGCGCCTTGACGGCGGCGATCTTCAGGCCGCCACGCAGCTTGTTGACGACCAGCGTGGCCAGGGCCTCGCCTTCGACGTCTTCCGAGATGATGAGCAGCGGCTTGGAGGTCTGCACGACAGCCTCGAGCACCGGCAGCATGGCCTGCAGGTTCGAGAGCTTCTTCTCGTGCAGCAGGATGTAGGCGTCTTCCAGATCGGCGACCATCTTGTCGGCGTTGGTGACGAAGTAAGGCGAGAGGTAGCCGCGGTCGAACTGCATGCCTTCGACGACTTCCAGCTCGGTCTCGGCGGTCTTGGCTTCCTCAACCGTGATGACGCCTTCGTTGCCGACCTTCTGCATCGCTTCGGCAATCATCTTGCCAACCGATTCATCGCCATTGGCCGAGATCGTGCCGACCTGGGCAACTTCCTCGGAGGTCTTGATCTTCTTGGCAGCCTTGCCGAGAGCCGTGACGACTTCGGTGACGGCGAGATCGATGCCGCGCTTCAGGTCCATCGGGTTCATGCCGGCGGCAACCGCCTTGTGGCCTTCCTGGACGATCGACTGCGCAAGAACCGTCGCGGTCGTGGTGCCGTCGCCGGCGATGTCGTTGGTCTTCGAAGCAACTTCGCGGACCATCTGCGCGCCCATGTTTTCGAACTTGTCCTCAAGCTCGATTTCCTTGGCGACGGTGACGCCGTCCTTGGTGATGCGCGGGGCGCCGAACGACTTGTCGATGACGACGTTGCGGCCCTTGGGGCCGAGCGTGACCTTCACCGCGTCGGCGAGGATGTTGACGCCGCGCAGCATGCGCTCGCGGGCATCACGGGAGAATTTTACGTCTTTAGCAGCCATGTTTTAGCTCCTGGCAGGGGCTTGGGATCAAGCCCGGAATTCAGTTGACGGTGAGGCCGATGATCAGCCGATGATGCCCATGATGTCGGATTCCTTCATGATCAGAAGGTCTTCGCCATTGAGCTTGACTTCGGTGCCCGACCACTTGCCGAACAGGATGCGGTCGCCAGCCTTGACGTCCAGCGGGACCAGCTTGCCGGCTTCGTCACGGGCGCCGGAGCCGACGGCGATGATCTCGCCTTCCTGCGGCTTTTCCTTTGCCGTATCCGGGATGATGATCCCGCCGGCGGTCTTGGATTCGGATTCGACCCGGCGAACGACCACGCGGTCATGAAGCGGGCGGAACTTGGACTTTGCCATATTGTCTTCCTCGATGAGAACGGTGAGAACTGTTCCTCCATCCGGCGGTGCCGGATATGAGTTAGCACTCACCAAAGGCGAGTGCTAACGTCGCGCTGAAATAGGCCGGTGACTTGCCAGAGTCAAGGCGCGCGCAAAGGCGCGATGGCGCGAAATTTTATCGGATAGCCGATAGACCGAAAAATGCGCCGTTCACCACCGGCGTCATTGGCGAAATACGGCAGCAGGCGTTCCCGTCAGCGCTTCGGCGATCGCAACATCAGCAGCGGGCACCGCTCGGCCAGGCCGTAGCGGCCGGTCGAGGCCAGCCGGACATCGTTGAAGAAGACCTCCGCCTCCTCGACGAGCGCGGCTGCCGGCGCGAAACTGTAGATGACTGACGAGTTCCGGTAGACGTCGATGGTACCGATCACCGGCAGGTCCCATCCGGTCCGCGCCGAAAGCTCCCCGCGGTCGGGAAACAGCCTGTCGAACTGATCGCGGATACCGGTGACCGGTATCGTATAGTCCGGCGCGTTGCCGATCGCGGTCATTGCCACGCGCCATTTGAGATCATGGAAGGTCGATGCGCCGCCGGCGAGTGCAAGCGCGCGGACAGCCTGTGGATCGTCGCGGATTTCGGGGGAGGCATAAAGCCGGATGCCGGCGCGTCCGTCCGTTTTCAGCGCGCGTGCGACCGATGAAAACAGCGCGCGCCTGTATTCGGCGCCGCCGATAACCGAGAGGCAGCCGTCGCCGATCAGCGCCTCAACGCTTGCCGTGGGCAGTGGCAAATCGAACCAATCGCCTTGTACCGCCCGGCGCCGCTCGGTATCCCCCGGCCAGATGCCCGCGATCATGTCGGCGGATTCGTCGACGGCCGTCATGCTGGCGCCGAACCCGGTCAATTCCGGCGTCACGCCTAGCATCACGACATGCGATCGGGCAAGATCGAGCTCGCGCTCGTAGGTTTCCACGACCTCCGGCGGCGGCCTGAGCGGTGACCCAAGCAACTGCCAGTGCTTACGAATTGCATTCCAGTGATCCGTCATGCATAGCCCCCGCCTGCACTGCATTGTATTTGAATGCATAGTTGAGGACGCTAAAGAAACCAAGCGGGGGCGCATGGCACGCATAGCGGTAATCACGCATGAGTTCGACCGGTTCATCGGCCGGCGCGGCCTGCTTCTGCGCCGCGGTAGCCCTTACATGCTGTTCGACCTGATGGAGGAGTTGCAGCGCCGCGGCCATTCGGTTCAAGTCATCAATGGCACCTCGACCAGGCCGGAGGCCGATATCGCGGTGCTGCATGTCGACGCGACCGTGACGCCGCCTGAATATGTCGAATACGCGCGCGGCTTTCCCTTTTGCCTCAACATCGGCGCCGCCGATATTTCCAAGCGCCGCGTTAGCGGCGCTGTGATCGGCAGGGACGACGACTGGCAGGGACCGGTCATCGTCAAGAGCAACCTCAACAACCTTGGAACGCGCGAGCGGACGCTGAACCGTCGATCGCGGCGCGCCGGCAGGCCGGAGCCGTTTCCCGGCGCCGGGGTTCTCGGCAGCTACCGCATTCATGCCTCGCTTGCCGATGTCCCGGCGGCGGTGTTCGAGCGCCAGGATCTCGTCGTGGAAAAATTCATTCCCGAACCGGAGCCGGACGGCTTTGGCGCCCGCTTCTGGCTGTTCTGCGGCGAGCGCGAACGCTGCACCCGCCATATCTCGCCACAAAACCTGGTCAAGGGCAACGACACGATCCGCCGCGATCCGGTCCCGGTGCCTGACGAACTTCGCGCACTGCGACGCAAACTCGGCTTCGACTACGGCAAGTTCGATTTCGTCATGCATGAGGGCAGGGCGGTGCTGCTCGACGCCAACAAGACGCCGGGCAGTGTCGGCAACCTGTCCGCCTTCCTCGCCGCCGGCAATGCCAACCTTGCCGACGGGTTTGAGGGACTGATCCGCCAGGTGACCTAAATGTTCATGCCGCCGGAGACCTCGATACGCTGGGCGTTGACCCAGCGGTTGTCGTCCGACAGCAGCGCGGCGATCATCGGGCCGATATCGTCGGCCACCCCGGCGCGGCCGAGCGCGGTGACGCCGGCCACCATCCGGTTGATCTCGGCATTGTCGCGGACATGGCCGCCGTTGAAGTCGGTGGCAATCGCCCCTGGCGCCACGGTGTTGGCGGTGATGCCGCGCTGGCCGAGTTCCTTGGCGAGGTAGCGCGTGAACACCTCGATGCCGCCCTTCATCATCGCATAGGCCGACGATCCGGGCGCCGCAAAGCGGGCAAGGCCGCTCGAGACGTTGATGATGCGGCCGCCATCGTTGATCAGCGGCAGCAGCGCCTGGGTGAGGAAATAAACGCCCTTGAGGTGGACGTTCATCAGCGCGTCGAATTCCGCTTCGCTGGTCTCGGCGATCATCTTGCGCAGGCCGGTGCCGGCATTGTTGACGAGATAGTCGAAATGGTCGCGCTGGAAGGTGTCGCGCAGCGTCTTCTTCAGCGCCTCGACGAAGGCGGGAAAGCTGGCGACGGCGCCGGCATCGAGTTCGAGCGCAGCGGCGCGGCCACCGGCGGCCTCGATCTCTGCGATCGCGGTTTGAGCCTCGTCGGCGCGCGAACGGTAGGTGACGATGAGGTCGACACCTCGGCGGGCAAGGTTGAGCGCGGTGTTGCGGCCGAGGCCGCGGCTGCCGCCGGTGATGAGAGCGATGGGTCGGGTGGTCATGGCGAAATCTCCTTCTTGAATGATGGAGATGCATATATTCGCCCAGGGCGCGGATATAATCGGCGCGATATTGCCAACACTATTCAGAATATGAGAACAATCGCATCATGGACAGGCTGGACTCCATGCGGCTCTTCACCCGCGTCGTCGAACGGCGCAGCTTCACCGCGGCCGCTGCCGATCTTAGCCTGCCGCGCTCCAGCGCGACCGCCGCGATCAAGCGGCTGGAAGAGCGGCTCGGCGTGCAATTGCTGCGGCGCACGACGCGCCACGTCACCACTACGCTCGACGGCGAGGCCTATTACCAGCGCTGCATCGGCATCCTCGCCGACATCGAAGATGCCGAAGGCGGCGTCGGCGCCGACGATGTGCGCGGGCGCCTGCGCATCGACATCAACGGCCATATGGCGCGCAAATTCGTCATCCCGGAGCTGCCGGCGCTGCTCGCCCGGCACCCGAACCTCAGCATGCATATCGGCGAGGGCGACCGCTTCGTCGACCTCGTGCGCGAGGGCGTCGACTGCGTTGTGCGCGCCGGCCCGCTGCCCGACAGCGACATGATTGCGCGGAGTCTCGGCATGGCGCGCGAGGCGACATTGGCCAGCCCCAACTATCTCGAGCGTCATGGCACGCCGCGCACGATCGAGGGACTGGCCGGGCACGTGATGATCGGCTTCGTCTCCTCGCGCACAGGCCAGGTGATGCCGCTGGAATTCACCGTCGACGGCCGGATCCGCGAAGTCATCCTGCCGGCGCGGGTCACGGTCTCCAATTCCGACACCGCCGCAACGCTGGTGCGACAGGGTTTCGGCCTCTACCAGGCACCACGGCTGCGCTTTATGGCGGACATCGCGGCGGGCCGGCTGGTCGAGGTGCTTGCCGACTGCCCGCCGACACCGACGCCCATCTCGGTGCTATACCCGCGCAGCCGGCAACTGTCGCCGCGGGTCAGGGTGTTCATCGACTGGTTGGTGGAGATACTGGGGCCGAGGCTGGATCCGTCTTAGAGCGGTTCAGCGTTTCACGGAATCGCCGAACCCCTCTAAGTCTTTGTTTTCACCCAATTCCGGACGGAAAACCGCTACACACTTTTCCTGGAATTGCTCTAGGCGTCCTACAAAAACAACCGCAACTGCGTATGAATGATCGTCCGGTAATCCTCGATCGTGCGCCGGCTTTCCACTTCGTCCTGCGTCAGCGCCAGCCGCACCAGGCCGCCGGCGAGCTGGAAGATCAGGAACACCAGTCTGGCAAAGGGCTCGCGCTGTTCCGCTCGCAGCATCGGTCCGACATGGTCGCACAGCATCTTTGACTGGTGCCGCGTCTCCGCAATGTCGAGATGCTGCAGCGCCTTGTCCGCCTGGATGGCGTTTTGCAGGTCCTGGATCGCCGGGTCGGCGGCGACGCGGGCATAGTAATCGTCGAGCATGCGGTCGGCCGCTGTCGTCACGTCGCCGAGATCGCGGATGTCGGCGATGATGGCGCCGAAGCGGGCGCGGCTTTCCTCGGAGAAGCGCTCATAGAGCATGGCCAGGATCGCCGATTTGCTCGGGAAGTAGTGGTAGACGGTGGCGATCGGCCCGCCGGCCAGCGCGCCGACTTCCTTCATCGTCACCGCGTCGATGCCCTTTTCGCCGATCAGCCGCATGGTCGTGGCCAGGATGGCGTCGATGCGCTCGCGGCTACGCTCCTGCTTCGGCCGGCGCCTTGGTTCCGTCGCTGTTCGCTTTGCTCCCGTCATGCCCGATGTCGTCCCAGGAAAACTGCAGATTCGCGGTTGACAAGAAACATGATCAAGTATCAGTTTCGTGAAATGCTGACAATCTGTCAGTTTTTCGATCGAGCTGCAAGGGAGGGCGCCTCGTGACTGTCATCGATGCCGGAAATGCCGAGAGCGGCGACTGGCTGGTCGGCAACCCGAGCGGGCTGCAGCTTGCCTCGGCGCTGTGGATCGGCTCGGTCGGCCTGCTCATCCTCGGCTTGCAGCCGGTGCTGCTCGGCGCGCTCTACACCGAGGGCCACGTCACCGGCGACGAGCTGGCGCTGGTCGCCACCGCCGAGATGATCGCCATCGCCATCGGCTCGGCCATCGTGGCCATGCTGCTCCCCGCCCGCAACATGCGCTGGAAGAGCACGCTGCTCCTGATCCTGCTGGCGCTCGCCAATCTCTGGACCGCCTATGCGGTCACCGCCAATTCCCTGATCGGCGCCCGCGCGCTTGCCGGCATCGCCGAGGGCGGCCTTGTGGCGGTCGCCACCGAGCTGATTGCCCGCTCGCGCCGGGCCGAGCGCATCGGCGGTTACTTCGTCACGCTGCAGACGCTGGCGCAATGCGCGCTGGCGCTGCTGCTTGCGCTTTATGTCGTGCCGAAAGCCGGCGCCGCCGGCGGCTTCATCGCGCTCGGCGTGGTCTGCTTGCTGTCGCTGGTCGTCGCCTGGACGGTTGCCGACGACTATGCCGACCTGCCCAAGGATGAGCATTTTTCCAACGTGCTCACCGTACCGGCGATCACCGCGCTGCTGTCGATCTTCTGTTATTTCATGTTCTTCGGCGCCGTCTGGGCCTTTCTCGAGCCGATCGGCGCCCAGTTCGGCATTGACGGCCGCACCGTCGGGTTGGTGGTCTCGGCAAGCCTGGCCGCGCAAGTGTTGGGCGCGATGACGGCGACGGTGTTCGAAGCGCGCATCGACTATCGCTTCGCCATAACAATCATCGGAATTGTCGCGGCGATCTGCTCGGTGCTGCTGGCGTCCGGTCCGGGGCTTCCGGTGTTCTGGGCCGTCGCGCTGGTGATGGGCTTCATCCTGCTCTTCAACGTGCCTTACCAGATCCGCCTCGCCATCACCGCCGACGAGACCCGCAACGCCGCACTCCTGGTGCCGGCGGCCCAACTGTTCGGCCTCGCCATCGGCCCCGTCGCCGCCTCGCTGCTCATCAAGGGCACGGATTTCCGCCCGGTGTCGGAATTCGCTGCCGTCACCGCCCTGGCCAGCGTTGCATTGCTCGGCTTCTTCGTTCTCATCGCGCGCCGTCGGCGTATCCAGGCCTGAAGCGGAGGGGCGCCATGTCGAACAGCTGGAGCAACTGGTCAGGTTTCGTCACGGCCTCACCGAAACAGATCGCCACACCCGCCGATGTCGGCGCGCTTGCCGAACTGGCGCGCACCGCGCCCGGTCCGCTGCGCGTTGTCGGCGCCGGCCATTCCTTCACGCCGCTGGTGCAGTCCGACGGCACCATCGTCTCGCTGGAAAAGATCGAGGGGCTGGTCTCGCATGACGCGCAAAACAACCGGGCGCGGGTAAGGGCGGGCACGCGGCTCGGGCCCCTGATGCATATCCTCGAGGACATCGGCCAGGGCCTGCCCAACATGGGCGACATCGACAAGCAGGCGATCGGCGGCGCGCTGGGCACCGCCACGCATGGCTCCGGTCCGAAGCTCGGCGCCTATCACACGCAGCTGGAAACAGCGCAAATCGTCGACGGCAAAGGAAATCTGCGCGAGTTCAGCCGGGCGAACGACCAGGACATGATTCACGCGACAGGCGTGGCGCTGGGCAGCTTTGGCGTGCTCACCGAAATGACGCTGAACAACATCGCGACCTATCGGCTGCGGCGCCGTAAATGGGTGCTGCCGATCGCCGACATGCTGCGCGATTTCGAGACGATGATGGCCGGGCATCGTTCGGCCGAATTCTACTACATCCCGTTTTCGGGTTACGCCCAGTTCATCGCCAGTGATCTTTCCGACGCGGCCGTCACGCCGCGACCGACCGAGGACGACGAGGAAGGTCTGGCGACGTTGCGCAAGCTGCGCACCGCGCTGCGTTGGCTGCCGTCGTTGCGCCGCGTGCTGATCAAGGGCGCGGTGAAGAAGATCGCGTCCGAGGACTATGTGCAGGACTGGCTCAATGTCTACGCCAGCGACCGTCGCACCAAGTTCAACGAGATGGAGTACCACCTGCCTTACGAGGAAGGTCCCAAGGCGTTGGCCGAGATCATCGCGCTGACGGAAAAGCACTTTCCGGAAGTCTATTTCCCGATGGAGGTGCGTTCGGTGGCGCCCGACGAATTCTGGCTATCGCCTTTTTACAAGCGGCTGACCTGCTCGATCGCCATCCACCATGATGCAGCGAACGACCCGCTGCCCTTCATGCGTGCGGCCGAGCCGATCTTCCGCAAATATGGCGGCCGGCCGCATTGGGGCAAGATGCACAGCCTCAAGGCGGCGGACTTCAAAAAGCTCTATCCGCGCTGGGACGATGCGATGGCGGTGCGCCGCGATATCGATCCCGACAACCGGTTCGTCTCGCCCTATATGGCCGGCCTGTTCGGCATCGACGGATGAGCGCCTATTTCGCCGAGATGTCGAAGGCGCTGCTGGCGGCCGATATCCATCGGCCCTGCCTGGTGCTCGACCGTGATCGGCTGGACGCCAACATCGCGCTGGTTAAGCAAAGGCTGACGCCCGGGTTGGCCGTACGGCTGGTCGACAAATCGCTGCCTTGCGTGCCACTGCTGTCCTATATCGCCAAGGCGCTCGACACCAATCGCTTCATGACCTTCCACCCGCCGGTGACTCAGGCCGTGCTCGACGCCTTTCCCGAGGGCGATCTGCTCTACGGCAAGCCGATGCCGGTCGGCGCGGCCAAGGCGGCGCTGACGCGGGGCGGCGCCGGCTGGTGGTCGCGGGTCTGCTGGCTGATCGATACGCCCGAGCGGCTGGCGGAATATGGCGCCTTGGCCGCCGAGCTCAGCACCGAATTGCGCTTCGCCTTCGAGGTCGATGTCGGGCTGCATCGCGGCGGCCTTGCCAGCCCGTCCGAGATCAAGGCGCTGACGATACCGAAGGGCCTGCGCTGCGAAGGCATCATGGCCTATGAGGCGCATGCGCCGGAAATCCCCGGTGTGTTCGGCGGCGCCGCCAAGGCTCTGGAGAAAGCCTCGACGCTGGCGGCGGCGTTCGTCGCCGCACTCGAGCCGGACCAGCGCCGCATCCTCAACATCGGCGGCTCGAAGACGGCGCTGCTGCATGGTGGCGGGACGGCGAATGAAGTCTCGATGGGCTCGGCCTTCGTGCTGCCCAGCGATTTCGACAAGCCCGGTCTCGATGGTTTCCAGCCGGCCGCCTTCATCGCCACGCCGATCCTCAAGGTGGCCGCCGCGGCGCTGCCAGGCCCGGCCTGGCTCTCGAAGACCTTGCAGGCGCTCGGCCTCTTCCCGCGCAAGGGTTGCTACCTCTATGGCGGCAAATGGATGGCTGATCCGGTGTTTCCGGAAGGCATGAAGCCGAACGGGCTGATGGGGTTTTCCTCAAACCAGCAGTTCATGGGCCTGCCCGCAACAGCGCATGTGAAGCCGGGGGATTATGCTTTTCTGCGGCCGACGCAGAGCGAAGCCGTGCTGCAGCACTTTGGCGCCATTGCAGTTTTGTCCGGTGGGAGGATCGTCGAGTTCTGGCCGGTTTTGCCGATGGGGTGAGGGACTCCAGCGTTGGCCATTAGCGCCCGCACTCCGACCTTCGTCATTCTAGGGCGGAACGACGCGAAGCGGAGTGCAGACCCTAGAATCCATGCCGCGACGTTTGCCGAAGAACAATACGGTGCAGAGGAAGATTCCTGTGCCGGCGTTTCGCTGCCAAGGATTGAAGCGTGGTGTAGCCCGAAGGTCGCGGCATGGATTCAAGGGGGTCTGCGCGCGTCGCTTCGCTCCTTGCTTCGCCCTAGAATGACGAAGTTGTGAGGTGTGCCGGAGTGGTCACTTTGTTGACTCCGTCAACTAAATGATCGATCCTGCCCACACAGGAGACGTCCCATGACCATCCACAATCCCCCTGGCAAAGAACGCATCGACGCGGTGCGCGCCTTCAACCGCTTCTACACCCGCCAGATCGGCGTGCTCGACGAGGTCTGGCTGAAGAGCCCTTTCTCCCTGACCGAGGCGCGAGTGCTTTACGAGCTTGCGTATCGCGACGAGCTGGTCGCGAGCGACCTTGTACGCGATCTCGGGCTCGATCCCGGCTATGTCAGCAGGCTTTTGAAGAAATTCGAGGAGCGCGGGCTGGTCGAGCGTGCCGCGACCGAAGCCGATGCGCGTCGCTCCTCGATTGCGATCACGCCAGCGGGGAGGGACGCCTTCGCACCGCTTAACAAAGGTTCCCACGATCAGGTAGGCGCGCTGCTCGATCAACTGGCACCCGGCGATCAGGACCGCCTGGTCAAGGCCATGCGAACCATTGAAGACCTGCTCGGCGAACGTGCCGAGCCCAAAGTGCCCTACATCCTGCGCTCGCTCCAGGTCGGCGACATCGGCTGGATCACGCGACGCCAGGGCATGCTTTACACGCAGGACTATGGGTGGGACGGAACCTATGAGGCGCTGGTGGCGGAGATCCTCGGGGAGTTCGTCAAGAAGTTCGATCCGGACTGGGAGCGCGCCTGGATCGCCGAGCGCGAAGGCGAGATTGTCGGCTCCGTCTTCATCGTTCGAAAATCGCCCGAGGTGGCGAAGCTCAGGCTGCTCTATGTCGAGCCCTGGGCGCGCGGCCTTGGCATTGGCGCGCGGCTGGTCGACGAATGCATCGCCTTCTCCCGCGCAAAGGGCTACAAGACGCTGACACTGTGGACCAACGACATACTGGGCTCGGCCCGCCGCATCTATCAGGCGGCCGGTTTCAAGCTGGTCGATGAAGAGCGCCACCATTCCTTCGGCAAGGATCTGGTCGGCCAGACCTGGGATTTGGAGCTTTAGCTCGCGCGGTCGCTCAGCGGTGTTTGCCGAGCGGGCCCGCGATGCTATGATAAAGGCGTCGAAAAGGACCTGGAGCGGCACTCGGTAAGCCCGCTCTCTTCCGCCTGATGGAAGCTCCGTTCCCGCCCCATGCGGGAACCCACGGCAAGCTTGGGGCGCGCCTTGCGCCCGGCTTGGCGTGCGAGGTCTTCGATAGAATCCTTCGTGTGCCAGGCGCCAACCGAAGGAGAAAGCAATGCCCATCATTCGCGCCGACGCCGGCGTCGTCACCCAGATAAACGTCTTCACCGTACCGGAGGGCGGCCAGCAAGCGTTGATCGATCTGCTGCAGGAGGCGGCAATAAGTTGCCGGGCGATTCCGGGCTGGCTATCGGCCAGTCTGCACCGAAGCTTCGACGGCCGTCATGTCGTCAACTATGCCCAAACCGACGATCAGGCGGCCATGCGCAGGGTCTTCGAGCATTTGCAAAGGCACGGTTTCCTGGAGCGCAACAAGGCGCTCGGGCAGGCCAATCCGGGCCTCTATGAAGTCGTATCGACAGTGGAATAGCGCCGCGCCTGGGCGGGCCGTGAAACGCGGCCCGTCCAGCATGCTAGGCTATGACTTCACCGGTAGCCAGATCTCCAGCCCGCCATTGCCGGTATGCGCGTCGAACTCCGGTCCGTAGCGTTCGAATTCCGGCGCGTCGGCGATCTCGTGGCCGGAGGCCGGCAGCCAGCTGTTCCAGATCGTGTTGATGGTGCGACGAATGGTCGAGATGTGCTCGCGATGCGCGAAGACGGCGTATTTCTGCGCCGGCACGCGAACGCGATAGAAATCCTTCGGCAGGTCGGAGAAGTCCGTCACCTCGACGCCGACGATGTAGTCGAAATTGCCGGCGTCATCGCCATTGGTGCAGACGCCATAGAAGACGTCGGGCACTTGTCCAGGAATGTGGCCGATATAGGGGGCGAAACGTTGCCACTGCATCGGGATGGCGGCGGCGGATTCGCAGCTGTAGCGCTCGCCGAGCCCGGCGATGAGGAAGGGCCGGCTGGTCTCGAAGCGCGGTGGCGCGAGTGTCGTGACAAGGGAACTGTCCATCAAGATAGGCTCCACGAGATCGAGGTTCTGGGTCGAGCCCTGCGCGCGCACCAGTTCCGGCGTGGTGCCGAACTGCTCGCGAAAAGCCCGCGTGAATGCCTCATGCGAGCCATAACCGGCATCGAGCGCGACGCCGAGGATGTCGCGCGCGCCGCCGGCAAGCCGGCGCGCCGCTTCGCTCAAGCGCCGCGCCCGCATATAACCCATCACCGACCGTCCGGTGGCGGCGGCGAAGGCGCGCGTCACATGGAAGCGCGACACGCCGCTGCTTTGCGCGACATCGTCGAGCGATATCGGATCCGGCAGATGGCTTTCGACGAACCACAAGGCTTTTTCGGTCGGGTTCATGGTTCCTCGCATTTGGCGGGCTGACACTAGCGACCCCGGCGAGGGCCAGTTTGATCGAAATTGCGCAACGGGCGAAGACGCAAGTTTGCCAGCGGTTGACAAACGTCGCCTCGATGTGCTCGTAACGTTATTACATATCATTTGGAGTTAAAAGCACGTCATGTTCGATTGGTGGCCGTTGCGACTCTTGCCCAGACAAACTACGCTCTGCCCGTCATGGTCCTCGCGCCGCAAGGCGAGAGGTGAAAAGGGAACACGGTGAGATCCGTTTGGGTCGACCCCGTGGCTGCCCCCGCAACTGTGAGCGGCGAGTTCCATCCGAAATGCCACTGGCCGGCAAGGCTGGGAAGGCGGATGGCGCGATGACCCGCGAGCCAGGAGACCTGCCATCGACACGAGTTGACCGGACGGGGTGTGCCGGGAGGAGACGCGGGCGCCCGTTCGGCTGTCCGGATTCCTTCCGTCGCGATTTTGGAAAGTGACGGAATGTCGGACGACCTGGGCCATCGCATCATCGTGTGTTCGCTGTGCCGCGACGCCGTGACCGGAGACCGCTCCGGCGAAGTTCTGTGCGCCGAATTGCAGTCCAGGCTTTCCGAAGACAAGGCGCCATCCTTCGCGATCGAGACCGTCGACTGCATGGCCGGTTGCGCTCGGCCGCTGACCGTGGCCTTCCAGGCGCACGGCAAGGCCTCCTACCTCTTCGGCTCGATCGACAGCGGCACCGATGCCGGCGCGCTGGTCGAGTTTGGCAGGCTCTATGCCTCGCTTGCCGACGGCTGGTGCAATTCCGGCCAGCGGCCGGCCCAGCTCGCCGGCAAGACGCTGGCGCGCATCCCAGCCTCGGCCAAGACATGGGAACAAGCCAAATGAGCGCGCCGCTGCTGCAAGCCCATGGTCTCAGCGCAACGGCCAATGGCCGCGTGCTGGTCGAGGATGTCAGCCTGTCGCTGGCCGCCGGCGAACGCCTCGCCATCATCGGCCCCAACGGCGCCGGCAAGACCACGCTGTTGCGCATGCTGTGCGGTGCGCTCAGGCCTGCCGCTGGCGAGGTGCGCCTGTCCGGCCGCCGCCTGGACCGGATCGCGACCGCCGAACGGGCGCTGAATATTGCCGTCGTCGGCCAAACCGACCAGCCCGATCCAAGACTGGCGCTGATCGACTACGTCGAGCTTGGCCGCGTGCCGCATGCGGGCTTGCGGCGACGGCACGAGGACCGTGACATTGTCGTCGAAGCGCTGCGCCGCACCGGCCTCTTGCCTTTGCTTGGACGCGGCGTCGGCTCGCTCTCCGGCGGCGAGCGCCAGCGCGCCCAGCTTGCGCGCGCCATCACGCAGGAGCCGAAGATCCTGTTCCTCGACGAGCCCACCAACCACCTCGATCCACGAGCCCGCGGCGAGCTGCTCAACCTTGTCGCCGGGCTCAGCATGACCGTCGTCGCCGTCTTGCATGATCTCGCGCTGGTCGCCCCCTTCGCCACCAGCGTGGCGGTGATGAGCAGCGCCAGGCTGCATGCCTTGGCGCCGCCGCGCGAGGCGTTGGCGCAGCCGCTCATCCGCGACGTGTTCGGCATCGACGTGTTGCGCCTGCCGCACCCGACTGAGGACCGCGAGCTCACCATTTTCGACCTGCCCAATCGCACCTCTTCACCCTTCTGATCCAGCCAGTCCAAAAGGAGCACTCTCGTGAAACGCCTCGCCTTGTCGGTTGCCCTCTCGCTCGCCACGTCCGCCGCCTTCGCCTTTCCGGTCACCGTTGACAGCTGCGGCAAGCCGCTCACTTTCGACGCGCCGCCGAAGCGCGCCGTCATCCACGACCTCAACATGGCCGAGATGGCCTTCGCACTGCATTTGCAGCCGTCGATCGTCGGGCTCACCGGCATCACCGGCTGGTACAAGGTCGGCCCGGAATTCAAGACCGAGCAGGGCTCGATACCGGAACTGGCGCCTAAATATCCGACAGTGGAGAATCTCGTTGCCGTGCAGCCCGATTTCTTCTTCGCCGGCTGGTATTACGGCATGAAACCGGGCGGCGACGTGACGCCCGATACGCTCGCCCCGCACGGCATCAAGACGCTGGTGCTGACGGAAAGCTGCGTCCATCTCGACAAGAACCGGCCTGCCGCTTCGATGGACCTGCTCTATGGCGACGTCGAGAAGCTCGGCAAGATCTTCGGCAAGGAGCCGGAGGCCGAAAAGCTCGTCGCCGGCTGGAAGACGGAGCTCGCCGACATCACCGCCAAGGTCGGCGACCACAAGGGCACGCGGGTCTTCCTCTACGATTCCGGCGAGGACAAGCCTTTCACCGCCGGCAAGTTCGCCATCCCCAACGCCATGATCGCCGCCGCCGGCGGCGAGAACATCATGGCCGACATGGCGACCAGCTGGGGCAACACCGATTGGGAAACGGTCGCCTCGCGCAATCCGCAGTTTCTCATCCTGCTCGATTACCAGGATGGCGGCGGCTACAAGAAGCTGCTCGATTTCCTGAAGTCGCACCCGGCGATGAAAGAGACGGACGCGGTCAAGAACGAGCGCTTCGTCGCGCTGCGCTACGCCGAGCTGACGCCCGGACCCGCCAACATCGAAGCGATCGGCAAGATCGCCCGGGCCATGCACCCGGAAGCGTTTTAATGCATGTCGCCCAAAAGTGCGCAGCGGTTTTGGGATAACGACATGCATGAACCAAGAAGTGTGCGGCATGCATCGTTCCCATTGGCGATGATACTGGGTGCGGCGTTGCTCGTCGCGCTGGCACTGGCGTCGATCGCCTATGGTTCGACGCTGATACCGTTGCGCGACGTGATCGGCGCGCTGGCGCATGCAGCCGGGCTAGATGGCCAGAGCCCGTCCGGCCCGATCGGCAGCATCGTCGTCGACCTGCGCCTGCCTCGCACGCTGCTGGCGATCGCGGTCGGCGCCGGCCTCGGCGTCGTTGGCGCGCTCTTGCAAACCGTCACCCGCAACGACCTCGCCGATCCGTTTCTGTTCGGCCTTTCTTCGGGTGCTGCGGCCGGCGCCGTTTCCGTCATCACCGTCTTTGGCGACACGTTCGGCATCTGGACGCTGCCGCTCGCCGCTTTCACCGGCGGCATATTGGCGGCGGCGATCGTGCTGCTGCTCGTGTCGAGGGTGCGGGGGCAAGGTCCTGAGCGGATGATCCTCGCCGGCCTTGCCGTGTCCTTCCTGTTCACCGCCTTGACCAACTACCTCGTCTTCGCCGGCGACCAGCGCGCCGCCCATTCCGTGCTGTTCTGGACGATGGGCGGCCTTGGCCTCGCACGCTGGGACAATATCGGCCTGGCTGGGCTCGGCGCCGGCATCATCCTCGCTTACGGGCTCTGGAACCATCGTCGCTTCGATGCCTTCCTCGCCGGCGAAAGTGCCGCCGAAAGCCTCGGCGTGCCGGTGGCGCGCATGCGCAAAATCACCTTCCTCGTCGCGGCTCTGGCTACCGCCATCCTGGTCGCGGTCGCCGGCGTCATCGGCTTCGTCGGCCTGATGATCCCGCATCTCAGCCGGCCGCTGTCGGGCCCTTTGCACCGCAACCTGATCGTCGCCTGCGCGCTGTTCGGCGCCATCCTGCTTCTGGCCAGCGATCTGCTGGCCCGCACGCTCCTGCCGCCGCAGGAATTGCCGATCGGCATCATCACCAGCTCGCTCGGCGCCTTCTTCGTCGTCACCATGCTGATGCGTAACCGGTTGTGAAAGCAATTCTAGGAAAAGTGTGAAGCGGTTTTCCGTCCGCGCCAGAGCAAACGCGTTCAAACGGTCCAAAAATAGCGCACGATGTGGAAGAACACCGGCGCGGCGAAAACCAGGCTGTCGGTACGGTCCAGCATGCCGCCATGACCTTCGATCAGGTGGCCCCAATCCTTGACGCCCTGATCACGCTTGATCGCCGAGGCGACGAGGCCGCCGAGGAAGCCCATCGTGCAGGCGACGAAGGCGACGGCCGCGGCCTGCAGCGGCGAAAACGGTGTGATGAAAGAGAGCAGCGCGCCAAGCAGGCTCGATGCCACCACACCGCCGATCAGGCCTTCCCAGGTCTTCGAAGGCGACACATTCGGCGCGACGCGATGCTTTCCGAAAAGCTTGCCGAAGATGTATTGCAGCACGTCGCTGCCTTGCACGACGATGATCAGGAAAGCGATGAGCAGAAGGTTGCGGTCCTCGAAGCCGGGCACGTTGAGCGTCAAGAGCGCAGGCACGTGGCTGACGCAATAGACCGAGATCATGATCGCCCACTGCTGCGCCGAGACGCGTTCCAGGAAGCGCTCGGTATCGCCGTGCAGTGCCGTGATCGCCGGCATCAGCAGGAAGCAGTAGACAGGGATGAAGATCACGAACAATCCGTACCATGCCGTCCACACCAGCCAGTATTGGAACGGGATGACGATGCCGAACATGCCGAGCAGCACCCAGTGGTCGCTGCGGCGGCTGTGGGTGAGGGTGACGAACTCGCGCAGCGCCGCAAACGAAATCAGGCCGAAGAGGATCGTCATGCCGTAGCGGCCGAAGAAGAACGCGATCGTCATCAGCGCCACCATCACCCACCAGGCGTTGATGCGCTGCGTGAGGTTGACCAGCGTGGCGCTGAGCGGCTTCGGCGCGCGCATGGACAGGATGCCGGCGGTGACGCTGGCGGTGCTCAGCACGACGAAAAGGCCGATGATCAGTATGCTGATTTCGTGGCGCATCAGTCGTCTCGATCGGGGCGCGGATTGAGCGCGAGCAGCTCGGCGCGGGCGCGCTGCAGAAAGGCGCGCCGTTCTTCGCCCGGGGCCACCGCCACGGGCGGGCCGAAGACGACGCGGCAAAGCAGCGGCACCGGCAGGAACTGGCCCTTGGGCAGAACGCGCGACATGTTCTCGATCCAGCATGGGATCAGCTCGACGTCGGGCCGCGCGACGGACAGGTTGTAGAGCCCCGAGCGGAATGGCAGCAGTTCGTCGCTCACGTTGCGGGTGCCTTCAGGAAAGATGATCAGTGAGTGGCCCTGGTCGAGCACCGCGAGCATGATCGAGATCGGGTGCTCGGCTTCGCTCGTCCACTGCCGCCTGATCAGCACGGACGACAGCATGTCCTCGGCGATGAAGCGACGCAGCCGCGACTTGCCCCAATATTCGGCTGCCGCGATCGCGTGTGTCTTGGCACGCTCGGTCTCGCTCAGGCACGCCGACAAGAGGATGAAATCGCCATGGCTGGTGTGGTTGGCGAAATAGATGCGCTGCCGGTCGGATGGCTGGCTGCCGTTCCAGATCGGGCGAACGCCGGTGACCGCCCAAGCCATCGCCGACAGGCCGACGGAGGTCATCGTCTGCAGCAACGTGTAGGTGTGCAGCGCCAGCTTGCTCATCTCGGCATCCAGAAGCCGGCCAAAAGGAACGCCACGACGAAGACCGCGAAGGCGATGCGCTGCCGCGTCAGCAGCCGGCGCGTCCCGGCGATGCGATCATCGAGCGGGCGTGGCGCGGCCAGAGCCGGCTTCAGCCGCATACGCACCAGCAAATCATCGACCGCGGCGCCCCCGGAAAGCGCGTCGTCATGGCTCGCCATCAGCCGGAACAGCAGCGCATCGAACAAGAGCAGGACCGAAAGTCCGAGCACCACCACAGCGCTCGCCGTGGCGGCGAGCAATCCCAGCATCGCGAAGGGGGCATGCAGCGCGCCGCGCGCCGACGCAAACAGCGGCGCGACGCTGTCGCCGGCGGCTACGATCGCGGCCGGCCACGCCGCCTGCCTGGCCATCTGGGCGGCAACGCGGCCTGCCTTTTCCCGATAGGCGTCGTCGCTCATGCCGGCTCGTCCAATCCGACCTGAAGATGCACTGGCCTGCCGGAGGCGGCGAGCTGCTTGCGCGCCTGCGCCGGCGTGCGCGAGCGGCCGCTGGCGACCAGCCATGCGGCCACAACGGTGGCGCTGCGCTGGAAGCCGAGGGCGCAGCACACCAGCACCGTGCCGTGCCTGCGCGCCGGCTCGATTGCCGCCACCGCCTGGTTGAGCATGTCGGCCGGCGGCGGCAGGAGATCGAGCATGTCGAAGCCGATCCAGCGCCCGGTCGCGCCGCGTGGACGTTCGAGCTCGGCGGCAACATCGATCACCGTGCCGAAGCTGTTGGCTTCGCTAGCCGAGGGAAAGCGTCCGAGGAAGACACCGTCTGTGACGACCGCCGTTGGCGGCAGACTGCGTGTCCAGGCCCAGACATTGACCCTGGCGCCCAGCCGATAGGGCCAGAGTAGGATTTGGCTTGCCGACGACACATGCCCGTCCGCCGTCTTCTGGAACACTTTCGCGCGGGCGCCTGCATAGGCAAAGGCGACGATAGCGAGCGCCAGGGTGGGCCACAAAAGCACAAGCGCGATGGCCGAAAAGAAGGCGCCGATGGCTGCGCCCGCGAGCACGACCGCAGCACCCAGCGCGTAGTAGAGCGCCAGCCGCCGTGCCTTGGGATTGCCCGTCGGATGGAAGCCGGCGAAGGGCAACTCGCCTTTGGCCGGGAAGAGCCACAGCGCGAAGAAACCGAGCAGCATGCCGGTCGGGATGTCGATGAAATGGTGCTGCCATGTCGTCAGCACCGAGGCGCCGATCAGGAAACACCAGCCGTGCCAGAGCGCCAGCAATGGGCCGGAAAGGCGCTGGCGCCAGTGATCCCAGATGATCACCAGCAGCGCGATATGCAGCGACGGGGCCTGATTGAATGGCTTGTCGAAACCGCCGAGCACGGCGAACAGGAAACCCGGCAGGCCGGTGGTCGCCGGCCGCACGAAGGTCGCGGTCAGCGGAAACAGGATGAAGCAAGTGACGGCGACGGTCTGCGCCGTGAGATAGCGGCCGGCAAGCCGGTCCACACCGCTTCGGCTGTCGTTGAGCAGCAGCGACAGAGCGTAGAACAGGTTGATCGACCAGTAGGGCACAATGGTCCAGGCGAGGAATGGAACCTGGTGTTCCCAGGAGAACACGATGCTGCCGACATGTAAGCGGGTCGAGGCCAGCCAGTTGGCGAAGCCGTAGGTCGAATAGAAGAACGGCGCGAGAAGCGCGAGCCACAGCACTGCCCGGACCACGACACGCGCATAGGGCTCGGAGGAAGTCGGAAGTGGCGGGATCTCGGCGCTGGCGGCCATGCCTAAATGTCCTGGAGGCGCCTTGCCAGCGAGACGGTGAAGATGCCCCACTGGTCGATGCGCTGGTCGATCTTTTCAAATCCGGCGGCCTCGACCAGCTGGTCCATCTCGCCTTGCGTGCGTCGCCGCATCACCCAGGCCTGGCCGCCGCGATGCGAGGTCAGGCTGCGCGCGATCATCTCGAGCTGCGGATGCCAGGGCTGGTTGGTGTAGATCAGCAGGCTGCAGGGCTGCATGGCGCGGGCCAGGCCATTGAGCGATCTGGCGATCAGCGCATTGTCCGAGAACAATTCGTAAAGGCCGGAGACGATGGCGAGGTCCGGCGCCGGGTCGAGCCTGGCGAGCCCATCGCCGTCGAAGGCGTCGGCGCGCCGGAACGACACACTCGCCGGCGATCCCCGCTCGGCGATCAGCTTGCGGCCCAACTCGACGTTGATGTCGGAATAATCCTGCAATCGAACGCTGGCCGGTTGCTCCGGGCTCTTGGCGATGGCGTCGAGCACATAACGGCCGTGGCCGGCGGCGATGTCGAGGACATGGCCTGGCCGCCCGGCGGCCTTGAGTGTGGCCAGCGCCGTGCCGATCAGCTCTTCGAGGTTGAGCTTGCGCTGGCGGATGCCGCGCCAGCCGATGGCGTCGAGAAAAGTCCGGTCGACCATGCGGCCGACAAAACCCAGTCCCCGCGCGTCGTTCTCATAGACATAATCCAGCGTCGAGCCGGAATCGAAGCCGGTGCCGACGCCGATCTTCATGCCGCGCGAAAACCAGCTGCCCGCACGGATGGAGGCACGGCTCGTTGCCCAGTAAAGGCCCTTGGGCGAGAGAAGATCGAGCGGCGAGGCGAGCTTGTCGGCCTCGTCACGCGTGTAGCCGGCGATGTCCGCCTGCTTCAGGTCCGCGACAGGAGCCGGCGCATGGAATTGCCCCTCGAGGAAAGGCCGGATCAGGTCGATCGCCTTGATGCGGTCGCGCTCGCCAAGCGTATCGTGGAAGAAGCCCGGCAGCACGTGCCGTTCCTTGATGCGGCTGCCGAGATTGACGAAGAATTCGTGCTGCGGGCCGTGCCGCACCACCCAGTCGCTGCCCGACAAAAGAAGCTGTGTCGGCACCGTGATGGCGCGGGCGTCGGCAACGATACGCGCGGCATGCTGGTAGAGCTCTACCAATATGTTGGACGCGATCGGCCGGGTGATTAGCGGATCGTTCTCGAACGAGGCGATGCGGACCGGGTCATGGGTGAGCAGGCTCGCCTTGACGTAGGAATTGACGAAGAAACGGCCTTTGATCTTTTGCCACAGCGCAATGCCCTCCTTGGCGAAGGGGACATAGAGCTTGACTGAGAATGCCGGCGAGGCAAGCACCATGGCGCGCAGTTTCGGCGCATAGTCGTGCACCCAGGCTGCCGCCAGCACCGCGCCGAAGGACTGCGCGATAAGAGCGATATCCTGTGCGCCGAAACCGTCTTTGGCGGCGATTTCGCGCATGAAACAGTCGATATCGCGCACAAGTGCCGCGAAGGACGGGGCATAACCGCGCTCGCCGGCGGAGCGGCCGTTGCCGCGCGCGTCCCAAGCATAGAAGGCGTAATCGGGCATGCCGAGCTCATCGACCAGATGCGCCATGCGGCCGCCATGCTCGTGGCCGCGATGGAAGAGCACGACCGCGCCCTTCGCCGTGGACGACACCGCAGGCCAGAAACGATAGAAGATCTCCGTGCCGTCATGGCTGCGGAACATGCGTTCTTGCGCCTGTCGCGCAACGTTTGGCGCAGGTGCGTTGGCGCTCGGTTCATGCGGCATGGTGTTTCCCTCGGGCGGCATGGCAAACCTTGATGCTCAGCCGGCGCTGCCAGTAAGGCCGCCGCGTATCCGGTTTATGGCGGTCAGCAGTGAAAGCGTAGCCATCGCTGGAAACACAAAGGGCGCGACTGCCTGCGGCCACAGCCCGGCGGCCGATATGACCGCGACCGCGCCGAGCGCCAGCGCCCTGTCGCTTTTGCCGAACGGACCGGCATAATTGCGCCCGCTGCCCGCGGCGATGCCAAGCACGCCGGCGAACTCGGTCAGCATGGCGGTAACGGCGAAGGCGACGACCCCCCAGGCGCCGAATTGGGGAAAGGCGGCAAAGGGCAGGATAAGCGCAAGGTCGGAGACGACGTCGCAGATTTCGTTGAGATACATGCCGAGCCTGGAGGCCTGTCCATGCTCCCGCGCCAGCATGCCGTCGATGGCGTTGAGCGCCATGCGCACGAACAGCACCGCCGGAACGAGGATGAGCACGACGCGCCAGCCGGGCAGGGCCGCGACGGCTGTTCCCGTTGCAACGGAAAGGCCGGCAGCCAGGAGGGTAATGGCGTTGGCCGTCACGCCCATTGCGGCAAGCTTGCCAGTCAGCGGCCGCAGCCTGTCCTGAAAGGCTGGCTTCAGCGCATAAAGCGTCGGCATTGCCCCAATCCCCGGTTCCACCTGGATCTCTACCATGCGCAGGCCGAAACGCGCCAGCGTGGGATAAAAACACGATGAATTTTCAGGCGCTTGACGCTTTGCTACAAAGGCGTTGCCTTAAGCCTGAGGCGACCGGGGCCACGGGCCGGCGTCAGCCATCATGACGTTGCGTGGCTTTGCCGGCTTCTGGATCAACGCAACCCCACTTGAATAGTGAGCACGCTTATTATATCTATCGCTCATGGTTTCAGATGGCATCGATAGACTGGGATTTTTGATCCACGACGTGCAGCGCCTGATGCGCAAGCGTTTCGAGACGCGCGCCAGCGGGCTTGGCCTGTCGTCGGCGCAATGGCGCCTGATGGTGCGGGTGGCCAAGGAAGAAGGCATTACGCAGGCGCGGCTGGCCGAGCTGCTCGAAATCGAGCCGATCAGCGTTTCGCGCCTGGTCGACCGGATGGAAGAGGGCGGCTGGATCGAGCGCCGCCAGGACGCCGCCGACCGGCGTGTGCGCATGATCTTCCCCACCGAAAAGGCTAGCGCGGCCTATGCCGACGTCAAAAGCCTTGCCGGCGAGGTCTATGAGCAATCGCTGACCGGCGTATCGCCGGAAGACCGGCGCGTGCTGATCCGGGTGCTGGATACGATCGTCCAGAACCTGACGGACGGTGAGGCGTCCCTGGAAATCGCGGGCAAGCAAGGGGCGGCAGCATGAGCGCGGTGGCCAAGAGAGAAGACGACAACGTCACCAAGCTGGAAGCGCCAACGCAGCCGGCCGCTCCGGTCTCCGCGGCAGCCGAACCGCAGCCGGCGCCGGCTGCGCCGAAGAAGCAGCGCCGCATAGGCCGCACGCTTTTGATGGTCGCCCTGCCTTTGGCGCTGCTTGTTGGCGGCGCTTACGTCTGGGTGACCGGCGGCCGCTATCAGGAGACCGAGAACGCCAATTTGCAGCAAGCCAGGATTTCGGTCGTCTCCGACACGGCCGGCCGCATCGTCCAGGTCGGCATCGCCGACAACGAGACGGTCAAAAAGGGCGACCTGCTCTTTATCATCGATCCCGAGCCCTACCGCATAGCTTTGGCTCAGGCCGACGCGGCCGTCGCCGGCGCGCGCCTCAACGTCGAGCAGCTGCGCGCCGCCTACAGCCAGTCGATGGCGCAGGAGAAATCGGCGAGCAGCGAGGTCGACTACGCGCAGTCGCAATATGACCGCGCCGCCGATCTGGCGCAAAAGGGCATCAACGCCAAATCGTCGCTCGACCAGGCTCGCAACGACCTCGACAAGGCCAAGCAGCAACTGGCCGTCGCCGGGCAGGGCATCGTCAGCGCCAAGGCAGCACTTGGCGGCAATCCCGATATCGAGACCGACAAGCATCCGACCGTGATGGCGGCGCTCGCGGCGCGCGACAAGGCGGCCTACGACCTTGCCCAGACCACGGTGAGGGCGCCGGCCGACGGCATCGTCTACCAGGCCGCCTCCTTCAAGGTCGGCCAGTATGTCTCGGTCGGCACGCCGCTGTTTGCCCTGGTCGAGATCGGCGACACCTGGATCGACGCCAATTTCAAGGAAACCCAGCTCACCAATATGAAGCCGGGCCAGAAGGCCGAGATCGTCGTCGACACGTATCCGGGCAGGACCTTCGAGGCGACCGTCAAGGCGATTGGCGCCGGCACGGGCGCGGAGTTCTCGCTGCTGCCCGCACAGAACGCCACCGGCAACTGGGTCAAGGTCACGCAGCGCATTCCCGTGCGCCTGGAACTGACCGATCCGGATGCCAAAATGGCGCTGCGCACCGGCATGAGCGCGACCGTCACCGTCGACACCGGCGTGGCGCGCGGCTGGCCGTCGATTTTTGGTCACGCCACGGCCGGCGAGGCCGCGCAGTAACGAGTTGAAGCAGGGGATTGGTCTGATGGGAGGGTGTGAAGGATCAGATTTCGAGCGAGCCGCGCCGCGGCTTGATCAAGGCTGAAACCTTCGGCACGGACCCGTCGGTCCTCAGGTTTCCGGGCGGCAGGCATCCGCTCCATCAGAGACTTTCAGTCGATGCAACCCCCGCATCGATAGTCGCGTCCCACCGCGATGAAGGTCTCTCGACGGAAGGCGTGCCGCCCGGAAGCCCTATGTACACGATTTTGTTACCGGCTGGAAGTTCAGTGCCATGAGCACGCCCGAACCCTTCAAGGAAGTGCCGCATCGCGGGCTGATCACGGTCGCGCTGATGCTGGCCACGATCATGCAGGCGCTCGACACCACCATCGCCAATGTCGCGCTGCCGACCATGACCGGCGACCTCGGCGCCTCGCCCGACAACATCAACTGGGTGCTGACCTCCTACATCGTGGCCGCCGCGATCATGACGCCGGTCACCGGCTGGCTTGCCGACCGGCTCGGCCGCAAGGAATTGTTCCTGTTCTCCGTCGTCGGTTTCACCATCTTCTCCATGCTCTGCGGGCTCGCCTGGAGCCTTGAGTCCATCGTGCTGTTCCGCCTGCTGCAAGGCGTGTTCGGAGCGGCCATCGTGCCGCTGTCGCAGACCTTCCTGCTCGATATCAACCCGAAGGAACGCCACGGCCAGGCGATGGCGATCTGGGGCGCAGGCATCATGCTGGGGCCGATCCTGGGACCCACGCTCGGCGGCTGGCTGACCGAGAATTTCAACTGGCGCTGGGTGTTCTTCATCAACCTGCCGGTCGGCATCGTCGCCTTCCTCGGCATGGCCGCCTATCTGCCCGCCGTCGCCAAGCGGGTGCGCGGCTTCGACTTCTTCGGCTTCGCCATGCTGTCGCTCGGCGTTGGCGCGCTGCAGCTTCTGCTCGACCGAGGCGGCGAGGTCGACTGGTTCAACTCAGCCGAGATCTGGATCGAGCTCGCTCTGTCGCTCACCGGCTTCTGGGTGTTCATCATCCACACGGTGACGGCCGAGCGCCCCTTCATCGACCCGAAGATTTTCCTCGACCGGAATTTCGTGACCGGGCTGGGCTTCATCTTCATCATGGGCGTGCTGATCCTGGCCTCGATGTCGCTGTTGCCGCCGATGCTCGCCACCATCTTCGGCTACCCGACCGTCACTATCGGCGTCGTGCTCGGACCACGCGGTATCGGCACGATGGTTTCGATGCTGGTCATGGGCCGCATCATGCACAGGTTCGATGCGCGCATCCTCGTGGCCATCGGCTTCCTGCTCACCGCGCAGTCGCTCTACACGATGGCGAGCTTCACGCCGCAGATGGACAATTGGCTCATCCTCACTTCGGGTGTCATCCAGGGTCTCGGCATGGGCATGGTGTTCGTGCCGCTGTCGACGGTCGCCTTTGCGACGCTCGACGCGCGCTACCGCACCGACGCCACCGCGCTGTTCAGCCTGGTGCGCAATCTTGGTTCCTCGATCGGCGTCTCGGTGGTTGCGGCGCTGATGGTGCGCAACACGCAGATCAACCACACCGAGCTGTCGGCCTTCATCAACCCGTACAACCCGAACCTGTGGGCGGCCTCGCCGGCCGCTGCGGCCGGTGATCCGATGGCGCTTTCGCAGGTCGACCGCGCGGTGAATCTGCAGGCGATGATGATTTCCTACATCAACGACTTCAAAATCCTGATGGTGATGACGCTGGCCGCGGTGCCGTTCGTGATCCTGCTGCGCAAACCGAAGGCAGCACCTGCCGGTGGGGCGCCGGCGGCGCATATGGATTGATTTTGATAGTGTGGTGGCGGTCTTCTCGCGCTCGGATTCAAGCCACCTCTTGGAACAGTGAACATGAACGGTCACACAGTTCTTGAGCAGCTCGCGAGGCTCTCTGTTAGCGTCAATGGGCTAGTTATTCCGGGCCGGTTGATTGAAAACGTGCTCGCCCGGCATGCTTTCAACCTTATCGTCGCCAACGACGATGAGCTTTACAAAGTCTCGTTGGTCGGATCGGCGACTGCTGTCCGCTACAAGGGCCGAGAGATTTTGCTCACCACGCAGCATCAGTTGAAGGGACTGGACGAGTCCAGGGTAGCGATGCTGACGGACTCCGGAAGCCATATAATCACCTCGGGCGGGCGGCGGGGCTACAAACCACACCCGGATACCGACGCTCATGATATCGTTGCGTTTGATTTCACCGAACCGTGCAGGGATCGGCCGGAGCTGAGGAAGCGGTTCTTTGACTTGAGGTCGGAGCCACCTGACACCTTGAACGTCCACGTGCTAGGCATGCTATTGGCCGGATACCCCTCGGCAGATCAACAGTATGATATCCATGAAAATAATCATCTTGGGATTGCTCGCCGTCACGTAGTCTGCCTGCCTGAGGCCCAGCCAAGCGACGCCGCGCTTTTAACGGTAAAGGCCCAGAGACCACTCGATTTGCACCCTGACGGCATGAGCGGTGGATCGGCCTTTGTGATCCAGTGGGAAGATGGCAAGCCGAGCGCCTACTTCGCCGGCATCATCGTTCGAGGCGGTACGGAGTTGTTTCATATTCTCAAGGCTGGATTTGTGATTGCCTTCCTGAACGGCGCATTCCAGTAGCCAATGGGACTAGGTTGGCGAAAGCTGACCTTCAGCCCACAATCCATGCAGTGGATAGAGACCGCCTGGATTCGGTGACTTTGTCAGCTTACCTGCCCAGCACCAGCGACCAGTAGCGCAGGGTGGGGTCGCGGCCGTCGCGCACATAGGCGAGGCCGAAGCGGCTGAAATCCGGATCGAGCATGTTGCGGCGGTGGCCGGCCGAATGCATCCAGATGTCGAACAGTTTCTGCTGGTCGAAGCGGCCTTCGGCGATGTTTTCGGCGGCGGCGCCGCGCACGCCATTGTCCTTCATGCGCGAGGCGAAGTCCTTGCCCCAGCCGGTGGTGTGGCTCATGCGCTCGCGCGAGGCCATGTAGCCGGCCTGCTGGAGCGCTGCCTGCTCGAGCTGCGCGTCCGGAACCAGCGCCGGCAGCCCGGCGGAGCTGCGGATCCCAGCCAGCGTCGCCGTGGCCGAGGACGAGGCGCCGGCGCCTTCGCCCGTCGGCACCGAGACGGTGCTGCAGGCGGCGATGCCGGCAAGCGCTGCCAGCCCCGCTGCTGTGAGCAGCGAGCGGCGGTTGACATTGGCGGGGCGAATTTCGAGAGTGCTCATCCGGCCTCTCATACCGGCGATGATGGCTTTTGCCGGGCGGCTGATGAAAATCCCGTGATGCGACGACTTTTCGCGGAAGATCGGTTATGATCGCGTCGTTCTTGAAGTGGCAGCCACGGGCGGCCATCATCAGGCGGTGACCGCCCCGCTTTGGTCTGGCGCATGGTCCTTTCACGAAAACCGGTCTGGTTTTCGGGGGCATGCACTGACAAACGGAGGACGGATATGGCCAGTTTTCATGTCATGTCGGACGCGCACGGGATGCATGTGCAACCCAAAGTGCGCCACATCACAACAACGGATCTTTGGGACGCATTGAGGCTCGGCGCCGAGGATTTCTGGGCGAAACCATCGCACTATGTGTTCTTGTGCCTGATCTATCCCATCGTCGGCCTGATCCTGACGCAATGGACGTCCGGTTCCAACGCCATCCAGCTCGTCTATCCGCTGATGTCGGGCTTTGCGCTGATTGGCCCGTTCGCGGCCATCGGCCTTTATGAGATCAGCCGCCGGCGCGAGCTTGGCATGAACACCAACTGGCGCCATGCGCTCGATGTTCGCCGCTCGCCGGCGCTGCCGTCGATCGCGGTCATCGGCATCCTGCTGTTCGCGCTGTTCCTGCTCTGGCTGTTCACGGCGCAGTCGATCTACACCAGCCTGTTTGGAGCTGAGCCGCCGGCCTCCATCGGCGCCTTCCTGCGCGACGTGCTGACCACCAGCAAGGGCTGGACGCTGATCCTAGCCGGCAATGCGGCCGGCTTCGTCTTTGCCGTCGTGGTTTTGGCCACCACGGTCGTTGCCTTCCCGCTGCTGCTCGACCGTGATGTGGGCGCCGTCTCGGCGATCGAGACCTCCGCGCGCGCCGTCATGGCCAATCCCCTGCAGATGGCGCTGTGGGGCCTGACCGTCGCGGTTCTCCTGGTCGTCGGCTCGATCCCGCTGTTTGCCGGCCTTGCCGTCGTCATGCCGATCCTCGGCCACGCAACCTGGCATCTCTACCGCAAGCTGGTCGAGCCGGAGCAGATCCGGCCGGTCAGGCGGCCGATCTAAATTCAGCGGCTCGCCGTTAGGGTGCGTATCAATGCGCCCTAGCGCTGTGCCTCTGTCGCCATCCTCAGCGCCAGCGCCGTCAGCACCGTGCCCATCATCCAGCGCTGGACGACCAGCCAGAACGGTCGTCCGGCCAGGAAGGTGGCGATCGAGCCGGCGGTCACCGCGATGATGGCGTTGACGGTCAGGCTGATCGTGATCTGCGTCACGCCGAGCACCAGAAGCTGCGACAGCACATGACCCGTGGCCGGATTGATGAACTGCGGCAAGAGCGACAGATAGAGCACCGCCACTTTCGGGTTGAGCAGGTTGGTCATCAGCCCCATGACGAAAAGCTTGCGCGGCCTGTCCCGGGGCAGCTCGCGGACCTGGAAGGGCGAGCGCCCGCCAGGCTTCAGCGCTTGCCAGGCCAGCCACAACAGATAGAGCGCGCCGGCAAAGCGCAACGCGTCGTAAGCGTAGGGCACGGCGAAGATGAGCGCGGTGATGCCGAAGGCCGCCGACACCACATAGAACAGGAAGCCCAGCGCCACGCCGCCCAACGAGATCAGCCCGGCTTTCGGCCCTTGCGACAGCGAGCGCGAGATCAGATAGATCATGTTCGGCCCCGGCGTCAGCACCATGCCGAGGCAGATCAGGGCAAAGGTTAAATGGTTGGCGGCGTCGGGCATCGAGGGCTCCAGCAAAGCGCGGCGGCAGATGTGCGCCGCCTCCCGGGAACGCGCAAGGGCTTGGCGCTGCCAGCCGTTGCGCCAGCTAGCTCACGACCCGCAGGTTCGACAGCTCGTTGGCGATTTCCTTGAAATTGTCCGACAGCGTCGCGCCGGTCGCGTTCCAGAACAGCTTGGCCGGCTTGCTGGGGTCGGTCGGGTCCTTGCGGAAACGCGAGTCGGACGAGCAGGATTTCAGCGCGGCCATCGCCTTCTGGTCGCTCGTACTCGTCGACAAGTCGAGCGCCACCGTCATCACCATGATGTTGCCCGCCTTGGCGTTGGCGCACAGTGTTGCCATCTGCTCGTCCATCGCGGCCGTGTAGTTGCTCGACGAATAGTTGAACTGGCCGATGGCGCTCGATGTGCCGCCGAACAGGCGTGTCACCGAAGTGCCGTTGTAGCCGACGCCTGTATAGCCATAGGCGGCATAGGTCGACTTGTTGCCGGCCGGATCCGGATTGACCGTCGAATAGGTGTTTGCGCCGTCGGTTAGCACGATGACGACCTTGTCGTTGCCGCGCTCGGTTTCCGGCCGCCCCTCGGTAAAGGGCGGCGCGCTCGATACCGTGCGCCAGCCCCAGGCCAGGCCTTCCGGCACATTGGTGTTGCCGTTGGGCTGCATCAGGTCGATCGCGGCGTTGATGGTGGCAAGTCCGTCCGTGGTGGTGACGTCGGTCAGCGGCGTGATCGGCGTCGTGGTGCAGCTGTAGTTCGGGCCGGCGCCCGAGTTGAGCGCCGGCGCATCGATCGGCCGCGGCTGAAAATACTTGGCCATGTTCGACTGCCTGGTCTTGCCCGTGGTGCTCGACGGGTCGTCGTTCCACCAGCTGTTGGCGGCGCCGTATGTCACCGGGTTCGGCTCGTTGGGATTCTGCGTCACCTTCCAGTGGTTGCCGGGCTCATCCGGGGCGAACATCGGCACGAACATCGTGGCGGGATCGCCGACGCCGATGCCGGTGTTGTTAGGCCCGCCGGAGGCCGGCGTGTCGTCGACATTGTAAGGATAGGGGCGGACCTCGACGCAACCCTGCCAACTGGCGAACGGACCGTAGGTGTCGATGTAATCATATTCCGTGTGGCTGTGGGAGCAGGTGTGGTTCGAACGATAGGTGTCGCAGACGGTGTGCGCGCTACCGGCGACGCGCTCGTGGTTGGTCACCACCTTCATGTCCTGGTAGAGTTCGAAGCGGCTGAGAACCTCGCCTTCCTCGGTGCCCCAGCCGGCGCCTTTCTTGTACCAGATGCCGTTGATCTTCTGGGCGTATTTGTCGGCGGCGTTCAGCGTCGACCAGTCGAAATTCTCGTTGGCGATCGGCGACAGCCCGTAAATGTCCATCCACGAGGCGTTGTCGTTGTTCGGGCCGACATTGACCGAAGCAGCGAAGGGCACCAGGCTGAACTGCACTGGCTTGTCCACCTGCTTGATTTGGGCTGCCTGCTGCGCCAGCGTGGTGACGAGTTGCTTGGCGGCCTGTTTGAGCAGATCGATGCGCTTCTGGCCCGAACCCGTGCCGTTCAGGGTCATCGAGCCCGAATTGTCGAGCACCATCGCCACTTCCAGCGTGTTCTTCAGCCGCACCTGGGAGGTGGCGTTGACGTTGATCGGCTTGTTGGCGTCGGTTGACGACACGCCGACAAGCAGCGCCGAAGCCGGATAGAAATAGGGGTGGTAGTTGAGCGTCGCGCTCATGGTCAACAGGCCGCCGCCCGTCTGACTGGTGGGCAGCGTGATGTTGAGCGAAATATTGGCGGGGTCGATGTTGTTGAGGTTGGCGTTGAAGAAGTCGACCGCGTAGGCCCTGACCTGATCGTCGGTCGCACCTTCGGCCAGCCGCCGCGCCGCGGCAAAATTCGCCGCGTCGAGCGCGTTCAGCACCATCTGCCTCTGGCGGCTGAGCTCGCTGTAATCGACCGCCATCGCCACCGCGCCCATCAAAGGGACCATGGCGATCGCTGTCATCAGGGCATAATTGCCGCGGCGGTCACGGCAGAATTGACGCCAGAATTTACGCATTTCAGGTAAGCGGCCCCCGCCGGCGGATTTTCACTCGATCCACGCTTTCACAAAACGTTGAAGGACGGGTTTGGGAAACCGCTCGATTGCTTAACGGCGACTTCACCAACCGCTAACCATCTGGCGGATCGCGGCCTGGGCGAGCGTCGAACCTCCCCAAAGCGGGGACGTTCCCGACGGAGGATTGAGCGGGTCAGCTGACGATGCGCAGGTTCGACAATTCGTTGCCGATCGCCTTGAAGTCGTCCGACAGCGTGGCGCCGGTCGAGTTCCAGAACAGTTTTGCCGGCTTGGTCGGGTCGGTCGGATCCTTGCGGAAGCGCGAGTCCGACGAGCAGGTCTTCAGCGCGGCCATCTGCGCGGCTTCGGCGGTGTTGGTGGAATCGAGGTCGAGCGCGATGGTCATGACGATGATGTTGGCGGCCTTGGCGTTGTCGCAGAGCGCGGCGAAGTGCTCGCTCATCGCCTTGGTGTAGTTGGCGTTCGAATAATCGGTCTTGCTGACGCTGCTGCTGGTGCCGAGGAACGGCCGGCCATAGGTGTAGGTGCTGCCGAACGGTTTGCTCTGGGCGCTCGAGCCGGTGCCGTAGGCAAGATATCCAAGGGCCGAATAGATCGCCTTGTTGCCGGCAAGGTCATTGCCGCCACTGTTGGCGTTCGAGCCCGAATAGCTTTGCGCGGTCACCGATGTCGGGGTGTAGTAGGTGTTGGCGCCGTCGGTCAGCACGATCAGCACCTTGTCGTTGCCCTTTTCGGTTTCCGCTCTGCCCTCGGTGAAGGGCGGCCCGCTTGAAAGCGTCCGCCAGCCCCAGGCCATCCCTTCCGGCACGTTGGTGGCGCCGACGTCGACCATGGCGTCGATGGCGTTCTTTACCGTCGTGGCGCCAGCCGGGACCGACACGTCGGTCAATGGCGTGATCGCCGTCGTGCTGCAGCTCGTGTTCGGCCCGGCATTGCTGCCATAGGCCGAAGTTATCTTGGTGCCGGGAGTGAAGTATTTTGGCATGTATTTCTGGCGCGTCGGGTTGTCGCTACTTGACGTCACATCGAGGTGCCAGTTGTTGTTTGCCGGCCTGGAACTGCTATCCGTATTGTCGGTTTCGTCGGGCGCGAACATCGGCACGAACAATGTTGCCGGCGTCGAGGTCGAAGGCGCCGTATCCTGGATGTTGTACGGGTATGGCCGCGATTCCACGCAACCACTCCAGGCTGCGATCGGCGAGTAAACGATGTTGGACGTGCAGACGTTGCTCGAGTTCTTGGTGCAAGACGAAATGCGCTGCATCCAGTTGTAGAGCGAGAACCGCGTGAGCGGCTTGTCCTTCTGGGAAGGGTCCCAGGCGGAACCTCTGGCGTACCAGACTCCGCCGACCGATTCGGCATATCTGGCCGAGCCGAAGGGCGAGTTCGCCTGGTTCATCGTCGTCCAGTCGAAATTCTCATGCTGGATCGGCGAGATGCCGTCCTGATCCATCCATGTCGCTGACGCGTTTGCCGCGCCGACATTGACCGAGGCCGCGAACGGAACCAGGCTGAACTGGACTGGCTTGGAAACCTGCTTCATCAGCTGCGCCTGGCCGGCCAGTTGGTCGACAAGTTGCTTGGCGGCGCTTTTCAGAAGGTCGAACCGCACCTGGTTGGACCCATGGCCGAGTTCGGTCATCGAACCGGAATTGTCGAGCACCAACGCCACTTCCAGCGTGTTCTTGAGGCGGATTTCCGACCTGGCCGAGAAGTTGACGGTGGTCTGCCCCGCGGTGCCGCCAAGCAACGCGACAGCGGCTGGCAGGAAGTATGGCTGGTATTGCAGCGTCGCTTGAAGAACCAGCGTGCCGCCGCCGGCATTGTTGTTGGGCAAGGTGACGGCGAGCGTGGTGTTGGCCGGCAAAACATGCCGGAGGTTGGCCTCGAAAAAATTCTTGGCGTAGGTCTTGGCGTCATCGTCGGTGGCGCCGAGGACGATTTGCTGCGCGGTGGCCAGGCCAGACGCATCGAGCGCATTCAATGTCTCTTGCCGCTGCCGAACCAACTCGGTGTAGTCGACGGCAAGCGCCACGCCACCCATCAACGGCACCATGGTGATGGCCGTCATCAGGGCATAGTTGCCTCGTCTGTCGCGAAAAAAGTTACGGATCAACGCTCTTAGCCCCCGCCAAGATCCTATATTTTCCGGCTCAACATGGTCATAAAACGTTAAATTTTGTTCCTTGCGAAAGCATCAAGATCAGGTCGTCTTTTGACCAGCCGTTAACCTTATGCCGCCCGGTGCCTTGCCGCTGGACCGCCGCCGCACCGCGGTCGAGGGCTCGCGCGCCGCCGGAAAGCTGATGACAGGATGACGCGCTTCGGTTATTCGGAGCCGGCTGCGGCGATGGACGCCGGTCGCGGCTTTGCCCGAGATCAAGGATCAGGATACGAAATGGCGGATTCGCCCGACATCATCGCTTCGCTTGGCCCTCTGTCGAGGCGCTACGCCGCCATCCTGTGCGACGTCTGGGGCGTCGTGCACAACGGCGAATGGCATTTTCCCGCGGCCGCCGAGGCGCTGGCCAAGGCGCGCGCGGCCGATGTTCCTGTCGTGCTGATCACCAACTCGCCGCGTCGCAGTGCCGACGTGGTTGCGCAGATGAAAATTATCGGCGTTCCCGCCGACGCCTATGACCGCGTCGTCACTTCGGGCGATGTGACCCGCGACCTGATCGCCGAGGGGCCGCGGAAGATTTTCCACATCGGTCCCGAGCGCGACTTCAGCCTCTATGACGGGCTCGATGTCGATCTCGTCGAGGAGTTCGAGGCCTCGGGCGTCGTCTGCACCGGTCTCTATGACGACGAGGTCGAGAAGCCCGCCGACTATGCCGAGCTGCTCAAGCGGCTGCGCGCCCGCAACTTGCCCTTTATCTGCGCCAATCCCGACATACTGGTCGAGCGCGGCGAGCGTACCATCTGGTGCGCCGGGGCGCTGGCGCGCGACTACGCCCAGCTCGGCGGCCGCACGCTGATCGCCGGCAAGCCGTTCGCACCGATCTACGATGTCGCCATGAAGGAGGTGGCAAGCTTGCTCGGACGCGCCGTCGAGCGCAGCGAGGTGCTGGCCATCGGCGACGGCATGATGACCGACGTCAAGGGCGCGGCCGACAATGGCTTCGATGTACTTTATGTCTCGGGCGGCATTCATGCCCGTGACTATGGCGATCCGCTCAAGCCCGATCCCGAACAACTCAAGGGCTTTCTCGACAAGCACGGTTACCGGCCGGTCGCCGTCATTGCGCGCCTGCAATAGAGTATAGCCTGGCCATGACGGGCACCCGCACATGACGCAAGCTTTCGAACGCATATCCGCAACCGCGCCGCTGCCGGCGCATCTGCGCGGCGGCGTGGTGGCGATCGGCAATTTCGACGGTGTTCACCGTGGCCACCAGTCGGTATTGGAACGCGCGCTGACGGAGGCCCGCCGCGACGGCGTGCCGGCCCTGGTGCTCTGCTTCGAGCCGCATCCGCGCAAGGTGTTCAGGCCCGACGTGCCGCTGTTTGTTTTAACGCCGCCGCCGATGAAGGCCCGATTGCTTGCCGAACTCGGCTTTGCCGCCTTGGTCGAGCAGCCGTTCACGCGCGACTTTGCAGCGCTCTCGGCCGAGGCTTTCGTCACCGGCGTGCTAGAGAGGAACCTCGGCATTCGCCACGCCGTTACCGGCTTCGACTTTCATTTCGGCAAGGACCGCCAGGGCGGCCCGGCCTTCCTGATGGCAGCCGGGGCGCGTCACGGCTTCGGCGTGACCCTGGTCGACGCTTTTCGCGACGAGGGCGCCGAGGTGGTCTCCTCGAGCCGCATCCGCGCTTTGCTTGCCCAAGGCAAGGTCGAGGAAGCGGCTGGCCTGCTCGGCTATCGCTTCACCGTCGCGAGCGAGGTGATCGGCGGCCAAAAGCTTGGCCGCACGCTGGGCTTTCCGACCGCCAATATGCGGCTTTCGCCGGAGGCAGCGCTGAAGGAGGGCATTTATGCCGTCCGCTTCCGCCGGGCCGACGGCACGCTTCATGACGGCGTCGCCAGCTTCGGCCGCCGTCCGACCGTCGACGACAATGGCGCGCCGCTGCTTGAAACCTATGTCTTCGACTTTTCCGGCAACCTCTATGGCGAGGTCTGCCAGGTCTCGTTCTTCGGCTTCCTGAGGCCGGAGCTGAAGTTCGATGGGCTGGATGCGCTTGTGGCGCAGATCAAGCAGGACGAGGTGGAGGCACGGGCGCTGCTCGCCGGCGTGCGCCCGCTCTCGGAACTGGACGCCGCGATCGCTTTCTGATCGGGGTCGCAGCCGCTTACCGCTTCAGCGCCAACCCGATGGCAATGAAACTCCAGCCCTGGAAGACCAGGTCGATGGCCAGGAACATGCCCAACACCCAAAGGCTGTTGACCGGCCAGCCCATGGCGATCATCAGGCCAAGCAGGATGGTGATGATGCCCGCCGCGAGCAGCCACCCCCAGCCTTGCTCCGGCCGGTGATTGAAAGCGACCCATGCCCTCAGCAGCCCGGAAGCGACCAGCGCGATCGCAAGCAGCAGCGTCAGCACCGCCGAGGCAAGCAGCGGGTTGTCGAAGGCGAAGAAACCGGCGACGGCATAAAGCAGGCCGCTCAGCAGCCAGTAGAAGAAGCGACCCCAGGTCTTGACGCCGAAGGCGTGGATGATCTCGATGATGCCGGCCATCAGCATCAGCCAGCCGACGACGTAGACCGAGGCGACGGTGGCGATGAACAGATTGCCGAAGGCAATGCCGCCGAAGATCAAAAGCAGCACGCCTAGCGCCACGAACCATCCCCATTTGTCACGCGTCTGTCCGATCGCGTCTCTCAGAGCATCGCCTGGCAAAGTCATGACCTTACTCCCTCCAGTTTTGGCCGCGCTCGGCGGGATGATTGAAGCTAATCCCGATGACTTCGCCCGTCCAGCAAGGCATGCTCTCGAAACAGCCGCCGAGCCATCGCCAATGTTACCGATTTTAAGTCAAATTTTACCGAGTCCGAGCCATGGCTTGAGCGTCGGCGGGTGGTCCCGCCGGCGTGTTTCGCGTAAGGGGTAAGGATGCGTATTGTCCGGACGATTCCGCTGGCGCTGACAGTCGGCCTGTTGATGATGCCCGCCGCCCATGCTGGCGAGGGCAGTTGGATTTCCGGCGACTGGTACCTGACGCTCGGCGCCACCGGCCTGGTCGCGCCGAATTTCGAGGGCGGCAAGCGCTATATGTTCAGCGCCCAGCCGATCATCTCGCTCGGCAAGGCCGGCCCCGAGGCGCGCTTCACCTCGCGCAACGACAACATCTCGCTGGCGCTGATCGATGACGGTTCCGTGCGCGCCGGCCTGACCGGCAAGTTCCTGTTCCATCGCGAGAGCAAGGATGAGCTCAAGGGCCTCGACCCGGTGCGCTTCGGCGGCGAGGTCGGCGGCTTCTTCGAATTCTATCCGCTGGACTGGGTGCGCGCGCGTGCCGAGCTGCGCCACGGCATCCGCTCCCATAACGGCTTCGTCGCCGACATCTCGGCCGACGCATTCTACGACATCACGCCGAACATCCGCATTTCCGGCGGCCCACGCGTGTCCTTCGCCTCGTCCAACTATTTCGACGCCTATTACGGCGTCAACGCCAGGGAAGCGGCGGCCTCGGGCCTCAGCCAATACAATCCGGGCGGTGGCCTGAAATCGACTGGGCTGGGCGGCGCCATCACCTGGAAGGTGACCGAGCCGATGACGGCCAGCGTCTTCACCGAGTATTCGCGCCTGATGGGCCCGGCAGCCGATTCCAGCCTGGTCAAGCAGCGCGGCGATCGTAACCAGTGGATGTTCGGTGTCTCGACCACCTATCGTTTCAATTTCACGATGTAGGTTGCCGGCTCAATCCCGGTCAGGCTGAAGCACAAACAGCCCGACATCGATCGTGCCAGCCCTGAAGCCCGCCTCGCAATAGGCGAGGTAATAATCCCGAAGCAGCCTTCCAGCCTTGAAATCCGTGCTTTATTCCTGGCGCGCCATCCGCTAAAAGCCTCGCCATGACAAGCTTTTCGCGCCTTTTCGCGATCGCGATACGAATTACAGGCCCGGTGTTCCGGGTGGCCTGAGCGCCGCCGGAGCCGCCGGGACTTTTGCGCGCGCCCTTCGCGCTTTCCCAAGATGATCAGTGCATATCGCCCAAAAGTGGCAACGGTTTTGGGAAAACGATATGCACCAACCAAAGAACTTCAACACCTGGCCCGACATTGCCGGGGACCTGAGATGGCAGACCAATGACCGATACACCGACCACCGGCACGTCCGAAACGATCGACTATTCCAAAACCCTCTTTTTGCCGCAGACGGATTTCCCGATGCGCGCCGGCTTGCCCGAGAAGGAGCCGGTGCTGGTAAAACGCTGGCAAGACATGGACCTCTACCGCAAGCTGCGCGAGGAGGCCGCCGGCCGCGAGAAATTCGTGCTGCATGACGGTCCGCCCTACGCCAATGGCAACATTCATATCGGCCATGCGCTAAACAAGATCCTCAAGGACGTCATCAACCGTTCCTTCCAGATGCGCGGCTACGACGCCAATTACGTGCCGGGCTGGGACTGCCACGGCCTGCCGATCGAATGGAAGATCGAGGAGCAGTACCGCGCCAAGGGCAAGAACAAGGACGAGGTGCCGGTCAACGAATTCCGCAAGGAATGCCGCGACTTCGCCACGCATTGGATCAAGGAGCAGGGCTCAGAGTTCCAGCGCCTCGGCGTCATCGGCGATTTCAAGAACCCCTACACGACCATGGCCTATCACGCCGAGTCGCGCATCGCCGGCGAGCTGTTGAAATTCGCCATGTCGGGCCAGCTCTATCGCGGCTCCAAGCCGGTGATGTGGAGCGTGGTCGAACGCACCGCGCTGGCCGAGGCCGAGGTCGAGTACCAGGATTACGAGTCGGACACGATCTGGGTAAAATTCCCCGTCGCGAGCCTGGCCCGGCCGGTGGCCGGCACCGATGCCGCGCCGGCTTTGGAGGGAAGCGCGCTCGATCTTCTCGAAGCGCATGTCGTGATCTGGACCACCACGCCCTGGACCATCCCCGGCAACCGCGCCGTCAGCTATTCGCCGCGCATCGCCTATGGCCTCTATGCGGTGACGGCGGCCGAGAACGCCTTCGGCCCGCAGCCCGGCGAGAAGCTGATCTTCGCCGATGCGCTGGCCGAGGAAAGCGCGGCCAAGGCGAAAGTCACCTTGAACAGGCTTCACAACGTCTCGGTCGAACAGCTTGCAAGTCTTACGCTTTCGCACCCGTTCAAGGGCCTCGGCGGCGGTTATGAGTTCCCGGTGCCGATGATCGCCGGCGAGCACGTCACCGACGATGCCGGCACCGGTTTCGTGCACACCGCGCCCAGCCACGGCCGCGAGGATTTCGACGCCTGGATGGATGCTGCCGCAGGCCTGAAGTCACTTGGCGTCGATACCGCGATCCCGTTCCCGGTCGACGACGCCGGCTTCTTCACCAAGGACGCGCCGGGCTTCGGCCCGGATCGCGAGGGCGGGCCGGCGCGCGTCATCGACGACAACGGCAAGAAGGGCAACGCCAACCAGGCGGTCATCGACGAGTTGATCAAGCGCAACGCATTGTTCGCGCGTGGCCGGCTGAAGCACTCTTACCCGCATTCCTGGCGCTCGAAGAAGCCGATCATCTTCCGCAACACGCCGCAATGGTTCGTCTATATGGACAAGGACCTCGGCGACGGCTCGACGCTGCGCAGCCGCGCGCTGAAGGCAATCGACGACACGCGCTTCGTGCCCGCGGCGGGCCAGAACCGCATCCGCGCCATGATCGAGGAGCGTCCCGACTGGGTGTTGTCGCGCCAGCGCGCCTGGGGCGTGCCGATCGCCGTCTTCGCCGATGTCGACGGCAATGTGCTGAAGGACGAGGCCGTCAACCAGCGCATCATGGATGCCTTCGAGAAGGAGGGCGCCGACGCCTGGTTCGCCGATGGCGCCAAGGAGCGCTTCCTCGGCAACCACGACGCCACGAAATGGCACCAGGTGATGGACATCCTCGATGTCTGGTTCGATTCCGGCTCGACGCATGTCTTCACGCTGGAGGACCGGCCTGACCTCAAATGGCCGGCCGACGTCTATCTCGAAGGCTCCGACCAGCACCGCGGCTGGTTCCACTCCTCGCTGCTCGAAAGCTGCGGCACCAGGGGCAGGGCGCCCTACGACACGGTCATCACCCATGGCTTCACCATGGATGAGGAAGGCCGCAAGATGTCGAAGTCGCTCGGCAACACGGTGGTCCCGCAGGACGTCATCAAGCAGTCCGGCGCCGATATCCTGCGGCTGTGGGTGGTGACGACCGACTATTGGGAAGACCAGCGGCTCGGCAAGAACGTGCTGCAGACCAATATCGACGCCTACCGCAAGCTGAGAAACACCATCCGCTGGATGCTGGGCACGCTTGCCCATGATGACGGCGAGAATGTCCCGCTTGAGGCAATGCCGGAACTGGAGCGGCTGATGCTGCACCGGCTGTCCGAATTGGATGAGGTGGTGCGCCAGGGCTACGACGCCTTCGAGTTCAAGCGCATCACCCGCACGCTGATCGACTTCATGGTGGTCGAGCTGTCGGCCTTCTACTTCGACATCCGCAAGGACGCGCTTTACTGCGACGGGCCGTCGAGCCTGCGCCGCAAATCGGCCGTGCAGGTGGTGCGGCATCTGTTCGAATGCCTGGTGAAGTGGCTGGCGCCGATGCTGCCCTTCACCACGGAGGAGGCTTGGCTCGACCGTCATCCCGACGCCGTCTCAGTGCATCTCGACCAGTTCCCGGCGATCCCGCAAAACTGGCGCGACGAGGCGCTGGCCGAGAAATGGCGCAAGGTCCGCCAGGTGCGTCGCGTCGTCACCGGGGCGCTGGAGATCGCGCGCGCCGAAAAGCTGATCGGCTCCTCGCTCGAAGCCGTTCCGGTGGTCACCATCGACGATGCGGCGCTGGAAGCGGCGATCGCCGATGTGGATATGGCCGAGATCGCCATCACCAGCGACCTGGTTGTCACGCACGGCACCGCGCCGCAAGGCGCGTTTGCGCTGGACGACGTCAAGGGTGTCGGCGTGGTGGTCGAAAAGGCCGAGGATCGCGGGCTGACCAAATGCGCGCGTTCCTGGCGCTACACCGCCGATGTCGGGCAAGATCCGGAATTTCCGGATGTTTCGGCCCGCGACGCCGCCGTCTTGCACGAGCTGAAGGCGTTGGGTCGGCTATAAGCACGGTATATAGCCGGTGCACAAATGCCACGCCGGGCGGCGCAAATCCGCCCGCGCGTTGCCCTTAATAAGTGGTTGAGGTAAACACGCCAAACTCCGGCAGACAAATTGTCGCCGGATTTCCGTCGCATGTGCGGGGAATAAGGGGACCGTGCCCTTGGCCGGTGGCGACCGAAAGGCTGTTAGAGTGGGACTTTTTGGCATGACCGACAGAACGTTTGCGCGCGCCGCGCTGCTGGCGCCGCTTGTGATATCGGGCATTGCATTGTCGGGCTGCATGAGTTCGCCGACCTACGGAACCGACAAGACCGCCGCCGCGCAACTCTTCGACGATGTTTCCGGCGCCGCCACAATCACGCCGAAGCGCCGCGATCCCATCGATTATAAGCCGCGTCCGGAGCTGGTGAAGCCCGCCGCCGGCCAAAAGACAAACCTGCCGGCCCCGCAGCAGAGCATCGAGACGGCGAGCGCCGACTGGCCCGAATCGCCCGAGCAACGCCGTGCCCGCATCCGCGCCGACGCAACCGCGCACCAGAACGATCCGAATTATCAACCGGAAGCCGTCGAGGACGTGCAGACCGATCCGGAGGCGGTGAAGAAGGCGATGGCCGAATCGGGGTCCAGCCACCCGCCGGCCTGGACGCCGGCAGATTCCAGCCCGACCCGCGCCGCCGAAATCCAGCGCCGCCTGGCCGATCAGAAGCAGGGCGATCCGACCAAGCGTAAATATCTGAGCGAGCCGCCGCTCGCCTATCGCCAGCCGTCCCCCGACGCGCCGCAGAACGAGCTTGGCGAGGACGAGTTCAAGAAGGAGCGCAAGCTCAAGGCACAGGCGGAAGGCAAGAAGGGCGGCTGGTTCGACTGGTTGGGCCTCTAAGCAGCTTGGTGCCTTCTAGCTTTCGCGTTTTTCGCGGAAGAAATCCTTGAGGATGACGGCGGCTTCGCTTTCGCCGATGCCTGGATAGATATCGGGCGTGTGATGGCAGGTGGGCGAGGCGAAGAAACGCACACCGTTCACCACCGCGCCGCCTTTTTCGTCGGCCGCGCCAAAATAAAGCCGCCGCAACCGGGCGAACGAGATGGCGCCTGCGCACATGGCGCAAGGCTCCAGCGTCACATAAAGATCGTGGCCGGTCAGGCGTTCGCTGGCAAGTTTCTGGCAGGCTTCGCGGATCGCCAGCATCTCGGCATGCGCGGTCGGGTCGGCGAACTCGCGCGTGCGGTTGCCGGCTTTCGCGATCACGGTGTTGCCATTGGCGATCACGGCGCCGACCGGCACTTCGCCGCGGCCCGCCGCCGCCGCGGCCTCCGCCAGCGCCAACGCCATGAAATCCGGCCGTTTCACGCGGTTTCCATTCCGAATACTCCTCGCCACCCGGCGGTGATCCTGTTATCTAGCGCGAGACCCTGAAAACCGGAATCGGTTTTTGCCGCGCAGATTGATGCGCAAAATCAAATGACACTGCCTTCGTTGACTGTCCGAAAGGGCGCGTGGCGCTGTAGCAGCTTTAAGAAGAGCCTGACCAAATGGACGACAACGACAAGAAATCTCCGCGCGGCCCGCGCAAAGACGGATCGAAACCGGCGGCGCGCGGCGAAAGGCCGTTCCGCAAGGGGCCGCCGCGCGACGGCAAGCCGTTTGAGAAGCGCGAAGGCCCGCGCAAACCCTACGCGCCGCGTGGCGACCGGCCGATGGCCGCGGCTGGCGAGCGCAGCGAGTTCAAGCGCAGCTATACGCCGCGTGAAGCAGGTGCTGATGGCGGGGCGAAGCCGTTCCGCAAAGGGCCTCCACGCGAGGGCAAGCCGTTCGAGAAGCGTGAAGGCGCGCGCAAGCCTTACACGCCGCGCGGCGATCGCCCGGCAAACGCCGATGGTGAACGGCCCCAGCGCAGCTACAAGCCGCGCGAAGTGGGTGCTGATGGCGGCGAAAAGCCTTTTCGCAAAGGGCCGCCGCGCGACGGCAAACCCTTCGAGAAGCGTGAAGGCAAACCCTTCGCACCACGCGGCGACCGCCCGGCGGCAGCCGACGGCGCGCGCGGCGAGAGGCGCTTCGATGGCCCCAAGCGCGATTTCTCGGACAGGCCGAAGCGCGACTTCTCGGACAGGCCGAAACGTGATGAACGCCCGGCATTTGCCGAACGGCCGAAGCGAGACTTCAGCGATCGCCCAAAGCGTGACTTCAGCAGCGACCGGCCGCAGGGAAAGCCGGGCGGCTTCAAGCCGCGCCCGCGTCCTGCCGATGCGGAACCGGAAGCGGGCGAGCGCATCGCCAAGCGGCTGGCGCGCGCCGGCATCGCCTCGCGCCGCGACGCCGAGGCGTTGATTGCCGCGGGCCGCGTCAGGGTCAATGGCAAGGTGCTGGAGTCGCCCGCCTTCAACGTCAGCACTAGCGATATCATCCATCTCGACGGCACCGAGATCCCGCCGATCGAGCGCACGCGGTTGTTCCTGTTCCACAAGCCGGCGGGCGTCGTCACCACCAACCGCGACCCCGAAGGCCGCAAGACGGTGTTCGACGTGCTGCCGGCCAACCTGCCCAGGCTGATTACCATCGGCCGGCTCGATATCAACACCGAGGGCCTGCTGCTGCTCACCAATGATGGCGGCCTGTCGCGGGTGCTCGAACTGCCAGCCACCGGCTGGCTCCGGCGCTACCGGGTGCGCGTCCACGGCAAGGTCGAGGAAAGCGCCTTGGCCGGTCTGCGCGAGGGCATCGCCGTCGACGGCGTCTTCTACGGCTCGATCGAGGCTTCGCTCGAGCGTGAACAGGGCAGCAATGCCTGGCTGTCGATCGGCCTGCGCGAAGGTAAGAACCGCGAGGTGAAGAACATCCTCGGCTCGCTCGGCCTCGACGTGACGCGGCTGATCCGCATCTCCTATGGGCCGTTCCAGCTCGAGGACCTGCCCGAAGGCCACGTGCTGGAGATCAAGGGCCGCGTGCTGCGCGAGCAGCTTGGCGAGCGCCTAATCGAGGAGTCCGGCGCCAATTTTGATGCCGAGATCCAAAACCCGTTCTCCAACAAGCCGGTGCGCGGCAGCACGCCGCGCCACGAAGAAACCGACCGGCCGAAATTCACGCGCGACGGCGACCACCGACCGATCGGCGAGGGCGGGCTGATCAAGGCGCGCAAGCGGCGTGAAGGCAGCCGCGACGAGGCACTGAGCAAGCTTTCGACGAAGCCCGAACGGACATTTGGCGAGCGCGGCGAAAAACCCGAACGCGGCGGGTTTGGCGACAAGCCTCGCGGTGGCTTCGGCGATAAGCCGCGTGGCGGCTTTGGCGACAAGCCGCGTTTCGGGGCGAAGAAGTCCGAGCGCGAGCAGCGGCGGATCGAGCCGCCTGGCCAGCGCAAGGCCAATGTCTGGATGGCGCCCGGCGCGCGTCCGATCGGCAAGGGCAGGGCGGAAGCCGATGCCGCCAAGGCGGCCGAGGCGAAAGCGCGCAAGGCTTCGTTCAAGCCGTCTTATGGCAAACCCGGCGCCAAGCCGTTCGGCAAGCCGCGGGGCGAGCGCCCTCAAGGCGGCAGCGACAGGCCGCGCGGTCCCAAGGGTCCCAGAAGTTAAAAAGGGTCCCAGGAATTAGATGAGGCCCGGACTTCAATGAGAATCGTCGGTGGTGCGTTGCGCGGCCGTCCGCTGGCGACGCCCCGTTCAAATGCGATCCGCCCGACCACCGACCGCACTCGCGAGGCGGTGTTCAACGTGCTGGCGCATCGCTACGCCGACAAGCTCGAAGGCGGCCGCGTGCTTGATCTTTTCGCCGGCACCGGCGCGCTTGGGCTGGAAGCGCTGTCGCGCGGCGCCGCCTACTGCGTCTTCATCGAGGAATCGGCCGAAGGGCGTGGCCTGATCCGTGACAATGTCGAGGCCTTCGGCTTGACCGGTCGCACCAAGATCTTTCGCCGCGACGCCACCGACCTGGGTGAAGCGGGCACGCTCTCGCCCTTCGGCCTAGTCTTTGCCGATCCGCCTTACGGCAAAGGGCTTGGCGAGCGAGCGCTGCGTTCGGCGAAAGCCGGCGGCTGGCTTTTGCCCGGCGCGCTCTGCGTCGTCGAGGAAGCTGCCTCGGCACCGTTTGAAGTCGGCGCCGATTTTTCCGTGGTGGACGAGCGCAATTATGGCGAAACGGTCATCCGCTTTGTCGAGGTCAGGTGAGTTGGGTCCACCTTCTCGCGCAAGGCGAGAAGAAGCGCCCCGCCTCGAAAATGACGCACAATTAACTTTGCCTCGCCTGCCAACCTTGCCTATCGTCGCGCAACGAGACCGGAGAATTTGATGACATCAACGGGCATTGGGCTCAGCGCGGCGCTTCTCGCCAGCGCGCTGGCGCTCGCGGCGGCGGCTCCTGCCCGTGCGGCTGACGACGAGGTCAAGGATTTCCTGCTTAACAACGGCATGGAAGTGGTCGTCATTCCGGACCACCGCGCCCCGATCGTCACTCACATGGTATGGTACAAGATCGGCAGCGCCGACGAGCCACCCGGCAAATCCGGCATCGCGCATTTCTTCGAACATCTGATGTTCAAGGCAACGACCAACCACGCCGCCGGCGAGTTCGACCGGGCCGTCGCCGATATCGGCGGCTCCAACAACGCCTTCACCTCTTATGACTACACCGCCTTCCATGAGACGGTGCCGCCATCGGCGCTCGAGCAGATGATGGCTTTCGAGGCCGATCGGATGCGCAACCTCATCCTGACCGACGATGTCATCAAAACAGAGCGCGACGTTATCCTCGAGGAGCGCCGCTCGCGCATCGACAGCAATCCGCAGGCCGTGCTCGACGAGGAGGTGGACGCGACGCTGTGGCAGAACCAGCCCTACCGCATTCCGGTGATCGGCTGGATGCAGGAGATGGAGCAACTGAACCGCACCGACGCGACCGCCTTCTATGACAAATACTACCGGCCGAACAACGCCGTGCTGGTGGTTGCGGGCGACGCCGATCCCGATGCCGTCAAGGCGATGGCCGAGCGCACCTTTGGCAAGGTCGCGCGCGGGCCGGACCTGCCGCCGCGCATCCGTCCCGTCGAGCCGGAACAGAACACCAAACGCACCGTGACGCTGACCGATGCGCGAGTCTCGGTGCCAAGCTTCTCGACGCAATGGGTGGTGCCGTCCTATCACACGGGCAAACCTGGCGAAGCCGAGGCGCTGGATCTGCTGGCCGAGATTCTCGGCGGCGGCAACCGCAGCCGGCTCTACCAGGAACTGGTGGTCAAGCAGGGGATCGCCTCCGACGCCGGGGCCTATTTTCAGGGCACCATGCTCGACGCCACCAACTTCACCGTCTACGGCTCGCCGCGCGGCGACGCCAAGCTTTCCGATGTCGAGGCGGCGGTCGACGCCGAGGTCACCCGCATCGTCAAGGAAGGCGTCACCGACGACGAGCTGGAGCGCGCCAAGACGCGTTACGTGCGCTCGATGATCTTTGCTCGCGACAAGCAGGACGACATGGCCAACATGTATGGCTCGACGCTGGCCACCGGCGGCAACGTCAAGGACGTGCTGGAATGGCCGGACCGTGTCCGCAAGGTCACCGCCGCCGAGGTCAAGGCGGCCGCCCGCTACCTTGTGCTCGACCGCTCCACCACCGGCTATCTGTTGCCGCAACAGCAGGCGGGGAATTGATGATGGGCATGGTTTTGACACGCCGCCAGTTCCTCCCTTCCCCTACAAGGGGAGAAGAAGGACGCGTCTATCGCGCCTTCGTCACGCTCTGCTTCACCCTGTTCTTCCTGCTTCTGCCGGCGCTTGCCGCCCGCGCCGAGATGAACATTCAGGAGGTGAAGTCGAAGAAGGGCATCACCGCCTGGCTGGTGGAGGACCATTCGGTCCCGCTGATCGCCATCCGCTTCGTTTTCGACGGCGGCACCGCGCAGGATCCGGTTGGCAAGGAAGGCCTGGTCAATCTGATGACCGGCCTGTTCGATGAAGGCGCCGCAGACCTCGACAGCGATGCCTTCCAGCAGAAGCTCGATGACGCCGGCGCCGAGATGAGTTTCCAGGCTTCGCGCGACGGCACCTATGGTTCGATGCGCATGCTGTCGGAGGAAAAGAACGAGGCTTTCGGCCTTCTCAAGCTGGCGGTCAACAGCCCGCGCTTCGACCAGGCGCCAATCGATCGCATCCGGGCCCAGGTGCTCTCCGGCATCCTTTCCAATGAGCGCGACCCCAACACCGTGGCACAGCAGCGCTGGCTGCGCGCGATCTATGGCGAGCATCCCTATTCGCGCCCCGACCAGGGATCGAAGGAGAGCCTGACCGCCATCACTGCCGATGACATCAAGGCCTTCCACAAGGCCAGTTTCGCCCGGAGCGGCCTGCATGTGGCGGTGGTTGGCGACATCGACGCCGCGACGCTCGCCGGCGAGCTGGACGCCGTGTTCGGCGATTTGCCGGAAAAACAGACGCTCGCCCCGGTGGCCGATGTCACGCCCAAGCTCGGGCAGCAGCTGGAAGTGAATTACGACCTGCCGCAGACCTCGCTGCAGCTTGCCTGGCCGGGCACGAAGCGGAGCGATCCGGATTTCTTTGCCGCCGTGTTGATGAACGAGATTCTCGGCGGCTCGACCTTCACCTCACGGCTGTTCCAGGAAGTGCGCGAGAAGCGCGGACTTGCCTATGGCGTCAGCTCCGACCTGGTCGACAATGAGCATTCGCATGCCCTGCTGGTGACGACGGCGACTCGGTCCGACCGCGCCGCCGAGACATTGTCGATCGTGCGCCAGGTGGTAAGGGACATGGCCGAGAACGGGCCGACCGAGGCAGAGCTTGCGGCGACCAAGAAGAATATGATCGGCGCCTATGCCATCAGCAATCTGGATTCTTCGAGCTCGATTGCCGCGACGCTGGTCGAGCTGCAGATCCAAAAGCTCGGTGTCGACTATATCACCCGGCGGGCGGCCCTGATCGACGCGGTAACGCTCGCCGACGTCAAGGCGGCGGCCAAGAAGCTTCTCTCGGCCGACCCGGCGGTAATGATCATCGGTCCGCCGCTGTTCCAGGTGGCGGGAGACGGCAAGGGATGAGCCCGACCTTCGGGGTAGCCTTCGGCGGCGGCGGCGCACGGGGCCTGGCGCATATCCACATCATCGAGGCGCTGGACGAGCTCGGCATCAGGCCGGTGGCGATTGCCGGTTCCTCGATCGGCGCCATCATGGGCGCCGGCATGGCTTCGGGCATGACGGGCGCCGAGATTCATGCCTATGCCCGGTCGATCCTCGGCAGCCGGGCTGAAGTCGCGACACGCATGTGGCGCTCGCGTCCGGGCACGATCGCGGAGGCCATGCAAAGCGGCATTCGTGTCAGCCAGTTCAACATCGAGCGCATCCTGAAGGCTTTCCTGCCGGAAGCCATTCCCGAGACGTTCGCCGGGCTGAAGATCCCGCTCAAGGTGACCGCGACGGACTATTTCGGCCACAAGCTCGCGGTGCTGGAGGAAGGCGATCTGCATCTGGCCCTGGCCGCATCGGCGGCCATTCCGGCGGTGTTCCGACCGGTGACGCATGAGGAGCGTGTGCTGATCGACGGCGGCATCTACAACCCGGTGCCTTTCGATCTCATTGAGAAGGAGGCCGACATCATCATCGCGGTCGATGTCGTGGGTGCGCCGAGCGAAGCCGAGCGCAAACACCCGACCACTGTCGACCTGATGTACGGCGCCTCCCAGCTGATGATGCAGTCGATCATCGCCAACAAGCTCAGGCAGCATCCGCCCGACATCCTGATCCGGCCCAACGTCTCGAAATACCGCGTGCTTGAATTCCTCAAGATCGAGGCACTGATGGCCGAGACGGTGGAGATCAAGGACGAATTGAAGCGCGCCGTCGAAAAGGCGGTCGAAGGACGCGGCGGCAAGCGCGGCAAGAAGGCGATCTAGCCGGCTTTGGCCAGCCGCATCAGCCGCTCTTTCGCGTCCTGTACTCAACCGCCACCACGCCATTGCCGAACGGCACGGCCGATACCAGCTCGAGCGCGACCGGCTTGTCCGAAGGAAAAAGCCGTTCGCCCTGGCCGGCGGCTGCCGGATAGACGAGCAGCCGCAGGCGATCGACAAGGCTCAGGCCGAGCAATTGCCGGGCAAGGTTCAGGCTGCCATGCACATAGATGTTTCCGCCACTCTGCTGCTTCAGCCGGGCGACGGCTTCGGGCAGGGGGCCATTGAGCAATTCCGCCGGTTTCCAGTCGACCGCCTTCAGGCTGGTCGATGCGACATATTTCGGCAGGGCGTTGAAACGGTCGGCGAAGTCGCCTTTCTCTTTCGGCCAATGGCCGGCAAAGACTTCGTAGGTCGTGCGTCCCAAAAGCATGGCGCCGCTGTCGGCGAGCTCATCCTCCTTGAAGGCTTGCATTTGGTCGTTCCATGTTACGTCAGGCAGTTTCTCATGCTCGGCGATGCCGTCGATGCTGATGAATTCCGTGACGATGAGTTCGCGCATGACGCTCTTCCCCTGCGCGTGATGCCCCTAAGTCCAGTACATGAATTTATTCATCGATCTAATAATGTGATGGAAAAATATAGCGGGGAGCAGACGGCCGTCAACATCGCGGGCAGGGCCGATGACCGAGGGTCAAAAGAAAAAGCCCGCCGGCTGGCGGGCTTTTCTGCTTTGGCTGGAGGGCCTTGCTTAGTTGAACTTGTACTTGGCGTCGATGCGCACCGTGTGGAAGGACGGCGTGGAATTCACGATACCGCTCGGAATGGGGAATTCATCCGAGAAGTCCTTCTTGGAGAATTGCGAATAGCGGTATTCGATACCGACGGTCATCTTGTCCGACACTGCCGTTTCGAGACCCGCGCCGACCGAGAAGCCGCTCGAACCCCAGTCGATATCGAGCGGCGCCGGAGCGTCGAGCTTGAAATGCTGCCAGCTGTAGCCGGCCAGTGCATAAGCGAGCGTCGTGTCATTGACCTTCATGCCGACGCGGCCGAGCACATCGAAGCCGTAGTCGGTGTTGAGGTTGATAGAACCGATGCCAGGTGCAATCACGCCCAGCTCAAGCTTGGACTTGATGCCGGAAAGGCGAGCATCGACCATGCCGCCGACCACCCAGTTGCCCATGTCCTGATCGTAGCCGATGCTGGCTTCGCCGAACACGCCTTCGCCGCCCAAGCCGTTGAACTTGGCGCCGCCGAGCGGCGGAATCTCGAACTGATGGACGACCGCGCCAGCGCCCAATGCGCCGCCGACATAGAAGCCGGTCCAGTTGTAGTTTGGAGTCGCGAAGGCCGCGGCGCCGCCGTCATTGGCGTTGAAACGGTAGCTGGCGGCAAGCTCAAACGTATGACGCGAGGTGTCGAGGTTGAGCGCGCCGTCCGGAGCGCCGAACTGCGACAGCAGATTGTCGTTGGTGCTGAAGCGCGTGTAGCGGTATTCGCCCCTCAGCGTCCAGTTATTGTTGATGGCGGTTTCAACACCGGCACCAACGAAGTAACCGCCCTGATCCCAGTCGAGGCCGAAACCGCCGATATTGGTGTCGAGCTTATACTTCTGCCATGCGTAGCCGCCGAGCACATAGCCCAGTGTGTTGGGCGTCAGCAGATAGCCGGCGCGCACGCCGACGTCGAAGCCATAAGTCTCCTTGATATCGGCGCTTAGGCCGGCGACATCGAGCGAGGTCTTGATGGAACCGACATGGGCGTCAATCAAGCCGCCAAGCAGGAAGCGCTGCGAAACCATGTAGTCGTAGCCGACGGTCACCTGGCCATAAACGCCTTCACCGCCAATGCCGTTCAGCGAAAGACCAGGTATGAAATCGCTGCTCAGCTTATGGACATTGGCGCCGGCGCCAACGCCGAAGCCGACATAGACGCCGCTCCAGTTGAAGCCGGACGCCTGCTCTTGCACGACATCGGCCGCGTGCGCGGCGGACATCAGAGCTACAGCCGAAACGGCGCCCAGCAGAACGGATTTCGCAGAAAAACGAAGAAACATAATCCCAAACCCCAATTAGTAAGCCCGAAGGCCTCCTATCAGGGCTCGGCTAAATTGGTGGTGGCAGAAATGCAACAGGGTGAGCGGATTGCCCTGAAAGTAGGCATCTTCGGGAGATGCTCCCAGAAATGGTCAACCTGTCGATGTGTGGAAAATCATTTGTTGACCATGTCTTGTCGCCGGATCCGAGCAAGTGACCGTACAAACCGGCTCCGCACCCACGATAGCCGGCGGCAGTACGCGGTCTGAAGCGATTCGCGACGACGGCATCGTGCCCTTGGTTGCCGGGACCAAGCTGCTTGGTAAGCAAGTGGCCGTCTTGCCAACTTCCTGTCCTTGCCCTATTCTTTGCTGAGAAAACCTTTTCCCAACCCTTTGCCTTCGATATCCGCCCCCGGTCCGAATGCAGCAGGCCTTTATGAGAAAAGGTTTTCCCAAACTGGGAGGTCCCGCGCCGAAGATGGTTTCAGACGCCGAGTCAGCGCCTGTCTTTGCCAAGCCGCCCGTCACGCTCCGCGAGGTGGCCGTCGCCGCAGGCGTCAGCGTGGCGACGGCGTCCAAGGCGTTGAACGGGCAGGGGCGGATGACGGCCGAGACGCGCGAGCGCATCCGTGAGACGGCGCAGCGCCTGGGTTTTCGTCCGAACAGCCTGGCGCAGAGTCTCTTGCGAAAACGCTCCTTCACGGTCGGGCTGCTCACCAACGATACCTATGGCCGCTTCTCGCTGCCGCTGATGGCCGGCGTTTCGGATGCGCTGGTCGACAATGGCGTGTCGGTGTTCCTGTGCAATGTCGAGGACGATCAGCGGCTCGGCCAGCTGCATGTCGAGGCCATGCTCGACAAGCGCGTCGACGGCATCATCGCCACGGGAAAACGCATCGACCGCCATCTGCCGGTCGATCTCGCCAATTTGCGTGTTCCCGTCGTCTACGCCTTCACCCAGCCCGACCCCGGCGCGATCGCTTTCGTCTCCGATGATGCCGGCGGCGCGCGGCTGGCGGTCGAGCACTTTTTACGGCTCGGGCGCCGGCGGATTGCCCATGTCAGCGGCCCGGCGAGCTTTGCCGTGGTGCACGCGCGGGCCCAGGCTTACCGCGATGTCCTTATCGAAAACGGCCTGCCGGCCTTCGAGCCGTTGCTCGGCGCCTGGTCGGAAGGCTGGGGGCATGAGGCGGTCGGCAAGCTGTTTAAGGGCGGTGGCGAAACACCCGACGCCGTCTTCTGCGGCAATGACCAGATCGCGCGCGGCGTCATCGACGCGCTGCGCGAGCGCGGCATCCGCGTGCCCGACGATGTCGGCGTTATCGGCTTCGACAATTGGGAGATCGTCGCCGAGGCGACGCGGCCACCGCTGACCTCCGTCGACATGAACCTGGCAGCGCTCGGCCGCGAGGCGGGGCTCGCTCTGCTGTCGCTCGTGGGCGGCCAGCCAGCCACGCCGGGCATCAGGAAACTGCCGTGCCGGCTGGTGGTGCGTCAGTCATGCGGCCGCCCGCCGGGCGGCTGAGACGCGAAAGCGAAGGCCGTTGCCGCCCGAACCCGCCGGGCGGACGGCAAAACAGGGAGGAGAACAATGAGGAGGAGAATGATGAACACCATGATCGCGAAACTGGTGCTCGCGGCTGCCGTCATCGGCGGCGGCTTGCAGGCGGCATCCGCCGAGACCGCAAACATCTGGGTGCGCGCCGACGGCTCGAACTTCATGCCGCGCATCGTCGATGCCTTCAACAAGGCGCATAAGGACCAGATCAAGCTCGATATCATCCCCAATGCCGAGATCATTCCGAAATATGGCGCCGCCGCCGCCGGCGGCACCGCGCCGGACGCGCTGTCGCTCGACCTGATCTACACGCCGTCCTTCGCCGCCGCCGGCCAGCTCGAGGACATCACCGACTGGGCAAAGTCGTTGCCCTATTTTGCCAGCCTGTCGCCCGCGCATGTGAAGACCGGCACCTACAAGGATCGCATCTACGGCCTGCCGTTCTCGGCTGACGCTTCGGTGCTGATCTGGAACAAGAAGCTGTTCAAGCAGGCCGGCCTCGACCCGGAAAAGGGACCGGCCAACTGGGCCGAGATCGAGGCCGACGCCGAGAAGGTCAACGCGCTCGGCGGTGACATCAAGGGCTTCTACTTCTCCGGCAATTGCGGCGGCTGCAACATCTTCACCTTCACGCCGCTGATCTGGGCCTCGGGCGGTGACATCCTGTCGGAGGACGGCTCGAAGGCGACGCTGGACAGCCCGCAACTGCGCGGCGCCATCGACCTCTACCGCTCGATGGTCAAGAAGGGGCTGGTGCCGGAGGGCGCGCAGACCGACACCGGAGCCAACTTCTTCGCGGCGTTCGCCGGCGGCAATATCGGCATTTCGCCGTCCGGCGCCTTCGCCATCGGCGCGCTCAACACGCAATATCCCAATGTCGACTACGGCATCACTTTCCTGCCCGGCAAGGATGGCGGCTGGTCGTCCTTTGCCGGCGGCGACAATTTCGTCGTCACCAAGGGCACCAAGAAAATCGAGGTGGTGAAAGAGTTCCTCGACTTCGCCTATTCGCTGGAAGGTCAGACCATCCTCGCCAAATATGGCAGCCTTCCCGTGCGCAACGACATCGCCAAGGAGGCGCTGAAGGATCTCGATCCGCGCTACCAAGTGGCGGCCGAAGCGATGGCCAAGGGCAAGACGCCTTATTCGGTGGTGTTCAACGACCTGATCAACTCCGCCAACGGCCCGTGGACGCAGATGGTCAACGAGGTGTTCTTCGGCGACGATGTCGACGGCGCTATCAAGAACGCGCAGGACACCATGCAGTCGATCATCGACCAGGCGCCGCAAAAGTAGACACCAGGGCTAGCCGGCGGCGAGGATGCGCAACGTCTCGCCGCCCGAAAGCTCTGACCGGCCGCCCGCCCGTCTCCCTGGCCGGCGGCCGGACACCGCATCGTTCACCCGCAACGAGAACGACATGGCTTCCATCACCGCAACCTCGGCACCCGCCCGTGTTCGAACACGCACCCGCGCCAGCCTGCGGCAGTGGGTGGGCCTGCTCTATGTCCTGCCGGCGGTCGCCCTGGTCACCGTCTTCTTCGTCATCCCGCTCGGCATGACGGCCTGGATGTCGCTCAACAATTGGCCGCTGATGGGCGAGCATTCCTTCGTCGGGCTCGACAACTATTTCGCCATCCTGCGCGACACCCGCTTCTGGAACGCGCTCAGATTCACCGCCTACTACACCGTGATCGTCACCATCGCGATCTTCGCCGTCGCCTTCCCGCTGGCGATCTTCATCGAAAAACCGCGACCGCTCACCAACCTCTACCGCACCTTCTTCTTCATGCCGGCGGTGGTCGGCTTCGCCTCGGCGAGCCTGCTGTGGTCATGGCTGCTCAATGTCGATTCCGGCCTGTTCAGCCCGGCCGCCTATGAGCTTGGCCTGATCGACAAGAAGTTCAACCTGCTCGCCACCTTCCAGCCGGCCTTCTGGTCGATCATCGCCATGGTGGTCTGGAAGGTCGCCGGCTTCACCATGATCATCCTGATGACCGGCCTGCAGTCGATCCCGCAGGATTTGCAGGAGGCGGCCGTCATCGACGGGGCAGGGCCGTTCGCCAGGTTCAGGGCGATCACCTTGCCGCTGATGCGCCGCACGCTGGCGCTGGCGCTGATCCTGTCGGTGGCGGGCTCGATCCTGGCCTTCGACCAGTTCTACATCATCTTGCGCGGCGGCCCGCGCAACCAGACGCTGACGGCGGTCTACTGGATATTCAATCAGTCCTTCGTGTCCTTCAAGCTCGGCTACGGCGCCGCGCTCTCGATGGTGCTGCTGGTCATCCTGGTGGCGCTCAGCCTCATCCAGCTCTGGCTGCTGCGCAAACCGGAGGGGCTCGATTGATGGCGCAGGCGTTGTCGCAGAACCGCAAGGCCGCCTTTGGTTTCGCCAGGCATTCCACCGGCATCATCGCCTCGGTGCTGTTTGTGGCGCCGATCGTGTGGACGGTGCTGTCGACCTTCAAGCCGGCGCAGGAGGCCCGCCAGCCGCCGCTGCCGCCCTGGCCGACGACCGGCTTCTCGATCGAGAATTACCAGACGCTGAACTCCTTTGGCGACGGGCTCTGGGTGTCGGCGCAAAACAGCATCTACGTCTCGGTGATGACGGTGCTGCTGTCGGTGCTGGTCAGCGTGCTTGCCGGCTACGGCTTCTCGCGCTTCCGCTTTCCGTTCCGGGATTTCTTCTTCATCCTCATCCTGTCGACGATCATGATCCCGTTCCAGTCGATCCTGACGCCGATCTTCCTGGTGCTGACGAAACTTGGCCTGCACAACACGCTTACCGGGTTGGTCTGCGTCTATGTCACGCTGCAGCTGCCGTTCTCGATCTTCATGATGCGCAACGCCTTCGACGCGGTGCCGCGCGAGATCGAGGAGGCCGCGCGCATGGACGGCGCCAACAACGTCACCATGCTGTTGAAGGTGATGCTGCCTTTGGTCTGGCCGGGTGTCGTCACCATCGCGCTGTTCGCCTTCCTCGGCGCCTGGAACGAGTTCCTGGCGGCCCTGGTGCTGATGACCGACCAGTCCAAATTCACGTTGCCGGTGATGATGACGGCACTCCAGTCCGGCCGCTTCGGCGCCATCGACTGGGGCGCGGTGCAGGCCGGCGTCACGGTGATGATGGTGCCGTGCCTGATCCTGTTCCTTGCGCTGCAGCGCTTCTACATCCGCGGCCTCATGGCCGGGGCCGTCAAGTAATTCGAATGGAGTGAAATTGATGACCGCACAGCAAACCGCCGCCTCAGCCAAGGCCGAGACATCCGCCGAGCCGAAGCTCGCCTTCCGGCCGTTGCCCGTGCCGCAGGTCGATGTCCGCGGCTTCTGGGGCGACCGTGTCGATGCGGTCGCTGCGCGCACCGCCGAGATCCTCTACGACCGCTGCGTCGAGGCGCGCATGCTGGAGCAGATCGATCCGGACCGGCCGTCGCCCGGTGTCGTCATCCCGTTCCATTCGCCTTCGCCCGACGAGGCAGCCAGCCCCACCTTCACCGGCTCGACGGTGACGACGCAGATGTTCTGGGATTCCGACTGGGGCAAGACCATCGAGACCGCCGCCTATTCGCTCTACCGCCGCCGCAATCCGGAGCTGGAAAAGAAGATCGACGCCGTCATCGACATGTTCGCCAAGCTGCAGCAGGAGGACGGCTATCTGTCGAGCTGGTACCAGCGCATCCAGCCCGGACTGCGCTGGACGAATTTGCGCGACTGCCACGAGCTTTACTGCGCCGGCCATCTCGTCGAAGGCGCGGTCGCTTACTACCAGGCGACCGGTAAGCGCAAGCTCCTCGACATCCTGTCGCGCTATGCCGACCACATCGCCGACACTTTCGGCCCGGAGCCGGGGAAGAAAAAAGGCTATTGCGGCCATGAGGAGATCGAGCTGGCGCTGGTCAAGCTCGCCCGCGCCACCGGCAACCGGAAATATATGGATCTGGCGAAATACTTCATCGACCAGCGTGGCCAACAACCGCATTATTTCGACGAGGAGGCGCGCGCCCGCGGCGCCGACCCGAAGGCCTATCACTTCAAGACCTACGAATATAACCAGTCGCACAAGCCGGTGCGCGAGCAGGACAAGGTCGTCGGCCACGCGGTCAGGGCGATGTATCTCTATTCGGGCATGGCCGACATCGCCACCGAATATGGCGACGACACGCTGCGCGCCGCGCTCGACCGGCTCTGGGACGATCTGATGACCAAAAGCCTTTACGTCACCGGCGGCCTCGGACCGTCGGCGCACAATGAAGGCTTCACCAGCGACTACGACCTGCCCAACGAAACCGCCTATGCCGAGACCTGCGCTTCCGTCGGCCTGGTGTTCTGGGCAAGCCGCATGCTCGGCATGGGACCGAACGTCCGCTACGCCGACATGATGGAGCGCTCGCTCTACAACGGCTCGATCTCGGGCCTGTCGCTCGACGGCTCGCTGTTCTTCTACGAGAACCCGCTGGAGAGCCGGGGCGGCCACCATCGCTGGAAATGGCACCGCTGCCCGTGCTGCCCGCCCAATATCGGCCGGATGGTGGCTTCGATCGGCAGCTATTTCTATGGACTGGCCGACGATGCGCTGGCCGTGCATCTCTATGGCGATTCAAGCGCGCGGTTTGAGATTGCCGGCCGCTCGGTGGGCCTCGTCCAGACCAGTAATTATCCCTGGGACGGCGCCGTCGCGATCGAGATCGGTCCAGAGGCGCCGGTCGAGTTCACGCTTCATTTGCGCGTGCCCGGCTGGTGCCGCCAGGCGGCGCTGCGCCTGAACGGCAGGCTGATCGAGCTCGATGCGGCGACGACAGACGGCTATGTCGCGATCCGCCGCGAGTGGCAAAAGGGCGACCGCGTCGAGCTCGACCTCGAAATGTCGATGTCGAGGATCTTCGCCAACCCGCATGTGCGCCAGGACATCGGCCGCGTGGCGCTGGCGCGCGGCCCGCTGATCTATTGCGTCGAGGAAACCGACAATGGCGCAGAGCTGCACCGCATCGCTTTGCCGCGCACAGCGAAACTCGAGGCGCATCAGGAGCCGAACCTGCTCGGTGGCATCGTCACGCTTTCGGCCCTTGGCAACAAGGCTGGGACGGACAAATGGGGCCGCGATCTCTACCGGCCCGAGCCGCCCGGCACGGCGCAGACAAAACTCAAGGCGGTTCCCTATTTCGCCTGGGACAATCGCGATCCGGGCGAGATGCTGGTGTGGCTCAGGGAGGGGTAGGGCAGGTTGCTTGTTCTTCCGCAATTCCGGACGGAAAACCGCTGCGCACTTTTCCTGGAATTGCTCTAAAGATGCACAAAAGCCGTCAGCGGCAAATGGTCGGAGGCGACACGCGACAGCGGCGTGTCATGCGCTTCCACCGCCGTCACCATGCCGTTGCGGTTGCCCATGATGCGGTCGAGCGCCAGCACCGGCAGGCCTGACGGGAAGGTGGGTACGGCCGGCGGCGTGGGATCGAATGTGGCGTGCAGCGTGTTGAGCGCCGAGCGGTTGCCCAGCCGCCACTCGTTCAAATCTCCGAGCAGCAGCGTTGGCCTTTCATCGGCCCGGTTCATGATGTCGAGCACGGCGCGCGCCTGTTCCGAGCGCGAGCGGCGCAACAGGCCGAGGTGAGCGGCAATCACGCGCAGCGAGCGTTTTTCGTCGAGATCGATCTCGGCGACCAACGCGCCGCGCGGCTCGAGCCCCGGCAGCTTGATCTGGTGGACGTCGCGCACCGTCCCGCGCTTGAACAGGAGCACATTGCCGCGCCAGCCATGGCCCTTGCCGTTGCCCGAGATCGGCACCGGCACCAGCCCGGTTTCGTTTTCGAGGCGGGCAAGGTCGAGCAGGCCGGCGCGATCGCCGAAACGATTGTCGGCTTCCTGCAACGCAATGACGTCGGGGCTCATTTCGCGGATGACGCGCGCCGTCCGCTCCGGGTCGAAGCGGCGATCGGTGCCGATGCATTTGTGGACATTGTAGGAGGCGACAACCATCTCGGCGCCGTGCACGCGCTTGCGCGGCGTCGCCTTTGCCTTGCGCGCAATCCGGCCGCGGATCGTGAGCAGCACGGTCTCCGGCAGGCTGCGTCCGTTGATGTCGTTCGTCTCCATCTGTCGCTGCTCGATGTCCTTAGCTCTTAAAGATAGGGCGATCCCAGCCACAGCAACCCGTCAAACACACGAATGACGAAGGGGCGGGCTCTGAGCGCCTCAAGCGTTACTGGCCTGGCCGCAGCGATGGCGGCTTCGATGCGGGCATCGATCTCGGCGGCGAAGTTTTCATCGAGAACCTCCATGTCGATCTCGAAATTCAGCCTCAGCGAGCGGGAATCGAGGTTGGAAGAGCCGACATAGGCCCACACGCCGTCGATCGCCATCAATTTCGAATGGTCGAATGCGCCTTCGTGGCGCCAGACCCGGCAATAATTTTTCAGCACCTGGTCGAACTGCGCCGTCATCGCATGGTCGACGAGGAAGAGATTGTTCACCGCCGGCACCACGATGTCGATTTCGACACCGCGCCGTCCCGCCGTGGTGAGCGCGCTGATGAATTCGCGGTCCGGCAGGAAATAGGGCGACATGATGCGGATCGATTTGCGCGCCACCGAAAACGCGCCCATGAGAAGCTTGTGGTTGGTTTCGTTGAATGCATCGGGTCCGCTCGCCACGGCGCGCACCAGCATCGGCTGCCCGGGCGGCGGCGCGGGTTTTTCGACCTGCCAGACATCGCCTTTCAGCGCCTCGTTGCCGGCAAAGCGCCAGTCTTCGGCGGCAACCGCGAACAAATCGGCCACCACCGGTCCGGTGACCTCGAAATGGGTGTCGCGCGCGGTGTCGGAGCCGGCGAACTCGGCGGAGAATCCCTTGCGGATGTTCATGCCTCCCGTGAACGCCACCGTGCCGTCGACGATCAGGATCTTCCTGTGGGTTCTCAGATTCGCATAGGGAAGTCTCAAACCCATGACGATGTTGCCGTTGAAGAGGTCGACGGGGACATCGGCCTCCTGCAACTGCTTCAGAATGCTCGGCACCGAATAGCGCACGCCGACGGCGTCGATCAGCACGCGCACGGCGACGCCGCGCTTGACCGCATTGCCGAGCGATTGGACGAAGATCGCGCCGACCGCGTCATTGTCGAAGATATAGGTTTCGAGCAGCACGCTTTTTTGCGCGCCGTCGATCGCCCGGCACATCGCCGCATAGGCCTCGTCGCCGGTCTTCAGCACCGAAATGGTGTTTCCCGAGGTGAGCGGCCTGCGCGCCACCCGGTCGCCGAGCGTCTTCAAGCCAACGAAGCGCTGGCCGTATTCGGCGCTGATCAGCGCTTCCAGCGCAACGTCGCGGTCATGCCGGGCGGCGGCCGCCTCGGCGGTCACGGGCCGCATGGCGCTGATCGTCGCGCGTCGGATGCGGTTGATGCCGGCGATGGCGTAGATGATGGCGCCGAGGAAGGGCGAGAGCAGCATCACGCCGACCCAGCCGGTGGCAGCGCGCACGTCTTCCTTGGTCATGATGGCATGCACGATGCCGACAGCCGCCATGGCCATCGACAGGATCAGAATCAATACGGACCAGTGACTCGCAATCGCGTCAAACATCGACGCGACTATTGAGCGAGAGGATGGGGAAACGCAATGCAGGGGACACGGAGCGAGATGAGGGCAAGCTTGGCGGCTTCCGATTTGCGAACAGAGCCGTCCATGGGCCTTGGCGTCGGCCCGCCAATGATTTGGCTTCACTTTCCCAAAAACGGAAGCTCTAATCGCGGCAGCGGCTTCGAAGTCGGTCCTGGATCGGGAGGGAATGTGACATGGTGGAGTCCGACCGGATCGACAGAATGATCGCGGCGGTGCCTCCCGCCTTGGCGCTTCGCGCCGGGCTGGACCTTGGCGTCTTCACCCGGCTCGGTGGCGGTGCCGCGACTGCCAAGGACCTTGCGGCCGCGCTCAAAGTCGAGCCGGATCGCCTGTCGAGGCTGCTCTACGCGCTCGCCAGCATCGATCTCCTCGAGGTCGAGAATGGTCGATTTCGCAACGGCGCCGAAGCGTCGGCCTTCCTCGACGCTTCAGTGCCGACCTATCGCGGCGGCGACCATGCGCTGCTGCGCGAGCTCTGGGGCGCCGACCTTTTGACCGCGGACTCGCTGCGGCAGAACCGGCCGGCCGCGCTGCACGATTTTTCCGAAGCGGACCCCGAAGCCGCGGCCGCCTTCAGCCGCAAGCTCGCGCCGGGCGCGGTGATTTTCGGCCGGCATCTGGCTCGGGAGTTGGACCTGTCGGCGATCCGTTCGGTGATCGACATCGGTGGCGGTCCGGGAACCGCTCTCGTCGGACTTCGCGAGCAGCGGCCGCGCATTGCCGCGACGCTGATGGAACTACCGACGGTTGCGGCGGTCGCGCCGGCCATCCTGGCCGAATACGGTGTCGATGACGTGGTTGTCGAAGAAGGCGATATAACCGTCGCGCCATCGATTGGCCGGCACGATCTGGCGATCCTGAAGGCCGTCGTCCAGGTCCTGCCGCCCGAACAGGCGCGCAGTGCGATCCTGAACGCGGCGCGTTGCCTCGACTCCGGTGGCGAGATCGCCATTGCGGGATGGGGTGTCGTCGATGACGATCGCCTCGGCCCGCCCGAGGGCGTCTTTCTCAATCTCACCTTCCTGAACCTCTATCGCCACGGCGAATCCTACACGGAAGGCCAGTATCGGGCCTGGATGACCGAGGCAGGATTGCGGGGTATCTCCCGGTCGCGCCTGACGGATGGTTCGACCTTGTTTCGCGGGCGCCTCGTGGGCTGATCAGTCCGATCGGTATCGGCGGAACCGCGAATCTGTGTTAAGCCGCCGCGCAATCAACCAAAGGACGACAATTGTGAGCGAACTGACCGTGGCCGAGGCGATCGAAAATATCTATGCATCGCTCAGGGCGGACAATGCCGAGATCGACATACGCATTGCGGCCCTCAAGGCAGCGCTGGCCCGTGAGGGAATGAAACAGGCGGTGTTCGATCCCACCAAATTGGTGCAGAACAACCGCCAGGGCCGCAAGTTGATGCAGGCCTATTTTCGCCAGCGCGGCGTGAGCGTGAGCTTTTCAGAATCTTTTCAGAATAGAGACCAGCGCGGGCGATCTGATGTCAGATGAGTGCTATCTCGGCATCCGCGACGACGTAACGCACATATCTATAATCGCGGATGAACGAGATTTCGTCGTCACGCCACTCCAGCCACATGAAATAGCTCGGTTTTGTGTCGAGGCGGTGCTCGTAGACAGCCACGACTTCCCGGTCTTCCAGCCAGGCGGGCGCCAGCCATACGCCGTCTGACTTGGAATAAATATCGAAGAACATTCCGACATCCGCCGAGCCGACCCGAACGGGGTGGGTCGATTGCCTCAATTTGACATCGTCGGCGAGCAACGCGCGCAGCCCATCCCAGTCCCTGTTGTTGAAAAGGCTGACATATCGGGTCACCGCGACGGAAGGCGACCTGGCTTCACGAAGCTGCAACGCTTTCTCATTGATCTCGCGCAGACGGGCGCGGCCCCGTGCAAGATGCGCTTTTACCGAGTCAACGGAGAGACCCAGCAGCGAGGCGATTTCGATGAGCGGCTCATCCAGAATATCTTTCAGGATAATGACGCTGCGCTGGACAATCGGAAGCTCCGTAAAGCGCGACACGGCCGTCTCAACTGCTTCCTTGCGCATCAACGCCTCCAACGGATCGCCGGTTGCCTTGTCGACCACGCCATGAGCCGCCTCCAGGGGCTCCGCCTGACGAATGGCCTTGCCGCGCAACACATCCAGTGCCCGATTATGGGCAATTCGGAAAAGCCAGGCACGAAGCGGGGGCGTTTCGGCAAGATCCTCAAGCACGAAAAATGCTTTGGCGAGCGTGTCTTGCACGATGTCTTCGCCCTCGATCACCGACCCCATGAGACGGGAGCAATAACGGTGAAGTTCCGGTCGCAACGCCTCAGCCAAGGCGAGAAATTCAGCCCGCCGATTAGCTTCGCAAGAGTGCTCGGTACCGGTCAAGCCGCCGCCTCTTCCATGACCGTCACGCCGTCATCGCCATTAAGGCCAAATACGACGCCGTTGACATATTGCGGATCGTTCAAAACCGAGACCACCCGGTCGCCAAACTCGCGTGGCGGCATTGGCTTCCCGAACCGAGTGACGAACTGCTCCGGTGTAATTCCCATCGAACCAGCATAGGCGCCTGCCGCCACATCGCCGATCCCCGTTCCCAAAATCATCTGCCGCGGCAGGATTGCCTGAAAGCGGATGCCAAGCCCCAGTTCCTGTGAAACGCCGTTCGCATATTTCGCCATGAACCACAGCATCCGTTTGGCCCCGCCATAGCCGCCTGACATTTGCGAGCCGGTCACGGCCGCCCCGCTCGATCCCACCAGAACCCTGCTTCCCGGCTTCAGCGGGAGATTGAGCGCGGCCTGCAGCCAGAACAAGCCGGCCTTCACGTCGGTCTCCCACGACACGGAAAAGTCCTCCCAGCTCAATTTGTCCAACCGTCCCATACGTGGGGTTACGCCGGCGTTGAGCGCCAGGATATCCGGCTTGATGTCAGTCAGGATGCGATTGGCGGCTGCGCGATCGGTAACGTCCGCCGAAATGGTCGCGACGCCTAGCCGAGCCTTGACGGCTTCGAGCGCCTCCGCGCCGCGCGCGACGACCGTGACGTCAGCGCCCTCCGCCACGAGTGCTTCAACCAATCCCAGGCCAAGACCGCGGCTTCCGCCCGTGACGACCGCGCTTTTGTTTTTCAAATTCATCTGTCTGCTCCAATGTCCAGTTGTCTGTAACCAGGACGATCGGGGCATCGAAAAAGAGTCAGGTCGCTAACTCCGACTGCCGACCAGCCTCAGCCACGGCGCCAGATGAAACGCTGCCATCAAGAGATACATCGGCACCATGCTGCTGAGCACGGAGGCGCCGGACATGCACGTCATGTCGCCGCTGTCATAGGCAGCCGTTAAAAGCGCCATCGCCGCGAAGGTCGGCGCCGCCGCGAGGCAAAGCCAGTCGGCAAGGCCGAAACCGCTTGGGCGCGGGGCGGGGTTGTCGATGCTCATCTCTTCGACCTTTCGGAAATTGCCGCGTTGAAAAAGCTCGGCTTTGGCGGCGCTTGGTCGCGCCGCCAAAGTCGCTTCGCGCTCAGGCGTCCTTGTTGCGGAACGCCGCTTCGCCGGCATCCGACACTTCGACCCATCTCTGGTCGGGGGCGGCACCCTCTTCGTAATTGTCGTGCCAGTTCCACCATTTGTAAGTCTGGGTCTGCGGGTAGCCCTCGGGCGAATCCTCCCAGACCTCCTGGCGGCCGAGCGGCGTGATGTCGAGGTAGCTCCAGACGGTGCCGAACGCCTCGTCGCCGCGGTTGTTGACGAAATAGGTGCGGAAGATGCGGTTGCCGTCGCGAATGAAGACGTTGTGGCCGTGCCATTCGTCGACGCCGAAATCCTTGTCCCAGCTGTCGGTGATGGTGTACCACGGCATCTTCCAGCCCATGCGCTCCTTCACCCGCGCGATGTCGGCCTGCGGCGCGCGCGAGGCATAGGCGAGCGTGGTGTCGCGGGCGTTGAGATGGGCGAGGTTGCCGACCTGATCGGCGCCGAGCGAGCAGCCGCGGCAGGCATGTTCCGGCCAGCCATAGACGCCCGGTTCGAAGAAAGCGCGGTAGATGATCAGCTGGCGGCGGCCCTCGAACATGTCGAGCAGGCTGGTCTTGCCGTTCGGGCCGTCGAACACATAATCCTTCTCGACGAGCATCCAGGGCATGCGGCGGCGCTCGGCGGCCAAGGCGTCGCGGGCGCGGGTCAGGGTCTTTTCCTTGACCAGCATCTCTTCATACGCGCCTTCCCACGCCTCCTGTGAAACGACCGGGGGTGTCTTCATATGTTGGGTCATTGCTCTTGTCCCGTTCTTGGGGTTGGTTGACGGGAAAGAGATAGAGCCGGACCGTGCGATGCTGGGAGTTACAAGTGTGACGCGATTCGACCGAGCGGGCCTGGATGCGGGCATTGCGGCGGGTACTGCATGGACTCGTTGATCAACGCCGCCGGCCGTGCGCTGGCCACGGGCGATCCGCTCGGCGCGCTGAAGCGCGTGGCGCTGCGCGACGATGCGCCAGCCCTGGCGCTGCGCGGCATCGCGATGGCGCAGCTCGGCGACTTTGCCAAGGCAAAGACATTGCTGAAAAGCGCTGCCCGCGCCTTCAGTTCGAAGGAGGCGGTGGCCCGCGCGCGCTGCGTCGTGGCCGAGGCCGAGATCGCTCTGGTCTCGCGCGACCTTGGCTGGCCGGACAAAGCGCTGCGGTCGGCGCGCGCGACGTTGCAGGCGCATGGCGACAGGATCAATGCCGCCTATGCCGGCAGCCTCGAGGCGCGCCGCCTCATCCTCATTGGCCGTCTCGACGAGGCCGAGCGCCTGCTTGCCGGCTTCGATCCTGAGCCGCTGCCGCCGGTCGCGCGCGTCGCACATGAGCTCGCCGCCGCAGGCATCGCGGTGCGGCGCCTCAGGACAAAAGCGGCGCGCTCGGCCTTCGGTCGCGCCTCGCTTGCCGCCTACCAGGCCAACATTCCAGCGCTGAAGAGCGAGGTCGAAACCGCATCCCTGGTGCTGAACACGCCCGTCGGCCGGCTGATCGCGCAAGGGGCGGAGAAACCGTTGATGCTCGACGAAGTCGAGGCGCTGCTGGCGTCTGGCGCGCTGGTCATCGACGCCTGCCGCAACGCTGTGCGCCAGGCTGACGCGATTGTCCCGTTGGCGACGCGTCCGGTGCTGTTTGCCCTGGCACGCACGCTCGCCGAGGCCTGGCCGGGGGATGCGTCGCGCGAGGTGCTGTTGAGGCGTGCCTTCCGCGCCAGGCATGCCGACGAATCGCATCGCGCGCGGCTCAGGGTCGAGATGGGGCGACTGCGCGCCGGGCTCGCCGCGCTCGCCGAAATCAACGCAACGGCCGCTGGCTTCGCGCTGACGCCGCTCGGCGCCGGCGAGGTCGTCGTGCTGGCGCCGCCGGTCGAGGAGGACCATGGCGCGGTGCTTGCTTTCCTCGCCGATGGCGAGTCCTGGTCGAGCTCGGCGCTGGCGATTGCGCTCGGCGCCAGCGCGCGAACCGTGCAGCGGGCGCTGGAAGATCTGTCGGCCGAAAACAAGGTGCAGGCCGTCGGCCGTGGCCGGGCTTGCCGCTGGATGATGCCGCCGGTGACCGGATTCCCGACTGTCTTGTTACTCCCGGGTCCGCTGCCGAGCGACTAAGCATGCTTGCGGAAGCGACCGGAACCAACAATCCGGCGCCTTGTCAGATCGATGGAGAGAACAATGAAAAAAGCGGCTGCCGAAATCCTGCGCGAATACGGACCGTTTCCCGGCGTCGAGCGCGTCAATGGCGTCACCTATGACGGCGAAAATGTCTGGTTCGCGAGTGGCGACAAGCTGAATGCGCTTGATCCCGAGAGCGGTGCCATCGTGCGCTCGATCGATGTCGCCTCGCATGCCGGAACCGCCTTCGACGGCGAATATCTCTACCAGATCGCCGAGGACCGCATCCACAAGGTCGATCCGAAGACCGGCAAGGTGGTGTCGACCATTCCCGCCCCCGGCAATGGCGGTGATTCAGGCATGGCCTGGGCCGAAGGGTCGCTCTGGGTGGGAGAATACCGGGCACACAAGATCCATCAGATCGATCCTGAAACCGGCAAGGTGATCCGCAGCATCGAATCCAAACGGGTCGTGACCGGCGTCACCTGGGTCGACGGCGAGCTCTGGCATGCCACTTGGGAGGGCGAGGAGGGCGATCTCGTGCGCATCGATCCCGAGACCGGCGACACGCTGCAGGAGATGAAGATGCCGTCCGGTGTTTCGGGACTGGAATCCGATGGCGACGGCTGCTTCTTCTGTGGCGGCGGCAGCAGCGGCAAGATCAAGGCCGTACGCCGTCCGGGCCACGGCGGCAACTAGCCGGGTCGTTTTAAATTTGAGTGGGCACAGTGGCGGCGATCAGGCCGCCTCGCGCGCCGGCCGGGTGACGCCCTTGTTGGAGCGCTGTTCGGCCTTCTGACCGTCGATATGCGCCCAGGCCGGGCGTTCGAACAGGAAATTGCCGATGCCTGTCCATTTGACCATGCCGTAGAGGATGACCGGGCTGATCACCGAGACGAGCAGCACCGCAAGGCTCAACCAGCCGGTGTCGGTGAGCAGGCCGCTCGACAGCGCCGCGGCCCTGAACAGCGACATCGGGATGGTGAAGGCGACATAGACGACCAGCGAATGTTCGCCGAGCCAGCGCAGCCACTCCATCGACGCGAATTTCGACAGGAAGCCGCCGGCCACGCAGAGCGCCACCGCGCCGGCGACAGCCAAAGTCAGATGCAGCGGCGGCCATGCCGCCAGACCCATCTTGGTGTCGACCGGCTCGACCACGTATCCAGGCGAATAAACGAGCAGGCCGTTGACGACCGCCCAGGCGAGCAGGCCGGCTACGGCGATCGCCGGACGCTCCTGCGTCCACGCGACCAGCCGGAACACCAGCGGCGCCATGACGAAGCCGAGATAGAAGAAGACGAAATAGGCCGCGAACTGGGTGAGCGCGTAGCTGGCGGACTGCGGTGCCCACATCTGCAGCGCGGCGGCGATCGGGATCACCACCCAATGCGGCACGCGAAGCTCGCGCAGAACACGCGCGGCGAGACCGAACACCGCCAGCATGTAGATGAACCACAACACGCCATAGGGCTGGATGACGGCCATGGCCAGGTCGTGCAGCATGCCATTGGGATCGCGGCTGAAGATGCCGATCTTCAGGCCGATCGAGATGATCGCCCACAGCACGTAGAAATATAGATAATGGACGACGCGGCGGTCGAGATAGCGCCGCCACGGCCGGTCGATCACCAGCGACAGGAACAGCCCTGAGATCAGGAAGAATTCCGGCATGCGGAACGGCGTCGCAAAGCCGATGACATAGTGCATGAAGCCGACGCCGCCGGTGTACTCGCCCGTGTTGTAGGCGGAGTACATCATCACCACCAGGATGATGGATAGGCCCTTGGCCGTGTCCACCCATGGCATGCGGTTCGGGTTGCTCATCTGCGATCCCAGGGAAAATTCACCTGCGCCACAGTAGCGGACAGGCACATCCCGTGCAGCATCAAGCTTCCATTAACGTAAACGCGGGGCTGCCGCGCTCAGTCCTTGGCGCGCTCGACATAGGAGCCGTCGGCCGTCATCACCACCACGCGCGTGCCGGCGGAGATGTGCGGCGGCACCGTGGTGCGCACGCCGTTGGAAAGGATCGCCGGCTTGTAGGACGACGAAGCCGTCTGGCCTTTGGTGACCGGCTCGGTCTCGACCACTTCGAAGGTGGCGCGCTGCGGCAGCACCAGCGAGATCGGCACGCCATTGAACTGCGCCAGCTGCACAGCCATGCCTTCCTGCAGATAGGGTGCGAAGTCGCCGACCACGGCTTCCGAGGCCACGACCTGGTCGTAGCTTTCCGGGTTCATGAAGTGAAAGCCTTCGCCGTCGGAATAGAGGAAGGTGTGCTCGCGCTCCTCGACATAGGCGCGCTCGACCATTTCGGTCGTGCGGTAGCGCTCCGACACCTTCACGCCGTCGCCGATGCGGCGCATGTCGAGCTGCGTCACGGGCGTACCCTTGCCAGGGTGGATGTTTTCGGCAAAGAGGATGACATAGAGCTTGCCGTCCTTATCGACGACGTTGCCTTTGCGTAAGGAGCTGGCGATGACCTTGACCACGGTGTTCAATCCCAATCGAGTTTTTCGGCCTGCAAGCGTCGATTTCCACGAAGCGGCGACGGCGGCCATCGCGTGCGCCGTAGCGCATCTTGCGTCGAACCGCCAGCCTTTGCAGCGATTTTCCCGCCCATGACCGGCGTTTCGCCCTGGTGGACGCAGCATGTTCACGCCGACCGCCGGCCACGGCTGATGGCGCGCAATGCCATTGGCGCGGCGTTGCGCGGCTGGTTCGCGGAGCGCGATTTTATCGAGGTGACGACCTCGGCGCTACAGGTTTCGCCCGGCAACGAGGCGCATCTGGCCGCCTTCGCCACCGAGGCGATCGGGCCGGACGCTTCGCGCCAGCCGCTCTATCTCCACACCTCGCCGGAATTCGCCTGCAAGAAACTGCTTGCCGCCGGAGAGACGCGAATCTTCAGTCTCGGCGCCGTCTGGCGCAACCGTGAGCGCGGGCCGCTGCATCACCCCGAATTCACCATGCTCGAATGGTACCGCGTCGGCGAGACCTACGAGACATTGATGGCCGACTGCGCCGAGTTCCTGGCGCTCGCCGCCGAAAAGGCCGGCGCCAAAAGCTTCCGTTTTCGCGGCCGCGAAGCCGATCCATTCGCCGAGCCGGAGCGCCTCAGCGTCGCGGAGGCCTTCACGCGCTATGCCGGCATCGACCTCCTGGCGACCGTTTCCGCCGACGGCAGCACCGATCGCGAAGCCTTGCATGCCGGGCTGGTCCGCGCCGGCCTGCGCACCGCGCCCGACGACAATTGGGCCGACCTGTTCAGCCGGGTGATGGTGGAAAAAGTCGAGCCGCAATTGGGGCAGGGGCGCGCCACCATCCTTTATGGCTACCCGGTCTCGGAAGCCGCGCTCGCCCGGCCGGACACAAGCGATCCGCGTGTCGCCGAGCGCTTCGAGCTTTATTGCTGCGGCGTCGAGCTCGCCAACGCCTTTGGCGAGCTCACCGATGCGGCCGAACAGCGCCGCCGCTTCGAGGCCGAAATGGACGAGAAAGAGCGCATCTACGGCGAGCGCTATCCGCTGGACGAGGATTTCCTCGCCGCCTTGGCGACGATGCCGCCGGCCAGCGGTTCGGCGCTCGGTTTCGACCGGCTGGTGATGCTGGCGACAGGGGCACACAGGATCGACGACGTCATCTGGGCGCCGGTGGCGGGATAAGGCAATTCCAGGAAGTGTGAGCGCTCAGGCGCGGCGACTTCGCCGTCGCCTTCCGTCCGCCTTTGCGTCAGACAAAGAATCCTTCACCCGATTTGATACCGCTGCGGCAATCCATCCCGCATGCACCACGGCGATTGCCTTGAGATTGCCGCATCCGCCATTGCACTAGCGTCGGTGGGACAATAGATGGTGGCCTTGGCATCCATGGATGGTGCCACAGGGCCAGGCCCTGACAAATTGCGTGAACAAACAGGAATAACCGCATGACCGGCAAGCTCGACGCAGGGAAATTGACCGATCGCGTCGCGGCTCTCGTCGAGGCTGCCAGGCGCGCCGGCGCCGATGCCGCCGATGCCGTGACGGTGCGCGGCCGCTCCGCCGGCGTCTCGGTCCGGCTGGGCAAGGTCGAGGCCACCGAATCATCGGAGAGCGAGGATGTCTCGCTGCGCGTCTTCGTCGGCCAGCGCGTGGCAAGCGTTTCGGCCACCGCCGCGTCCGATCCGAAGGCGCTTGCCGAACGCGCCGTCGCCATGGCCAGGGTTTCGCCAGAAGACCCGTACCAGGGCCTCGCCGATCCGGCGCTGCTGGCCCGCAACCTGCGCGATCTCGACCTTTTCGATGCTACAGAGGTATCGGCCGACCAGCTGAAAGAAGCGGCCCTTGCGGCGGAAGCGGCTGCGTTGGCCGTCAAAGGCGTCACCAACTCGGCCGGCAGCAGCGCTGGCGCGGGCATGGGCGGGTTGGTGCTTGCCACCTCGCACGGGTTCGTCGGCCAGTATGTCGCCTCGCGTTTTTCGCGGTCGGCGAGCGTCATTGCCGGCGAAGGCACCGGCATGGAGCGCGACTATGAATTTTCCTCGCGCCAGCATTTTGCCGATCTCGACGCGCCGGACGACATCGGCCGCAAGGCCGGCGAACGTGCCGTGCGCCGCCTCGGCGCGCGCAAGGCGGCGACCGGCCCGGTCGATGTGGTGTTCGACCCACGCGTCGCGCGCGGCATCGCCGGCCACCTCGCCGGCGCTATCAACGGCGCCGCGGTCGCCCGCAAGACCAGCTTCCTGCGCGACATGATGGGCAAGCAAGTGGCTTCAGCTGGGATCACCGTCACCGACGAGCCGCTGCGCCGGCGCGGCCAGGCTTCGCGCCCCTTCGACGGCGAAGGCGTCGAGGGCGACAAGCTGCTGATGGTCGAGAAGGGCGTCTTGAATCACTGGTTTCTGTCGACCTCGGCCGCGCGCGAGCTCGGCCTCGTCACCAATGGGCGCGGTTCGCGCAGCGGCTCGTCCGTTTCGCCGTCCTCGACCAACCTGGCCATCGAGCCCGGCGAGCGCTCGCCGGAGGATCTGATCGCCTCGCTGAAACGCGGCTTCTATGTCACCGAGGTCTTCGGCCAGGGCGTCGACATGGTGACCGGCGAATACAGCCGCGGCGCTTCCGGCTTCTGGATCGAGAACGGCGCGCTCACTTACCCGGTGGCCGAGGTGACGATCGCGTCCAACCTGAAGACCATGTTTCTCAACATGGTGCCGGCAAGCGATCTCGACCGCAATTTCGGCACCGCGGCGCCGACGCTCCTGATCGAAGGAATGACCCTTGCCGGCGCTTGATGCGATCAATCTGGCCGAGGCCCGCGAGGACCTCGCTCTGCTGCGTGACGCCGCCCGCGAAGCCGGCGTCATCGCCATGCGCTATTTCGGCAACAACCCGCAGGTGTGGATGAAGGGCGGCACGTCGCCGGTGAGCGAAGCCGATCACGCGGCGGACGCCTATCTGCGCGAGACCTTGCTCAAGGCCCGGCCCGACTATGGCTGGCTGTCGGAAGAGACCGCCGACGACCACGCCCGGCTCGCGGCGCGCCGTACCTTCGTCGTCGATCCGATCGACGGCACGCGCGGGTTTCTCGACGGCCTGCATTCCTGGTGCGTCAGTGTCGCCGTGGTCGAGGACGGCCACTCGCTCGCCGGCGTGCTCGAATGCCCGGCCAAGCGCGAGACCTATTGGGCGCTGCCGGGCGAGGGCGCGTATCTCAATGACAGGCGCATCCACGTGCGGCCGATCGGCGATGCCGTCGACATGGGCGGACCGAAGCCGCTCGTCGACCTGGTCCCCGAGCCCTGGCAGGGCAGGTTGCGCCGCACGGCCTACATTCCATCGCTCGCCTACCGGCTGGCGATGATTGCCGCCGGCAAGCTCGACGCCACCTTCGTCAAGCCGAGCGCGCATGACTGGGATATTGCCGCCGCGGACCTGATCCTCACGGAGGCCGGTGGAGCGCTTGTCGACCGCAGCGGCGCGCCGCCGCGCTACGCCGGCGAAATCATCAACCACGGCGCGCTGGCCGCCGGCAGCGGCGCGCTGCTTGGCGTGCTCGCCAGCGTTCTTGCCGGACTTGACGAAGGGTGAGCCAGTCGACGGTTCCAAAACCGGCCGCTTTGGTCTAGACCTGTCACAATTCAAGATATGAAGGATCGGCACGGCCGTGGAAGACGGAAAGAAACAACTTTTGCACCTGGTATTCGGCGGCGAACTGACGAAGCTGGGCGAAACCGAATTCCGCGATCTCGACGCGCTCGACATTGTCGGTATCTACCCGGATTACCAATCGGCGCTCACCGCCTGGAAAGCCAAGGCGCAGGCCAGCGTCGACAATGCCCATATGCGCTATTTCGTCGTTCATCTGCACCGTTTCCTCGACCCAGAAAAGAAGACCGCCGGTTGACATCGATGGAGCATGAAGCAGGGGCGACGACGCGCGCCACCAGAAGCGGCGGTACGCGCACGTGGTGGCGGCGTATCCGGCAGCCGCTGGCGCAGTCGAACTTCGTCAAGAATTTCATCGCCAGCCTGCTCGCCTGGTTCGTGCGTTTGGTTCGTCTCACCAGCCCGCAGGTCAAAGGCTCGGCCTCGGTCGCCGGCGGCGCCTATGCGCATCTGGAGCCCGGCATCATCGCGCTCTGGCACGGCCAGCATCTTCTCACCCCGGCTTTTTATCCGAAGGGCAGGCCGCTGGTGGCCATGGTTTCGCGCAGCGCCGATGCCGAACTCCAGGCGCTGATGATCGAGAAATTCGGCATCGAGGCGGTGCGCGGCTCCGGCGGGCGCGAAAACGCCAGGCATCTCGACAAAGGCGGCGCCAAGGCCTTGATCGCGCTCAAGAAATCGCTGGTCGCGGGCAAGAATGTGGCGATGATCGCCGACATCCCGCATGGCACGCCGCGCGACGCCGGCCTCGGCATTGTGCTTCTGGCAAGGCTGTCCGGCCGGCCGATCCTGCCCGCGGCCATCACCACCAGCCGCCGCAAGGTGCTGGAAAAGAGCTGGGACAAGACCACCATCAATCTGCCCTTCGGCCGCTCGGCGGTCGTCGTCGGCACGCCGGTCTTTGTGCCCGCCGACGCCGATGAGGCCGAGATGGAGCGCAAGCGCCAGGAGGTCACGGATTCGCTCAACGCCGCGACGGCCGAGGCTTATCGCCTCGTGGATGGCGACAAATGAGCGAGCGCTGGGCGCGTGCCGCGCTGACGGCCTATCGCTATGCGGGAGCCGCCGCTTATCCGCTGATCGGGCCCTATGTCGCCTGGCGCGCCTCGCGCGGCAAGGAAGACCGCGTCCGCCGCCGTGAGCGCTATGGCGTTGCCGGCCGTCCGCGCCCGGAAGGGCCGGTGATCTGGATCCATGCCGCAAGCGTCGGCGAGACGATCGCCGTCGTGCCGCTGGTCGAGAGTATCCTCGACTATGGTGTCAACATCGTGCTGACGACAGGCACGGTGACGTCGGCCAAGGTTGCCGACGAGCGGTTGGGCGACCGCATCATCCACCAATATGTGCCGCTCGACCTGAAGCCGGCGGTCAGCCGCTTCCTCGATCATTGGCGCCCGGAACTGGCGATCATCGCCGAATCGGAAATCTGGCCGATGACCATCCTGGAGCTCGGCGCCCGCAACGTGCCGCAGGTCCTGGTCAACGGCCGGCTTTCCGACCGCTCCTTCACCTCCTGGAAGAAGCGCGCCGGCGTCGCCGAGGCGCTGTTCGAGAACCTCGCCCATGTCATTGCGCAGTCGGATGTCGACGGCGAGCGGTTTCGCGCGCTGGGCGCGCGTCCGGTCACCGTGTCCGGCAACCTCAAGGTCGACACCAACCCGCCGCCGGTCGACGAAAGGGCGCTTGCCAGCCTGCAGCGCCAGCTCGCCGGGCGCCCGACCTGGGCGGCGATTTCCACTCATGACGGCGAGGAGGTCGTCGCCGCGGAGGTCCATGCCAGCCTGCACAAGCGCCATCCTGGCCTGCTGACCATCATCGTGCCGCGCCATCCCGACCGCGCCGACGCGCTTGCCGCCGAGATTTCGGGCATGGGGCTGAAGGTCGCGCGGCGCAGCAAGGCCGAGCGCATCACGCCCGACACCGATATCTTCCTTGGCGACACGATCGGCGAGATGGGGCTCTATCTGCGACTGACAGAGATTGCGTTCGTCGGACGCTCGCTGACTTCGGAAGGCGGCCAGAATCCGCTCGAACCGGCCATGCTAGACACCGCCGTGCTTGCCGGTCGCAATGTGCAGAATTTCCGCGAGGCCTATCAGCGGCTGCTCGACAGCGGCGGTGCCAAGCTGGTGCGTGACCGCGACATGCTCACCGGCGCCGTCAATTTCCTGTTGAGCAACGAGGCGGCGCGCCACGAGATGATGGCGGCGGGTGCCGCCACCGTGGATGAAATGCGCGGCGCGCTCGCCCGCACGTTGAAATCGCTTGAGCCTTACATCCAGCCGCTGATCGTCAAATCGCGCCTGAAGGGCGCCAGCGGCAAGTGATATGACCAGCGAGGCGCCGCCCTTCTGGTGGGAAAAGCCGGACTGGCGGGTGTTCGCTTTGTCGCCTGTGTCGGCGGTTTACGGCATAGTCGCCGGTCGTCGCATGCGGCGCGCGCCGCGCGAGAAGGTGGCGGCGCCGGTGCTCTGCGTCGGCAATCTCACCGTCGGCGGCAGCGGCAAGACGCCGGTCGCCATCGCGCTTGCCAGACAGGCCAGGCGCATGCAGCTCACCCCCGGTTTCCTGTCGCGCGGCCATGGCGGCTCATTTGCCAAGCCGCATGTCGTCGATGCCCATCACGACGCCGCCAAGCATGTCGGCGACGAGCCGCTGCTGCTGGCCGAACATGCCCCGGTCGCGGTGACAGCCAACCGCGCCGCCGGCGCAAAGCTGCTCATCGAAGAGCATGGCTGCGATTTCCTGATCATGGATGACGGTTTCCAATCGGCGCGCATCCACATCGATTATGCGCTGGTTGTGGTCGACGCCCGTTTCGGGGTCGGCAATGGCCGCGTGATTCCGGGCGGGCCGCTGCGCGCCAAGGTCGTCGATCAGCTGGTGTTCACCACGGGCCTCTTGAAGATGGGTGAGGGGGCCGCGGCCGACGGCATCGTGCGGCAGGCGGCGCGCGCCGGACGGCCGATCTTCCTGGCGCATGTCGAGCCGGCGCACCCGGCGCGCTTCGCCGGCGGCCGGTTCCTCGCTTTCGCCGGCATCGGTCACCCGGAAAAATTCTTCGACACGGTGCGCGGCGCGGGCGGCGATGTCGTGCTGTCGCGTGCCTTCCCGGATCATCATTTTTATGCCCAGGACGAGCTCGGCGATCTGCTGGCGCTGGCCGAGCGCGAGGGGCTGCGCCTCGTCACCACCGCCAAGGACGCCGCGCGGCTGCGCCATGGCACAACGCCCGCAGGCTTCCTCGATCACCTCGACGTGCTCGACATCGAGGCCGTGTTCGAGCTCGACCATGTGCCGGAGCGTATCATCAACGAAACGCTCGATGCCTGGCGCCAGCGCAAGATGCGCGGCTGAGCCTCAAGCGCGCGAGGCGTTGATATTCTCGCCATTTTGGCGATCATCGGCCGCAGAAACCCGTTTGGAGGCCCAATTGACCAGATTGCGCGCAACGGTTCTGCTTTGTGGTCTGGTAACCAGCGCAGCCTGGGCGCAGACGCCCGGCGCGGCGGAAACGGAATTCCTCGTCGCCATCACGGGCTCGAACGGCGCGACCCGCGTCGAGCGTTCCAACAGCGTGCCGCTCATTCCCGGCCGGGTCTGCTATGAATGGCGCATACGCCTGACGTCGGGCGACGGGCTGGTAAGCGCCAGGGAAGTGTTCGAGCTTCCGGCGCCGCCGGCTCTGTGGGGAGGTGTGGATGAGAACGACTACAGCTCCAGCCAGCTTTCAAAGGATCGCAAGATTTCCGAGACGACCATGTTCTATCGGCCGAAGGACGGCTGGATCTCGCATGGCTGGTGCGTGGCCGAAGGCGACCCCGCCGGGCCATATTCGATCAAGGTCTATGTCGGCGAAACATTGCTGCACGCGTTCGATTTCAACGTCGAAAGCGTGCCGGACTCCAACGCCCAATAGCGATTAGCCGCGCCTGCGCAGTTCCGGATGCATCTCGATTTCGCGGCGCAGCGAAGCGGTCGCGCTCACATAAGGCTCCTGCCGTTCGACGCTCCAATATTTGAGCTCGTCGAGCGGGATGTTCTCGCCCGTGACCGCGCAGCGCACGAACGAACCCGGGCTGGTGACCTGGAAATCGCCGTCGAGATAACGGATGCGGGCTTCCCTGCCGCCCGGGCCTTCAAAACGGTTCATCATGGAGTGACGCTTGGCTTCATTAAAGGTTCAATCGCCATAAATCTGGGGCGCGGTCAAGCTTGACGCAATCTTCGTGTAATATCCCTGCACCGATACGATGGTTCCCGGGAGCCCGGCATGGACATTACCCCGACCCGTTTGAGCACGCTGATCAACGAGGCGCTGACGCCGCAACCGCTGCCGGCGGCCAAGGCGGACCCGGCAACGACAGCGCTGATCAAGGCGCTGGTGCAGCCTGCCGCGCCGCTGAGCGCGCAAGCGGCGCAATTCGCGGCGCAGGCGCAGACCAATTCCTTGCAGGTGCCACCCGCCCGCGTCTCGCAGCGCCCATCATCCAACCCAGTCGAAGACGCCTATCGCGCAATGATGGAGCCGGACGATGATGCCGAGGACGCGCCGGCCAGGGCGCCGATGGCCAAGCAGGCGGCGGATGCCGAGCAGGCCCCACGCGCCAGCGCGCCGGCTCAGCCGCCTGTCGCCGACAGCGCCGTGAGGGCTGTCGCCATGGCACCGCAAGCGCAGTCGGTCGCCGCTAGCGGGCTTTCCTCTCCAGTGCTGGTCGCCGCCAATGCCAACGCGCCACAGCCGCGCGGATCGGCGATCCGGCCAGCGGGCCACGCGCCGCGATCCGAGGTCGCCCCGGTCTCGCTATGGACGATATCGGTGGTCACCGCGATCGTGTCGGCTGTCACCACCTGCATCATGGTGATGGTGCTGCGCTGACAGGAGCAATCACAGGAGAAGCGTGAGCGGTCAGGCGCGGTGACTTCGCCGTCGCTCCCGTTCGGAATTGCGTCAAAGCAAAGAGACACCAAGCCGAATCGCGGTCGGACGTTAACCGTCGTCCTGCAGGAAGGCTTCGACCCTCTCCGAGGCAAGTCCGGCCTGTGCGGCAATGCGCCTGGCAAGGTCGGTTGCCGCCAGGCGTGGCCGGCCGACCGGGCGGTCGAGCCAGTAGGACACCGGATTGAGCACTTTGCGGTCGTCGACGGGAACGATACGGCCGGACCCGAGCTGGTCCTGCGTCAATGGCGGCCGCGCCAGCGCGATGCCCAGCCCATGCGCCGCCGCATCGAGCACCAGATTATAGTCTTCGAAACGCCGGTCCTGCGGGCGCGGGCGATAATCCATATCGTTCGCCGCGAACCAGGCGCGCCATCCCGACGCATCGGAATCATTGATCAGCGGGAATTTGAGCAGGCGGGCCGCGTCGCCCTGGCCGATCTCCTTCGCCAATTGGGGCGATGCGATCGGAAAAATATGTTCCTCGAAGAGCTGCACCGAGACGCGGCCGGGAATGCCGCCGCGCCCGCAACGCACCGAAAGGTCGATACCTTCGTCGGCAAGGTCGGCCTGGCGGTTGTCGACATCGAGCACGATGCGCAATTTGGTCGGGCTGCTTTCAAGCGCGGCCATGCGCGGCATCAGCCACAAGCCACTCACCGAAGGGATCGACGCCAGCCGCACCACGGCGGTGCCGCGCGGCTCGACCCAGCGGTCGGAATTGAAGGAGATCAGCGCAAAGGCTTCCGACGTCCTCAGATGCAGCCGGTTGCCCTCGATGGTCAGCGTCACCCCGCGCGCGTTGCGCTCGAACACCTTCAACCCGAGCCAATCCTCGAGCTTGGCGATCTGCCGGCTCACCGCGCCATGGGTGAGGTTGAGCTTTTCCGCCGCCGCCGAGAAGCTGCCTGTACGCGCCGCCGCGTCGAAAGCGCGCAACGTCTCGAGCGGCAGTATCTGGTCTGAGCTGTGATCCATGCTCACAGCTGACCCTCGAATTGCTCGTTTGTCAATCGCCGGCCAATCGCGTCTTCTGTGCTCATGACACAGAAAGACGAGGCCACGACAATGAGCGCATACACCGGCACGTTGAATGAGACACAGCGCATGGACACCACGGCGATGATCGCGGTGGCCCTAACGGTGGTCGGCTGGGCTTCGGCCTTCCCGGCGATCCGCGCCGGCTTGGTCGCTTTCCAGCCGCTGGAACTCGGCGCGTTGCGCTTCGGCATCGCGGCCGTGCCGGCGGCGATCTATCTTGCCGTCAAGCGCCCGGCGCTGCCGAAGGTCGGCGAGTTGTGGCGCTTCGCCTTTGGCGGCGCCGTTTTCGTCGCGCTCTACACCGCCATGCTCAATTTCGGCGAGCTGACCGTCTCAGCGGGCGCCGCCGGCTTCATCATCAATGTCAGCCCGATTTTCACCGCCATCATGGCCATGGCGCTGCTTGGCGAGCGTTTCTCAGGTATGGCCTGGCTCGGCACCGTGATCTCCTTTGCCGGTATCGGCATCATCGCGGTGGCCGACGGGCATGGCCTGCATTTCAACGCCGGCGCGCTGCTGGTGCTGGGGTCGGCACTGTGCTCGGCGCTCAACACCATCGTCCAGAAGCCGCTCTTTGCCCGCCATCATCCGCTGACCATTTCCGCCTCCAACATGGTGCTCGGCGCGCTTTGCCTGTCGCCTTTCCTGCCGGAGGCATTCTCGCAAGCCGCGGTCGCCAACACCGCCGGCCTCGGCGCCGTCATCTATCTCGGCATCGTGCCGAGCCTGATCGCCTACGCTGCCTGGGCAACCGCGCTGTCGCGCCTGCCGGCCGCCCGCGCCTCGAACTTCCTCTACCTGGTTTCGCCGACCTCGGCGCTGATCGGCTTCTTCTGGCTCGGCGAAGTGCCGACCCTGCTCGGCATCCTCGGCGGCGCGCTGGCCCTGGGTGGTGTGATCGTGGTGAATTTGAAGCGGTAAAACAAAAGGTTGGAGCCTTTCCCGGACTCCAACTTGGAACCTTCCATCAGCTTACACACACTCCGCAGAAGCGCAGCTATGGTGAGCTGCCTTCGCTGGGGGACGGAATGGGAAGACTTTTCATATCGGCAGTCTTCTGCCTGTTGGCGATGACCGTGCAAGCCGCCGCTGGCTGGTATCAGGTAAAGAATTTCGACGGCTCTGTCGGACCGGACGCGGTTCATCTGTCGCTCCAAAGATATGACGGCTTCGGCAGCGGGATCACGGTCGAGGGAAGCTACTTTTACGATGCCAAGCAGAGCCCCATCGCGCTCTACGGTAAAGCCGAAGGAACCAAACTCACGCTTTGCGAGATCGCGGACGACAAGGAACTGGATCGAGTGTTGGTGGTGGGATCAAAGACGCCCGTCGACACCACAAGATGCCCGCTGTCGCTCGACATCAGTGAGACCGGCGCAACCGGAATCTGGATCAAGGGGTCGGAGAAGTTTCCGGTCGTGCTGAAGCAGGTTGCCGGCCTCGACGATACGGGCGAGGGCAAGATCAATGGAATCGTCGAAATTCCGTTTTGGGCGCAGACGGCCGCCCATCGATTTGCCGGTATCTTCACCAAAACCGACGCCGGCATCTGCATGACCAAATTGCAGGTCATCAGCAAGAGGACAAAGAAGGCCGTTCAGGGCATCCGCTTCGACGACGCTGACTGCAATGCAGGCATGTTGATGACGCCCATCTATATGAACGTGCAAAAGCAGGATGAGGAGATTATTTCCGTAAATTTTCGCGGCGGAAACGGCGGCTATTCAATTGAGTACGGCTTCTCTCTCAAAACCGGAACCTATCGCCACTTGGTGCGCTGAGCGGCTGCTTTATTCGCCCCGACTGTGCATAGCCGGACCGCTCGTCGAGGCCGAAGTCAAAAGAGCCGCGTTCCAGCGGCTCCTTTCATACGTCGGATCATCGTCGAAGATGTATCGCGATGACAGCGGAGATCGCATCGCCCGCCGTCAGATTGCATTTGCGCCGCACATCGTCCTTCAGCGGTAAGAGATAGCTTCCGTCCTTGGGAAACAGCGACGATCGGAACACGACGCCCGCAATCCTTGCCTCGACAGGGATCACGCCCCAGCCATAGGTCGCGAACTTCGCGAGCTGCTTGATCTCGGCGCCATGTTCAGCGGGTATCGGAGCAAAGAAGTAGGGTGAGGGGCCTCGCCAATAAATCACATCGGCGTCGAACCGGAATTCGACGATGGAGCCGGTCTCGCCGCTCACCGGTTCACCGCCGCCCGAACAGCCGCTCGATATCGGCAAGCTTGAGCTCGATATAGGTCGGGCGGCCATGGTTGCAGGTGCCGGATCCAGGCGTCGCTTCCATCTGGCGCAGCAACGCGTTCATCTCCTCGGCCTTGAGCAGGCGGCCGGAACGCACCGAGCCGTGGCAGGCCATGGTGGCGGCGATTTTGTCCAACCGCTCCTTCAGCGTCTCGACCGTGTCGTTGTCGGCGATCTCGTCGGCAAGGTCGCGCACCAGTTGCTGCACATTGGTCTCGCCGAGCATCGAGGGCGTCTCGCGCACGGCGACCGCGCCGGGGCCGAAGCGTTCGAGACCGAGCCCGAATTTGGCCAGCGTCTCAGAATGCATGGCCAGCCGCTCGGCATCGTCTTCCGGTAGGTCGACGATCTCGGGCAGGAGCAGCATCTGCGAAGGCACCGCGCGGGCATGCAGCGCGTTCTTCAAGGCCTCGTAGACCAGCCGCTCATGCGCGGCATGCTGGTCGACAATGATGAGCGAATCCGTGGTCTGCGCGACGATGTAGTTTTCATGCACCTGCGCGCGCGCCGCGCCCAGCACCATGCCGAGCAACGCTTCGGCCGGCTCGGCGATGCCGGCGCGCGTGTCGGCGCTGGCCAGCGGTCCGGTGTCGAAGGCGGCCTGGTCGTTCTCGGCGAAGCCGTTTCGCTGCGGCGTTGTTCCGCCATAGCCCATGTCGAGCGGCCGCTGCGGCGAGCGCACCAAATCCGAATAATGGTCGAAGCCGGTGGAGGCGCGATAGGCTTCATAGCTGCGATGGCCGTTGGCCGGGCCGGGATGCGAATAAGAGGCCGCACCTGGCCTGAACGCCGCCATCATGCCGGCAGCGCCGCTGGTCGCCGCGCGGATGCCGGCGCCGGCCAGCGCCTCGCGGATGGCGCCGACGATCAGGCCGCGCACCAGGCCCGGATCGCGGAAACGCACATCGGCCTTGGCCGGGTGGACATTGACGTCGACAATCGCCGGGTCGAGCGACAGGAACAGCACCGTCACCGCATGTCGGTCGCGCGGCAATACGTCGGCGAAGGCGCCACGGATCGCACCCGCGATCAGCTTGTCGCGCACCGGACGTCCGTTGACATAGGCATATTGCTGCAACGCGTTGGCGCGTGTGTAGGACGGGATCGAAACGTGGCCGGCCAGGTGCACGCCGTCGCGCATGGCGTCGATGGCAATAGCGTTGTCGGGGAAATCCTTGCCCATCACCTGCGCGACGCGGGCGAGCCGGCCTTCCGGCGTATCCTCCGTCGCCGGCAGTTCCAAGGTCGAGCGGTCGGAGCCGGCCAGCGTGAAGCGCACGGCGGGGAAAGCGATGGCGATGCGCTTGACGATATCGCTCGTCGCCGAGCTCTCGGCGCGCTCGCCTTTCATGAATTTGAGCCTGGCCGGGGTGGCAAAGAACAGGTCGCGTACCTCGACGGTCGTGCCGCGATTGGCCGCCGCCGGCTTCACCGCCGAGACGCGGCCGCCCTCGATGCTGATTTCGGCGGCGGCGTCGCCGCTTGCCGTGCGCGATCGGATCGACAGCCGTGCCACCGACCCGATCGAGGGCAGGGCCTCGCCACGGAAGCCGAGCGAGCGGATGTCGTGGATATCGTCCGACAGCTTCGAGGTGCAGTGGCGGGCAATCGCCAGCGCCAGTTCGCGCTCGGGAATGCCCGAGCCATCGTCGGTGACGCGGATGAGGCTTAAGCCGCCGCCCGCCGTGACCACTTCGATCCGGCTTGCGCCGGCATCGAGCGCGTTCTCGACCAACTCCTTCACCACGCTCGCCGGACGCTCGATAACCTCGCCGGCGGCGATCTGGTTGATCATCGTTTCGGATAGCTGGCGGATTGGCATCCGGAGATTATAGGCGGATTCGAGTGGTGTGGGGGAGGGTAGAATTGCGAGAATGGATCAGTTTGCGGCACGGATTTCGCGCACGCCCTTGCGCAGCCGCCGGCGCAACAGATTGCGCAACGTCACACCGTCGCCATAGCCGACCTTGGCGGCAATCTCATCGACACTGTCGGATGTGGTCTTCAACAGATGGACGGCCTGCTCGACGCGCAGATCCTGGAAATAGGACAGCGGCGTCTTGCCAAGCACGTCGTTTACCCGCCGCGACAATGTCCGCTTGCTGGCGCCCAATGCCGCAGCTGCTTCGTCGAGATTGAAACCGGCGGCGAGATTTCCGCGCGCCCAGCGCTCGAAACGTTCGACCAGCGGGTTCGAATGGGCAAGATGGTCCGAGATTGCATAGGCCGATTGCAGCGGCCGGCTGTCGACAATGAGGTATTTCGCAGTCAGCGCGGCGAGCTCCGGGCTTGTCTGGCGGATGACCATCAGGGCGAGGTCGATATGGCCGAGCGCAGCACCGGCGGTTGCGAACTGGCCATCATTGATCAGCATGCGCGAGGCGTCGAGCCGCACTTGCGGGTAACGTTGCCGGAACATCGGCGCCAGCCACCAGGTCGTGGTTGAAGGCCTATGGTCGAGCAAGCCGGTCTCCGCGAGGATGAAAGTGCCGATGCAGGCGGCGCCGATGCGCGTGCCGGCTTCGGCGGCGGTGCGCAACGCCTTGGCCGCATCGGCGATGTCGCTTCGCTTCAGCGCGTCGCCAAGCGGGCCCGGCATCTTCTGGCCGATCGCCGGGATCACCAGCCAATCGGGGGCCGACTCAGTGCCCATCGATATGACCGGCACCTCAAGGCCTTGCCCGGTGTGGACCGGGTCGCTCACCCCGACAATTGTCGTGGCGAAATGACCGGGCGGCGATGCCAGCATCCCAGCCAGTTCGTTGGCGGTGCCGAAAACGTCGAGCATGGTGGCCAGGCCGGTGTCGAAGACGCCGTCAAGTGCAAGGACGGAGATGTTCATGGCAATAATGATATCAAAGATGTCATTATTGCCAATACGGTTTCCGGTTGGATACTGCGATTGTGCCTTCGACGGCCCCTGGCCGTAAAACGACGAGGAGAGATAAAATGATCAAACTCGCATTGTTCGCGCGCTTCGAAGCCAAGCCCGGCAAGGAGAAGGACGTCGCCGCGTTCCTCGCGACCGGGTTGCAACTGGCTAATCAGGAATCCAAGACTCCGATCTGGTTCGCTTTGCAGCTTTCGCCAAGCGTCTTCGGTGTATTCGACGCGTTCCATGACGAGACAGGGCGGCAGGCGCATCTCACCGGCGAGATCGCCAAGGCACTGATGGCCAATGCCGAAACATTGTTCGTTGGCCCGCCCACCATCGACAAAATTGACGTGCTCGGCCTCAAGAACGACGGTTCGGCCTGATCGTTTCGGCCCGCCGGCGCAATCACGTGCCGGATTGCGCCGGCGAACTCAGGCCTGCGCCACCAGCCAATCCCTGACCTTGCGCGCATTCTCCCGCAAATCGCGGTTCTTCGGCCAGATCACGTGGAACGCAATGCCGGTCCGCATCACGTGGTCGGTCACCGGCACAAGCAGCCCTGATGCCACCAGGCGCTCGACCAGGTGGCGCCACCCAAGCGAGATGCCTTGGCCTTCCATGACCGCCTGGATCACCAGCGCGTAATCGTTGATGCGCAGGCCGCGCTCGGCGTTGCGCAGGCTGGTTCCGGCGGACGCGAACCATTCGTCCCAGTTCGGCGCCTCGCGATAGGGCTCCTCGAGATGGATGAGCCGGTGCGTCGCCAACTCCTCGACGGTTTTCGGCATGCCGAATTTGGCGAGGTAGCTCGGGCCCGCGACCGGAAAAATCTCTTCGTCGGAGAGCGACAGCGAGTGATAGTCCGGCCAGTCGCGCGGCACGCCGCCGCGCACGCCGAGCGGAATGCCCTCGGCGATGATGTCGAGGTCGCGGTCGGCGGTCTGGATGCGCAGGTCGACGCCCGGCAACTCGTCGCGGAACTGCTGCAGGCGCGGCATCATCCAGAACGAGCCGAAAGCGGTCGAGGCGGCGAGCGTCACATGGCCGCCGCTTGCCTGCAGGCGCAGATCCTCGGCCGACTTGCGGATATGCGAGAGCCCCAACGACACATCGGCGTGGAAGCGCTCGCCGGCTTCGGTCAAAATCACCTGGCGATGGCGGCGCTGGAAAAGCTGGGCGCCAAGCTGTTCCTCCAATCCGCGCACGGCATAGGAGACGGCGGCCTGCGTCATGCCGAGCTCGCGGCCGGCGGCGGTGAAGCTCGAAAGCCGGCCCGCCGCCTCGAAGACGATCAGGCTGCCGGCCGATGGGAGAAGGTGGCGCAGGCTTCGCATAAGCGCAGCTTATACAAGCCATCAGGATTTTCCAGCGTCACAGTCCTATTTTGCCTCGCTAACGTGGCGGCTGGGAAGAAGGAGGCTTCATGAACGCACCGGCCGCTGAATTGATCGAGCAGACCCACCGTCGTGGCGGTGGCCGTCTTGGGCGCAAGGCGCTGAGGAGCGCGCCGGTCGCCTCCTTCCCGACCCTGATTCGCAACATACCTGTCTACGAGATCGTGCCCGACGAGGCGGTCGAGCTGATCCACGAGGAGTCGCTCAAAATCCTCGAAGAGGTGGGGTGCGAATTCCGCGACGACGGGGCGATCGAGCTCTGGAAGGCGGCCGGCGCCGATGTCCGGCAAACGCGCGTTCGCATCGACCGCGCGCTCTTGATGGAGCTCGTCTCGAAGGTCCCGTCGGAATTCACGCTCCATGCGCGAAATCCCGAACGCACGGTGCGGGTCGGCGGCAAGAACTCGATCTTCGTGCCGATGTATGGCGCACCCTATGTCCGCGACCTCGACAACAAGCGTCGCTACGGCACGCTCGACGACCTCAACAATTTCCACAAGCTCGCCTACATGGCACCGGCGCTGCATTCCTCGAGCTCGGTCATCTGCGAGCCGATGGAAATTGCGGTGCCCAAGCGGCATTTGCACATCATCCATTCGGCGCTGAAGCACTCCGACAAGCCGTTCATGGGCATCGTGACCTCGAAGGAGCGCGCCGAAGACACGATGGCGATGGCTGCAATCGTCTTCGGCGAAGAGTTCGTGCGCGAAAATCCGGTGCTGGTGGCAATCACCAACTGCAATTCGCCGTTGGTGTGGGACGCCACCATGATCGACGCCATGCGGGTGTATGCGAGCCACAACCAGCCGCTGATCCTGGCGCCCTTCGCACTGTGCGGCGCCTCGACCTCGGCATCGGCTGTCGGCGCGGTGGCGCAGGTCAATGCCGAAGCGCTTGCGGGCGTGGCCCTGACCCAGCTGATCCGTCCCGGCTCGCCGCAGCTCTACGGCCAGTTCATGGTCACCGTCGACATGAAGACCGGCGCGCCGATGGGCGGCACGCCGGAAGCCGCGCAGATGATGTATCTGATGGGCGCGCTGGCGCGGAAATACAAATTGCCGTGGCGCACGTCCGGCTTCCATGTCGGCTCCAAGCTCAACGACGCCCAGGCCGGCTATGAATCCAACATGCTGATGCATGCCGCGATCCTGTCCGGCGCCAATTACATCTGGCATTCGGCCGGCTGGCTGGAGGCGGGGCTCACCTGCGGTTATTCGAAATTCGCCACCGACTGCGAGCAACTTGTCGGCTGGTACAAATATGCCGGCGGCGTGTCGTTCGACGATTTCAAGGAAGCCATGGCCGCGATCCGCGAGGTCGGCCCGCAAGGCCATTTCCTCGGCACCCAGCACACGCTCGAGCATTTCGAGAGCGCCTTCTTCATGCCCAACATCATGGATTTCAATTCCTTCGAGCAATGGAGCGCCGAGGGCGCAAAGGACCATGACACACGCGGCCGCGAAAAGGCGCGCAATATGCTGGCCGACTATCAGGAACCGGCGCTTGACGAGGGCATCGCCGAAGGCCTGAAGGATCTGATCGCGCGCCGCGAGGAAAAGCTGCCCGACACCGTAAGCTAAGCATGGGACCACGCTCACTTAAAACGACAGGCAAAGACCTGCAGGGAACAGAAATGGGAGAACAAGAAATGACGCTTTTCAAAAGCAATGGCGACCGCGTTCCGCACGCTATTAAAGAGATGGCCGAAGAGGCGCGCGCCGGCCGCGTCGACCGGCGCGAATTCCTGGCTTTGGCCAGCGCCTTCGGCGCGTCGACGGCTTTCGCCTATGGCATGATTGGCCTTGCCGTGCCGACCAAGGCGCTCGCCGACGAGCCCAAGAAGGGCGGAACGCTGCATGTCGCGATGTCGGTCAAGGCGCAGAAGGATCCGCGCACCTATGACTGGACCGAGATGGCCAACATCACGCGCACCTGGCTGGAGCCGCTTGTGCGCTACACGCACCAGTTCACTTTCGAACCGGTCCTGCTCGAAAGCTGGGACGTCAATGACGACGCCACCGAATACACGCTGCATCTGCGCAAGGGCGTCACCTGGAACAATGGCGATGCCTTCAACGCCGATGACGTGGTCTTCAACCTGAACCGCTGGTGCGAGAAGGGCGCGTCCGGCAATTCGATGGCGGCCCGCGTCGGCGCGCTGATCGACGCCAAGACCGGCAAGGCCAAGGATGGCGCCATCACCAAGGTCGATGATCACACCGTCAAGCTGAAGCTGGCGGAAGCCGATATCGCGATCATACCCGGCTTCACCGATTATCCGGCGCTGGTCGTGCATCGCGACTTCGACAAAGGCGGCGCCGACCCGATCAAGGCGCCGGTCGGCACCGGAGCTTTCGAGCTGGTGTCCTATGCGGTCGGATCGAAGGCAGTCGTCAAGCGCCGCGAGAACGGCAAATGGTGGGGTGGCGAGGCACCGCTCGACGGGGTCGAGTTCACCGATTACGGCACCGACTTCAACGCCACGCTGAATGCCTTCGATTCCGGCGAGATCGATCTCGATTTCGAAACGCCGGCCGATTTCATCGACGCCCTGGACAAGATGAACCTGGTGAAATCGGAGGTGGCGACGGCGACCACGCTGGTTGCCCGCACCAACATCACCCACAAGCCTTATGACGACAAGCGGGTGCGCAATGCGCTGCAGATGGCGGTCGACAACAACGCCGTGATGCAGCTCGGCTACAATGGTCGCGGCACGGTGGGTGAGAACCACCATGTCAGCCCGATCCATCCGGAATATTACGCACTGCCCAAGAAGGAGCGCGACGCCGCCAGCGCCAAGAAGCTGATGGCCGAAGCCGGGCAGGCCGATTTCGAGCATGAGCTGATCACGGTCGAGGACGACTGGCAAAAGAACACCGGCGATGCCATTGCCGGCCAGTTGCGCGATGCCGGCATCAAGGTCAAGCGCACCGTGCTGCCGGGCTCGACCTTCTGGAACGACTGGACGAAATATCCCTATTCGATGACGATCTGGTACATGCGCCCGCTTGGCGTCCAGGTGCTGGCGCTCGGCTACCGCACCGGCGAAGCCTGGAACGAGACGGCCTATTCCAATCCGGATTTCGACGCCAAGCTCAAGGAGGCGCTGTCGCAGATCGACGTCGCCAAGCGCAAGGAGGTGATGAAGGACGTCGAAGCGATCCTGCAGGACTCCGGCGTCATCATCCAGCCGTTCTGGCAGAAGCTCTACTGCCATATGAACAAGAAGGTGAAGAACCACACGATGCACCAGACCTACGAAATGGACTTCCAGAACGTCTGGCTGGACGCTTGAGACGCGGGACTTCATGAGCCGCAAAAAAGCCGGTATGCAGGATGCGTGGTGGTGATCTTGCCGCCACGCAGCCGAACGTCCGGAGATTGTCGCATGAAGCCGATCGTCGTTGCCGCTGTCCTGTCGATTGTCCTGCCTGCCGCGGCTTTTGCCGGGCCGGCTTCCAATGCGGTGAAATTCTTCTACGTGCCCGACGTGAAGTTCGAGGGTGACGCCAAATACCGCGACCGCTTCACCGATCCGGTCGTCAAGCTTTTCGATCTCAACGACAAGGCGACGAAGAACAATCCCGACGAGGTCGCCTGTCTGGATTTCGATCCGGGCCTCGACGCGCAGGATTTCGACCAGAAGACGTTGGCCAAGACGCTGAAGCTCGCGGAAACCGTCAATGGCGATACGGCCGAGGTGACGGCGACGTTCAGTCTTTTCCCGGAAGGCGATGATTCCAAACGCGAAATGGTCTGGTCGCTGAAGAAGGTCGATGGCAAGTGGAAGGTCGCCGACATCACCTCCAAGACCAGCAACTGGACGCTGAGCGCCTTGGAATGCATGCCCGACAAGGCGCCGCAGTGAAGCAATGCTCCGCCGCCTCGCCCTCACGTTGTCGACACTATCGATGCTGGCCGCGGGGCTGAATGGCGGCGCCTTGGCCCAAGGCATGTTCGGCGCGCCGCCGCCCACTGCCTCGCCCGGCGGCAATCAGCCCTCGGACAACAACACGGCGCCGCCGGCTGAAATGCAGCCGCCGCTGACCGCGCCGGTCGAATTGCCGCCACCGGCGCCCGTGCTGCCCGGGTCGCCGACCGCGGTGGTCAAACCCTTCTACGATCATGTCGGGCTCGAGCTCGATCCCGCCCAGCGAAAGAACTTCATCGATCCGGCCAAGACCGTGCTCGACAAGAGCGATGCGTTGCGCGCCTCGGGTGAGGGCGAATGCCTCGATCCCAACATGGCGCTCGACAACGCCAATTACGACAAGCTCGCCATCGACAGGAGCCTGCGCACCATCGAGGCGGTCAAAGGCGACGAGGCCAAGGTGGTCGTCGCCTTCGTCGTCGAGGGCAACAAGCACCGTCTCGAATGGAAGCTGAAGAAGGTCGGCGGCGGCTGGAAGATCTCCGATCTTCTGTCGGTGACCGGCGAATGGGCGCTGAGCCAGTACCAGTGCGAATGATGGTGGTTCGTAATCGGCGACGGCGTTCCTTGGCGCCCCCCTCTGTCCTGGCGGACATCTCCTCCACAGGTGGGGAGATCGGCAGTTCCGGCGCCTCGCCCGGTTTGCAGCGATGGAGATCAGCAACGGCCGATGTGACGGCCAATCTCCCCCCAGGTGGGGGAGATGTCCGGCAGGACAGAGGGGGGCGCGGTCCCGCCGGCCTCTCATTTGAAATCTCAGCCGCGTCCCCGATAGGGCGCGACGCCGGTGTCGGGCAGCCATGCGCCTTCCGGCGGCGCGCCAGTCTGCCAGAAGACATCGATCGGAATGCCGCCGCGCGGATACCAATAGCCGCCTATGCGCAGCCAGAGCGGCTTGGTCGCAGCCACAATGCGCCGTCCAATCATCACCGTGCAGTCCTCGTGGAAGGCGCCATGGTTGCGGAAAGAGGTCATGAACAGTTTCAGCGATTTCGATTCCACCAGCGCCTGGTCGGGCGCGTAGTCGATGACGATGTGGGCGAAATCGGGCTGGCCGGTGACCGGGCAGAGCGAGGTGAATTCCGGGCAGGTGAAGCGCACGATCGCCGGCGGGCCGTCGCCGCGCTGGAACGGCACGGTCTCCAGGACCGCCTGTTCGGGGCTCTGTGGCGTCTCGACGTGGGCGCCGAGCTGGGTGAGGGTTTTTGTATCGATCATAGCGGTGTCCTTGGATTTTCCGCTCATTAGCACAATTTGAAACGACAGGAAGAAGATGACCAGCAACGACCCGCTTCTCCAACCTTACCAGTTGAAGCACCTGACGCTGAAGAACCGGGTCATGTCGACCAGCCATGAGCCGGCCTATTCCGAGGACGGCATGCCGAAACAGCGCTACCGGCTCTATCATGCCGAGAAGGCCAAAGGCGGCATGGCGCTGACCATGACGGCGGGCTCGGCGATCGTGTCGCGCGACAGTCCAGCCGCCTTTGGCAACCTGCATGTCTATGACGACAGGATCGTGCCGTGGCTGGCCGAGCTTGCCGATGCTTGCCACGAGCATGACTGCAAGGTGATGATCCAGATCACCCATCTTGGCCGCCGCACCGGCTGGAACAAGGCCGACTGGCTGCCGGTGCTGTCGGCCTCGCCGGTGCGCGAGCCGGCGCATCGCGCTTTTCCCAAGACCATCGAGGACTGGGACATGGAGCGCATCGTCGCCGACTATGCTTCCGCCGCGCAGCGTTGCCAGGCGGCCGGCCTCGACGGCATCGAGTTCGAATCCTACGGACATCTGATGGACGGTTTCTGGTCGCCGGCCACCAATCATCGCGACGATGAGTTCGGCGGCTCGCTCGACAACCGGCTGCGTTTCACCGACATGGTGCTGGACGCGGTGCGCAAAGCCGTCGGCGAAAAATTCATCGTCGGCATCCGCATGGTCGCCGACGAGGATCTCGACAAAGGCATCTCGAAGGCGGAGGGCGTCGAGATCGCAAAACGGCTCGCCAATTCCGGCAAGGTCGATTTCCTCAACATCATCCGCGGCACCATCGAGACCGATGCGGCGCTGACCAAGGTCATTCCGGTGACCGGCATGCGCTCTTCGCCGCATCTCGATTTCGCCGGCGAGGTGAGGGCGGCGACAAAGTTCCCGACTTTCCATGCCGCGCGCATCTCCGATGTCGCCACCGCCCGGCACGCGATCGCCACCGGCAAGCTCGACATGGTCGGCATGACGCGCGCCCACATCGCCGATCCGCACATCATCCGGAAGGTGATGGAAAGCCGCGAACACGAAATCCGCCCCTGCGTCGGCGCCACCTATTGCCTCGACCGCATCTATGAAGGCGGCGAGGCGCTCTGCATCCACAATGCCGCGACCGGCCGGGAGGCGGAGATTCCGCACGTTATCGTAAAGACCGATGGGCCACGGAGAAAGGTCGTGGTGGTCGGCGCCGGGGCAGGCGGCCTGGAAGCTGCGCGTGTCGCCGCCGAGCGCGGCCATCAGGTCACGGTGCTTGAAGCCTCGAGCCAGGCCGGCGGCCAGGTAAGGCTGGCCACCCAGAACCCGCGCCGCAAGGAGCTGATCGGCATCATCGACTGGCGGCTGGCCGAACTCGATCGATTGGGGGTCGAAGTCCGCTACGATACCTGGGCCGAAAAGGACGATGTGCTGGCGCTGTCGCCGGAGGTGGTGATCGTCGCCACCGGCGGCGTGCCACAGAACCCGCCGCTGACAGCCGGCGACAATCTGGTCACGTCGAGCTGGGACATCATGGCGGGCGGCATCAAGCCGGCCGAGAATGTGCTTGTCTATGACGACAACGGCGGCCACCAGGGCATGGGCGCGGCGGAGCTGATCGCCAACGCCGGCTCCAGGCTGGAGCTGGTCTCGCCGGAGCGCTTCTTTGCGCCGGAAATGGGCGGCATGAACCATGTGCCCTATATGCGCGCCTTCCACGAAAAGGGCGTCACCGTGACCATCAACACCAGGCTGCGTTCGGTAAGGCGTGAAGGCAACCAGCTGGTTGCCGAGCTCGCCTCCGATTTCGCCGATGGCTGGCGCGGTGAGCGGCGTGTCGACCAGGTGGTGGTCGAACACGGCACCGCCCCGCTCGACGACCTCTATCTTGCGCTGAAACCGCTCTCGAGAAACGGCGGCGCGGTCGACTACGAACGGCTGGTCAATGGCGGCGACATTTTTCCCGCGCGCAATGCCCAAGGCGGCTTTGTTGTCTTTCGTATCGGCGACGCGGTCGCCTCGCGCAACATCCACGCCGCCATCTATGACGGCATTCGGTTCGGCATCCGGATTTGATCCTGGAGCAGGATCCCAAAAACTGGAACCGGTTCTTGGAAAGGATCATGCTCAAACAAACAAAGACGCGCAACGGACCTTTGCAAGGAGAGCCACCTGCCGCTCTGGTCCGTTGCGCGCCGCGCCCGGTCGGTTTCGCCGGCCGTGCGGTTCAGAACATTCTCGCTGTCGCCATGCACAGCACGGTGAGAACCAGGAGCCCGCCGGCGATGCGTTCGCCTCTGGTCATCCTCGCCCGTAGCTGGGTTTGCGTCGCCTGATCGGCGCCCGCCAGCTGCCTGCTGGCGGAGGCCACAAGGGCGCCCTGCACGCCGGCGGCGATCAGCGCCGTCAGAATGCCGATGCCCAGCACGATCTCCATCGAGCTGAAGACGCCTTGATGGAAGAAATACCAGAGCAGTATGCCGGTCAGGAAAACCATGCCGGAGGCGCCGAGCTGCGGTCTGATGAAGCGCTCCGCCTTGATCTCCGGATCGCGGGCAACCGCAATGGTCGTGCCGGCCCAGAAGACGCCGGCCATGACGTGCAAGCCGATGACGACGATATAGACATATTGCATGACCGCATTCCTCTCTGCCTGCCCGCCGCGCGTCGTAGCTCAATCGCGACGTCACCAATAAGACAAAGTTAGATATCTAACGGTTAGATGTCAATTCATGAGATCGAGTTCCACCTCGCCGTCGCTTGCTCTACTGTCACGTCATGACACCGTTTGACCGCCCGCCTGTCGGCATGAACCTGGCTCGCACCTCCAAGGTGGTGGCGCAGGCCTTTGACGCCGCGATGGTCGAGGCTGGCGGCACGCTGCCTGTCTGGCTGACCTTGCTGTCGGTCAAGTCGAAGGAACTCGCCAACCAGCGCGAGCTGGCGGGGATGATCGGCATCCAGGGCGCGACGCTGACGCATCATCTCAACGCCATGGAAGCGCAAGGCCTGCTGACGCGCCGGCGCGATCCGCAGAACCGGCGCGTGCATCAGGTGGAACTGACCGATGCCGGCGAAGCCATGTTCGAGAAGCTGCGCCTGGCCGCGCTCGCCTTCGACAAGCGGCTGCGCAAGGGCATAGAAGACGAGCGGCTGGCAGAATTCGCCGAGGTGCTTGCGGCGCTGAGGTCGAATGCAGGCGGCTAGTTCGCCTCAGTCATAGCCCGCGATCGCGCCGAAGGCGTAGTGGCGCAGCCGGAGCGCGGCGATCAGCGCGGTCAGCTTCGCTTTGCCGTCGAAAGCGTCCTGGAACATCTCGTCATGCATGAGCAGGATCAGTTTGTGCGGCTTCACGAACCGGTTGTAGCTGAACAGATGGTCGATCTCACTCACCAGATGGTCGACGCTCTGCACCGGCTTGCCACTGTCCTCATGCACCCATTCATGGTCCCAGCCATAAAGCCAGAAGCCTGACGCTGCGACGAATTCGTAGTCGGGATCCTCGCGGCCGGCCTGCGCGAGGCCGAGCGAATCGTCGTTCTTGGAGTAATTGGGCAATCGGAACACGTCTCGTCCCGGCAGCCGCGCATGCACGACCGGCTTCAGACCCAGCACGGCATTGGCCTTGAGCATATCGGCCACCACGCCTTCGGTGTCGCCGTAAAAGTGCCGATAGTGATTATAGGCGTGGCTGTAGCTGTGGTTGCCGATCGTCACCAGCGGCATCGATTTCGCCCGCTGCACCAAGGCCCGATTGGTGGCATTGGCTTCGGCATGCATGCCGACCATGAACAGCGTGGCCGGCACCTGCTCGGTCTGCAGCACATCGAGGATGTTGCTGGTGCCGTTCAGGGGGCCGTCGTCAAAGGTGAGATATACGGTGCGGTCGGCGGCGATGGCCGGCGAGGCGATCAACAACAGCAGCGGCAGGACAAAACGGAGCGGCATCCTCGGGATCCGGTTGATCGCATAGGCCGCCATACCGGCACCGGCGTGTCAAGTTCGTCGACGCTTGCGTTAGGCCAGGCTGCCCAGCACCACCTTCAGCTTTGCTTTCTTCGGGCTGCGTGCCAGCAGCCATTCGCGCGCTTTGTCCTGCGGCATTGGGAAGGCAATCGAGTAGCCTTGCACCTGGTCGCAGCCGATGGCCATCAGCGAATCGAGCTCGGCCTCGGTTTCAGCGCCTTCGGCGACGATCGAGATGCCGAGACCGCGGGCAAGCTCGGTGATGGCGCGCACGATCTTGGTGTTGTCGCCATTCTCGTTGATGTTCTGGACGAAGCGGCGGTCGATCTTCAGCCGGTCGATCTCGTTCGGGTTGACGTGGCTGAGCGAGGCATAGCCGGTGCCGAAATCGTCGAGCTCGAGATGCACGCCGGCGGCGCGGATGTGGCGCAGCTTGGCGGCAATGCCGGTCTTCTCGTCGTCGAGGATGACCGATTCGACGATTTCCAGCGACAGTTTCTGTGGCGGCAGTCCAGCGCGTTCCAGGGTCGAGAACAGGAAATTGTCGAAGTCGGCCTCGCGCAGCTCGGTGCCGGAGACATTGACGGCGAGGCGCCCGAAATCGATGCCGGCGCGGTTCCATTCGGCGGCTTCTTCGATCGCCTTGCTGATGACGATGCGGCCGATATCGGGCATGAAGCCGCATTTCTCGGCCACGGGAATGAACTCGCCCGGCGAGATCATGCCGCGTGTTGCATGTTTCCAGCGCACCAGCGCTTCGATGCCGCTGATCTTGCCGCTGGTCAGCGACACCTGCGGCTGGAAATAGACCTCGAAGGCCTTGTTGGCGATCGCAACACGGATGTCCTGCTCTAGCTGCTTGCGGTAGTCGAGCTCGCGCCTCAGTTCCTCGGAGAAGAAGGAGAAGCTGCCGCCGCCGAGCTTCTTGGCGGAATAGAGCGCGAGGTCGGCGTGGACGAGGAGGTCCTGCGCGTTATCGGCATCGACCGGATAAACCGCGATGCCGGCGCTGGCGCCGGGCATGATGGTCGCGCCCTGGAAGATGATCGGCTCGTTGATCTCGCCGATGATGCGCTTGGCCAGCGCATGGATGTCCTCGGTGGAACCGGCGCCGTTGAGGATCATGACGAATTCATCGCCGCCGAGCCGGGCGCAAAGGTCGGACGCCCGGCAGGAATCGCGCATGCGCTGCGCCGTCACCACCAGCACATAGTCGCCGGCGGCATGGCCGAGTGTGTCGTTGATCTGCTTGAAGCGGTCGAGGTCGAACTGGATCACCGCCAGCCGTTCTCGGCGGCGGTGCGCGCCCTTGATCAGCGTGTCGAAATGTTCGGTGAGGAAGGTGCGGTTGTGCAGCCCGGTCAGGCCGTCATGGACCGCGATGAAGGCCATCGAATTGCGCGCGTCGACCAGCTCATGTGTCTTGCGCAGGATGGCGTTGGACATCGGCCGGAAGATGAACAGCGCCACCAGCACGATGACGCCAATGGTGGCGAAGAACAGCGTGCGATGCAGGTCGAGCATCTTGCCGGAGCGTTCGTCGGCAAAGGCGCTGATGCGCTGGCCGAGAGCGGCGTAGCCGGACATCGTCGCGTTGGCGACGGAGGCGTCGAGGCCGACGCGATCGACGCCGCCCTTGTAGCTCTCGGCCTGCATGCCGAGCTGCGACTCGAAGGACGAGGCGAGCCGCTCGCCGTTGGCGACCAGGCCGACCGAGAAATAGTCGAGATGGAACGGCTTGCTGAACAGCACATATTCGATCGACTTCGGATCGTTGAGCGCCGGCGACTGCGGGTCAGCGCCGGTTTCCGTCAGCAGGCGGTCGTAATTGGTCTCGAACTCCTCTGTCGCCTGCTTGAGCGCCGTGACGAGCGCCGGCTGCTTGTCACGCGAGGCGGCGCCGGTGGCGCTGGCCAGGAAGACGATGCGCTGCGACAGCGCCTTCTGCGTCGAGACTATGTCGAGCAGCGCGTCGTTGTGCTGCTGCTGCGCCATCAATTGCTGGAGAAGCGCGAAGGAAGCCACCACAATTATGGCGATGATCGTCAGAGCCAGCCAGTAGCCGCTCTTGATCAGCAGGGTCAGCTTGCGCGAAACGCTATGCACTGGCTGCTGCGCCATAATTGGGTGCCCCCTCCCGTCGGCGCAATCCTGCCCGGGATTCGCGACGGGTAAACGCTTGCCTTGAAAGAGTTAACAGGTCGGCAAGCAGGTCGGGACGGCGATCGGCGCGGCGCGACAAGCTTATAAGATGGTTATCATGTCGTTTCCCGCGCACATGCTTTTTGACCGTATTGTCATCGCGCTGTCGCCAAGGATTGCGGGGCCGCTTTCGCAACCCCACCGAAGCGGTCGTTTTTGCGGTGGATTTTTCTTTGGGGCGGCGCGACAGTTCGGCCTCGAACTGAACAGGACCCGGCCATGAGCGTAGCATTCCTCTCCCACATCGACAACGAGCTTAAGGGCCTGAAATCGGCAGGGCTCTACAAGTCCGAGCGGGTCATTTCCTCGATGCAGTCGGCTGAGATCGAGGTCGGCGGCGAAAAGGTGCTGAATTTCTGCGCCAACAACTATCTCGGCCTCGCCGACAACGCGGATTTGCGGCATGCCGCGAAGCAGGCGCTCGACCGCTACGGCTATGGCATGGCCTCCGTGCGCTTTATCTGCGGCACGCAGGAAGAGCACAAGCAACTCGAATCAACGATCTCGTCCTTCCTTGGCATGGACGACACCATTCTTTACGGCTCCTGCTTCGACGCCAATGGCGGCCTGTTCGAGACGCTGCTTGGCGAGGAGGACGCCATCATCTCCGACGCGCTGAACCATGCCTCGATCATCGACGGCGTGCGGCTGTCGAAGGCCAAGCGCTTCCGTTATGCCAACAACGACATGGCCGATCTCGAAGCGCGACTGAAGGAAGCCAAGGACTGCCGCTTCCGCCTGATCGCCACCGACGGCGTGTTTTCGATGGACGGCATCATCGCCAACCTGAAGGGCGTCTGCGATCTGGCCGAGAAATACGACGCCATGGTCATGGTCGACGACAGCCACGCGGTCGGCTTTGTCGGAAAGAACGGCCGCGGTTCGGCCGAGCATTGCGGCGTCGAGGGCAGGGTGGACATCATCACCGGCACGCTCGGCAAGGCGCTTGGCGGCGCTTCCGGCGGCTACACGTCGGGCAAGAGCCAGGTGGTCGACTGGCTGCGCCAGCGCTCGCGGCCCTATCTCTTCTCCAACACGCTGATGCCGGCGATCGCTGGCGCCTCGATCAAGGTGTTCGACCTGATCCGCCATGGCGACGCGCTGCGCCAGCGCCTATATGCCAATGCGGAACGCTTCCGGTCGCAGATGGGCAAGTTGCGTTTCACGCTGGCCGGCGCCGATCACCCGATCATCCCGGTGATGCTGGGCGATGCGGCGCTGGCGCAGGAAATGGCGGCGCGCATGCTGAAGCGCGGCATCTATGTCATCGGTTTTTCCTTCCCGGTGGTGCCGAAAGGCCAGGCCCGCATCCGCACCCAGATGTCGGCGGCGCATTCCAGCGCCGACATCGACCGCGCGGTCGAGGCGTTCGGCGCGATCGGCAAGGAACTAGGTGTCATTTCCTAAGTCACCAAAGCGATTCCGGATCAACGGATTCAAGGGACAAAAGAATGTCGAACATGATGAAGGCGCTGGTGAAGGCCAAGGCCGAGCCGGGCATCTGGATGGAAGAGGTGCCGGTGCCGGACATCGGCCCCAACGACGTGCTGATCAAAGTCAAGAAGACCGCGATCTGCGGCACCGATGTCCATATCTACAATTGGGACCAATGGGCGCAGAAAACCGTGCCCGTACCCATGGTGACCGGTCATGAATTCGTCGGCACGGTCGCCGATTTCGGCGCAGCGGTCACCGAATACAAGGTCGGCCAGCGCGTCTCGGGCGAGGGCCACGTTGTCTGCGGCCATTGCCGCAACTGCCGCGCCGGGCGAGGGCATCTGTGCCGCAACACGCTCGGCGTCGGCGTGAACCGTCCCGGCGCCTTCGGCGAATATATGGTCATCCCTCAGCACAATGTCGTGCCGATCCCCGATGATGTGCCCGACGAGATCGCCGCCATCTTCGATCCGCTGGGCAATGCGGTGCACACCGCATTGTCCTTCGATCTGGTCGGCGAGGACGTGCTGGTCACCGGCGCCGGGCCGATCGGCATCATGGGCGCTCTGGTGGCGCAATGCGTCGGCGCGCGCAAAGTCGTCATTACCGACATCAACCCGGTGCGGCTGGCGCTCGCCAAGAAACTCGGCGTCCAGCATGTCGTCGACGCGTCGAAGGAAAAGCTGCGCGACGTGATGCCGTCGATCGGCATGACCGAGGGTTTTGACGTCGGCCTGGAGATGTCGGGTGCCGCGCCCGCCTTCCGCGACATGATCGACACCATGAACAACGGCGGCAAGATCGCCATTTTGGGCATTGCGCCGACCGGCTTCGAGATCGATTGGAACAAAGTCATCTTCAAGATGCTGCACTTGAAGGGCATCTATGGCCGCGAGATGTTCGAGACCTGGTACAAGATGATCGCTCTGGTGCAGGGACCACTCGATGTGTCGGGGTTGATCACGCACCGCATCGGGATTGACGATTTCCAGGTTGGATTCGACGCGATGCGGAGCGGCAGTTCAGGCAAGGTGGTGATGGATTGGTAGCTGATTGGAAACGCCGGCGGGACAGCACCCCTCTATGGCCTGCCGGCCATCTCCCCCGCAAGGGGGGAGATCGGATGTCAGTCCGGCCTTCGCCAATCTTCAACGTTGCAAGGGTGAGCGGAGCGCCAGAACTGCCAATCTCCCCCCTTGCGGGGGAGATGTCCGGCAGGACAGAGGGGGGTGTGAAGGATCGCTACGTTGAAGGCAACGCCCTCTCCAGCGCCGCCACGCCGCTGACGATCGCCGCCCGCTCTGTCGGGCTCAGCCTCGCCAGCAACGCCCTCTCAAACGCCTTCGCCAGCGGCACCATCTCGCGATAGGCGGCCAGCCCCGCCTTGGTGAGCGCCAGATGCTCCACACGCCGATCGTTTTCGTCCGGCGTGCGCGTCAGCCAGCGCCGTCGCTCGAGCTCAGCCACCGCCCGCGAAACCTTGGTCTTATGCATGGCCGACTGCTCGCCAAGCTCCGTTGCCGTCATCGTGCCGCGCTGGCCGAGGCCTGACAGAGTGCGCCATTCCGGTCGCGTCAGACCATGGCGGTCGCGGTAGATCTTCGAGAATTCGCGGCTGACGGCGTCGGCCAGCCGGTAGAGCCGGTAGGGCAGGAAGCTTTCCAGTTCCAGGATGTCGGGTTCCATGATGCACGCCGGGGCCGTTGATAGTTACATTTTCAATGGTTACAAATGAAACCAGTTTGGTCAACATCGCCGGCCGCCCTTCGCGGAGCCGGGATCAGGGAGGATCGGATGGGCTTTTCCTACATGCCGGGTTTCGGCAATGATTTCGAGACCGAGACGCTGCCTGGGTCATTGCCTCAAGGTCGCAACTCGCCGCAGCGCCCGGCCTACGGTCTCTACGCCGAGCAGCTCTCCGGCTCGCCCTTCACCGCGCCGCGCGGCACCAATGAGCGCTCCTGGCTCTACCGCATCCGCCCGAGCGTCAAACACACCGGCCGCTTCAAGAGCGCGAACTACCCCTTATGGAAGACTGGGCCCAACCTTGGCGACCATGAACTGGCGCTCGGCCAGTACCGCTGGAACCCGACGCCGATGCCGAGTGAGCCGACCGATTTCATCTCCGGCATGCGCAGCTTCACCACGGCTGGCGACGCGATCGGCCAGTCCGGCATGGCCGCGCATGTCTATGTCGCCAACCGCTCGATGGTCGACGATCATTTCTTCAACGCCGACGGCGAGTTGCTGGTCGTGCCGCAGGTCGGCGCGCTGCGCCTCGTCACCGAGATGGGCGTTATCGAGCTTCGGCCCGGCGAGATCGCGGTGCTGCCGCGCGGCCTGGTCTTCAAGGTCGAGCTCGCCGACAAGGAGGCGCGCGGTTATGTCTGCGAGAATTATGGCGCCAAGTTCACCATGCCCGACCGTGGTCCGATCGGCGCCAACTGCCTGGCCAATCCGCGCGATTTCAAGACGCCTTGCGCCTGGTTCGAGGAGAAGGAGACGCCGTGCTGGCTGATCGTCAAATGGTGCGGCACTTTCCACGTCACCGAGCTCGGCCATTCGCCGCTCGATGTCGTCGCCTGGCACGGCAACTACGCGCCCTACAAATATGATCTGGCGACGTTTTCGCCGGTCGGCGCCATCCTGTTCGACCATCCCGATCCGTCGATCTTCACCGTGCTGACCGCGCCGAGCGGCGAGGAGGGCACGGCCAATGTCGACTTCGTCATCTTCCCGCCGCGCTGGCTGGTGGCCGAGAACACGTTCCGCCCTCCATGGTACCACCGCAACATCATGAGCGAGTTCATGGGCCTGATCCACGGCCAGTACGACGCCAAGGAAGAAGGGTTTGTCCCTGGCGGCATCAGCCTGCACAACCAGATGCTGGCGCATGGGCCGGATGCGACAGGCTTTGAGAAAGCCACCCGCGCCGACCTGAAGCCGGTCAAGCTCGACAACACCATGGCCTTCATGTTCGAGACCCGCTTCCCGCAGATGCTGACGCGCTACGCCGCCGAACTCGGCACCTTGCAGGACAACTACATCGACTGCTGGGCCGACCTGAAGAAGCGTTTTAACGGCACGCCGGAAGGCGACTGGTCCTAAGAGAGTTTTCGCATAGGCGGGAAAACTTAAGCCGGCGGCTTGACGATCGCCGATAACAGCCTTGTTGTGGGGCCAAGCGGCGCACGCCGCGTCAGGAGAGGAAACCGCATGAAGCTTGCCACTTTGAAGAACGGGACGCGCGACGGAAAGCTGGTCGTCGTCTCGCGCGATCTGACGCGGTTCACCGATGCCTCTTTCCTGGTGCCGACGTTGCAGGCCGCGCTCGACGATTGGCGCCGCATCGCGCCGCACCTGGCGGCGATGGCGGAATCGCTCGAGACCAGCGCCGTGCCGTCCGCCCGCTTCCATGAGCATGACGCGCATTCGCCGCTGCCGCGCGCCTATCAATGGGCGGACGGCTCGGCCTATGTGAACCATGTCGAACTGGTGCGCAAAGCGCGCGGCGTCGAGATGCCGGCAAGCTTCTGGACCGATCCGCTGATTTACCAGGGTGGCTCGGACGCCTTCATTGCGCCGCGCGACCCGATCCGCATGGCGGACGAAGCCTATGGCATCGACATGGAGGCGGAAGTCGCTGTCATCGTCGACGACGTGCCGATGGGAGCTGGTCTGGACGCGGCGAGGGCGGCGATCCGCCTCGTCATGCTGGTCAACGACGTGACGTTGCGCGCCATCACCGGGCCGGAGCTGGCCAAAGGCTTTGGCTTCTTCCAGTCGAAGCCTTCCTCCGCCTTCTCGCCGGTCGCGGTGACGCCGGACGAACTGGGCGATGCCTGGGACGGCGGCAAGGTCAACCTGGCGCTCCTGGTCGACCTCAACGGCAAGCCGTTCGGCCGGGCGAACGCCGGCGTCGACATGACCTTCGATTTCCCGGCGCTGATCGCGCATGCCGCCAAGACAAGGCCGCTCGCCGCCGGCACCATCGTCGGCTCCGGCACCGTCTCCAACAAGCTCGATGGCGGCCCTGGCAAGCCGGTCTCAGCCGGCGGCGCCGGCTATTCCTGCATCGCCGAACTGCGCATGATCGAGACCATCGAGAGCGGCGAGCCGAAGACGTCCTTCCTGCATTTCGGCGACACGGTGCGCATCGAGATGAAGGACAAGACCGGCCACTCGATCTTCGGCGCCATCGAGCAGAAGGTCGAGAAATACTGAGCATGATGCCGAAAAGTGTGAAGCGGTTTTCGGGCGACATCATGCTCCACGCTAAGGGGTGACTTGATGCCGGGCGAAGCACTCTATGTGCTGTTCGGGCTGTGGGTGGTCGCCGTGTTGGTGGTTCTTCGTCCAGGCAGACGAGTTCTTGCTCGGCTGCGACAGCAAGCTCAGGAAAGATGAGGTCGAGCGACTGAAGTTATAAGCCGCTCGACGCCTTGCAAATTTAGGCCGCTTTGCCGTCCACCTTGATCACGCCGCGCTTGATCTGGTCCTGCTCGATCGATTCGAACAGCGCGCGGAAATTGCCTTCGCCGAAGCCTTCGTCGCCCTTCCTCTGGATGAACTCGAAGAAGATCGGGCCGATGACGGTTTTGGAAAAGATCTGCAGCAGGATCTTGGTCATGCCGCCGTCGACAACGCCTTCGCCGTCAATCAGGATGCCGTGCTTCTTCATCCGCTCGATCGGCTCGTCATGGCCGTTCACACGGGCGTGCGACATCTCGTAGTAGGTCTCCGGCGGTCCAGGCATGAACTTCAGCCCGTTGGCGGCGAGTTTGTCGGTGGCCTCGTAGATGGCGTCGGTGCCGACCGCGATGTGTTGGATGCCTTCGCCATTGTACTTCTTCAGATACTCGGCGATCTGGCTGGTGTCGTCCTTGGACTCGTTCAGTGGAATGCGGATCTTGCCGCAAGGCGAAGTGATGGCGCGGCTGACTAGGCCGGTGATCTTGCCGTCGATGTCGAAGAAATGGATCTGCTTGAAGCCGAACAGGTCGCGGTAGAAGTCCCACCACTTGTCCATCTGGCCGCGATAGACATTGTGGGTGAGGTGGTCGAGGAAATAGAAGCCGACGCCCTCGGGCTTCGGGTCGCGCTCGCCCAGCCATTCGAACTCGGCATCATAGGCCGAGCCCTTCTCGCCATAGGCTTCGATGAAATAGAGCAGCGAGCCGCCGATGCCAACGATCGCCGGCACGTCGAGCGCCTTGTCGCTGCCTTCATAAGGCGTGGCGCCCTTGGACACCGCATGCTCGAAAGCGTGTTTCGCGTCGACGACGCGCCAGGCCATCGAGGCCGCGCACGGGCCGTGTTTGTCGACGAACTTCATCGCATGCGAGCCGGGCTCGGCATTGACCACATAGTTGATGTCGCCCTGCCGCCAGACGGTGATGTCCTTCGAGCGGTGCTTCGCCACCGCGACATAGCCCATGCGGGTGAACAACTCGGCGAGCTTCGCCGGCTCCGCATGCGCGAATTCGACGAACTCGAAACCGTCGGTGCCGGCGGGGTTTTGCTTGCTGATGCGGGCGGGCGGGGCGTCGTGCGGAAAAGGGCCCATGGTAGTCCTCCGAAAGCTGTTACGGCCGGGTTGGCCATCTTTCACCATGATAGCGCGGAGCCGCCGCACGGTGCTTGCATTCGACCGCCCGTAATGCACTAGATGTGCGCAAATTGTGCATGGTTGGAGGAAATTCCATGGATGATGCGCGCGTTGATCAATTTGATCGCAAGATACTGGCGCTTTTGCAGGACGACGCGCGTTACACCAACAACGACCTGGCGGAGCGCGTGAACCTGTCGCCCTCGCAATGCTCGCGCCGCCGCCTGCGCCTCGAAGAGGACGGCTATATCAAGGGCTACCGCGCAGTGCTCGATCGCGACAAACTTGGCTTTTCGCTGGTCAATGTCATCTCGGTGACCCTGGCCACCCATAACCGCGACAATGCCCGGCGCTTCGGCGAATTGGTGGCGCGCCTGCCCGAGGTGCAGGAGGCGCATGCGCTGACCGGCGAGATGGATTACATCTTGAAGGTGGTGACGCCCGATCTCAAATCACTGTCGGAGTTCGTCAACGGTGTTCTGCTGCCGCACGAATCCGTGCAGCATGTGAAGACGGCGATCGTGCTGGAGACGCTCAAGGAAACCGGCGCACTGCCAATTTAGTTGTAGATACGGGGCGATATGGAAAGAAAGTCAACGCGATACTATTTGTTGTTGTTTCTATCGATATCTGCGGTTTTATCGGCAGCGACCTTTATTGTCGTTTACCTTGTGCCAAAATCCATCTATCTTCTACCTCCAATTGCTGTAGTAATTGGACATATAAGGCCAGTTGGCGCGAGAGTGTCCTTCAGAAGTGTGCTGTTGTCGTTGATATACCTTATAATAGGAAGCTTCTTTGCATACCTGATAGCAAAAGGAAATGATGCTGCAAGGGGAACTTTCATAAGTTTATTTATGGCGCTGCTCTACATCGAATATATCAGAGATAGAGGTGTAAGAAGCTGAACGCCATCTGCATAAGAGTTGCTTTGGCTCTTCAATTTTTTGATTGTTGGATTAGCCCATAAAGGTTGGTGCAGCGCGCGCCTGACCGGCAATAGGCAAACACCGGCCCTTCCAGCTCATCGAGCGCCTTGGCCTGGTCATCGACATTGTCCATCGTGATCTGGCCGCTGATCACCGGGATGTAACGGAACGCGAGCCCTGCGGCCTCGACCGCCGAACCGACGCTCTCGGCCGAAGGCTGGCCGGGCTGCTCGTCATCCGGCCGGTTGCAAATCACGCTCTTGAAGCCGGCGGCCTTGATGGCAGCCACGTCGTCGGGCTGGATCTGGCCCGAAACCGAATAATCGTCGCTGATCTGGCGGTATTCCATGGTGTCGTCCTCGCGATCTCGTTGACGGCAGTCTTGCCACTCCGGGCGAGGGGCGGCAATCCGCATTGAAGGAATTCTCTGCCAAATAGACATCGCGCGCGGGAAAATCCAACCGTCTTCCTTCCTTCTCCCCGTTCACGGGGAGAAGGTGCCCGAAAGGCGGATGAGAGGGCAGTGCCGGCGTTGGTCGTTTCCCCCGAGGTCAGCTCAGCTGCCGAGGATCGCGCCTTTGATCTGCGTGATGTTGTTGTGCATCATGTCGATATAGGTCGATCCCGGGCCATCGGGCTGCGACAGCGCATCCGAATAGAGCGTGCCGCCGACCTTGATGCCGGTTTCGCTGGCGATCTGCTCGATCAGGCGCGGGTTGGTGATGTTCTCGATGAAGATTGCCGACGCCTTGTCCTGCTTGACCTCTTCGACCAGCTTGGCGACGTCGGCGGCCGATGGCTCGGAATCGGTCGAGATGCCTTGCGGGGCAAGGAACGTCAGGCCGTATTCGTGCTCGAAATAGCCGAAGGCGTCATGCGAGGTGATGACGACGCGCTTGGCTTCGGGGATCGACTGGATCGCGGCTTTCACTTCGATCTCCAGCGCATCGAGTTTCTTGGTGTAGGCGGCGGCATTGGTCTGATAGCCGACGCAGCCTTCGCTGTCGGCCGCGCAGAAGGCATCGGCGATGTTCTTCACATAGATCTTGGCGTTGGCGATCGACTGGAAGGCATGCGGATCGGTGACCGTCTTGCCGCCGCCGGTGCCGGCGGCGTCCGCGTCTGCGAATTCCGGCTTGAAGTCGATCGGCGTCACACCCTTGGTCAGCGTCACGATCGAAGCCTTGGTGGCGCTGGCGTCGACCAGGCGCTGCAGGAAGCCTTCAAAATGCAGGCCATTGACCAGGACGATATCGGCTTTCGCCATCGCCACCGCGTCGGCCGGGCTCGGCTCGTAGACATGCGCGTCGCCGTCCGGACCGACGATGGTGGTGATGTTGACGCGATCGCCGCCGACGTTCTTGGCAAAATCGGCAATGACAGTGAAGCTCGCCACCACCTTGAGCGGCGCCGCGAAGGCCGCCGATGTGGCGAAAGCGCTTAATGTTATAACGCTCATCGTCAAGGCGGCGCGGAGGGATTTCAACATTGGGCAGTCTCCTTGGCTAGGGATTGGTCAGGCGGTGCGGTGGCGGTAATGCACGATGCGGGCGCGCAGCACGCCGCGCGTGCCGAACAGGATCGAGCAGAAATAGACGACGCCGGCCGACAGGATGATCGCCGGGCCGGATGGCAACGACGCGTGATAGGACAAAAGCAGGCCGGCGATGCAGGAGGCAAAGCCGATCAGCACCGCCAGCACGCACATCGGCTCGACGCGCACCGTCCAGAAGCGCGCGGCGGCGGCCGGCAGCATCATCAGCCCGACCGACAGCAGCGTGCCGAGCGCCTGGAAGCCGCCGACAAGGTTGAGCACCACTAGGCCGAGGAAGATGAAATGCACCGGACTGCCCATGCGGCTGACCGAGCGCAGGAAAAGTAGGTCGAGGCATTCGGCGACCAGGGCGCGCCAGAAGATGCCGAGGCACGCAAGCGTCACCACAACGATGCCGCCGATCAGGATCAGGGCCTCATTGTTGAGCGCCAGCACGGTGCCGAACAGCACATGCATGAGGTCGACGCTGGAGCCGCGGATCGACACCATCAGCACGCCGACGGCGAGCGAGATCAGATAGAAGGCCGCCATCGAGGCGTCCTCGCGCTGGATGGTGAAGCGCGAAACAGCACCGGCGCCGAGCGCGACGATGATGCCGGCGATCAGCCCGCCGATCGTCATCGGCAGGATTTCGAGGCCATAAAGCAGGAAGCCGGCGGCGGCACCGGGCAGGATGGCATGCGCCATCGCATCGCCCGACAGGCTCATGCGCCGCAGCATCAGGAAGACGCCGACAGGGCAGGCGCCAAGTGACAGCATCAGCGAACCGAACAGCGCCCGCTGCATGAAGCCGAAATCGGCGAAAGGCGCGATGAACAGGCCGTAGAGGAACTCCATCACGCCGCCCTCGGGCCGGGGCCGTGATGGAGATCGTGATCGTGCCCGTGGTCGTGGCTGTGATCGTGGCCATGGTCGTGCTCGTCAGGCTCGCACCATGGCGCGTTGTCTTCCCAGGCCTCATGAAAACGCCTTGCCTTGAGCATGTTCTCCGGCCGCAGTGTCTCCCTGGTGTCGCCCCAGGCGACAGGCTGGCGGGCAAGCAGCAGCGTTTCGGGGAAATTCTGCCGGACAAGCTCGAGGTCGTGCACGACGACCATGATCGTGCGCTCCTCGCCATGCCAGCGCTTGATGAGTTGGATAAGGTCGCCGACCGTCTTGGCGTCGACCGCATTGAACGGCTCGTCGAGCAGGATCAGATCGGCGTCCTGCAACAGCACGCGGGCAAACAGGGTGCGCTGCAACTGGCCGCCGGACAGCGTATCGATCGGCCGCGTCTCGAAGCCGCCAAGCCCGACGGCCATCAATGCTTGACTGACCGACTCGCGGTCTTCCCTGGTGTAGCGGCCAAGCATGCCGCGCTTCGGCCACAGGCCGAGTGAGACAAGGTCGACGACGCGCGCCGGAAAGGAGCGGTCGAGCTCGGATTGCTGCGGCAGGTAAGCCGCGCGCACGCTGGGCTGGCGCAGCACCGCGCCTTCCATCGGCTTCAGCACGCCGACGATGCCTTTCATCAGTGTCGACTTGCCCGAACCATTGGCCCCGACCACCGCCGTCAACGAACCTTTGCGGACGACGCCGTTGAGATGATGGATGGCGGGATGGCTGTTGTAGCCCAGTGTCAGGTCGCGGAAGGTCAGGCAGGCAGCGGTCATCGAGCGATCCGGACGGAGGGCGAAAACTAGGGTCTTGTCGATATGTGATGTTATTACATTAGTCAACAAGGCAAGCCGGCGGATTTATGGCGCGGCCGGTCAACTCGGCGTGTAGGCACATGACGGAAGGCTGGACAATTGGCTCAATTGGTTTCGCGTCCGCCGGCCTTGCCCGGAGCCGGCGCGGACTCTAAACAGGCCCCGACTCCAAAAAGAAGGAACAGCCTATGAGCATTCGTCGCATCGATGTCGGCCCGCGCATGAGCCAGATCGTCATCCACGGCAACACTGTCTATCTGGCCGGCCACGTTGGTGAACCAGGCGGCAACGTCGCCTCGCAGACCCGCGACATCCTCAAGACCATCGACGAATTGCTGGCCAAAGCTGGCACCGACAAGACCAAGATCGTCCAGGCGATCATCTGGCTGGCCGATATGAGCACCTTTGCCGAGATGAACTCGGAGTGGGACAAGTGGGTGCCGCAGGGCCACACCCCGGCGCGCGCCACCGGCGAAGCCAAGCTCGCAACGCCGGAATATCTGGTCGAGATCATTGTGACGGCGGCACTGTAAGGCGCCTGCCTTCTACCTTCCCCTTGTGGGGAGGTCGGGCCGAAGGCCCGGGTGGGGGACTGCGCCGACCCCCGCCCCGCCGCTTCGCGGCGACCCTCCCTACAAGGGGGAGGGTAAGGCAACGCTACCCCTGCGACGGCGTGAACCTTGCCACCAGCGTGTGGCTGTCCGCCGGATAGACGAATCGCACATGCGTCACCGGATGCTCGGCGCTCCAGGTACGGCGCTCGACGACCAGGCACGGCGCGCCGGGGTCGATGTCGAGCGCGTCGGCGATGGTTTCACCCGCCGCCATGGCGCGGATGCGATGCTCGGCCTCGCTCCACGGCACCCGGCCGATCAGCCAGGGTCCCGGCGCGATGTCGAGAAATTCTTCCTCGCTGGCGCCGGTCACGGCTGAAAGATTGATCAGCCGCTCTTCCAGTGCGAACGGCCGTTCGCCGGCAAAATGCAGCCCTTCCACCGCCAGGACCGGGCCCGCGGCGGATAGCCCGAGCAGCATCCGGTCCTCGGCGTTCGCCCGCCGTTTCGCCCGTTCCAGCCGCTCGTAACGATAGGGCAGGCCGAGCGCCTCGACCTCGATCCTGATGTCATGCAGCTCAAGCACCGCCGCTTGCGACTGCGGCTGGCGCACGAAACTGCCGGAGCGGCGGCGGCGCTCGATCAGCCCGGCCTTGGCGAGCTGCGACAGCGCCTTGTTCACGGTCATGCGCGAGCAATTGTATTCGGCCGTGAGTTCATGCTCGAACGGGATGCGATGTCCCGGCGGCCAGGCGCCCGACAGGATCTTTTCGCGGATGTCGGACAGGATGCGCTGATGCAGCGAGAGGACCTCGCCGCTGTCAACATCATCTGTCTCGATCAAGCTCATCAAGCGTCCTGCTTCAATTCCGCGACAGGTCGGTCATGACTTTGCGGAAGCGCCCGGCAACAGCCTCACGCTTCACGTGCTTGCCGCCGCTGACCTGCTTCTTGCCATGCACCCAGACGCAATCGACCGTGCTGCCATTGGCGAAGATCCAGGCGTCGAGGATGGCATCGCCCACCTTGCCGGTGAGCGAAGGATGGCCGGCGTAGAGCGAGACGAAATCGGCCGGGCCGCCGGCGGCGATCTGTGACGAGCCCGCACCAAGCGCCTGGCTGCCGCCATCGAGCGCGCCGTCGAACAGCGCGCGCCCGGTGGAGCCGCCGGCGCGCGCCAGCACATTGCGGGCGCGGTGGGCGAGACGCTGCGAATATTCGAGCTGCCTCAGCTCATCCGGCAGGCCGATCAGCACATTCGAGTCGGAGCCGACGCCGAAGCGGCCGCCATGCTCGATGAAGAGCGGGGCGGGGAAAGTACCATCTCCTAGATTGGCCTCGGTGATCGGGCAAAGCCCGGCGATCGCGCCGCTTTGCGCCATGCGAAGCGTTTCCGCCTCGGTCATATGCGTCGCGTGGATCAGGCACCAGCGTTTGTCGACCGGAGCGTTATCTAGCAGGAACTCGACCGGACGCTTGCCCGACCAGGCGACGCAGTCTTCCACTTCCTTCACCTGCTCGGCGACATGGATGTGAATCGGGCCATTTGGCGCCATGGCGGCAACGGCGTTGAGCTCGTCGGGTGTCGCGGCACGCAAACTGTGCGGGGCTAGGCCGACGATGGCTTGATTCAAACCGCGAACGGCTTCGCGGATCTTCTCAAGCAGTCGCCCGAACCGTTCGACATCATTGATGAATCGCCGCTGGCCTTCATTGGGCGCCGCACCGCCGAAAGCGGAATGGGCGTAAAAGACCGGCAGCAGCGTCAGACCGATGCCGGTGTCCGAAGCCGCCGCGGCGATGCGCTCGGCCATTTCGGCAATGTTAGCATAAGGCTGTCCGTCGCGGTCGTGATGCAGATAGTGAAACTCGCCGACACGCGAGAAACCGGCCTCCAGCATCTCGACATAAAGCTGTGCCGCCACCGCCTCGACCTGTTCGGGCGTCATTGACAGCGCGAAACGGTACATCACCTCGCGCCAGCTCCAAAAACTGTCGGCGGAAGGGCCGCGCAGTTCGGCCAGACCCGCTATGCCGCGCTGGAAGGCGTGGCTGTGCAGATTGGGCATGCCGGGCACGAGAATGGCGTGGTGTTCATCGCCAGGCTGATGCGCGGCGCCGGGCTCGACCGTAGCGATACGGCCACCATCGAAGGCGATCCTCACCTTGGATTGCCAGCCACCGGGCAGCAGCGCCTGTTCCGCAAAGATCGCCGTCACGTTCCTCTCCAAATCTCGATGCGCGAGCGACGATACCACTTGCGTCGCGTTCTAATATGTATATACATAATTGCCATCCAATCAAATGGAAAAGACGATGGGTGGAGCAAACGGGAAGAGCGGCCTGCGGTTATGGCGCAATGCGCGCCTTGCGACCATGGCCGAAGGTGCTGCCGGTCTCGGCATTGTCGAGAAGGGCGCGATCGCCGCGCGCGACGGGCTGATCGTCTATGCCGGCGCCGAGGCCGGTATGCCGGCTACCGCAGGGCAGGGCGCCGAGACAGTCAATTGCGAGGGGCGCTGGATCACACCGGGCCTGGTCGATTGCCACACACATCTCGTCTATGCCGGCAACCGCGCCAATGAATTCGAGATGCGGCTGGCCGGCGCTACCTACGAAGAAGTGGCTCGCGCCGGGGGCGGCATCGTCTCCTCCGTCAAGTCGCTGCGCGCTGCCAGCGAGGACGAGCTCGTCGCTCAAACGCTGCCGCGCCTCGACGCACTGATGGCCGAAGGCGTCACCACGGTCGAGGTCAAGTCCGGCTACGGCCTCGATCTCGACAATGAGAAGAAGTCGCTGCGCGCCGCCCGTCGGCTGGCCGATGAGCGTCCGGTCACAATCCGCACGACATGCCTTGCCGCCCATGCGCTGCCGCCCGAGGCCAAGGGCGACAAGGACGCTTTCATCGATCTCGTCACCGGCACAATCCTGCCGGCCGTCGCCGCCGAAAAGCTCGCCGACGCCGTCGATGGTTTTTGCGAAGGCATTGCTTTCTCGCCGGACCAGATTGCGCGCGTCTTCGACAAGGCGAAGGCGCTCGGCCTGCCGGTCAAGCTCCATGCCGACCAGCTTTCTAACCTGCATGGCGCCGCCCTTGCCGCCCGCTACGGCGCGCTCTCGGCCGACCATCTCGAATATACTGACGAGGAGGGTGCGGCGGCGATGGCGAAGGCCGGCACCGTGGCTTCGATCCTGCCCGGCGCCTTCTATTTCATCCGAGAGACCAAGAAGCCGCCGGTCGACTTGTTTCGCCGCCACGGCGTGAAAATGGCCGTCGCCACCGACTCCAATCCCGGCACCTCGCCGCTCACCTCGCTGCTGCTCACCATGAACATGGCCGCGACTTTGTTCGGCATGACCGTTGACGAATGCCTGGCCGGCGTCACCCGCGAGGCGGCGCGTGCGCTCGGCCTTCTCGACAAGACCGGCACGCTGGAGGCCGGCAAATCGGCCGATCTCGCCATCTGGGACATCGAGCGCCCGGCCGAACTCGTTTACCGCATGGGCTTCAACCCGCTCCATGCCCGCATCTGGAGAGGACAATGACCGAACTGACCCTGAAGCCCGGCAACGCCACGCTCGCCGATTGGCGCGCCATCTACCGCGGCGCCGTGCCGAAGCTCGACGCTGCCTGCCGGCCGAAGATCAAGGCCAGCGCCGAAGCGGTCGCCCGCATCGTCGCCAAGGGCGAGCCCGTCTACGGCATCAACACCGGTTTCGGTAAGCTCGCCAGCGTGCGCATTCCGGCCGCCGATCTCGAAACCCTGCAGCGCAACATCGTGCTCTCGCATGCCGCCGGCGTCGGCGAGCCGATGCCGGTCGCGGTGGTGCGGCTGATGATGGCGCTGAAATTGGCGAGCCTTGCCCAGGGCGCCTCCGGCGTGCAGCCCCAGACCATCGAACTGCTCGAAGCCATGCTAGCCAACGACGTCATCCCGGTGGTGCCGGCGCAAGGCTCGGTCGGCGCCTCAGGCGATCTCGCGCCGCTCTCTCACATGACCGCCGTCATGATCGGCGTCGGCGAATGCTTTACCCCGCATGGCCGCTTCCCGGCGAAGGTCGCCTTTGTCTCGCACGGGCTGGAGCCGGTGACGCTCGGCGCCAAGGAAGGCCTGGCGCTGCTCAATGGCACGCAGTTCTCGACAGCTTTCGCGCTCGCCGGTCTGTTCGAAGCCGAAGTGCTCTATCAATCGGCGCTGGTCGCTGGCGCGCTGTCGACCGACGCCGCCAAGGGCTCGGACGCGCCCTTCGATCCGCGCATCCATCTGTTGCGCAAGCATCGCGGCCAGATCGAAACGGCGGATGCGCTGCGCAATCTGATGGCCGGCAGCGCCATCCGCGAATCGCACCGCGTCGGCGACGAGCGCGTGCAGGATCCGTACTGCCTGCGCTGCCAGCCGCAGGTTATGGGCGCGGCACTCAACGTGCTGCGCCAGGCCGCCGACACGCTTCAGACGGAGGCCAATGGCGTCACCGACAATCCGCTGATCTTCGCCGATGACGACACCGCGCTCTCGGGCGGCAACTTCCACGCCGAGCCGGTAGCTTTTGCCGCCGACATGATCGCGCTGGCCGTCTGCGAAATCGGCTCGCTGTCGGAACGCCGCATCGCCATGCTGGTCGATCCGGCGCTGTCCGGCATGCCGGCCTTCCTGACGCCGAAGCCGGGGTTGAACTCCGGCTTCATGATCCCGCAGGTGACTGCGGCGGCCCTTGTTTCCGAAAACAAGCAGAAAGCCTATCCGGCGAGCGTCGATTCGATCCCGACCTCGGCCAATCAGGAAGACCACGTCTCGATGGCCGCGCATGGCGCGCGCCGGTTGATCGGCATGGTGGAAAACGCCACCGCCGTTATCGGCATCGAATTGCTGGCGGCAGCGCAAGGCTGCGATTTCCACCAGCCGCTGGCGTCGAGCAATGCACTGGAAGCAGTGCGCAAGCTGGTCCGCTCGGAAGTACCGCATCTCGACAATGACCGGCATTTCCATCCCGATATGGAAAAGGCCATCGCCATGGTGCGCAGTGGCGCCGCGGTCAAGGCTGCGAGCGCCATAGCCCTGCCTTCGATCTCGGGAGCGGCATAATGGCCACGCCGTCCTGGCTCACGGTCAAGCAAGGCACGGCGCCGCTGCTGGTATCGATCCCGCACACCGGCATCGACCTGGCCGGGCTCGAGCCGCGCTTGGTCTCCACCTGGCTCGGCCGCCGTGACTGCGATTGGTGGATCGACAAGCTCTATGACTTCGCCGCCGACCTCGGCGCCACCGTCGTTCACACCGCGATCTCCAGGACCGTCATTGACGTCAACCGCGATCCGTCGGGCGTGTCGCTCTATCCCGGGCAGGCGACCACGACTCTTTGCCCGACCGATACGTTCGACGGCGATCCCCTCTATCGCATGGGCGAGGAGCCCACACCGTCCGAGATCGACCGGCGCCTTGAGACCTATTTCAAGCCGTATCACGCAGCATTGCAGGCCGAGATCGACCGGCTGCGCGGCATGCACCGGAAGGTCGTGCTCTACGATTGCCATTCGATCCGCTCGGTGCTGCCGCGTCTCTTCGAGGGCACCTTGCCTGTCTTCAACCTCGGCACCAATGACGGCAAGAGCACCGATCCGTTGCTGCAGGAAAAGGTCGCCGCCATCCTCGCCGCCACCGGCGAGACCTGGGTGGTGAATGGCCGCTTCAAGGGCGGCTCGATCACACGCGGTTTCGGACAGCCGCAGAACGGCGTCCATGCGCTTCAGATGGAGCTGTCGAACCGCGGTTACATGCGTGAGCCGTCCGAAAAGGGGTCGCCCGAGAACTGGCCGGTGCCTTACGACGCGACCTACGCGGCGCCGATCCGCGCCACGCTGAAGACCATCCTCGAAACCGCGATCGCCTGGGCGAAAAGCTGATGGCTCGATCGGAGGGGGCAGTGACCAGACTTGCCGGAACGGTCGTTCTTGCGCTGCTCGTTGTTGCAGCTCCGGCCTCCGCCGCCGAGGTCGCCATGAAAGGCCCTGAGATATTGGCGGCGCTGAGAGGCGCGCATGTCCAGGGCGATAACTGGTCGCAGGAATTCGATGACGGCGGCGCGACCACCTACACCAGGGACGGCCGGCATCAGGAAGGCCGCTGGGACGTGCGCGGCGACCAGTATTGTTCGCTCTGGCCGCCGTCCGACGCCTGGGCCTGCTACGACATGACCATCAACTCTTCCGACCCGGCGCATGAACAGGTCACCTGGATCAGCGCCGACGGTCACCGCAACCCCGCCCATCTCATCCGAAAGGGACAATGATGAACGATCCCCGCCACAACATCCGTGAAGTGCGTGCGCCCCGCGGCGACAAGCTCAACGCCCGCTATTGGACGACCGAAGCGCCGCTGCGCATGCTGATGAACAACCTCGATCCGGAGGTCGCCGAGAACCCGAACGAGCTGGTCGTTTATGGCGGCATCGGCCGGGCGGCGCGCACCTGGAACGATTTCGACCAGATTGTCGCTTCGCTGAAGACGCTCGGCGAGGACGAGACGCTGATGGTGCAGTCGGGCAAGCCGGTCGGCGTTTTCAAGACCCACGCCAACGCGCCGCGCGTTTTGATCGCCAATTCCAACATCGTGCCGCACTGGGCGACCTGGGAGAAATTCAACGAGCTCGATCGGAAGGGCCTGATGATGTACGGCCAGATGACGGCCGGCTCCTGGATCTATATCGGCACGCAAGGCATCGTGCAGGGCACTTATGAAACCTTCGTCGAGGCCGGCCGCCAGCATTACAATGGCAAACTCAAGGGCAAGTGGATCCTGACCGGCGGTCTTGGCGGCATGGGCGGTGCGCAGCCGCTCGCGGCCGTCATGGCCGGCGCCTGCTGCCTGGCCATCGAGTGCAATCCGGACTCGATCGATTTCCGCCTGCGCACCCGCTATGTCGACGAGAAGGCCGAGACGCTCGACGAAGCGATGGAAATGATCAACCGCTGGACCAAGGCCGGCGAGGCGAAGTCGGTCGGCCTGCTCGGCAATGCCGCCGAGATCGTGCCGGAGATGTTCAGGCGCGGCATCCGCCCCGACATGGTCACCGACCAGACCTCGGCGCATGACCCGATCAACGGCTATCTGCCCAAGGGCTGGACGATGGCCGAGTGGCGTGAGAAGCGCGTCAGCGACCCCAAGGCCGTCGAGAAGGCCGCCCGCGCGTCGATGCGCGAACATGTCGAGGCGATGGTGGCGTACTGGAATGCTGGCGTGCCGACGCTCGATTACGGCAACAACATCCGCCAGGTCGCCAAGGACGAAGGTTTTGAGAACGCCTTCGCTTTCCCGGGCTTCGTGCCGGCCTATATAAGGCCGCTGTTTTGCCGCGGCATCGGTCCGTTCCGCTGGGCCGCTCTCTCCGGCGATCCGGAAGACATCTACAAGACCGACGCCAAGGTGCGCGAACTCACCCCCGGCAACACCCATCTGCACAATTGGCTGGACATGGCGCGCGAGCGCATTGCCTTCCAGGGCCTGCCGGCGCGCATCTGCTGGGTCGGTCTCGGCGACCGGCACCGGCTCGGTCTCGCCTTCAACGAGATGGTGGCCAAGGGCGAGCTGAAGGCGCCGGTTGTCATCGGCCGCGACCATCTCGATTCCGGCTCGGTCGCTTCGCCCAACCGCGAGACCGAAGCGATGAAGGACGGCTCCGACGCCGTTTCCGACTGGCCGCTGCTCAACGCGCTGCTCAACACCGCATCGGGCGCCACCTGGGTGTCGCTGCACCATGGCGGCGGCGTCGGCATGGGCTTCTCGCAGCATGCCGGCATGGTCATCGTCGCCGACGGTACGGCCGAGGCGGCCAAGCGCCTGGAGCGGGTGTTGTGGAATGACCCGGCGACCGGCGTCATGCGCCACGCCGATGCCGGCTACGACATCGCCATCGCGTGCGCCAAGGAGCACCAGCTCAACCTTCCGGGCATTCTGGGTTGAGCATGATGCCGAAAAGTGTGAAGCGGTTTTTGGGCAACATCATGCTCCATACCAAGAAGCCAGAGCCGGATGATTTCAGGTCGGATCGACTTGAAATCGTTTGGCTATAGACCGATGCGCATCCTTCGTGCCGCCGGCTATCGCGTCATGCCGTGGAAGAATGGCGGCGGCACGACCACCGAGGTCGCCGTTTCGCCCGACGGCGCCGGCCTCGACGATTTCGACTGGCGTATCTCAATGGCCCGCGTCGAGACCAGCGGGCCGTTCTCCAGCTTTGCCGGCATCGACCGTACGCTGTCGGTGCTGGAAGGCGAGGGGATCGTGCTCGATATTGCCGGTCAGCTCCCGGTGCGGCTGACCTCTGCCTCGGCGCCGCTGTCCTTTCCGGGCGATGTGCAGACCGGCGCGAAGCTTATCGGCGGCCCAATCACCGATCTTAATGTCATGACCCGCCGCGGCGGCGTGGCACACCAGGTCGAGCGGCTGCCGTTATCCGGCGAGATTGCCATCGCGCCGAGCGCCGGCACTACGCTTGTTCTCCCGGTCGGCGCCGGAGTTAAGCTCGATTCAGAGGGCGAATCGAGCCTGGGGCCGCTCGATACGCTGATTGTCGGCCCCGACAGTCCAAATTTGCGGCTTCGGCCCGAAGGGCAGGGGGTGCTCTTCATCATCAGGCTGAACGCCGTCGCCGGCAACCATTAACGGCTGTTGCCAAACATGATCGCGGCGCGGGCGAAATATCGCCCGGCCCCTTGCATGTATCACGAAAAAGCCCGAATCCTTGCCCTGATCGAACCCAGGGGCGAGGAGCGAGGGGCGTTCGCCCACGAGCTGTCGAAAGGGCACGCCCCTGTCGTGCTTTGCGGAACAAACTTTCGGCCGAACCTGTCATGCAACCAATTGCAATTGAACCGGTTTTAGGGACATTGCCGTGGCGGTGACGCCGCATTGCGCCCGCCTTACGGAATTTTCAATGAACATTCAGACGAACCCTGCCAAGATCGAACAATCGAGCGCCAGCTTCCCGGCGATCACGGAAGCGCCGATACGCTCCAACTTCCTGCCTGAAGACAGGCTGCGTGCCTTGGGCATTGCCCTTGCCAAGGGTGAGGTCAAGGATCTGTTCGGCCTGGCGCCGTTCGAATTCCAGGCCCGCATCCGCGACAGCGCCAAGAAGATCCTCGAGGTCTACCGTTCGACCAATGCCGCCCAGGCCAAGGGCGAGACCATCACGCCGGCCGCGCAATGGCTGCTCGACAACAATTATCTGGTCGAGGAGACCATTTTCCAGGTCAAGCGCGATCTGCCGCGCCGTTTCTATCGGCAGCTGCCGACATTGACGCTTGGCGACGGCACCGTCCTGCCGCGCGCCTTTGTTGTTGCCTGGAGCTATGTCGAGCATTCCGACAGCTCGGTCTCGGCCAATATGTTCAAGGCCATCGTTGAAGGCTTCCAGTCGGTCGAGCCGATGAAGATCGGCGAGCTCTGGGCGCTGCCTTCGCTGCTGCGCTTCGTGCTGATCGAGAATCTGCGCCGCATCGCGGTGCGCGTCGAGCGCACGAGGCAGATGCGCCACATCGCCAACGACGTCGCCGACAAGGTGCTGGCGACCGACGACAATGCCGACCGGACAAAAATCCTGTCGAATTTCAGCGCGCATGCGCAGGACACCACTTTCGCCACCCAGTTGCTCTACCGCTTGCGCGACGGTTCGCAAAATGCCGGCAGGGCGCTCGAATGGCTGGAGGGCGAGCTCGAAAAGACCGGCTCCGACGCCGAGGAGATCATCATCTCCGAGCATCAGACGCTGTCGAGCGGCAACGTCACCACCGGCAACATCATCCGCGGCCTGCGCCTCATCAACGACGTCGACTGGACGGTCTGGTTCGAAGGCGTCAGCCGCACCGACGCATTGCTGCGTGACAAGACCGATTTCGCCGCGCTCGATTTCTTCTCGCGCGACCAGTACCGCACCGCGATCGAGCAGATGTCGCGGCGTTCGGATCTTTCCGAATATCGCGTAGCCGAAAAGGCAATCGAACTCGCCGGCCATCTGCCCGGCATCACCGATGCGTCCGGCGTGCCGGAGACCGCCGATCCGGCGGTACATACCGATGTCGGCTTCTTCCTGGTCGGCCCGCGCCGGCCGGAACTGGAAAAGGCGATCGGTTACCGGCCGCCTTTCTATGTCACCGTCAAGCGCGCCTTTGCCGCCACCGGCTGGCTGGGCATCGTCGTGCCGGTCTTCCTGTTGACCGTGCTGCTGCTCTTCCTGGCCGGACGGGCGCTCGGCAATCTTGGCCTGTCGGTCGAGTCGATCACGCTGATGCTGGCGCTGTTTGCGGTGCCGGCCAGCGAGGGCGCGCTGGCCTTCTTCAATACGGTGGTGGCGCTGTTCCTGAAGCCCACCCGCCTTGTCGGCTACGATTACAACAAGAACGGCATTCCGGATCAGGCGCGCACGCTGGTCGTGGTGCCGTCGCTGATCGGCTCGCGCGACGATGTCGAGGAAAACATCCGCAACATCGAGGTCCATCACCTCGCCAACACCGCCGAAGAAATCCACTTCGCCCTTTTGTCCGACTGGCCGGATTCCAAGACCGAGATCGACGCCGCCGATATCGAGATCCTGCAATATGCCCGCGACGAGATCGCCAGGCTCAACGCCCGTTACCCGTCGGAAGGCGCGCCGCGCTTCTACATCCTGCATCGCCGGCGCCTCTACAACCAGGCGCAAGGCTGCTGGATGGGCTGGGAGCGCAAGCGCGGCAAGCTGCATGAGCTGAACCTCCTTCTGCGCGGCGACAGCGACACCACCTTCCTGCCTTTGGAAGTGCCGCTGCCGGAAAAGGTCGTCTATGTGATGACGCTGGACGCCGACACGCGCACCACGCGCGACGCGGTGTCGAGCCTTGTCGGCAAGCTGGCGCATCCGCTCAACCGTCCGCATTTCGATCCGGTCAAGCGCGTCGTGACCGCCGGCTACACCATCCTGCAGCCGCGCATCACCGCATCGCTCACCAGCGGCGACGACGCTTCCTTCTTCCAGCGCGTCTTCTCGGCCAATCGTGGGCTCGATCCTTATGTCTTCGCCGTGTCGGACCTCTATCAGGACGTCTTCGGCGACGGTTCCTTCACCGGCAAGGGCCTCTACCACGTCGACGCTTTCGAAGCGGCCTTGAAGGACCGCATCGACGAAAACACCGTTCTCAGCCACGATCTGCTGGAAGGCGCGCTCGCGCGGGCCGCGCTGGTGACGGACGTGGAGCTCGTCGAGGACTATCCGACCCGCTACTCGGTCGATGCCTCGCGCCATCATCGCTGGGCGCGCGGCGACTGGCAGCTGCTGAGCTTCATCTTCTCCCCGCGCTCCGGCGTCCCGGCGCTGTCGCGCTGGAAGATGGTCGACAATCTGCGCCGTTCGCTGACCCCGATCTTCTGGGTGATGGCCTGTATCGCCGGCTGGACGCTGTTGCCGTTCACCCAGGCCGCGCAGTGGCAGGCGCTGATGATCCTCAGCCTGTTCATGGCGCCGACCTTCGACATCGTGAACGGCATCCTGCCCAAGAGCGGCGACCAGACGCCGCGCGGCCATTTCTCCGCGCTTGCCCGCGACACCGTCTTCGGCACCGCGCTTGTGGCGCTGAAGGTGCTGCTGATGGCGCATCTCGCCTGGATGATGGGCGATGCCATCGTGCGCACCATCTACCGGCTTTTCGTCAGCCGCCAGAACCTGCTCGAATGGCGCACCGCATCGCAGGCCGCCAAGAGCGGCAACGATCTCGGCGCCTATTACGGCATGATGTATGGCGCCGTGATCATCGGCGTCGTCGGCCTCGCCATTCCGGTGCTGGCCGATTCCACCGGCGCCTTCGTCGCTTTCTTCTTCGCGATCTTCTGGATCGGCTCGCCGGCCGTCGCCTGCTGGATCAGCCGCTCGGCCGAAACCGAGGACCGGCTGCGCATCTCGGCCGCCGACATCCACGCGCTGCGCACCGTGGCGCGCCGCACCTGGCATTATTTCGAAACCTTCGTCACGCCCGAGCAGCACCATCTGCCGCCGGACAATTTCCAGGAAAGCCCGGCGCCGGTGGTGGCGCCGCGCACCTCGCCGACCAATATCGGCGTCTATCTGTTGTCGGTGGTGTCGGCGCGCGATTTCGGCTGGATCAGCCTGTCGGACGCCATCACCCGCATCGACGCCACGATGACGACGATCGAGAACATGCCGCGCGACCGCGGCCATCTCTACAATTGGTATGACACGACGACGCTGAAGCCGCTCTATCCGCTCTATATATCGGCGGTCGACAGCGGCAATCTCGCCGGCCACCTCGTTGCCGTTGCTGCTTCCTGCGCCGAATGGGCGGAAGCGCCTTCCGTCCACCTGCAGGGCGACTTCGAAGGCATCATCGACACCGTCACCATCCTCGACGAAAGTCTGGACGAATTGCCGGACGACCGCCGGCAGCTCAGGCCGCTGCGCCAGCGGCTCGCCGATCGCCTTGACGGCATGCGCCGCGCTGTGGCGACCATCAAGGCGCAGCCGGAGATGGCCTCGATCCGCACCATCAACCTGGCAGTGCTCGCCGGGGAAATCCGCAAGCTCGCTACCGCCATCCACACCGAGGCGGCGTCACCCAAGAGCGATGTCATCGCCGACTGGGCGGAGCGGCTGGAGGCGACCTGCGAAGCCCATGTGCACGATTCACACAATGACGAGAGCGCGGTTTCGGCGCTGCGCGCCAAGCTGCTCGCGCTCCGCGAGCGCTGCCGGCGCTATGCCTTCGAGATGGATTTCTCCTTCCTGATGCGCCAGGAGCGCAAGCTTCTGTCGATCGGCTACCGGGTCGAGGACCGCCAGCTCGACGAGAGCTGCTACGACCTGCTCGCCTCGGAAGCGCGTCTCACCAGCCTGTTCGCCATCGCCAAGGGCGACCTGCCCACCGAGCATTGGTTCCGCCTCGGACGCCCGATCGTCGAGATCGGCTTCCAGGGCGCGCTGATGTCCTGGTCGGGCTCGATGTTCGAGTATCTGATGCCGCCGCTGGTGATGAAGGAGCCGCAGGGCTCGATCCTCAACCAGACCAGCAAGCTCATCATCAAGCGCCAGATCCAGTATGCGCGCTCGAAGAATGTGCCGTGGGGCATTTCGGAAGCGGCCTACAACGCCCGCGACCGCGAGCTCACCTACCAGTACACCAATTTCGGCGTGCCCGGCCTCGGCCTGAAGCGCGGCCTTGGCCAGAACACGGTGATTGCGCCCTATGCGACGATCCTGGCCGCGCAGTTCAGCCCGCGCGAGGCGGTGCAGAACCTGAAGCGGCTGCGCTCGATCGGCGCGCTCGGCCGTCACGGCTTCTACGATGCGGTCGACTTCACGCCGCAGCGCGTGCCGGAAGGCACCGATCACGCCGTGGTGCAGAACTACATGGCGCACCATTCCGGCATGTCGATTGCCGCTGTCGCCGACGCCATCTTCGAGGGCCGGTTGCGCGAGCGCTTCCACAGCGATCCGGTGATCGAATCCGCCGAACTCCTGCTGCAGGAGAAGGCGCCGCGCGACATCCCGACCGCCACCGTCAGGACCGAAGCCGACGAGCGCGAAAAGGACGAGACCGAGATCGAAAGCCCGGACAGCCGCGTCATCCTCGATCCGATCAAGGCGCTGCGCGCCACCAATGTCATGTCCAATGGCCGCTATTCGGTCATGGTCACCGCCACCGGATCCGGCTACAGCCGCTTCGGCGAGCTTGCCGTGACCCGCTGGCAGCCGGATCCGAGCGAGGACCGGCTCGGCTCCTACATCTTCCTGCGCGACACCGCGACGAGCGACTGGTGGTCGGCCACCGCCGAGCCGAAGCGCGCCGAGGGCGAGCGCGTCCAGACGCTGTTTGGCGACGACAAGGCAACCTTCACCAAGACGGTCGGCTCGCTGCGTTCGGAAGTCGAATGCATTGTGATCTCGGAAGGCAATGGCGAAGGCCGCCGCATCACGCTCTACAACGACAGCGCCACCGACCGGCATATCGAGGTGACGTCCTTTGCCGAGCTGGTGCTTGGCAACGAGGTCTCCGACAACGCCCATCCGGCGTTCTCGAAAATGTTCGTGGAGACCGAGATCGCCGCTAACAACGGCGCGATCTTCGCCACCAGGCGCAAGCGCGACAAGAATGAGCCCGACATCACGATGGTGCATTTCGTCACCGACCCGGCGGGTCCGTCGCGCGATGCCGAGGCCGAGACCGACCGACGCGCCTTCATCGGCCGTGGCCGCACCATTGCCGATGCCGTCGCTTTCGACCCCGGCGTCAGGCTGCCCGGCAATCACGGCTTCACGCTCGACCCGATCGCGGCGCTGCGCCGCCAGGTGCGCGTGCCGGCGAACAAGAAGATCTCGTTGACCTTCTGGACGGTCGTCGGCGCCAACCGTGGCGAACTCGATGAGGCGATCGCCCGCCTCGACCATCAGGAGAGCTTTGCCCGCCAGGCGATGCTTGCCTGGACGCGCAGCCAGGTGCAGACGCGCCATCTGGGCCTCAGCCTCACCGATGCCGCCAATGTGCAGAAGCTGGCCCGCTACCTGATCTATCCCGATCCGTTCCTGCGCCTGCCGGCGGAATCCATCGCATCGGGCCTCGGCCGCCAGTCGAGCCTGTGGCCGACCAGCATCTCCGGCGATTTCCCGATCTTCCTCGTGCGCATCGGCGATGTCGCCGATCTCGAGATCGTCGCCCAGGCGCTGCGCTTCCAGGAATATATGCGCGCCCGCGGCATGATGATCGACTTCGTCGTCGTCAACGAGCAGGCGTCTTCCTATGTGCAGGACCTGCAGCGCGCCGTGGAGACGCTGTGCGAGAACAGCCGCCTGCGCGGCCGCGAGCTTGGGCCGCGCCAGCACATCTTCGCGGTGCGCCGCGACCTGATGGACGAGCCGACCTACAAGACCTTGCTGTCGGTGGCGCGCGTTGTGCTGCATACCCGCAACGGTACGATCTTCGATCAGCTTGAACGCGCCGATACGGCGGCGCTGCAGGCGCGTGACGCGCTGCTGCAGGCTGAGGGCGGCGCCCCGCGCGAGCCCACGCCGCCGCTGCCCTTGCCGGTGCCGGCCAGCCAGGGCGGGCAAGACATCGCCGCCGACGGCAGAGGCCTCAGCCTGTGGAACGGCTTTGGCGGCTTCGATGGTGACGGTCGTCACTATGTGACGCGGCTGACCGGGCGGCGCTCGACGCCGCAGCCCTGGATCAACGTCATCGCCAACGCTTCCTTCGGCTTCCACGTCTCGGCCGAAGGCGCCGGCTTCACCTGGAGCCGCAACAGCCGCGACTATCAGCTGACGCCGTGGTCGAACGACCCGGTGTCGAACCGGCCGGGCGAGGGCTTTTATATTTTCGACCAGGCCAGCGGCAGGGCGTTCTCGCCGATGGCCGCGACCGTGCGCGATCCTTCGATGACCTACGAGACCTGGCACGGCCAGGGTTTTTCGACGTTCCGCTCCAAGAGGGGTCCGCTGTCGATGGACCTGACCCAGGTGGTCGATGCCGCCGACCCGGTGAAGATCACCCGGCTGCGAATCCAGAACAGCAGCTCCGTGCCGGCAAGGCTGCGCGTCTATGCCTATGCCGAATGGGTGCTGGGCGGCCATCGGTCGAAGACCGCGGCGACCATCGTGCCGTCGCGCGACGCGGCAACCGGCGCGCTCCTGGCGCAAAACCCTTATGGGCTCGACTTCGGTGAGCGCGTGGCCTTCCTGGCGGCGGCCCACACTGTCCATTCGGTAACCGCCGACCGCTCGGAGTTCATCGGCAGGCACGGCACGACGGAATACCCGCAGGCCGTGCTCGGCGGGTTAACGCTCTCCGGCCGTATCGAGGCCGGCGACGACCCGTGCGCCGTCGTCGCCAGCGATATCGAGATTCCGGCCGGTGGCGACGTCACCTTGTTGTGGCTGCTTGGCGATGCGGCGACTGCGAACGAGGCAAGCGCCTTGGTGCAAACCCATCGCGGCAAGGATTTCGACCAACGGCTGGCCGAGAACGAAAAGACCTGGCGCGGTTTCCTTGACACCATCCAGGTCGAGACGCCTGACGAGGCGATGAACGCCATGGTCAACCACTGGCTGCCCTACCAGGCTGTTGCCTGCCGCATCCGCGCGCGCTCGGCCTTCTACCAGGCCAGCGGCGCCTTCGGCTTCCGCGACCAGCTGCAGGACACGCTGGCCCTGCTGGCGCATGACCCGAAGCTGGCACACGACCAGATCCTCAACGCCGCGCGCCGGCAGTTCCCGGAAGGCGACGTTCAGCATTGGTGGCTGCCGCGCACCGATGCCGGCGTGCGCACCATGATCTCCGACGATGTGGTCTGGCTGGCCCATGCCACCGCCCGCTACATCGAGGTGACCGGCGACAACTCGATCCTCAAGGAGCAGATCCCGTTCATCGATGGGCAGCAGCTCGGCGAGGGCGAGCACGACGCCTTCTTCACCCCGGAGATCACCAAGACCACCGCGTCGCTTTTCGACCATTGCGCGCGGGCGCTCGATCTTGCCATCAAGCGCAGCAGCCCGGCCGGCCTGCCGTTGATGCTCGGCGGCGATTGGAACGACGGCATGAACCGTGTCGGCGAGGGCGGCAAGGGCGAGAGCGTGTGGCTGGGCTGGTTCCTGCTCAAGACGCTCACCGACTTCGCCCCGGTGGCCAAGAGCCAGGGTGACACCAAGCGCGCCCAGGCCTGGGCCAAGCATGCCGATGCGCTCAAGCGGGCGCTGGAGAGCACGGCCTGGGACGGCCAATGGTATCGGCGCGGCAGCTACGACGACGGGACGCCGCTCGGCTCGCACACCTCCGACGAGTGCAAGATCGACTCCATCGCCCAGTCCTGGAGCGTGCTGTCGGGCGAGGGCGATCCGGCCCGCTCGACCACGGCCATGCAACAAGCGACCGAGATGCTGGTCGACGACGAGCTCAAGATCGTAAAACTGTTCACGCCGCCCTTCTCCAAGAGCGAGAAGGATCCGGGCTACATCAAGAGCTACCCGCCGGGCGTGCGCGAGAATGGCGGCCAGTACACCCATGCCGCCACCTGGTTCGTCATTGCGCTCGCCGAAATGGGTCGCACCGACGACGCCTATCGCTGCTTCTCGATGCTGAACCCGGTCAACCACGCTTCCGACGAGGCGGCGACCGAGCACTATCGGGTCGAGCCTTACGTGGTGGCCGCCGACATCTATGCCGGTGAAGGCAAGGGCGGCCGCGGCGGCTGGACCTGGTATACGGGCTCGGCCGGCTGGCTTTACCGAGCCGCGGTGGAAGGTATCCTCGGCATCGAGCGGCGCGGCAAGGAGATCACGTTTACGCCGCGACTGCCGGGACACTGGGACGGTTACGCGGCCACGCTCAAGATGTTTGACGCCGAGATCAAGGTTCGTGTCATCCGCGACAAAAAGACCAAGTCGATCTCGCTCGAAGTCAATGGTTCGAAGAAAAAATCGACGTCCTTCGAGCCGAAAGCCGGCGACAAGACTGAGGTCGTCGTCAGGATTCCTGCATAATATCAGAGGCTTGGCTTGTTTTCCGCGCATCCATCGGGATGCGCGGCCATGCCTTGCGTTTTACTTGGCTGCAAGCCGGCCAAGCATCCGTCCCGCTCTTTTAGGGTCAGCTAACCAAGCAGTCGGTGATTAAAAATGTGGCAGAGCGAGGCAACTGCCATTATTTTGCCGCAAGGCTGACATTTCACCTTTTATCTCAAACCGTTAGGTGATCACGTCAGATTTCGTACCGTCGTCATCTTTTGTTCGCTAAATGGGAACGCAAGGGATAGACGGGGCATTGTTTTGCGACACATTAACCGATACGTGTCAAAAAATGGTGCGGTGCACAATACCGGCATTGAGCACAAACAAGAGTTTGGCGGAGTAGCTGAAGTGTCACTTCTGCAGATCTACTTTAGAGCGCTGGGTTATCTGGCTGCCGACAAGAAGCGCGTCGCGCTGATCTGCGGCGCCAATATCGCGCTGGCTGCGATCGCAATCCTCGAGCCGATCCTGTTGGGCCGGGTCATCGGCGCCATCTCTGAAAAGGGCCCGGTGTTTTCGACGCTTGCCGTCTGGGCAGCGCTCGGTGTGTTCAACGTCATAGCCTTCGTGCTGGTGGCGCGCGGCGCCGACCGCTTCGCCCATGCCCGTCGCTCGGAAGTGCTTTGCCAGTCCTTCGAACGCGTCATCACCATGCCGGTCGCCTGGCATCATCAGCGCGGCACCTCCAATTCGCTGCACACGCTGCTGCGCGCCATCGAGACCCTGTTCAGCCTCTGGCTCGAATTCATGCGCGTGCATCTGTCGACGGCCATCGCGCTGGTGCTTCTGGTGCCGACCGCGCTTGCCATGGATCTGCGCATGTCCGTCGTGCTGCTTGGCCTCGGCATACTCTACGTCGGCATTGGCCGTATTGTCATGCGCCGCACCAAGTCCGGGCAGACCGCCGTCGAACGTCACTACCACACCGTCTTTGCCCATGTGACCGACTCGGTCAGCAACGTCGCGGTGCTGCAGAGCTACAACCGCATCGGCCATGAGACCGCGGCGCTGAAGCGTTACGTCAAGGATCTGCTCGACGCGCAGAACCCCGTGCTCGACTGGTGGGCGATCGCCAATGCGCTGAACCGCCTGTCGTCGACGATCTCGATGATGATCGTGCTCTCAATTGGCGCTTATCTCGTGACCCGTGGCCAGCTGCGCGTCGGCGATGTCGTCGCCTTCACCGGCTTTGCCGGAATGCTGATTGCCCGTCTCGACCAGATGTCGGCCTTCACCAGCCAGATTTCCGAGGCGCGCGCCAAGCTCGAGGATTTCTATCGCCTTGAAGACTCGGCCGCCGACACCGCCGAGCCGGACGGCCTGCGCGAGCTGACCAACGTCACCGGCCATGTCCGCTTCGAGGATGTCAGCTTCGAGTTCGCAAATTCCGGCCACGGCATCGAGAACGTTTCCTTCGAGGTCCAGGCTGGCCAGACGGTCGCCATCGTCGGCCCGACCGGCGCCGGCAAGACGACGCTGATCAACCTGTTGCAGCGTGTCTTCACGCCGTCGAGCGGCCGCATCCTGATCGATGGCATCGACACCAGGACGGTGACCCGCAAGTCACTGCGCCACTCGATCGCCACCGTCTTCCAGGACGCCGGCCTGCTCAACCGCTCGATCGAGGACAACATCCGTGTTGGCCGCGCCGATGCGAGCTATGACGAGATCCACGCTGCCGCCGTCGCCGCGGCCGCGCAGGACTTCATCCTCGCCAAGAGCGGCGGCTACGACACCGTCGTCGGCGAGCGCGGCGGCCAGCTTTCCGGTGGCGAGCGCCAGCGCATCGCCATTGCCCGCGCGGTCCTGAAGGACGCGCCGATCCTGGTGCTTGACGAGGCGACCAGCGCGCTCGACGTCGAGACCGAGGATCGCGTCAAGGATGCGATCGACGAGCTGCGCCGCAACCGCACCACCTTCATCATCGCCCACCGCCTGACCACGGTCCGCGACGCCGATCTCGTCGTCTTCATGGACAAGGGCAGGGTGGTCGAGATGGGCGGCTTCACCGAGCTGTCGCTGCGCAACGGTCGCTTCGCCAGCCTGCTGCGCGCCGGCGGCCTGCTCAACGACGAAGAGGTCCGCCGCCTCAGCCGTACGGTCACCGAAGCGGCGTAACTCAGCGCCTTCCTTCTCCCCTTGTGGGAGAAGGTGGCCGAGCGAAGCTCGGTCGGATGAGGGGTGTTCCAGAGAACGCCAACGCCTCACTTCGCTGGAACACCCCTCATCCGTCTCGGCGCTAACGCGCCGATCCACCTTCTCCCACAACGGGAGAAGGAAGAAACCTGCGACACTCCCCGATTGCCCCAGACCCATCGCCGGTCTATTTAAGTCGGCATGAGCGACACCACTTCACGCCTTGCGGGCTGGACCGATCTCGCCAACCCGACGCGCTTCGTCGGGCTGGCCGACAAGGTCATTCCGTGGCTGGCAGGGATAGCCACGATCCTGCTCGTCGTCGGCCTCTATATGAGCTTCACGGCGCCGGAAGACTTCCAGCAGGGCATCACGGTGCGCATCATGTATATCCATGTGCCTTTCGCCTGGCTCGCCATGATGTGCTACACGATCATGGCGATCGCGGCGCTGGGCACACTGGTCTGGCGCCATCCGCTGGCCGACGTCGCGCTGAAATCGGCCGCCCCGATCGGTGCCACCTTTACAGCACTTGCGCTGATCACAGGTTCCATCTGGGGCAAGCCGATGTGGGGCACTTGGTGGGTGTGGGACGCGCGGCTGACCTCGGTCTTCGTGCTCTTCCTGATGTATCTCGGCATCATCGCGCTGACCCGCGCGCTGGACGATGCCGGCCGCGCCGGCTGGGCAGCCGCTATCATCACGCTGGTCGGCTTCATCAACATCCCGATCATCAAATTCTCGGTCGACTGGTGGAACACGCTGCACCAGCCGGCCTCCGTCTTCCGTCTCGGCGGCCCGACCATCGATCCTTCGATGCTGTGGCCGCTGGCCATTATGGCGCTCGGCTTCACCGTGCTGTTCTTCGCGCTGCATCTGATGGCGATGCGCACGGAGATTTTTCGGCGGCGGGTGACCGCGATGCGTAGGGTCGCGGCCAGGCAGGCCGACAAGCGCGATGTGGCGGCGCGCTGATCTTGTTTGCCGTCCGAATTGCAATCGAAACGGCCGCCATGCCTGCTGACATCTTAATTAGCAGGCGCTGGTATGTTGCGGTGCGACAACAAGGATTTTAAAGATCGCCCCCGACCTCGCTTGTGCTCTTGACATCCCGACCCGTGAGTAAGCTGGATATCAGCCAGGGGTTGTGGCGAGGGATTCGATAATGAAACTGTGTCTGCTGACTGGCGTGTCCGCGATTGCACTGGCGCTCGGCTGGAGTTCGGCCTATGCCGCCGACGCGGTCGTCGACGTTCCTGTGGCGCAGGATCTCTGGTACGTCACGCTGTTTGGCGGCGCCAGCTTCCCCAACCACGTCAATACGGACTTCAGCAACGGTGGTGTGCTTCCCGGTGGGGCAGTTTCGCTTGATCTTGACACCGGGTTCGTGATTGGCGGCGTTGTCGGCCGGCGCATCAACGATGTGTTCCGCGTCGAAGGCGAACTGTCCTACGCGCGCTACAAAGCAAGTTCGTACGAGTACGAAGGAATATCGCTGGACGCGACCGGCAATTTGTCGGCTACCTATCTGCTGGCCAATGTCTGGGCCGATGTCGCGCATCTTGGCGATGCCAAGCTTTATGTAGGCGGCGGCATCGGCGCCGCCTATGTTACCGCCGATACGACTTTTAACGGTGGGCCCTACGGCTATGGGCATGGCGGATGGGGCCTCGCCGGCCAGATAGGCGCCGGCGTCACCTATGCGGTGACGCAGAATGTTGACCTTGATTTCGGCTACCGTTTCAAGGCCGTCTCGGGCGTTGACTTTGATGACAAAGGCACCGGTACAGACGCAAACGGCAAGTTGTACTCCCACAATCTCCAGCTTGGCGTTACGATCAAGTTCTGATTTGGTGAGCGTGTCGCATGCCGCGACCGGAATTTGACGGATGCCGCTTCTGCCGCGTCGGCAACCCCTGGGTCTGCCGGCAGTAACCCCGATATCGCTTCCATCCGCCGGTGAGCCGGCGGAGCGGACATTGCAGCGCGGCATCGACCTGCAGAGACGCAAGCTGTTTCGCGAAGCCGAGTATTGCTACCAGACGGTGCTTCGCTCGCAGCCCAAAAACGCCATGGCGCTCAATCTGATGGGCACGCTGGCCATCGAGGCCGGGCACAACAAAATCGCGATCGATTATATGGAAAAGGCGGTCAAGCTGGATCCCGGCAACGCCATCTTCCGCAACAATCTCGGCAATGCCTACAATCTCACCGGCAATGTTGAGCGGGCGCGCAAGCACCTCAGGAAAGCGGTCGAGCTTGACGGCAGGCTTGTCGAGGCGCTGTGCAATCTCGGCCGCTCCTACCGCAATGAGTTGGAGGGCGGCGTCGCCGAAGGTTTCTATCGGCGGGCGCTCGCAATCGACAACCGGTCGCTGACGGCGCTTGTCGGCCTGGGCGATCTGCTCACCGACATGGGCAGGCAGGCCGAAGCGGTCGAATGCTTCAACAGCGCTCTTGAGATCGACCAGGCCAGCGTGGAGGCGCTTGCCGGCCTGGCGCTGGCGCGCAAATCGGTCAAGGACGATCCGGCCCTGGATCTGGTGCTGGCGCGCCTGGATCTGCCGATAACGACCGACAGCGAGCGCGTTTCCCTGCATCACGCCGCCGGCAAGATGCTCAATGACCAGCGCGAATACCGCCTGGCCATCGGTCATTTCGCCAAGGCCAAGGCAATCGCCGGCAATGATTTCGACATTGCCGAGCATACGCGGCTTTACGACAGCTTCGTCGATACTTTCGACGCCGGCTTCTTCGCGGCGCGGCCGAATCTGGGGAATCCATCGCGGCGCCCGGTCTTCATTGTCGGCATGCCGCGATCAGGCACGACGCTGACCGAGCAGATATGCGCCAGTCATCGCGATATCCATGGCGTTGGTGAATTGCCGACCATTCGCGCCCTGGCCGGCGAGCTCGGCTTCGACCAGCTCGACCCGGCGGTTTTCACCAAGGCCATGGCGGCGCTCACCCCGGCCAAGGCGAGAGAGCTCGGCTCGAAATATCTGGACTATCTCAACACGCGCGACCGCAAGGCCAAGCTCGTCGTCGATAAGATGCCGCATAATTTCGAGCTCTTGGCCTTCATCAGCCTCATTCTGCCGAATGCCCGCATCATCCATTGCCGCCGCGACCCAATGGACAATTGCACGTCCTGCTTCATGCATAATTTTTCCGAGTCGCATGGCTACAATGCCGACCTGACCAAGCTTGGGCAGTATTATCGGCAGTATGACCGCCTGATGCGCCATTGGGCCGAGGTCATCCCGCTGGCCATCCATGACATGCCCTATGAGGAAACGGTCGCCGATCTGGAAAACCGTGCCCGCGGGCTGATCGCGTTCCTCGGGCTGGAATGGGACGAGGCCTGCCTGCGGTTCCATGAAACCGACCGCACGGTGCGCACACCCAGCCGCTGGCAGGTGCGCCAGCCGATCTATTCGTCCTCGGTCGAACGCTGGAAGCTTTACGGCGACGCCCTCGATCCGTTGAAAGCGGCGCTCGGCCCGATTTTGCAATCCTGATTCAGCTCCGGTTGAGCGATCTCATGCTCATCCCATCCGCCCGCGCGCTGCCACCGGCAGTGTCTGCAGCACCTTATCGCGGTCGATCAGATGCACCTGGTCGAACAAATTCGTCACCACGCAGCAATGGTCGGGCACGACCCGCACGCGCTGGCCGATACGCAAAGCGGCGGTGCCCGAGAGCGTGACTGTGCCATGTTCTTCGCTCAAGCCCGTGACGCGGGCGCCCGGTAGCCCCAGCAACTCGCCGAACTCGGGCAATCCCAGCGTGTCGGAGGACAGCGCCTTGCTGCCGCTATCGAGGATGGCGCGGGTCGCCGTCGGATGGCTGACCACCGTGGCAAGCACCGTCAGCGCGCAGTCGTCCAGCGTGCCGACGCCTTTGGCGACCTGATAGCGGTCCATGTAAATATAGGTGCCTGGCCGGTATTCGGTGACGACGCTGTCTTCACCCGAGCGCCACATATCCGGCGTGCCGCCGCTGGAGATGCGCTGGCATGCGAGGCCAGACGCTGCCAGCGCATCGCGCGCGGTCCTGAGCCACGCTTCCGCCTCGGCGGCGCGGCCGGCGGCCGGATAGGTCATCAGCCCGCCGAAGGCGAGGCCTTTGGTCTGGTCGATCACTTTCGCCAGCGCCAGCGCCTCGGTCGGGCTCTGCACGCCGCAGCGGCCCATGCCGGTGTCGCATTCGACCAGCACCGACAGCGGGTGGCCGGCATCGGTGAAGGTGGCGGCAAGGCCTTCGAGCGTCTCGTGGCTGTCCGCCGTCACCGACAGCGTGACGCGGCCATGCAGCGCTTTCAGCCGCTCCAGCTTGGCGCGGCCGAGGATGTTGTAGGGCAGGAAAATATCGTCGAGTCCGGCATCGGCCATCACCTCGGCCTCGCCGATCTTCTGGCAGGTGATGCCGACGGCGCCGGCCGCCACCTGTTTCTTTGCCCAGTAAGGCAGCTTGTGCGTCTTGATATGTGGTCGAAGCTTCAGCCCATGCGCATCGGCATGCGCCTGCGCCTTTTTGATATTGGCTTCGGCGCGCGCCGCATCGATCACAACCGCCGGCGTGTCGAGGTCGTCTATGCTTGGCATGAAATCACCGTCCAGGGCACGCCTCCCGAACGGTCAGCCCGTTTGAGATCAGGACATGCGTTAAGTCAAATCAGTTGGGTTTATGGCCTCGATCCGGTTGGATGTCACGGGCCACGACGGTCAGGTCGTGGCGACAGCGGTCGGTCCTGATCGTCGACCTGGCAACAACATCCTTGCTGGCTTTGTAAGTCGACGCTGCCCTCATTGCCCTGCCGGGCATTTCTCCCCGTATAGTGACGGGGAGAAAGGGCGTGTCGCGTCGGGTTTCGCCGATCGCCGGCGTGGCGCGGAGTAGCCTTCTCCCCGTTTACGGGGAGAAGGTGCCCGAAGGGCGGATGAGGGGTAACACTGACACTTCCAAGATATGGAAATCTTCCTACCGCGCGTATTTATCCGCCTTGCGGTTGCCAAGCAGCAGCTTGCGCTCCAGATGCGCGCGCAGCTCGCCGTAATAGGCGGTCAGGAACGCCTTTGAATCGATCGGCTCGACCCTGGCGTTGATCTTGCGGGCGATCGTTTCCGCCACCGCTTTCAGCGCGTGATAGTCGTCGCGGCGCAGCACTTCCTCGAGTTTCTGCAATTCGGCGATGCCGTAGGCGTCGAGCTGTGCCGGGCTGAACTGGAAGCGGGCCGCGAACGGATCCTTGCGCTGCGAAAGATCCTCGACCAGCGCCATTTTCGGCACCTCGACAACCCATGTGCCGGCGAGCAGATCGCCGATCCTCAGCCGGTCGCGGTTGAAAAGCGGGAACAGCGAAAACAACAGCGCCCATACCAGGCCGAAGATGGTCGACAGCGTGTCGGCAAAACCGGCACTGCCCCTGGCCGCGACGATCGACAGCGGCAGGAAGACCTCGATCTCGAGCATCAGATTGCGCGCGATGACCTGATCGATGGTGAGGCCGGCGCCGCTGCGCGACGCCACCCGGATCCCGACCATCCGCTTGCCGGGCGTGGCGGCCCGCCGTCCGGCTTCAAAGGCAATGAAATAGACGTTGCGCAGAAAGAAGATGAAGATGATCCAGACGATGAACAGCGGCTGCGCATCCTGGAGGCCAAGCCCGGCCAGACCGAAGATGATGACCAGGGAGACGACCACGGCCGCGATGACGATAATGACCACGTCGAGCAGGAAGCCAGACGCGCGCGTTCCGGCATCCGCAAGCTTGACGCGCAGGTCCACGCCTTCGGGCGTGACCAGAGGGCGGATCAGCGCTGCCGGATCCCGGGTCTTCGCGGGCTCAGCTTTCGCCATGCCGCACCATCCGCAAGAGATAGAAATAGCAAATCCAGAACGCCAGCATGCCGCCGCCGATCGAGTAGCGGGCGATGTCGCTGGTGATCGTCTGCCGACCGATGCCTTCGAGCAGGCCGGCAAACAGCAGCATGATCGTGACGCCGACCATGGCGGTGGCGGCCACGCGCCCGGCCTGCGCCGCGGCCGCCATGCGCGTCAGTTCGCCCGGGAAGGCGATGCGCGTGCCGATGCGCATGCCGGCCGCACCCGCGATCGCGATGGCGAACAGCTCCGTCGTGCCGTGGATGGAGAGCCAGCCGCCAAGCTCGAAGCCCAACCCTTTGGCGGCGTAGATCTGGAAGATTGCGCCGAGCATGCAGCCGTTCATCAGGATGATCAGCACGCTGGGCACGGCAAAGGCGAAGCCCAGCGCGAAAGCCAGGATCGACACCTGCGTGTTGTGGGTGAAAAGAAGTGCTGCAAAGCCCGACAAAAAATTGTGGTCGCCGCCGTAAAGAACGCTGCGCAGCATCTCGGCCGAGGAATCCGGATTGCGGCCGCCGGCGAGGCTTGGCGGGATGATGGCGTCATACCAGCGCTTGTCGGTGGCGACCAGCCAGTAACCGGCTATGGCGCCGATGACGGTGAGCCCGACCGATGTCCAGACCTCGCGCCACAGGTCACGGATCGCGCCCGGCCAGTCGCGCAGGAAGAAATCGCCGATACGCGACCGCATGGTTCGCCGCGCGCCGTAGAGATAGAAATAGCCGCGCAGGCACAGCGACTCCAGATAGGCGATCAGCGCATTGTCGAGCGAGGTCGCGCGCGCCACTGACAGCGACGACAGCGCCGAGCGGTAGAGGAGCGGCAGCGACAGCAATTCGTCTTCCGACAGTGCGCGCGGCGCGCGCTTCTCGACGCGCGCCAGCAACGCCTCGAAAGCCTTCCAGTCGGCCTCGCGCTCCTTGCGGAAGCTTGCCAGCGACTGGCGCACGGCGTCGGTGCCGACAGACAGCGTCATAAGAGGTCCTCCTCCTTGAGCTGGATGTAGCGTTCGACGAGCGCCGGACCGAGCCGGTTGTGGTCGGCCTCGATGACATGCGCGCCAAGCAGGCGCAGCCTGCCGATCACCACTTGCCGCTGCCTGAGCAGATCGCCTGCGGTGACGGAACGGGCGACGTCCTCAGGCGTCGCCGGCGCCATGTCGGCCAGCGTCTCCAGCTCGACATCGCGCATCAGCATGAACAGCACCAGATGCCGCTCGGTCAGCCGGCCGACAGTGCGCAGCATCAATTCGGCGCTGATCGGATCGACGAAGTCGGTGAAGACGATGACCAGCGAGCGCCGGTCGAGCTTCGCCGACAGCGTCGTCAGCGCCAGGGTGAAATTGGTCTCCTCGGTCGAATAGTCGATCTCGGCGGCGCGCTTCTGGATCATGGTGAAGCTCGGCGAGCCGCGCACCGCGCCGCTCGAGACGCGCGGCCGGGCGTCGAAGGAAAACAGGCTGACGAGGTCGCCACCCTTGAGCGCGATGAAGGCCGATAGCAGGGCCGCCGTCACCGCGCGGTCGACCTTCGGCACGCCATCGACCGGCTCGCACATCAGGCGGCCAGAGTCGATTGCGAGCACGATGTTGTTGTTCTCCTCGACGCGGAATTCGCGCGCGAGCAGCTTGCCGTGGCGGGCGCTGCGCTTCCAGTCGATCATGCGCCGGCCCATGCCGGGCTGGTAATCCTTCAGCGATTCGAATTCACGGCCCTGGCCGGCGCGTTTCTGCGCATGGCCATCGGCAAGGGTCGAGCGCTGCAAGAGCGTGATCGCTTCGTCGCGCGCGCTGTTGACATTGGGCAGCACCGCCACCTTGCGCTCGACCGGCAGCACGGCCTGGTTCCAGACCAGCCCGAACGGTCCCTGCCAGCGCAGCCACAGGCGGTCGAAGCTGGCGATGCCGCGTCTCACCGCATCGAATTCGAGATCGAGCGTGCCGCCATTGGTCGGCAGCGCGCCGCCGGTGCCTTTGACCGGCGCCAGCCGCTGGTCATGCCCGACGCGCGCCTGCAGGCGCCGCAGCTTGGCGCCGAGACCCGCCGCGATATGCAGCGTGAAGCGCCCGCCGATGCCGACCACCGGCGGCGCCGACAGCGTCGCGTTGAGCGAGGCGCGGCCGCGCCCGGCCGCAGCATCGACCGCCAGGAAAGCCAGCAGCACGCAGATCCACAACAGGCCGAGATACCAGACATGCGGCAGCACGAGCGCGATCAGGAAGGCGGGGATTGCCCCCGCCGCCGCTGCCCACACTGCGCGCCCGCTCGGATAGATCAACGCGGCGCTTCCGTCTGGTCGACGAGGTCGGAGACAATCTGCTCGACCAGCCTTCCGTCGATCTGTGCTGCCGGCGAAAGCACAACGCGGTGGCGCAAGGCCGGCACCGCAAGCGCCTTGACGTCATCGGGGATGACATAGTTGCGCCCGTCGAGCGCCGCCCGGGCGCGCGCCGCGCGCGCCAGCATGGCGCCCGCGCGCGGGCTGGCGCCGACCTCGAGGTCCGGGCTTTCGCGCGTGCGGCGCACCAGGGCGGCGATATAGCCGACGACATTGTCGACCAGCGTGACCTCGCCGACCGTGGCCAGGGCCGCTTCCAGCGTCTTGCCGTCGGTCTGCGCGGTGATGCCATATTGCTTGATGTCGTGCGAGGCCGAGCCGCCGCCATGGTTGACGATGATGGCGCGCTCTTCCTTGAGGTCGGGATAGCTCACCCGGTGCTTGAACAGGAAGCGGTCGAGCTGCGCTTCGGGCAGCGGATAGACGCCCTGGTGCTCGATCGGATTCTGCGTCGCCACCACCATGAAATTCGGGCCGAGCGAATGGGTCGTGCCGTCGAAGGTCACGGCATGCTCCTGCATGGCCTCGAGAAGTGCTGCTTGCGTCTTCGGCGGCGTGCGGTTGATCTCGTCGGCCAGCAAAAGGTCGCAGAAGATCGGGCCGCGCGTCAGCGTGAACTGCCCGGTCTGGAAATTGTAGATGTTGGAGCCGACGATATCGCCGGGCATCAGGTCCGGTGTGAACTGGATGCGCCCGTAAAGCACGCCGAGCGCCTGCGCGAAGCAGCGCGCCGTCATGGTCTTGGCCGTGCCCGGCGGTCCTTCGAGCAGGATATGCCCGCCGGCAAACAGCGCCGTCAGCATCAGGTCGACCGTGTCACGCTGCCCGGTGATCGCTTTGGCCACTTCGTCCCTGATCGCCTTCGCCAGGGCTTTCACTTCATCGACGTTCACCAAGCCTCCTTGCCGTCCAGTCATGCAGCTGTTCAGCTGCTTCATGCATTGCGGCCAAATTGTTGGAATCGTTCACTGCTTTGTAGCGCTGCGTGAAGCCATGCGTCTCGCTTTTGTCGCGGGAATCGAGCCAGCGGTCGAGCGCCTCGCTTGGCAGTCCCTGCGGCGCGCCGAGCAGGGCGCCGGCGCGCTGGCGCATCAGCGCCGCGTAGCGGTCGCCGAGCCCGTCGAGCCGGCCGGCGCGTCTCAGAAGCATTGCCGTCGTGTCGACCAGCGCGCGCTTGCCGAAGGCGATGGCGCGCCCTTCGGCGCGTGGCGGCCCGAAGCGGCCGAGCCCATGCAGGAAGGCAAGGGCGGCCGCGATCAGCACCGACAATGTCAGCGCCAGGAAGGGCGGCTCGATCAGAAGCTTGGCCAGATCGTAGTTCTGGCCGATGCCGTGCGCGGTCAGGTCGAACATCACCGCGCCTTTGCTCGGCTCCAGCATGGCGATCATGTCGAGCGCGGCGGCGGCCTTCTGCTCGTCGGCGAGCGCCGCGTTGTTGATGAAGTCGGGGTCGGTCAGGATGTAGAACGGCTCTTTGTCCAGCTCGGTGAGGATCGCCCGGCCATCGCCGGCCGCGATCAGCGGATGCTCGTCCGCCACCCATTGCAGCTCATCCGGCGCGGCCACCATGCGGCCGCCGATATCGACCTGCGAGACCGTGCTCTTCGGCTCGCCGAGCTTCGCCTTGGCAATACGCCCGAGCCAGTCGTTGACGACGCTGTTGGGCAGTCGCCCGATCTTTTCCTCCCAGCCCTCACGACCACCCAGCAGGGGAAAGGTCTGCCATTTGGGCAGCACGAACAGCGTGTCCTTGCCAGAGCGCAGCTTGACGATGCGCTCAAGCGCGGCCGGGTCGCTGTCCGGGGCAATGGTGACGATCAGCAGGAACGTCGATGCCAGAGGAGACTCCAGGTCCTTCTCACTCCGTTCCATCGGCGGCGCCTGGCCGTTGGTGAGTTTCAGCCATTCGACCAATCCGGCATAGCCGGTGCCGCCTTTGGAGAGCGGCGTCGCGCCGCCTTCGGGCTGCCGGAAATCGGGCGCGTAGGTCGATAAAAGGAAGAACCCGGCCGCCGCCAGCAGGCTGGCGAAAATGCCCCAGAACAGCGTCTTGCGGTTGAACGGCTCCTGTGCAGCCTCGACCGGTTGCGCGCTCATGCCCAGCCATCCCGGAAGGCGAAACGCTCATAGGCGCCGCGCGCCTGCCGCCAGCCCTCGACGCCGACCGGGCGGCGGGCAAACAGCGCGGCCTCGACGATGCGCGCGATCTCGCTGAAGGCCACGCGGGGCCGGCTCGGGATCGAACTCGCGGCGGCGATATCGCGCGCGGTAAGCGACGGACGCAGGAAATCGGGCAGGCGGGAGGAGATATCTGCGACGCTGCGGCGCAACAGAAGATGCACCGCCTGGTCATATTCGCCGCGCGCGGCGAGCGAATCGGCTTCGGAGAGCAGGATCTGGGCCGCCTCGGCGTCAGGCCGCCATTCCTCCTTCGCCTCGGCCTCCTTGTGTTTGCGCCACCACGGCAATTGCCAGGCGACGCCCTTGGCTTCGAGCGCGAGCAGGAGAATGATGATCGCGGCGGCGATGATGACCGCGCCCCAGAACATATAGATCATATAGGGGCCAACCTTGCCGAGCCCGTCCAGCAGCGGCTTCAGCCATTCCGGCGGTTCGGGCCGCACATGGGAGGGCAGGGCAAACTGGATCGAATCATCGGTGAGCAGCTGCTTGTGCAACTGCGCCAGCCGTCCGGCCTCTTCCGTCACTGCGGCTGCCACCCGCGCGTTCCCCCTGCAACCTGCGGTTCGGCGCCGACACTGGCAACATGCCAAGGCAATTGCAAGCCGCGCCAACCGCAAGTATCAATCTTGGCGATTTATACTTTCCAATTTTAGCTATTCATTAGCAGGGAAATATAAGATGGCGGCGACCACAAGCGGCAGGTCCGAGCGGTTCAGCACCGGCCGGGTGTTCAGCAACACGTTTTCGGTTATCGGCCGCAGCTTCGGTCCGCTCGCCGTGATCGTCGGCTTGTTCTCGGCGCTACCGACGTTGATCTACAATTACTGGAACCTCACCCAACTCGCCAGGATTGGGCAGGCCGCGGGTGCCGCCGCTTTTCAAAGCCCGGCCGCGATGAACTTTGCGAGGGGAACGGGTGTTGCCAGCCTGGTGTTTCTGGTGCTTGGTTTTCTCGCGCAGGCAGCTTTGGTGCGCTTGACCGTCGAGAACCTCAACGGCAGGCGCCCCTCGATCGGCGACTGCATCCAGATCGCGCTGCGCAGGTTCTTTCCCATGCTCGGGATCGGCGTCATCGTCTTTCTCGTCTTCTTGCTGGCCGCGATCGTGACGGCTATCGCCTTTGTGGTCTTTTCCTTCGGCGGAGTGTTCATCGCGGGAATCGCCGGGTCTGCCGTGGCATTTGTTCCAGCGGTAATGTGGTTGATCAGCATTTCGGTTTCGATACCGGTCGCGGTTCAGGAAAGGCTCGGCGTGTTCGGGTCGATATCGCGTAGCCGAGCGCTGACCAGCGGAAGCCGTTGGCCGATCTTCGGCGTTCTGGTGATCATCGGCATTGCGGCGGTGCTGATACAGATAGTGCTCTCGCTGGTGTTCAGATTTGCCTTGGCCTCGACCAGCGGCCTCACCGGCACCGGGATAATCTTCGGAACGATCAGCGGCAGCGTGATGTCGAGCGTGTTCTCGGCGGTGATTTCGGTGGCGATCGCTGTCACCTATGTCGAGCTGCGCCAGGTCAAGGAAGGAACCAGTGTCGACGAGCTGGCCGAAATCTTCTCTTAAGCCGGTTGGCGGGTTGAAAGGGCGCCCATGGCCTCAGCGGCTTTGAACACGGCCGACCGGTTCCGCATCGGCCGTGTGTTCCACGACAGCTTTGCGGTCGTCGGCCGCAATTTCGCGCTTTGCGCCGGGCTGGCCTTGCTTTTCTCCGGCCTGCCGCGGTTCGTGATCCAGTTTCTGGTGATAAAGTCGATCGTCCACTTTGTGCGGTATTCGCCGCAGCACATTGCGTTTGCGATCACTGCCGGATTGGTCTCGCTGGTCATGGCCGCCGTCCTGCAGGCGGCTTTGGTGCGCGTCGCCATCGACGACCTGAATGGCAAGCGGCCGGCGTTCGGCGACTGCATTGGCACTGCTATTTTGCTCCTGCTGCCGACGATCGGCATTGCGCTGCTGACAACGGCCGGCGCCGCCCTGGCGCTGCTCCTGCTGGTCGTGCCGGGCGTGATCCTGTTCCTACGCTGGTCCGTCGCGGTTCCGGCGCTGGTGCAGGAGCGGGCGGGCGTGTTCGGCTCGATTGCGCGCAGCACAGAACTGACCAAGGGCAGCCGCTGGCCGCTGTTCTGGCTTTGGATAGTCATGATCGTTGCGGCAATGGCCATCCAACTGGCCCTGGCCCGCATCATGCCGGCGCTCGACCCCATCGCGGCGATAGCGCTGGACGCGGTGATCAGCGCGCTTGTCTACATGCTGACATCGATCGCGCCGGCCGTCTGCTACGTCGAATTGCGCCGGGTGAAGGAAGGCACCAGCGTCGAGGATCTGGCGGAGATCTTCTCCTGAGGATGAAGCCGCCTCGCTTGGTCGGGCGGCCGGGATCTCAGTGACAGCAACTATCCCCAGATTGCACGACCGTCCGGCACAGGCAGGACGAGGTGATCGGCACATCCGCCTTGGCGACCGCCGCTGCAAGCTTGGCTTGCAGCGCCGGCAACTCATCCTTCTCGCCGCGCCGCTTCAAACATTCGACCAGCCCATGCAGCGCCCAGGCGTTGTTCGGGTGCTGGGCGCAGCGTTGCACAGCATTGCTTAAGCCGAGATCGTCGCGATAGACCTGCTCGGCCTCCACCGCGTGGCCCTGGTCGAGCAGGAGTGCTGCCAATGCATGGCGCGGCGGATGCATCCAGGCCCAGGGCTCGGTGTAGGAGAGATTGTCGTCAAGCTCGACCGCGCGCCGCAGATGCTCGTAGGCCTGGTCGTGGCGTCCCTGGTGATAGGCAAGCTCGCCATCGAGCAGTGCGGCGCCGACGCCAAGTGAGGCGCGCGTCGGGTTGCTGAGGAAGCGACGCTCGGGAGAAATGAGGTCGATTTGCCGGCTAAACAAATCGCGTTCGCGCTCCGCCGCCGCGAATTGGCGCAGCGTCGCGTGGGCGACGCCCTTGGCATAATGCTGCATGGCGCTCGTCAGGACATAGAGCTCCGGCTCGCCATTCATCGGTTCGTCGATGATCTCGCGCCAGCGGCCGAAGCGCACCTGAACATGCGATCGCATCGCATGATAGCCTTCCACCGTCTGGGTCAGCTTCGGTCGTTCGCTGATGCTGACCACGTCGCGCGTCACCAGGCTGCGCACCTTGTCCGCGGCCCAGATCGCCGGGCGGTACTGTCCAAGGAACATGCAGGTGAACATCATCAGGTGCAGGTCGTGGCAGCAGCCGAGCAAATAGTAGGTCGGCTCGCCGGCATAGGCGAGATAGAGGTCGTTGGCGCGCACCGCCTTTTCGCTGGCGAGCTTTGCCTTCTCGTACTCGCCGCAAAGCACATGGATGTGCCCCGGCATATGGTTCATGTGGCCGGCATCCGGGCACATGGTGCCCAGCCGTTCCGCCGAGCGAATGCCGCGCTCGGGCTGCGTCGACATTTCGAGCAGATGGATGTGGAGATGCAGGGCGGCCGGATGCGGCGTCGCGCCAGCCTCGTCCGACAGCCGAATCGAGCGCTCGCAAATCTCAAGCGCCTCGAGCACGTCCGAATTCGGCGCCGGCTCGCCGGTCTTGAGGTTCCACAGCCGCCGCACCGTGCGCATCATCAGCGCCTCGACGGTCAGCACCATCACGTCATGGTCGTCGGGGAACTCGCGATAAACCCGCCGCATCGCGGCGGCATAGGCGTTGTCCCACTGCTCGAATTCGGCTGGGCTTACGCCACGCGGCTCTTGAAAGCGTGTTGTCAGCGCCTCGATCAGCCGCTGCTCGACCGGACTGGCGCTCGCCGCGTTGGCGCGCGCCAGCTGCACATGTTCGAAGCAACGTTTGGCGACTTGATCGGCCTCGGCCTTGCCATGTTCCTTCCAGGTCAGATTGTAAAAAGGTCCGGCGGCATAAGCGATGCCCCAATGCACGAAGGCGCAGCCGGGATCGGTCTGCAATGCCTTCTCGAAGCATTTTATGCCTTCCTCGTGATTGAAGCCGTAACACCAGTTCAGCCCGATATCGAACCAGCGCTGCGTCTCGGCCGAGGACGTGGAGATAGGACGGCGATAGGTGCCGAGGTCGAAGTGATCCATGCGTGATTGCTTCTCTTACTGCGAGCCGTCGCGGGCCGGCGAGACGCAATCTGAGCCGAAAGGCAATCGCTTGGCAAATGCAAACGGCAGGCGGGGCTCACTTTGAACCACGCCTGCCGATGGCGCCTGGGAGGATCAGGACTCCAACCAGACAGTCTCGAAATGCTGCTCGAGCGCCTGGTGCTGCACGCAGCCATGCACGCGCTTGCGGTAGGTGCGGTAGACCGAACGCCAGTAGGGTTGGATGATGATGCCGCTATCGCGCAAATTCTGCTCGATCTTGGCCATGATCTCCTTGCGCTGTGCCGCATCCGGCGTCGCCAGCGCCTTGTCGAGCAACTCGTCGAACTCCTTGTTGGCATAGGCGCTCTCGTTCCAGGCGCCGCCCGATTTGTAAGCCAGCGCCAGCACCTGGACGCCGAGCGGACGACCCAGCCACTCAGTGCAGGAATAAGGGAATTTCGCCCAGTCGTTCCAGAAGGTGGCGGCCGGCAGCACGGTGCGCTTGATCTTGAGACCGGCCTCGCGGATCTGCGCGGCGATCGCGTCGGCCGTGCTTTTTTGCCATTCGATATCAACCGAGATCAGCTCGAATTCGTGGTCGGCCTTGCCGGCTTCGGAAATCAGCTTCTTCGCCTGATCGACATCGCGCTTGGCGGGGCCGATATCGGCGAATTCCGGATGCATCGGGCCGACATGGTGGTTGTCGGCAGGTTTGCCGCGACCGTCGAGGCCGAGCTTCAGCACCGCCGCATTGTCTACGGCAAGCTGGGCGGCGCGCCGCACCTTGACGTCGTCATAGGGCGCGTTGGCGACATTGAAGCGAGCGACGATGGTCGACCCGGTGGCGATTTCGGAATTCTGCAAACCCATCTTATCGGTCTGCGAGACCGCGTCCGAAGCGGTTTCGTGATCGGTGTCGATCTCGCCGGATTCGAAGGCCGACAGCGTGGCGTTGGGGTCGGAGCCGTAGTCGACCCATTTGATGCCGTCGAGATAGAACTCGCCCTTCCACCACGGCTTGTCCTTGCGCTTCACCTCCGCCCCCGTCTCGGCATCCCAGCTCACCAGCTCGCAAGGACCGGTGGTGATGGCCAAGGCCTTCTTCGGGTCGGCGTCGCCGTCATAGGAGCGGTGCATGATCAGCGCCGGATAATCGGCCATGCCGGCGATCAGCGAGATATCGGGCTTGGGCAGGTTGATCTTGATCGTGTGGTCGTCGACTTTCTGGATGCCGCCATCGACCGCTTTCTTGGTGTCGGCATTGACAAGCGCGCCCATCCGCGCGGCGACCGAGTTGCCGGCGACCGAGGCGTCACACCAGCGGTTGAGATTGTGGATCACGTCGTCGGCGTTGAAGGCGTCGCCGTTCGACCACGTGATGCCTTTGCGGACATGGAGCGTGACGGTCTTCGCGTCGTCGCTGGTCTCCCAGCTTTCGAGCAGCCACGGCTCGAAAGAAAAGTCGGTGTTCCAGCGCACCAGATATTCGTTGCAGTGGCGCGCCACATTCGACATCTCGACGCCGTCGAAGGTGCGCGGATCCTTGAAACCTTTGACGTTCATGGCGACGCGCAACGTGCCGCCGCGCTTCGGCTCCTCGGCGCGGGCAGGCGAGGGCGCCAGCCCACCCAGCGCCAGCGCGCCGGCGGCGCTGACGCCGAAGCCGGCCATCAGCGCCAGATATTCGCGCCGGCTGATCGCGCCCTTCTTGAAATCGTCGGCGATCGGCCTGGCGCGCGGGTGCAGTTTTCTGTCGGTCAGCATGAATTTCATCGTCGTTCCCTCTTTTTGTTGGCGCCTGTCGCTCGAGGCCAGTCAGCGCAATGCGCGGGGCCGGCGACAGGCACGAGGCAACTGACGGCCGGCCGCCGTAAGGCGCGGGGGCGGATGCGACCGCCGGGGGCGTCGTTGCCTGCGGAGGGATGATAGGTCCGCTTTCCACGGCAAAATGTTTGGTTTTCCGCAATTCTCGTGCGCTGTTCCGCAGGAGGTGCAGCCAATCTCCCTCCATGTGGGGAGATGCCCGGCAGGGCAGAGGGGCGCTGTCTCGCCGGCGTCTCAGTCTTGGGCTGATACCTACCGCGCTTCGTCATCCTCGGGCTTGACCGGCTTGACCCGAGGATCCATGCCGTGACCTTCGACATAGAATGCAGCGGAGCGCGCGAGGGGGAGATTGGCGCTCAGCCGCCGGCGCCCAGCTTTGCGATATCGCCAATAATCCTTGCAAACGCCTCCGCCGCTCGGCGCACCGTCATGCGGGCGCGCAGGAAGCTGTGCACCAGGCGCGGCTCCTCGCGCCACACGGCCCGGCCGCCGGCAGCCATGATGCGGTCGCGATAGGCTTCGCCGTCCGACGACAGCGGATCGCATTCGGCAGTGACGATCATTGTCGGCGGCAGGGCGGAGAAATCACGGTCCTTGAGCGGTGAGAAGGCAGGGTCGTCGAGCCGCTGTCCTGGTGCCGAACGGATGCGGCGATAAAAGTCGATATCGGCAAGTGTCAGCAGTGGCGCTTCGGCATGCTCGACATAGGAGCGCCCGGTCTCGTCGCCGCCGAGGCCGGGGTAGATCAGCATCTGGCCGACCGCATGGCGGGGATGGTGCCGTGTTGCCTGGGCCACCGCGGCGGCGAGGTTGCCGCCGGCGCTTTCGCCGCACAGCACGATCGGCAGGCTTGTCGTCGCCGCCGCGTTTTGGAAGATCGCAAGCGCATCCTCGAATGCGGCCGGATGCAGATGCTCCGGCGCCAGCCGGTAGTCGCCGGACAGGACGTCGAAGCCGGTGCCGGCGCAGATTTCGGCGCAGATGTCGTCGTGGCTGTTGAGGTCGCCGAGCACGAAGCCGCCGCCGTGGTAATAGACGACGAGCGCGCGCGCCACCTTACCCGCCATCCGGTAGTGGCGCACCGGGATGGCGCGGCCTTGCGCGGCGACTATGCCGTCGCTGGCGGTGATGCCTTTAGGATAGTGGAGATGGAAGGCCCGGCACATCGCATTGTAGACGGCCCTTTGCTCGGCAATCGGCAACTCGCCGATTTCGGGCGGATAAAGGCTGTTGACCCGATCGATATAGTCCCACAGCGCCGGGTCGAGCCGGGTGGCGTATTCCCCGCGTCCGGCTGTCTTCAACTTGTGGACCGTGCCCATAAGATGCGCCCTCGGTCAGAGCTCGTCGTAGAGCCGGGCCGCGTTCTCGAAGGTGAAGCGCAGCGGCACCGAGCCTTCGACCTGCCACGCGCTCACCGTGTCGCCCGCCATCAGCCGGCAGGCGTCGAGCGTGTTGGTGACGGCGCCGCCATAGAGCCGGTTAGCGAGATTGAGGATGCCGGTCTGGTGCATGGCGGCACTGCCGCTGCCGCAGGCGTCTTTCACCAGAAGAACACGAAAGCCGCGCGCCACCGCATCCTTCACCGTCGCGTCGATACAGGCCTCGGTCCATACGCCGGCAATGATCAGCCACTCGATGCCCGATGCTTTGAGTTTGTCGGCGAAATCGTTCCTGCCGAAGGCGCTCGCCTCCTGCTTGACCAGCATGGCTTCGCCGTTCTTCGGGCCGACCTCGTGGCAGATCGCCGTCAGCGGATCGTCCTTGTCGGAAAAGGCCGACTTGCCGCTGTCGTCCAACGGATGAAAGGGCCGTGCCTCGGCAAGGTCGACGATATAGGCCCAGTGATAGAGCGGAACGAAGTTGCACCGCGCCGCCGCCTGCAGGCGCTGGACGTTGGCGAGGATGTCGGCAAAACCCTCGACCAGATAGCGCTTGTCCTGGCGATGCTCCTCCTGGAGATCGATGAACACCGCGGCCACCGTGCCGCGTCGGATGGAGATGGGGGTTTTCATGCGGATCTGCCTGTGATGGCCAACGCTGCTCGGTTCAGCGAATTGGCGCAAACGGTGGTGATCGGCGGGTGCCTCCCCAGCTTCGTCATCCACGGGCGAAGCAGGAGCGAAGCTCCGTCGCGGAGACCCGAGGATCCATGCCGTGACGTTGGCCAAGTAACACAGCGGAGCAGAATTTGCACAGTGGCGGCGCTCGGGAGTCCCGGCATGGATCCTAGGGTCTGCGCCGCGTCGCTGCGCTCCTTGCTTCGCCCTAGGATGACGACGTCACGGGTGCTGTGGCCAATCTGAAAGCTCTGCGATATCGAACCGAACTCACTGCTGCGCAGCATCAAACTTGCGGCTCCAAAAATGCTTCCTCATAGGGAAAGCGCGACAGCAGCTCTGTGCCGGACTCGGTGATCAGGATCTCGTCCTCCAGCTTGACGCCCTCGCGGCCGCCTTTCTCGCCGATATAGCTTTCGACGCTGACCACCATGCCGGGCACGATGATGCCGTCACGGCCATAGGTTTCGTAATCCATGGCGTGGGCGATGAACGGCGTCTCGCCATGCATGCCGACGCCATGCATCACCGAAGTGTAGCGCTGGTCGACGAAGCGGTCCGGGATCTTCCACGCCTTCTCGGCGATCTCGCGAAAGGCCATGCCGGGCTTCACGATCGAGATGTTGTGCTGCACCTGGTCGTGCGCCATGCGGTAGAGCGACTTCTGGTAGGGCGTCGGCCGGCCCGGGCCGCAACGGAAGGTGCGCGAGAAGTCGGAATAATAGCCGTAGCAGCCGATCGTGTCGGTATCGAGCGCCAGCAACTCGCCGGGCCGGATCTTACGGCCGCTGGCTTCGTTGAACCAGGGGTTGGTGCGCTGCCCGGATGTGAGCAGCCTTGTCTCGATGAATTCGCCGCCCTGACGGATCACTTCGCCATACATGATGGCGAACAGCTCGTTTTCGGAAACGCCGGGCTTGATCGCCTCGCGCACCGCGGCCACCGCCGCTTCAGCGCCCGCCATCGACGCCAGCAGGCATTTCACTTCCTCCGGCGTCTTCACCGCGCGCACGGCGAGAATCTCGCCCTGGCAGTCCTTCACGTCGCAGCCGCGCTTTTCGAGCGCCAAGGCCTGCAGATGGCTGCAGCGGTCGAGGCCGAGTTTCATCGAGCCGCCGCCATGCTTCTTCAGAAGCTCGGTGATTTCATCGGCGAACGGGCCGGCGGTCTCGTCGTCGCGGCCGGAGACCGATGACCAGACCAGCTTCGAGGGCCGCGCCTCGTCGATCGTGTCGAGCACCATCGAGACATGGTAGCTCTGCGGATATTCGAACAACACGACCGGCCCTTCGGTCGGGATGAAGAAATACCGCGTCGAGTTGCGCAGGAAATAGCCGAACATGTTGCGCGAGCCGGTGGCGTAGCGCTGGTTATAAGGGTCGAACAAAACGATGCCGCCATAGCCCGCCTCGCGCATCCAGGCGCGCAGTTTTGCCAGCCGGCCCTTGCGCAGCGCGTCGGCATCGATGAAGGACGGCTCGGTGTCGGAGAGCCACATGCCGCCGGCGGGATCGGCCGCCGCCGGGTGGCGCATGCGGTCCTTGAAGTCCACATCCTGCGTGCTGTCGGGGTCGAATACGACGATGCTCATGGAGTTCTCCTGATGCGGAGACCATGGGCTATGCGTCAAAGGAAGTGTGTGCGGATTCCCGCAGGTGTTGTGCCAGATGCCGCATCAACGGCGTCGTCATTCTAGGGCGGAGCAAGGAGCGAAGCGACGCGCGCAGACCCTAGAATCCATGCCGTTACATCGATCCGAGAACGCAGCGGTGCAGAAAATCCTCGCTGGCGTGGCGCTACCAGTTCTGCACCGCCGAGACGCTCTCAGGTCGCGGCATGGATCCTAGGGTCTGCGCTCCGCTGCGCTCCGCTGCGCTTCGCTTCGCCCTAGGATGACGAAGTAACGTGGAGCCGCACCACTCCCCCTAATGCCGCCGCATCGCCTTCGGCGCGTGCCCGTGCTCCTCGCGAAACGCTCTCGCAAAACTCGACATCGAGGCAAAGCCGCAGGCCAAAGCCACATCGCGCACCATCAGCGTCGAATGCGCCAAAAGGTCGGCGGCGCGTTTCAGCCGGAGCCGCCGGTAATAGCCATTGGGCGAGATATCCAGCTCGGCGCGGAAATTACGCTCGAGCTTGTCCGGCGATACGCCGAGCCTTGTCGCAAGCTCCGCCATGCCGAGCCGCTCCTCGACAGCGTCCTCCATGATGGCGATGGCCGACAGCACCAGCTCGTTCTGTACGCCGGTGCGCAACCTGAGCGGCATGAGCTTGCGGTCAACGCTGGAGCGCAGCTGGCTGTGCACGAACCATTCGGCGACGCCGGCGGCAAGCTCGGCGCCGTAGTCGCGCGCGATGATCTCCAGCATCATGTCGAGGCTGCCGACGCCGCCGGCCGAGGTAAAACGCTTGCGGTCGATGACGAAGAGATCGCGCCGAAGCTCGATCTCCGGGAAGGCTTCGGTGAAAGCGGCCTGGCTCGTCCAGTGCAAGGTGCAGGCATGGCCGTCGAGCAGGCCGGCGCGGGCAAGGAAGAACGCCGCGTCGGCCACCGCGCCGATATGGGCGCCGCCGCGCAGGCTCTTGCGGATCCAGCTCATCGCCTCGTCGGCCACGACATGATCGGCGTCGCCACCCGAGCAGACGACGATACGGTCGACCTTCGGCGCGTCGGCGGCTGAAAAACCGGGCTGGATGACGACGCCGTTGGAGGCCTCGACCGTGCCCTCACCGGCGCCGACGATCACCCAGCGATAGCATTCGCGCCTGGCCAGCACATTGGCCGCGCGCAGCGGCTCGATGACGGACGAAAACGCCATCATCGGAAAGCCCGGGAAAATCAGCACGGCGAAGGTGAGGGGCGCTTCGCCGGCGGCCGGCTTTGCGTCGTCGCGTCGTCGGTTGGCGGCGGTGGTGCTCACGATTGTGTATTTCCCGGGCGCTGCATTGGTGGCAGAGAGAACGCAACTGTAGCTGGCCAGCCGGTCGGCTCGCAACGGAGACATTGGGATGTTTGCGGTAACCGCCATCGACACCAAGGACAAGCCAGCCTTCTACAAGGAGTTGGCCGTGCAGCTTAAAGCGCTGCTCGAGGGCGAGGGAGACTCCATCGCCAACGCCGCCAACACGGCGGCGCTGATTTACCAGATGGTGCCCGATCTCAACTGGGCGGGTTTTTATTTCCTGGCTTCGGACGAGGAGCTGGTGCTTGGGCCTTTCCAGGGCAAGCCGGCCTGCGTGCGCATAGCGGTCGGCAAGGGCGTTTGCGGCAAGGCGATCGAGCTCGACATGTCGATGCTCGTCAAGGACGTGCATGAATTCCCCGGCCACATCGCCTGCGATGCCGCTTCGCGCTCGGAATTGGTGGTGGTTCTGCGCGACGCGGAAGGTGCGTTCGGCGTGCTCGACCTAGACAGCCCGACGCCTGGCCGCTTCGACAAGGAAGACCAGGCCGGCATCGAGAAACTGGCCGCGATCTATGTCGCGTCGTGCGAATTCGAAGACGACGACTAGGCCTTGGCTATCGGTCGGATTTCAGCGCGCGGTCGAACGCCGCTGTCGCCATAAAGCGGAACGCTCGCAGCCGGCTGGCGGTCGCGTTCGGTTGCAGTTTCGACGGGGAGACCAGTGGATCGGGATAAGCCGCGCGACCTCGATCGCGATCGAGGACGTGCTTGATCGTGATCGGGTCAGCGACGGGCCGCCCTAGGCGAGCTTCACCAGCATCAGGCTGAAGCAGCCGATGAAGAGGAAGGCCGAGAAAGCCAGCAGCAGCGGGCGCAGGCCGCGTGAGCGCAGCTGCGAGACGTCGGCCTGAAGACCCATCGCGGCTAGCCCCATGGTCAGCATGATCTGCGCGGCCAGGGCAACCGCCGAATGGATTGGCGCCGGAATGTCGACCAGGCTGTTCAGCGCCACGACCGCGACGAAGGCGGCGACGAACCACGGCATCGGTGGCTTGGCGGCGGAAGCATCGGTGCTGCCGCGGCGCGCCATCAGGCCGAGTGCGATGACCATCGGCGCCAGCATGGCAACGCGCGTCAGCTTGGCGACCGTGGCGGTCTCGCCGGAGAGGGTGCCGTTCTGGAAACCGGCGCCGATCACCTGCGCCACTTCATGGATCGAAGCGCCGGCCCACAGGCCGAAGGCGTGCTGATCGAGGCCGAGGATGGGCGCCAGCAGCGGGAAGCCGAGCATGGCGACGGTGCCGAACAGCGTGATCGAAGCGACGGCATAGGTCACATCTTCATCCCGCGCCTCGGTGACGATGTTGGTGGCCACAATCGCCGAGGCGCCGCAGATCGATGTGCCCGCCGCGATCAGCTGCGCCAGCTTGCGGTCGACGCCGATGAGCCGGCCGAGCGTGACGGTGAACAGGAAGGTGGCGCCGAGCGTGGCGGCAACGATGCCGACGCCGCCAATACCGATGCCCGCCACCTGGCCGAGCGTCAGCTGGAAGCCGAGTAGCACGATGGCGAAGCGCAAAAGGCGCTTTTGCGAGAAGGCGATGCCGGCCTTGGCATGTGTCGGCAAGCCGAGCACGTTGGAATAGATCATGCCTGCGACCACGGCGAGGATCATCGGGCTAAACAGGGTGAGGCCGGAGAAGCCGCGCGCCGAATAGGCGACACTGGTGATCATCGCCACCAGCACGAGTCCTGGCACCACACCGCTCGAGACCGAAGCAAGCGCAGGGCGCTTGCCCGCGGAATTAGCCGAATTCAGGCCGTTTGGAAGATCGTTCGCGGTGGCGGGCAGGAAAGACAATTGAATTCTCCAGGCGCTTTCACGGAGGAAATGCCATTCCAGAACCAATCTTTCCAACGAATTATTTAAGTCATAATGATCGATTTTTACGAACGATCATTATGCGCTGCCTGATCCGCCGGCTGTCCTTCGATGCCAGGGATCAGCAGGCAGACATAGCGCCAGCAGATCCTGCGCGCCCGCTCGGTGTCCTCTTCCTCATATTCGCCTGCGCTCTGCCAGAAGAAGCCGTCGATCAGCGCCGCGATGCCGTCGGCGATGTCGTCGACCTTGTCGGCCGGCACCAACTGCCTGACCGCGAAGCGGATGTTGGAGACGAAGCGCGCGCCGGTCAGATGATAGAGGTGCTTGATGCGCGGCTCCGTCTGTGCCGCGATCATGAACTGCATCCATGTCGCGGCGCGCTTGGGCGCGCCCAGATGTTGCGGTACGAAAGAGCCGTCGACGATGGCCTTCAGCCGTTGCGCCGGCGTCGGATTGGCGGGGGCGAGCCGCATGATGTCCTGGCGAAACAGGTTCGACACATTGCGCATGGCCAGCGCGATCAGCTCTTCCTTGCTGTCGAAATAGTGGTTGACGAGCCCCGCCGACATGCCGGCGCGCCGTGCGATAACGGCCATGGTCGCATTCGCCATGCCTTCTTCGCCAATGACGGCGATCGCTGCGTCCATCAGTTCGTCGCGCCGCATCGCCTTGATTGATCGTTTCGCCATTGCATTGCCTTCGCATTGGTATATTGATTGGCCATTCAATATATTATATCATCATTTAATCCAAGCCGGAGTTCCCATGCCCAGCGTCGTTATTTCCGGGGTCAGAACAGTCGAAACCCACTGGATTCCGCTTCGCGACGGCCGCAAGCTGGCCGCACGCCTGTTCCTGCCGGAAGACGCCGAGGAAAATCCCGTCCCCGTGATCCTGGAATACATACCTTATCGCCGCCGCGACGGCACGCGCAGCGGCGATGAGGAGATGCATCTTTTCTTTGCCGGCCATGGATATGCCGGCGCCCGTGTCGACATCGCCGGCATGGGCGATTCCGACGGATTGCTCGACGATGAATATGTCAGGCGCGAGCAGGACGACGCGCTGGAGATCCTCGACAATCTCTGTTCACAGCCCTGGTGCAGCGGCGTCGCCGGCATGATCGGCAACAGCTGGGGCGGCTTTTCCGGCCTGCAGGTGGCGGCACGCCGGCCGCCGCAATTGAAGGCGATCGTCACCTCCTGCTCGACCGACGACCGCTACGCCTGCGACGCCCATTACAATGGCGGGCTGCTGATCAACGACAATTTCGGCTGGGGCGGGGCGCTGTTCGGCTATTCGGCCCTGCCGTCGGATCCGGCCGTTGTCGGCGAGGATCGCTGGCGCGAGATGTGGAAGAGCCGCCTCAACGACCACAAGAACCACGCCGCCGAATGGCTGAAGCATCAGCGCCGCGACGCGTTCTGGAAACAGGGCTCGGTCTGCGAGGATTTCTCGGCCATCGAATGCGCGGTGCTGACGGTCGGCGGCTATCTCGACGGCTACACGCAGACGATCTTCAGCCTGGTCGAGAACCTCGAGGCGCCGGCCAAGGGCATTTGTGGTCCCTGGGGCCATAAGGAGCCGAATTATGGCGTGCCTGGACCAGCCATTGGTTATTTGCAGGAATGCATCCGCTGGTACGATCACTGGCTGAAAGGCATCGACAATGGCGTCGAGCGCGATCCCGACATGCGGCTTTACCTGATGGACCATGCCAGTCCGCATTCGCATATGGATTTCAGACCGGGGCGGTGGCTCGGACTGCCGCAATGGCCGGCGAAACAGGTCGGCGTACGGACGTTTTGGCTGAATAGCGACGGCAAGCTTGGCGAGACTCAGGATGCCGGCGCCACCAAGCCGACGATCTCATCGCCTTTGACCACCGGCGTGCAGGGGCAGGAGTGGTGCCCCTATGGCCAGGGTCGCATCTCCGCCGAAGGCGCGCGCGACCAGCGCGCCGACGACGGCGGCTCGCTCTGCTTCGAAAGCGCCGTCTTGAACAGCGACCTGCCGTTGACCGGCATTTCGAAGATCCGGCTGCGTGTCGCCGCCGACAAGCCACAGGCGCAGATCTGCGTCAGGCTGACCGATCTCGCGCCCGACGGCACCTCGGCCTTCATCACTTTCGCGCTGCTCAACCTCGCGCATCGCGAAAGCCATGAATTCCCGACACCGCTTACGCCCGGACAGTTCGAGGACGTGGAACTGTCCTTGAAGCCGGTGGCGCAAATCGTCCCGGCCGGACACAGGCTGCGCGTGGCGATTTCGTCCTCCTACTGGCCGATGGCCTGGCCGTCGCCGGAACGCACGATGCTGACCTTCGATCCGGCGGGCTGCCGGCTCGACCTGGCCGTGCTGGCGAGCGAGGAGGGGCTTGTCCCGGTGACCTTCGAGGAACCGCTTTGGGCCGAGCCCCGCCCGGTGACGGTCAAGGAGCCGGCGCGGCAGTTGCGTTCGTTGACGACCGACCTGCCGGCTGAGCGCACGGAATTGACGGCGATGTCGGATGACGGGCGCTTCGTGATCGAGGAGACGGCCACCGAGATCACCTCCTGGCGCCGCAAGGTCTACGGCATTACCGACGGTGATCCGGCAAGCTGCGCCACCACCATTACCTGCCACGAGGAGTTCATCCGGCCCGACTGGAACGCGCGCGTCGATTGCGAGATCAGCGTCAGCTGCGACCGCGACAATTTCTATGCGCGCGGCTGGGTCAAGGCCTATGAGCGCGGGGCGATCTTCGCCGAACGCAATTATGACGAGGTCATTCCGCGCGACTGCATGTAACGACAGGCGTACAACCAACAAAAAGGGGAACGAAAATGCGCATGAAACTCGACCGCAGAACCTTCCTTGCCGGCTCGTCGGCATTGGCGCTGCTGCCTTATGCCCGCTTCGCCTTTGCCGCTAACAGGATCAATCCGGTCATCGCGCTCGACACCGATATCGGCAATCTCGACCCCGGCAACCGCGTCGGCACGACGGAAGGCAACATCATCCGCGCCGTCTGCCAGACGCTTGTCCGCTTCGAGCCGGGCAAGACCAGCTGGACCAACGACGCGGCCAAGGACATCAAGCAGATCTCCGACACCGAATTCGAGTTCGAGCTCAATCCCGGCCAGATGTTCACCGGCGGTTTCGGCGAAATGACCGCCGACGACGTCAAGTTCACCTATGACCGCTACATCAATGGCGACGCGAACGGCAAGAAGCTCACCTATGCCGACGATCTCGAAGCGCTGAAGTCGGTCGAGGTCACCGGCAAATACACCGGCAAGCTGATCCTCAAGCATCCGTCGGCGGCACTTTGGCTGATCGGCATCTGCGATGCCTCCGGCGCGATCCTGTCGAAGAAAGCCACCGAGCAGCTCGGCGACAAAATCTCGACGACGCTGATCGGCTCCGGTCCGATGCTGCTCAAGGAATGGCGGCCGAAGGAGCAGTTCGTGCTTGCCGCCAATCCCGACTACAAGGGTCCCTACAAGGCGCATTTCGAGGAGATCACCGGCAAGATCATCCCCGAGCACAAGACCGCGTTCCTGTCCTATCAGGCCAAGGAACTCGACTTCACCGCCTTCGATGCCGACCAGCTCGGCACCGCCAAGGGCTTGCCCGACACCAAGGTCATCGACATTCCCGGCATCGACTACACCTGGATCGGCATCAATGTCGAAAAGGGCGACCTGGCCGATCTCAAGGTGCGCCAGGCGATCCGCTCCGCCATCGATGTCGACGCCATCATCCAGGGCGCTTATTCCGGCGCCACCTCGCGCGCCAAGACCCTGCTGGCGCCGGGACTGCTCGGCAACTGGGCCGACGCGCCGCTCTACACCAGGGATGTCGCCAAGGCGCAGCAATTGCTGAGCGAGGCCGGCAAGTCCAACCTTGCCTTTACTTTCACCTGCCTCAACGACGCCACCTCACTGGCGGTCGCCCAGATCGTCCAGGCCAATCTCGCCGAGGTCGGCATCACCATCAACATCAACGCGATGGATTCCGGCGCCTATTGGGCGTTGGGTGCCGACAATGCCAGCAAGGACCTCGAGCTGACGCTCATCCCCTATACGTCGAAATTCGATCCGAGCTTCCAGACGCAGTGGTTCCTCGCCAGCCAGATCGGCCTGTGGAACTGGCAGCGCTGGAACAGCCCGGAATTCGACAAGTTGCATCAGGAGGGACTGGAGACGCTGGATAAAGCCAAGCGCGAGGAGATCTACATCAAGATGCAGAAACTGCTCGATGAATCGGCCTCCTGCATCTGGATCACGCATGGCCGCAACTTCTTCGTCGACGCGGCCTGGCTGAAGCCGGTGTTCCTGCCCAACGGCAAGGACTGGCAGTTCGAATTCTTCGACAGGGCGTGAAGGCTACCTGGAAGGGGCAGCCGGATGACCAGGACACAACGCACCGCCGCCTTCATCGCGACGCGGCTTGGCTCCATGGCGCTGACCATCGTCGGCGCCACCGTGCTGTTGTTCCTCATGGTGCGGCTGGTGCCGGGCGACTTCGCCTCGGTGATGCTCGGCCCGCGCGCCACGCCGGAGCTGCGCGCCCAGATCGTGCACGATATGGGCCTCGACCGTAGTTTTGTCGAACAGCTCTGGTTGTTCGTCAGCCGCGCCGCGACCGGCAATTTCGGCGAGGACGTCGTTTCGCACCGGCCGATCCTCGACCTCGTGCTCGAGGTCATTCCCAACACGCTGGCGCTCGCCTTCAGCGCGCTGGCGCTGGCGCTGCTGGTCGGCATCCCGATCGGCGTCATCGCGGCGTTGAGGCCGGGATCCTGGCTGGACAGCGGCCTGGCGCTGCTGTCGATTTCCTTCATCACCACGCCGACGCTGGTTGTGTCGGTCGTGCTGTTTTTGATCTTCGCCATCGGCCTGCACTGGCTGCCGGTGGCGGGCGCCGGCAATCCCGGCGATATCGTCGACCGTCTGCAGCATCTGGTGCTGCCCTCGGTGGCTCTGGCGCTGGGGTGGATCGGTTACATCTCGCGGCTGGTGCGGGCAGCACTCCTCGACACGCTGGCCGAACTCCATGTGCGCACGCTGCGCGCCTATGGCGTTTCGGAGTATCGCATCGTCGGCCTGTTCGCGCTGAAGCTTGCGCTGGTGCCGGTGGTATCGATACTCGGCATCGGACTTGGCGACCTGATCGGCAGTTCGGTCGTGGTCGAGATCATTTTCGCGCGCACCGGCATCGGCAGCCTGATCTTCAACTCGATTGCGCAGCGCAACTATCCCGTCGTGCAGGCCTGCGTCGTTTTCATCGTCGCCTTTTATATTCTCGCCAACCTCGTGGTCGACATGGTCAACGCGCTGCTCGACCCGCGCGTCGCGGCGGGCCGCGGATGAGCGAGGCGATCTGGGCGCTGCGGCGCATCTGTTCGGAACGCGATGGACGGCTGGGTCTCGCCTTCACGATCATCATCCTCGTCTTCGCGCTCGTCGGGCCATTGGTCAGCCCCGACCCGAACGTGCTCGACATCAAGGCGCGCTTTGCGGCACCCGGCCTCGCGCATCTTTTCGGCACCGACAATCTCGGCCGCGATCTCTTCGCCCGCACTTCGGTCGGCACGCGCTACGCGCTGACGCTTGCGGTGATGATCGTCGTCATCTCGTCGGTCATCGGCTCGCTGATCGGCATCGTTGCCGGCATCGCCGGTGGCTGGGTCGATCGCGCCGTGACGGCGGTCTTCGACATCGTCAACGCGTTCCCGCCACTGATCCTGGCCTTCGCGCTGATCGCGCTTTACGGCAAGGGCTCGGCCACCTTCGTGCTCCTGGTCACCGTCGTTTTCATCCCGCAATTCGGCCGCATGGCCCGCGCCCGGGCGCGCACGTTGCGCAATTTGAGTTTCATCGAGGCCGAGCGCATGTTGGCGGTGCATCCGGCGACCATCGTCGTGCGCCACTTTTTGCCCAATGTCGCCGGGCCGATCATCGTCCTGGCCAGCATGAACCTGCCGGTCGTCATCGCCTTCGAGGCATCGTTGTCGTTCCTCGGCTTTGGCGTCCAGCCGCCGAAATCCTCGCTCGGCACGCTGATCAAGGACGGCTTCGTGTCGATCAACCAGTCCTGGTGGCCGACGATCACGGCGGCCCTTGTGCTGGCCGTCGCTACGCTCGGCGCCACGCTGCTTGGCGAGGCGCTGCGCCGCGTCATCGATCCCAAGTCGGCGGGGGCGCGCTGAATGGCGATTTCGCTGCGCAATCTTTCGGTCGACTACAATCTGCCGATCGGCGCGGCGCACGCCTTGCGCGATGTTTCGCTGGATATCCAGAAGGGCGAGATGCTGGGCCTGGTCGGAGAATCCGGCAGCGGCAAATCCACCGTCGCTTTCGCGCTGATGGGCCTGCTCGCGGCCAATGCCCGGGTGACGTCGGGCACCGCCACCATCGAGGGCAGGCAGTTCGACCTGACGAAGCCCAATGCCACGGCATCGTTGCGCGGCCGCGGCATGGCGATGATCTTTCAGGACCCGATGCTGTCGCTCAACCCGGTCTTCACCATCGGCGCGCAACTCGTCGAAGTGCTGCGCCGGCGTTCGCCCGGCAGCGACCGCAAGACCCGGACAGCACAGGCCGAGGATGCGCTGGCCAAGGTCAAGCTCAGCAACCCGAAAGTGCGGATGGATCAGTATCCACACGAGCTCTCCGGAGGCATGCGCCAGCGCGTGGTGATTGCCTTGGCGCTGCTGTCGGAGCCGGCGCTGCTGATCGCCGACGAGCCGACCACGGCGCTCGACGTCACCGTTGAGGCGCAGATCATGCGCGAGATCATCGGCCTGCGCGACCGCATCGGCTGCGCCGTGCTGTTGATCACCCACAGCCTGGGGCTGGTCACCGAGCATTGCGACCGGATTTCGGTGCTCTACGCCGGCGAGCGGCTGGAAAGCGGCATGGTGCGCGACGTCCAGCGCCGGCCCGGCCACCCCTACACGCGCATGCTGTTCGACTGCGAGGTGCCGATCGACCGCGAGCGCGATCCCGACGCGGCGCAAAACCGCTTCACTGTCATCGCCGGCGAACTGCCGGACCCGCGCAAGCGGCCGCCCGGCTGCATCTTCAACGGCCGCTGCGACGTCGCTTTCGACGACTGCGCAAAAGTGGTTCCCGGCGACTATGCCGTCGCCGGAAGCGCCTCGCATGGCGCCCGCTGCCTGCGGCTGGCGACGCCATGACCGACGCGATCTCGGTCAGCAACGCGCATCTGCGCTTCGGCCACACCGCGGCGCTGGACGGCGTCTCGCTGTCGATCCCGCAGGACACATGCTTCGGCATCGTCGGCGAATCCGGCTCCGGCAAGACGACGCTGATGCGCGCGGTACTCGGCCTGCAACGGCTGGATGCAGGCGACATCCGCATCCTCGGCAATCCGCTGGGCCATGGTCGCGCGGCGCTGAAACGACGCGCCAGCTTCATCCAGCCGATCTTCCAGGACCCGGCCGCCTCGCTGTCGCCGAGGAGCCGCATCCGCACCTTGATGAACGAGGTCGGCACGGTGCTGAAGGAGCCGCATGCGACAACCCATGAACGCTTGGGCGTGATCCTCACGCGACTCGGACTCCCGGCCGGCGTCGTCGACAAATATCCGCACGAGATCAGCGGCGGGCAGGCGAGGCGGGTGGCGATCGCCCGCGCGCTTTTGATGAAGCCCTCGATCCTCATTGCCGACGAGCCGACCGCCGGTCTCGACGTCTCCGTGCAGGGCGACTTGCTCAATTTGTTGCAGGACATAAGGCAGTCTGACAACATCACGCTGGTCGTCATCAGCCACAATCTCGCGGTCGTGCGGCTGATCGCCGAAAACGCCGTCGTCATGCGGGCGGGCAAGGTGGTCGAGGGCGGCGAGGTCGGAGCGCTGTTCGGCGCGCCGCGCGAGGCCTACACCAGGGAATTGCTCGCCGCGTGGCCGAGCGTCACGCATTCCGGTCCTGCTTGACGCCAGTTGGTCGGCACTTCGCCTGCTGACCAACACCGCCTTCGAGGCTAATGTGTCGCTCTACAAGCGGTTTGGCTATGTCGTCGACCGGGAAGAGCCATTCATGAACGGCGTGACGGTCTATATGAGCAAGAAACTGACGCGGGATTTCGATAAGGAGGCCGGGGAATGACCATCAAGGTCAAGCTGAAGCAACTCTCCGGGCTTTATGCAGTTTCGCGGCTCGAGGCTCGCGATGCCATTCCGGCTTGGGCCGACGGTCAGGGCTTTGTCAGCATCTCCAGGACCGACGACGAACTGTCGGTCGTCTGTCTTCAGGATCGGGTGCCGGATGCCGTCAGGCAGGATCGCGATTGGGTCGCGTTCAAATTGCAGGGGCCTTTTGCCTTTGACGAAACCGGTATTGTCCTTTCAGTGATCAGGCCGTTATCGGAAAACAGCTTGGGCATCTTCTTGGTGTCCACTTTCGATGGCGACCATCTCCTGGTCAAGGCGTCGGACGAGGCCGCTGCGAGACGGTTTCTGGGTGAAGCTGGACATACGATTGTCTAGCGGTCTGCCATACGCTACGCAAACGTCTGGCTCAAAGACGGATGGGCTGGCTCAATCACGTCGGGGGTTGTATTTGACAGCATCATTTGTGCATCGTTATCTCTGACAGGATACGACGACAAACCCCATCACAATTGAGAACCCACGGCTGACCGAGGAGGAATTCCATGTCCCATAATCTGCAGTTCTATATCGATGGCGCCTGGGTCGATCCGGTGGTGCCGAACACGCTCGACGTCATCGACCCATCCAATGAGGACGCCTTCGCCCAGATCTCGCTCGGCAGCAAGGCCGATGTCGACAAGGCGGTAGCCGCCGCCAAGCGCGCTTTCAACAGCTTCGGCTTCACCTCGGTCGAGGAACGCCTCGATATCCTCAACCGCGTCATCGCAGTCTACAAGAAGCGCAGCGCCGATCTGGCGCTCGCGGTGTCGCGCGAAATGGGTGCGCCGCGCCAGATGGCGCTCGACAGCCAGGTCGGCATCGGGCTGGCGCATCTCACCAAGATGGCTGAGGTGCTGAAGACCTTCCAGTTTCGCCACATCAAGGGTAGCTCGCTCATCGTCAAGGAGCCGATCGGCGTCGTCGGTCTGATCACGCCCTGGAACTGGCCGCTGAACCAGATCACCTGCAAGGTCGGTCCGGCACTGGCCGCCGGCTGCACCATGGTGCTGAAGCCATCCGAAATCGCCCCGCTCGACGCCATCATCTTCGCCGAGATCATCGATGAGGCCGGGGTGCCGAAGGGCGTCTTCAACCTCGTCAACGGCGATGGCCCGGGCGTCGGCCAGGCGCTGTCCAGCCATCCCGACATCGACATGATGTCGTTCACCGGTTCGACCCGCGCCGGCATCCTGGTCGCCAAGGCCGCCGCCGACACGGTCAAGCGCGTGCACCAGGAGCTTGGCGGTAAGTCGGCCAACATCCTGTTTCCGGATGTCGACCTCGAAAGGGCCGTCACCAAGGGCGTCGCCGGCTGCTTCAGCAACTCGGGCCAGTCCTGCAACGCGCCGACCCGCATGTTCGTGCCGCGCGACCGCCACGACGAGGCTGCCGGCTATGCGAAGACGGCGGCTGAAAAATTCACCGTCGGCCCGGCCGATGGCGCCAACACCAAGCTTGGCCCGGTCGTCAGCCAGATCCAGTTCGACAAGATCCAGAGCCTGATCCAGGCCGGCATCGACGAGGGCGCCACGCTGGTCGCCGGCGGCCCCGGCCGCCCAGCCGAACTCAACCGCGGCTATTATGTCAGGCCGACCGTGTTCGCCGACGTCACCCACGACATGCGCATCGCACGCGAAGAAATCTTCGGGCCGGTGCTGGCGATCATGCCTTATGACACGGTCGAACAGGCGGTCGAGCAGGCCAACGACACCGTCTACGGCCTGGCCTCCTACATCCAGGCCAAGGACATCCAGAAGGCCCGCGACGTGGCGGCGCGCATGCGCTCCGGCAACGTCTACATCAACTACCCGACCTGGGACGCCGGCCTGCCCTTCGGCGGCTACAAACAGTCCGGCAACGGCCGCGAATACGCCGAATACGGCCTCGAGGATTTCCTCGAGATCAAGGGCATTGCGGGGTACGAGGCGGCTGAATAGGTACGGGGCGCCGGCAGTTGTTCAAACGCCGGCTCGCGTGCTGTTGTTCTTCGGCGGTGGCGGAGAGGGCGGGACCACCGCCTTGGTGCTCTCTCCGGCCGCGTCGCTAGGCACCAGTGTTATGAGCGCTGGGTTTGGATAATGATCCAGCGTCGTCCTTGGCTCGCTTGCGATATATTCATAGAAATACAGCGAGGATGCCGCCGCCTCAATCATCCACGCTCGCGCCGATCGCGATCGTCGATTGGGACAGCGCTCACCCGTGATCCACGCGATGCTCGGCGCGCCAATGACGCGGCGCGATGGTCTTCCAAATCCCCAAAACCGTGGACAAAAGCAATTTTGCCGCGATAAAAGGCAATTTGCGGCGCAATCAGTGCGGACATGTCGATGCAAACGCCACTTCAGGCCCGGATCCTCGACCAGTTGCGGCAGTTGCTCAGCGAAGTGCTGGAAACCGGCGACCGGATCAACGAGGCTGAGATTTCGGACCGGCTCGGCGTCTCGCGAACGCCGGTGCGGCGGGCGCTGCAGCAGCTGCAGGCCGAAGGTGCCGTCGAATATGAGCAGAACCGCGGCTTCCGGCTTGCCGACATCACGCTTTTGTTGAAGAGCTCCGACGCCGAGCAGGAAATGCTGCTCGACGAGCGGGTGATGCGCGACATGGCGCTCGGCGAATTGCGCGCCGTCATTTCCGAGCGCGCGCTGATGCAGAAATACGCGGTCGCCAATGGCGTGCTGATGTCGACCTTGCGCAGGCTGATGCGCGATCACCTGGTTGAGCCATCGCCGGGACGCGGCTGGATCTTTGCCGATGTCGGTCCCGAAGCGCTCGCCAATGGCTATCGCTTCCGCCAGATTATCGAGCCGGCGGCAATCCTCTCCGACGAGTACCAGCCCGATGCCGCGGCCCTGCGGGCGATCGACGCGGATCATGCCCACGCCATTGCCAACATCGAGAGCATGGATCGGCGGCGGCTGTTCGATCTCGACGCCCGCTTCCATCGCCTGGTGGCGCAGGGCGCCAACACCGCCGACCTCGTCGATGCCATCGACCGGCAAAACAACATCCGCCGCGTCGCCGAATATCTCGCTTTCGTGCGGCCGGAGCGGCTGCGGCAATCGATGATCGAGCACCGCGGCGTCATTGCCGCGCTGCTTGCCGGCGAGAGGCAGGCGGCGGCGGCCCTGATGCGGATCCATCTGCGCATCTCGAAGGACGAGACCTTCGCCCATATGGACGAGGACCTCGACCGGGTGCGCGGCGGCGGCCGGCTGACGGGCGCCGAGTAAGTTGTTTCGCCATTTGGGCGCATATCGCACAGCGCCGCGACGGCTTGGCCGGCAGTTTGCCCGACGCGCAAAACAAGCTCGACATGAAAAAATGGCCGGCGCCGCACTTGGTGAGCCGACGCCTTGTAAGGAAGACCGCCAGCGGCTCTGTCCGGAATTCACGAACGGGCAGCGCCGGTCCATGCCTGAAGAAGCATCTTTCGGACCTCAGCCCTGCCTGCAAGGCCAAGGCGTTGGGCAAATGATCGCTCCAACGGCTGGCGAGGCCGGCAGCGGACGGTTCAGCCGCCGGACCGGCGACTGTCCTGGCCGCCGCGATTTCCCTCGATTATGCCGACGATGGCGCGCGTAAACTCGACGATGCTGTTGGCCGTAATGGCTGCCTTGTCCGGACTTTGGCCTATATGCTCGGCGGCCCCGCAGCACGAGCGGCGCATGGTGTCGTAGTGCGGGTCTCTTTCGTCGTCCGGCAGCGCGGCCAGATTGAAGGCGCGACGGTGAAGCATGCGCAATAGCTGCGCCAAGGCTGTTTCAGCACTCATGCGTCTTGCTCCGCACCTGCCGGACGTCGCGGCACGGTGCCGGATCGTCGGTCAGGAACTGGTCTTGACGCGTAGAGCTTCGGCCATTCTTATTAATATATCGTTGATTGCTAATGTAATGCCAGGCAGGCACCCGACGCCGAAGGTGGCGATGTCATCGCTCTAGAGAGCCGCCCGGCGCGCGAAATGCTCCCACGTCGCACGCCAAGGATCGCTCTCGACAACTCTTTTCTCGCCGATCCAATGAAAGCTGTCGGCGGTGATCTCGGTGAACCGCCATCGTGCCTGCACGCCGCGCGAGTCCGCGCCGATCTGGACGATGTCCTTGCCCTCGGCGCGTCCGATCTGGCGCGAATAGTCCTGGTTGAGCGGATCGCTCCAGATGATGTGCCAGCCATCGATCGCAGGATCGAAGACGCGCAAGGTCGTGCCATACATGGTGGATGGGGCAGGGCGCCTCGGCCTGATCCAGAGATCCTGAATGGCGCGACCTTCGAGCACCCAGCCGAAATGGCATTCTCCATCCCATTTCTCGATGGTGCCGTCGTCGCGGTGGGAGAGCGTGTCCATGTCCCAACTGCCGATCAGCCAGCCATAGAGGGCCATATCCTTGCCCGCCGAGCCTCAGGGCCTTTGGATGCCAGGGCGGTGAGAAACGGGGATACTGCGGGCGTCATGGTTTTCTCCCAACGGCAAGGCAAGCGCGAACAGAACCGTTGCAGCGCCGAGGGGCTGGGAGCTTGGGAAAAATTGCTGAAGTTTTGGCCGGAGTACCTAGATTGAACGCCTTTGGGCGAGCGTCAGCCGTCACGTCCAATTCGAAACGCAAAGAGCCCCGCCGGCGATGCCGGCGAGGCTCTTCCCCCAACGAATTCGCCGATTAACGACGATCGCTTCCGTGGTCGCCATTGTGGCCACCGTTCGCGGCGCCCAGGCACTGAGTCCAGTAATAGTCATGATTGCTGCAGGAATTGATGACCTGCTGAGCATAAGCCGAGCCGGACAGGCCGGCGACCGCAATAACTGCGAGAACTGCATTGCGAAGAATCTTGGACATTTGAATTTTTCCTTTGCTTAAATTCCGGTCAAGCCGGTCGACAGCGGTTTTCCTGCGTTTGTGTTTCGGTTTGATGCCGGTCGAACGCGTATTTGTTTCGAAGCTCCAACTTCGCATGATGCTCCCAGCCGGATGCCCGGAAGCCTTGCAAGCCGCAATTGAACGGTTCGCATGCAATGTTTCAGAGCCGGGTGCCTCCGTTACGAACCGCATGTTTTCGTGCAATCCGGCGGAAACAGCCATCGATCATTTAAGCCGTCATTGGGAGGGCGGCGGGGATTATCTCGATCACCGCCTCGGCGAATTGAGGATAAGGTCCATGTCGATATTGAAAACATTGAACCGCATGAGCGCGGCCCTGAAATATGTGAATGATACCCGTAGGACGGGGGCGCTGAACGGACTGCCGCGCAACACTCAGATCGATATTGCCTGGCCTATGATGCCCACACTCAAGCACCTGTCGTCGAACTCCTGGGACGGTCTGAAATAACCATCGCGGTGAGCGGTTGCGCTGAGCCACTTGATCCATGGAGTGGCAAGCGGCCTTGTGCCTGGCCGCAAGCCGCGCCGCCGCTAATCGCTCCCTTGGGGCAGCGCTTTATCTTGCCAGCCGGCTAGCTCTGGCAGATCGTCAAGCCAACTTTTTTCCGTCATCGATGCTTCGCCGGCCTGCGGCACGGCCTCAGTCGCGTTTTGCATGAGCCAGTCCATCCACTTGCGATAGGCAGGCGGGGCCAGCTCGGGCGGCAACACCTTGGCCTTGGCCAGCATGCGTTTGCGGAAACTGACTTGCCGGCGCAGTTTGGTCGTCGTGAATTTAATGACCTTGCCTTGGTATTCGACCGTCCAGCGCCCATCCCCGTGGCTGGCGAGCCTGTCTATGGCGAAACCGGCATCGACCGGTCGATCGCGCCAGGGAAGCGCGATGGCATTCCTTCTCAGATCGAGCGCCCATCGCCGGTAGTCGACCCCGGTACGCTGGGGCGGCAGCACGCCGGCTTGTTCAAGTATCTTCCTGCGGAAGGCAGGCTGCTTCTTGATCTGGCCTGTCGTCAGCTCGATGCGATGGCCGCGGAATTCGACATGCCAGCGGATCCTGCCGTTGCCGACATATTTCACCAGCCTATCGATGACGAACGCGTCCTCGGAAAGCGTCACGCATCCTTGGGCGGTGCTTTCGAGAATGTACCGGCTATCGGTGAGCATGAAGCGGCATCGCGCGGAACCTTTCGGACAAGCATAACGATCCAGACTCGAAAGCGGGCAAAAAATGCCCTGCCAGGCCGTATATTTGTTGTGTGCCCTTCCCGAGAGTGGGTGACAGTTCATTCCGGACAGATGAGCCAACCTGATCCGGCACCCGCCGCGTTCGGGCGCGCGGCCTATCGATCTGGGCGGTCGGTCGCCATGATATTGAAAAACAGCAAGCAAGCCGCAACCGACAAGACCCCGACTAGTAGTTCGGCAGCGGTCAATCCGAGAAAATGGACGAAATCAAATGCCAACACCAGAGCCATCGCTCTACCAATCATGGGTTCGAAAACATCGCCTCAAAAGGTAGAATTATGAGAGCGCGCTAATGTTCCGATCTAGGCTCGCAATCGACCTGGCCGTCGGCCTTGGGATGGCGATTGCGGGTGCGCGGCGGTTGCTTTCGTTCGAATTCGAATTAGCGATTGTTCCGCAGGACCCGTACAGGCTCCCGAGCAAGTGCCGCGACAAGCACCGAGCAGTCGAGTTCCTCGTTGAACGAAACGTGCCTGTCAGCCTCTTGCAAAATCCGGACCATGCGAAGCGATTTCAATCTGGCCGTCTTGGCGGCACGCTCGGCACATTCAAGCTCAATGATCGATTGCGCGGACCGCGCACTCCGGCGATCTTCCAACCAACACATGCCCGCAACCTTTTAAAAGTTTTCTCAGTCTATCGATTCCACACTTTCGTGGACTATTGTCGCCGTCCATTTTGATGAAGCCTGGTTCATTTTAATCAGGGGATTCACATCGAATCCTGTTCGATCTGGAATCGCGCCATGGACACGGTCATTGACGATCTCTCCCAAGCCATCACAGCGCCCGTACGCGCAACTTGGTCGCCATCCTGCATGATCCGAAGTAGGCTAAGTGCTTGAAATTGCTTGGCTGGGGTTCCTGGAAGCTTTTCGAACTTTCTGCCGTACGCCTCGCGTCGAACTGAACGCGCTTATGAAGGAGCTCGGGAATCCTAGCTTCAAGCTGGTCCGGGCCTGATCGAAGCACCCCCTTCTCGGGTTCGAGACGGGAGAGCGAACGTGGGTGGTGATTGCCGTGAAGGCTCCGATGAAAACCGACGGGTGGGAAAGCCGAAGCCTGTGGCACGTCGACCTGCTGGTTCCATTGGCACCAAATTTTTAAGAACCAGCTATTTTTTCAGTATCTAATACAGTAAAATGAGATATCATCTATTGCTGCGTTCAAGTCTGTACATGCCTCAACCGGGGGAAAAATGACCTATGTCGATATTATCGGCTCGGTATGTTCGGAATGGGATTACGACCAAAAGCGCTGTGTTGCACAAGTCGATGTTCAACTTTTGCAGGGATCGAAGTCACCGTTTTTTGTCAGTAAACTCGCCGTTGATGCCGACGGCGCTCCGATGGCGTACCATCCCGACGATACAGGCTCTTACGATTATTTAGCCAACGTCAGTAGAAATGACTTGCACGGAATTCAAGGCGAGCGCGGTGCAGTCGGGCCGGCGCCTGGATTTTATGTCTCCGGGACGTCGTTGTCGAACCCGGAATATAAGATGAACGACACGCGCCATTGGGTGGACGCGGCAACGATCCCGTATTTCGTGATCAATCGCCAGGAATTCCCCCAATTCGACGTCCCGCTAGGTTGCGTTGCAACGGTCATCGACCTACAGAGCCGCAAACGAACGGGGGCGATCCTCGCCGACACAGGACGGGCCGTCGGGGAGGGATCAATCGCATTGGCGGTCAGCCTCGGGCTGAGCCCGTTCTCGAAAACGCACCCCCCAAAGGTCGTGGGCTTCGACCAGTCACGTTTTGTGTACCTGCTGTACCCCGACCGCATCGTGGATGCGCCTTGGCCTGTGGACCGCATCCAATCGGAAGCAAATGAGGCATTTCGCGACTGGGGTGGGGACGCGCAGCTTGACACCTTATTTCCGAAAGAAAACTTCCTCTGAGATCAACAACCGCTTTGGGAGGAATTCGCATGACGGACATTCCAAGCACAATTCTGGAACACATTGGCTCCGGACAGACCGCCGCCCTCGTCGAGAAGACTACCGTCGGCACGGACACGCTCTACAAGCTGAACGTAACGTCCGAAGACGAAGGGGGTCAGCTGGTCGCCAAGGTCGATCAGGCCGGCAACATCACCTTCCCGCTGAGTGATGCCGGTGTGCTGCAGGCTGACCCTCGGGACGACATCGGGTCAGACCTGAAGTCGGCCCTGGGCGGCCTCAAGATTCCGGAGGTCGCGGTCGACCTGGATTGGAAGGCGGCTGCCGGCGCGACGTTTCTCTCGAAGCAGCAACTCGACATTAAGCTGGCGGACGAAGCCAAAGCGTGTGTCAACACGCTCCTTACCGGTGATGTCCCCGGGACCGATCACGGCAACTTGGCGTGCGCCTGGGCGGTGAACGAAGTTGCAAGGCGCGCGCTCCTGCGGCAAATCGGCGGAGGGCTTTCAACTGCCAGCATGTACCTGGTCCTTAAGGCCAAGCACCAGCCCGTCAAACGTGTCGATGCCGTACCTGGCAACATTATCATCTCACCCACCGAAGGCTCCAACATCGGCCATGTCGGCATTGTGGGCGATAATGGCCAAGTCTATTCCAACAGCTCATCGCTCAAGAAATTCTACAACAAATACACCTTGGACACTTGGCAGGCGCACTACGGCGACAGCAAGGGACTCCTGGTCCTATTTTATCAACTGGACCCCGGTCAGTTCCCACTCTCGGGGGCAATCAGCTGAAGTGCCTTGCACAGAGCGCGTGGCCCGGGGCACGCGCCCGGTGACCCGGGGCGCGCTGCTGATCAGGCCCGTACGGCGCCAAGGCCGACGGCAAACAGCCAAGCACGTGACGACGGGCAACGTTGTGACCATTGAAGATCTGAAAGCTCGAAATCAACAAGTGTGTGCTCTGAACAGCACGTCGGCTGCTCTGAGTTCTGAGTTCAACGGTCGGAGGTATCGGTGGCACTAAAGGGTAACGGTCAGCTTCTTGTAAAGGTGCGCAACCAGCCGTTTGCAGTCCTTTTCAGCGCGACGCAACCGTTTGCGATTCCGGGGTACTCGCTTGAACCTTTGTCCGCCGCGCTGCAGACTCGACCGCAGTTCACCGCTGTCGTGGCGGCCGATCACTGGTTGCTGGCTAAACCCGCCACACTCGCGGACGACCTGGCGCCTTGGGACGCCGCCCACGCCGCTGCCAGCGCGCACAACTATGCGCATTATGTTGAGCCGGACATCCTGCACCAGCGTTCTGCAGTCCCGCCAGGTAAGCTGGATCACGGCCTAAATGGCGATTGGCCGCCTTTCGTGACTCCTACTGAGGGCATCTCTCCAGGCTGGCATCTCGGCGCGAAGTTCACCGGATTCGAAAGTGTCCGAGGTTTGGCGACCGGAAAGGGCGTAAGAATAGCTCACCTGGACACGGGCTACACACCTGGGCATGCATCAAGGCCTCGAAATCTCCGACCGGACCTTGGATATGACTACTGGGACAAAAAGAAGGACCCGATCGATCCCGGAGAGCGAGGTGTCCTAGACCAGCCCGGCCATGGCACCGCGACGCTGGCGCTTCTCGCGGGGAACACAATGGACCTCACTTTTGGACACCAACACTTCAAGGGGGATATCGGAGGCGCCCCCGATGCCGAGGTAATTCCCATAAGGATCAGCCCATCCGTGGTGCACATTTACACCAGCACGATGGCCAAAGGGCTTTATGATGCGCTAGGCCCCAGCGGTGATCCCGATAGGCCAGATCCGGCCAATCGTTGCGAGGTCGTCTCGATCAGCCATGGTGGCCTGCCAAGCGAGAGCTGGGCAGACGCGGTGAACACCCTCTACGTTGATGGAATTGTTATCGTGGCGGCTTCTGGCGACAGCTACCAGCTTGAGGTGGCTGACCTTGCCACGCATTTCACGGTTTACCCGAGCGCATTCAATCGCGTCCTGACTGCTGTGGGAGCGACCTTCGACAAACTGCCTTACGTGACTGACAAGTTAGGTAGGATGCAGGGCTGTTGGGGACCTGAAACCGTCATGGAAAAGGCTGTTGCGGGCTACACCCCAAATGTCGTTTGGATGAAATTCGACGACTGTCCCGCCGGTTTCGAGATGGACGGCGGCGGCACATCTTCGAGCACACCGCAGGTTGCTGCGGCCTGCGCATTGTGGCTCGAACTTTACCGCGGGCAATTGCCTTCGGACTGGACACGTGTCGAGGCATGCAGACTGGCTCTTTTTGACAGCGTCGATCACACCCATCCTAACAAGGCGCAATTGGGATGGGGCATCCTTAGCGTTCCGAAAATGCTCGATGGCGGTCTTGCCACCAAGATAATCGCAAAGGCTAAATCTGGTCAGCTCGATCCATCCGCGCAAGATAGCGTTTCGTTTCCGTTTTGGCGTTTGTTGATGGGCATTGGACCGCCTCAAAGCGACAAGGAACGCATGTATGAGGCGGAGGTCGCTCAGGTCGTTCTCCAGTCGGATAACATGGAATTGCGGGCAGCTGCCGCGGAAGCGGCTGCGGGTTCCATCTTCTCTGCCGCGGAACAAGCCCACTACCGTGCCTTGCTTGCCCGAGAAGAGATATCCAGCCCCCTCAGGAAGAAAATCGGGTCGCCCTGATCAATGTCGTATCGGTTCTCCGTGTTGGTAGTTCTGGCCGTTGGCATTGTGTGGAATCGGGGTGCTGTCGCCTTGGCCGGCGCCCCGCCGAAATATGACCATGTCGTGGTAGTCCTTATGGAGAACCATTCCTTCGAACAAATCGCGCAGCCGGGTGCAGCTCCCTACCTCCAGAAGTTGGCGAAGAACGGCGCCTTGTTTGAAAATTCGCATGGTGTCGCGCATCCTAGCCAGCCTAACTACCTAGCGTTATTCAGTGGTTCGACGCATGGAATACGTGACGACGGCTTCCACGAGATCGATGCACCCAACCTTGCTGATCGCCTTCATGCTGCCGGTAAGGCGTTCTCGGGCTTTGCCGAGGCGGGATCGCCGCGCAAGCACAATCCGTGGGAATCCTTCGATGATGCCAGGGTGGCCGGAAAACCGCTGACCAGATTCCCGCGTGATTATTCACGGCTGCCTGCGGTCAGCTTCGTCATTCCCAGCCTAGCCAACGATATGCATGACGGTACCGTCGCGCGGGCTGACGCCTGGCTGAAGGCCCATCTGAGCACCTATGCCAGCTGGTCGCGGGGGCACAACAGCTTGTTGATCGTCACCTTTGATGAAGACGATTACCGCTTTGAGAACCGCATATTCACGGTGTTCTATGGCGCCCGCGTTAAGCCCGGTCGTTATCCAGAGAGGATCGACCATTACACATTGCTGCGAACAATCGAGGATATCGAGGGCATAACGCCGCTGGGTGCCACAATCGTCAGAAAGACGATCGGTAGCGTCTGGAAGGGGCGTTAGTTCGAAAGACAAGCATGAGTGGGAATTATTCATGCGCGCCGCGACGGTACTGCTTGCAGATTAGCTCGTGCGACGGTGACGTTGCCTCCAGTTTCTATCCAGTTCTGAGTTCGTTTCCGGCGTTGGCATTGCCCTGCTGGGCGGGTGAAGCGGCGGTCGATGGCGCGGAGCCTTTGGCATAGCGCAGCGCGATCGACCGTCGCGGATTGAAGGTGTTGGCGAATTCGTCAGGCGTCTGCCATGCGATCTGGGAGTGAGGTCGGGCGGTGTTGTAGTCCGCTCGCCACAAGGCGAGAGTAACGCGCGTCTGAGCCAGCGAGGAGAACAACGTCTCGTTCAGCAGCTCGTCGCGCAAGCGGCCATTGAAGCTCTCGATGAAGCCATTATCCGGCATGTTGTTCTCGGTGCCATCGTTTGTTCGGTCGTCAGGTTCGTTAAGCTTGGCGCATCCGGGCCACGGGGCACCGGGAGCACGCAAGTGCGGGCAGGCCGTCGTATGCAGATGAACTGCGAGTTCGAGCACGTTATCTGGCCGCCCCTACGACTCGCCCGGATGCGCTGCGAGCGCGGATCCGTATTTGTCGTGTTGCCCGCTGGCTCCCTGTTCGTGACCAACGATGGAGGGAACCGTGCGTATTATCGGCATGGACATACACCGCGTAGCCGCCGAGGTCGTGTCGTTGCTTGATGGCGAGATCGTCAAGCTCGGCCGCGTTCAAACGCTGCGCAATAGGCTCGAGGAGTTCGCCAGGAGGAACTCACCCACGATGATCATGTGGTGATCGAGGCGACCGGCAACGCCGCGGCCGTCGCTGAAGTGCTGTCGCCCTACGTGGATCGGATCGTGATCGCCAATCCCAAGCAGGTGCAGATGATTGCGCACGCGAAGGTGAAGACGGACACGATCGACGCCACTGTCCTTGCGAAGCTCTACGCCTCGGGCTTTATGCCGGAGGTCTGGGTTCCGGATCCGTTTCGCGGCTGAAGAACCTGATCCAGTCAATCCTCCACGCCCACCTGATCCCGCCGTGTCCGCAGGGGAACCTCGTCGGGATCAGCGGGCGCAAATGGCTGACGAGGCAAATATTGCCTGCGGATGAGCGCGCCGCAATCGAGCGCCACCTCGGCTTGATTAACCAGATCAACGAGGCGTTGACGGTGGTCGAGGCGGATATCGCGGTGCATGCCCTCCAGGATCCGACAATCCGCCGCCTGATGACGTTGCCCGGCCTCGATGTCACCGTGGCTGCGAGCGTTGCCGCGGCAATCGGCGACATACGGCGCTTCAGCGATCCACAGAAGCCTCAATCCGAGCGTGCGGCAGTCCGGTGAGGGCCAGCCTATCACGGGCGCATCACGAAGCAGGGCCGCGGCCATGCGCGGGGGATGCTGGTCGAGGCGGCATGGGCGGCTGTGCGATCGCCAGGACCTCTACGTGCCTTCTACAAGCGGATCGCCTCGCGCCGCGGGAAACACATCGCGGCCGTCGCCACTGCGCGCAAGCTTGCAATGATCATCTGGCACATGCTGAGAAAGGATACCGACTACATCTGGGCCCGGCCGGCCTTGCTCGCCCGCAAGTTCAGATCGGTCAAGCTGCGTGCCGGCCTTCCGACCAGCCATGCTAGACGCGGCACCGCCTTCGACTACAACATCCCGGCCAAGCGCGCCGAAGAACGATCCCGAGTCGAGAAGGCGGAAGCTGCCTATGCAACAGCGACTTCCCGATGGCGAACGAGGCCGGAAAGGCCGAAGGCTGTGGAAAAAGCCGCCGAATGAGAAGAAGGGGCTATTCTACAGCATCCGTCTGCATCGGCTTCCCCGGAGCGATGTAATGCCATTCGACACGGTTCTGATCGGCCCAGGCCAGGATAGCGTTTGAGGTGAGCTCGCTGCCATTGTCGCTGACGATCATCGCCGGTAGGCCGCGCTCGCCGATGAGCCGATCCAGCTCTCGTGCGACCCGCATACCGGAGAGCGACGTGTCGGCCACCAGCGCCAGGCACTCGCGTGTGCAGTCGTCCACGACGGCGAGGATACGGAAGCGGCGCCCGTCGGTGAGCTGGTCCGACACGAAGTCGAGCGACCACCGCTCGTCGGGACGCAGCGGCACCAGCATCGGCGCTCTGGTCCCGATTGCCCGCTTGCGACCGCCCCGGCGGCGAACGGTCAGCTTCTCCTCCCGGTAGAGCCGGAACAGCTTCTTGTGGTTCACGACCAGGCCTTCGCGCCTGAGCATCACGAGAAGACGCCGATAGCCGAACCGGCGACGCTCCTGCGCGATCGCCTTCATCCGCTCCCGCAAGGCGCGGTCGTCCGCCCTGCTGGTCTCGTAGCGAACCGTCATGCGGCAACAGCCGATGGCTTTACACGCCCGCCGTTCGCTCATCTCGAAGGCATCCTTCAGGTGAGCGACGGCCTTCCGCCTGGCTGCGGGCGTCACCACTAATGGGATGGTCCGCCCCGTCCTCCCGCAGCATCATCCGGGCGGTCCCACCAAAGGAGGTTGCAATGTCCCTACGCAATGCGCCGCGCCCTGCGGCAGTCTATGGAGTCGATATCGGCAAGAATATCTTCCAAGTCGTCGGCACGGACAGCGGCGGCGAGCCCGTCCAGCAAGCTCGCTTCCGACGCGACACGCTGCTGCAGTTCTTTGCGCGAGCAGCGCCGGCGATCGTCGGGATGGAATCGTGCGCAGGATCACAATGGATTGCCAGGAGACTGCAAGCGCTGGGGCACAAGGTTCGCCTGATCCCGGCGCAGTTCGTGAAGCCCTACGTGAAGTCAAACAAGAGTGACATTATCGATGCCGAGGCCATCGCCGAAGCGGCCACTCGGCCGACAATGCGGTTCGCTGCGATCAAGAGCGAGGAACAGGCTGACCTCCAGGCTCTGCATCGGGTGCGCGACCAGATGATCGGAACGCGAACTCGTCTCATCAACCAGATGCGGGCGTTTTGCCTGGAATACGGCATTGCATTGAGACAGGGAGCGGGCCTGTTCAAGCTCGACTTGCCGCTGGTCCTCGACGATGTGTCGAACGACCTCTCGCCGGCGATGCGTAAACTGCTCACGGATCTGTTCGCCGACCTGCGCCGGCTGGAGCAGCGCATCGACAACGTGACGAGGGAGATCGCCGCGATTGCAGATCGAGAGGATGTTGCCCGCCGGCTCATGACGATCCCGGGGATCGGAGCACTGGGCGCTACCGCCCTTCTTGCGGCGGTCGGCAACGGACGTCAATTCCAGAAGGCCCGCGACCTGGCTGCATGGCTGGGCCTTGTCCCAAGGGAACACTCGACCGGAGGCAAGCAGAAGCTCCTCGGCATCAGCAAGCGCGGGAACCGCTACGTCCGCAAGCTCCTTGTTCATGGCGCGCGATCCTGCTTCCGACATCTGGACCGAACACGGGATCGTCTTGGAAGCTGGCTCGATGGCCTGCAGAGCAGAATGCACCCGAACAAGGCCGTTGTTGCACTCGCCGCCAAGATGGCGCGCATTGTCTGGGTTGTCCTGACCAAGCCGGGAGCGCTCTACGAACGCAGGGATCCTGCATTCGCCTGACCCTCTCGGCTCGATTGCAAGGCTCGGGAATAGCGATGACGAAACAGTGGATCAGCATGCCGTAAGCCCTGTGCAAAAAAGCGGGCTTCGTGCCCGAACCATTTATTGGGAACGGCGTGCGCGGATCTCATCATGGCCTGGCTGCAACAGCAGCCCACTCGCGAGAGGCCGGATACATTTATGCAACTGGAATCGTCATCGGCGATGTCGCGAACCCTTGCACGGACGGGGCGGACCATACATTCTTTCCCACGAGATCCTTCAACGCCGCATTGTCGAGCATGGCGTCCGCAAGAAGCCGCTTCAGCCGTGTGTTCTCGTCCTCCAACGCCTTCAGACGCCGCGCCTCCGAGATATCCATCCCGCCAAAGCGGGCCTTCCAGTTGTAGATGGAGGCATCGCTCACCCCATGCTTACGGCACAGGTCGGCCGCCGAAACCCCGGCTTCGTGTTCCTTCAAAATTCCAATGATCTGCTCTTCAGAGAAACGGCTGCGCTTCATTTCTGGTCCTTTCAATGGACCAGAACGAACTTCAACCCGGATTAGATCGCTGGGGCAACGTCAATCGAAATAGCGCCCCTTGGCGCATCGGTATTTCTTCCATCCTCTCATTGGCAGTATTCGGGGTTGCTAAAGTATGCTACAAATCGATCGGCTGGGATCGGGGCTCTGGGATGATCGACTCCGAAGTATTCGACTTTGTCGAGCGCTGCAGGAAGCACACTGCAACCGGAGCGCTTTTGGGCGATCTCCTCGAAACAGTAGAGAACCTCGGCTTCGAGCACCTTATCTTAAGCGGCGTCCCTTTGGGCGGGCAGAAGCTTGCGCCTATGGTGGAATTGAATGGTTGGCCGAAAGGTTGGTTCGAGCGTTATGTCGAAGCCGACCATGCTGCAGTGGATGGCGTCTGCCTCTATTCGGCAAAGACGCTGAAGCCGTTTCTTTGGTCCGAAGTTCCCGGGAAGTGGTCCGGGACCGAAGCTTCGCGGCGCGTTGCCGGTGAAGCAAGGGAGTTCGGCATCTGGAGTGGATTTGCCGTGCCGATGTTAAGCGTCCATCACTGGCAATCCGTTCTATCATTCGCCTCGTCCGCGAAATCCTGCCAACTCTCTCCGCGCCAGCAAGTGCAACTTGTCACAATGGCAGTGTACGCCGGCATGACCATCCAGGCCCTTTCGAATGATGATGAAGACGATGAGGGCTGGCTGACCGAGCGGGAAAAAGAAGTCCTGTTGTGGGCGGCCGCCGGCAAGACCTCGTCGGAAACCTCGCAGATCCTCGGGCTAACCGAGCGCACGGTCAAATGGCACGCGACACGGGCCCGGGAGGCCTTTGGGGTCGCAACGACCACGCAGGCCGTCGTAGAGGCAGTACGCCGGCGCCTGATCCACCCGTAACCGCGTCAACTGTCCGATCGGACAGGTGACGTATTTTAGAACGGCTGCAACTATTCCCCCCAAAAGAACGATCGGGGGATCGTGCGATGATTGCGGCTCATGTCGTCAATGCGCAAAACAAGCATCTTTACGAGGACGAGTTCGACGAGTTTTTGCGCCGGCGGCACGACTTCTTCGTGCATCAAAAACACTGGCGCCCTCCAAGCCCGGACGGGCGCGAGTTAGATCAGTTCGATACGGACGCTGCCACCTACCTGTTGGGTATTGAAGACGGTCGCGTCGTGACTTCGGCCCGATTGATCCCAACGAGTGAGCCGCACATGGTCTCGGAGGTCTTTCCTCACATGTGCGAGAAATCAGGAGTGCCGAGACGTCCCGACTGGGCCGAATGGACACGCACATTTGTTGTGCCCGACAAGCGTGGGTCCGGGCTGCGGGGCACACTGACGCAGCTCTGCTGCGCGGTGATGGAATACGCCCTCGACGAGGGCTTGAGCGCCATCGGCGGTGTCCAGGAAACTTACTTCATGCCCCACCACGGCGCGCTGAAATGGCACGCCGAGCCGCTGGGCATGGCGAGGGAAGAGAACGGCGAGTGGTACATTGTCGCCTACATCGAGGTGAACGAGGCGGCGCTGGCAAGTGTTCGGAAGATACTGCGGATTGAGCATTCGTTGCTGGTCAGGCAGGGAGGTCAGCGGCCGTTTATGCCGATCAGGAAGGACCCCGCAAAGGGACCGCGATTTTTCGAGGAGGGCGTTTAAATGGCCCACGCGCTTGTGATGCAGAACTGATTCTTGGTCTACTAACCGTAGAGGTAAATGAAAATGTGTAAGTATTGCATGATTGTGCCTCACGACGTCCTGCTACGTCTGTCCAAGGACAACAGCTTTAGTAACAGCGTACGACAAGATTTGGTTAGGTCTGCCGCTCTCGACCTTGAAATCCGAAAGCTTCGCGAGCAAGCAAGAAAATTGACGCGCACTGCACAGAAAACCGCTCCGGCCGGATTAGCTGCCCAACTGCCTGGCCCTCCACAAGTTCTCGTGTATGACTGCCATCACACACAGACGCTGCCAGGCGCTCCGGTCCCTAACCCGGGCAGTTCGACCGATCTTACGGCAAGAGCCGCCTTCACAGAAACGACCGCGCTGGTACAGTTTTATTCTCAGGTATTCGGGAGAAATTCTATCGATAACGCTGGGATGACTCTAATTTCCTCTATTCACTACGGGTCAAACTATAACAACGCCTTCTGGAATGGTACGCAAATGACATATGGGGACGGCGACGGCCAGATTTTTGTCGACTTCACTAAAGGGAATGATGTAGTTGGCCACGAAAACACACATGGCGTGACACAATATACTTTGCAGTTGGTATATTCAAACGAGCCTGGCGGTCTTAACGAGAGTCTTTCAGATGTGTTTGGTTCGATGTTCCGACAGTGGCAAGCGTCACAGACCGTCAACCAGGCGGATTGGCTCATCGGCAAGGACATCATGGGCCCGGCCGCAATCAACAAGGGATACACCTGTCTTCGTGACATGGCAGACCCCGCCGCCAAGCATTGCCTCGCGCCACAACCAAAGAACTACGCTCAATATAGGCCTGGTATGGATCCTCACTACAGTAGTGGAATCCCGAATTTTGCATTCTACAACGCTGCCATGGCAATTGGTGGAAAAAGTTGGGAAAAGGCTGGCCAGATCTGGTATGATGCAATGACGGGCTACGGGGCGTCACCCAACCTCAATATGGGTGCGTTCGCTGATCGTACACGCAATGTGGCCGCCAAATTGTATCCAGGTAATGCGGCTGTGATTAAAGCTGTGGACCAAGGTTGGAAGAAGGTGGGCCTCTAATCAAAAGGTTCATTGGGTGGCAATGGATAAACTGGAGGTTGAGCGGCTGGGAGGTATCGCAGGGTTTGGTGGACCTGGAGCTCGGATTCGAAGTCGCGGCACCTGCAACGTTTCCGACCTCGGGGCTGAGGACCAACTGCGCGTCGAGGCGCTGTTTGCCAAGACAGACAAAGTTGCTCCCCTTCCGGATGAGTTTGTCTATCGCATTACCAAACGGTCCGAAAGTGGCGCAACTACCGTCCAGGTGCCCGAATCGCAAGTGCCGCTTGCGCTTAAGAACTGCGTTAAAGACGAGCTTCTTTAGCACGGAGCGACCTGTCCGGTTGTATCTCTCGGGCGAGCATTTCCGCCGTTTGAGCCTCGCTTCGCGCGGAGCGCGCCTCACACAGTTCCTAGAGCAACCTGGGAGTCGACATCCAGCCATGCCTTAACAGACCGGGTTGAATGTGCACCCGGATATATCTATGCCCGCGGCCCCACTCGCGCGCCTTCAGATACGCTTCAAAACGTTTGCGCCCCTCGTCCCCAGGTTGGGGGCATATCGTCAGCGCCGGGAGGTTGCCGGATGAGGGAACAATCATTCCGCGTACAAACCGGAATTGCGACAACCGTGATCGAGTATTTCCTCTGTACGCTTACATCCGTCACCCCCAGACCGGCCTAAGTATTATTGTCTTGTTCGAGGTTGAGCGGAAGAAGGCGTCAATGTAGGCTGCCAAGAAAGGGGGCGAAAATGCTCAAAGCTGCGCCGCAAGCGTCAAAAGGTCTATCCGAACACTGACCGCTACGGAGAGAGCGGCCGGCGCTTGGCTTCTGGAACAATTTACCAGATACGCCTATCGGCCAAACTGGAACAAATGATCGCGACCGTAGACAACGTCATAAGCTAAGGGAAGACCGATGGACGTGGCACCGCATACCTTGGTGAATGCGAGCGGGACATTCCTGCTGTCAAGAACGACGACGAACCTGCTGTCGCATTCCTACGTGGTTCTTTCAACCGACCCGCCCTTGATCGACGTCGCAAGCTTTCTGCGCACGGCTGTCAGCTCCGGCCCCTCCAATTCTTCAGCAACCATACTTCAGGAGGTCTTAGGCCCTCTGGTGAGCAGATTTCCGCCATCGAGCGGAGGCGGGCGGCAACGCATCGCGTCAGATGCTGAGATTTCTCCAGGTCTCTGGCAAGCACTTGGAGAAGCGCAGGAGCTTCGGCTTGCGACGGGTGGAACAGACCAATTCATTGGATTGCGCTACATCATCTTTGTAATCCTCACCGCAAGGGATGGTCCACTTAACGAGGAGGTCGAGGCCATCTTTACCGCAACTGGTGCAGATCGCGGGAGCGCCGAGGAAGCGATCGCACGCTATTGCATGCAAGCTCACGAAACGCGCGAGAAGTATGACGCTTGGCAGATGGCGCTTGTCGAACGCGGCCTCGGCGACGCGATGAGTTCGTGGAGCGGGCCGACACCCAAGGCAGTGTCCTCCGCTGCCGCACCCACCTTGGCCACAGATTCGGCACCGCTCGGCGCGGCGATTGCCCTGCTTCAACCTGACGATCCCTGGGCCATGTTGACAGAGGATCAAAGTGGCGCGGCGCTCGAGGCAAAGGCGTTTGCCGACATGATTGTCGCCAAACAATTCGTTCCCCCGCTCGCTGTCGGCATTTTCGGCGATTGGGGCTCCGGCAAGTCCTACTTTATGCGCCTTTTATACGAAGCGGTGGCCGACAACAGGGAGCGCTTCGCTCTATCCCAACAGACCGGGGGCATCACTTTCTGCCAGCGGGTTGTGCAGATACGGTTCAATGCCTGGTACTATGTCGAAGAGAACCTATGGGCGAGCCTCGTCGACCATATCTTTACCTCCCTCAACCAATGGGCCGTCGCTACCGGCTCCACGGCTACCGATGCAGACAAGCTTTTTGATCAACTAACAACGGCGCGCCGACTAACCATCGAGGCAGCCGCTAAGCTCATCGAGTCGCGTCGGTTAAAGCAGGTCGCCGCAACCAAGCTTGCTGCAGCCGAGGAGACCCTTAGGCAGAAACAAGCCGAGGTCAAAACCGACCCAAGGACAATGATCCAGAGCGCGTTCAGAACTGTTGTCGGAAAAATCGGAGCTGAAGAAAAGCTGAAAGCCGCGGCTGAAACGCTTGGACTGCCAGCGGTTTCGGAGAACGCGGAGGCACTCCAGAGGGCAACCGCCGCGCTCAACAGTGAAATCGACCGTGTCGCGATGTTTCGCTCTGGCGTCACCAGGCAACTGGCAACGCCACTAGTGATCTTCGGCGTCGCTGTGGGAACGCTTGTGCTGCCCCCGCTAATGAGCCAACTTGCAAGTTGGTTTAAGATGCCCGCCGCGCAGTTTGGCGCCTCTGTCGCCGGTCTGGTTGCTCCCCTTGTGGCGGTGCTCGGATGGGCGGCTACGAAGACCAACAACGCGCTCAAAGTGGTCGGAGAGTACCGGGTTAGCTTCGACGCCGAGGTTGCGCGCCTGACGCAAGAGGACATCGACGCCGTAGCGGGGCGTTCCAGAGCGCTTGCGGACGCGGAAGCCGAGGTGCTCGAAGCCAAGAAGACGTTGGACGTCGCCAGTCAGTCCGCCAACGCCGCAGCTCTAGCCTACAACAGCGAGACCGGAGGTGCCAGAGTGCTGCGTTTCGTCAGGGATCGCGTCGCAAACGGCGAGTATGCCAAACATTTGAGTTTTGTCGCGACGGTAAGGAAGGATTTCGAGGAACTGAGCCGGCTTCTGGCTCAAGTGGATGCGCCAACGCGCGACGCAGAAGACGCGCGCGAGGCACACCGCAAGCGCGTGGAGGAATTGCTTGCAGCGGCCGGGAACCTGCTCGATTCGGAAGAACGGAAAAAGTTGGCGGATACCGCGAAAGACAAGGAGGATGAACCGGCCGTGTTCGAACGGATCGTCCTCTATGTCGACGATCTCGACCGCTGCAAGCCAGAGCAAGTGATCGCCGTCCTACAGGCCATTCACCTGCTTCTAACGTTTCCTCTGTTTGTTGTCTTCGTCGCCGTCGATGTACGCTGGCTTCGCCATGCGCTAGCCAATCGATATCCTGGCCTGTCGGACGCGACCGGTGGTGATGAGGCAACCACGAGCGACTACCTCGAGAAGGTCTTTCAGATCCCCTATTGGGTACGTCCGTTTGACGCCGATGTAACACTTGCTCTGCTGGGTCAGCGCCTAGGCCGCTACGACGCTCCAAATTCTCCTGACAGGATAGAGGCAAGTGCCAATTCCGACACTCGGGCCGGCGCTGGCTCCGACTACGCCACCGGCGCTGACGATGCCAATGGGAGACAATCTTCGTCTTCCGCTCAGAGTGTGGCTCCTGCTCCCCGTCCTCTGTCGATTACGCCGCAAGAGCGCAACAGCATTGATGCGATCGCCACCGTGCTGGACGGCCTACCGCGCCGAACTCTGCGTTTCATCAACAGTTACTGGATCATTAAGGGTGGCCTTGATCCGGACGCGCAGATCAAACTCGAAAGCGAGGGGCATCCGGCTCTTGTGGCTCTGCTCACAATAGCTATTACCCTCGATGACGAGTATCCCGCACTCGTGGCCGGTCTCGGATCGAGATCGGCTACCATCAACCAGATTGTGAGTACGCTGTCCTTCAAGCGGCCAGACGCGGGCGAATATATCAAGCGTTGTTTCGTCTTAGTCGGGGATCCGGATATTGAGCAGATTAGGGAATATGCGGCTCTTGTCTCCAGGTATAGCTTCCATCGAGGTCTGTCGTCTTAATAAGTGTGACGACTACAGTTTCGGGTTCCTGTCCTTTCATGCGATCGCAATACTATCGCGAAGGCGGCGGTGGCAACGTTCGAGGGTTCCAATGCAACGCCGCGGGGTCGCTTAATTGAACCAGAACCAAATGATTTTCGTCGAAGCGGGTATAGCATCCTGGCTCGGACGGTGTCCCTGGTCTATTGTGAACATAGAAGTTTAGAAGTAATGTTCTCTCGGGAGAATCTAGCTTCGTCCGACGTGAGGGGCGCTGGTGCAGGGTACCTTCGACCTGTAGGAGTCTCCGCCGATCGTAGGGCGCGCGCACCGCGCCTGGGGATGATGCCGGTTGACTGAGGTCGGCAGTTAGCGGGTGAAATGCTGTCTATTGTCTTAGTCCATGACAGGGGGATTTCGTGGATCGACGCTTACCAAAGGTCAAGAGCATAAAGCGGCAAATTACGAGACTCGTCTGGCCGATGGCGGAAAGCGTGTGAATTGGTCCATACTCTATGCAATTGACAGTTTGTCTAACGGGTCCTGTCTGCACAAAGGAGTGCCGGTTACACTATCCTCAACCCGCAAGTTGGTCGTGGATGCGTGCGCCGACCGTACAGAAGCTTTTCACCGCGTCCTTGTAGGACTGCAAGGTCTGGCGCATATGGGCCAGATGTGTCTGCCGCATTGTCTCCAACTCTTCCATCGCCTTGGCAAAACGCGCAGCGGCTTCCTGTGGCGTTTCCGGTTTTGGCGGGCCATCGGGCATTGGCAGGATCGGGGGCGGAAGGCCGCGCGGAGTCTGTATTGCAAGGAGTCTGTAGTCGTTGGCTAGTCGACCATAGTCGCTCAGCGTGGACTGGATGCCGACGAGTTGCCGAACGAGATCGCGAAAATCATCCGCCGGAATGACTTTGAGACTCTCGGCATCCTGCTGGATGTTCAGGAGGGCGATCCCGAGGGAGGGGACGAAAACGGGCTGCTGATCGATCTGCACGCCGTCCAGCGTTTTGTTGATCGCTTCGCATTCCTGACTAGCGATCTGCAGAAGGCCGACGACACGGTCCTTCTGTTCGCGCGAAGCGCGCCAGTTATCGAGATAGAGGGCCGCCAGCACACCGAACAGCGTGGTGAAGATCGGCAGCAGGAGCAGGGAGATCCACGGGTTTTCGATGAGCGCGCGTTTCTTATTGTGCGTATTCGCAACTTTGACATTCGACAATTGCGACGGATCGGTTGCTTCAACTGAGGCCGGCACAGCCCTTGTGGCGGTTTTCGCCGCTTCAGATTGAGCAGGCCTCTGTCGTTTTACAGTGGCCCCAGCCAAGCTTTTCCCACGCTTCATCCCGGATCCCCCAGATCAAGCGGTGACTAGTTTTTTACGCGCGCCCACTCTTTCTTTGCGAGCCTTTGCAACTTTGCCCTTTTTCAGTGTCGCCGGTCTCTTGCGGGTTCGTCTGGCCATGCTGGGCGCGCCGGGATCGACTAAAGATGAGGTGCTGAAATCCATTGTAAGTTTGCTCGTTGGGGCATCAGCCGGGAATGTAACGATAGCTTGTTGTTCCCTTTGCCATACCTGCGCCCCGGCGAAACCGCATCCTTTAGGGTCGAGCTCTGGAAGGCTTGTAATATCTCCCTGAAAATCGTGGGGATCAGCATCAGGCACCTTCCAGCAAAAAAAGCGCGCGTTGGGCGTGGGATTCATTCTGTCGATTATGTCTGCGATAGATTGGGCGATGGTGTGAGAACAATAAATCCCCGGCTGAGCGCGCCCGTCCGCTACGACAGCTGAAATCCACTCTCTGATGTAGTCACTGCTGCCATCCCCATCCAAGCCGCCATATTCCCAGTCGAGGAAAACGAACGAATGGTCAGCGAATCCTTCGCCGGCAAGGAGATTGCAGGCGTCCATCCCGTCGATCTTCCCCTGATCAGCGGTTAATATGCTCGACGGAACATAGCCGTCGTGACCGGTTCGTGCGTCTTGCTGCCCAACGTAAATCGGCAAAACGCCCCATTTGTCCTTGATTGCGGGGTATTGTCCCATCCATTGCGAACTGGGTCGGTTTGGCGCGGGGGCCAGATAGTATCCACACCACACGAGATCGGTGTTTGCGTTCAGCCAATTCATCATTGTGGTCTGAGGATATTGCAGAATGTCGAACCCAGCATGAAACGCCATTTCATCCTCCTCACACGTTTCGATTGCAGTCGGATACGCTAAATTCGAGTGGTTGAATCCCCGGTTGTGTCTCCGGGGCATGCCAAGCTTGCCCGCAAGTCCTGCGGGTGCGGGTGCTTGCGTTCATTTCTTGTTGCCCGGCAGACGTCATGGGATCTGGCCTTGCTAATGCCGGACGATCGGGATCGGCGGCGAGACGCTGATGAGACGCGCCTGGGCCTCGACCATCGTCGTCAGGCCGCCCGGATTCACGGCCGCGACCGGGTCGCGGTCAGAAGCCTGAGAGAAGAGCCAGTCGAAGTCGAACGGCGCCGTCTGCGATCCCCGGCGCGAATGCAGCAAAGAGACGTCAGCCCAGAATTCTCCAACACCGCCAGTCGCGTTCAGTTCCATAATCAGGCCTGGTGTCAGCGCGTCGGGTTGGGGCACCTGGAGCGCTTCGCCCGTGACGGTGGCCGCGACACCTTCGTTCAGTGAACCGTCAGCCCGCAGCAAAGCGAATGTCACATCCGGGGTGGCGAGGCCTGCGTCCGTCTTGGCTATGCTGATGGCCATGATGACACCCACAGTGGGCTTGTTGGCCGCCGCAGATTTGATTGAGATCTTGAATTGTGACGGTTTTGGCTTGTCGCTATCGGACTTCGCCGGCAGGCTCAGGCTGATCGTCAGGTCTTTCAGCGCCGCGAGATGCTCGATGGCTCCGACCGGGCGCACGAAGAAGCGCAAGCTGCGGTTCAATGTGGAACTCGCCTTCATGCCCTTGCTGGGAATGGTAGTGTCAGGCGTATACGAAAACCCTGTCGAGATAAGGTCGAAATAGGCGGATCGGAAGCGTGCCGGCATCATATCGTAGGCGCCGTTGCAAAGGATTTGAGCAGGAGTTTCGAACTCCACGACCCTCAGGCTACGTTCAGGCGGCTGAAATATCCCTTGCTCGAGGCTCCCGTCAGGGCGGATTAGATCAGGTGCCTTGTCGAACGCAAGCGCCGTCCGGCAAAAGATCTCTGTCGCTCGGCCCATCTCCTTCAGATAGCGGGTTGTCAAAAAGGCCAAATGCCGGTGCGCGTGAAGCGGAAAGCGACGGTGCAGCGTCGATGACGCGAGCCACAATGGATCGGCCGCTCCGCGTTTGTAGATGCTCACTTGACGATGGTCACCGGTCAGTCCACCGACCAGGTCCCGGACATTGAGACGACTTACCTCCGGCCACCTAGTCTCTTTGGATGCCGCGACGTCGACCATCTCAAAATCACGATTGGTGCGTGTCCATTCAAGGATCGTTGTCTGACTTGCGGAGGTCTCTGTTGCCGTCGCCCCGTCGCCGAGTGACAATGTCACTTTTCGGACCGTCGTGTCCGGCTGGACGCTGGTCTGGTCCAGTCTTGGCGGTGACCATTCCACGCTCGCGAGCGCCAGCGGCGCGTTGTCGCGTCCTTTCGCGATGTCGGACCGCGGTGTTTCGACAAAGATCGTCGCGCTGTAGCGGCCCGAAGCGATAGGCTGGTGAAGCACTGAAACGCGTTGCACCTGAGCATAATCGGCGCGCACCAGTTCAACCGGGTCGTTCGTGGATTTATAGCCATCGATGGCTGCCGTCGAAACCTTTGCGGCGAACGCGCCGTCGCGGACGGGAGAGTCGGTTTTACGCGTGAAGACCAACAAGTTCTCACCTTTCTCGGCACCTCCTTCAACGTGCATTCTGATTTCCACATCGGCTTTCCATTCCGTCGGCACGCCCAGGTCTATCCACCAGCACGTCTCGGCGTCTATCCAGTCCACGCTGGCGTTCTGCGTCTCAGGGCCCACAATCCAGTTGCGGTCGAAATAGCGACGCATCGAGACGCCGAGAAAGAGTTCCTCCAGCAGTTGATCTTCGCCGGCCAGGGATAACGGCCGTAGGTTTAGCATTGCGTTGGGGAACGCGGGCGCTGCCGCGTCGACATCATCGAAGGTGAGACCCATGGGCCCCTCGGCAATCAGCGCCAGGCCGCGTGAGAGCTCCGCCTTTAGTGGCTGGTAGTCGAGATAGGGTGTCGGGCCGGCTTCCTTGCGCGAGTCCTGGATTTGAACAGGTTTGTTATCGGCCGTGAAGCCATAGCCGAAACCACTTTTGATCTCCGCGGCAATACGGTCCGCTAAGCCGCCGCGCGCGAAGGGTGGCTCCTGCAGGATCGCCGCCAGCGGAGGCGCGGGCAGCGCCCCATTGCTGCCGCTTGCCGAAGTCGTCAAAGGGATGAGCGCGCGCAATTGCGGCGTGGGCAGCGGCACGCTGGAAAGTTCGGCTAGCATGGCGACGCGCTTCGTCCAGTGGCCAGCGCGATTGGCCGCGGTGTTCGGCTCCGTCAAGGGCTTGGCTGGCCATGCGTCGACCTGGCGCTTGCCCAGTTGAGTGAGCGCGCCGGCATAACGCGACCGCAGCGTGAAACGGTGGCGGAAATACGTGGCCGAAGGCGCTTCCCAAGGCTGCTCCTGAAGCACTGTCGCCGATGGAAGTGGCAGCAGCTTCTGCGTGATGGAATGGGCATCGATGTCCGGCCGGTCGAAGAAGGCATCCGATTCAAACTGCGCCAGACTGGTATCGATCAGCAGCGGCAATGCGGCCGCTGACGGGTCGGCCCCAGGCTCGAGACATTCGGCGGGATTGACATGGTGGTAGATCGGCCTGCCGGTCGTGCGCCAGCGCTGTGTCGTTACATCGACCTCGCCGATCAACCGCCACAGGTCAGGCTGTTCGCCGCCTGCCACGAGATCGTAGCGGCGCGCCCGCTGCAGCGGCCGGGCCGCTATCGCCACGCGGGCAAGATCGGTCCAGTCCTCGCGGGCGACCTGATCGATTGCGTCTACCATCACCTCGAAACGAAGTGCTGCGGCGGGAAACGCGAAAGGCCACGTGGTGTCCGGTCCGACAACGCGCGCGACAAACTGCTTGAGACCTGGATGAAGGACCGCTGGGTATTTACCCTGCGGGTAGAAGTCCTGGGCATAAACAAGTGTATCGAGCATCAGGCGAGCGGCCATGCCGGCGGGAAGCCTGGCGTCGACCGCTCTCTCCTTTGACTTGATCGAAAAAGATGCGCCGGCCGTGATCGTTAAGGCCAATTGGAACTGCCGGTCGAGCGGCTGAAGGACCGTCTCCAACAGATGTTTCGCAAGGACCCCCAAATCGGTGTCGCCTGGCGGCACCCATTTTTTGCTCCAGTTCTCGATAAATGCATTAAGAAGGGTCTTTTGTGGATCGCTCGGCAGGTCGACCAGCGCCACCTGTGTTGTCGCCGCCGACGGCTTGTCATCCGTCAAGGTGTCGGTGGTCGCCAGTTCGAAGCGGATGGCGATCACCGCCGGATCCGGAAGATTTGCAAGGGCGGCCGCGAGGTCATCGTTGAGTTGGCGCAGGTCGTAGGCGAACCGCAATGCCGCAAGAAATTTGGCTGCCGGGTCATCGTCCTTATCAAGTTCGCGCCCAGGCAGGATCCGTGCGCTGAGATCGCCGTTGCTCAGCCAGCGGACGAAGTCGAGGTAGCCGACACGTGGCGTTGCAATCGAAAAAGTGCGTTTGTCGGGGAAAAGACGCCAAGGATCTCCGACTGCCGGCGCGAGAATGAACAAAGGCGCGCCGACGTTGTCCGGCTTCTGACCTGCCGCGTCCGCAAAAGACAAGGCGGCGGCATCGTCGGTTTTGAGGGTAAGGCGCAGCCATCCCAGGCGGTCGGATGGCACAAACGTCTTGCGACCGACCTCGGCACCGTTGACGCTTACGAAAAAAAGGTACGGCAACACCGGAATTGCCGACGCTGCCGCAATTGGGGCTGCGATAGCGACCTCGATGCTGGCGATTTCTCCGCTAGTGAAGCTGCTAAGGTCAATGTCTATTGACGGCGCGCTGCCCGTGTCATCCGGGCCAAGTGCTGTTCGATCGAAATAGGTCAGCGTCAAAGTCGAGGGTTTGCCTGCCAACCGCACTTTGGCAAGCGGCCAAACCGCCTTCTGCATCGCGGTGGGAAGTTCCATCGTGCCGACACCATCGGCGCTGCGAAAGATATCGCGCCGGCCGGCCACGTTTTTTTCCGCGACCAGGACGATGCGCGGATAATCCTCCGAAAGTGGCCAAACGCCATCTGGGCGGGACGACTTGGATTCCGTCGTTTCCTTTATCGCCGCCTGAGCGATCGCCGTACGGCGCTGGCAGTCGGTGCGGCCGATGAACTTGCTGTCCAGTTTCGAGGCATCGAAGTCCGCCTTCGGAAGCCAGGGATTGGCATCAGTGTACTGCAGGTCGATCGGCATCGAGCCCGCATTGCTGGTGATGAAGGCGAAGCTCTCGAAAGTTCTCCCATAGGCCAGGCGCGCCAGCTTCGCAAAGGGATCGTCGTCAGCGTAATCGTGTGCTTCATGCCGGTAGAACGGCTTGCGCGGGTCGGCTGTCGCATAGCCGTTGTCGACCGCCGACAAAGGGTCCACGGATGCCGCGAAGGGAACACCATCATAGTCGATGAACATCGGTCCGCGACCGTCAGTGACCGCCGGCAGCATGGGATGGATGGCATTGGAGACAGCAACTTCCGGATAAGTTGTACCGTCAGGTGGCCAGTGCCATTTCAGATCCGCAAGATTGGCATGCGCCCATCGATCCTTCCCGCCGTCCAGCCTACGGATCGCCAATGCAATCCCGTTGAAGGCCGTGGCGAACGCATCGATCTGCGTTCCGTCGATGTCCTTGGCGATCTGGATCGCCAGAGGATGCGGCGCGGGGTCAGGGATGAAGCGAGCGTTGGGGTCGTCGAGCCCGTCGATCGGCGCGAGCGCATCGGTGTAAGCCTCGTGCAGGATGCCCCGGAGGTATTGGATGTCGTTGGAGCCCGCCAGCAGGTCGAGCGGCGGTTTGACGAAGGCGAGCAGGATCGGATCGAAACACTGCGCCGCCTGGGTGCCATCTAGAAAACGCCGCTCGTAATAGGCGCCGTTCTTGGCGACGTCAGCGAGATATTGCGATGGCGACACACGATAGGGCTTGCTGGCGCGTTTGATCGAGTAGGTGAGCAGCGACTTCACCGCTGTCTCGCTCGCGGCCTGGCGAACTGCTTCTGCGCCGTTGAACGGGCCATCGAGTAGACCTTGGTAGGTCACCCACGCATCGCTGATGGCCTGGACAGCCTCGGCTGGCGCGCCCGAAAGGTTCTTGGCCACCAGCTTTGCGAAAGTGTCTCCGTCGTACTCGACGCTGAGAAGGATGCGTACGATCGCTCGCTCGGCCCCTTTCTCATCGAGGAGAGACTGTTCCAACTCTGAAACCAGGCGGGCAATCGTCAGGAAGCAGTCCCCAGCCAAGGCGCTACAATAATCCGTTGCTGGTGCCGAAACCTTTCGGGCATCGTCCTTGAGGGAGCTCGTCGAAGTGACAAACGTTGCGTAGGCCGCAAGCATGGCCGACAGCAGTTGCCGGTCATCGCCTACCTTGGCAGGTGCCGAAAGTGCGTCTGGCAAATCGAACACCGACCGCAAGGCGGTCGCCAAGCGCAAGGCGTCCGCAAGTTGGAGCTTTTTGTCCGGGTCACCCGCGACAAGCGGACAACGGTCACGCAAAACGGCGCGGATCGCGGCGCAGATGCTGGCTGGCTCGGCGTCTTTGGAACTGAAGAATGGACCGCCCCCGTCGCTCGCCCGATCGTCGAAACGGTCACGAATGGCGCTCACCAGTGGGCCGATCAATGGTCCTTCGCTAATTGCGTCGAAGGTTAGTTGAGGCTTATGGTCGCGTTTTGAGAAATCCGGGTCGAGGACCGGCTTGAGCATTGCCGAGAGCGGCGCATCTAGCGCAGCACAAAGGCGCGCAACGGCAAACCACATCAGATGGTCCCAGTACCAGGTCACGACCACACTGCCGTTGACGATCGTCTTGATTGACCACAGGCCAAGAATTTGCGCGAACCTTTTTTCATCTTCCGGCCGCCGCGCAGAAAGCGCGTTGTTGGCCGAAAGCAGGGAGGCGGCGCGGCCCTCGAACCACTGCAGAAGGCGACGCATATTTTCGGCGTCGGGTTCAACGAACAGGTAGCCGTCGGGCCCGATACTGGGGTCGATGATCGAGGGGTCCAGGCTGTGACTGCCTGATGGGATGACGGAGGCTCTTACGGTCGGCGAGACGCCGTCAACCGGCGCATAGACGATTTCCACCAGGCGTAGGGGGTTAGTCGGGTCGGCATCCGGGTTGGTCACCGATAGCGGCGCGGGCGGTTCATTCTGGCCAAAGTAGGGGATCACGACGGCGGCATATGTCGCTACCGACGATACCGGCACCCAAATGACGTGGGTCAGGTTGTAGACGTGCCCGACAGGAGCGTTCCACGACTGCACCGACCGCAGCCGGGCCGCGGCGCCGGCGTCCTTGACGTCGACCGGCTGATCCAGCGCCGTGTCGACGGCTGCCAGGGATGTCCAGAATCTGACCTTGTCCGGATCATCGGCACTGGCACGCGCCGTACTCGCTTCCGCGTCGAGCCAGGCTGCCAGTTGGAAGGCGCTTGCCTGGGGGGTCGCCGAAATCGGTGCCAAGATCTGCGGATTCTGCAGATAAAGGTTGCCTGAATTGTCGACGAGTTCGTAGCGCCAAAGCGACAGTTGCGTCACCGCCTTGGCGAGAAAATCGTCAAATAGGCCCTCTGCGTAGGCTTCATTGGCCTTCAGTGTCGATAGATCGGGCTTAGTATCAATGACCTCGAAACTCAGGTTGACTGCAAAATGAAGTTTCGGGTTGGCCATGTCGGCCTGGTAGAAGCTCTCGGGCTCGGCGTCGACCTGGCAATGGATGACTGAAGTGAGCGCCATGATCACATTCCCGCCTGCTGCAGCCGGCGTGACGCGGCTAAGATGGGATGAGGAATGCCGTTAACCGCAAGACGGGAAACGCCAGCGCCGGACGAGACCTTCGTTTGCGATTGGCCCCCGCGCAGCTTGTATTTGACATTGGCCCGCGCGGTCAGCTTGAAGAATCGGGATATCCGGATGGTGACGGAGAGGGAGCCGTCACCGTCGACCTGACCGTTGTCGCGATACGTGAGCCGAAGCATGAGCGTGATGCCGACCGTGACGATACCGGCGACATCGACATGGCCCGCGATAACAACGACCACCGAAATCGCAAGGCCCCCGCCGGGTTTGCCGATCACCTTGCGGTAACTCAGGGTGCCTGAAAGGGTTATAAAGACCTGACCGGTGAACGGGCCGAAGGAGAAGGCCAGTTGCGCCGAACCGCCGGCCCCGGCTTCCACAATCACCGACAGTTCGGAATCGAAGGGCCGATATTGCGCTTCGATCTGAATGTAGCCCGTGCCGCCGATTATGAAGATCGAGAAAATGAAGGGTCGCTCCAGCGTCGACAGGTTGAAGCGGTCGGCCAGCATGAAGTCAGGGTAGGCTACGAGCCTGAAATGGTTCTCGATGGAGATGTTGGAAACGCCGCTGGTTCCAAAATTCAAGGCGATCGGCGGGATCACATATTCATGCTCGATGCCGACGGGAATGCCGTTTTCCTTGATCAGTTTCAGACCGCCAGAATCGAGGTCTCCGAAAATCGTCGACAGGAAATCCTGGATGAACTTGAACTGTGGGTTGAGGCGGATTCCGGTGGGGTCGAAATCGATCTTGAGGCCGCCCTCCTTCGTGAAGTTTAATGCAAACTTGGTGAACGAGACCATTGACTGACCGCCGACCACCACGTCGATGACGGTGTCGATGCGCCCAAAGCCGGTGAGCGTCACGTGGTCGGTATCCTTCGACGCCTCAAGGCGCACCTGGCCAGTCAAGGTCATGTCGACAAAGTCGGCCGAGAAGATGCCGACCGAGAACAGACTGCGACGGCCGAGCATGGGAGCCTTGATGTCCACCTGCACCCAGGCGCGCGCCTGCTTGGTGTCGAAATCGTGGGTGATGCGGATCGCATCGCGCACACCTGCCGGTAGTTTGTAGCCCTTGAACATGGTGTCCAGTTTGGCGCCGCCGAAGCTGCGGAACACCTTGCCGATGTCGAGGCCCGAGAGGTCGGCCGGCAACAAGGTCTCGCCAATGCGGTCGAACGGCAACGACAGGCCGAGCGCCTTCAGTTCGTCGCCGAGCCGATTGAAAAGGGCATTGGCCTGGGTGGTGTCGATGATATCGCTGAGTTCGTTGAAGCCGGAGCGTATGCGATCTATATCGGCCTTGAGTGTCGCCAACTCGGGCGCGCTGGTCACCGCCGAGTAGAGCTTGAGGACATTGTTGGGGGCGGCAAGGATGCCGCCCTTGTCGATGCGGCTGGCCGCGTGAAACACGCGGTCGGCGAACGCGCCCGCGGTCTCGTAGACGCGGACGAAGTCGTTGTGCAAAGCGCGTACCGAACGGTCGAAGGCCCTGGCAGTGGAAAGGATCTCGTCGACATTATCAATGGCGCTGCCGACCTTGCTCATTGCCGTGTCCAGCGGTTCAATCGCCCTTGCGACTTTGTACGCGAGATAATTCTCGGCCTGCTGGGAAATCTCCTTCAGGTAGTTCTGGGCCTCGGATATGCCCTCGAATACCTCGCCGCAGGCAGCAGAGACGGCGGCGAGGTCGCCGAGAGCCGCTTCGGTCAGGTCGGTGAGCGCGTCTCCCACCGTGTCGCCGAAATCTGCAAGCGCATCACGAATTGTCTGTGCTTCTCCGGCAAGGCCTTTGGGCAGCGAGTCTGGGAGTACCTGCAGGATCCTGGTCAGCAGGGGAACGATCACCTTGTCGTGGATGACGCTTTCAAGCAAAGCGCCGGGAGCGAGCAGGGCTTGCGCGGCAGACAGCGCGCCCTGCGTGTCGGCCGCGACCGTTTCAATAACATCTGGCACCTTCAGAAGGGCGGTTTTGATGCGCTCGGTCTCACCGCGTATCCAGTCGAGAGCGGGAAAGATGACCGCGTCAGTAGCCACGCCGATCTGTTTCAGAATACGGTCGGTCCAGGAGAAAAGGACCTCAAACGAATCCTTCAGCGACCCAAATAGCTGCGAGATCTCGTTTCCAAGGTCGGCCGCGCCGCCGTCGACAATCTGTTTGGCGCTCGCGACCAGATCCGCGACGTCCGCCTTCAGGTCGTCGGAGGTTGCCTCGACGGCTGCGACCACCCGATTGATCGCGACGTTGATGTCACCCGCTGCAGCGTTGGCTGTTGTGTCGGCCGCCCGAACAGCGCCGCGCGCACCCTCGACAGCCTGCTGGGCTCCAGCGATCCCGGCTTTGACGCGTTCGAGAATGGCTTTGACGGAGGCCTGCAGCGTTGCGTCGCCGATATTCTTTGTGTCGTCGATCAGAGCGTCGATCTTGAGCGTGCCGGTCCCGGTGTCGGCTAAGAGCTTCGCCAGTGCGGCATCGATCGAATCGAGCAACGCATCGAGTGGTCCCGACAGTTCGGCGACGTGCAGGTGAGCATCCTGTCCAATCTCGGCCGCTGCGGCAACGAGCTTGGCGACATGACCGGCAATTGCCTGGCTCACGTCATTGAGTTCGACTGCAAGACGCTGCCGGGTCTCATCGACAGCGGCCAGGACATCGTCGGCGACGCTGCTCAGGCAAGCCAGCACGCCGTCGTGGAAAGCCTTCCTCCGGTCGTCAGACCAGGGCCGGTCCCTGTCGTAACCGGCCGCGAACTGTTCGATGCGCTGACGCGACCGAAGTAGCACCGCCTCTATCTCGGCCTCGACGTCGGCGACCGCCGCGCGCGCCTTCTCGACAGCTTCGCCGACATTGCCGATGTCGGCCGACGCTTCTGCAAAGATCGGCCTGATGTAATCGGTGATGGAACTGGCGAGGTCGTCGATGACCTTCTTCCTGGTCGTGGCGCTGGTGTCGGCCAGCAGGTCGTCGATTCCCTTCAGCCAGTCGGCCAGCGCCGTACGCACCAGCGTCTGCTTTCGTTTGAGCGAGCCGATTGCGTCCTTCTTCAGCTTGTCGCAATAGGCGCTGCCGGATTGAAGCGCCGATGTGAAATTTGCGAGGCCGGAGTCTTTGAAGCCGGTGGCAATGCCGGGTAGGCCTATCTTCACCTTGGGCCAAGTCTTGGTCGTGAAGTCCTTGTAGAGCTTTTTTGCCTGGGTGCCATCCTTGGCCTTGACGGCATAGTAGAAGTCACCTTCCTTTCTGAGAAAGGTCACAAAATCAGTGGCGCCGTCGAACGTAGCTCCCGTGCCATTGTCACCTCGCCAGTAACCCAACCCACCAGGGACCAACGGCACGGCTGGTCTGAATCCCTTGCTCGTCTTCAGCAGATTTTCCAAGTCCTTCGGAAGTACCTGCTGGGCATCTTCGGGGTGCCCGGCGCGCATGAAAGCCACGGATTCGATGCCGACGAAGACCGGTTTGCCCGCGCGGCCGGCATTGATCGCCGTCTTGCGCGCAGCCGGAGATAGGCGCCATGTAAACTGGCGCAAGCCGGGTAGAAACCGTCCGACCGATCGGCGGCGGCCTTCCGTGCGATCATCCGGCTTTTGTCGAGGCATGTCGGATGGGCTGTCCGCGATCTTGGCGATTGCCGTAGCCGCAGGCATGTTCGGGTAGTCGAGATCGAGGCGAGGCAGCCACTTGTCAGTATCGCTCGTGTCGACCTTGAAGTCGGCGAAGAACGTCAGGTAGTCGGCATCAAGGCATGCCTGAGCAACCACGGGCCGGTCACCGTCGCCTTCAGCGGCCGTTACGAAAGCGATATCTGGCAAAGGATAGACCTGAGGGCGTTCTCGCGCGCTCTGACGGTTCCACAGCGGAATGCGCCAGCCGAAGTCGCCGACGTCGCTGCTCCAGGCACTATCGACGTTGATCACGCCCCCGTTGAAACGCACTCTATCCAGGAAGCCCGCGGCGCGGGCGGCGACATTGGCAAAGTCCGGATAGCCGCGTTCGGGCTGAGTGAGCTCGATGTATTCGCGCACCTTCCGGAGGATCGGACGGCGCGACCGTGTGCCGTCCGGGTCGTCCTTGCGCTTGGGCGCGAACTGCGCGGATGGATTTGTAGTACGCTCGTAGACGACAACATGTTTGGCGCGATGCCACAAGGCGCAGATGCGGCCGATCACCTCAACCTGCTGTCGTTCGACATGGCCATTGCGGGTCTGGCTGATGACCGTCACTTTGCCGCCGAGGAATTCGGCCTTTTGCGCGGCATCGCCACCGTGCGGCGACAGCGCGATATGCTCGATGACGCCACCGCGCGATTGTGGCTGCTTGCACAGAATGTTGAAGAGGTTGAGCGACTCGACCGGCCACAGGGCTCCGCCGCTCAGGCCGGCAGGGTGATGGCGCAGCAGGTCAGGCGCATTCCCGGCCTTTTCAGGGAATTCGCCTCCCAAGCGTGGCACCCGCTTGAGGTCGTCTTCGTCTTTGGGATCTTCGAGTTCCACCGGAGGGCGGTGAAGTGAGGTAGAGCGCAAGGCAAAGCGTGCGCCTGCCGAGAAGCTTGCCGGTGTGAAGTCGACCGTGGAATCCAGGTCGCGCGCCCAGATCTCAAGTCTCTCGGGTCGGCTCGCAGTAGCGGCTCGCAGGACGTTCCACCGGGTGGACAAGGCGGAGTCGGCATCCGGACCTGCTTCGCCGGGCAGTCGTCCGGTGAGCGCCTCGATTTCCGCCACGCGCGCACCACGCGCGATGCCGTCTTCTTTCGACACGTCGAGACCGACCGGCATGCCATAGAGGAACTCAGCCTTCAAGTAAGCCAGCGCGGCGCCCAGACCGTACGCGCCGTTCTGGCGAAAGATCTCGTAACTTGCCGACTCTGGCAGGAAGTAGCCGCGCTCGACGTCACTCGGTTTGATCCAAAGCTCGGCGGAAGGAGTATAGCGAAGCTCCACGGCGCGCCGGTGGACGTCGCCCCACTTGCGGTCGACCATTCCATCCTTGGGTTCGAAGGGTCGCGGCGTCGTCTCTTTCGAGGTGTCGGACAGATCGTGAAGTTCAAGACGGCGAGGCTTGTCGGCGCTTTCGCCTACCGATTGTGGCGGCAGCACATAGCGGTAGTAATCGGCGACCTGCTTGAACGCCCACATTCTCGTGTCGCCAGTGTAATCGGCGACAGAATTCGACCGTTCGTCACCGCGATCGCTGAGTGGCGAGGTCGAATAGCGCAGAACCGAGAACGGCTCCGCCGACAGCACGACGAAGGCGCGCTCGCCCTGGTCCTTGTCTGTCTCGTAGAGACTAGCGTGAAGCCGCCTGTCCTGGCGCGGGTAGATCGTCTCCGTAGCACGGAGCCGATAGGCGGGGCCGGATCCACCCATGATATTCATGACCTGGCGGTCAGGGTCCAAAAGTGGAATGAGCAGGGGCGCTGATCGGCCGGATCGATCGAAGCGCTGCATGTCGACTCCCACCTGGGAAACGGAGTCGAGCGGGATCATCAGATCGAACTGAGAGGCGATCCGGCCGTTCGGATAAAGAAGCACTGGACCGGCCGCGTAAGCTGTAGAGCCTTCGCCTCGACCTCCGATCCGCAACTGCCCGGAATCATCGCTGGGTCCTGGATGGACGCTGCCGGAGAAAACCAGAGATGCAAGCCGCGCCGTCCACGGCGATGGGCCTGCCACATCGCTCGTGTGCATCTTGTACGAAGCAAAATAGGATTGTTCGAGGTCGCCAGAACCCTGGGCCGGACGCGACGCCTTGGTCAGGGTCAGCGACAGCGTGACATCCGGGGTCTGGAAGAAGGAAATCTGGGCTGCGTTGAGGTCGAACTCAATCTGGGAGGCAAGCGCGGCAGGCAGCGCGTCCGGCCCCACGCTGTCGACCAGGTCAGTAGCGTCCGCCAGGCTGAGTTGCATGGGCAGACGCCTCTCCTTGCCCCACAGCGAATCTGGGATGGGCGGAGAGCACAGCGTGAAACGGACAGATTGCTGGGCCGCCGTCAGCATTGGCAGCAAGGAATGCGGCAGGCCGGCCTCGCCCGCCGGAAGTGCTGCTATCATCTGCCGGAACGTATCGGCTGCATGGCTTAGCAGCCCGCCCGCGAAGACCTCATCCTTCTTTACAGGGGTCGGCGCAGCGCTGGTAAGCGCCGCAACAGTCTCTTGCCATTGCAGGGTGAGCCGATTGCGCGGAGACCAGTTCTTTTCCGGCTCACCCAGCCACAGGTTCTTGTCATCGGGAATGCTCCAGGAGCGCTCGAGGTCGATATAGACTTCGGCCTTGCCCATGCCGAGCCATCCCGGCACGTCGTAACCCGTTGGCGATTCCTTTTTCTCCAGCATGCCATACTGGATCGTGTCCGCCGTGCGCCCGCCCAGTTCCTCGCCGAAATTGAGGATGACAGTACCACCTTCCTTGCGAAGGTCGTCCGCGGGTTTGACCAGGCTCGCATCAAGCCCCACTCGATAGATAAGGCGCGCCCCTTCGTCCGACGTCCATGGTGGAAGGCGGAGGCTGAGATCGGCCGGACCGGACTGGGAACCGTCAGGGTCGATCGACACCGCGAAGCCATAGTCGAACAGGATCTTCGACGCGGTTGAGCCGAGCTTCGTAGGCCAGAACCGTTCCGGGTGCTTATCGCGGCTGCCGCCGGGATCGCCGATGAAGGCGGCAAACCTGTCGCCTTTTTTGTGTGATCGTGCAAATCCGAACTCTCCCAGGACCAGGCTTTTCGGTTTATCCGCAGATTGGACCAGATAGGAGGTCCAACGGCTCTTCTGTGGGCCGCCAATGTCAGGGCCGGTTGAATCACCCTGGATCCATCCGGCCACGAGTGCCTCAGGGACCGGCCGGGGACTGGCGGTTCCGATACATGGATAGATCGCGCAGAAAGGAAAAGCCGGCGGATTGAGCCAGTCGCCCGAGGGTTCGTCCCCTCGGGGCAGCGGCAGCGGTAAATGCATATTGAAACGAAAGCGTGGCGGTTGGTCCTCGCTGCCCCTATTGTTGATCACCAGCGCCGAGTGGATCAGCTTTTGCTTGTAGTAACTGCACTCTTGGATCAAAGGCCATCGCAGATCGAGTTCCCCGGTGGCCAAAGAGTATTGCTCGATCAGGAAGGCGCCCCGGAACGCGATCCAATCCTGAACGTCGCCCTTTGCGTATTTTCCGTCATCGATCCAGATCGCCTGAGGCTCGCCGCCGTCCCTGAACCAGGCTGCGGCTTCAGCAGGCGTCATGTCGAACAGCAGCAGGGCTTCGTCGACGATTGGCACCTTGATGTCTTTGGGCAAGGTCTCGCCAGGAATCCAATTCAGCAGCGCACGCAATGTGGCGCCCGCCTTTTTCCGGGGGAGCAGATGTACCTCCACAACGCCCGGTTTCGGGTCAGTTATTGCAGGTGTTGGAATCGGGGGCCAGTTAAAGTGGCCAAATAGTCTGAAAGCTAATCCCATCTCCGCACCCCCACCGAAGACAATAGCTATTCTGAATTATGTTTAAGTCGGATTGCAAACCTTCTTGTGTCATGAGCAAAATACGCTAATCGCTGCCGGATATACCCGTCAGTTGCAAAGTAAATCGCGGCAAAAATGAAATGCTCAAGCTAGAACGCCAGTTATGTTACTCATGTTTCTGGCTTATTGTCCATATTGAATTGAAGGATTTTTTACTTACTCATACCTGGTGTCAACCTATGGGGAGGGGTCTTTGTTGGTAGGGCTACCACATGCCCCTGGACGAACATCGCGATGGATGCTCGACGATGATATCGGGGAGGGGCCAGCATGACTGCAACGAGGAATGGACGCCAGAGGCTGCGTCCGCGATCGAGTTGTGCAAGGGCTGGGCGCGACAATTGATGGCGACCATCCCATGCTCCGTCTACCTCTTCGGCAGCGCCATGTACCAGGGAGGCGATCAGTTTGACGCCCAGCTTAGCGACCTCGATCTCGTGGTCGTTTTTGACGAAGACCTGGACGCAACCGAGCGCTCCGGGAACGAGACCGAGATATCGATGAGCTGGCGTGGGCTTTCGAACCGGCTGGCATCGCCGACTTCGGTGACGAACGTCACAGCGACGATCAAGTCTACCCACGCAATGTCACACGCTCCAGCCGCTCGACCCGTACTTTCGAGACGCGCACCGCCTTGAGCAACTCCTGGAGCGCGATCTGGTGCGCGGGATGATCGAACCGCTGTTCCTGAAGCCAACGCAGATAGCGCATCGTCCATCCTTTCCTGCGAGGATAAGTACGGCCGTGCTTGAGCATGAAGGCGCTCACCTGCTGGCGGTGGACGCGCAGCGTCTCAACTGCCGCGGCTCGCGCTCGGACGAGATCCCCTATGGATTCGTGCCCTTCGTCGGGAACCCACACCGCGGTCAACTCGCCGGCGCGCAATAGCCGGGCTAGGTGTCTGGTCCCGGAGTGTGAGGGAATCAGTCAAGCTGCCCCTTCATTTAGGGATCAGCTATGGCACAGATACTCCACGGCAGCGCCACGACCACGCACGCCATCCGAGCAGCGATACAGCGATCGAAGGCTCCGCTCAAAGAACTCGCCAAGCAGCACGGTCTAAATCAGAAGACTGTAGCCAAGTGGCGCAAGCGAGCCTTCGTCCATGATGCGCCGATGGGTCCGAAGACCATACGCTCCACCGTTCTGACGGCCGAGGAGGAGGCGATGATCGTCGCCTTCCGCAAGCATACGCTGCTGCCTCTGGATGACTGTCTCTATGCGCTGCAAGCGACAGTCCCGCACCTGACGCGATCGTCCTTGCATCGTTGCTTTCAGCGCCACGGGATCAGCCGCCTGCCCGAGGTCGCTGGCGACAAGCCAGCCAAACAGCCCTTCAAGCGCTACCCAATCGGCTATTTCCACATCGACATCGCCGAGGTCCGAACCGAGGAGGGCAAGCTCTACCTATTCGTGGCAGTGGATCGGACCTCGAAGTTCGCTTTCGCTCGGTTGATGCAGAAGGCGACCACCGTCACCGCCCGAGCTTTCCTCGACGAATTGGTCGAAGCCGTCCCCTACAAAATCCACACCGTGCTCACCGACAACGGCATCCAGTTCGCCGACCTGCCCAAGAACCGGGATGGCCCTACCGCACGTTGGCGCGGCCACCCCTTCGACCGGACCTGCTGGAGGCATGGCATCGATCACCGTCTCACCAAGCCCAACCACCCATGGACCAACGGCCAGGTCGAACGAATGAACCGAACACTGAAGGAGGCGACTGTCCGGCGATTTCATTACGAGACCCGCCGTCAACTGGAAAACCACCTCGCTGCCTTCCTTGACGATATAACTTCGCAAGGCGGCTCAAGACGCTTCACGGCCTGACGCCCTATGAAGCCATCTGTGCGGCATGGGCCAAACAGCCAGATCGCTTCAGGCTCGATCCGGTCCACTTGACCTCGGGACTGAACAGCTAGGGAAATGGCGTCTCGGCGGTTCGTCTTCACCAGATCGCCAGGCTTCCTCGGTATCAATGATGGCCAAACCAGCACTCGCGCCCGAGCGACCGGGTCAGGCGATAAAGCCGTACCCGGTCGGCCCAGCCTCGTAGCAGAAATGCACGTGATCAAAGCGGCTGGCGCTCCGGCTTATGACCCGCCGCGTGCTGGTGGCCGACGCGTCGACCTCACCGAAGAAGCGAACCTCTCCTTCCCGGCCTGCCTCGGCAATCGCAATAGCGTTCTTCAGCTTCGCAACATCGATTCCGGCAAATGCTTCTCTATAATCCGCCACGGCTCGTCCTCCTGTGGTGAGGATCGGCTCGGCTCGCCCGAGCAACCTCGGACGCGCAGTGTAGGGCGAGCCACCTCACCGGCAGAGGCGGACATACGGTCTTACGCTGAAATGAGCGGCGCCGGCCATTCATTGGATAACAGATACGATATGCTGAAGCTCGAGGCGTCGAGTTGGATAGCCGTGACAGCTTAGTGACCGACACGCTGCAGTTTCCTCGTTAGAGCGATGAGTTCAGACCCGCCTCCCGGCTCAGCATAGTTCTTCTGACCGCCCGCTGTCAGTCTTCCGCCGCCTGCGCCGCTTAGCTTCTCGACGACCATCGCCTTTTCGAACTGCGCGACTGCACCGGCCCTCGGGCGGATCAAAGAAATTGTTGGCCTTAACGATTACGTCGCGGGCGAACCGCCTAGCCATTCGACGAGGATCGTCGGCCTCCGTCCGACAGCAGCCGCTCGACTTCCGCCGCGCCGCTAGAAGGATGATCTAAGCGCCCCGGCGGCGACGGGGTTGCCCATCGCTTGGAATTTGGCGCGGGTCGCATTTGCTGTATCTTCTGGTTAGGCAGATTTTTGTTGGTTCGCCAGGGGGGCAAGGCTCCACCATGACGTATTCGCAGGCATAGTCAAACTGGATGCGCGCCTCGGACATGGTGTGCGGCGCTTGGTCCGCGTAACTCACGCTGACCCGGCTGTAGGTCTCGATCGCCAGCCGCATCGTGTCGGCCAACCGGTTGTTGATTGTGTGCACCTGCTGCCGCGGCGCGTTCCCGGGATCGACGAAGAAGTTCCAGAACGTCTGTTTGGGATCGCCGCTAGCACCATCGGACGATTCGTACACTGTTACATATCCTTCCACGCTACCCATATGAGTCGCCTCTCGCTCTTCGAAGTATTGATCGCGGCTTATCTCCCCGATGACCTATCACGCCATCATAGCAGTATAAGTCGTTCCTATTTTCAAATACCAGAACTGCTTGGCAGCTACGTCGTTCGCCAGGATTTGATTGAACGATCGTCTGAGGGTGTTTTTCGTATGATAGCTCATGAGTGCGTCATCGTCGGTTCTTTCCGTCACTGCCATGACGTGCCACGAGTGTCCGGGTTTGGGCTCCAAAATAATCAAATCGCCCACTCGAAGGCTAAGATGATCATTGACGCTCTGGGTATCGGTGTGCCCGGTCAGATGCTGAAAAAGATTCTGTGCAGCAGCCCATGTGTAGCTAGTAGTCGCCTCAAAGGAGCCATAGAACCAAACATCATCCTTGTCGCGATCGATAATGCTTCCCACCTCCGTTTTTCCCCCGGCGGAAAGGCACTGAGATCCGAAGTTCGTACAGTCAACGTCATACATTCTATAGGCGGCATTTGGATTCAAGGCGTAATCTGCAGAGTACTTCGCCGCCTTGTTGCCATCCCATGTCCATTGCACGTCAAAAGGGAGAATTCGCGTCGGTTGAGTGTAACCAATATTGTGGTCGTTTGTTGTATCGAGCAAATGTACCTGAAAGGATACTATTTCGGCGGCCCGACCGTCGACTTTCAGTCCAACTAAATACTTGACCTCTCCACGCGTTTCGTACTTGGCGTAGCGTTCCGTTTGAATCCCTCCCACCTCAACCAGCAAATGGTTCCCATCGGAATGGATACGCTTTCGAAGCGGTTCAAACTTTATCGACTCCAATTTGCTTTGCAATTTGAAGTTTTCTTCCAACCAGGTATTCAATGCGTTTGACTTTTCAAACGGTCTGGGTGGCCGTCTATCCTTGAGAGCAAGGAGAGCCGCCTCGACTACGTTCGTGGCCAGCGCCCCAATGTCGCGTTTAGACTGGTTCCTCGGCATTTGTCCCTCCAGAGTACGAGTTTCGGAGTACGGTGATCCTCTGCCCCAGCATGAGAGTCTCCAAACTGGCCTCGACAACCGTTTGGAATCGCATACAAAGCCGACCCCCACCCCTGCTGCCCGGTTTCTAAGTTGAGTTAGCCTTGCCAGCGGCGCTCCAGAAAACGGGATATCAAGCATGAGCCCAAGCTAATTATCCAAACAAGCCATATGAGGCATACCCACCAGATATATTTGACCTGGTCCAGGCCCAATCCAGGCAAAACCGTAGGTGTATCCTTAGGGAATAGCGGACTGTCCGGGCTGGCGTCGGACCTCAATCCTGCCGTTTCGATTTGAAAAAGAGCAAATGAAATGAATAATGTAACAACAAAAAACACTACTGCAATGTAAAACATAAGCTCATACCGTCTAATCGACAAGTCATTTTCTTTATCTGATAGCTTATATATTCTTTTACTGACCAAAGACGCAGCATATATTACGGGTGCCGCAAACACGAGAAAAGCGCCGAAGCGTTTCACGACAACATCTGCATACTTCGGAAGCAAGCTAAACCCTGTAATCCCATATTTGCAAATGACAGCACTACCGCCGACAGCCAGAATAATCATCATTATGCGAACGACACGATCGCCTCTATAAAAAATTCTCCGGAGCGAACGGCTCAAAATCCCCATGAATCTGGGAAGCCCAGACGGCGCTAGCTCAGACGGGGGGACAATTCCAAAAATAAGCATTACTGAGGATGCAAGTGAAAATATTGTAGTTCCGGCCTCATGCGAAACGGTTCCATACATCGCTCCGCAAATCGAGAGTGCTATGGCAGCCACCTTATAATAGCGACCCTCCGAGCCTTCGGTCGTTTCGTGCAGCAGGTGATGATCGCCTTCGGTCATTGCCTGTCTCAATGTTTCTTCGCTTCACTATGATCATCACATAATATTGGCCGTTCCGGCAAGTGATCTCCCTCGGCATTATCCTGATTTGAAGTGTGCGGCTCGTAGCAGTATTCCTCGAGCCTAGCCTGAATATCTCAGTGCGCCCAGATGGCGCGTATCACCAGTGGAGGAAGGTTCCACCCAGATAATTGTCGATAGGTCTGGTAGCTGACGAGCGGTTCGGTCGGGTAACTGACCGGGTCGAAGCCTCGTGACAAAGGCCGCCTTGGGCGGTTGAGCAATCCGATGGGCCGTAATGTGAGTAAAGCCTGAGCGGGCCTCGAAAGTGAAATTGCGGATGCCGACCCGGCTGAGAGATGGGGAAGGCAGTATGAGCGGGGAAGCAATCGACATGGGCACCCGTTCGAGCCGCCGGGGTAGTGGGCACGGCACGTTGGAAGGGTGATGCGGGCAACTGGGGAGACTCGTTCGGCATGAGGGTAGCGGCCTCAACGCAGCTGTCAGGGCGGCGGTGCCGGCGGGAGTCGGACAGGGTCATAATACTTGTGAAGCCGGGTAATGCCGGTGGAGGGAAGGGCCCTGACTTCTGGTGTGCTTTCGAAGTTGGTGAGGAGGGGGTGATTGGCGATGAGCCTCGAAACACCCGAAAAGATCAGGAACCTGCAGAGGAAGCTGTATCGTAAGGCGAAGGCGGAGCCCGCTTTCCGCTTCTACGTGCTCTACGACAAGATCTGCCGTGAGGACATTTTGCGCCATGCCTATGCGCTGGCCCGCGCCAATGCGGGCTCGCCGGGCGTGGACAATGTGACCTTCGCGCAGATCGAGGCGGAGGGGGCGGAGAAGTAGCTGGCGGGCCTGCGCGAGGAACTTGTCTCGAAGAGCTACCGGCCACAGTCGGTGCGACGGGTGATGATCCCGAAGCCGGGGGGCGGCGAACGCCCGCTCGGCATCCCGACTATCCGGGATCGGGTGGCCCAGACCGCCGCCAAGCTGGTGCTGGAACCGATCTTCGAGGCGGACTTCGAGGATGGTGCCTATGGCTATCGGCCCAGACGCAGTGGGACCGACGCAATCAAGGAAGTGCACCGGCTTATCTGCCGGGGCTGACCATGACCTTGCCATCATGGACACGGCCCTTGCGAACGGCGGTGTGTTTCTCCAGGAGCATGGCGTTGTTGCCCATGATGCGGTGGATACGCTTGGCGTTGACGGGCGCCTGATCGGCGGCTCGCCTTTCCCGGTTGAGAAGGGCGGCGATCCGCCGATAGCCATAGGTCGGTCGTGCATCGACCAGCCTGCGAATGGCTGACAGCAATTCAGCATCCTCGGCCTTGCGATAGGGACCACGCGGCTTCGACTTGCCCTTCAGTCGTTCGGCCAAATTGGAGCGGGAAACACCCAGAGTGTCGGCCACCGTCTTCATCGGGAACCGTCCTTCGGCAACAAGATCGGCCGCGAGATCTGTTTTTTTGAGTGAGCTTTCGAGAGGGCCTCGCGCAGAATCTCGACTTCCAGCGTCTTGCGGCCAAGCATGCGTTCAAGTTCGCGCACGCGCTCTTCGAGCTTCTTTAGGACCTCATGAAGAATAATCGCTACGGTTTTCGTGGTCTGATGGTGTAGTTCCATTCAGGATGGAAGCTGTCGCCGACGATGTCGAGGCTGGCCATTTCTGCGTTGGACACCTTGAGGCCCTTTTCGTAGGTGCGCGTGTCGAGGACGCAGTCGACCTTGAGGCCGGTCCTGGTCGTGGTCGCGCCGATCAACTCGACCACCGCCAGGCGGCTTTCGAGCGGTCGGCCCCGCCAATTCTGAGTGATGTGGCAGAACAGGCGGTGCTCGATCTTGTTCCACTTCGATGTGCCAGGCGGATAATGGTGGACGTGCAGGGTCAAGCCCGTCTCGTCGGCCAGCTTCTGCAACTCGACCTTCCATAACCTGACACGTGCGCCATTGGAGCCGCCGCAGTCGGCCGTGATCGTCAGCTCGTGTGCATGGGGATAACGCTCGCGTCCCATGCGATCGAGCCAGCACCGGATCGACTGAACGGCGAATTGAGCGGTATCGGCAGTGATGCCGAGGCTGACGAAGCCTGTATTGTCGGTCACATCGTAGACGCCGTACGGCACCACCTTGCCGAGTTCCTTGTCCTCGAAATCATGCACCTTGACGCGGATCGGCTCGCCCTTCGGGCGATAGTCGCTGCCTGCATTCCTGTAATTGCCCACCAACTCCTTCTTCTTGGTGTCGACCGAAATGACGGGCTGGCCCCGCGCCTGGGCGGCAAGCACTTGCGAATTGATGTGTTCGAACTGGGCATTGCGGTCCGGATGGCGCGATCCCTCGTCAGCCTTGCGATCGTGCTGGCGCGAGTAGCCAAGCTTGACCAACTCCTTGGCGACCGTATCGGCGCTGATCGGATGGCCCAATGCCGTCAAGGCGTCGGCGAGCTTGTCCATGCTCTTCGACACCCACAGCAACGCTCGTTCGGGGTCGCCAAGCGTAACAGGCTCCACCAGCCGCTTCAGCTCCGGGATCAGGCCAGGGTCGACCTCACTCACCGCCTTGCGCCCGCCGCCGGACCGGCGAACCTGCCCCGCAGCCAGTGGCATGGCGTCAAGGTCGTCCTGCCCGCGATTGATCGTCGAGCGGGCAAGCCCCGTGATCCGCGAGACCGCCGCAAGGCCGCCCCAGCCCGCCGTGCTCGCTTCCGCCGCCGCAAACATCCGACGGCCGCGCTCGTCAAGCTTGCGCCCCACCGTCTCCCAGCGATAGCGGATGCCGTCCTCGTCGATCATGCCATCGACATACAGCCAGTTGTGGCGCGCCGGAATCCCATCGCTGTGAGTCACACAGCCGCAGCCCCTATCGCTCCAGATTCAGTTATTGTTCGGAGCGTCCTTACCTCGGAATTGCCGACGACAGGCTCGTCTGAATCCACGGCGGCTGCACCTCCCTCGCTCAACAACCTGCGCCAACGATAAAGAAGGTTGGGCGCAACGCCATGACGCCTGGCGGTCGACGAGTCTCGCCGGCCTCAAAACTCTCCTCGATGATCTGCAGCTTTTGCTCGGTTGTCCATCGCCGGCGGCGGACGTCGCCTGTGATCACTTCGATGCGTCGATACTCGTTGGACATAAGCCTATCCTCAAGCCTGTGCTTGAGCCTTTCTGCTTATGCCGACTGTCCGGTCGAAATGGGGGGCAGTTCAGATAGCATCAATACGGCGCTACAACCGCGTTCGACTGCGGAGGGGCGTTTCTCAAGCGAAGTTTGCAGTTTCAAAGCCGGTCCCCGCAACCACTTTCATCATAAATCAATAACCGTCCCGGTCTAACCCGGGGCGGTTTTTTGCGATTGCGAGGAACGCAGCCTTTCGTCTCCTGGCCATCGCGTCGCGGCAGGCCGAGATGGGCCTTGCCGGCGACGATGAGCGCACCTGAGCACCGCAGTGGTGGGCAAGCTTTCGATGAGGGAGAATCGCAAAGACAGGTGAGTGGTGCGGTGAGGTTTGACCAGCAAGCCTTTCGTTGGCATTTCGGTGGTTTGGAGATCTAACCACCGGCGGCAATGAATGCAACAAGACTTCTGTAGCTGGTCGGCGAACTCGTCCTTCTCTCCACCGTCCTCCTGCTCGCTCAATAGCACGGTCGCGCCATCGCTTTTTTGAAAGCGATCCCGATGAGTGACATATGGGACGACCGGCAGGAGGCACATAGATGACACGACGCGAATTCTCCCGCGAGGAACTCTTCGCATTGGTCTGGGAAAAGCCGACCAGCGAGATCGCAAAGGAACTCGGCATCTCCGATGTGGCACTCAGCAAGCTTTGCAGGCGCCTGCAGGTCCCCAAGCCACCTCGAGGCTATTGGGCCAAGGTCCAGGCAGGAGGTAGTCCCCGGCGCCCACCGTTGAGTGCCTTCCGCGAAGAGATCGATAGGCGCCGGCGTGAAATCGCGCGTGTCCAAGCAGCCGGAACTCTCTCCAATCTTCAACAGCAATTCTACAGTGCCGCGATAGCTGACCTGAAGGCGCAAGGCGTCGACGTTGCTGCGGTTACCGGAAACAGACTCCCGAACCTCGATCCAGACCTCGCGGCGCAGCTTCTGCTCCTGATCCAGAACAGCGCTCACGAGTGGATCAAGAAGGGAAAGATCGATGCCCGCTGGAGCCACTCGCTGCAGGGAAGCGCTGCGAGTCTCGTCGGAAAGCTGCTTCCATTCGCCCGGCCCCAGCTTCTCATGTTCGAGAGCGAGCAAAGAAACCGGTGGTCGAGTGGGAGTGGTCCCGCCGTTGTAGTCCGCCTAACCGCTCCGTTGCAGGAGCGGATTGCATCTCTGGTGCGCGTGGTTCGCGAACACCAGCTCCACCATGTGGTGATACCGCTGACGTCGGCTGACCATTCCTGGTCCGCCCGCTACATCCACACTCCGGATTCGCGCATGTTTCTGGATAGCACCCTCTGCGTCTCCGCCTCAGAGATTTGGGTGCAAAGCACGCGACGTGCCTGGAGAGAGGAAGAGCCGCCTGAGTGCATCGGTACCGCAAGGTTGGCGCTGCGCGAAATCATGCCGATCGACTACATGCCTACTCGTGAAGTGCCCCTGCCTTCATCCATCACCAGAGCGAGCGTTGCGCCCTACCGCGGTCGGCTCCAAGCACTGATAGACGCGGAGCAGGTGTGCGAAATGCTGTCTGGAGCCGCGCGCGCGATGGAGCGAAACGTGCCCAACGATACCCTCGCGCTGGCTGACAGAATCTGGTTCGGCGCCGACCGCCCGTTTCGGTCGGCCCGCGATGCCTGGTCGCGGATCGAAGAAGAGCTGGATCAATGGGAGACGGAGCTCGAGGTCGAACGCTCAACAGTGGCAAAATCAATCCTCGGGATCGATATCGGTGATATCGTGACCGGGCAGGCTCAAGGTCGCAGCGTTCGCATTTCTGTAACGAGCACAGCCGTCTACTCCAGTGAGAAAGGCATCATCTTTGTGGTCGACGGAACTCGCTTCCGAAAGGACGGCAGGCTCGGCAAGCAGCAGGACGCGATCAGGCTGTATTTTGCAAATGACGTCTAGACTACCTTGCATACCCAAGAAGGCAAACCGCCCGCTGTTGTGCACTGGTCGTGCCGCGGCGGCTGCTGTTATGATTAAGCTTCGATACTTCTTCGTTAGCTGAAGCTACGTCTCCAATGCCTCATGACTGGTCGGACGAACAGAATGACGCAATCGTCGCGGACTATTTCGCGATGCTGCTTCACGACATCACCGGGCAGTCCTACAGCAAGGCTGGGTACAATCGTCTCCTCCAGGCTGCGATCGGCCGCCCGCGCGGCTCGATAGAGTACAAGCACCAGAATATCAGCGCGGTCCTCAAGGGACTCGGAGAAACCTGGATCCCCGGCTACAAGCCGGCCTTTAATTTTCAGGCGTCGCTCGTCGACGCCGTGGTGAGATGGCTCGATCGTCATCCGGAGTGGCTTGCGCCCGCCGACCGCCCCGAAATGCACGGCTCGCGGTCGGCCTTGCGGCAGGAGACGATGCTGTGGATCGGACCGCCGCCGTCGCGCAGCAATGCTCCATCCCCGGACGAGACGGAGCAGATGGCCGCTATCGCCCGCAGGTACGATGTCGCCCAGCGTGACGCTCAGAACCGGGCACTCGGCCGCGCAGGAGAGGAGCGCATCCTCGCCCATGAGCGCGCTAGCCTGCTTGCCGCGGGACGCACCGACCTCGCCAATCACATCCGCTGGGTGTCACACGTCGACGGCGATGGGGCGGGCTATGACATTCGGAGCTTCGACGTAGATGGCAGTGATCGTCTGATTGAGGTCAAGCGTGTGATGCTGCCCCGTAAATCCGATAGCGACATGTGCCGCGACGGTTCGAACGCTGCAAAGAAGCAGCTCAATGCCCCCGTCGATGAGCCCGGAAGAGTGCACGGCGTACCTGATCTCGATGACTTCGCAGAGCTTCGCGGCAAGGCGTGGGTAAGAGCGCTTTTTACTGCTAAGAAGGAGAAATGGCGATGGCGAATACTCGCACGAAATCGACCCCAAATAAGAGGGCAGGATAAAAGCTCGCACATTGTGCTGCGGTTTGGCGTTTGTTTTTCAATGGGTTAGATAGTGATTTCTCAATGTGCGCATGTTTACTGCACATTGCCAGAATCGCGGATTGTCAGAGATTTCTGCGGCTTAATGCAGTGTGCAGCGGCTGGGCCGGCAGTTGAGGAGGCTCGGGTCGGGAACGGGAGCGTAGTCAGAGACGGCAGCGAGACGCTCGAAAGAAACCCTGTTCTCGGATGGGGACGCGGGTTCCTTCGGTGATCTCTGGTCGGCAGGCCGCTGAGCTGGTGGATCCTCAACTTCAGAATCTCGTCGACCTGGCTGGCGATGGGCGATCGGCACGGCTGGCGCAGCGGTCTTCGCCGCTGCCCCGAGAGCCGACGTCGCCCGCGTCGGCCGTAGATGGCGGCCGAGCGCTGGCTTGTCATCTGGCGTTATCCGCTGCCCTGAGATGCATAGGCTTCACGGTGCCCCGGCCGCGACAAACCCGCCACCGGTCCAAGCTTCCATCGTGGCTTGTAGGCGTCCGGTCCGAGACGCGGGCGCTGCGCATCGCCCAGCCGCAGTGGTTGTCGGCTGACATAGGACCTTCCATCCTGACACGAATGCGCAACCGATGTGTTACGGTCTGACGGTGTTACGTCACAGTCTCGATAGCCTCGAGGCAAATGGAGAGTTCGCCACGTCCAGGATCAACCGCCGCGCCCTGCTCTTCCACTCCGGCAGCGCAGTCGTCGCCTCGACGGTTGCGGCAACTGCATTCGGCAAAGCCCTGCACGAAATAGGCGGTGCCAGAAGCGACTCCGCAAGAGCCAGCCGGGACGAGGAGAGGGCGCTGCTCGCCATCTGCAGCTATGCCGCGGTTGGGGAAGGGGATCGCCTGGCCAAGGCCCTCTATCTTTTGGAGATCGAGGCGCGCGGTGAACTGGACCTGGCAGAGCATATGCAGGCCGTTCTCCGCTCTACGATGTGAAGGGGATGAGGCGACTGAGGCGCGGTCGGTCGGCTACAGAGGGTGTTGCAATGACCTAATGACCTATTGAACTCATCGCCCAATCTCGGCCGTTCAAGCCATCTTCTGAATCACCTGAAAGCCGACGCAACTCGAACAAGCACCTATGCTCTCTCACAACGAGCCGTACACCAATTTGGCGGCGACTAGATCGGCCAGACCCGAGCCGACTGCTTTGAAGAGGGTGATCTGCTTCGAGCTGCTCCTACCCTTGATCTCGGCCCTTGCGAACTCGGCCAGGGTGCCGCGGATATGGCTCGGCGATATGAGCGTGCTCGCGATCGGCTGGCTCAGGTCGCCGGCTTCATGCAACGCTTCGGGAGTGTCCACATATACGGCCGCACGCAGCACAGCCTCGGAGTCGGCCTCACGCATCTTTGGCGTGAAGCCTCCGATTAGGTCGACATGGGTCCCGGGGGACAGCCATTCGCCATGAATCAAAGGCGATGTGGCAAGCGTGGCCGAGCTGATGATATCCGCATTTCGGACACCCGCTTCGAGGTCACTCTCGATCGACGCCAGAAACCCTTTGTCGCGCAGATCGGCCACCATGCGGGCTGCGCTCTCCTGATTGATGTCCCAGACGGACACCTCGGTAATAGGACGAATAGCCCGAAACGCCTCGGGGATGAGGCTTGCCACGCGGCCGGAACCGAGGACGAGCAGTTTTCTGGAGTCTTCACGAGAGAGATAGCGCGCCGCAAGTGCCGAGGTCGCCACTGTCCGCCTTGCCGTAATCACGCCACCATCCAGCGTCGCCAAGTGCTGTCCTGTATCGCCGTCGTAAAGTACGTAGGTTGAAGTAAGCCCTGGCAATCCCTTGGCGGTGTTGCCAGGGAACACGGTCACGAGCTTGACCCCGAGATATCTGACCTCGTCGGATTCATTGCTCCAGGCAGGCATCAGAAGCAGGGTAGCGTCGGGCTGTCCGCTCTTTTCGATGGTGTGATGGTGGCGCATCGGCACGACACAGCCCTGGGCAAAGCCACGATCAAGCGCCTCTATCAATCGCGGATAGTCCAAGTGACGCGACGTTGTTTCGGCGTCTGCGACTTTGATCATTGGCATGTCCTCTCCAGTAGCTGCGGCCGGCGTCGCGTCAGCTCGCTTGTTCCCGACGGCTGGGGAGTGGCACTCTCCGCGAACTCCATCACGCTTGACGGACCCGTATGCGGCTGCGCTCGTCGGCGCGTGGATTCTGCGCCGCCCTGCAGCCAATGGTCACAAGACCGAGCGCAGGAAGTCGACTGTCTCGGGTTTTTGAGGGTTGTCGAAAATCTGCTGGGGCGTGCCGAGTTCATGAATCTGCCCCTGGCAGAAGAAGGCGACACGGTCCGACACTTCTCGCGCGAAGCGCATTTCGTGAGTCACCACGATCATCGTCATGCCCTCTTTCGACAGCATACGCAGGGTGTCCAGCACCTCGCCAACCAATTGAGGATCAAGCGCGGAGGTGACCTCGTCGAACAGCATATAGTCGGGTGACATGGCGAGCGCGCGGGCGATTGCCATTCTTTGCTGCTGTCCGCCCGAAAGACGCGACGGAAATGCCTTGAGCTTTTCGCTGAGCCCGACATGGCCAAGCTGCTGGACGGCGATGGCCTCGGCCTCCTGCTTCGATTTGCCCAACACCTTTCGGGGCGCGAGCATGACGTTTTCGAGAACGGTGAGGTGGGGAAAGGCGTTCCACTGCTGGAAGACGATGCCGATCCTGCGACGGAGCTTGTTCAGATCCGTGCCCTTGGCGTGGACGTCGATGCCATCAACCTTGATGTGCCCCCCCTGGATGCCCTCAAGACCGTTGATGCACATCAGCATGGTTGATTTGCCGGAGCCCGATCCGCCGATCATCGACAGGACTTCGCCCTTCTTCACATTGAGGCTCACTCCCGTGAGAACGTGGAGGGCGCCGAAATGCTTGTGTACGTTTTCGATCTCTATCATTGTATCCGCCACCTCTTCTCGAGCCGTGCTCCGAGCCGCGCAATCGGGAAGCTCATCAGGAAATAGATCAGGCCAGCGATGGACAGGACCAGCAGCGGCTCCTGCACCCTGGTGGTGACGATCTGCGAGCTTCGCAGGAGCTCCACGATGCCGATCCAGAGCACGAGAGCGGTATCCTTCATGACACCCAGCGCCAAACCGATCCAGCTCGGAAACACGATCCTGGTTGCCATGGGCAAGGTGATCGACACGACCTCCTGCAGCCACGTCAGCCCAAGCGATCGGGCGGCGCGCCTCGTCGTGGTCGGGACCGCGGTCACGCCGCTTCTAACGATCTCGGTGCAAAACGCCGCAGCATAGATGCCCAGGCAAACGCAGGCCACCAGGTAGGTCGGCCAATGAAGTCGAAGCATGCTGTTGAACGAATTGAAGAGCACCAACTGGATCAACAACGGAACGGAACGGAAGACGTCCAGGACGCCGCCGATTGGCCAACTGATCCACCACGGTGAACCGGCCCTGGCAAGGCCGAACAACACACCAAGACCGGTACCGATGGCCACGGAGGCCAAGGTGATGGTGATCGTGGTGACCGCGCCATTCAACATGAAGAGAATGTCGTTCCAGGATAATGAGGCGCCAAAAAACATCTCTAGCCCCTCAATAACGGAACAGGCGCGACGCAAGCAGCCGCGCACTTATTGTGAATATCTTCGATATTGTGTAGTACAATATGGCTGCAACGAAGAAATACTCGAATGTCCGGTACGTCACGACATTCAATTGGTTGGTGACGCCGGTCAGGTCACTTGTCAGGCCGACTACCACCCCAAGCGATGTCATCAGGATCGACCAGACCATCTGGTTCGTCATTGCGTGGAACACCGCGCGCAACATTTGCGGCAGGACGATGTGCCACATGGTTCGAATTTGACCCAATCCCAGCGACCGTGCTGCCCGTACCTGCGTTTCTGGGACAGCGGAGAACCCGCCCCGAAAGGTTTCAGCCAGATAGCCGGCATTGTTGAAGGTGATGCCCAGCAGGAGTGCCGAATAGGAATCGACGCGAAGCCCCAAGGATCCCAACCCGAAATAGATCAGGTAGATCTGAAACAGGCCAGGCGTGTTCCGCGCGGTCTCGATCCATAAGTCGGCGAGGGCCGTGAGCGTTTTGCCGCCCGATCTTTTTGCCAGCGCGAGCAGAATGGCGAAGACCGTGCCAATTGCCATTGCCAGGGCCGCAATTTCGAGGCTCACCAACGCCCCCCACAGCATTTCCGGGAGGGAATGGAGCACTGGACGCCATTGGAAGGTGTATGCCATGCGAGGACCCCTTCATGCGGTGATGCCTGTTCTTCTGGTCGTCAAAGACCAGTTGCCGCCAAGTATCCCGGACGCGGTCACAAGACGGCGTCCGGGAGCGCGCGAACTGCTAGCGATAGACGCCAGCGGCGGTAAGGTCAGGAGCGGGGCCGCCTTCCGTGCCGACCCACTTCTTGTAGAGCTCGGCGTAGCGGCCGGAGCGGACCTGCCGGTTCAGGAACAGGTTCACGTAGTTAAGCAGTCCCTGCTCCTGGCGCTTCACGAGGATGGAGCAATAGTCGGCATCGACGGGAGCGTCGCCGACGATCTTCAGCCCGGGATATTTGCCCGACTTGATGATGTCCGTGGCGATCGTGGATGTCGTGTAGGTCGCATCGATCTGCTTCTGGCTCAGCGCCAGGAACGTATCCGACTGAGACTGGAAGGTCAGCATCTTGCCGTTGGGGTCGTTGAACCCCTTGACGGTCTCTCCGAGGGCGAGCGTCTCATAGGCTCCCGCCGGTCCGCCTACGGTGTGCCCCTTGAGATCCGCCGGAGTTTTGATGCCGGAATCCTCGCGCACCAGGACGATCGTCTTGAAGACGAAATAGGGGATTGAGAAGCCGATCGTCTTTGCCCGCTCGAGCGTGTCGGAGGCAACCGCGATGCCAACATCGGCCCGCCCTGAAAGAATTGCCGGGATTCGATCGGGATCGGGCGTGTCGACGATTTCGGCCTCCACGCCAAGGGCCTTCGCCAGGTCATTGCAGTAATCGACGTCGAAACCGATTGGCTTGTTGTCCTTGTCGCGCGCCCCGTTGGGCGGGAAATCGAGCTCGACCGCGCATCGCAGCTTTCCGGCCGAGATGATGTCGTCCAACTGGTCGGCATGTGCTGCGGTCGCGAATCCGAATGCCACAGCAGCGGCGAAAATGAAGGGAGAAATGCGCATTTAAGTTCCTCTCTTTTGTTTTAGTTGCAGAGCAGTTGATATCGTATCTAGAATATCGTATACGATACTATTGCACAAGAAATCCGTAGGTCAGCGGGTCGGACTCATCGATGACCCAGTTCGCGAAGCCGCAGATGGAAGCTCGTCCGCTCACTTCGGGTATGACAGCATCAAACTCTCCGACCTTTGTTTCGCTGACAACGCATCCTTTGAAGATCGTCCCGATGATGGACTCGTTCACCAGGGTTTCTCCCACTGGCAACTCGCCACGCAGATGCAATTGCGCAAGCCGACCAGCTGTCCCCGATCCCGTCGGAGACCGGTCGATTGCCCGATCGGCATAGACGCAGCAATTTGCCTGGGTAGATCCTTCATGACGCGGTGCGCCGTGGATCATGACGCCATACACGTCATTGAACTCCGGAATTTCCGGATGAACAAAGGGCATCTTGGCATTCACGGCATTCTTGATCTCGTAGCCGAGCTGCATGACCCTTTGCAGATCCTTCTCCCGGATAGTGACGCCGTGCTGATTCCCGTCCACGTAGAAGTACGTTGCGCCACCATAGGCAACGTCGCCAGTCACCCGTCCGAATGTCGGTGTCTCAACGGTCACATCTTTCTTGAAGACGAATGACGGGACATTCATGAACCGGACCGAGCCCACCCTTTCGCCGTCCCATTCGACAAAGGCTTCGATGAAACCACAGGGAGCGTCGATGCCGACGCGCGTCTCCGGGGAAACCCGCTCGATCCAACCCAATTCCACCGCGGCGGTTGCGAGCGCGATGACACCATGGCCGCAATGCGGGCTGTAGTCCGTGTTGTTCAGGAAGATGATGCCGAAATCCGCGTCTTCGCTGACTGGCGGCGTTAGGTAGCCGCCATAGAGGTCCTTGTGACCGCGCGGCTCAAGCATCACGGCGCGCCTGTAATGATCGGCATTTTCCTTCAACCAAGCGGCACGCTCCACAATGGTCTTGCCGGGGATTTTCGGCAGCCCCTGTGTCACAAGCCGGAACGTCTCGCCGCAGGTATGCAGCTCGACTGTGTTCAAAAACCTCTCGTACTTCATGTCACTCCCCAAACGGCATTTCTCGCCAATCCGTTGTGGAGAAGCGGGCAGGGGAACATCATCCGGCATTATCTGGAGGCGCTAACGTCAGCGCAGTGATCGTGCATAAATGAACCCTACATTGAATATCGTATACGATAAACGTGCAGCGTCAAGCAGTAAATTAGGCTCTCGAATTCGAGAGGATTTTGGAAGCGAGGTTGGGTGTGGCAGTGCCTATTTGCGAATATTAGCCAGCAGGGACGCGCATGCCTTGGTGATGTGGTCGCGCAGCAATTCTGCCGCCCGATCCGCATCGCCCTCGCGACATGCCGCGAGGATTTGGCGATGTTCCCTGTCGTCGACACCAGTTCCACCCGACAGCGTGAGTTGGATGCGCAGGTAGCGCTCAATGCGATCATTCACTGACCGGATGAGGTTCATGAGAAAGGTCCGGTTGGCGTCTTCGTAAAGGCATGAATGGAATTGCCAGTTGAGTTCGGCCCATCTAGCCACATTCGTCTCGCGTGCGAACGCGTCGCAATATTCTTCTGCCCGCCGAAACGTTCTGGCCGTCATGTGCGGCACGGACAATTTCAGTGCGTTTGATTCGAGCATGGCCCGGACTTCGAAGATCTGGGCGATTTCGGGCTCCGAGACGCTTTTGACGACGGCGCCGCGGTTGCGCTGGAACTCCACCAGGCCTTCGGCTTCGAGGCGCTTCAGCGCCTCGCGGACCGGTATCTTGCTGACATCGAAGAGTTTCGCGACGTCGTCCTGGCGAATGGGTTCACCCTCATCAAACTCACCCGTGATGATGGCTTCCCGTATGTGCTTGGCGATAAGGTCGGACGCGGTCGGCGCGGAGCCGAGAGAAGGCAGACCCGCAGGATTTAGGGGCAACGATACCTCCGATTTCGCAGCGTATGCGGATGAGTGGAATCACAGAATGGGTATACATGGTCCAATCCGTATACAATATTCCCGACAAAATTGGTCCATGGCTTCGCGTGGGACAATGACACCGACCAACTGCTGTTGACAAGCAGATAGCGTATACGATATTCGATTAATAGATAGCGTAAGCCGTGCAGCTTTGCAAACTTCCGCCGGTGTTCGTCGGAGAACGACTCGTTGCTCTAACCCTGGTACGACATGCGCAACGTCCAGCATCCTTTGCCGACAGTTATCGGCTACGTTGCGCCGTTGAGCGCGAAAGCGGGCGAGGTTCTACAGTTCAAGATTTCGTCAGCGGGTAATCGGGAAGTGACGGCAAGTGTTGTCAGGCTCGACTGCTGCGACCCCAATCCGGCCGGCCCAGGACCGAAGAGCGAAAGGGTCGAATTTGGGTTGGAGCAACGCTATCAGGCGATCGAGCAGAGGGCTTATTTGGGCTCATGCGCGATTGGACCCGTGCCGCGATTTTCCGAAACTTCGGGTCTGATCGTTAGCCTGATTGTCCAGCCAACACTTTCCGCCGCCGTTAGCCAGACGATTTTCTCGTTGCAGAACTCCGATGGCTCAAGGGGCCTGGCCCTGGTTGTGGTCGACGGAAATCTCATTCTGAAGACGTTGCGCAAGCCCCAGACAGCCATCGACCTGAAGCTCGATCTGCGCCTGAACGAATGGACCAGGCTGGATATCGCTTTCGGCAGGAACGGCGTTTCCGTTCACAGGTCTGCCGTCCGCACTGGTGAAAAATCAGCGGTCGCTGCGGTGGCAACCGATCTCCTGGATACGCTTTGCAGTGTCGATCATATCTGCTTCGCAGCAATCTGGGCTGGCCATCCGGAAGACTGCTTCAATGGATCGATCGAAGCACCACGCCTGAGCGATGGCAATGGCAACGCCCTCGCCAGTTGGACCTTCACCAATACCGTCGGCCAGGAATGGGTCGAGGACGATGTCGATCCCTCACGCCGTCTTGCACTGATCAACATGCCGACGCGCGCTGTCCGGTCATCAAGCTGGACCGGCCGCAACATGGACTGGAAGGTTGCGCCGCAAGACTACGCAGCAATCACTTTCCATTCTGACGACCTGAGCGACTGCAAGTGGGAAACAACGATCACTGTCGAGGTGCCAGCAGGCATAACCTCCGGCGTCTACGGCCTATCGGTCGACAACGGGATCGGCACCGACATCATTCCGTTCTATGTCCTGCGCAGCCCAGAATCGCCCAGGCAGAGAATACTGTTCCTGGCACCGACATTCACCTACATGGCCTATGCCAACCACGCTCGGGGTAATTTTCCCGGCGCGCTGCAATCGCGGGTGGAGGACTGGAACGCCTATCCTCACAATCCCGATAACATCGGCGCCTATGGCTACTCCACCTACAATCGCCATCCGGACGGATCGGGCATAACCCTCTCGTCACGGTTGCGGCCGATCATGACGATGCGTCCGCGGTATCTCACTTACTTTGACGCAAATGGCTCGGGGATGCGCCATTTTTCGGCGGACTCCCATTTGACGGACTGGCTGAAAGTCAAGGGCTTCCCGTTCGATGTTACGACCGACGAAGACCTGGATCGCGAGGGCGTGGACGCCCTGTCCGGATATGACGTGGTCCTCACGGGAACCCATCCGGAATACCACTCCCGTCGGACGCTTGAAGCACTCATCTCCTACAGGAAGGGAAGCGGCAAGCTGATGTATCTGGGCGGCAACGGCTTCTACTGGAAGATCGGCCGTAATCCGAACGAACCCCACATGATCGAGATTCGCCGGGCTGAAGGCGGAATGCGGGTTTGGGCCAGCCGGCCAGGCGAATACTACAATCAGCTCGACGGCGAATATGGCGGCTTGTGGCGGCGCAACGGTATCGCGCCGCAAAGGGTCGCCGGGGTCGGCTTCACGGCCGAAGGCGCCTTTGAAGGGACCTATTATGTCCGTACCAGGGAGTCGTTCGAGCCCGACCTGGCTTTCCTGTTCGAAGGCATCCCGAGCGATCAGAGAATAGGCGATTTCGGCCTTTCCGGCGGCGGCGCGGCAGGTTTTGAAATCGACCAGGCGGCCGCGGATCTCGGCACGCCGGATTTTGTGCGGGTCGTCGCCTTTTCCGAAGGCCATGGACCGACGTTCGAAACGACATTCGAGGAACTGCTGCTGCCCGGCGTCTTCGACGGTGATCCACGACCTTATGGCGGTATCCGCTCGAATATCGTCTACGGAATTGGGGAGAATGGCGGAGGCCTGTTCGCCGTGGGATCGATCAGCTTTTGCGGCAGTCTTTCGCACAACGGTTACGACAACAACGTCTCGCGCCTTCTAGAAAATTGCCTGCGAAAATTTCTTGAGGCGCCGCAATGACAACCCGGCAGGCCGACCTTTGCATCAGTTTCAACGATCTCCGGTCTCTCCTTCGAGACATTTTTGTTGGAAGCGGCACTTCGAACGTCGTTGCCGAGATACTCGCCGCAAACTGCGCAGGCTGCGAGCGGGATGGCGCCATGAGCCATGGCATATTCCGAATTCCTGGATATGTGGCGTCGCTCGCCACCGGATGGGTCGACGGCAAGGCAGAGCCTAGCGTCGATCGGACAAGTCCTTCCTTCATCCGCATCGACGCGCGGAACGGCTTCGCTCAACCGGCGCTGGCTGCGGGCACTGAGGCCATCAAGACCGCGGTGGAAAGCACGGGCATAGCAATCGTTGCCATCCGAGACTCTCACCATTTCAGCGCGCTCTGGCCCGATGTCGAGCCGTTTGCCCGTGCAGGTCTCTTCGCGCTCAGCTTCGTCAATGGCTTGGCCAACGTTGTCCCGTACGCCGGCCACGCTCCGGTTTACGGAACGAACCCCATAGCCTTCGCAACGCCCGTGGCTGGTGCCGAACCACTCGTTGTCGATCAGGCGACAAGCGTGATGGCCAATGGCGAGGTCAGGCTTCATGCCCTTGCCAACACCCCGCTTCCGCCTGGGACCGGGGTCGACAGTGCCGGGAGACCTTCCACCGATCCGCACGCGATTCTGGCCGGTGGAGCGCTCAACACTTTCGGCGGCTACAAGGGTTCGTCCATTGCACTGATGGTTGAGCTTCTGGCGGGGGCGCTGACGGGCGGCCAACTGTCCTTCGAAAACGACTTTGGCGATCATATCGGCGCGCAGACACCGAAGGCTGGACAGCTGCTTTTGGTCATCGATCCAACGCGCGGCGGCAACCATGAATTTGCGCAACGTGTTTCGCTTCTGTGCTCTCGACTAATCGAGGCCGGCCAGGACCGTTTGCCGGGTCAGCGACGATACGCAAGCCGCCGCAACGCGGAACGCTTCGGCATTCCAATTTCAGAGGAAAATCTTGCTCGGCTGAAGGCCCTTGTCGCCTGACGAGACAGTTTTCACGGAAAACAAACGCAGGATCGGATTTAACAACCAAATGTCCACAGGAAACCGCATGACCAAGCTTGTTCAAGACAAAAGCCGCCTCGTCCTCAAGCGATCGCTCACATCCGGGCATATCGACCAACTGGTGGCGCTGTTTCAGACTGAATGGTGGACAAAGGGGCGAACGCGGGCAGAAACAGAAGCGGCCCTCCAGATGGGTGGCCCGATGTTCGCCTTCATCGATCCCGAAAGCGACGATCTCGTCGCCTTCGCCCGCACCATCACCGACGGCGTCTACAAGGCGATGATCTTCGACATCATCGTCAAGGGCACATGGCGCGGCACAGGGTTAGGCGCCTTGCTGATGGAGACCGTCTTGAATGATCCGGCACTCGTCAACGTTAAGCACCGAGAGCTCTACTGCCTGCAGGATATGGTGCCTTTCTATGAAAAATGGGGATTCACGGACAAGCTGCCAGGCCTCTATTTCATGAGGAAAGCCATTTAGGGCCGACGGTGGCGTTCTTTTGCACTCGTCCGGGACGCGCCACGTGCGTGCCCGGGGTCATCACTCGTTCTCCAAGGCGACGCAGTCGCCTCCGCGAGCGGCAATGCCGCCCTTCAAGCCCAGCGAGCTTTCTTTAATGCGTACGTCCAAAGTGATCCACGTCGTGAGTTGCCATGCCGAAGGCGAGGTCGGCGACGTGATTGTCGGCGGTGTGGCGTGTCCGCCGGGAGATACTGTCTGGGAACAGTCGCGATATATTGCCGCGGACCAGACCCTGCGTAACTTCGTTCTCAATGAGCCTCGCGGCGGCGTCTTCAGACATGTCAATCTGCTGGTGCCTCCCAAAACGCCAGGCGCGCAGTTTGGGTGGATCATCATGGAGCCCGCGGACACGCCTCCGATGTCGGGCTCGAATTCGATATGCGTCTCCACGGTCCTACTCGAGACGGGCATGGTGCCAATGCAGGAGCCCGAGACGCGAATGGTGCTCGAGCCGCCGGGCGGCATCATTGAGGTGACCGCACGCTGCCGGGACGGAAAGGCTGAGAGGATTAGCGTGCGCAATGTCGCGTCATTCGCGGACAAACTCGATGTCCAGCTCGAAGTGGCTGGTATTGGCACTTTGAGGGTGGATACCGCCTATGGCGGAGACAGCTTCGTGATTGTGGATGCGGAAGCTCTCGGCTTTGCGCTGCGCGCCGACGAGGCACGCGAACTTGCGGATCTGGGCGTCAGGATAACCGAAGCGGCGGACGAACAACTCGGGTTCTCACATCCTGAAAATTCTAGCTGGAACCACATCTCGTTCTGTCAATTTGCTGGTCCAATCACCTCGGACAACAATTCGCTCAAAGGCGTCAACGCAGTCACCATTCGCCCTGGGAAAGTCGATCGTTCGCCTTGCGGAACCGGCTGCTCGGCACGAATGGCCGTCCTGCATGCGAAGGGGCGTTTGGCCGTCGGGCAGCGGTTTGTCGGACAGTCCATAATCGGTTCGAGATTCGACTGTCATATCGATTCAGAGGTTTCCGTCGGGGGCAGGCTCGCGATCATCCCAGTTATTTCGGGAAGCGCCTGGATAACGGGAATCCACCAACATATGCTCGATCCAACGGATCCGTTTCCCACCGGCTATAGGGTTTCTGATACTTGGCCTGCTTAGAACAAGATTAACGCGGTGCCGCAGTAGACTGTCTGCCTTCGCTGAGGCGGGAAGCACTGTCTACGGTTAAGATGGGCTCGCCGCGGATGACAGTTTCTGGCAATTTCGCACCAGGAACGGGCAGTCCGCTTCCGGCCAGGCATTTCGCTGCGACGTACCAAAGCGTCGATCATTTACAAGGCGACAGGTAACCTCCGCGCTGTTCAAATTCTGCTGGGCCACACCAAAATCACAGTCCGCTATCTCGGCGTCGACGTAGAAGATGCGCTCGAACCGCCTAGACCACGGAAGTCTAACAGATGCGGCTCGTTTCCGAATGGAGCCGTGGATGCTAAGTGCCCTCAAGTCGGCCATATAGGCCGGGTCTAAGCCCGCCCGAAAGCGGACATTCCGTGGGGCCCTCCAGTAGGTTGCGTCCTCGACTATGTGGGACGTGGCCAGCGAGCCAATCTGCCGCGACCTCTCGCGGTCTCAGCGAAGGCTCTGGCCGCACCGACGTGCGCTGTCTGTCGGAGCGATTAGAGCAATTGCTGAGTTCCTCCGCCCGCCTGAACATCCTTGCAATAGCGACGGATTTTGCTAGCGGAATCAAGGCTAATACGTCATGGTGCAATGAATATTGCGAAAGATAAAGATATGAAACCCACCATCAAGGCGCCGCGCGACTATGAAGAGCTGATACGGCTTATCCACGATCGGTACGATGAAATGAGCAAATCGTACCAGAAGATCGCTCTCTATCTCACGCAGAACCCAAACGACGTCGCAGTCAGGTCCGTGAATTCGATCGGGGATAGCAGTGGGGTGCACGCATCGAGCTTCGTGCGCTTTGCGCAGGCGCTCGGTTATGAGGGCTTCAAAGAGCTTCAGTCTCTGTTCCAGAGACGACTGTCGACCGCCGCCCCCGGTTTTGAGGCTCGTGTGAAGGCACTGGAAACGGAGCTTGGTGGGCGAATCGACAAAAGCGAGTATGGCTTCATGCAAGATCTCGTCGTGCGAGACATCGCCTCCCTTCAGGACCTCCTGAGTGGAATCCATCCGGATCGTCTGAGCGAAGCAGTAGACCTGCTCGAAGAGGCGGACGTCATCTACCTCCTCGGCCAACTGCGCTCGGCGCCGGTGGTCGAGCTTCTCCGCTACATTTTGACGATGCTGGGTAAACGTTGCGTCCTGCTGGATTCCGGTGGCGGATTGGCGACCCATATGGCGCGGGCGATGCGGACGACCGACGTGTTGTTCGCCGTGTCTTTCCGGTTCTACGCCAACGAGGTCGTGAACGTGGTGGAAGAGGCGGCTCAGCGCGGCGTGCCTATCGTGGCAATATCAGACAGCACTCTTTCGCCTCTCGCGAAGAGCGCGCGGGTGCTATTCCCGGTGCCCGAGCACGAATATACCTTCTCGCGCTCGCTTGCCGCTCCGATGTGCCTCGCGCAAGCCGTCACCTTAGGCTTGGCGGCGCGCCTTCAAAAAGATCCGCTCAATCCTCGTATTCCCACGGTCACAACTCAGTAGTTGCCTCCGCGCTTTGCGCGGTTCTTCAAGACATTTGGTTTTTCTCCGTCTCCGCTCGGCTTCAGAGCGCCATCGCCTTCTCAGGAACGGCCATGGGGCCTGGTGCGGCTCCAAGCACGGTCTGGTCGTAATCCACAACAGCACCCGTCATCAGCCCGGCATCGTCCGAAACGAGGAAGTTTACCGCCCGAGCGGCTTCGCGGGGGTCGATCAGGCGTCCGAACGGCAGGTTTGCAACGGCTTTGGCTTCCCAGTCAGGATCGCCTTTCTCACTCGCCTGCAATTCCCGCTCATGATCGGACGCCATCCAGCCAATATCCAGCTGATTGACGCGGATGCGGTTTTTCATGACGGAAAACGCCGTGTTGCGGGTCAGCGTCGCCAGGGCAGCCTTGGTGGCGCAGTAAACGTTGATGAAGGGCTGGCCGGCCTGCTGCGAGATTGAGCCGATGTTGCAGATCGCACCCTCGATGCCATTGCCGATCATGTGCCTGATGGCTTCCTGCATCAGGAAATAAGGTCCGCGCACATTCACGGCGAACAGCGCGTCGAACAATTCTGGCGACGTGTCGAGGATCGTGCCTCGGTCGGTCCGGGCACCGGCATTGACCAGCACGTCGATCCTTCCGAAGACGCGCTCTGCTTCCGTGATCACGCGGCGGCAATCCTGGACATTTCCAAGGTCGGCGTTGACATAATGCACGGGCACGCCCGTGGCGTGGGAAATATCGGCGGCCACCGCGCGGCCCTTAAATTCGTTGCGGCCAAGTGTGACGAGGCCAGCGGCCCCGGCTTGCGCCAGCTGGCGCGCGATGGCCGCGCCCAACCCTTGCGTCGATCCGGTAACGACGCAGATCTTACCATCCATTCGGTTCATGCCTTGTCCTCCACTGTGTAGCCAGCTGCGGCCATGACGCGCAGCAATTCCTTGTGACCAGTCATCGCCATCCGCAGCGGCGGGTTCTTGATCGGGTCTTGTTCCGCCTCAACGACGAACCAACCCTCGTAACCATGCGAGGCGAGTCGCCGGACGATCGCCTCGAAGTCGAGTGAACCGTCGCCGGGCACCGTGAAGGCACCCTTGATCACGGCGTCCAGGAAGCTTTCCCGCGACCGGTCGAGGGCATCGACGACGTCTTGCCGGATGTCCTTGGTGTGAACGTGTGAGATCCGCGCGTGGTGACGGTCGATGACACGCAGTACGTCCCCGCCGGCGAAAGCCATGTGACCGGCATCGAAGAGCAGGGGCAGCGCCTCGCCCGAGTGCTTCATGAGGAGATCCAGTTCGGCCTCCGTCTCGATGGGCGCCGCCATGTGGTGGTGATACGAAATGGGCATGCCTTCTCCGGCGCACCATTCCGCGAAAGCGGTCAGCTTGCGTCCGTAGGCTTTGACCTCGTCTTCCGTCAGACGTCGCTTGGTCGCAAGTGGTGCGCGACGGTTACCCTGGATCGATCCCGCCGTCTCGCCGTAGACGATGCATGGCGCGCCAACCGCCTTGAACAGCTGCATCTGTTGGGCAATCCGCTCTTTTTCGGTTTCGAGGTCGCCATCGAGCAGCTGCCCTGAGAACCAGCCCCCGCATACTCTCATCCCCTGCTTCCGTAGGATCGGCATGAGGATCTCGGCATCCATCGGAAAGCGCCGGCCGGTCTCCATGCCGGTGAAGCCCGCGCTGCGCGCCTGCGCCAGACATTCCTCCAGGGACACGTCGTCACTGAGTTCAGGAAGGTCGTCGTTCCACCACGCGATGGGCGCGATGCCGAGTCTCGCTTTCATCTCTTGCTCCGAGTTGGATTGGCTCCGGCGACGCCGAGCAGGGAGGCCACCCCGCGTCGCCGGCTGCTATGCCCCGTGCGGGGCAGCAGCGTTAAACGCCGACGCGTTGTTTCCTGCGGCCGTCTTCCTGGGCTTTGTGCGCCTCGCGCACCAGGGCCCGCTCGCTGACCTGTGGTACGCCCACGTCCCACCACGCGTCGCCGGGCGTCCAGGTGTAGCCATCGGAGACGATGGTGATGACCGTGGTGCGATCCGTCCCTTTGGCCCACTCCACCGCTTGGCCGAGATCCGCAAGACTCTCGACCCGCCGCGTGAGGGCGCCCATGGCCTCTGCGTGCTTGGCGAAGTCGACCGAAAACGGCTCCTTGACCCGGCAATCCTTGATCATGTTGTTGAAGGACGCGCCGCCCTTGGCGTTTTGGAGCCGGTTGATGACCGCGTAGCCGCCATTGTCGCAGACGATCAGGATCATCTTGTGGCCGGCGAGAACCGACGAGTAGACGTCGGAATTCATCATCATGTAGGTGCCGTCGCCGATCATCACGATCGGCGTGCGGGTCGGATCGGCCATCGCCGCACCCCATCCGGCGGCGATCTCATAGCCCATGCAGGAAAATCCGAACTCGCAGTCGAACGTGTTCGGCTCTTTCACGCGCCAGTTCTTCATGACTTCTCCGGGAAGCCCGCCTGCGGCGGTGATCAGCAGATCCCGCTCGCCGGCCTTCGCGTTGACCACGCCGACGACCTGCGCGTAGGTTGGAACCGGGTCATTGGTGGGCTTCTGGAATCCGTCGAGCGCGGTGTTCCATTTGGCAAACTCGACCTTGCCCTTTTCGGTCCAACGGCTATCGGCCTTCCAGTCACCAAGCGCGGCCTCGACCTCGTTGATGGTTTCCAGAGCATCGCCGACCACAGCGAGAGCCCGGTGCTTGGTGGCATCCCAGCGTGCGGCGTTGATGGAGACGAACTTGGCGTCGGGGCTGAATGCGCTCCACGATCCCGTCGTGAAATCCATGAGCCGCGTGCCGACGGCAAGGATCACATCGGCTTCACCCGCTAGCGCGTTGGCCGACGTCGAGCCGACGATGCCGATCGGCCCGACGTGGGCAGGGTGGTCGTGCGTCACTGTGCCCTTGCCGGCGATGGTTTCGGCAAGCGGTATGCCGCGCGCTTCGGCGAATTTCGCAAGAGTGGCCTCCGCACTGGAGTAACGGACGCCGCCGCCCGAAATGATCAGCGGACGCTTGGCCGTCTTGAGAAGCCGCACCGCCTCTTCGAGACGCGCGCGATCTGGCCGGGGGCGCGGAATCGCATGGACCGTGGGTTCGAAGAAGGACTCGGGATAATCCCAGGCGATTTCCTGCACGTCTTGCGGAAGGGCGATGAAGGCCGGCCCGCAGTCGGCCGGATCAAGCAGAACCGCGATCGCCTGGGGCAGCGAGGAGATGATCTGTTCGGGATGGACAATGCGGTCCCAGTAGCGGGTCACCGCCTTGAACGCGTCGTTGACGTTGATTGTGGGATCGCTGAAGTGCTCGACCTGCTGCATCACCGGATCTGGCCGGCGGCTGACAAATGTGTCGCCAGCCAGCATCAGCACCGGAAGCCGGTTTGAATGGGCGACGCCCGCGGCGGTTACCATGTTTAGGGCGCCCGGGCCGATAGAGGTAGCGGCGATCATGATCTGGCGCCGGCGCTTCGCCTTCGCGAACCCGATCGCGGCCAGTGCCATCGACTGCTCATTCTGGCCGCGCCATGTGGGAAGGACGTCCTGCGCTGCCTCCAGGGCCTCGGACAGGCAGGTGACATTGCCGTGGCCGAAAATGGCGAACACGCCGGCAAACAGCGGAACCTCGCTGCCGTCGACGACGGTGAACTGATTGCTCAAATAGCGCACGAGCGCCTGCGTCATTGTCAGACGAACGGTCTTCGTCATCGCTTCCTCCCTGGCGAATTCCCTTGTGCCGACTATTACGAAATAGCCATTGACAAATCAACCTCTTTGCAACGATCATTGCAAAAATATTGTTGCGGAGGAATTCAATGCTGAAGATTGGCGTGCTCGGTTGCGGGCGCATCGGGCGCATGCATGCAGCCAACATCGCTGCCCATCCACGAACGAAACTGGCAGCGGTCTATGACGTCAATCGCGCCGCCGCTGACGAAGTGGCAGCCATGCTTGGCGTTCCCGCGTTGGATTCCACTGACGCCATGTTCGATACGGACGATGTGGACGCCGTGCTGATCGCCACGGCGACCAATACCCATGTCGACTATATCGAGCGGGCAGTGGCGGCCGGAAAGCCGGTATTGTGCGAGAAGCCCATCGACCTCGACCTCAAGCGTGTCGATCGCTGCGCGGCCAATATCCGTGGCAGCAAATTGCCCATCATGATCGGCTTCGTTCGCCGTTTCGATCCCGGGCATGCTGCCGTCCGATCGGCCATCCACAGTGGGGAGATCGGCGAACTCCACCAGGTGATCATCACGTCGCGCGATCCTGGAATGGCACCACCTGCTTACATACGCGTGTCCGGCGGCATATTTCGCGACATGACCATCCATGATTTCGACATGGCTCGCTTCATGCTCGGTGAAGAGCCTGTGGAGGTCTTTGCGACCGGTAGCCGGCTGGTCGACCCTGAACTTATGGCCGAGACGAATGACTGGGATACTGTGACAGTGGTTTTGAACACCGCCAGTGGCAAGCAGTGCATCATCAACAACTCGCGACGGGCGGTCTATGGATACGACCAACGCGTCGAGGCTTTCGGATCGGCCGGCATGGCGATTTCCGAAAACCGACGCGCGCATGAGGCCCGCATCTACGCCGATGGTCTGAGCGATCGGGCGCAGCCCTACCTTCACTTCTTCATCGAGCGCTACAGGGAAGCCTTCAACGCTGAAATTGACGACTTCGTCGACGCCATCGAAAATGGTCGCCAGCCCTCGGTCGTTTTCGAGGACGGCCGCCTAGCGCTGGTTCTCGCCGAAGCCGCGATGAAATCGGTTGCCGATCGTCGCGTGGTCCGCACCAGCGAGATTGGTGGCGGGAATGTATGACAAATACGGACTTTTCATCGGTGGGGAGTGGTGCGCCGCCTCCGACGCAAGCACGACGATGGTAGCCAGTCCCGTCACCGAACGTTCCCTTGGCGAAGCGCCGGCGGCCACACTGGCTGATGCGCAAGCTGCTTTGGCGGCGGCTGAAGTCGGCCTTGCCGCGTGGCGGGCAAAGAGCGCGTTCGAACGCGCCGACGCGCTTCATGCGATCGCCGACGAAATGACCCGGCGGCAGGACGAAGCCGCCCGCATGATTACATTGGAGACTGGCAAGCCCATCGCGCAAGCCGCACGCGAGTGGGTGCTGGCCACAGATCAGTTCCGCTGGTACGCCGAAGAGGCTCGCCGCATTTACGGCCGCATCATCGAGAGCCGCGTTCCGCAAGGCCGCTTCGAAGTGCTGCATGAGCCGATCGGCGTTGTGGCCGCCTTTACCGCATGGAATTTTCCGGCAGCGCTCGTCGCGCGCAAGATCGCTCCGGCGCTTGCTGCAGGGTGTTCGGCCATTCTTCGGCCTTCCAGCCAGACGCCAGGCGTCGCGATGGTGATGATCGACTGCCTGCGCGCGGGCAGGCTGCCCCCAGGCACGGTCGGCCTTCTCGTCGGGTCGACGGCCACGACCTACGTGCCGCTGATGGCATCGCCGCTTGTGCGCAAGGTGTCGCTGACCGGGTCTACGCGGGTAGGGCAGCAAATGCTGTGCGACGCAGCCGATACTGTGAAGAAAGTGTCGATGGAACTTGGCGGCAACGCGCCCCTCATCGTCTTCGATGACGCGGATGTCGAGACCGCGCTCAACGCGTCGGTGCCCACCAAATACGCCAATGCCGGGCAGGTCTGCGTCACCCCGGACCGCTTCTTTGTCCACGAAAAAGTCCATGATGCTTTCGTCGACGGGTTCGTCGCGCGGGCGAAGGCCCTGAAGCTGGGCGATGGTCTCGACCCGACGGTACAGATGGGTCCCCTGATCAATGCCAGAAGGATCGACGAAATCGGAAAAATCGTCGCCGACGCCGAAAAGGCGGGCGCCAGGATAGAAGCCGGCGGCCGTCGCTCATCAGCCTTCAACGCCGGCCATTTCTTTGAGCCGACGGTCCTTACCGATGTTGCAGACGACATGACCGTGTTTGCCGAGGAAAATTTCGGTCCGGTTGCCGCCATCACACGGTTCTCGTCCGAGGAGGAGGTCCTTTCTCGGGCCAACGCTTCGAAAATGGGGCTGTCTGCTTATGCCTTCACCCGGGATCCGGCACGCGCCCGCAGAGTTGTCTCGACGCTCAAAGCCGGAATGGTCGGTATCAACAGCTTTGCGCTCGCGGCTTCTGAAGCGCCTTTCGGTGGCACCAACCATTCCGGCATGGGCCGGGAAGGCGGCGCGGAGGGTATTCGCGACTATCTCGATACCAAGCTGGCTCAAATCGTATTCTGAGAGGCGTTCCATGATCAAGAACAGGCTCAGGCAGCTTTGGGCCGAAGGCAAGCCGACCATCAATGGCTGGCTTTCAATCGGCAACAGCTTCACCGCCGAGATCATGGCGGCGCAAGGCTACGACAGCATCGGCGTCGACCTCCAGCATGGCGCGCTCGACTACAACAGCCTGCTGCCGATGCTGCAGGCGATGCGTGCCTCTGCCACGGTGCCGCTGGTTAGGGTGCCCTGGCTGGAGCCAGGCATCATCATGAAAGTTCTCGACGCGGGGGCTTATGGCGTCATCTGTCCGATGGTGAATACTGGCGAACAGGCGGCTGAGTTTGTCAGCTATCTGCGATATCCGCCGCTGGGCAGCCGAAGCTTTGGTCCGACACGGGTGAATTTCGCAGCTGGTCCCAATTATGCTTCGGAGTCCAATGGCGAGATACTTGCCTTTGCCATGGTCGAGACCGCCGAGGCGATGGACAACCTCGACGCCATTGTCTCCACACCGGGGCTTGACGGGATCTATGTCGGCCCGGCCGACCTGACCCTGGGCGTGACCCAGGGCCGCTTGCCGCCCGCCTTCGACCGCGAGGAACCGGAGATGATCGAGGCCATCCAGCGCATCGTGGCGGCCTGCAAAAAAGCCGGTATAGCCGCGGCATTGCACTGCGGAACTCCAGCCTACGCGGCGCGTGCGATCGGGTGGGGTTACGACATGACCACGGTCTCCAACGACGTACGCATGCTCGCCGGGGCAGCCGAAGCGAACGTGAAAATGTTTAAGGAACTCACGGGCGGCTTAAGCGTCAGCGCCGGTTCCAAGGGAGGGTACTGATGCCACATGTATTGGTTGCCGGGAAGCTCCACCCGGCTGGTATCTCATTGCTCGATCAGGCTGCCGGGGTCACCTATGATTACGTCGAGGAGGTCTCGGAGCCAAGTTATGCCCACCTGATCGACAAGGCCGATGGATTGGTGATCCGCACCCAGCCTTTGTCGGCTCCGACCGTTGAGAAGGCTGGTAGACTTCGGATCGTCTCCCGTCACGGCGTCGGATACGATTCCGTCGATTTGCCGTCCCTCAACAAGCGCGGCATCACGCTCGCCGTCGTTGGAGACGTCAATTCCATATCCGTCGCTGAGCACGCCATGATGATGCTCCTTGCGTGCGCAAAGCGCGCCGTACGCGGGGATCGGTCTGTTCGCGAGGCCGCCTGGAATTGGCGAAACAGGCTGGAAGCTTCGGAATTGGCCGGCAAGCGTCTGCTAATTCTTGGATACGGCCGCATCGGTCGGCATCTCGCGAAGATGGCGGCTGCCTTTTCCATGGAAGTCGCCGCCTACGATCCCTTTCTCGAAAAAATCGGATGGCCGGAAGGCCCGACCAAAGCCGTCTCCGATCTGGCGTCAGCGCTTCAATGGGCCGATGCGATTTCCGTGCATGCGCCCAAGGGGGACGTTCCCGTAATCGGCGAGCGCGAGTTATCCCTTATGAAGCCAGGAGTTTGGCTGGTGAACACCGCACGCGGCGGCGTAGTCGACGAAAAGGCGCTTATCGCGGCTCTTGAGTCCGGCAAGGTTGCAGCCGCGGGCCTGGACGTTTTTGACGAGGAACCGCCGGCTCCCGACAATCCGCTCCTGTCGTGCGATCAGGTGATCCTGTCGCCCCATATTGCTGGCCTCACGATCGAATGCGGTGAACGGATGGCCGTGTCGGCTGTGCAAAACGTGCTCGATTTCTTCGAGAGCCGGATCGACCCCACCTTGGTGGTCAACGGCAAAGAACTGGATGGACAACGTCCATTGTTGGAAAGCCACTAATCAGATCCAGATCGCTCGCTGACGATTGGGAAGCGACCAATAGGCTGTTGGCCCGATGCAACAAGAAGGTTGCAGCGGAAAGGGCTCCTGACGCTCAATTTTTCACGCCGTTTTGAAAGAAATAATCTTTTTAAAACAATTATTTATGTGATCGAAAAAATACTTGTTGCAAATATCATAGTTCTGCAATAGGCATTGTTGCAGAAGAACCTCATACGCAATATCCATTGCAAAGTGAGGCGAGGCGAGACTCCAAGAGCCGCCGGTCCATGGGAGGATGAAGCGCATGTCTTTGCTTGAAGTGCAGGGCGTTGGCAAAAGCTTCGGAGCAATCCGTGCGCTGTCGGATGTCAGCTTTGCGATCGAACCCGGTGAAGTTGCCGGCCTGATGGGCGACAACGGCGCAGGCAAGTCAACGATGGTCAAACTGATCTCGGGAAACTTTCTCCCGAGCGAAGGCGAGATCAGGGTCGACGGAAAGGCTTGTCACTTCCACAAGCCGCTCGATGCTCGCGCGGCGGGGATCGAGGTCGTGTATCAGGATCTCGCGCTGGCCGACAACCTGACCGCCGCGCAAAACGTGTTCCTGGGTCGTGAACTGAAGAAGGGCGTGTGGCCGTTTCGGATCCTCGACAAGCAGGCGATGATCGACCGTTCTGCGGAGCTGTTCGGCGAGCTGAAGTCAGAAACGCGGCCGCGCGATCTCGTCAAGAAAATGTCGGGTGGTCAGCGCCAGGCTGTCGCTATTGCAAGAACCCGTTTGTCCAATGCCAAGCTCGTCCTGATGGACGAACCGACGGCAGCGATTTCCGTACGCCAGGTCGCCGAGGTGCTGGATCTGATCAGGCGCATGAAAGCACGTGGTGTCGCCGTGATCCTCATCAGCCACCGCATGCCGGACGTTTTTGCCGTCTGCGATCGTATCGTCGTTCTGCGACGCGGCACCAAAGTTGCCGACAAACCCACTGATCAGACATCGCCGGAAGAGATCACCGGACTAATCACGGGAGCGATCCGTGCAGCCTAAACAAATCCAAGCCGCGCCGGAAAGCCATGCCTCGATTGCCGACGTCGTCGGCATCGTGGAGCAGTCAGCTTTTCAAAAGCTAAAGACCAGTCAGGCCTTCTGGGTATCGGTCGCGCTCTTCGTTCTTGTCGCGTTCATGAGCATCCTGGAACCGAGTTTCGGTACAGCCGAGAACGCAACCAACATCACCCGCAATTTCGCGCCCATCGCCATCATGGGGCTCGGCATGACCGTGGTCCTGATAACAGGCGGGATAGACCTATCGGTGGGGTCAGTCATGGGCCTCGTCGCCATCGTCGCCGGCGTGCTCCTGACCGCGCATTATTCTTGGTACGTGGCCTTTAGCGCGGGCCTTCTCGCCGGCATCGCCTGCGGATCGTTCAATGGTTTCTTCGTCGCCTATATCGGCATGCCGTCCTTCGTCGTCACGCTCGGCATGTTGTCGGTCGCGCGATCATTGGCTGTCGTGCTGTCAGGCAACCAGATGCTCTATCAGTTTGGGCCTGACGCGCCGATCGTAAAGGCCATCGGCCAGGCAAAGTGGCCCATACACTCGCCCAACGGCTGGGTTCCCAACTGGATACCGCAGTTCTCATCCCACTTCTGGGTGATGGTGGTCATGGCCCTAGCCCTCGGCTGGGTGTTCATCTTCACCGCATGGGCCCGCCATCTGTTCGCGATCGGCGGCAACGAGGCCGCGGCGCGCATGACAGGCGTGCCCGTCGATAAGATCAAATTCCAGGCCTACGTGTTTTCGTCCTTCTGTGCCTCGATCGCATCTCTGCTTCTGCTTGGTTACAGCGGCTCGGCGATCAACGCGGTGGGAACAGGTTACGAGTTGCGCGTCATCGCTGGTACCGTCATCGGCGGCGCCAGCCTGATGGGTGGCTATGGCACCGCGTTTGGCGCGGTTATCGGATCGGCGTTCCTCGAGGTGGTCCGCAATGCCCTGTTGATGGCAGGCATCGATTCCAACTGGCAGGGTGCCTTCGTCGGCATCTTCATCATTCTCGCTGTGCTTCTTGGCATGGGGACGTCCGGCAGATCGCTGAAGTCCTTCTTCATCATCAAGCGCGGCTAGAGCTCTGCCGGCCCAAGGCCGGTGGAAAATCCTGAGGTGAACACAACAAACGGAGGAACATCGATGAAGAAATATCTTTTGGCGGCTGCGGTCGCCGCTTCCGCCCTGACGGCCGGACGGCTTTCGCCCAGCAGAAATATGTATTCGCGCTGGTGCCGAAGAACATGAACAACCCGTATTTCGACCAGGCGCGTGATGGCTGCAAGAAGGCAGAGGCCGAGTCCAAAGGCGCATTCGAATGCATGTATATCGGACCCGGCGAGCACGGCGGCGGTGAGGAACAGGTCCAGATCGTGCAGGATCTGGTGGCCAAGAAGGTCGATGGCATTGCCGTCGCACCGGCGAACGCAGCCGCGATGGCCGTCGCGCTGCAGGCTGCAAAAGAAGCAGGTATCCCCGTGCTGACCTGGGACGCCGACGTGCTGCCCGAGAACAAGGATTTGCGCGCCGCCTATGTGGGGACGCACAATTACGAGATCGGCGTGAACCTTGCCAAGATCGTACAGAAGATCAAACCGAAAGGTGGCACCATCTGCATCCAATCCGGTGGCGCGGCAGCGGCAAACCACAACGAGCGCATGCAGGGCATCCGCGACACGCTTTCCGGGACCAAGTCGGCGGCTTCGCCAGGCAATCCCCTGACCGGCCAAAACGGCTGGACCGAGGCGCCAGGCTGCCCGCTGTATACCAACGACGACTTCCCGCTGTCGGTACAGCAGTTCCAGGACTACATGGCGAAGATGCCGAATCTTGACGCATTCGTGCCGACCGGCGGCTTCCCACAATTTGTGCCGGACGCCAACCGCGCTGCGGTCGAGCCGTACAAGGACAAGATCGCCAAAAAGGAACTGGCGCTGGTCGTGGCCGATACGCTGCCCACGCAGATTGAGCAGATGAAAGGAGGCTACTCCCTCGGCCAGGTCGGTCAGCGTCCCTTCGAAATGGGCTACAAGACCATGTTCGCGCTCAAGGACATGAAGGACGGTAAGCCGGCTCCGACCGATCCGACCTACACCGGCCTCGACGTCTGCACGCCAGAGACGGCCGACACCTGCATTGCGAAGTAATCAGCAAAGGAGGCGGGAGCAATCCCGCCTCCCGAACCATGGCTCCGCCGCGACCATTTCGAACAATCTGAAGCGTGGATGCATGACAGTAGACAGACCTAAGCTACGGATTGGCCTGATTGGCTCTGGTTTTATGGGCAAGACCCATGTGTTCGGCTTCGCAACCGCGCAGCGTGTTTTCGACCTGCCGTTTGAGATCGTTCTGCATACCATCGCTGACCGCACAGACGACATCGCAGCCCAGGCGTCACAATCGCTGGGCTTTGCCCGGTCGAGCGGCGATTGGCGCACGCTCATTTCTAATCCCGAAATTGACGTGATCGATATTACGGCCCCGAATGTGTTCCACAAGCAGATGGCGCTAGCGGCCATCTCCGCGGGCAAACATGTCTATTGCGAAAAGCCCCTCGCGCCGTTTGCCCCCGACGCCTTGGAAATGGCTGATGCGGCCGAGAGGGCGGGCGTGCGTACTCAAGTCGGCTTCAACTACCTTTGTAATCCGATGCTGCGCCTGGCACGTGACATGATCCGGGCCGGAGAGCTCGGCGAGATCCGCAGTTATCGCGGCATCCATGCCGAAGACTATATGGTTGATCCGGAAGCCCCGTTTACATTCCGCCACGATCCGGTTGGAGGCGGTGTCCTTGCAGACCTCGGAAGTCATGCGCTTGCTACCGCCGAATATCTTCTCGGCCCGATAAGACGGGTTCTGGGTGACTGCGAGACGGTGATCAGTTCGCGCCCCGACGGTTCTGGCGGCCGACGAAACGTAGAGGTCGACGACCTATCCCGAATCTTCGTTCGATTCGACAGCGGCGCGTCTGGCACCATCGAGGCGAGCTGGATCGCCACCGGCAGGAAGATGCAGCATGATTTCGAGGTGTACGGCACCAAGGGAGCGCTGGTTTTCTCGCAGGAACGCTTCAACGAGTTGCACTTCTACAGTGCTGAGGACCGCGCCGGACGTCGTGGGTTCAGGCGTATCGAAGCCGGCCCTGACCATGACCCCTACGGACTGTTCTGTGTCGCACCCGGACATCAGCTTGGGTTTAATGACCTCAAGGCCATCGAGATTGCGAACTTCGTAAAGGCAATTGCCGGAGAAGGACCGGAACCAATGAATTTCCGAGCCGGCGCGCGCATCCAGGCGCTTGTTGAGGACGTACGCAGATCCTCCGCCTGCGGAGCGTGGATCGACGTCAACGCGTAAGGCCAAAATCGACTCCGAAATTCAACCACCCGCACGGTAGTAGCGGCAGCCATTGGAGCCCTTTATGTCAATTCGCCTTGCCGTGATTGGCGCCGGAATCATGGGTAGTGACCATGCTCGCATTTTCGCGGAAGAATTGCCGGGATCTACTTTGCAGGTGATCTGCGACGCATCGGAGCAGCGGGCGCGGACGTTGGCGGAAAGGGTGGGCGCAGTACACGTGCTGACCGACCCGGAAGCCGCAATTGCGCGCCACGATGTCGACGCTGTCGTGATCGCGAGCCCGGATTTTACCCACGCACCATTGTCGTTGACTAGCCTTCATGCTGGCAAGCCGATTCTATGTGAAAAGCCATTGTCGCAGTCTTCGAAGGAATGTCTGCAGGTCATGGAAAGCGAGATCGCCGGTGGCCGTCGCTTGGTCCAGGTCGGTTTCATGCGGCGCTTCGATCAGTCTTACGCCGAAATGAAAGCCGCTTTGGATGACGGGCGCCTCGGTCGAGCACTGATGATGCACAATTTTCATCGCAACGTGGAAACTCCGCAGGCCGACTTTACCGCCGCGATGGCAATTACCAATTCAGCTCCGCATGAGTTCGACATCGCGCGTTTCGTGCTCGATGTCGAATACGCTGGCATCTCTGCTTTCCAGCCGCTTCGTTCAGATTCCAGGGTCGCTCCGGTCTTTATGGTTTTGGAAACATCGCAAGGCCAGCTAGTCAACATCGAGATCAACAACAACGCATCCTATGGCTATGATGTGCGCGGGGAGCTGGTAGGCGAGAAAGGCGCGACGTCGGTCAGCGCGCTGTCTTTTGCGACGGTCGATTCTGGCTTGGAGCACATCACACGTTACGAAAACGATTGGAGAGGACGCTATGCCGAGGCCTATCGCCGTCAGAATCGCGCCTTCCTGAAATTCGTGCAAACCGGCCAGTTTCCCGCGGTCTCCGCGAATGCCTGGGATGGATACTGTGCTGCCATCGCTGCCGAGGCGGGGGTGCTCGCTCTAGCCGAAAAACGACGGGTTGCGATTGAAATGGCAAGGCAACCAGCCTTCTACAAGCGTGGCGATCACAACTGAAAGCACAACTGAAAGCTTCATTGTGGGCCAAAAGCTGTTTCTGGCGCAAACGGCCGCATATGATTTCGGGTAGAGCCGGCACTGGCTTCAATTGAGCCGACAGCAGATAGCAACTTCCTTACTGGTTCGTTCCAGAAGCGGACCGGCCGCTTCCAGCCCCACTTCGGACTGAAAGCCTGGATCTTTTGGCTTCGACGAAAGTGCTCCGAAGGTTCCATCAAATTCGGCATGACTGCTGGTGTCATGTACCATCGAGTCGACGGGCAAGGCGGACGCCGGGTCCCCCTCCATTTTGTGAAATGAATTCGATCCCCGCCGCTTCCAACGCAGAAGATATGGCCTGAAGTGTTGCCGGCCTAGGGAGCGTTTGAGAGCTTTCAATTCTGGCGAGCGTACGAACTGTCACTCCAGAGGCATTCGCCAAGTCCTCTCTCGTCCAGTCAATCAAGGCCCGAGCTGCTCGAATCTGCTGAGGCAGTATGTCCGTTTTCATGACGTTCATCTTGCTAAAAGTCACAAAAAGTGACATAAACGATGGTGATTTGCGGCCGCACCGGTGCTCGATACACTCGGTGCGGCCTGACCACTACCAAGCTGTTAGGAGCTCGGATCATGGCTGATTCCGACAATACCACGCCTTTGTCTTTCGTCACCCGCAGGAGGGTACTTGGTGCAACGGCGATTGCAATCTTAGGATGGGAAAGAAGTGCTCTTGCCGGTAACGCGCCGGCAGCCGCTGATCCTGCGCTATCGATTTGGCGAGAATGGCTCAACGCTCACGAACTGAGCGAGCGCCTCTGCGATCAGAGCGCGCACTTGGAGCGCGCGCTCGTGGAGACCGTCGGCTACCCTGGCGCGACCGTCCAGTTGCCCGATGGCGAGAGCGTAACGATCCATTCCATTGGGGGACTCCGCGAGGTGCTTGGCGCTGACGCCGATGACGCTCGCGTCGAGGCGGAAACCCGTTTGGCGGCTCATCAAGCATGCTGGGATGCCGCCGACAGGCGGATTGGCTATTCGTCCGTGTTAGAGGAGGAAAGAAAAGCAGCTGATCGAGCCGAAGAATTGCTCGAAGCCTTGGCTGCGGCACCGGCCACCTCCCTTACCGGCGTAGCGGCCAAATTGAAAGCGGTGCTTCTCGAAGGCGAGGTGCGGGAGGGAGGCGAAGAGTTTCCGTGGCCGCAGATTCGCTCGGCGTTCGATGATGTCATGCGGCTGGGCCAAGAAGGTGCGCTCGCTTCGGCAGATCAAGACTGTTTGTCGTCCGCGCCAGATCGACGGAACCCGGAACGGGGAAGGGTAGGGGTTTAGCCCCTAGCTGTCCAAGGCGGCGGCGCGGAAAAGGCGGCTTAAGCGTACACATCGGCCATTCGAGATTGGAGAGAGATCGGCGATCCTTGCCTGGTGCTGCAAAGCGCCTGAAACCGGGCACGGACGATGAAGAGACCAAGGAACGCTTGTCGGTCGATTGAGACGACCCTGTCCCCAGAGAATGGCGCCGTGGATGATGCCTTCCTGGACAGGACAGCTCAGTTGTTCGAGCAGCGCACTGGCCGAAACCTCACCAGGGAGGATGCGCGCCAGATCGTGGAAAACGTCACCGGGTTGTTCCGCCTCCTTTCCGAATGGCAAAATATGGAATGAGCGAGGCTTCACCTCGCTCCGCCCTCAGGAGACGAGGCTAAGAGATGGTTAAGAAGACTGCACAGATCGCAACTCGCAGCGGCTTGGTGAAGGCGCTGCTTTACGCTCGGGTCTCCTCCAAGGAACAGGAGAAGGAAGGCTTTTCCATCCCGGCCCAATGCAAGCTTCTCAGAGAATATGCGGCCCAGAAGCAGTTTGGCATTGCCGAGGAGTTCATCGACGTCGAGACGGCGAAGAGCAGCGGGCGGACCAACTTCAACGAGATGGTCAAATATCTCCGCAAGCACCCTGGTGTGCGGGTCGTTCTGGTCGAGAAGACCGATCGGCTCTACCGCAATCTGAAGGATTGGGTGACGCTCGACGAGCTCGATGTCGAGATCCACCTCGCCAAGGAAGGCGTGATCCTCTCGCAGGACTCGCGTTCGTCAGAAAAGTTCATGCATGGCATCAAGGTGCTGATGGCAAAGAACTACATCGACAATCTTTCGGAGGAAGCCCGCAAAGGACAGATGGAGAAGGCGGAGCAGGGGATCTGGCCGACCAAGGCTCCGCTGGGCTATCTGAACGTCACTGGGAGTGACGGCAAGAAGGTCATTGAACCAGACGCTGAGTTGGCGCCGATGATAACGAGGCTGTTCGAGCGCTATTCAACCGGCGGATATTCCCTTAAGGCAATCACCAAGGCAGCCCACGCTGAAGGCCTTGTGTATCCGAAGAGTGGGCATCCGGTTCCCGTGAGCACGGTTCACTCGATTCTGCGCAATCGTCTCTATACCGGATTGTTTCAGTGGAACGGCAAGCTGCACCATGGCAAGCACGAGCCTCTGGTGTCGATCGAGTTATGGGAGCGGGTCCAAGGCGTGCTGGCCGGCCGTCACGCGACGCCTATTCACTCTTACGGCTATGAATTTGCCTTCGGTGGCCTGATGACCTGTGCCAGGTGCGGCTGCGCGGTAGTGGCCGAGATCAAAAAGGGCAAATACGTCTACTACCACTGCACCGGCCACAGCGACAAAGGCCGTGGCGGCTATGCCGAGTGCCGCCGCAAGTATGTCCGCGAGGAGGTCCTGGAAGATACCTTTGGCGCCTTACTGGACAAACTCCATTTCGATGAAGAGGTGCTGGATTGGGTCCGCGACGCGCTCAAAGCCAGCCACGCCGATGAGCGGAAGGAACAGGAACAGGCGATCCTGCGGTGCCAGAAGGAATACAAGCGCCTCGAGGATCGGCTTCAGGCAATGTACCTGGACAAGCTCGACGGGCGCATCGACAGCGCCTTCTACGATCGAATGTCAGCGCAATGGCGGGTCGAGCAGACGCGCCTTCTCCGTGAGATCGAGCGGCATGGCGAGGCCGAGGAATCATACATGGAGGATGGCGTGCGCTTGCTGGAGTTGGCGCGAAATGCCCGCCAACTGTTCGCCCGGCAGGCTCCGGGAGAGAAGAAACGGCTTCTAAATCTGCTGCTGTCGAACTGCACATGGGAAGACGGCGAGGTTCGCGCTGTCTTTCGACAACCGTTTGATTTGCTTGCCGAAACGACTACGGCGCTGTCTTCGCAGCAGGCCTTGGGTGCCGTCTCATCCGGAGAGCATCCAGTTTGGCTGGGGAACCTGGATTCGAACCAGGACTAACGGAGTCAGAGTCCGTGGGTCTACCGTTAACCTATTCCCCAGCAGGCGCGTCTGATAACGCGCGAAGCGGGCGGCTATGTGCCGCGAGCGCTGCCTTGTAGCCGCCATCCGAAAATAGTCAAGCCCGCAGCTCACTTCAATCGCAGGCTTTTTAGGCCTTTGTCCGACGCATGTCGTTCCCCCAAACCGCTGCGCACTTTTTGGCCGACTTGATCTGGACTCGCCAATGGGTCGGTAAAGGCCTCAGCTCTCGCTCTTGCTGTATTGCGAGTGCTCGAAGAGCAGCACCACGCACAGTCCGATCACCAGCGGAATGATGAGGTAGAACAGTCGGAACACCAGAAGGGCGGCAAGCACGCCCGCGGGATCCATGTCCGAAAGTCCGGTGAGGAAGACGACTTCGAACACGCCGAGCGCGCCTGGCGCATGCGACAACAGCCCGATCGAGAACGACACCATGAACACGCCGAGTATGACGAAGTAGCCGGGATTGCCGGCCTCGGGCAGGGCAAAATAGATGATCGCGGCGGCCGCCAGCAGTTCGACCGGGCCGATCAGCAATTGCCGCGCCACGATCGGCAGCGCCGGATAATGGAGCACGAAGCTGCCGACCTTCAGCGGCCTGAGCTTCAGCCAACTGCCGAAGGCATAGGCGCCGACAAGCGCCAGCATGGCGAACCCGGCGGCGAAGGCGGCACCGTGGTGCGGCGCGCCGGTGAAACGGTCGATGATCTGCGGCTCCAGCAGCAGCACCAGGCTGCCGAGGAACACGCTGGACAGGATGAAGGTGAACCAGCAGATCGCTACCAGGACGCCGACCTCTTGGCCGGTCAACCCCCGCGTGCCATAGGCGCGATAGCGGATCACCGCGCCCGAAAACACCGAGCCGCCGATATTGTGCGACACCGCGTAAGTGGTGAAGGAGCAGAGCGTGACGAACAGCCACGACACTTTTTTGCCGATATGCAGCAAGGCGATGTGGTCGTAACCGGCAAGCGAGGCATAGGCGACGATCGCGCTCAGCGCCGCCAGCACCCAGCCGCGCGGCGGTATGGCGGCAATGCCGGCCCAGACATCGTCGAACGAAATGCCGCGCAGTTCATGAATGAGCAGCCACAGCGAGAACGCCACCGCAGCCAGGCCGATGACCGGCCAGAAATAACGCTTCCAGTTCATCGCGAGATCGTCATGCTTTGCGGCTCATGCGTCGATGTTGCCCCTTGGGTTTTGCGTGTCCAGCTCATTTCAGACATGCATGATTGAAGCCGGCTATTCAACCGGCAAGACATTGCCCCGGCATGACGGCGCCAAAAAACGCAGCCGGCGCTCTTGGTGATTGCGGATCGCGCTGTTACTCTGTCGCCAACTTAGAAACAAATCGAGGTGCCTGCTGCGTCCGTCTCCGGTTCGCGCGGCGCCGGAAGGAACTGAAGTGGAAGACCACGACACCGGCGCTGGCGCGTCGGCAGTGGGTGTGTCCGGGGCATCGCCGGCAGGCGCGGCGGGCCCGTCCGTCGGGCGGTTCAGCCGCCATGCGGGCGCGCATGCCAGACATGCCGACCAAAGACATCCCGGCCAAAAGCAGGCCAGCCAAAAGCAGGCTGGCGACAATGGCGAGCCGAAGGGCAAGTCGCGCAAGCGCCGCAAGCGCAGGCGCGGCCGCAAGGTTTTCGCCCGCGACGAGAACGGCGCAGCACTGCCGGCACCCGTCACCAGACCCGCAAGCCAACCGCAACCCGAGCCGCCGCAAGCGCAGCCCAGGCCGCCGGTTCAGAACGGGCCCCGTCCACCACACCAGGAACTGCCGGTTTTCGCCGCGCTCGATCTCGGCACCAACAATTGCCGTTTGCTGGTCGCCGTTCCCGGCCGCCATGGCCAGTTCCGCGTCATCGACGCGTTCTCGCGCATCGTCAGGCTGGGCGAGGGGCTGACAGCTTCAGGCCGGCTCGGCGAGGCGGCGATGGACCGCGCCGTCGAAGCGCTGAAAATCTGCGGCGAGAAATTGCGCAACCGCAAGATCCGCAAAGCGCGGCTGATCGCCACCGAGGCCTGCCGTTCGGCCGCCAACGGCGTCGAGTTCCTCGAACGTGTCGAGCGCGAGGCCGGCCTGAAGCTGGAAATCATCGATCGCCAGACCGAAGCCCGGCTGGCGGTTTCCGGCTGCGGCTCGCTGGTCGAGCGCGACACGCAAGGCGTGGTGCTGTTCGACATTGGCGGCGGCTCGTCCGAGATCGCGCTGATCGACCTCACCGGGCGGCGTTCGCCGCGGCTCGCCAACCACATCGTCTCCTGGACCTCGCTTCCCGTCGGCGTCGTCTCGCTCGCCGAGCGTTTCGGCGGCCGTACCGTGACGCGCGAGACGTTTGCCGCCATGGTCGAGGACGTGGCGGTGCGGCTGAGGACTTTCGATGGTCGCGACCGGCTCTCGCATGTGCTGGCCAGCCCCAATTTCCATCTGCTTGGCACCTCCGGCACGGTGACGACGCTGGCCGGCGTGCATCTCGACCTCGAGCGCTACGACCGTCGCCGTGTCGACGGACTGTGGATGGACCGCGACAGCGTCGATCGCATGATCGAGCGGCTGATCGGCTGGGATTTCCAGCAGCGCTGCGCCAATCCCTGCATCGGCGCCGACCGTGCCGATCTCGTGCTTGCCGGCTGCGCTATTCTGGAAGCGATCCGCGCGGTGTGGCCGTCCGAGCGGCTGCGCGTCGCCGACCGCGGCCTGCGCGAGGGAATTTTGAGCGAGTTGATGGCCGACGACGGCGTCTGGCGCAATGAGGGCCGCCGCGCATGATCCCAAAAAGTGGAAACCGGTTTTTTGGATAAGATCATGCGCCAAAGAGAACGCCGATGACGAAGAAACCGGAGAAGCCGGGCTCGGCCGGCATTCGCGTGCTGAAAACGCGGATCAAGAAGAAAAGCGGCCTCAAGGAATCGTCACGCCGCTGGCTGCAGCGCCACATCAACGATCCCTATGTCCAGAGGTCGAAGGCCGACGGCTATCGCTCGCGCGCGGCCTACAAGCTGATCGAGATCGACGACAAGCATCATCTGTTGAAGCCCGGCATGAAGGTTATCGACCTCGGTGCCGCCCCCGGTGGCTGGTGCCAGGTCGCAGCCGCGCGGACGAAGTCGACCGCGGAAAACCCGCATGTCGTCGGCATCGATTATTTGGAAATGGATGCGGTGCCCGGCGCACCGGTGCTGCTGATGGATTTCCTGGACCCGGAAGCGCCGCAAAAACTGGCCGAGGCCCTGGGTGGCGACCCTGATGTCGTCTTGTCCGACATGGCCGCGCCGACGACCGGCCACAAGCGGACCGATCACATCAGAACCATGCATCTGTGCGAGGTGGCGGCCGATTTCGCGCTGTCGGTGCTGAAGCCGGGCGGGCACTTTCTGGCCAAGACCTTTCAGGGTGGCGCCGAAAACGAGCTGCTCTCCATGCTCAAGAAGAACTTCCGCTCGGTCCACCACGTCAAGCCGCCGGCGTCGCGCGATGAGTCGGTGGAGCTCTATCTGCTGGCGAAGGATTTCAAAGGACGCGCCTCGCCGTCTCCGCCTGCGGGAGAAGGTGTCGGCGCAGGCGACGAATAAGGGCTGTTCGAGCAGAGCGAGAGGCTGGGACTCTCCGGAACTATCCGTCTTGGCGCCGCGCGCCGTTCGGCCTTACTTTCCCGCCGTTCCCACCGACTCCAGCGTCTTCGGCGTGGTCAGCTTGCCGTGGCCGGATACCGCGTTGCCGGCATCCGGCGCCAGCCGCATGAAGCTGAACGATGCCGCCGCCGACACCGCCGCGACGATGAAGAAGGCGATATGGAAGTCGCTGAGCGTCAGCGCTCTGCCATGGATCGAGGTCGAGACCTCAAGGATGCCGCCGGCCAGCGCCACGCCGAGCGCGATCGACAATTGCTGGAACACCGCCGTGATTGGCGTCGCCTTGCTGGTATCGGCGGCCGTGATATCGGCATAGGAGAGCGCGTTGACGCCGGTGAAGAACATCGACCGGATGAAGCCGCCGACCAGCAATATCGCCAGCATCAGCGCATAGGGTGTCTCGGGGGTGAACAGGCCGTAGATGGCGATCGAGGCGGCCGCAATCAGCGAGCCCCAGATCAGCACCCGGCGGAAGCCGGCGAGCCGGAAAAGCAGCGCGGTGACGAATTTCATGCCGATGGCGCCGATCGCCGAGACAAAGGTGATCATGCCGGACTGGAACGGCGTCAGGCCGAAGCCGATCTGGAACATCAGCGGCAACAGGAACGGCACCGCGCCGATGCCGATGCGAAACAGCGAGCCGCCGAGCACGGAGGCGCGGAACACCTGGTTGCGGAACAGCTCAAGCGCCAGCAGCGGGTTCTTGGCGCGCCGGGCATGCAGCAGATAGAGCACGCCGGAGATCACGCCGACCGCCACGGTGAGGAAGCCGGCTATCGGCGGCAAAGCGGGCAGACTCACGACCGAAAGGCCGAAGACGACGCCGGAAGCGGCGAGGCCGGAGAGCACGAAGCCCGGAAAGTCGAGTGGCGGCGTCTCGGCGGGGTCGGTTTGCGGCAGGAAGCGGGTGGCGAGCCAGATGCCGATCAACCCGATCGGCACGTTGATGAGGAAGATCCAGTGCCAGGTGAAATAGGTGGTGATGAAGCCGCCGATGGGCGGGCCGACCAGTGGGCCGACCAGCGCTGGCACGGTCAGCCACGACATCGCCGCGACAAGCTCGCTTTTCGGCGTGGCGCGCACCAGCACCAGGCGCCCGACCGGCGTCATCATCGCGCCGCCCATGCCTTGCAGGAAGCGTGACACGACGAAGGCGGGCAGCGAATTGGAGAACGCGCAAGCGACCGAGCCGGCGATGAAGACGGCGATCGCAGCGCGAAACACGTTCTTGGCGCCGAACCGGTCCGCCATCCAGCCGCTGATCGGAATGAAGATCGCCAGCGACACCAGATAGGCCGTCAGCGCCAGCTTCAGCGCGATCGGGCTGGTGTGGATGTCGACAGCGATCGCCGGCAGCGAGGTCGCGATCACGGTCGAATCCATGTTCTCCATGAAAAGTGCGACCGCCAGTATGAGCGGAATGATGCGGTTCAACGAACGCGTCCGAATTGGCCAAAAATGCGTGCCGACCGGGGGCAAGCGACACGGAAGGGCGGTTATCACGCCTCAGACCGGATGTCGCATTAAATTGCTGTCACTTTTGTGCGACTGCAACCCCTGGTGGCTGCTGTGAGGGCAACCCCAACACTTTGCGGTGACATGCAACGATCGGCTTTTCAACGCCCCCGGGACGTGTTACCAGCCACCGCCAATCCTGAAAGGGAATAAGAGAGTCGGCGCTGGCCATATGGCCCAGCGCCTTTTCCGCATTCAAAAGGGCTGGCCATGTCAAAAATCATCGAAACGTCCACCGGCGCGCTGGCGCTGACCTTTGACGACGTGCTGTTGCAGCCCGGCCATTCCGAGGTCATGCCCGGCGAAACCGACATCCGCACGCGCATTGCCGGCGATATCGACCTCAACGTCCCGATCCTGTCGGCCGCCATGGACACCGTCACCGAGGCGCGGCTGGCGATCGCCATGGCGCAGGCCGGCGGCATTGGCGTCATCCATCGCAACCTCACGCCGGTCGAGCAGGCCGAACAGGTCCGCCAGGTGAAGAAGTTCGAATCCGGCATGGTGGTGAACCCGGTCACCATCGGTCCGGATGCCACGCTCGCCGACGCGTTGTCGCTGATGCGCACCTATTCGATCTCAGGCATTCCGGTGGTCGAGAATGGCGGCGCCGGCGGCCACACCGTCGGCCGTCTTGTCGGCATCCTCACCAACCGCGACGTGCGCTTCGCTTCCGATCCGTCACAGAAAGTTTATGAGCTGATGACGCGTGAGAACCTGATCACGGTCAAGGAGAATGTCGACCAGGACGAGGCCAAGCGGCTTTTGCATCAGCACCGCATCGAGAAGCTGGTGGTGGTCGACAAGAAGGGCAATTGCGTCGGCCTCATTACCGTCAAGGACATCGAGAAGTCGCAGCTCAACCCGCATGCCACCAAGGATGCGCAAGGCCGGCTGCGCGCCGCCGCCGCCACCAGCGTCGGCGATGACGGTTTCGAGCGCGCCGAGCGCCTGATCGACGCCGGCGTCGACCTTCTCGTCATCGACACCGCGCACGGCCACTCGCAGCGCGTGCTGGATGCGGTCGCACGGGCCAAAAAACTGTCCAATTCGGTGCGCATCCTGGCCGGCAACGTCGCCACCGCCGAAGGCACGCAGGCGCTGATCGATGCCGGCGCCGATGCCGTCAAGGTTGGCATCGGCCCGGGCTCGATCTGCACCACGCGTATCGTCGCCGGCGTCGGCGTGCCGCAGCTTTCGGCTATCATGTCGGCGGTGGAGATCGCGCATAAGGCCGGCGTCAGCGTGATCGCCGACGGCGGCATCAAATATTCCGGCGATCTCGCCAAGGCGCTCGCGGCCGGCGCGAGCGCCGCCATGATCGGCTCCCTGCTTGCCGGCACCGATGAAAGCCCGGGCGAGGTCTATTTGCACCAGGGCCGCTCCTTCAAGGCTTACCGGGGCATGGGTTCGGTCGGCGCCATGGCGCGCGGCTCGGCCGACCGCTACTTCCAGGCCGAGGTCCGCGACACGCTGAAACTGGTCCCGGAAGGCATTGAAGGGCAGGTTCCTTACAAAGGACCTGTGTCTGGAGTGCTGCACCAGCTTGCGGGCGGCCTGAAAGCCGCTATGGGTTATGTCGGTGGCCGCGACCTTGCCGAGTTCCGCGACCGCGCCACCTTTGTGCGCATATCCAACGCCGGACTTCGTGAAAGCCACGCCCATGACGTCACGATCACCCGCGAAAGCCCGAACTATCCGGGCGGACTTTGATCAGGACGCCGCGCCCGACCGTCAGGGGCTGTGGCGCGGCCTGAGTTTTGCGGTGCTGCGGCTGTCGCGGCACGCGGCGGCGCTTTCCTTCGCGTCCTTCGCGGTCTTCCTCGCCATGAACGCGCTGGAGTTCTTCTATTTCCGCCATTTGAGCGGCGGACTGCCGTCGCTCGATATGCGCGTCACCGGTTTCACGCCGGATGAGGGCATGGAGTGGCTCAACGCGCTCGGCCGGCGCGGCGGTGAGATCATCATCGTTTGGCACTATCTTACCTTCGACCTTTTGTTCCCGGCGCTGCTGTCGCTCACGCTGGTCAGCCTGATTTCGGCGCTCGGCCGCCGGCTCAGCGCCTTCCGCGCCATGCCGGCCCAGATACAGGCGCTGTTTTCGCTGGTGCTGGTGCTGCCCTACACGATCGCCGACTATGCCCAAAACCTCGCGGTGGCGCGGCTGTTGTCCGACTTCCAGTCGGCCAATCCCGATTCGCTTACCTTCGCCTCGTCGCTGATCGTGACCAAATTTGCATTGCTGGCGATCCCGGTCTTCGTCATCGCCGTGTTCGCGCTGGCCGGCCGGCGGCGCTGAGCAGGGGTGGGGGCACAATATGCACCAGACCGCCATCTTCTGGCCGATGCTCGCCCATGTGCTGCTGGTCTATATCGTCTATCTGGTGATGTTTAAGCGGCGCTATGGCGCGGTGAAATCCGGTGAAGCCAAGGTCAGTTCATACAAGCTGCGCTCGACCGAACCGGCCTCGAGCGTGACCGTCGCCAACAATTTGATCAACCAGTTCGAGCTGCCGGTCCTATTCCATGTGCTCGGCCTGGCGCTGTTCGTCACCAATGGAGTCAACTACCTGACGCTGGTGCTGATGTGGCTCTTCATCCTGACGCGCTATGTCCACGCCTGGGTGCATCTGACCAGCAACAGTCTCATGCACCGCAGCCGGATCTTCTTCCTCAGCGCCGGTATTCTCCTGGTCGCCTGGATATGGTTCGCGCTCCACCTGCTTGGAGCGGTGTGAGCCGGAGCAATTCCAGGAAAAGTGCGTAGCGGTTTTCCGTCCGGAATTGCGCTGAAACAAAGACTTAGAGCAATTCCAGGAAAACCGCTACACACTTTTCCTGGAACCGCTCTAAAGATCGAACACGGCGATCTTGCGCTTGTCGAATTTGATGCCGATTTCGCCGCGCACGAGCTTCAGCGCCCGCTCGCCGAACACGGCGCGCCGCCAGCCTTGCAGCGCCGGCACGTCGGCTTCCTCGCCCTCGGCCGCGATGCGGTCAATGTCGTCGCTGGAGGCGAGCACCTTGCTGGCGACGCCTTCCTTCTCGGCGACGATCCTGAGCAGCACCTTGAGCAGTTCCGCCGCAGCGCTCGAGCCTTCCGGCGGCTGCACGCTTTTCGGCAGTTTCGGCATCTCGTCCTTGGGCAGGGCAAGGGCTGCATTGACGGCGCCAAGCAGCGCTGTCGCCGTCGCCGAGCGTTCCCAGCCCTTCGGCGTAGTGCGCAGCTTCCCGAGCGCCGCCGTGTCGCGTGGCGCCTGCTGGGCGATTTCGTAGATCGCGTCGTCCTTGAGCACGCGGCCGCGCGGCACGTCGCGTTCGCGCGCCTCGCGTTCGCGCCAGGCGGCCACCGCCTGCACGATCGCCAGTTCCTGCGGCTTGCGCAGCCGCATCTTCAATCGCTTCCAGGCATCCTCGGGATGTGGATCGTAGGTCTCGCGTGAGGTGAGAACATCCATCTCCTCGTTCAGCCAATGCGCGCGGTCCTCGCGCTTCAGCTCGGCGCTGAGATGTTCGTAGACCTCGATCAGATGGGTGACGTCGGCCAGCGCATATTCAAGTTGCTTGTCGGAAAGCGGCCGGTGCCGCCAGTCGGTGAAGCGTGAGGACTTGTCGAGCCTGGCGCCCGTGACCTTCTGAACGAGCTGGTCATAGGACACGCTGTCGCCGAAGCCGCAGACCATCGCCGCCACCTGGGTGTCGAAGACCGGGTGCGGCACAAGGTTGCCGAGATGGACGATGATTTCGATGTCCTGGCGCGCGGCGTGGAAAACCTTCAGCACCGCTTCATTGGCCATCAGCCGGAAGAACGGTTTCAGGTCAATGCCGGGCGACAACGGATCGATAAGCGCCTCAATGCCGGGCGCGGCGATCTGGATCAGGCAGAGGATTGGCCAGAAGGTCGTCTCACGAATGAATTCGGTGTCGACGGTTACGAATTCCGACTTTTCGAACGCCGCGATGACGCGCTCAAGTTCTTCTTGGGTGGTGATGACCTGCATCAAATCGCTTTTGGCACACTATTAGGTCCCTTTCAATTTCAGCCGCGCGCGCTTTCGTCAAGCGCTGTAGCGTCGTCAGGCACCGCTACGCCCGCAAGATTGCGGCAATTCGCGGAAAGTCGCTCAGGCTTCTCCGGCCGGCGCTGCTACTTTGGCCTTGAAAGGGGCCGATGTGCCGCCAGGCGCGGCGTCCACTGCCGGCGCTCGTCGGCCGAGCGCGCCGGCCGCGGCAAGGCTGAGCACAATGAAGGGGATGCCGATGCCAAAGGCCGAGCGGATGCCCCAATGGTCGGAGACGAAGCCGAGCAGCGGCGGCCCGAGCAGGAAGGCGACGAAGGAGATCTGCGACAGGGCGGCGACGTTGATTGCCGCCGGGCGATCCGTCCGCTGCGCCGCGGCCGAGATCGCCAGCGGGAAGATGGCGCTGCAGCCGATGCCCATAAGGGCAAAACCCAGCATCGATACGAACGGCAAGGGCGAGAAGAAGACGATGACGACGCCGGCCGCCATCGTCACCAAAAGCACGCGCGCCACGCCGGCCGGCGAATGGCGCTCGACAAAGCTGTCGGCAAAGAAGCGGGTCGCCGCTTGCGAGAAGGCAAACAGCGCCACGGTGAAGCCGGCAACGAGCGGGCCGGATTCGAAGACGGTGCGCATGTAGATCGCAGACCAGTCCATGCTGGCGCCTTCCATCAGCATGGCGGAAAGCGTCACCGCGACGAGGATGAGGATCTGCAGCGTCGGCCGCGCGAACATCGGCTGCTTGTCGCTCGCGGCCGCGAAGCGGACGGGCGCCGGCTGGAAGTCGCCCAGAAACAGCGCCATGGCGATCGCTACCACCGGCGCGACCAGCGCCAGATGCAGCTGTGGCGACAGGCCGAGATGCGCCACGGCGCCGCCGAACACCCCGGCGCCGAAAAAGCCGATGCTCCAGAACGAATGGGCACGGTTCATGATGCGGCGCTGCAGCAGGAACTCGGTCCTGTCGGCCTCGACATTCAAGATGATCTCGATGCTGCCGATCATCAGCCCGACCGGAAGCAGCATCAGGAATAGCGCGGCCGGCCCAGGCGCATTCACGGCGAGGGCATAGGCCAAGGCCAGCAATGGAACGAGCCATAGCAGCGCGCGGCGGAAACCCACGCGTTCCAGGATCGGCGTCGCCAGCGTCAGAGCGATCAGGGTGCCGAGCGGCGTGCCGATCAGGGCGAGCCCAAGCGTGCCGTCTTCGATCTGCATGGCGTGCTTGATGTCGGGCAGGCGCGGGAAGATGTTGCCCAGGGCGAAGCATAGATCGCGAAGCCGGCATAGACGCGGTGCTGGGGAGCAAGATTGAGGCCAAAGGTCATTGTCGGATTCCATAACAGGTCGACGGCATCCAAGGCCGGTCGTTCACGATTCCGTTTCTTGCATGAACGTGCAAAACATGCAAGAACATGCACAAAGAAATAGGATCATGCATGCTGACCGAGGAACGGCAACAACTCATTCGTGACCAGCTGGCAGCGAACGGAAGGGTATTGGCCGGCGATCTGGCCAGCCGCTTCGGCGTCTCGGAGGACACCGTGCGCCGCGACCTGCGCGAACTCGCCAAGGCCGGGCAACTGCGCCGCGTCTATGGCGGCGCCGTGGCTTCGGCGCCTTTTGCCGCGGCGACGCTCAATCAGCGCAGCGGGTATGCGGTCGAGGAGAAGCTGCGCCTAGCGAAGGCGTCGGTGGGACTGCTTGAGAAAGGTCAGTCGCTTTTCATCGACGGCGGCACCACCAACGAGGCGATCGCCCGCGCGATCCCGCGCGATATCGAGCTGACGGTGGCCACCAATTCGCTGGGTGTCGCGTCGGCTCTTGCCGGCCTGCCCCTGGTCGAGCTGATCGTGCTTGGCGGCCGCTATGTGCCCGATCTTGGCACCTGCGTCGGCGCGGATACGCTGGCGGCGGTGGCGCAACTCGGCGCCGATCTGTTCTTTCTCGGCTCCTGCGGCCTGGATATCGCGCGCGGCATCACGGCCTTCGATTCGGCTGAGGCCGAAGTGAAGCGCGCCATGGCCAAAAACAGCGCCGGCATCGTCGTCACCGTCACCAACGACAAGCTTGCGACGGCCGCGCCCTACCGGATCGCCGGCTCAGACGCGATCCGCCATCTGGTGGTGGAAAAGACCGCGCCTACAGCCATCCTCGCCGATTTCGAACGCCAGGGCGCCGAAATACGCTTCGCCTGATTGCGGACCCGGCTGCCCGAGCTGTCCGCTTGCCTTGACAAAGCCGGTCTCTCATGCGCTTTTCGCGCCAATTTTCGACCGGGCTTGGCCCGCAATTTCCGGACTTCCATCATGACCATGCATCGTTACCGAACCCATACCTGTGCCCAGTTGCGCAAGAGCGACGTCGGCAATTCCGTCCGCCTGTCGGGCTGGGTGCACCGCGTGCGTGATCATGGCGGGCTGCTGTTCATCGACCTGCGCGACAATTATGGCCTGACCCAGATCGTCGCCGATCCGGATTCGCCGGCCTTCAAGGTTGCCGAGACGGTGCGTGGCGAGTGGGTCATCCGTGTCGACGGCGAGGTCAAGGCGCGCTTGCCGGAGACCACGAACGCCAACCTGCCGACTGGTGAGATCGAGATATTCGCCCGCGAGATCGAGGTGCTGTCGGCGGCCAAGGAATTGCCATTGCCGGTGTTCGGCGAGCCGGACTATCCCGAAGACATCCGCCTGAAATACCGCTTCCTCGACCTGCGCCGCGAGACGCTGCACAAGAACATCATCGCGCGGACGAAAATCATCGCCGAGATGCGCAAGCGCATGACCGATGTCGGCTTCACCGAATTCTCGACGCCGATCCTGACGGCATCGTCGCCGGAAGGCGCGCGCGACTTCCTGGTGCCGTCGCGCATCCATCCCGGCACCTTCTATGCGCTGCCGCAGGCGCCGCAGCAGTACAAGCAGCTGATCATGGTGTCGGGCTTCGACCGCTATTTCCAGATCGCACCCTGCTTCCGCGACGAGGATCCGCGCGCCGACCGTCTGCCCGGCGAATTCTACCAGCTCGACCTCGAAATGAGCTTCGTCGAGCAGGACGATGTGCTCTCCACCATGGAACCGGTGATGCGCGGCGTGTTCGAGACCTTCGCCAACGGCAAGCCGGTGACGCAGAAGTTCCAGCGCATTCCCTATGATGTCGCCATGCGCAAATACGGTTCCGACAAGCCGGACCTGCGCAACCCGATCGAGATGCAGGCCGTCTCCGATCATTTTCGCGATTCCGGCTTCAAGGTCTTCGCCAACATCCTCGCCAACGATTCCAAGGCCGAAGTCTGGGCCATTCCGGCCAAGACCGGCGGCAGCCGCGCCTTCTGCGACCGCATGAACTCGTGGGCGCAAGGCGAGGGCCAGCCGGGGCTGGGCTACATCTTCTGGCGCAAGGAGGGCGACAAGCTTGAAGGCGCCGGCCCGCTCGCCAAGAACATCGGCGAGGAGCGCACCGAGGCGATCCGCCAGCAGCTCGGCCTTGCCGATGGCGACGCCGCTTTCTTCGTTGCCGGCGATCCGAAGAAGTTCGTCAACTTCGCGGGCGCCGCGCGCACGCGCGCCGGTGAAGAGCTGAACCTCGTCGACCGCGAGCGTTTTGAACTGTGCTGGATTGTCGACTTCCCGTTCTTCGAATGGAACGAGGACGAGAAGAAGATCGACTTCGCCCACAATCCGTTCTCGATGCCGCAAGGTGGCATTGATGCGCTGAACGGCGAGGAGCCGCTCGGCATCAAGGCGTTCCAGTACGACATGGTCTGCAACGGTTTCGAGATCGCCTCCGGCGGCATCCGCAACCATCTGCCGGAAACCATGGTCAAGGCTTTCGAGATGGTCGGTCTCGATCGCGCGACGGTGGAAGAGCGCTTCGGCGGCCTCTACCGCGCCTTCCAGTATGGCGCGCCGCCGCATGGCGGCATGGCGGCCGGCGTCGACCGTGTCGTCATGCTTCTGGTCGGCGCCAGGAACCTGCGCGAGATCACCATGTTCCCGATGAACCAGCAGGCCTATGACCTGCTGATGAATGCGCCTTCGGAAGCGACGCCGCAGCAGCTGCGCGAGCTTTCGCTGCGTGTCGCGGTGGCCAAAAAAGAAGGCTAGAGCAATTCCAGGAAAAGTGTGTAGCGGTTTTCCGTCCGGAATTGCGTGAAAACAAAGACTTAGAGCGGTTCGGCGATTCCATGAACACTGAACCGCTCTAAGAATTTTAGCCAACTCTTTCTTTTCGCTGAACAATCGACCTCAACAAAAAAGCCCGGCATCGCTGCCGGGCTTTTCGTTTGGAACGGACTGGTCGATCAGTCCTGGTTCGCCTTGACCTTGACGCCGAGCGTCTTGGGCAGGTCGAGCGGGTTGGACATGGCGCCGGCCATGATCAGCGCGAACGGCACCGCCGCCGGCGGCTCGGCCGAGATCTCGAGGCTCTTGGGATTGTCGAGGAAGCTGTTGACGGCCGTCGACACCTCAGCCGTCAGTTCCGGATTGTTGAGCTGCGCCATGCCGAACGGCACGATCGCCTTGGCCTGGTTGGCGACATCCTTGGCCGACATGCCCTGTTGCTTGCCGACATATTCCAGCACCTTGCCGGTCAGCGAATCGTCGTCGTAGCGGATCGAGGCGCTGTTGAAGGACAGCTGCTGCAGCAGGCCGAGCATGGCCATGCCCTGCGCCGACTTGTCGGCGCCTTCCGGCTGCGCGGCAAGCTGCTTCTGCATGGCCTGCATCGACTTCACGAAGTCGACCGTATAGCCGCCGAGATCAAAGGTCATGCCGAGCGTGCCGGCATTGTCGACCGCGATGTCATACTTCGACAGCTCAAGCTTGCCGTCGGTTGGCTGCCAGGAGCCCGCCATGTCGAGCTTGCCCGAGATGTTTTGGTAGCCGAGCGCCTCGATCGCTTCCTTCGACTTCGGATCGTCGACCAGCGACAGGTCACCCGTGAACTTCTCGGTGGTCAGGGTAAAGTCCATCGCCTTGCCGTCGGCGGGCGGGGTGATCTGCACATCGAGCCCGTCCATCGTGAAGGCGGTCTTGTCGCCGGCCTTGACGGTCATGTTGGCGAGCTCGGCCGACTTATACATCATGATTGAGGCCAGCGGGTCGGTGGCGCCCTCGGCCGGGACCTTCATGTCGTGGATGATGAAGGGGCTGAGGTCCAGCGTCACACCGTCCTTGCTGTGTTCGAAAGCCGAGGTCGAGACCGTCGCGATTTCGAAACCGCCATTGGCTTCGGTGACGCCTTCCAGCTTCACGTCGCCGATCGTCAGCGCTTCCTTCTCTGAAGCCGGCTTGATGGCCACGCCTTGCAGGGTCAGGTTGGAATCGTCGCCCGAGACGCCGGTCCAGGAAATGTCGACGCCCTGGGCGGCAAGCGAAGCCTTGACGCGCTCGGCGACAGCCGGATCGGCGGCGAAAGCGGCATTGAGCGGCAGCGTCAGCAGAAAGGTCGAAAAAGCCAGTTTCTTGAGGGTCGAGCGTTGGATCGTCATGGGAGTTTCCCTGTTCTGATTGCTATGAAAAAGTCTTTTGAAACCTGCTCCATCACCATTCCGTGACGAACGGGACGGGAAAAAGGCATTCTCCGCCCCATTTGTCGAAAACGGCGATGAAAAGCAAACCCTGGTCGGCAGGCATTGCCCGATGCGGTGAATTTGTCATGAAAAACCGCAGCTTTCCTCCGCCAGCGCGTTGCATTGCCAGATAGAGGCCGCATGTAACAGATTGATGTTGGCCGGCGCTGCCCCATCGCCGATCCTGTTGCAAGATCACCGGCAAACTGGAGTGTTCGCCCTGTCGCTTCCGTGAAATGCTTCACATCGTCGATTTGGCGTGCATTTCCGCTCTCTTTCCTTGGATTTCCAAGCCGGCGCTTGCCGCGAATCACCCGCTCGGCTAGTCCAGCCGCATGGGAAAAAGGCTTGTGCCGCCGCAGGACAATGGCGGCGGTGACCACATCGAACCGGTCGACCTCAAAGAGGCGCTCGAGAAGCGTTATCTCGCTTATGCGCTGTCGACCATCATGCACCGGGCACTGCCGGATGTGCGCGACGGGCTGAAACCGGTCCATCGCCGCATCATGCACGCCATGCGGCTGCTCAGGCTCAACCCCGACCAGGGCTTTGCCAAATGCGCCCGCATCGTCGGCGACGTGATGGGCAAATTCCATCCGCATGGCGACCAGTCGATCTACGACGCGCTGGTGCGCCTCGCGCAGGAGTTCTCGATGCGCTACCCGTTGGTCGACGGGCAGGGCAATTTCGGCAATATCGATGGCGATAACGCCGCCGCCATGCGCTACACCGAAGCGCGCATGACCGAAGTGGCGAGCGATTTGCTGGCCGGCATCACCGAGGATGCCGTCGACTTTCGGCCGACCTACAATGAAGAGGACGAGGAGCCGTCCGTTCTCCCCGGCGCCTTCCCGAATCTGCTCGCCAACGGTTCGTCGGGCATTGCCGTCGGCATGGCCACCTCGATTCCACCGCACAACGCGGCCGAGCTTTGCGACGCGGCACTGCATCTCATCGAGCAGCCGGATGCGTCGGTGGCGAAGCTGATGGAGTTCGTCCAGGGGCCGGATTTCCCGACCGGCGGCATCATCGTCGACAGCCGCGCGTCGATCCTGGAAGCCTACGAGAGCGGTCGCGGCGGTTTTCGAGTGCGCGCCAAATGGGGCCAGGAAGACCAGGGCAGGGGCACCTGGAGCATCGTCGTCACCGAAATCCCCTACGGCATCCAGAAGGCCCGGCTGATCGAGAAGATCGCCGAGCTCCTCATTGCGCGCAAACTGCCGCTGCTCGAGGATGTCCGCGACGAGAGCGCCGAGGACATCCGGATCGTGCTGGTGCCGAAGAGCCGCAGCGTCGACCCGGGCATCCTGATGGAATCGCTGTTCAAGCTGACCGAGCTTGAAAGTCGCTTCCCGCTCAACATGAACGTCCTGTCGCGCGGCAAGGTGCCGAATGTGCTGTCGCTGAAGGGCGTGCTGAAGGAGTGGCTCGACCATCGCCGCGAGGTGCTGATCCGCCGTTCGAAATACCGGCTGGGCGAGATCGAGAAGCGGCTTGAAATCCTCGCCGGTTACCTGATCGCCTACCTCAACATCGACGAGGTCATCAGGATCATCCGCGAGGAGGATGAGCCCAAGCAGGTGATGATGGCCCGTTGGTCGCTCACCGACAACCAGGCCGAAGCCATCCTCAACATGCGGCTGCGCGCTTTGCGCAAGCTGGAAGAGTTCGAGATCCGCAAGGAATTCGATGGCCTCACTGCCGAGAAGAAGCAGATCGAGGCGCTGCTGGCCTCGGACGCCAAGCAATGGTCGACGATCAAGTGGGAAGTCACCCAGGTTCGCGACAAGTTCGGTCCCGAGACCGAGCTCGGCAAGCGCCGCACCCAGTTCGCCGACGCGCCCGAGCACGATCTGACCGACATCGCGCACGCCATGATCGAGCGCGAGCCGGTCACGGTGGTGGTGTCGGAAAAGGGCTGGCTGCGCGCCATGAAGGGTCACCTGACAGACCATTCGCAGCTCGCCTTCAAGGAAGGCGACAGCCTGAAGCTCGCCTTCCATGCTCAGACAACAGACAAGATCCTGGTCTTTACCACCGGCGGCAAGTTCTACACCATCGGCGCCGACCGGCTGCCGGGTGGGCGCGGCCATGGCGAGCCGATCCGCATCATCGTCGACATGGAAAACGACCAGGATATCGTCACGGCCTTTGTCCACGACCCGAAGCGCAAGCTGCTGCTCGTCTCCTACGACGCCAACGGCTTCGTCGTGTCGGAAGAAGAGGTCGTCGCCAACACCCGCAAGGGCAAGCAGGTGATGAACGTCAAGGCGCCGGACGAAGCCAAGCGCTGCCTTCCGGTCGAAGGCGACCACCTCGCCATCGTCGGCGAGAACCGCAAGATGCTGGTTTTTCCGCTTGCCGAAATCCCCGAAATGGCGCGCGGCAAGGGTGTACGGCTGCAGAAGTACAAGGACGGCGGCGTGCTGGACGTGAAGACCTTCACGCTTGCAGCCGGATTGTCCTGGCAGGACTCGGCCGACCGCACCTTCACCCGTTCGCGCGAGGAACTCGCCGAATGGATCGGAGCGCGCGCCGCCGCCGGCCGCATGGTGCCGAAGGGTTTCCCGAGGACGGGGAAGTTTGGGTAGCGCGGTCTTTTCCCCTTGTGGGTGAAGGTGTCGCCGCAGGCGACGGTGAGGGGTGCTCCCGGGAACGCCAACGTCTGACTTCGCTGGAACACCCCTGATCCGTCTCGGCACTGCGCATCGATCCACCTTCTCCCGCAAGGGAGAAGGAAAGCTCCACCAAACATTTGGACTATCGTCACGATTGCTGCACTATCATCGTGCATAAGCATCTATCTATTGAACCCAGGGCAGGGAGAAACGCCGTATTGAAGCGGGCTGAAATCCAGAAGCCGGGGCAGCAGCGCCTGTTCGGTCTTTCGACGCCGCTCAGGTCAGCCGTCATTCCGCCGCTGTCGGCGGCGCGTTGGCTCTTGGTGCTCATCGTCGCCGCCGGCGTCTATTTCTTCCACGGTTTCCTGTTCCCGGTGCTGGCCGCGCTCGTCATTGCCTTTGCCAGCTGGCCGCTTTATCGCCAGCTGCTCGTCGCCGTCGGCGGCAACCGTACCATCGGCGCGACTTTGGCCATCCTCTTCATCCTCGCCTTCCTGGTGGTGCCGATCGCGCTCGCCGGCACCTATGCCATCAACGAGCTGCGCGAATGGGTGACCTGGGCGATCGAAACCAATCGCCACGGCGCGGTGACGCCGCAATGGATCGCCACCATGCCGGTCATCGGCGATTGGCTGAACGACCAGTGGACGACCAATCTGGGCCATCCGGGCGGCATCGGCGAGCTGATCCAGCTGATCAGCGGCTCCAACATCGGAAATATCTATCGCGGCGCTTTGGCCGCCGGCGGCAGCGCCTTCGGTCTGGTCTTGACGCTGTTGTTCATGCTGATCGCGCTGTTCTTCGCCTATCGCGACGGCGAGGCTTTCGCCGCGCAGATCGATCGCCTCGGCGAGCGCATCCTGCCGACGCGCTGGGAGCGCATCTCGCGCGTCGTGCCGGCGACGATTTCGTCCACGGTGACCGGCATGACAATCATTGCCATCGGCGAAGGCGTGGTGCTGGGCATTGCCTATTGGTTGGCCGGCGTGCCGTCGCCGGTGACGCTTGGCGCGCTCACCGGCATCATGGCGCTGATCCCGGGCGGCGCGCCGCTCTCCTTCACGCTGGTCTCGATCTATCTCGCCGCCAGCGGCAAGATGGTTGCCGGCCTGGTGCTGTTCATCTGGGGCGCGGTCGAGCTCTTCATCGTCGACAAGACGCTGCGGCCGAAGCTGGTCGGCGGTCCGATCAAGCTGCCATTCTTGCCGACCTTTTTCGGCCTGATCGGCGGCGTCAAGACAATGGGCTTCCTCGGCCTGTTCATCGGCCCGGTGCTGATGGCGCTGCTCGTCGCCATCTGGCGCGAATGGCTGCGCGAGGTCGAGATCATCGACGAGCTTCCGCCTGTCGCCGACGATGGCAGCGGGCCGCCGCAGATCGAAGCGGCGGCCGAGCCCCGCAAGGCTCAAGCCGGGTGATGCACCGCGAGGTCGGCGCGGCGCTTGCGGCCTTCAAGCAATTGCCAGAGCGAATGCGCGATCAGCGTCACGATCAGGATCGTGCCGCCGATCAGGCTGTTGCGCGTCGGCGCTTCGGCAAAGATCAGCCAGACCCAGACCGGCGCCAGCACCGTCTCCAGCAGGTAGAACATCGCCACTTCCGGGCCTGAAATGTATTTCGGCCCGTTGGCGAGGCAGAAAAATGAGATCGGCATGATCACGGCGCCGTTGAAGATGATCCACCACGGCGCGTTGACGTGAAAACCTTCGCCGGAGACCATGAAGGCGGCGACAGCCAGCGGCAGCACGACGCCGACCAGCGCGGTGAAGCCCATGTCCTTGCCGCTGGCGCGCGAGATGGTGATGGCCAAAGCGACGAAGAAGGCCGAGCACAGCGCCATGAAATCGCCGAACAGATGCCCGGTGCCGACAGAGCCGCCGACGATGATCAGCACGCCAAGGATCATAACCAGCATAGCGGCGATCGTGACCAATCCGGGCCGCTCGCGCAGGAACAGCCAGGACAGCACGCCCGCGAACACCGTGTTGAAGGCCAGGATGAAGACCAGATCCGCGGTCGAGGTGTGAAAGACCGCGGTGACGAACGTCACCCCGGTCAGGCCGTAGCAAGCGGCCACGGCCAGTCCTGACCATCCCGGGATGAGTTGCGGCGCGTTCCTGCTCAGCTTGCGCCAGACGGCCCAGATCACCAGCGCGGCGACCAAGGTCGTGCCGGTGCGCAGCAGCATGATGGTCCACGGGCCGCCATCGGCCAGCCGGATGAGAGGAATGTCGACGGTCAGCGTCAGCCCGCCGAACGCGGTGAGCAGGAGCCCCTTGGTATGAGCGTCATGGGAAGACATGATTTCGCTTTCGCAATGAACCGAGGTGGCCGGGGAGGCTGCGCGATGGCGCATCTTCTCACCGCAGGGCGGGAGGACCAGCTTGCCTCTCTTGAAACAGTTTAACGGTGGCGTTTGGAAAAAATCAGCGACTGACCGCTTCGTGGTCGTAGCGCTCCCAGCCTTTCGGGCCGAGATGCTCCTGCGGCATGAAGCGCATCTTATAGCTCATCTTGCGCGAGCCGTTGACCCAGTAGCCGAGATAGACGTGGGGCAGTCCCATCGCCTTGGCGCGGGCGATGTGGTCGAGGATCATGAAGGTGCCGAGCGAGCGGTCCTCGAAGTCGGGATTGAAGTAGGAATAGACCATCGACAGGCCGTCGGCCATCTTGTCGGTCAGCGCCACCGCGATCAGCTCACCCTGGCCCTTGCCGGTGATGAAGGTGTCGGGGCCACGCCGCCGGTATTCGATGATCTTGGTGTCGACATGCGTGTCCTCGACCATCATCGCATAGTCGAGCACGGTCATGTCGGACATGCCGCCGCGACGGTGGCGGGCATCGAGGTAAGCACGAAACAGCGAATATTGTTCTGTCGAGGGCTGTGCGTCATGCATGGCGCCGACGAGATCGGCATTGTGCTGGCTGACGCGGCGCATGTTGCGGCTGGGTTCGAATTCCTGTGCCAGGATGCGCACCGACACGCAGGCGCGGCAGGACTCGCAGGCCGGCCGGTAGGCGATGTTCTGCGAGCGCCGGAAGCCGCCTTGCGTCAAGAGGTCGTTCATCTCCGGCGCCTTATCCCCGACCAGGTGCGTGAACACCTTGCGCTCGAACTGGCCCTCCAGATAAGGGCAGGGCGACGGCGCGGTCAGGAAGAACTGCGGCGACTGGGTCGGATGCTGCGTCATCTAAATCTTGGAAAGGCTCCTGCGAATCGCCCTACCTTTGGCCCGGTCTGAGAAAAATTCAACAGGATTGTGCCGCCTGAAAGCAATTCCAGGAAAAGTGTGAAGCGGTTTTCCGTCCGAAATTGCGTCCAAACAAATAGACAGAGCGGGTCGCCGTTTCCGCGAAACGGTGAACCGCTCCGACCGCCGCGCGGCAATCATATTTACGCGCGACCGGCGAGACGGAATGGCGACAGCGGTCGCGGACATGGTCAGATATCGGTGCGGGTGACGACCGTCCCGAGCAACAGATCGTGCAGCGTGCGCTTGCGGCCCGAAAACAAGGTGACCAAAAGCACCAGTGGCGTCAGGATCACATTGCCGGCCCAGAACAGAACCGAATGCACAACTGCCGTCATGCCGTCGATACGGCTGCCGTCGAGCTTTTCCAGCCGGATGCCCATGATCCTCATGCCGGTCGTCGCCTGGTCGGCGCTGCCCAGCGTGTTCCAGATATAGAGGATCGCCACCATCGGCACGAGCACGGAGAACAATGCCCAGCCGAGACCGAAGGTCAAAAGCCCGAGAATGGCGACCAGTATGGCAAACGGGATGGTGAGCAGCGCGACGAAGAAATAGTCGAGCAGGAAAGCGAAGATGCGCCTTGTGCGCACACCGCGATAGGCGCGGGTGTCCTCGAACCTGGTGGCGATGATCTCGCCCTCCAAAACACGTGCGTTCATATCCGTTCCTTCATAGGCATCCACATCGCGATGCCAGCCGCCTTTTCAAATGGTGAGGGCGGCCTGGATTTCAAGGAACGTGAGCGCCGGTGGCGCAGGATTAGAAGATGCCGGGGATCAACCGATAACGAACCCGCTCGAGATAGTCGCGATACTCCGGCGTCAGCGCCAGGATGCGCTCCTCGCGCAGGATGCGATGCACCTGGAACAGCGTGATGATCGCGTAGACGGTGAAGTTGTAGATCGAGAAGCTCGACAGCAGGAACAGGATGTGTCCCATCAGGTAGCCGGCATAGATCGGGTGGCGCACATACTGGTAGGCGCCGCCGGTGACGATGCCGCGATTGGCGGGCAGGATCGCGAAGGAGCGGCCGAGCGACATTTTCCCCCAGATCACCACCCACAACGCCAGGAACTGCAGCGGCGCCGCCACATAGAGCGGCACAACGGCGAGACCTGGCTCCAGCGAGATCAGGCCGGAGCCGAAACCCGCGGTCAGCGAGATGAAGACAGTGAAAGGGCTCCAGTCGCGCACCAGCGGCCGCCGCGCCAAGAGCAGCCAGACAAAGGTGAGCGTCTCGGAGATCAGCAGCACCAGGACGTTGAGCCGGCCGTCGTCGATGACGAGGTTGTGCACGCCGCGATAGACGAAGATGGCCGCGACGGCGAGCGCGATGAAGCGAAACAGGCCTTCGCGCAGGTCGGTAATGACCGTGCTGCTCTGAAGCCCGGACCAAAAACCAGTCTCTACGCCAGGCAGCGCGTCACTTTTGGAAATGGTCAACTCAATTTACCCCGGTGGTCCCCTCGGCAGGACCATTGCACGCAAGCCTTGCCGTCCGGTTAAGGTTTTGCGTGCTTTTGGTCGCATCGCGCACATTCGCCTCGCCGCAAACGAATGGAGCGGTTGAACATGACATTCGTCCCGGTCTAGCTTGCTGCGGCGCACAAAGGGGATCGGGGACATGGATTACGATATGCTCGTCATCGGCAGCGGGCCTTCCGGCCGGCGCGCGGCCGTGCAATCGGCGAAGCTCGGCAAGTCGGCGCTGGTGGTCGACAGGGGCAGGCGCCTGGGCGGCGTTTCGGTGCACACCGGCACCATCCCTTCGAAGACGTTGCGCGAAACGGTGCTCAATCTGTCGGGCTGGCGCGAACGCGGCTTCTACGGCCGCGGCTACCGGGTCAAGCAGGACATTTCGATTTCCGATCTCGTCGATCGCCTGCACAAGACCCTCGACCATGAAGTCGAGGTGCTGCAGCACCAGTTCATGCGCAATACGGTCAAAAGCGCCCGCGCGGCGGTGAAATTCCTCGGGCCGAACAAGGCCAGCCTGACCACCGACAAAGGCGACTACAGCGAGATAGGTTTCGCCAATGCGCTGATCGCGGTCGGGACGAGGCCGCATCGCCCGGCCGATGTGCCCTTCGACAGGAAGCGCATCTTCGACAGCGACGAGATGCTGGAGCTCGATCATCTGCCGCGCACGCTGACGGTGATCGGCGCCGGCGTCATCGGCGTCGAATACGCCACCATCTTCTCGGCGCTCGACGTGCCGGTGACGCTGGTCGAGCCGCGCAGCACCATCCTCGATTTCATCGATCGCGAGATCGTCGACGATTTCATCCATCAGATGCGCGATCGCGGCATGACCATCCGGCTGGGCAGCACGGTCAAGGAGATCGCCTCGAAACCCGACCATGCCGAGGTGACGCTGGCCGACGGCCGGACCATCCGCTCCGAGATGGTGCTCTACGCCGCCGGGCGCACCGGCAATGTCGCCAGTCTCGACCTCGAGGCGGTCGGTATCGAAGCCGACGCCAGAGGCCGCATCAAGGTCAACCCGCACACCTTCCAGACCAGCGTGCCCAACATCTACGCGGCCGGCGACGTCATCGGCTTCCCCAGCCTGGCCTCGACCTCGATGGAGCAGGGCCGAGTCGCCGCCTGCCATGCCTTCGGCGTTCACCTGCCGCCGCCGCCCGAGAGCTTTCCCTATGGCATCTATGCCGTGCCCGAGATTTCGACTGTCGGCCAATCGGAAGAACAGGTGCGCGAAAGCGGCGCCGCCTATGAAATCGGCCTGGCGCGCTTTCGCGAAACCTCGCGCGGCCACATCATGGGCGTCTCGAGCGGCTTCCTGAAGCTTCTGTTCTCGGTCGAGACGCGCCGCCTGCTCGGCGCCCATATCGTCGGCGAGGGCGCCACCGAACTCATCCATATCGGCCAGGCCGTGATCAATCTCGGCGGCACGGTCGACTTCTTCGTCAACAACACCTTCAACTACCCAACGCTGGCCGAAGCCTACAAGATCGCCGGGCTCGATGCCTGGAACCGGATGGGGCAGGGGTAGCAGTCCTCGGGCGGATCGGCCGGTTCGCTTGGCTAAACCTGCAACTGGTCGAGCAGCGATAGCATCACGTCGGCCGACGGCATCGGCAGCACCGCTTCGATCTCGGCCGGCCGCACCCCGGCGATGGCGGCGGCGTCGCCGGCCACGGTGCCGAGCGGTCCACGGAAACCGTGCTTCGACCAGGCGAGTTCCTGCAGCTTCGGGCTGGTCAGCGCTTCGAGCAGCTGGTCGACCGCCGGGTCGATGACGATCAGCGGATGCGCCGAATAGACGGTCGGGCGCGGATAGAGGATTTCCGGCTTGGCGCCAGCGCCGGCCTGCACGCGCTGCCAGCGCTCTGGGTCGGCAAGCGCCCACTCCACCAACTGGTTCTCATAGCCGATGACCATCGGCTCGGCGCCAAGGCCGCCGGCGATATACTGGTCGAACAGTTTGCCGGACGAGGATGATTTCAGCCCCATGGAGCGGAAGATCGCTTTGGCTTCCTCGCTATGTTGCGCCAGCAATTCCTGGGTCGCCACGTCGCCGCTCATCAGGCTGAGCACCAGGCCGGCGAACATGAAGCCTGAGTTCGAGCGGTTGGGGTCGGTGGAGACGATGCGGGTGCGGCCGTAGAGCTCGGAGATGCCGAGATCCGACCAGTTCTTGCCGGCGAGAATGGCATCGAGCAGCGCCTTGAGGTCGAGCTGGTTGTAGCCGCCCTTGGCGGCGACGGTGACTAGCCCGCTCTTCTTCAGGCCTTCGACCACCGGCCCCCAGGTGTAGACGACGATCGGCGAGTTGAGCACCACCTGGTCGTTGCGGATCGAGACCCCGCTCTTGCGCGCGAGATCGACCATGATCGAGGAGGACGGCCACAGGAATTGCGGCTTCTGCGTCAGCAGCGCCGGCTCGCGCACCATCTCGACCGAGCCGGCGACGCGCGCATCGAGTTCGAGGCCGTAGCCGCCGAGCGCGCTCACCACATCGGGGTCGGCCAGAAAAGCCTGTTTCTCGCCGCCGATGAAGCCGAACAGATGCGCGCGGTTGCCGAGATAGCCGCGGAATTCCGGCCGGTCTTTCAGTGTCAGATAGCCGCCGGTTCCAGCGGCGGCGGCGGCAAGCAGTCCCAATCCGAAGGCGCGGCGTGAAAGGGCCATCAGCGACCGATATCCTCTTTCAGCGACTCCTGAATGAGTCGCAGGTCTACGTCGAGCGTGCCGAGTTCGGAGTCGGCCAGGCTGTCGGCGTAATGCACGAAAGCGTCCTGCAGCTTGGTGATCACCGCGCCGACGTTGGCGAGCCGCTGCTGGCTCGGCGCGCGGCGGTCGGCAAGCGTGGCATAGCCTTCCGCCACTTCCGCCGCCTGCGGCACATAGTAGGTGAGAAAGCGTCTCACCGATGGGGCGGTCGAAGGCTTGGCCTCGACCTTGGAAATGACATCGGCCGCGATGTCGGAGAGGTTCTTCACCTTGGCTTTCATGTCTTTGTCGGTGATCGAGCCGGCCGCTGCTGCCAGCCGGTCGGCGGCAGGCTGCGCCTGCGCCAGCAATTCTCGTGCAAAGGCTACCTGGCCGCCGCCGATCGAGCGAAGATCGAGCCCTTCGAAAAGCTGGCGCGGCGCCAGCACGAAGATCAGCCCGGCAAACACCAGCACCGAGATGATGGCCGAGATCAGGAACGGGAAATGCGTGAGCGCGCTGAGGCCGATCAGCAGCGCGGCCGACACCAGCCCCGCCACGATCCAGTTCCCGTCATTGCCGAACAAGCCGCGCATCATTGGCCTAGTTATAGCCACGCGCGGCGCGGAACGCACCGGCAAGATCACCGCCGCCGTCGAAGACGCGCGCCGAGGTCGCTTTGGCCAGACTGTCGAGCTGGCTCTTGTCGGCGTCGCCGAACGTGATGCCGAAGACAGGCACGCGTACCGGCGCCTGACGCCATTCGGCCAGGAACGGCTCGGCGCTGCCGTCGGTGCGGCCGTCGGTCATGATCACGATCGCCGGCAGGTATTTCGACAGGTTGGGCGTGGCCAGGATCTTGTGCAGCGCCTGCGTGGCGCAGGCATACATGTCGGTGCCGCCGCCGGCACGTTGCTGGGCCACGTCGCCGAGCAATTGGCCTTGACCGGCGGCGTCGCCGGTCGCGTCGAAAATATCGCGCACCGTGCTGTCGAAAGGCAGCACGAAGATGTGGTCGGACGGCGTCCATTGCACCAGCACCTCGCTCGCTTTTTCCGGCGTGAACAGGAACTGCGCGGCGGCCTGCAACTGCTTCTCGCCCTGGTCTTCCATGGAACCGGAAAAGTCGAAGCAAAGCGCTGTCAGCGACGGCTTGCGCAAGGCTTCCTGGTAGAGGTTGAGCGCTGTGCGGATCACCGCAGGCTCAGGCATGCGGATCGAGGTCACCAGCTTGCCCGGGTCGAAATTCCAGTCGGGCTCGGCTGTCGCCTGAACGGCCGCGCTGCCAAGCGGCAGCCGGCGGCCGGTGTCGGCGATGCGTTTGCGCACCGCGTCGGACTGCAGATAGACGAGCAGATCGGCGAAGAATTTTTCGACGTCGGCGCCGCGACCATGGTCGATGAAGCCGAGCGGGGAATCGCCAACCGCGATCCCGTCCGCCGGATAGATCGCGTAGAGCGGTTCCTTGCCCATCTGCTTCAGCTTGTCGTTGGTTTCCTTCAGCGTCGCCTCGTAGTTCCACATCGCGTCATAGACGGTGCCCTTGCTCGCCGAATCGACATAGAGGTCGGCGAGCCAGCCCGAGGACCCTGAAGACCGCTCGACGCCCTGCAGGAGCGCGCTGACTGTGTCGTGCACGGCGGGATTGTCGAGGTCGCCGGGTTCGATCACCTGCTTACCGCCGAGCGCGCTGGACAGCATGGCGAGATAGGCGCTGGCGCCGGAATTGGACTGCGTGGCCGAGGTCATCAGGAATTTGAGCTTGCCGTCCTTCACCGCGGCCAGGATGTCCTTCATGAACACGTCCTTGCCGATCCAGCCGAGTTCGGCGGCCTTGGATTTGCGCACGCCGAGGATCACCGGCATTTGCGCGATCGAGGTCAGGTTGCGCACCTTGCGCCCGGAATCGAACAGGTCGACCCAGACGCTGGAAGCCGGCCACACGGCATCCTGATCGAGCCCCTCGGGCTTCTGCAGGCCGAGGCCGATATCGAGCGAGCCCTGATAAGTGATGGTGCAGGTCGCGCCCTGCTTGGCGCAGAACTCCTGCACGATCGGCTCCAGCACCGTGTTTTCGGAACCGGAGACGATCGAGAATTTGACGTTGCTGGAATTGCAGGCGGCCAGCAGCAGTGACGCCGCCAGCATGACAACGGACGAAAGCTTCATTGGCATCGAAGCTTCCTTAGCCCTGGGTGAGCGCTTTCTTGAGGTCGGCAGTCATCTGGTCCATCTGCTTTTCGGCATCGGCCCGCTTCTGCCGGCCTTGCTCCTGCACCTTGAGCACGCCTTGCACGGTGTCGATCAGGTCGCGATTGGCCTGCGCCAGCGTCTCGACATCGACGATGCCGCGCTGCGCTTGCTCCTCGATCGAAATCGCCTGATCCTTCATCATCTTCGAGGTCTGGCGGATCATCTCGTTGGTGGCGTCGGTCACCGTCTTTTGCAGCTCAAGCGCCGACTTCTGGTTGGTGAGCCCGAGCAGGATGACCATCTTCTGCTTCCACGCCGGGACGGTCAGCGCCGAGGTCGCCTGCAGGTTCTCGATCAGAGTCTCGTCGCCGGACTGCACGATGCGGATCTGCGGCAATTGCTGGATGCCGAGCTGGCGCGCCTGCACCAGGTAGAAGATGCGCTTTTCCAGCCGGTCTAGCGCCTGCACGGCATCCTGGTAGGTTTGCGCCTCCAGCGTGCCAGCGGAATCGGCGGCCTTGGCATCGGCCGCGGCCTTCAGCTTCGGCAATTGATTGGCGCGGTAGTCGTCGACGAATTTCTTGCCGGCCTGCACATAGGCGTCGAGATTGAGGATGGAATCCTTGGTCTGCTCATGCAGGTCGTCAAGCACGGCGATGTCGCGGCGCAGGGTATCTTTGTGGCGGTCGAGCTCCAGGCCGATGCGGTCGATCTGGCCGGCGACGTCCTCGTATTTCTCCTTGAAGCGTTCGAGCCGCGCCTTGAACGAGGAGAACAGGTTGCTCAGGAACCCTTCGTCCTTCAACGAGGCGGGATCGAGGTTCTTGGCCTTCATGATGATGTCGGTGAGCAGCGTGCCGGTGTCGCCAAGGTCGCGGTTGCGGATCTGCGACAGGATCTTGTCGGCGTAGTCGCTGACCGATTGCTGGGCGCGGTCGCCGAACACCGAAATCGCGGCGCGATCGTGGATATCGATACCGCTCTCGATCCTGGCGACTTCGCCTGGACTGGCGGCAATGACGGGTAGTTTCGAAGTGTCGTCGAGCAGAGTGATGCTGTTCTCGTCGGCCATGCAGACCTCCCCCTCAGTGAACAGTATCTCGATAGACAGTCTGTAACAGACATATGTCGCCGCTGTGGACAATGGAAGGGCCGAGCGGATTTGGCAGTGAATTTGCTTACTTTTCGGTGATTCAGCCCGTAGCAGGGCGGCGATCCGTCTCCTGGATGGTGGCCCATGATCAGGTGACGGCGGGTGCCGCCAGCCATTGCCGCACGATCGCTGCATCCGTGTCGCCGAACTCATGCCCGGAGGCGACGATGCGCGCGTCGATCTCGGCGCCGCGCTGGCTGAACAACGTCACCAAAGCGGGCGCATAGGAGCCATAAGTCTGGTCGGCCGCGCCGGCAATGATCAGCACGCGTGTCCCGTGGAGGTCCACCGCAGGCGGATCGTCGAGCACCGGCATTGCTCGCAACAGGGCCGCCTGCCTCACAAGGCCGGGGTTGAGCAGCAAAAGGGTCGAGACGACATTGGCGCCGTTCGAGTATCCGAGAAACGTCGCGCGCTTGAGGTCGAGGCCATGTCGCTTCGCCGCTTCGAGCGCGAACTGGGCATAAGCGGCGGTCTCGTTGCGGATGCTTCTCTGCTCGAAACGGACCGGCGTGATGCGCTCGAACCAGCGGAAGCCGTCATCCTGAGGGATGCGGCCTCGCGCCGCGATCAGTGTCGCATCAGGCGCAATCTTGCTTGCCAGCGGGATGAGCGTGGTCTCGTCCACGCCCGATCCATGCAGGACAAAAAGACATTCACCGCTCGGCTTTGCCGGCTTCACCAGGCGGTAGCGAAAGCCAAGACCGCCGCGCAGGACATTGTTTTCGTCTGTATATTCGGACACGCTCACATCCATTTGATTCTATGAGAGATTTGTTGATTTGCCGGCTTCAAAACGGAATATTTTCCCGCTCCGCGAAAGTTGATTGAACCAGGCGCATTTCAGACCGTTTCTGCGCCGATATCCTCCCACTGGGAGGAATCGAAGCGGTGCGCCCCGGGGGTCGCATTGCTGGATACGAACACCAGCTCTGAGGCCTTTTGTCGATGACCACCCCTGTCTCCCAACGCGATACGCGTATCGATGTGCTGCGCGCGCTCGCGCTCCTTACCATTTTCGTAGATCATGTTCCCGGCACGATCTTCGAAAACTGGACCTACAAGAATTTTGGCTTCTCCGACGCGGCCGAGGCCTTCGTGCTGATCTCGGGCATATCCGTGGCGCTTGCCTATGGGACCAAGTTTGGGCCTGGCGGACGATTGCTGGCGACCCTGAAGATGTGGCGGCGGGCCGGCGTGCTCTATGCCACCCATATCGTCATCACCATGGTGGTGATCGCGCTGTTTTGCGCCGCGGCGGTGTTCGCGCACCGGCCCGAAATGCTGACGATGATCAACATCGAGCCGCTGATGAAAAACACGCCGCAAGTGCTGCTCGGCATCGTCACGCTCGGCCATCAGCTCGGCTACAACAACATCCTGCCAGTCTACGCGGCGCTGCTTCTGGCGGCGCCGGCATTCATTCTGTTGATCAGCTACAGGCCGGTGTTGGCGCTGACGCTGTCGGGCCTGCTGTGGCTGGTCGCCGGCATCTGGCAGATCGCGCCGCCGAATTATCCGGAGCCGGGCCTGTGGTTCCTTAACCCGCTGTCCTGGCAGTTCCTGTTCAACATCGGCGTTGCCACCATGCTGCACGTCAAGCGCGGCGGCACTATCCCGGTCAACCGCTGGCTGGTCGGCGCCGCCGGCCTCTATGTGGTCGGCGCGGCGATCTGGGTGCACAGCCCGCTGTGGGGGCAGATCACCTGGTTCAACCTGCCGGTGGTGATCGGCGGCTTCGACAAGACCTTCCTGTCGCTGCCGCGGCTTATGCACATCCTGGCCGTCAGCTACCTGATCGTGGCGCTGCCGGTCGTGTCGAATGTGTTCCGCGCCCGGCCCGACAATCCACTGGCGATCCTCGGCAAGCGCTCGCTGCCGGTGTTCATCGCCGGCACGCTGCTTGCCATGGCCGCGCAGGTGCTGAAGCTGATCAACCCCGGCGGGGTCGCCTATGACGCGCTGCTGATCGCGGCCGGCATCGCCATGCAATTCGCGCTTGCGCTCTATCTCGAATGGCTTGCTGGTCTGAGCCCAGCCCGGGCCAAGCCGGTGCGCGAGGAGCCCGCGCGCGCCGCGTTCGGCGCCGCGCAGCCGGCCCCGGCGAGGGTGGGAGGTTACTGATGGCGCTTAGAGCAATTCCAGGAAAAGTGTGTAGCGGTTTTCCGTCCGGAATTGCGTGAAACAAAAACTTAGAGCGGTTCGGCGATTCCGTGAAACGCCGAACCGCTCTAGCCTTTTCGGGCAGGGCCGGTCGAAGCCCTGACGACAAGCTCGACGCCCATCGTCTCGCGCCGCACCGCGCCGTCATGATCGAGGATCATGCGCGCGGCCCGGCGGCCGATCTCGGTTATCGGCTGCGCGATCGTGGTCAGCGGCGGCGTGCACAGCGCGCCGTCCGGCACACCGTCGAAACCGACGATGGAGACGTCCTGCGGCACCTTGAGGCCGCGCGCGGTCAGCCAGGTGACGGCGATCAGCGCCATCCTGTCGGACATCGCAAGGATCGCTGTCGGTGGCTCGCAGGCCGCGAAGATCGCCTCGAGGCCGGCTATCGTGCTCGCCTCCTCGTTCTCGGTCTCGTAGACCGGGATCTTCGCTGTATCGATGCCAAAGCGCGAAAGCTCGTCGAAATAGCCGGCAAGGCGGTCGCGCGTTCCCGTATAGCGGGCGCTGCGCACGATCTCGGGCGTGGCGAAACCGGTGCGGCCGTCGGCAAAGGCCAGCGACAAAACCGCGAAGCGGCGGTGGCCAAGCTCGGCCAGATGGCGCGCCGCAAGCCGCGCGCCGGCGACATTGTCGACGCCGATCGCCGAAACAGTCTCGTCCTCGAAGCCGAGCTCCAGCGCCACGAAAGGCAATTTACGCTCACGCGTCAGGTCGACGAGGCGTGAGCCGCCTTCGATGCAAAACAGCACGAAGCCGTCGACCAGCGCGCTCTGGATGTTCCAGGCGAGCTTCTCCTGGTTGGCGGCCGAGACCAGCGCGATGCCGGCGCCCGTCGCGTCGCAGGCTTCCGAGATGCCGGCCATCATGACGCGGGCGAAGGGATCATCGAAGAAGTAGGAGAGGGGTTCGGTGGTTGCGACACCGATGGCGTTGACCTTGCCGGCGCGCAACAGGCGGCCTTTCGGGTCCGGCCCGGCATAGCCCATCTGCTCCGCCACCGCCTTGACCCGTTCGCGTACCTCGGCGCGCACGATCTCTGGTCGGCTGAAAACGTTCGAGGCCGTGCCATGCGAGACGCCGGCGGCCTTGGCGATGTCCGCCAGCCGGATGGGCCTGGCCTGGCCTTCGATCAGTGACGCCATATCGTTCCTCCGAATCCGGTCACGTGCCGAACATGACCATGGAATTGTTATCGGTCATCTAACATTTTTTCTTGTATCGATTCAAATTCTGCTTGACTTAAAAGGTATGAGGGTTATGATTTGAATCGATCCAAGCCTTTCGGCGAGGTGAACTTTGAAGGGAGGGTGCCATGCATCCGGTCAGTTATCTGTTCGAGGACATCTACCGCAACGATTGGGGTATCGCCTCGAGGACCGCCAGCGAAAGGCGCCGCGGTTGGGCAAGCCCGTGGACACGCGAACAGCGCCTCGTTGTGGAGCGCAAGCGCGCCTAAACGGCCGCTATCTTTTACGCGGGTCGATTGAATCGATCCAACATCTCAAGGAGGCAGCCATGCATCCGATTGGTCACCTGTTCCAGGATATCTATCGCAATTACTGGGGTATCACGCCGTCGACCGAGCGGCCGGAACGTCGCCGTGCCGTAGAGCCGGCCACGCGTAAACCGCATAAGGGCCGGAAGGCTTAGCGGCGAGGGCGCCACAGCGCCGAGACGGCAATCGCCAGCCAGCCGGCGATCAGCAAGGTGCCGCCGATCGGCGCCGACATCGGGAACAGCCGCGCGCCGAGAAAGTCGCGGGCGATGAGGTCACCCGCAAAGAGAAGCAGGCCCACAAGCAGAACGAGACTGGCGAACCTGAGGCAGCGGTTGCTGCCGGCAAGGCCGATGGCGAGAAACACCTGCGCGTGCATCAAAAGGAAATTGGCCGCCGTGCCGGTGAAAGCGCCGCCGCGATGCGCTGCCGCAGCCGACAACGCGACACCTGCCGCGCCGACAAGGCCGCCTGCCAGCACAAGCAGGCGGCCGCCGTCGTTCCCGGGCTTCTCGGAAAGGCTCATGTGTGGCGCTCCATCGTGGGGGCCGGAGGCGAACCGTCAGGACTCGCCGGCCTCCAGCAGCATATGCCGCGCCCGTCGCGACTGGACAATCCAGTTGTAGACAGCGCCCAGGGCCATCAGCGCCGATGTTCCCAGAAACACGGCTCGCATGCCGAAATGCCCGCCGACGAAGCCGCCCGACAGCGGCCCCGCGACCTGGCCGACATATTGCGCCGAGATCGCCAGTCCCAGCACATTGCCGCCGACGCCATCCGGGATGTTGTGGCGGATGACGCTGGTGATGCACGGCAACAGCCCGCCCAGCGCCAGGCCCATCAGGAAGCGCAGCCCGATCAGCTGCCAGCTGTCGGTGACGAACGCCTGGGGGATGAGCAGCAAGGCCGACACAGCCAGCGCGCCGACCACGACGTTCCAATGGCCGACGCGGTCGGCGAGCTTGCCGAGCCACGACGACGACAAAATGGTGCCGAGCGCGGCCGCCGACATCACGACGCCGGCGACCATCGTCACCTTGCTCTGGTCCTCGATGAGCTGCTGCACATAGACCGTGATGATCGGCTCGATCGACATGTTGGCAAAGGCGAGCAGCATTCCGGTGGCCAGCATCGCCACGATCGGCCGCTTGTCCGGGATCTGTGACCAGCCGCTCTTTGGCTTCGCGGCCGAGACGGGCTTGGGCGCCGGCGGGTTTTCCTTGATCAGGAAGGCCGTCGCCAGGAAAGCGAGGAAGATCACGCCGCCCGGCAACAGGAAGGTCGCGCGGATGCCGATCAGGGGCGGCAGCAGGCCGCCGAGCAGCGGCCCGACCAGCGACCCGGCCGTGATGCCGGCGGCCAGAACGCCGAGTGCCCAGCCGGAGCGGTCCTTCGGCGTTTGCATGGCAACCAGGATGGTCGATCCCGATGAATAGCCGCCAGCAAAGCCGATCAGCAGCCTGAGCAGCACCAGTTGCGACACGCTCTGCACCATGCCGGTCAGCGACATGCAGATCGCCATGCCGAACGAAGCGCGCACCAGCATCACCTTGCGGCCATAGCGGTCACCGAGCCGTCCCCACAACGGGGCGACCAGCGCCGCGGCAAGGAAGGTGGCGCCATAAGCGATGCCCGACCACTGCACGATGGCCGCATGGCCTTCGGCGCCGAGCTGCTCGACATAGAGCGGGAGGAACGGCAACAGCAGCGTCATGGCGATAAGCGTGCTGAACGAGCCAGCGAAGCAGACGGCAAGGTTGCGCCGCCAATGGATGTTGTAGCCGCTCTGTTCGGAAGCTTTCTCAGTCATGTCATGCCTGCCGGATATCCGGGTTGTTGTGGATACCAATTTGGTATACCACCTTGGTATCCGTCATGATCCTCAAGCTGGCCGCTGTCAATGCGGGTTTGGAAAGTAGGACGACAATGTCGCAGATGCTAAGTGTCGAAAAGCAGCTTCGCGAAATGATCCTCGGGCTGGAGATCGGCCCGGGCGAACGGCTGACCGAACGCTGGATCGAGAGCCAGTTCGGCGCCTCGCGCACCCCCGTTCGGGCCGCCCTGATGCGCTTGGAGACCGAAGGGCTGGTCGGCCGCGACGGCCGCGGCTGGACGGTGGCGCCCATCAATCTCTCCGAACTTGAGCAGGTCGCCGTCTATCGCGAGGCGGTCGAGGTCGCGGCGGTCAGGCTGACTGCGGCGCTCGAGGATCGTGGGGGCGTCGACGTGATCGCGGCGATGCTGGATTCCTGCGATGCCGAAACGCCGCGCGAGGAATGGCACCGCGTCGGCATGGATTTCCACATCGAGCTGGCCAGGCTTTCCGGCAATGGCTTTCTGTTGCGCGCCGTGCGCGACGCCATGACCAGGCTGTCGCGCGCCCGCTGGCTGGAGGTGCGTGACGAAAAAGCGCTTGGCCGTGCGTGGGCGCAACACCACGCCATCCTCGCCGCCGTCAGGGCGGGCGACGCCGATACGGCGGCAAATCTGCTGTCGGCGCATATTTCCGGCAGCCGCGACCGTCTCGTCACCTCGTTGCACGACGACCGCCGCGGCCTGCGCGCCAGGGGTTTTGCCGTGGTTGCGGCCTGAGGATGAGGTCGATACCGCGAAGCTTCTGACATTAGCAGGCTTGCAACATAAGCGACACAATGCTGTAGGAGGGATTGGGGACGGGCGCTAACAGCCGTCGACTGTTTGTGTTGAACCGCACGCATGGCCACGATTTCACGCACTGCAGCAAAGCTGTTTTACTATGCGCGCAATGCCGCGCGCGACGCTGCCCCTCAGGCCATGTTCCGCAGCCGTCTGGCCGCGCGGCTTGAGCAGGCCAGGCTTTCAGGCGAGACGGTTCGCAAGCGGCTGAACTACTACAACAAGTTGACGACGTCCTTTGTCCCGAGCCCGGCTGCCATCCCCGCCGGCAAGGTGCCGTTCTCGGCCTCGATGTATTATTACGACCTCAAGGAATTTGCCCGCTACTTCGATCCCGATCTGCGGATCGATCTCGAATTCGGCGATGTCATCGGCGTTCCGGAGATCCCGAGGATCGTCAAGGACCGGCCGATTGTCGACGGCAACGACAACGGCGTGTTGATGAAGCTCAACAAGTTCCGTCATTTCCACATGCCGCCGGACAGCCAGCCTTTCGCCGCCAAGCGTTCGATGGCGGTCTGGCGCGGTCATTTCAACAACCCGATCCGCATGCGTTTCATGGAAGCGGTGGGAAGCCTACCCATCGTCGATGCTGGTTCGCCCAAGCCCGATGCGCCCGAAGAGTATCGCAAGCCTTTCCTCAGCATCGATGAGCAGCGGCGCTACCGCTACATCGTCTCGCTCGAAGGCAATGATGTCGCGACCAACCTCAAATGGATCATGAGCTCGAACTCGCTCTGCCTGATGCCGCCGCCGACTTACGAGACCTGGTTCGAGGAAGCGCGGATCGAGCCCAACGTTCACTACGTGCCGCTGGCGCCGGATTTCTCCGACCTGGCGGACAAGGTGGCTTATTTCGAAAACCACCCGGCGGAGGCGCAACGCATCACCGCCGCGGCCAACGCCTATTGCCGGCAGTTCGGCAACGAACGGGACGAGCAGGCGATCTCGCTGCTCGTCCTCTACAAATATTTCGTGCTCAGCGGCCAGATCAAGCCCGACCCGGAAGTCTGGCGCTACATCGCCGGCTAAGCCGTGCCTTTGGATGTTGCTGCTAGATATCGCTGCGATCGAGCACCATGTCGGCCGGGCTGAAGCGATCCTTGGCCGTGAACTGCTGGTGCCAGTAGGGATAAAGCACCGGTGGCCGGCTGACGGCATCGAGCCGCAGGCGCTCGTCGAGCGAGAGCGTCAGGCTTGCCGCGGCGAGGTTGTCCTTGAGCTGGGTCTCGTTGCGGGCGCCGATCACCAGCGAGGAGACGGCCGGGCGGCCCAGCAACCAGGCAAGCGCCACTTGGGCCGCCGAAACGCCGCGCGCCTTGCCGATTTCGACCAGCACGTCGACGATTCGCCACAGACGATCCTCGTCGCGGATCGGCGGTTCCGACCAGCCGCCAAGCTGGCGCGCGGTCGGGCTGTCACGGCGATATTTGCCGGAGAGCAGGCCACCGGCCAGCGGGCTCCAGACCAGCACGCCGAGGCCTTGGTCGACCGAGATCGGCAACAGCTCGTATTCGGCCTCGCGCGCTTCCAGCGTGTAGTGGATCTGCTGGGTGACGAAGCGCGGCTGGTGTTGGGCGTCGCTGATGCCCAGCGCCTTCATCACCTGCCATCCCGAATAGTTGGAGCAGCCGACATAGCGGACCTTGCCCTGGGCAACCAGCGTGTCGAGCGCGGCAATGGTTTCTTCCAGCGGCGTCGTACCGTCCCATTCGTGCAGGAAATAGATGTCGATGACATCGGTCTTCAGCCGCTTCAGGCTTTTCTCGCATTCGCGGATCAGATGGTGACGCGACAGGCCTTCATCATTGGGGCCGGTGCCGATCCGCATGCGTGCCTTCGAGGCGATCAGCACGTCGTTCGGGCGTTTGCCGCCCAGCGCCTCGCCGATGATCTCTTCCGACAGCCCGTTGGAATAGACATTGGCGGTGTCGATGAGGTTGATGCCGGCATCGATGCAGGTGTCGATGATGCGTTTGGCTTCCGAAAGATCGGAACTGCCGACGGCTGCGAACGGTCCGCTGCCGCCAAAGGTCATGGTGCCGAGCGTCAATGTCGAAACTTTCAGGCCGGAACGGCCCAGCGTGCGGTATTCCATGTCGGTCCTCGCGATTTTATTTTGGAGAGGCGCCGTGGCGGGCGCCGGCAAAGAGGCGAGGGGATTTGTAGGACAATTCCGGCGGTTTGTCGCCCTGCTATCGATACGGGCCGATGACATATCGCTACCATCCGTGCCGAATACCGGGCGCTTGCAATAAAACCGTCATTGCGCCTCTGTATCTCAGTCGGCTCACGGAGGTGCGTGTCCGGCCATGCTGGTGAGGCAACCGTAGTGAAGGCGGCTAACAGGTAGGCGGAGCAACGCGATGAACGAAGTGAAACCGAATTCCGGCGCGAAGGACTGGCTGGAAGCCGAGCTCGAGGACACGCTGGACGAGGACTATGAGCTGGAGCTTTCCGAGCCCGCGCTGTCGCTTGAGATTTCCAAGATCTACAAGAAGTCGCATCCGCCCTCCATGGATCGCATGACCTATTTCCGCGAGCTGCTCAGGCTGCAGTCGGAGTTGATCAAGCTGCAGTCCTGGGTCGCCTACCACAAGAAAAAGCTGGTGGTGATTTTCGAGGGCCGCGACTCCGCTGGCAAGGGCGGCGTCATCAAGCGCATCACCCAGCGCCTCAATCCGCGCATCGCCCGCGTCGTGGCGCTGCCGGCGCCGACCGAGCGCGAGAAGTCGCAATGGTATTTCCAGCGTTATGTGCCGCATCTGCCGGCCGGTGGCGAGATCGTGCTGTTCGACCGCTCCTGGTACAACCGCTCCGGCGTCGAGCGCGTGATGGGTTTCGCCAACGCCGATCAGGTCGATGAGTTCTTCCACGACGTGCCCGAGTTCGAGCGCATGCTGGTGCGCTCCGGCATCACGCTGGTGAAATACTGGTTCTCGATCACCGACGAGGAACAGCAGATGCGCTTCCTGATGCGCATCCACGATCCGATGAAGCAGTGGAAGCTGTCGCCGATGGACCTGCAGTCGCGCGTGCGCTGGGAGCAGTACACCAAGGCCAAGGAAGAGACCTTCGCCCGCACCAACATTCCGGAAGCGCCCTGGTTCATCGTCGAAGGCAATGACAAGAAGCGGGCGCGGCTGAACTGCATCGACCACCTGTTGCAGCAACTGCCTTACGAAGAGGTGCCGCACGAGGAGATCACGCTGCCGGAGCGCGTCTTTAACCCCCAGTACGAACGCCAGGTGCTGCCGCGCGAATTGTATGTGCCGGAGAAGTATTAGGGGATTTTTCCTTCTCCCCGTTCACGGGGAGAAGGTGCCCGAAGGGCGGGGCGGCGCCGGCCTGGGCGATTAATTCCAATCGCTGCCACTGGTAGCGTTCGCTGATCTCGATCCGGCGGCGCTGCCCTCAGTGCCCTGCCGGGCATTCTCCCCGAAAACGGGGAGAAAGAGGTGTGACTACGCCCGCCCGATCATCACATGTGTCGCGTCGGCCGTCGCCACCTGTCCGGTGCACTGGTAGCCGAGCTTCAGCATGTCGAGGCCGGCGAACAGATGTTCGCCCGAACCGAGCAGGACCGGCGAGATCGCCAGGTGCATCTCGTCGATGAGCTTCTCCTGCAGATATTGCCGGATCGTCGAAACGCCGCCTCCCACTCGCACGTCCTTGTCGCCGGCCGCGGCCTTGGCCTGCTCGAGCGCCGAATGGATGCCGTCGGTGACGAAGTAGAAGGTCGTGCCGCCTTCCATGACGATCGGATCGCGCTTGTACTGCGTGAGTATGAACGTTGGCACGTGGTAGGGCGGGTTGGCCCCCCACCAGCCCTTCCAGTTATCGTCCGGCCAGTCGCCGCGGCTCGGCGCGAACATGTTGCGCCCAAGAATCCAGGCACCGACATTCTCGAAGCTGCGCGCCGCAAAATTGTCGTCGGTGTTGGTAGTGCCGCCGTCCTTGCCGATCACCATTTGGCGAAAAGTGCGGGTGCCGATCATCCATTTATGCAGATTTTCGCCGCCGACCCCGAGGGGATGTTCGAGGGTCTGGTCAGGACCTGCGCCGTAACCGTCGAGCGAAAGGGTGAAAGCATTGACACGAAGTTTTGACACCGTTGCCTCCTGAACCGCATGTAATTTGCGGTCAGTGATCGTCTAAACTAACTGCTTGCAGAAAACAACCGGTTTCCTGCGGCGTGAAGCAGGCTACAGAAGGCTCCTGACAGCCAGTCTGGTAGCGATCATTCAAAACAGAAGATGGTGGCGCTGAAACGCCCCATCGCCGGGCCTCGGCGGCCTTCTCGCTGTGGTCCAGTGAGGGCTAACCCTTCAGCATCTCCGCCACCGTCGGCGCGAAATAGGTAAGCACGCCGTCGCAGCCAGCGCGCTTCAGGGCAAGCAGCGATTCCAGCATCGCCTTCTCGCCGTCGATCCAGCCATTGGCGGCGGCTGCCTTGATCATCGAATACTCGCCCGACACCTGGTAGGCGAAGGTTGGCATCTGGAGCTCGTCCTTCAGCCGGCGGATGATGTCGAGATAGGGCAGGCCGGGCTTGACCATCAGCATGTCGGCGCCTTCGGCAATGTCCTGTTCGGCCTCGCGCACGGCTTCGTCGGAATTGGCGTGGTCGATATAATAGGTCTTCTTGTCGCCCTTGAGCAGGCCGGCGGTGCCGACCGCCTCGCGATAGGGGCCGTAGAAAGCCGAGGCGAATTTAGTCGCATAGGACATGATCGCCACGTCCTGGAAACCGTTGGCGTCGAGCGCGTCGCGGATGGCGCCGATGCGGCCGTCCATCATGTCGGAAGGCGCGATGATGTCGGCGCCGGCCGCCGCCTGGATCACGGCCGCGGCGGTGACCTGCTCGACCGTCTCGTCATTGACGATGATGCCGTCGCGCAGGATGCCGTCATGGCCGTGGCTGGTGAAAGGGTCGAGCGCGGCATCGGTGATGATGCCGATCTCCGGCACCGCGGCCTTGATGGCGCGTGTGGCGCGGTTGATGATGTTGTCGGGGTCGAGGATATGCGAGCCGGTCTGGTCGCGCAGCGCAAGCTCGACATTGGGGAAGGTAGCGATCGCCGGAATGCCGAGTTTGGCGGCGCGCTCGGCTTCCTTCACCGCGAGATCGATCGTCAGACGATAGACGTCGGGCATCGCCGCGATCGGCTCGCGCGTGTTCTTGCCGTCGATGACGAAGATCGGCCAGATCAGGTCGTTCACCGAGAGCTGGTTTTCCTGCACCAGCCGGCGCGACCAGTCGGCCTTGCGCATGCGCCGCAGCCGCCGGCTGCCGGTGATCTCGTCGACACTGCGTGCGCCGGCAGGCTTTGCGGGGGTGAATTTGTTCATGGCCGAAACTCTCTTTGTCGGCGGGCTTTTACCACGCGCCCGCATTGCAGACCAATGCGACACGATTGTGCCAGGCTTCGCGCCGAAGCAGGGTAGGTTGAGATTCAGGTCAGGCCGAGCCGAAAATGGGGGCTTCCGAGAACCGGAGCGGAGCGTACTTTTCGTACGTGAGCACCGGAAGCGCAGGAAGCCGCCGTTTGCAGGCCGGCATCACCTGAATATCGACCTACCCTAGGGCTGCCCATTCCCCGACAGGATCTGCGCGGCCCCTCGCACCGCCACGCGAAACGCCTCGTCGAAGCTGACGCCGCGCACCTGCCAGCGATAGGTCTTGCCGCGGTTGGCCAGCCGCCAGTCGGCGACCCAGCCGAGCTCCTTGTCGCTCCATACGATCGAGCCGGCGAGCGCCCGGGCGGCTCCTGCTTTCTTCGCCAGCTGGTCGAGCTTGGCCATATCAGCCGTGGGGAGTGCCTTCTCGTCGAGGCCCCCGAACTGGCTGGCCTTTGGGAAAGTGATGCGCATCAGCAATGGAACGGTCGCGTTGGCGAAGGATTCGCGCATCGTTGCGCCTTGATCCTCGTTAGCCGTCAGCACGAAATGCCGCTGGCCTTGCTCGGCTGTCATGAAGACAGCGAGCAGCGGCCGTTCGCCGAGCCAGGGCTTGCTGCCGAGCTGCGCCAGGAGCTTGTCGACCACGGCCGGCTTGTAGAGGCATGTCAGGTCGTGCGGGCGGTCATGCGTGCCTTGCTCGTCATGGATAGGAATGCCTTCCAGCCGGTCATGGTAGCGGAAGGATTGGACGAAATGGCCTGCCTTGTCGCGCAAGGCCAGGATCTCCGGCTTCTGCGTCAGCCGCTGGTCGCCCGAAACCTTGACCAGCACCTTGTCCAGGCACTCCTTGAAGCCGATCTGCCGGTTCACCTCGCCGGTGCCGGTGACGATTGCCTGCGCCTGGTAAAGGTCGGAGGCCGTCGCGGCATAGGCCAGCGAGGCTCCCAGGCAAAGGAGGCCAAACAATCCAGCCACAAGTCGGGAGAACTCGGTCATGTCTATTGCCCGTAATCCAACGTGTCGCGGGGAGACACTGCTTTGCCGGTTACCTAACATCCTGGCGGCCCGGGCCGCCAGCATTGCGACGCCACCATTGACGCATCCCCATGCCGCCTTTAGCACTTCTCTCCCCCGGGAGGGTCGAGGGAAGGGATTCTCTTAAATGGATTTTGGCGGCGGCGACGAGATCCGCTTCGAGCGGCTGGGCCGGGCCGGCGTCGTCACGCTGACGCGGCCGAAGGCGCTCAATGCCGTTACGCATGGCATGGTGAAGGCGCTGTCGAAGGCGCTCGATGCCTGGGAAGCGGATGCGAGCGTCAACGTGGTCGTCGTCAAGGCCGAGGGCAGGGCGTTTTCCGCCGGCGGCGATCTCCTGCACGTTTACGAAGCCCGCCGCACTGGTAAGCCACCGGTCGATTTCTTCGCCGACGAGTACCGGCTCAACGCCCGCATCGCGCGCTTCAAGAAACCCTATATGTCGCTAATCGACGGCATCGTCATGGGCGGCGGCGTCGGCATCTCCTTTCATGGCTCACATCGCGTGCTGACCGAGAACGCGCAATTCGCCATGCCGGAGGTCGGCATCGGCTTCTTTCCCGATGTCGGCGGCAGCCATCTGCTGCCGGACCTCGGCGGCAGCTTCGGCATGTATCTCGCCTTGACCGGAAATCGCATCCGCTATGGCGATGCGCTGTGGTCGGGGCTGGCCACGCACACGATCAAGGCTGAGGATCAGGCAGGGCTGCTCGACGAGCTGGCGGCGAGCAACGACCCGAACGCCGAATTGCGCGATTTCTTCATCCCCGCCAAGCGCGAGACCGAGCGCCAGGACCTGGATTCGATCGCGCGTCATTTTTCGCAAGGCTCGCTCATAGACATCATCGCCAGCCTGGAGAGGGCAGCCGACAGCGACGCCTTCGCCACCAAGACGCTGGCGACGATGCGGACCCGCTCGCCGACCAGCCTTCACGTCGCCTGGCGCGAGATCAGCGCCGGCTCGACGCTGTCGATGGACGAATGCATGAAGATGGAATTCCGCATCCTCAACCGCATGCTCGCCGGTCATGATTTCTATGAGGGTATCCGCGCGGTGATCATCGACAAGGGCTCGACGCCGCAGTGGCGGCCGTCCGACATCGAGGACGTCAGCGTGGCGGATATCGACGCCTATTTCGCGCCGCTCGCCCAGGAGCTCGAGCTGTGAGCGAGGTGACCTCCAGGCGCGTTATACTGCAGCCCTCGACCACCGAGGTGATCTTCGCCTGGTTCCAGCGCATCATCGCCGGCTACTGCCTGTTGTTCGGCATCTTCTACTGGATCCGCCTGATCGGCATCTATCCAGGCGAATTGTGGCGCTTCGACCTGATGCCGGTGCACTGGCAGGTGGCGGCGGCCATGCTCGCCGTGTTCTTTCCCTTCGCCGCCGCCGGCCTCTGGACGCTGGCATCCTGGGGGCCGGTGATCTGGTTCATCTGCGCGGCGACCGAGACCGTCATGTATGCCGGTTTCCCCGACCTGTTCGGCCATCGGCTGCTGATTGTCGTCTCGCATGCCTGCGTGGCCTTGCTCTACATCGTGTTTCGCGTCACCATCTGGATGCAGAAGCGCCAGCTTCGGCAATGAGCATGATGCCGAAAAGTGTGAAGCGGTTTTCGGACTACATCATGCTCCGCTCATAGAGCCGGCCAAGCCGGTTTCCCGGGTCGGTTTTCGGCCTCGCGTCGCCCCAAAATCCATTGGCTAAATCTTTAGGTTAATTGTTCTCGGCTGGGTGACCGATCGTTAAGCGTCTTCCGAAACCTCTTACCGGTAAGCTCTTGTTAGCCCTGGCGTTTAAGTCGAATTTTATGAGTATTCGATAGTGTCGCGATCAAGGTGAAAAACAAAAAATCACCAAGGCGACAAACGAGAGGCAAAGACAATGATCAATTCGCGTCCGGCGGCGAAGACCGCAAACGTATCCGACGATCGCCGCGAGGCTATCCGCTCGCTGTACATGGAATCGCTGCAGCTGGTGGAGCGTCTGCACCGCCGCCTGCTTGACGTGATCAAGGATGAGTTCGACCGCAACGGCCGTTCCGACATCAACGCCATCCAGGCGCTGCTGCTCTTCAACATCGGCAATTCGGAGCTGACCGCCGGCGAGTTGCGCTCGCGCGGCTACTATCTCGGCTCGAACGTCTCCTACAATCTCAAGAAGCTGGTCGACCTCGGCTTCATCAACCACCAGCGCTCGCGCATCGACCGCCGTTCGGTCCGCGTCTCGCTGACGCCGAAGGGCAATGAGGTGGCCGACGTCGTCGCCGGCCTCTATGAGCGCCATGTCGGCTCGATCGAGCAAGTCGGCGGCATCAACACCGACGAGTTCAAGCAGATGAACCGCGCGCTGCAGCGGCTTGACCGCTTCTGGAACGACACCATCGCTTATCGGATGTAAGCGGACACAAGGGTTCGAGCCGCGCCAAAGAAGCGCGGCCGGGGGAAGCAATAAAGGGCCGGTGCTGGAATGCGCCGGTCCTTGTCTTGTCCGAGGGGCAAGCCGCGAGCGGAGTTGACCGCATGCTCGGCGGATGACAGGCAATCGATGCGGAAAAGCATCGGTTGCGGTTTTCATCCCGTCGCCTCAAGCAAATCGCAGGCCAAGGCCACGTTGCCGCCATAATCACGGTCAATGCGAGTTACAGGTGAAGCTGCGGGCCTATGCCTTGCGCTCCTTGGAACCTGCGTCGCGGCAGCGCGTTTCTGGCAGCCGAGCGACGTCGGGTCATGGTTGGCGAATTGTTAAGTTTGCCAATCCTAGAGTGCGGACGCCGCCGCCCGGCCAGCGAATTGAGCGAGAGCGATTAAGCAAAGAATGTCTGCCATGAGAACCAGCCGCCGTTTCTTCCTCACCGGAGCTTCCGCGCTCGCCGCCGCCGTGATGGCCGGCCATGCCAATGCGCAGGATGTCATCGGGGATATTTTGAAATCCTCGACGCGCGGCAATTGGGACGATCAGTTCGACGCCCGCGCCAACGACACCAACAAGGTCGCCTCGACGCTGCCGATCTTCAGCCAGCAGACCGTCGCCTTCACCGAGCAGGCGGTGGCGCAGTACCAGAACATCGTGTCCCAGGGCGGCTGGGAGCAGGTGCCGGCGACCAAGAAACTGCAGCTCGGCGTCGACGATCCCGATGTCGTGCCGCTGCGCAAGCGCCTGATGGTCTCGGGCGACCTGCCGCAGAGCGCCGGTATCTCGACGGCCTTCGATTCCTATGTCGACTCGGCGGTCAAGCGCTTCCAGCTCCGTCACGGCCTTCCCGCCGACGGCTCGATGGGCAAGTACACCTATGCGGCGATGAACGTTTCGCCGCAGATCCGCCTCGGCCAGCTGCAAACCAATCTGCAGCGCCTGAAGGAAAAAGCCGGCACGCTGGGTAGCCGTTACGTGCTGGTCGACATCCCGGCCGCGCAGGTCGAAGCGGTCGAGAACGACCGCGTCGTGCTGCGCCACACCGCGATCGTCGGCAAGATCGACCGCCAGACGCCGATCGTGAACTCCAAGATCAACGAGATCATCGTCAATCCGTACTGGAACGCGCCGGTCTCGATCGTGCGCAAGGACATCATTCCGCTGATGCGGAAGGACCCGAACTACCTCAAGGAAAGCCACATCCGCCTGTTCGCGCCGGATGGCAGCGAGGTCGATCCGATGACCGTCGACTGGTCGACGGACGATGCGGCGAAATACCGTTTCCGCCAGGATCCGGGCTCGAACAACGCCATGGCTTCGGTCAAGATCAACTTCCCGAGCCCGGATGGCGTCTACATGCACGATACGCCGCAGCAGAGCCTGTTCGGCAAGCTGATGCGCTTCGACTCTTCCGGCTGCGTGCGCGTCCAGAACGTGCGCGACCTCGTCACCTGGATCCTGCGCGACACGCCCGGTTGGGATCGCCAGCATTTCGAGGCAGCGATCAAGACCGGCGACAACACGCCGATCAATGTGGTCAATCCGGTGCCGGTCCACTTCCTCTATCTGTCGGCCTGGTCGACGGGTCCGGGCGTCGTCCAGTTCCGCGACGACATCTACGCTCTCGACGGCGCCACCGAGCTGCAGATCAGCTCCGCGCAGTAACTATTTGATATTTATACTAAAAAGGCCGCTCTATGCGGCCTTTTGTTTTTAGATGAGTCGGTGGTTCACCAGCCGCGCCACCGCGCTGGTAAGGCGATTGCGCCATCGCCACCATGAGAGGTGGCGCTGAAGCGCGTCCGCGGCTCCAACGGGCCGGAATCGCGTTATGGAAGTTGCTGTCTTCGTTCTCGTCGTGCTCGCCTTCGTGACGTTGTCGGGCGCGCTGGTGCGCCTGGTGCGCGTGCCGCTGCCGGTGCTGCAGATCGCGATCGGCGCGGCCCTGGCGTGGCCGGCGCGCGGCGTCCATTTCGAGATCGATTCCGAGCTTTTTCTCCTGGTGTTCATTCCGCCGCTGCTATACGGCGATGCGTTCTCGGCGCCAAAGCGCGAGTTGATGGCGCTGCGCGGTCCGATCCTCGATCTGGCCATCGGGCTGGTTTTCTTCACCATTGTCGGCTTCGGCTATGCCTTGCACTGGCTGGTGCCGAGCATCCCGCTGGTCGTCGCCTTCGCGCTGGCAGCCGTCTTGTCGCCGACCGACGCGGTCGCGGTATCCTCGATCGTCGACCGTGCAGTTGTCCCAGCACGGCTGATGCACATTCTGGAAGGGGAATCGTTGCTCAACGACGCGTCGGGTCTGGTGATGTTCCGCTTTGCCGTCGCCGCAGCCCTGACCGGCAGCTTTTCCTTCGCCAACGCGTCGCTGAGTTTCCTCTATGCCGTGGCGATCGGTATCCTGGCCGGCATCGCCGCGCTGTTCATTGCCGCGAAGTCGTTGCAGATCCTCGGCCGCATCACCAGCACGCCGCCGGAAGCGCAGGTGCTCGTCATCATCCTGCTGCCCTTCGTCGCCTATCTCATCGCCGAGCATTTCGGCGCCTCGGGCATCCTGGCGGCGGTCACCGCCGGCCTTTTGACCGGATATTCCGGCATCGTGCGTCACATGGCGGTTTCGGCGCGCATCCAGGCCTTTTCGCTGTGGTCGATGCTGATCTTCATGTTCAACGGCGCGCTGTTCATCCTGCTTGGCCTGCAGCTGCCCGATATCATCCGCAAAGTACCGCCGGAGCTTACGACCCGGCACTGGCTGTTCGAGCCGGCATTGACCGTGCTCTTGCTGACGCTCTGCCTGATTGGGCTGCGCTTCATCTGGATATGGATCGGCGATATCGGCGCCATGCTCGCCGCGCGGTTCGACAAGCGCGAGGCGGCGCCCTTCGGCTTTCGTGTCAGGCTGGCCGGGTCGGTGGCCGGGGTGCGCGGCGCGATAACGCTTGCGGGCATCCTGTCCCTGCCGCTTAGCCTGCAGGACGGCTCGCCCTTTCCGGCCCGCGACCTTGTGATCTTCCTGGCCGCCGGCGTCATCATCTGCTCACTGGTGATCGCCAGCCTTACATTGCCGACCATCGCACGCGGCCTTGTTGAGCCCGGTGAGGACCCCGGCGCGGCCGAGGAACGTAAGGCGCGGGTCGGCGCGGCCAATGCAGCCATAGCCCGAATTGAAAGCCTGGCGAGCGATGGCAGCGAAGGCGACGCGGCCGACGCAAGGCTCGCCATCGCCGAAAGCGTCGTTTCCATCTACCGGCGCCGCATCGCCTTGTCCGATGATGGCGACGAAGCGCGCGCCGACGCCCGCGATTCCGGCCGTCTTGAGGTCGAGCTCAGGCTCGCCGGCATCGAGGCGGAGCGCGCCGAGCTGGACAAAATGCTCCGCCGTGGCGACATCAACGATCACACGGCGCGCAAGCTGTTTACCGAAGTCACCTTTTCCGAAGCGGTGCTGAAGGGCCGCGCACAGCAATAGTGGGCGTCGGCAGCCCGTCTTGGCGCAAACCGGCCAGCAAATTTCGCGGCCCAAACGTGGCGACACGAAAACAATCGTGTTAATGGCCGGCGACGTTCCCACTTGCTCGAACCTCAAGGATTTCAGGCCATGTCAAACGCCGCGGCAGCCTCCAGCAAATTCGAATCCTTCTTCGAGACCACACTTGCCGATGCCGATCCGGAAATTTTCGGCGCCATCCGCAACGAACTTGGCCGCCAGCGCCATGAGATCGAGCTGATCGCGTCCGAAAACATCGTTTCCAGGGCCGTGCTCGAGGCGCAGGGCTCGATCATGACCAACAAATACGCCGAGGGTTATCCGGGCAAGCGCTATTATGGCGGCTGCCAGTTCGTCGACGTGGCCGAGGAACTGGCCATCGAGCGCGCCAAAAAGCTGTTCGGCTGCAATTTCGCCAACGTCCAGCCGAACTCCGGCAGCCAGATGAACCAGGCCGTGTTCCTGGCGCTGCTGCAGCCCGGCGATACCTTCATGGGCCTCGACCTGAATTCCGGTGGCCACCTTACGCATGGCTCGCCGGTCAACATGAGCGGCAAGTGGTTCAAGGTCGTCTCCTACGGCGTGCGCAAGGAAGACCATCTCCTCGACATGGACGCCATCGAGAAGACCGCGCATGAAACCAAGCCGAAACTGATCCTTGCCGGCGGCACCGCCTATTCGCGCATCTGGGACTGGAAGCGCTTCCGCGAGATCGCCGATTCGATCGGCGCCTATCTGATGGTCGACATGGCGCATATCGCCGGCCTGGTCGCCGGCGGCGTGCATCCGTCGCCGCTGCCCTACGCCCATGTCGTGACCACCACCACGCACAAGTCACTGCGCGGCCCGCGCGGCGGCATGATCCTGTGCAACGACGAGGAAATCGCCAAGAAGATGAACTCAGCCGTGTTCCCCGGCCTGCAGGGCGGTCCGCTGATGCATGTCATCGCCGCCAAGGCGGTCGCTTTCGGCGAAGCGCTGAAGCCGAGCTTCAAGATCTATGCCGAAAGCATTGTGGCCAACGCCAAGGCGCTCGCCTCTAGCCTGCAGGAAACCGGCCTCGACATCGTTTCCGGCGGCACCGACAACCATCTGATGCTGGTTGATCTCAGGCCAAAGAACGCCACCGGCAAGCGCGCCGAGGCAGCCCTTGGCCGCGCCAACATCACCTGCAACAAGAACGGCATTCCTTTCGACCCGGAAAAGCCCTTCGTCACTTCGGGCGTGCGCCTCGGCACGCCGGCCGGCACGACGCGCGGCTTCGGCCAGGCCGAATTCCGCGAGATCGGCAAGCTGATCGCCGAGGTGCTGGACGGGCTGAAGGTGGCGAATTCCGACGAAGGCAACGCCGCCGTCGAGGCCGCCGTCAAGGCAAAGGTCACGGCGCTAACGGATCGTTTCCCGCTCTACCCCTATCTCGGTTGATCCTCCGTCGCGGTTGACCGCGCGCCGCGCGTCATCTTTTATCCTGCGCTTGCGCCGCTCGCTTGGGCGGTGCGGCTTTCTGGAGATTTGATGATGCGTACGTTCCGTCTTGCCGCCGCGGCCTTGTTTGGCTCGCTGACCGTTTTCGCCGCTTCAAGCGCGATCGCCCAGGACGAAACGAAGCCGGATGCGGATCTGCCCGCCACCACCACGTTCGGCCGGTGGACCACCATCATCGATACGCTCGACAGCGGCCAGGATGCGCACAAGACCTGCGCCGTTTCGACCGCTTTCGTCGACGGTAGCGGCAATCCGGGCACGCTGACGCTGTCGATCTCGACCGGCGACGCCTTGCCGCCCAACGCCTATCCGGCCATCCTGATCACGCTCGACACCGTGGGTCTGCCGACCGGCAAGAAGATCGCGGCGACCTTCGGCGATCCTGGCGTCAAGGTTTCGGCCACGGTCTTTTCCAACGATGGCGTCAACGGCCGTCCGAGCTGGACGGTCGACAACCAGGCCAAGACCAGCCTTGCCGTGTTGCGCGCCATGCGCAAGGTCACTTCGCTCGACATCATTTTCGGCAAGCAGACGGTTGCCAGCGTCCCGATGGACGGCTTCACCAAGGCCTATCGCAATCTCGGCACGTCCTGCGGCTTTCCGACCAAGGACGTGGCGCCCTGAGGCAAGGCGTTCGGGCAGGGCGCTGGCAATCTTGCTTGCGCCTCGCTATCTCTGAGGCACGAAAGGTCTGCGTGCTTTGCCATCGCGGCAAAAGGCACTAAGCCTTTCCTCCACCCGAGAATCGCCAACCGAAGGCCCTCCATGCGCTGCCCCTATTGTCAGTCCGAAGATACGCAGGTGAAGGATTCCCGCCCCGCCGAGGATGGCGCGGCGATCCGCAGGCGCCGTGTCTGCCCGGATTGTGGCGGACGCTTCACCACATTCGAGCGCGTGCAACTGCGCGATCTCGTCGTCATCAAGAAGTCCGGCCGCAAGGTGCCATTCGACCGCGACAAGCTGTTGCGCTCGGTCGAGATCGCCGTGCGCAAGCGCAATGTCGATCCCGAACGCATCGATCGCGCGGTGACCGGCATCGTGCGCCAGCTCGAAAGCTCCGGCGAGACCGAAGTGGCGTCGGGCGAGGTCGGCAAGCTGGTGATGGAGGCGCTGAAGTCGCTCGACGACGTCGCCTATGTCCGCTTCGCCTCGGTCTACCGCAATTTCCGCGAAGCCAAGGACTTCCATGAATTGCTCGGCGAACTGAAGGGCGACGAGGAAAAAGCCGAAGAGGACGCCGGCTGAGCATGACGGGACCGCAACTGAGCGCGGCCGAACAAGCGGCCCTTGACCGCCGTTTCATGGCCGCCGCCATCCGGCTGTCGCGGCGCAATGCCGGCCGCACCTCGACCAACCCGTCGGTCGGCACGATCCTGCTCCGCAACGATGGTGCCGGCCCGATGATCGTCGGCACCGGCGTTACCGCGGTCGGCGGCCGGCCGCATGCCGAGACCGAGGCGCTGGCCGAGGCCGGCGCGCTCGCGCGCGGCGCCACCGCCTATGTCACGCTCGAGCCTTGCGCTCATCATGGCCGCACACCGCCTTGCGCCAACGCGCTGGTCAATGCGGGCGTGGCGCGGGTCGTGGGGGCGGCGAGCGATCCCGATCCGCGCGTCTCCGGCAAGGGCTACGCGATCCTGCGCGCCGCCGGCGTCGAGGTGGTCGAGAAGGTTCTGGCTACCGAAGCCGCCGAGCAGATGGCGGGCTATTTGATCCGGTCACTGAAGAAACGTCCGGAAGTGACTCTCAAACTTGCGCTTTCGAGCGACGGCAAGATCGGCCGCAGGGGCGCCGGCCAGGTTGCCATCACCGGCGAGATCGCGCGACGCGACGTCTATCTGATGCGCGCCGAGGCCGATGCCATCCTGATCGGCATCGGCACTGCGCTCGAAGACAACCCGGCGCTGACTGTGCGTCTGCCAGGGCTGGAGAGCCGCTCGCCGGCCCGCATCATCCTCGACCGCCAGATCCGGTTGCCGGAGGCGTCGAAGCTGGTGTCGGGCGTCGACCGCGTACCGATCTATGTCGCGTCTTGCCTCGAAGCCGATCCGCATCGGCGCGCTGCGCTCGAGCGTCTGGGCGTGCGCTTCATCGGCACCGAAACCCATGACGGCGTCGTCGCCTTGCCGGAACTGCTCGAGGATCTGGCGGCGCTCGGCATGGCTAGCGTGCTGGTCGAGGGCGGCGCCCAGGTCGCCAGGGCATTCCTCGACGAAGACCTGGTCGATCGCATCGTCCTGTTCCAGGGACCGGAAGCGATCGGCGAGGACGGCATTGCATCGCCGGTCGATGCTGACCATATCCCGGCAGGCTTCCGCAAACTGCGCGACATGCGCTTTGGCGAAGACAGCTATGCTGAATGGGTAAGGGATCTCTGATGTTTACCGGAATTGTCACCGACGTCGGCGCTGTTGCTGCCGTGAAGCCGTTGGCCGAAGGCATCGGCCTGCGCATCGACACCGCTTATGATCCAGAGACCATCGCCATCGGCGCTTCGATTTCCTGCGGTGGTGTCTGCCTCACCGTCACCGCGCTGCCCGAGCATGGCTCCAACGCGCGCTGGTTCGAGGTCGAGGCCTGGGAAGAAGCGTTGCGGCTGACCACCGCCTCGACCTGGAAATCCGGCACAAGGATCAATCTCGAACGCGCGCTGAAGATCGGCGACGAACTCGGCGGCCATATCGTCTCCGGCCATGTCGACGGCATGGCCGAGATCGTCGAGCGCAAGGAAGAGGGCGACGCCGTGCGCTTCACGTTGGAAGCGCCGCGTCATCTGGCAAAATTCATCGCGCCGAAAGGCTCGGTCGCGCTCGACGGCACCTCGCTCACCGTCAACAAGGTCGAAGGCACCCGCTTCGACGTGCTTTTGATCCATCATTCGCTGAGCGTCACCACCTGGGGCGAGCGCCAGGCCGGCGACCGCGTCAACCTCGAGATCGACACCATGGCCCGCTACGCCGCGCGCCTGGCGGAGGCGGCGAAAGAGGGGCTTTAGCAAGCAGCGGAGCGGATCAGGTCGGGGCAGCTTCACTTGCGTCCGCCAATCTTCCGCTTGCGGTCAACCCCGCTTCGGCCTAAGTCACCGGCAACCCCCCGGAGACTTTCATGGCTGGCACATCCCAACACGGCAAAGCGTTCATTCGTCCGAAGACGAAGGCGCATCTGCTCATTGTCGAGGCGCGGTTCCACGACGATCTCGCCGACGCGCTTCTCGAAGGCGCGACCGGCGCGCTCGACGAGGCCGGCGCCACTTATGATGTGGTGACGGTTCCCGGCTCGCTCGAAATCCCGGCTGTCATTACCTTCGCGCTCGACGGCGCGGCCGATGGCGGCACGCATTATGACGGCTTTGTCGCGCTTGGCACCATCATACGCGGCGACACCTATCATTTCGACATCGTCGCCAATGAATCCAGCCGTGCCCTGATGGACCTTTCGGTGCAGGAAGCGGCCGCGATCGGCAACGGTATCCTGACCACCGAGAACGACGCGCAAGCCTGGACCCGTGCCAGGAAGACGGAAGGCGACAAGGGCGGCTTTGCCGCGCGCGCGGCGCTGACCATGATAGCGCTGAAAGAGAAATTCGGAGCCCAATCGTGACCGATCCCGCCTCGACCGGTACGGTGCGTCACGCCAACAAACGCGGCGCTGCCCGTCTTGCCGCCGTCCAGGCGCTCTACCAGATGGATGTTTCCGGCAGCGGTGTTTTCGAGATTACCGCCGAATACGAGACCTTCCGCCTCGGCAAGGAAGTCGACGGCGCGCTCTACCGCGAGGCCGATGCCCAGTGGTTCCGGGCCATCCTGACCGGCGTCGTCGAGAACCAGAAGACCATCGATCCGGTCATCCGCCAGTCGCTGACCGAGGACTGGCCGCTGTCACGGCTGGATTCGACGCTGCGCGCCATCCTGCGTGCCGGCTGCTATGAATTGATGAAGCGCGAGGACGTGCCGGTGGCCGTCATCGTTTCGGAATATGTCGACATCGCCAAGGCCTTCTATGAGGAGGACGAGCCCAAGCTGGTCAACGCCGTGCTCGACCGGGTTTCGCGCCGGGTGCGCGGCGAAGGACGGGGCAAGGACGCCTGATGACGGCTGCGGCGGTAGTCGCCGAAACCGGTGGTAGTGCGCGCCGCACCGCGATTCTGCTGGCGGCGGCGCAGGCGATCGTGGGGTCGGCGGCGCCGATTGCGATTTCGCTCGGCGCGCTTGCCGGCCAGTATCTGCTCGGCGTCGACAAGTCGCTGGCGACGGCGCCGGTCACTGGTTACAACATCGGTGTCGCGCTCGGCGCCCTGCCGGCCGCCGCGATCATCCGCCGGCTCGGCCAGCGCGGCGGCTTCATGACCGGCACCATCGCCACCGCGCTTGGCGGCCTGGTCGCAACGCTTGCGCTTTACCAGGCAAGCTTCTGGCTGTTTGCCTTTGGTCTTTTGGTGACCGGCGTTGGCGGCGCTTTCGTCCAGCAATTCCGCTTTGCCGCCGCCGACAACGCGCCGCCCGAATTCAAGGCACGTGCCATTTCCTTCGTGCTGGCGGGCGGCATCATCACCGCCATTCTCGGGCCGCAGATCGTCATCTATACCCGCGAGTTGCTGGCGCCGGTGATGTTTGCCGGGTCCTTCGCTTCGATCGTGCCGCTGGCCGCGGTCGGTGCGTTGATCCTGTCGTTCCTGCGCGTGTCCAGGCGCGCGGACGTCGTCGCGGAGATCACGGCGAACGACGCCCGCCCTTTGGCGGAAATCGTAACGCAGCCGCGTTTCGTCGCCGCGCTGTTTTGCGCCGTCGGCAGCTATGCCTTGATGAGCTTCGTCATGACCGGCGCGCCGCTTGCCATGGTCGGCTGCGGCCTTTCCGAAGACAGTGCCGCGCTTGGCATTTCATTGCATGTCATGGCGATGTTCGGGCCAAGTTTCTTCACCGGCTCGCTGATCCATCGCTTCGGCGCCGAACGCATCGTCGCAACAGGTCTGCTGCTGCTCATTGGCTGTGCGGCGGTTGCGCTGTCCGGTATCGCGCTGTGGAACTTCTGGGCGTCGTTGATCCTGCTCGGCCTCGGCTGGAATTTCAGCTTTATCGGCGCCACCGCCATGGTCGCCGCCAGTTACCGGCCTTCCGAGAAGGGCAAGGTGCAGGGTTTTCACGATTTTGTCCTGTTCGGCTCCGTCGCGTTTGCCTCGCTGATGTCGGGCGCGGTCTACAATGCCTGGGGTTGGACGATGCTGAACTGGGTCGTGTTCCCAGTGGTTGCGCTCTGCTTCCTGGCGCTTGGCGCGCTGAAGCTGCCGGGCTTGCGCCCCGCCAACTGACAGTAGGCTGTCGGGACGCTTTGCGGCGAGGCTCTTGCGCCGGAACAAAAATATTGCGCTTGTCCCCTCAGTTATGAAACCGTGTACCCCGACGGGCCGTCGAAGCCATGCTCATATGCGGCCACCGGATTCTCGGTTCAAGCAAGGGGTTTTTGCAATGTTTTCAATTAGAAAGCTCGCGGTCGCCGCAGTCGCGCTCGGCCTCGCCACCGCCGCCGCGCGGGCCCAGGTGGTCGTCTCCTCGAAGATCGACACCGAAGGTGGTGTGCTCGGCAATATCATCCAGTTGGTCCTCAACGCCAACAACATCAAGACCACGGACCGTATCCAGCTCGGCGCGACGCCTGTCGTGCGCAAGGCGATCACCGCCGGTGAGATCGACATCTACCCGGAATACACCGGCAATGCGGCGTTCTTCTTCCAGAAGGCTGACGATCCGGTGTGGAAGGATGCGGCCAAGGCTTACGAGACCGCCAAGAAGCTTGACTACGACGCCAACAAGATCGTCTGGCTGTCGCCGTCACCGGCCAACAATACCTGGGCGATCGCGCTGCGCAAGGAAGTGGCCGACGAGAACAAGCTCGCCACGCTGACCGATTTCGGCAAATACGTCGCCGGCGGCGGCAAAGTGGTGCTCGCCGCTTCGGCCGAGTTCGTAAATTCGGCCGCAGCCCTTCCTGCGTTCCAGACCACCTACGGCTTCACGCTGAAGCCCGATCAGTTGATCACGCTCTCCGGCGGCGACACCGCCGCCACCATTGCAGCCGCCGCCAACCAGACCAACGGCGCCAACGCCGCCATGGTCTACGGCACCGACGGCGGCATTGCGCCGTCCGGCCTCGTCGTGCTCGCCGACGACAAGGGCGTGCAGCCGGTCTACCAGCCGGCGCCGATCATCCGCGAAGAGGTGCTGAAGCAGCATCCCGAGATCGAACCGCTGCTGAAGCCGGTCTTCGCCAAGCTCGACCTCGTCACGCTGCAGGAACTCAACGGCCGCGTCCAACTGGGCGGCGAGGCTGCCAAGGCGGTCGCCGAGGACTTTTTGAAGAAAAACGGGTTCTTGAAGTAGTAGTCAGAGATCGCGGCACAAGTGCGAGCTCAGGTGCGGCCGGTGGAACTACCAATCTCCCTCCTTGCGGGGGAGATCGGACTTTGCGTCGGCTTTCGCCAATCACCGATGACATCGCCTTTACAGCGGGGCAGTCATGACCATCCGCTTTGACAAGCTTGGCGTGGTCATCGCGGCGATCGTCGCCTATGCGGCGCTGTTCGCACCCTTCGCCACATTCCGCGCCAACCGCATCGTGCCGGGGCAGGGGCGGTCGATCCTCGAAGCCCTGCCTACGCCGCTTGGCGCGTTGCTGCTCGCCATCCTCATTGCCGGCGCCATCGTCACTTTGCTGAAGACGCCGCTTATCCTCAGGCTTGCCGCCAGCATCGTCGCGCTTGTCGCGCTTGCGCTCCTGATCGGCGTTGTCGGCGGGTTTCTGACGCCTGCCGGCAACGCTCTCGCTCGCGTTGCCCCGGCCTCCGGTTTCTGGTTGCTGATCTTTGCCTTCACGCTGCTTCTGGCCGATGTGTTGACCCGGCTGAACCTCTCGCCATTGGCGCGTGTCGGGGTGCTTGTCGTCGCCGCTTTGGCCATCGCCGGCGTGCTTGTCTCCGGAAGCTTGGACAGCCTTTCCATCTTCAAGGAATATGCCAGCCACGCCGACGGTTTCTGGGCCGAGGCCTCCAAGCATGTCACGCTGGCGCTTGGATCGCTGGCCGGCGCGGTGATCGTCGGCCTGCCGCTCGGTATCCTGTGCCATCGCGTCGAGCGGTTGCGGGCAGGGGTGCTCAATGTTCTCAACATCATCCAGACCATCCCCTCGATCGCGCTGTTCGGCCTGCTGATCGCGCCGCTCGGCTGGGTGGCCGCGCACGTGCCGGGCGCGGCGGCGATCGGTATCAGGGGTATCGGCACCGCGCCGGCTTTCGTTGCGCTGTTCCTCTATTCGCTGCTGCCGGTGGTCGCCAATACCGTGGTTGGGCTTGCCGGCGTGCCGCGCGCGGCCAACGACGCGGCGCGCGGCATGGGCATGACCGACCGCCAGCGCCTGTTCGGCGTCGAGTTCCCGCTTGCCTTTCCGGTGATCCTCACCGGTATCCGCATCGTCCTGGTGCAAAACATCGGGTTGGCCACCATCGCGGCGCTGATCGGCGGCGGCGGCTTCGGCGTCTTCGTCTTCCAGGGCGTCGGCCAGACGGCGATGGACCTCGTGCTGCTGGGAGCTTTGCCCACCGTGGCTCTGGCCTTTACAGCCGCCATCATCCTCGACGCGGTCATCGAGATGACCGCCACCAAGCGCAGGGTTGAAACGGCATGATTGAAATCGAAGGCATCACCAAGCGCTATGACGCCACGACGGTGGTCGACAATGTGTCGATGGTCATCGAGCCGCGCACGATAGCCGTCATCGTCGGCACCTCTGGCTCCGGCAAGACGACGCTGCTCAGGATGATCAACCGGCTGGTCGAGCCGACTTCGGGAGTGATCAAGCTCGACGGCGCCGACAACCGATCGGTGCCGGGCTACCAGCTGCGCCGCAGCATCGGTTACGCCATCCAGGGTCATGGCCTGTTCCCGCACCGGACCGTGGCGCAGAACATCGCCACGGTGCCTTTGTTGCTTGGCTGGAACAAGGACCGCATCACGGCACGCGTCGACGAGCTGATGACGCTCTATCAGCTCGATCCGCAGGCTTACGGTCCGCGCTATCCGCATGAGCTGTCCGGCGGCCAGCAGCAGCGCGTTGGGGTCGCCCGCGCCTTGGCCGCCGAACCGAACGTGCTGCTCATGGACGAGCCCTTCGGCGCGCTCGATCCGATCATCCGCACCAAGGCGCAAGAGGATCTGCTTAAAATCCAGAAGCGTTTCGGCACCACCATCATCCTCGTCACCCATGACATGGAAGAGGCGATCCATATGGGCGACAAGATCGCGGTCATGGATGCCGGCAAGCTGGTGCAATATGCCAAGCCCGCCGAAATCCTGGCGAGGCCGGCAAGCGATTTTGTCGAGACGCTGGTCGGCTCCAGCGAACGGCCGTTCAGGCTGCTCTCGCTCGGCCATGTGCGCGATGCCGTCGAGGCGGGTGGCGCGGAGGGCGAGGCGATCCCCGGCGATATCAGCCAGCGCGATGCGCTGGCCGAGCTTTTGTGGACGGGCCGCCCGGCGCTACCGGTGAAAGACGCCGACGGCAGGGCGCTCGGCCGCGTCACGGTCGAAGGACTGGTGAAGCGCGCGGCGAGGCCGCAATGAAAGCCTGGCTGCCAACGCTGCTGAGGCTCGCCTTGCTGGTGCTGCTGGTGGTCTTCATCACCAGACCGGAATGGTTCGAGCCGCTGCTGCGACCGTTGACCGAGAACGGCGCGCCGGCAATCTACAATCGTGGCAGCCTGCTGATCCTGACCCTGCAGCATTTGGGAACCGTGGCGATTGCGACAGCCTGCGCCACAATCGTCGCGGTGGCGCTTGCCATCCTCGTCACCAGGCCCGCCGGCGCCGAATTCCTGCCGCTGTCGCGCAGCCTGGTCAACATCGGCCAGACCTTTCCACCGGTGGCTGTGCTGGCGCTCGCCGTGCCAGCGGTGGGTTTCGGCGAAGAGCCGACGCTGATTGCGCTGTTCCTCTACGGCCTGCTGCCGATCTTCGAGAACGCGCTGACCGCGCTGACGACGCTGCCCGGCAATGTCACCGAAGCGGCGCGCGGCGCCGGCATGACCGGCTTGCAAAGACTCGTGAAGGTCGAGCTGCCGCTGAGCGCTCCGGTCATCCTCGGCGGCATCCGGCTCTCGGTGGTCATCAGCCTCGCCACCGCCACCATCGGTTCGACGGTGGCGGCCAAGACGCTGGGCGAAGTCATCATCGCCGGCCTGACATCCAACAACCTTGCCTTCGTCCTGCAGGGCGGCCTGATCGTCGCCGCGCTCGCCGTCTTGATTTACGACGCATTCTCGGCGATCGAGCGCTTTGCAGCGCGCCGCATGGGACAGGAGGCGGAATAGGCCCGAAAGGCCGGCCGCCATGGCCAGCCTGATTCCCCCGCGTCATTTCAATCGATGTAGTAAAGGGACGGCGGTCGACAGGCGCGCTGGCATATAAGCCTTTTGGGCGAAAGCCGGGCAAAAACCGAACAATATCTTGACGTTCCAAGCCCTGTTTCGCATACACGCCAGCGAAGGGGCGAATTCCGATTGCCGGCAATTCGTCTTCCGTCTCAACGGCCCAGGGAGGGGTTCTTTTGGGCCATCAATCGAGGAAAATTCGGCAATGACAATTCTTTACGCCGTCATCGCCTGCGGCTTGCTTTCAGTCCTGTACGCCATCTGGGCGACACGTTCGGTCCTTGCGTCCGACCAGGGCAATGCACGCATGCAGGAAATCTCAGCCGCTATCCGCGAAGGCGCGCAGGCCTATCTGGCCCGTCAGTACACGACCATCGCCATCGTCGGCGTCGTCGTGCTCGTGCTTGCCTGGTGGCTGCTCTCCATTACCGCTGCGGTCGGCTTCCTGATCGGCGCCGTGCTTTCGGGCGCGGCCGGCTTCATCGGCATGCATGTTTCGGTCCGGGCCAATGTGCGCACGGCGCAGGCTGCCTCCAACAGCCTGGCCGCCGGCCTCGACATCGCCTTTAAGTCGGGCGCCATCACCGGCATGCTGGTGGCGGGCCTGGCACTGCTCGGCGTCTCGATCTACTACCTCATCCTGACCGGCCCGATGGGCCTGCAGCCCAACGACCGCGTCGTCATCGACTCGTTGGTCTCGCTCGGCTTCGGCGCCTCGCTGATCTCGATCTTCGCCCGTCTCGGCGGCGGTATCTTCACCAAGGGCGCCGACGTTGGCGGCGATCTCGTCGGCAAGGTCGAGGCCGGTATTCCGGAAGACGACCCTCGCAACCCTGCCACCATCGCCGACAACGTCGGCGACAATGTCGGCGACTGCGCCGGCATGGCCGCCGACCTGTTCGAGACCTATGCCGTCACCGTCGTCGCCACCATGGTGCTGGCCGCGATCTTCTTCGGCGGCAGCGCGGTGCTGGGCGCTGCGATGCTGTATCCGCTCGCCATCTGCGGCGCCTGCATCCTGACCTCGATCGTCGGCACCTTCTTCGTCAAGCTCGGTTCCAACGGCTCGATCATGGGCGCGCTTTACAAGGGCCTGATCGTCACCGGCCTGCTGTCGATCGTCGGCCTGGGTGTCGCCACCTCGGCAACGGTCGGCTGGGGTGAAATCGGCACCGTTGCCGGCATCGCCATCACCGGCAAGAACCTGTTCACCTGCGGCCTGATCGGCCTGGTTGTGACCGGTCTCATCGTGGTGATCACCGAATACTACACCGGCACCAACAAGCGGCCGGTCAACTCGATCGCCCAGGCGTCGGTGACCGGTCACGGCACCAACGTCATCCAGGGCCTCGCGGTCTCGCTGGAATCGACGGCGCTGCCGGCCATCGTCATCGTCGGCGGCATCATCTCCACCTACCAGCTCGGCGGCCTGTTCGGCACCGCCATCGCTGTCACCACCATGCTCGGCCTGGCTGGCATGATCGTGGCGCTCGATGCCTTCGGCCCGGTCACCGACAATGCCGGCGGCATTGCCGAAATGGCCGGCCTGCCCAAGGAAGTGCGCCACTCCACCGACGCGCTCGACGCGGTCGGCAACACCACCAAGGCAGTGACCAAAGGCTATGCCATCGGCTCCGCAGGCCTCGGCGCTCTGGTGCTGTTCGCCGCCTATTCGAACGACTTGAAGTTCTTTGCCGCCAATGGCGACAAGTACCACTACTTCCAGGGCATGGGCGAGGTCTCCTTCGATCTCTCCAATCCTTACGTCGTCGCCGGCCTGATCTTCGGCGGCCTGATACCGTATCTGTTCGGCGGCATCGCCATGACTGCTGTCGGTCGCGCCGCGGGCTCGATCGTCGAGGAAGTGCGCAAGCAGTTCCGCGAAAATCCGGGCATCATGGCCGGCACCTCCAAGCCGAACTATGCGCGTGCTGTCGACATCCTGACCAAGGCCGCGATCCGGGAAATGATCATCCCGTCGCTGCTGCCGGTGCTGGCGCCACTGGTTGTTTATTTCGGTGTTTTGCTGATTTCCGGCTCCAAGGCCTCAGCCTTCGCCGCGCTAGGCGCCTCACTGCTCGGCGTCATCGTCAACGGCCTGTTCGTCGCCATCTCGATGACCTCGGGCGGTGGTGCGTGGGACAACGCCAAGAAGTCGTTCGAGGACGGCTTTACCGACAAGGACGGCGTCAAGCATCTCAAGGGCTCCGATGCACACAAGGCGTCGGTGACTGGCGACACCGTCGGCGATCCCTACAAGGACACCGCCGGCCCGGCCGTGAACCCGGCGATCAAGATCACCAACATCGTCGCGCTGCTGCTGCTTGCCGTGCTCGCGCACGGCTGATTGCGGCACGCCTTCCAAGACAAAACCCGCGGGAGCGATCCCGCGGGTTTTTGTTTGAGAGGCTCGCCTATTATCAAGGGCGGCAATGGTTGGGTGGAGTGCTCACCCGGCTTTCGGCGGTTCACGTCCCCTGCTGTAGCGGTCCAGCAATTCCTTGGCGCCCGGTTCGCGATCGGGCATCGGCGAAAGGCCTCGAACTTTGCGTAACACGTCAATATAAGACCCGGGCGCATACTTGCGCCGGAACTCCCGGGCTCTCGGATGGACGCCGAATGCGGCGGCCAGAAACCTTCGCTTGAAATAATTGAATGGACGCGGTGACCTCGGGTCGACCACACTGGCCAGAAGTTCCGCGCGCAAGGCATCGGGCGCATCCATGGCGCGGACGAGTTTCTCCTGCTCCACCGCTCTGTCTGTGACATAACTTCCTTCGCGCGAGCCTGAATGCAGCGCGAGCACGGTTACATGCGGCAGCGTCGCGATTATCGCTCCCTTGCGCCATGCCCGGAACAGCCAGTCCTGCGAGCTTTCGCAATAGCATTCGACGGCCGGGCGCCAGGGTCCCAGCCAGCCAATGGCTTTGCGCCGAACCACCTGGGCAGAACCAAGTCCCTTGGTAAGGACGGGGTCGTAGAAGCCGCCCTTGCCGTATCCGAAAAGCTCGTTGCTTCCGCCGGCTTCGTGGTCGGGGTGAACGACCACGCTGCGCGCGATGACCACGTCGGCGCTGGTCGCGTCGGCCCATCCGGTTGTGGCGGCGAGATGGTCGGGAAACCAGAGGTCGTCGTGGTTCAGGATGGCGACGAAGCGGCCCCGCGCCCTGGCAAAGCCGATATTGTTCGGTCCCGATTGTTCACCATAATTCACCGGCAGATCGATATAGGACATACGCGGATCGCCGAAGGAAGCGACTACGGCCGCCGTGTCCGCCCGGCAGGCGTCGCCGATGACGATGGTCTCCCAGTCCTGCAACGTCTGACCCACGACGCTTCTCAAGGTCTGCCGCAATACCGCCGGGCGGTTGTGCGTCGCGATGACGACCGAGACCAGCGGCTCGGGCCTTCGAACAGGAACGGGTTGGCCGGATTCTGCCAAGTTACACCAGTCTGTAGGGAATGTGTTCGGTGTCCGGAGGCAGGCGCCGGTGGTCGGGCGCCTCGTAGGCGTAGGCCTTGTCGACGAGGTTGAGCAGCAACGCCGTTTCCGGTCCGAGCGAAACCACGCCATGCCATACGCCTGGCGGGATGATGACGAGCGACGGGCGCAAGGGGCCAACAATCTTGTGCCACAGCGCACCGAAGGTCGGTGAAGCCTTTCGCCCGTCATAAAGCGAGATGCGGACGCTGCCGACGGAGCAGAAAAGCCGGTCGAGCGTGCGCATGTGTGCATGCCAGCCGGTCACCGCGCCTGGATACATCGTCCGCTGAAAGACCTGGCCGACAGGCAGGCCGTCCAGGCCCCATTCGCCGCGAAATACCTCGGTAAGATAGCCATTCGATGTTGCGACGGGCCTGATTTCCTTGATTTTCACGCCATCGATTGCCGGCGGATCGATCGCCAGCCAGTCCGGTGTCACCGTCTGCCGGTCCGGCGTCCCCATCGCCATCCACCCCTCCGGCGCCGCATCATCGTCGCTGCTCATTGCCAAAGCCCCTAAACCCTGTCGATTTGATATGGGCTTCGCCCTGCCGGTGGCAAGCTTGCCCCTTCCGCGCTGAGACAAAAACCCGTGAGTTAGCCTCTCCGCGGCTCGCATTTTTAGAAACGATCGCTTGCCGCGAGACGGGTCAAACAAAAAGACCCGCAGGCGATCCAGCGGGTCTTTGGGTGTCGAAAGCTTGTGGAAACTTACGGCGTGCCGCCGCCGCCGGGGATACCGGGAGCCAGCTTGCTTGCGCCGTTGATGACCTGGCTGAGGAAGTTCTGGTCCTTGCCGCCGGTCGGCGTGGTCCGCGAGATGAAGTCGAAGACCTTGCCGTCCTTCAGGCCGTAATTGGCGATCTGCGTGACCCGTCCATCCGCACCGAAATAGACCGCCAGCACATGCTGGTCCACGATCCTTGGCTTGTCGAAGGCGACGTAGCGCTTGCGCGTCTGCGAGATGTAGTAGAAGGCCTCGTTGTCAAAGGTTGCCGTTGTTGACGGTGTGCCCAGCGCCAGAAGCACCTGCTCGCGGCTCGAGCCGACCGGCACCGAGTCGATGGCCGCCTGGTCGATGACATAGCCTTGCGTCAGAGTCTGGCTCGGATGAAGATCGCCAAACATCTTGGACGAATTGCAGGCTGAAAGCGCGGAGGCCGCCACCAGGAGAGAGGCCATTCCCGCCGGGAACGGCGTAAGAAACGACTTGAATTTCAGCGCACCCAACAACAATTCTCCATCACATCCCCGCAACTTGCGCTGGGCCGCAAAACCGGTAAACCAGCTTGCATGCCGATGCAACAAGGCCAAATCAAACAAAAGGTCCCCGGGAGACCGCCCTCAATGTTCCAGCGCCTTTTTGGCCGTGAACGCCATGCCAACCGCGCTATTACCGACGCGCTCTACGCACAAATCGTGGCGGCGGCGCGGCAAACCGTGTTTTATTCCGACTGGAATGTGCCGGATACGCCGCTCGGCCGCTTCGAGATGCTGTCGCTGCATATGTTCCTGTTCCAGCACAGGCTGCGGGGCCAGGAAGGTGCGGCCGCCGAAGTCGCGCAGGTGTTGATCGATGAGTTCTTCCTCGACGTCGAGCATTCGCTGAGAGAACTCGGCATCAGCGATGTCGGCGTGCCCAAGCGGATGAAGAAGCTGGCAAAGATGTTTTATGGCCGTACCGCAGCCTATGACGATGCCTTGCGCGAAGATGACCGCGCCGCCCTTGCCGCCGCCCTTGCCCGCAACGTCAGGCCTGAAGCGGCAGCCTGGCCCCAGGCGCCGCTGCTGGCGAATTATGTTTCCGAGGCGTCCCGGCAACTTGCCGCGCAGACGAGCGAATCGATCGTCGCCGGCAAGCTGGCTTTTCCGATCGCAGCGGTGGGGTAGGGCATGGAGATGAAACACGTCGAGCCGAAAAGTCCTGTCTCCTTTGTCGCCAATGTCGCGCGGCTGCCGCAGAAGGGCTTGCCTGTCGTCGTCGAGGCCGACGAGCGGCAGCGCGCCGCCCTTGCCACCGACCATGAGTTGCTTTCAGTCGAGACCTACCGGGCCGAGCTTCTGGTGACGCGCTGGAAGCGCAACGGCGTCAAGGTCAGCGGCCGTGTCGAGGCCGATATCACTCAGGCCTGCATCGTGACCCTCGATCCGGTGAGCGCGCATATCGACGAGCCGGTCGAGGCGCTGTTTTTGCCGGAAGAATCGAAACTGGGGCGCGAAGGCTTCGAAGGCGGTGGCGAGATCATGCTGGATGCTGAAGGCCCCGACAGCCCGGAGACCTTTTCGGGCGACTTCATCGATGTCGGGGCGCTGGCCGAACAGTTCTTCGGCCTGGCGATCGATCCTTATCCGCGCAAGGCCGGGGCCACGATCGAGGTTGCGGGCGACGATCAGCCGGAAGAAAGCGAATTCCAGAAAAAGCTGCGTTCGCTGCTCGGAAAATCCTGAGAGCGGTTCGGATTTTGGAAAAGTTGGTTGTGCGCAAGCGCAAAACAGCTATTTTCGCCAAACCTTCGCGAGCCCCCTTATTCTGGCAGGCCTCCGCCGCTAGCCAGGCAAACCGTGAGAAAAGCACTTCGTGATCAGAATTTCCATCGATGCCATGGGCGGCGATCACGGACCAGGTGTGGTCATCCCGGCGCTGATGACGGTCGCCATCCGCCGCCCTGACATCCGCTTCGTCATCTATGGTCGCGAGGACGCGGTGCGTCCCGAACTCGCCAAGTTCCCGAAGCTCGCCGAGGTGAGTGAATTCATCCATTGCGAGATCGCTGTGCGCATGGACGACAAGCCGAGCCAGGCGCTGCGTCATGGCCGTTGGAAGTCGTCGATGTGGAAGGCGGTCGAGGCGATCAAGAACGGCGGCGCGCAAGCCTGTATCTCGGCCGGCAACACCGGCGCGCTGATGGCGATGTCGAAATTCTGCCTGCGCACGATGGCCACCATTGATCGGCCGGCGATCGCGGCCCTGTGGCCGACGACGCGCGGTGAAAGCGTGGTGCTCGACGTCGGCGCCACTATCGGCGCGGATGCGCATCAGCTGGTCGATTTCGCCATCCTCGGCACCGGCATGGCGCGCGCGGTGTTCGGCATCGAGCAGCCGAGTGTCGGCCTGCTCAATGTCGGCGTCGAGGAGATCAAGGGCCAGGAAGAGGTCAAGGAGGCAGGTCGCATGCTGCGCGAGGCCAATATGGCCTCGATGAATTATCGCGGCTTCGTCGAGGGCGATGACATCGGCAGGGGCACGGTCGACGTCGTCGTCACCGAAGGCTTCGCCGGCAATATCGCTCTCAAGACAGCCGAAGGCACGGCCAGGCAGATCGCCGGCTATTTGCGCGCCGCCATGAGCCGCACGCTGATGGCCAAGATCGGCTATGTTTTCGCCAAGGGCGCCTTCGACCGGCTGCGCGAAAAGATGGATGTCGGCCGCTCCAATGGCGGTGTCTTCCTGGGTTTGAATGGTATTGTCGTGAAGAGCCATGGCGGCGCCGATTCGGATGGCTTCGCCGCGGCGATCGAGCTTGGCTACGACATGGTGCGCAACAATCTGCTTGACCGGATCGAGGCCGACCTCGATCTGTTCCATGCGCGCAACCCGAGTGCCCAGGCTAACAGGAAATCCGGCGGCACCGCCGACGCCGAGGAATAGGACAGAACCTTGATTAGATCAGTCGTGCGCGGCAACGGTGCCGCGCTGCCCCGCCGCATCATGAAGAATGCCGACTTCGAAGGCATGGTCGAGACGTCGGACGAGTGGATCGTCCAGCGCACCGGTATCCGCCAGCGCCATGTCGCGGCCGACGACGAGACGACGGCTTCGCTGGGCGAGGCAGCGGCGCGCGCCGCGCTCGACAGCGCGGGACTGACGCCTGCCGACATCGACCTGATCGTGCTGGCGACCTCGACGCCCAACAACACCTTTCCGGCGACCGCCGTCGAGATCCAGAACAGGCTCGGCATGCATCACGGCTTTGCCTTCGACATGCAGGCCGTGTGCTCCGGCTTCGTCTATGCGGTCACCACCGCCGATCTCTATATCCGCGGCGGACTGGCCAAACGCGTGCTGGTGATCGGCTCCGAAACCTTCTCGCGCATCCTCGACTGGAACGACCGCTCGACCTGCGTTCTGTTCGGCGACGGCGCCGGCGCTCTGATCTTGGAAGCGCAGGAGGGCGCTGGCGGCATCGCCGACCACGGCGTGCTGGCGGCAAGCCTGCGTTCGGACGGCGCCCACAAGGACAAGCTTTTCGTCGATGGCGGCCCGTCGACGACGGGCACCGTCGGTCATCTCAGGATGGAAGGCCGCGAAGTCTTCAAGCATGCCGTCGGCATGATCACCGACGTCATCGAGGCGACCTTTTCCCAAGCCGGCATCACAGCCGAGGACCTCGACTGGTTCGTGCCGCACCAGGCCAATAAACGAATTATTGACGCTTCCGCCAGGAAGCTCGGGATTGCTGAAGATAAAGTGGTGGTCACCGTCGATTTGCACGGTAACACCTCGGCTGCCTCGGTGCCGCTCGCGCTTTCGGTGGCCGTCGCAGACGGCCGCATCAAGAAGGGCGATCTGGTGCTGCTCGAGGCAATGGGTGGCGGTTTCACCTGGGGCGCGGTGCTGCTTCGCTGGTAAGTGCCGAACAGTCCGGTTTCGGTTCTTGACCTTGCCGGATCAATTACTTACGCTCCGCCGTTGCCTGTATCGATTTACGTTTTCTGCGAACTGATGGGACGGTCGCATGGGGGGAAAGACACTAACGCGTGCCGACCTTGCCGAAGCCGTTTACCGGAAGGTTGGCTTGTCGCGCACGGAATCGGCTGAACTCGTCGAGGCCGTGCTCGATGAGATTTGCGAAGCCATCGTTCGTGGCGAGACAGTCAAGCTGTCTTCCTTTGCCACCTTCCATGTCCGCTCCAAGAACGAGCGCATCGGCCGCAATCCGAAGACCGGTGAGGAAGTGCCGATCTTGCCGCGTCGGGTGATGACCTTCAAATCGTCGAACGTGCTTAAGAGCCGGATCCTGCGCTCGCATCAGAACAGCAAGACCAAGAGCGGCAAATAATTTTGCTGGCAAATGCGGTTGAAAACCACCGCCCGTTTGACGCCGGGCTTGAATATCGTTTCATAAACCGCTGAAATAAAGACCGATTCGGGCCGAATTGGCCCGATCTCCGTCCAGCGTGAGGTTCGCCCATGGACAAGAGCCCCGATGCATTCCGCACCATCAGCGAAGTGGCGGAAGATCTCGATCTGCCGCAGCATGTGCTGCGTTTCTGGGAAACGCGCTTCAATCAGATCAAGCCGATGAAGCGCGGCGGCGGCCGTCGCTATTACCGACCGCAGGATGTCGAGCTGATCAAGGGCATAAGACATATGCTCTACGACCAGGGCTACACGATCAAGGGCGTGCAGAAGCTGCTGCGTGAGAATGGCAATCATTTCCTGGTCGCCATCGGCAATGGCGATATGGCCGCCGTCGAGGCGATCGCGCAGCGCCGACAGGCCGATCAGGTGCCGCTGACCTCCGGCGCCCAGCCGCGCGGCGACGAGGATGCGCTGGTCGGCCAGCCCAGGGTGAAGCCCAGTCGCCGCTTCTTCGGCTTGGGCAAAGGCGACGAGGAGGGTCCTGTACAGCCGGATTCCTCGAAACTGTCGCGCGACAACCGCGCCTTGTTGCAGGAGGCGCTCTTCGATCTCCTGGAATGCAAGCGCTTGCTCGACCAGGTGCGCTGACGCGCCTTTCGCCTTTTCGAAGATCGAGGCGAGGCGCCTCGGAACTGACGCTGTCGCCATGCGTTAGGCCTTCTCTCGAAGAGAAGGACATTTTCCATGGTATCGTTTTCGACCCTCTCGGATGTCGACCTCGACAAGAGGGTTGCCTCGCTTTCGCGGCAACTCGACGATCTCAGGAAGGCTTTGGCCAGGCGAGGCGATGCCTATTACGAGGACGGTCGCGAGGCGGCATCCGATTATTATTCGCAGCTTAACGAGCGACTGCACGAGGCACTGCCGGCAATCAGACGCAGGGGCAGGGCGCTTGAGCGGACAGCTCGCGACAATCCCGCGGCTACCGCCGCTGTCGGTCTGGTCGTGGTCGGAGTGCTTGCTGGTCTTCTGTTCAGTCGACGCTGATCTTGGACGAAGCAGAAACGAATAACAAACAGAAAGGGCGGCCGTTCATCACGGCCGCCCTTTCCACGCCATAGCCGTATTACTTGGCAAGCTTGATCTGTCCCTGCGGGCTCACCTGAGCGGTCGCCGGACGGCATTGCCGTAGACGGTGCCGGACGAATCTGTGCCGTCGACATAGGTGCCCTTACAGTTGAGCTGCAGGACCATGCACGGGCCGTGACCCTTACAGACCGGGCCGTCTGGTGAGGCGAGCGTGGTGCAAAATCAGCAGGAAGGCGGCTTGGTTAAATGCCCAAACCCAGCCTTCCCGCTGCGGAAGTCAGCCGGCTCAGGCCTTCTTGGCCATCTTCTTCATGTGGTGGTGGTGATGATGGTAGTGGTGATGGTGATGGCGGTGATGATGCTTGTAGTGATGATGATGGTGATGATGATGCTTCTTCATCGGAGCTGCATCAGCGCTGGTGGCGCCGATCATCGACATGCCGAATGCCAGAGCCAGAGCCAGCCCAGACGCGGTGAGGAGGGACTTCTTCATGACTTTGTTTCCTTTTTATGCGGGCGTTTCCGAGACCCACCGGACCAAATCGGTGAACCCATGCCCCGCTTTGGAACTATCCGCCTGGTTTTTTTCGACAATTTTTCCCGACTGTAGATTTTTGTTTCTGGATTGTTTCTAGGAGACATTTCGATACACGCGCCCTTGCGGGCGCGCGCCGACACCGCTGGACTCATAAAAGCGCCTGCCTCACATCGGCGGCGCGATGCCGTGATTGCCGACCACGACACGGCCTGAAACGAGCTTGCCGTCGCTGCCGCGTTCGGCGTTGACGAAGACGGCCGTGCCTGGCGTAAGATCTGCCGGTGTGGCGCTCGCGAAGGTCACGATCGGCGTCGTTTGCGGGATCGCGATCTGTTTCTTCTGGCCATTGTCATAAGTCAGCGTCACCGTCCGGCCGTTGATCTCGGTGACATCGGCGACCGTGCCGTTGGTCATGCGGCTATTGGGTTGCAGGTCCCAGTCGCGGTCGCCTTCGCCGGTGCCTTTGAGCGCGGCCGGGAAGACCACGACCTCCAGCGCGCCGCTGCCGCCATCGGCCTTGGAGACGGAGGCAATGCCGAGGAAATCGCCCTGCTTGATATCCGCAGCCGATGCCTTGGCGACGCCCGAGATCTTCCAGCCATCGGCCAACGCGATGGCTTCCGTCTTGCCGTCGCGGTCTTTTACCGTGAGTGTCGAGCCGGCGAGGCTGACAACGGTGCCACGCACGCGTGTGGTGTCCGCCGCCTGGGCCTCCACCACGCCGACAGCTGAAATCGTGCCGAGCACGATCGCGAATAGTTTCAAATTCATGGGGGTCGATCCTTCCGAAAAACGGCCGGCGTCATCTGTCGATCGCCGGCGACATCGGGCTAACGATCCGAGGCGTGGAAAATGCCGGCGAATTCGGTTCAGGACCCTTCAAAAGAACTTGATTGGGCGCGCCGCCGCCTTACATGTACGGGGCCTGCGATAACCGGTCCAAAACGCCGCTTCACGATGGCGTTACGGTCGCGACGCTGCTCTTGGCAAATCAAGTGTTAACGAGCATTCTCCGCCCGTCTCAGGCAACGCCAAATTTCATCCGACCCTGTTTCATCTCAAGGAGTTGCCATGCCCAACACCGCACGAAACGCTGTTTCCAATGACATCATTACCGCGCCAGGCCTCAACCCTATGAAAGCCGCCCGCGAAACGAGGGGATACACGATCGAGGAACTCTCATTGACCTGCGGCCTGGCCGTGGGCGAGATCATCGATATCGAGGACGGCAAGGACGCCGACCCCGCCAAGCTCCGCCGCATCGCTTTGGCATTGCAGGTGCCGGAAGAGGAATTGATCCGAGTGCCGGCCGCTGAAGACCGGCCCACACAGCAATAGAGGCGCGAGCAAGCGTCCATTTAAAAAGCCCGCCAGCATCTGCCAGGCGGGCTTTTTAATGCGTACGATACCCAAATCGTGGCTCTTGCCAATGGCCGCGCCGCCATGCGATTCGCCGGCTGTCCGACACGTCTGACGAGGGTTCGCCATGAGCTTGGAATCGGTTCGCGCCTTTTTTGCCGAGCACGCACCGGACATCGAAGTCATCGTCACCGAGGCCAGTTCAGCCACGGTCGCGCTGGCGGCCGAAGCCCACGGCGTGATGCCGGCGCAGATCGCCAAGACGATCTGCCTGCGCGTTGGCGACGAAACCATGCTCGTCGTGACCAGCGGCATCGCCAGGCTCGACAATCGCAAATTCAAGGACAGGATGGGCGGCAAGCCGCGCATGCTGGGTGGCGACGAGGTGCTGGAGGCCACCAGCCATCCGCCGGGCGGCGTATGCCCGTTCGGCTTGCCGTCGCCGTTGCCGATCTATTGCGACGTGTCCCTCAAGGCCTTCGCCGAGGTCGTTCCCGCCGCCGGTGCCACCAATGCCGCGGTGCGCATCGCGCCGCAGCGCATGGCCGATCTGGTCGGCGCCGAATGGGTCGACGTTTGCCAGTAACAATTGCCGCCTAGATATCTATCCATGGCCAGCAAAGCCGCTACCGAGCGGCGTTGACCAGCCTTTGACAAGAGGCCCGGGACAACCGCCGGAACGCGCGAGCGCGCCGGGCCGCGTCGCGCCTTCATCGTTGTGCCTGACCAATTCGAAAAGCCGCGGCGAATGGTCGAATGATTGGACATTAGTCTTGACAGAAATACATATGTTCAATACCCGTCAAGCAACCGAACAGCATGCAATATGGGAGGAATACACGGTATGGCATCCAACATTTCGTTGACGGGCCTGGCCCGCGACCTTGAGGAACGCGCCAAATCCGGCAAGCCCATCCGCATCGGCCTGATCGGATCCGGCGAAATGGGCACCGACATCGTCACCCGTGTCGCCCATATGTCCGGCATCGAGATCGGCGCCATCTCCGAATTGAACCTGCCGGCGGCCAGCAAAGCCGTCGACATCGCCTTCCAGGAAACCGGACACGCGCGTGAAGCGTCGAACGCGTCGGCGATGAATTCGGCCATCGAGGCAGGCAAGATCGCGGTGACCAACGATTCCAGCCTTGTGATCGGCAATGACCTGATCGACGTCGTCATCGACGCCACCGGCGTTCCGGCCGTCGGCGCCGAGATCGGGCTGCGCGCCATGGAACATGGCAAGCACCTGGTGATGATGAATGTCGAAGCCGACGTCACCATCGGCGCCTATCTGAAGAGCGAGGCCGATCGTCTCGGCGTCACCTATTCGCTGGGCGCCGGCGACGAGCCGTCGTCCTGTATGGAGCTGATCGAGTTCGTGTCTGCCATGGGCCATCCGATCGTCGCCGCCGGCAAGGGCAAGAACAATCCGCTCAACATCGATGCAACGCCCCCCGACTATGAGGAAGAGGCCAAGCGCCGGCATATGAATGTGCGCATGCTGGTCGAGTTCGTCGACGGCTCGAAGACCATGGTCGAGATGGCGGCGATCGCCAACGCGACCGGGCTGGTTCCCGACAAGCCGGGCATGCATGGCCCTGCCGCGACACTCGGCGAACTCTCGAAGGTGCTGGTGCCGCAGAAGGATGGCGGCGTGCTGTCCAGGGTCGGTGTCGTCGACTATTCGATCGGCAAGGGCGTGGCACCTGGCGTCTTCGTCGTCGCCGACATGTCGCATCCGCGCATCTCCGAGCGCATGGAAGATCTGAAGATGGGCAAGGGCCCGTATTTCACCTTCCATCGTCCCTATCACCTGACCTCGCTCGAAGTGCCGCTGACCTGCGCGCGCGTCGTGCTCTATGGCAAGGCGGACATGGTGCCGCTGGCGAAGCCGGTGGCCGAAGTCGCCGCCGTCGCCAAGAAGGATCTGAAGCCCGGCGACAAGCTCGACGCCATCGGCGAGTACTGCTACCGCGCCTGGATCATGACCGCGCCCGAAGCGCATGCAGCCCGGGCCATTCCCTGCGGCCTGCTGCAAGGCGGCTCGGTGACCGCGCCGATCAAGAAGGGCGGACTCATTACCTATGCCAATGCGGCGGTCGCGCCGGGCTCCAGGATCGCCGAACTGCGCGCCCGCCAGGACAAGCTCGTTTACGGCGCCGTGGAGGCGTGATCATGGCCACAGCCAGCAAAGCCGTCGTCGATAGCCGCGCCAATCTGCCTTTCGTCTACCGCCAGTACAGCGCCGAGCAGCTCAAGCAGGTGCTCTACAAGATGTACCTCATCCGCCGCTTCGAGGAGGGCGCGGAAGAGTGCTACACGCGCGGCCTCATCCACGGCACCATGCATCTGTCGATCGGCCAGGAAGCGAGCGCCATGGGCATCTGCATGCCGCTCGCCGAGGATGACCAGATCACCTCCACGCATCGCGGCCACGGCCACTGCATCGCCAAGGGCGCCGAGGTCAGCCGCATGTTCGCAGAGTTTTTTGGCAAGACCACCGGCTATTGCAAGGGCCGCGGCGGCTCGATGCATATCGCCGACGTCGCCAAGGGCAATCTCGGCGCCAACGGCATCGTTGCCGGTGGCATTCCAATCGCGGTCGGGGCTGCCCTTTCCTCCAAGCGGATGAAAACCGGCAAGGTCGTGGTCTCTTTCTTCGGTGATGGCGCCAACAATGAAGGCGCCTTCCACGAGGCGCTGAACATGGCGGCGATCTGGAAGCTGCCGGTGATCTTCGTGTGCGAGAATAACGGCTACGGCATGTCGACCTCGACGGCGCGCTCGACCGCAGTGAAGAACATCGCCGAGCGCGCCGCCGCCTATTCGATGCCAGGCGTCATCGTCAACGGCAACATCTTTTCCGAGGTTGCAGAGGCATCCTTCAAGGCGATCGAGCGGGCGCGCGCCGGCGAGGGGCCGACGCTAATCGAATCCAAGACCTACCGCCATCGCGGTCATTCCAAGAGCGACCGCAATCGCTATCGCACCAAGGAAGAGATCGAGGACTGGATGGCGAACCGCGACCCGATCACGCTGTTCGAAAACGAGCTGCGCGATTTCGGCTTCATCGACGACAAAGGCATCGAGGCCATCCGCGGTGCTGTGGCGCAGGAAATCGCCGACGGCATCGAGTTCGCCAAGGCGAGCCCGGCGCCCGACATCGCCACCCTCGCGGATTATGTTTACACGGAGCATGCGTGATGGACGCCATGGTGCGTGAACTGAGCTACGCCCAGGCAATCCAGGAGGCCATGGCGATCGCCATGGACATGGACGAGCGCGTCTTCCTGATGGGCGAGGACATCGGCGTCTATGGCGGCGCCTTCCAGGTGACGGGCGACCTTGTCGAGCGCTATGGCGCCGACCGCGTGATCGACACGCCGATCTCGGAACTGGGCGGCGCGGGCGTCGCGGTGGGCGCCGCGGTCACCGGCATGCGGCCGATCTTCGAATTCCAGTTCTCGGATTTCGCCACGCTCGGCATGGAGCAGATCGTCAACCAGGCGGCTAAGATGCGCTTCATGCTGGGCGGCGAGGTTTCGGTGCCGGTGGTGATGCGTTTTCCGGCCGGCTCGGGCACGGGTGCGGCCGCGCAGCACAGCCAGAGCCTGGAAGCCTGGCTCGGCCACGTGCCCGGACTGAAGGTCATCCAGCCGGCGACGCCGCACGATGCCAAGGGCATGCTGCTTGCCGCGGTCGCCGACCCGGACCCGGTCATGATCTTCGAGCACAAGCTGCTCTACAAGATGAAAGGCCCTGTGCCGGAAGGCCACTACACCGTGCCGATCGGCAAGGCCGATATCCGTCGCCAGGGTCGCGACCTCACAATCGTCGCGACATCGATCATGGTGCACAAGGCGCTTGACGCCGCGGCTACGCTGGAAGGCGAGGGCATCGATATCGAGGTGGTCGACCTGCGCACGATCCGGCCAATCGACCGGCAGACCGTCATCGATAGCGTCAAAAAAACGTCGCGCCTGCTCTGCGTCTACGAAGCGGTGAAGACGCTCGGCATCGGTGCGGAAGTCAGTGCGCTGGTGGCTGAAAGCGAGGCCTTCGATTATCTCGACGCACCGATCGTGCGGCTGGGCGGCGCCGAGACGCCGATACCCTACAATCCGGACTTGGAAAAGGCCACCGTGCCGCAGGTTCCCGATATCATCGCCGCCGCGCGCGACCTCGTGAAGGGGGTCCGCTGAGCGATGCCGACAGAGGTCATTCTTCCCAAGGTCGACATGGACATGGCGACCGGTCAGATCTCGCGCTGGTTCGCCGAGGAGGGCGCTAAGGTCAAGAAGGGCGATGTGCTTTTCGAGATCGAGACCGACAAGGCTGCGATGGAAATCGACGCGCCGGCCAGCGGGACATTGCGCAACGTGACGGGCAAGGAGCGCGTCGACATCCCGGTCGGTGAGCCGGTTGCGTGGATCTATGCCGACGATGAAGTTTATGGGGCCGAAACGCCGCAGAACGGAGCGCCAATCTCCCCCCTCGTAGGGGAGATGCCGACAGAGGGGGGCGCTGTCCCGCCGACCTCTCAGCGCGAGGCGCCCCCCTCTGGCCTGCCGGCCATCTCCCCCGCGAGGGGGGAGATTGGCCAATCGCCAACCGGCGAGCGCGCGACGCCACTGGCGCGCCGTTTGGCTCGCGAAGCTGGGCTCAAGATTGTCGACATACAAGGCAGCGGTCCGCACGGTCGTGTCGTACGCGCTGACGTAGAGGCTGCAGTTGCCGCGAAAGGCTCTGCAGTCCTTGCACAGCCGACCGCCGAAGTCGTAAGGCCAGCCCCGGTTGACGTCGCTCCGGCTCCTGCTGCCGCGCCGAAGGCGATGTCGGACGATCAGGTGCTGAAACTGTTCGAGCAGGGCTCCTACGAGCTTGTCCCGCATGACAACATGCGCAAGACCATCGCGCGCCGCCTGGTCGAGGCCAAGTCCACCATTCCGCATTTCTATCTGACGCTCGATTGCGAGCTCGACGCGCTTTTGGCGCTGCGCACGCAGTTGAATGCGGCCGCCCCGATGAAGAAAAACGACAAGGGCGAGGCGCCAAGCTACAAGCTCTCGGTCAACGACATGGTCATCAAGGCGATGGCCATGGCCTTGAAGGCGGTGCCGGATGCCAATGCGTCCTGGACCGAAAGCGCCATGGTCAAGCACAAGCATGCCGATGTCGGCGTCGCCGTCTCGATCCCGGGCGGCCTGATCACGCCGATCATTCGGCATGCCGACGAAAAGACGCTGTCGACCATTTCCAACGAAATGAAGGACCTCGCCAGCCGTGCCCGCAGCCGCAAGCTGAAGCCGGAAGAATATCAGGGCGGGACCACGGCGGTGTCCAACCTCGGCATGTTCGGCATCAGGGACTTTGCCGCCGTCATCAACCCGCCGCATGCGACGATCCTGGCGGTCGGCGCCGGCGAGGAGCGGGCGGTGGTCAAGAACGGCGAGATCAGAATAGCCACGGTGATGTCGGTGACCTTGTCGACCGATCACCGCGCCGTTGACGGCGCGCTCGGCGCCGAACTGCTCGGCGCCTTCAAGCGCATGATCGAAAACCCGATGGGCATGCTGGTCTAGGCCAATCCTGCAGGGCCTAAATCCGGCTTGTTTCATGCGGCGCGGGCCATCCGATCACCGACTTGTCAGGCAGCAAGTTCGCACCGATCTGATTCCAATGCTTGAAGCCGCCGCTTTTTCGTTCCACATCGGGCACAATGAACGGCAAGATGCGGGAATGGTTTCGGAATTGGCGATGGGCCCTGGCCGCATCGCTGTTCCTGCATGCCCTGATCGCAGCCTTCCTGCTCTATGGCCTGCCGAGACCCGAGCAACAGCCGGATCAGCAGGAACAACCCGTCAATGTCGCCATCGTGCCGCCACCAGAGCAGCCGAAGCCCAAGCCCGCTCCGAAGCCGCCCGAGCCGAAGCCTGAACAGAAGGTTGAAAAGCCGCCTGAACAGAAGCCACCTGAGCAAAAGTCGCCTCCGGAACCACCGAAGCCGAAGCTGCCGGACGACCAGGTCCTGAAGCGTGTCTTCCAGTATGGGCAAAAGGATACCGGGCCGGAGAAATCACTCGACGGAGGCAGCGCTCAAGCCAACACCCCCCAGCCGGCCAAGGAGGCGGTCGCGAAGCCGGCTGTCGAGCCGAAGCCCGCGCCAAGCCAGTCCGCGCCAGCTGCAACGCCACAGCAGGCAGAGCCAAGCAAACCTGACGAAAAGCCGGCAGCCACCCAGCCGGAGGTCAAGCCAGCGCCGAGCGAGGAGAAAGCAGCGACCGAGGACACTGATAAACAGCAGCCGGATAAAAAGGAGGAAGCGCCGCGGGCCGCCGACAAGCAAGCGGTCGCGGAGCCGAAGCCGTTGGCGGCCGAGACCGGCGGCAAGCCCGCGCCTCCGTCCTCGACCGAAAAGCCCAAGCCCAAACCTGCAAAGCCGATGAAGTTCAAATCCGCAAGAGCCTTGAAGGCTCCGAACGCGGGCATGGCGCTGTCAAATCCCACCAACAACGACGCAGCAGGATCACCGATCTTTTCGGGTCTTCCGGGTGTCAGAAAGCTTTATTCGCAGGGCGCAACCGGCAACGTTTTCGCCACAAGCTCCATGGAGAACGTGCCGCGCGATCAGCGCATTGCCAACCTTTGCGCCAATGTTCTGAACCAGGAGCTGCAAAGTGCGGACTATTCTCCCAAATGGCTGCCGACCATTCCGCTGAAAACAGGCAATATTCTCAACCCGACGGAAGCCGCCTTCAGCACAACGACCCAATGGTACGATCTGAGCTTCCGCTGCGAGGTCGATGCCGACGCCACGAGGGTGCTGTCCTTTAACTACCGTGTCGGGGCATTGGTCCCGCCCGGCGACTGGGTCCGGCGCAAATTCCCCAGCCTTCGCTAGGCCGGCACGCCGAGCCCGGCCAATTGCCGGCTAACCTCTTGCCAATCGGCGCAGACGTAATCGGCGCCGGCGGCCTTCAGCCGCGCGGCATGCTCCGGATAAGTATGACCGCCGCCGGTATAGCCGATTGCGATCATGCCGGCCGCGACTGCGCCCTGGATGCCGAAGGGCGAATCCTCGATGACGATGCAGTCGGCGGGGTTTGCGCCCATTTTCTCGGCCGCGTAGAGGAAGATGTCGGGCGCCGGCTTGCCGTTCTTCACCATCGAGGAGCTGTAGATCGCATCGCCGAAGAACTGCGCTAGCCCGGTGACCGCAAGGCTGTGGTTGATGCGTTCGACCGACGATGACGAGGCAACGCAGCGGTCGCCTTCGAGCCTGTCCAAGAAAGCTGTGATCCCCGGCGTCGGCTTCAATTCCTGGGAGAACAGGATTTTGGTCTCGGCCCAAATGTCGGCGTCGGCAGACGCCGGGAACTGGTGACCGGTCAAGTCCTTGATCCTGGCGATGATGTCGGACTGCTTCATGCCGACGCATTGGGCAATGATGCCGCCGTGAACGCCAGGCATGCCGTGCTTGTCGTAGACGCGCTCATAGGCCTTGGCGGCCAGCGGTTCGCTGTCGACGAGGACGCCGTCGCAGTCGAAAATCATCAGTCTGGATCGCGCCACGCGCCTCTCCCGCCTCGATATCAATGCGCACATCGCTATCGAGAAAAAGTCAGATGTTCAATAGTGAGGTGCGCCGCGCATCACAGTTGGCGAAGTGCCTCGCCTACCGGCGCGCCGCCGAGCGCGCGCTGCATGGCCTGGCGCGACTGGGCGCGGTCGGGCGTGATCCAATTGGGTTCGGCGCCAAGAAAACGATCGAGGAACGCGACCGCATAGGCCGGCATCTCAGTCGCGTTCTCGCGGTAGGACCACCACGTGCGCAGATCGTCGGCGCATTTGTCGATGCTGGGCGCGCTGCCGAATTCCTGCTCGTGCACCGCCAGGATCGCCGACACGCAATAGTTGGTATAAAGGAAGCCCTCCGGCCAGAAGCGCACGATTTCAGCCGTGTTGGCATTGGCCTCCGTTTCGATCATTTCGGTGAGACCCGAGATTTCGCGCGCCGGCGCCTGCCGGATCAGTTCGCGCAGCACCAGCCCGGCGGAAAAGACGATGAAGTCCGCGCGGTCGACAGCGGCGAATCGCTTCTGCGCTTCCATGACCTCGATCCAGTCGAGAAAGGCGCGCGTCAGCTTGGCCTCGTCGATCTCGAAGCGCACGCCGAAGGTCTCCGATACCACCTTGGCGCTGCTGCGGAAGGTGGCGCGGAACCAGCGCAGTTGCCGCAACCGGTGACGCAGGTCCGGCATCAAAGCGAGTTCGTGCCTGAAGGGCAGGTCCATGTCTCATTTCCCGTTTGCTGGCAGGCTAGCACAGGGGCCGCCAATGCCGAAATCGGCCGACCGCCTGTGGAGCGTTATGGCGGCTAATATAATACATGTTGACATTCAAGGAAACAAATGTTCTCACTTTCGGGTCGTCTCGCCTCCGTTCAATATGCGTCGGAGGAAAGAGACTCGGGAGGAATACCGAATGGCGATCTGGCAGTGGGCGCTGCTTCTGCTGTTTGTCGTCTGGGCGCTGCAATCGCTCGGCGTATGGCTGCAGATGCGGCATTATTCGGACGTCTTCAAAGGCGTCACCGGGGAGTTCAAGGACGGCTTCGTCGGTGCGGGCAATTTCCGCGGCCGGCTCGCGAAAGGCACCATCGCGCTGATCGTTGTGACGCCGGATCTCATCGTGCGCCGCATGATGATCATGAGCGGCCGATCGGTGCTCACCAAGTTCAAACGACATGAAGAATTCGAGGGCATCCCCCTCGATAGGCTCCGGTCCAACCCTGCGATCATGGGGGAGGGGGAACCCGGTGTGGCCGAGGCCGTGAAACGCGCGATCGAGCAGATCGACAAAACACGGTCGGAGCCGGGGAAGAAGCCGGGTCTGTCCGGCTTGAATGTAGCAAGGGCTTAAGCGACGCCGTCAGCCGGCTGGGAATGACCGGCAGGGGTCATAAGGAGGAGAAATGTCACTAATATCGTTATTGGCGCAGCATGCCGACCTGGCGGTGCATAATCTGCATGTCGCAGGTACCATGGTCTCGGATGCTGCCTGGCACGGCAAGCTCGGCGTCGAGCACGCCACAGATCACCTTGTGGTCCTGGCGCAGGCGACGACCGACAATGCGCCGGTCACCGCCGACCAGCTGAAGGAACAGCTGAAAAACGTCCAGCAGGAAGAGCAGCTCGGCTGGCTGACCGCAATCGGCAAATACTTCATCGGCATCTTCCAGAAGGGCGGCGAAGTGTTCGCCGGCTTCGTCACCGGCATCATCCCGACCTTGGTCGTGCTGATGACCGCCTTCTACGCCGTCACCGAACTGGTCGGCGAAGAGCGCGTTCACGGTCTGGCGCGCGGCGCCGGCCGCATCGCGCTGACGCGCTATACCGTGCTGCCGGTTTTGTCGGTGTTCTTCCTGACCAACCCGATGGCTTACACCTTCGGCTCGTTCCTGGAAGAAAAGCACAAGCCCGCCTTCTACGACGCGGCCGTGTCCTATGTGCATCCGCCGCTCGGTCTCTTCCCGCATATCAACCCCGGCGAATATTTCGTCTGGGGCGGCATGCTGGTAGCACTCCTTGATCTTGAGAAGCGCGGCGTCATCGCCAGCGGCTATCACGTCAAGGTGGCCATCTGGTACGCCATCGTCGGCCTCGTCGTCATCCTGCTGAAGGGCATGCTGACCGAGCGCATCACGGCCATCATGGCGCGCCGCCAGGGCGTCGAGCTCTGAGCGCGGGGGAGGACACCATGGCCAAGACATACAAAGCCGTAAAGATTTCAAGGGGTTCCACCGGTTGGGGTGGCCCGCTGGTTATCGAACCGACCGAGCAGCGCAGCAAGGTCGTATCGGTGACCGGTGGCGGTATTCACCCGGTTGCGCAGTTGATCGCCGACATGACCGGAGCGGAGGCCGTCGACGGCTTCAGGGCGCCGCCGATCGAAAGCGAGATGGCGGTCGTCGTCGTCGACTGCGGCGGCACCGCGCGTTGCGGCGTTTACCCGCGCAAGCGCATCCCGACCGTCAATCTGACGCCGGTCGGCCAGGCGGGTCCGCTCGCCCAGTTCATCACGGAAGACATCTACGTTTCGGGCGTGAAGCCGGCCAACGTCACAATGGCGGACGGATCCGAAGCGGTCACCACTGCGGGGGGAGCAGCATCGATGAGTTCAAGCAATACCACGGCCGCGGCGCCACAGCCGCTGCCGAGCGAAGGCGGGATGATCGGCCTGATCAGCTCGATCGGCCGCGTCATGGGCCGCGTGGTCGGCATCTTCTTCAACGCCGGCCGCCGCACCATCGACCAGGTCATCCGCAACGTGCTGCCGTTCATGGCCTTCGTGACCATGCTGATCGGTCTGATCCTCTATACCGGCATTGGTGACGTGCTGGCGCAACCGATGGGTCCCTTGGCCAACAACATCGTCGGCCTGTTGGTGATTTCAGCGATCTGCGGCCTGCCGTTCCTGTCGCCCATCCTGGGGCCAGGCGCGGTCATCGCGCAGGTCATCGGCGTCGCCATCATCGGCCCGCAGATCGCCAACGGCACCATATCGCCGGCCATGGCCCTGCCGGCCCTGTTTGCCTACAACACCCAGGTGGGTTGCGACTTCGTTCCCGTCGGCCTGGCGCTCGGTGAGGCCAAGCCGAAGACGATCGAAATCGGCGTGCCGGCGGTGCTGATCAGCCGCCAGATCATGGGCCCGGTCTCCGTGCTGATCGCATGGGTCGTCTCCCTGATCGTGTTCTAAGACAAGTAAACAACGAGGTTCGCCATATGTCGGTTCTTCTCAAGACACGGGTCACAGCGATCGGACCCGAAGTGGCGGACCTCGCCGAAGGCGGCGTGGTCATCCTGTTTGCGGATGGCTCGCCCCCTGAACTGGCCGAGGTTTCCGTGCTCCATCTGACGGAGCAGGGCCCGAGCGACGACGCGCCGCAAAAGGGCGCGTCAATCACCCTCGGACCCGTCTCGGCGACCATCACCGCAGTGGGCGAAACTGCCTGGAGCAAGGTCCGTGAAATGGGCCATGTCGTGATCTCCTTCAACGGCGCGACCGAGGCTGAAAGACCGGGCGAGGTCTGCGCATCCCAGGTTGATACGGGAGCCCTCGTGGCCGCGCTCACACCGGGCGCTTTGATCACCATAGCCGCCTGATAGGATTTGCCGTCCACGGACGGCGCAATAAGCTAGAGTATTGCCATGGAACGCTCGACCATCATCAGAGTGCATGAAGGTTTGCACGCCCGTCCCGCCACACGGTTCGTCAAACTCGCCAAGGGTTTCGAATCCGACGTCGAGCTGGTCAAGGACGGCAAGGCGGTCAGCGCAAAGAGCTCGGTCAAGCTGATGCTCTTGGCGGTGAAGGAAAACCAGGAAGTCACGGTGCGCGCCAATGGCGCCGACGCCATCGAGGCGATCGAGGCGCTGATCGGCTATCTGGAAAATCCGCACGCCGGCCTCGACAACGACAATGAGGCATCGTCTGAAGCGCCGGTTTCTGACGCTCCGCAGGCCGTGTCGCCAGTTGCCGCGCCGACGGATGGGACAGCAAAACTCCAAGGCGTTGCTGCCAGCGAAGGCGTGGCAATCGGGCCGGCCTTTGCGCATTTTCCACCCGAGATCGAAGGTCCGGGCCGGCGGCTGCAGGCCGACGAGATCGACGGCGAGCTCGAGCGGTTCCGTAACGCCGTCGCGGCCGTCCAGGCGCGCATGGATCGCACGCTTGCCGAAGACAATCTCTCGGCCGGCGATCGTGGCATCGTGGCGGCTTTGCGAGACATCGCCGCCGACGACAGCCTGACCGGTGAGGTCGAAAAATTCATCAGGGACGGCGACGATGCGGTGTCAGCCGTAATCGGCGCGGCCTCGACCATCGCCGCCGACTTCAGCGCTGTCGACGACCATTACCTCAACGCACGCGCCGACGACGTCCACGCCGTTGGCCGCCAGATCTGCCTCGTGCTGCTCGGCCAGGACGAGGTCAGCCTCGAGACCATTCCGCAAGGCGCGATCCTGATTGCCGACGACATCGGCGCCTGGGATCTGGCGCGGGCGCCCTTGAAGCGAATTGGCGGCGTGGTCTGCGGCCATGGCGGCGCCACCTCGCACATCGCCATCATCGCCCGCTCGCACGGCATCCCGGCGGTGCTGGGCCTCGGCGACAAGGTCAATGCGTTGCGCACCGCTAAGGACGTGGCGGTCGACGGCAATACCGGTCACGTGATCGTTGATCCGGATGAGGCCGCGCGCGCCGACTTTACCAAACGCGTCGCGGCAGCGGCCCAGGAGCGTGCGGGCCTCACCGTGTTCAAAGGCGTGACGCCGACACGCGCCGACGGCACGGTGATCGAAGTCGCGGCTAATATCGGTTCGCTGGAAGAAATCGAGGCGGCGCAGGAGGCCGGCGCCATGGGCGTCGGGCTGTTCCGCACCGAGCTGCTGTTTATGCGCCACATGCACCTTCCTTCGGAAGACATGCAGGCCGAAACCTATGGCGCGCTCGCCAAGGCCTTCGCGCCGCACGCGGTCATCGTGCGCACGCTCGACATCGGCGGCGACAAGCCGATCGCCGGCATCGAGTTTCCGGACGAGGAAAATCCCTTCCTCGGCTGGCGTGGCATCCGCATGTGCCTCGACCGCCCCGACATTTTCAAGAAGCAGCTGCGGGCGCTGCTCAGGGCAGCCGTTCACGGCAACATCAAGGTGATGCTGCCAATGGTTGCCGAGATTGGCGAGGTCACGCGCACCCGCGCGCTGGTCGCCGAATGCGCCGCCGAACTGAAGGCTGAAGGCGTGCCACATGCCGCCTTCGATCTCGGCGTCATGATCGAGACGCCGGCCGCCGTGCTGATCGCGCCGGCATTGGCCAGGGAAGTGGCCTTCTTCTCGATCGGCACCAACGACCTCACCCAGTACATCATGGCCGCCGACCGCCTCAACCCGACCGTTGCCAAGCTCAATGACGTCACCAATCCGGCGGTGATGGCGGCGATCGAGCTGACGGCCAAGGCGGGCGTCGCCGCCGGCATCATGGTCGGCATGTGCGGCGAGGCCGCTGGCCGCCCGGACCTGATCCCCGTCTTCATCAAGATGGGCCTGACCGAGCTCAGCATGAGCCCGGCCTCGATCCAGCGCGCCAAGAAGACCATCGCCGCCATGGCGGCGGGGAAGTAGTCTGGAAGCCGGCGGTTACGTCAGATGCGCAAGCAGGGTGGCGAAAACCGGGGTCAGTTCCTGAACCGCATTGGCCTGGGCGCAGGCGAGCCGGATGCGATCCTCCCGCACCTCGGCCGCCAGCACGGCGATCTCGAGGATGTCAGGCTCGGGCGCGCCCCCCTTGCTCGCCAGTCCGCAGGCAAGCACGACAGGTGCCAGATACCTGATGTCGAGCGAGCGGTCGGCGGCTTCGCCCTCGCCAGACACAGGGCGGTGATTGAGGGCCTCCACAAGCAGGGCGGAGCAGGCGGCCGCGACTTGATCGTTCGAGGCAGCCTCTGCCGTCGCGGCGGCCAGAAGATCGGCGTGGTGCCTGCGCATCGCGGCATGGATCGCCGAAAAACTCGCCTCGTGCACCCGAGGATTGTCGATGCCGTAGCCGGCAAGCACCGCGCGGGTCAGGTAGTACATGTCGCGCCTGAACTGGCGCTCGCCGTCGATCTGCCGGTCCTCACTGCCTTCCGGAAAATAGGTCGTCAGGCTTTTGACGGTCGTACCGTCGACCTTGAGCGGCCGGGAATGGGGAACGAAGGACTCCGCAATCGTCAGCGCCTCGTCGACGGCGCTCGCGGCGTGGCCGATCAGGCTCTTTCCCGGGAACGGCGGCAGGTTGGCTATTTCGCGCGGCGGCTCGCCGGCGCTGTCGTGACGGCTTTGGCGGATTACGTCGCGAAGCTCCCGAAGCCGATCCTTCAGGTTGACGCGCACATCTTCGGAGATTTGTCGCAGCATCGGCAATGGCCTCGAAATGCGGAAGCCGGTCAAGGCTTTGGGGGTGTCAGCCACCCTCTCTAGATTGTTCCTGTCGATTGGTAGATCAATAGAGGATAATTAACCAGCATGCAGAATCGGCGGGGAGAGTGTCCATCGCCGCGCACGGGAGGGGAATTTGGGCAGACGACGGCAGGGCGAACCGGAAAGCGGTCGGGCGGAAGCGTCCGAGCAGGTCGTCAATGAAAGCCGGACCGATCGCCTGAGGATCCGCGCCGCCTGGATGTATTTCGTCGAGCAGATGACGCAGAACGAGATCGCCGACGTGCTCGGCGTCGGCCGCGTCACGATCGTGCGCATGCTGGCCGACGCCAGATCGCGCAACGAGGTGAAGATCACCATCGAGAGCGAGCTCCTGGAGATCGTGCGGCTGGAGCGGGCGCTGGAAAAGACCTTCGGCCTGCAGCAGGCGCTGGTGGCGCCGCTCAGTGACCCCAAAGCGGATCCGATTCCGGCAATCGCCGCCAAGACCGGCATGTTCCTGTCCGACGCCATGAAATCCGGCATGCGGGTCGGCGTCGGCTGGGGCGTGACTTTGTTCCATTCCTTGCCGTTCATCAGTGCCAAATCGCTGGCCGATTTCAGCGTGATCTCGCTGCTAGGCGGTGTCGGCGTCGCGCGCCGGGTCAACCCGGCCGAATTCGCCTGGCGCTTCGCCCAGATTTTCCAGGGTGACGGCTATCTGATGCCGACGCCTGCCGTCGTCGACAGCGTCGAGACCAAGATCGCGCTGGTCGAGCGCTGCGGCCTGCAGGAGATTTTCGAGATGGCCGACGCGCTCGACGCCGTGCTGCTCAGTGTCGGCGGCATCGCCTCGGCCACCACCTTCTCGCGCGGCGGCTTCCTCAAGGAAGCGGACCGCGAGGCGCTGCTGGCGCGCGGCGCCGTCGGCGACCTGCTGTTCCATTTCTACGACCGCAACGGCGATCTGGTCGATCATCCAGTCAACAGCCACGTGATGTCGGTGGATGTCGACCGGCTGCGCAAAGCGCCGATCCGCATCTTGACGTCCGGCGGCGAGGAGAAGACCGAGGCGCTGCTTGGCGCGATGAACCTGATTGCGCCGACGGTCTTGATCACCGACGAGGAAAGCGCGCGCCGCATGCTGGCCGCGCATGGGAGTTGAGTTTCACGATCGCTGAAACGAGGAGGCCAAACAAGGTGGCCACCGTGATCTGGATCTGTTGCTGCGGGCTTGTGCTGTTGGCGGTGAGTTGCCTTGGCATCTTCGTTAATTCGATCACCATGCCTTTGGACGAGCTGTCCGGCCGGCGTTTCCTGAAAAAAGCGGTGAAGAAACGCGGGGTTGACCTGACCCGTATCCCGGATCGGGTTTGGTGGGAGATCGTAGGGGGAAGTATTGCGACGGCGACAAAGAACGGCAACTTTCGCGGTGAGTTCGCCTGGCAGTTGAGCCATGAGGCAGATGCGATCGCAAGGGTTATGTCTGGCGCGGCCTGTGAATCCCAGGATCAGCAGACCAAAGAGATTCTTGTGCGTAACGGCGTTATTGCGCCCTACTGACGGGGTTGACGGCCGGGATCAGACTGCGGAGCACGTTTCGTGCATCCTTCGCGGGGGATTTCAAGGATTAAAATGGTCGGAGTGGCCGGATTCGAACCGACGACCCCTTGACCCCCAGTCAAGTGCGCTACCGGGCTGCGCTACACTCCGGACCGGGTGGCGATGTATCGTGATAACCCTGTGCGGGTCAACCGAATTCGGTGGCTATGCCGCCGCTGAAATTGCTGGTGCGGCGACAGACCTCGTCAGCCGCAATTCGCGCTGATGCCGGTACTCCAGCGCGATCGCGCCCCAGATCAGTCCGAGCAGCAGATAGAGGTGGCGCCAGTGGTCGATGTCGATGAAGGTGCCGAGGCCGATATTGCCGAGATAGGCGACATAGGCGCACAGCAGATAGGGTTGCCACGGCCGGTCGCGCAGGAGGATGCGGAAGCCGGCGCCGATCGTCCACAGCGTCAGCGTCAGGAACGAGACGAAGCCCAGCCAGCCATAATCCATCAGCGCCTTGAGCCAGATGTCGTGCGTGTCTTCGCCATAGATCGTGCCGAAGACCAGCGGGCCGATGCCGAACGGGTGCTCCATCGCCAGCTGGAAACCGATCGAGTAGCGGGCGAACCGGCCGAGCCGCGCGGTGTCGTAGCTCTGTTCCAGGTGCGCGCGCTGGGTAAACATGTCCGACACGCCGGGCAGTTGCAAAATGACGAGCATGGCGATGATCAGCAGCGCGGCTGCGGCGATCGTCATCACCACAACCCGCAGGCGGAACATGCCGCTGGCGCTCTGCAGGAAGAGGCATCCGGTAAGCAGCACTGCCGACACCGCGAACATGCCCCAGGCGCCGCGCGAGAAGGAAAAGAAGATGCCGGCGGTGATGATCAGCAGCGGCACCGCCAAAAGCGGCATGCGCGACACCGGCCCGGCAAGCAGCAGATAGAGCAGATAGGTGCCGGGCAGCACGAGGAACGGCCCGAACACGTTCGGGTCCTGGAAGGCTCCGGCGGCGCGGTCATATTTGGTGAACATTTCCGCGCCCGGGAAGGCGTGGAAATAGCCGGCGATGCCCAGCAGCGACGTCGCCACCGCCGACACCACATAGGCGATGAAGATCAGCCGGTAGAGGCTGGACTGGACCGAGGTGACCGAGGCAAAGAAGACAGCGCTGAACGCAAGGAACAGCGAAACCGCGAGATAGAGCGGCGTGAAGGCGAGGTCGGCCATCTGCGTCATCGCGATCATGCCGCCGATGTTCATCGCCACCAGGAGGATGAGCAGCGGCAGGATCGCGCGCGAGATTCTGAGTCCGAACAACGCCCAGACGGCGATCAGCCCGGCCATGTAAATTTCGTATGGCGCCGGCTCGCTGATGACGAAGCCCGAAAGCAGGATACCGATACCGATCGCCGCCGACGCAATCAGCGCGATCGCCTTGGCGTTGACAGCCTGCGGCTGCAACTTTTTTACCGCCGAGGCCGGCAAATCATGGGTGACGGCGCTCAATAGGCGTTTTCCGTATTGAGCAGGCGGATCGGCGTCAGGAACAGGATGCGCAGGTCGAACAGCATCGACCAGTTCTCGATGTAGTAGAGGTCGTACTCGGTGCGCATGCGGATCTTTTCATTGGTGTCCATCTCGCCGCGCCAACCATTGATCTGTGCCCAGCCGGTGACGCCGGGCTTGACCTTGTGGCGGGCGAAATAGCCGTCGACCACTTCGTTGTAGAGCAGGTTGTGCGACTGCGCGGCAATCGCGTGCGGACGCGGCCCGACCAGCGACAGCGAACCGAGCAGGGAGTTGAAGAATTGCGGCAATTCGTCGATCGAGGTCTTGCGGATGAAGCGGCCGACGCGGGTGACGCGCGGATCGTTCTTGGTCACCGTCTGCTTGGCGGTCGGGTCGGATCGGTCGGTATACATCGAGCGGAATTTGTAGACTTCGACGATCTCATTGTTGAAGCCGTGCCGCTTCTGCTTGAACAGCACCGGCCCTTTGCTGTCGAGCTTGATGGCGATGGCGGTCGCCAGCATCACCGGTGAAAACACGATGATGCCGATCAGGGAGAAGACGATGTCGAAGGCGCGCTTGGCGACCGAATCCCAGTCATTGATCGGCTTGTCGAAGATGTCGAGCATCGGCACCGAGCCGATGTAGGAATAGGCGCGCGGGCGAAACTGCAGCGCGTTGGAATGCGCCGACAGCCGGATATCGACCGGCAGCACCCAGAGTTTCTTCAGAAGCTGCAAGACACGCGATTCGGCGGTCAGCGGCAGCGACACGATCAGCATGTCGATGCGCGCGATGCGGGCGAATTCGATCAGCTCGGAAATCGTGCCGAGCTTGGGATAACCGGCAACGATCGGCGGCGAGCGCTTGTCATTGCGATCATCGAAGATGCCGCAGATGCGGATGTCGTTGTAAGGCTGCTTCTCGACCGTGCGGATCAGCTGCTCGGCCGCCTTGCCGCCGCCGACGATGACGGCGCGGCGCTCCATGCGGCCATCGCGCGCCCAGCGCCGGATCAGCCGGGACATCACCAGCCGGAGGGTGAAGATCATGATAAAGCCGACGACGAACCAGGTGCCGAACAGCAGGCGCGAATAATCTTGCGAGGCCTTCATGGCGAAGGCGGTCAGCGCCATCAACGCGAAGGCGCCGGCCCAGACGGCCAGTATGCGGCCGAAATTGGCGAGCGGTCGCATCAGCCTCGATATCTGATAGCAGTCGGAGACGTCGAGCAGGACAACAGCCAGGAACGAGGCCGCAGCCATCGTCAGCGGATATTGCCAAGCCAGATAGTTGAAGAAGCCGACAAAGTAGAAGTAGACGCAGAGCCCGGACCCGAACAGCAGCGCGAACTCGACCATGCGCAGCACGCCGCTGACCATGATCGGCGACATCGTATCGCGCCGGTACTGCGTGGCGACCTGGCGCGCGACGTCGTTCATGCCGGCGGGTTTTTCACCTTCGGCAGGGGCATCGAAATTACGCACCGCATCCAAGGAAAAACGGCGCGCGGGGTCGATCTCATTCATGCGATTGTCCGCGAGCTACACGGACTTGCATAGCAAAAGAGAGCTAATAAAGGCTTGAAACAACCGGTGGTTTTGGAAAGGTCTGTGCCGTTGCGAAGCGGGTTGCATGCGCTGCGGGGCCCGGCGCCGCGCGCTGGTGGCCCGGCTGGACTCGATGGGAGATGAAATGACGGCAACGCATCCGATTTCGATCGCCGTCGCGCCAAATGGCGGCAGGAAAACCCATGCGGATCATCCGGCGCTGCCGATGACGGCGGCCGAGCTCGCCCGCGTCGCCAGTCTTTGCCTGGAGGCTGGCGCCAGCATGATCCATGTCCATGTGCGCAATGGTGACGGCGGGCATCTTCTCGATGCGGATGCCTATCGCGCCGCCATCGGCGCGATAGGCAAATCGGTCGGCGGCGGCCTCGTCATCCAGATCACCAGCGAATCGCTCGGTGTCTACACGCCGGCGCAGCAGATGCAGGTGGTTCGCGAGGTCCGGCCCGAATCGGTCTCGCTCGCCTTGCGCGAGTTGCTGCCGGATGAGCGCGCCGAGGCTGAGTTCAGCGTCTTCCTGCATTGGCTGAGCCAGGAGAACGTCGCGCCGCAGTTCATACTCTATTCGCCGGACGAAGCGGTGCGACTGGCCTCGCTTCAAGCGCGTGGCGTGGTTCCGTTCGAGCGGCTTTCGGTTCTTTATGTGCTGGGGCGGTACACCGCTGGCCAGACATCCGACCCTGGCGACCTGGTGCCCTTTCTCGGTGAAGCGGTGCCGCGCTTCTCGCACTGGTCGACATGCGCCTTCGGCGGCAGGGAGGCGGCCTGCGTGGTGGCAGGCGCGCTACTTGGCGGGAACATCCGCGTCGGCTTCGAGAACAATCTGCTGATGCCCGACGGGCGGATCGCGCGCGGCAATGAGGAGTTGGTTGGCGTGGCCCGGGAAAGTATCGCGCGTCTCGGCTTCGATGTGGCCACAGCCGATCAACTGCGCGCAGACTGGCAATTGAAGTAGAACGATTCGCCGCCTGGACGGGTGCCTCAAGCCTATTTGTTCAGCGCCCCGAAATAGGCCCGCTCGATCTCGGCCGCCATGACGTCGGCGCCGAATCGAGCCTTGAGCTCATCGGCCTGCGGCATCGCTTGCCGGTAGGCGTCGAGGTCCTTGAACGCCATGCCGACCTTGTCGGCGAGCTGGCCCGGATTTGGCCTGATTAGGGCAGGGGAGTCTTCGCCAAAAATCTCCGGAATGCCGCCCACCGCGGTCGCGATCATCGGCCGGCCGGCGGCAAGCGCTTCAAGCACGATGTAGGGCATCGCCTCGGCGCGGGAGGGCACCACGATCAGCTCCGCCAGCGCGAAAGCCTCTCTGGCCGGCATTGGCGGCAGAAAGCGGACGCTGTTCTTCAGCCCCAGTCGCTCGACCTGCGCGCGGTAGCGGGGCAGGTCGTCGCCATCGCCGACCATGACGGCGCTCAACGGGCGGCCCATCGCGACGCCGGCGAGCGCCAGCGCATCGATGAAGATGTCGGGGCCTTTGAGATCGCGCATCATGCCGATGTATATGAGATCGGCGGCATCCGCCGCCGTCATCACCGGTTCGAACTCGGCGGCGCGCAGGCCGTTATAGACCAGTCTGTTTGGGGTTGGCGGCTCGCCGACCTTGCGGCGATAGGTCCGCCGCTCGTATTCGGAGACGAACAGCAGGCAATCCGTGAACCGCGCCATGGAGTACTCCAGGCCGAAAAACAGCTTTCCCGTGGCTGTCGTTTCGTCATAGTGGAGCGAGCCGCCATGCGGCGAATAAAGGCGGGCAACGCGAGACCTAGATACCCGCAACAGTGAACCGAACAGACGGGCATAGGCGCCACCCTTGGCGCCGTGCCCGTGCAGCACGTCCGGCCGCAATTCCTTGATGATTCGATAGGTGCGCCAGGCCGAGGCGAGATCGCCGGGGCCGACATGGCGCTGCATCGGCGTGCGATGGATGCCGAGCGCCAGACTGTCTCGCATCGCCTCGAACAGCCATTCCTCATAGCCGCCGCCGGTGGTCGAATCGCAGACGATGCCCACCGAATGGCCGGCGGCGACCTGCGCTTCGGCCAGGTCGCGCACATGCCGGAAAATGCCTCCGACAGGTGAGCGAAAACAGTGGACGATCCTGAGATTCGCCGCCACGTGGGTGATTTTCAGAACAGGCGTTCGCGGACGTAGACCGTGTCGCCAGGCAGCAGCGGGTCGGATGTCAGCACCCGGCCGGTAATCACCTTGCCGTTGATGTCGCGGGTGATGTCGACGCTTTCCTGATTGGCTCGTGGCGAGAAGCCGCCGGCGATCGCCACCGCTTTCTGCACCGTGAGGCCCGGCACGTAGGAATACTGACCGGCGGCGCCGACTTCGCCCATGACGAAGATCGGCCTGTAGCGGTCGATCTCGACCGAAACATCGGGATCGCGCAGATAACCCTGGCGCAGTTTGTCGGCGAGTTCCTTTTCCAACTGCTGGGCGGTATGGCCGCGCGCCGGGATTGCGCCGACAAGCGGGAAGGAGATGTAGCCGGATTGGTCGACGCTGTAAGTGTTGGTCAGCCCGTCCTGTTCGAACACAGTAACGCGGACACGGTCGCCGGCGCCAAGTCTGTAAGGTTGGTCGAGCACTTCATGGAAGGCGGCGGGCGTCGGCCGGTAACTCGAGCAGCCCGCGAGCAGCGACAAGGCGATGAAAGCGCGAAAGAGGGAAGCTGTGCTTTTCATGACCAGTCAGGAACCTTCATCGCTTGCGCCGCCAAACGCTGCGGCCAACCCCAGGACGTAGGCTCGTTATCATCCTGTTAGGGTTAATGGGCGGTAAAGGACGGTGACATGAAGAGGCGGCCACCGGCAAAAAACTGAGTCTTTATATTGCCTTTGCTCAATATCATGCAGGTGTCGCGCAGCAACCGTGCGCCCAAATCTTAACGGCTGGGTTACCATAGTTGTTTACGGTCCGTCCTCGACTCAAAGTTCGGAGCAGGATGCAATGTCCGTTCAATCCGCGGCCGCAGATGTCGATGTCGACCTGAGACAGCTCTTCGCCAGTCTTGGGCGCAATTGGTTGCGCATTATTGTCGTCACGCTGGTGGTAACCGGCCTTGCCTTCGCCTTCGCCTGGCTTGCCACGCCATATTACAAGGCGACGGCCAAGCTGGAGATTGGACCGCGCGAATCGGTCTACACCCGGCCGACGAGCACCACCAATGACGACAAGGCGGTCACCGACGAGGGCGCCGTGGCCACCGAGGTGCAAATCATCGGCTCGCCCGACATCCTCAAGAAAGTCGCTACCAACCTCGATCTCGAAAAGCTGCCTGAATTCGACGAAACGCTGAGAATGTCGGCGCTGAGCCGCATGCTCGTCCTCGTCGGCCTCAAGAGCGACCCCTTCGACATCCCGGCGGAAGAGCGCGTGCTGAATGCCATGCACGAGAAGCTCAATGTCTATGCCGTCGAGAAGACGCGTATCATCGCGGTTGAGTTCTCCTCCAAGAACCCTCAGCTGGCCAAGCAGATCGCCGATGCGATCGCTCAGGCCTATATCGACGCCAAGCAGGCTACAAAGAAGGACACCAATACCGCCGCCACCGGCTTTCTTGGCCCGGAAATCACCGACCTGCAGAATCGCGTGAAGGAAGCGGAGGCCAAGGTTGCCGCTTTTCGCTCGCAATCCGACCTGCTGATGGGCGGCAACAATGCCGTGCTCGCGACCCAGCAGCTTTCCGAACAGTCGAGCGAACTGTCACGGGTACGCGCCAATCGTGCCGCCGCCGAGGCCACTGCCGACAGCGTGCGCAGGGCGCTGCAGAATGGCGGCACGCTCGACAGCGTGCCGGAAGTTATGTCTTCCGATCTGATCCAGCGCCTGCTCGAGCGGCAAGTGGAACTCAGGGCCAACATCGCCGACCTGTCGACGACGTTGCTCGACAACCATCCGCGCATCCGGGCGCTGAGGTCGCAGCTTGCCGATCTCAATGGCCAGATCCGCAACGAAGGGCAGAAGATCCTAAAGGGATTGGCGACCCAGGCGCAGACGGCCAAGGCGCGCGAGGACCAGCTGGTCAAGGAGGTCGACCAACTGAAGGAGGCCTCGGCCCGTGCTGGCCAACAGCAGGTGCAACTCGATGCGCTGCAGCGCGACGCCAATGCCCAGCGGCAGCAGCTTGAGGCTTACATGGCGAACTACCGCGAGGCATCGTCGCGCGTGGATCGCAAATATCTGCCGGTGGATGCCAATCTGCTGTCGAAAGCGCAGGTGCCGACCGAGCCTTATTTCCCGAAGGTTGGACCGATCACCGGCGCAGCGGCGGCCGCCTCGCTGTTGCTGATGGCGATTGCCACGCTGCTTGGGGAACTGTTCTCCGGCCGCGCCATGCGGCCGGCGCCGGGCGCCCGGATAGGGCACATCGAGCAGGTGCCGATGCCCGCCGCCAGGATCGAACCGACAGTCGCCGAAGCGCCTAAAGAAGATCGCGCCTTTGCGCCCTATGAGGAACCTGTCGCGGGCCAATCGATCGCGGAGGCGGAACTTCCATCGATCGCGGAGGCGGAGCTTCCGAAGCCCGCCGAGAGCGAGCCGGCCGAGGCTCACGCCGTTGCCGGGGTGCCGGCCGAACCGATCGAGCAGGCGCCGGAGCCGGAGCCAGCGCCGGAACCCAGGCAATCCCTGCTGGGTGAGATCGATGTCGACAAGGCGGCGGAAAAGCTGATTTCCTCCGGCACGGCGCGCGCGATCTTCGTCTCGCCCGAGGGGGACGAGGCGGCTGCGTCGGCGGTGTTGGTGGCGCGCGAAGTCTCCGATGCCGGCCTGCGCGTGCTGCTCCTCGATCTCACCGCGTCGGGCGCCGCTTCGCGGCCGATGCTCGACTCAAGCCTGTTTCCCGGCATCACCAATCTGCTCGCTTCCGAGGCGCAGTTCAGCGATGTCATCCACCCCGACCTCTACTCGGACGCGCATGTCATCCCGGTCGGCACCGCCGATCCGGTCCGCGCCATGCGCGCCGCCGACCGCTTGCCGATCATCATGCAGTCGCTGACGACGGCTTACGATCTTGTCGTGGTCGAATGCGGCCCGGCCGACGCGCAAGGCATCGGCCGCCTGGTCGGCGACGGCACCGAAGTCTTGCTGTCGATGCTGGAAGCCGACGATCAGGTGACGCAGGCCGCGGTCAAGCTGATCGAGAATGGCTATCCGAATCTGACTTTGGTCACGCCGATCGGCCACGAGCCGCCTGGCAGCCCAGGTCGGCGCTCGGCCGCTTGAAATGGCGGCCGCATGCAGCGGCGCGTGATCACTCCGCGGCAATCATCCCGGGCGAGAAGGATTTCAGCACACCGCGATAAGGCTTAGCGAGAGGGCTTGCATAGGCGCCACGCTTGGAGGTCGACAATCCGAGCGCAATGAGCGCCTCGGCCTGTTTCACTGCCGCGCTTACGCCGTCGATTACCGGAAGACGGGATTCCTCCTGCAGACGGTGGGCAAGATCGGCCATGCCTGCGCAACCAAGCACGATGGCCTCGGCACGATCCTCGTCGATGGCGCGGGCTATTTCGCCGCGCAGTTTGTCGACCGCGCCGGAAGCCGGGTCTTCAAGGGAAAGCACCGGGATTTCGGCGGCGCGCACGCGGGCGCGTCCGGCCATGCCGTAGCGCTGCACTAGCGCCTCCACCGGCACGCGCGAGCGGTCGGTCGTGGTGACGACGCTGAAGCGCTGGGCGATGAAGGAGGCGAGGCTGAGCGCCGCCTCGCAGATGCCGAGGACGGGAATAGTGGCCATGGCGCGGGCAGCGTCCAGCCCGGTGTCGTCGAAACAGGCGATGATGGCGGCTTGAGCGCCCTGTCGCTCGCCAGCGGCGATCTCCATCAAGAGGCCGGGCACCGCCAGGGCCTCGTCATAGTAGCCTTCGATCGAGGTCGGCCCCATGGACGAGGTGACGGCGACGATTTCGGTCGATGCGCCGGCGACGCCGCGCGCGGCGGCTGCGATCGTCTCGGTCATGCTCGCCGTCGTGTTGGGGTTCACCACCAGTATCTGCACGGTCAGGCTCTTGCTCGCCGGCGGCCGACATAGACGATGGCGCCTAGTGTTGCCAGGATGACCAGGAAGGAAAATAGCGTGGTCACTGTGCCCAGCGCGTAGAGCACCGGCGTGGTGACATTGGTGGTCATCCCGTAGATTTCCAGCGGCAGCGTGTTGAAGGTGCCTGAGGTCATCAGCGTGCGTGCGAACTCGTCGTAGGACAGCGTGAAGCCGAACAGGCCGACGCCGATGAGGCTCGGGGCGATCATCGGCAGCACGACATGGGCGAAGGTTTGCCAGGAACTGGCGCCGAGGTCGCGCGCGGCCTCCTCATAGGCCGGCGAGAACCGGTTGAAGACGGCGAACATGATGAGCACGCCGAACGGCAAGGTCCAGGTCAGGTGCGCGCCAAAGGCCGACGTGTACCAGGCTGGGCGCAAGCCCACCTGCTGGAAGACGACGCCGATGCCCAGCGAGATGATGATGGAGGGCACGACGAGACTGGCGACGGCCAGATAGAACAGAGCGGTGGCGCCGCGAAATTTCCGGCGGAAGGCAAGACCGGCGAGCAGCGACACGACGACGGTGACGACCATCACCATCAGGCCCAGCACCAGCGAGCGCTTGAAGCTGCCGCCGAAATCGCCGACCGCCTGGCGCTCGAATAGATTGGCGAACCAGTGCAGCGACACGCCGTTGAGCGGGAAGGTGAGGCCACCGGTTTCGCCCTGGAAGGAGAGGATCAGGATCGCCGACAGCGGGCCGTAGAGGAACAGCACGAACAGCCCGAAAAAGGCGGCGAGCACGTAGAATTCGAAGGTGCGTTTTTCGTGGCTCACGTCAAAGCTCCCTGCGGATATCGACGATGCGCAGGATGCCGGCGACCATCAGCAGCACCAGCACTAGAAGCACCACGGCGTTGGCGGCGGCGGCCGGATATTGCAGCAGCGACATCTGGTTCTTCATCATCAGCGCCACCGACGCGCTCTGGCCGCCTGACATCACCTGCACGGTCGAGAAATCGGCCATCACCAGCGTGACGACGAAAATGGTGCCGATCGCCATGCCGGGCTTGGCCAGCGGGATGATGACGTTCCACAGCACCTGCCAGCCGGAGGCGCCGGCGTCGCGCGCGGCCTCGACCAGCGAGCGGTCGATGCGCATCAGCGTGTTGAAGATCGGCGTCACCATGAACAGCGTGTAGAGATGCACCATGGCCAGCACGACGGCGAATTCGGAATAGAGCAGCCATTCGATCGGCCTTGGCACCAGACCCATATGCACCAGCGTCGAGTTGATCAGCCCGTTGCGGCCGAGCACCGGAATCCACGAGATCATGCGGATGATGTTGGAGGTCAGGAACGGCACGGTGCAGACCAGGAACAGCACCATCTGCATGGCCGTGGTGCGGATGTGGAAGGCGAGGAAATAGGCGACCCAGAAGCCGATGAACAAGGTCAGTGCCCAGACGATAGCCGCGAATTTGATGGTGTTGAGGTAGGTCTTCCAGGTGACCCAGGAGCCCAACACGTCGGAATAATTGGTGGTGAGAAAGTCCGGATACATGGCGGCGAAGTCGTAGTCCCAGAACGAAACCACGACGATCATGACGATGGGCAGGAGCAGGAACGCGCCGAGGATCAGCGCCAGCGGAGCCGACTGCAGATAGGGCGCGACGGCACCGAGCGAGAAGCGGCGCCGCCGCCTGGTGGGGTTGGCGGCGATGGTGGGGCGTTCGAGCGCGACTGTCATCAGTACTCTCGCGTTTGGTGAGGCGGCCTGAACCGCCTTCCCTTCTCCCACAAGAGGAGAAGGGAAGGCGCTGACTTGTCTTACGCCGCGATGAACTCGTTCCAGCGCTTCACCATGTAGCGGTCCTCGTCCATGACCGAGTTCCAGCAGGCGACCTTGCCCATGCGCTCCTCGAAGGAGCCGCCATCGCGCACGGCGCCGGCCTTTTCCATGACGGTGCCGTCGGGCGCCTTGATGTCGCCCTTGGCGGGCTTGCCCTCGATCCAGTAGCCCCACTCGTCCTCGGTCATGAACTTCTTGGCCGAGACCATGTTTGCCGAGTAGTAGCCTTGGCGGTTGAGGTAGCCGCCGACCCAGCCGGACGTATACCAGTTGATGTATTCATAGGCCGCGTCGAGCTCGGCCCCCTTGAGGTGGGCGGCCAGGCCAAGACCGCCGCCCCATGAGCGGTAGCCTTCCTTGAGCGGCTGGAAGCGGCAGGGAATGCCCTTGGAACGCACGGCTGCCACCGCCGGCGACCACATGGACTGGATCACCACTTCGCCCGACGCCATCAGATTGACGCTCTCGTCGAACGACTTCCAGAAGGCGCGGAACTGGCCGGCCTGCTTGGCTTTGATGAGGAAGTCGATCGTCTTGTCGATCTCGTCCTTGGTCATGTTGCCCTTGTCGGCATATTTGATGTTGCCGGTGGCTTCCATGATCATGGCGGCATCCATGATGCCGATGGAGGGGATGTTGAGGATGGCGGTCTTGCCCTTGAAGGCCGGGTCCATGATGTCGGCCCAGGTTGTGATGTCGCGGCCGACGAGGTCAGGACGGATGCCCAGCGTGTCGGCGTTGTAGATGGTGGGCACCATGGTGAACCAGTTGGTCGGCGCCTTGGCGAAGGTCTTGGAATCCTGCGCCTCGACATAGCCGACTGTGTGCGGCGCGGTGCCCTGGGCGATGACACTGTCGGGCGTCAGCTTGCCGGTTTTGAACAGCGGCACCAGCTCGTCGTAATATTTCAGCTTGCTGACGTCCATCGGCTGCAGCACGCCGGTGGGAAACACCTTCTTGCAGATCCAGTATTCGATGTCGGCGATGTCGTAGCTGTCGGGCTGGGTCACGGCGCGCTGGGCGGCGGCGTCGGAATCGGTCGCCGTCATTTCCAGCGTGATGCCGAGGTCGGCTTTGCACTTGTCTGCGATGGCGTTGAGGTTCGACACGCCGGTGCCGAACTGGCGCAGCGTGATGTTGGACTGCGCCCAGATGGTCGGGAAGCCGGTGATGACGCCCGAGCCGGCGGCAAAGCCGACGGCGGCGGCGCCCGTCTTGAGCAGCGAGCGGCGCGAAATGCCAGTCTTTGTTTCGGTGGTTTTTGTCATGCCTATTCCCCTGTCTTGTTTTGCTTCGTTGACGTCATGAATGAAGGCGGCCGAGGACGATGGCATCCTCGGCATCCCAGGCGAGCGGTACGGCGTCGCCGATGGCGACGGGTCTGGCGAAGAAGTCGGAATCGTCGATGATGACGGTGAAATCGTCGATGCCAGCGCCGGTGACCGACAGCTTCACCGTGGCGCCGCGATATTCGATGTTGGAGACGATGCCGGTGAAGCCGAGGCCGGGCGAGGGTGCCTCGCCGATGCGCACATGGTCGGTGCGGATGGCGATGTCGATCGGCTCGCCCGGCGGCTGGCCCTGGCCGCAGGCGGCGAGCGAGCCGCCGCCATTGACGTCGAAGACCACCATGCCGCCGCGCTCGCCCGTAACACGCCCGGAGATGACATTGTGGTCGCCCATGAAGCGCGCGACGAAGGCCGTGGCCGGCCGTTCGAACACGTCGCGCGGTGGTGCCGCCTGTTCGATGCGGCCGTCATTCATCACCACGATCAGGTCCGCCAAGGCCATGGCCTCCTCCTGGCTGTGGGTGACGTGGACGAAGGTGATGCCGAGCGAGGTCTGCAGCTTCTTCAACTCGGCGCGCATGCGGATCTTCAGGAATGGGTCGAGCGCCGACAGCGGCTCGTCGAGCAGCAGCGCTTCCGGGTCGGTGATCAGCGCGCGGGCCAGCGCCACGCGCTGCTGTTGGCCGCCGGAGAGCTGCGCGGGGCGTCGCGTCGCATAGGCCTCCATCTGCATCAGCTTCAACATGTCGAGCGCCTTGGCGCGGCGCTGTTCCTTGTCGACGCCCTTCATCTTCAGGCTGAAGGCGACATTGTCGATAAGGTCGAGATGCGGGAACAGCGCATAGGACTGGAACATCATCGCCGTGCCGCGCTTGGCCGGCGGCAGGTCGGTGACGACGATGTTGCCGAGACGCACATCGCCCGACGAGATGCTTTCGTGGCCGGCGATCATGCGCAGCGTCGAGGTCTTGCCGCAGCCTGAGGGGCCGAGCAGGCAGCAGTAGGTGCCGGCCGGTATCTTCAGGCTGATGTCCTCGACGGCGGTCGTCGTTCCGTAGATTTTCGAAACGGACACGATGTCGATCTCGGCGGCTTTGGACATTCAGGCATCCCCGTTCGGTCGCATTAACCAAAGCATCATGCGTGCCAATTCGGGGGCGATCGGCCAAGCGGTTGAATTGTCTGAAAAATCGGGATTCTGGACGCTTGCCCATCCGATGGGCTACCTTGTGCATTGCACAAATTATGAGCGATTGTGCGCGATATGCACAAGAATCGTATGCAATCTTTTTTGGCTTCGTGTTCACTTTGCCTCTCGTGCGCGGATGACGAGTCGCGTTAGAAGGGAGCGGGAACATCATCGCCATGAACATTGCCGATCAGATCTATTCCGCCGCCGACAGCGCCAACCAGGATCGCGCTCAAGCGATCCGGGACAATCTGCGCGACGCCATCGTCGATCGACGACTGGCGCCGGGCACCAAGCTGTCGGAAGGCGAGGTCGGCACGCTGTTCGACGTTTCACGCACCGTGGCGCGTGCGGCGCTGCAGATGTTGTCCTTCGAGGGGCTGGTGCGCACCGAGCGCAACCGCGGCGCCTTCGTCGCCAACCCGTCACCCGAGGAAGCGCGTCAGGTGTTTGCCTCGCGCCGGCTGATCGAGCCGGGCATCGCCATTGCCGCCTGCGCGCGGGTCACATCGGCCGATATCACAGCGTTTCGCGCTCAGCTCGACGAGGAGGGCCGCTTCATCGCCGAGCGCGGCCCGACCGCGCGACGTTCCGAAATCAAGGCGTCGGGAGATTTCCATTTGCTGCTGGCGTCTGTCGCCGGCAATGCCATCCTGCAGCGCTTCATGGAGGAACTGGTTGCGCGCTCCTCGCTTGTCATTGCGCTCTACGGACGGTCTGGGGTGTCAGCCTGCGGGCACAGCGAGCACATCGAAATTGTCGGTGCGCTGGAGAGCAGTGATTGCGAGCGGGCGAGCCGGCTGATGCTGCACCACATCGACCATATCGAGGCCGATCTCGATCTACGCGTCAGGGCTGGCCCGGCGCTCAGGGAAGCCCTCAATTTCTGAAGGTCAGCTGTCGTCCTCGCCGGCCGCGGGCACGGTCTGTCCAGCCGCCTTGCGGCGCAGCATCTTGGTCAGCTTCCACGCCGTCGGGTTGTTCTTGATGAACGCCTTTGCGCGCGTGCTTTGCCGCAGTGCCGCCGCCAGCGCGCGGCCTTTCAGCGTCAGCGGCGCCAGCACTTCGAAATGCTGGATTTCGATGTCGCACCAAAGACGCTTGTAAGGTTCGTCGCCGACCGAAAAATCATAGACGGCGAAGCCGAGCACGCAGGCTTCCTGGATGTTATCGAAGAACAGGAAGTCGCCCGGACTGGTGAAGGCGAGATCGTCCTGGGCAATCGCGCCAAACTCGCAGATCAGGCGCTTGCCCGAGCGGCTGGAGCCGGTGACGGCGCGCAATTTGCCCGCCACTTCCAGCCCGTGCAGCAGGAAGGACGGCTTCTCCTCGGCGAGCGCATCGGCAAACAGCGCCCGGAAGAAGGCGCGCACTGGCTTGTCGCTGAACACGTCGGCGATGCCCATCTTGGCGAAACGAGACTCCTTCATTTCGAAGAAGGCGCCGAGCAGCCTGTCCACGTCCTCAGGCGTGTGCGCCTCGATGCGGCGGAACGATCCGACAGCCTCGAATTTGCGGGTCTGCGAACGGTGCTTCTTGCGCTTGCGCTTGCCGCTTGCTCGCGACAGCAGCGCATCGAACCCGCCGTCGAGATCGACCGCGAGCGCGAGATTCGGACTCGTGAAATGGGGCATGGCGGCGAGCGGATTGGCGACACCGTCGAGGTCGGGCAACAACCGCTCCAGCGCGATGAGGTCGATGTCCGGGCGCGCCTTGTGGATCGCGGCAAACAGCGCGCCGATCGCCGCGTTGTCGATAGCCGGCAGAAATCGAGGATCGGTGGCTGCGAAATTGCCGTTGGCGTGACGACCGCCGGCGAAGCGCGCAACCTTGAATGGTCCTCGGCGCACGATTTCCAAGGCCAGCGAAAGCGCCGGGTGAGCTGCGATGCCGAGCGTTGCGACGACAATATCCGCGCCGGTCGCTTCCGCCCAGTTGCCCACCCAGGACGCGCTCTGCGCTGGCGCAAACAGCGCCGAAGCGCAGAATTCGGCATAGTCGGCAAGGCCGGTACTGCCTGTCGCAGCTACGGTCGGATCGACATGACGCGCCTGAACCGGCCGGGCAGACGCTTCGTTGGTCGCGACCCGATTGCCGTCAAATGACGCGGCGGCGTCAACCATACCTCAATCCTTAAGACGTATTGGTTCCGATCTGGGGGTTCGCATAGGCGCACTTCGTGCTTGGATAAGCCTAGGCGCAAAAGGTGAAGGAATGATCGACGGGGGCGAGGCGATCCGGAAACTGGCGTTGAACCTGGCCCGCTACACCGGCCTTGCCCCGTTGGCAAAGCCGTTTGTCGGCGGCATCGGCGCCATCTTGATGCTGCATCGGGTCACCGCGACGCCGGAGAAGCCTAACAGCGTCAATCGCCACTTGAACATCGCCCCGGCCTTCCTTGACGCGCTGATCGCCGACATGAAGGCGAGGAACTACGCCTTTGTTTCTCTTGATGAAGCGATCGAGCGCATCAAGCTTGGCGGCAAGGGCGGCCAGTTCGCCACCATCACCGCCGACGACGCCTATCGTGACAACATGACCGAAGCGCTGCCGGTGCTGGATAAGCATGGCGCGCCGATCACCATCTATGCCGCGCCAGGCTTGATCGATGGCGCCGCCGACCTGTGGTGGGACGTCGTCGAGGACATCGTCGATACCAGCACGCGCCTGACGCTGAAGACAGCAAGCGGGGCAACTGTCATCGACTGTGCGACGCCCGGCCGAAAAGTCCAGGCCGTCGCCCGCCTCAACGCCTGGCTGACCCTTGAAGTGCCGGAGGAAGAGCAGGGTGCTGCGCTGCGCGAGCTGGCACGCGCCAACGGCTACGATTTTAACTCGGGCCGTCCATGTACGTTGATGAATTGGGACGAGCTCCGCACGATGGCCGCGCACCCGCTGGTGACGATCGGCGCGCATACCGTCAACCATCGCAATTTGAAGCGGCTGTCGGAAGCCGATGCCCGCCGCGAAATCGATGACGTGCGCCGTATCCTGCAGGTAAAGCTCGGCGAGGAGCCGCGCCATTTCGCCTATCCTTATGGCTACGCCAGCGCCGTCGGTTGCCGCGAGGTGGGTTTTGCCCGCGACGCGGGCTATGCCTCGGCGGTGACGACGCGACACGGCGTGCTCAGGGCCGAGCATGCCGGCTTCCTGCATGCGCTGCCACGCATTTCCGTCAACGGCCGCTATCAGAGCGTGGCGCATCTCCGCACGATGCTGTCGGGCGTGACGACGCCGCTCGCCAATGCCGGCAAGATGGTCGTGACCATCTGATGGTTGCAGCTATCTAAGTCGTCAACATTTGCGGAAATAGCGGTAGGTGTCGGGCGCGCTCATCCATTTGAAGTTCGCCGACTATCCGCCATGCGCATTGATCCAGCCGCGAACGTCGGCAGGTTCAGCTTTTGGGGCGTGGCTCCACCATCAGCCATTTGATGATCCCCATGGCCGGTAGCACCCAGAGCAGGCCGCTGAACAGGAAAAACAGGAAATGCACCATCGGGCCGTACTCGACCAGCCTCGTGACCGCGATGGCCGAGGCGATCAGCGCGTAGATGATGACCAGCGCCACCAGCAGAATGGTTCCGATCAGCTTTTTCAGGCGAAGGGGCATGTCGCGGTCCCGTTGACCAGCATCGCTTAGGCCGAACGCAAGCCGCGCGCAACCGTCACGGGCCGGCGCGACGGCGTGCCGCGCCGTCCGGCCTTGCCAGCCGGGCAGCCATGGTCCACCAAACAAGCGTTTTCAACCGCCGGGATACGCCCATGGCTGCCATTACCGCCACGGCTCCTTACGCCGCCCGCGACCGCGACCTGCACAACCGTACCTTGGTGCGCGGCTGGCTCTATGTCGTGCTGCTTGTGCTGTTTGCGCTGGTGCTGGTCGGTGGCGCCACCCGGCTGACCGAGTCCGGCCTGTCGATCACCGAGTGGCAGCCGATCCACGGCGTGATCCCGCCGCTCAACGCCGCCGAGTGGCAGGAAGAGTTCCAGCGCTACCAGCAGATCCCGCAATATACCGAGCTCAACAAGGGCATGAGCATCGAGGCCTTCAAGTCGATCTTCTGGTGGGAATGGGCGCACCGCATCCTTGCCCGCAGCGTCGGTGTGGTCTTTGCCTTGCCGCTGCTGTTCTTCTGGACGACGCGACGCGTCGAACGTGGCCTTGGACCGAAGCTCGTCGGCATTCTCCTGCTTGGCGGCCTGCAAGGCGCGATCGGCTGGTGGATGGTGGCGTCGGGCCTGGTCGACCGTGTGTCGGTCAGCCAATACCGGCTGGCGACACACCTGACGATGGCCGCGCTGATTTTCACGGCCACCATGGTGGTCGCGCGCGGCCTTGCGCCGCATTCCGAGCCGGCCGCCGACCGCTCGACGCAGCGGCTTGCCGGGTTCATCGTGCTCCTGGCGCTGATCCAGATCTATCTCGGCGGTCTGGTCGCCGGGCTCGATGCCGGGCTTTCCTACAACACCTGGCCGCTGATGGACGGCAAGGTGATCCCGTCAGATTTGTTGTTGCTGGAGCCCGTCTGGCGCAACTTCTTCGAGAGCCCGAAGACGGTGCAGTTCGTGCACCGCATCGGTGCCTACACGATCTTTCTCGTGTCGCTCTGGCAGATGGTCGCCACATGGCGGCGTCTGCCCGGCACGACGCATGCCCGCCGCGCCACGCTGTTGTTCCTGCTGGTCGTCGTGCAGGCTTCGATCGGCATCGACACGCTCTTGATGCAGGTGCCGCTGCATATGGCGCTCACCCATCAGGGCTTCGCGCTGATCCTTCTCGGCTTCGCCGCCGCGCATTGGCGCGGCACCAAGGGCGCGTATCCGCTGCCCAATGAGATCGCCGTCAGAAGCTGACCGTTACATCGAGAACAGGTGCGACTGCGTGGTCGGTTCGTTATCGAATTCCGCCTGGCGCGCAGCGGCAGTTGGCGAGGTCGACTGGTTCTGCTCGACCTGCCTGGCATTGTCGGCGGCCTTGAGCGCGTCGAGCTTGGCTTGCAGCGCCGCGGCCTGCTGCCGTAGCCTGGCGGCGTCGGCCTGATCCTGGGCGGCCTTTGCCTGATCTTCCAGGGCCTGGATCTGCTTTTCGAGGTCAGCCTCCTGGGCCGCGCTGTCGGACGAAGAGGTGGGATTTTGCACCGACTGGACGGAGCTTGAGATCGCGCTGACCATGGGGAGTCCTTTGTTGAGGGCCAACTCCATGTAGCCGATCGTGGTGAATCCCTGGTTACCGCAGCTGCGGCCAAAATTGTGCCCGCACCGTGCGTATCGCTTCGGCGACATCGTCGAAGGGTTTTAGGTCCTTGACGATCGCGGGTGAGCCATCCTCCCGCGCGACCTTCCAGATGCGGCCTGCATGTTCGCTCAGTGCGTGATGCCGAGCATCAGGTCGAGATTCTGCACCGCGGCGCCCGACGCGCCCTTGCCCAGATTGTCGTAGACGGCAAGCAGCAGCGCCTGCGCCCGATCGTCATTGGCAAACACATAGACCTTCATCCGGTTGGTGCCGTTGAACACCTCCGGATCGATCTCGGCCATACGCTCCATATGCGTATAGGGCGCCACCTCGACGACGCCGCCGTCGATCGCGGCGAAATGGTCGGCGATCGCGGCATGAAGTTCGGCGCCGGTCGGCACGCGGTCGAGCCCGCTGAGCTGCAGCGGCACGACCGTGATCATGCCTTGCGCGAAATTGCCGACCGCCGGCTGCATGATCGGATCATGCGACAGCTTCGCATAGGTCCTGAGCTCCGGCACGTGCTTGTGCTGCAGCGTTAGCCCATAGGGCAGGAACTCGGGCGCATCCTCGCCCTTGCCGACATAGTCCTCGATCATCGGCCTGCCGCCGCCGGAATAGCCGGAGATGCCGTTGACGGTGACCGGGAAATCCGCCGGCAAAAGCCCGGCAGAGACCAGCGGCCTGAGCGTTGCGATCGGACCTTGCGGCCAGCAGCCCGGATTGGCGATGCGCTTCGCGCCGGCGATCTTCTTCGCCTGGTCCTTGTCCAGCTCGGCAAAGCCGTATTCCCAGCCCTCGGCCACGCGATGCGCGGTCGAGGCGTCGATCACCTTGGTCGTGTCGTTCGTAATCAGCGAGACGCTTTCCTTGGCGGCGGCATCCGGCAGGCACAGGATCGCGACATCGGCGGCATTGAGGAATTCGGCGCGCGCGGCGGCCTCCTTACGGCGCTCCGTCGGGATCGAGATGATCTCCAGGTCGCCGCGATCGGCCAGCAGCGCCCTGATCTGCAATCCAGTCGTGCCGTGCTCGCCGTCAATGAAGATCTTTGGTTTCATCTCTTGCAAAATTCCCTGCGCTTCCAAGCCTATATGCCGTGCGCGTGATTTATCGCGGCATGATTTCCGTTGTTCAAGTCCTCAGCCCGCGCTTTTCGCTCCGCCAGAAGGCCGAGATAGTGCATGGCGATGATCGATCCGGCGATCGCCGTTATATCGGCATGATCGTAGGCCGGCGCAACCTCGACGATGTCGGCGCCGACGATATCGACCTGGCCGAGTTGGCGCAGCGTCGACAGCATCTTTGCCGAGGACGGACCGCCGGCGACCGGCGTTCCGGTGCCGGGCGCGAAGGCGGGGTCGAGACAGTCGATGTCGAAGGTCAGATAGGTCTTCTTGCCGCCGGTGCGGTCGACGATGGCATAGGCGATGTCGGAGGCGCGCATTTCCTCGACTTCATGGCCGTAGAGGATCTTGATGCCGAAACTGTCGGGCGCATGCGTGCGGATGCCGATCTGGATCGAGCGGTCGGGGTCGATGATGCCCTCGTTGACCGCCCGCGCGACGAAGGAGCCGTGGTCGATGCGCTTGCCGTCATCGGGCCAGGTGTCCTGATGCGCGTCGAACTGCACCAGCGCCAGCGGGCCGTGGATGGCCGCATGCGCCTTCAGGATCGGCCAGGTAACGAAATGGTCGCCGCCAAGCGTCAAAAGGAAAGCGCCTGATTTCAGGATTTTGGCCGCCTCGCGTTCGATCGTGCCGGGCGTCTTCTGGTGGTTGCCGCTGTCGAGCAGGCAGTCGCCATAGTCGACCACCGAGAGATGCTCGAACAGGTCGCGCGAGAACGGGTATTGCGGGTCGTTGTCGAGGATCGCCGAGGCGCGGCGGATGGCCTGCGGCCCGAAGCGCGCGCCTGGTCGGTTGGTGACGGCGGCGTCGAAAGGAACGCCCCAAACGACCGCATCCGCACCCTTCACGTCCTTGGAATATTTGCGCCGCATGAACGACAGCGCGCCGGCATAGGTCGGCTCGAACGACGCGCCGGTTTTGGAGCGGGCGGTGAAGGCGTGGTCGATCTCTTGGTTCGCCATTACTTGTCCTCGGTTTTCATCGGGCAGCCACAACTACAGAACCGGCACGCAACATGCCAGTCACAGCTTGCGGAGAGGAAATGGCGCGCGGTGAGTGCCATGGCAACACAGGATTTGTATCATCATGACGCAGGCTGCTTTGCTGAACCTTGCACCAGCTCCGGCGGCGACCCGCGCCGGCACGCGGGCGGGCGAGCGTTTCCTGGTGCTCGATTCCTGGCGCGGCATCTGCGCGCTGCTGGTGGCGCTCTTCCATTTCCCGACCAGCTCGATGATCTCGCAAAGCGCCTTTGTCGGCGGCTCCTATCTGTTCGTTGACTTCTTCTTCGTCCTGTCCGGTTTCGTCATCGCCAGCTCCTATGGTGGCCGGCTCGGCGAGCCGGATGAGCTCGGCCGCTTCGCGCTGGTGCGTTTTGGCCGTATCTATCCGCTGCATGCGCTGATGCTTGCCGCCTTCGCCGGCTTCGAAGCGTTGCGGCTGGTGATGCCGGCGGTGCATGGCACCGGCGCCGCACCCTTCACCGGCGGCTTCGATCTGAAAAGTCTGGTCGCCAATCTGCTTCTGTTGCAAGGCATGGGCGTCCAGGATCATCTGAGCTGGAACGCGCCAAGCTGGAGCATTTCGGCCGAGTTCTTTGCCTATCTCTTGTTTGCCGGCGTCGTCTTTGCGACCGGCAAGCGTGCGTGGATATGGTTCGTCGCCGCGGCGGTCACGGCGCCCTTGTTCCTGCTTGCCGTCTCGACCAGCCATATGGACGTGTCCTTCGATTTCGGCTTCATCCGCTGCCTGTATGGCTTTTCGCTTGGCGCGCTTTTGGCGTGGTTTCAGCACGATTCCATTGCAGCGGCGCGACAGTCGCTCGCCGGTGGGGCAGGGCGTATCGCCTGGACGCTGGCCGAGATCGCCATGATCGTTGTGATCGGTGTGTTCGTCTCGGTCGCCGGAACCAACGATGCCGGTATCGCCGCCCCCTTCGTCTTCGCGCTCGCGCTCTATTTATTCGCGCATGAAGGCGGTTGGGTCAGCGCCTTGCTGCGCAGCCGCCCGATGCTGATGCTGGGCGCGCTCTCTTATTCGATCTACATGGTCCACCTGTTCATCCAGGCGCGCATGATCAATGTCGGCGGCATCCTTGAGCGCAAGCTCGGTCACGGCATTGTTGGCGACCTTGTGCTGCGCGGCGACCCGGCCACCGGCTTCGGCGTCGGCTCGCCGTGGCTCGGTTTCATTGCGCTTATGACCATGCTGGCCGCGGTCATCGTTGCGTCCTGGTTCACCTGGCGCTTTGTCGAAATGCCGGCGCTGGCCTGGTTCCGGCGCCTGGCCAAGCGGATTTAGGGCCGCTTCCCCCCGAACAGCTAGCCGGCTTCGTTCACCGGCCTGTCATGGGCGTCGCCTAACCGGGGTGCGACCCGGAACGGAGCGATTCCCGATGCGAACACTCTGGCTGAGCCTGCTGTTTTTTGCTGCCCTTGCCACGATGGCGGGCCAAAGCTTAGCCGGCGGCACGCGTGCCAGCCAGATCCTCGACCGCTTCGAGCATGCCAACCAGTGGCGCGACCATGTGATGATCGCCGCGCACCGCGCCGGCAGCATGCAGGCCGGCAAGACGCTTTATGCCGAGAATTCGCTGGCCGCGGTCGAAGGTTCGATCGCCATCGGCGCCGAGATCGTCGAGGTCGACATCCGGCGCTCCAAGGACGGCGAATTCGTCGTCATGCATGACAGCTGGCTCGACCGCACCACCACCTGCAAGGGCGAGGTGGTGAACTACACGCTGGCCGAGCTGAAGAAGTGCCGGCTCGTGATCGAAGGCACGGGCGCTGTCGCCAGCGAACCGGTCTCGACGCTGCGCGAGATGCTGCTGGCGACCAGGGACCGGATTCTCATCAACCTCGACAACAAGCTGGAGGTGACGGATCTGCCCGGCATGATCGCGGTGGCGCGCGATCTCGGCATGGCCGATCAGGTCATCGTCAAGGAAAACTTGTGGAACGGCCAGCGCATCGACGCCGCCAGGGCCGCGCTCGCCAAGGCCGGCGGCGGCTTCCAGTTCATGCCGATTCTCGCCGACGATGCCGTGCATGACGCCGCCTTCGCCGGACAGGTCGACAAGGCTTTCACACCGCGCGCCATCGAGCTCATCACTTGGCGCAACGGCGCCGAAACGCCGACCGCCAGCGGCGGCCCGCTGTTCAGCAGCCGCATGCGGGCAGAGGCAATTCGCGACGACTGGCACCTCTGGGCCGACACTTACGCCATTGTCAACAAGCCGGGCGGCTTCCTCGCCGGCGGCCGTGGCGACGAGCTGGCGGTCGCCGCCAGCCTGCCGCGCGAAGCCTGGGGTTTCTGGGTCGACCGCGGCGCCACCATCATCCAGACCGACGAGCCGAAAGCGGCGATCGACTGGCTCACGGCCAACGGTTATCGGGTGCCGTATGCGACGGACATCAAGCAAGCCGAGCCGGCGCATACGGCGAGTATTAATTAGGCGGCGTCAGCGCCTCACCCCGCCCGGCGCTTCGCGCCGACCTCCCCATCGAGGGGAGGTAGGAGGTTGCGACTACTCGCCATCGACTTCTGGCCATAGGGTCGGCCGATTTGGAATTGCGGTCAAAGGTGAAGCGCGGCGCCCTACCTCCCCTTGATGGGGAGGTCGCGCCGCAGGCGCGGGCGGGGTGATGGCGCCGGCCTACGCCGCCTTCGCCACGCCATCCAGTTCCCGCAACACCTCAGCCGACAGGTTCAAGTTCGCAACCGCAAGGTTCTCCCGCAGATGCGCGACGGACGATGTGCCCGGGATCAGCAGTATATTGGGCGAACGCTGCAGCAGCCAGGCCAGCGCTACCTGCATCGGCGTCGCGCCGAGACGTTCGGCCACGTCCGACAAAGTCGACGACTGAAGCGGGCTGAAGCCGCCGAGCGGGAAGAACGGCGTGTAGGCGATGCCGGCGCGCGCCAGTTCGTCGATCAGCGTGTCGTCATCCCGGTGCGCCAGATTGTATTGGTTCTGCACGCAGACGATCTCGGCGATCCTGCGGCCTTCCTCGATCTGTGCATGCGTGACGTTGCTTAAGCCGATATGGCGCACCAGGCCCTTGCTCTGCAGTTCGGCGAGTGCCGTCAGCTGTGCTTCGATCGAGCCCTCGGTCGGGCCCATGCCGAACATGATACGCAGATTGACGACGTCGAGCACCTCAAGTCCGAGATTGCGCAGATTGTCGTGCACGGCCTGCTCGAGTTCCTTGGGCGAGTAGGCGGGAAGCCAGGAGCCATCGCTGCCGCGCCGCGCTCCTATCTTGGTGACGATGACGAGGTCTTCCGGATAGGGCGCCAGCGCTTCGCGGATGAGTTGATTGGTGACATACGGACCATAGTAGTCGCTGGTGTCGATGTGGTTGACCCCGCTCGCGACCGCTTCGCGTAGCACCGCTATGGCCGCGTCATGGTTCTTTGGTGGACCGAAAACATGAGGGCCTGCAAGCTGCATGGCGCCGTAGCCAAGGCGGTGGACCGTGCGGTCACCCAATTTGTAGGTGCCGGATTTGTCGATGCTGGACATGCTGCTTCTCCTGATTTGTTGGCGAGGAGATAGGGCATGGTCGCTGTCTCGATAACCGGGTATAATCTAAACGGCTTGTGCGGATTTTCGAACAATGGCTTCAACCGACCTCAACGATCTCCAGGCATTCCTGGCCGTGGCGCGCGCCGGAGGTTTTCGCGAGGGCGCTCGCGCGACGGCGGGCAGCGCTTCCGCGCTCAGCGAGGCGATCCGGCGCCTCGAAACCCAGCTTGGCGTGCGTTTGTTCAACCGCACCACGCGCAGCGTTGCCTTGACCGAGGCCGGCGCGAGCCTGCTGGCGCGGCTCGGTCCGGCGCTGGGCGAGGTGGAAGCGGCGCTCGACGTGGTCAACGGTTTTCGCGATCGGCCGGCGGGCACGCTGCGGCTCAACGTGCCGATCAGCGCCTCACGGCTGGTGTTGCCGAAGATCGTGCCGGGATTTCTTGCCGCCTATCCGGCGATCCGGCTGGAGGTGATCGCCGAGGAAAGCTTCGTCGATTTGCTGGCGGCCGGCTGCGACGCCGGCATCCGCTATGACGAGCGGCTGGAGCAGGACATGATCGCTGTGCCGATCGGGCCGCGCGTCCAGCGTTTCACCACCTCGGCCGCACCAGCCTATCTCGATCGTCACGGTCGCCCTCAGCATCCCAGCGAACTGCTTGGCCATGCCTGTATTCGTGGCCGTTTCCCCAGTGGGGTGATGACGCCCTGGGAATTCGAGCGCGATGGCGAGGTGGTGCGGGTCGACACAACCGGACCGCTGGTCATCAGCGTCGGTGGTGGCGTGGACCTGGCCGTCGAGGCGGCGATGGCCGGCGTGGGCATTCTCTGGCTCTTCGAGGATTGGGTGCGCCCGCACTTCAAAAGCGGCGCGCTGGAGCCCGTCCTCGAGCCGTGGTGGCAGGAATTTTCCGGACCCTTTCTCTACTACCCCGGGCGACGCCTGGTGCCGGCGCCGTTGCGCGCCTTCATCGACTACATCAAGACGCCGACCGGGCGTGGTTACTGAACCGGTAGCCCAAAAAACGAAAGGCCGCCCGGAGGCGGCCTTTCGAGAAACTGGCAAGCGTAAAGCTCAGCGCTTCGAGAACTGGAAGCTCCGGCGGGCCTTGGCCTTGCCGTACTTCTTGCGCTCGACGACGCGGCTGTCGCGGGTCAGGAAGCCACCCTTCTTGAGCACGGCGCGCAGTGCCGGCTCATAGTAGGTCAGCGCCTTGGAGATGCCGTGACGCACGGCACCGGCCTGGCCGGAGAGGCCGCCGCCGACGACGGTGGCGATGATGTCGTACTGACCGGCGCGGTTGGCCGCCACGATCGGCTGGTTGAGGATCATCTGCAGCACCGGACGCGCGAAATAATTCGCGAATTCCTTGTCGTTGACGACGATCTTGCCGGAACCCGGCTTCACCCAGACGCGCGCAATGGCGTTCTTGCGCTTGCCGGTGGCATAGGCGCGGCCCGACTTGTCGAGCTTCTGGACGTGGACGGGCGCGGCAGCCTGGGTGTTGGCGTTGCCGGTTGCGGCGCCCAGTTCTGCGAGCGAGGAAAGCTCAGCCATCTTATGCGACCTTCTTGTTCTTGGAATTCAGCTTGGCCACGTCGAGGACTTCTGGCTGCTGGGCGACATGCGGATGCTCGGCGCCTGCATAGACGCGCAAATTCTTCATCTGGCGACGGCCGAGCGGGCCACGCGGGACCATGCGCTCAACGGCCTTCTCGACGACACGCTCGGGGAAACGGCCCTCGAGCAGCTGGCGCGCGGTGCGCTCCTTGATGCCGCCGGGGTGGCCGGTGTGCCAGTAATAGACCTTGTCGGTGAATTTCTTGCCGGTGAACACCACCTTGTCGGCATTGATGACGATGACGTTGTCGCCGTCGTCGACATGCGGGGTGAAGGTCGGCTTGTGCTTGCCGCGGAGATGGTTGGCGATGACAGTGGCCAGACGACCAACGACGAGACCTTCGGCGTCGATCAGGATCCACTTCTTCACCACATCCGCAGGCTTCTGCGAAAAGGTTGTCATGTTTTCTGCTCTCGGTTCTGACCTTCACGAAGAAGGCGTTTCTTGTTGCTTGGATTGGCGAAAAGCGCTTGCCCGCCGCCAATAACAAAACGGCGGCCTTTGCGGGCCGCTGTTTCGGGATGGCTTATAGGCGAGGGCGCAGGACGCGTCAAGGCAGCGGAAAACTGCGCCGCCGCGTATAATCAAGCAAAAACAACTGGTTGCGATGGAGGTATTATTTTACCCCATCGCCGATGCGCTTCGGCGGGATCGAATAGGTGCCGGTGGCATGCGCCACGGTGTGCTTGTCGGGGCCGGCAACGATGTCGATATCGAACACCATCAGACTCCGGCCGAGCTTCAGAATCCGGCAATGGCCGTCGATCGGACCGGCCTCGGCCTTGCGCATGAAGTTGATGTTGAGATTGGTGGTGACCGAAAGCGCGTCAGGTCCGGCATGCGAAAGCACGCAGACATAGCCGCCGATGTCGGCCAGCGTGAACAGCGACGGCCCAGAAACCGTGCCGCCCGGCCGCAAATGCCGTTCATCGGCATTGAGCCGCACCGTGCAGCCGCCTGGAAACACGTCCAGCGCTTCGTAGAAAGTGAACTGGTCGTTGAGCTGCGGATAGACGCTTGCCATCAAGCGGTTGACCTCTGGCGCAGTCAGCACCGGCTTCAGATTGTTTTGGGCGGGCATGCGCTGGTCCCTATCTATACGCAGAGAAGACTCCAGGCGCGATCCGCCTGGACCAAACGGTGTGACGGAGAAAACACGTCTCGCGGCTGTTCTTCAACCGGCAGCATGCTAGTTCTGTTGCTCCATAAGCTCGTGAAATTGCCCGAGAGGTTTTGATATGGCGGAAGTCGTTGCCATGAAACCGGCCGTCGCGGACGGCCCTGTTCTTGCCAGCCAGGACAAGGGTGTCCTGCGCCTGACGCTCGCCAGCCCGCCGGCCAATGCGCTCTCGCTGGCGACGATGGCGGCACTTCAGGCCGAGTTCGATCGTGCGAAAGACGACAAATCCGTGCGCGTCATCATTCTCGCCGCCTCTGGAAAAGTGTTCTGCGCCGGCCATGACTTGAAAGAGATGACAGCGCACCGCGCCGAGCCCGACCGCGGCAAGGCCTTCTTCGAAAAGACCTTCGCGGCCTGCGCAACCTTGATGCAAACGATCGTGCGCCATCCGAAGCCGGTGATCGCCGAAGTCGATGGCCTTGCCACCGCGGCCGGTTTGCAGCTGGTTGCGAGCTGCGACCTCGCCATTGCCTCGCATGAGGCGAGTTTCTGCACGCCTGGCGTCAACATTGGCCTGTTCTGCTCGACGCCGATGGTGGCGCTGTCGCGTAACGTCTCGCGCAAGCAGGCGATGGAAATGCTGCTCACCGGCGAGACGATCGATGCCGCGACCGCCAAGGATTTTGGCCTGATCAACCGCATCGTGCCGCGCGAATATCTGAATCAGGTTGTCAACAAATACGCGCAAACCATTGCTTCGAAATCGTCTTTGGTCGTCAGGACCGGCAAGGAGGCTTTCTACGTCCAGGCCGAAATGGGTCTGGCCGACGCCTACACCTATACCGGCCGCGTGATGGTGGAGAACATGCTGGCGCGCGACGCGGAGGAAGGCATCGGCGCCTTTATAGGCAAGCGCAAGCCGGAATGGACGGACGAGTAGCCAACCCGCAATGGAGCCATGCTTTCCAATCGTTGAGGGTCTGACGTGGCTGCCCGCAAGCAACTGACGCGACTGAAAGCGCCTTACCTCAAGCGCATCCTGCTCGAGCCCTCGCGGGTCACCGACTGGGACCATTATCCCTGGAATTTGCCGATCTTTCGGGAGCGTGGATTCGAGTTCGAATTTGCGACCGCCATCACCATCATCGTCGGCGAGAACGGCACCGGCAAATCGACGCTGCTGGAAGCTATCGGCGCACTGGCCGGCTATGACGAGGCCGGTGGCGGCAAGGGCTACATGCCCGTCGACCATTCTCGTGCGATCGACAGGAGCGGCGCGGCTCTGGCTGACAGTTTTCGCTGTCACTGGCTGCCGAAGGTTACCGCTGGCTGGTTCTTCCGCGCCGAATCCTTCTATTCCGTCGCCCGTTACCTCGATGAGGCGGCCAGGGAGTCGGGCGGTACGCCGCCCGATTTCCTGTCCTGGTCCCACGGCGAGGGATTTATTCGTTTCTTCGAGGAGCGCTGCCGCCGGCAAGGCATCTATATCCTCGACGAGCCTGAAAGTGCGCTGTCGCCGACGCGCCAGATCGAATTGCTGAAGCTGCTCCGGCGCATGGAGCAATCCGGGACCGCGCAGGTCATCATGGCCACGCACTCGCCGCTGTTGATGGCCTGCCCGAAGGCGCGGCTCTTCCGCATCAGCCGCTTCGGCCTCGATCCGACCGATTTTCGTGACACCGATCATTTTCGCATGATGCGCGACTTCTGCAGCGACCCGCAGGCTTTTGTGGAGGAAGCGCTGCGGGAGGATGACGAATGACTGCCGGCGATGATGATCTCAACTGGCGGATCGAGCAGGCTTGCCGCGAAGGCTGGCCAGCGGCAACCGAGACGGTCGTCGATGGCTGGCTGCTCAGGCAATCGGGCGGGCGGATCCGGCGTACCAATTCGGCCAATCCCTTGCGCGGCGAGCGCGGCGCACCTGACGGGGTGATCGATGCCGCCGAGGCGTTCTATGCGAGCCACGGCCAGACGCCGCTGTTTCGCGTGCCAGACATCGCCGATGAGCTCGAAACCGCGCTGGACCAGCGTGGTTACCAGCTGGAAGGAGGAACCATTCACCTCTTTGCCGGGATCGACGATCTGGCGAAGGTGAGGGACGAACAGGTCACGGCTTCGCCTGCGCCGAGTGAGGACTGGTTTGCGGCGCGGTTTCGCATGGGCGCCTATGACGACGCCGATCGCCGTGTCTTTCGCGAGATGACCGGGCTGATCGTCGGCGACCGGGCGTTCGTGTCCTGTCGCCGCGACAGCGAAATTGCCGCTCTGGCCTATGGTGTCATCCGCAACGGCTTGCTTGTGGTGGAATCGGTTGAAACCGACGGCCGTTTCAGGCAGCAGGGCCTGGGTCGCAAGACGGTAGGCGGCCTCGTCGACTGGGCGCGACGGGCGGGTGCGTCGGCGGCGTGCCTGCAGGTGGTGGCCGACAATGAGGCCGGTCGCGCACTCTATGCCTCGCTTGGGTTCAATCGTGAACTCTATCGCTATCACTACCGCAGGAAGCCGCATGAACCACGATAGCTACGACAATTCATACATTGGCGGCATCCTCAATTCGGTGAAGACGATCGCCATGGTCGGGGCATCGCCCAATGACGTGCGACCGAGCTACTTCGTGCTGAAATATCTTCTGGCCAAAGGCTTTTCGGTGTTCCCGATCAATCCCGGCCATGCCGGCAAGGAGATCCTGGGCCGCACCGTCTATGCCAGTCTGGCCGACCTGCCGCAGCCGGTCGACATGGTCGACATTTTCCGCGCGTCTTCGGCGGTGCCGGGCATTGTCAACGAGGTGCTGAAGCTCGACCCGTTGCCAAAAGTCCTTTGGATGCAGCTCGGCGTGCGCGATGACGAGGCCGCTGTCCGCGCCGAGGCGGCCGGTATCCAGGTGGTGATGAACCGCTGCCCGAAGATCGAATATGGCAAACTGTCCGGCGAGATCGGCTGGACCGGCGTCAATTCCGGCGTGCTGTCGTCGAAGAAGCCGCTGATGCGGCAGGGCTTTCAGAGCTTCGGCGTGCGGCAGAAATAGGTTGTCCGCCAGGCGCGCAAAATTATTCCGGGAAGAAATGGATTTTGCCGGGCGTTCATCCCGGATCGTCTGCCGAAAGGTATTTTCTTCTTTGCATTCACAGTCGCGCTTCGCCAAGAATGCCCGGCGATTTTCGAGAAAGTTTGGAGAGGGAGGTTTCGATGACCCGTACGCCCGGTTTCAGCACACTTGCCGTTCACGCAGGCGCCAAGCCCGATCCGGCGACCGGCGCGCGCGCCACGCCGATCTACCAGACAACCTCCTATGTCTTCGATGACGCAGACCATGCCGCCTCGCTGTTCGGGCTGAAGGCCTTCGGCAACATCTACACCCGCATTATGAACCCGACGCAGGCTGTGCTCGAAGAGCGGCTTGCCGCGCTTGAAGGCGGCACGGCCGCGCTCGCTGCTGCCTCCGGCCATGGCGCGCAGGTGCTGGTGTTCCACAATCTGATGCAGCCAGGCGACAATTTCATCGCCGCCAACAAGCTCTATGGCGGCTCGATCAACCAGTTCGGCCATGCCTTCAAGAATTATGGCTGGGAGGTGCGCTGGGCCGACACCAACGACGTCTCGACCTTCGAAAGCCAGATCGACGACAGGACCAAGGCGATCTTCATCGAAAGCCTCGCCAATCCGGGCGGCACCTTCGTCGACATCGAAAAGATCGGCGACATCGCCCGCAGGCACGGCCTGCCGCTGATCGTCGACAACACGCTGGCCTCGCCCTATCTGGTGCGGCCGATCGAGCACGGCGCCGACATCGTCGTGCATTCGCTGACCAAGTTCATCGGCGGCCACGGCAATTCGATCGGCGGCGCCCTCATTGACGGCGGCACCTTCGACTGGTCGAAGTCCGGCAAATATCCGATGCTGTCGCAGCCGCGTCCTGAATATGGCGGCATCGTCCTGCACGAGACTTTCGGCAATTTCGCCTTCGCGATCGCCGCGCGCGTGCTTGGCCTGCGCGATCTCGGCCCGGCGATCTCGCCGTTCAACGCCTTCCTGATCCTGACCGGGCTGGAGACGCTGCCGCTGCGCATGCAGCGCCATTGCGACAACGCCATCACCGTCGCCGGCTGGTTATCCAACCATCCCAAGGTTGCCTGGGTGAATTATCCCGGACTTCCGGGCGACAAGAACAATGCGTTGCAGAAGAAATATTCGCCGCAGGGCGCGGGTGCTGTCTTCACCTTCGGCCTCAAGGGTGGCTACGAAGCCGGTGTCAAATTCGTCGAAGCGCTGGAACTGTTCTCGCACCTCGCCAATGTCGGTGACACCAAGTCGCTGGTCATCCATCCGGCCTCGACCACGCACCGCCAGCTTACCGACGAGCAGAAGGTCAAGGCTGGCGCTGGCCCCGACACGGTCCGGCTGTCGATCGGCATCGAGGATGTCAACGACATCGTCGCCGATCTCGAACAGGCGCTCGGCAAGGTCTGAGATGTCGGCTTTTCTGAACGTCAACATCGACAGCGTCGAACCGGAGGCGGGCGCGCCGGCCCCGGATCGGATAGTTTCGGGCAGTCCGAAATTCCGCACCTGGAATGTCGAGGAGCGCGACGGCGGCCTCTATGCCGGCATTTGGGAAGCGACGCCCGGCAAATGGCGCATCGTCTATGACGAATGGGAGTTCTGCCACATCCTGTCCGGTGTGTCGGTGGTCACCGAGGACGGCGGCGAGGCGCGCACCGTACGCGCCGGCGACAGCTTTGTGCTGAGGCCGGGGTTCAAAGGCACCTGGGAAGTGCTTGAAACCACCCGCAAGGAATATGTGATCCGGCTTTAGGTACGCCGGCTTCACAAGAGGCGATCAATGTCGGCTTTGGCAAAACCGAAGCCGGCCATCAGCTTTCGATGCCATGGGCTCCCAAGCAGGCTGCCCAGGCACTGATCTAGGCGATCACGCAAGTCGTCGTTGCCCTTGGAAACGGCAAATGCACCCGCGGCGGGCTGCTTTTCGGACGCGGGTACATCGACAACATCAAGCGGCGCCTCCGGTCTTCGTGCAACATAGCCGCGATGCGCCATGGCCACGCTGGCGTAGGCCTGCACGGTACCTGTGGCCACCGCTTCCGCCGCCTCGGCTTGCGTGGCGAATACCCTGATCCGCTTGGGCGGGACACCATTTTGCATAGCCGTTCGATGCTGGATCTGGCCCGATATCACGCCGAGCGCGGCCGACTGCTGGTGGGCGAGTGCCCGGTAGCCGTCCAAGCCAAGCGGATTGCCCTTGACGACCATCAGCCCATCCGGCAACGACCAGATCGGCCGGGTGAAGTCCACGAGCTGGCTGCGCTCCTCTGAGATGAAAAGGCCGGTCGTCATGTCCCAGCGGCCGTCGACCAAGCCGGGAAGCAGTTCGCCAAACTCGGTCTCGATCGATGAAAAATCCTCGAGTTCGAGCATCTGACAGATCTTCTCGGCGAGCACCGCATCGCAGCCGCCGAGCCTGCCGCCAGCATCGGTGAAGCAAAACGGCGGTTCCTGCAGGAAAGCGAATTTCATGGCTCGGTCTCGGACGGTCGTTCAGCTCCTCAGGGCAGGTCGGTTCACCGGTCAAAAGGTAACGGCAAGCCTTTCCAGCCCATGGAAGTGGTAAGTATCGCGAAACCGCGGCGCCTCGGCCAGCTTTAGATCCGGCAGCCGCTCGAACAACGCCTTCAGCGACACCTGCAGCTCAAGCCGCGCCAGCGGCGCGCCGATGCAGAAATGGATGCCGGCGCCGAAGGAGACGTTCTTCTGGTCGGTCCGGGCCGGATCGAATATGTCCGGTCCGGCAAAGGCCAGCGGATCATGATTGGCCATGCCGAGCAGAAGCGCGACCATCTCGCCGGGTTTGACCACAATGCCCGGCGACACCTCCATCTCCTCATAGGCGTAGCGCAGGAACATATGCAATGGCGCGTCGAAGCGCAGGCATTCCTCGACCGTGGCGGCATTTGCCTCTGGCGTCGCGAAGAAACGGCGCGGATCGCCGCCTTGCGCCAGGATCGACCGCACCGCATTGCCGGTCTGGTGCACGGTTGCCTCGTGGCCGGCATTGAGCAGAAGGATGGCTGACGACACAAGCTCGTCTTCCGACAGCTTCTGGCCGTTGTCCCGGGCGTCGATCAGCAGCGACAGCAGATCGTCCCCCGGTTTCCGGCGGCGCTCGGCAATATAGCCGCGCAGGAAATCAGAAAACTCATGCGCGGCGCGATTGGCTGTGTCCTCGATCTCACGCGAGCGGCCATGCATGTACATGGCGACCATCCGGTGCGACCAGTCGAGCAGTTGCGGCCCCATTTCGACCGGAACGCCGAGCATCTCGGCGATGATGGTGATCGGCAAGGGCGAAGCGTAAGCCGGCAGAAGGTCGACGCCGCCCGGTTCGAAGCTGTCTATCAGCTCGTTGGCGAGGATCTCGATGCGCGGCCGCAGCCGTTCGACCTGGCGCGAGACGAAGGCGCGGTTGACCAGCGTGCGCAGCCTGGTGTGCACCGGCGGCTCGAGCTCCAGCATCGAATTGGCCTCGATGCCGTCGAAGGCCACCAGATGCGAGCGATCGTCACCGACGCCGCGGCTGTCAGGAATGCCCGCCGGGTTCTGGCGTCCGAAGCGCCGGTCGCGCAACAGGCGGTTGACGTCGTCGAAGCCGCCAAAGCACCAGAAGCCGTAATCTTCCCAGAAGAAGGCGTTCGCCGCGCCGTGCAGGAAGGCATAGGCCTCATACGGGTTCTGCACGAAAGCCGGCTCGTGTGGGTCGAGCCGCAGGCGGCGGGCGGCTGGATCGAATGCAAGATAGGCTGGCATCATGCTAGACCATTAGCGCGCCTTGTCGGCCGGATGCCAGTCGGTATCTTGGCGCCGTTGACGCTGAAGCGTTGAGCCAGGCTAGCTGAGACGGCCGGAGAGCGGAGCACAAGGCGCGGTATGTCGCACATTCCAGGCAAAATCGAGTCGGCCGCGCTATCGCTTCCTTCCTCCTATCTTGATTTTTTGGAACGTCACGGCAACTCCCAGTGGGTTTGTGGCGACGAACTTGTTTTTCTCTGGCCAGGGAGGACATCGAGCCGTTCAACAACGAATACCGCGTTCAAACTCTCGCCCCTGGCCTTATCTTGATCGGTTCCGATGGCTCTACGGAAGCGTTCGGTTTCGATTTGCGCTCGTCCCATAGACCGGTGGTTCAAATCCCGTTTGTCGGCATGAATTGGAAATACATGAATCTCGTCGCAACCGGATTTGGCGAATGGCAGGCAATGCTGGTTCCACGAAAGGACAGGGATTCTCATCCGGAGATGCAACTCGCGGAAGTAAATCCGGTGTTGTTTGGCGGAGATCCGACCGACCCTGCCAACAGGGCATGGCTGACGCGCGGTCAGCATTTTGAATATGTGCATTTCTGGAACGACGTGTTTCTGGCCGCTAGCGCGAAAACCACACAGCAGTAGCGATATCGGGATCGTCAGTGTCCTGTCTTCAGAATGTCCGCCACCTTGGCCGCGATCGCAGCGTCGAGCGCTGGCCAGTTGCCGAGCAATTCCCGGGGGAAGCGGTAAGTCAGGCTGAGATCGTCGCCGACCTGGATATCGCGTTCGCAGGGCGCCAGCGATTCCTCCGCGCTCGGTCCGCTGAGGCAACGAGCGACGAACGGATCCTTGCCGGGGCGCTCGGCGACAGCGAGCACTTCGTTCAGGTAGCCTGATTTTTCGGTGAACGCGTAGATCATCGTGCCGCCCGGGCCGGGCGTGCCAGGCTTTTCGATCAACGCGCTGTAGATCGGCGCGAAGCGGCCGCTCATGTCGCGCGACATCATTTTCGGCTCGAACGACAGGAAGACGATCTTCTTGGTCGTCACGTGGTTGAAGTCGTCGCGCGCGGCCATGCTGTAGCCGTCCATTTCCGGATAGCGCAGATAGAGATCGAGGCGCGAGACAATGCCGTCGCGCCGGGCCTGGTCGAAGCGGATGAAGTTAGCCGGAACGGCGATCACATTTTTGCCCATGACGATCCGGCGCACCGTCGTCTCATCCGTATAGCCGGCCATGGCGATCGAGCGTCCCAGCCATTTACCGCCGACGCTGATCGCCACCGACAGCAGCGCGAGCGCCGCGAACGCAAAGAAAACCCGCTTCATGAAGGTCGAATCGACGACCTGGAAGTCCGGGCTGTCAGCGACGGTTGCCTCTCTCATTCACGTTCCCCGATCCGCTCACTTGTCCTTCGGCGGCACAGAAGGCGCGGCATGGCTCTTGCAGCGCGTGGTTTGGACTGTGCGATCTCATGGTAAACGGTTGGTAAAGATGGAACCCTTGCTGCTTGCTCTTTACGCTTTCGCGGTCGGCCTGACCGCATGCGGACTGACGGGATCGGCCATGGAGTTGGCTTCCGGCCGGCGGCTTGCCTTCGCCGAGCCGTATGTTTCGCCCGCCCATATCTTGCGCTCGCTGGCCGCAACCGCCTGCGCGGGGCCGTTCATGCTCGCCAACGAGGCTATGGCCGCCCGCCGCGAGAGGCGCATCGGCACGATGGCGCTCCTGTCTTGCGGTTGCACGGCCGTAGCCTGGGCTTTGGCGCTCGGCGTCGTGCTGCTCACCATTGCTTCCTTAGCCATCGGTCTCCTAGGCTCGACCGACTTCCCGGCTTGAGACGAATCGGAGACGAAGAAATGCCGCTCTATGCGATCGACGGAAAGGCGCCGCAGCTCGAGGACGCCGACACCAACTGGATCGCGCCGGATGCCACGCTGATCGGCGACATCCGGATCGGTCGCAACGCCGGCTTCTGGTTCGGCGTCGTCATCCGCGGCGACAACGAGCCGATCACCATCGGCGCCGACACCAATGTGCAGGAACATACGGTGATGCACACCGATCCTGGGTTTCCGCTGACCATCGGAGAGGGCTGCACGATCGGCCACCGCGCGCTGCTGCATGGCTGCTCGATCGGCGATAACAGCCTGATCGGCATGGGCGCCATCGTGCTCAATGGTGCCAGGATCGGCAGGAATTCCTTAGTAGGCGCCGGCGCGCTGGTGACGGAAAACAAGGTTTTTCCGGACAATTCGCTGATCGTCGGCTCGCCCGCCAAAGTCATCCGCGTGCTGGACGAGGCGGCGATCGAGCGGCTGCGCGGCTCGGCCGCGCACTATGTCGCCAACGCCAAGCGCTTCAAAGCCAAACTGAAGCCGGTGTGATGGCGCCGGGGTGCGCGCGTTAGGCGCCGCGGTTGTTCATGGCCTTGCGCAGCAAGGATGCACCGGCTGCGAAGCCTGCCCGCTCCGCGCCTTCCAGTGCCGTCTCATAGTCGTCGATGCGGGTTCTAAGCGACGGGTCCGCTCGGGAATGGAGCAACAGACGGATCGCTTCGGCGTCACGCTGCGACACCGCATAGTGCAGGGGCGTCCAGTCATTGACGCCGCGCATGTCCGGGTCGGCGCCACGCTCGAGCAGGATCCGGACCAGCTCCAGCCGGTCCGGCCGGTCCGTCGACAGAGCGGCAATGATCGAGGGAAACCCGGCGTGATCCTCATAATTCGGGTTCGAGCCGGCATCGAGCAAGACGGTGATGAACGCGGCCGGGCTCCAATAGATGGCATATTCCAACGGATGGCCAAGACCGAGATCGAACGGCATCCTCTCGTCGAACCAGCGCTGCGAGCCGCCGAGCGCTTTGCCAAGCGTCTCGAAATCACCTGCTTTAAAGGCGTCGTCGATCGCCTTGAACAGCTTGGCGCGTTCGCATCGGTCTTCAGGGATCTCTAACATGATCGCGCTACCCGGATCTGCCCTTTCCTTTCTTTTCGACGGGCTTGACCCGTATCCGCATGGACCCGCCTTTGGGGTTCTCGATGTCGAAGGCGGCCGTTTTCCTTACCAGATCGCTCAATTTGCTGAAGCCGTAGGTACGCGGGTCGAAATCGGAAAAGAGATTTGAGAGCTGCTTGCCGAAAGTGCCCAGGAGCACCCAGCCATCCTCACTCTCCATCTGGCCGATGACCTTCTTCAGAATGGGCGTAGCGGCTGTCGGCGCCTGAAGCGGCTTCGTTGCTGGTGCGGCATCTTGAGCATTCCCCACGCCATGCAGAAGGTTCTCGGTATAGACGAAACGGCGACATGCCTGCCGGAAGCTCTCCGGGGTCTTTTGCTCCCCAAATCCAAACACGTCGACGCCTTGCTCGCGTATCCGCGCCGCAAGTCGAGTGAAGTCACTGTGGTCTGGTCGGTCGGCTTGGCCGCTCTGAAAGGGATTTTGGCTTCGCGCCCGGAGCGCCGCAACCGGGCTGGAAAAGTGCGGGCGGGCGGCCTGCTTTTTCCGGTTGACCCGCTGCGGCACTCTCCCTATGTTCCGCGCAATTTCGAGGGCGGCATTTCCGCGCCCGCGGGAGCGCGTAGCTCAGCCGGTAGAGCAACTGACTTTTAATCAGTAGGTCATGGGTTCGAATCCCATCGCGCTCACCAATTTGTCCAAGCACGATGAAACTGTGATTGTCGCCGCTGGACCGCAGCCAAACCTTGTGACCAGACCTGCTGATAGTTAGGATCGATCTCCCGAGGGAGGATCCAGCATGGCACTTGATCTTTCGGTAGATGCCCCGAGCGCCAAAGCGGCGACGCCGCCTGGAAAATACCTCTTCGGCCCGGTCGCCGATTTCCTCATGCTCGGCGGCGGCGCGTTTTTGATCTTGCCGGTCCTGTTCTTCGTGCCGCGCGAGTTCGAAGGCTCATTGGCCGCGACAATGGTCATTGTGGCCTATGCCGTGAACTATCCGCACTTCGCGCATTCGTACCAGATTTTCTACCGCAATTTCGGGCGCAAGCTGCGCGGCGAGGGCTATGACCGCAGCCTGCAGCTTCGTTACGGTTTCGCGGGCATCGTCGTTCCGGTGATCATGGCGCTGTTCTTTGCCTATGGCGCGGCGACGTCGAACACGCGGCTGCTCGGGCTTGCGGCCAATGCGATGTTCTTTTTCGTCGGCTGGCACTACGTCAAGCAGGGCTACGGCATGCTGATGGTGGACGCCGTGCTGAAGCGCAAATTCTTCGATGAGCGCGACAAGAAGGTGCTTCTGGTCAACAGTTATGCGGTGTGGATCCTGGCCTGGCTGCAGACGAACACGGCGGTGACGGCGGGGCAGTATTATGGCCTGCAGTATTACACATTCGCCGCACCGGCATGGATCGCCGACATTGCCCTGACGGCGGCCGTCGCATCCACCGCGGCGACGCTTCTGATGCTGGCCAATCGCTGGCGCAAGAATGGCGGCCGCCTGCCGTATAACGGCATCGTGGCCTATGTCGCGTCGCTCTATCTCTGGATCCTGATCGCCAGGATAAATCCGCTCTGGTTGCTCGTGGTGCCGGCGCTACATTCGCTGCAATATCTGGCGGTGGTCTGGCGCTATCAGACCAATGTCGAGCGCGATGTCGAGGATGCCGCCCGAGACCCGGAACCGAAACTACTGTCCATGATCGGCCCGCTCTACAGGCTGCGTGTGCTGGGCTTCATTGCCGGGGGCGCTGCGCTCGGCTATCTCGGCTTCTGGCTGATCCCGTTCGTGCTGACCGCCCTGGTTCCTTACGACAAGCAGGCCCTCGGCTCCTCGCTGTTCTTCTTTATCGTGCTGATCTTCATCAATGTGCACCACTATTTCCTCGACAACGTGATGTGGCGCCGGGGCAATCCGGAAGTGTCTAAATATCTGTTCCGGTAGGCCTTGGTCGGGGCTTTGTAGCGCGATGACGGCATTCACATGTGACTGGCGTCGCCCGCGACATGGCGAGCGTCAGTAAGATTGCGACATCAGAAGGTGAACGATCGGCTGCATGTTGTTCTTGTAGGTGATGCATCTGTCGTAGAGGCCGCTTGCGACACGCTCTTGTCCAATTCGCTCCCATTCGGAGGGTGACCCGGTCCAATCGGGCTCCTGGCTGATGAGACGTTCCCGAATGAGACAGTCGGGGTCACGAGCGAGTATCAGGCGCGAACCGGGCGCTTCAGCCTAGACGGCGCCGAATGGCCGACAGGAATCTCGAAACGCCGGACCTTGCCGCGTCGGCCGCGATCACGCTGTCCATGGACCGTTCGAACTCGACCAGCATCGACGCCAGCAATTCCGCTAGCCCGCCGGCAGGACCGTGGATCTTCTCGAAGAGGCGGTCATAGTTCCGCAGCGTCTCGGCGACGACGTCCGGAATGTCCTCGTACCGGCACCAGATCACATGTTCATGATAGGAGATATGCGCTCGCAGCGGCACGTCCTCGCTGACAACGAGACAGCCTTGCGAAAGCGCCGGCAAAACCCTGAACTCCTCGATCGAGTGGTGATACCAGGTCTGGTGCGGATTAACGATGATTTTGGCACTTTGGTAAAGCGACCGCAGCCCGGGCAGGTCGTAGACGCCCTGGACGTTCCTGTACCCAGGAAAAGCCTCCAGCCTTTCGATCAGGGACGCGCGCCTCGGCTCCCTGGTGTTGATGATGTTGGTGAGAACGTCGATGGACCGGCCGCCGGCGTTTGAATATTCGAACGGGATCGAAGGGCAGTAGACGATCCGCTCGCAAAAGCTCTCCGAAAACCTGCCGCTGGATTCGATGTTGACAATGTTCGGGACATTGTATTCGAGCACGACATCCGCCACGCGGTACTGCTTCTGGTGCGCGATGCGAACGAGATACGTCTCCTCGCCACCGAAGATGGATGGCACGACGCCCGGAGCGCTTGAGGGGGGAATGTCGCGCCCGCCGGGAAGCACCAGATTATGTTCGTCCTGGAAGAAAATCCGCATGCCCGGCCGAGGCGCTGCGCGCCTGGCGAAATAGTTCTCCACCACGGGGAGGTTTGTTACGAGCCCGTGCGCGTTCAGATAGCGCATGCAGTGATCTCCAAACGGAAGCACTCGATCGTCAGTGCCAAGGCGCCAGGCGGAGCCATCAGGAAACCAGAGAAACGTTGCCACCGGGGTGACGTTCCAGCCGCCCCGCAAGGTCGAGTTCCAGAAGCACCATGGCGATCTGCGCGGCGCTCAATCCGGTGTGGCGGATGATCTCGTCGACCGCAACCGGCGTCGGCCCGAGCGCTTCGAGCACGTCGGCGCGCTGGTTCTCGCCGGGCGGCGGCAGCGCCGACAGGTCCGGCGCCTCGGCAAGTGGCGTGTTGCGCGCAGGACGGGTGCCAGCGAGCGGCGCCAATGCGCTGAGAACGTCGGCGGCGTCGGTGACCAGCGTGGCGCCGTCCTTCAGCAAGGCATTGCAGCCAGCGGCGCGCGGATCGAGCGGCGAGCCGGGCACGGCGAAGACCAGCCGACCCATCTCATTGGCGAGGCGGGCGCTGATCAGCGAGCCGGAGCGCTGCGCGGCCTCAACCACGACAAGGCCGAGCGCCATGCCGGCGACGAGACGATTGCGGCGCGGAAAATCCTGGGCGCGCGGCTGCCAGCCGAATGGCATTTCGGAGACGATGGCGCCGCCGCGATCGGCGATCTCGTCGCACAGGCCGGCATTTTCCGGTGGGTAGGGGACGTCGAGGCCACCGGCAAGAACGCCGACCGTGCCGGTCGCGACGCTGCCCTTGTGCGCTGATGTGTCGATGCCGCGCGCCAGGCCGGAAACGATGGCATAGCCCTCGCGGCCGAGGTCGGCGGCCAGCATGCGCGCCATCTTGACGCCGGCGAGCGAGGCGTTGCGGGCGCCGACGATGGCCACCGCCGGCAGACGGAACACCGCGCCTTCGCCTTTGACCGCAATCAATGGCGGCGGGTTGTCCAAGCGCTTCAGCATGGAGGGGTAGTCGGCCTCGCCGATGCCGATGAAGCGCGCGCCGGCGCGTCGCGCCACCTCCAGTTCCGCTTCTGCGTCGGCGACCGAGGGGATGCGCACGATGCGGTTGGCGCCGCCCGAGATCATCAGCTCCGGCAGCATTTCCAGGGCAGCTTCGGCCGAGCCGAAGCGGTTGATCAGTTCGCGAAAAGAGGCAGGGCCGACATTCGGCGTGCGGATCAGACGAAGCCAGGCAAGCCGCTGCCGGTCGCTGAGGCGCGGGCCGGCGGCCGGCACACTCATCCCTTGGCTCCGATCTTGCCTTCGGTGCCGGCAAGCAGGCGCGAGATGTTGGCGCGATGCTTTGCGATGACGATCAGGCTCATCACCGCAAACAGCCCGGCGATCTGCGGCGCGGCGATGAAATAGAGCGCGATCGGCACGACGACCGCCGCGATCAGCGCCGCCAGCGAGGAATAGCGGAACAGAAAGGCCATCACGAGCCAGACGACAGCGAAGATCAGCGCACCCTGCCAGGCAAGCCCGATCAGCACGCCGAGATAGGTGGCGACGCCCTTGCCACCCTTGAAGCCGAGCCAGACCGGAAAGAGATGGCCGAGGAATGCGGCGAAGCCGGCCAGAAGCCCGAACTCCGGCGAGAAATGTCCGGCGATGAGGGCGGCCGCCGTGCCTTTCAGGGCATCGAGCAGCAGCGTCGCCGCGGCAAGACCCTTGTTGCCGGTCCTCAGGACATTGGTCGCGCCGATGTTGCCGGAGCCGATCTTGCGCACGTCGCCAAGGCCGGCCGCACGCGTGATCAGGAGCCCGAACGGGATCGAGCCGAGCAGATAGCCGAAAATCAGTGCCAGCCCGTAACCCATTGTTTCCCCCGCCGTTCCCGGTCCGCCACCAGATCGTAATGCTGTCTGGTCAGGCCTTCATCACGCTGAAAACACTGTGCGGCCCGCCACCATCGTTTGCAAGACCTTGCCCTGGAGGCGCGCGCCTTCAAAACAGGTGTTTTTCGAGCGCGAACGCAGGCCGGTTTCGCTGACGATCCATGGCTCGTCGAGGTCGACAACGGCGAGGTCGGCCGGCGCGCCGGGTTTCAGTGTGCCGCCGGGCAGACCGAACAATCTTGCCGGCGCCGTCGACAGGGTCTCGATCAGCCTGAGCAGCGGGACCTCGCCATTGTGGTAGAGCCGAAGCGCCGCGCCAAGCAGTGTCTCCAACCCGATCGCGCCGGCGGCGGCGTCGGCGAAGGGCAGGCGCTTGGTGTCGACATCCTGCGGATCATGCGAGGAAACGATGATGTCGATCGTGCCGTCCTTGATCGCCTCGATCATCGCCAGCCGATCGTCCTCGGCGCGCAAGGGCGGCGTCAGCCGGAAGAAGGTGCGGTACTCGCCGACATCGTTCTCGTTGAGCGACAGATTGTGGATGGCGACACCCGCGGTGACATTGGCGCCGTCGGTCTTGGCGCGGTTCACCGCGCCGGCCGCCATCGCGGACGAGATCTTTGCCGCGTGATAGGCGCCGCCGGTGAGCCTGGCCAGCGCCAGGTCGCGCTCCAGCGGGATCAGCTCGGCTTCGCGCGGGATGCCCGACAGGCCGAGCCAGCTTGCGTAAAGACCTTCGTTCATCACGCCGGACGAGGCGAGGTTGGCGTCCTGGATCTCATGCGCGATGATGCCGCCGAAATCACGCGCATAGGTGAGCGCGCGGCGCATCACCAACGCATTGGCGATCGTGTGGCGGCCATCGGTATAGGCAACCGCGCCGGCTTCGCGCAGCAGGCCGAATTCCGTCATCTCGCGGCCTTCAAGACCCTTGGTGATCGCCGCGGCCGGGAAGATGTTGACGCTCGCGGTGTCGCGCGCGGTGCGCAGCACGAATTCGACCAGCGCCACATTGTCGATTACCGGATCGGTATCAGGCATCATGACGATCGAGGTGACGCCGCCGGCCGCCGCCGCGAGGCTTGCCGAGGCAATGGTCTCGCGGTGCTCACCGCCGGGTTCACCGATGAAAACGCGGCCGTCTATCAGACCTGGAATGATGGTCTTGCCGGCGCAATCGACGACGGTGGCGCCTTCCGGCGCACCCTGGTTCAATGCGGCTTTTCCAGCCGCGACAATCTTGCGGCCGTCGACGATGACGCTGCCGATCTCGTCGACGCCGCGCGAAGGGTCGACAATATGCGCCTTGCTGAAGACCGTCACGCTCATGCGCCGCGCCCCTCATGGTTGCGGCGCGGATCGAGCAGGGCTTCCATGACCGCCATGCGCACGGCGACGCCCATCTCGACCTGTTCCTGGATGACGCTTTGCGGTCCGTCTGCGATTTCGGAGGCGATCTCGACGCCGCGATTCATCGGACCCGGATGCATGACCAGCGCGTCTTCCTTGGCGGCTTTCAGCTTCTCGGCATCGAGCCCGAAATAGCGGAAATATTCGCGGATCGACGGCACGAAGGCGCCTTCCATGCGCTCGCGCTGCAGGCGCAGCATCATCACCACATCGGCGTCCTTGAGGCCCTCGGCCATCGAACGCGACACGATCACGCCCATCCTGTCGATGCCCGACGGCAAAAGCGTCGAGGGCGCCACGACGCGCACCTGCGCGCCGAGCGCGTTCAAGAGCATGATGTTGGAGCGGGCAACGCGCGAATGCAGAATGTCGCCGCAGATTGCGACGATCAGCTTCGACAGCGGCCCCTTGGCGCGGCGGATGGTCAGTGCGTCGAGCAGCGCCTGCGTCGGGTGTTCGTGCGCGCCGTCGCCGGCATTGACCACCGAGCAGCCGACCTTCTGCGCCAGAAGTGCCGCCGCGCCCGCCGATTGATGACGGATGATCAGGATGTCCGGCCGCATGGCGTTGAGCGTCATGGCGGTGTCGATCAGGGTCTCGCCCTTCTTCACCGAAGAACTCGCCACCGACATGTTCATGACGTCGGCGCCAAGACGCTTTCCGGCGAGCTCGAAGGAGGACTGCGTGCGGGTCGAAGCCTCGTAGAACAGGTTGATCTGGGTGCGGCCGCGCAGCGTCGAGGTTTTCTTCTCGGACTGACGCGAAATGGCGACGGCGCGGTCGGCCCGATCGAGCAAAAGCTCGATGTCGGCGGGGGAAAGATCGCGGATGCCCAGAAGGTGGCGGTGAGGATAAAGCGGCAGGGACGAAGCGTCGGTCATCTCAAGGCGCTGCTATAGGGCGCGCTCCCGACTGCCGCAAGCGCCGCCTTTGGATTGCGGGCGTTCTCCCCGGTATTTTCGTCGCGCGCCCGCCAACGCTTAAGCTATAAGGCCGGATGGCCCCGGATTCGTGATCGTGGCCCCGGGATGCAGTTGGGATGTAAGGAAGACGCGTGACCGACGAGGTGATCAACCAGCCGCCGCCGTTGACGGGCGGCAACGCATGGCGGGGCGATCCGTTGCTCATCCAGCTGGCGGAGCGTTTTTCGGATCCCGTGCGCAAGGATCTCGACGCTCTCGGCAAATTCGTCATGACGCAAGAGGCGCAGGAACTTGCCCGGCTTGCCAACACCGACACGCCGAAGCTGAGGACGCATGATCGCCAGGGCCGGCGTCTCGACCTTGTCGAATATCATCCGGCCTATCATGCGCTGATGCGCCGCTCGATCGCCGGCGGGCTGCATTCGTCGGTTTGGGAAAATGGCGACACCGAGATCGGCCGCCGCCATCAGGTGAGGGCGGCGCGCTTCTATCTGACCGCCGAATTGGAGACGGGGCATCTGTGTCCCATCACCATGACCAACGCTTCGCTCGCCGCGCTGATGGCGAGCCCAAAGCTGTTTCGCGAATGGGCGCCGCGTGTGACGACGCGCAAATACGACCAGACGCAGAAGCCGCCGGTGCAGAAGGCCGGGCTGACGCTTGGCATGGGCATGACCGAGAAGCAGGGCGGCACCGACGTGCGCGCCAACACGACAAGGGCTGAACGCACCGGCAGCGGCTTCTACCGGCTTACCGGGCACAAATGGTTCATGTCGGCGCCGATGTCGGATGCCTTCCTGGTGCTCGGCCAGGCGCCTGAAGGCCTGTCGTGCTTTCTCGTGCCGCGCATACTGGGCGACGGCTCCGGCAACGGCTTCCGCTTCCAGCGGCTGAAAGACAAGCTCGGCAACCGCTCTAACGCCTCTTCCGAAGTCGAATTCGTCAATGCCATCGGCGAGATGGTCGGGGATCCAGGCGCCGGCATCAAAACGATCATGGACATGGTGACGCTGACCCGGCTCGACTGCGCGGTCGCGTCCTCGGCGATCATGCGGGCGGGGCTGGCGGAGGCCGTTCACCACACCCGCCATCGCCAGGTGTTCGGCGCCAATCTGATCGACCAGCCGTTGATGCAGCGCGTGCTTGCCGACATGGCGCTCGATGTCGCGGCCGCGACCGCGCTGTCGTTCCGGCTGGCGCGTTCCTTCGACGAAGCGGCGAGCGATCGCGGCGAGGCGGCCTTTGCCCGCGCCATGACGCCGGTGGTCAAATACTGGGTCTGCAAGATAGCGCCGGCGCTGCTCTATGAAGCGATGGAATGCCTTGGCGGCAATGGCTATGTCGAGGAAGCGCCGCTTGCCCGTTACTATCGCGAGGCGCCGGTCAACGCGATCTGGGAAGGGTCGGGCAATGTCATGGCGCTCGACGTGCTGCGTGTGCTCGGCCGCGCGCCCGGTCTGTTCGAGGAGGTGCTGGCCGGCATCGACCGCGATCTTGGCGCCGGCGGCCGTGGCACGATCGGCGTGCTCAAGGCGGCGATGCAGGTGGCCTCGACGGACGAGGGCTCGGCGCGGCTTTTGACCGAGCAACTGGCGCTTTCGGCCGCGGCGGCGGAACTGCGCCGTCTTGGGGCAGGGCGCATCGCCGATGCCTTCGTCGAGACGCGGCTAGCCGGGCAATGGCGCACCACTTACGGCATGCTCGATTCGCGCCACGACGCGCGCATGATCATCGACACGCTCTATCCGCCGCTGACTTGAGCGCCCCGGCAAGTGGCCGAATTGCCGGCCTGTGGATAGCAATTAACCTTAACAAATGGTTTCCATTGCGGGCAGCCTCCGCAAAGCCCACTCTTCCCCCATGCTGGAGTAGGGAAAGGTTAACCATAACCTCCCCGGGCTCCGCGAAGCGGGAAGCGCATGCGGCACGTGTTCAGTTCTTTTCTGGCCTTGCATTGGGCGGTGGTTTTCGCCTTGCTGGCTTATATTTGCATCGATGGCAGCCGCGGCATTGACGCGGCGCTCGGCGTACTTGGCGTCCCGATCCAGGGCGACCGCTTCCCCGCGCTCGACCATTTTGCCGTGGTCGCGCCGCTCTCGATCGCGCTTTTGATTGTGGCGGTCCTGTTCTGCTGGGCCTTTGTCGAGACGCTGCTGAACGCCACCGCGAGGGCCGACGCGGGCGACAGCGTGATACAGATTGCCTTCATTGCCGCCTCGTTCCTCTCGTCGCTGATCCTCATCGGCGGCGTCACGCAGGGCATAGACGGGCTCTTCATGGTCATCGCGATCCAGATGACGGCGTTGCTGGCATCCTATGTGGCCGTGCAGGCCGAGCGCCGCTCCGTGGTCGCCGCCATGGAAAGCGATGTTCGTGCCGCCGCGCGCATGGCGATGGGCGCGGCGCACAGCTCGCTGCTTTCGCGCATCTCAGGCCGACCTGAAACCAAGCCCGGAGGCCGCCGTTGATGCGCACGATCTTCGCATTCTGGGCCGCGCCGATGGCGATCTTCTGGGGCTGGTATTTCCTGTCGCTCAACGACATGAATTTCGGCTATGTGATGCTGAGCCGGCAGGTGCATGATTTCGCTTTCCAGCTTTATGGCCAGATGCTCGGCATCGATCCCGGGATTATCCCGGGCATGGTCGCGCGGACCTGCGTTTTCGACTTTTTCCTGCTGATGGGCCTCTGGGTCTTCCGCCGGCGGCGTAACATCGCCGAATGGATCCGGCAGCGCCGGCAAGGCGTCAGCGTGGATCGCCTGGATCGAGCGACTGAAGCCGGTCCAAGGCTCCCTGCAGAATAAAGGCGGCAGCCGCCGAATCGATCTTGCCGGCGCGCTTCTTGCGCGAAAAATCCATCTCGATCAGCGTCCGCTCCGCGGCAACCGTCGACAGCCGCTCATCCCACAGCACGAAGGGCAGATCGGACAGCGTGGCCATGTTGCGGGCGAAGGCGCGGGATTTTTGCGCGCGCGGCCCTTCCGAACCATCCATGTTGACGGGAAGGCCGAGCACGAACGCCCCGACATTGTCCTTTTCGAGCTGGGCAAGCAGCTGCGCCGCATCGATGGAGAACTTCTTGCGCAGGATGACCGGGCGCGGATGGGCAAAGGAAAGCCCGCGATCCGACACCGCGACGCCGATCGTCTTGTCGCCGAGATCAAGCCCAGCGAGCGTCTTGCCGCCGGCAAGACGCTGCGGCAATTCCTCGATTGAAATAACGGCCAACAGCTTCCTCTGACATCAGAGCGTTTCACCGTTTCAGGGAAACGGTGAAACGCCCTATCTCTTTGTTTTCTACGCAGTTCCGGATGGAAAACCGATCGCACTTTTCCTGGAACTGCTCAAGGGCGTCACATCCTTTTGACGTTTAGGAGCGGCGCGCCACTTTCAATTTGCCGGGAGCGTTCTATCCTCCGGCAACGGAAAAACCGAGGAAAGCATTCATGAAACTGACCTGGTACGGACATTCGGCATTTCGCGTCGAGACCAACGACGCCACCATCCTCATCGATCCCTACCTGATCGGCAATCCATCCTGGACCGGTGGCTGGGAAGGTCCGGCCGAAGGCGTCACCCATGTGCTGCTGACCCACGGCCACAACGACCACGCCAGCGGCGCGGTGGAAGTGTTGAAGAAGAGCGGCGCCCAGCTGGTCGCCAATTTCGAGATCTGCATGTTCCTGGTCGGCAAAGGCGTCAGCGGCGACAAGATCAATCCTGGCAACACCGGCGGCACCGTCGATTGCGGTCCATTCACCACCACCTTCGTTCAGGCCGTGCACTCGTCGTCGTTCGGTGGCGAAGGTGGCACCAACACCTATCTCGGCAATCCGAACGGGCTTGTCCTGCATTTCCCGCAGGACAAGACGCTCTATCATATGGGTGACACCGACATCTTCCTCGACATGGCGCTGATCAACGAGTTGCATGAGCCGAAGGTCGGCATCGTGCCGATCGGCGACCGCTTCACCATGGGCGGCGCCGTGGCAGCCCTTGCCTGCCAGCGCTTTTTCCACTTCGATACCGTCGTTCCCTGCCATTTCGGCACGTTTCCGATGATCGACCAGACCGCCGAGAAATTCGTGGCCGGCATGGAAGGTTCGGGCGTTACCGTGGCGCTGCCGCAGATCGGCAAGACGATCACGATCTAGCGCGCTCTGTCGGGAATGCGGCTTTCGGGCCGCCGGGGCCGCCGCGCCGCCTGAACGCGCGGCGGCGACGCAGCGTGATCAGCCCCTATCATCGATGTTGCGCGGCAAGCGCCGCGCCGCTATAGCCCGCTGTGGTTTTCCCGAGGCGATAGAACATGTCCGTTGATCTTCAGACCGTGAAGCGCGTCGCGCGCCTTGCCCGTATTGCGGTGAGCGAGGAGGATGCCGAGCGCATGACCGGCGAGCTGAACGCCATCCTTGGCTTTGTCGAGCAACTGAACGAAGTCGACGTTTCGAACGTCGAGCCGATGACCTCGGTCACGCCGATGGAGATGAAGAAGCGCCAGGATGCCGTTACCGATGGCAACAAGGCCGCCGATATCGTCGCCAACGCGCCGGCGACGGAAGAGAACTTCTTCCTCGTCCCGAAGGTGGTGGAGTAGAGCGTGGCTGTCGAGATCGCCGTCGAGACGCCCTTGCAGGACGACGTACGCGCGCTGGTCGCCGAACTCAACGCCGCCCTGTTCGAACTGACACCGCCGGAGCATTGCTATCATCTGACCGTCGAGCAGATGGCAGGCCAGGACACGACCGTGTTCATCGCCCGCGACAATGGTCTCGCCATCGGTTGCGGCGCGCTGAAGCGACATGATGAAACGACCGGCGAGGTCAAGCGCATGTATACGCGGCCTTCGCATCGAGGCCGCAAGATCGGCGCCCGGATCGTCGGGCAGGTCGAGGCGCTGGCCAGGCAGGAAGGCTTGAAGCGTCTGGTTCTCGAAACCGGCGACCGCCATCCCGCCGCCTGGACTGTCTATGAGCGCGCCGGATTCTCGCGTTGCGGACCGGTGCTGGATTATCCCGACTCCGAATGGTCGGTGTTTTACGAAAAGAGCCTTGCCTGATGAGCGAACTCACACATCTCACCATTTCCGAGGCGCGCGCCAAGTTGCGCGGCAAGGAGATCTCCGCGGCCGAGATCACCGAGGCCTATCTCTCGGCCATCGATCGCGCCAATCCGGTGCTCAACGCATATATTGCCGTCACCGCCGACAAGGCGCGCGACATGGCCAAGGCCTCCGATGCGAAGCTCGCCAAAGGCGAGGGCGGTGCGCTGGAAGGCGTCCCGCTCGGCATCAAGGACCTTTTCGCGACCGAAGGCATCCACACCCAGGCCTGCAGCCACGTGCTGGACGGTTTCAAGCCACGTTACGAGTCTACTGTCACCGCCAATCTGTGGGCCGACGGCGCGGTGATGCTCGGCAAGCTCAACATGGACGAGTTCGCCATGGGCTCGTCCAACGAGACGTCCTATTACGGTCCGGTCATCAACCCGTGGCGCCGCTCGCGGCTCGACACGGTGGTGATGCCGACGACGCATCAGGGTGATGGCGGGTTTGTCTCCGCCGGCGGCACCAGGACCGCGCGCACGCTGGATAACGCTCAACTGGTGCCGGGCGGCTCGTCGGGTGGCTCGGCGTCGTCGGTCGCCGCGTTCCTATGCGCCGGCGCCACTGCGACCGACACCGGCGGCTCGATCCGCCAGCCGGCCGCCTTTACCGGCACGGTTGGCATCAAGCCGACTTACGGGCGCTGCTCGCGCTGGGGCATTGTCGCTTTCGCTTCCTCGCTCGACCAGGCCGGGCCGATCGCGCGCGACGTGCGCGACGCCGCGATCCTGTTGAAGTCGATGGCCTCGGTCGATCCCAAAGACACCACTTCCGTCGACCGCCCGGTGCCGGACTATGAAGCCGCGATCGGCAAGCCGATCAAGGGCATGAAGGTCGGTATTCCGAAAGAGTACCGGGTCGACGGCATGCCGGAAGACATCGAGGCGCTCTGGCAGAAGGGCATTGCCTGGCTGAAGGACGCCGGCGCCGAAATCGTCGATATCTCGCTGCCGCACACCAAATACGCTTTGCCGGCTTACTATATCGTGGCGCCGGCCGAAGCCTCGTCCAATCTGGCGCGCTATGACGGTGTCCGCTATGGCCTGCGGGTACCCGGCAAGGACATTATCGACATGTATGAGAAGACCCGCGCCGCCGGCTTCGGCCGCGAGGTCAAGCGCCGTATCATGATCGGTACCTATGTGCTGTCGGCCGGCTACTACGACGCCTATTATCTGCAGGCGCAGAAGGTGCGCACGCTGATCAAGCGGGACTTCGAAAACGTCTTCGCCGCCGGCGTCGACGTGATCCTGACGCCTGCAACTCCGTCCGCCGCCTTCGGTGTCGCCGACGAGGACATGGCTTCCGATCCGGTGAAGATGTACCTCAACGACGTCTTCACGGTGACGGTGAACATGGCCGGTCTTCCCGGCATTTCGGTGCCGGCCGGTCTCGACGGCAAGGGCCTGCCGCTCGGGCTGCAGCTGATTGGTCGGCCGTTCGATGAAGAAACGCTGTTCCAGACAGCGCATGTCATCGAGCAGGCAGCGGGCAAATTTCAGCCTGAGAAGTGGTGGTAGAATGATCGCTCACCTGGGAGGGAGTGAGCGATGTTCTTTTTTGTATCGAAGTTTTTCTGGTTCTTTGCCAAGCCTCTCAACCTGACGATATTCCTGCTGCTCGCAGGTTTGATCGCAGGCATGTTCGGCCGTCGACGGTTCGCGACGACTTGCAGCCTCATGGCTTTTCTAATTCTGGCGCTTTCAACATGGTCGTCGATCGGCGTCGTGATGCTAAATCGCTTGGAGGATCGCTTTCCGCGCCCGCCGTTACCGCAAAAGGTCGATGGCATCGTTGTGCTGGGCGGTGGCATGGAGGGAGCCGTCAATTTCGTACGTCATGGCTACGAGTTGAACGCGGATGGCGACCGGATCGTGGAAGCTGCCGTGTTGGCACGGCGTTTTCCGACGGCGAAAATTGTTGTTTCGGGGGGGCCAATCGACCTGATCGGCCAGGGCGAGGGCGACGCTGACTCCGCGCCACGTCTGCTCTCCGCGCTTGGCGTAAGCGCGGACCGCATGATCCTCGAAAACAAGTCACGCACAACGTATGAGAATGCGATCTTCACAAAGCAACTGGTGATGCCAAAGCCGGGGGAGACCTGGCTGCTCGTAACCTCTGCAGCCCACATGCCAAGGTCCAAGGCCCTGTTCGACAAGGCCGGATTTCCCACGATTCCTTGGCCGGTCGACTATTGGACCTCAGGCAAGGAAGGTCTGTTTCGCACAAGTCCCGGCGATAATCTGGAAATTACCACGAAGGCGCTTCGCGAGTGGTCCGGATTGCTCGGTTACTGGCTGTCGGGCAGGATCGATCAGCTCTTTCCCGGGCCGGGCGGCTGACCGATGACGGCTTGGCGAGCTGCGGAAAAGAACTGGCGGCGCACCAGCACCGCCAAAAGCAGGATCGTCGACAGCACGAACACCACCGGATCGACGAACCAGCCGAGATAGCCGATCGAGAAGAAGACGGCGCGCAGGCCCGAGTTGAAATGCTTCCCGGCCAGCACATTCATGCGCGTCGCGCGCCATACCGCTGCGTCGGTAACCGGGTTGCGCGAGGCCGGGCCGTGCGGGGTCGGCACCGCGCCGATCAGGATCGTGCAGTAGTTGAAGAGCCGGTAGGCCCAACCGAATTTGAAGAAGGCGAAGGCCAGGATCAGCATCAGCCCGAATATCTTGGTCTGGAAAGCCTCACGCGAGGCGAGCGCGCCGAACGGCAGGTCGGCCAGCACGGTCAGCACCCGGTCGGAAGCGCCGAGCAGCGCAAAGCAGCCGCCAAGCGCGATCAGCGAGCTGGAGGCGAAGAAGGCGGTGCCTTGCTGCAGCCCGCTCATGATGGCGGTGTCGACGATGCGCACCTCGCGCTCGGCCATGTTGCGCATCCAGGCCTCGCGCTGGGCGTTCATCGCGTTGCTCAACGAGACCCGGCTGACGAGCTTGCCGTCGGAGGCATAGGTATGCAGCACCCAGGCCACCAGGAAGAAGGCCAGCGCCGCCAGGTCAGCCGCAGAAAGATGCAGGGAATCGCCCATGTCCTTCTTTTATCACAAGGCAGGCAGGCGCTTCGACGGGCTGCGCGAGCAGGTGGCGGCCCGATGTCGCTGGCGGAGCAAACAAGGTCGGCAGATGCTGCGCCGCCAGACACAAAACAGCACAAACATCGCTGCAATTCCTATATGAAGTGAGGAAGCTGTCTCAGGAGACCAAAGCCCAGTGTTCCTTTCGGTTTTCGACCTGTTCAAGATCGGCATCGGTCCGTCGAGCTCGCATACGATGGGACCGATGACGGCGGCGCGCCGCTTCCTCGATGAAATCCTCGCCGGTGACTGGCCGCGTCCGGCCGGCGTCAAGGTCGATCGCATCGGCGCCAGCCTGCACGGCTCGCTCGCCTACACCGGCATCGGCCATGGTTCGGACCGCGCCGTCATCCTTGGCCTCGCCGGGCAGACGCCGCAAACGGTCGATCCTGACGAAGCCGAGGGCATCGTCGCCGCGATTGCCGCCGAGAAGCGCATTTCGCCCCCCGGACATCCGTCCTACCGTTTTGATCCCGCGAAAGACCTTGTGCTCGACCGCAAGACGCCGCTCACCGGCCACGCCAACGGCATGGCTTTCTACGCCTATGACAATTCCGATCGTCTGTTGCTCAAGCGCATCTATTATTCGATCGGCGGCGGCTTCGTCGTCTCCGAGGAAGAGTTGCAGCGTATGAAGGTCAAGGGCTCGGTCACGACCGAAGGCAAGAAGGTACCATATCCGTTCAAGAATGCCGTCGAGATGCTCGCGATGGCGGCCAAGAGCGGGCTTTCGATTGCCGAGATGAAGCGCGTCAACGAGGAAAAGCATATGTCGCGCGAGGAGCTCGACACTGGCCTCGACGCGATCTGGGGCGCGATGAAAGGCTGCATCGACCGCGGCCTGTCACAGGACGGCATCATGCCGGGCGGGCTGAAGGTGCGCCGCCGCGCGCGCATGCTGCATGACAAGCTGCAGGAGCAGTGGCAGCAGAATCGGCCAAACCCGTTGCTCGCCAATGACTGGCTGTCGATCTACGCCATGGCGGTCAACGAGGAGAATGCCGCTGGCGGCCGCGTCGTCACCGCGCCGACGAACGGCGCTGCCGGCACGCTTCCGGCCGTGCTGCGCTACTGGCTGCATTTCCATCCCGAAGCCGACCAGCCGAGCATCCGTGACTTCCTGCTGACCGCGGCCGCCGTTGGCGGCATCATAAAGTCCAACGCCTCGATCTCCGGTGCCGAGGTCGGCTGCCAGGGCGAGGTGGGCTCGGCTTCGGCGATGGCGGCGGCGGGGCTTTGCGCCGTCATGGGCGGCACGCCTGAGCAGGTCGAGAACGCCGCCGAAATCGCGCTCGAGCACCATCTCGGCATGACCTGCGACCCGGTCGGCGGCCTGGTGCAGGTGCCTTGCATCGAGCGCAACGCGCTGGGCGCGGTCAAGGCGGTGACGGCGGCCTCACTCGCCATCAAGGGCGACGGCACCCATTTCGTGCCGCTCGATGCCGCGATCGAGACCATGCGCCAGACCGGCCTCGACATGAACGAAAAGTACAAGGAAACCAGCCTTGGCGGGCTAGCGGTCAATGTCGTGGAGTGCTGAGGCTCCACTCTCGGTTCATGCTGGCCCTGTGGAGAAGTCGCTCAAGGCGTTGACGCCTTGGCCCTTGCGGCTAAATCTTGGGGTATGTCTCTTAATCTCATCAAACTCTGCGTCGGCTGCGACAGCGTCGAGGACCTGGAAGAGTGGATTGCCTTCCGCGTCGATGAGCGGCGCCGCGCCGGGGAGCCGGCTGAACACTGGCATACGACCCGCATGGTGCCGACACGCGGCGACGAGATCACCGATGGCGGCTCGCTCTATTGGGTGATCAAGGGCAACGTCCAGTGCCGGCAGTTGATCACCGATATCCGGCCCTTCACCGACGATGAAGGCATTGGCCGTTGCCGGCTGATGCTCGATCTTGAGGTCGTGCGCACCGACTGGCAGCCGCGCCGCGCCTTCCAGGGCTGGCGCTACCTCAAGCCCGCCGATGCTCCGGTCGACCTCGGCAAGGGCAAGGCGGCACTTGCCGAGATGCCGCCGAAGCTCAGGTTGGAACTCGCCGAACTCGGCCTCTTGTAGCGCGCTGCTTGCCGCGACGTGGCGCTGGCCCTTCGGCTCGTTCGATGTGGGGCTTGCAAGGACTGGACCTAAGCCCCATCCTCTTTGTCATGCTCACTCATCCGTATGGCGGCACAAACCGATGGGCGTGATCCTTGCATTGGCGGCTTTGCTTGTGGTGCTTTTCGTCACGGCCATGCTGTTCGTGCGGGCCGATCCGGCAAGAATGGCCGACAGCCTGAGGTCGCTTGGCCCTGCTTTGCTGGGCCTCGTCGGCGCGCCGATGCTGATTTTCGGCCGCAGCCTTATCGGCGGATTGCTTCTGCTGGCAGCCCTGGCCTGGGTTGGCTGGATACGCACGAGACGGCCGGCGAGAAGAGCCGCGGTCGCCAAGCACTCGACGGTGCGCACCGCGGCGCTCGAAATGGACCTTGACCACGACAGCGGCAAGCTCGAGGGCCTTGTGCTGGCCGGGCGTTACGAAGGCAAGATGCTTGGCGCCATGGGCATCGCCGACCTGCACCAGCTTTACGGCGAACTCAGTCCCGACCCGGAAAGCCGGCAGCTCCTAGAGACGTATCTTGACGGCCGTTTTCCCGTTTGGCGCAAGGACGCGCAGCCGCACAGTGGCGAAGGGCTGGGTGTTGCGCCAGGTGCGGGCTCCATGACTAAGGAGGAGGCCTACAAGATCCTTGGTCTTGAAGCGGGGGCCGCCGCGGCGGATATCCGCAAGGCGCACCGCCGCCTGATGCAGCGCCTGAACGCCGATGTCGGCGGCACGTCTGTCCTGGCGGCGCGGATCAATGAAGCCAAGGACGTCCTGCTCTCCAATCACGACTAGTCTCCTTCGACGCTGAACTTTCCGGGAGTTTCAACAACCGCCTATTGCTGGACGGCGTAGCACGAGATTTTCTTTCGCTTGAGCGCGTCGCAGGCCTTCCAGGCCGCATCCTTCGAGTCGAAGCCGCCAAAGCGGGCGCGGTAGTAGGTGGTGCCGTCATTATCGAAGGGGACGGTAAAGCCGGAGGCATCCGCCAAAATCTTCGGTGCCTGCTTGCTGGTCTTGTCGAGCAAGGCTTCGGCGCCGGACTTGGTCGGCGAGGAAGCGATCTGCACCACCCAGCCGGACGGAACCGACGACGTCTTGACGGGATCGATCGGCGGCGCGGCCGGCGTCGGCTCGGCGTAAGCGGTGACGGCTTGCGATGTCGCCTCAGCCTTGGGAGCCGACGTCATGGCGGCGACCGCCACCGTCTTCATCTTCTTGACCTGGAGAACAGGCTTGGTTTCCGCGGCGACCTGCTGGCTATCGTCCTGGCTGTCGTCAGCCGAAGCGACGACGGTGTCGTCGGTTACCGGCTTATTGTCCGGGGTCGGGGCGTCCTGCTTCGGCAGAAAGACCTTGGCCAAAGCCTTGATCGGACCGTCGCCGTCGGCCTTGGCAATAAGGTTGCCGCTGCCGCGGGTCGAGGTGCGCGGCATATAGGTGGTGATCAGCGAGGCCATCTGGTTGTCGCGGCTGCGGCCGGAGGTGCCGCCCATCACCACCGCAACAAGGCGGCGGTCGCCGTCGGCGACGGAGGAGACGAGGTTGAAGCCGGAAGCGCGGGTGTAGCCCGTCTTGATGCCGTCGACGCCCTTGATACGGCCGAGCAGGCGGTTGTGGCCGTTGATGCGCTGGCGACCGTAGAGGAAGGAACGCTGCGAGAAATAGCCGTAATATTGCGGAAAGTGCTCACGAAGCGCGATGCCCAGCATCGCCATGTCGTGAGCGGTGGTGAACTGGCCGGGGTCGGGCAGGCCGTTGGCGTTGCGGAAGACGGTGCCGTTCATGCCGAGCTGGCGCGCCTTGGCCGTCATCATGCGGGCGAAATTCTCCTCGCTGCCGCCAAGCAATTCGCCGAGCGCGGTAGCCGAATCATTGGCGGATTTGGTCACGATCGACAGGATCGCGATCTCGACCGGAACCGAGCTGCCGGCGCGCACGCCGAGCTTGGTCGGCGCCTCGGCGGAGGCATGCGCGGAAAACGGGACCGGCGTGTTCCTGGTGATCCTGCCTTTCGCCATCGCCTCGAAGGTCAGATAGAGCGTCATCATCTTGGTCAGCGAAGCGGGATAGCGCCGGCCATTGGCATCGGCCGAATAGAGCACCTTGCCCGTCTTGGCGTCGATCACGATGGCCGACGACCGCGCCGCCATGGCCGCGCCGACATCGGCGGCAGCGACCGTTACCGCCAGCACGGCGATCATGATCGCCTTGAGGGAGAAGGAAGATTTGGAGACGAACCCCGTCAACGCCTGACGCACCGTTACTTACCCTGAATTTTCGTTGCCCCGGAGGCGGCAGAGGGAGTGCCGACCTCGCTTCCGGCCAAGCTATCGCGGCCAGCGTTACCAATCCGTTTATGGTAACCGCCGCGTTCACCATTTTTCGGCAAATCGAGCCTTTCTTTAATCGATTTTTACCGGCCGACGGCGCGGAAGCCCCTGCAGCCCAAGGGATTCTTGACTTTTGTGCAGCGCACAATATATTGAAGTGCATTGCACAAGAGCGCCCGGGGCAAAATGGGCGTTTCAACCAAAGGGAAGCATGAAATGACCCAGACCTATGAGGACTTCGCGAAATACGGCAAGGACTTCGCCGATACCGGGCTGAAGAGCTTTGCCTCGCTCACCAAGGGCGCGCAGGCGATCGCCACCGAAGCCGGCGAATATACCAAGAAGAGCTTTGAAGCCGGCAGCGCCGCTGTCGAGAAGCTGTTCTCGGCCAAGTCGATCGAGAAGGCTGTCGAGATCCAGACCGACTACGCCAAGCAGAGCTATGAGAGCTTCGTGGCCGAAGCCAGCAAGCTCGGCAACCTCTATGCCGAGCTCGCCAAGGAAGCCTACAAGCCGTTCGAATCGGTCGTCGCCAAGGCGAAGTAATTTCGGCCAAATGGCTCCTATTGGGCCAACCGGTCTACGAAAAAGACCCGGTCGCGTCAGCGCGGCCGGGTTTTTTCATGCGTTTGCGCAACCGCCCGCACCTTGCCGCATTCACGATTGAGAAATTCACTGAGGTTTGCCCACCTAGCCATATTGTCAGCTAACCTAAAGGGCTTAAAATCGTTCATCGAGCACCTACATGTTGAACTCGCACGAGGATTCGAAAAGGCTTGACTACGTGACGATCGGCTCGACTGCCACGGCACTCGTGGTGCGAATGCAAAGTGACGGTGACCGCAACGATCCCGGTCGCGGCACCGCTGTCATCACACGCACCAAAACCAAGACCAAGAAGCCCAGCCTTTATCGGGTCCTCATCCTTAACGACGACTACACCCCCATGGAGTTCGTCGTTCACGTGCTGGAGCGTTTTTTCCAGAAGGATCGCGAAGCCGCCACGCGCATCATGCTTCATGTTCACAATCATGGAGTGGGCGAGTGCGGGGTCTATACATTCGAGGTGGCCGAGACCAAAGTGTCTCAGGTCATGGATTTCGCCCGACAGAATCAGCATCCGCTGCAATGCGTGATGGAGAAGAAGTGAGGTAACATGCCGGCTTTCTCCCAAGGCCTGGAAAAGGCGCTACATCAGGCGCTGACATTCGCCAACGAGCGGCATCACGAGTATGCGACGCTCGAACACCTGCTGCTTGCCCTGATCGATGACACCGAGGCGGCCGCCGTAATGCGCGCCTGCAACGTCGATCTCGACGAGCTCAAGCACACCGTTCTCACCTATATCGACACCGAGCTCGACAACCTCGTCACCGGTTACGACGAGGATTCCAAGCCGACTGCCGGTTTCCAGCGCGTCATCCAGCGCGCCGTGATCCACGTGCAGTCGTCCGGCCGCGAGGAAGTGTCGGGCGCCAACGTGCTCGTCGCCATCTTCGCCGAGCGCGAGAGCCACGCTGCCTATTTCCTGCAGGAACAGCAGATGACCCGCTACGACGCGGTCAACTACATCTCGCATGGCATCGCCAAGCGCCCCGGCGCTTCGGAATCGCGCACGCCGCGCGGCGCCGAGGACGAGCAGGGCGGCCAGAACGGCGCCGAGCCGCAGGAGGAAAACGGCAAGAAGAAGCAGCAGGACGCGCTGACGGCCTATTGCGTCAACCTCAACAACAAGGCGCGGGCCGGCAAGATCGACCCGCTGATCGGTCGCGAGAGCGAAATCAACCGCACCATCCAGGTGCTGTGCCGCCGCTCCAAGAACAACCCGCTCTATGTCGGCGACCCCGGCGTCGGCAAGACGGCGATCGCCGAGGGGCTGGCCAAGCGCATCGTCGAAGGCGACGTGCCGGAAGTGCTGCAGGACGCCACCATCTTCGCGCTCGACATGGGCACGCTTTTGGCCGGCACCCGCTATCGCGGCGATTTCGAGGAGCGGCTGAAGCAGGTCGTCAAGGAGCTCGAGGATTATCCGGGCGCGGTGCTGTTCATCGACGAGATCCACACCGTGATCGGCGCCGGCGCTACGTCGGGCGGCGCCATGGATGCGTCGAACCTGTTGAAGCCGGCGCTGTCTTCGGGCGCCATCCGCTGCATCGGTTCGACCACCTACAAGGAGTTCCGCCAGTTCTTCGAGAAGGACCGCGCGCTGGTGCGGCGCTTCCAGAAGATCGACGTCAACGAGCCGACCATCGAGGACGCCATCGAGATCATGAAGGGCCTGAAGCCCTATTTCGAGGAGTTCCACAAGGTTCGCTACACGAGCGAAGCGATCAAGGCTTCGGTCGAGTTGTCGGCGCGCTACATCAACGACCGCAAGCTGCCGGACAAGGCGATCGACGTGATCGACGAGACCGGCGCCTCGCAGATGCTTGTGCCGGAAGCCAAGCGCAAGAAGACGATCGGCATCAAGGAGATCGAAGCCACGATCGCCACCATGGCGCGCATCCCGCCAAAGACGGTTTCGGCCGACGACGAGAAGGTGCTGCAGGGTCTCGATATCGAGCTGAAGCGCGTCGTCTACGGCCAGGATACCGCCATCACCGCGCTGACCTCTGCGATCAAGCTGGCGCGCGCCGGCCTGCGTGAACCGGAAAAGCCGATCGGCTCCTACCTGTTCTCGGGCCCGACCGGCGTCGGCAAGACCGAAGTGGCCAAGCAGCTCGCTGCTTCGCTCGGCGTCGAGCTGATCCGCTTCGACATGTCGGAATATATGGAACGCCACACCGTTTCACGGCTGATCGGCGCGCCTCCCGGCTATGTCGGCTTCGACCAGGGCGGCCTGTTGACCGACGGCGTCGACCAGCATCCGCATTGCGTGCTCTTGCTCGACGAGGTCGAGAAGGCGCATCCGGACCTGTTCAACATCCTGTTGCAGGTGATGGACCACGGCAAGCTGACCGACCACAACGGCAAGCAGATCGACTTCCGCAATGTGATCCTGATCATGACCACCAATGCGGGTGCATCGGATGCGCAACGCGCGGCAATCGGCTTCGGCTCGACCAAGCGCGAGGGCGACGATGTCGAGGCGATCAACCGGCTGTTCACGCCGGAGTTCCGTAACCGTCTCGATGCGATCATCCCGTTCGGCTCGCTACCGGTGCCGGTCATCCATCAGGTGGTGCAGAAGTTCGTCATGCAGCTGGAGGCCCAGCTTTCCGAGCGTGGCGTTACCTTCGACCTGTCGCCGGAGGCGATCGCCTGGCTCGCCGACAAGGGCTACGATGAGCGCATGGGCGCACGGCCACTCGGCCGTGTGATCCAGGAGCACATCAAGAAGCCGTTGGCCGACGAGGTGCTGTTCGGCAAGCTCAAGAAGGGCGGCACGGTCCGCGTCACCGTGGAGAAGAAGGAAACCGGCGAGACCGGCCTGAAGCTCGAATCGCTGGCCGACGAAGCGCCGGTGCAGCCCAAGCAGGAAGAGCCGGAGGACGCCCCTCCGTCGAAGAAGGTGGCCAGGAAGCCGGTCGCCAAGAAGGCCGTGGCGCAGAAGCCGGAACCGAAGGGCAAGCCGGAGCCGAAGGGCAAGGACGGCGGAAAGCGCAGCCTGGTGCCGCAATTGCCGCGCAAGGGCTGACAAGCTTCCTCTGAATAATGAAAAAGCCCCGGCGACGGGGCTTTTTTGTTGCAGGAGAAGTGCCCATGAAAACCGGCCAAATCATCGTCCTCAACGACGCTCCACGCGCGGGAAAATCGAGCATCGCTGCCGCTATTCAGGGAACATTCAGCGTCCTCCAACGTCGCATCTGCGACCAAACCGGGGGGCCGGCTGCCAACAGATTTCCTGGATCAATAGAAAGACGGGACGCGGCTTTCGGTGCGGTCGCATCCAATGGCCACGCATGCTATTGCCGACACATGTCGACTTGGACCTCGGACGCCACCGCGCCTCGTTCCATCTGGTTGCTGCGCGGTGTTCGCGCGGCCTTTTCCCTGCCGGGCCTGATCCTCATCAGCTCGTTCATCGGCTTTGCCGCCCTGGCGAAAGACGCCGGGGTCACAGCGACACAGGCCGCTTTCATGACCGGGACGGTGTGGGCGCTGCCATCCATGGTCGTGCTGGTGGGCGCGATCGCTTCGGGAGCGGCGCTGCCGGCGGCGATGTTCGCCGTGACGTTGTCCGCCATACGTCTGATGCCGATGGTGATGGCGCTCGTACCCGAGATACGCACCGGGAAGACCCGGCAAAGCGTGCTCTATCTCCTCGCGCATTTCGTAGCCGTGACCTCCTGGGTGCTGGCCATGGAACGCGTCAAGCGCGTCCCGCCTGATATGCGTACGACATATTATGCCGGCCTCGGCGGCACGCTGGTGACGACGAATATCATCGTCGTGACCGTTGTCTATGCGGTGGCGGATGCGCTGCCGTCCGCGGTTTCGGCGGCGCTGCTGATGTTGACGCCGATGTATTTCCTGACCTCGTTGTGGGGTTCCGCACGCGAAAGGGCAGGGCATGTTGCAATGGTCCTGGGCCTCGTCCTCGGACCGGTCTTCCACCTCGTGTTGCCGCAGATCGATTTGCTGGTCGCCGGATTGATCGGCGGCACGACCGCCTATGGCTGGCACCTGTGGCTGCGCAAGGCTCGCGCGGCGTGAGTTACTTTTCCAGCGGCGCCTGGTGGTGGCCATACATGTTCATTCTCGTCGCCGGTTTCGCCGCGACCGATATCTGGCGCTTCCTCGGTGTCTATCTCGGCGGCAAGCTTTCCGAAGATTCAGATCTGTTGGTGCTGGTTCGCACCATGGCGACGGCGCTTGTTGCCGCCGTCATCGGCAATCTGATTGTCTTTCCAGGCGGCGCGCTTGCGCATACGTCGATTACCTTGAGGATAGCGGCGGCGGCCCTGGGTTTCGTCGCCTATCTGGTGTGGGGAAAGCGCATGGTCGTCGGCATCGCCGCAGCCGAGCTCCTGCTGCTGGCAGGACTTTATCTGCACTTTTGATTGCGCGTCTTCTCAGCCTGCCAGCGCCGCCCGGATCTTGCCGGCGTTTTCGACCAGCACTTCCGGCTTTTCCATCTGCCCGGTATGCGGCTTCAAAGCGATGCCCTCGAAGCGCGGCACGACATGGACATGCAGATGGTAGACGGTCTGGCCCGAGGCCGGCTCGTTGAACTGCATGAGGGTGACGCCGTCGGCGTTGAAGGCTTTTTTCACGGCCACGGCCACTTTCTGGACGGCCGTGAACAAGGAGCCCAGTGTTGCCGGGTCGGCGTCGAGCATGTTGCGCGACGGCGCTTTCGGCACCACGAGAGTATGGCCTGGCCCTTGCGGCATCACATCCATGAAGGCGACAACGGCTTCATCCTCATAGACGCGGTGCGACGGGATCTCGCCGCGCAGGATTTTGGCAAAGATGTTGCCGGGATCATAGGCTTCGGCCATGGCGGGAGGCTCCCTGTGTGCATGTCCTTCGGTGTAACGAAGCCATCCGTGGCCGACAAGCCGGCCAGGCAGCGTCGCCGGACTTAGTCCTCGAGATCCTTGCGGAAGGGCGTGTGCTCTTCGAGATATTCGCTCATCCGCTCGACCTCGCGCCGTTCGCGGCGCAGATAGTCGGCGACGGCGTTGCGCAGGCCGGGGTGGGAAATGTAGTGCGCCGAGTGCATGGTCACCGGCCTATAGCCGCGCGCCAGTTTGTGCTCGCCTTGCGCGCCGGCCTCAACCACCTTCAGCTTGCGTTCGATCGCGAAGTCGATCGCCTGATGATAGCAGACCTCGAAATGCAGGAAGGGGTGGTCCTCGATGCAGCCCCAGTTGCGGCCGTAGAGCGCATCGGAGCCGATGAAATTAATGGCGCCGGCGATGTAGCGGCCGTTGCGCTTGGCCATCACCAGCAGGATGTCGTCGGCCATGCGCTCGCCGATCAGCGAGAAGAACTGACGGTTGAGATAGGGCCGGCCCCATTTGCGACTGCCAGTGTCCATATAGAAGGCGTAGAAATCGTCCCAGGCGCGCTCGGTGATGTCCTTGCCAGTCAGCCAGTCGATCGAGATGCCGTCGGCAAGCGCCTCGCGCCGCTCCTTCTTCATCGCCTTGCGCTTGCGCGAGGCAAGCGTGGCCAGAAAGTCGTCATAGGCCGAAAAGCCTTCGTTGAAGAAATGAAACTGCTGATCCGTGCGGTGCAGGAAGCCGGCCGCCTCCAGCGTCGCGACGTCGGCTTCGGTGGCGAAGGTGACATGCGCGGAAGAGACGCCGAGCTTGTCGGTGACGAGTTTGAGGCCCGCGGCGAGGCCTGCCTTCACCGCGCCGGCATCTTCGCCCTTGCCGACCAGCAGGCGAGGGCCGGTGACGGGTGTGAACGGCACCGAGCATTGCAGTTTGGGATAATAGCTCCCGCCGGCGCGCTCAAACGCATCCGACCAGCCGTGGTCGAAAACATATTCGCCCTGGCTGTGCGATTTGAGATAACTGGGCACCGCGCCGAGCAATCTGCCTTGCGCCGTCTCCAGCCGCAGATGATGGCCTTGCCAGCCGGTGCGGCGCACGGCGCAGCCGGAATCTTCCAGCGCGGTCAGAAAAGCGAATGAAACGAGCGGGTTGTAGCCGTTTTCTTTGTCGTCGCGCGTGGTGCCGGCAAAGCCGTTCCATTCCTCGCAGGTGAATGCGCCGATGCCGGCCGCGACGCGGATCGCGTAATCCGCGTTCGCCGCTTGTCCATCATTGTCGTCACCCTGATCCATGGGGCTTATTTAAGCTCCGTCCGAGCCGCTACAAGTCACGTTTGAGGGACTTGATCAGGCTACTTTCACAAGGTCAGGCTCAAAGCCCTCAAAAGTCATCTGGTCGGCATATTTGAAGGTGAGGTCGACCGCCGGCTGGTCGTGCACGGTCCAGGTGATGACGGGCATTTTGAGCTTTTCGCGCACGAAGCTGACGAAGGGATTGGGGAGGTCGCCGGCGGCGTAGGACGTGAAGGCGAGGTGGTGGGCGAGCATCGCGAAATGCGCCTCGATCAACTGGTTGTCCTTGCCATAGGCGGTCAGGCCGCCGGGGATCCCGGGCGCATCCTTGGCGAAATCGCGGATCAGCCAATGGTCAAACGACATGATCGCGACCTTGCCCTTGTAGCGCTTGAGCAACCGGCCGACGCTCGCCACCAGACCTTCGTCGTGACCGGGAACGCCTTTCAACTCGACGACGAGCGGCACGCGGCCGTCGATCAGGTCGAGCGCTTCCTGCAGCGTCGGGACATGGTCGTTTGTGCCGCCGACCTTGAGCGCGGTCAACTCGGCCGCCGTGCGCTGCCAGATGAACCCGTCCTCGCCCGTCAGGCGCTTCAGATCGCCGTCATGGATGATGACGGGAACACCATCCAACGAGATATGCACATCGCATTCGATCGCGTAGCCGCGTTCGGCGGCCGCCGCGAAGGCCGACAGCGTGTTCTCCCAGCGCGTCTTGTTCATGTCGTGAAGGCCGCGATGCGCGACCGGGCGGGCAATCAGCCAGGAAAGATCGGTCATAACCGGCCTCACGCGACTTCGAAAATCGCTTCGATCTCGACCGCCGCGTTGAGCGGCAGCGAGACGGTGCCGACGGCCGAGCGCGCATGCTTGCCGCGTTCGCCCAGCACCGCCACCAGGAAGTCGGAAGCGCCGTTGGCGACCAGATGCTGCTCGACGAAGTCCGGCGTGGAAGCGACAAAGACGGTGATCTTGACCAGGCGGCTTATCTTTTCGAGATCGCCAAGCGCTGCCTTGGCCTGCGCCAGGATGTTGATGGCGCAGAATTTCGCGCCTTCCTTGCCGGCGGCCGTGTCGATGTCACGGCCGAGCAGCCCGCTTGCCTGCAGCTTGCCGTCCTTGAGCGGGAGCTGACCGGCGGTGAACAGCATGTTGCCGGTGCGGCAATAGGGCACGTAGTTGGCGGCGGGCGCCGCGGCGGCCGGAAGAGTGACGCCAAGATCGCTTAGCCGCTTTTCGATTGTTTCGCTCATTGGTTTTCCTTATTGCTGGAAGGCGCCGCGTTGGCCGGGCCGAAATTGCTATTTTTGCCTCGCTTCCGCCACGACTTTTTTTAAGCTGGACCATCTTTACCTGCGGTCTGCCATCGGCCGCGACGATCGGAGTATCTCATGCGCGCATCGCGCCTTTTTCTCGCCGCCGCGCTTGCCTCGGCGGTGTTCCCGATGGCTCCGGCCTTTGCCGTGCCCGCGCTGCAGGCGCACCGCGCCGTCTACGATCTCACGCTCAACAAAGCGTCGGACCGCTCGGGCATCACCGGCATCACCGGACGCATGGTCTATGAGTTCAATGGCTCGGCCTGCGAGGGCTACACGGTAAAATTCCGCTTCGTCACCCAGATCGTCACCAACGACAACACCCGTTTGACCGACCAGCAGACGACCACCTTCGAGGATGCCGAAGGCAAGACCTTTTCCTTTGTGACCAAATCCTTCGTCGACCAGAACCTCGACAAGGAAGTGAAGGGTATGGCGGTCAAGCAGGCGAAGGGCCTTAAGGTCGACATCGACAAGCCGGAGAAGAGCAGCCTCGAGCTCGCGGCCACGCAGTTTCCGACGCAGCATCTGGTCGAACTGATCGGCAAGGCCGAGAAGGGTGAGAACTTCTACCAGACCAATCTGTTCGACGGTTCGGAAGACGCCAACAAGGTGATGGCGACCACCGTCGTCGTCGGCAAGAAGACGGAAGCCGAAAAGTCCGATCCCGAGGCGCCGGCGCTGGCCAATCTCGCGACCGACAAATACTGGCCGGTCGACATCGCCTATTTCGACGACACCGACAAATCCGGCGGAGAGACACCGGAATACCGGATCAGCTTCAAGCTGCATGAGAACGGCATCACCCGCGACCTCGTCATGGACTATGGCGATTTCTCGATGACCGGCAAGCTGGTCAACCTTTCGCTGTTCGACCAGACCAAGCCTTGCCCGGTTTCGAAGTAAGCCCGGGAATCAGGCGCGCCTGATGGCGGTCTATGTCGATGCGGCGATCTGGAAATGGGCCGGTCACCGCTGGTGCCATCTGCTTGCTGACGACACCGATGAGCTGCATCGCTTCGCCGCGGAGCTTGGCCTAAAGCGCTCGACTTATCAGGGGCCGCCCAAGACGTCGGCGCCGCATTACGATATAACCGGTTTCGAGCGCGATCGGGCGGTGCGGCTTGGCGCGATCGAATGCAGCCGCGAGGAGATCGTGGCGATCTTCCGCCGCGTGCGGGTGCCTAACGGGAAGGTAAGACGATGACGGTGACGGCGTTCCTGGCCTATTGCGTCGCAATCACATTGGCGGCCGCCACGCCTGGACCGGCAATGTTCGCTGTGATCACCAACGGTTTGTCGCGGGGATTTCTGCGCGCTTTCATCGCCGGCGTTGGCGTTGCGGCAGGCGATGCTGTGCTCGTGACCTTGGCGCTGCTCGGATTGGTGGCCCTGGCGCAGACCTTCGAGTGGGTCTTTCTTGCGCTGAAATTCGCCGGGGCAGCCTATTTGGTTTATCTCGGCATCAGGATGTGGCGCTCGGCCGCCGCGCCTGTCGAAACCGAAGCGCTGCACCAGACCAGGCTGTCGCGCTCCTTCCTGCTCGGCGCATCCATCGCGCTCGGCAATCCGAAGGCGATCCTTTTCCATGCCTCGATCATGCCGCTGATCCTCAACCTCAACACCATGACCTTTGCCGACGGCTTGCTCGTGGTGCTCGTCGTAATCAGCGTCAACATCATCACCATGGGCGTCTACGCCGCGATGGCGGGGAGGGCCGCCGGTTGGTTCAAGACCCCGAAGCGCATGCGCCTCATGAACAGGGTCGCCGGCGGCGCCATGATCGGAACCGGTGCGCTGATTGCCGCACGTTGAGCCGCAAGGCGACGCACGGCTTGCGTTTGTAGCGCTTCCCCTCTATATGCGCGCTCATTCCACACACGGACTTTGGTGTCTGCCCGGGAGAAATCCGGCTGAAACCTCCGGTGGCATCAGGACAAATGTCCGAAATGCCTGTGTCCGTGGAGGCCAACCGGAAAGGACATAAAGAATGGCTTTGCCAGATTTCAGCATGCGCCAGCTTTTGGAAGCTGGTGTTCACTTCGGCCACCAGACCCACCGCTGGAACCCGAAGATGGCGCCTTACATCTATGGCGCCCGCAACAACATCCACATCATCGACCTGTCGCAGACGGTTCCGCTGCTGCACCAGGCTCTGAAGCAGGTGTCCGACACCGTCGCCAAGGGCGGCCGCGTGCTGTTCGTCGGCACTAAGCGCCAGGCTTCCGACATTGTCGCCGACGCCGCGCAGCGTTCGGCCCAGTACTATGTCAACTCGCGTTGGCTGGGCGGTATGCTCACCAACTGGAAGACGATCTCGAACTCGATCCAGCGCCTGCGCAAGCTCGACGAGCTGCTCGCTGGCGAGGCCCAGGGCCTCACCAAGAAGGAGCGCCTCAACCTCGACCGCGAGCGCGAGAAGCTCGACAAGGCGCTGGGCGGCATCAAGGACATGGGCTCGACGCCGGACCTGATGTTCGTCATCGACACCAACAAGGAAGCGATCGCCATCCTCGAGGCCAAGCGCCTCGGCATCCCGGTCGTCGCCATCATCGATTCGAACTGCGATCCGGACAAGATCGACTTCCCGATCCCCGGCAATGACGACGCGGCCCGCGCCATCCAGCTCTATTGCGACCTGATCGCCAAGGCTGCCATTGACGGCATCGCCCGCCAGCAGGGCGCCCTCGGCGTCGACATCGGCGCCTCGGCCGAGGCTCCGGTCGAGCCGGCGCTCGACGCGGCCCCGGCGGCCGAGTCCCCGGAAGCCTGATAATACGAAGGCCGCTCGCGGCCTTCATCTTTCCAATAAATTGGCGCGCTAAAGCGCTTGTGCCGAGCGCATCATCCGAGTCCCGGTTGGTGCGTCGGCGCATTTTGAACCAAAGAGGCGACAATGAGCATTTCGGCTGCACAGGTCAAAGAACTCCGCGACTTGACCGGCGCGGGCATGATGGACTGCAAGGCGGCGTTGACCGAGACCAACGGCAACATGGAAGAGGCCGTCGACTGGCTGCGCAAGAAGGGCATCTCCAAGGCCGACAAGAAGGCCGGCCGCACTGCCGCGGAAGGCCTCATCGGCGTCGATGCCGGCGTCCGCGAGGCTGCCATTGTCGAGGTCAATTCGGAGACCGACTTCGTTGCCCGCAACGATCAGTTCCAGGAACTCGTCCGCAACATCGCCAAGGTGGCGCTCGCCTATGGCGCGACCGAAGCCGTGGCCGCGGCCAAGTATCCGGGTTCCGACAAATCGGTCACCGAGACCGTCAAGGACGCGGTCGGCACCATCGGCGAGAACATCAATTTCCGCCGTTCGGCGAAGCTGACCGTGCCGCACGGCGCGGTGGCGACCTATGTGCACAATGCGGTTGCCGACAACCTCGGCAAGCTTGGCGTGCTGGTCGCGATCGAGACCACCGGCAACGAACATGCCGCCAACGCCTTTGGCCGTCAGGTCGCCATGCATGTGGCCGCCACCAACCCGATGGCGCTGACCGCCGAGCAGATCGACCCGGCAGCGGTCGAGCGCGAGAAGGCGATCTTTTCCGACCAGGCGCGTCAGTCCGGCAAGCCGGAAGCGATCATCGAGAAGATGGTCGAGGGCCGCCTGCGCAAGTTCTACGAGGAAGTCGTGCTCTTGAAGCAGGCCTTCGTGCTCAATCCCGACATCACCGTCGAGAAGGCGCTGAAGGATGCCGAGAAGGAAATCGGCGCTCCGGCCAAGATCACGGCCTATCTGCGCTTCGCGCTTGGCGAAGGCATCGAGAAGGAGGAGACCGATTTCGCGGCGGAAGTCGCGGCCGCGGTCAAGAAATAACCCTCACAAGGGTTTACGAGCTCAGGCGACTCGGTCGGGTGTCCGAATGGATGCCCGGCCGATTTCTTGTGCGGTGTCGATAAAGGCCCTGAGCTTCGGCGCCATCGATGCCCGGCGCGGGAAGTACAGGAAGAGGCCTGGCTCCTCGATCGCCGTCTGCGGCAGGATCTGAACGAGGCGGCCGGCGGCAAGATCCGCCCGCACGAGCGGCTCGAATACGTAGCAGAGGCCGACGCCAGCCAGCGCCAGATCGATGGCGGCGAGCGAATCCGTGACGATGACCGTGCCGCGCGTCTCGACGACGACGTCCTTGCCGTTCTCGGTCAGGTCCCAGCGATACAAGGCGCCGGAACGAACCAGCCGGTAGCCGATGCAGTTGTGGTTGGCGAGATCGGCCACGTCGCGCGGGCGGCCGTGCTTTCCGATATAGGCGGGCGAGGCGACGATCACGGCCTTGAACGCCGGCGTCAGCCGCACCGTGATCATGTCCTGTGCGATCATTTCGCCCAGCCTGATGCCGGCGTCGAAACCCTCGCCGACGATGTCGACCAGTCCCTGGTCGGTGAGCAATTCGACGGTCACATCCGGATAGCGCTCCGCCATCGCCGCGACCACGGCTGTCACCGCCAGCGGCACGGCAATGTTGGGGACATTGATCCTGAGCAGACCCGACGGCCGACCCTTGATGGCACGGATGCGGTCCATCCGCTCGGCGATGTCCTGAAGGGCAGGGGCCGCCGTCTCCACCAGCGCCTTACCGGCCTCGGTCAATGAAACGCTGCGTGTCGTGCGGGCAAAAAGCGGCTGGCCGACGCGCTCCTCCACCAGCCGCACCGCATGGCTGACCGCCGACGGGCTCATGCCGAGTTCGGCTGCGGCCAGCGCAAAGCCACCGCGTCGCGCCACAGCGATGACGACAGGCAGATGCGTGAGGATATCTCGATCCATTCATGAACTATATCGCATAGTCTATTCGGATAATGCAACCTTATCGGGCAAGCAAAAGAGGTGCATCTAAGGCGGCATCAGCGGCACAGATCGAGCCGAGCCAAGACTGATCCACAGGAGAAGAGACATGAACGCGTTGAAGCATGTGACTTTCGCGGCAGGCATGACATTGGCCGCCGTCGACGCCGGCGGCGCCGAGCCGGCCGGTTGGCAGGCGCTGGCCGATGAGCGTGCCGTCATCCGCATCGCCGACGCCATCGATCGCGCGGTCGACGCCCAGGACTGGAAGCTGGCCCGCAGCTATTTCGCCGATCGTGTGACCGCCGATTTCAGCACGCTTTCGGGGCAGCCGGCGGCGAATATCGCCTCCGACGATCTGATCGGCGCCTGGGCCGGCAACCTCAAGGGCAGCAAGACCAGCCTCCACCTGCGCACCAATCACCAGGTCGTGCTCGAAGCCAATGCCGCGACGGTCCGCTCCAACGGCTATGCCTGGAACAGGATGGAAGGCAACGGCGACCCGCTCTGGGAGGTCTGGGGCACCTATGAACATCACCTCACCCGCTCCGGCACGGGCTGGAAGGTCGACGGCTTCACCTTCCGCATGACGCATGAGCGCGGCAATCCCTGGGTCAAGGCGACCCCTGGCCAATGAGCCGGCGCACCGACCAGATCAGAATTGGAAACAAGCCATGACCATGAGCTATTACACCCTCGGCAACAGCGGGCTGCGCGTCAGCCGGCTGGCGCTCGGCACCATGACCTTCGGCACCGAATGGGGCTGGGGCGCCGACCGTGACACCGCCCGCGCCTTGTTCGACGCCTATATCGAGGCAGGCGGCAATTTCCTCGATACCGCAGACCTTTATACCGGCGGCACGGCCGAGACCTGGCTCGGCGAATTCGTCGCCGAGCGTGGCTTGCGCGACAAGGCCGTGATTGCCACCAAATTCACCTTCAATTCCGAGGCCGGCAATCCGAATGCCGGCGGCAATGGCCGCAAGAACATCATGCGCGCGGTCGACGCTTCGCTGAAGCGGCTCGGCACCGACTACATCGACCTGTACCTGCTGCATGTCTGGGACAGGATCACGCCGGCCGAGGAAGTGCTGCGCACGATGGATGACCTCGTTCGCGCCGGCAAGGTGCGCCATATCGGCCTGTCCGACGTGCCGGCCTGGTATGCCAGCCGCGCCCAGGCGATCGCCGAATTGCGCGGCTATGAGCCTGTCTCGGCACTGCAGCTCGAATATTCGCTCGCCGAGCGTTCCATCGAGCATGAATACGTGCCGTTCTCCACCCACCACGGCGCCGGCATCATGGTGTGGAGCCCCTTGGCCAGCGGCCTGCTTAGCGGCAAATACAAGCCGACACAGCAAGGCAATGCCGGCCGGCTCGACGGTTTTCGCAACACCACGCATCCCGGCTTCCAGAAGTTCAGCGACCGCAACTGGGCGATCGTGGCCGAACTCGAGAAGGTCGCCGCCGAACTTGGCCGCAGCATGGCCCAGGTCGCGCTCAACTGGGTGGCGACACAGCCCGGCATCGCGTCCGTCATCCTCGGCGCTACGAAACTCGCGCAATTGCAGGACAATCTCGGCGCGCTCGATTTTTCTATCCCGGCGGAGCTTCGCAAGCGACTGGAGGCTGTCAGCGCGACGCCGGCGCCGTTCCCGCATTCCTATTTCGGTTCCGAGATCCAGGCCCGCGTCACTGGCGGCGCGGTGACCGGCGACAAACCCGCCGGCTATTGCCCGCCGGTTCTCATCGAAGGCGATGCGGTCAGCATCACAAGCAACTGACCTGGACGGGCAGCTGATCGAAAAAGCCTGGATTTTTGCGCGAGGGCGCGGCGTGACATCGCCGCGCCCTTCGTGTATCGGGTCGGACCATCATGACAGCACCGCCTGGCGAAGCGGGGCCGGTTTCGCCGCCCGATTTGCCGCGCCGCGATTTTCGAGGATTGAGATGACGGTGAAGCCCCTCTATCGACGTGTCGTTTTGAAAGCTTCGGGCGAAGCGTTGATGGGTGAGCAGCATTTCGGTATCGATGTCTCGGTCGTCGACCGCATCGCCGCCGACATCGCCGAGGCGCGCGAGTTGGGCGTCGAAGTGGGCGTCGTCATCGGCGGCGGCAACATTTTCCGCGGCGTGGCCGTCGCCTCGAAGGGTGGCGACCGCGTCACCGGCGACCACATGGGCATGCTCGCCACCGTCATCAACTCGCTGGCGCTGCGCACCTCGCTGAACAAGATCGGCGTCGACGCGGTTGTGCTTTCCGCCATCGCCATGCCCGAACTCTGCGAGAGCTTTTCCCAGCGCCAGGCCACCGCCTATATGAACCAGGGCAAGGTGGTGATCTTCGCCGGGGGCACCGGCAATCCGTTCTTCACCACCGATTCGGCCGCGGCCCTGCGCGCCGCCGAGATCGGCGCCGACGCGTTGTTCAAAGGCACGCAGGTCGACGGCGTATACTCGGCTGATCCCAAGAAGGACCCGAATGCGACCCGGTTCGAGCGTATTAGCCATGCCGAAGTCATCAAACGCGGGCTGGCAATTATGGATACGGCCGCAATTGCACTTGCGCGCGAAAACAACATCCCGATAATCGTCTATTCGATCCACGAAAAGGGTGGTTTCGGTGACATTCTAAGAGGCGAGGGCCATTGCACGGTCGTCACCGACAAATAGTCAGGGCCGGGATCCGTTGATCGAAGACGGATCGCGGACGGGACAAGAACACCAACAGCGAACCCGGTGAACGGGTCGAGGAGATGATCATGAGCGAGTTCGACGACCTCAAGCGGCGCATGGACGGGGCGATCGCGGCCTTCAAGCACGATCTGGCTTCGCTGCGCACCGGCCGCGCGTCCAGCAATCTGCTCGACGCGGTCCAGGTGCAGGCCTATGGCACGTCGATGCCGATCAACCAGGTGGCCAATGTGACGGTGCCGGAGCCGCGCATGATTTCGGTCTCGGTCTGGGACAAGTCGATGGTCAGCGCCGTCGACCGCGCCATCCGCGAGGCCAATCTCGGCTTCAACCCGATCGTCGACGGCACCAATCTCAGGATCCCGCTGCCTGAGCTCAACGAGCAGCGCCGTAAGGAATTGGTCAAGATTTCGCATGGCTACGCCGAGAACGCCCGCGTCGCGGCGCGCCACGTCCGTCGCGACGGCATGGATTTCCTCAAGAAGGCGGAAAAGGACGGCACGATCAGCGAGGACGATCAGCGCAAGCGCTCCGACCAGGTGCAGAAGCTGACCGACGAGACGATCAGCACCATCGATCACCTGCTTTCCGATAAGGAAGCTGAAATCATGCAGGTTTAGGGTCGGGTTTTCCGACCCGAAAGCGAGACCATGGCAACGCCCGCGCATGTCGCGATCATCATGGATGGAAATGGACGGTGGGCCAAAGCGCGCGGCCTGCCGCGCCTTGCCGGCCATCGCGCCGGCGTCGAGGCCTTGCGCAAAGCAGTGCGTGCCGCGCCTGGGCTCGGTATCTCCTATCTGACGGTCTACGCCTTCTCGTCGGAAAACTGGTCGCGACCGAAATCCGAGGTCAGCGACCTGATGGGCCTGCTGAAGCTTTTCATCCGCCGCGACCTCGCCGAACTGCATCAGAACGGCGTGCGGGTGAGGGTGATCGGCGACAAGGATGGGCTGCAGCCCGACATCAGGGGGCTGCTGCAGGAAGCCGAATCGCTGACCGCCGGCAATGAGGCGCTGACGCTGGTCATCGCCTTCAATTATGGCGGCCGCGACGAGATCGTGCGCACGGCGCGCAAGCTGGCGGATGCCGTGGCGCGCGGCGAGATCGCCAGCGACGCCATCACGGCGGAAAGCTTTGCCGGTGCGCTCGACACTCAGGGCATCCCCGATCCGGAATTGGTCATCCGCACCAGCGGCGAGCTCCGGCTGTCGAACTTTCTTCTCTGGCAGGCCGCCTATAGCGAGCTTGTCTTCCTGCCTTGCTACTGGCCGGATTTCAGCCGTGAGCACTTGGCCGACGCCCTGCGCGATTTTGCCGGCCGCGAGCGCCGATTCGGCGGGCTCGCCGCCCGCGACGTCGCACTCTAGCGCCACCCCCGATGAGCAACCTCCAGCAGCGCGTCATCTCGGCAATCGTGATGGCCGCGATTACGCTTGCTGTCACCTGGTTTGGCGGGCTGCCGTTCCGCCTGTTTTGCGCGGCGGTCGTGGCGCTGATCTTCTACGAATGGACACGCATGTCGCGCCAGGCGGCAGGCGCCGCGTTCGGCTTCCTGCCGGAGGTCCTGGCCCTTGTCTTCATTGTCGCGCTTGTCGCCGGCCTGCCGGCGCTGTGGGTGCTGCTGCTCGGCGCCATCCTGGTTGCGGCAATTGCGATCGCCGCACGGATATGGGGGACGGCACAGTGGGAAGCGCCCGGACTGGCATACGCCGCGCTGTCCGGCCTTTCGCTCGCTTACCTGCGCGATGACGACCATTCCGGGCTGATAGCGATTCTCTTTCTCTTCGCGGTGGTGTGGGCGACCGACATAGCGGCCTATTTCGTGGGCCGCGCTGTTGGTGGTCCGAAGCTCGCGCCATCCATCTCGCCCGGCAAGACGCAGAGCGGCGCCGTGGGTGGCGCTTTTGGCGGCGTTATCGCCGGATTGCTTCTGGCGATTGTCGCAGGGGCCGGCGATCTCGTGCAGCTCGGCTTCGTTGCCTTGGCGCTGTCGATCGTTTCGCAGATCGGCGACCTCTTCGAATCATGGGTCAAGCGACGGCACGGCGCCAAGGATTCCAGCAAGCTGGTCCCGGGCCATGGCGGCGTCATGGACAGGGTGGACGGGCTTGTCGCCGCGGCCTTTGCCCTGTACGTCATCGGTTGGGTCGCGGCGGGCGCCGACCATCCGGCACTGGGGCTGTTTCCGAACTGAAACGACGTTACGGCAGGGCGAAAAGCGGCACACGCCACGGATTCGCCTGGATTGAGCCACAGTCGCGGGCGAGTGTCGCGCGGCGGTGAATTTGAGGGCATGACTTGAACGACATTTTCCACGCGCTCTTCAGCACGCAAGGCTTTGTCCTTGGCACGCTGGTGCCGTTCTTGTTCGTGCTGACCGTGGTCGTGTTCGTCCACGAGATGGGACACTATCTTGTCGGCCGCTGGTGTGGGATCGGCGTAAAGGCCTTTTCCATCGGCTTCGGCCCGGAGCTTTTCGGCTTTTATGACCGCCATGGCACGCGCTGGAAGCTTTGCGCCATTCCGCTCGGCGGTTACGTCAAATTCGTCGGCGATATGAACGCGACGTCGAGCCAGCCAAGCACCGAAGAGATCGAATCGCTGACCGACGCCGAGCGCGAGGTCGCCTTTCACACCCAGCCGATCTGGAAGCGCGCGGCAACGGTCGTTGCCGGTCCGCTTTTCAATTTCCTTTTGACCATTGCCGTCTTCGCTGTGCTGTTTTCGCTGTATGGCCGTTCGGTCATGGAGCCGACGGTGGCGGAAGTCACCGCGGGCAGTCCGGCAGCCCAGGCCGGAATTCAGCCGGGCGACCGATTCGTCAAAGTCGACGGCAGCAAAGTGGAGACCTTCGCCGATGTGCAGCGGCTGGTTTCGGGCCGCGCCGGCGATGCCATCGCCTTCACCATGCTGCGCGATGGCAAGGAAATCACCGTTACGGCAACGCCGCAGCCGATGGAGCAGCAGGATGCGCTGGGCAACAAGGTCAAGGTCGCGGTCATCGGTGTCGTCAACAACGCCGAGCTCGGCCAGCAGCGGCTGGTGTCCTACACGCCCGCCGGCGCCCTTGTGGCGGCGGTCGAGGAAACCGGGCATGTGATCGAGCGCACTGGCCAGTTCCTGCAGCGCTTTGTCGCTGGGCGCGAGGACAAATGCCAGTTGGGCGGCCCGATCAAGATAGCGAAAATGTCGGGTCAGGCGGCCAAGCTAGGCTTCGAATGGCTTGTGCAGCTTGTGGCATTTCTGTCAGTCGGGATAGGGATTCTCAATCTCCTGCCGATTCCCCCCCTCGACGGCGGCCATCTCTTGTTCTACGGCGTGGAGGCCGTCATAAGGCGGCCAGTTTCGGAGCGGATGATGGAGGCGGCGTATCGGACCGGTCTCTTCCTGGTACTCGGTTTTATGGGTTTCGTTTTCTGGAATGACCTGTTTGGGTGCTGAAATCATGAAGGAATTTGGCTTCGGCGCCGGTTACGTTGAGATGCCGTTTACCATGCGTGGGGATATGCGTGACGCGAAAGCCACGCGGTACGGTTAAGTAAATACAAATTAACCGGGAGCCTTGCGTGTAGGGAAAATCCGGTTAATACGGTAAGGGAAATACCGCACGTCCGGTTTTCTCGCCGTGGGGACTACGAGAAAAAGGTACAAAAGCCCGATGAAGGCAGCATCCAAGTTTCTGAGCGCCGCTTCCGCGGCGGCCCTGTCCGCCGCCCTGGTCGTGCCAGGTGCGCTCGCAGTGCAATTCGTTGCCACATCGGTAGCCGAAGCTGCAGTCATCTCGCGGGTTGAGGTCAGCGGCAACCAGCGCGTCGACGCCGAGACCATCCGCAATTACATCTCGATCAAGCCCGGCAAGCCGTTCTCGAGCGCCGACATCGACGACGCCGTCAAGGCGCTGTTTGGCACCGGTCTGTTCTCGGACGTCCAGATCAACCAGGTCGGATCGAGCCTGGTCGTCAAGGTTTCCGAATACAAGGTGGTCAACCAGGTCCTGTTCCAGGGCAACAAGAAGATCAAGGACAACGCGCTTCAGATGGGTATCCAGCTGAAGCCGCGTTCGACCTTCTCGCAGCAGCAGCTTGATTCCGATGTCGAGGCGATCAAGTCGGCCTACCGGCGCATCGGTCGTGACGATGCTGGCGTGACCGCGCAGGTCATGGATCTCGGTGAAAACCGGGTGAACGTGGTCTTCAACATCACCGAAGGCGACCGCACCCAGATCGCGGCGATCAATTTCGTCGGCAACCACGCTTATTCCAGCCGCCGTCTGTCGGATGTGATCAACACCAAGCGTTCGTCCTGGCTGTCTTTCGTGCTTCGCGATGACGTCTATGACGAGGACAAGTTGCGCGCCGACCAGGAGTTGCTGCGCCGCTTCTACTACAATCACGGCTATGCCGACTTCCAGGTCGTCTCGGCTGTTGGCGAGCTCGATAGCGCCACCAACAAATACACGGTCACCATCACCGTCCAGGAAGGCGATCTTTATACGTTCGGCGACGTCAGCGTCGAGAGCACCATTCCAGAGGTCGATTCGAAGTCGCTGGATTCGGTGGTTCAGACCCACAAGGGCGACAGGTACAACGCCAAGGACGTCGAGGACTCGATCATCGCCTTGACCGAGAAGGTCGCGGGCTCGGGTTACGCCTTCGCCCAGGTAACGCCGCGGGGCGATCGTAATTTCGAGAACCACACGATTTCGGTGGTCTATACCATCGACCAGGGCACCAAGGCTTATATCGAGCGCATCGAAATCCGCGGCAACGACCGTACGCGCGACTATGTCATCCGTCGCGAATTCGATGTCAGCGAAGGCGACGCTTTCAACCAGGTTCTCATCCAACGCGCGAAGAAGCGGCTGGAAAACCTTGATTACTTTACGTCCGTCGACATTTCGACGGTTCCGGGATCCGCTCCGGACCAGGTCGTCCTTGTGGTCACCGTGGTTGAGAAATCGACCGGTGAGTTCTCGATCGGCGCTGGTTACTCGACTGGCGGCGACACGCCTGGACCGTCGGTTGAAGGCTCGATCACCGAGCGCAACTTCCTCGGCCGCGGACAGTACATCAAGCTATCGGCCGGCGGCGGCAAGAACTCGCGCGACTACGCCCTGTCGTTCACCGAGCCATATTTCCTCGGTCGGCGCATCGCGGCGGGCTTTGACATCTACAAGTCGACCCGCGAATACAACAACAGTTACGACACCGATACCACCGGCGCCACGATCCGGTTCGGCCTGCCCATCACGGACAGCATCTCGACCCAGTTGGCGTATAATATCTCTCAGGAAAAATATTCCGTTGACAGCAGTTGCGGTACGACCACCGTATCGGATCCTGACGGCACGTGTAATATCTCGCAGGCGATTCTCAACGGCATCCAAGAGAGCCCGTGGCTCAAGTCGTCAGTCAGCCTGGGTCTGGTGTACAACACCATCGACGACATGAAGAACCCGCATGAGGGTATCTACGCGACGGGAACGACCGAATTCGCGGGCCTCGGCGGCGACGCCAAATGGGCGAAGTTCACCGGTCGCGCCAGTGTCTATCAGACCTTGTCGGAGCAATGGGACGTGGTCGGCCTGGTTTCGGGCGGTGCCGGTTACATCGCCAGCTATGGCAACAACGGTCTGCGTATCTTCGACTATTTCCAGAGCAATGACCGCATGATCCGCGGTTTCGAATATGGCGGTATCGGCCCGGTGGCTTCGGGATCGAGCGGTGACCATCTCGGCGGTTCGACCTATTTCAACGCGTCTGCGGAAGCGCAGTTCCCGCTGCCGGCCATTCCGGAGAGCTTCGGCTTGCGTGGCGCTGTCTTCGCGGATGCCGCGACGCTCTATGGCAACAAGCTCGGTTCTGCGCTGGTTGATCCGTCGTCCACGGGTATGCAGGTGCGTGCCTCGGTCGGTCTCGGCCTGATGTGGGCTTCGCCGTTCGGTCCGATCCGCATCGACTATGCGATCCCCGTCAAGAAGCAACCGCATGACAACGTGCAGGAATTCAACTTCGGTATTGCGACCCGCTTCTAATTTCGTGGTTGTGATTTCCCGGGCCGGTTGACGGCCCGGGCTAGACTGACCCGACCCAGCTGGATATTGCTTCTGGAATGACCGATCCGGTGTTCTTCGCGCCTTCACGCCGGTATACGGCTGGCGAGGTCGCGAATCTGACCGGCGCCAGCCTGGTCGATTCCACCCAGGCCGACATTGCCATCGAGGCACTGGCTCCAGCCAATGAGGGTGGCAATGGCGCGCTGGTCTTTGTCGACGGCAAGCGCAATTTCGCGCTGATGCAGGCGCTCAAGGCGGCCGCCGTTCTTTGTCCCGCTGATTTTGCCAGCAAGGCGCCGCAAGGCGTTGCGGTGCTGGTGCATCCGCGTCCGCAGCAGGCTTTCGCCATGGTCGGACGCCTGCTGTTCCCGCAGGCCGCCACCCCAGGACCGATGACCGGCGAGACAGGTGTTTCGCAGCATGCGTTCGTCGATCCGTCTGCGCATATCGAGGAGGGGGCGATTGTCGAGGCTGGCGCCGTGATCGGTCCCGACGTCTCGATCGGCAGCGGCACGGTGATTGCGCCTCATGCCGTAATCGGCCGCTCTTGCAAAATTGGCCGCGACGGCTTCATTGGCCCCGGCGCCAGCATCCAGTACGCGCTTCTCGGCAACCGTGTGATCATCCATGGCGGCGCCAGGATCGGCCAGGACGGCTTCGGTTTCGTGGGCGGCGCCAAGGGGCCCGAGCGTGTGCCGCAGATCGGCCGCGTCATCATCCAGGACGATGTCGAGATCGGCTCCAATTCGACCGTCGACCGCGGCGCGATGTCCGACACGGTCATTGGCCAGGGGACCAAGATCGACAATCTGGTTCAGATCGCCCACAATGTTCGTATCGGCCGCAATTGCATTATAGCGGGGCTTTCGGGTATCTCCGGTTCCGTCGTCGTCGGCGACAACGTCACCATGGGTGGCGGTGTCGGCCTCGCCGACCATTTGACCATCGGGGCGGGGGCCAAGCTTGCCGCCAGAAGCGGGTTCATGAACAACGTGCCGGCAGGCGAGGTCTGGGGTGGTTATCCGGCGCAGCCGATGGCGGAAGCCCTGCGCGAGATCGCGATGCTGCGCAGGTTCGCCAAGACCCGCAAGCAGGGCGACGGAAATGGCTGACATGGTGGCAACGACACTCGACGCGGTCGACATAATGGGGCTGATGAAGCTCCTGCCGCATCGCTATCCGTTCCTGATGATCGACCGCATCGTCGAGATCGACGGCAACGATTCTGCCATCGGCATCAAAAACGTCACGATGAACGAGCCGCACTTCCAGGGCCATTTCCCCGGGCAGCCGGTGATGCCGGGGGTGCTAATCATCGAGGCCATGGCGCAGACGGCCGGCGCCATCTGCATCCGCAGCCTCAAGACGGAAACACCTTCCCTGGTCTATTTCCTGACCATCGACAATGCGAAATTCCGCAAGCCGGTCGTTCCGGGCGACCAGTTGAAGATCCACGTCAAGAAAATCAAGATGCGCGGCAACCTGCTCAAATTTGCCTGCGAGGCGATGGTCGACGGCGCGAAAGCGGCGGAAGCCGAGATCTCGGCTATGATGGTTACCGGCTGACGGTTCGAAATGCTCATGAAAGTCCAGACATCCATCCATCCTTCCTCGGTCGTCGAGGACGGCGCCCAACTTGGCGAAGGCGTCCGCATCGGGCCTTTCTGCTACGTCAGCGCCGACGCCGTCATCGGCGACCGTGTCGAACTGGTCAGCCATGTTTCGGTGCTTGGCGCGACAACGATCGGAGCCTCAACCAAGGTCTATCCGATGGCGACGCTCGGCGGACCGCCGCAAAACACCAAGCACAAGGGCGGCCGGACCACGCTGGTGATCGGCGCGAATTGCACGATTCGCGAAGGCGTCACCATGCATCTCGGCACCGACACCAGCCGGGGCGAGACGACCATCGGGGACAACGGTAATTTTCTGGCCTATGCCCACATCGCCCATGACTGCGTCGTCGGCAAGAATGCCACCTTCGCCAATGGCGCCACATTGGGCGGACATTGCGAGATCGGCGACAACGTCTATATCGGCGGCCTTAGCGCGGTTCATCAATTCGTGCGTGTCGGCGACAACGCCTTCCTCGGCGGCTGCTCGGCGTTTGTCGGCGACGTCATTCCTTATGCCATTGCCGTCGGCAACCGCGCCAGCCTGCGCGGTCTGAACATCATCGGGCTCAAGCGCGCCGGCCTGCCGCGATCCGAAATCTACCTGTTGCGCAAGGCCTACAGGATGATTTTCGACCGTTCCCGCACGGTCGGCGAGAATGTCGAGTTGGCCAAGGCCGAATTCGCCTCGTCGCCAACGGCCATGAAGATCATCGATTTCATCTCCAGCCGCGGCAAGCGGCACTATGCCGTCCCGTCGCTCAAGGGCGGCGGCGACGATGACAATGGCGATGACGAGGGCTGAGCCGGCCGAAGCCCGATTTGTACTCGCGCCGGGCGCCAGGGTCGGCATCATCGCCGGTGGCGGCAGTCTGCCGGTGGAGGTCGCCAATGGCCTTGCCGCGCACGGGCATCCGCCCTTCATTCTATTGCTGGAAGGCGAGGCGGACCGGCTGCAGGACCTTCTCGAGTACGATCACGACAACCTTGCGTTGGAGCAGATCGGTTCACTGGTGCCGGTGCTGAAACGTCACAGGATCAGCCATGTCATCCTTGCCGGCGAAATCAGGCGCAGGCCGCGGCTGACCGACATACGCCCAAGCCTTGGACTGCTGGCAATTCTGCCATCCGTGATCGTGGCGTTGGCGCGTGGCGACGACGGGCTTTTGAAGATCGTCACACGGGGCCTGGAGAAGCGGGGCATCAAGGTGATCGGCGCACACCAGGCAGTTCCCGAACTGGCGGCCGGCCAAGGAACGCTGACCGTGGCTGGACCCATTCAATCCGACTGGCGCGATATCGAAGCCGGGCGCGCCGCCGCCAAGGCCATCGGCGCGCTGGACATCGGCCAGGCGGCGATCGCCATCGGCGGTCGGGTCATCGCGCTTGAGGGCATCGAAGGCACTGCCGAATTGATTGCACGCACGGCTCAGCTGCGCACCCACGGCCGCATCGCCAGCAAGACGCGCGGCGTTGTGGTCAAATGCGCCAAGCCGGGCCAGGAGTTGCGCGCCGATCTGCCCTCGATCGGCCCGCAGACGGTAGAGGCGGCACACGCCGCCGGGTTGGCGGGCATTGCCGTCGAGGCTGGCCGTTCGCTCATTCTCGAAGGTCCCGTCACCATTGCGCGCGCCAATGCGCTCGGTCTGTTCATAGTTGGCTTGCCTGCTGCAACGGAGACGGCGAATGGCGAGTGACAAGCCGCTCAAAATCGCGATCGTCGCCGGCGAGGAATCCGGCGATCTGCTCGGCGCCGACATCGTGCGGGCACTCGAAAGATCGGCCGGCCGCAAGGTGCAGCTCGTCGGCATTGGCGGCCGGCATCTGCGGCAACTCGGGCTGACGCCGCTGTTCGAGGGCAGCGAGATCGCCTTGATGGGCTTCAGCGCGGTCCTGCGCGACCTGCCGCGGCTGATGCGGCGCATCCGCCAGACGGCGGCGACGATCGCGGCCGAGCGGCCGGATTGCCTGATCACCATCGACAGTCCGGATTTTTCGCTGCGCGTGGCAAAGAAGGTTCGCGCCACCAATCCCGCCATCCCGATCGTCCACTATGTCTGCCCGAGCGTGTGGGCATGGCGGCCGGGCAGGGCGGCGGCGATGAAACCCTATGTCGACCACATCCTGTGCATCCTGCCCTTCGAGGTGAAGGCGCTTGCGCGTCTCGGCGGGCCACCCGGCACCTATGTTGGCCATCGGCTTACACAGGATCCCGGCGTGCTCACTGCCGCCAAGGCCCAGAGCCTGCCGCGCGACCTTGCCGACGATCGCGTGAAGACGTTGCTCGTGCTGCCAGGCTCGCGCCGCGGTGAGGTGCGCCGGCTGTTGGACCCCTTCGGCAAGACGGTGTCGGTGTTGCATCAGCGCGGCCACCGCCTGCGCGTGCTGTTGCCGACGGTTCCGCATGTTGCCGACCTGGTGAAGGCGTCGGTCGCGACCTGGGACGAGAAGCCGGAAATCATAACCGAGCCGGAGCGCAAGTGGCAGGCTTTCGGCAAGGCCGACGCGGCCATGATTGCTTCGGGGACGGTGTCGCTCGAACTGGCGCTTGTCGGCGTGCCGATGGTTTCCAGCTACAAGCTCGATCCGATCGCGCGCCAGCTTCTGCAACACCTTGTGACCACATGGTCGGCGCTGCTGCCCAACCTGATCTCCGACCGCGCGCTGGTTCCGGAGTTTTACGACCAGTATGTCCGGCCGGAGAATCTGGCGCGGCAACTGGAAGCATTGTTTGCCGACACCGGCGTGCGCGCCTGGCAGAAGGCCGGCTTCGCGGAAATCGCCCGCCGCATGGCGACGGAGCGACCATCCGGCGAGATTGCCGCGGAGGTGGTGATGGGATGCGTGAGGAAGGCACTAGGCACTAGGCAGTAGGCAGTAGGCAGTAGCTCGTCCTACTGCCTACCCACTATTCCCTATCTCTTTGCAATCGGCACGTAATCGCGTTCGGTGGCGCCGGTGTAGAGCTGGCGCGGGCGGCCGATCTTCTGGTGCGGATCCTCGATCATTTCCTTCCACTGCGCGATCCAGCCGACGGTGCGCGCGACCGCGAACAGCACGGTGAACATGGTGGTGGGGAAGCCCAGCGCCTTCAGCGTAATGCCGGAATAGAAGTCGACGTTGGGGTAGAGCTTCTTTTCGATGAAATATTCGTCGGTCAGCGCGATCTTTTCCAACTCCATGGCGATGTCGAGCAGCGGATCGTCCTTGATGCCGAGCTCGCCCAGCACCTCATGCGCGGTCTTCTGCATGATTTTCGCACGAGGATCGTAGTTCTTGTAGACGCGGTGGCCGAAGCCCATCAGGCGAAACGGATCGTTCTTGTCCTTGGCGCGAGCAATGAACTCCGGGATGTGATCGACATGGCCGATCTCGCCCAGCATGTTCAGCGCCGCTTCATTGGCGCCGCCATGGGCCGGGCCCCACAGGCAGGCGATGCCGGCGGCGATGCAAGCGAATGGATTGGCGCCCGACGACCCGGCGAGGCGAACGGTTGAGGTCGAGGCGTTCTGCTCGTGGTCGGCATGCAGGATGAAAATGCGGTCCATGGCGCGCGCCAGCACCGGATTGATCTTGTACTCCTCGCACGGCACGGCAAAGCACATATGCAGGAAGTTGGCGGCGAAGCCGAGATCGTTCTTCGGGTAAATGAAGGGCTGACCGATGTGGTATTTATAGGCCATCGCGGCGATGGTCGGCATCTTGGCGATCAGGCGCATCGAGGCGATCATGCGCTGATACGGGTCCGAGATGTCGGTCGAGTCGTGGTAGAAGGCCGACAGCGCGCCGACCACGCCGCACATCACCGCCATCGGGTGCGCGTCGCGGCGGAAGCCGGTGAAGAAGCGCGACATCTGCTCATGCACCATGGTGTGGCGCGTTACGCGATAGTCGAAGTCGTCCTTCTGCGCCTTGGTCGGCAACTCGCCGTAAAGCAGGAGGTAGCAGACTTCGAGGAAGTCGCCATGCTCGGCAAGCTGATCGATCGGAAAGCCGCGATGCAAGAGGATGCCTGCGTCGCCGTCGATGAAGGTGATCGCCGACTCGCAGCTTGCCGTCGAGGTAAAGCCTGGATCGTAAGTGAAGGCGCCGGTGGTGCTGTAGAGCGCGCCGATGTCGATGACATCAGGCCCGACCGTCCCGCTTCGCACCTTGAACTCGTGCGTCTTGCCGTTCAAATCGAGCGTGGCAGTCGACGGGTGCGCTTTGCTGCCCGTGTCCAGTTTTTTCGCAGCTTCGCTCATTCTCAAACTCCTTTTGTATCCTCATGCCGGCAAGGCAAATCCTGCCAACGACACGTGAAGTCACCGGAATGCGCGAACTCGCCACCGCATTTTAGGAGGTGCGTGCCAGATTGGGCCAAGGCCTAATGTTGCACTGCGAAACACACCTTTCAATGCCAATCTTCTTGGGCCAGTTCACACCTAATCGATTTGATCGCCAATCCGCGCCAGGCTTTCCTCGCGACCGAGCACGGCAAGCACGTCGAACACGCCGGGCGATGTGCTGCGACCGGTCAGCGCCGCCCGAAGCGGCTGCGCCACGGCGCCGAGCTTGTGGCCGCCGGCCTGCGCGAAGTCGCGGATCGCGGCCTCGGCGGAAGCCGTGTTCCAGTCGCTGGAAACCGCCGCCAGCACCTGATGGGCGCCACGCAGGATGGCGCGCGCATCGGCATTGAGCAAGCCCGCCGCCTTCTCGTCCAGCGGCAAGGGCCGCTCAACGAAGAGGAACGACGCGCCGTCGAGCAGCTCGACCAGGGTTTTTGCCCGTTCCTTGAGGCCAGGCATGGCGGCAAGCAGCTGTGCCTTGCGCTTGTCATCGAGCTTTGCCGCCAGCGCCGGGCCACCTTCGAGATAAGGCAAGGTGGCGACGAAAATGTCGAACAGCGCATGATCGTCCATCTTGCGCATGTGGACGCCATTCAGCGCATCGAGCTTGGCGAAGTCGAAGCGTGCCGCACCCTTGTTGACGTCGCCGATGTCGAACCAGGCGATCATGTCCTTGATCGACATCACCTCGTCGTCGCCATGGCTCCAGCCGAGCCGGGCCAGATAGTTGAGCAGCGCCTCGGGCAGGTAGCCCATGGCGCGATAGGCCTCGACGCCGAGCGCGCCGTGCCGCTTCGACAGCTTGGCGCCGTCGGCGCCGTGGATCAGCGGGATGTGCGACATCGACGGCACGGCCCAGCCCATGGCGTTGTAGATCACGGTCTGGCGAGCGGCGTTGGTCAGATGGTCGTCGCCGCGGATGATGTGGGTGACGCCCATGTCGTGGTCGTCGACGACAACAGCGTGCATGTAGGTCGGCACACCGTCCGAACGCAGGATTATGAAATCGTCGAGATCCTTGTTGGGGAAGCGCACCTCGCCCTGGACGCGGTCGTCAACCACGGTCTCGCCTCTGGTTGGCGCCTTGATGCGGATGGCGCCCTTGACGCCGGCAGGCGCCTCGGACGGGTCACGGTCGCGCCACGCGCCATTGTAGCGCGGCGGCAGGCCCTTGGCCCTGGCTGCCTCGCGCATCGCCTCGAGCTCGGCGGGCGTTTCATAGGCGTAATAGGCCTTGCCCCGGCGCACGAGCTCCTCCGCCACCTCACGATGGCGTGCTGCGCGCTGAAACTGCGAGACGGCGTCGCCGTCCCAGGAAAGCCCAAGCCAGGTCAATCCGTCGAGGATCGCAGCCGTCGCCGCCTCCGTGGAGCGCTCACGATCGGTATCTTCGATGCGCAGCAGCATCGTGCCGCCGGTGTGCTTGGCATAGAGCCAGTTGAACAGCGCCGTACGCGCCCCGCCTATATGCAAATAGCCTGTCGGCGAGGGGGCAAAACGGGTGACGACCTTGTCGGACATGGAACTCTCGGAAAGCGGCGCTGAAACAGGCATTTTTCGCGCGGACTTTCGCGCATTGCGCGTTCATGTAGCATAGGCGGTCTGGGGCGCAAGGGGCAGACCCAATGGCTGGACGTGGCCGGGGCGCGGGAGAGGGCGAAGGGACGACAGTCGGCGTCAGCGAACGCCTGCTGTTTGTCGACATCGACACCGTTGAAGCGGTACCGGCTTCGCTGCCGGCGCCTTCGCCAACGCCGACTGAAATCTCACCGCAAAACCGCGACGCGCTACGCCAGGTTTTGCCGGGGTCAATCGTCACGCTGCGCAGGCAGCTTCGCCGTCTTTCGCTTCCGGCACTTCGCCAGGGCGTCGGTACCGCCGCGACCATGGAACTCGATCGCGGCATCGGCTTCCTGCTGGTACCGGTGTTCCTGGCCGCCGGCGTCATCTACTACTTCTCTCTCAGCACCGAGCCCGATCTCTACCGGCCGGTCGCGACGGTGGCCTTGATGGCTGTGTGCGCGGTCGTTTTCCGCTCCTGGCCGAGAACGCACCTCATCTTCATGGCGACGCTTTTCTGCGCCCTGGGCTTCCTGGCCGCCAAGGTCGAGACATGGCGGGCGGCAACGCCGATGCTCGGCTCCGAAATCCAAACCCGGCTGACCGGCCGACTGGTCATTGCCGAACCGACCGCGAATGGTCGCGTCAGGCTGACCATCGACCTGATTTCGACCGAGCGTCCGACGCTTCGCTACGCGCCGGAGCGTATCAGGGTCTCGGCGCGCCGGATCCCGCCCGATATGCGGGCGGGATCGATCCTGACCGGTTATGCCAAGCTCTTGCCGCCGACAGGGCCGGTGCGGCCAGACAGCTACGACTTTTCCTTCGACAGCTATTTTACCGGCATCGGCGCCAGCGGATTTTTCCTGGGGGATCCAAAACTGGTTTCGGCAACGGCCGACGCGCCGTTTGGCTCGAGCGTCGCTCTGGCCATCGAGAACGCGCGGGAAGGGATTGCCGACCATATCAGGAGCAGCATCGGCGGCCCCGAAGGCGAGATTGCGGCTGCGTTGATTGTCGGCGTGCGCGCCGGCATTCCCGAAGAGATCAACGAGTCCATGCGGCGCACCGGCATCTATCACATCATCTCGATCTCGGGCCTGCACATGGCGCTGGTCGCCGGCACGATCATGGTGCTGCTGCGTGGCGCCTTCGCGCTGTTTCCGGATTTCTCGTCGCGCCGGCCGGTGAAGAAATACGCCGCGGCCATCGCGCTGCTCTCGATCGCCGCATACCTTGTCATCTCCGGCATCGTGGTCGCGGCCGAGCGCAGCTTCATCATGTTGGCGGTGATGCTGGCTGCCGTGCTTTTCGACCGCGCGGCGCTGACCATGCGCAACCTGGCGATCTCGGCGATCGCGGTCATCCTGGTGTCGCCGCACGAGGTGGTCGGCCCGAGCTTCCAGATGTCGTTTGCGGCGACCGCGGCGCTCGTGGGCGCCTATGCCGGCTGGGCGGACTACCGCGCCGGCAAAACAACAGCGCCGCCGGCAAAAATGTCATTCCTGCGTTTCTGGTCGCGAAAACTGGCGATTGGAGTAGGTGGCGCCGCCATGACATCGCTGATCGCCGGCAGCGCGACGGTGCTGTTTGCCATCTGGCATTTCCAACGTGTGTCGCCGCTCAGCCTGGTTGCCAACCTTGCAGTCATGCCGATCGTGTCGCTGATCGTCATGCCGTTTGCAGTGCTGAGCGCACTGGCCATGCCGTTTGGCCTCGACGGCCCGTTCCTTTATGTAATGGGCAAAGGCCTCACCGGGATGGTTGCGATTTCGGCATGGATCTCCGAGCGCTCGCCGGTCGACGCCGTCGGCCTGATCTCGATTCAGTCGGTGCTGTTGGCGACCATCGCGATTGTCATCGCCACGATGGCGACCACCTGGCTCAGGCTCGCCGCCGTGCCCTTCGCGCTCGCTGCTTTGCTTGCCATTCCGAATGTCCGCACGCCGGACCTTCTCATTTCGGAAGATGCGCATCTGGTGGCGATGCCGATCGGTGGCGGCGAGCTTGCCGTCAACCGGGAACGCTCCAATGAATTCACCACCGATAATTGGAAGCGGGCACTGCAGTCCGAAACGATCGTACCGCCCGAGATCTTTGCCAAAGGCGCGCTGGACGTCGCCGACCCTGTCGATCTGCCGCCAGGCTCGCCTTTCTATTGCACCGGTGACCTGTGCATCGGCCGGCATCCGTCCGGTGCGATCGTGGCGCTCGCCGAGACCCGCGACGGCGCCCGGCCGGCCTGCGGCTTTGCCGACCTCATCGTCATCAACGACGCCACGGCCTACAATCCTTGCTGGGATCCGCGCATTCTTGTCGTCACGAAGCGACAACTCGCGCTCGACGGCAGTGCCGCTGTCTTCTTCGACACGCTGTCAGCCACGGCGCGGCCGATCGTTCGCTACGCCGTTGAACAGCCATACCGACCCTGGCACGAGCAGCGGAAGTATACGCGCGAGGCGAGAGGGCTACCGCCTTATAAAAAGCCGGAGAGGGCGGACGCAAAGCCCTCGCAACCGGCTCAGTAGATCGGCCGCGCGATTCCGGGCGGAAGGCTACGGCGAAGTCTCCGAGCCCAACCGCTGCGCACTTCCCGGCATTGCTCAGTAACGCCTTATCAATCCGACCAGCTTGCCCTGAACCTTGACCCGGTCCGGCCCGAAGATGCGGGTCTCATAGGCCGGATTGGCGGCTTCGAGCGCGATCGAGGCGCCCTTGCGGCGGAAGCGTTTGAGCGTCGCTTCCTCGTCGTCGACCAGCGCCACCACGATCTCGCCCGGGCTCGCCGTGTCGGCGTTGCGGATGATGACGGTGTCGCCGTCGAAGATGCCGGCCTCGATCATCGAGTCGCCCTTGACCTCAAGGGCGTAATGCTCACCGCCCATGATCATGTCCGGCGGCACGGAGATCGAATGCGTCCGGTGCTGAATGGCGTCGATCGGCACACCGGCGGCGATGCGCCCCATGACCGGGATCGACACAGCTGAAACCGCATCGTCGTCATTGCTGGGCGACGGCGTGCGCGACGACGAGGCCGGCTTGATCTGCCGGCCGAGATTGCCTTGACCCTGGCCGCCCTGGATGACGCTTGGCGAAAACTTCTTGGCGGCATTGAGGCCAGGCGCGATCGAATCGGGCAGTCGCAGCACCTCAAGCGCGCGCGCCCGGTTTGGCAGCCGGCGAATGAAGCCACGTTCTTCCAGCGCCGTGATCAGCCGGTGGATGCCGGACTTCGACGCAAGGTCGAGCGCTTCCTTCATTTCATCGAAGGACGGGGGAATGCCGCTCTCCTTCAGACGTTCGTGGATGAACATCAGGAGTTCATGTTGTTTGCGCGTCAGCATCGGCGGCCCCCATGGGTTCTGAAACCAGAATCAGAAAAACAAACCCAGAACAAACACTATCTGTTCCAGTTGTGTTCCGCAACCGTTTAAAGTTTAGTGAATTTGTTAGGACAGCCGAAACTATGTTGCATCGGCACGGATGCCGCTGCGAGGGTCGAGCGGGCTTTAAGCGTTGATTCCGTTCTGTTTTACAACCTCGTTGTTCATAAGAGACGGGGACGGCTGGATCGTGAATGCTCAGGGCGGGACAGACGCTGCCACCCGGTTCACGCGCGGCACCGTGAACGAAACGAACTCAAAATGCCAACTCGAGCGATGATTGCGTCCTATTGCGTCATCGATGGACCAGCGGAGAAAGGGCAAAAGGGCCTTGCCGTTTCATGGACGGCGGTGAGACAAACCGCGCATGGCTGGCCGGCGGCGTCATGCGCTGCGTCAGGTCCGAACGGGAGGCGATTGCACAATGACGGAAATTCCTGATCTGACGTCTGTCGAAGCGATGGACGTCGTCGATCCGTTGCGCTCCATGCGCGATCACTTCGTCCTGCCCAAGGGGGTCATTTATCTTGACGGCAATTCGCTGGGCGCCGCTTCTCCCGATGTCTTCACCGAGATCGAAAACGCCGCCAGGCGTGAATGGGCGCAGGATCTGATCCGCGCCTGGAACACCGCCGGCTGGTTCGACATGCCCGTCGCATTGGGCGACCAGCTCGGGCGTTTGATCGGCGCGGCATCCGGGCAGACCGTTGTCTGCGACACGACGTCGATCAACATCTACAAGGTGCTGCATGCGGCACTCGCAATGCGGCCTGACCGGTCGGTGATCGTTGCCGAGGGCGACAGCTTTCCGACGGACCTCTATATGGCGGAAGGCGTGGCCTCGACCCGGCCCGGCACGGTGCTGCGGCTGGAAGGCGTCGATGCTGCGACGATCGAGGAGCTGATCGACGACCGCGTCGCTGTCATTCTGGTCAACCACGTCAACTACAAGTCCGGCCGCTTGCGCGACATGGCCGCGCTGACGCGCAAGGCCCACCAGGCCGGTGTGTTGATCGTCTGGGATCTCTGCCACACGGCGGGTGCGCTGCCGGTGGACCTCGACGGCTCGGACGCTGATTTCGCAATCGGCTGCACCTACAAATATCTCAATGGCGGGCCCGGTGCGCCGGCCTTCATCTATGCCGCGACCCGCCATCACGGCGACATCCACCAGCCGCTCAGCGGCTGGTGGGGGCATGCAAGGCCTTTCGCGTTCGAGCAGGGTTATGTCGCCGGCACCGGCATCCGCCGGTTCTTGTGCGGAACGCAGCCGGTGTTGTCGATGCGGGCGCTGAAAGGCGCGCTCAATCTCTGGGACGAAGTCGACATGAGGGTTGTGCGCGAGAAAAGCATCGCACTGACGGATCTGTTCATCCAATTGGTTGAAGCCCGGTGCGGCGCCTTCGGTCTCGAGCTGGAAAGTCCGCGCAACAGCGCCGAGCGCGGCAGCCAGGTGTCGTTCGCCCATCCTCATGGCTATCAGGTGATGCGCGCCCTGATCGAGCGCGGCGTGATCGGCGATTTTCGCGCGCCGTCCACCATTCGCTTCGGCTTCACGCCGCTCTATGTCGGCTACCGCGATGTCTGGGACGCCGTGGACGTATTGGAAGACATCCTGCGCACCGGTGCCTGGCAGGATGCCCGTTTTGCCGTCAAGACGGCCGTCACCTGAAGCCCCGGATCGCCTGCTTAATGCGCCTTCTCGGGGCGCAGGCGAAAACGCTGGATCTTGCCGGTCTGGGTCTTGGGCAAGGCCGCGATGAACTTGACTGAGCGCGGGTATTTGTAAGGCGCGATCGTTGCCTTGACGTGATCCTGCAGGCGTTTGACGGTTGCGGCATCCGGCGCCACGCCGGGCGCCAGCACGATATGCGCCTCGACGATCTGACCGCGTTCCGTATCGTCGGCGGCGATGACGGCGCATTCCGCGACGTCGGGATGCGACAGCAGCGCTGCCTCGACCTCCGGCCCGGCAATGTTGTAGCCAGCACTGACGATCATGTCGTCGGAACGGGCGGCGAAATGGAAGAAACCGTCCGCGTCCTGCACGAAAGTGTCACCGGTCAGGTTCCAGCCGTCGCGGACATAGTCCATCTGGCGGCTGTCGGCCATGTAGCGGCAACCTGTCGGACCTCGCACCGCCAGCCTGCCGATCGTGCCACGTGGCAATTCGCGCATCGCGTCATCGACGATGCGCGCTTCGTAGCCGCCCACCGGCTTGCCGGTCGACGCCGGCTTCCTGTCGTCGAAGCGGTTGGAAATGAAGATGTGCAGCATCTCGGTCGCCCCGATGCCGTCGAGGATCGGCTTGCCGGTCTTGCGCGTCCACTCGTCGAAGACAGGGGCGGGCAGCGTCTCGCCGGCCGAAACGGCCACGCGCAGCGACGACAGGTCGGCGCCTTCGTCCATGGCTTTCAGCATGGCGCGATACGCGGTCGGCGCGGTGAAGGAGATGGTCGCCCTGTAGGTCTCGATGATGTGGATCATGTTGGGCGGCGTCGCCTGCTCCAGCAGCGTCGCCGCGGCGCCAAAGCGCAATGGGAATATGGCAAGGCCGCCGAGCCCAAAGGTGAAAGCCAGCGGCGGCGAGCCGACAAAGATGTCGTCGGGCGTCACCTGGAGGATCTCGCGGGCATAGGCGTCGGCGATGATCATCAGGTCGCGATGAAAATGCATCGTCGCCTTGGGCACGCCGGTTGTCCCTGAGGTGAAGCCGAGAAGCGCGACATCATCACGCCCGGTGTCCACGGCCGTGAAAGTGACGGACTTATCGAGGGCGGCGCGGTCGAGTTCCGCATCGTGGTTGGCGGTGCCGTCGAAGCCGATGACCTGTTTGAGGAAGGCGCTGTCCTTGGCGCAGGCAATCATCTCGTCCATCAGCCGCGTGTCGCAAAGCGCTATGCCGATTTCAGCCTTGTCGATGATCTTGGCGAGCTCGCCGGCGCGCAGCATCGGCATGGTGTTGACGACGACGGCTCCCACCTTTGTGGCGGCCAGCCAGCAGGCCACCATAGCGGGGTTGTTCGCCGAGCGGATCAGCACCCGATTACCGGGCTTCACGCCATAATTCTCGACCAGCGCATGAGCCAGCCGGTTCGTCCAGTCCGACAGTTCCTTGTAGGTGCGGCGGCGGCCGTTGCCGATCAACGCGGTACGATCACCGAAACCTTTGGCGACCAGCCTGTCGGTTAATTCGACGCCGGCATTGAGGCGTTCGGGATAGTCGAAACCGTCGAGGAGGAAGTCCGGCCATTGCTCCGGCGGCGGCAGATGATCACGCGTGAAGGTGTCGGTATGTGCCGAAGGTCCAAGCATGTGCCGCTATCCTTCCTGCTTCCCGGAAAAGGTCGATGCCACGGTCCGCGCCTGTCCGGCAACGCCACCCAGGTGGCGAGGAAATGCAGGTTTCGGCCCGTGCAGCAGACCTCCCATTGTCAGCTGTTCATCACGCAGGATCGCACCAGCCGAAATTTGTTTCAAGCCTAAAATGTTTTGCTCGGGAGCATTGACGTTGCGATCCCTGCCGGCCATTGCTGGAAGGAAAGCTGCGCGTCTTGGGAGGGGCTGGTGATCGAGCATCGCATCGCGGATTGGGATGATGCCTACACCAATGGGGCAAACATTCCACGCGGCGACCGCTGGCCGGCGGCCTGGGATGGCCCGGCGCAGGCGTTTCGCGAGAAGCTGCTGGCGGAAGGCAGGGCGAGGCTCGACGTCGTCTACGGCGCAGCGCCGCGCAACCGGTTCGATCTCTTCCTGCCCGATGCCGCGCCAAGGGGACTCGTCGTGTTCATCCATGGCGGCTACTGGATGGAGTCGGGCAAGGATTCCTGGTCGCATCTGGCTAACGGAGCCGTCAGCCGCGGCTTTGCCGTCGCCATGCCGTCCTACACTCAATGTCCCGCGATAAGGATCGGCGGCATCGTCGGTGAAGTAGCGGTCGCGCTTCGTGGTGCGGCGGCGATGGTCGAGGGGCCGATCATGCTGTCGGGCCATTCGGCCGGCGGACATCTCGCCAGCCGCATGATCACCACAACCACGCCGCTGTCGCCCGACGTAGCGCAACGCATACGCCATGTCGTTTCGATTTCGGGCCTTCACGATCTTCGACCGCTCATGCGCACGCAGATGAATGCGACACTGGCGATCGACGAGCAGGAAGCGCTGAGCGAGAGCCCGGCGCTGCTGCGGCCGATGAACGGCGCGCGCGTGGCGTGTTGGGTAGGCGGCGGTGAGCGTTCCGAATTCCTGCGCCAGAGCGCCTTGCTTGCCAATATCTGGACCGGGCTTGGCGCCGCCACAAACTCGGTGGTCGAGCCCGACCGGCATCATTTCAACGTCATGGATGGTCTCGCCGACCCGGATCATCCGCTGACGCGAATGTTGGTCGGCGAGTAACATTCGACTACGTCGACGTGACGATCGACTGCGTCGACGTCTGTTACCGCAGCATCAGCACGCGACAATCCGCGCCGGCTTGCGCGGCAGGCGCGAAGGGTTCGCGCACGATCAGGCCGTTGGCGTCGGCCAGCATCCGCAGCATCGAGGAATCCTGGATGCCGAAGGGCGTCGCCACCAGTTGGCCGGCATCCTCGCGCACGACGGCGCGCACATAGTCCTGCCGCAGATCGTTCGCCTGCATCGCGCTGCCCAGCTTCGCCGCGCGCAAATCCTGGCTGTGGTCGCGGCCGCCGAGCCGCGCCAGGAGCGGTTTGAGGAAAAGCTGCGAGCAGACGATGCTTGCCACCGGATTGCCGGGCAGGCCGATGCAGCGGACATTGCCAAGCCGGCCAAACATCAATGGTTTGCCGGGGCGCATCGCGATCTTCCAGAAATCGAGCTGCATGCCTTCGCCGGTCAGCACCTCATGGATCAGGTCATGATCGCCGACCGAGGCGCCGCCCAGCGTGACGATGACGTCGGCGCCGGCCTCGACCGCCTTTCTCACCAACGCGGCAATCGCCTCCGGACGGTCGGCGGCAATGCCGAGATCGAGCGCGCGGGCGCCGACCGAGCGGGCGGTGGCGGCAACGCCGTAGGCGTTGGACGAGATGATCTGGTCGGGGCCAAGTTCGCTGCCTGGCGGCAGCAATTCGTCGCCTGTGGCGATGATCGCGACCAGCGGCTGGCGCACCACGGTGAGGCTCGGATGGTTGGCTGAAGCCGACAGCGACAGAGCAGCCGGATCGAGCACGCGGCCCTTTTCGAGCAGGACGTCGCCCTTACCGAAGTCGAGGCCGCGGCGGCGGATATTGCGGCCTTCGGCGGTCGGCTCGGTCACCTCGATCCGGCCGTCGCCCAAGTCGCGGACATTCTCTTGGATGACGATGGTGTCGGCGCCGTCCGGCAGCGGCGCGCCGGTGAAGATGCGCACCGCCTCGCCTTTGCCGACAACACCGATAAAACCGTGTCCGGCCGGCGCCATGCCGACCACGAAAAGAGGTGCGGGCACTGAGGCGACGTCGGCCGAGCGTGTCGCATAGCCGTCCATGGCCGAGGCATTGAAGGGCGGCTGGGTGCGCAGCGCCACCACCGGCTCCGCCAGCACCCGGCCGGCGGCATCCGCCAACGCGACGCTTTCCCCCGGCAGGGGGGCTGCGCCGTCGAGCAGGCGTGCAAGGGCCTCGTCTACCGGAACCAGTGGCATCTAGCTGTTCGCCTTGTAGTCGCCGGATTTGCCGCCGGTCTTTTCGACCAGCCGGATGCCGGAAATCACCATGGCGCGATCCACCGCCTTGGCCATGTCGTAGATGGTGAGGCAGGCGAGCGAGGCGGCCGTCAGTGCTTCCATCTCCACGCCGGTCTTGCCGGTGACGCGGGCAAGCGCGGTGACCTTGAGGCCGGGCAAGGCATGGTCGGGCTCGATCTCGACGGCAACTTTCGTCAAAAGCAGCGGATGGCAGAGCGGGATCAGTTCATGCGCCCGCTTGGCCGCCATGATGCCGGCAATGCGGGCAGTGCCCAGCACGTCGCCCTTCTTGGCGTCGCCGGCCAGGATCATGTCCAGCGTTTCCGGCCGCATCGAGACAAAGCCTTCGGCGGTCGCCGTGCGAGTCGTCTCGGCCTTGTCGCCGACATCGACCATGTTGGCCTCGCCCTTGGCGCCAAGATGGGTGAGGCCGGCCATCGTCAGACTGCCCTAGAGCGACGTGCGTCCACTTGGACGCACAAAGTACGCTCTAGCACTTTGAATCTATGCATCGTGCTCTCCGAAAATCGAAATCGATTTTCGGGCCGATGCATTAGCCGCGGCCTTGCCCGTCAGAAGCAGGCGCGTTGCCGCCGCCACGTCGTCCTGCCGCATCAGGCTCTCGCCGACGAGGAAGGTGCCGATGCCGGTCTTTTGCATCCTGATGCAATCATCATGGGTGAAAATACCGCTCTCGCTGACCAGCAAGCGGCCACTCGGCACCATCGACGCCAGCCGCTCCGAAGTATCGAGGCGGGTCTCGAATGTTCTCAGATTGCGGTTGTTGATGCCGATCAATCGCGACGACAGTTTTATCGCGCGCTCGGTCTCCGCCTCGTCATGCACCTCGATCAGCGCATCCATGCCAAGGTCGAACGCCACGGCTTCGAGCTCATTCGCCAGGGCATCGTCGACGCTGGCCATGATGATCAGGATGGCGTCCGCGCCCCAGGCGCGCGCTTCGTAGACCTGGTAAGGGTCGAACAGGAAATCCTTGCGCAACGCTGGCAAAGACACCGCCTTGCGGGCGCTGGTGAGAAATTCCGGAGCACCCTGGAAGGAAGGCGCGTCGGTCAGCACCGAAAGGCAGGCCGCGCCGCCTTGCTGATAGGCTTTTGCAAGCGCCGGCGGGTCGAAATCGGCGCGGATCAGTCCCTTCGACGGACTGGCCTTCTTGATCTCGGCGATCAGGGCGAAGCCGCCCGATCGGCGCTTTGCCTCAAGTGCGGCAAGGAAACCGCGCGGCGCGTCGGCATCCTTCGCCCGCGCCTTGATTTCGGCGAGCGGCAATTTGCTCTTCGCCGCCGCGATCTCTTCGCGCTTGTAGGCTTCGATCTTGCGCAGGATATCCGACAAGGTTTTATCCGTTCGAAATTTCGACCAGCTTTTCAAGAACGGCAAGCGCGCGGCCGCTGTCGATGGCTTGCGCGGCCGCCGCAATGCCGTCGGCGAGCGTCGTCACCTTGCCGGCGACAACGAGCCCGGCGCCGGCGTTCATCAGCACCGTGTCGCGATAGGCGCCCGCAACGCCGCTCAGCATGTCGCGGAGCGCCTTGGCGTTGTAGGCCGCATCGCCGCCGCGTAGCTCTTCCTTGCCATGCCGCTTCAGGCCGACCGCCTCCGGCGTCAACACGAAGCTGCGGATCTCACCGCCGGCAAGCTCCGCCACCTGCGTTTCGCCGGTGGTGGTGATCTCGTCATAACCGTCGCCATGGACAACCCAGGCGTGTTCGGCGCCAAGCGCTTTCAGCGTCTCAGCCACGGGCATGATCCACTCCGGCAGGAACACGCCGACCATCTGGCGGCTGACGCCGGCAGGGTTCGACAACGGCCCCAGCAGGTTGAAGATGGTGCGGGTGCCCAGCTCGACCCGGGTCGGCCCGACATGCTTCATTGCCGGATGATGCGCCGGCGCGAACATGAAGCCGACGCCGGCCTCGTGGATACAGCGGCCGATCATGTCCGGCGAGATGTCGATCTTGACGCCGAGCGCCGTCAGCACGTCGGCCGAGCCCGTCAGCGAGGACAGGCCGCGATTGCCGTGCTTGGCGACGGGCACGCCGGCCGCCGCGATGACGAAAGCCGAAGCGGTCGAGATGTTGACCGAATGCGAATTGTCGCCGCCGGTGCCAACGATGTCGATCGCGCCATGCGGCGCTTCCACCCGCAGCATCTTCGCGCGCATCGTGGCGACCGCGCCGGAGATTTCGCCGACGGTTTCGCCACGCACGCGCAGCGCCATCAAAAACCCGCCGATCTGGCCGGGCGTGGCGTCGCCCGACATGATGATGTCGAAGGCTTCGCGCGCTTCCTCGAAGGAGAGCGCGCTGCCGGTCGCGACCTTGGCGATGTGTGTCTTCAGCGCGCTCATCGTGTCTGGGCTTGCGAAACGGCGTTTGGATCGACGCGAACGTTGTATTGCGCCTGAAGCTGCGCCACCAACTGGTCGAGCAGATCGTCCGACATGCCGCCGGCGAAGGATTTCTGCGCGTCCTCGGGCACCGAGCTGCCATCGGCGCCGGCCGGTTCGAAGACCTCGGCGACCTTGAACAGGATCTGGCCGTCGCCGGTGGGCGAGGGGATCAGACCTGTGCCGCCTTCGCCGACGCCGAACATGGTGGCAGCGCCTTCCTTGCCGAAATCGGCATCGTCGGCTTCGCGCTTGAGGCCGCGCTTGGTCTGCTTCTCCAGCTTGAGCTCACCGGCGATGACGTCGAGCGTGGCGCCGGCCTTGAGGCGCTTCTCCAGTTCCTGCGCCTTCGCATCGAGCCGTTTGTCGGTCTCGGCGGCCGTCCAGTCGGCCACGACTTTCTTGCGGACCTCGTCCAGCGTGCGGTCGCGCGCCGGCGTGATCGACTGCACTTCGTAGAAGACAAAGCCGTTGTCGGCCGTGGTCAGGCCCTCATTCTCAGTGTTGGGCTCGGCCGCGAAGACCGCTTTGATGAGATCGGCCGATTCCGGCAGGTCGTTGACGACCGTGCCTTCCGGCCGCAGGCCAGTGCGGTCGATGGCGTCGATGGTGACCACCTTGAGCTTCAGCTTCTCTGCCGCCTGGGCAAGCGAGGCGCCGGAGGCGCGGGTGTCTTCGTAGCTGTCGTGGACGTCAAGCAGGATACGGCTGGCTTCGCCCAAGGCGAGGTCCTTGCGGATCTGGTCGGAGACTTCCGCAAGCGGCTTCACCACCTGCGGCTTGATCTCGGTAACGCGCAGCAGAACCGGACCGAAGGCGCCCTGGACGACTGGGCTGACCTCGTTGACGTTGAGCGAGAAGGCGGCATCGGCCACAGCCTTGTCGGCGACCTTGTCCTTGGCCAGCGTGCCGAGCAGTGTATCGGCCTGTGTCTTGCCTTCGGCGGTGACGAGCTTGTCGAAAGTGGCGCCGGCCTTCAGCGAATCATAGGCCGCTTTCGCCGCATCCGGGGTCTTGAAAACCAACTGCTCGATGGTGCGCATTTCGGGCGTGGTGTAGCGCGCGACGTTCTTGTTGTAGTCGTCCTTGACCTGCTGGTCGGTCACGGCGGACGGATCGATGATGTCCTGCGGCTCCAGCCGGGCATAGGAAAACTTGCGGTATTCCGGAGCGGCGTAAGCCTTCTTGTTGGCGTCGAAATACGTGTTCAAGGCGCTGTCGGACGGCGCCTCGATCGGCTGCACCAGCGTCTTCGGCAGCACCAGATAGTCGATCGTGCGGTCCTCGCCGCGGTAAAGCGAAACCGCCTTGAGGAAGGTCTGCGGCACCTTCATCCCATCCGAGATCGCCTCGATAATCTGCTGGCGCACCGCCACCTGCGAACGGTTCTTGAGATAGTCTTCCGGCCGCATGTTGAGCTGGCGCAGCAGATATTCGAAGGTCCTACGGTCGAACTGGCCGCCGGGGCCTTTGAAGGCCGGATCCTCGCGGGTCAGCTCAGCCAGCCGGTCCTTGGAAAGGCCGAGGCCAAGCTTGCGCGCCTGTTCATCGAGCACCGCGCCCGACACAAGCTGCGACAGAACGGTTTGCTCGACGCCGAGCAGCTTGGCCTGCTCCTGGGTGACGCGCTGGCCATATTGCTGCGACAGCACGCTGATCTGGCGATCGTAGGCGAGGCGGTATTCGTTGATCGAAACCTCGGTGCCGCCTGCGGTGATCACCGCGTGATGGCCACCCAGCACGCCGCCTACCATGCGTGTGGTGGCGCCCCAGGCGAGGAAACTCACCACCAGCAAGGACAATAACGCCTTCGCGACCCAGGTACCTGCCGCGCTTCTCAATATACCAAGCATACATACTTCCGATTTTTGCGCATTTTCGCATGCGCCGAGTCTGAAACAAGCGCAATAGCGCCCTTCCAGCCCACTGTCGATTGCTTTGTGACCTGATTTTGGTAGTGAGGGCGCTGCTTAATGTCGCTCGGAGAATACGCCCCATGACCCCTGGAATCCGCCCGCTCGTTGCCGGCAACTGGAAAATGAACGGCACCAGCGCCTCGCTGAATGAGCTGAGGTCGATCGGCAACGGTTTCATGAGCGGGCTGGATGCGGAAACCGAAGCGGTGGTGTGCGTGCCGGCGACACTGCTGCAGCGCGCCGCCGAAATCCTGTCGCGCACACCTGTGCGGGCCGGCGGCGAGGATTGCCATCCCAAGGAGAGCGGCGCTTTCACCGGTGAGATTTCCGCCGAGATGTTGAAAGATGCCGGCGCGAGCCACGTCATTGTCGGCCATTCCGAACGGCGCGAGCAATTCGGCGAGAGCGATGCGACCGTCAACGCCAAGGCCACCGCCGCCTGGCGGGCGGGGCTGGTGGCCATCATCTGCGTCGGCGAGACGCGAGCCGAACGCGAGGCCGGCACGACGCTTGATGTCCTGTCACGCCAGGTCGAAGGCTCAGTGCCGGCGACCGCCACCGCGGCGAACACCATCATTGCCTATGAGCCGGTCTGGGCCATCGGCACCGGCTTGACGCCCACCGCCGCCGATGTCGCGCAGGCGCACGCCCATATCCGTGGCAAGCTGACCCGCTTGCTCGGCGATGCCGCGGCCAAGATGCGCATTCTCTATGGCGGTTCGGTCAAGCCGTCCAACGCCGTCGAGCTGCTCGGCGTCGCGAATGTCGATGGCGCGCTGGTCGGCGGCGCCAGCCTGAAGGCGGCGGACTTCCTCGCTATTGCGGAAGCCTATATGAACATGGCGTAACCGCTGCGGCTGCCCGGGGACGGGCGGAAATCTTTGCAATGGCCGCCTTGCTCCCCATATTCCTGGCCACGGGCTTGGAAATGCCGCCAAAGCATTGTAAGGAGCCGCCTCCAAATCACCGGTCATTTGCGCGCTCGCACAAGGCCTCGCCAGGATAAATTATGGAAACCGTACTGATCGTCATCCACCTAATGGTCGTGCTCGCCCTTGTCGGCGTGGTGCTGCTGCAGCGCTCCGAAGGCGGCGGTCTCGGCATTGGCGGCGGCTCCGGTTTCATGACCGCGCGGGGTGCAGCCAATGCCCTGACCCGCGCCACCGCTATCCTGGCGGCAGCTTTCTTCGTCACATCGCTGGCGCTGTCGATTCTCGCCCGCTACGGCGAAAAACCGATCGACATTCTCGACCGCCCGGCGACGTCGACCTCGGGTAACGGTGTGCTCAACCAGCTGCCGGGCTCCAACGGTCCGGTGGGTACCGCGAAACCCGCGGCGCCGGCCGGCACGACAGCTCCCGCGGCCCCGTCGGGCGGCGCGACAACCACCACGCCGCTTACCAATGGCGGCGGCAGCACGCCGGCTCCGGCGAATACGACCACGCCGGCTCCCGCTCCGGCGAATCCCGCGACTGCGCCGGCAACCAACGGCACCCCAGCGCCGACCACTCCGCAGGTTCCGAACCAATAGCCGCGCAAGCTTTCAATCCGCGATCTGTGGTTCTTTGAACACAGTCGCGGCAAATGCGTGCCCGATCACGAAGATTCAACCGGGCGTAGCGCCTGCGTAAGCTTGAGGGCGAAGCGGCTAATCGATTATAGATTGTCCGCGGCACTTTTCGGCGTCCTTGGGGGGCGCCGGGCGACGCCGTGGGCAACTTGCAGTCAAGAATCGGATCTTCGCCATGCAGCTTCGCAGCTTCATTATTCTGGGATTCTGTGCCGTCCTCGGCATGGGCTCCGCGGCCATTGCCGGACCGGCAAACATGGTCTCTTCCCCGTCGCTCGAAAAGACCGACGCAATTCCTGTCGCCGCCAAGAGCGACGCATCGCAGCTGAAGCTTCTCAAGAGAAAGAAAAACCCGACCTCGGACGATCTTGCGCAGATCAGCAAGCTCGAGGCCAAGATGGCGGCCGACAAGGAAGCCGCCAAGGAAAAGGCGCTCGAGGCTCGCAAAATGGCGATGCGCGATGCCGCCAAGGCCAAGGCCGACGCAGCGCGCCAGGAGTGGCTTACCAAGAAGGGTAGTGCCGCTCCGGCCGAAGTCGCCGATGCCAAGCCGGTAAAGAAGCCGACCAAGGTCGCGTCGCTCGAACCCGTGGTGCCGGTCCAGACCGAGGAGCCGATCCCGGCGGAGGCGATGAACATCACGGCCAGCGGCAACAATGGCGAGTTGCGCAGCGAAAACCCAGGGCAGAAGCAGGCGAGCAGCGGCGGGCTGTTCGACGGTTTGTTCGGCGGCAAAGCCAACGCGACCTCGATCGATTATCTGCCCGAGACGCGCGCGCTCGATTCGGTGCTTGCCAGGAAGGACGCCAAGCGGCCCTTCAAGGTGAAGCCGGAATTCGTGCCGCAGGACGTCACCTTCACCGGCTATGAGCCCGGCACCATCGTCATCGACACCAGCGCTCGCCGTCTCTACCTCGTCGAGAGCTATTCGACGGCACGCCGCTATGCCATCGCGGTCGGTCGCGAAGGCCTGCAATTCAAGGGCACCGTTGCGGTCGGCGACAAGCAGGAATGGCCGCGCTGGATCCCGACGCTCGACATGCAGAAGCGCGAGCCGAAGCACTACGGCCAGTACAAGGACGGCATGCCCGGCGGCGGTCAGAACCCGCTCGGCGCACGCGCCATCTACCTCTATGACGGCAAGAAGGACACGCATCTGCGCATCCACGGCACGATCGCGCCGCAGTCGATCGGAACCAGCGCCTCCAATGGCTGCTTCCGCATGATCAACGAGCACGTCATGGACCTCTACAGCCGCGTCAGGATCGGTACCAAGGTCGTTATCATCTGACACGCTGGATCAAACTGCCGAAAGGGCCGGCATTGCCGGCCCTTTTATTTTGAGTATTCGTTTTGACGCATGTCGTTGCCCCAAACCGCTTTGCACTTTTGGGCGACGTGCTTTGCAAAGGCTCTCCAAGAGCACCGGCGCCATTTTGGGAAAAAGCCTTCGCGGCGGCTTTTTTCTCTGGCGGAATCAATCAGCCCGCGTTAAGCGATGACTCCCATGGCGCGATATGTATTCATCACAGGCGGCGTGGTTTCCTCACTTGGAAAAGGCATTGCCGCGGCGGCCCTTGGGGCTCTCCTGCAGGCGCGAGGCTATCGCGCCCGGATCAAAAAGCTCGACCCTTACCTGAATGTCGACCCCGGAACGATGTCGCCGTACCAGCATGGCGAAGTGTTCGTGACCGACGATGGCGCCGAGACCGATCTCGATCTCGGCCATTATGAGCGCTTCACCGGGCGCTCGGCCAACCAGCAGGACAACATCACCACCGGCCGCATCTACAAGAACATCATCGAACGCGAGCGGCGCGGCGACTATCTCGGCGCCACCGTGCAGGTCATCCCGCACGTCACCGACGAGATCAAGCATTTCGTCCTCGACGGCAATGACGACTATGATTTCGTGCTGTGCGAAATCGGCGGCACGGTCGGCGACATCGAGGCGATGCCGTTCCTCGAGGCGATTCGCCAGCTCGGCAACGACCTGCCGCGCAACAACGCGGTCTATGTGCATCTGACGCTGATGCCTTACATCCCGACCGCCGGCGAATTGAAGACCAAGCCGACGCAGCATTCGGTCAAGGAATTGCGTGGCATCGGCATAGCGCCGGATATCCTTCTGGTGCGCGCCGACCGACCAATCCCGAAGGAAGAACGGCGCAAACTGTCGTTGTTCTGCAATGTGCGCGAAAGCGCCGTCATCCAGGCACTCGACGTGCCGCATATCTACGACGTGCCGCTGGCTTATCATCGCGAAGGGCTCGATTCGGAAGTGCTGGCGGCTTTCGGCATCGACCCGGCGCCGAAGCCGCGCATGGAGCCGTGGCAGACGCTTTCCAACCACATCCACAATCCCGAAGGCGAAGTGACGATTGCCATCGTCGGCAAGTACACCGGCCTCAAGGACGCTTATAAATCGCTGATCGAGGCGCTTTCGCATGGCGGTCTCGCCAACCGCGTCAAGGTCAAGCTCGACTGGATCGAGTCGGAAATCTTCGAGAAGGAGGACCCGACGCCGTGGCTGGAAAAGGTGCATGGCATCCTGGTTCCGGGCGGCTTTGGCGAGCGTGGATCGGAAGGCAAGATCCTGGCGGCGAAGTTCGCGCGCGAGCGCAAGGTGCCTTATTTCGGCATCTGCTTTGGCATGCAGATGGCCTGCATCGAGGCGGCGCGCTCGCTGGCCGGCGTCGAGCATGCGTCCTCGACCGAGTTCGGCCCGACCGACGAGCCTGTCGTCGGTTTGATGACCGAATGGCTGAAAGGCAACATGCTGGAGAAACGCCGGGCGACCGGCGATCTCGGCGGCACAATGCGGCTCGGCGCCTACCAGGCTGAGCTCGCCAAGGGGTCCAAGATCGCCGATATCTATGGCGACACGCAGATTTCCGAACGCCACCGGCATCGCTACGAGGTCAACATCGACTACAAGCAGCGGCTCGAGGATTGCGGGCTGGTCTTTGCCGGCATGTCGCCCGACGGCGTGCTGCCGGAGACGGTCGAATATCCGGACCATCCCTGGTTCATCGGCGTTCAGTATCATCCCGAGTTGAAGAGCCGGCCGCTCGAGCCGCATCCGCTGTTCGCCAGCTTTATCGAGGCGGCGGTGGAACAGTCGCGGCTGGTCTGACGGCTGGCGGCCGGCCATGCGGACCTATGTTGCTCTGCTCTACAGCATCGGCATCCGTGACGGGCGCAGGCTGGTCATGGCCGATCTCAAGGCGATGGCCGAAGGCCTCGGGCTGAAGAACCCGCGCACGCTGGTCGCGACCGGCAATCTGGTCTTCGAGGCGCGGGCAACCGATATCGCGAGGCTGGAAAAGCGCCTGGAAACCGCCTTCGAAAAAACCTTCGGCCGCCATGTCGACATCATCGTGCGCAGCGCCGAGGGCTGGCTGAAGCTCGCCGCCGGCAATCCGTTCCCGTTCGACGCCGCGGCGGCAGGAGACCAGGTGGCGGTGCGGGTGATGCGCAAGCCCGCGCCTGCGGACGGTGTGGCGGCGCTGCAGGCTTATGCAGCCGAGGACGAAAAGGTGCTGCCGTCCGGCGGCGACATCTGGGTCGTCTTTTCGCGCGAGCGGCCGACATCGCGGCTGCTCGCGGCCATGAACCACAAACGCCTCGGCATCGGTACCTCGCGCAACTGGAACACGGTGCGCAAGCTGGCTGAGATGGTAGGCAGTAGGCAGTAGGCAGTAGGGGAGCGGCTCGCTACCGCCTCCTAATGCCTACTGCCTTATTTCATGCCTTTGCGACCTTCGCGCCTGCGCCCAGCGCCGCCGTGCGCAGCACGTAGTAGACCGCGCCCGCGATCGCCACGCCGAAGAACCAGCCATAGACACCCCACCATGCGGGCAGCCAGTTGGTGAAATTCGGCAGGATCGAGGAGAAGATGGCGCCGATGCCGGCGGCGATGAAGGCGTTGACGTGCCAGCCGCCCTGGAAGCGGAACTCGCCGTCTTCACGATAGAGCGCCTCGACATCGACCTCGCTTTTGCGGATCAGGTAGTAGTCAACCATCATCACGCCGAAGATCGGTCCCATCGTCGCGCCGATTATGCCGACGAAATGCGCGGCGCTGCCTTCCCACGGCGCGAAGGGATAGAGCACCAGCGCGATCACGGCCGCGATGTAGCCACCCTTCTTGAAGTCGATCTGCCGGGGAAAGACGTTGGAGAAGTCGAAGGCCGGCGAGACGAAATTGGCGACGACGTTAATGCCGAGTGTCGCCACCGCGAACGTCAGCGCGGCAAGAGCCGCCAGGAACCAGCTGTCGAATTTGGCCGAGATCTGGTCGGGGTGCAGCAGCACCTCATGATAGACATCATAGGCGGCAATGGTGGTGACGCCGGCGACCAGCGAGAACAGGATCAGGTTCACCGGCAGGCCCCAGATGTTGCCCTTGCGCAGCGCGGCCTTGTCCGGCGCGTAACGAGCGAAGTCGCAAAAGTTGAGATAGAGCGCCGAGAAATAGGTCACCCAGATCGCCGCGACCCCAAAGAGTGCCGTCCACGATCCGGGGTCGCCGGGAATGCCGGCATCGGCGGTCTTTTCGCGCAGCACGTCCATCGGAATATCGCTGGTGAAGGCGAAGCTCCCCGATTTGACGCACAGATAGATGGCCAGGAGCAGCATCATCACCCAGACCGCCGGTCCAGCCCAATCCTGGAAGCGGCGCACGGTCTCCATGCCTTTCTGGATGATCAGCAACTGCAGCGCCCAGATGACGACGAAGCAGATCACCTCCAGGGTGGAATGGCCAAGAAGATGCGAGGTCTGGTTGAATTCGTTGAACCATGGCAGCCTGGTCAGCAGCGCGACGATCGCGCCTGACGCGGCGGCCGTCTGCGCGCCGTACCAGAAGCAGGCGACGATGGCGCGCACCAGCGCCGGGATATTGGCGCCCCAGATGCCGAAGGAAGCGCGGGCAAGCACGGGGTAGGGCACCCCGGTCTTCACCCCGGCATAGCCAACCATGTTCATCAGCGCGTAGATGATCAGCGAGCCGATACCGATGGCGATGATGAAATTGACGAAGCCGCCGCAGAACAGAAACAGGCTTGCGGCGAGATAATAGCCCCAGAGGCTGTGGACGTCCGACGTCCAGACGTTGAAGATGGAAAATGGTCCCCAATTTCGGACCGTTGCCGGAGCCAGATCCTCATTATAGAGGCCCGGCGATGCGCCCTGTATCGTCATTGCAATGTCCTCCCCATGATTGCCCGCGCGCCCTCACGCGCTGGCCCAGCAAGGTAAGCCTGACGCAGGGGAACCGGCAAGCAAACCATTTGCCGGCTTTCGCCTTAAAGATATTCAATGAGAATCCCCGTTATCTGCCGGCACTGAGCCTGCATCGAGCTTGAGTCGCCCTCTGGCCAGGCGCGAACATCTCGATTTCGAACTTTTTCGGTCGGCAACCAAAATTGTTTGGAACCGATTCGCGAGACGTGCGTTTTGTAGGGTTCGATCGCATCGCGGTCGGCCGGGAGGTCAGTCATGGATCGCTTGCATTTCTTTACCCCAGTGCGGATTGCGCGTGGGCAAGGACACCCTGTGGAGGAAATCGACAGCGTGTCCGAAGCGATGGTGTTTTTGCGGAAGTGGCCCACGGGTAGACGAGGCCCTGTCTATCAATGCGCCCTGAATTGCTGTTCGGCGGCGATATCGGGCAGGATGTCGGCCGAGGAAGCCCGGAAAGCTTTTGTCGGCTTTGCCCGCATCACCAGACTGCTCGATGACGACATGGCGCTACCGCTTGGCGGCGGTACAATAGAAAACGTCTACGCGCTGCGGCGGTAGGCGAAAATATCTTCGCAAAATCTGGATGCCGTGCCTGCGATGGCGCGGCTAGGGCTGCTGTTGGTTCCCGAATACAGCCGCATCGTGGGCCGGCGGTTCCAAGCCGCCAAAAAGCGCCATTTTCGCGCTGTTGCCAGTATCTAAAACCGAGTCCTCGAAGCCAACTCCTGTAAGCCAGGGGCTACGCTTTCAAAGTAGCGTTGGAAGTACTTATAATATTTTCACTCGAAGTATCTTTAAACCGATAGGCGCGATCCCTACGTCATTTATTGTAATGTCTATCAAGGCAACACCGATGTGACATCGCTCATGGCCACGCTTCCCCTCGATGGGGACACGGGACGCGCGGTCATTCTCCCACACAATGAGCAGCCCAAACGTTCGACACGCGCCTGAGTGCGTCGAGCGCGTAACTGCGCAATCTCCCCGCTTTATAAACCAACACCAACCGGGTGGCCCTCGGGTGAACGAACCCGTGCGCCCCATAGGAGAGAAGAAATGGAAGCCCTAGAATATCTCGAGCCGATGAAATGGACGGCGATCGAGATAGCCGTGCCGGTCATCGTGCTGACAATTCTGTTCTGGCGCAGCGGCGTGGTCCGCTACATTCCGAACGACAGGCTCGGCATCCTTGAAAAACTATGGAGTTTTCGCGGCTCCGTCAGCAACGGCTTCATAGCGCTCAACCGTGAGGCAGGTTACCAGCCGGAAGTCGTGCGCGGTGGCCTGCATTTCTTCATGCCGTTCCAGTATTCGATGCATCGCGCCAATCTCGTCACCATACCGCAAGGTCAGATCGGCTATGTCTTTGCCCGCGATGGCAAGACGCTGCCTCCGACGCAGACACTTGCTTCCAACACTGACGCCGATGATTTCCAGGATGTGCGCGGCTTTCTTGAAAAAGGCGGTCAGAAAGGACCGCAACGCAAGATCTTGCGCGAAGGCACCTACGCCATCAATCTTGCACAGTTCATCGTGCTCACCGCCCAGTCGATCTATGCCGTCAATCTGAGCGCGTCGGAACAAAGCCTTTTTACCAATATGTCCAACATGATCTCGGAGCGCGGCGGCTTCGAGCCGGTCGTCATCCACAATGCCGAGGACATGATCGGTATCGTCACCATCCATGACGGACCGGCCCTGCCGGACGGCGAGATCATCGCACCGACGGTCGCCAACGATCCGATCGACCCGAACTTCCACAACAATTTTCAGGACCCGGAGAAGTTTCTCAATGCCGGTGGCTACCGTGGCCGGCAGCTGCAGGTTCTGGCTGACGGCAGCTACTTCCTCAATCGCATTTTCGCGACCGTCGAACTGGTCGGGAAGACGATCATTGATGTTGGCACGGTGGGTGTCGTCGTCTCCTATAACGGCCGCCACGGCACGGATATATCCGGGCAGGCATACCGTCACGGCGAACTGGTCGAAATCGGCGCGCGCGGTGTCTGGTCAACGCCGCTGCTGCCGGGCAAGTATGCGTTCAATACCTATGCCGGCACTATCATCACCGTGCCGACCACCAACTTCGTGCTCAAATGGACGAAGGAGCAGTTTGGCGAACACAGGCTGGACGAGAACCTGTCTGAAGTGTCGCTGATCACCAAGGATGCGTTCGAGCCTGTTCTGCCGCTCTCGGTCGTCGTGCATATCGACTATATGAAGGCGCCGCTCGTCGTGCAGCGTTTCGGTGACATCAAGCGGCTGGTCGAACAAACGCTCGATCCGATGGTCTCGGCTTACTTCAAGAACATCGCCCAGACAAAGACGCTGATCCAGCTTTTGCAGGAACGTAGCGATATCCAGCGCAAGTCGGGCGAGGAGATGCGCGAAAAATTCAATTCCTACAGCCTCGAGCTGCAGGAAGTGTTGATTGGTACGCCGCGGGCCGCCAATGGCCAGAACAGCATAGAGCAGATCCTGATCCAGCTGCGCGAGCGCCAGATCGCGGTCGAAAAGGTCGAGACTTACAAACTGCAGGAGAAGGCGGCCATTCAGGAACGCACGTTGCGTGAGAAGGAAGCGCTCGCCGAACAGCAAGCCAAGATCACGACGTCGGCCCTTACCATCGAGATCAGCGAGAACGAGGGCAAGGCGCAGCTCGCCCGCACCCGCCAGCAGGCGGAAACCATTCAGGTCACCGCCAAGGCAGAGGCCGAGAAGGTGCGCCTTGGCGGCCAGGGCGAGGCCGACATGATCAAGGCCATCGCGCTTGCCGATGCCGAACGTATCAAGGCGACCGGTTTTGCAGATGCCGAGAAGGTGCGCGCCATTGGTCTGGCGGAGGCCGAGGCCACCGAGAAGAAGGTCGCGGCCTTCGGCGGCCCGGACTATCAGCTTAACTCGCAGGTTCTCATGCGCTTCGCCGAGGCGATCGAGAACGGCAGGCTGCCGCTCGTGCCGCAGATCCAGATCGGCGCCACCGGTGGCGGGAAGGGGGCCGCCAATGGCCTCGTCGAGATGATGCTTTCGATGCTCGTCGCCGACCGGATTGGACCGCAGACCCTGCCGGATGCGGTGCCGGAGCCGGGCGAGGAGGAATGATTGCGGATGGGCCGGTTTGTACCGGCCCATTTTGCGCCTGGCCGGAAGGGGACTTGCCTAGATCGCACATGTCGTCGATATGAAGGGCGGAAAGTTTTCAGGCGCGCTATGCCGGACTTAAGAAAAAATGTCTGAATATCAACAACATAGAGTGGCCATCGCGCCGATGATGGACTGGACGGACCGGCATTGCCGGTTCTTCCACCGCCAGCTGACGCGCCGCGCGCTGCTCTACACCGAGATGGTGGTGGCCGATGCCGTCATGCATGGCGCGCGGGAACGATTGCTCGGGTTCGACGATGCCGAGCATCCGGTTGCGCTTCAGCTCGGCGGCTCGGATCCCGCGAAGCTTGCCGATGCGGCGCGGATCGGGGAGGCCTTCGGCTATGACGAGGTCAACCTCAATGTCGGCTGCCCGTCCGACCGCGTGCAGTCAGGCACGTTCGGCGCCTGCCTGATGAAGACGCCCGTGCTGGTCGCCGACTGCGTGGCGGCGATGAAGGCGGCGGTGAAAATTCCCGTCACGGTCAAATGCCGTATCGGCGTCGACGAGCAGGATCCCGAGCCCGCCCTCGACGCGCTGGCAGATGGCGTGCTCTCTGCCGGCGGCGATACGCTGTGGGTGCATGCCCGCAAGGCGTGGCTGGAAGGTTTGAGCCCCAAGGAAAACCGCGAGATCCCGCCGCTCGACTACCCGCGCGTCTACCGGCTCAAGGCGAAAAAGCCGAACGAATTCATCGGCATCAATGGCGGCATCCAATCGCTCGGCGAGGTTTCGGACCATCTCTCTCACGTCGATGGCGCGATGCTCGGCCGCGCCGCCTATCATACGCCGGGCATTCTCACAGGGGTCGACGCCGCGTTCTATGGCGCCACACCGGTCGCCTTCGACTATGCGGCTCTGGTCGATGCCATGGGTGCATACGCCGCGCGCCATATCGAGAAGGGCGGGCGACTCGGCCATGTCACGCGCCATATGGTCGGACTGTTCCATGGGATGCCCGGCGCTCGCCGCTTCCGGCAGATTCTCTCCACCGATGCCAACAAGCCCGGCGCCGGGCCGGAGGTGTTACGGACGGCATTCGCGGCAATCGATTTCGCGGCGGCTGAAGCCGAGGCGGCCTGACTTTTCCCGATCAGTCGCGCAGGATCATGCGGTCGCCGCGCACGTCGAAGCCCGACAGCGAGCTGATGAAGTTCATGCCGAGCAGGCTTTGCTCCAGCATGCCGGGCGCGGCCACCATCACCGACATGTCCTTGCGCACGATGCCGCCGATCGCGACCTGATTGGTTCGCACGATGGCGGCGCGCGCCATGCCGTTGGCGGTCGAGACGTCGACGCTGTAGCTCAGCGCCGCCGGATTGAAGCCTGCCGCCTGGGCGTCATCGGATGTCAGCACCGTGCTGGTGGCGCCGGTGTCGATCACGGCCCGCACCGGCGTGCCATTGACCAGGATGCGGGCTTCGAAATGCCCGTTGTCGGCCTTGTCGAGCGTCACCGTCGGGCGGCCATTGTCGATGCCGAGCGCCAGCGGGCTGCCGGGGACGAGGCCGGCGGTGACGCGGTGCGCGACATCCTGCAATTCGTAGCGATACTGGTAGCCGGCGATCAAGACGAGCACGAGAGCCGCCCAGACGCCGAGACTGCGCGCCATGCCGCCCAGCGGCCTGCCGGAGCGAAGCAGGCTGGCGCCGATCACCATGACCAGCACGCCGACCCAGATCAACTGCCCGAAATCATTGTTGTTCATGCCGAATGTACGGCCGGCGGAATTGTTGAGCATCAGGAGCACCACTCCGACGCCGAGCACCGCCATCACGATCCAGAACAGACGACTCAAACGCTAACCTCTATCTCAGACGATGTCGCGCTCGCGCGCCATGCGGGTGCGGCGCGTTTCGCGGCGCGGGCGCCGTTCGACCGTTTCCAGCCGCGCCGGCAGTTCGGTCATCACCGCACGCCTTGCGTCCGGGGTCATGGTGAGCCAGGCCGAAATCTCGTCACGCGTGCGGCCGCAACCGAAGCAGAAGCCGGTTTTCATGTCGATCGAACAGACCAGGATGCAAGGGGATTCGATGGCGGTCATACTGCTCTCTTGCCTTTCCTCCACATGGTGCAACCGCCGGAGCAATGCAAGCCCTCCGCAATGCGGCGCAAACGGGCGCTTTCGCGGCATAGGCCAGGCGGTTGTGCCGAACACCGAACGCGGCTATGCCGCTGGCAACGTTCTCCATGCCCACGACCGAGATGACCAGCCACACACCATTCGATGATTTCCGCAGCCTGCTCGCGGCGCTTCCGGCCGCCAACGCCGAAGCGGAAGCCAGGGTCCGCACGCTGTTTGCCAAGGCAGACAAGCCGAAGTCTTCGCTGGGCCGAGTCGAGGACATAGCGGCCTGGCTCGCCGCCTGGAGCGGGCGCGCGCCGCCGGCCATCAACCGGCCGCTGGTGGCGATCTTCGCCGGCAATCACGGCGCCGTCCGGCATGGTATTTCGCCACGGCCGGTGGCGGCGACCGCCAATGCAGTCGAGCTCTGCGCCGCAGGCGGAGCGGCCATCAACCAGGTCTGCATCGCCAACGATCTCGGCCTGAAAGTCTTCGACCTCGCTTTGGATATCCCGACAGGCGACATCACCGAGGAAGCGGCGCTCGACGAGCGCGGCTGTGCTGCGACCATGGCCTTCGGCATGGAGGCTGTCGCCGGCGGCGCCGATCTTTTGTGCCTCGGCGATCTCGGCGTCGGCAATTCGACCGTGGCCGCGGCTCTGTGCGCCGCGCTGTTCGGCGGCGGGGGCGCAGACTGGGTTGGAGAGGGATCAGGCGCCGACGAAGCGATGATCGCGCGCAAGGCCGACGTCGTCGACAGGGCTTTGACGTTTCATCACGTCGGCCTCGGCGATCCGCTCGAGGTCTTGCGCCGTGTCGGCGGCCGCGAATTCGCGGCGATCTGCGGCGCCATCCTGGCCGCGCGCATGGAGAAGGTGCCGGTGCTGCTCGACGGCTTCGTGGCGACTGCCGCTGCCGCCGTGTTGCATCGAGCCAATCCCGCCGCGCTCGACCATTGCCTGCTCGCCAGCCTGTCGCCCGAGCCCGGACATGCGAAAGTAGCCGAGCAGCTTGGCCTTTTGCCGCTGCTCGATCTCGGCATCAGCCATGAGGAAGGGGTAGGGGCGGCTCTGGCGGCCGGGATTGCCAAAGCCGCGGCGCTGACCAGTTCCGGCATGGCGGCGGCAATTCGGCGATAACGTCTTCCGAGAATTAACGTCGCCGCGTAGCGACTTCCTTGGTCGGCAGCGCCGGCAGTTCCTCCATCACCCGGCTCAGTGGGAAGATCGCGATCGCCTCGGTGCCTTCGCGCAGCTTGGAATGCAGCTCGAACTCGCCGCCATGCATGGCGAGCAATCCCTGCACGATCGGCAGGCCGAGGCCGGTGCCCTGTTCGGCGCTCTTGATGGCGATGGAGCCCTGGCCGAACGCCGAAAGCACCACCGGGATTTCCTCGTCCGGAATGCCGGGGCCGTTGTCCTTGACCGAGATGTACTGGCCGCCGCCAGCCGTCCACCCGACGCGCACGCGCACCTCGCCGCCGGACGGCGTGAACTTGATTGCGTTGGACAACAGGTTAAGCGTGATCTGGCGCACGGCGCGTTCGTCGGCGAACAGGCGCGGCAAGGTTTCTTCGAAATCTTGCACGACGCGGATGTCCTTGTTGCGGGCGCGCAGCTCCATCATGTGGCAGCAGTCCTCGACGATGGTCAAAAGCACCACCGGCTCTTCGTTGAGCTGATAGCGGCCGGCCTCGATACGCGACAGGTCGAGGATCTCGTTGATCAGGTCGAGCAGATGCTGGCCGGACTCGTGCACGTCATGGGCATAGTCGCGGTAGGTCGGATTGTTCATCGGCCCCAGCACTTCGTTCGCCATCACTTCGGAAAAGCCGAGGATGGCGTTGAGCGGTGTCCTGAGCTCGTGGCTCATCGAGGCGAGAAAGCGCGATTTCGCCAGATTGGCGTCCTCGGCGCGCCGCCTGGCTTCGTCCGACATCGATTTTGCCGTCTCCAACTCGGCAATCAGCGCGTCCTTCTCCGAGCGGAACGAGAGCAGCATCAAGGAGGACTGGTTGAGATGGCGCGCGACATACCCGAAAAAGGGAAGCGCCAGGACCAGCAGCGCCGCCATGATGGCCTCCACCGGCGTCCACAACTGGACAACCACATAAACGTAGACGGCGACGGGAATGGCGAAGGTGGCAAACAGCGCGCCGCCAAGCGAGGAAGCCATCACCGCCGTCGTCGCCATGGCGACCAGGAGCACCATGGCCTTGGCGACGTGGAATTGATCGACCTGGCATGTGTCGCAACCGATCCACGCAAACCACGCCCAACTCAAGCCGCACAGGAAATGGCCAATGAGGAAGTCGCGGCGCGTTTGCACCGGCTCAAGCTCGGCTGCCTCGGTCCTCTCCACGCGCCGCGCCATGAAGGTGACGATCGTGTAGCAAAGCAGCGTGACAAGCGTCCAGATCGTGATCCGTCTGTCCAGGCCGACAAGCTGGCCGACGCCACCGACGGTGAGCACAAGCAGCGGGATCGCGACCGCGCTGACCACCATGGCGCGCGCGTGCAATTTCAACAATTCGCGGTCGAAGTCGAGATTGCCGGCCTGTTGCGAGAGACGGTCGCGCGTCTTGCGCACCGCGCGCGCCACATCGCTGTTGCGGTGCGGTTTGCGGCGGTCCACAATAAATTTATCCGCTGTGTTCGAGCGTTGCAAAGGCATACAGACTTCAATTTCTGCGCGCAGCGATTTCCAGTTCGTTAAGCTACGTTCGAATGATTAAGAGACTGTTTGCCATATGAGCCGTTTCGGGCCGCGAGGATCGCGCCGGCGCACTGCGGCGAGCCAGCCGCGAAGCCCTGCGCGCAAGCTGGCGGACTACGGATTGGCTGTCCTTTTGCTCGGGCTGCTGATCCTGGTGGCGGCCCGCCTCGACCGCTTCGCGACACGCAGCGAACAGGGCACGGCGATCGTCAATGACGGCGATTCGATCACACTCGGAGCTGAGCGCATCCGCATGCGCGGCATCGATGCGCCGGAATATCTGCAGACCTGCCAGAAGAATGGCGCCGACTATGCCTGCGGCAAGCTGGCGCGGCAGTCGCTGGTCAAGCTGATCGCCAATCGGCCGGTGTCTTGCAGCGGCTGGCAGCGTGACCGCTACGGCCGGCTCCTCGGTGACTGCAAGGCGGGCGACACCAACCTCAACCGGGCTCAGGTGCAGGCCGGATGGGCTGTCGCCTACGGTGATTTCGAGACCGAGGAAGCGGCCGCGAGAGCGGCCAAGGTCGGCATCTGGGCGGGCAGTTTCGACGAGCCACAGGATTGGCGCGACAGCCGCCGCGACGCTCCTGTCGAGCGCAGGCATGGCGCCTTGGCTTCAATTGGCGACGCGGCGCGCGAATTGTTTCGCTTCTGGTGATGGGGGCGTTTTATGATCGACGAAGCAACCGGGAGGATAAAATGAAGCTCTTCGATGGCGGCCGCGCGCCCAACCCTCGCCGGGTTCGTGTTTTCCTCGCCGAGAAAGGCTTGACGGTTCCGCTGGTGCCGGTCGACATGGGCGCGCTGGAGCATCGCGATCAAGCGGTTGCGTCGCGCAATCCGCTGCGGCGGCTACCGGTGCTCGAACTCGACGACGGCACGATCCTCACTGAATCGATCGCCATCTGTCGTTATTTCGAGGAGCTGCATCCCGAGCCCGCTCTGTTCGGCAAGGGTGCCCTCGGCAAGGCCAAGGTCGAGATGTGGCAACGACGTCTGGAACTGAACCTCATGGTCAGCGTCGCCGCCGCATTCCGCCATATCCACCCGGCGATGAAGGAGTGGGAGGTGCCGCAGATTCCGGAGTGGGGCGAGGCCAACAAGCCAAAGGCGGTCGAGTTCCTGCACCTTCTCGATCATGAGCTGGCCAACAGGGAATTTGCCGCCGGCGATGATTATTCGGTCGCAGATATCACAGGCATGATCGCCATCGATTTCATGAAGCCCGCCCGCATCAAGGTGCCGGAAGAATGCACCAACGTGCTGCGCTGGTATGCGGCGCTCGCCAGCCGACCGAGCGCCAGCGCCTGAGGCCTGAGATTTTGGATCGTTCGCCCGCCATGAGCGAAGCGCTGGAGGACCTCGCCGCCAAGGTGCGGGCCTGCCGCATCTGCGTCGAACATCCACTCGGCCGGCCTTTGCCGCATGAGCCGCGGCCAGTGCTGCTGCCGTCCTCGAAGGCACGCATCCTGCTTGCCGGCCAGGCGCCGGGCACCAAGGTGCATGTCTCCGGCATGCCGTTCACCGATGCGTCAGGCGACCGCTTGAGGAACTGGCTGGGCGTCACTGGCGAAGAGTTCTACGACACCGAGAAATTCGCCATCGTGCCGATGGGTTTTTGCTTTCCTGGTCAGGATGCCAAGGGCGGGGATCTTCCGCCACGCCGCGAATGCGCGCCGACCTGGCTAGGCCAGCTTATGGCGCTGATGCCGCAGATCGAATTGGTGCTGACGATCGGCGGCTACGCGCAGGCCTGGCATATGGGCGCCGCGCGCGCTGCGTCCTTGACGGATACTGTGAAGAATTGGCGCGCTGTCTGGGACACGCCTGGCAGCCATAAAGTGCTGCCGCTGCCGCATCCATCTTGGCGAAACAGCGGCTGGCTGAAGAAGAATCCCTGGTTTGAAATGGATTTGCTGCCTTTCCTGCGGTCGGAAATCCGCTATCGCATCAATTAGCGATCCTGCAAGAAATCACTCGCTTTTTGCGCTTATGGCAGAATTTTTTTCTTGTTAAAGGTTCAAATAAGAAGGAATATAGCCAAACTATTCCCCTGGAGCCTCCCATGGATCGCCTAGACAGAAAAATTCTCCGCCTCCTGCAGGAGGACGCCACGCTCGCGGTGGCCGACGTCGCCAAGAAAGTCGGCCTTTCGACCACGCCGTGCTGGCGCCGCATCCAGAAGCTCGAGGAAGAGGGTGTCATCAAGCGGCGCGTCGCTATCCTCGACCATGAGAAGGTCAATGTGCGCGTCACGGTGTTTGTGTCGATCCGCACCAATTCGCACAGCCATGAATGGCTGCGCCGCTTCTCCGAGGTGATTCAGGAATTTCCGGAAGTGGTCGAGTTCTACCGCATGAGCGGCGACGTCGATTACCTGCTGCGCGTCGTGGTGCCGGATATTGGCGCCTACGACGCCTTCTACAAGCGGCTGATCGCCAAGATCGAGATTCGCGACGTGTCGTCGTCCTTCGCCATGGAGCAGATCAAATACACGACCGAGATCCCGCTCGATTACATGGTGCTGGACAAGGAATCGGGCGCCAACGCTGCGTGACCGCGCGTTGAACCCTAGTTCTTCTTTTTGTTGAGGAAATTCCACGGCGAGTTGACCGGCAGGGTGACCGTGTCCGGCACGCTGTCGACGCTCGCCACCTCGGCCTTGCGCACCGTATAGCCCGACTGGACGATCGAAACGCCGTCGAGGATGAAGAGCTGGCTCTTCTCCATGTCCGGCCGCAGCACGCCGGTGACCGAGACCGACTGATAGGCCTGGGCCATCTTGTAGGGTTTTGCTGGCGTGACCAGCACAATCTGGTTGGGCGGCGGCGTCGGCATATGGCTGCAGGCGCCCGTCCACGGCACCAGCAGGAACTGATAGACGAGATCGCCGTCACGATCGACCGGCAATGCATAGCCGGCTAATTGTATCGTCTTGTCCTGCAAATTGAGCGACAGCGTTTCGCCATGGTCGGGCAGTTTGGCCGCGATCATCGGCAGGTTGGCGTCCTCGGCGATCGCTTGGGTCGCGGGGCGCAGATCCTTCCAGAAGATATGCGCGACATCGGCCGCCGCATCGGCTCCGGTGACCGCGAAGAGGAGCGCGGCCGTCAGCGCCGCGCATGATTTGAAATGCTTGCTCATGGTCGCCTCATCCTCCGCCAGTCCATTTTCGGAATCGAGTAAAATCGAGTAAAAGCGTCGTGACCGATCCGGGCTCACCGGTTCAGCCGCACCACATGGCGGCGCGTGCCGGCGGTGCCGATCTCGTGGAAGCCCCTCGCTGCGAACATGTCGAGAAAACCCATGAAGCGATAGCTCGGCGCGGCCTCGTCGACCGGGTAGGCCTCGACGGTGCGCGCGCCTCTTGCGAAAGCATGCTCGACGGCGGCATCGAGCAGGGAAGCCGCCAGGCCGCCGCCCCGCAAGGCCCTAGGGACGTAAAAGCAGACGATCGACCAGACATCCGCCTCGTCGTCATCCTGTCCTTTCCAAAGCCGGCGATAGGTCTCTCGCGGCGCGACCGAGCACCAGCCGACGAGCTTGCCGGCAAGCTCGGCAACGATCCCGACCGGCGTGCCCCGGTCGATCAGCGCCAGCATCATGCGTTTCTTTTCGTCATTGTCGACGTGCTCGCGGCTTGAGTGGCGCCAAGCCATGCACCAGCAATATTTCGGCGCGCCAGATTGCTCGAAAAGATCTTCGAAACCGGCGCGCGTTTCCCGCGTCACATCGATGAAGCGGATGCCCGCCAGATCATGCTTTTTTGGCGGCGAGCCTTTCGAGGTGTTTGGCATCCGTCAGTTCCTTGACCGCGTCCTTGCCGATCCAGCGCGCCGTCTTATCGGAGGATGCCGCAAGCTTCTCGGCGAGCGCAAGGGCAGGGGCGTGCAGGGCCATCGAACGCTTGCCGATCTGACGTAGTGCCCAGTTGACCGCCTTGCGGACGAAGTTGCGCGGATCGCCGGCATGGCGCTCGACCAGCGGCAGATAGGCAAGGAAGGTCGCGTCCGCCTCCTTCTTCAGATGCACGGCGCTCCAGGCCAGCATCGCAAAAGCGGTCCGGCGGACGAATTCGCGCTCGTCAGCGGCGAACTCCTCGATCAGGTCGCGCCAAAAGGGTGTCTCGACAAAGAGGTCGGAAACCGTGTCGACGATCTCCCAACTGTCGAAATCGGCGGCCCAGCGCCGGCACAGAGTGATATCGACCTTCTGCGGTTCGCCGGTGAAGGCGGCCAGCAACCGGGCCTCGCGGATGCCGCTGTCCCAAAGGAGCAGCGAGCGCTCGTGGTTCTTCTTCAGCTTGCGCGCCAACGGCCGCAACTCGGTATTGCCGATGCCGAGCGCGCTTCCGGTGTTGATGCCGAAACGCGCCATGCCGGCGCGGTTCGCCTCTGTCCCGATCAAGCGCAGATGCGTGACGATGTCGTCGGCGCTCCAGCTCGGATCGGGCGAGGCCATCGCGTCGCCTACTTTTCCAGCCTGGCGAGCAGCGAGGACGTGTCCCAGCGCCGGCCGCCCATTTCCTGCACGTCCTTGTAGAACTGGTCGACGAGCGCTGTCACCGGCAGCCTGGCGCCGTTGCGGTTGGCTTCGGCAAGACAAATGCCGAGATCCTTGCGCATCCAGTCGACGGCAAAACCGAAATCATATTTCCCGGCATTCATGGTCTTGTGGCGGTTTTCCATCTGCCAGGAACCAGCGGCGCCCTTGGAAATCACTTCGATCACCTTTTCAATGTCGAGGCCGGCCTTCTTGCCGAAATGGATGCCTTCGGCCAGGCCCTGGACAAGACCGGCGATGGTGATCTGGTTGATCATCTTGGTGAGCTGGCCGGCGCCGGCCGGACCCATCAGCCCGACCATGCGAGCGAAAGCGTCGATGACGGGCTTGGCTTTGTCGAAGGCCGCCTGCTCGCCGCCGACCATGACGGTCAGCACGCCGTTCTCGGCGCCGGCCTGGCCGCCCGAAACCGGGGCGTCGAGGAAGGAAAGGCCGGCCTTGCGCGCCGCTTCGTCGAGCTCGCGCGCGACCTCGGCCGAAGCAGTGGTGTTGTCGATATAGATGGAGCCCTTCTTCATCGCCGCGAAGGCGCCATTGGCGCCGATCGCCACCGAGCGCAAATCGTCGTCATTGCCGACGCAGGAGAAGACGAAATCCTTGCCCTCCGCGGCCTCGGCCGGCGTCGGCGCCAGTTTGCCGCCGTGCTGGGCCACCCACTGCTCGGCCTTGGCCGTGCTGCGGTTGTAGACCGTGACGTCGTGGCCGCCCTTGTTCTTGAGGTGCCCGGCCATGGGATAACCCATGACGCCCAGACCGAGGAATGCCACAGATGCCATAAGGTCGTACCTTCCGAGGACAGAGTTTGCTGTTGGCGAAGCTCTATGCGCTGCAGCGAATTCGTCAAGGCGCGCACAGGCGTATCGACTGGTACAGCCCAAAGCGCATCGCGCTGAAACGGATTCACGCGACGCGCTTTAGGTCTTTGTTTTTATGCGTGTCGTTTTCGCAGAACCGCCGCACATTTTTGCACGACATGCATTGGAGCAATTCCAGGAAAAGTGTGATCGGTTTTCCGTCCGGAATTGTATAAAAACAAAGGGTTAGAGCGTTTCGCCGTTTCCACGAAACGGTGAAGCGCGCTAGCGATGCAGGTGGACGGTGATCCGGCGCTCGATCCATTCGACGCCGTGGCGCAGGATTTCGACCATTACCAGATAGACGATGGCGACCCAGATATAGGCCTGGATGTCGAAGGACTTTGCATAGGCGAGCTTGGCGTTGCCCATCAGGTCGTAGACGGTGATGATGGCGACGATGGCCGAAGCCTTGATCATCAGGATCAGCTCATTGCCGTAGGGTCGCAGCGCCACGATGATCGCCTGCGGCAGGATGACCTTGCGCAGCGTCTGAAGCGTGTGCAGGCCGAGCGAAGCCGCACCTTCCCACTGGCCGCGCGGAACGCTCTCGATGGCGCCGCGCAGGATCTCGGCCTGGTAGGCGGCGGTGTTGAGCGAGAAGGCGAAGACGCCGCAGTAGAACGCTTCGCGGAAGAACCACCACAGGCCGACCGTCTCGAGCTCCGGCCGGAACGAGCCGACGCCGTAATAGACGAGGTAGGTCTGCACCAGAAGCGGCGTACCGCGGAAGAAATAGACGTAGCAATAGGCAAGCCCGGACAGCAGCCGGTTCTTCGACATGCGGCCGTAGGCCACCGGCAGCGACATGAGCGCGCCCAGCACCATCGAGATCGCCACCAGCGACAAGGTTGTTCCGAGCCCTTGCAGGTAAGCCGGCGCGTATCTGGCGAAGAATTCGGCATTCCAGGCATAAACCAGATAGGCAACGATGCCGAGACCGAAGAGGATCCAGAACCCGACCAGCGCATAGCCCAGGATACGGGCGCGCGACCAGCCCCGCGCCAGAGGCGGTGGCCTTTCGACGGCGATGGCCTGGCTCGCGCTCATCGGACCGCCCTCCGTCCCAGATGGCGCAGGATGTAACCGGTCGCGATCGACGACAGGATGGCCAACACGAGGAAGACCAGCGCCGCCACGCTGTAGAACAGGAAGGAATGTTTGGTGACGCGTGCCGCGACGCCGGCATTGCGCAAGGTCTCGGCGAGGTTGACGACGGAAACCAGCGACGTGTCCTTGAGCAGGCTCAGCCAGCAATTCTCGAGACCCGGAAAGGCGATACGGATCAGCTGCGGCAAGACCACCAGCCGCATCGTCTGCCATTTCGACAGGCCAATAGCGTAGCCGCCTTCATATTGGCCTTTCGGAATGGCGCGAAACGCGGAGAGGAAGACCTCGCTGGCATAGGAGGAGAAGATAAGCGACAGCACGATCATGCCGGCGATGAAGCTGTTGACGTCGATCGTGGCTTCAGGATTGAACAGCCGCACCAGATGTTGCAGCAGAATAGGCATGCCAAAGAAGAACAGGAACAGCGTCACCAGTTCCGGCAGGCCGCGAAAGACGGTGGTGTAGATGTTGCCGGCCAGCCGTAGCGCCGGCTCTTCATGCTGCTTAGCGAAAGCGACGAAAAAGCCGATCACCAGGCCGAAAGGAAGCGTGGCAAGCGCCAATGCGATCGTGACCAGCACGCCAGAGGCAATGTCGTCGCTCCAACCATCCGGTCCCCAGCTGAGAAGAGTCCAAATGCTTTGGGCCGGCATTGACGGGTCGTGTCTCCGTGGCGATCGCTTGAGGAAGGAAAAGCGGCGAGGGGTTGCCTCGCCGCTTATGGCTTAACGATCAGGACTCGGCGCCGTAGACGTCGAACTTGAAGTATTTGTCGTTGATTTCCTTGTATTTTCCGTTCTTGCGGATGGCATCGATCGCGCTGTTCAGCTTGTTGACCAGGTCGGTCTCGCCCTTGCGCACGGCAATGCCGGCGCCCGGTCCGAAGATTTCGACCGGCTGCGGCGAAGGCTGGCCGAGGATCTTGCAGCAGGCGCCGTCAGGCGAATCGAGCCACTGCTGCAGAACGACGATGTCGTCCTCGATGGCGTCGAGGCGGCCGTTGGCCAGGTCAGCCTGTTCCTCGGGGCTGCTCGGATAGCCCTTGATGGTGCTGTCGGTATAGGTCTTCGAGGCATAGTTGTAGTGCGTGGTCGTGGTGGCGACGCCGATGTTCTTGCCGGCGAGGTCTGCCTTGGTCACGCCCTTGAGCGGGGAATCCTTCGGCACGGCGATCGCCGACGGCGTGTTGTAATATTTGTGGCTGAAGTCGACCTTTTGCTGGCGCTCGGGCGTGATCGACATAGAGGCAACGATGGCGTCGAACTTGCCGGCCTGCAGCGCCGGGATGATGCCGTCCCAATCCTGCGCGACGAAGGTGCACTTTACCTTCATCTCGTCGCAGAGGGCCTTCGCGATATCGATGTCGAAGCCAACCAGCTGGCCGTCGGAGGTCAGGTTGTTGAAGGGTGGGTAGGCGCCTTCGGTGCCGATCCGAAGGGTCTTTTCCTGAGCCTGGGCAACGCCAAGTGTCAGCAGCGCGGCCGAAGCGGCAAGCGCGATACGCAGTGCAATACGCATGATGATCCTCTCATAATTATCATGGCCGCTGTCCCGTGCGGCTCTTGTGGGCGGTGGTTTGTTGACCGCCCGCCGCGGTCGATACTCCCACTCTTTGCGAGAAAAAAGCAACTGCAAATCAACGCCAAACGACAATCGCCGTCTGCCGCAGCGTTACTTGGTTTGAGCGACGAGACCTGTGCTGCGCTCGATAAAGTCGGCTATCGACTTGGTGTCGTCGAGATCGAAGACGGGCAGCGTTTCGCCCTCGACCGCATGGTCGGCGGCGATGGCGACAATGTTGGAATCGTTGGCGGACAGTGGCGTGCGATCCTTGGCCTCAAGCCGCCTTGCCTCGATCTTCTTGTGGGCTTCGCGCTTGTAGCCCTCGACCAGCACGATATCGCAAGGCGTAAGCCGCGCCAGGATGTCGTCCAGCTTCGGCTCGTCCTCGCCCCGCAATTCATGCATCAAGGCCCAGCGGCGGCCGGAAACGATGGCAACCTCCGTCGCGCCAGCTTCACGATGGCGAAAGCTGTCGGCGCCCGGCTTGTCGATATCGAAGTCATGATGGGCATGTTTGACGGTCGAGACCGTCCAGCCGCGTCGAACCAGTTCGCTGACCAGTTTCTCGGTCAATGTCGTTTTGCCGGAATTCTTCCAGCCGGTGATGCCGAACACGCGTCTCATGGCTGGAGCCTTTGCAACAGACGCTTCGCCACCGCAAGGTCATCCGGCGTGTTGACGTTGAAGAACGGATCGATGCGCTGGCCTTCGGCCTCGATCATCGGAAAGTCCACCTCAATGAAACCGTGCCGCTCGATGAAAGCGGAAACCCGACGATTGTCCTCGTCGACCAGGAACCGGTGCAGGGACTCGCGCAGGCCGAGCGGCCAGAGCGCGAAGGTCGGGTGCCATCGGCCGTCGGACCTGGCGACGGCGATCTTACCCGGCTGTTCGCGCGCCGCACGAGCCAGGCGCTCGACAAGATCACCGGGAAAGAAGGGGGTGTCGCCGGCGGCGCTCACCATTCCCTGGCAGCCAGTCTGGGTTGCCGTCCATTCCAGCCCGGTCAGAATGCCGGCCAGCGGTCCGGCATAGTCCGGCACCGTATCGGCAAGCACCGGCAGGTCGATGCCGGCAAATCGTGCCGGGTCGCCATTGGCGTTGATCGCCAAGATGGCGACCTGCGGCTTCAAGCGCGCGGCGACATGGTCGATCAGCCTCGCGTTGTTCAAGCAAAGCAGCGGCTTGTCGCCGCCGCCCATGCGCCGCGACAGGCCGCCCGCCAGGATGATGCCGGCAATCTTTATCACCATCGCGCCTATATGCCGTCCGGCGCCATGTCGGGTCCAGCGCTTTCGGCGGCGGGTTGGCGCCGGCCGACGACGCGCTCGCGGTAAAGCGCGTAAAGACCCGAGCCGATGATGATGACGGCGCCGACGATCATCGGCAGGTCCGGAATGTCGCCGAAGATGACGAGGCCGAGCAGGATCGACCAGAGCAATGCCGTGTAGCGGAACGGTGCGATGAAGGAGATGTCGCCCGAACGCATCGCCTTGATGATGAACTGATAGCCGATGATCACCAGCACAGCCGCCAGCGCCAGCAAGGCGGTGGTGTGGCCGGTCATCGGTGTCCAGCCGCCCATCGGCAACAGCAGCAGAGCGCCGAGAACGGTCATGGCGAGCGCCGTCGCCGTCGACACCAGCATGGTCGGAACCGCCTGCGGGATGCGCTTGGTGGCGAGGTCGCGCACCGCGCAGCAGGCGACGCTGGTCAGCGCCAGCAGCGAATAGGCACTGAAGCCTTCGAAACCCGGCCGCACGATGATCAGCACGCCGGCAAAGCCGATGGCGATGGCAAGCCAACGCCGCCAGCCGACGCCTTCGCCGAACACCAACGCGGCGCCCATCGTCACCGCCAGCGGCAGCGCCTGCAGCACGGCCGAGACATTGGCGATCGGCAGATGCGCCAGCGCGATCAGGAACGACACGGTGGCGCCGGCTTCGCCCGCGACACGCATCGCCACCATCGGCTGCAGCATCGCCGCCGGATGGGCCAACGCGCCGCGCTGCCAGGCAAGCAGGCCGACAAAGAGCGATGCGAAGGCACCGCGCACAAGCATGACCTGCGCCATGTTCATCGATTCGGAGGAGTATTTCGTGATCGCGTCGTTCAAGGTGAAGCCGATCATGGCCACGATCATGAACAGCGCGCCGCGCAGATTTGGCGAGAGAGGCAAGGGCGGCGTTTCCGGATTCTATTTTGGACCAAGCCCTAGCAGGCGACGGAAAAACAGCAACGCCAAAGAAATGGGCCACGAAATCTCTCCGCGGCCCTAAAGATCCACTTGCAGAGACGTCGAAGGCTTACTTCGGCGTCAGCACTTCGGTGCCGTTGCCGTTCTGGCCGGCAATGGTCCAAAGTCCGTGCAGCGAACCGTCGCTCTCGATCTTGTAGACGACAAGACCGATTTCCTTGCCCATCGCATAGCCGGCGGAAAAGGCGTTGTCGTTGCGCATGCAGATCCCGTCCGAGGTCGAACCGCCGGTTTCCCAGTGGATCTTACAGGTCGTGTCGCTGGTCAGCGTGATCGTCGCCTCGCCGCCATATTTCGAGCCATCGAAGTTGGTGCCGGCAACGGTGTAGGTGCCGCCGATCGATTGAGCTGCCGCCGGCAGGCAAGCAGCCCCAAGCATCGCAACTGCAAGCATGAATTTACGCATGTGGATTCCCCCTTAGAGCCAAAACCGCAGCAACACGCTAGGCTGGAAAAAGCGCGTGGTAAATCGGGGCTCGCGACCTTGCGTAAGGTTTATTTCGAGTGTGGCCCGGACGCCTCGTGGAGGCTGGCGGCAATGGCGCCGACCAGCGGGTCGTACTTTGCCTTGAGCGCCGCGGGATACTGGATGAAGACGGTGTGGATGACGTCTTCTTTGTCAAACACGGATCGCTCATAAAAGATGTTGTCGCCCTTGGTCCCCGACAGCACCGCCCAGTTCTTGCCGGTCTTGCTGTACGTGACTTTTTCACCTGGCTCAGGGCTGGCTTTTTCGTTCTCAACGAGACTCTTGGGCGTGGCGTCGAGCGCATTGTAGCTGCCGTAGCACGCCACGCTGGCGCCGTCGGCGCTATGCCATTCCAGGCCATCGCCATTTTCCGGCTCGGGCATGCGCTCGGTGAAAATCTGGTCCGGGAAAGTGCACACGGTGCCGAAGCGCGCGTTGATATAGGTGAATGGCTTGGCCAGCACCGTTGTCGTCATGTTCGTCGACAGAAGCAGAAGCGCGGTGAACGATGACAAGCCGATGCGATGGATGTGTTGCATTGTGCCCCCTGGTCGATGACCAAGGGTGATCATGCACCAATCGCTCGAAAAAATCAGCCGCCGGTGACGCTCATGTGCCGCGACACCGAAGGACGGCTGGTGCGGCGGTCGATGATGAAGTCATGGCCCTTAGGCTTGCGGCCGATCGCCTCGTCGATGGCCGCGCCGACCAGCTCGTTGCCTTCCGAGACGCGCAGCGGCGCCCTGAGATCGGCTGCGTCCTCCTGGCCGAGGCACATATAGAGCGTGCCGGTGCAGGTCAGCCGCACGCGATTGCAGCTCTCGCAGAAATTATGCGTCATCGGCGTGATGAAGCCGAGCTTGCCACCGGTCTCGGCGACATGGGTGTAGCGGGCCGGGCCGCCGGTCTTGTAGGGGATGTCGGCGAGCGTGAACTGGCGTTCCAGCGAGGCGCGCAGCAGCGACAGCGGCAGGTACTGATCGGTGCGGTCGGCCTCGATCTCGCCCATCGGCATGGTCTCGATGAGGGTCAGGTCCATGCCGCGGCCATGCGCCCAGCGCATCAGCTCAGGGATTTCAGCGTCGTTGAAATCGCGCAGCGCAACAGCATTGAGCTTGACGTGAATCCCGGCCTTCTGCGCCGCGTCGATGCCTTCCATGACCTTGCCGAGATTGCCCCAGCGGGTGATCTGGCGGAATTTGTCAGGATCGAGCGTGTCGAGCGAGACGTTGATGCGCTTGACGCCGCAATCGGCAAGCTCGGCGGCAAAGCGCGACAGCTGCGAGCCGTTGGTGGTCAGCGTCAATTCTTCCAGCGCGCCGCTTTCCAGGTGCCGCGACAGCTGGCGCACCAGATGCATGATGTTCTTGCGCACCAGCGGCTCGCCGCCGGTGAGTCTCAGCTTCCGCACACCTTTTTCGATGAAGACAGTGCAGAGACGGTCGAGTTCTTCGAGCGAGAGCAAATCCTTCTTGGGCAGGAAGGTCATGTCCTCGGCCATGCAATATGTGCAACGGAAATCGCAGCGGTCGGTGACCGACACGCGCAGGTAGCTGATCGTGCGACCGAATGGGTCGATCATGTTCATGGTTGCAAGCGTTTCCTTGGCCTTTGTCGGCGTCGTTATATACAGCTATGTGATACGATCCAATGCCGCATTCAAGATAGAAGGTCTTGATCTTTGGTAACATTCCCCGACCGACATTCTCTGTCGGCTGTCCTCAAAATGGCTTCCCGCATCTTGCGAAGCAGCGTAGGGAAGGCGCACCCGAAACAGGATCGATCATGACGGCGCCGAAGGAACTGCGGGTCTCGAAGGACCGCAAGCTGCTCACCGTGACCTTTCCCGGCCATCAGCCGTTCGAACTGCCGGCGGAATTGCTTCGCGTGGCGTCGCCTTCTGCGGAAGTCCAAGGCCATTCGCCGGAGCAGCGCGTGACGGTGCCGGGCAAACGCAATGTCGCCATTCTCAAGATCGAGCCGGTCGGCAATTACGCGGTGCGCATCACCTTCGACGATTTCCACGACACCGGCATCTTCACCTGGAATTACCTGCATACGCTTGGTCATGAGAAAGACGAGCGCTGGAAGGGCTATCTGGCCGAGCTCGCCGAAAAGGGTCTCAGCCGGGATCGCTAGCCTGGCATTTGTCGTCAAACCGTCATCGAGGTGGCGTAGCGTCGGCAAGTTTCGGAGGGAAAAAAATGTCGCTCATCACCTCGGTCGAACAGCTCGAAGCCCTTTACGGCCTGCCGGGCGAGGCCTCGATCGTCAAGGAACTCGACCATGTGATTCCCGAATATGCCGCCTTCATCCAGGCGTCGCCCTTCGTGGCGCTGGCGACCAGCGGACCGGAAGGGCTCGACTGCTCGCCGCGCGGCGATCTCGCCGGCTTCGTGCGCCTCGTCGACGACAAGACTCTGATGATGCCCGACAGGCGCGGCAACAACCGCGCCGATTCGCTGAAAAACATTATTCGCGATCCACGCGTCGGCCTGCTGTTTCTGGTGCCGGGTTCGGGCACGACGCTGCGCATCAACGGCCGCGCCCACATCACCACCGATCAGGAGCTTTGCGCGTCGTTCATTGTCGATGGCAAACCGGCCCGCTCCGTCACGGTCATTGCGGTCGACACCGTCTATTTCCAGTGCGCCCGCGCCATTGTGCGCTCGGATCTGTGGAATTCGGCGAAGCATGTCGATCCGAAGTCGCTGCCGACGCCCGGACAGATTCTCGAGGTCACCAGCCGCAAGAATATTGATGGCGACGCGTACGACAGGGAATGGCCAGAAAGAGCAAAGAAAACAATGTGGTAAGCCTGAGGATCAGGCGTCCTTCAGCACGTCGTAGATCTTGCGCATCTGCTCGCCGATCATATCGCACTGCTCCGGCGTCGACTGGCTCATCGCCTTTTCGATTAGCGCCATATGCACCTTCAGCGCCCGCATCAACAAAGCCTCACCTGCCTCGGTAAGGTTCAGCCGCAGCACGCGCTTGTCCTTCTCGTCGCCCTCGCGTCGCAGCAGGCCACGGGCTTCCAGCTGCGGCAGCAGCATGGTGATGTTGGAGCGGCCGACCAGCAGCTTGCGGGCAAGGTCGTGCTGCGACATGCCGGGGTGGCGGTAAAGGTTCATCAGGACGTCGAGCTGCGCGGGCTTCAGGTCGAGCGGCGCGAGTTTTACCGCCAGCGTGCGCTCCAGCACATGGCAGGCGCGCGCCACCGCAACCCAGTTGCGGAAGCGCGGGTTGTCCCAGGGCAGCTCTTGTTTAATGTTCATGTTTGAACTATTATGTTCATGCTTGAACGAATGGATGGATCGCCAATATGGCATCATTTGGATTGAAGGTCATCCGCAGCGTCTTTGGCGCGGCCGAGCACGTCTTGCCGCGTCTCGGCGGCCGCGCCGCCTTCGAATTGTTTTGCCGCACACCCAACGCCAAATCGCTGAGCGACGGCGAGCGCCGCGCTGTGGAACGTGCCGCCGGCTTCATGGCCGAGGCGCGCCATCACCGGCTGAAAACCAGGAAAGATTGCGTTGCGGTGCATGAATTCCGGCCGGAGCCGGGCAGGGAGGCGCGCGGCACGGTGCTGGTTATCCATGGCTGGCGCTCGCGCACCGAATATATGCGCAGCCTGATCGAAGGATTTCGGGCCGCCGGCTACAAGGTCGTCTCGCTCGACCTGCCGGGTCATGGCCATTCGCTCGGCCGCCATCTCAATATGGTCAATGCGGTGGATGCCGCACGTGTCGCCGGCGAATGGTTCGGTCCGTTTGCCGCCGTCGTCGGCCATTCTTTCGGCGGCGCCATCGCCGCCAATTCCGTCGCGGCCTCGGTCAAGGGCTTGCCGCCGCTCGCGGCGCAAAAGCTGGTGCTGATCGCCGCGCCGAGCTCGCTGCCGGCGATCTTCGACGATTTCAGTGACATGATGAATGTCGGGCCGCGCTCGCGGCTCGCCATGGCGGACAGGGTGAAGCACCTGTCGGGCCGGCCGCTCAGCGATTTCACCGGCGACCGTCAGCTTGCGGCGGCGCCGGTGCCGACGCTGATCATCCATGCCCCCGACGATCGCGAAGTGCACGCCGACCATGCCAGGCGCTATGCCGGCGCCGGCGAGCATGTGCGCCTGCATTGGGCCGATGGTCTTGGCCATCGCCGCATCCTGGCCGACAAGGATGTCGTCAAGCGCGCGGTCGGTTTTGTGACCGAGCGCGACGCGACGCTTCACTAGGTTTTTAGACGCTCAGCCGGCCTTCTTCTTCGCCGGCTCGACCGGCAGGCCGGCCGCTTTCCAGGCGGTGTAGCCGCCGAGTATGTGCTTGACCGGTGTCAGGCCCATGTCCTGCGCGGTCTTGGTGGCAAGCGCCGAGCGCCAGCCGCCGGCGCAGAAGAAGACGAAAGTCTTTCCGCTAGCGAAGAACGGCTTGTGGTAGGGGCTTTCCGGATCGATCCAGAATTCCAGCATGCCGCGCGTCACATGCTTGGCGCCGGGGATCTGGCCATCACGTTCGACCTCGCGCGGATCGCGCAGGTCGACAAAGATCGTGTCGTCATCCTCCAGCAACGAGGCCGCTTCCTCCGGCGACACGACCTCGATCTCGGCATTGGCCTCGTCGAGCAACTGGCGATACCCTTTTTTCATCGACGATCCTCCCGGCGTTTTTTTGCCTCCGACCGGATTTCCAGCACAACGTCAGCTGTTTGTCACGCCGTTCCGGCCAGTCCATGCCAGGCCGCCATCGCGCCGGCAACCGTAGCCAGAAGTGCGGCGCGCGAGGCGCCATCGCGCGCCTGTATCGACATGCCGTGCTGGACCGTCGCATAGAAGGTCGCCGCGGTGCCGCTGTCGAAGCTCGCCGGCAATTCGCCCTCCGCCACGGCGCGCTCGAGCCGGCGCAGCAAGGCGGCACGGTTCTCCGCCCGGCGGCGTCGCAAATCAGCGCAGATCGCGCCGCTGCTGGAGTCCTCATGCAGCGCGCCGAGCGTGATCAGGCAGCCCTGCGGGCGGTCGCTCTGCGAATAGGCCCTGGCTGTCTGGCGCAGGAAATTCTCGACCGCCTTGCAAGCGGTCGGCGCCTTTTCCAGCGCCGCCCAGATCTCGGTGCCTTCGGCCTGCGTGTAATATTCGGTCGCTTCGAGGAACAGCGCTTCCTTGCTGCCGAAAGCGGCATAGAGGCTGGGTGAGCCGATGCCCATTGTCGCGGTCAGCTCGGCGATCGAGGTCCCCTCATAGCCTTTGGCCCAGAACAGCTCCATCGCACGCCGCAAGGCCTCGGTTCGGTCGAAACTGCGGGGACGACCTCTGTCCGACATGGCACTCCTTTCTGTGCTGATCGATACATAATTGACTTGACGGCGGCAGGCAAGGCTGACAGGTATTTGTGTATTGATCGTTACAGAAAAGGAGAAATCGATGTCTTCCAAACAGCTCGCCGGCAAGGTCGCTTTCGTCACCGGCGGTAGCCGCGGCATAGGCGCGGCGGTTGCCAAGCGTCTGGCGCGCGACGGCGCGAGCGTTGCCCTGACCTATGTCAACGGCGAAGGGCAGGCGCGCGCCGTTGTCGATGAGATCGAGGCCGGCGGCGGGCGCGCTGTCGCCATCAAGGCCGATGGCCGCAACGCCGAGGCGGTGGAAAAGGCCGTCGATCAGGCAGTGAGCGCATTCGGCCGGCTGGACATTCTGGTCAACAGCGCTGGCATCTGGCGCGCCGCCTCCATCGACACACTGTCGCTTGCCGACTTCGATGAGAGCATGGAGGTCAATTTGAGGGCGCCGTTCGTCGCCTCGAAGGCAGCCGCCCGGCACATGGGCGACGGCGGCAGGATCATCTCGATCGGCTCCAATCTGGCCGAGCGCGTGACGGATACAGGCCTTAGCGCCTATTCGACCAGCAAGGCGGCGCTGATCGGGTTGACGAAGGCGCTGGCGCGCGACCTTGGCGCGCGAGGCATTACCGCCAACATCGTCCATCCGGGCTCCACCGACACCGACATGAACCCGGCCGATGGACCGCATGCCGAGCACCAGCGCCAGAAGATGGCGACGCCGCGTTTCGGGGAGGCCGACGAGATCGCCGGCATGGTGGCATGGCTCGCCAGCCCAGAGGGACGTTTCGTCACCGGAGCCTCGCTGACCATCGACGGCGGCGCCAACGCCTGATTGTTCCAGAAGCGTTTTTTGACTGCGTGGGATCCGGGACAATCGCTGCCGCGGGTCTCACGATGATGTGAAACCGTTCTGCAACACGGCCGCGAAAATTTATGGAAGCTTAACGAAATCGGTATGAATCGGTATAGTCACGCCTTAGATCCGCCATGCGGTGGGCGAGACCGTCAAGCGGCGCGGAACGGGAACCGGTTTCAACCGGTACGGGTGATTCATGAAATTTCTCGGCAACAAGCAGGTCGCGGTGCCGCTCGCCATCGCGGCGACACTTGCCTTCGGCCAGCAGCCGGCAAGCGCTCAGGGGCTGTTCGACATGCTCTTCGGTGGCGGCATGAGGCACAATCCGCAGGGCGAATTTCCGCCGCCGCCCAAGCCGCGAAGGATCCAGCCCAGTGGCGGTCCGAGTGTCAGGATCAGCAGCCCGACCTACAACACCTACAAGGCCGACAAGCTCGTGCGCGTCGACTTCAAGTCGCTGATCGGGGCGACGCCACAGCCGGCTTCAGCACAGGACGCGGCCTACGTGCCATCGGCCGCCGGTAACGCGTTCCATGACGCGCTGGCTGGTCTGAGCGACTATGAGCTACTCGCCGAGCCGGATATCGCCAAGGCGCTGGTCGCCTACTATTCGGCCAACCCTGATTTCATCTGGGTGAGCGACAATGCACCCAACGCCCGCGCACAGGATGCGGTGCGGGTGCTCGGCGAGGCGGCGACCTACGGCCTGACCCCGGCCGACTACAATGTCGATGTCCCGGCGGCCGCGACCACGGCCACCCCCGAGGAGCGCACCAAGGAATTGGTCCGCTTCGAAATGGCGCTATCGGCGCGCGTGCTGCGCTATGCGCAGGATGCCCAAAGTGGCCGCGTCGAACCCAACCGCATGACCGCCTATTACGATTTCCCGGCCAAGCCGTTCGACCTCGAAGGCGCGCTCAAGACGTTGGCGCATACCCAGGAGGTCCGCACCTATCTCGAATCGCGGCATCCGCAGAATGCCGAGTACCAGGCGCTGCGTGTCGAGCTCGAGGCGTTGGAGGCCAGCGAGGAAAACGAGATGGTCATCGACCCGAAGCTGTTGCTGAAACCCGGCGAGAGCAGCCCTGAACTGCCGAAACTGCTGACGCTTATTGCGCGCAATCTCGATGACGAGATGGGCGGCAATTACGGCGAAGTCCTCGCCAGGCTCGGCAAGAGCGAGGTTTACGATCCCGAACTGGTGCCGGTCATCAAGGCAGTGCAGGTGAAAGCCGGCATGAAGGGCGATGGGGTCATCGGTCCGCGCACGGTGGCGTTGTATGTCGGCGCTTCGAAGGCCGACAAGATCGAGAAGGTCAAGGTGGCGCTCGAGGAATTGCGATGGCTGCCCTCCGATCTCGGCAGTCCGCGTGTCTTCATCAATCAGCCCGCCTTCACCGCCAGCTATATCGACAATGGCGAGGAGAAGCTGAAAACCCGCGTGGTCATCGGCCGGGTCGCCAACCAGACCGCCTTCTTCTACAACCAGATCAAGCAGGTCGATTTCCACCCGTTCTGGGGCGTGCCGCAGTCGATCATCGTCAACGAGATGCTGCCACGGCTGCGCAGCGATCCGGGCTACCTGGATCGCGCCGGCTACGAGGTGACGGATGCCCGCGGCAGGCAGGTTCCGTCCTCGTCGATCAATTGGGGCGCCTATGGCGCCAACATCCCGTTCAACGTGCGCCAGCAGCCGAGCGAAGCCAACGCGCTTGGTGAATTGAAGATACTCTTCCCCAACAAGCATGCAATCTACATGCACGACACGCCGCAGAAGTCGTTCTTTGCCCGCGACATGCGCGCGCTGAGCCATGGCTGCGTCCGCTTGCAGGATCCGCGCGGCATGGCCGCGGCGGTGCTCGACACCACGGTCGACGATATCGCCGAGAAGCTGAGCCATGGCCATTCGACCGAGAATGTCACGCGCGTTATCCCGGTCTATGTCGCCTATTTCACCGCATGGCCGGATATGTCGGGCAAGGTCGAATATTTCGACGATGTCTATGATCGCGATTCACGGTTGATGCAGGCACTCGACGCGACCGAAGCGGTGCGTGCGCCGTCAAGCTGAGGCTTGTCTAGCGCTCTACCAGCGGACGCCGGAAGCCGGCGTCCCGCCCGGCGATCAGCCAGTAGATCAGGCCGGCCACAAGGCCGGCTGTGGCGATAATGGCCGTGTCGGGCCAACGTTCCGAACTGTCCAGCGCGCCTGACCAGAGCAGCATGAAACCAGCGACCGCGGCTATGGCGCCGAACAGCATGTGCAGCCAGAAGCTGCGCAGCGAAAAGAATTCGGCGACGAGTGCAAAGATAAGGGCCTGCAGGCCGGTCAGAATAATCGTCAGGAAGTAGACGAACATGCCGAGCGGCGGCACCACAAGCACCGCAACCGGCGTGAACTGCATCAAATCGAAATAACCGGGAGCGCCGGGCAGCGAACTCAGCACGACATAGAGGACGGCGATCGCAATCAGCCCGACAAGCACCGCCACCAGATAGCCGGCGAGCACCATCAGGATGCGCTTCAGGACGTAGCCGATCATTGCCATGCACCCCCGTGCCCGCAATTAGGCCGAGCAGTCAGCCACTAAAGTTGTGCCGATGCAAGGACCGGGCGGGGGACGGCACGCCCCCAGACTTGAAGACCGCCGTCACGCGCCGCCGCACAGGTGCTCCGCATCCGGCAGGGCCCATGTCCCCTTTGCGGCGAGATCCACCGCGTAGAAGACCTTGCCGCGCAGATCGTCTTTCGGGCAATCGCGCGGGATGGAGATCAGGCACATGACGACCGGATCGCCAAGCTTGGAGTTGGCAAGTCCCGGCTCCCGATCGTAGGACACCGCACCGCCGCCATTGGTGAATGTCGCGGCGCTGCCTGCGTCAGGCGACGCGGTTTCCAGCGGGTCGTCGCCCAGTCTTGTCGTCAACGTCTTGATATGGGTAAAGCCGCATTGGCCAACCGCCTCGGGCAGGGGCTGGTCGATCGGCTGGGGCGTGCTTGCCGCGAAGTCGAGCGCCTTCTTGCCGATCAGCGCTATGTTGTAGTTCTGCACCCAGGACGGTGCGTTGCCGTAGGTCTGCAACGCGTTATTCTGGGCGCTGACAATGCAGGCGGCATCGGATTTGCAAGCGTTCCGGTCCGCCATGAGCGCTCGGGCGATTTTGCGCTTGTCGCCGCCAAAAGCCGGTTGGAAACCGCCATAGGCCTTGGCGGCCAGAGCGTCGATGGCCGACATTTGCGGGTCGGCGCAGATTGCCTTTTCGGTCGGCAGTTGCGCCTTGCGGCAGTCGAAGGACGGGCCATCCGCCAGCACCGGCACGGACGTCATCAGCGTCAATGCGAAGATAGGCCCGGCAAGCGCTTGGATGGCAGACCGCATATTCTCCTCCGGTTCGGCTGTTCAGTGTCTCGGCCTATGCGCAGTCCGGGGTCCAAGGAATGCGAAGCGGATGACGAAGACTATTTGGGTTCGCCGGTCACCGGGTCGTAGGTGATTTCGACCTTGGCCTTGTCGGTCGTATAGTAGGTGACGGTATAGCCGCCGCTGTCCCAGTCGACCTCCTTCACATAGCGGAAGTCGGTCCGCTGCTCGACCTTGGCGATGATTTCCGAGAGCTTCTTGGCATTTTGCGGCGGCAACGCCTGGTCGTCGGCCGCGAAGGCCGTTCCTCCGGCAAGCAAGGCTGCGATACTGGCCGCCAAAACAACAATGCGCATGGACTGCCCCTCAATCTCGTGTTGGCATGAGTGCGCTCAAAAACTCGCACACATGCAGGTTGGTTCCGCAGTGCAAAATAGCGCGTCTTGTGGCGCCTGTCTCGATGCCGCCGAAAGCACACCAGATCACTGCGGCCCGATAAGAAAAAATCATTTCATTTCAACGCGCAACGGCGCGATTTTATCCTGACTCCTTACATAACGAATAGCTAACCATGCGTCGGAACGCGAATTCGTCATATTAGCTGTTCGTGGTAGAGCTTTCGGCGAGAGCCTGCTAGAATTGTCGATAATTACAGGGTGGCAATGGCGCGCCGAGCCTGTCGGGGTTTTCCCCGGCAAACGGCGAAGTGTTTTTGAGCGCAAGTCGCCTGATCTGGACTGGAAGCAGGGACTGGGGGCTCAATCATGGCTGAACGGAATTATACCCGTCAGCTCGCGACAATCATTTCAATCGACGCCGTGGGGTTCTCGCGGCTGATGGGCATCGACGACGAGCTCGCCGTGGCGGCGTTCGAGGAAAGGCGCGACATCATCGCCGACAGCTGCGGCACCTTTGGCGGGCGCACCTTCGGCGACGCCGGCGACAGCATCATGGCCGAGTTCGGCAATCCGATCGAGGCCCTGCGCGCAGCCTTCGATTTCCAGGAAAAGATCGTGTCGCTGAACACCTCGGTCGCCGAAGACATGCGCATGCCATTTCGCGCCGGGATCAACACCGGCGATGTCATCGTGCGCGAGGGGCGTCTCTATGGCGACGATGTCAACATCGCTGCCCGGCTTCAGGAATTCGCGCCGCATGACGGCGTCGCGATATCGGCAACCACCTGGCACCATGTGAAGGACAAGACCGCCGCTGTTTTCACCGATCTCGGAGAATTCAGCCTGAAGAACATCGCTTTGCCGGTGCATGTGCTGATTGCCGGGCGCGGCGGCAATGGCGCTGCGCCGGCGATGGCATTCGCGACCGTTCCAAGCGCCCCCGGTCACTACAAGCCGTTTGCCAAGGGCCCGCCGGCTATCGCCGTGCTGCCGTTCCGAGGCGAGGGGGCCGAGCCTGATGTCGGCTACATGGCCGACGGCATTTCGGAAGATATCATCTACGGTCTTTCCAACACCCGCTGGCTGTCCGTGATCGCCAAAGGATCCAGCTTCCAGTTCCGTGACGACAGCCTGGGGACGCGGTTGATCGGCAACGCGCTTGGCGCGCGCTACATCGTCAGCGGCACGCTGACACGCTACGACCGCCAGATCCGCCTCAACGCGTCGCTCACCGACACGTCGAACGGGCGTCTCGTCTGGTCGCAGCGCTTCGACCGCGACCTGCGTGACATCTTCAGCCTGCGTGACGAGATCGGCAGCGAGATCGTGTCGATCCTGGACAAGGAGGTCGACCGCGCCGAGCAGGCGCGCACCTTCCAGGTGCCGTGGGAAAGCCTGGAGACCTGGCAATTGGTGCGGCGCGGCCGCTGGCACATGAACAGGCGCACGCGCCGCGATACCGAAATCGCGCTTGAATTCTTCGACAAGGCCTATCGCGAGGATCCCAATTCGAGCGCCGTGCTGAACGAGCTTGCCTGGTGGTATTTCTGGCGCGCCTGGCTGCGTTTCGGCGACAGCGACGATCTGGAAAAAGTCGAAACGCTGGCGCGCAAGGCACTGCTGATGGACAGTCTCGATGCCCGGCCACACGCTTATCTCGGCGCGGCCGACATCATGCGCGGCTTGCCGGCCCTGGCGGCCGAGCACCTTGCCGAGGCAATCCACATCAACCCGAGCTTCGCCTTCGCGCGCTCGGCGATGGGCAGCGCGCGACTGTTGCTTGGCGACCCTGCCGGCGCGATACCGTTCTTCCTCGATACCGAGCGGCTGAGCCCTTTCGACCTCTACCGCTTCCACAATCTGGGTGAATTGGCGGCCGCCTATTGTTTCGTCGAGGACTGGCAGGCGGCGATCGCGGTCGCCGAGCGCTCGCTCAATCTGTCGCCGGGTTATTTCTACGCCAGGTTCCTGAAGATAGGCGCTCTTATGAGGAGCGGCCGCCGCGACGAGGCGGTGCGCGAGCTTGCCATTTTCGCCACCAGGCACCCCGATTTCTCCGAGCAACGCATACGCTGGATACCGTTCGTCGATCCGGCCAGGAACAATCTCCTGATCGCCAACTTCGACAAAGCCAAGTCCGCGGCATGATCGTTGCCGGCGACAAATAACTGTGAACGAATTCACATACGCCAGAGCAATGCAAACCTAGGCCAGATTGCCGGCATTGCATCGACGTGGACAGCCGGGGGGCTCGAACGCGCATGATCAAGTTAAAATATTTCGATGCGGTCAGGGCGGCTCAAAAAGCCCAGCGTCCGGTTGTCGACATGCCGCCATTCGATCTTAACCGGCTCGGGGGCTCCAAGGGTTTTGCCTCGCGCATCGCCGGCTTTCTTCTCGGGGACCCGCGCTGGCTGCTTGCGCTGTTGCGCCGTTTCCGGCCGAATGTCGGCTTCGGCAACTTCCTGCTCGTTACCAAGGGCGCCGATGTGCGCGACATATTGGAGCGCGGCGACGAGTTCGAGACACCCTACGGGCCGGAAATGACCGAGCTGGCGCGCGGCTCGAACTTCATCCTCGGGATGCAGGACGGCGCCGCCTACCGGCAAATGAAGTCGGCCGTGCTGAGCGCTTTTCCGCCGGCGGAGGTCGAAGCCACCGTCAGGCCGATCGCCGAGCGCCATTCGCGCGATATCATGACCCGCGCCAGCCCCGGCTTCGATGCCATCGCCGGTCTGATGAAGATCGTGCCGGTGCGCATCTGCCGCGACTATTTCGGTCTCGACATCGACGATGAAAGCGAATTTGCCGACTGGTCGATCGCGCTCAGCGCGCTGTTCTTTTCCGATCCGACAGCGAGCCCGACGACACGCCAGCTCGCCGTCGTCGCCGGCGACCGCCTGATCAAGATCATCGACCGCTCGATCGCGGCGATCAGGGAAAAAGCAGGCAAGGACGACCGACCGCTGGCGCGGCTCGTCGCATTCATGGACCAGGGACGGCTGTCGCTGCCCGACATCCATTCGATCATGCTCGGTATGGTCGCCGGCTTCGTGCCGACCAATCTGCTTGCCGGTGGCAATTGCCTGGACGTCATGCTGTCGCGCGCCGACGCGAGGCAGGCCGTCGATGCGGCGATCACCGCCAACGACACCGATAAGCTCGATCGGGCGGTCCTGGAAGCCATGCGCTTCAAGCCGATCTGGATCGGGCCGTGGCGCTACACGGCGCGTGATGCGGTCATCGGCAAGGGTACGCGCCGCGAACGCCTGGTGAAGGCTGGAACCGTAGTAATGCCGGCGACGCTGTCGGCCATGTTCGATCCGGAGATCGTGCAGAGGCCGAACGAGTTCGACACGTCGCGGCCGCACCGCGACTACATGGTTTTCGGCTACGGCATCCATCTGTGCATCGGCGCCGAGATCGCCCGCATCCAGATCGGCGAGTGCGTGCGCGCCCTGTTCAGCAAACCGAAGCTGACCCGTGCGCCTGGCCGGGCCGGCAAGATGGTGGATGTCGGCGCCTATCCGGCAAACCTCAAGGTCGATTTCGAACGGTCGCAGCTTTGCCGCACTATCGACCAGTCCATGGTGACGGTGGTTTGTCCGATCACCCGTGCCGTGCCGCTGGACGCAGTTCGTGGAAAAGTCGGAGACCTCGGCAATCCCTGCGGCGGCGAGCTCCGCGAGGCGCTCGACAAGGTTGGCACCATTCATTTCACCAGTCTGGCCGTCGCCGCCACCGGCAAGGATGAGAAATCGGGTCTCGAGACCGGCATGCTGGTGCTTGAAATCTCCGGCGACGGCAGCACCGACGATGTCATTGCCGCCATCGTGCAAGCCATCGGTCACCGGCTGCGGCCGATCTTCAGGGATGTCTGCGGACTGCCGGATGGCGGTGCGCTGGAAGACTTCTTCAAGAAGCACAACATCGCGATATCGCCCTCTTTCGGCAGCACCGCCGGATTGGTTTTCGCCGGCACGCCCGGACATTCGGTGCGCCGCATCCTCGCCGAAGCCAAGCTTGCCGACAGCGTGCGCGAGATCGCCGAGAAGCCGCGCACCGGCAGCGGCGGTGCCCCGGACGTGCTTGCCGAGGCGCGCCGGCATGTCCGCTGCCTCGGGCAGTTCGGCTGGGCATTCGAGCCCGCTGAAAGCCTGCTGGAAAAGCCGCCTGGCAATTTTGGACGGGCTCTGGCGACAACACTGGCGGTGCCGCCGGTTTTCGCGACATTGGCAGTCATTCTGGCCGCCTCCTGGTTTATGACCTATCATCTGGTCTTCGGCAGGCCTGTCGGCATAAGCAACATCTCGCTTACCGGCTTTGCTGTGGCGGTGACCTCGCTTGTGCTGGCGCTGGCCGGGTTGCTGATTTTGGTGGCGCTGCTGGCGCTTCTGGCGTTGTGGGCGTTGCAGCGCCTCGATGACCGGGATCAACCAGAAAACGCTTCGATCGATCCAAAGGCGCTGAACAAAATCCTCGCCCATGAGGACCACGCTGCCCAAAACCATCTGACAGCGATCTCGACCATGAAGGCCGGCATGTTGCGGCGGCTGGCGCTCAGGTTTTCCTTCTACCTGATCTCGATAGCGGCGCAGAAAGTGTTCAAACCGGGCTTTCTGGCCAACATCAACACGATTCATTTCGCCCGCTGGGTGCTTTTGCCCGGCACCGACAGGCTGGTGTTCTTCTCCAACTATGGCGGCAGCTGGGAAAGCTACCTCGAGGATTTCATCGCCAAAGCGTCCGAGGGGCTGACTGGCGTTTGGAGCAATACGCTGGGCTATCCCCGTACGCGCTGGCTGTTCCTCGACGGCGCTCGCGACGGCGACCGCTTCAAGCGCTGGGCGCGGCGCCAGCAAGTCCCGACGCTGTTCTGGTACACCGCTTATCCGCATCTCAACACGACGCGCATCCGCATCAATTCGAGGATCAGGCGCGGCATCGCCTCGGCCACCGGCAACGAGGCGCGCGACTGGCTGAGCCTGTTCGGTTCCCTGCCACGCCCGCAGGCACAAGCGGTGGACGCGGCCGGCCCGGCTGCTCCGCCACCCACCCCTCTCGAAGAATTGGAATCCGGAGAAATCCAGTCGATCTTCTTTGGTCCGTTCGGGGCGCTGGGTCACGCGCATATGCTTGCGATCCAGGTGCCGGAAAGCCTGCCGGCGACCAAACGCAAGGCGTGGCTGGACTTCGTCATCGCCAGGACAAGTTTCGGCGACGGCGTACCCGCCGGCCGCGCCATGACCGTGGCCTTCGGCCCCGACGGCCTGCACCGGCTCGGACTGGAAGGCGGTGTCGACGACAATCCGCTGGACACGTTCCCGGTCGCCTTCCGTCAAGGCATGGGCACGCCGGAACGCAGCCGCATCCTCGACGATACCGGTCCCGACGGCCCGTCGACGTGGCAGTGGGGTTCGCCCGACAAGCCGGTGGACGCAGTCATCGTCTGTTATGCCGAAACGCCGGCTGTGCTGAAGACCGAGACCGCGGCCGTGAAACGGCAAACGGCGGATGCGGGAATGTCCCTGGTTGCCGAGCTGCCGCTTATGGTCAAGCGGGAGCCGAAAAAGGATGAAGCAGCCACGCCGCCCGTCGATGGCGCCCGTCACGGCGGCAAGTCGGAGCGCGCCCGCGCTTACGAGCATTTCGGCTTCGTCGACGGGGTCTCGCAGCCGATCGTCAGAGGCACGTCGCGCGCCAACCGGGGCGCAGCGCCCATGCATGTGATCGCGCCCGGCGAATTCCTGTTCGGCTATCGCGACGAGCACGGTTTTTACCCGGCTTCCCCCTCGGTCAAGGCGGCGCAGGACTGCACCGGCATCCTCTCGCAGGTGCGGCGCAACCGCCAAGTGCCTGGACAGCCGCCGCCGCCGCGCGATTTCGGCCGCAACGGCTCGTTCATGGTCGTGCGCCAATTCGAGCAGCATGTCGAACTGTTCGACGATTACTGCAGGAGGGCCGCTGCACAGGCCGCTGATGAGACCGGCGATGTCACTATCACGCCGCGCTGGGTCGCGGCCAAGATGCTCGGCCGCTGGCAGGATGGCAGCTCGCTGGTGCGCAATCCGAACGGCCGCCCGGGCCGGGGCGCCGACAATGATTTTGCGCTTGGCGCGGAGGATCCGCAGGGACACGCTTGTCCGCTCGGCTCGCACATACGCCGCTCCAACCCACGCGATTCGCTTGGTGAGGACCGCGAGACGCAGATCAGGATCGGTAAGCGCCACCGCATCCTGCGCGTCGGCCGCACCTATGAGAAGAAGGACAAGAGCGGCAAGACCGAGAAGGGCCTGCTCTTCATATGTCTCAATGCCGACATCGAGCGCCAGTACGAGTTCATCCAGCAGACCTGGGTGTCGTCGAGCTCGTTCCAGGGTCTCGTCGGTGAGAAGGACCCGATGATCGGCGCGCGCGGAGGCTGCGGCCGCTTCTCGGTCCCGTCCTGGGAAAAGGTGACCGTGCTCAAGGACATGCCGCAGTTCGTCACGACAAAGGGCGGCGGCTATTTCTTCATGCCGAGCCGTTCGGCGTTGCGCTACCTGATTTCGCGGCTTTAGAGCAATTCCAGGAAAAGTGTGTAGCGGTTTTCCGTCCGGAATTGCGTGAAAACAAACACTTAGAGCGGTTCGGCGATTCCGTGAAACGCTGAACCGCTCTAGACGGAGCACTCAAAATACATTCCATGTGCAGGCTGTGGCGAAGTGGCCCGGCCCGTAGGTGAAATGCTCAGTCGTCGTCCTGTGATTCGGCGATCTGGTTCAGCGCCGCGGCGTTGGTTATGCGCAACCCGCCCCGCTTGATGGCGATCATCTGCCGGCTGCGCCACTCATTGAGCGTCTTGTTGACGGACTCACGCGTCGCGCCGAGGAACTCGCCGAGTTCCGATTGCGAGATCGGAATCCAGCCTGCCGAATCGGCCATGACGCCGCTCAGGAACACCAGCCGCTTCGCCAGCCGGGCCTCGATACCGAAAAAAGCCTGATCGCCCAGCTCGCCGCTGACCCAGCGCAGCCTGGCGCACAAAAGCTCGATCATCGCGCGTGCGAGCGTTGGGTTTTTCTCAATGCGATCAAAGAGTTGGGTCCGGCTGAGCGAGACCAGCTCGCACGCCGTCAGGCAGATCGCGGTTGCGGTTCGAGGACGTCCGTCGAGCGCCCCGATCTCGCCGATGAGGCTGCGTGACAACTCGATATTGGCCACCAGCTTCTGCCCGCCCGGCGAGTAGATCGAAATCTCGACGGTGCCGCTCATCACGCCGTAGATACGGTCGGACGTATCTTCCTGGACGAACAGATGCTGTCCGGCGGCGTAGCGTTCCAGCTTGCAGCCGGCGAACAGAAGGTCGAACTGGCGTGGGTCGATCCGCGCCAGGCGCGGCAGGTTCGCGTCGTCCGCGCCAATTGAAGACATGATACGATTCCGCCTCTCGTTGAGCGGAAATTGTAGGACAAGTGCATGTTCGATCAAAGCGTCGTCTCCTTTTGTGAAGGCTACCCAACGTGATCCGGCATATGGCGGAGATTATAGGCGCCATGTCCGTCGCATTGAAGTCGGCTTAGCCGGCAAATTGCAAGGAGACCGGGCGCATTGGCGGTTGCGGGCCGATCCTAGAAACGCCATCCGCGCGCTTGGGAGGGAGGTGCCCATGCGCGCAGACAGCAAATCTGAAAATGGCTAGGTGATCGAAATTCCTTCCAAACAACCGCTTCTATTTCAGTCCGGAAGCGGTCGTCGAACTGCAATCAGCTCGGGACCTCGATGCCGCCGGTACCGACATCTGAGCGCGGAACCCGCCTGGCGTATGTGAAGGCACTCACAGATGCCCGGGACGGGAGGAGCGATTGTTATTTTAGAGATCGATGGTTTATGTCGCCGGGCAATCTTCATGTCAAAAGAACATCGGTATGATTTGCTAGCTGGCAAAGAGATCATTTGAAGTATCGATTGGACGCCGGGCTTGACTAGCGGGCGACGGTCGACACCATGGTCTCTACGGGGAGGGGATTGCCATGGCAGTTACCAAAGGACTCCTGGTCAAGGTCAGCGGTGACGGCATGGGGCTTGCGGCGCAAGGCGGCCGGTTTGCCGGCATGGATGCCGAACCCATCCTTTCGCTGCCGCCTGGCGTGGCCGGTGCAGGTCCCGCCGCGGCCGCGGATCCCGGCGCCACCTGGCTGCGTTTGGCCGCCGCGGCTGCCGACACCGACAATCCCTGGGACCATGCCCATGAATTGGTTGCGCAGAATCCGGCACTGGTGGCGGGCGGCGGCGAGGTGCTGGCCGTGGAGCCCGACATTCTTCAGCCATGGCCATATAAGAATAGCGGCGGCGATCGCGGCATGGCGGCAAGCGCTAGCCCCGTCTGCGCTTTTGATGACCAGGACCCGCAAGGCGGCAAGGCGGTGGTCGCAGGGCGCGTCGCCTGGAATGCCGATGCCGACTTCAGCCAGTTCCTGGCGGCCCGCAACCAGGTGGGGGCCAAGCAGGCCAACATAACCATTGCCCATCTCGATACCGGCTTCGATCCTGGACACCGCACCTTGCCGGCAGGATTCCTTGCCGCGCAGCAGCGCAATTTCGTCGACGACGGAACCGGTCCGAACAACGCGACCGACCACGCTCCAGCCGGTACGCTGACCAGCAATCGCGGCCATGGAACCGGCACGCTCAGCCTGCTTGCCGGCAACAAGCTCGATGGCACCTCGCCGCACTGGCCAGGCTTCACCGATTACGTCGGCGGCGCGCCGCTGGCGAAGATCCTGCCGGTGCGCATCGCCGACTGGGTGGTGCGGCTGACCACCGGCACCATGGTGCAAGGCATCGACTATGCTCGCCAGCAGGGCGCGCAGGTGCTTTCGATGAGCATGGGCGGGTTTCCTTCGCAGGCGCTGGTGGACGCCGTCAACCTTGCCTACGACCATGGCTTGGTCATGATCACCGCGGCCGGCAACAACTACACTGTCACGCCTAGCAGCATCGTCTATCCCGCCCGCTATAACCGCGTGCTCGCGGCCTGCGGTGTGATGGGCGATGGCCGCGCCTATTCAGGGCTTGCCCTCAACACCATGCAGGGCAACTACGGACCGCCCTCGAAGATGGCAACGGCGCTCGGGGCCTATACGCCAAACGTGCCTTGGGCCGAAATCGACTGCCCCAAGGTGGTCGACATGGATGGCAGCGGCACCTCGGCGGCGACGCCGCAGATTGCCGCCGCGGCGGCGCTCTGGCTGGCTGAGCATTGGGACATCGTGAAGACCTACTCGCAGCCCTGGATGCGGATCGAAGCCGTCCGTTTCGCGCTGTTCAAGGCGGCGCAGAAGACGACGTCGAAGATGAACGCCGCCGAGACGCTGGAGAAGATCGGGCAGGGCGTGGTGCGCGCCAATGACGCGCTGGCGATCGCGCCGCCGGCGGAGAACCAACTGCGCAAGCTGCCGCAAACCACCTACACGTGGAGTTGGCTGGATCTGCTGACAAACGGCAACTCGCTGACGGCGCAATCGCCCGCAGCGTTGCGAAAGCAACAGATGTTCGCGCTGGAGCTTATGCAGATGGCTCAGGCCTGCGCAGCCGTCGAGCAGGCGATCGCCGACCCAGATGGCGATCCCGCCACGATCTCGTCCGCCGCTCGCAATCGCTATCTCGAGGCGGCTCTTGACGAGGGTCAGCCCTCGCAACCGCTCAAGGCATACCTTGAAGGCATGCTGGGACGGTCCGGCGCGGCGCCGCCCTTGGTTTCGCCGGCGGCTCTCCAGCCGCCGGCCGCACCCATCAAGCGCAAGCCGCGGCCGCTGCCGCCGCCGCAACGCCAGCTGCGCATCTTTGCGCTCGATCCATCCGTCGCCAAGCGGCTGGATTCGGTGTCGGTCTACCAGGCGACGCTGTCGGTGCCGTGGGACGATGAGCCATCCACCGACAAGCCGCTGCTGCCAGGTCCGATCGGCGAATACCTCGAGGTGGTCGATGTCGATCCGGCGTCCGACCGCGTCTACGACCCGGTCGACCTCAACGACAAGATACTGTTGGCGCAGGACGGTCTGCCGCCCTCGGAAGGCAACCCGAAATTCCATCAGCAGATGGTCTATGCGGTGGCCATGACCACGATCGGCCATTTCGAGCGCGCGCTCGGCCGGCGCGCGCTGTGGGCGCCGCACTATGCCGAAGCTCCGGGCCGCACCGGCGACATGACGGTCAAGGCGCATTATGTGCCGCGCCTGCGCATCTATCCGCACGCGCTGCGCGCTGAGAATGCCTATTACAGCCCGGAAAAGAAGGCGCTGCTGTTCGGCTATTTTCCAGCGACAAGCAGCGATGGCGACGTCACAACGCCGGGCACGACGGTGTTTTCGTGCCTGTCCAGCGACATCGTCGCGCATGAGATGTCGCATGCGCTGCTCGACGGCCTGCATCGCCGCTTCCAGGATGCGTCCAATCCGGACGTGCCGGCCTTCCACGAGGCCTTTGCCGATATCGTCGCCTTGTTCCAGCATTTCACGCTGAAGGAACTGGTAAGGTTCTCGATCGCCAAGGCAAGAGGCGACGTGTCGACAACCTCGCTGCTGTCAGGCATTGCCCAGCAGTTCGGCGAAGGCAGCGGGCGGGCAGGGCCGCTGCGTGAATATGGCGCCGCCGGCATGGCCGATCTCGACTATGACAAGACCTTCGAGGCGCATGATCGCGGTTCGATCCTGGTCTTTGCCGTCTACCAGGCTTTTTTGGCGATCGCCGATCGCCGCACGGACGATCTGATCCAGCTCGCCACCGGCGGCACCGGTGTGCTGCCGGCGGGAAGCCTGCACCCGAGCCTGGTCGAGCGGCTGACCGAGGAGGTCGCCAAGACCGCCAGGCAGATGCTGACCATGTGCATCCGCGCGCTCGATTATTGCCCGGCCATCGACATCACCTTCGGCGAATATCTGCGCGCCCTGATCACCGCCGATCGCGATGCCTATCCCGACGATCCGCTGCATTATCGCCTGGCCTTCCTGGAATCCTTCCGCAAATGGAAGCTGCTGCCGCGCGACGTGCGTACCATCTCGGAAGAGACATTGGCCTGGAGCGCGCCGGACGATCCGTCGCCGACCTGGCTGAAGGGGCTCTTGAACAAGATCGATCTCGGCTGGAACCAGAAGCTGAAGCGCGCCGAGATCTTCGCGCTCAACGATAAGAACCGCTTTGCGCTGTGGCGGGCGATGCACCGGGTCTTTGCCTCCGATCCGAACCTCTACAAGCAGTTTGGCCTTCTGCTCGACCTGCCGCGCTACAATGAGAACGGCACGCTCATGCATGCGGCCAAAAAAGGTGAGACGACCTTCGACATCTACAGCGTGCGGCCGACGCGTCGCGTCGAGCCGGATGGCTCGTTCCGGGTCGAAGTCGTGGCCGTCATCCAGCAGCGCATCCCTGTCGCGCTCGATGGCACACCAATGCCGCAAGGCGTGAAGCCGGGCGACGAGTTCTTCTGGTTCCGCGGCGGTGCCACAATCATCATCGACCCGCGCGAGGGTTTTGAGGAAATCCGCTATTCGATCATCAAGAACACCGGCAGCGCGGACCGGCAGAAGCGGCAGGCGCAGACGGCGGCGCAAAACTATCTGTCACCGCTGAGGGCACTCTATTTCGGCGGCGAGGTGTCGGAACCCTTCGCCATGCTGCATGCCAGCGACGGAGACGACGACCATGTCTAAGAAGCCAGCGGCGAAAAAGCAGCCGGCGGGCGCTCCCGTGGCGGCGCATGCATCCGGCATGACGGTCCGGCATTATTGCCAGGGCATCGGCGACTGCCATTTGCTCACCTTCACCAAGCCCGACGGTTCGCCGTTCCGCGTGCTGATCGATTGCGGTGTCCATGTCTCGATCACCGGCGGTCCGGCGCTGGTCGCCGATATCGTTGCCAATCTCAAGGACGTGACGGGCGGCAAGATCGATGTCCTTGTCGTCACCCATGAGCATTGGGACCATGTCTCAGGGTTTCTGACCGCGAAGGACCTGTTTGCGGATTTCGAGATCGGCGACGTCTGGATGGCCTGGACGGAAAATGCCAGCGACCCTGGAGCCGCCGAGCTCGACAAGTTCAAGGGACAGGCGCTTGCCGCACTTCAGGATGCCGGCCAGAAACTGGATGGCATGCAGGCGCTCAATCCCTATATGGCGGGGGTTCGCGACGGTCTGCAGGCTTTGCTCGGCTTCCAGTTCGGCGCCGCCGGCGAGCGGGTGCGTTCGGCGCGTGATGCGGCAGCAAAACTCTCGCAGAAGCCATTGCCGAGCTATTTCGAACCCGGCGGGCCGCCGCTGTCGATCGACGGGTTGCCCAATCTGCGCATTTACGTCTTCGGTCCGCCACGTGACAAGGCAGCGCTTCGGCTGGAGGAAAAGGCCAGCGAGATGTTCCCGCTGGCCAGCGGCGGCCCGTTCGCGCGGGCGCTGGCGAGCGGGCTCAAGATGAATGCGGCGGATGATCCGACCTTTGTCGACGAGCTCAGCCCGTTCGAACGCAACATCGGCACGCCGCTGTCGGCGGCGCTGAACGGCGATACGGGCAGTGACCCGACCATCGACATCGGCGCCTATGTCCGCAGGCACTATTCCGGACCGGTTTCGGGCCCGGCGGCAATGGAGAACCGCGACCAGTCCTGGCGGCGCATCGATGCCGACTGGATGGGGATCGCTGCCGATCTCGCCATGCAGCTCGACCGCGGCGTCAACAACACCAGCCTGGTGCTTGCCTTCGAATTCATCGACAGTGGCCGGGTGTTCCTGTTCCCGGGCGACGCCCAGATCGGCAACTGGCTGAGCTGGAAGGATCTGAAATGGCCGATCGAACAGGCGACGGTCACCACCGCCGATCTCCTGGCACGTACCGTCTATCTCAAGGTCGCCCATCACGGCAGCCAGAACGCCACCCCGGAAAAGCAGGGCTTTGACCTGCTGACGAGCGCCGACCTGTCAGCCTTCATCCCGACCAACAAGGTCGATGCGGTGAAGGTGCATTGGGGCGAGATGCCCTATGACGGCATCTTGACCGCACTGGAAGCCAAGACCAAAGGCCGCGTCATCCGGGCCGACGATCCGTGGCTGGCGGACAAGAACGGCAAGCCGGCCTTTGCCACGCCGTCTGGCTCGATCCAGGCGGTGCGCAGCGCGCCGCGTGATGCCGCGCGGGGTCCGGGCGGGCTGTGGGTGGAGGTGGATCTGGTCTGAGTAAGGCAGTGCAAAAAGCCACATCGCAAGGTCGGCTTGCACGGCTGATCGATTGCGGAAAATCGAAAATCGCTCTATGGAGCAGTCGGCCGAATGAGGGCGGCCGCTCAACATAACCTTACGTCTACAAGGCCGCCCCATGCCCGATCAATTTTCGCGCGTCATTGCCTTTCTCGCCGTGGTCATGGTCTGCTGTTTGCCGGGCTGCATTTCCACCAGGGCCACATCCTGGCCACGCCCTATTTCATGACTGGCGCCGTTCTGGTGACGGCGGTGACGCGTATGAATGTGAGGCGAGGGCTGATTTGAGCGGTCAGTCCGCCTTGTCGGCCGAAGGCATTGCCGAGATGTCCATCCAAATCGCGCCCACGGCATGACCATCGGGATCGGCAAGGTCGCGGGCGTACATGAACTCATGATCTTCGACCGGATTGATATCAACCGCGCCGCCGTTCGCGGCGGCCGCGGCGGCCATCGCGTCGACGGCGTCGCGGCTGTCGAGCGACAGCGCCAGCATCACTTCGCTCGACGTTGCCGGCGGGATGGGGCGGGTCGTCATGCTTTGCCATTTGGCGTGGCTGAGCAGCATGAAGTTGATGTGGTCACTCCACACCATCCAGGCGGCTGCCTCGTCGGGAAAATTCGGATTTTTCGTGAAACCGAGAGACTCGTAGAAGGCCACCGATGCCTTCACGTCGGTAACCGGCAGGCTTACGAGAATCTTCTTGCTCATCGATCATTCCTTTTCGTGTCGAGATGGCAGTCCAGGCGTCTGCTTGAAGACGGTTGGCCGTCGGCGGATCCGACACGGCATCTCGAGTTTTTTCTAAATCGTGGGCGCAGGGGCACAGATGCAGAGGCTTGCTATCCGAGACAGCGTTGGCGGTGATCGCGCCAGCGAGCTTTGGGAGGAATGCGGTTGGGCCAAATCATCTAACCATCTCGGTGGTTAGATGGTGGGCGATGCAGGGATTGAACCTGCGACCCCACCCGTGTGAAGGGTGTGCTCTCCCGCTGAGCTAATCGCCCGCCTTGGGCCCGAAGGCCGAAGCGAGCCGCGATATAAGGGAGGCGTGTGCGTTAAGTCAAGGCGATGTGCCGACGATCTCTCCGCGATTGTTCCGCGGCTCCGCATGCCCCCTTCGGATGCCTCAGCGCGCCGCCGCGATCAGCTTTTCGGCCAGCTCCGGCGTCAGCGTATCGAAATGCGAGATGACCAGCGTCGGCTCGAATTCGCGTACGTGGCGATCGGTGTAGCCGAAGTCGACGGCGACCACCGGAATGCCAGCCGCCTTGGCGGTGTCGATGTCGGTCTGCGAATCGCCGACCATCACGGCGCTGTCCGGATCGCCGCCGGCCAGCTTGATCGTCTCGGTGAGGTGGCGCGGGTCGGGTTTGCGGAAGGCGAATGTGTCCTGGCCACAGATCGCGGCAAAATACTTCTCCAGGCCGAGCGCGCCGATCAGCGCCACGGAGTTGGCTTCATACTTGTTGGTGCAGACGGCCATCAGGTAGCCGGCGGCCCGAAAACGCTCGAGCGCCGCGACGACGCCGGGGTAGGGGCGTGACCTGCCGGGGATGTTCAGCGTGTAGTGGTCGAGGAAGAGTTTTAAGAGCCGGTCGTGCTCTTCGGCCACCAACGCCTTGTTCTGCGCGGCATGCGCCCGCTCGATCATGACACGGCCGCCTTGGCCGACAAAGCGCTTGAAGCCTGTCTCGTCGACGGCCGCCAGGTCGCTGGCCGCCAGGCTGTGGTTCAGACTGTCGAGCAGGTCGGGCGCGGTGTCGACCAGCGTCCCGTCGAGGTCGAACACGATGATCGGGCGAGCCATGGGTCAATCCTGCAGCAGTTGAAGTGCTGGAGCCGATACAGGCTGCGCCGCCTTCTAGCAAGAAGCCTCGATCGGTCCACAGCTGAGCCTTTGACGGGGCGGGCAAAAATGCTAGGAGGCGCGCGAAACCGGCGAGAAATCGGGGCTTGGTATGGATGCAAGGCAGTTGAAGGTCGAGGCGGCGCGGGCAGCCCTTGCCCATGTCGCCAGCGGCATGCGGCTCGGCATCGGCACCGGCACCACGGCGGAAGAATTCGTGCGCCTGCTGGCCGAGAAAGTCGCGACCGGCCTCACCATCGTCGGCGTGCCGACGTCCGAGCGCACCGCCGCCCTTTGCCGCGAGCTCGGCGTGCCGCTGTCGACACTGGAGGAGACGCCCGAGCTCGACCTCACCATAGACGGCGCCGACGAGGTCGATCCGGACCTGACGCTGATCAAGGGCGGCGGCGGCGCGCTGCTGCGCGAAAAGATCGTCGCGGCGACCTCGCAGCGCATGATCGTGATTGCCGACAAGTCCAAGATGGTCGGAACCCTCGGCCGCTTCCCGTTGCCGATCGAGGTCAACAAATTCGGCCTGCGCGCCACCGAGATCGCCATTGGCGCCGCCGCCGCAGGCCTCGGCCTTTCCGGTCCGGTTACATTGAGGATGACGGGAAGCCAGCCATTTGTTACAGACGGCGGCCACTTTATCCTCGATGCATCTTTTGGCCGCATTCCGGATACAAGAGCGCTTTCGAATGCTCTCTTCGCCATTCCAGGCGTCGTCGAGCACGGTCTATTCATCGGGCTGGCGTCAACGGCCATCATCGCCGGCGGCGACGGTATCGAAACTGTCCATGCCGCCCGAAAAACAGGGAGTTCTATCGACCATGATGTTGCATAAACGTGTTCGCCGCCTTTCGATGCTTCTGGCGGCCTCGGCCGTCCTTGCGCTGTCCGCGCCGGTGTTCGCGCAGGATGTCAGCGACTCGCATTTGAAGGCCGCACGGGCCGCCGTCGCCGCGATCCATGCCACGGACTCGTTCGACAACATCCTGCCGCAGGCCGCCGCCGCGCTTGAGTCGCAGCTCATCCAGAAGAACCCTGACATGCAGGAGCTGATCGGCAAGACCATAAGCGAGAAGGCGCTCGGCCTGGCCTCGCGGCGCGCCGACCTCGAAAAGGAAGCAGCACTCGCCTACGCCAAGGTGTTCTCCGAGAAGGAACTCAACGACATAGCGGCCTTCTACAGCTCCGATTCCGGCAAGAAGCTGCTGGACAGCGGCCCGACGGTGACGCGTGACCTCGTGAAGGCCGCCGACATCTGGCAGAACGGTATTGCCCGGGATCTCGCCCAGCAAGTCGGCGAGACGATTGCCGCCGCCGCCAAGGCCGCGGCGCCGGCGAAGCCCGCACCCGCACCCGCGCCGGACCCGACAGCCCCCGCCGACGACTCGGCTCCGGCCGATGGCTCGGCGCCTGCTGATGGCTCGGCGCCTGCTGACGGCTCGGCTCCGGCGGACAATTCAGCGAACTGATCTGCTTCTAGGCTGAAGCATGATCTTTGCCGAAAACCGGTTTCCACCTTTTGGGACCATGCCGTAGTCGGTGAAGGCCACTGGACCAGAAAGCCCGGCTTGTCCGGGCTTTTCTTTTGCCGTCCGGCAGCCTACCTCTGCCTGGACCCTTTCGTTTGTTTTGACGCAATTCCGGACGGAGAGTTACGGCACGGCCGCCGAACTTAACCGCTTACACTTTTGGAATTGCTCTCGCTCAGGAGCTTCGTCATGGCCGGTTACGACTACGATCTTTTCGTCATCGGCGGCGGCTCGGGCGGGGTGAGGGCGGCCAGGGTGGCCGCGGCGTTGGGCAAGCGCGCCGCGATCGCCGAGGAGTACCGCTTTGGCGGCACCTGCGTCATCCGCGGTTGCGTGCCGAAGAAGCTCTATGTCTATGCGTCGCAATTTCCCGAGCATTTCGCCGACGCCGCCGGCTATGGCTGGACGGTGCCGGAGGCGAGCTTCGACTGGCCGACGCTTGTCGCCAACAAGGACAAGGAGATCGCCCGGCTCGAAGCCATCTACAAGCGCAATGTCGAGGGCGCCGGCGGCGAGACGTTTCATTCTCGCGCCGTGCTTGTCGATCCGCACAGCATCTACCTGGTCGCCGAGGATCGCACCGTCAGCGCCGACCAGATCCTGATCGCCACCGGCGGCCGCCCCGCGGCGCATCCGGCGCTGCCCGGCCATGAACACTGCATCTTCTCCAACGAGGCCTTCGACCTGAAGCAACTGCCCAAGGCGATCATGATCGAGGGCGGCGGCTATATCGCGGTCGAGTTCGCCAACATCTTCCATGGTCTGGGCGTCGAAACGACGCTTGTCTACCGCGGCAAGGAGATCCTCTCGCGCTTCGACATGGACCTGCGCCGCACGCTGCACGAAACCATGGAGAAGAAGGGCATCAAGATCCTTTGCCATGCCGTGTCGGAATCGGTCCGCAAGCGGCCGGACGGCAGGCTCGACGCGTTGGTCACCGGCGGCGAGGTGCTGACGGTCGACCAGGTGATGCTCGCCATCGGCCGCATCCCCAACACGGAGAATATGGGCCTCGAGGGCGTCGGCGTCGAACTCGGCAAGACCGGCGCCATCGTTGTCGACCAGTATTCGCGCACCAACATCGACAACATCTGGGCGATCGGCGATGTCACCAACCGAGTGCAGCTGACGCCGGTCGCGATCCATGAGGCGATGTGCTTCGTCGAAACCGCCTTCAAGAACAACCCGACCGCGCCGGACCACGATACCATTCCAACGGCTGTGTTCTCGCAGCCGGAGATCGGCACCGTCGGCCTGTCGGAAGACGACGCGGTCAAGCGCTTTGCGGACATCGAGATCTATCGCGCCTCGTTCCGCCCGATGCGGCACACGCTGTCCGGCCGCGACGAGAAGATGCTGATGAAACTGGTGGTCGACGCGGCCACAAGGAAGGTTATCGGCGCGCATGTCCTGGGGCCGGATGCCGGCGAAATGGCGCAGCTGCTCGGCATTCCGCTCAAGGCCGGGCTCACCAAGGACGATTTCGACCGTACCATGGCGGTCCACCCGACCGCAGCGGAAGAACTCGTCACCATGTACAAGCCGACCTATCGCGTTAAGAACGGCGAACGCGTTTGATAATCTAGCCGGGCCCGCAATTTCGGATATCGAGGAGCCCGCCAATGTCCGCGACGGCCACGCCACTCGATCGCAGCTTTGCCCGGCGCATCGACCAGGTCGTGGATCGTGCGATCGAGGAGCGCCGCATCGTCGGCACTGTCATTCTTGTCGCCCGGCGTGGCGAACTCCTTTATGGCCGCGCCGCCGGGTTGGCTGACCGCGAGTCGAACAAACCGATGCAACAGGACGCCATCTTCCGTCTGGCGTCGGTGACGAAGCCGATCGTCGCCACCGCGGCGCTTGCGCTGGTCGAGGCCGGTGTGCTCGGTCTTGCCGATCCGGTGACGAAATTCATCCCTGAGTTCCGGCCGAAGCTTGCCGACGGCAGCGAACCCGTCCTGACCATCGGGCATTTGCTCACCCATACCGCTGGCCTCGATTATGGCTTTCGCCAGCCCGCCGGCGGTCCCTATCAGCGGGCCGGTATCTCGGACGGCCTCGACCAGCCGGGCCTGTCCATGGCTGAAAACCTCAGCCGCATCGCCTCAGTGCCGCTGTCCTTCCCACCCGGCGCGGGCTGGAGCTATTCGGTGGCGATGGACGTTCTGGGCGAGGCGATGGCGAGAGCCACAGGTGAGACGCTGCCGGACCTTGCCGATCGCCTGATCGCCAGACCGCTCGATATGAGCGACACGGCTTTTACCGTCCGTGATCGGGCTCGGCTGGTGACGCCTTACGCGGACGGCCCCAGCGGAGCTGTCGCCATGGGCGAGCATCACCTTGTGCCTTTCGGCGACGGCGCCATCTCGTTCACACCCGGACGCACCGACGATGCCGCCTCCTTCGCGTCCGGCGGCACAGGCATGAACGGCACGGCCGGCGACGTCCTGAGGCTGCTCGAGGCGCTACGTTTAGGCGGCGCGCCGGTGATCCACCCCGAAACGGTCGCGCTGATGACCCTCGACGCGATACCGGGACTGGAGACCACCATGCCTGGCTGGGGCTGGGGGCTCGGATTTAGCGTCCTGCGCGACCCGATCGCCGCCTCGACGCCTCAAACCGCCGGCACCTGGCGTTGGGGCGGCGTCTACGGTCATTCCTGGTTCGTGGATCCGACGTTGGACCTGACGGTGGTGGCGCTGACGAACACGGCCATTGCCGGCATGACGGGCGCCTTTCCCGACGCACTTCGCGACGCCATCTACGGCAGGCAAGCCTGAGACAAATTCCAGAGGAGCGGAACCGCCGCTGGCCATGGCCAACGGCGGAGACAGCTGACGCGGTTACAGCAGCGTGCCGCGCAGGATGACCAGCGCCACCGAGAAATAGATCACCAGCCCGGTGACATCGACCAGCGTGGCGACGAACGGCGCCGAGGCGCTGGCAGGGTCGAAGCCGATGCGTTTGAGCGCAAACGGCAGCATCGATCCCGAGAGCGAGCCGAAGGTGACGATGCCGACCAAGGCGGCGCCGACCGTGGTGGCGATCAGCGGCCAATGCGGGCCATAGTCGTAGAAGCCCATATATTGCCAGAGCGCGATGCGGCAGATGCCGACCACACCCAGCATGGCGCCAAGCACGAGGCCGGTGGGCAGTTCGCGCAACGCCACCCGCCACCAGTCGCGAAGGCCGATCTCGCGCAGCGCCAGCGCGCGGATGACCAGCGAGGTCGCCTGCGAGCCGGAATTGCCGCCCGAGCTCATGATCAACGGGATGAACAGCGTCAGCACGATCGCTTTCTCTAGCTCGCCCTCGTAGCTCTGCATGGCATTGGCCGTCAGCATCTCCGAGATGAACAGCGCGCACAGCCAGCCGCCACGTTTCTTGATCATGGCGAGGAAGCCCATCTTCATATAAGGCTCGTCGAGCGCCTCCATGCCGCCGAAACGATGCACGTCCTCGGTCGTCTCCTCGATCATCGTGTCGATGATATCGTCGATGGTGACGATGCCGAGGATCTTGCCGTGGTCGACCACCGGCACCGCGAGCAGGTCGTATTTGGAGATGGTCTGCGCCAGGTTCTCGCGGTCGGTCAGCGGCGTCACCGTCACCGGCATGCGGTCGGGCGCCACCGTCAGGATCGAATCCTCCGCATTGCCGGTGATCAGCCGGCGCAGCCCCGTCGAGCGCAGCAAATGCTGCGTCTCCGGATCGACGATGTAGATGGCATAGATCGTCTCGCGCGTACGCTCGACCTTGCGGATGTAGTCGAGCGTGCGGCCGACAGTCCAATCCGCGGGCACGCTGACGAATTCCGTCGTCATGATCGAGGCGGCGCTGCCTTCCGGATAGCCCAGAATGGAAAGCAGCGTGGCGCGCAGCGGCGCGGCGAGCGCGCCGAGCAGCTCCGAGCGGGCCGGCTCGTCCAGCTCGCGCAGGATATCGGCCGCGCGGTCGACCGACATGGCGGTCAAAAGCTTGCTCGCCTTGGCGCGCGGCAGGTCGTCGACCAGTTCCGGCGCGTCTTCGAGCTCCGGCTGGTCGAAGATCTCGACCAGCCGTTCAAACGGCACGACGCAAAGCAGCTCGATGGCCGTCTCGCGCGTTTCATGGTTGAGCGCCTCGACGACGTCGGCGACGTGGTCGTTGGCAAGGACACGGGCGACGGCTACGGCTTCGTCGTCCAATACGGGTGCGAATTCGTTCATGGGCTCACTCCTTGCCGTCCGGCAGGACGTGAGCCATCAGGTCACGTCAAGCAGACGGCGATTGCGTTCGACTGTGACTGTCGCCAGGCATGGCGCGTAGACCTTTCTGCTCGCGGGTTGGAATTCTGCGAGCGGCCGCAACATAGGAGTGCTTTTTGCCGAGTCAATCGCAAAGAGCGCGAAAATCGGTTGAGGCAGGCCGGATCGCGAGACTGTGATCAGCGGCATCGGTCGACGCCCCGCGGCCGCCGGCAAATGCTTGGTATAGCTGGCTATTTCTGCTTCATCCGGCGGAAGCGCAGCCACTTGTCCTCGGTCGGCCTGGGCCGCTGGGAGAGGATCGTCGTGAGTTCGCGCGGCAGGTTGGGGGCGAGCGGCTTCTTGGTCGCGACGCCGTCGCTGATCGATACCACGCTGTGGTAGAATTCTTCGCCTGAGACCGAGCGCGGGGCCACCGCCTCGTGCATGACGCTGATCACGGTGACAGCGGGGCAATTGTCCTTGATGGCCTGGTGGAAGGCGATCTTGCCTTCGGGATCAAGCGCGCCGGTCGCCTCGTCGAGGAAGAGCAGGCCCGGCTGCTGCAGGATGATGCGGGCAACCACCAGCTTCTGCTTCTGGCCGCCCGAAAGCACCTGATCCCAGATCTTGCCCTCGCGGCTTTCGTCCGAAAGGTGCTCGATGAAGTCGCCCAGACCGGCCTTGTGCAGCGCCGCCGCGACCTGGGTGTCGCTATGATCGTTCTCCGAGCCCGGCAGGCAGACCAGTTGCTTGAGCGAGACCTGCTGCAGCTTGACCTCCTGCGCGGCGTAGAAGCTCGTCACTCCCTCCGGGAAGACGATGGTGCCGCGGCCATAAGGCCATAGGCCGTTGATGGCCTTGATCAACGACGTCTTGCCGCAGCCGGACTCGCCCTTGAGGAAGGTCCATTCGCCGCGGCGGAAGCGTAGATTGGCAGCGCTGAGGAAGGGGGTTGCATCCTCGCCCTGATGCGCCAGCTCCAGCTTCTGGATGGTCAGGCCGAACACCGGGTTCTGGCTGCCATAGGCGAAGTCGGAGCGGCCGGTCTGGCGGTAGAAGTCCTGCGGCTGCTGGACGTTCTCGATCGCGTTGGCGAGTTCGGTGACGCGCTGGCTGTTGGCCCGGAGCGCCGCAATGGCCGGCATCACATGGATGAACCACGAGCATTGGCTGATCAGCTGGGCGACCATTTCGGAGCCGGTGATATAGCCTTTGTAGTCGAGGCGGTTGTGGATGAACGACACCAGACCGGGACCATAGGCGACGATACGCGCGCCAATGAAATTGTAGATCAGTTCGAACGACGTGTAGCTGTTGTTGACGACGTTGAGCTGACCCCAGGTTTTGTCGATATCGACATAGAGTTTGTCGTGCATCGACTTTTGCACATGCTCGCCATGCGAGGCGGCGACATGGAAGCTGCGGCGCAGGAACGTCGTCAGTTCGCTGCGGTAGCTTCCCTCGGCCCTCTGCATGCGAATGTTGAGGCGCTCCAGCAACCTGCCGAGCTTCACCGCGATCCAGGTGTTCAAAGGCACATAAGTCGCGACCGCCAGGAAGGCCAACACCGCGCTGCCGTAGCTGCCGAGAAACTCCAGCCCTTTGACCTCGACCGAGGATCCGATCAGATTTTCGCCGATGAAATAGAGCGAGGTCGCGACGCTCAGAACGCCCATGGCCAGACCAATCGCGCCGCCGGTCATGTCCTTGATCGATTCCTGGATGCGCTGGTCGATATTGTCGGGCGCTACGATGCCGCCGGACGCTGAGCCGTGCTGGGCATGGAAATGGGTATGGTTGCCGTCGAGCAGGGCCTGATTGAACTGGTTGTTCAGCCAGCCACGCCATTTTCGGTGCAAGGTTGCGGAGACAAGGCCGCGCACGCCGGTGAAGCCGGCATCCTTGAGCACCACCAGCAGCACCAGGATGCCGGCATTGGTCAGAATTGTCTGCAGCGGGTGAGTGTTGGCCGCATCGTGGAGGAAGGCGATCGAATTGCCCAACTCGCCCAATGCCACGGCGAACCACACGCCAGCCTTGCTGGAGAGCGCCGTCAGCAACGCGATGACGACGGTAAGCGTCCAGGCCTCTTTCCACCGGTCAGAGAACCAGTAGGCCCGCATCAGCCCCCAGAAGGTACGCATCGTCGATACCGGCGTGAGGGGCGAGGGCTTAGCGGCCTCGCTAGGTAGTTCTGCCGGTACTCTACGTCGCGGTCTGCCGACCCGAATCACGATCCCGCCCAAACCTTTTAGTTTTGTTACACAGGGTAACACCAATTGATCATTTTCTATTAATTTTCACCCCCTGGATGTGAATCAGCCCACGCGCCGTGACATCAAGGCAACACGAAGTCACCTGCCAAGGGACGTCTCGCGAGCTGGTTTCATGTTTTATTCCAGCAGGTTGTGCGAGATTGACACAGCGGCAGCCACCTTCCCTAGGGGAAGCAAAAAACACGCCATTGTGAATAAAAAAGGGTGCCGCTCCGGCTGGAATGGCTACTGCGTGGCGACCGGGATGCCTGAAAACTTACCGTCCGTGAGCGCTTCCAGCTTGCCCGATTCGTCTTTCCCGTCGGCGGCGAAATGGCCAGAAATGGTCTTGGTCGCGGCATCGTATTTGTCGATGACGATCTCGCCGCTGCCAAAGTGAACATGGCCGACCATGGCGCCGGAATCGAGAATGTTGAAGTTGGCGCTGTTCCCCAAAGCGCCGGTTTTGAGCGGATAGCTGCCGACAAGGTCGTTCGGATCCTTGAGCGCCAGCATCGAATTGAAGGTCATGGTCGGCGAGCCTTGCTCGGTTCCCGACAGGTTGAGCATCGGCTTGCCGGCCATCTGCATTGTCTGGGCCAGGGTGAAAGACGCCGTCCACGGCTTGCCATCGAAGGTCGCCGACATAACCGCTTCATCGGCGGAGACGCGCTGCAGCGATAGAGGAAAGCCAATAACGGCTGCGATGGACAGCAACTGCAATAATGCGCGAAGCCTGATCGCCATGCATATCCCCTCGATCGGCCAACCCAACCTAATCTAGCCCAAGGCCTGATCCAAGGCGATTCACCAGATCGTGTTTGTCCTGAAGTGGCGAGACCTGGTTTGACAATTGCCTAGTTCAGGATCGAAGCTGAAACGGGATGGGTCAGATCCAGGGGGATGAAATGCCTATACGCACAATCTCAGCCGCATTGGTCGCTTCTTTCTTATCACTCCCAGCGGCATTTGCCGCCAATCAGACCGTTCCGGCCAGCGCCGGGGGGCAAATCGAGTTCAACACACCCTCCGGCAATATCGGCTGCATCTACACGCCGAAGGGTGGCACCAGCACCTACCAGCCGCGGGATGGCGGGCCGGAGCTTTCCTGTTCACGCGTCGAGCCGAGCTACGTCACTGTCATATTAGGGCCGAAGGGGTCCGCGACGTTGATCAAGAACCCCGGCGAGCAAGGCTGCTGCAGCGACGTCACCAAGCTTCAATATGGCAACAGCTGGAGCAAAGCGCCGTTTTCCTGCCAGTCGTCGACCAAGGGATTGAGCTGCACCGGCAGCAATGGTCACGGCTTTTTTCTGAGCAAGGCCAAGGCTACGGCAAAATAGAGTGTCAGCCTGCCGTTTCGAGTTCGCCGCGCGCTTTGGCCTGGGCGACCTGGCGGATTGCATCGGCAAGCGCCTCGGCTTCCTGCGCGCCCATGACGGCGTATTTGCCTTCCAAGAGGAAGCAAGGCACGCCAGTGATGCCCATGCGTGACGCGGTGGCGATCTCGTTGCGCACCGCTTCGACATCGGCATCGGTCGGCAACAGCGTTTCGACGACCGAGGCGTCCATGCCGGCCTCCCGCGCGGCTTCGGCAAGCACCGCATGATCGCCGATATTGGCGCCTTCCTCGAAATTCAGCTGGAAGAGACGGCGCACCAGCCGGTTCTGCACATCCTCGCCAGCGGCGCCCGCCCAGCGGATGACGCGATGCGCATCGAGCGTGTTCGGCGCCACCTTGATGGCGTCAAAGGCGAAAAGGATGCCCTCTGCCTCGCCGAGCGGCTCGATGTGGGCATGGGCCTGGCGGATGCGCTCCTCACTGCCAAACTTGCCCAGCATGTATTGGCGGCGATCCATGCCGCCGGCCGGTATGGTCGGATCGAGCTGGAAGGGTCGCCAGCGTATCTGCACGTCGACATCGCCGACGATGGCAATCGCCTTGTCCAGCCGTTTTTGGCCAATGAAGCACCAGGGGCAGACGACATCGGAAACGACATCGACGGTGATCGCGTTGTCTGCACTCATGGTCGTCTCCTTCGCGTCGGCTGCCTCAGTTGGGCTTTCGCCACCAGGTCGGTAGTTGATAGCCGAATATGGGAGTCTTTTGCGGATGTTCCAGATAAGCCCAGTAAGCAAGCCATTGCTGCGTGTTGTATTGCATCGGCACCATATAATTGCCGGAAATCAACAGCCGGTCGAGGACACGCACCGCGGCGACGTAGTCTTCCTTGGTGCGGGCATTCAGCATCGCGTTGATCGCGGCATCCACTGCCGGATCGGCAACGCCGGCGAGGTTGAATGAGCCTTCGGTTTTCGCGGCCACCGATCCCCAGCGGCCAAGCTGTTCGCTGCCGGGTGACAATGAGTTGTTGAAACCGCTCGAGCCGATGAGAACCTCGAATTCGTAGCGCTGCTTGCGCGACTGGATTTGATCTCCATCCAGCGTGCGGATGCCGACATCGATGCCGATCTTTTCCAGCGTGCGCTGGTAGATGGCGGCCAGCCGCTCTTCGTCCTGCGAGGAGGTCAGGATCTCGAAGCTGAAAGGGTTTCCCTGCGGGTCGAGCATCTTGCCGTTCTGCACATGGTAGCCGGCCGCTTTGAGCAGATCGAAAGCCGCTTTCAACACTTTGCGGTCCTGCCCCGAGCCGTCGGTGACCGGCGGGCGCCAGGTGCCGTCCATCACGTCGGGCGGCACCCGGCCGGGGTAGGGGGCAAGCAGCGCCTTTTCCCGGTCATCGGCTGGATGACCAAGCGCGGAGAGTTCGGAATTCTGCCAATAGCTCATGGTGCGGTCGAACTTGCCGCCGAATAGGTTCTTGTTTGCCCATTCGAAGTCGTAAAGCATGCCGAGCGCGCGCCGCACGACCGGATTGGCGAATTTCGGCAGCCTGGTGTTAAACAGGAAGCCGTTCACGACGGGCGGAATGCCGGTCGTGAAATACTCCTCTTTCACCTCGCCTCTGCGGAAGGCCGGAAAGTCGATGTCACGCTCGCGCTTGACCGGGTCGCTTTCGTCATCGAGGGCGCAGAGCCCCTTCTTGAAGGCTTCCGTCCTGGCGTTGGCATTGAGGAAATATTCGATGGTGACCTGGTCGAAATTGTCGAAGCCGCGCTTCGACGGGATGTCCTTGCCCCAATAGTCGGGATTGCGCTTGAACACGATGCGCTGTCCGGGCTGCACCTTGTCGATGGTATAGGGGCCGCTGCCGATCAGCGGTTTCAGCGTGGTCTTGTCGAATGTGTCCTTGTCGAAGGCGTGCTTCGGGACAATCGGTGTCAGCGCGATGATCAGCGGAATTTCGCGATTGGCCTTGTCGTTGAAGGTGAATTTCACGCTGTGCTCGCCGGTCTTCTCCAGCTTGGCGACCATGCTCATGCGATCGCTATAAGGCGGACGGCCCTTGTCGGTGAAGACGTCGTAGGTGAACAGCACGTCTTCCGGCGTCACCGGCTGGCCGTCCGACCATTTTGCATTCGGGTTGAGATGGAATTCGATGCTCTTACGCTCCGGATCCATGTCCGCGCTATCGGCGAGTAGTCCGTAGAGGCTGAAGGGCTCATCGTAGTTACGCTGCATCAGCGGCTCGAAGACGAGATTGCCGTAAACAGTGTCGATCATGCCACGCGCCGTGGTGCGCAGGCTCTTCAGGATGAACGGGTTGAGATTGTCGAAGCTGCCGACGACGCAATAGGTGACGCTGCCGCCTTTGGGGGCATCGGGATTGACATAGTCGAAGTGCTGATAGTCCGGCGGCAATGCCAGCTCGCCCTGCATGGCAATGCCATGCTTCGGCTCCGAGTGGCCTGGAACGAGTGATAGGGCTAGAAACGAGGTCGCGGCGATAAGCCGGACGAGAACGCGGTCCATGACCGTCTCCTTGCCGGGCGGCTTTTGTGATTCGCCATGCACCGTAGAGCATTTCGCCCGCCGATTGAATCGCCGGGGCTTATCCATCCGACCTGCCCCATATGCGAGCCGCGGAGAAAATAGCGGAAAGCGGCTGGATTCGGCGCGGCTGGCAGTGTAACACGCGCTCCGAAGTCATCCTGTTGCCTCATTTCGACAACAGGTAGCTGGACCACACGGCACGAAGAAGCCGGTCCCCGGATCTTTTGAGAGGAAAGTGCACCATATGACGAGCAACGCGTATCGCCTTTCGGTGCTGGCCGCAGGCGTGGTCGGCGTCCTGGGCGCCGGGCTTTTCACCGCCTCGGCGCAGCAGCAACAGCAGCAGCCGCCGCAGGGCTGGTACAAGGTATGTGCAAAGCAGGAAGACGTCGACATCTGCAATGTGCAGAACAACATCACGGCCGGCAATGGGCAGCTCGTCACCAGCGTCGGCCTGATCGAAATCAAGGGCAAGGTGAACCGCAAGGTCTTCCAGGTGACCGTCCCGACCGGCCGCATCATCGGCGCCGGCATCGGCCTGCAGATCGACGCCGGCAAGGCGCAGAAGCTCGACTACGTCGTCTGCTTCCCCGACCGTTGCGTGGCTGAAGTGCCGCTGACCGACCAGATCATTGCCGCCTTCAAGAAGGGCCAGGTGATCACGCTCACTTCGATCAACTTCCAGAACCAGCCGAACCCGATCAAGGTCGCGCTGAGCGGCTTCAGCGGCGCCTATGACGGCCCGCCGCTGCAGCAGCCCGACCTCGACGATCGCCAGAAGAAGCTGCAGGAGTTCGTCAACAAGAACAACCAGGACTTCGCCAAGAAGCTGAAGGACGAGCAGGACAAGGCCAAGACCGCGAACTGATCGCGGAAACGCTGTCCGGAAAACAAAAAGCGGGGCAATTGCCCCGCTTTTTTGTTGCCGTCGCCTTTAGAGACGCAATTCCGGACGGAGGGTTTACGGCGAAGTCGCCGAACTTAACCGTTACGCGCTTTTCCTGGAATTGCTCAAGCGTGTCAGTGCCGCGATTGGCGCTTGGGCTCGTAGCGGCCGTCCGGCAGCTTGTCGAACATCTCGCCGATCTGCGGATGCCGGACCGGTTCGCCTGAACGGTCCTCGAGCAGGTTCTGCTCTGACACATAGGCGATGTATTCGGTCTCGGAGTTCTCGGCGAGCAGGTGATAGAAGGGCTGGTCCTTGCGTGGGCGCACATCCGCGGGGATCGCCTCATACCATTCGTCGGTGTTGGCAAACTCCGGATCGACGTCGAAGATCACGCCACGGAACGGAAACAGCCGGTGGCGAACCACTTGCCCGATCGAGAACTTGGCTGTTTTCATCGCGCTCACCACTGGGTGCGCCCTACGCAAAACACCCCTAACACCTTGAAATTACGCACTGTGGCGCCAAAAATCGACCCCGACTTTTGGGTTGGGGACTATTTGGCGCAGGCTGTGCCTCAATTCAATGGCGTTGTGTCGCTTCGTTACGGAGCGACGGGCCGGCGTCTTGCAACCTGAGACCAATACTTTACCGCGCCGCCTGCTTTCGCCAACCGCCGGCAAGTGCGCGAAAGCCGCTGCCAGGCTGCAACCCTTCGCGCATGAAGAAAGCCCGCAGCGGCGCGAAGCTGCCCAGCGCATTGAGACCGGCGCTTCGCGCGAGTTGCGCCGGCAGCATGTCCGACAGCAGCGACATGTTGAGCAGATTGACCGCGCCGCTGCGCGCCCAGATGTCAGGCCGGCGCCTGGTGTCGTATGTGGCAAGACTCCCACGAGAGCCTGGATCGTCGCGATTTTCGCTGGCGATTCCAATCAGATCGTCGATATCCCTGATGCCGAGGTTGAGGCCCTGCGCGCCGATCGGCGGGAACACATGCGCCGCTTCGCCGACAAGCGCCACGCGGTTTTGCGCAAAACGCCCGGGCGAGGCCGCCGACAACGGGTAGACCTGTCGACCGGGTTCTACGGATACGCGGCCGAGCATCGATTGCATCTGCTCCTCGACGCGAGCGGAGAGGGTATCATCGTCGAGCGCCGCAAGCTCCTTCGCGGTCTCGGGCTCAACCACCCAGACCAGGCTGGAGCGTCTGCCGGGCAGTGGCACCTGGGTGAACGGGCCGGTTTCGGTGTGGAATTCGGTCGAGACAAAACCGTGTTCGCTGCGGTGGCTGAAATTGAGAACCAGCGCCGACTGGGGGTAGGGTCGCGCGGAAGCCTTGATGCCGGCGGCCTCGCGTGCCGGCGACGCGCGGCCGTCGGCGGCAACGACGAGCGGGGCGGAGACCTCATCGCCATCGGCGAGGACCGCATGGGCCTTGTCGGTATCAAGTCGCCATGTCTCGACCATTGACCTGCGCCATTCGATGGCGGCGTGGCCCGCAACTGCCTTAGCAAGCAGCGGGATAAGCACCTTGTTCGGCAGGTTCAACCCGAACTGGTCCTCGCCGATCTCGCTGGCGCGGAAGGTAACGGTCGGACTGCGGACCAGGCGCCGCGTGGCGTCGACGATGCGCATGACCTTCAATGGTGCTGCCTGGGGTCGAAGGTCGCCGAGAATGCCCAGGCGGTCGAGCACTTTCAGTGCGGGATTCATCAGCGCGGTGGTGCGGCCGTCATCAGTTGCAGCTTCCGGGCCAACGAGGGTGACGGCAAAGCCTGCTTCGGCAAAACCCAGCGCGGCGATCAACCCGGCGGGGCCACTGCCGGCAACGAGGATCCGGGCATTTTCGTTCTGCTGCATGCCAAGTTTCCGCAATGAGGGCGATCCTGGGTTAAGATAGGTCGGATCGGGCGGCTTGATCAACGCGGCGATTCAGCCCATTCGAGTGCCATGACCGGCCAGGAGCATGATTTCGGCCATCTCGACCGCGCCGGCCGCGCCACGGCGGAGCTTGCGCGCAGCCCGCGCCTGACGGTGACGCTGGCGATCGGGGCGGGCATTGCCTTGTCATGGTTCCTCCTTTTGGCCATAGCGGTGCGTGGCGCCGAAAGCCGCCTTGCCGGCAACGTGGCGGGCGACGCAATCCTGAGACACTTGCCGCAATTGCCCTTGCCCGGCTTCCTGTCCCAATTCTTCAGCCTGTGCCTTGCGCCGGCGCCGCTTGCGGGCTCGATCGGGGCGCAAAGCCTGGCGCTTGTCCTAATGTGGTTCCTGATGGCGGTGGCGGCGATGCTGCCCTCCGCCGCGCCGATGATCCGAACCTATTGCGAGATCGCCGATACGGCCCGGATCAAGGGAGAGCCGGTGGTCCATCCGCTTGTTCTCGTCGCCGGTTATCTTACAGCATGGCTTGCCGCTTCACTGGCATTTGCCGCTCTGACGATGACAATCTACGCCTTCACCGCCTCCGGGCAGATGCTGGATCCAGTCGTCGGTCTGGCGGGCGCCGCGGCGTTGCTGGTCGCGGGCCTCTACCAGTTCAGCGGCTTGAAGCAGGCCTGCCTGGAAAAATGCCGGAACCCGTTCTCGATCCTGTTTGCCAATTGGAGCGCGAAGCCGGGGCGCATCTTGCGCCTGGGCCTGGAGCAGGGCGTGTGGTGCCTCGGTTGCTGCTGGGCGCTGATGCTGGTGATGTTTGCGGTCGGCGTCATGAATATCTTCTGGATGGCGCTGATCGGCCTCTTCACCCTGATCGAAAAACAGACCATCGGCAGGGTGGCCAGCCGGGTGGCCGGTGCGATACTGCTTGTGTGGGCCGGTGCCCTGCTATTAGTTTCGGTGTGAGGGGGAAATCGGATGACCGATCAAAGCTGGGCGATGAAGGGAGAGCTGGTACTCTCCTGCAATTGCACGGTTTTCTGTCCTTGCGTGCTGTCGCTCGGCAGCCATCCGCCGACCGAAGGCTACTGCCAGACCTGGGCGGGATTCCGCATCGACGCGGGCCATTTCGGCGAGGTCGACCTGTCCGGCCTCAATCTCGGATTGGTCATGGAAATTCCCGGCTATATGAGCCGCGGCAACTGGACCGCCGGCCTGTTCATCGACCAGCGCGCCTCGGTCTATGCGGTGAAGGGTCTGACCAGGATTTTCACCGGCAAGGCCGGCGGCACCACGTCGCTGCTGTCGATCCTGGTTGGAAAATTCCTTGGCGTCGAGCAGGTGCCGATCACCTATGAGACACGTGACAAAACGCGTATCTTCCAGATACCGCGGATTATCGACGGCGCGGTGACGCCGATTGCCGGCAAGGATCGCGAAAAGGATACGGTGATCACCAATTCCGAATACTGGATCGCGCCGGAGATCATTGTGGCGAAGTCCGACAAGAGCAAGATGCGCGCCTTCGGCCGCAACTGGAATTTTGCCGGCCGTTCGGCCGAAATCTGCAAACTGGACTGGCGGGGACCGTGAGCAAGGATACAGCGGCCCGAAAAGCGGCCAGAAAGATCGCGGACCGGATTCCGCGGCCGAAAAAGAAGGTCACCTGGCCACAGGCGCGCGCGTTCTCCGTGCACCTGCTCACCGCCTCGGGCTCGTTCCTTGCTTTTCTGTCCTTGGTGGCGGCAAGCGAAGAGCGGTGGACGTCGATGTTCTGGTGGCTCGGGCTGGCCCTGTTCGTCGACGGTATTGACGGCCCGATCGCGCGAAGGCTCGAGGTCAAGGAAATCCTGCCGACATGGTCGGGCGAGCTCCTCGACAACATCATCGATTATGTCACCTACGTGCTGATCCCCGCCTTCGCGCTCTATCAGCGCGGCTTCATGGGCGAGAACCTGTCCTTCCTGTCGGCGGCGATCATCGTCGTGTCCAGCGCGATCTATTATGCCGACACCGGCATGAAGACGAAGGAGAATTTCTTCAAGGGCTTCCCGGTCGTCTGGAACATGGTGGTGTTCACCCTTTTCGTCATCGAGCCAGGACAGTGGGTCTCGTTCGCGGTGGTCGTGGTCGCCGGCATCCTTACTTTTCTACCGATCAATTTCATTCATCCGGTGCGGGTGGTGCGGCTCAGGCCCGTCAATCTCGGCATGACGCTGTTGTGGTGCGCCTTTGGCGCGCTGGCGCTGGCGCAAGCGGCGCTCGCGGCCTTCTATGACAAGATCGGCGTGCTCGGTGAGCAGGTCAGCGACTTCACCAAGATCGGCATCACCATCACCGGCCTCTATCTCGCCTGCATCGGCGGCGTCATGCAGATGTTTCCCAAGCTTGGCGCCAAGAAGTCCTGATCCTGGATCAGGATAAGGTTTGGCTGAGTCGTCATGCTGTCCTAGCTGCTACCGGAGCATGATCCCTGGCCGGGTTCCCCCTCTGGGATCATGCTCTGGATCTTGTCCCTGTCCCGAGAGAGTTGAGCGATGTCCAAGGCAATCCGAATCCACGCCCATGGCGGCCCCGAAGTCCTGACCTACGAGGATGCCGATCCCGGGCAGCCCGGCGCCGGGCAGATCCTGGTCCGGCATACCGCGATCGGTCTTAATTTCATCGACGTCTATCACCGTACCGGGCTCTATCCGCCGCCGGGCGGCTTTCCACTGATCCCGGGCAGCGAGGCGGCCGGCGTGGTGCTGGCGCTGGGCGCCGGCGTTGACTGGCTGAAGCCCGGCGACCGCATCGCCTATGCGGTCAATATCGGCGCTTATGCCGAGCAGCGGGTCGTTGCCGCCGACCGCGTGGTCAAGCTGCCGGACGGCATCAGCGACGAGCAGGCCGCCGCCATGATGCTGAAAGGCATGACGGCCGAATATCTCTTGCGCCGCACCTATCCGGTGAAGGCCGGCGACACGATCCTCTATCATGCGGCCGCCGGCGGCGTCGGTCTCATCCTTGGCCAATGGGCGAAACACCTCGGCGCGACGGTGATCGGGACGGCAAGCTCCACCGACAAGATCGAGCTCGCCAGGGCGCATGGCTTCGACCATGTCATCAACTACAAGGAACAGGATTTCGTCGCCGCGGTTCTGGCGCTCACGCAAGGGCGCAAATGCGATGTCGTCTACGACTCGATCGGCAACGACACCTTTCCCGCTTCGCTCGACTGCCTGCGGCCGCTCGGCACGTTCGCCAGTTTCGGCCAGTCTTCCGGGCCGATCCCGCCGTTCTCGATGTCGATCCTGGCGCAGAAGGGCTCGCTGTTTGCCACGCGGCCGACGCTCTTCGTCTACAACGCCAAGCGCGAGGACATGGTGGCGTCGGCGAACGCGCTTTTCGACGTGGTGCTGAGCGGCGCCGTCAAGATCAGGATCAACCAGCGCTATGCGCTGAAGGACGCGGGGAGAGCGCAAGCCGATCTGGAGGCCCGCAAGACGACGGGAACGACCATCCTAATTCCTTGAGGGATAGAGCATCATGTCGCCCGAAAACCGCTTCGCACCTTTCGGCATCATGCTTTAGCCGGCTGCCTTGTTTTTCGGCGCCCTGCCGGGGGCCGCAGGCAGAGTTTGCCCGAAAAGCGCGCCGGCTGTTCGGGTATTCGCGGCAGGTCTATCTTAGCCCTTGAGTTTCCGCTGAAATTCTTGAAGCTCTTTCAAGTTGGGTGCTGCTTTCCGACGAGAGCCGGCCGCGCATACCATGCTAGCGGGAACACAGAACATGTCCGGGAAACTGGATGGGAGGCACTGTGAATAACAGTCATGATGGCGCGAACCTGCTTGAGGTGCGCGGCCTAACGAAGATTTTCGGCACGCTGACGGCGTGCGATCATATCGATCTCAACATAGCAAAAGGCGAGATCCACGCGTTGCTCGGCGAAAATGGCGCCGGCAAGTCGACGCTGGTCAAGATGCTGTTCGGGTCACTGGAGCCAAACTCGGGCGAGATCTATTGGGACGGCAAGCTCGTCAGGATCACCAGCCCGGGCGCGGCCAAGAAGCTCGGCATCGGCATGGTGTTCCAGCATTTCTCGCTGTTCGAGGCGCTGACGGCGGCCGAGAACATCGCGCTGTCGCTCAATGACGGCTCGCCGATCGGCACGATCGCCGCGAAGGCGAGGGCGCTTTCCTTCAGCTACGGCCTGCCGCTCGATCCGGATTCGCTGGTCGGCGACCTCTCGGTCGGCGAGCGCCAGCGCATCGAGATCATCCGCTGCCTTTTGCAGACGCCACAGCTCATCATTCTCGACGAGCCGACCTCGGTGCTGACGCCGCAGGAAGCCGACAAGTTGTTCGAGACGCTGGAGCGGCTGCGCGCGGAAGGCAAGTCGATCCTCTACATTTCGCACCGGCTGGAAGAGGTCAAACGCATCTGCGACCGCGCCACCGTGCTTCGCCACGGCAAAGTGGTCGGTCATTGCAATCCGCGCCAGGAGACGGCTGCATCGCTCGCCCGCATGATGGTCGGCACCGAGGTGAAGGCGGTGGTGCGCGCGCCGGCCGAAGGCATTGAGACCGCGCCGGCCCTGCTCGAAATCCGTGCGCTCACCCGCAAGCCGGCAACGCCGTTCGCCATTCCGCTGAAGAACGTCAATCTCAATGTCCGCGCCGGCGAGGTGATCGGCATCGCCGGCGTCGCCGGCAACGGCCAGGGCGAGTTTTTCGAATCCGTCTCGGGCGAAGTGTTGCAGCAGGATGCCGGCTCGGTCCGCATCCGCGGCAAGGATGCCGGCGGTCTTTCGATCACCGGACGGCGGCTGATGGGCGCGGCCTTCGTGCCGGAGGAACGCCTCGGCCATGGGGCTGCGCCGCGCATGAAGCTTTCGGAGAACCTGCTCTTGTCGCGCCACGCGACCGACGGCAAGGCCTTCGTCTCAGGCGGCATGGTCAAGTCCGCGGCCGTCTATTCCGCTTCCCAACGCATCATCACGGCGATGGACGTGCGCAAGAGCGCACCCGATCCGGAGGCGGCAGCGCTTTCGGGCGGCAATCTGCAGAAGTTCATCGTCGGTCGCGAGCTCGACCGCAAGCCGAGCGTGCTTGTCGTCAACCAGCCGACCTGGGGCGTCGACGCCGGTGCCGCCGCGCATATCCGCCAGGCCCTGATCGAGCTTGCGCGCAGCGGCTCGGCGGTGCTGGTCATCAGCCAGGACCTCGACGAATTGTTCGAACTGTCGGACGCGATCGCGGTCATGCACAACGGCGAATTGTCGACGCCGCTGCCGATCGCCGAGGCAACCTTCGAAAAGATCGGCCTGTTGATGGGCGGCGCCGAGCCTGGCCACGCCGAACACAGCCTGGAGGTGGCATGATGCGCATCGAACTGGTCAAACGCCCGCAGCGCTCGGTGCTGTTTTCGGTGCTGTCGCCCTTCATCGCCTTCGCACTGACGATCATTGCCGGCGCCATCATGTTCGCCTTGCTCGGCGTCAATCCGCTCAACGCTTTTGAAATCTACTTCGTCGAACCGATCAGCCAGGTCTGGCAATTGCATGAGTTGGCGATCAAGGCAGCACCGCTTATCCTGATCGCCGTCGGCCTGTCGGTCTGTTACAAGGCCAATATCTGGAACATCGGCGCCGAGGGCCAGTTCATTTTCGGCGCCATCTTCGGATCGATCATTCCTGTGCTGTTCCCCGGATTCGAGGGGCCGCTGGTGCTGCCGCTGATGCTGTTGCTCGGCATGCTCGGCGGCGCGTTCTACGCGTCCATCCCGGCGCTGCTCAAGACGCGCTTCAACACCAACGAGATCCTGACCAGCCTGATGCTGGTCTATGTCGCGCAGCTCTTTCTCGACTGGATGGTGCGCGGACCCTGGCGCGATCCGCAAAGCCACGGTTTCCCGCAGACCATCCAATTCGGCGACTGGGCCGTGCTGCCGCAGCTGATGCCCGATGCCGGCCGCGCCAATTGGGGCTTCGTCTTTGCGCTGGTGGCTGCGGTAGCGGTCTGGCTGATGATGAGCCGCATGCTCAAAGGATTCGAGGTGCGTGTGCTCGGCTCCAGCCCAAGGGCAGGGCGCTTCGCCGGTTTCGGCTTCAACTACATGGTCTTCTTCAGCTTCCTTCTGTCGGGAGCGCTGGCGGGACTGGCCGGCATTTCCGAAGTCTCCGGCGCCATCGGCCAGCTGCAGCCGGTGATCTCGCCCGGCTATGGCTTCACCGCCATCATCGTCGCCTTCCTCGGACGGCTCAATCCGCTCGGCATCATCGCGGCGGGGCTCGTGCTGGCGCTGACCTATCTCGGCGGCGAGGCGGTGCAGAGCGCGCTCGGCATCTCCGACAAGGTGGCGCGCGTCTTCCAGGGCATGCTTTTGTTCTTCGTGCTCGGCTGCGACACGCTCATCCACTACCGCATTCGCCTGATTGGCGTGGCGCTGACGAAGCCGAATGGCGCGGCGAAACTCGAAACAACGCCCAAGCTCGAGGAGGCCCGCTGATGGACATCGCCGTCAACATTCTTTTGACCATCGCGACCGCGGCGACACCGCTCCTGATCGCGGCGATCGGCGAGCTGGTGGTGGAACGCTCCGGCGTGCTCAACCTCGGTGTCGAGGGTATGATGATCATGGGCGCCGTCGGCGGCTTCGGCGCCGGCTATCTTACGGGATCGCCCTGGATCGGCCTGCTCGCGGCGATCATCGTCGGCGCGCTGTTTTCGCTGCTCTTTGCGGTCATGACGCTGTCTCTGGCCACCAATCAGGTGGCGACCGGCCTGTCGCTGACGCTGCTCGGGCTTGGCCTGTCCGGCATGATGGGAACGAACTTCGTCGGCCAACCCGGCGAAAGACTGCCAAATCTCTACATTCCGGTGCTCACCGACATTCCCGTGATCGGCAAGCTGATCTTCGGCCAGGATCCGGTCTTCTACATCTCTATCGCGCTGACGGCGGCGGTGATGTGGTTCCTGTTCAAGACCCGCATGGGGCTGACGCTGCGCTCGATCGGCGACAGCCATACCTCGGCGCATGCGCTGGGCATCAAGGTGATCCGCTATCGCTACCTCGCGGTGATCTTTGGCGGCGCCTGCGCCGGCCTTGCCGGCGGTCACCTGTCGCTGGTCTACACGCCGCAATGGGTCGAGAACATGAGCGCGGGCCGCGGCTGGATCGCCCTGGCGCTGGTGGTGTTCGCTTCCTGGCGTCCATGGCGGGTGCTGGCCGGCGCCTACATCTTCGGCGCGGTGTGGATCGGCCAGCTTCATGCACAGGCTTTTGGCATTCCGGTGCCCTCGCAATTTCTTTCTTCGCTTCCCTATCTGGCAACCGTCGTGGTTCTCGTTCTAATCTCGCGCAACAAGCGTTTGACGATGATGAACACGCCGGCTTCCTTGGGGCAGCCATTCGTTCCGGATCGTTGACAACAACAAAAAGACGGGAAGCTCCAAGGCTTAAACTCAGAGAGGTAACACAATGAAAAAACTGCTTATTGCGTTGATGACCACGGCGGCGGCCTTGTCGCTGGCGGCAACCGCCCAGGCGGCCGACAAGCTCAAGGCGTGCTGGGTCTATACGGGTCCGATCGGCGACTTCGGCTACTCCTACCAGCACGACCAGGGCCGGCTCGAAGTGGAGAAGGCGCTGGGCGACAAGGTCGAGACCGCCTATCTCGAAAACGTCTCGGAAGGCCCCGACGCCGACCGCGCCTTCGAGCGTCTGGCGCGCGAGAACTGCAAGATCATCTTCGGCACCTCCTTCGGCTTCATGGATGCCGAGGTGAAGGTCGCCAAGAAGTTTCCGAAGGTGATGTTCGAGCATGCCACCGGCTTCAAGACCGGCGACAATCTCGGCATCTACAACGCGCGTTTCTATGAAGGGCGCTACGTGCTGGGCCAGATCGCGGCCAAGGAATCGAAGAAGGGCCTTGCCGGCTACATCGTCTCCTTCCCGATTCCGGAAGTGGTGATGGGCATCAACTCCTTCATCCTCGGCGCGCAGTCGGTCAATCCCGACTTCAAGGTCAAGATCGTGTGGGTGAACTCCTGGTTCGATCCGGGCAAGGAAGCCGACGCCGCCAAGGCGCTGTTCGACCAGGGCGCCGACATCATCGTCCAGCACACCGATTCGACCGCCGCCCTGCAGGTCGCCGAGGAGCGAAAGCTGCATGGGTTCGGCCAGTCGTCGGATATGATCAAGTTCGCGCCGAATGCACAGCTCACTTCGCTCACCGACGAGTGGGGCCCGTACTACATCAGCCGCGTGCAGGCGGCGCTGGACGGCAGCTGGAAGCCGGACAATGTCTGGCTTGGCATCAAGGACGGCGCGGTCAAGCTTGCGCCCTACACCAACATGCCCGACGACGTGAAGGCGATGGCCGAAGCGACAGAGAAGAAGATCGCCGGCGGCTGGAACCCCTTCACCGGCCCCGTCTCCAAACAGGACGGTTCGGCTTGGCTGAAGGACGGCGAGGTCGCCGACGACGGCACGCTGCTCGGCATGAATTTCTATGTCAAAGGCATCGACGACAAGCTGCCGCAATAAGCGGCGCCAAAGTTTCGAACCGGAGAGGGCGCCTTGTGGCGCCCTCATTCGTTTGTAAGGTCCGATGGCAGGGCTTTTCCCCTAGGCGGAAAGCTTTTTTGCCAGTCGGCTAAAGATCGTTCGACGGCGTTGTGTGCCAAGTATTTAAGATCAATTTCTCTGGTTTTCTTTTTCAATCCGCGTTTTGACGGGGTCGATGTAATATTTCGACCGTTTCCGTGACCATGCTCACATACATTAGCAGCCTCTACTTTCATGCTGATCGTGCAGTTCAGACGAAACCAGCTGGCGCGATAGCGCCCGCAGAAGGAGGTCTAATGCAATTGAATAAAAAGCTTCTGGCAATCATCGGGAAACGTATTCCCGCCATCTACGATGTCATTCCGCGCGGACCGCAAAGCGGGCTGGTGCGCGTCGCACTCAACCCTCAGCCGCTCCCGCCGCACGAGTTGGGCGCCGCGGTTGCCGACGAATTCGTCCGCAACGCCTGGGTGGCCGAGCGCGGCGGGCTCGATATGAAGGCACTGTTCAGCGATCTTGACGATTGGTGCCCCACGCGACCGAAGAGACCGAAGCTTCCGCCGTGGTGGGGACCGTTTCCGGAGCCGGAGCCGCACCCCGAATGGTTCGTGGACTACCATTTGGGATTTGCCGCACGGCTGGCGGCGATCGCAACTGACACACGCCTTGATAAGACTCTCGATCAGGTGATCGATCGTTCCCTGACAGCAATCGAGGCGGTGAAGCTCTGACGAGATGCTGAAGCCAATGGGCTACGGATAAGCCGAGGGCGCCCGCGTGGGCGCCCTTGGCATTAGGGTGCCTGCTTTTCGCTCGGAATGTCAGACCGCCGAGCCGTAGAGGTCATAGGCGTCGGCGCGGTCGATCTTGACGGTGACGATCTCGCCGGCGCGCAGCGGCCGCCGCGACTGGATGTGTACCGAACCGTCGATCTCCGGCGCGTCATATTTGGTGCGGCCCTTGGCCGAGGTGCCGTGCGCTTCATCGATCAGTACGGGCAGGCGCTTGCCGACCTTCCTGGCGAGCTGCGTTGCCGAGATCTTCTGCTGGCGCTGCATGAAGCGGTGCCAGCGCGCTTCCTTGACCTCTTGCGGCACCTGCTCGAGACCGAGATCGTTGGAGCGCGCGCCCCTGACCGGCTCGTATTTGAAGCAGCCGGCGCGGTCGATCTTGGCTTCGTCCAGCCAGTCGAGCAGCATCTGGAAGTCTTCTTCGGTTTCACCTGGGAAGCCGACGATGAAGGTCGAGCGTATCGCGAGGTCCGGGCAGATCTCGCGCCAGCCGCGGATACGCTCCAGGGTCTTCTCGCCATGGGCGGGGCGGCGCATGTTCTTCAGCACCTGCGGCGAGGCGTGTTGGAAGGGGATGTCGAGATAGGGGAGGATTTTGCCGTCGGCCATCAGCGGGATGACGTCGGCGACATGCGGATAGGGGTAGACGTAATGCATGCGCACCCAGATGCCGAGCTTGCCCAACTCCTCGGACAGATCGAGGAATTTCGCCCGGACTTCGCGATCGCCGAACATCGACGTCTGGTACTTGATGTCGATCCCGTAGGCGCTGGTGTCCTGCGAGATGACGAGGAGTTCCTTGACGCCGGCCTTGGCGAGCTTTTCGGCCTCGCGCAGCACATCGGCGGCCGGCCGCGAGACGAGGTCGCCGCGCAGCGCCGGGATGATGCAGAAGGTGCAGCGGTTGTTGCAACCCTCCGAGATCTTCAGATAGGCATAGTGGCGCGGCGTCAGCTTCACGCCTTGCGGCGGCAGGAGATCGATATAGGGGTCGTGGCTCGGCGGTGCCGCCTCATGCACCGCGGCCATCACGCTTTCATAGGCCTGCGGGCCGGTGATCGCGAGCACGTTGGGATGCTTCTCGCGGATGACGTCGGGTTCGGCGCCGAGACAGCCTGTGACGATGACACGGCCGTTTTCCGACAGCGCGGAGCCGATGGCGTTGAGCGACTCGTCGCGCGCGGAATCGAGGAAACCGCAGGTGTTGACCACGACGAGGTCGGCGCCGTCATGCTTGCGCGCGATCTCGTAACCTTCGGCGCGCAGGCGCGTGATGATACGCTCGGAATCGACGAGCGCTTTCGGACATCCAAGACTGACGAAACTGACGCGAGGGGCGGACATAGGGCTATTTTCCAAGAACAAGAGCTCGCGGATCGGGCTCGAGGCCTTGACTGTATCGATCTACGCGCGCGGCTTTAGGCCAATTTGTGCGGCGCAATAGCATGCTTCGGCGCAGAAGCAAACCTGCTCGCCGGTCGAGACGGCGCGATCCGATAGCCGTTCGCCGCCTTGAGGGAAGCGTCAGTGACCGCCCGATCCGAACCATGGCGCCAGGAAAGCGAAATGGTCGGGAAACTGCTGCACGGCGCCGCCGAGCAGCATATTAACGGCGACGTAGAGGATGATCAGCAGGCCGATATAGGCGATCCAGCGGTATTTGTGCAGCAGGCGCGCGACGAAGGACGCGGCAAAACCCATCAGCGCGATCGAGAGCGCCAGCCCGATGATCAGCACAGTCGGGTGCTTCATGGCGGCGCCGGCGACGGCGAGCACGTTGTCGAGCGACATCGAAACGTCGGCGATGACGATCTGCCAGGCGGCCTGGGAAAAGGTCTTGCGTGCCTTACCGGCGACGGTGCCGTTCGATAGCGCTTCGGTCGCGTCGCGCTCATCCTCATGGCTGACGCGCAGCTCACGCCACATCTTCCAGCACACCCACAACAGCAGCAGCCCGCCGGCTATAAGCAGCATAGGCCCGATGCTCAGCAACCATTGGGTGATGAGGGCAAAGATGATGCGCAGCACCGTGGCTGCCGCGATGCCGACGAGAATGGCGCGTTTGCGCTGGTCGGCGGGAAGGCCGGCGGCGGCGAGGCCAATCACAATTGCATTATCACCCGCGAGCGCGAGGTCGATTGCGACGACCTGGACGAGAGCGGAAAGGCCTGCGGCAGTGAATATTTCCATCGACTAGAAATCCTTGCCTGAAATGAGCATCGCCCGGTGCTCAGACGGCCCTAAAGGCATGGTCCACCGGCGTCAAGGCGCAGGTTCCGGTATCGCCTGAAAACAGCGCTGCCAGCAGATCTCAAGAGCGATTGTAGCCCGACCCGCCAATGGGCCGGACAATGGGAAAACTAGTCGTAGAGATTGTATTTCGCCCAGTCGGCCTCGGGAATCTCGTCGCCGATTTTGTAGCGGAATTGCAGCACTTCCATATGGTCCGGCGCTGTCTGGCATTTGAACTTCAACCGGTACCATTGGCCCTTGCTGCGAAAGGCCGCCCCGGTGCTTTTAATAGCGTCGGCGCTTATCTGCGGCGTGGCGAAGGCGTAGGCCACCACCCGGTCGGCCTTGTAGCTGCGATCGTCGTGGCTGATCCGGTCGAGGACCTCGGCGTCGCAGCGCTGCTCCAGACGGGTCTCCGGATCGAGTTTCAACAAGCCGGCGCGCAGCGCATTGTCCATCGCCTCGGCCGGCAAAGCCAGCGTGAGCGAGGCCAGAAGGATCAGGCAGAGCTTTTTCATGGGCGCGACAAGCAGCATATTTTGACCGAGAAATCAAATAAACGCTGTTTTACCGATCGCTAACCGGATCGGTTGCAGCGTCGACCGCATTCCGGCAACCGGATACACCTCTTTGGCAACCACCGGCAGCTTTCAAATTTGCAGAATCACTAATGGACGGCTTCAGGTCTGGTTCGGCACGCGCATCGGTGTCGCGGCGAACAAGGACCCGCCCGCGCCGATACGCCCAGAAAAAGTCAGCCCCAGAGTCCGTAATTCAAGCCGATCGGGGCAGATCGTTCCGGCGGCACCGTACACTGGTATATATGGGATCGTGCCCGCCCGCCGGGTGAGAAAACCACGAAATCCTGCTGGTTCAATACTTTTACGGCAAAACATGAGTGGGCTGGACTACTTGCTGACCGCAGCGCTGGCGTGAACTTTGCCAACATTTGTTGCGGAAGGCCAAGTTGACAGCGCGCTGCCGTTGCGTCACGCCATTGGCAGGGTGGGACGGGTCGGGATGGTCCGGGGGGACTGTGGCAATGGCGAAGACCAAGACGGCCAATGGGTCGAAGTTCGGCCTTGGACGCGTATTTCGCATATACCATCCCGGTCCAATCGCGGTCGCCGCCGTCGCGGCCTCATTCCTTTTGCTCGCCCCGGAGGCGGCGCTGGCTGCCGTCGTGGTCGGCAGTCAGGTACACAACCCCGACACCAACGCGCTCGAAACGGTGGTCAAGGATCTCGGCTCGGGCTGGGCGCTTACTTCGGTTACAGTCGGTTCGGTCACCGAATACAATGCGATCCTTGTCGACCCGCCGGCCCTCAACTCCACCTATGTGTCGGCTGGTGTAACCTACAAAGTCGACAGCTATATTTTGAACTCGACCACCAATCTCATCACCGGGATCAATGTCACCAACCAGACGGATTCGAGCCATCCAACCTCGGTTGTCGACGCCTTCAAGCCGAACATTTTCGACAATAGCGGCGCGGCCGGCGCGGCCGGCAATGGCGGCAGCAGCAGCAACTCCGACGGCGCGGTTTATGTCAATCGTCAGGTTGGCACTCAAGGCGCGGGCGGTAGCAATGGCTACGGCGTCCATATCGACCTCGGCATCCTGGGCAGCGTCACCATCGGCTATGACGGCTCGAACGGTAGTCCCGGCGGCAACGGCCCGACCGTCGACATTACCCTGGTCGGCGGCGTCAATGGTCCCTATGGCAATAACGCCGACAACACGCCAGCCGTCACTGTCGCCAGCATCGGCGGCAATGGCGGCAATGGCGGCGATGCCTATGGCGCGCTCGGCCCCTATGACGGTGGTGCGGCTGGCGCCGGCGGCACCGTCACGCTGCACAATTCGGTCGACTTGACCACCGGCGGCAACAACTCGCCGGGCATCTTCGCGCTCAGCAAGGGCGGCAAGGGCGGCAATGGGGGCGACGGCTACATCTTGAGCCCCAGTGGTTCGGGCGGGCCGGCAACGACCGGCGGCACGGTCACGGTCATCAACAGCGGCCATATCGTTACCATCGGCCAGAAGTCGCCCGGTATTCTTGCCCAGTCGATCGGCGGCGCGGGTGGGGGCAGCGGCGACAGCTTTGGTATCGTCGGCCTGCCCGGTTCGGCCACCTCGGGCGGCAATGGCGGCATGGTCACCGTCACCAACAGCGGCGTTATCGAAACGTCGCAGAAGGAATCGCACGGTATCTGGGCGCAGTCGCTCGGCGGCAGCGGCGGCAATGCGGGCGATGCCGGCGGCATCGTCGCGCTTGGCGGCAAGCTCGGTGGCGGCGGCGGTACCGGTTCCACCGTCACGGTCAACAACAATGCCGGCGGCGACATCACCACCCATGGCATCGGCGCCTACGGCATCTTCGCCCAGTCGATCGGTGGTGGCGGCGGCGCTGCAGGCGATGTCGGCGGCCTGGTGGCAATTGGCGGTACCGGTGCGGCCGGCGGCGATGGCGGCACCGTCATCGTCAACAATGCGGCCGGCACCACCATCATAACCTATGGTGGGACCAATCCCGATGCCCATGACGTCGGCGCCGACGCGATCGTGGCGCAGTCGATCGGCGGCGGCGGCGGCTCGGGCTCGAGTGGCGGCGGCCTCGTCGCCATCGGCGGAGATGGTTCGGCCGGCGGCATCGGCGGCTCCGTCACCGTCAACAATGACGGCACGCTGATCACAATCGGCCCCAAGGCGCGTGGCATATTCGCTCAGTCGATCGGCGGCGGTGGCGGCAATGGCGGCGATAGCGGTGGCCTCGTCGCCATCGGTGGCGCCGGCAGCGCCACCAGCAATGGCGGCACCGTCACGGTCAACAACACCGGCCGCATCACCACGGTCGGCACCGCCATCCAGGCGGAGTCGATCGGCGGCGGCGGCGGCGACGGCGGCTCCAGCGGCGGGCTCTTCTCCATCGGCGGTTCGGGCGGCGGCGGCGGCGATGGCCTCAAGGTCATCGTCAACTCGTCCGGCCCACTGACGACAAGCGGCGACAATTCCGTCGGCATCCTCGCCCAGTCGTTGGGCGGCGGCGGCGGCAATGGCGGCGGCTCGTATACGGCGGGAGCGCCTATCTCGATCGCCATCGGTGGCGACGGCGACAAGGGTGGCAAGGGTGGATCGGTGGAGGTCAACCACGTGGCCACCCCGGGCGACCTCACCAGCCTCGTCGCCTCCGACATCAGCACCGGCACGCGCACCACCAATGGTCAGGGCCAAACCGTCGTCACCGGCGCCAAGGCTTATGGCGTTTTCGCGCAATCGGTCGGCGGCGGCGGCGGCAGGGGCGGGCTTGCGGTCTCGGTCGCGAACGGCACCTCCGGCGCCGGCGCCAGCTTCGCGATCGGCGGCAAGGGTGGCCCCGGCGGCGATGCTAAGGACGTCACCGTCAACTACAAGGGCGACATCACCACGCAAGGAGACAGCGCTTACGGCATCTTCGCGCAGAGCGTCGGCGGTGGCGGCGGCGATGGCGGCGGCGCCGTTGCGGTCAGCGGCGGCGGCGCGTTCAGTTTCGGCCTCGCTATGGGTGGCGCGGCCGGCGTTGGCGGTATTGGCGACATCGTCAACGTCAACACCACGGGTGGCAAGATCGAGACCTACGGCCTCCAGGCCTTTGGCATTTTCGCACAGTCGGTCGGCGGCGGTGGCGGCAATGGCGGCTTTGCCGGCGGCGGCACGATCGGCGCGGTTGCGCTGACCGTTACCCTCGGAGGCAAGGGGGCCGAAGGTGGCCTCGCCAAGGCAGTCACCGTCAACAACGCATCGACGATCATCACCCATGCTGACGGGTCGATCGGCATCAACGCGCAAAGCCTCGGCGGCGGCGGCGGCAATGGCGGCTTCTCCATCGCCGGCGCACTCGCGGTCGGCGCGATATCGGCCGCCATCGGCGGCGATGCCGGCGACGGCAGCAGCGGCGGCACCGTCACGGTCAGCAACCAGGGTGACATCAGCACCACGGGTATCAAGGCTTACGGCATCTTCGCGCAGTCTGTCGGCGGCGGCGGTGGCAACGGTGGCGGGGCGATCGCTTTCTCGGTCGCGGTTTCGCCCGATCCTGAAGAGATTCCGGCGGTAGCCGTCTCGATCGCGGTCGGTGGCAGCGGCGGCGCAGGCAGTATCGGCGACACCGTGCATGTCACCAATGGCGGCAACATCACCACCCATGGCACGCAAGCGCACGGCATCTGGGCGCAGTCTGTCGGCGGCGGTGGCGGCACGGGTGGTTACGCCGCATCGGGCGCGGGCTCAATGGGGCCGGGCGCCAACATATCGGTCGCCGTCGGCGGCACGGGCGGCATAGGCGGCAACGGTGGGGCCGTCATCGTCGATGCAGGCAAGAACGCGCTCGGCGCGATCGTCGCCGGCTCCGCCATCACCACCTTCGGCCTTGGCGCCGACGGCATCAGGGCGCAGTCGATTGGCGGCGGTGGCGGCGATGGCGGCTTTGCGATCGGTGTCAACCTAGGCATCAACAACAGCAACCTGCCGCTGGCGTCGATAGGCGTCACCGTGGGCGGCCAGGGCGCGCTTGGCGGCGACGGTTCGACGGCGACAGTCAACAACTGGTCGGTCATTCGGACCTATGGCGACAATTCGGCCGGCGTCTTCGCGCAGAGCGCGGGCGGCGGCGGCGGCGATGGCGGCAATGCGATCACGGCGGTCGGAAGCTGGGCCAACGCGACCAGCTCGAGCGCACAGAACACCAACATCTCGGTGGCGGTCGGCGGCAACGGCGCCTTGGCGGGCGACGGCAAGGACGTCACCGTCAACAACCACGGAAACATCGAGACCGGCCTCATAACCACCAACACCGACATCGCCGGCGATACAGTGACCACCGGCAACAGCGCCTATGGCATCTTTGCGCAATCAATCGGCGGCGGCGGCGGTATCGGCGGCCGCGCCAATTCGATCAACGTGCTGGTCGGCAAGGGCGAGGCTCCCCCGGATGCGCTGATCAACGTCGCCATGTCGATCGCGGTCGGCGGTCAGGGCGGCGCGGCCGGCGATGGCGGACATGTGACAGTCACCAATGATGGCAGCATCACGACCAACGGTTCGCTTGCCGACGGCATCTACGCGCAGAGCGTGGGTGGCGGCGGCGGCGCGGGCGGCAACGGACTGCTCGGCACCGGCGAACTGATCCCGGTTCCGGCGGCGCTGATCGCGAACGTGCTGTTCGGCAAGACCAAGATTTACAGCTCCCTCGGCGCAGCCGTCGGCGGCAATGGCGGCGGGTCGGGCATTGGCGGCCTTGTCGAGGTCACCAACACCGGCAACATCACCACGAAGGGCAGCAATTCCAACGGCATCTTCGCCCAGTCGGTGGGTGGCGGCGGCGGCGTCGGCGGCAAGGCCAATATCGGCGCCACCGGCACGATTGGCGTCGGCGGCAAGGGCACCAGTGGCGGCGACGGCGGCATCGTCCACGTGATCAACAACAACAACGGTAAGATCGAGACGTTCGGCGCCGCCTCCAACGGCATCTTCGCGCAGTCGGTCGGCGGTGGCGGTGGTGTCGCCGGCAATGTGGACCGCGTGCTTGAGCAAGCGATGGGGCCGATCCCCGCGCTCAATCTCGGCATCGGGCTGGCCTTTGGCCAGGGCGGCGGCAGTGGCGGCTCGGGCAAGGATGTCACAGTCGAGGGCAATGGGGCTATTGTCACCCACGGCTCGTCCTCGGCCGGCATCTTCGCCCAGTCGATCGGCGGCGGTGGCGGTATACTTGGCACACTTGGCAACGATATTCCGGTGCTGGGGACGATCACAGACTATCACGTCGGCAGCAATGGCGACTTTGGTGACTCGGGCGTCGTCCATGTCAAATATGCCGGCACGATCGACACCTACGGCAGCGGCTCCATCGGCATCTTTGCGCAGAGCGCGGGCGGCACGAAGGATACCCTCCATCCACTCAACCCGCTGTTCCAGGGCATCGCCGGCAATGTCACCGTCGATTTTGCGGGCTCGGTCGTCACCCATGCCGCCGGCACCAGCGCCATTGTCGCGCAGAGCAAGGCGTCTGAAGGCAATGGCGACATTGCTATCAACCTGACGAGCGCCGGCGGCAAGGTCTCGGGCGGCGCCAGCGACGCAAACCACATCGGCGTCGGTGTCTGGATCATCGACGGCCACAACAACACGATCAGCAACAAGGGCACGATCACGACCGCGAGCGGCACCGCCGGCGGCTGGGCCATCCTTTCCGGCGACAGCAAGGAGGCGGTCAGCAATTACGGCACGGTCACCGGGTCCTTCGATCTCGGCGCCGGCGCCAACAGCTTCACCAACGCGGCCAACGCCATCTTCAATGCCGGCGCCGACGCCAAGCTCGGCACCGGCAACCTCTTCGCCGACAGCGGCTATTTCTCGCCGGGCGGCGACAACAACGTGATGACCACCAATCTCGTCGGCAATTGGAACCAGGCCGCGACCGGCGCCTACAAGCTCGACGTCGACCTCGATCCGGCAGCCGACCTCATCAACGTCACGGGCACGGCTGATCTCGCTGGCGCGGTCGATCTCAACATCATGGATGCGGCTGCGGCGAAGCCTGGGAGCCAGACGTTCCATTTCCTGCACGCCGACGGGGGTATCTCCCACACCGGACTGGAACTCAGTGCTGTCGCAAGCGCGGTTGCACAATATCGGTTGCAATATCAAGGCCTTAACGATGCTTATCTTGGCGCCGACATCAATTTCGCGCCCACCGGCTTGACCGCGAACCAGATTCCGGTCGCGAACGCTGTCAACGCCATTCAGACCGATGCGACCTCGCCGAGTTTCAAGAAGATCGCCGAGGCCCTGTTCTACATCCCGACGGTCGAGCAACTTGGCGCCGTCTACGATTCGATCTCGGGCGAGGGGGTTTCCGGGTTCGAGCAACCGCAGTTCGACGCGTATGGAAGCTTCTTTGCCTCGATCGGCCGCCAGGCCGATTTCTGGCGCAGCGGCGTGGGCACCAATCCGACGGATGTCACAGCCGCGCCGCAGGCCTATGACGAGCCGGCGAAGCCCAAGAAGAACCCATTCAAGGCGCTGCAGCCCGATCAGCGGCGCTGGAGCTATTGGGCGAGCGCTGGCGGCAATGGCGGCGAGATCAGCGGCGATGCGGCCGCGGGCAGTGCCGGCACGGTCTACAGGGGCGGCAACCTCTCCGCAGGCATGGAAACTGCTGGCGATCCCGACACGCTGGTGGGATTCGCGCTGGGTGGCTCTGCGGGTTCGTTCGCCGTCGACAACCGCCAGACCTCTGGCAACATCGTCGGCGCCCAGGCCGGTGCTTATGTCGCGCGCAAATGGGATCAGTTCTATATCGACGGCGCGCTTGCCTTCGGCCTCTACAACAACAACATTCACCGCACCGCGGCCGTGCCCGGCTCGAACTCGCCGATTGACCCAGTGGCCGGCGTGACGCCTGAGACCTGGCGCAGCAATTTCCTCAGCGCCGGTTTCGGCACCAACATCGAGGCCGGCTGGCGGCAACAAGTGGGCGACGGCGCCATCACGCCTTTCGCCGGCCTGCAGTTCGCCTTCCTGTCGATGGATGGCTTCGACGAGACCTCGCTCGACGGCGGTGCGCTGGGCCTCAGCTTCAACCATCGCGTCATCACTTCGCTGCCGGTGTCGCTCGGGCTGCAACTCGACACCACGATCGGCGTCGGCGCCGGCCAATCTCTGCAGGCCTGGGGCCGCGCGGCCTGGGTGCACGAATTCGAGCCCGATCGTTCGGTCCGGCCTGAATTCCAGGCGGCGCCAGGCTATGCCTTCACCATCCAGGGCGCCGCGGCGGCCGAGGACGCGGTTGCCGTCAATGCCGGCCTGAAGATGAACTGGAGCAACAACACTTCGATGTTCGCCGCCTTCGACGGCAAGTTCGGCGACGGCTTGCAAAGCTACGGCGGCGATGTCGGCTTGAAGGTGAACTGGTAGGGAACGATGAAACAGTCAGCTTCAGGCGGTGAAATGCAGAAAGCAGACCAGCCCTAGCCAGAACTGGCAAGGTTCATGTCACCTTGCTCGGTTCACGGACCGGGAGATGGCTGATTCTGTATCCCGTGGCTGCTTCGGCTGCGCGACGCAGCATGGCCGGGTCTGACACTCCCTGATGGTCGGGCCGCGGCGTATAGGGCGCCTCCAGCCTTGCTGCCTCGTCGTCGGTGAGGCTGATCGACAGGGAGGCCACAGCGTCGTCAATATGTTCTGCTTTCAGCGCACCGACGATCGGAGCTGCCACCACAGGATTGCGACGCAACCAGGCCAGCGCAATCATTGGCCGGCCGACGCCCCGTTCTTCCGCAATCGTCCCCACCGCATCGATAATCTGCTGATCGCTGTCGGCAGTGGTTGCTCCCAGATTGTAGACGGCTTCGGCTTCCGCCCTTGCGGTGATCGCTCCCCACGGCCGGGCCAGCCGACCACGGTTGAGAGGGCTGTAGATAATGGTCTGCACCCCTTCGTCGATGCAAAGCGGATGCATCTCGCGCTCTTCCTCGCGGTCGAGAAGATTGTAGGTATCCTGCATCGACACGAAGCGGGCCCAGCCGTTGGTTTCCTGCAGGAGCAGCGCTTTGCCGAATTCCCAGGCCTTCATGGATGATGCGCCGAGATAGCGGACCTTGCCGGCCTTGACGACATCGTTCAGGGCCTCGAGCGTTTCTTCCCAAGGGGTGGTCCTGTCACGACGATGGATTTGGTAGAGGTCGATATAGTCTGTGCCCAGGCGCCTGAGGCTCATATCGACTTCGGTCATGACGGCCTTGCGCGATAGCCCGATGCCATTGGGTCCGTCGCGCATTGGCGCGCTGAGTTTGGTGGCGATCACAACGTTTTCGCGGTGCGCAAAGTCCTTCAGTGCTCGCCCGAGGATCTCCTCGCTGGAACCGTTTGAATACAAATTGGCGGTGTCGAAGAAATTGATGCCCGCTTCGAGTGCGTGGCGAATGAGGCGCCGGCTTGCATCCTCGTCAAGCGACCAGGAAGGGTAACCGCGCGATGGATTGCCGAACCCCATGCAGCCAATACAGATAGGCGAAATATCGAGGCCCGTCCGGCCGAGCTTGGCATATTGCATGTTCGTCTCCAGATACGCTATATTCGGACAACTGTCCGGTTGTTGCCAAGTAACGGACAATTGTCCGCTTAGTCAAGAGGCGATATGGCTGCACAAGAGGATGGATTGCGAGCAGACGCCCGCGCAAACCGTGATCGCATACTTGAGGTGGCTCGAAAGGCCCTGACCGCCGATCCCGAAACGCCGCTCAGCGCCATCAGCAAGGCAGCCGGAGTCGGGCAAGGCACGCTCTATCGCCACTTCCCGACGCGGGAAGCCCTGGCCCTGGCCATCTATCGCAAGGAGATCAACGCCCTTGCGGCTCTCGCATCCACGCTTTTGCAGGAGCATCCGCCGCTGGAGGCGTTTCGTCTGTGGTGTGCCCAGGTGGCGGATTCCAGCGCCATGAAGCGCGGCGTGGCAAGACTTCTGCAAGGGACCACGTCCGAGGATGACCAACGCGAAACCTATCAGCAGATGCTGTTGGCGGTGCGTTCACTCATCGCTGCATGCGAGACCGCCGGCGTGATTGATCGCGATGCAAATGCCGACGATGTTTTGATGCTTCTGGGAGTCCTTTGGCAAATCCCATCCCATCGCGGGAGGGATGCTCAGGCAGCGAGGATAATAGCGCTCATCTTCAGGGGACTGGGTGCCGAAGACGAACCAGCCAGCCTTGCTGGACCATAAAGCTCGTTCTCGTCTTGGACGTCTGTCGGGGGTGAGCGGTTCGCCGGGGTCTGCATGCACCGCGAGCGCGGAGTTGCGGTGCAAACCCGAAAGGCCTGCTTTCACGCCTTCGCTTAGGGAGCCAACGTAGGTGTAGGTAGTGGGGCGTAAGCTGCTGTCGCCACTCTCGAGATATCGGGCTGTAGCGTAGTATCGGCGGTTCGCTATGCCAGTTGGTGGCGATGCGGTGATCGGCGGCGATACCGCACTATAGCGTGTAATCGGCGGCGCTTGGCGGAGGGAGTGGGATTCGAACCCACGGTGAACTTGCGCCCACGCCGGTTTTCAAGACCGGTGCCTTAAACCTCTCGGCCATCCCTCCAACTCGTTGCTTTGATTGCGCTTTTCAGCTTTTGCTAAATGGCTGAAATGGTCGGTTGCTACGCAAATTGCAACTATTTGGCTTTTCGCTCGCTGCTTATAGCTGCCTGCAACGCGGCGTCAACTTGCTCTGCGGCATCAGCCTGCATTCCCGGCATGACGTGGGAATAGAGGTCAAGCGTGATGCCAATCGTCGAATGCCCCAAGCGCTCGCTCGCCACCTTCGGATGAATGCCGGCCGAGAGCATCTGCGAGGCGTGGGTATGTCGCAGATCATGGAACCGGATGCGCGGCAGCTTGGTCTTGCCCAACACGCGGACCCACTCATGCGTGAGCGACCGTGGCTGTATCGGCGAACCATCGACCTGGGCCACAACGAAACTGTCAGCGTCGGGACGAATGCCCAGGCGAAGCTGTTCTTCGGCCTGCCGCACGCGATGTGCCTTCAGCTCGGCGACAGTGCTCGCCGACAGCGCAACAGTCCTGGCGCGGCCGCTCTTCGGCTCTTTGTAGCGAACTCCGTCGCCGGTTTGCTCCGCGCTCTGCTCGATCGAGAGCCGGCGCAAGTTGTCGCCGAGCTCGACGTGGCACCAGCGCAAGGCAAGGATCTCGCCGCGGCGGAGGCCGCACGTCACGGCAAGCAGCACCGGAATATACATGCGCGTCGGTCTGAGCGTTTCCAGCAGCGTCGCGGTCTGGCTGACATCATAGGCGAGCATCTTTTTGCGCTCGACCTTTGGCGGCGTGGTGGCCGTTGCGGGATTGCGGGATAGCCTTTCCCATGTCACCGCTTGCCCAAGAGCCTTGATCAAGACCCGGCGGTAGTGGTGAACCGTCCGAGGCGCCAGCGGGGGCAGGGGCTTCCGCTCTCCGCTGTCCTTGGTAATGCGGTGGTCGACGCGCGCCACCGTCAACGCCGCCGTGAAGGCGGCATCGATTCGGTCCGTCTTCAGCTTCGAAAGGATCACGTTGCCGATCAGCGGCGCCAGGCCTTTCCGGCATATCTCGGTGTATCGCTCCCACGTCTTTGGCGCGACCGACGGTTTGATGAAAGTCAGCCACTCATCCAGAAACTCGGCGACCGTCTGCTTGCTTGGCTCGGTGTAGTTGCCGGCATCCAGTTCGGCCACAAGCCGCGCGCATTCCTTCTGCGCCTCACGCTTGGTGCCAGTGAAACTATGCCATTTGCGTTTTTTCTTGCCGGTTTTGGGGTCGGGCTCGCCGACATCGAGGACGATGGCAAAATGGCCGGGGCTGCGTTCGCGGATGTGACCCTTCAACGCTCAGCCTCCTCTTTCTTCTTGAGAAATTCGAAGCGCATTCTAGCCAGCCTCATGTGCCAGAACATTGCGCGCCTCTCCACCGACGGAGCGGTGTCTTGTTTTATGGCGCCGGCTCGCTCAGCACCCGTCAGTTCGCCGAGCGCTTTCTTCATGAGGCTGCTTTCGCTCAGTTCGGCTTGATTTGCCGCATAGGCGGCCACGAACTCGTTTGCTTCCTTTTCGCTGCGGGCTGCTTCTTGAAGGGCTTGTTGGAGCTTTCCTGGCTCAGCCAGCGGGGTGATGCGGTTGTTCTCTCGCATCAGGAGCAGATGAAGGTCTGACGCATGGTCTAGCAAGTTCTCAGCGCGGCCGATGAGTTCCTCGGTGCTGAGCTTGCCGCCATCGTTCAATGTTTCCACACTCCGGACAATGAACTCGTACATCAGACGCGCCGAACTAAGCATCAGTTCTGCGCGATCAGTAGCCTCAGGGATGACGTATTCCATGTCCTTGCCGATTTGGCAGAGCCGGCGGATAGCCTCCGACTTGGTTTGCACCCGGTTACGGAATCGCCAGTCCTCGATGGCCTCCAGTTCTTCACTCGTTATCACAAGCTGAAATCGCTCGCTTTTTTCCTTGCCGAGCCTTGGTCTTGCCACTGCGAGTTTTCCCCAATTTTCGTACGAACCATACACACTATTGGGTTGCGGACAAGCTCGAATAACTTTAGAACGTATCATATACACCATTTCGAAATGAAACGGGAACAAAACATGACACTAGACGAAGCGCTTTCTCAAGCCACCGTGGACGTGCAGACGGCTGGCAAACTCTTTTTCAAGCTCGGTCGAAACGCAGCCTACGACGCGGCGAAACGGGGCGACTTCGAGACCATCCGCATGGGCGGAAAAATTGTGGTGCCAGTGGCGCCGATCGCTGCACGGCTCGGTCTGCACATGGCTCTCAACGGCCGAAAGGATGTGTGATCATGAAGTTCACCATCCTCGTAAAGGTCGAGCCTGACGGCACTCCTATGCGGCTGGAAGGTCGTGTCGCCTGGGCGATGAAGCAGCTCGTCAACGCAGGCAAGGGCGGCTGTACGCCTATCACGCATCCGGGGCCGCGCTGGTCGGACTATGTGTTCAAGCTTAGGGCGCTCGGCTTCGTCATCGAGACTGTGCACGAGTCGCACTCAGGTCAGTTCCCCGGCCATCATGCCCGGTACATCCTGCGCACCTCGGTAAGCGTCCTCAATGAGATGACGGTGACCGCATGAACGAGTCAAAGAAGGCGGTACCGGATGCCGGCGACGTAGAAGCCGCCGCCCATTGGCTTGCGACTGGTGGTATCGACAGGACGAAGGCGGTTGTGCCGCAATTGCGAAGACAGTGGGGCCTGACAGCGGCCGAAGCCGTTGAAGCTGTTCGCCTCGGCAACCTAATCAAGGCGAGGGCCCATTGAGTTCAAAATTCAAGCGTAAAGGGAAGGCCAAGTTTCTGATGATCGACGGGTGGATCGTCCGCACGCCGGCATATAGAGCGATGACGCCCAACGACCGTTCTGCATATCTTGAATTGAAGTGGCGCTATGACGGCCTCAACAACGGGCGGATCGGTCTATCTATCCGGGACCTGGCCGCAGCGTTGGGTATTGGTAAGAACGCCGCTTCGATCAGCCTCCTACGCTTACAGGAGCTTGGCTTTGTCGCAATCGCGAAGAAGGGCGCCTTCAGCGTAAAGCATAGGGTCGCCAGCGAGTGGCTGCTGACGGAATACAAGTGCGACGTGACCGGTGAGCTAGCCCGCAAAGATTTCAGCCGGTGGCACTCCCTAGAGAAAAATACGGTCCCGTTTGAGGGACACTCGGTCCCGTCTCAAGGACACCAAGCTATGTTTCGGGAGGCCAAAGTTGCCTGAAACCATGGTCACGGTCCCGCTACAGGTACTTATGAGGCTGCAATGTGCAGGGTCACGGTCCTGCTACAGGGACACATATAGATATACCACAGGGGGTGCAGCCCATGGGTGACAGCCAGATCAATCTGCTGACCTGGACACCGTCGCCACGAGTCCTCGTCTTCCCGCTTGCCCGTCGGCTCGAAAAGGTCCGCCGGGTTGCTGACCTGCTTGGCAGAAGGCAAGGCAAGGAGGCGGACATCTACTGGAAGAATACGGTGCGAGGGTTGTTTGAGCAGCTACAGCGCTCAGGCATTGCTGAAACCGTGATCGCCGACGAAATCGAGCAATTCCAGAACGCGGTTCAAATCGAACTAAGGCAACGGGCATTTTTTGGGTCGCCGCAGGGCGGCGATGCGGCGTGAAATAGCCAATGCGCTGGGATCATTAGGTTTTTCGGCGGTCGGTTATCCTCCTCGATAAGCACGGGATAACCGACAGGACGGCGGAGATAGGAATGAACGAGGAAATATCGGACGACGAGATCCAGCGCATGGCTGAAAAGCTGCTGTCCGGCTGGAAGCCGGCGTCGGCGCTGACTGGCCTGGATGCCGATGAATTGCGGATGGCGCAAAGGCTGCTCGGGCGTTCGAACAGCGACCGCTTGGCGACCATAGGCCGGTCCGACCGCTTCAAATACCGCCGGCCGGATCACGTTATCGAGTATTACCATGCCGGTTGGGGGTGGCAGGTCGATCTGCTGGAAAACGGGCGGCGGCAGACCTTTAAGGCTCAGCTGAGCGATGAGCAGCTGAGGCTTGTCCTCTCGGCGATCCGGGCAAAGGGCGTGCCTGTCCGTCGGTTCGAGACCGAAGGCGAGAAACACGACCGGATCGAACGTGAGCGGCGGCTTGAGGCTAATCAAACCACCTTCAAGACGAAGCCGAAGAGCGCTCGCTTCGATGTGCTCGATGAACTAAGGGATTTCCGCCTATGAACCACCGCAATTGGCGAAAAGGTCACGGGACGGCGAACGCGTCACGTGACGTAACGTTACGGGCCGTTACAGAACGTCTCATAGAGGACGTCGCAGTCCCCTTCGGATTAGTGATTTACGCGGACGGCTGCTGCGAGCCTAACCCCGGCGTGGGCGGATGGGGCTTTGTCGTCTACCGCGACGGGCTGGAGGTGCATGCTGCCAGCGGCGGCGATCTGGACGCCACAAACCAACGCATGGAGCTGACTGCAGTGTTGGAGGCATTGCGGTGGCTATCCGCCAACGTTTGCAGCCAGGGTACAAACGTTTGCGCCCGGCTGATCTCCGACAGTAAGTACACCGTGACCGGGTGTAACGAATGGCGCCATGGCTGGAAACGGAACGGTTGGAGCCGTGGTGGTTCGAACGCCAAGCCGGCAAATCGGATCATCGCGAATCTTGACCTATGGCAGATGCTTGATGGTGCCCTGACATCGCATCCCATCGATCTCGAATGGTGCAAAGGCCATGTAGGCATCGTTGGCAATGAGCGCGCCGACGAGCTTTCGCTGATCGGTCGTGAAACAGTCGTCGACCAGTCGCCAACGCCGGTCGACCTGATCCACGAGCAGCTCAGCTATTCGATTGGTGGCAATGTATGAGTCAGCCTCCCGACAAAACGAACATCATCCAATTTCCGCAAACGGAGTTCGTGCGCATCTGGAAAGGCGAAATGGCTGGTGAGGGCACCGTTTACCTCATCGACAGCGTTCTCGGCGACGACGAGGCCGGCATCGCCTATTTCCGAACTCTCGATGAGGTGAGGGAAAACCTTCCTCGATTGATCGTTCCAGGGATGCGCGTTCAGTGGGATATCGATGATGAAGACCGGGGCTGAACAATTGATGCGAACCTCGCACCGCGCCTCCCTTCCGTTCCACGCCTATTCGTCTTTCAACAAAAAGGGCGGGAGGGTGCATCCAAAGGTGGCACGCACGCGCAACCGAGTGCTGGACATGTGGACCGAAATGGCGAGCTATTCGACAATTGCTGAAGAACTGGACATCGCAGTTTCAACGGTGGTCGAATGTATCGCGCGCGCTAAGCGGCTGAAGGACCCGCGCGCCAACCGTCCTTATCGTCATCGCAAGATCCAGATCGCGGAACGGCGCCGCCGCGAGATCAAGCGCTTGCTGGCCGAAAATTATTCCCCTCGCGAAATCGCCAAGCACCTCGGATGCACCAAGCGCCTGGTGCTGATCAGGATGAAGGAGGAGGCAAACGCATGACCGTCATCGTAAAACAAAGGCAAAAAAAGGTAATGCCGGTTAGCCCCGGCCGCCCCAAAGGCGTGCCAAACAAGACCACCACTGAAATCAAAACAGCGATCATCGAGGCATTCGAGAAGGCCGGCGGGGTGGACTATCTGGTCAACCTATCTAAGGACGACCCGCGCACGTTTGCCGCGCTACTCGGCAAGGTAATCCCTCTTCAGGTTACAGGCGACCCCGACAATCCGGTCGGCATCACCTTCCAGACAATCTACGAAGCGAAGAAGTGACCATCCACCAGTTCAAGATTCGATGGTATCAGCAAGCGTTTCATCACGCGCTGGTCAACCGCACGCACGACAGGCTCATGGCTGTCTGGCACCGCCGCGCCGGCAAGGATGAAATCGTGCTCAACGCCATGCGTGAGCTAGCGTGGAAAGACCCTGGCACCTACTGGCACTGCTTTCCCGAACAGAAGCAGGCGCGCAAGGCGATTTGGAACGGCGTCAACGGCCACACTGGCAAGCGGCGCATCCTCGAAGCGTTCCCGCCTCCGATGATCGAGCGCATGCAGGACGATGACATGTTCATCGAACTGAAGAACGGCGCGACGTTCCAGCTTATCGGCTCCGATCGATATGACAGCACGGTGGGCTCCGGTCCGAAGGGCATCGCCTATTCCGAATGGGCGCTGAGCAACCCGAGCGCATGGGCATATCACTCGCCGATGATCCGCGAATCCGGAGGCTTTGCTGCCTTCATCACCACGCCGCGCGGCAACAACCACGCCAAGACGATGTTCGATCGCGCACGCACCAATAATAAGTGGTTTGCCGAAATCCTGTCGATCGATCAGACCGGAGCGCTATCGCCCGAGGATCTGGCCGAGGCGCTTCAGGAGTACCAGGATCTTCACGGCGCCGAACTCGGCTTGTCGTTCTATGAACAGGAATACGAGTGCTCGTTTGCCGGCGCGATGGTCGGATCGTACTGGGGCGGCGAGATGGCGCGCGCGGAGCGGGCAGGGCGCATGCAGGTCGTGCCGATCGATCCCAATCACCCAGTGCACACGATTTGGGATTTGGGCAAAGCGATCAACAACCCGCTCTGGTGCATCCAGGTGATCAACGGCCAGATTTACGTGGTCGATTTCTACCGGCCCGACACCGACGACCTTGAGGACTGGTGCAAATGGCTGGACAAGCAGGGCTATCACGGCGACGACTATGTGCCTGATGACGTTCTAGACCCGGTGTGGGGCGCCAAACACACCCGGTGGGACATGCTCAAGGCAATGAAGCGCAAGCCGAAGCTGGTGAAGCGCATCGCGGTCGCAGATGGCATCCATGCCGGCCGCAACGCGATCAAGGTCTCATACTTCCATCGGGCAGACGATGAGCGCAGCGAGCGAGTGCAACTCGGCATCGAAGGGCTGAAGAGCTACCGTCGAGAGTGGGACGATGACCGCAAGACGTTCCTCGAGAATCCCTACAAGGATTGGGCCGAGCATATCGGTTCTGCGTGGCGCTATCTCGGCCTGGCATGGCGTGAGGCTATCGTTGCGGCGGTCAAGCCTGTCGAGAACAAGGAAACCTACCAGGCCATGCCGGATGGCTCGGTGCGGAGCGGCCAGACAGTGAAAGAGGCCGTTGATGCGATGATCAGGCGGCGTCGTGGCCGCCGCTGACCGAAAATCAAACCCCTTATAGTTTCGCACCTGGCACGGCCATCCTGTCGGCATGGCCAAGAAAGACGCGCGGACTGCCGATCAGCAAAAGCAGGGCGAGGCACTTCGCAAAGAGGGCGCCAAATGGCTTGCCCGTGTCGAGGCCGCTGGCAAGCTTGAAAAGCAGTGGATGGACGACGCCGAAAAGGCGGTCAAGGCATTCACTGGCGAGGTATCGAGCCGCGATTACAGCTCGTCAACCACGCTCGGCGCCACGTACGATTTCAACATCCTGTTCGCCAACGTAGAGACCATCGTGCCGGCGGTCATAAACAGCCCGCCACAGCCCGACATTCGCCGCCGCTTCAACGATGAAGATCCAGCCGCCAAGGACGTGGCGCAGATCCTTGAGCGTGCGATCAAAATCCAGGTGGATGACGGCAAGCTCCAGGTCGAGCTTGAGGGCGAGGCGCAAGACGCATTCCTTGCGGGGCGCGGGGTTATCAGGCTTCGGTTCAAGAGCGATATCGTAAAGGATGGGACTGATGACCTCGAAATCGCAGAAGCAGCCAACGGCACCGAGGGCGACGACGTCGGCGGGTATGACACCCAACGTCCTGCTGCTGATGTGGCTGAAGCTCAAGGCGGAACAGACGGTCAGCCTGGGACTGCGGCCCCTGCCGGCGCCGAGCGGTTGGCAAACGAGCAAATCACCTTCGAAGCCGTAAGCTGGCGCGACTATCGCCACGGCCCGGCAAAGCGCTGGTGCGACCGTCCTTGGGATGCCTTCCGCTTCTCCGTTCCGCGAGAGGATGAGGAAACCGCGTTCGACGTCGGGTCAATCGGCATCCAGACGTCAGACGAAGAAAAACGGGCGCGCGGCGAATCCGATAGCGACCTGACCGGCTGGGAGATCTGGTGCAAGTCCGAGCGCAAGGTCTACTTCGTTGACGATCAGGGCGTCATCCTCAAGACCGTTGACGACCCGCTGGGCCTTACGGACTTCTTCTGCATCGCCACGCCTGTGCAGCCGATCGAACTCACCGGCCGCCTGATGCCGGTCAATCCCTTCTCGGTCTATTGCAAGCTCGCTGATGAGCTGGATCTCACGACCAAGCGCATCAACATCATCACCAACAAGATGCGCGTCAAAGGCTGGTATCCAGGCTCGCAAGCCGACATGGGCGCCATGGTTGCGGCAGACGACGATGAGTTCGTGCCGATCCAAGACGTTGAGATTTGGGCTGCCAATGGCGGGCTTCAGGGCGCGGTCGCGTTCTGGCCGATCGAGAAATACGCGCAAGTCCTAACCCAGCTCTATACCGCCCGGGATCAAACCAAGCAGGCCATCTACGAGATCACCGGCATTTCCGACATCGTGCGCGGCGCTTCGAATGCCGATGAGACCTTGGGCGCGCAGCAGATCAAGACGCAATGGGGCTCGCTGCGCATTCAGAAGATGCAACGCATGATGGAGCGCGGCGCACGCGATCTGTTCGTGATGATGGCCGAGCTTATCCCGAGCAAGTTTTCACATGAGACATTGCAGGAGATGACCGGCGTCCAGATCATCCCGACACAGCAGGATTTGACGCCCATCCAGCCACCGCCACCGCCGCCGCCAGGCGCACAGGTGCCACCCGAGCAGCAGCAGCAGATCCAGGCCGCCATGCAGGCCGCGCAGGACGCCGAGAAGGCGCGCCAGGCCAAGCTTGCCCAGATGGCTTCAGTGCAGAAGCTCCTCACCAAGCGCCTGGCCACGATGTATCGCATCGACGTCGAAAGCGATTCAACGGTCAAGGCAGACCTGTCGAGGCAGAAGGCCGAAGCGGCTGAGTTCCTGCAAGGAGCCGGAGCGTATTGGGCCGCCGTCGGCCCGCTCGTGCAGCAGGGCGCTCTGTCGAAGGACGTAGCTGTTGAAATCTTCGCGGCCAACTCGCGCCTGTTCAATCTCGGCAAGTCAGTCGAGGACGTGCTTGAAAAGATGATCGCCGATGCCAAGACGCAGGCCGAGCAGCCTCCGCCGCCTAACCCCAAACAACAAAAAGCTGAAGCGGAAGCGAAGGCGCGAGAGGCGGATGCGGCGGCAAAAGTCAGTGACGCGAAACTCAAGCAAGCGCAGGCCGAGCAGGACATGCAGCACAAGCGCGAGCTGCACGGAATGGACATGCAGAAGGCGGCGCTCGACCTGAAATCGAAGCAGCAGGCCGCGCAGGCCCAGCAAAGCCAGACATTGGCCGAGCATGGCGTCATCGCGCCGCCGCCTGCCGATCAGGTGGACGGCGAGGCGGTGCTGAAGGAAATGGCGCTGCAGCGCGAGCAATTCGGCCAGTTCATGGCCATGCTCACCAAGGCGCTCACTGCCCCGAAGAAAGTCATCAAAGACCAGCAAGGGCGCCCGATCGGCGTTGAAACGGTGCCGATGCAATGACCATTTCACTGAAGCACAAATTCACGTCGGCCATTCCCGACGCGGGCGACCCGACCATTGTCCAGCCATCCAACTGGAACGATGAACATGCGTTGACGCAGGCCACGGCGACAATCCTTGGCCGCGTGAGCGCATTGACCGGCCCGACCGAGGAATTGACCCCAGCACAGGCGCGCACGCTGCTGAACGTCGCCGACGGCGCCACAGCGAACAGTTCGGACGCCTTCCTGCTTGCCAGAGCGAACCACACCGGTACGGAATCGGCCGACGTTCTCACCGACGGCACGACCAACAAGGCGTTCCTGGCGACCGAGCGCACCAAGCTTGCTGGCATTGCCACCGGGGCCACGGCCAACTCCAGCGATGCTTTCCTCCTGGCGCGCGCCAATCATACGGGCACGCAGCTAGCGGCCACCATCTCGGATTTCTCGACGGCGGCCGATCTGCGCATTGCCACGGCGACGGGTCTTACTGTCCAAGCTTTCTACAGCACAACAGTTGCGCTTGCCGCCGCGACCGTCCCGGCCGCCATCGTGGCCGTTCAACTCGGCGCCTATGCCGTTGTTTCCGATGGCGGAAGTCATAAGCGTGTGCGCGTAGCCGTCCAGCCAGCATGGGGCGGTATCCGCTCGACTGACCGGTTCCTGCCGAATGGCACGACCGACGTAACTAACGGCGGCTGGTGGGATGTTGACGAGGCGCAGCCCAATGAGACGATGTTCGGCGGCGTGGCCTCTCTTAGCAATGCCGTGCAGACCGCCGCTATCCAGTCATTGCTGGATTACTGCTACGGCAACCCCGGGCGAAAGGCGTACAATGCCCGGGCGCACACGATCACGGCCCAGATTAACATCCCGGCCGGCGTATGCCTCGAATGGGGCTGGGGCTTCCCGTCAGCCGTGTTCGGCCAAGGCGCCTGGCTGAAAGGCTTTAACGGCGACATGATCCGCATGGGTGACGCTTCCATGCTTGTCCGTCCCTTGCTCCAGGGCGTGGGCGGGACTTGGACAGGACGCGGCATAGTTATCGACCAAGGCAATGACCAGGTCATCCGTGATCCGTTTATCAACGACATGGCCGGCCCTTGCATGGAGTTCCCTACTGGCGGCGTTGGTGGGCGCTTCCGCTGCTATGGCGGGTATTTCCTTTGCCATGTCGCCACGGATCCGTGCATCGTCATGCCAGCCACGGAAAGCACGACGTTCGGCTATCGCCTGTTTGTCAATCCGGGATCGGGCGGCGGGGTGCTGTTCAAGTTCCAGAACGGCAATATAACGACAGTGCAGGGCGGGTTCTCCGCAGGTGTCGATTTCACAGGCAACACGACGGGGCGCGTGTTCATGCTCGGCCACCGCGTTGCCAACGTGCTTACAACTATTCTAGGCACCCAGCACCACATCACGCATTGCTCATTCGGCGGCGCCGTCACACTCGATGCAACTGCCAGCAGTGTGGACTTCACTGGGAACATTCTGAGCGGCGCCGTAACGCTGAACGCGGGCGCCACTGGCAATTCCATTGCCGACAATATTAGCACGACCGGCGCCGCCGTTGTCGACAATTCCGGCCTGACCACCAATTTCATTCTCGATATTCTGGGTTCGAAGATCGGCCGGAACGTCGTCTTCAACGGCAGCACAAGCGGCACGACGCTGCTCCAGCCTGGAGCGGTAGCCAGCGGCACGCTGACCCTGCCCGCGGCAACCGATACGCTGATCGGCAGGGCGACCACCGACACGCTCACGAACAAGACTTTCGATACCGCAGGCGCGGGCAATTCCCTGCTCATCAATGGTGTGGCCGCTAACGCGAACAACGGGACTGGCGCCCTAGTCAGGACGACATCGCCCGCTCTGGTAACCCCGAGCCTTGGCGTGGCGTCTGCCACGTCGTTGGCTGCAACTGCTGCAATCCTGTCGTCCGGGACTGCTGGCGTTGGCTATTCCACAGGCGCGGGCGGCACCGTCACCCAAGCGACAAGCCGGACGACCGGTGTTACGCTGAACAAGACGAGTGGTGCTATCACCATGTTTTCGGCGGCCGGGTCGGCAACGGCTGCCACCTTCGTTGTGACAAACAGCACGGTGGCAGCGACGGACACGATTTCGCTTAGCCAGAAGTCAGGCACAAACCTTTACAATTTCATTGTGACGGCAGTAGCCGCTGGCAGCTTTAGCATCACCTTCTACACCACTGGCGGCACGGCCACCGATGCGCCGGTGATCAATTTTAACGTTATCAAGGGCGTGGCGGCCTAAGCGGATGGCCTTCGCAGCCTTCCAAACCAATGCGTTCCAGAACAACGCCTTTCAGACGGTGCTTCAGGTCGCGCTCTACCCTGGCGACGGTGGCCGCGCCGGCTATTACAAGCGCCCAATAAAATACGTCCGCGATGGCAAGGTTGTCGACCTCAACCAGACAGAAGAGCCGACGGTTGACGAGATCATCGGTTCGTTCGAACTCACGCCGCAGATCCTCGCCGCGCTGGTGGCGCTGATGCCCGGACAGCCTTCGCCGCTGCCTGGCTCGGTGGGCGGGCTCGACGCCAAATTGGGCCACATTATGATTGAGCGCGAACTCGCCTCGATGGCCGATGATGACGCCATGTTGGCGCTGCTTCTGGCCTGAATTTCAAACGGCTTACAATTTCACAGTGCCATCTCGCATCCTCCCTTTGAACAGGGATTTCGCCGAGATGTCGCCATTTGCCCCGACCGACGCCATTGCGATCACGCCGAGCGATTCCACCATCGTCAACGTGGAGGGAATTTACGTCGGCGGCGCGGGCAATGTCACGGTTACTACTCTCAAGGGCTCGCTGGTCACCTTCACCGCTCCGCCCGTCGGAACGACGATCTGGGTCAAGGCCACCAAGATCATGGCCGCGACCACGGCCACGCTTCTGGTGGGACTGCGCTTCTGATGGCCCGCTATCGCTTCAATGGTGAAATCTTCGTGGACCGCCAGACCGGCGTGCCGATGGAGAAGCCGTTCGCCGGCAAGCTCACCATGCCAACAATTATCTCCGACATTCCCGCTTACGCCTCGCCGATCGATGGCCGGATGATCACCACGCGCTCGGAGCGCCGCGATGATCTCAAGCGCAACAACTGTGTCGAATACGAGCCCAGCCTTGGCCCGACCAAGGGGCAGGCGAAGTTCCGCAATCCTGAGTTTTGCAAAAAGCGCGGTCTCAAAGTCGCCGAGGAGTTCCAATGAGCCTTGACGTGACCAGTTCCGACCCTGGCGGCGCGGCCGGGCCTGGTTCTGCCGTTGTCGATGCTGCCCTGTCCAACGACAATGGCGGCGCCCAGGCCAATCCCGATTCCGCGCTGGAAGCAGTCTGGAACAAGCACGAGCGGGACAATGGCGCGGAGCGTGATGGCGGCAAGTTTGCCAGCCCCGATCCGGCCAAGCGCGAAGCCGCTGCCGCTCCTGTCGTCGCTACGCCCGATGCCAACGCCGCACCGCTGCCCGATAACTGGAAGGGCATCCAGGGCGCCGACGCGATCAAGGATGCATGGGCCAAGGCTCCGCCTGAGGTGCGCGCCTTCGTCGCTGCGCGTGAGCAGGAGCTCCAGGGCCGCCTTTCCGACCATGGCCGGCAGGCTTCGGCGTTCAAGCCGCTACAGGAAGTGCTCGACAAGAACGGCAAGTATTTTGACCCCAACCACGGCGCCAAGATTGATGGCAAGGTCGTCACCCCGGCACAGGCGGTGGAATACCTGTTCAACGTCCAGCGGGACATGGATGCAAATCCGGTCCCGACCATCATGTCAATCATCGACCGGTACGGCATCCGCGACAAGGTTGCGGCCGCCTTCGGTCAGACCGTCCAGCAGGGCGAAAGCGAATTGCGGCGCGAAATCGCCGGGTTGAAGCAGATGCTCGCGTCTGTCGGTAACCCCGCGAGTATCGATGACCGCATTAACCAGAGGCTTCAGGAACGCGACCAGCAGACCACGGCCGCCGAAGAGTTGACCCGCTTGTCTGCCGACAAGCCGCTCTACTCGGAAATCCCTGAGACCGACATGGTCGAGAGCATTCACAAGGCGCGAAGGAAGCTCGGTGACGCCGCCTCGAAAGAGGCCGTGTTCAACCTGGCTTACGACATGGCCGTACACGCAGACCCCGACCTCCGGGCCAAGGCCGCCGCTGGCAAACCAGCCGCGCCAAAGGACACCGCAAAGGTTGAGGCAGCGAAGCGCGCCAACGGCGTCAACATCCCCTCAACGCAGTCAGGCAAGGCGCGCGTCCTCACCGAAGATGAGGAATTGGCCGCCGTCTATGACCGCAATCAGAAAGGTTAAATCCGATGGCTGGTCCGTCGACAGTCTTTACGGAAATGGTGTCCACCACCCTGCGCAATAGCGCTACCGAAGTGGCGGACAACGTTTCGAAAAACAACGCGCTTCTCAATCGTCTCAAGAAGAAGAACAAGATCCGCGATCTGGACGGCGGCACCGAAATTCAGGTGCAGCTCGAATACGCCGAGAACGGCACCTATCAGCGCTACGCCGGCCTCGACACGCTGAACACTAACGGCTCGGACGTCGTCACCTCCGCGAAATACGACTGGTGCCAGGTGGCGCTGCACGTCGTCTCGAGCGGCAAGGAGCTGCGCCAGAATTCCGGCAAGTTCCAGATGATCAACCTCGTCAAGACCAAGAAGGCGAACGCGCTGAAGACCGCCGCGAACAACTTCTCCGTCGATCTCTACTCGGACGGCTCGCTGTCCAACCAGATTGGCGGCCTGGCGAATATCATCCAGACGAACGGGCAGGGCACGGTCGGCGGCATCGACTCCGGCACGTGGACCTTCTGGCGCAACAAGTTCAAGGAAGCGACCGGCACCAACACCGCCGCGACCCCGAACGCCGCCAACGCCGCAGCCTTCAAAGCTGACATGGGCTCGCTCTGGCTCCCGCTCAATCGCGGCGCCGACAAGCCGGACCTGATCATCTTCTCGCAGGACTTCTACGTCCTCTACGAGACCGGTGAGCAGCAGCTCCAGCGCTACATGGATGCCGACATGGCCCAGTCGGGCTTTATCGGCCTGAAATACAAGACCGCCGACGTGATCTTCGATGACAACACGAATTTCACGACCACGGCCGAGAAGGGCTACTTCATCAACTCCGACTACCTCTACGTCGACCAGCATAAGGAGGCGCAGTGGACGCAGGACGACGAGAAGAAGCCCGTCAACCAGGATGCGGTTGTCATTCCTTTCTACTGGATGGGCAACCTCGTCTGCTCGAACAGGTCGCTTCAGGGCGTCCTCATCGACGCGTCGTAAGGAGCGAAGCAAATGACCTCTTTCGTTGGTATCGACGTCACCAAGACGTTCACCGCTGGTCAGCTGACCGGCACCGAATCCGGCAAGGCTCCGAAAGTCGGCGACCTCTATGAGTCGTACGACGGCAAGACCTATCGGTTCGTCAAATACAACAGCGGCGCGGGCGCGATTGCGGCCGTGGTCGGCAATGCCGTGGGGTTCTATGCCCCCGGCGGCACGTCGACCGGCGTCACGAACGAAGTGACATCCGACGTGTCCGACACGTGTGCGAACGGTGCAGGTGTTCTTGCCGGCGCTCCGGGCAACGGCGAATACGGCTGGATTCAGGTGCGCGGCGTTGCAACCCTGACCACGGCACTTGTTTCCGGTGCCTCGGGCAATGCCCTGGTCCTCTCTGTCACCACTGACGGCACCTTGAAGGTCGCCGCCGCTGTCACCGACACGGTTTGCGCTTACTGCATCTTGGCCTCGTCCAAGATCATCATGTGCGCCTTCCCGTGCTGACCTGACTTGGGCGGAGCGCGAGCCCCGCCCATCCCCGTCATCGTAAAGGAGTGCCCGAGATGGCCGACGAAACCGTGCAGACCCAGCTTGATCCGATGAAGGCCGAACCAGGCGCTCCGACAGAGGTTAACCCGGCGGAGATTCTGTCGCCGAACGCGCCTGATATAGCCGATGAGCAGCCGACCACGGCCGCCGAAGTCATCGAACAGGATACCAGCGCGCCGGCCGTAGACATAGACAGCCTGCTTTTCTCCCGCTTTCGCAGGCTGTGGAACGGCGGCGAGCGTCGCGCGGCCCTCGAATGGGCCAAGGCCGAACAGGTCGCGGAGGACGAATGGGCGGCCCTCCTGGCGGAGTTCCCTGAGCTTCTCGACATCATCAACGGCAACTAGGAGCCAGCTCAATGGCCGATCAAGAAATCCCGCTGATCCGCGTCATCAGCTTCAAGACCTCATACGATATGCTTCCGGTCAAGGGCGATCCCGAGACCGAACGCTGCGATGCCAAGGGCTACAAGGTCGATGCCAGCGGGCGCCGCACCATGGAGCGCCAGCCTGAAGACTGGGTGACCTATTCGCCGCGTCATTCGCCGCTGGCCACCCGCACCACGGAACGCGTGCGCCTCATGGTGCCCGATCCCGAGAAGATGGGGGAGGACCAGGATGGCGAGAAGCTGCGTTTCATGACCTATCGCTGGAACCAGATCGAGCCGGCTTACGAGGCATTCAAACAGGGTCGCGATATCCCGGTCAACGGTACGCCTCTGGCGGCATGGGCGGGGGTTTCGCCGGAAGAAGCCGACGTGCTGCGCGTGGCCGGTATTCGCACGGTCGAGGAAGTGCGCGACCTCACCGAAGGGCAGGCGGACAAGATCCACCTTCCGAACATGCGCGACAAGCGCAAGCAGGCGCGGCTCTATCTGGACAACAGCGACGTTGCCAAGGCGGCAGAGCGGGAAGCCAAGAAGGACGCCATCATCGAGCAGATGGCCGAGCGCATGGCTGCGATGGAAGCTTTGCTTGAGGAGCGTACTCAGCCGGCCAAGACGAAGGAAAAGGCCGCCTGATGGCAATCCTCGATGTGGTGCAAGGCGCAGCAACCGTCATCGGCCTCGATGTGCCGACGCAGGTCTATGGCGCCACCACTCGGGAAATGGTCGAGATGCAGGAGCTTGCCAACGTCATGGCGGCCGAGATTGCCGACTCCTACGACTGGCAAAAGCTGCTCATCTATTACACCATCACGGGCGATGGGGTCGCATCGGCATTCGATATGCCGAGCGACTTCAAACGCATGCAGAAGACCTCCTCCATGTGGTCGTCGCGCTGGCTGTGGCAGACGATGCATTTGAGCCAGCCCGACCAGTGGACCGAGCTTCAGGTTCGACCGATCGCCACCGTCAACGGCTACTGGATCATCTTTGGCAACCAGTTTCACCTTTGGCCGGTGATGGCCGCCACTGAGACGGTGAAATTCTTCTATCTGTCCAACCAGCTTGTCAGCGCCAGCAATGGTTCGCTGAAAACCATGTTTACGGAGGACGTCGACACATTCCGGCTGTCCGAAAGGCTGCTGAAGCTCGCCATCATCTATCGGTGGAAGCAGAACAAGGGCCAAGCCTACGAGCAGGCGATGGACGATTACCAGACCTTGCTCCTGCGCGACATGGACAAGGACACCGGATCGAAGCCCGTCCTCTCGGGTCAACCCCCGGTAAGTTGGCGCGGGCGTGGCATCGCGTGGCCTGGAACGGTCACAGGTGCCGTGTGAGGATGGAGCGCTTCCCCGGCAGGCGCAAGGCCGTTCCTGTTCAGGTGAGGGCGGTAGCCAACCCCTATACGTTCGGCGCCCCTGTCGCCGGCTGGGTGACAAACCGCAGCCTGGTCAAGTCGGCGCCGTTCTCCGCGCAGATCCTTGAAAACTGGCTCCCGACCTCGACCGGCATTGCGATGCGCGGCGGCTCGATCAAGCGCGCGACCATCTCGGCCAATCCCGTCGAAAGCTTCATCACCTACAACGCGAACGGCACCAAGAAAATTTGGGCCTGCGACATCAACTCCATCCGCGATGTGACGAGTCCGGCCGATCCCGCGACCCCACCCGCCGCCGATGTCTCCGGGCAGACCTCTGGCTATTACGCCTATGTGAATTTCACGACGTCGGGCGATAGCTTCGTTGTGGCCGTCAACGGCACCGATTTTCTTCAGCTCTACAGCCAGACCTTCGGCTGGTCGGCGGTCAATGGGCTGGCAACTTACCGGCTGAATTTTGACGCGCAGACCGTCAATTTCCCAAGTTCTGGCACGGTCACTGGCGGCACGAGCGGAGCAACCGCAACCATAGTCAAGAACGTCGACGCTGGAGCAACCGGCTCGCTCTTGATCCAGTCGATCACCGGCACGTTCCAGGACAACGAAATCATCACTGGGGGCGGCGGGTCGGCAACGGCAAACATTCCGACGGGCGTTGTCCAGGTTTCGGCGGCGATCACCGGCGTAGCCACGTCGCTGCTCTCCCACGTTTGGGGCTATCGCAACCGGCTGTTTTTCATCGAGGGTGGCACCATGCGCGCCCGCTATCTCCCGGTGGACAGCGTCACGGGCGCAATGGGCACGTTGAACCTCTCGGGCGTCTTCCAGCGCGGCGGCTCGCTGCTGTTCGGCGCCACCTGGTCGATGGATACCGGTTCCGGCATCGATGACAAATGCGTGTTCGCCACCACGGAAGGCGAGGCGGCGATCTATGAAGGCTCGAACCCGGCGGGCGCCACTGCGGCGGATTGGAACCTGGTTGGTCGCTACGACATCACCGCTCCGATGGGCAAGCGCGGCACGATGCGTGCGGGTGGCGACCTGATCATCCTGACCAAAGAGGGGATGGTCCCGATCTCCTCGGCGATCACCAAGGACGCAGCGGCCCTATCGCTCGCGGCCATCTCGCGCAACATCGAACCCGATTGGAAGCGTGAAGCGGCCCGACGCATTTCCCTGCCTTGGGAAATCGTCAAGTGGCCCGACATGAACTACGCGATTGTCTCGCTGCCGATTACCTCGACGGGTCAGGAGTCGTGGGCGTTCGTGGTCAACCTTGAAACCGGCGCTTGGTGCAAGTTCGTCGGCTGGGCCACGAGATGCATCGAGCTTCACAATTCCCGGCTGTTCTTCGGCACCAATGACGGCAAGGTCTACGAGGGCGAGATCAACGGGAGCGACGACGGCAACCCGATTGCCTACACCTATGTGGGCAACCCTGATCATATGAAGTCGCTTGGCCGGCTAAAGACGGTGCGTGAGGCGCGCGCGACGTTTCTCAGCGCCACGCCCTACACGCCGCAAATCTCCTTCTCGGTAAACTATTCCGTCTCGCTTCCGCCAGCACCTACTGGCGCAGATGGCGGCACAGTCGACCTTTGGGATTCTGGCCAGTGGGATGTGATGAAATGGGACCAGGCCGCACCGGTTGCCACCGTCGGCGGCGGCCAATGGATCTCGATCGGCAAGACCGGCTACGTGGTTCAGCCTCAATTGCAGATCACCGGCTTTCTCAGCCAGCGGCCGGTGACTGAGTTCGTGCAGATGGACGTCACCTTCGAGGACGGAGGTGTAGTCGTATGAGCTACGATATCGCCATCGAGGATTTCGGCACGGCATGGCCCGAGCTTGAGCCGCTGTGCAGGACGCACTACGGCGAAATGCAGGCGCGCATGGCCGCCGAGGGCATGAAGATTGGCGATTTCAAGCCGCGCGTGACCACCTATGCCAGGGCTCCGCATCTCCTGTGCTTCGTGGTCAGGAAGGATGCCGAGGCCGTAGGCTACGCTTTCATCTGGATCACGCAGGACATGCACAATTCCGAGCTGATCGGCATTGAAGACACGATCTACATGCGCGCTGACCATCGAAACGGGGTCGGCCGACGGTTCACGAGGCATATCCTGGCGGAGTTGAAAGAGCGCGGATGTCAGCGCGCGCATGTGACCATCGCGACCGATCTACGCGTGGCGAAAATGTGTGAGCGCGTAGGCTTCAAGCGGTCAGCTATCGCCATGACCTATTTCCTTCAGGAGCAATAGAATGTGCGCCCCATCAGCACCGGCCCCGCCCGATCCGAAAGAGACCTCGGCTGCATCAACGTCGACCAACGTTGGCACCGCTGTTGCGAACGCCAATCTTGGCAACGTCAACCAGGTCACGCCTGACGGGTCGCTAAACTACACTCAGAGCGGCACCTACAAGTGGAACGATCCATATACGGGAAAAACCTACGATATCCCGCAATACACGGCCACGCAGACGCTCTCTCCCGAGCAGCAGGCGATCAAGACGCAGTCTGACGCCTCCAAGCTCAACCTAAGCACGCTGGCCAATGATCAGTCGGGCTTTCTGAAGGACTACATGTCGAAGCCGTTCGACGGCTCGAACGATGCGACAGAGGCGCGCTTGATCGATCTTGGCTCGAAGCGCCTTCAGCCGATGCTGGACCAGCGCCGTGCGGCCAATGAGGCAGACCTGCTCAACCGAGGCATCCGGCCCGGCTCGGACAATTACGCAGCGGCGCAGACGCAAGAAGGCCAGAATGAAAACGATGCCTACAATCAGTTGCTGCTGACTGGTCACGGACAGGCTTTTTCGGAAGGCCAGGCTACGCGCAATCAGCCAATCAACGAGATCACGGCGCTTCTGTCAGGCTCGCAAGTCTCGCAGCCGAACCTGATCAATCCGCAGGAGCCGACCATTCCGACGACCGACGTCGCTGGGCTGATCAACACCAACTACAATCAGAAACTCCAGGCCTGGCAGCAGGACGTTGCCAACCAGAACGGAATTCTTGGCGGCCTGTTCGGACTCGGCGCGTCGGCGATCAAGTATTCCGACCGGCGCCTGAAACGAAACATCCGCGCAATCGGCTCATATGCCAACGGTCTGACGAAATACGCCTTTGACTATGTCTGGGGCGGTTCGGATGTCGGGTTGATGGCCGATGAGGTGCGCGCAGTGCGGCCTTGGGCAGTTCGCCAGGTTTGCGGCTTCGACGCAGTCGACTACGAGAGGGCACTTGCATGAGCGTCCAGCCGTCGTTCATCTTTGGCGGGAACACTGGGGTTTCATCGCCAGAAGAGCTTGCACGCCTCCGCGCCATCGCGGACGCGCTTTCCGCCCCACGCGCACCGAAGAACGTCGGCGAGGGCCTTTCGGCGATCGGTGATGCTCTCGGGTACCGTCTGACGGAAAACAAGGCCGACGCCATGCAGAAGGCAGGGGACGCGAGCGCGTCGAGCGCCGTTGCGCAGGCCTTGAACGGCGGGATGTTTCCGGCGGCTCCGACCGGCGCAGTCGCATCGCCGGATGGCGCTCTGCCGTCGGTCGATGTCAGCAAGAGCGCGGCCGGCTCGGTCGATCCCCAGACGATTTACGCCGGCCTGAAGGCACGAGGCCTCAACGACGCGCAGGCTTTCGCCACGCTCGGCAACTGGAAACAGGAAAGTGAGTTTCGGCCTGGCGCGGTGAATCCGGGCGAGGGCGCGGTAGGCTTCACGCAATGGCGAGAGGGCCGCAAATCCTCGCTGGAGAATTTTGCCAAGGCAACCGGCCGCTCCGCCAACGATCCAGAAACGCAGATGGACTTTTATGTGCGGGAAGCCGGGATCGTGCCCGACAAGACCGGGACTGTAGTTGTCGATCCGGGCGGCGCGGCCTTCGCCAAGGCGACCGATGTGCAAGGCGCGAACGCCGCGTTGAAGGGCTTCATTCGCTACGGCTCGCCCTACGACAAGGGCGGCGAAGGCACCCGCCTTGCCAACGCGCTTGCCTACCAGAAGCGCTTCGGGTCTGCTGACGGCGCCCCGGTCGCAAATGCACTGTCAGGCGCTCCGCAGGGGCAGCAGGTCGCATCGCTCGACCCGAGCATCGGCGTGCCGCCGCAGGCAAACCCGGTTGCTGCCGCTCTACAGCTTCCTCAGCAAGCGCCAGTCCCGCAGGCCCGGCCGGATGTCGCCGCAGCGCTCACGGGTGCCCCGGCGGCTCAGCCTGGTGCGGTTGGCGGTCCTGGCGCCGTCACCCCGGCCGGTCAGCGCGTCCTTGGCCAGATGATGAACCCGCTTCCGATGGGCGGCAATCCGATGCAGATGCAGCCAGTGGCCGGTGCCGACCAATCCGGTAAGCCACAAGGCCCAGGCGCTCCCGGCGAGATCCGCAAAGGCGCTGACGGCAAGACCTATCAGTATGCGCAGACGACCGGCATGGCCGGCGCAACCGGCGATAGCGGCTGGATTGAAACCAGCATGCCGGCTCCGCAGGGCGGGGGGCAGCCCGCACCCGACAATCTCCCGGTGATCGCCGGCGGCAGCGCCGACGCTGTAGCGCCCGGCCAAGGTGGCCCGAGCGTGCAGCAGCTCATGCAGGCTGCTCAAAATCCATGGCTGAAGCCGGAACAGCGCGCTCTAATCAACGGGCTCTTGGCTCAGAAGATGAAGCAGAACGATCCTGCCACGCTCCTGGAGATGGAAAAAAACCGGCTTGAAATGGAGAAAACAAGGATCGAGACAGAGCGGCTGCAAAATCCGCAGATGACGCCGGCCGAAAAGGCGCGTCTCGATCTCGATGAGCGGAAGCTCGAGGCGGATCAGAACAAAATGGTGGAAGTCGGCGGCTCGCTAGTTGACCCCAAGACACACCAGGCCGTCTACACCAGCCAGCAAACCGATTGGGAGAAGCTGGACGACCGAACGCTGTATAACAAGCGCACGGGCGAGACGAAGGCCATCGGCGGCGGCGCAAATGCCGGCCAGTTTCGCTTCTCGGGCAATTCGGTCGAAGCTCAGGCGCTCAACGGTCTCATGGACAGCGGCGGTCTGACGCCTGAACAGGCTCAGCAACTCGGTGCGGGCAAGACCATCACCGGACCCAATGGCGAACTGATTTTCATGACGCCACAGGGCGTGTTCGGTCAGGCGAAGCCGGGCGGCCCGGCTATCCCAATTGTCCCTCAAGGCGCGCCCCAGCAGCAAGCCGCACCGATCGCGCCGCAGGCCCCGCCTCCGCCAGCTGCCACTGCACCGGCTTCACCCACGGCGGTTAGCCCGCGCGCGGAAAATGCGCCGACAGGTGCCGACCGGCCGGGAATGATCCCGTTGACTGGCGCCAAGTCCAAGCCGCCGAACGAGCAGCAGATGCGTGACAACAAGCTCTATTCGGTGGTCGCGCCAGAACTGGATATTGTCGAGAAAAACTTCTCCGCTCTGTCCAACCCGTCGGATCAGGCGCTGTCAGCAATCCCGCATGGGTCTGACTACGGCGCAGATTATCTGAAATCGCCAGAATACCAGCGCGCCTCGAACTCGCTGAAGACGATCATCGCGTCCTATCTCTACAGCGTGTCCGGGGCGACTGCGGCGCCGGCTGAAGTCGAGAACCAGGCGGCAATCCTCACTCCCAAGCCAGGCGAGGCGAAACAGTCGCTCAACGACAAACTTGCTCGAATCCGGCAGATGGTCGACGCCATTAAAACGGGAGGCTCTGGTGCGCCGCCAGCGGGCAATGCCGGCCCCGGTGGCGGCACTACGAGCAATGGCCTGAAGTGGAGCATCGAACCTTAATGGCTACGCTCAACATCAACGGTCGCAAGATCAACGTTGACGACTCGTTTCTGTCCATGTCGCCCGACCAACAGAATGCAGCGGTTGAAGAGATTTCCAAATCTTTGCCCGGCGTGGGGAACAATGATCAAAGCCCACAGGCGGCAGCAGCCAGCGCGCGCGCCCAAGCTGGTATCCAGATCGCGCAACAGATGCAGGGAATGACGCCGGAGCAAAAGCGCGCGGCCGCTGGGATCAATGCGGACACCCTGCAGCCCGGCGGAGTCCCAGCCTATGACCCGGGCGTGCCGGGATACAACCGACTTACGGGTGAGATTGATGGCAACGACGCCTTGAGCAAGATCCGCACGGCGTCCGGTGGCGTTCTGGAAGGCATTCCAATCGTAGGCCCAATGATCAGGGGTGGCGTTGACCGCGCTGCGGCGGCGACTATCGCAGCGATGAACGGAGAACCGTACGACGATGTGATGCGACGCATTCAGGCCGGCACGGAAGCCGAAAAGTCGATGAATCCCACGCTCAACAGGACTGCCCAGATCACCGGTGCCGTCGCCGGCACCATTCCCGCTATGGCGGCGGCGCCGGAAGCGTTCGGGATAGGAGTTGCCTCAAAACCGCTGAGCTATGCCGCCAGTATCGGATCGGGCGCTACCATCAACGCGGCAGACGCCGCCGTCAGGTCCGGCGGTGATGTAAGAGAAACCATTAAGGGCGGCCTTATTGGCGGCGGCCTAGGTCTTGCTGCGCCAATCGTCGCTCCGTTGATCGGGCGCGGGGTCAAGGCCATCGCGGATAATGTGCAAATCAGTGCGATTGCCAAAGCTCTTGGTCTAGACAAGCAGGCGGCCAAAGTCCTCTCCAGTGCAGTGCGACAGGACGCGGTCGACCCAGGCGCGCTGTCGCAGCTTGGCGACGACGCCATGTTGATGGATCTCGGTCCCAATCTGCGGCACACGGCCGGCGCTATCGCGGCCACTCCTGGCGAGGGCAAGGCAATTGTTCGCGGCGCAGTCGGAGCGCGTGACGCTGACGCCAACTGGCGTATCCGCACTGCCTTGAACGATACTCTTGGCCAGGCTCCCACCCCGTCTGACATCATCGACACTGCAACGCGCAACCAGCAACGTCTGGCGCCCGACTATCGGGAAGCTCTGCGCGACGCTGCTCCGGTCAATACAGCGCCGATTGCTCGATACCTGGACGTCGAAGCGCAGGGGCTTCGAGGCGAGGCGCAGAGGGGTATCCAGCGCGTTCGCAGCATGCTCGACTATGTGCCGACCCCGGAGGAAATCGCTCGGGCGCGGGCGACAGGTGCGCCCGCGCCCGGTGGCTTGATCAACGACGCCAGCACGCTGCTGAACACGCGGCATGCCATCGATGATCTGCTGGAGACAGCGCAAGGCACCAATCACGTGAACGCGTTGACCACCGCCCGCCAGGCTGTTGATGATGAGTTGGCCGCCTCGGTTCCCGGCATCAAGGCAGTGGACGCGAAATATGCGGAGTTGGCGCGCCAGAAAGAAGCGGTTCAACGCGGCCAGACCGTCCTTTCCAGTGGCAGAGAGGCACCGCGCCCGGACGAGCTGGCGCAGGAAGTAAGGCAGGGGGCCTTGCCGCAGGGCTTGCAGGTTGGCCCGTCGGCCGTTCCGCTTCGCCTTCGTGAAGGAGCCCGCGCTGAAATCGAACGGATCGTAGGAACCAAGGCTAACGATCGGGTTGCGCTGCAGCAGATCATCAAGGGTGAAGGGGACTGGAATAGGGCGCGCCTGTCTACGCTATTCGGGCCAGACAAAGCGAAGGCCATCATCGACCTGCTCGACCGTGAGAGATTGTTCAACGACACGTCAAACATTGTCACTCGCAATTCCGAGACGGCTGCACGCATCGGCGCTAGGGATGCGATTGATGGTGGCGGTAGCAACGGCTTCGGCGTGCGCGAAGGCTTCATTGCCGGTGGTGCTCGCGGGGCTGTGCGAGCAGCCGGCACGAAAACGGCGGAACGCGTGATCAACGCGCTGAGCAGCGGCGGCAACGAGAAAGCGATATCGGATATGGCCCGGGCTCTTACCGGTGGCCCGAAGCAGAGTGCCGTGCTCGACGCTCTTATGAAGGCGAGCCGCGGCTCACCGATGCAACAATCACAGATCGATCGTGTGGCGCGCGCTCTGCTGCTCGGCGGGCCGACTGCCGGCGACCGCCCTTAAGCGACGTTCTTTGCGGTCTTCGTAGATCCAAACCACCAGGATCAGCGCCATGCCGACGATCACGCCGACCATGAAATCCGTGGAAGTTCGGCTTAGGAACCAGTCTAGCCCCTGATGCAAGATGACCAGGACGGCAACAGTGATTGCTGCCGCTATGAGCTGAAGGACCGTGTTGCGAGACATGGGCGCGGAAGATAGTGCGAAACCCTTGCGAGGAAAAGAGCGCTAGGCGAAACCCGGAGTGCTATTGAGGATTGGCCGAAAATCAAACGGCTTAGAGTTTCACTGGCCTCGCCGCCACCATGCTCCAAATTGTAGATCGGAGCAGCTATGCCGCGCGCTGGTGGAGTATACTCAGCCCCTCCGGGGACGACGGCAACGCCAAACACGACCGTTGCGAGCGCGCCTTACAATGCGCTCGTGGCCGATCTTGTCGCTGATGCCAACAATGCGCGGCCAGTCTCGGCCGGCGGCACTGGCGCTACCAATTCCTATGGCGCAAACGACGCTCTCAACAACCAGGGCGCGGACATCGCTTCGGCCGCGACCACGAACCTTGCGGCCGCCACCGGCGTCTATGTCAACATCACCGGCACGGTTACGATTACCGGGCTCGGGACGCTCGGCGCCGGCATCGAGCGCGAAACGACCTTCACTGGCATGCTGACGCTCACCCACAACGCGACAAGCCTCATCCTGCCCGGTGCGGCCAACATCATCACTGCGGCCGGCGATTCCGCGCGGTGGCGGTCTCTTGGCTCGGGCAACTGGAAGTGCATGGAATACACGCGGGCCGCCACGGCGCCGTTCAACAATGTGCTGACCCAGCCGGCTTTAACGCTTGAGCAGAGCACGACACCAACGCCCACCGCCGAAGGCCGCGTGCAATGGGACACGGACGACAACGTGCTGGCAATCGGGGATGGGGCAGCCACGCAACTGTTCGTGCCGATACCAGCAGCTACGGCGGCGGGCGATACCGAGTATTTCACGGCGCCAAAGGTCAAGGCGCGACTTGCCAAGGGAACCGGCGGCCAGCGCAAGACGATGAATGACGCGGCGACAGCACCCCAGTGGAGCGACAACATTGCGTCAAGCGCTGTAGTTCCGACTAACACCGGGGCCACTAGCTACGATATCACCGGTATCCCCGCTTGGGTTAAGCGGATCACGCTTATGTTCATGGGCACCGGGATTAATGGCAGCGAAATGGGGGTCCAGGTCGGGTCGTCGGGAGGCGGCATCGTTACCACCGGCTATTCTGGCAGCGCGGCTTATGTTGCCTCCTCCACTAATACCGGTGCGGGTTTCGGCTCCTCGTCCTTTCGCGTGTTTGCCGGTGGTCCGCTTGAAGGCGCGATGGAAATCCGCCGCGCCGGCATTACTGGCAACGTATGGGTGGCGACCACGCTAACCGCCCAAAATCAGGTTTCGGGTGCTGTAGCCACCTATCTGGGGGCCAGCAGGATTGACATGGGTGCAAATGCGCTGGACCGCATTCGACTGACAACGTTGAGCGGGACTAATACCTTCAACAACGGCAACATCGCCGTCTTCTGGGAATGATCTCAGCCGCCCGCGTAGTGGCGGCTTAAGAAAGCATCGATCGGTCCCGCCAAAGACTCGGCCTCGGATTTGAGCTTGTCGTCGTCCCAATCCCACCAACGCAGGGCGCGAAGCTTCGCAATCGTTTCGGACGGGAACCGATAACGGAGGTGCTTCGCCGGTACGCCGGCCACCACGGCATAGGGCGGAACGTCTTTTATCACCACTGCATTCGCGCCAATAACCGCGCCGTCACCGATCGTAACGCCAGACGTGATCACGGCCGCGCATCCGATCCACACGTCATTGCCGATGGTAACTCCACGCTTCCTGCCGGCGTTGGGAATAGGGGGCGGTTTCTTCAGAAGGGTTTCAACGATTGGAAAAGTAGTGGCGCAATCCATCATGTGATGACCTTCGCACAGGATCGTGGCGTCCTCGGCGATCGAGCAAAATGCACCGACACACAAAGGCGCATCTTTCGACGCAAACCGGATATTCTGAGGTCGCAAGCCATAGGTGTGGCGGCCGACCGTCACTGCCCCAGGCGGCGCCAAAGGTTTCGGTTTCAGTAATCCCTTGGCACGCAACCAAGTTGTCAATCTCGATGACATTGGCCCCCCCCCAATTGGGCTCTGTACCAGAACATCGCCTGTATTGTGAATCGGGAAAATCAAACCGCTTACATTTTCACCCTGCTTTCCTCCACCCTGCGCAAAAGCTGAGAGGAAGTGCCATGGATCGCAATTTCGCCCGAGCGCTGGCGCTGGTTTTGAAGTCGGAAGGCGGATGGTCGGATAATGCTGCGGACCCTGGCGGCGCGACCATGAAGGGTGTCACGCTGGCCAATTTCCGGCTCTACGTTCAGGAAAACGCCACCAAGGACGACCTTCGCCACATCACAGATGCGCAGATTGCGACCGTCTACCGGCGCTTCTATTGGGACGCGGTGCTTGGTGCCGAGCTGCCCGACGGCGTCGACTATGCTGCTTTTGACTTCGCGGTGAACAGCGGGCCGCGTCGGGCTGCGAAATATCTGCAGGCTGTTGTCGGCGTCGACCAGGACGGGCGCATTGGGCCGGACACCCTTGCAGCAGCGAGGGCCAAGCCATCCGGCGCGGTGATCGACGCGCTTTGCGATGAGCGGCTTGCGTTCCTCAAAAATCTCCCGACGTGGTCGACGTTCGGCAAGGGCTGGTCCTCTCGCGTCGAGAGTGTACGCAAGGCGGCTCTGTCGATGACGATCCAGCCCGCCACAGCGCCACAGGCGACTTCACCGGCGCCCGTTCAGCTTCCCCCGGCTCCGCAGCCGCCAATCCCGCGCCCTGCCTCTCCTGTGCCACCCGCAGCCGCGCCGAAAGGCCATGGTCTCATCGCCGGCATTATCGCCGCAGCCGGACTCCTCGCCATGGCAGCTGCTGGTGCCTGGCATCACCTCACCGCCTGGATTGGGAGCATCTTCCAATGAAGTGGATCAATTCCAATAGTTTCCACAACTTCGTCAACACACTGATCCTGATCATCAGCGCCGTCGCCGGCTTCGATTGGACCATGTTCGGCATTCAACCGGAAATGGCCCTGAAGGTCACCGGAACGCTGGCGCTGATCAAGCTCGTTATCAACGCCGTGCGCGACGGGCCGGCCGGCATGGTCGCGCCGCCACCGCCCGCCGAGGAGAAATGACGTGGAAAACCTGAGATCCGTCCTCGCCGCGCAGCTCGTGCAGGCCAAGCCGTACGCCATCGTCGGGGCGGTATGCCTAGTCGTCGGCATCTTCATCGGGGTGCTCCTGTGACCGCGCTCACCGCCTGGTTTCTCAGCAACCCGACCATCCTGGCCGTTGGCGCTGGGTTGCTCGGTGCGATGGGTTGGGGCTTTCGCCAACGCCTGGCCGGCGCCGCTGCCGAACGCAACAAGCAGGCCGCAGCCGAAGCTCGTGCTCGCGACACATCGGACCAGATTCAGAACGACATCGGCGCGCTGCCGCCCGATGCCGTTCGCAAGGAGGCGAAGACGTGGGCAAAAGACTGATCCTCTCCGCGCTCATTTTGCTCACGGCCTGCGCGACGACCAAGGGCAGCTTTTGCGCGATCGACAAGCCATTGCGCCCGTCTGCCGCATCGATCGATGCCATGACTGACGCTCAGGTCAAAGACCTTGTTGCCCACAACCGCAAGGGCGAAAAACTCTGCGGGTGGAAGCCTTGAACGCTGCGAACGATTTCAGTGCCAACGTCGTCTTTCTAATCCTCGTCATTGGCGCCGTTGGCGGTCTTTGGTGGCGGATCGAGGCGGCTATCTCAAAAGCAAAGTCTGAAGCTCTCACGCAAGCCTCAGCCGCGTCTGCACTCGCGGCCCTGGCACATAGCCAACTTGCCGAGCATAAGCTTCATGTGGCGGAAACCTACATTACGAAAGCCGGCCTCCGCGAAACGACGGAGCAAATCATTTCCGCCGTCAATGCCGTCAAAGCCGATGTGCACGGACTCAATGAACGCATTGACCGCATATTTGAGCATCAGGTAGCACCGGCCAGGGCCACTCGGCGCGGCGCCTAACTCATGATGCGCGGTACCGCCTGTACATTGATTCCCGACGGTTCTGGCTCGGCGCCGAATGCTAATCTCGATTGACTGTAATTTTTGCGCCAGCCGGCATATAAGAAAATTGTGTCTCCAGGGGTTGGAAGAATAAAACGTATGACTGTTGGCTGTTACCGCAAAGAATTCCAGAATGATAGCAAAGGTGGAAGCATTCCTTATAGATTGAGCAATAATCGATATCTACCCAAGCGGCATTGACAACATCTAGATTATCATCCCATGTAGTTACCATATTGATTGTTTGTTCGGGAGCAATCTTGTTCCAATTAAAATCAACAGATATCTGCTTGTCGCGGTAGTCGCCCCTCATGACCGCTTCGTCTAGCGCAACGTTCCTCACTTTAATTTCGCGGCTTCGTATGATCGCGTATCCGAGGCCACTGTTCTTGATTTGCAAGCTGGCGTAGGTGTCTTTTCTGGCACTGGTACCAAACGAAAAAAATATACCGATCTCAAGGCTCGGTCGCGCGGAAGTCAGGAGCTGCTGGCGTGACAGATTGAATTGCAACAACGCTGATGCGGCTGAAACGAGCGATATTACGAATGAGGCAACCGCGAACAGTAGAGCCCATATTTGTTTTTGCATGATGCCCACCGCGCCCTTTGCCTTTGAGCAGAATGCTACTCATGTCGACTGGTGTCCAGTTGCGCCGGGGCGGGCTTTTTGTTTTGCCGTGATCGGAATGGTGATGCAGAATGCCATCGCCTCGCGCCCACACCGTGAGGTAGGCCCGGCCCAAAATCCTGTGTCACCTCGATGGCGAGCCGGGCCGCCGTGTGGCGGAACTTAAAACGCCCTGCCAGCTTTAGGCTCGATGAGCACACGCGGTATCAATTTCGTCGACAAATGGATGGCGGAGCATCTGGCAAACGCAATGACGGATGATCCTGTGGCTGTGAGCGACCTAGCTGACGATCTGATGAAGGCAGCGGAGATCGACGGCATCCCACCAAGTGAGATCAACGAAGAGTTCGATAGCGTCTTTGAAGTGATCTTCGAAGCCATGCAGCACCGCGAAGGTGGGCTCCCAGGCTAGTTCAGGTGTGGGGGGCCGGTCATGACTAGGTTTTAATGCTGGGCGCTGGCGGGATATCCTGTGGCTCAAAACTGAGCCGGTCGACAGTCTTGACGATGGCAGCGGCCAGCGCGGCGGCTTCATGCATAATCGAAGGGCCATAGAGGCCGTTAATGGCTTCCTCACTCGGGAGAACGCCAGGAGGGCAATGATTTTCTATCGCGTGCCGTATCAGGGCGAGCGCAGCTCTGCACTCCGAGGTGTCTATCGTCGACATGCGATGAAAACATGCGAGATAGCTAAAATGTTCCGGAACCATTTTAGCGCATGCTAATTGAGTCGCGATTTGTGCGAGTCCTGTGCATGCGTTTGAAGTTCGTCGCGCCTCTGACGCCGACCCTTGTTGCGAAGCCACCCGAGGGCGAGGGGTGGGTCCACGAGGTCAAGTTTGACGGGTACCGCTCGCAGATGATCATCGATGACGATGGCACCAGGATCTACACGCGCAATGGGCACGACTGGTCAGCGAAGTACCGCGACTTGGTCAAAGAAGGCAAGAGCCTCGGCGTCGAAAGCGCCGTCATCGACGGCGAGATTATCGCTTTGAACGATGCCGGACTTTCCAGCTTCAAGGTGCTGCAAAACGCGCTCAGAAGCCGCCAGCACGACCTCTATTTTGTGGCCTTTGATCTCCTGCACCTCAACGGCCATGATCTGCGCGACATGCCGCTGGAAGACCGCCGCGAGATCCTGGCTGCACTCATTCCAGACGGAAGCCGCATCCAGTTCAGCCAGCCGTTGCCGGGCGATGCAAAGGCAATTTTTCACCTTGTCGACCAGGCCGGGCTTGAGGGCATGGTTTCGAAACAGAGGGACAGCAAGTATCGCTCCGGGCCGTCAACGAGCTGGCTGAAGGCCAAATGCTATTCGATCGATGAATATGATCTGCTCGGTGTCGAACGAGAGGCGGGCAAGCCGGCCTTCGCACTGATGGCGGAGCGCGGCACCGGGCGCTATGTCGGCACGGCTTTCATCAATTCCAACCGTGCCATCCGCGAACGTCTTTGGCAGCGCGTCCAGGAGCATGCTGGGCCTGCGCCCCAAGGTATGAAGCGGCCGGCGACCCAATGGGTCAAGCCGGGCCTGATCGGTCGCGTGAAGCACTTGCGCGGCGAGGAGGATTTGCGACACGCTTCGCTGCAGGATTTTCGCGAGGAGTGACCGCTCGCACTTGTTACCAAGCCTACGTCTTTTTTTATTGAAAGGCTGATTTCGTCGGATTTATAGATTCGCCGTTCCCATTGCTCTTGGAGGAGAATTGCGATGGACAGCGTAACCATAACCCTGAACGGCAATTCGTGCGTTGAAGTGGTGGAAGCCTGCGGCGAGTGGCACGTTCGCGTGGTCGAGGAAGACCAAGAACTTATCCGCTCATTCGAGATTGAATCATTCGCACTGGCTTTTGCCGAAGGCCAGCGCAGACGGTTAGGGCTGGATGAAATCGTTCGGATCTAGCGGCGGAACCTAAGCCGGCTATTGAGCTTAAAGCTCGATGAGCGCACGCGGCCTTAATTTCCTCGACAAATGGATGGCAGAGCACCTGCCCGAAACCGCCAGCGACGATCCCGTCCTCATCAGCGACCTTGCGGACAAGGCCATGAAGGCCGCCGACAGGGCAGGCATTCCCACTACGGAGATCAGCGAGGAAGTGCCCAGCGTGTTCGAGGTCATCGCCGACGCGTTGGATCATCGCGAAGGCGGCGAGCCTGGACCTTGATCGGCTTGACCGGCTCACGAAGCGTTCCCATTTTGGTCGTTTCGCAACGATAGGCTGGTGATCGCATTGGATGAAGATGTGGCCTATCCACAGCAAGGTGGGCAGCCCACGCAACAACACGCCGGACATCATAGATGAAATCGGCCGGCCCGATATAATCGACCTGAAAGGCCAAGGTCCCAACGACCTGTTCGATCTGTAACGCGAGAATGGATGATGCCTGCTGATCGCCTGAAGGTCCGCGAAATCGATGGGCGTTACCAGGTCTATGACGGCGCCGACGTGCTCGGCACATTCACCAGCATTGTCGAGATGGCGCGCTTCGTGCGCGAGCGAGGCGCGCGCTTCTGGCTTGATTGGGGGCGGACGGTGATCAACGGCAACTCCCTCCCGCACGACTTTTCCCCGAAGTTCCTGGGATCGGATTCCGTCGGCCGCGTCATGGGTGAAACGAACGGCCCGAGCGCCGGGATATGGTCCTGGTCGTGCTCGACACATGATCGCCGTTGGCGCGGCCACGGCGGCGGCCGGGGAAGGTGCAACACGAAGGATCTCGCGGTGACGGAACTCGAAGTGGAGTTTACCCGCTACATCGCCGACACGCCCGATGGCTGGTCGCCTTATGCGCAGTCGAAGGGCCTTTGAAGAGGTGACGCCGAGGCAGCGGAGCGTAGGACCAAAGTCCGACTCCAATACGGCGTACGGAGTGATAAAACGTGCCTTCCTCTTGGGCTAGGGAGGTGCGGGATATGTCAGAACACGTTCAAGGTTCAGCGGTCCTGGTTGTCGAAGACCAAGCGCTGGTAGCCCTCGATATCGAAGATGCGCTGGAACAGGCAGGTTTGGTGCCTATCTCGTTTAATTCGTGCGCGCAGGCCGAGGGCTATTTGGCCGAATATCGGCCCGATGCGGCGGTGATCGACGTTGGTTTGCCAGACTGCGAATGCACTTCTGTCGCAGAAAAGCTCTTTGATCAGGGCGTTCCGTTCGTCGTGCACACAGGCGCTCTCATTGATAGCGTCGATCCGGTGTTCCGGCTCGGGGAGTTTATCCCAAAGCCGGCCGATGCCGAAGCGATTGTTGACCGTATTCGATCAATGATTGCCGCGGCCTGATCCGTAAAAGATTGTTCGTTGGAGGGAACTTTTTGGCCGTTCGGGAGATAGGTATCGTCTGAGGTTTTGTCATGCAAGACGATCAGCCGAAGCCATTCGACCCGAGAGCCGAACTGGTTCGGAAAGTCGCTCGCGAGACCGGACTGTCGGAGAATGAGATCAACGATATAATCTCGTTGGTCGGCTTCCATTATGCCTCCATTGTGCGGGAGGCGCGCGTGCTGAAACAGCAGCGCAAATAAGCGCCTGACAAGGGCGCCCGCACAACACCGGCATGTGCCGGCGGCGTGGAACATTAGTAAGCTCTAAAAGTTTACGCCTGCGGCAGGTTGGTGCCCTCCATTCCCTGCCGAAGATCGGTCTTCCGATCGGCCCGCGCGCCTCTGGGTGGGAGCGCGGGCTTTTGGCCTTCATCGAGGTCGAGTCCGCAATTCGCACAGCATTTCCACCGACAGAACGGGGATAGCGGGACTCCTCGAAATTCTGCCTCGACTCTGGCCAGGCAAGCAATCAGCTTCCGTAGACGCTGGGGCGGTTCACACGGGTAACAGCACAATCTCAAAGGAGCCAACCAACGAGAGGAGAAGTGTGAATGTACCTAGGCGATTTTACTCGATCCCAAGCGAGTTCCGCGCGGCTGAGAAATAGAATTCAGCAAAGGGGAGAGACGATCAAGGGTCACAAGTTGTTTGCGAAGCACGAAGACGACATATGTCGCGCGGACTATCCCGACTACGATGCGATGGTGAAACATCTCCCCCACCGCACCAGGAGGGCACTTAAGGCCCGATGTTGTCGTCTGGGAATCTGCAAGCCCCTCAAGCAATGGACGGCGGCGAAGGACATGCTTTTCCGCAAGGTCTACCGGAAGGGCTCGATGGAGGAGATCCTCGAAGCCTTCCCCGATATGACAAGGACCACGATTTATTCGCGGGGCGGCTACCATAAAATCCACCGACCCAGAAAGCCCTATCTCCCGACAGGGATCGCGCTTTTGGACGAGCTGCGTGACGAATGCTTCCGTCACAATATTACCCTGGCCGACCTTGATGAAATCGCGAAATCGAGGTGCTATTTCAAGCATAAATTATGGAGGGCCAAGCGTCCGAACTATAACCATATCGTGCGGGGCATATACGAGATGGGCGGGAAGATATCAGTCCATTGGGAGCGAGACCAATGAGCGCATTCTTCCGCAAGCGCATCGAGGCGACAATCGAACATATGATAGGCCTTCTCGATCAGATGGACGGCGACGCAGATTTTGAACCGGAGACGGTCGAGGAGCAAAACGATCGGGAAGCCGATCCGGCCGAACGCGGGATTTCCGACAAGGCATCTCTGACATTGATCTTGGCAGAAGCGTCGAGACGCAGGCGGGTCTTCCGACATTGATAAGGCGGCCCTTACAGTTGTCCAGATTCATTAAGCTGCCGCTCACACGCGAGGGCGCATCGTCGATGACGGTCCGGCCTCCAGTCCCTCCGGTCCCCACCTGAAGCCCGCTGCCTCCCGCCCCCAAGCATAGGCAGTGGGCTTTTTTGCCACTGCCTATGCTGGTCTAACATGCCCTTTGCGGGCGCGCCGTCATGGCTTCTTCAATCTGACGCCTGGGCTACCATGGTTCAGGAACTCGATACCGGCCGCCTCAAGCGCTCGCTGGACGGCCTGCACGTTCTGCGCTCGCCCCGCAATCGGCGAGGGCCCAGCGGCTTCCATGCTTCTTATCGTGTTGACATGCACGCCTGCAGCGGTGGCGGTTTCCTGTTGCTCAATGCCGATAAGTGCGCGAGCGGCCTTAAGCTGATTTCCAGTAGTGAGCATTTCTATCCCTCTGATAGCCATCTGTGTACCACACACAGAAACAAGTTGACAACCGACAAGAACCGATTAGGGTTAATCACACACAGCTTACCGTGTATGAAACACAAATCGGAGAGAAGCAATGCAGAACATCAGTGTTCCGGCAGCCGCCGAAGGCTTGCCTGAAATCAACCGCAGAAAAGCGCTCGCCCTCCTGTCCGGCGGGATGGCGGCTGCCGCGATGACACCCGCTGTTGTCGCTGCCGCCTCGCCGGCCTCCGACCTCAAGGACGTTCTGTCGACCTACAAGGCGGCGGAGGACCGCTATGACATCTGCCAGACCCGAGAGACTTCGATCACCGAAGCGCTCGGGGAAAGATTGTTCCCGAAGTGGACGATGCCGGGTGGCGTTTCTTCCCGTTGGGCACACGTGCCGCTGGTATTCCGCACCTCCAAAGCCCTTGAGGCCGAGATAGCGCGCAAGCGGGTGCAGGTCGCCACGTCGTTCGCTGACGGGCTGATGAACCAGCCGGCTTATGACCACTGGATGAAGGATCTCACGGAGCAAGGTGCCATCGGGATGGATTCACTCCGAGAGCAGGAAGCCGTCATCGAGGCAAGTGGCTACAACGATGCCTATAAACAGGCTGACGATGCCTTCTACGTGGCAAGAGACGCTTTTCAGGCGGTGCTAGCTGTTCCCTGCCAGACCATCGAGGAAGTTCGCGCTAAGGCGGCCTGCGTCATCCGTGGCTACAAACAATTGGGTCTCGAAGTGGATGAGGATGACCTCGTCACTTGCATGTCGTCTCTCTGCGGGGAGGCGTGACCATGGGCGAAGTAGTTGCTTTCCGCCCCAAGCCGGCGCCGGTCGTCAAGGACGAACTCACCGAGATTATCGACTGGATCAAGCCGGCAACCGACTGGTGGACCGGTTCGATGCAAATCGAGGTAGCGCGGCACGCCTACCTGCTCGCCGACTTCAAGCGCCTGCTGCTCTATCGCGAACACGGCAAGGACAGTGAGGCAGGGAAGGCCGCAGGCGAATTGTCTGCCAAGGCCTTTGAAGCGTGGCGGCTCGCCGGGCTCCGGCAGGTATTCATCCCCGCCAAAGTAGTTCGTCATCTTCGCTGGAAACAGAACTGGTTGCGACAGCACGGAGGTGGCACTCCTGAAACTGGTCTGGCTATCGCTCGCGACGAGGCAGCGCTGGCGCATCGTCTAAAAGCCGTGGCGCGACAGCAGGCCGGCCGCAAGGCGAACCAGAGGGGTGCGCTGGCATGAACGCGCTCGCAAGGCTCTCAGACCCCACCGTCCGACGCTCGATCGAGGACGAGATTGAGCGGCTGATTTCCCTGCTCGACTTCGTAGAGCCGGACCCGGATCTTGAACCGTATCTTGCTGGCGGTATCGAGGTCGTGGGAACCGACGACAGGGAAGGGGACAGCAGCGACGACGAACCGAGCGCCGACGCGGAATATAGCCTAGGCTGGTCCGAGCCGAACAGCCAAGGGCGTGACGCCTGGGAGCGCAACGGCTGCCAGTATATCGCAGGCGTCGACAGCGATGACTGACGCCCTCCGCCCCCACGGTGGCGGGCTTTTAGGCGGCGAACTTAAATACCTCGAGAGGGGAATCGAGAGAAATGATACGCGCCGTTCGCCCAAGTAAAGAGAGATGCGGCGTCTTTTCCGGTGCTGTTGGGACGGCAACCCTTACGGTCCTGTCCGATCCCAAGTCTCGCACGTCAAGAAACTTGGCAATGGCGGAATTAACAGCTGCGGGGTACGGAGTAACTAATTCGAATAAGGCGGGGCGTTGATCTAAGCGCACGACTGCGTCGAATTCCCAGGCGTCGGTATGGCCTGTGAACTTCTCTCCGCGTTCGATAGTTTTGTTCGGAAATGCCCCCTTGAGGATATCCCAAAGAACGAGTCGTTGATCGTTAGCGCGCTTCTCGGACAGAGCCTCGGCGGATGCATCTACCGCATACTTGGATGCGTTGCCTACTGCAATGGCAGCCGCCACCAATGCTTCGCGAGGAACCTCTAGATCAAAGATCATGTGGCTGTCGTACCTTACCGCGAACCGCTCGGCGGCGCGACGTGCGATTTGGTTGTAGATGTGACCTCCGCCCATCAATTCTACTTCTCGTCGCCCGGAACCGAAGTCCGAAACGATGTAGCCATCCGGAGTCTGCTCTATGCGCAAAACGACACGCCCCCCACCCGGATATAGAAGCGGTGTTACCACGGTCGAAACGCCGTTAGTCTCTCGTGCATAGGAGAGGGCTTGGGCGACATCTTTGGCGACGGAGTTGGCTGTGTGATCCATAGCTATATCAGCCTCTCTTGCCATTGCGGAGGCGGCAGATCGCCCGCCCCGTCAATGTTAAAGTAGAGCTCGACCATTCGTAACATATCACGAAACGACTGAGGCTCGCTATTTACGGCTATTGCAGATGGTAAATTTTCGGATGCCGTAAAGGCTTTACGGCCCAGCCGAGCGTTGTCTTCCGTGCGGTGGATATGCGAGCCATCAACAATAGGTGCTTGGTGCAGTTTTCGCCAATACCGGTTTGTGTGAGGCGAATACGGCCAGCAATCCAGGCGAGAAATTGGCATCCAACCGTCGTTTTCGACCTGCAGGAGGGCCGTAGCATCCTCCAACGGACGCTCGCGCCACACAACTATGCGCAGTTCGACACCTTCAAGCGTTGCGCCTGTATCATCGAGCAGCAGCGATGAGAGCATCAACTGGTCAGATTCTACCGCCTCCTGGCCAATTTTTCGCTGCCGTGGGCTAATAGTCTGCCAATCAGGCCATCCAAAAATGGACTTCCGCATCGTCGCAATTGCGACCCATCTCTCCACCAGTAGTCGATCGCGCGGGGAATCCTCCGACGCGTGCATTGATTGCCCCTCCAATCCATGACCGGCGAATTACGTCCCATTGCCACACGGACTGCAGATAGTCGCAGGAAACCCTCGGAAATCAACACGGGAACGGGACGCGAACAAACTGCTACGCTTTTTGCAACGCAACGCTACGGTAAAAGACGGGACGGTGTAGCACGACGGCGCCAGCACAATAGCGCAAAGCCATGATAGGCAAGGATTTGGCAGCACAGAAGCGGAAGGGCAGGGACGCCAACGAGCGAATTTCAAGACCGGTGCCTTAAACCGCTCGGCCATCCCTCCAGCAGCTGTCGCTAGTGCGGTCTGTCAAGCGAAGGGGCGCCCCTTCGTGACAACGCAACCGGCAACCATGCGGCTGCTTATGGCGGGCTGCGATGCAGCGTCAACGTCCAGCAGATCGTGGATGTGTTGAAAGCCGGGGTAATTGGAGGCCTCGCCTGGATTCGAACCAGGGTGTGAGGATTTGCAATCCTCTGCGTGCCGCTCCGCCACGAGGTCGTTGCACAACGATTTACATCGCTCGTTGTCGTGCGCAACAGGGATTGCCCGTGACGGTGAACAACCGGTTACTACCCACAGGTTGCAAGGTCGGGTGCAGTGCCGGTCGATGTCGACGTCAGAGCGGTTCACCGTTTCAGGGAAGCGGCGAACCGCTCTACCCTGAGGTTGTTAGGCTAGGCGCCACAATCTCGCCCTGTTGCTGCCATAATCGATTAACATCGTGATAAGCAATTCCGGTGCAAAAGAGGATTGGGATCAAGGTGTTGCTCGACGGTGACATCTGGCTCCGTCGGGTGGCAGCACGGTAGGGGACAATCGAAAACATGCAGGCTTCGGCGCGCCCGCGTCTTCGTCGCGCTTCTGCTTTGGCCCTGTGCGTGCTTTCAGGGCTGCTTTTGGCCGCTTGCGCTTCGCAGCCCGAGCCGAAAGGCATGGTCTATAAGAAGGCCCGTTCCAAGGAATATTTCTCCGAAGCCGAGTATGGCGTGAAGGCCAGCCCGCGCGTTGACTTCATGCGCCGCGGCGGTGGCCGCGATCAGCTCGGCAAGCCCTACCAGGTGCGCGGCAAGTGGTATTATCCGAAGGAAGACAAGAAGGGCTTCACCAAGGTCGGGCTTGCATCCTGGTATGGTGATGCCTTCCACGGCCGGCTGACGGCCAACGGCGAAGTCTATGACATGACGCATCTGACGGCTGCGCATCCGACGATGCCGCTGCCGAGCTATGCCCGCGTCACCAACCTCGAGACCGGCAGCTCGGTCATCGTGCGCGTCAACGATCGCGGGCCCTACCATGAGGGCCGCATCATCGACGTCTCCGGACGCGCGGCTCAGATGCTCGACTATGACAAAGTCGGCACGGCCAAGGTCAAGGTGGAATATGTCGGCCGTGCGCCGCTCGATGGCGACGACGATCAGTATCTGGTGGCATCCTACCGTCCCGGCAACAGGCGACCGGATCCGTCGGACGGCCTGCCGACCGGCGTGATGGTTGCGATGGCCGGTCCGTCGCCGAGCGTCGCGATCAGCGCGCCGCCCGCCGCCGTGCCGTTCCCTGGACAGCCCGGTCTGTCGGATCAGCCGGCGTCGGTGCAAGGCGCCAGCGATGTCGTCTTGCCGGATTTCGGCCCGATCGTGCCGCAGCGGCCCGAGCTCACCTTGCCGGCAAACTCGCCATTCGCCATGGCGTCGCTGTCTTACGCGGATGAGCGTATGCAGCGCGCCGATGTCTTTGCCGCGCTCGACACCAGCGGCATGTCTCCGGCCGACATCCTGCAATCCTGGAAGAAGTCGAGCCGCCAGCAACAGGCGCCCGCGTCGGACTATGTCGCCGCCGGCTCGTTCGACGATGCTGTCCAGGCAAAGCGGGTCGCCGCGGCGCTGCAGCCGTTCGGCAGGACTGAGATCCAGCGCACGGAACTCGACGGCAATGACTGGTACGCGGTCAATGTGTATCCGGATGGCCATGGCAGCATCGACGATGTGCTCAAGGCCGCCTGGTCGCATGGCGCGCCGGATGCGCTGGTTGTGCGGGACTGATCAATTTTTCGCTGCCCGTTGATCCGGCCAAACGAACCCTGATAGTTTGGCCCGGGTAATGGGTGGTCGATATTTCATGCAATTCCGCTTCCTTTCGCCTTTCGCCAGTTTCCTGGGGTTGGCCCTGCTGTTCTGTTGGCCGGCGCCGGCCAGCGCCCAGCTTTTCGAGACCAAGGCGACGCAGGCTTTCATGATCGATGCCGACACCGGCACGGTGCTGTTCGCCAAGGATGCCGACAAGCCGATCCCGCCGGCATCGATGGCCAAGCTGATGACGCTGGAGATGGTCTTCAACGCCATCAAGGCCAAGCGCATGACGCTCGACGACACGTTTGTGGTCAGCGAAAACGCCTGGCGCACCGGCGGCGCGCCGTCTGGAACCTCGACCATGTTCGCCAAGCTCAAATCGGCGGTGCGTGTCGAGGATCTCATCCAGGGCGTGGCCGTGCAGGCGGCCAATGACGGCTGTATCGTGCTTGCCGAAGGCATGGCCGGCTCGGAAGCCAATTTCGCCGCGCAGATGACGGAGCGCGCCCGTGAGATCGGCCTTTCGAAATCGACCTTCGTCAATTCGACCGGCCTGCCGGCCGACGGCCAGCAGACGACGGTGCGCGAACTCACCTTGCTGGCGCTGCATATCTGGCGCCACTATCCGGACTTCTTCCACTATTACGGCCAGCCGGATTTCACCTGGAACAAAATAGCGCAGAGGAACCGCAATCCCTTGGTTGCCATGGGTATCGAAGCCGACGGCTTCGTCGCCGGCGCCAGCGAGCAGGAGGGCTTTGGCCTCGTCGGCACGGTCAGCCACAACGGCACGCGCGTCATTGCGGCGATCAGCGGCCTGGCAAACGATCGCGAGCGCTCGGAAGAGGCGCGCAAGCTGCTTGAATGGGGCTCGCGCTCCTTCCAGAAAACCGAGATTTTCGCCAAGGATGAGGTGGTCGGCGAAGCACAGGTCTTCGGCGGCGCCAAGTCCGGCGTGGCCTTGAAAGCCAAGGGGCCGGTGGACATATTCCTGCCGATCGCCAACCGCGACAAGCTGACCGCCCGGATCGTCTACAACGGTCCGGTGTCGGCGCCGGTGGAGGAGGGGCAACCGGTCGGCGAGTTGCGCGTTTGGATTGGTGATACGTTGAGCCAGCAAACGCCGCTTTTCGCCGCCGAGAAAGTGGCGGTCGGCACGTTGCCGCAGCGGGCGCTCGATGCCGCCAAGGAACTGGCTGTCGGCTGGCTGCGTCAGAAACGTTTGTGATCGGGTTGGTTCGTGGACCTTTTGTCAGACGAGAGCTATGACAGCGGCCAGCGCGGACAAAGGCAGTCTCGATTGACGAGCGGTTTTTTCATCACCGTCGAAGGCGGCGAAGGCGCAGGCAAGTCGACACAGATCGAGCGGCTGGCAAGGCGCGTGCGCGCCAAGAAATACCAGGTGCTGGTCACGCGCGAGCCGGGCGGTTCGCCAGGTGCGGAAGCGGTGAGGCATGTGCTGCTTTCGGGTGCCGCCGAGCCGTTCGGTCCTAAGATGGAAGCGATTCTTTTCGCGGCCGCCCGCTCCGACCATGTCGAGCAGGTCATCCGGCCGGCCGTCGAGCGCGGCTCGATCGTGCTGTGCGACCGGTTCATCGATTCCTCGCGCGTCTACCAGGGCGTGACCGGCGGCCTCGATCCCGATTTCATGACGGCGCTGGAGGCCGTCGCCATCAACGGCATGATGCCGGATATGACGCTGATCTTCGATATCGATCCCGCCGAGGGCTTGAAACGCGCCACGGCAAGGCGCGGCGCAGGTGACGCGGCCGATCGTTTCGAGAAGGAGACTTTAGCCATCCACCAGCGTCGCCGTGAGGCATTTCTGGCGATAGCCGAGGCCGAGCCGCAGCGTTGCATCGTCATCGATGCTTCGGCCGATCCCGACACGGTGGAGCATGTCGTCACCGCCGCCGTGTTCGCGGCGCTGGAGGAGCGGATGCCGGCACCAAGAAAGCAGGCGGCGCCGGCATGATCTTCGAACGCATCGCCCCGGAACAGCACGACACGCTGGACGGCGTGCCTGAGCCGTCGGAAACACCGCGGCTGATCGGCCATGCCGAGGTCGCGGCGATGCTGACCGCCACATACCGGTCCGGCAAGTTGCCGCATGCGCTGATCCTTGCCGGGCCGCATGGTATCGGCAAGGCGACATTCGCCTTCCACCTGGCGCACCACCTGCTGAAACACCCGGACTTCAAGACTGCGCCCGAGACGCTCGCCATCCCCGATCCAGCGTCATCGCTGTTTCGCCAGATCGCGACCGGCGCACATCCTTCGGTGTTGCACCTGACGCGTCCAGCCAACGATAAGACCAAAAGCTTCAAGACGGTGCTGACCGTCGACGAGATCCGCAAGGTCAACCGCTTCCTGTCGATGACCTCGCATGACGGTAGCTACCGGGTCGTCATCGTCGATCCGGCCGACGACATGAACATCAACGCCGCCAACGCATTGCTGAAGAATCTCGAGGAGCCGCCGGCGCGCACCTTGTTCATCCTCATCGTGCACGCACCGGGCAGCCTGTTGCCGACGATCCGCTCGCGCTGCCAGATGGTGCGGCTTGCGCCGCTTGCCGAAGATGAATTGATGGCGGTGCTGCAAGGCATCGAGCCACCGCCGCCCGACGATCCGGCGGCGCGCGCGGCATTGGCCGAGCGGGCAGGGGGCAGCGCCCGCAACGCCATCCTGCTCACCCGGTATGGCGGGCTGGAGATCGCCGGCGCGCTCGATACGTTGGTGGCGGCCAACAGGCCGGACCTCGCCGGAGCCCATCGGCTGGCCGAAGCCGTGGCTGGCCGCGACCAGTCGATCCAGTTCGATATCTTCAACAGCCGCGCGCTCGACCTGCTTTCGTCGGCGGCGAGCCAAGCGGCTTCGGCCGGCGATCTCGCCAGGGCCAAAACGCTGTCAGAGGCTTGGCACGAGGCGATGAACACGATATCTGAAGCCGAGACATACAATCTCGACAAGAAGCAGCACGCTTTGACCATGATCGAACGCCTGAATTCTGCGATGCGAATGTGACGGTTTGCCCGACGCATGCCGCCGCCTGCTTTTGGGCGCCATGCATCGGCCTCGGGATGGCAATCGACGTTCCGATGCGATATCCACCGCCACAACTGACATTCAGACATTCATGACGGTTCATTCATGTCACGCGACACATTCTACATCACCACCGCGATCTCCTACCCGAACGGCAAGCCGCATATCGGCCATGCCTATGAGCTGATCGCCACCGACGCGCTCGCCCGCTTCCAGCGGCTCGACGGCAAGGAAGTCTTCTTCCTGACCGGCACCGACGAACATGGCATCAAGATGCTGCAGACGGCGCGCAAGGAAGGCATTTCGCCGCGCGAGCTCGCCGACCGCAACTCGGCCGAATTCCGGCGCATGGCCACCGCGCTTAACGCCTCCAACGACGATTTCATCCGCACCACCGAGGAGCGGCATTACGCGTCTTCGCAGGCGATCTGGAAGGCGATGGCCGCCAATGGCGACATCTACAAGGGTGGCTATGCCGGCTGGTACTCCGTGCGCGACGAAGCCTATTACGGCGAGGAGGAGACCGAGGTCCGCGCGGACAATGTCCGCTACGGACCGCAGGGAACGCCCGTCGAATGGGTCGAGGAAGAGAGCTATTTCTTCCGGCTGTCGGCCTACCAGCACAAACTGATCGCGCTCTATGAAGGCCAGCCCGACTTCATCGGTCCGGCCGAGCGCCGCAACGAAGTGATGAGCTTCGTCAAATCGGGACTGAAGGACCTGTCGATCTCGCGCACCACCTTCGATTGGGGCGTGCCGGTGCCCGGCGACGAAAAGCATGTCATGTATGTGTGGGTCGACGCTCTCACCAACTACATCACCGGTGTCGGCTATCCCGATGAAAAAGATGAGAAATGGCGGTTCTGGCCCGCCGATGCGCATATCATCGGCAAGGATATCGTGCGGTTCCATGCTGTCTATTGGCCGGCCTTCCTGATGTCGGCCGGCATTCCATTGCCGAAGCGCGTCTTCGGCCATGGCTTCCTGTTCAACCGCGGCGAGAAGATGTCGAAATCGGTCGGCAACGTCATCGACCCGTTCACCATGGTCGACCATTACGGCGTCGACCAGGTGCGCTATTTCTTCCTGCGTGAGGTGCCGTTCGGCCAGGACGGCAACTACAGCCATGAAGCGATCGTCAACCGCACCAATGCCGATCTCGCCAACGGCCTCGGCAATCTGGCGCAGCGTTCGCTGTCGATGATCGCCAAGAACTGCGGCGGCAAGGTGCCCGCGCGCGGCGAACTCACCGAGGCCGACACGGCGATCCTCGACCAGGCCGTCGAAGCGCTGGCGATCTCGCGCCGGGCGATGGCGGAGCAGGGCATCCATCTGGCGCTGGCGGCGATCTTCAGCGTCGTGGCCGAAGCCGACCGCTATTTTGCTTCGCAGGAGCCCTGGGCGCTGCGAAAGACCGACTTCGAACGCATGGAGACGGTGCTGTGGACGACTGCTGAACTCGTCCGTCGCATAACGCTGCTTTGCCAGCCTTTCATCCCGGCGTCGGCAGCGAAACTGCTCGACCTGCTGGCAGTGTCGGCGGACAGGCGGGCTTTAGAGCACGTTCACGCCGACCATGCGCTGGTGCCCGGCACCGCGTTGCCGGCGCCGGAGGGTGTGTTTCCGCGTTACGTCGAGCAGGATGGCAACAGCTGATGCTGGTCGACAGCCATTGCCATCTCGACTTTCCGGATTTTGCCGAGGAGCGGGCGGCAATCGTCGCCCGCGCCCTGGCCGCCGGCATCGGCCGCATGGTGACGATCTCGACGCGCGTGAAGCGGTTCCAGCAAATTCTTGAAATCGCTGAGACATTCAGCGAGGTCTATTGTTCGGTCGGCACCCATCCGCACAATGCCGCCGAAGAGCTCGACATCACCGCCGACGATTTGGTGCGGTTGTCCGGCCATCCCAAGGTGGTGGCGATCGGCGAGGCCGGCCTCGACTATTTTTATGACAAGGCACCGCGCGACGCGCAGGCGCAAAGCTTTCGCACCCATATTGCCGCCGCGCGTCGGACCGGCCTGCCGCTGGTGATCCATTCGCGCGACGCCGACGACGACATGGCCCATATCCTCGAAGAAGAAACAGGGAAGGGCGCCTTCCCGTTCATCCTGCATTGTTTTTCGTCCGGGCGCCGCCTGGCCGAGATCGGCGTGGCGCTCGGCGGCTATGTCTCGTTCTCAGGTATCCTGACGTTCAAGAATTCGACCGAGTTGCGGGCCATCGCCGCCGACGTGCCGCGCGAGCGGCTGCTGGTCGAGACCGACGCGCCCTATCTGGCGCCGGTCCCGCATCGCGGCAGACGCAACGAGCCGGCTTATGTCGCCAACACGGCCAAGGTGCTCGCCGAGACAATCGGCGTCGGCGATGCCGAGATCGCCGCCATCACGACGCAGAATTTCTTCCGGCTGTTTACGAAGATGCCACGTCCGGCCGAGGCGGCAGTCTGAGCGATGAGCGACCGGCTGCGTCTTACCGTTCTTGGCTGCGGCTCGTCGCCCGGTACGCCGCGCATCACTGGTGACTGGGGCAATTGCGATCCGCAGAATCCGAAAAACCGGCGCATGCGCGCCGCGGCGCTTGTCGAGCGCATCTCCGCCAATGGCGCCCGCACCACGGTCGTCATCGACACCGGGCCAGATTTCCGCCAACAGATGCTGATGGTTCCGGTCAGTCGTATAGATGCCGTCGTCTATACGCATCCGCATGCGGATCATATCCACGGCATCGATGATCTGCGCGGCTATGTCCATGACCAGCGCCACCGTATCGATATCCACGCCGACGAGCCGACGATGCGCCGGCTGCGCGAGGCCTTCGGCTATTGCTTCGAGACGCCGCTTGGCAGCTCCTATCCGCCGATCGTCGAGGCGCATTTTATCGATCATGCCAAACCGGTGGTAATCGAAGGCGAGGGCGGTGCCCTCACCCTTGAGCCGTTGCCGCAGATCCATGGAGACATCGTTTCGCTGGGCTTCCGCATCGGCGGGCTGGCCTATTGTCCCGATATCAGCGATTTCCCGGCTGCGACCGCCGAACGGCTGCGCGGCCTCGACATGCTGGTCATCGATGCCCTGCAGTACAACACGCATCCGAGCCATCTATCGATTGGCCAGGCGCTGGACTGGATCGTGAAACTCAAGCCGGCGAAGGCCGTGCTGACGCACATGCACGTGCCGCTGGATTACGCCACCGTGATGGCCGAGACGCCTGACCATGTGGTGCCGGCCTATGACGGCATGGTGATCGAAATCCCTTTTGAGTCAGCGCGATAGCGACGACTGCTCAGCTGGCTTTTCGTCGCTATGCTGCCTTGTCTCGGATCTGTCGTCAGCGGTAGGCGTCGGCACGGTTCAATACGATAGAACCGCGCAATTCCCAGGTCAGCGCATAGTACGATAGTTCCATAATCTATCTTATGCGACTTTCAGACAAGCCAATCCGGGGGTCACTGCACGAGCCGAAGAAGGCGTGGGCAAAAGTTATTCTTGGTCAAAGCGCCTGCTTACGCACCTCAGTCGCTTCACAGCTCCCGAGACCATGTCGTTGACGATGTCGTGGGCGCTCTTGAGCTCGCTTATCGCTCCGGCGCCCTGGCCGTAGAACAAATTAGCGACAGCTGGGTCGCCGTTAGACATGCGCTGATAGTAGGCGTCGAGCGCGGCGCGATCCTTCAGCAACTCTTCCTCGCGGCCCTTCCACTGCTCGGTGATTTCGTTTGGCCGTTGGCGCACCGCAACTCCCGGCGGCCACCCGGGTTTCGATTGGCCTTGGTAAATCACGTAGTCGGTCGCGGGACTGAAGACGGTGTCGCGCCCATTGGATGCGAGGACGGCTTCGCGAGTTGCCGGCTTTGCCTTGACGGCCTCCTTGCAAGCGAGGAACGCCGTGCCGAGCCAAGCTCCCTCTGCCCCTGCGGCCAGCACGGCGGCGAGGCTTCGATCGCAGGTAATGCCGCCGGACGCCAGGATTGGCGTGTGCGGAAAGGCGGTCACAGCCTGAATTAGGAAGGGCAGTAGATTTTCTCTACCTGTGTGACCGCCCGCCTCGTTTCCCTGAACACAGATAACATCGGCGCCGGCATCGACCGCTCTCCGCGCAAGATCGAACGACTGAACCTGGCAGACAACCTTGGCGCCCGAACTTCGCGCAATTGGGATGAGTGGCGATGGATCGCCAAATGAGAGCAATATGACAGGGACGCGTTCCTCCAAGGCTATCTCGAAGTGACGCGGCTTTGGGCCGAGTAGGTGAGTGATAAAGCCGACGCCGAAAGGATGGGATGTGTGTTTACGCACCTGTTGAATCTCAGTGCGCAACTCGTCGGGATTTGCGGCTCGTGCAGCCAATGTGCCGAGCGCGCCAGCCTCGCAGACAGCGGTTGCCAAGGTCGGGTCGGCCGTCGGTCCAATGGGGCCCTGGATGATGGGCAGTTCAATGCCCAACAACGAAGTTACGCGTGTTTCAAACATAATGAAGACCCGGCTGAACGCCATGTCGTTCGCGGTCGAAGACTATCAGAAAGCCGATGCCAGCCAAGCAGTTTCAAATGCCAAGGATATGCACCCTTGGCCCAGTCCCACAACACAGCGTGGCCAGCATTGGTATTGGACAGAGAAGCCGCGCCAGCACGTAGTCCCCATGCCCCGATCCGGCCGAGAAGAGCGCCAGCAACAGCGCGATGGGCGTGAAGCACAGGCCGATAAGCAGCCCTGCCCGCGACGAGAGTTTTGCCAGCTTCATTCCTGCGGAATCGATATCATTTCAGATCCGCCAGTTCATCCTCCAGGACCAGCGCCTGCCGGGCTGTTGCGTCGAGCATACAGCTTACGATGATGTTGCTCTGGCGGTCGGTGTTCACGGTTTCGGCGGCTCCCTCGGCCCCGCATCGCGCTTCACGGTAGGCAATCCAGGCGCGCTGCATCTTGCGGTAGCCTTCCCGCGCCTTAGGCTCGGCCTTGGCCAAGAGCGTCGCGTAGGTCGTGTTGAGACGGTCCTCCCACACCTGGACCTCGCGATCGGCGCAATCGATCAATCCCAACTGCGACTGGCCGTCCTCGCTCTCGAAAGAGCACACCTCGGTCACGTAGTTGATGCAGGAAGCAGGCTCGTGTCCCGTGAGTTTGATGGCATTGTCGATGTGGATGGCCGGCGTCGGCTTGTCGTTCACTCCGGGAACGTCGCCGGCAAAATCGCTGACATATTTCAGGCATTCGGCAAGCGCGACCTTGTCCGACGCGCGCACTTTCTCTTCTGCCATCGCCGGCGACAAGACGGCCAGGAACAATCCGCAAGCCGCCAGCCAGAGAACATTCTTCATCGCTGTAACCCATTTTGTTGCCGGAGACGCGAATTGTCGCAAAACTCGCGACTGAAGTAACTACCCTGCTCCAGACCGCCGCCGCGCCGGCGCACAACAATGAAAGCACCAGGCAATGAGCGTTTCACCGTCCTTTCTCGGCCTGCCTGATCGCCTCGCCGATGGTCGCCCGCCTCGCGCCGTCATATTCGGCGCCGGACATGGCACCACCTATCCCGGTCAAGACAGCAGCGGCCAGGCGTCGGCACCCGATGCGATCCGCGCTGCGAGCCAGGACGACACGCCGCTGGTCGAGCATTGGGATTTCGATCTCGGTGGTCCGCTGTTCGATGGCGGGCCAGTCCGTTGCATCGATGCCGGCAACATTGCGACGACCATGCATGACAATGCCGGCAACCGGGCCCGGATCGAGGCAAAGACGCGCGAGGTCCTGGCCTTGCCGGCCGTGCCGATCCTGCTCGGCGGCGACGATTCCGTCGTCATCCCGTTCCTTGCCGGTTTTGCCGACCACGGACCGATCTGGATCCTGCAGATCGACGCCCATATCGACTGGCGCGACGAGGTGCATGGCGAACGCTGCGGCTATTCGAGCCCGATGCGACGGGCAAGCGAGATGGGCCATGTCGCCGGCATGGTGCAGGTCGGCTTGCGCAGCGTCGGCGGCGCACGCCTCGCCGAGATCGAAGCGGCGCAGCACTATGGCAGCCGTTTTGTGACCGCGCGCGAGGTTCATGCACAAGGCGTGGAAGCGGCTCTTCGGTATATTCCGGAAGGCGCGCGCGTGGTCGTCACGCTCGACTGCGATGGCCTCGATCCCGGCATCATGCCGGGCGTTGCGGCGCCTACGCCCGGTGGCCTCACCTACACGCAGACGATCGACCTGATCGCCGGCGTTGGCAAGCGGGCGAGAATCGTCGGATTCGACCTTGTCGAACTCTATCCGCCGGCTGACATCGGCAGCCTTTCGGCCCTCACCGCGGCCCGCCTTCTGGTCAATGCGATTGGAACCATCGTCCGGCAGGCGGGCTGACGTCCTGTCGATATACCCTCGCTGGCGAACACGAAAATCGTGTCGCCCTCCGCAATGCGCTTGCCGCCATACATGGTCTTCTGCGCGGTGAATGTGAATGTCTGTGCCTGAGGGTTCTCGATCTCGACCTTGATCGCGTATGCCGTGTGTCATCTCCGCTTGACTGGCCTTGCCGGAGCGGAAGGCGCCAGCCCTATGACAGGAGCTCGTCGATCTTTTCGCGGTTCACGTTTGCCAGCCTCCAGAGCCAGCGATTGTTTTCGTCGTCGTGTTCCGACAGCCATCTGTCCAGCGCGGCCATCTTCGCTTCATTCCTCCATTCCTCGATGCCTGTGGCATAGGCCTGCGCGAAGCCCGCCGGAGCCTCGGCGGTCAACGCGTCGAGCATCGCTTGCTGGCGTGGCGCCGATGTTGCCTCGAAATAGGTCCAGGCACCGGAGCGCTCGGCCTGCGCGAACCAGACCAGGCTTTCGATGATCAGGAAGAACGGTCGCGGCAGACCGTAGTCCGCCTTCTGCAGCCGACAGGTCGACGTTCCCAGGATGAACGACGAAAGCTGAACGAGGCTATTATAGTCACTGGCCGCAAACAGGCGGTCCAGAAAGGATCGGCTGATCACTGGCTTCATCGGAAGCCTCCTGCACCGTGGGCACGATCCACCGCTAGCTGCCCACATGAATCCGATAGCTCAGCGCACGCTTTGCGCCAGGCTCGATCAGCATCAAGCCCGGCTTGTCGGCAAACTCGCCGTCGAAATCGACAGGGCTGGCGATGCCGTGCCAGGGCTCAATGCACAGGAACGCCGCGCCGCCGGGCTTCGACCAGATGCCGAGCTCGTTCAATCCCAGCCATGACATTTCGATCGCCGGGCCTTTGTCCGCGGCGTAACGCACGCTTTTGCTAACCGGCCGGTCCAGGATGACGGCGTCGTCGTCGAAGAGCTGCTCCGACAGCGCCAGGGTTCTGCCTTCGATGGGGGTCGGCTGGGCAGCCGGCAACAGCAGGCCGTCCTTCAAGCGGCGAATTGGTTCCGGCTCGGCCTCGGCAAAGGTCAACCGATAGGCCTCCTTGGGCAGGCCCGGCAGCAGCGGCCAGTTGAAGGCCGGATGCGCTCCGATCGAGGCCGGCAGCACCTCCTCGCCCGGATTGGTGATTTCGTAACCCACCTCGATCTGCCGGTCGCCCAGGCGGTAACTGATGGCCAGGTGAAAGACGAATGGGTAGTGGACACGGGTCTCGGCGTCGTCGGTCAGCACCAGGGTGCAGAACGAAGGCCCTTGCTCCGCCCACACAAAGCGTCTGTCGCGGGCGAAGCCGTGCTGCGTCATCGGATAGCTTTGTCCGCGATGGCGCAACTGGTCGTTCTTCAGCCTGCCAACGATCGGAAACAGCACCGGCGAATGCCGGCGCCATTCGGGGCCTGCCTGCCACAGAAGCTCGGTGCCCTCACCATCGCGCAGCGAGATCAGTTCGGCCCCCTGCCCGGCGATGGTCGCTGCTATGCCGTCACCGTGAAGTGTCACCTGTTCCATGTGCCCTCGCGGCTGGCTGTTATGGCGGCAGGCTAGCAAGGGGCCGCGGGTAAACTCAAGAGCGGCAGGCCGCCTTGGTCCTTATGTAAAAAAAAAGCCGGAGGTTTCTCTCCGGCCATAGGTCAGACATGTTGCTTGGACGGTTCTTATTATTCGCGCTCGCCGGTGAAATTCAGCAACAGCTGGAAGATGTTGATGAAGTTCAGATAAAGCGAGAAAGCGCCGAATACGGCGAGCTTCTGCTGCGATTCCGCGTCGAAATTCTCGGCATACTGCTCCTTGATCGTCTGCGTGTCCCAAGCGGTCAGGCCGATGAAGACGGCGATGCCGATCACCGAAATGGCGAATTGCAGCGCGGTCGAGCCGAGGAACAGGTTGACGAGGCTGGCAATCACCACGCCGATCAGGCCCATGATCAGGAACGACGAGAATTGCGTCAGGTCGCGCTTTGTCGTGTAGCCATACAGGCTGGTGGCGCCGAACATCGTGGCGGCGATGAAGAAGGTGCGCGCGATACTGGTCGAGGTGAAGACCAGGAACACCGAAGCGAGCGACAGGCCCATGACGGCGCAGAAGGCCCAGAACATCATCTGCGCGCTCGCGGCCGACATGGTCTGCATCTTGAACGAGAAGATGATGACGAATGCCAGCGGCGCCAGCATCACAACCCATTTCAGCGGGCTGGAAAAGATCGGCACGTAGAGCGCCGGTGTCGAGGCAACGAAGAAAGCGACGAGGCCAGTGACGACGAGGCCGAGGCCCATGTAGTTGTAAACGCGCAGCATGTGCTGGCGCAGGCCCTCGTCATAGGCGGCTCCGGCCTGGACGCCGGCGCCCATTCGATATCCCAGATTGGGGTTGTTCATTTGGTTCTCCTTTGTTCTTGGGAAGGCGGGGGGTTCAGTAGAGCGTTCTGGCGAGCTTTTCGGCGGCGCGGTCGAGATTGCCGGCATCGGTTCGGCCAACGACCGCGTAGGCGACCTCGCCGATCTGGAAATAGGCCGACGAGATATCGTCGGACGGCGCGACCCTGGGCTTCACCACGTCGAACGTGCCGGGGCGGATGGCAAACAGCGACACCAGGCCGAGGTCCTTCGTCTCGAACGCCATCTCGACGCTCGGCCCGAATTGCGACGGGTAAACCTGGACGTCGCGGATCTTCCAGTCATCGGGCAGCGACGGCATGACGATTGCCGTGGCGGCGCGGATTTCGTCGGCGTTGTAGCCGGGTGCCTCGGTCTGCGAGGGCATGGTCTCGCGCACCAGCGTCGTCCTGTGCGCCCTCACCGCCTCCTCGACATAGGCAGGCGGCTGCGTCGAGGCGACCACCTTGGTGACCGCGATCGGCCCGAGGATGCCGTTTGCCAGCCAGCCGGCGGCAATCAGCACGGCGGCAGCCGCGGCCCGCTGCAGCACGGAAAATATCCTGCCCCTGGCAAGCCCTCTTTCCAACCGTCGCGCCGCCTCGGTCGTTGCCGGCCGGCCCATGCCGCCAGGCCTGGCAAGCGCAACACGCAGCTCGTCGCGTGTCCTGAGGTCCGCCATCACGCGCGCCGCGGCCTCGGGACGCGCGGCAAGGTAGGCCTCGACCTCGATGCGGCGGGCGACGTCCAGCTGATCGTCGACATAACCGTCGAGATCGGCATCCGTCACGGGATCGACAAGGTTTTTCATCACTCGTCTCCCACAATCCGGAGATTGGGTCTGGCCTTCGCCGACCCGCCCTCCTCCATGTCGCGCAACGCGGCGCGCGCCCGGCCGATGCGCGACATCAGGGTTCCGAGCGGGACGCCGATGACATCGGCCGCCTGCTGGTAGGAAAGCCCCTCGACGGCGACGAGATGCAGCGCCGAACGCTGCTCGTCGGGCAACGCCAGGAAAGCCTGCCTGACCTCAGCCAGGCGTACCGAATGGTCCTGCGGCGCCGGCATGCTGGCGTCAGCCAGATGGCCGGCCTGCTCGATGCGCGCCGCTTCCGACCGGCGCGAGCGCATGCGGTCGATGAAAAGGTTGTGCATGATCGAAAACAGCCAGGCGCGCGGGTTGGAGCCGGCGCGAAAGGTGCCGCGCCGCTCATAGGCGCGCACCAGCGCGTCATGCACGAGATCCTCGGCATCCGTGCCATCGCGCGTCAGCGAGCGCGCATAGCGGCGCAGCGAGCCAAGCTGTCCGATGATATCGAAGCGTGCCATCGACCGTTTCATGCCCTGTTTACGGAGCAGATAGGGATTTTAATCCCGGCCGCCGGCACTTCCTTTGCGATGAGCGCGCACCGAGAGACGCTGTCCGCCGCCGGCGTCTACTGTTCGACCGTTCGCTGAGCCCCTAAGCCAGGATTCTCGGGCGGTCCAGGACCTTTCCGGAGGCGACCAGCCGTAAAACCGCTGGCGCGCCGACATCGATTTGCGTATCACTCCGCCGCCATTGGAGTTCTTATCGATGTTCGAAGCCTTGCAGCCGGCGCCCGCCGACAAGATCCTTGCCCTGATCGGCCTCTATCGCAACGACCCGCGGCCCGGTAAAGTCGATCTCGGCGTCGGCGTCTACAAGGATATCGATGGCAGGACGCCGGTGATGCGCGCCGTGCGCGAAGCCGAGAAGCGGCTGCTCGCCAGCCAGGACACCAAGACCTATCTCGGCCTCGCCGGCGACATTGCATTCAACACCGCGATGATCAAGCTTGCCTTTGGTGACCAAGTCGACCTGTCGCGCATCCGCGCGGCGCAGGCGCCGGGTGGTTCAGGCGCGCTGCGGCTGGTGGCCGAGCTCCTGCAGCGCAGCCGCCCCGGCGCCACGGTCTGGTTGTCCGACCCGACCTGGCCGAACCATCCGCCGGTGATGCGGGCCGCCGGCCTGGCGGTGCGCGACTACCCCTATTTCGACGCGACTTCGGGCAGCGTGCGTTTCGACGATATGCTGGCGGCGTTGAAGACGGCAAACCCTGGCGACGTCGTGCTGCTGCATGGCTGCTGCCACAACCCAACCGGCGCCAATCTCGATGTTTCCCAGTGGGCACAGGTCGCCGATGTCCTGCTGGAGCGCGGTCTGCTGCCTTTCGTCGATATCGCCTACCAGGGCTTTGGCGAAGGTCTCGATGCCGACGCCGCCGGCTTGCGGCTGCTGGCCGAGAAAATGCCGGAAATGGTCGTCGCCTCAAGCTGCTCGAAGAATTTCGCCGTTTATCGCGACCGTGTCGGCGCGGCGATGATCCTGGCCAAGGACGGCGTGCAGGCCGACCTGGCGCTGGGCCAGATTCTGGCCGCGGCGCGCGCTCTCTATTCGATGCCGCCGGACCATGGCGCGGCGGCCGTGCGCATGGTGCTCGAAGACGCCGGGTTGAAGGCAGATTGGCAAGCCGAGCTCGAGGAGATGCGCCTGCGCATGCTGCGTCTACGCGTTGCCTTCGCGGAGGCGCTTCGCCGGCAGTCCAACTCCGACCGTTTCGATTTCGTCGCCAGCCATCGCGGCATGTTCTCCCGTCTCGGGCTGACCGAGGCGCAGGTCGAGCGTCTGCGCGCCGAGCACGCCGTCTACATGGTCGGCGACAGCCGCATCAATGTCGCCGGCCTGCCGGAAGACGGCATGGACGAGCTCGCCAAGGCGATCGTCTCCGTTCTGGACTGAGTTTCCAACTGCTGTGGACAACTCGTTTCGGCGTCCGGTCGGGATTGGTCGGGCGCCGCCAGCGGGATAGGTTCGGCTCATGACGCCCTCCAAGGACATTTCCCGACTGATCGAGATCATGGCGGCGCTCAGGGCGCCGAAGACCGGTTGTCCCTGGGACATCGAGCAGAATTTCTCGACCATCGCCCCCTACACGATCGAGGAGGCCTACGAAGTTGCCGACGCGATCGCGCGTGGCGATTTCGATGATTTGCGCGAGGAACTCGGCGATCTCCTGCTGCAGGTCGTCTACCACGCACAGATGGCGCAGGAGATCGGCGAGTTTGCATTTGGCGATGTCGTCGAGGCGATCACCACCAAGATGATCCGCCGCCATCCGCATGTCTTCGGTGACGAGAAGGCGCGTAGCGCCGGCATGGCCAAGGGCATGTGGGAGAAGATCAAGGCCGAGGAGAAGGCCGAGAAGCGCAATGCCCGCATCGCTCGCGGCCTCGATCCCGAGGACCACGGCAAAGGTTTCCTGGATAGCGTGCCGGTCGCCTTGCCTGCGCTGACCCGGGCGTTGAAACTGCAGGAAAAGGCGGCCCGCGTCGGCTTCGACTGGAGTGAGGCCGCCCCCATCCTCGACAAAATAGAAGAAGAAATCGGCGAATTGCGAGAGGCGCTGGCCAAACGCGATAGCGCATCCATCAAGGACGAGTTCGGCGACATGCTGTTTGCCGTCGTCAATCTCGGCCGCCACCTCAAGCTCGATTCCGAGGCAGCGCTCAGCGGCACCAACGAGAAATTCCGCTCGCGCTTCCACTATGTCGAGCAGGCGCTCGAAGCTGCGGGCGGCTCGTTGGAGAAAGCATCGCTGGATGAGATGGAAGCGCTCTGGCAGCAGGCCAAAAGCGCAAAATAAACAGCAGGTTAGCCGCCGTTTTTGCGGTGCAGCCGGCTGTCGATCTCCTGCCTGGCGCTGTGCGTCGCCAACAGCGAGATGGTGACGCTGCCGTCCTCATTGTCGGTCCGGGATACGACGTCGCCATTGCGGTAGAGCCAGTCGACCTGGCCGAGCTGAGCTGGACTAAGCGTCACTGTCGTTTTTTCCAACTCACCCGAAACCCTGGTTTCGATGAGCGCTTTCAGGGCGTCGATCCCCTCACCGGTGACGGCCGAGATTGCGATGGGCGGCGCCTTGCCACCTGCCCCCTCGGCAAGCAGCCGCTCCCGGTTGCCGTCATCCAACAGGTCGATCTTGTTCCAGACTTCGATGACGCGCTTGGTGTCGCTCGCATCCACGCCAAGATCGCGGAGAATGCGCTCGACATCCTCAGCCTGGGCTGCCGTGTCCGGATCGGAAATGTCGCGCAGATGCAGCACGAGATCGGCCTCGACGACCTCTTCCAGCGTCGCCCGGAAGGCGGCGACGAGGTGAGTAGGCAGGTCGGAGATGAAGCCGACCGTGTCCGACAGGATGATTGGCGTGCCGTGCGCCAGGCGCACGCGGCGCAGCGTCGGGTCGAGCGTGGCAAACAGCATGTCCTCGGCAAGCACGCCTGCCCCGGTCAGCCGGTTGAACAGCGTCGACTTGCCGGCATTGGTGTAGCCGACGATCGCCACCACCGGGAACGGCACCTTCTTGCGCTTGGCGCGGTGCAGGTCGCGGGTGCGGCGCACCGTCTCCAGCTCATGCTTCAGCTTGATGATCTTTTCCTGCAACTGCCGCCGATCGGATTCGATCTGGGTTTCGCCGGGACCGCCAAGGAAACCGGCGCCGCCGCGTTGCCGCTCAAGGTGGGTCCAGCTTCGAACCAGCCGGCCCTTCTGGTAGTTGAGATGGGCAAGCTCGACCTGTAGCGTGCCTTCCTTGGTGCGCGCGCGCTCGCCGAATATCTCCAGGATCAGCCCGGTGCGGTCGAGCACCTTGGCGTTGAATTCCTTTTCGAGATTGCGCTGCTGCACCGGCGTCAGCGGGTGGTCGACGATGACCAGCTCCGCGTGACCTTCCTTGATGATTTCTGCAAACTCCTCGACCTTGCCGCTGCCGAGCAATGTCGCCGGGCGCGGGTCGTTGACGTTCACGACAGCGGTGTGGATCGGATCGAGATTGATCGCACGGGCAAGGCCGACGGCCTCATCGTGGCGAGCGTCAGCCGATCGCGTCAGCCGCGGCCGATTTGTATCGTCGTCGCTGCGTGGCTGGCGGGTAAGCACGGGCACAATGACAACAGCCCGGGTCGGCCCTTTGGCTTCCGTCCCGGGATGATGTGCTGGTTTTCCGCGAACCGTTGCGTCCGCGTCTTTCTCACGTGCCAATAATCAGGCGCCTTGGCTTTCCTCGCCATCGAACATCTGAACCGGCTGGCTCGGCATGATCGTGGAAATGGCGTGCTTGTAGACGAGCTGCGAATGGCCGTCCCGCCGCAACAACACACAGAAATTGTCGAACGAAGTGACCACACCGGTCAGCTTCACACCATTGATGAGGAAGATGGTAAGTGGATTTTTGCTCTTGCGAACTGAATTCAGGAACAGGTCCTGAAGGTTTTGCGATCGTTCCGCCATTTTTCTTGTCTTTCGCCGATCCCCTTCGGTCTGCAGGCCAATGCGCCAAATTACGTGGCACCTGTCAAGCGTGCAAACCCCCTCTTGCCGTCACAACGGCAAGCAGAACGAGATAGTTGAGGTTCATTCCAGTTGTGCGGTTATCAGGCTGGACTTTTTTCCGCAATGTCAAAAAAGGCCTGCCGCAACGAAAGTGTCATGGAGCCGGGATGGCCATTTGCCACCGGAGCACCGTCAATTTCAACCACCGGCATGGCAATTGTCGTCGCCGAGCTGATGAACGCCTCCCTTGCGGCCTTGGCTTCGGCAACCGAAAAGGAGCGCTCCTCGATCTTCAAACCGAGCTTGGCGGCGACATCGAACAGTGTCGTGCGGGTGATGCCGCGCAGGATGCCGTGCTCGGCAGGCCGGGTGACCAGCACGCCGTCTCTGGTGACGATCCAGGCGTTTGAGGAGCCGCCTTCCTTGACCGTGCCGTCGGCGTCGACGAACCAGGCCTCCTGGGCGCCGGCTTCCTTGGCCTTCTGCTTGGCGAGCACGTTGGGCAGGAGGCCCGTGCTTTTGATGTCGACGCGGTCCCAGCGATTCTCCTGCACCGTGATGACCTTGATGCCGCTCTCCGCGCGCTTGGTCGCGGCCGCTGGATCTGCCTTCCTGGCCGTGATCACGAGCGCTGACCTGGCATTCGCCGGGAAGACGAAGTCGCGGCTGGCGACGCCGCGCGTCACCTGGACATAGACCAGGCCGTTGACGACATGGTTGCGGCGCACCACTTCGCGCAGCAGCATCGGCAGCACGCCTTCCGAGACCGGCCAGGCGATCGACAGCTCCTTCAGCGAGCGTTTGAGCCTGGCCAGATGGCGCGGCATGTCGACGATGTAGCCGCGCGCCACCTCGCAGACCTCGTAGACGCCGTCGGCGAACTGGTAGCCGCGATCCTCGATATGGACGCCGGCTTGAGCGTGGACGACATAGCGCCCGTTGACGTAGGCAATGCGCGGCATGGGCTTACCTCTGGGAAAACGTCCGGCTTTCTTAGGCGATTCCAGTGCCGTCGTAACCGACAATCACGTGGGCCAAGCCGCTCTATCTCGACGCAATTCTGGGCAAAACCCTAGTCGCGCTTTTCCTGGAATTGCTTACACCCCAAGCGACTTCAGCTTGCGATGCAGGGCCGACCGTTCCATGCCGATGAACTCGGCGGTCTTCGAGATGTTGCCGCCGAAGCGGTTAATCTGGGCGATCAGATAGTCCTTCTCGAATTGTTCGCGCGCCTCGCGCAGCGGCAGCGCCATGATGTGCTGGTCCGACTGGTTGGGCGTGCGTGGCATGACGTCGCCGATCTCCGAGGGCAGAAGGTCGGCGGTGATCGGCGCATCGGCGTCATCGCCGCGCGCCAGGATCATCAACCGCTCGACATTGTTGCGCAGCTGGCGAACATTGCCCGGCCAATTGTGGGCCTGCAGCACGGCTAAGGCGTCATCGCCGATGCGGCGCGGCCGGATGCCAGCCTGGCGCGCGATCTGCTTCATGAAATTGTCGACCAGATAGGGAATGTCCTCACGCCGTTCGGCGAGCCCCGGGACCATAACCGGCACCACAGCGAGGCGATGGTAGAGATCCTCGCGGAAGCGACCGTCGGCGATCATCGCTTCAAGGTTCTGCGAGGTGGACGAGATGATGCGAACGTCAACCTTGACGCGCTTGGTGCCGCCTACCCGCTCGAACTGCTGCTCGACCAGCACGCGCAGGATTTTGTTTTGCGTCTCACGCGGCATGTCGGCGACTTCGTCGATGTAGAGGATGCCACGATGCGCCTCTTCCAGCGCGCCGACCTTGCGCTCGGTGCCGTTCGATTCGGTGCCGAACAGCTCGATTTCCATGCGCTCGGGCGTGATGGTGGCCGCGCTCAGCGTGACGAACGGGCCGCCCTTGCGCGACGATAGCGTATGGATGGCGCGCGCCGTCAGTTCTTTACCGGAACCGGACGGGCCGACGATCATGACGCGGCTGTTGGTTGGCGCAACACGCTCGATGGTCTGGCGCAACTGGCTCATGGCCGATGACATGCCGATCAGGTCGAAGGTCTCGCCGCTGCGCTGTTTGAGGTCGGAGACCTCGCGCCGCAGCTTGGATGTCTCGAGCGCGCGCTCGGCGACCAGGATGAGGCGATCGGCCTTGAACGGCTTTTCGATGAAATCATAGGCGCCGCGGCGGATGGCCGAGACCGCCGTTTCGATGTTGCCGTGACCGGAGATCATGACCACCGGCATGCTGGGATGCATCGTCTTGATCTCGTCGAGCAGAGCCAGGCCATCAAGGCGTGAGCCCTGCAGCCAGATATCGAGGAAAATCAAGCGCGGAGCGCGATCGGCAATGGCCGCCAGCGCGCTGTCGGCATCGTGTGCCGTGCGGGTTTCGTGACCCTCGTCGCTCAAAATACCGGCGACGAGCTCGCGGATATCTTCCTCGTCATCGACGATGAGAATGTCAGACGCCATTACCGACCTTTTCAGTTTCTCGTTCGTGTTCGCTTCGACCTTCACCGCGTGGCGGCGCGGCGATGACCGTTGCCGACGGCAGGATGATCGAGATCATCGCGCCGCGGCCACCGTGGAAATCCGACGGCGCGTCATGCAGTTCGAGACGGCCGCCATGGTCCTCCACGATCTTCTTGACGATAGCGAGTCCGAGCCCGGTGCCCTTCTCGCGTGTCGTCATATAGGGCTCCAGCAGCCTTTGGCGATTCTCGCGCGGCAGGCCCCTGCCGTTGTCGATAACATCGATTCGTATGGCGCCATCTTGGCGCCCGGCCTGAATCCGGATTGTGCCGTCCGAGCGGTCTTTCGCATCAAGTCCATCGATCGCCTCGGCGGCGTTCTTGATGACGTTGCCGAAAGCCTGCGCCATCAGGCGGCTGTCGAATGTGCCCTTGAGCGGTTCGCTGCCGAAATCGCGCTGGAAAGCGATGTCGGAGCGGCTGACTTCAACCAGGAAAGAGGCCTCGCGCAACGATTCGCGCAGGTCGATGGCTTTCATCTCGGGCTTGGGCATGCGGGCGAAGGCGGAGAATTCGTCGACCATGCGGCCGATGTCCTCAACCTGGCGGATGATGGTGTCGGTGCATTGATCGAAGACTTCGCGGTCCTCGGTGATGACCTTGCCATAGCGGCGCTTGATACGCTCGGCCGACAGCTGGATCGGCGTCAGCGGGTTCTTGATCTCATGCGCGATGCGCCGCGCCACGTCCGCCCAGGCCGAGGAGCGCTGGGCCTGGACGAGATCGGTGATGTCGTCGACGGTGACGACATAGGATTTCTCCTCCAGACCGTCGTCACCGGCCTCGACGGTGATCTGGACGTTGAAGGTCCGCTCGCCGCCGGTGCGGAAGAAGGTCACCTGTTCGCGATAGACCGGCTTGCCCGACTGCCTGCCGATTTCGAAGACGCGGCCGACATGCGGCAGGATCGCCGACAGGTTCTGGCCGAGCGCGGCGTTGGCCGATATCCCCATCATCGTCTCGGCGGAGCGGTTGACGATGGTGACGATGCCATAGGGATCGACGCCAATGACGCCGGCAGTGACGCCGGCCAGCACCGCCTCGGAGAAACGGCGCCGTTCGTCGATCAGGTCCTTGGCCGAGAGCAGCTCGTTACGCTGCGATTTCAGCTCCAGGATCATATTGTTGAAAGTCTCGCCGAGCGAGGCGACATCGCCATCTGAATGACGCACCGGGACGGCAACGTCGAGGTTGCCGGTCGCCACCTCATCGGCGGCGCCGATCAATTGCCGGATCGGTCGCACCAGACGGTCGGCAACAGCAATGCCGGTCCAGATCGCCGATAAGGTAATGATCAGCGTAAGCGACAGATAAGGCAGCGCGAACGCCACCTGCGAGGTGCGGCGGTTGTCCTCGAGGTTGCGGTATTCGTCCGTGTTGGCCCTGACGATCTGGCGCGCCTTGATCACATCGGGATCGACCAGGCGGATGGTGTAGAGATAGAGCCCTTCGATCTCGCGCAGTTTGATGATGGCGCCCATGATGTTGCGCGTTTTCGGCTCAATCAGCACCGGCTTGCCGTCGGAGGCTGTATCGACGGCGCCTGCTGGTGGCGCGGGCATGGCGAAGTCGGCGTCGGTCTGGGCGTTCATCACGAACGAGCCGTCGGACTTGACCAGGGCCGCATGCGCCAGTCCGCGACCAACGGCTTCCTTGTTCATCAGATCGAGAAAACCGCCGCGGTCGAGGCCATAGAGCGTGCGCGAAGCGTCGAGATCATACGCCATCGACAGCGTTGTGCCCTGCAGGTTGCGCGCATTCTCCTGGACGTAGGCGTCGGCGATCGACAGCGACGAGTTGACGATCGCCTTGGTACGGAGCTCGAACCAGCGGTCGAGGCCGATATCGAGCGTGATCGAGGCGACGATCGCCACCATGATCGCCGGAATCGCGGCCACCAGCGCGAACATCGCCACGATGCGCACATGCAGCCGCGAGGCCGCCCTGCCATGCCTGCGCGCCATGACGATGCGGTGAACCTCGCGGGCCACCAGCGCGATCAGGAACAGGACGAACACGGCGTTGGCGGCGATCAGCGCCAAGGTGGTGTCGGCGGTCGGCGCGATCGGTGTCGCGCCGACCAGAATCGCAAACGAGATCGCCGCCGTGATCATCGCGCCGGCAATCGCGACCACACCGGGCAGCGCCAGCAGCCGGCGGCCGTCGCGCGTGCCCGCTTGGGCGAAAAGCGGTTGGGTCAGGGTCGGAGCCTCAGCTGCCATGTCGCGGTACAGAGTCGATCATTGGGTCGGATGTATGCAACGCATTGTGGCGATTATGCAACAAGTGTGGCAAAGAGGAAAATCTTTCCCCCGATCAATTCGGCGACAGGACCAGAAAACGCGAAACGGATGGCGCGCGGCGGAACCCGGCGAAGCGCTTTAAACCGTTGTTTTATGAAGTCTTTTTCTAATCGCAGCGCATATGCGCCGAGCATCAAGGCTGCCGCGTGGATTTGTAGACGTTGACGCCAAGCTCGCGAATTTTCTTGCGCAGCGTGTTGCGGTTAAGGCCGAGCAGTTCGGCTGCCTTGATCTGGTTGCCGCGCGTCGCCGTCATCGAGGCCAAGACCAGCGGATATTCGACTTCGGCAAGGATGCGCTGATAGAGGCCGGCCGGCGGCAGATCGCCGGCGAAAGATGCAAAATAGCGCTGCAGGAAATGCTCGACCGCCTGGCCGATCGACAGATCGTCGGGAATGAGCGGGCCGCCGCCTGGAACAACCGGCCTGTCACCGGTCTTCAACTCGGAGTCGATGATCTCCGATGAGATCTCGTCCTGAGAGTAAAGAGCCGCGAGCCGGCGCACCAGGTTCTCCAGTTCACGCACATTGCCTGGCCAGGGATAACGCTTCATCAACTCGATGCCGCCCGCCGAAATGCGCTTGGTCTGCAGGCCCTCGCTGGCGCCCTGCTTGAAGAAATGCCGCACCAGGTCAGGAATGTCCTCGGAACGTTCGCGCAGCGCCGGCAGCCGCAACGGCACGACATTCAGGCGGTAGAACAGATCCTCGCGAAACAGGCCCTGGTTGATCAGCGTCCTGAGATCCTTGTTGGTGGCCGCGACGATGCGCACATCGGTCTTGATCGGCGTGCGGCCACCGACGGTGGTGTATTCGCCCTGCTGCAGCACCCGCAGGAGGCGGGTTTGCGCCTCCATCGGCATGTCGCCGATCTCGTCGAGGAAGAGCGTGCCACCCTCGGCCTGCTCGAAACGGCCGGTGGAACGGTTCTGCGCGCCGGTGAAGGCGCCTTTCTCATGGCCAAACAGTTCCGATTCGATGAGGTCGCGCGGGATCGCCGCCATGTTGATCGCCACGAAGGGGCCGCCGCGCCGGCGGCCATACTCGTGCAGCGCACGCGCCACCAGCTCCTTGCCGGTTCCCGACTCGCCGCTGATCATCACCGTCAGATCGGTCTGCATCATGCGCGCCAGCATGCGGTAGATGTCCTGCATGGCGGCGGAGCGGCCGACCAGCGGCATGGCATCGGGCTGCTCGTCGGCGCGCGAATCGAGCTTAGGCCGTTTCGGCTCGGCCAGTGCCCGGTTAACGATGTTGAGCAGCTCGGTCAGGTCGAAAGGCTTTGGCAGATATTCGTAAGCACCGGTCTCCGAGGCGCGGATCGCAGTCATGAAGGTGTTTTGCGCGCTCATGACGATGACCGGCAGTTCCGGGCGGGCTTTCTTGATGCGCGGCAGCATGTCGAAGGCGTTCTCATCCGGCATCACGACGTCGGTGATGACCAGATCGCCCTCGCCGGCCGCCACCCAGCGCCACAGCGTCGAGGCGTTGGAGGTGACGCGCACCTCGTGACCGACGCGCGACAGCGCCTGGTTGAGCACGGTACGGATGGCCGCATCGTCGTCGGCGACCAGAATATTGCCGCGAACGGTCATAGGCGGTCTCCTTCAGTTTCGTCGCCGGCGCCGGGCGGGTTGGCCTTCCAGGCCGGCATCAAGACGCGGAAATTGGTGCCGCGCGGCGTCGAATCGCATTCGATGACGCCGCCATGCTCGCCGACGATCTTGGCGACCAGCGCGAGGCCCAAGCCCGAACCATTCGGCTTGGTGGTGATGAACGGATCAAACAGGATCGGCAGGATGTCTTCCGATACGCCGGGGCCGTTGTCATGCACGCAGAATTCGAGCGGCAGCGAAACGCGATCCTGTGTTCCCGGCACCGAAACGCGGATGCCGGGCCGGAAAGCGGTCGACAAAACGATCTCGCCCTGCGGGTCGGAGCCAATCGCCTCGGCGGCATTCTTGACCAGGTTGAGGAACACTTGGATCAGCTGGTCGCGGTTGGCAAAAACCGGAGGCAGTGACGGATCATACTCCTCCAAGATCTTGATCCGCTTGGCAAAACCGTTTTTGGCGATCGCCTTCACATGATCGAGCACGACATGGATGTTGACGGGATAGCGCTCGATCGGCCGCTCGTCGGAAAACACCTCCATGCGATCGACCAGCGAGACGATGCGGTCGGTCTCGTCGGTAATCAGGCGGGTCAGCGCGCGGTCCTCGTCGGAGGCGGAGAGCTCGAGCAGCTGGGCGGCGCCACGGATGCCGGAAAGCGGGTTCTTAATCTCATGCGCAAGCATGGCGGCAAGGCCGGTGACGGACCGCGCGGCGCCGCGATGCGTCATCTGGCGGTCGATCTTGTCGGCCATCGAGCGTTCCTGGAACATCACCACAACGGAACCCGGATACTCCGGCACCGGCGCGACGTAGAGGTCGACCATCTTCTCGATGCCGAGGCGCGGCGAGGAGACGTCGACGCGGTATTCATTGACCGGCGCACGGCGCTCGCGCACCTGGTCGACCAGCGTCAGCAGCGGGCTGCCGAACGGCACCAGCTTGGACAGCGTGTTGCGGGCAAGCATGGTCGCGCTGGAGCGGAAGAAATCCTCGGCATCCGCATTGGCGAAGGTGATGAAGCCGTCCAGATCGACCATGATCACCGGCCGGCGAATGGTGTTGAGCACGATGTTGGCGGCATCCGCCATATCGTTTGACTGCGGGACGTTCGCCTTCATGCCGCGCTCCGCATTCCAGGCGCTGCAGACCCTTCGGAAAATGTTCGACGCAATTCAGCAATGACCTCGGCGGGTTCAAAGGATGTGAGGATTCGCTTGCGTTTCTCGGCGGAAACATCGGGCGCGTGACGGTCGAGATACCAGCCGAGATGCTTACGCGCCTGGCGCAAGCCGCTCTCGACGCCGTAAAGCGAGAGCATGTCCTCATAATGGGCGACGATGTAGTCGGCGAGCGCTTCCGCCGTGTCAGGGATGCTGTTTGCCGCCGTGCCGGCGGCTGCGGCAGCAATGCTGCCTGCGATCCATGGCGCGCCGTAGTGGGCGCGGCCGATCATCACCGCGTCGGCGCCGGACTGTTCGAGGATGACCGCGGCCTCTTCCGGAGAGGTGACATCACCATTGGCCACCACGGGGATCGACACGGCTTCCTTGACGCGCGCGATCGCCCGCCAATCGGCCTTGCCCTGGTAGAACTGGCAGCGGGTGCGGCCATGGACGGTCACAATGCTTACGCCCGCCTGCTGGGCGCGGCGCGCCAGCATTGGCGCGTTGAGCGCGCTTTCATCCCAGCCGAGCCGCATCTTCACCGTTACAGGCACCGAAACAGCGCCGACCACAGCCTCGATCAGCGACAGCGCATGGTCGAGATCGCGCATCAGCGCTGAACCGGCATAGCCACCGGTGACCTTCTTGGCCGGACAGCCCATGTTGATGTCGATGATGTCGGCGCCCTCGCCGGCGGCTATACGCGCGCCTTCGGCCATGTGCGCGGCCTCGCGGCCGGCCAGCTGGACCATGTGAACAGGCAGGCCGGAATGACGGATGCGCACGTCGCAACCCGCCCTGCCCTTGGCCAGTTCGCCGCTCGCCACCATTTCTGACACGACCATGCCGGCGCCATGCGCGTGAGCGCGCTGCCGGAACGGCTCGTCGGTGATGCCGGACATCGGCGCGAGGAAGATACGGTTGCGAATCCGCACGCCGCCGACGTCGAGCGGCGACGCCAATTTGGTCAATTCAGCCATGCACAAAAACCAAGCATGCTCCTTCGTTGCACATTCTCTAGACAGAAGTGCGGCATTGTGCAACGCGCAATGACGTCACATTGAGGCGCATTTTGGAAAATGCTGGCCTTCGGCCAAGACCGCGACTAGGACCAATCCGAATGAGCGAGGCAAGCGAAAAGCAAGCGGCTGACCCAAGCGGCGGTATAGGGGTGGTGATCGTCGCCGCCGGCCGTGGCGCGCGCGCCGGACAGGCTGACGGGCCGAAGCAGTATCAGCGCATCGGCGGCCGCGCCGTCATCGCGCACACGCTGGATATCTTTCTCGCGCACCCGATGATCGGCACGGTGGTCGTTGCCATCCATGCCGACGATGCCGAGCTGTTCGAGCGCGCGGCCGGAGCCTATGGCGAGCGTCTGGTCACGGTGATCGGCGGCTCCTCGCGGCAGGCTTCGGTGCGGCTCGGATTGCTGGCGCTCCAGGATCATGCGCCTGGAAAAGTGCTGGTTCACGACGCCGTGCGACCCTTTGTCGATGCCGCAATCATAGACCGCACCATCGAGGCGATCGACGATCGCCAGGGTGCATTGCCCTGCCTTCCCGTCGCCGACACGCTGAAGCGCGAATCGGCCACCGGCATGATCCAGGAAACCGTGTCGAGGGCAGGCTTGCACGCCGCGCAGACGCCACAGGGCTTTCCCTATGGCTCGCTGCTTGCGGCGCATGAGAAGGCGCATAAGCTCGGTCGGGAGGATTTTACCGACGATGCGGCCATTGCGGAATGGGCGCAGATCCCGGTCAAGATCGTTCCTGGATCGCCGGACAACGTCAAACTCACCTGGGCAAGGGATATCGCATTGGCCGATCAGCGGCTCTCCAGCGTTCTGCCGCGCTTTCCCGATATCCGCACCGGCAATGGCTATGATGTCCATGCCTTCGAGCCCGGCGATCATGTGACGCTGTGCGGCGTCGCCATTCCGTATGATCGCAAGCTCTCAGGCCACTCGGACGCCGATGTCGGGCTGCACGCGCTAACGGACGCGCTGCTCGCCACATGCGGCGAAGGCGATATCGGGACGCATTTCCCGCCCTCAGACCCGCAATGGAAGGGCGCGGCCTCGAAGATCTTCGTCGAGCACGCGGCAAAGCTGGTGCGCGAGCGCGGCGGGCGCATCGCCAACGCCGACATCACGCTGATCTGCGAGGCGCCGCGCGTCGGCCCGCATCGCGCGGCGATGACGCAGGCGCTTGTCGCCATGCTCGGCATCGCGCCGGAGCGCATCTCGATCAAGGCAACGACCAATGAAAAGCTCGGCTTTGTCGGGCGCGGCGAAGGCATAGCGGCGATCGCCACCGCAAGTGTCGTCTATCCGGGAGACGTGCCGGCATGAGCAATGCGGAATTAGCCAACGCCCTGCTCCAGGCCTGCCAGCAGCATGGCATCATGCTGGCGACGGCTGAAAGCTGCACCGGCGGCCTGATCATCGCGGCGCTGACCGATATCGCCGGCTCGTCGGCCGTGGTCGATCGCGGCTTCATCACCTATTCCAACGAAGCCAAGATGGAGATGCTCGGCGTGTCGAGGGCGACGCTCGACGCGCATGGCGCCGTTTCACGCGAAGTGGTACTGGAAATGGCGGCGGGGGCGCTGGCGCATTCGCAAGCCAAGATTTCGCTCGCCGTCACCGGTATTGCCGGCCCAGGCGGCGGTTCCGCGGAAAAGCCCATTGGCCTTGTCTGGTTCGGGATCGCGCTTGCAGGCCAGCCGATCGTTGCCGAGCAGCAGCTGTTCGGCCAGAAAGGCCGCGAATTCATCCGCCATCAGACGGTGCGGCGCGCGCTTGAACTCGGGCTGCGGGCGCTGGAGAAAAACTAGGCCGGTTTCGGTCCGTAGATCACGTCGGCGCGTTTCTCGAAGGCTTCCGAGAACATGCGGAAGGCGCGATCGAACATCGTGCCCATCAGCGCGCCGAGGATGCGGCTTTTGAATTCATAGTCGATGAAGAAATGCACCTCGCAGCCCCGGTCAGCCGGGTCGAAGCGCCAGATGTTGCTGAGATATTTGAAAGGGCCGTCGATGTATTTGACGTCGATGGCGCGCTCGGCCGGATTGAGCAGCACCTGGGTCGTAAAGGTCTCGCGGATCGCCTTGTAGCCGATGCTCATGTCGGCGACCAGGATGGTGCGGCCGTCGCGCTCCTTGCGCGAGCGGACCGTCAGCGATTCGCAGAGCGGCAGGAACTGCGGATAGGTCTCGATGTCGGCCACCAGCGCGAACATCTCTTCCGGTGTATGCGCGACGCGGCGGGTCGCCTCGAATTTCGGCATCGAGCGTCAGCTGGCCTTCTTGAGCTGCGCCTCGCGCGCCGCGCGCAGCCTGGCGAAGTCCTCGCCAGCGTGGTGCGAGGAACGCGTCAGCGGGCTCGACGCCACCAGGAGGAAGCCCTTGGTCTTGCCGATGGTCTCGAAGGACTTGAACTCGTCCGGCGGGATGAAGCGGATCACCGGATGATGCTTCTTCGAGGGCTGCAGGTACTGGCCGATGGTCATGAAGTCGACATTGGCCGAACGCAGATCGTCCATCAGTTGGAGCACTTCATTGCGCTCCTCGCCGAGGCCGACCATGATGCCGGACTTGGTGAAGATCGAGGGGTCGAGCTCCTTGACCCGCTGCAGCAGCCGGATCGAATGGAAATAGCGGGCACCGGGGCGCACTGTCAGGTAGTTCGACGGCACGGTTTCGAGATTGTGGTTGAAGACGTCGGGTTTGGCGGCAACGACGATCTCCAGCGCGCCTTCCTTGCGCAGGAAGTCAGGCGTCAGGATTTCGATGGTGGTCGACGGCGTCGCGGCGCGGATGGCGCGGATGACGTCGGCGAAATGCTGCGCGCCGCCATCGGCGAGATCGTCGCGATCAACGGAGGTGATGACGACGTGGCTGAGGCCCATCTGCTTGACGGCGTGCGCCACGCGCGCCGGCTCGTCAGCGTCGAGCGCGGTCGGGATGCCGGTGGCGACATTGCAGAAGGCGCAGGCGCGCGTGCAGATCTCGCCCATGATCATGAAGGTGGCGTGCTTCTTGTCCCAGCATTCGCCGATGTTGGGGCAGCCGGCTTCCTCGCACACCGTCACCAGCTTGTGCGACTTCACGATTTCGCGGGTCTCGGCGTAGCCCTTCGAGACCGGCGCCTTGACGCGGATCCAGTCCGGTTTGCGCAGCACCTCCTGATCGGGCTTGTGCGCCTTTTCGGGATGCCGCAGGCGCGGCGCGTTGGCGATCGTGTCGAGGACAGTGACCATCTCAAACCCTTCGCGGCTAAGATCCATGCAGCCGCCCGTCTGCGTCATCTAAGACTTTTCGCGGCAAAGAAAAAGGCCGCGGCGGCGCATGCCGCCACGACCGTTTTCGCATAGCGGCGCTTGGTGCGCCCTGGCGATGCATTCGTGCGTCAGCGGCGCACCAGCCGCCCGACGAAGATCAGCAGGCAGGCGCCGATGAAGCCGGTGATCAGATAGGCGAGCCAGCCGACACCGAAGACACCGATATTCAAGGCCTGCAGGATGGCATTCAGCACCACCGCGCCGACGATACCCATGATGATGTTCATGAAGATGCCGGTGTTGCTCTTCATGACCATTTCGGCGAGCCAACCCGCCAGACCTCCGATGATGATGGCTGCGATCCAGCCGACGCCATTCAAATGCATGTGCCAAGTCCTCCTCGATCAGGTGAAAATGCATCCGGATACAAGCTGCCTTGCCGTCAGGTTTCTCCGGCTGCCGCGCATGAGTCTCGCACAGGCAGTCTATCATGCGTTCAAAGCGCGGCCATAGGCATCGAGCACACTCTCTTTCATCATCTCCGACAGCGTCGGATGCGGGAAGATGGTGTGCATCAGCTCTTCCTCGGTGGTCTCGAGGTTCATGGCCACGACAAAGCCCTGGATCAGCTCGGTCACCTCGGCGCCAACCATGTGGGCACCGAGCAACTGTCCGGTCTTCTTGTCGAAGATGGTCTTGATGAAACCCTGGTCCTCGCCGAGCGCGATGGCCTTGCCGTTGGCGCTGAACGGGAAGCGGCCGACGCGGATATCCTTGCCTTCGGCCTTGGCCTTGGCTTCGGTCAGGCCGACCGAGGCGACCTGCGGGTTGCAATAGGTGCAGCCCGGGATCTTCAATTTGTCGATTGCATGCACACCGGGGAAATTGGCGATTTTCTCGATGCAGACCACGCCTTCGTGCTCGGCCTTGTGGGCGAGCATCGGCGGGCCAGCGACGTCGCCGATGGCGTAGATGCCGGGAACATTCGTCTTGCCGTAGCCGTCAACGACGACGCAGCCGCGATCTGTCTTCACGCCGAGCGTCTCGAGGCCAAGGTTTTCGATGTTGCCCTGCACGCCGACGGCCGAGATCATCCGGTCGGCGGTGATCTTCTCGACCTTGCCGTCCTTCATCTCGACATGCGCGGTGATCGAATTGGCTGATTTATCGACCTTGGTCACCTTGGCCTCGAGGATGATCTTCATCCCCTGCTTCTCGAACTGCTTTTGCGCGAATTTCGAGACCTCGGCATCCTCGACCGGCATCACCGCCGGCAGAAGCTCGACCACGGTCACCTCCGCGCCCATGGTGCGGTAGAAAGAAGCGAACTCGATGCCGATAGCGCCCGAGCCCATCACCAGCAGCGACTTGGGCATCTCCTTCGGCACCATGGCCTCGAAATAGGTCCAGATCAGCTTGCCGTCCGGCTCGATGCCGGGCAGCGCGCGCGGTCGGGCGCCGGTCGCCAGGATGATGTGCTTGGCCGTGTAGATGCCCTCGCCTTTGACGCCTTTCGGCACCGGCGGCTGCGGCTCCATCGGCTTCTTGGCTGTCTTGGAGACGACGACTTCACCGGGCTTCGAAAGCTTGGCCTCGCCCCAGATGACGTCGACCTTGTTCTTCTTCATCAGGAAGCCGACGCCGGTGTTGAGCCTGAGCGACACTTTGCGCGAGCGGTCGACCACGGCTGCCGTGTCGGGGCCGATCTTGCCGCCTTCGAGTTTCAGCCCGTAATCCTTGAGGTGATCGGAATAGTGCATGATCTCGGCCGAGCGCAGCAGCGCCTTGGTCGGGATACAGCCCCAGTTCAAGCAGATGCCGCCCAGATGCTCGCGTTCGATGATCGCCGTCTTGAAGCCGAGCTGGGCAGAACGCACCGCCGTGACATAGCCACCGGGGCCGGAGCCGATGATGATGACGTCGTAATTTTGATCAGACATTTTTCAAACCTTCAAAAAACGCAACGAGAGATGACCCATCAAGGCACCCCACAGGGCGGACGGCCACGAGATGCCGGGCAGCAATGCTCCACCAAGCACAAAGAGCAGAGGCCTTTTTTCTTCACCGAGAGCAGCCGACAGCCCATAAGCGACCGCCATTGCCATAGCGAGCAGCGTCCAGATGCCTGTTGACAAAAATCCCAAAGCGGCACCTGACATAGGTAGCCGTTCACCGTGCCTTCCGTTCAGAAAGACGTAGAGAAAGAAAGCGACAGGCGCCGGGATCAGCGGCCACAAGCCCAAGGACAACGCTGCTCCTAGCGCCCCCCCAAATACCATGAGTGCCGTCGCACAACCCGCCGTAAGCAACGCGAACATTCCACAAGCTTTCAGCCAGCTACCGCCAGCTCGCTGGGTGTGAATGGGCTCGCTCGTCATCGTCTAGAGTTCCAGCATCACGCGCACGAGCGGCGCCAGCGCCCGCCCGATATGCCGTGTGTTTTGCGCGTCGAGATGGACGCCGTCGAGCGGCGTGGTGGTGGCGACGCTGCCGGCATCGAAGAAGCCGCAGCCGGCTTCGTCGGCAAGCGCCGAATATTGTGCAGCCAGCCGCCGCGAGGCATCGTCGCCGCCGGCGAACATTTCCTTGAATTCGGCGTTGTCGGTGCGCGAGACAGTGGGCGGCGCGACCAGCAGTATCTGCGGCGCGGCCCAATCGAACGGATAGTCATGGCCGCGCACGATATCGATCAGGCGCTGCATGCCTTGCTTGGCGGCGACCGGATTGCCGTGGATCCATGGCTTCATGTCGTTGGAGCCGAGCAGTAGGATGACGAGGTCGAGCGGTGCGTGGCTGGTCAGGATCGTCGGCAGCAAGCGGGCGCCATTGCGATCGGCGCCGGCCAGGTGATCGTCGAAGGCGGTTGTGCGGCCGTTGAGGCCCTCCGCAATGACCTCGACGTCGCCGCCAAGCTCAGCCTTGAGCGCGCTTGGCCAGCGGTCTTCCAGCGCATGGCGGCCGAGGCTGGCGGCGTCATAGCCCCAGGTCAATGAATCGCCGTAGCAGAGAATTGTCTTCACGCGCTTGTCCCGCTTCTACCAAAACCCGGCTGGACGCGCCTGACCCGCCAGCGCACGAAAAACCACTGCACGATGATGGTGACCAGCCCAGGCAAGCCGAGGCCTGCAAGGAATGGCATGTCTCTCCTGATCACCGCCGCACTGCTGTCGCTGTAGAGCGTCAATGCAACCAACAGGACAAGCAGTACCAGAAACACGATCAGCGTCCATTTGCCCGCCGTGCCTACGGCGGCGACGGGATCGCTCATCATCTGCGCGACGAAGAAGATGAAGGTGACGACGAACGTCACCAGCATCGAGACCATGAAGGCGACGATGTACTCTTCCTGGGCGTTGGTGGCTACAGCCAGCCACTGCGCCACCAATCCGCCGGCGAAGCCGGAGATGATGAAGGCAAAAAGGCTGGTGAAGAATGCCTGCACCGCCTTTCTCCTTTTTAGACCAGCATGCCCATCGGGTTTTCGATCATGCGCTTGAAGGCGCCGAGCAGTTCTGCGCCGAGCGCGCCGTCGACGGCGCGGTGATCGGTCGACAAGGTCACCGACATCACAGTGGCAATCTTGATCTCGCCATTCTTGACCACCGCCCGCTCCTCGCCGGCGCCGACCGCCAGGATCGTCGCATGCGGCGGGTTGATGACGGCGGCAAAGTCCTTGATGCCGAACATGCCGAGATTGGACACCGCTGTCGTGCCGCCCTGATATTCTTCCGGCTTCAGCTTGCGGCTGCGGGCGCGGCTGGCGAGGTCCTTCATTTCGTTGGAAATGGTCGACAGCGTCTTTTCGTCGGCATGCCGAATGATCGGCGTGATCAGGCCGCCGGGGATCGAGACGGCGACGCCGACATCGGCATGCTTGTGCTTGACCATGGCGCTTTCGGTCCAGGATGCATTGGCGTCCGGCACCGCCTTCAAGGCCATCGCCATCGCTTTGATGACCATGTCGTTGACCGAGAGCTTGTAGCTTGGCGCCTCGCCCTTGTCGGTCTTCTTCATCGGGGCTGCCGCATTCAACTGCGTGCGCAGCGCCAAAAGCGCGTCGAGCTCGCAGTCGAGCGTCAGGTAGAAATGCGGGATGGTGGACTTGGCCTCGACCAGACGGCGCGCGATGGTCTTGCGCATGTTGTCGTGCGGGACAAGCTCGTAGGAGCCCTGCTCGAACAGTTTCAGCACCTGATCGTCCGACATCGCCTTCTGCGCGGCTGCGGGGGCCGGCGCAGGCGCGGCTGCCGGAGCCTTCGCGGCGGGGGGCTGAGCGCCGCCGGACGAAATCGCCGCATCGACATCGGCGCGAACCACGCGGCCATGCGGGCCGGACCCTGTTAGGGCAGCGACATCGACGCCGACATCCTTGGCGATACGGCGGGCCAATGGCGAGGCAAACACGCGCTCACCAGCGGCATGGCCGTTGGCTGCCGGAGCGGATTCAGCCTTGGCCGGTGCGGCCGCCGGCTTCGGTGCTTCCTTGGGCGCTTCTGCTTTCGGAGCTTCCACCTTTGACGCCTCAGCCTTCGGCGTGGCGGCATCGCCGCCCTTTGCCGCGGCGCCGGCGTCCTCGCCTTCGCCGGCGAGAATGGCGATCAATGCGTTGACCTTCACGCCTTCAGTTCCGGCTGGAACGACCAGCTTGGCGACGGTGCCTTCATCGACGGCTTCGACCTCCATCGTCGCCTTGTCGGTCTCGATCTCGGCGATGACGTCGCCGGGCGAAACCTTGTCACCCTCCTTGACCAGCCACTTGGAAAGATTGCCCTCTTCCATCGTGGGCGACAGGGCCGGCATGGTGATGTTGATGGGCATCGCTCACTCCTGAATGAATTTGAACAGGCCCCGCATGACTGTCAGCGTGGCGACGATGAAAACCGGCGGCAGGACGCCGAAATGGAAACTGCTCTTGCTCATTTCCAGGCTCATCATGCCGCCCGTCTGGTCGATTTGGGCGGAACCAGTCGCGACGGTTGCGAGAACGAGCGATGCGACTCCGCTGAGCATCAGCAGGATCGCATCGAATTTGCCCGTCATGGAGCGCACAAGAAAAGCAATCGCGACGGTAGGTGCGATGATGGCCGCCAAGACCCAGAAGGATGGCATGGGCATCTTTCCCTACCGATAGGTAACGGCTTTGACGGCCTCGACGACCTCGCCGACATTGGGCAAAGCCAGCTTTTCAAGGTTCGCCGCATAAGGCATCGGCACGTCCTTGCCGGCAATGGTGATCACCGGCGCATCGAGGAAATCGAAGGCGCGCTGCGAGACCTGGTTGGCGATATGGTCGCCGACCGAGCTCTGCGGGAAACCTTCTTCCACCACGACCAGGCGATTGGTCTTCTTCACCGAGGCGATGATGGTGTCGAAGTCGAGCGGGCGGACGGTCCTGAGATCGATGATCTCGGCGTCGATGCCCATGCCGCGCAATTCGGCCTCGGCCTTCACCGCATAGGTCATGCCGATGCCGAAGGAGACCAGGGTGACGTCCTTGCCCTGCTTGTGGATGCGCGCCTTGCCGATCGGCAGCACGAAATCGTCGAGCTTCGGCACGTCGAAGGACTGGCCGTAGAGGATTTCGTTTTCGAGGAAGATGACCGGGTTCGGATCGCGGATCGCTGCCTTGAGCAGTCCTTTGGCGTCGGCGGCCGTGTAAGGCATCACCACTTTCAGGCCGGGAATGTGGCTGTACCAAGCCGCATAGCACTGCGAGTGCTGGGCGGCGACGCGAGCAGCCGCGCCATTGGGGCCACGGAAGACGATCGGCGCACCCATCTGGCCGCCCGACATATAGAGCGTCTTGGCGGCAGAGTTGATGATCTGGTCGATCGCCTGCATGGCGAAGTTGAAGGTCATGAACTCGACGATCGGCTTCAGGCCGGACATCGCCGCGCCAACGCCGACGCCGGCAAAGCCGTGTTCGGTGATCGGTGTGTCGACGACCCGGCGCGGCCCGAATTCCTGCAGCAGGCCTTGTGTGATCTTGTAGGCGCCCTGGTACTCGGCGACCTCCTCGCCCATGACGAAGACATCGCCGTCGCGGCGCATTTCCTCGGCCATGGCATCGCGGAGCGCTTCGCGTACGGTGGTCGAAACCATTTCGGTGCCGGCCGGGATATCCGGGTCGGCGGCGACTTCCGATTTCGGCGCGGCGGCGACAGGGGCCGGAGCCTCGCTCTTGGGGGCAGCGGGCGCCGGAGCCGGCGCGGCTGCTTCAGCCTTGGCTTCTTCACCGATGCCTTCACCGGCCTTGTCGACGTCTTCGCCGTCGACCGCGATCACGGCGATCACCGCGTTGACCTTGACGCCTTCGGTGCCGGCAGGAACCACGATCTTGGCAAGCGTGCCTTCGTCGACGGCCTCGACTTCCATCGTCGCCTTGTCGGTCTCGATCTCGGCGATGACGTCACCGGCAACGATCTTGTCGCCTTCGTTCTTCAACCACTTGGAAAGATTGCCCTCTTCCATGGTCGGCGAGAGCGCGGGCATGAGAATTTCGATCGGCATGTCCTTGCCCTCCCTTACAATACGATATCGGTCCAGAGCTCGGACGGATCCGGCTCGGCGTCGTGCTGGGCAAATTCGGCGGCATCGGCGACGATGTCGCGGACGTCCTTGTCGATGGCCTTGAGCTCGTCCTCGCTCGCCCACTTCTTGTCGAGCAGCCGCGCCCGGACCTGTTCGATCGGGTCGTGCTCGGAGCGCATCTTCTGCACTTCTTCCTTGGAGCGGTATTTTGCGGGGTCGGACATCGAGTGGCCACGATAGCGATAGGTCTGCATCTCGAGGATCAGCGGACCATTGCCGGACCGGCACCATTCGGTGGCGAGATCAGCGGCCGACTTGACGGCGCGCACGTCCATGCCGTCGACCTGGATGCCGGGAATCTTGAAGGAGGCGCCGCGATGCGAGAAGTCGGTCTCTGCCGACGAGCGCGACACCGAGGTGCCCATGGCGTAGCGGTTGTTCTCGATGATGTAGATCACCGGCAGCTTCCACAGCGAAGCCATGTTGAAGCTTTCGTAGACCTGGCCCTGGTTGGCGGCGCCGTCGCCGAAATAGGTCAGCGAGACATTCTTGTTCTCGCGATAGCGGTTGGCGAAGGCCAGACCGGTGCCCAGCGACACCTGCGCGCCGACGATGCCGTGGCCGCCGTAGAAATGCTTCTCCTTGGAGAACATGTGCATGGAGCCGCCCTTGCCTTTCGACAGGCCGCCGCGGCGTCCGGTGAGCTCGGCCATCACGCCGCGCGGCGACAGGTCCATCGCCAGCATATGACCGTGATCACGATAGGCGGTGATCATCTGGTCGCCTTCGATCAGCGCCATCTTCATGCCGGTGACGACGGCCTCCTGGCCGATATAGAGGTGGCAGAAGCCGCCGATGAAGCCCATGCCGTAGAGCTGACCCGCCTTCTCCTCGAAGCGGCGGATGAGCAGCATGTGCCGATAGGCGGAAAGCTCTTCTTCCTTGGTGAAGTCGGCCGGCTTGGGGGCGGACAGATTAGGCTGTTTGTCGGATTTGGATCTGGCAGGCGCTTTTTTGGCGGCGGTGGCCATGCATCACTCCCTGTTGGCGTCTCTTTGCGGACATTCAGGGAGATCGAATGTCTCCCCACCGATTTGCGAGAGGCTAACATGCGAGAATGCGTTGCGCCATGCTGAAAAATGCATGGCTGGCATGCATCTAAGCGATTAGAATCATTGCAAATAAGATCGATTAACCGGAATACGGTTATTTTGCCGAGGCGGGCAACATGATGGTGATTTCGTCTGGCTGGGACAGATTGAGCGCCTTTCGCGCCTGCTCGTCAAGCATGTCCTTCTCCAGCGTGCCCTCGTGCAGCAGCTGGACGCGGCGCTCGAAGTCGATCCGCCGCGCCTTGACGGCGTCAAGCTGCGCCTGCAACTCGACTGCGCGGGCTTCCAGCCGGTATTTGGAATAGATGCCGAATTCGCCGTGATAGGCATGGAAGCCGAAATAGGCCAGGAAGAGCACGCAGAGTGACGGAATGATCAGCCGTCCGGTGTTTCTCTGCTTGTGCTGACGTGTCCACATAACCCGAACCCTTAAGGCCGCGAACGCAAGCGGCATCGACTCCTATTTCGCCCAATTGTGCTTAATGGACGGTTACGGAGTGCTGATGCGCGGGAAGCGGAAATGAAAAAGGGCGGGAAGAACCCGCCCTTTCTCGTTCAATCCGGATTGTCGGCGTTCAGGCCTTGACGACCGATTTGCCGGCGTAACGCGCCTGCTGGCCGAGCTCTTCCTCGATGCGGATGAGCTGGTTGTACTTGGCGGTGCGATCCGAGCGCGACAGCGAGCCGGTCTTGATCTGCCCGCAATTGGTTGCGACGGCGAGATCCGCGATGGTCGAATCCTCGGTTTCGCCCGAGCGGTGCGACATGACCGCGGTGTAGCCGGCCTTGTGCGCGGTCTCGACGGCGTCGAGCGTCTCGGTCAGCGAGCCGATCTGGTTGACCTTGACCAGGATCGAGTTGGCGACACCCATGCGGATGCCGTCGCGCAGCCGCGCTGTGTTGGTGACGAAAAGGTCATCGCCGACGAGCTGGATCTTCTTGCCGATCAGGTCGGTCAGGATCTTCCAGCCTTCCCAATCGTCCTCGGCCAGGCCATCCTCGATGGTGATGATCGGATAGTCGGCGGCGAGCTTGGCCAAGTATTTGGCCTGCGCCTTCGGATCGCGGGTCTTCTTCTCGCCTTCATAGACGTAATTGCCGTCCTTGAAGAATTCGGTCGCGGCGCAATCGAGACCAAGAGCCACGTCCTCGCCGGGCTTGAAGCCGGCCTGCATGATCGATTCCATGACGAAATCAAGCGCGGCCGGCGCGCTCTTGAGGTTTGGCGCGAAGCCGCCTTCGTCGCCGACATTGGTGTTGTGGCCGGCATCCTTGAGCTTCTTGCGCAGCGTGTGGAAGATTTCCGAACCCCAGCGCACGCCTTCGCGCAGCGTCGGCGCGCCGACCGGCAGGATCATGAATTCCTGGAAGTCGATCGGGTTGTCGGCATGCGCGCCGCCATTGATGATATTCATCATCGGCACCGGCAGGATATGCGCCTTGGTGCCGCCGACATAGCGGTAGAGCGGCAGGCCGGCGGCTTCGGCGGCGGCCTTGGCGACCGCCAGCGACACGCCGAGGATGGCGTTGGCGCCGAGCCGGCTCTTGTTCGGCGTGCCGTCGAGCTCGATCATGGTCTGGTCGATATGGATCTGGTTTTCGGCTTCCATGCCGCCGATCGCCTCGAACAATTCGCCGTTCACGGCCTCGACGGCGCGCTGGACGCCCTTGCCGAGATAGCGCGGCCCGCCGTCGCGCAGCTCGACCGCTTCATGCGCGCCGGTCGAAGCGCCCGATGGCACCGCGGCGCGGCCCATCGAGCCGTCCTCCAGCACCACGTCGACCTCGACGGTCGGATTGCCACGGCTGTCCAGGATTTCACGCCCGACAATGTCGATGATGGCGGTCATTTGCGATGTCCCCGATTGGTCGATTGAAGCGTCGCGCCCGTCTTAGCCAAAGCGGCGCAAAAGGCAATCGGCCGGCCGGCAATTATTGCCGCGGGCAGGATTCACGAAGCGCAAATTTCTGTCATCATAAGTCATGCGCGCTGCGCCGCCTTGTCGTCTATGGTCGCGTTCGCGCGGGGCGAAACAGGAGGAGTTTCGCCATGTCCCAGTTGAGCGGTATCGTGAGTTTGTTCCTGATCGCGGCGGCGTTTGTGACGTCCTGCGACAGTCAGAAACCGCAGCAGAGCTCCATGGAGCTATCGACGCTGCGCTAGTGGAGTAGCGTGAAAAAGAAGGCCCCGTCGACGGGGCCTTCTCATGGCTCATCCTTGCTCAATGCCAGTAGGGCGGGACCTTGTAGTAATCGAAGGACGCATTGCGCGCGGCTTCACTGTCGGCGCCGGTCAACTCGTTGATGGAATAGGCCGGCGCGGCCTTGAGCTGCTCTTTGGTGAACGGCACCACATAGCCGCCTTTGTCGGTGTCGTAGTCCAGCGTAGCCCACGGTATGGCGTGATATTTCTCGCCCATACCAAGGAAACCGCCAAAGCCGATCACGGCGAACATGATGCCGTTCGACATCTTGTCGAGCATCACGTCCTCAATACTGCCGATGCTCTTGCCTTCGGTGTTGTAGACGGACGTGCCGATGACGCGCGAGGCGGCAATGGCTTCGGTATGGCCGGACGGGGTGGTCATGGTGAACTCCTCTCAATTGAATGCCTGACTGGACAATGAGAGGAGCCGTAGAAGGTTCCGACTTAGTTGTCCGTGAGGATGAACGTCACCTTCATATTGACCCGGTAAGCGGCGATCTTGCCGTCCTCGACAACGATCTTCTGATCCTGGATCCAGGCGCCTTCGACATTCTTCAGGGTTTTCGAAGCGCGCGCGATGCCCTTTTCAATGGCATCCTGAAAACTCTTCTTGGACGATGACGTGATTTCGGTGACGCGGGCGACAGACATGGCTTTCTCCTGCCAAGACGCTCAGTTGCAAGCCAAGCGTACTGCCGGCTTTGCACATTCACAAGCCGGCGCAGGATCCGCGTGAAGCGTCGGATCAGTGCCCCTTGGCGATGCGGTCGAAGGCTAGCAACTTCTCCAGCAGCGCCGGCATGTCCTTGAGCGGCAGCATGTTGGGGCCGTCGGACGAGGTCGAATTGTCCGGATCCTGATGCGTCTCGATGAAGACGCCCGCAACGCCGACAGCGACCGCCGCGCGGGCCAGCGTTTCGACGAAGCGCCGTTCGCCGCCGGAGGAACCGCCCTGCCCGCCCGGCTGCTGCACCGAATGGGTGGCGTCGAAGATCACCGGGGCGCCGATCTCGGCCATGATCGGCAGCGCGCGCATGTCCGACACCAGCGTGTTGTAACCAAAGGAGGCGCCGCGCTCGGTCGTCAGCACGTTCAGGTTGCCCGAGCCGGTGATCTTGGCGACCACGTTTTTCATGTCCCAGGGCGCCAGGAACTGCCCCTTCTTCACATTGATGACCTTGCCGGTCTTGGCGGCGGCGACCAGCATGTCGGTCTGTCGCGACAGGAAGGCTGGGATTTGCAGCACATCGACATGGGGCGCGACTAAAGCGCATTGCTCCTCGGTGTGCACGTCGGTCAGCACCGGCAGGCCGAACTCCTTGCGCAGATCGTCGAAGATCGGCATCGCCGCATCGAGCCCGGCGCCGCGTGTCGCCGACAGCGAGGTGCGGTTGGCCTTGTCGTAGCTGGTCTTGTAGACGAGGCCGATGCCCAGTCGTTCCGTCAGTTCCTTCAGCGCGCCGGCCATGTCGAAGGCGTGCTGGCGCGACTCGAGCTGGCAGGGACCGGCAATCAGCGACAGCGGCGCGTTGTTGGCGAACACAACCTTGCCGACGGTGACGGACGCGTTGGGGGCCAGGGGCTTGCTCATGGGATCTCCCGGAAGATAAAGGCGGCGCCCTGCCCGGGCGCCGGCGGCACGGCGATATCGTTGCCGCTCATGTTGTGTTCGATCGCGCCGTCTGCAAGCGCGCGCCTGGCGGCAGCGATGTCGCGGACCGAGAAAACAACCGCCGCGAAGCGCATGTCCGGTGATGGAGCGGCCGGCAGGCCGAAGCGCGCGCGATAATCCTCAGGCGAAAGCACGCTGATGATCGCGTTCGGCAACCGTACCGCGTCGCCATTGGCAGCGCCCGCGTCGGCGGCGGTCGCGATCAATCCGATTTGCGCGGAAGGCCTGTCGCTGACAGCGATGATTTCGAGAATGCCGGTGACGCCGTTGGCATGCGCCTGCAGGGCCGTGCGGTCGATACTTGGCGCGTTGATGCGCTGACAGGCGAAGAGGAAGGCATCATCGGCTTCCTTGCTGGCGCAGAAGGTCAGCTTGAAGGACGCCAGGTCGCTCTTGCCGCTCGCATCGGCAAAGGTGCGCGAGAAGCTCAGCATATTGCCTGCTGACAGGCCGGCCTCGAGATAGCGCGCCTGATCGGCATCGGCGTTGCCGGTACCGAGCGCGACGGCGGAGAAGCCTTCTTCGCCAAGGTTCTGGCGGTAAAGACGGTCGCGCCCGACGAAGACGTTGCCCTCGCCTATGGCCCGATCCGCCACCTGTTCGTTGCCGATGGCGAGCGGCTCAAGATAGGTGCCGTCGGCGAAGAAGACGCAGGCGTTCTCGGTGCCGAAAGGATGGACGCCAACCGGCGCGACGACAAAGCCCAGCGCGCTCAGACGCGTGCGCGCGACATCGAGACTTCCGGTCGGCAGCACCAGATGGTCGAGGGGATGAGGTGATGTTTCGGTCATGCCGCGCGGTGTGCCCCATTCCAGAGGTGGGTTCAAGAGCAGCTGGATCTGTCGAGAACCTCAGGCTGCCGCGACAACATCCGCCGAATAGCGTAGCTCGCGCAGCGGTTTCACCTTGCTGGTGGTCTCCGCATAGGTCGGATGCGCCTTGTAGGCGGCAAGAGCGGCCTCATCCTCGAATTCGGCGTAGACGACAACGTCGATCGCATTGGAGAACAGGTCGACCTTGGTGTTGAGCGTCACTTCGAAATGGCTCGAATGGGGGATGGTGCCGAGAGCTTGCAGGCCTGTCCGCACGGCCTCGACATCTTCCTTGTGCCTTACGCTGAAGAAAACGATGTGCCGGATCAACCCAGCCTCCTTGATCGTCAATTCAGCTTTCTTGTGGGAGCAGCGCGCCAGCGTCAACGGGCAACGATGTCGCGCCCGCTCGCGGGCGGCGCTGCGGCGTCGGGCTCAGCCGGTGATGGAACGCACAATTCGCGATGTCTCCCGCACCGTCTGGTCCAGGTAGTAGCCATGGTTGTAGAGGCCGTCCCAGATCAGGAAAAAGGCGATGGCGGCGATGACGATCACATAACGCATAGCTAAAACTACCGTATGCAGGCTGTCGGGGCCAGAGCGGGCGTTCCAGTCCACGGCTTTTTTACCGAGGCCGCCCGGCGTCGCCAAAGCGGATCGTCGGCATGGCGGACGGCAGGCCACACGCTCGTGAGACGATGTGATGAAACCGCGATCGGGCATCGGGCATTTCTGCTGCCAGCCGGCGCCAGCGCTGCATCGAGCAAACGCTGCAAATCCCGGCAAGTGAGAGGCTTCCATGAACCGAACCATCACCGCCGCAGCGCTGCTCATAGCCGTGCTCTCGGCAAGCGCTGCTGAGGCAAGAGTAACCCGGCCGACGGTCACCAACGACCCGCTCGGCGCATTGACCGCTCCCACCCTGACACCCGGGCCTGGCGATTTGATCAACAATGCCCCGACCTCATCCATCCAGGAGATCCATCACCCGCGAGGCATGGCGCCGCTGACTGTGCCCAGCGACCCGCTCGGCACGTCGATCCAGCCGACGCTCCCGGGTCCGCTCACGACGCCGGCGACCGCGTCGCCGTAGGACGGTCTCGGCCGATTTGCGCTCGAGGCCGTGAGGCGTCAAAGCGTGATGCGGTATTTGGCAAATCCCGCGTCGCCGTCGCCGGCGGGCTCGATCTTCAGGGACTTCACCTCGGCGATGAAATCCTTGGCCTTCGGTCCGGTCTCGAAGACGACGCTGGTTCCGGGCAGCGCAGTAAACGACCAGTTGTCGTCGGCCGACGGATTGATCGTGCCCTCGCTGATGACGTAGCGCACGATCACGTCGCGGTTGGTGTCTGGTGCCTCATAGATGATCTTCGAGGCGTTGATGTCGGGAAAATTACCGCCACCACCGGCGCGGTAATTGTTGGTGGCGACGACGAATTTCGCTGCAGGATCAATCGGCTTGCTGTTGAAACTTAGGTCGACGATGCGGTTGGAGCCGGCATTGGCGATGCCGCCTTTCGAATCGTATTTCGGTGGTTGCGAGAGATCGATCTTGTAGGTGACGCCGTCGATCACGTCGAAATTGTAGGATGGGAATTCGGTGTTGATCAGCGGCTGATCGGCCTTGCCCGGCTCGATCCGGTTGAAGATGCCGGCCGACATCTCCAGCCATTCCTTGACCTCTGCTCCGGTGATTTCGACCGCGCGCACGGTGTTCGGATAGAGGTAGAGGTCGGCGACGTTCTTGATGGCAATATCGCCCACCGGGACGTCGGTGTAGTAGTCGGCGCCGTTGCGCCCGCCGGCCTTGAAGGGCGCCGCTGCCGACAACAGCGGCACGTCCTTCCATTGCGTGCTCTTCAGGATGTCCTTGAGATACCAGCTCTGCGCCTGGTTGACGATCTGCACCGACGGGTCGTCGGCGACCAAAGCGAAATAGGAATAGAGCGGCGCCGATGTCTTGCCGACGGGGCGGCGGACATAGGCAAGCGTCGCCTGATGATCCTGCTCGAGCGCCGCGATGATGCGCTTGTCGTCCGCAACGGTCGGCTTGTTCTTGTTGTCGACCCGCTCATAGATCGGCCGCGCTTCCGAGGTTGCGGAAACCACCCGCCATTTCGAGCCGTCGCGTTCCAGTAACAGGTCGATCAGGCCCATATGCGAGCCCCAGAAGCCGCCCATCACCGCTGGCTTGCCCTGCAGCGTGCCTTTGTCGGTGTCGACCCCTGCGAGCGCCTGGAAATCCTTCTTGCCGGGGAAGACAAGGTGCTGGTGGCCGGTGAAGACGGCATCGATACCCTCGACGCCGGCGACGAAGAACGAGGCGTTCTCCATCTTGTCGCCCTGCTTGACGTCGATGCCCGAATGCGAGAGCGCGATGACGATGTCTGCGCCCTCCTCCTTGATCTGCGGCACCCAGGCCTTGGCCGCTTCGACGATGTCGCGCGTCTGGACATTGCCTTCGAGGTTCTTCAGGTCCCAGACCATGATCTGCGGCGGCACGAAACCGATGACGCCGATCTTGATCGGCTGCTCGACGCCGGAGCCATCCCTGATCTTCCTGTCGAGGATGACATAGGGCTTGAGGTAGAGCTTGTCGTCACGCGGGTTGGCGGCAAGCCTCGTGCCGCGGATCAAGTTGGCGCAAACGAACGGGAAATTGGCGCCGGCCAGCACCTTGTCGAGGAAAGACAGACCGTAGTTGAATTCGTGATTGCCAAGCGTCGAGCACTCGTAGCCGAGCAGGTTCATGCCCTTCATGACTGGATGCAGGTCGCCGTCCTTGAGGCCTTTCTCATAGGCGACATAGTCGCCCATCGGGTTGCCCTGCAAAAGATCGCCATTGTCGATCAGCATCGAATTCACGGCTTCCTTGCGCACTGCGTCGATCAGCGAGGCCGTGCGCGACAGTCCCATCGTGTCGTTCGCTTTGTCGGCGTAATAGTCGTAGGGCAGCACGTTCACATGGATGTCGGTCGTTTCCATGATTCTGAGATGCGCCTGGTTGGTCGCGGCACGGGCGGAGAACGGATGCAGCATGATCAGCGCGCCGCTCGCGGCGACGCCAGCCAGGAATTCCCGGCGGGAGAATTCGCGGCCGAAGATGGGCGGTGGTGACATCGTTCTCTCCTCTTCGACAACACATCAACCCCTGCCCCAGCGTCGAGCATGGCGCTGAAGACGTGCTGAGTCCATGTGTGCCGAAAAGCTTTCGATCACGACAAGGTGACGCGCCGATGAAACGGTGAGCAGTTCGTCAGCTCTTGTCGTCGTCGCCCTGCGTGATCAGCCGGGCGCTGCGCTGCCCAGTCAGATAAATCCATAGCCAGCTAAGCGAAACCGCGAGACGATTGCGGAAATCGATCAAGAAATAGATGTGGGCGATGCCCCAAAGCCACCAGGCGAGCCAGCCGGTGAGCTTGATCCAGCCGAAATCGATCGCGGCCGCCCGCTTGCCGATCGTCGCCAGATCACCGGCATGCTTGTAGAGGAACGGGCGCGGTGCGGCGTCGCCGGCCAGCCGCGACTTGATCGTCGCCGCAACATGCTTGCCCTCCTGTTTGGCGGAAGGCGCCACGCCCGGCACCGGTTTGCCATCCGGACGCAACACATGCGCCGTGTCGCCGATGACGAAGATCTCCGGGCTGCCCGGCGCGGTGAGGTCAGGCTCGACCAGCACCCTGCCGGCGCGGTCGACCGGCGCTCCCAGCCACTCTCCAGCGGGCGAAGCCGCGACGCCAGCCGCCCAGATGATCGTGCGCGCCGGCAGATGCGTATCGCCGAAGACGACGCCTTCGGCATCGAGCTGCGTGACGGGCCGGCCAAGCTCCACCGTCACGCCGAGCCGCTCCAGCGACGCTTTTGCGTAAGCGGACAGCTTAGGCGCGAAATTGGCGAGGATGCGGTCGCCTGCCTCGACCAGCACCACGCACGCCTGGCGCGTGTCGATGTTGCGGAATTCGCCGCGCAGCGTGTCATGCGCGAGTTCGACGATGGTGCCGGCAAGCTCGACGCCGGTCGGGCCGCCGCCGACGATGACCAGCGTGAGCAGCGCCTGGCGCCTGGCCGGATCGGTCTCGCGCTCCGCCTGCTCGAAGGCCAGCAGGATGCGGCGGCGGATCGTCGTGGCGTCCTCAAGCGTCTTCAGTCCTGGCGCGAACGGCTCCCACTCGTCATGGCCGAAATAGGCGTGGCGCGCGCCCGTGGCGAGCACCAGCGTGTCATAGCCGATCGAACTGCCGTCCTCGAGCAGCACGCGTTTGCCGGCGCGGTCGACCCCTATGACGTTGCCGAGCAGCGTGGTCACGTCCTTGCGCTTGCGCAGCAAATGACGGATCGGCCAGGCGACCTCGGAGGTAGCGAGCGATGTGGTCGCCACCTGGTAGAGCAGCGGCTGAAACAAATGGTGGTTGCGCTTGTCGATCATGGTGATGCGCACCGGCGCACCCTTCAGGGCGCGGGTCAGTTCGAGGCCGCCGAAGCCCGCGCCTACGATGACGACATGATGCCTGGTTTCGCTCATTTTCATCCCACCTCGCGACGTAAAAGTACCTCGGTTATGTAGGTATTTTTGTGCGCTGCAACAACGTTGCCGCGAGCAAGCAACATGCCTCGGAGCCGTCTCGCGGCGTCGTGAATGCACATGTCACAGGACAAGCACGGGTATAGCGTGAATGGAAACGACAGGAGCCAGGCATGGCTGACAATCGCGACGACGAGCCGGCCCAATACGCCTCGCCACCCTGTTTCATGCATGAGCTCGATCCGGAATACCGGGCGCCGCTTACCGACTGGGCCGATGTCCGGCGCTGGCGCAAGGCCGAGCGCGAGAGGTTGATCGCAGCCCGCCTTGCGGTTTCGGCGGATGCCCGCGCTGCCATGTCGATGCGTATCGCCGAAGGTCTCGATGCACGGATCGGTCATATCGCCGGCCGCATGGTCAGCCTTTACTGGCCGTTTCGCGGCGAGCCGGATCTGCGCGGCTGGATGGCGGCGGTCAACGCACGCGGCGGGCGCACCGCTCTGCCCGTCGTGATCGAGAAAGGCCAGCCCCTGGTGTTCCGCGCCTACAAGCCAGGCGACCGTCTGGACAAGGGCGTATGGAACATTCCGATCCCTGCCGAGGGTGAGCCGGTGCTGCCGGACGTCGTCATTTCACCGATCGTCGGCATCGATCCCGGCAATTATCGCCTGGGCTATGGCGGCGGTTTCTTCGACCGTACGCTCGCCGCCATCCCATTCCGGCCGCTGGTCATCGGCGTTGGTTACGAATTGCAGCGCATCCCCACCATCTATCCGCAGCCGCACGACATCCCGATGAGCGAGGTGGTGACGGAGATCACGGTGGGCTAGCTTCTAGAGCGGTTCAGCGTTTCACGGAATCGCCGAACCGCTCTAAGTCTTTGTTTTCACGCAATTCCGGACGGAAAACCGCTACCCACTTTTCCTGGAATTGCTCTAGGTCAGACGGTCCAGGTCCAGTCGATCGGGTAGTTGAAAATCGGGGTGAAGCTTACGCCAACCGCCTCCATGTCCCTGCGGCCGTCGACGACCATCTCCTTCAGGTGATCCAACTGTGCCGCATGCTCCTCGGTGTCCCAGACACTGACTTGCACGATCGAGCCCTTCGGCGAGGCGCCGGCATAAAAGTGAAGCAGCCCCGGCAACTGCCTGATGGCCGGGATTATGTACTGCGCGGTCTTCTTGCTCGCAGCGTCGACCTCGGCAAACCGGCTCGGGTCGAAGCTGGCGCGCGAGACGCGCACGACAGCGCTTGCCGGCAATGACTCGGCCATGGTGGTTCTTTCCGTCATGGGGATACGATCTCCTGGCAGTCATCTACCGGTATGAGTCGAGGCCCTAGGCCATCTCCGGCCGCAAGCCGACGGCCGTGCGATCGACGATCTCGCGCAGGGCGAAGGACGAATTGATCTTCGTCACATGCGGCATCGCCGACAGCCATTCCTTGTGGATGCGCTCATAGTCGACGAGGTCCTTGGCGGCGATGCGCAGGATGTAGTCGTATTCCCCCGACATCAGATGGCAGGACAGCACGTTCGGACAGCGCTTGATCGCCGCCTCGAAATCCGACAGCGTCTTCTCGAACTGACCCGACAGCGATATATGCACGATCGCCGTCATCTGGTGGCCGAGCGCGGCGTTGGAAAGCCTGGCGTGGTAGCCGCGGATGGTGCCGGCTTTCTCCAGATTGTCGAGCCGGCGCGAACACGCCGATTGCGACAGCCCGACCTTCTCGGCGAGCGCCGCGTTGGGTATCCGGCCATCCTTCTGCAGAGTCTCCAGAATGGCGATATCAATCCTGTCGAGCGGCATTCTTCGTGATTCCTGCGAATATGGCGACATTTTGCGCAACGATTAACGAAGATCAGACCCTGCCGCAAGTGCATTCGCAAACACATACGGAACGATTCGTGATTGACTGCCATTACTGCATGTCGCCCGAAATCGCGTGGCGGTTTCGAAGCTGACGGCATGTCGAAATGACAGGGAGAGTGCCCTTTCAAGGGCCGGACAGGAGAACAAGATGCGCGTCGGTTGCCCCAAGGAAATCAAGAACCATGAATATCGCGTCGGCCTGACGCCGGGCTCGGTTCGCGAATATGTTGCGCATGGCCATGAAGTGCTGGTCGAGACCGGCGCCGGCACCGGCATCGGCGCGGACGACAACGCCTATCGCGCCGCCGGCGCCACCATCGCCAAGACCGCGGCCGATGTGTTCGCCAAGTCGGACATGATCGTCAAGGTCAAGGAGCCGCAGCCCAATGAATGGGTGCAACTGCGCGACGGCCAGATCCTCTACACCTATCTGCACCTGGCTCCGGATCCGGAACAGACCAAGGGCCTGCTCGCTTCGGGCGTCACCGCCGTCGCTTACGAGACCGTGACCGACGATCGCGGCGGCCTGCCGCTGCTCGCGCCGATGTCGGAAGTCGCCGGTCGTCTGTCGATCCAGGCCGGCGCGACCGCGCTGCAGAAGGCCAATGGCGGCCGCGGCGTGCTGCTCGGCGGCGTGCCCGGCGTGCTGCCCGGCAAGGTCACCGTGCTCGGCGGCGGCGTCGTCGGCCTGCATGCGGCCAAGATGGCGGCCGGCCTTGGCGCCGACGTCACCATCATCGACCGTTCGATCCCGCGCCTGCGCCAGCTCGACGACATCTTTGGCGGCCGCGTCCATACCCGCTACTCGACGGTCGAGGCGCTGGAGGAAGAATGCTTCTCGGCCGACGTTGTCATCGGCGCCGTGCTGATCCCCGGTGCGGCGGCGCCCAAGCTCGTCACCCGCGAAATGCTGTCGGGCATGAAGAAGGGCTCGGTGCTGGTCGACGTCGCCATCGACCAGGGCGGCTGCTTCGAAACCTCGCACGCCACGACCCATGCCGACCCGACCTATGAGGTCGACGGCGTCATACACTATTGCGTCGCCAACATGCCGGGCGCGGTGCCGGTGACCTCCGCGCATGCGCTGAACAACGCGACGCTGCATTACGGCCTGCAGCTTGCCGACAAGGGCCTGAAGGCGCTGGTCGACGACCATCACTTGCGCAATGGCCTCAATGTCCACAAGGGCAAGATCACCAACCGCGCCGTCGCCGAAGCGCTCGGTTACGAAATGGTCGAGCCGAAAGCGGTGCTGGTCGCCGCCTGATCGCCGACCAAGACGTTTCCTCCTGTCGCGCCCGCCGGGTTACTCCGGCGGGTTTTTCTTTGCCGGAGAAATAAAAACAAAAAAGCGGAGCAAAAGCCCCGCTTCCTCGATGTTTCGACCTGCCGCCGGTTCATCCGCGGTCGACTGATCATCAACGATTACTGTCTAGCGCAGTAGTACGACGGGAATACGACAGTCATGACAAAATGCCCATCGGCCACGTTGTCCGGCTTTATCCGCCTTTATGTGAAATGCTTCACATTCGGCCGATCGGGAAGACGCATAGACACTAAACGTTACCTGGCGGCCTGAGCTGCTTGCCGGCGCCGGCTCCGCGGGCCCGGACAGCGCTCGCCGACAGCTTCTGTCGCAGACCTTCCCAACGGCCCGCCGGACCATCGGCGGGCCTTTTTTTGGGAAGATCATGCCCGGTCGATGCGGCACTGATAGCAGTTGTTTCGCGCCGAGCGGACATGGATGTAGGCGATGTCGTCGCGCGCAAACAGCGTTTGCGCACGCGCCGCGATCTCGTCTGTCGGCGTGACGGCGCCGCTGCCATAGACGATGCGGTCGTCCTTGCCATAGCCGCGCACGATGTAGTTGCTGCTCGCAAGCATCTCCGGCAGCACATCCACTTCCGCGGCACGCTCGCATTCCTGCGCATGCAGGAAAAGCGGACCGGTCTCGGCATAGGGCTGAAGCTCAGGGAATGGCCGATAGGCGACGATGAGGTAGGCCTCACCCTCGGCAACATTCTTCATGCAGTGCCGGCACGGGACGCCGTCGCCGTCGGAAATCCTGCGCTCCGGCGTCCGGCCGTAGGCGTCGGGCCCTCCGCGCTGCAAGGCGCGAACGGCTTCTGTCGGCAAGGCTTTGAACAGGATCGACATGGCAAGGTCTCCGATTTCGATAGCCGGAAACTATGCCTTGGGGGCGGCGCCTTCCCACCCGATTCCTGCCTCGTGTGCCGCTGGGTGTGCAAAGCCCGGCTCCTTCAAGCCGGGCCTCGGTGCATGTCTGGTGTGCTAGCGAACGAAATCGTCGTAGCGGCGCAGCGTCACGCGGCGGTTGCGCCAGTTTTCCTGCTGCGTCGGCACCAATAGGAACTCCTCGCCGTAACCGACGGTATCGAGCGCATAGCCCGGCACGCCGAATTCGCCAACCAGAGTCCGCTTCAGGGAAGCGGCGCGGCGCTCGGAAAGGACTTGGTTGGACGCGAACGAACCGACCGCGTCGGTATGCCCCTCGATCAGGATGCGGGCGCCGCGGTCGCGGCGCAGGATGCGGTGCAGCGCGTCGGCGATGATCTCGACCTTGCCGTATTGCGAGGGCGCGATCGCCGCTGAGCCGAACTCGAAATTGATCGACTGGATGTCGATCGAACGCGCCATGCGCCGCAGATCCGGCCGGCGCTTGAATTCGCGGATGGTAACGCGTTCATTGGGGCGCAGCCTCTTCGCAGGGGCGTCGAGCTGACGCTCGATGGTCGCGGCCGATGGCGTGGTTGCCTGCGCCGATGCCAGGCTCGGCATGGCAATTGCCGCAATCATGGCCACGGCAAATGTACGTCGGGTCAGCATGTCTTTTGTCTCCTTCGACCACTGATTTCGAAGCGACAATGACAAAGCCAGCCTGAAGCGCCAATGAACGGCCAGTTCATGTCGGGTCGCTACGACCGCATCACGCTTTCCGAACGCTCGGCGAAGGTCAGCGGATGCACGACTTCCTTCTTCTGCGCAACAGGCGTGAAGCCGAGCTTCTGGTAGAGCGGCAGCGCCGCCGGATGATCGAGCGTGCAGGTCTGGACGGTGACGCGCTTCGGCCCATGCGCCCAGGCGGCCGAGATCGCCGCGCCCAGGAACCAACGGCCGATACCCTGGCCAAACGCGTGCTCCATCATGCCGAAATAGGCGAGCTCCACCTCTTCGGGCAGATGCGGCTTGAGATCGAAGAAGCCGGCCGGAGCGCCGTCAAGGTAAAGCACCCTGATGTCGCGGTCCTCACGGTGCAGGCCGGCTGCGAGTTCCTCGTCGCTCAAGCGCAGGACGTTTACCCAATGCCATTTGCGCCCGACGCGATCCATCAGGTAGCGGTAGAAATGCAGTGGGATATCCTTGGTTTTCAGCAGCGCGATCTGGCGGTTGTAAGGGATGGATGGGGACACAGCCGGCGGCGCATGCATCTCCAGGAATGTCACCGTGACGTCGATATCCTTCAAGGCGCCGTTTTCCATCATTTATTCCCCGTCACCACCGGCGTGTCGCTGAGACCGCCCCATTCCGTCCACGAACCGTCGTAAAGCCTGTTGTCGGTGTGTCCAAGCGTTTCCAGCGCCAGCGTGATCGCCGCCGCCGTGATGCCCGAACCGCAGGAGGTGATCACCGGCTTCGACAGGTCGATGCCGGCATCTTCGATCACCTTGCGCAGGCGGTCCTTGGGCAGCAACTCGCCATTCTCGCCAAGCGCGGTGATCGGCACATTGTGGGCGCCAGGCATATGGCCGGAACGCACGCCGGCACGCGGCTCGGGATCTGTCCCGGCAAAGCGACCGGCGGAGCGCGCATCGGCGATCTGGCTTTCGCCGCTGCCGACGACCCTGCGCATCTCATCGAGGCTGACCACCCTGCCCGCATCGAAATCGGCATGGAAGATACCGGGCGCTATTTTGGTCTGTTCCGCCGTCACCGGCCGCCCTTCCGCCTTCCAGCGGTCGAAGCCGCCGTTCAGGATATAGACCTGGAAGACGCCCATGACGCGAAACATCCACCAGGCACGGGGCGCTGAAAACAGGCCGGGACCGTCATAGACGACGATCGTGTCGTCAGCCGACACGCCCATCGAGCCGACATATTGGGCGAAATACTGCGGCGACGCCAAAGTGTGCGGCAGTTTGGAGTCCGGGTCCGAGACCGCATCCTGATCGAGGAAGCGGGCGCCGGGAATATGGGCGGCCTCATACTCGGCGCGCGCATCGCGCTTTTGCGCCGGCAGGTACCAGGAGGCGTCGATGATGGTGAGGCCGGGCTCACCGAGCCGCTTCTCAAGCCAGTCGGCGTCGACGATGAAAGGACTGTCCTGCGCCATTCTTTTGCTCCTGTCCTTATCTTGCGGGCCTGGCCGTCAATTCGCCGGCATCGGCCCGAAGCGGATGCGGAAGCGCCGGTTCTCGCGGCCCTTCTTTTCGATCTTGCCGATATGGATCTCGCCGACCTCGCCGGTGCTTTTGACATGCGTGCCGCCACAAGGCTGGCTGTCGATCGTGGCATTCTCGCCGATACAGACCAGGCGGATCTTGCCGGTGCCGACAGGCGGCCGCACGTTCTTGGACTTGACCAGGCCCGGATTGGCGGCGAGTTCCTCGTCAGTGATCAGCCGCGTGAAGACGGGATGGTCGGCGCGCACCAGTTCCATCAAGGCGGCCGTCACATCTTCCTTGGTGAAACCGGTATCGGGAATGTCGAAGTCGACGCGGCTGTCGTCATCCGCCACCGCTGCTCCAGTGATCGGAAACGGACAGACGACCGTGAGCAGATGGCAGGCGGTGTGCATGCGCATCAACAGGTGCCGACGCTCCCAATCGATCGCGAGCTTTATTTTTTCGCCGACCGCGGGCAATTCCTGCTCCGGCGCTGGGACGTGGATGATCTCTTCCTTGGTCTCGCCGGTGATGGTTGCGGCAATCGCGATGCGGCTGCCGCCTGTACGCTCGAAATGCCCGGTGTCGCCCGGCTGGCCGCCGGAGGTGGCATAAAAGATCGTGCGGTCGAGAAGGATGCCGCCACGATCGTTGATGGCGACAACCGTAGCTTCGGCGGCCTTGAGATAGGCGTCGTCGCGAAACAGCGCTTCGGTTTTTTGCGCCATCACGCCACCTTCTCGAACGGCACCGAAATGTCGACCTTCTCTTCCATCCAGCCTGGTACCGGTAGGTTCTTCTCACGCAGGAAGACGGGATTGAACAGTTTTGACTGATAGCGCGTGCCATAGTCGCAAAGCACAGTGACGATGGTGTGGCCGGGTCCGAGCTCGCGCGCCAGCCGTATGGCGCCGGCAATGTTGATGCCTGTCGAGCCGCCGACGCACAGCCCCTCTTCCTGGATCAGGTCGAAAACGATCGGCAACGCTTCTTCGTCCGGGATCTGGTAGGAGAAGTCCGGCCTAAAACCTTCAAGATTGGCGGTGATGCGACCCTGGCCGATACCTTCGGTGATCGAGCTGCCATCGGACTTCAATTCGCCGCTGGTGTAGAAACTGTACAGCGCGGCACCCAACGGGTCGGCAAGCGCGATCTTGATGTCCTTGCTCTTGCCTTTGAGCCCCATCGCGACGCCGGCCAGCGTGCCGCCCGAGCCGACGGCGGAGACGAAGCCGTCGACCTTGCCGTCGGTCTGGGCCCAGATCTCCTGCGCCGTCGTATGGATATGGCCGTCGCGGTTGGCGACATTGTCGAACTGGTTCGCCCAGATCGCGCCATGCGGCTCCGACCGCGCCAGCTGCTCGGCAAGCCTGCCCGATAGCTTCACGTAGTTGTTGGGGTTCTTGTACGGGACTGCCGGCACTTCGATCAGCTCGGCGCCGAGCAACTTGATCGTATCCTTCTTTTCCTGGCTCTGGGTGTCGGGAATGACGATGACGGTCCGGTAGCCAAGCGCCTTGGCCACCAGTGTCAGGCCGATGCCGGTGTTGCCGGCCGTGCCTTCGACGATAACGCCGCCCGGCTGCAAAAGCCCGCGCTGCTCGGCATCGCGGATGATGAACAGGCCGGCGCGATCCTTGACCGATTGCCCAGGATTCATGAACTCGGCCTTGCCGAGAATCTCGCAGCCGGTCGCTTCCGAAGCCTTGTGAAGTCTGATCAGAGGCGTGTTGCCGATGGCTTCGATCACAGAGCGGGGCATCAAGGGTTCCTTATGTAGCTGCGTCGAGACCCTAGAAACCGGACGCCACGGTTTCAAGGCAAGAATTTGCCTGGTCCAGTCGCATTCCGGACGTTGCATTGCGAGCGATCATTTCGGCGGGGAACGCATAAGCGCTCTTTTCATTCGATTCCTCCACCGTTAGAGCAAGCCAGACTATTCGCGGGACTTCGCATGACACTTTACCGGGCCAATCCGAAGGACGGTGTCGCCTGGATCACGGGCGCCAGCAGCGGCCTTGGTCGCGCGCTGGCCAAGGATTTTGCCAATCAAGGCTATGCTGTTGCGGTCACCGCATTGCCGGGCGACCCGGTCGACACGCTGCTGGTTGAGACGGCGCAGATGCCCGGCCATATAAAATCGTTTCCTTGCGACGTCACCGATGAGCAGGGCATGGCGCAGACGGTCGCCGCCATCGAACAGGATATGGGGCCGATCGTGCTTGCCGTCTTCAATGCCGGCAATTACATCGCCACCCCGGGTGAAAACCTGGTCGTGCGCGATTTCCACCGTTCCTTTGCCGTCAACTATTTCGGCATCGTCAACGGCGTCGTGCCCGTGGTGGAGCGCATGCGGGTGCGCGGCCGCGGCCATGTCGTGCTGGTCGGATCGGTCACCGCCTATTCCGGCTGGCCGACCACGGCCGCCTATGGCGGCACCAAGGCGGCGATCAACATCCTGGCTGAGTCGCTCAAATACGATTTCGACAAGATGAACATCCGCGTTCAAGTCATGAACCCTGGCTTCGTCGACACGCCGCTGACGGAAAAAAATCTGCTGCCGATGCCAGGGCTGATGCCCGTGCACCGCGCCTCGCGGCGCATGGCGCGCGGCATCAGAAAAGGTGGTTTCGAAGTCACCTTTCCTTACCACATAAGCTGGCCCTTGAAGCTGCTTGGCCTGTTGCCGCGGCCGATCGGCCGCTTCGTCATCGGCCTGACCACCAGCTGGTGGGGGCGGCCGTTGTTTTTCGACCGCAAGCCGCCGCGGAAAAAAGGCTCGCCCCCGGATCAGACGAGATAAGCCGGCGAAACGGCGGTTGCCCGCCGGCTGGGGCGGCCATAGGTTGAGAATCATTGCTTGGAGTCTGCGATGGGGCGACGGATCGTGCTTGCGGTGCTTGGCCTTGCCGTCATTCTGATCGCTGGCTTCCTCCTTGGCCCGCGCGTGCCTGTCGACACCACCGTCCGCTTCAAGCCTTCGGTGATCGGTGACGATCCGCAAGCCTATCTGGCGCGTGAAGAAGCGGCGGTGCCCAACATCCGCGACGGGTTGGACAAGGAGATCATCTGGGCGAACCCGATGGTCCATGCCAAGACGCGCTTGGCCATCGTCTACATCCATGGCTTTTCAGCCTCGAAGGGTGAGGTCCGCCCCTTGCCGGACGACGTCGCGGATGAATTGGACGCCAACCTCTACTACACCCGGCTGACCGGGCACGGTCAGGACGGGGCGGCCATGGCCGAAGGCAGCGTGAACGCCTGGATCAACGACTATCAGGAGGCGTTAGCCATCGGCCGGGCGATCGGCGACAAGGTGATCGTCATCGGAACCTCGACCGGCGGTTCACTGGCCGCCTGGGCTGCAACGCAAGCTGGCGCTTCCGACGGCGTCGCGGCAATCGCGTTCATCTCGCCGAATTTCGGCGTCCAGGCCTCCGGCGCCGATATCCTGACCATGCCCTGGGGGAAGCAGATCGCCGAGCTTGTCGGCGGCAAGGAGCGCAGCTTTACCCCGCACAATGCGGCGCATGCAAAACTCTGGACCACCAAATATCCTATGGCGGCGCTGCTGCCGATGGCGGCGCTCACCAATCTTGCCTATGAGGCGCCGGTGGAGAAGGCGACCATCCCTGCCCTGTTCATCTTTTCGGACTCCGACAAGGTGGTGCGGCCCGACCGCACGCGTGAGATCGCTGGACGTTGGGGCGGCCCGCACGAAGTGGTGCCGGTCGACAACACCGGCGATCCCGACAACCACGTCATCGCCGGCGACGCGCTGTCACCGCAGACAACGGCCTTCCTCAGCCAACGTATCGTGGTGTGGGTGAAGGCATTGATGCAGCAGCAATCAGGCCAATGAAATGAAAGCGGCCGGAGCAATGTTCCGGCCGCTTTTTGGTCCCGTGACCCTACTGGGACTTAGGCTGCCCGGTTCGCCGGGCGCTTGCCGCCGAAGCGGCGCTTGTTGTTGCCCTTGAAGCGCTTGAACCCGTCCGGCTTGCGCTCGCCATTCGGCTGAGCACCGGCCGGGCGTTCACCTTGCGGTTTGGCTGCGAACGGTCGCTCGCCAGCGGGCTTGCCGCCAAACCGCTGCTTGCCGCCGCCATTGGCGGGGCGACGCCCGTCACGGCGACCACCATGATGCTCGCGATCGTTCGTCGGCTCGAAATGACGCTCGTTCTTTTCAGCCGGATTGCGCTGCGGATCCGGGCTGCCGAGATGGTCGGCAACGATCGGCAGCTTGGTGCGGATGATGCGTTCCACCTGGCGCAACTTGGCGTTTTCCGACGGATCGCACAGCGTGATCGCGATGCCGTCCATGCCGTTGCGGCCGGTACGGCCGATGCGGTGGACGTAGCTTTCAGCCTCGTCCGGCAGGTCGAAGTTCACGACATGGCTGATGCCGGGAACGTCGATGCCGCGCGCCGCGATATCGGTGGCGACAAGAATGCGCACCGAGCCCTCGCGGAAATCGTTGAGCGCCTTCTGGCGCGCGTTCTGCGACTTGTTGCCGTGAATGACGGCGGCCTTGAAGCCATCGCGCTCGAGGTCCTTGGTCACCCGGTCGGCGCCATGCTTGGTGCGCGAAAAGATGATGACGGACTTCATCGCTTCGTCGGCCAGCATCTTGGACAGCACCTGGCGCTTCTGCTTGGTGCGGGCGAAGACGACGCCCTGCACGATCTCGGCCGCCGCCGTGCTTTGCGGCGAGACTTCGATGCGGACGGGGTTCTTCAGGAGGCCCTTGGCGAGCTCGGCGATTTCATCGGGCATAGTGGCCGAAAACAGCGCCGTCTGGCGGTCCGGCGCGGTCGCCTTGGCGATGCGCTTGACGTCGTTGATGAAGCCCATGTCGAGCATGCGGTCGCCTTCGTCGAGCACCAGCCACTTGGTGTCGGTCAGGATCAAGTCGCCTTCGCGCACCAGGTCGGTCAGGCGTCCAGGCGTGGCGATCAGGATATCGACGCCGGGAGCAACCTTCTTCACCTGGCTGAAGCGCGAGACGCCGCCAAGCACGAGGGCGGTCGAGACATGCGCACCCTTGGCGAGGATCTTGATGGTGTCCTCGATCTGCACCGCGAGTTCGCGGGTCGGCGCCAGGATGAGCGCGCGGGTCGTCTTGGCGCGGCGTTTGGTGCCGAGCGCGATGATCTTCGACAGGATTGGCAGCGCAAAGGCAGCGGTCTTGCCGGAGCCGGTCTGGGCGATGCCAAAAATGTCACGGCCTTCCAGCTGTGGCGGGATCGCCTGCATCTGGATCGGCTTCGGTTCGGTGAAGCCGGCGTTGTGGGTGGCCTTGAGCAGCGCACCCGTAATTCCCAGCGCCGCGAAACCGGTAAGTTCCGCAGTGACATTGCCGGGCAAAGAGTTTTCGTTGGTCAAAATAATCTTCTTTCACGCGGCTCTGCGGCCGCAAACATCGGTGGCGGCAGGGCGCAACCTGCCGTCGAAAAATTGTCAGGAAACGACAAGGCGGCGGACAGGATTTGTCCGCTCGGCTGCGCTGTCGTGCCCGCGGACATCATGCCCCGGGGCTCTTTCACCACCTTGCCGGTCGACCAGGGCCGACTTGCCAGAAAGAGGGAAAACAGACGCAACCAGTCTCATTCGTCGAGAAGGCCGGAATCTCCCGGCCCAAGCGCCTATGGGCTGCATATGGCTGAGTTCGCCCCGGAATGCAAGGGGTATCATGTTGCAGTGCAGCAAGACGGGAGCGCTTGAGCCCGCTTGCGCTCCCCCTTGCCCGCGATTACCACAAACGACCCAATCCGTTTTGAGGCCTGTGATGAAAGACGTGCTGAAGGAACTCGAGCGCCGCCGCGAGGCCGCCCGCATGGGTGGCGGCAAGGACCGCATCGAGGCGCAGCACAAGAAGGGTAAGCTCACTGCTCGCGAGCGCATTGAGATCTTCCTCGACGAAGGCTCGTTCGAGGAGTTCGACATGTATGTCGAGCACCGCTCGACCGATTTCGGCATGGAGAAGACCAAGATTGCCGGCGACGGCGTCGTCACCGGCTGGGGCACCGTCAACGGCCGGCCGGTCTATATTTTCGCCAAGGATTTCACCGTGTTCGGCGGCTCGCTGTCGGAGGCGCATGCCGAGAAGGTGATCAAGGTTCAGGAGATGGCGCTGCGCAACCGCGCGCCGATCATCGGCCTTTACGACGCCGGCGGCGCCCGCATCCAGGAAGGCGTGGCGGCACTTGGCGGCTATGCCGAGATTTTCCAGCGCAACGTGCTGGCATCCGGCGTCATTCCGCAGATTTCGCTGATCATGGGTCCATGCGCCGGCGGCGACGTCTATTCGCCCGCCATGACCGACTTCATCTTCATGGTGCGCGATACGTCCTACATGTTCGTCACCGGACCGGACGTGGTGAAGACCGTGACCAACGAGACGGTGACGGCCGAGAGCCTTGGCGGCGCTTCCGTGCACACGACCAAATCCTCGATCGCCGACGGCGCCTATGACAACGACGTCGAGGCGTTGCTGCAGATGCGGCGGCTGGTCGACCTCTTGCCGGCATCCAACACGGCCGAGGTTCCCGAGATCGAATGCTACCAGTCGGTGACGGACCATGACCTGTCGCTCGACCGGCTGGTCCCGGACAATGCCAACAAGCCTTACGACATCAAGGAGCTGATCCTGAAGGTCGCCGACGAAGGCGACTTCTTCGAAATCCAGCAAAGCTTTGCCAAGAACATCGTCACCGGCTTCGGCCGTGTCGAGGGCCGCACGGTGGGCTTCGTCGCCAACCAGCCGATGGTGCTGGCCGGCGTGCTCGATTCCGACGCCAGCCGCAAGGCCGCGCGTTTCGTGCGCTTCTGCGATTGTTTTTCTATTCCGATCGTCACCTTCGTCGACGTCCCGGGCTTCCTGCCTGGCACGGCGCAGGAATATGGCGGGCTGATCAAGCATGGCGCCAAGCTGCTCTTCGCCTATGCCGAGGCGACCGTGCCGAAGATCACGGTGATCACCCGCAAGGCCTATGGCGGCGCCTACGACGTCATGGCCTCGAAGCATCTGCGCGGCGACATGAACTATGCATGGCCGACGGCGCAGATCGCGGTGATGGGCGCGCGAGGCGCGGTCGAGATCATCTATCGGAAGGACATCGGTGATCCGAAGAAAATCGCTGCCCATACAAAGGCTTACGAGGACCGCTTCCTGTCGCCCTTTGTCGCCGCCGAGCGCGGCTATGTCGACGAAGTGATCATGCCGCACTCAACCCGGCGTCGCGTCGCCCGCGCGCTGCGCATGCTGCGCAACAAGGATATGCAGAACCCCTGGAAGAAGCACGACAACATTCCGCTCTAAGCTTTGACGCAATTCCGGACGGAAGGTTACGGAACTTGACCGTTTCACACTTTTCCTGGAATTGCTCTAAGAGCGGCCAATCGAACGGGACCCACATTGAGCCCTATCCTCGTAGTCAGCTTCCCGGCGATCGGCGATTTCATCCGCTCGCACTCGGCGATCCAGATCATCGCCGAAAAGTTTCCGGACCGCCCGATCGACGTCGTCACCTCCTCCGTCGCCGCGCCGCTTGCCGATCTTATGCCGCATGTCCGCAAAAGCTGGACGCTGAACAAGAAGAAGCGCCAACTCGGCCTGGCCGACCGTCGCCGCCTCGCCTACGAACTGCGCGCGGAGAATTACGGAACAGCCTATCTGCTGACCAACACAGCGAAGGCGGCTTTTATACCTTGGCTGGCGGGCATCCCCGAGCGCATCGGCTATCCGCGTGAATTCCAATTCGGTCTGCTCAACCGCTTTCCCGCCGACTGGTGGCGGCAACTACCGCTGTTGGGCGAAAGGCATCCGCGTCTCTACGAGGAGGTCTGCGCCGTCGCCACGCTGGCCAAGGGAGATGTGCCCGTCGAGGGTTGGCCGGCGCCCAGACTCGTTCTCCCGCCGGAACGCGTGGAAGACTGGCGCCGCCGCAGTGGTCTCGACCAGACAAAGCCGGTGCTTGCGCTGTATGCCTCAGCCTTCGAGGATCGGCGGGCATGGCCGATCGAGCGCTTCATCTCGGTCGCTGCGGACCGCGTCAAGCGTGGTTGGTCAGTCTGGGTCATCGGCGCGGGGCGTGAGCGTGAGGCAGCCCGAACGATTCGTGCCGCCGTGCCGGAGGTCGTCGACCTGACCTCCACGCCGCAGCTCATCGACGCCATGTGCCAGATCGCAGCCTCGACCGCGTTCCTGGGCGTGGATGGCGGCCCTGCCCACGCCGCAGCGGCGCTCAACGTTCCGAGCGTGCTTATCTTCAGGGCCAATTACGCCTTCGAGGGCTGTCCGGTGAACCGCGGCGTGCGGTTCGTCGAGCCACCGATTTCGACGCCGAGCCGCATCCAAGGCACGCTGGGCATCAGTGTCGACCAGGTGCTCGAGGCGCTCGAAGACACGTTGCGGACCGCGAACCGCGCGCGAAGCGTCTGAGTGCCCCCTATTCGTTCTGAGCCGCGCCGAAGCCCTGGCCTTCGACCAGTTCGCGTAACACCGGCACCATTGCCAGCGGCAGATCCTCGGCGATCAGTCCCGGTCCGAAACGGCTGCCCGCCTCGGCGTGGATCCACACACCGGCGCAGGCGGCCTCGAAGGCCGGCATGGCTTGGGCAAGCAGGCCGGCGATTGTGCCCGCCAGAACATCGCCCGAGCCAGCGGTGGCGAGCCAGGCGGCGCCATTGCTGTTGATCGCCGCGCGACCGTCCGGCGAGGCGATCACACTGTCGGCGCCCTTGTAGACGATCACCGCATTGGCGCGGCGCGCGGCCGCGCGCGCCTTAGCGAGTTTCGATAGGCTCTTGTCGCTCAAAATATCGGGGAACAACCTGCCGAACTCGCCTTCGTGCGGCGTCATGACCAGCGCGGGGGCATCCGGTTTGCTGACGGCATCGTACAGTTTAGAGCCGACGTTGCGGAAGGACGTGATGCCATCGGCATCGAGGACCAATCCCTCGACGCCGCCTTCCTGTCGTGTCCTGCCGAGCACGGCGAGCGCGAAATCGCGTGCCCTGTCGCCGACACCAAAGCCAGGGCCGAGGACGAAGCTCGATGACCTGCGATCGCCGAGAAAGTCGTGCACGTCCTCGATCGCATCCGTCTTGCGCAGCATGATCGATGTCAGATGCGCGGCATTCACGTGCATGGCGTTTGCCGGCGACAGGACGGTCACCGCCCCTGCCCCGCTTCTGGCAGCTGCAAGTGCCGCCAGTCGTGCAGCGCCCGTCGCCGACGGCCCGCCGGAAAAGACGCCGACATGGCCGCGTTTGTATTTGTGCGCATCGATTGCCGGGACTGGAAAATCCTCAAGCCACAACACCGGCTTGTTCTCGAACGCACGCGGCGCAACGCGGGCGATGACATCGTCGCCAATACCAATGTCGGCGACCACGATCTCGCCGCAGCGCGCGCGGCCCGGCAAAAGCAAATGGCCAGGTTTCTTGCGCGCGAATGTCACACTGACAGAGGCGCGAAATGCCGTGCCAAGACTATCGCCGCTTTCGCCTGAGACGCCCGACGGCAAATCGACCGCGATAACCGGCAGGTCGAGCTTGGCCGCGATCTCGACGGCGCTCCGGGCATCGCCTGACAACGGCTTCGACAACCCGGCGCCGTAAAGGGCATCGACAACCAGCGCGTTGGCCTCCGCCGTGAAGGCCGATAGCGGGCGCCGCTTCGGAGTGCATTTGGCAGCCGCAATCGCGGCATCACTGCCCGTGCGTGGCTCGCCCTCGGCCCAGACCGACACGTCCACGCCCGCCTCGGCCAGCAAGCGCGCCACGACATAGCCGTCGCCGCCGTTGTTGCCAGGGCCGCACAGCACATGCACCTTTGTCGCCGCCGGGTAGCGCGCCAGCACCACGGCCGCGACCGCCTCTCCGGCGCGTTGCATCAGCCCATAGCCATCGAGCGGCCCGGCCGCGATCGCCAGTCGGTCGGCCTCGGCCATTTCGGCTGGCGAAAGAAGTTCATTGCGCATGGGATTGCCGATCTTCATACGATCAAGCATTGTCCAGTTTCGGGTTCGAAGCAAACCGTTGCGTCCGCTATTGCCAGGCAAGATGGACGTACCCGCGAGGAGGCCTGCCTGCGAATTGCGCTGTATGCCTATTTTTTGCGCAGACATTGGGAGGAACGATGCGCAAGGTTCAGGCGTCGATGACGCATCCAGTGCCGTGGATGGCGCGAATTTACATGGGGGTGCGGTGTGGGGTTGAAATCGCCCTACCCTGCCTTCGGCGCTTTGGATTGGCACGCTTCGTGCTTGATGGAGGCGCAAGCGGGGCTCACAACCCGACTTTTTGGCAGTGGAGGCCACTTTTTACATGAAAAAGATCGAAGCGATCATCAAGCCATTCAAGCTGGACGAAGTGAAGGAAGCGCTTCAAGAGGCTGGACTGCAAGGCATCACCGTCACCGAGGCCAAGGGTTTTGGCCGTCAGAAGGGCCATACCGAGCTCTATCGCGGCGCCGAATATGTCGTCGACTTCCTGCCCAAGGTGAAGATAGAAGTGGTGCTTGGCGACGAGGCCGTCGAAGGCGCCATCGAGGCAATCCGCAAGGCCGCGCAAACCGGCCGCATCGGTGATGGAAAAATCTTCGTCTCCAACATAGAGGAGGTGGTGCGCATCCGTACCGGCGAGACCGGTATCGACGCCATCTGACCTAAGCCTTCAATCCATTCCAGACGTCACACAGGGAAGAAATAACATGACGACAGCCAAAGACATCATGAAGCAGATCAAGGACAACGACGTGAAGTTCGTCGACCTGCGCTTCACCGATCCGCGGGGCAAGCTGCAGCATGTGACGATGGATGTCGTCGAGGTCGAGGAAGACATGTTCGCCGACGGCGTCATGTTCGACGGTTCCTCGATCGCCGGTTGGAAGGCGATCAACGAGTCCGACATGGTGCTGATGCCGGATACCGACACTGTGCATATGGACCCGTTCTTCGCCCAGTCGACCATGGTCATCCTGTGCGACATTCTCGATCCGATCTCGGGCGAGGCCTATAACCGCGATCCGCGCGGCACGGCAAAGAAGGCCGAGGCCTATATGAAGGCGGAAGGCATCGGCGACACCATCTATGTCGGCCCGGAAGCCGAGTTCTTCGTGTTCGACGACGTCAAGTACAAGGTCGATCCCTATAACACCGGCTTCCGGCTCGATTCGACGGAACTGCCGTCCAACGACGACACCGACTATGAGACCGGCAATCTCGGCCACCGCCCCCGCATCAAGGGCGGCTATTTCCCGGTGCCGCCGGTCGATTCGTGCCAGGACATGCGTTCCGAAATGCTGACCGTGCTCTCCGAGATGGGCGTGCGTGTCGAAAAGCATCACCATGAGGTGGCGGCCGCCCAGCACGAGCTCGGCATCAAGTTCGACACGCTGGTGCGCAACGCCGACAAGATGCTGATCTATAAGTATGTCGTGCATCAGGTCGCCAATGCCTATGGCAAGACGGCCACCTTCATGCCGAAGCCGGTGTTCGGCGACAACGGCTCGGGCATGCATGTGCACCAGTCGATCTGGAAGGGCGGCAAGCCGACCTTCGCCGGCAATGAATATGCCGGCCTGTCGGAGAGCTGCCTGTTCTACATCGGTGGCATCATCAAGCACGCCAAGGCGATCAACGCTTTCACCAACCCGCTGACCAACTCCTACAAGCGCCTGGTGCCGGGCTATGAGGCGCCGGTGCTGCTCGCCTATTCGGCGCGCAACCGCTCGGCGTCGTGCCGCATTCCGTTTGGTTCCTCGCCAAAGTCGAAGCGCGTCGAGGTCCGCTTCCCGGATCCGGGCGCGAACCCCTATCTTGGCTTCGCGGCGATGCTGATGGCCGGCCTCGACGGCATCAAAAACAAGATCCATCCGGGACAGCCGATGGACAAGGATCTCTACGATCTGCCGCCGAAGGAGTTGAAGAAGATCCCGACCGTCTGCGGCTCGCTGCGCGAGGCGCTGCAGAGCCTCGACAAGGATCGCGGCTTCCTCAAGGCCGGCGGCGTCTTCGACGACGACCAGATCGATTCCTACATCGAGCTGAAGATGGCCGAGGTGATGCGCTACGAAATGACCCCGCACCCGGTCGAGTTCGACATGTACTATTCGGTCTGACGACCGAACCTCTCCTCATAGGTGGCAAAAAGAACCCCGGCTTTCGCCGGGGTTCTCGCATGGACAGGACGTCGGAGGGGCTGACGCCTATCCCGCAAGCTCGTCGGGACCATGCAAATTCCAGTCGGCGCGTCGCGCCAGGAACACCAGGAAATAGATCGCCGCGACGGCCATGATCGCCAAAGTCGCGATCAGGCTCGGGCGGCCGAAGGCGACGTCGAGAAGGTTCTGGTAGGCGACATAGACCAACGCCACGAAGGCGAGGATCGCTGGCACCGGGAACAGCGGCATGCGGTAATGCCCGCCCGATGTCGTGCCGTTGCGGCGGCCGGCGAAGACGGCCACGCAGAGCAGCGCGTAGATCACCACAAGCGATGTGCCGCTGACGACCAGCAGCAGATTGAGGTCGATGAAGCAGGCAAGCGCCGCCAGCACCACCACCACGATGGTGGCGATCCACGGCGAAGCATAAGTGCCATGGACGGAAGCGACCGCGTTGTTGATCGGGCCGAACCAGGTCTTGTCGCGGCCTGAGCTGAACAGAAGCCTGGCGGCCTGCAGGATGATGGCGATGACGGCGTTGAAGATGGCGACCGCGATCGCCAGGCTGATCGCAACCGTCAGCCAGTGACCGCCGCGCGCCTCGAGGAAATATTCGATCTTCTGGGGTGCTGCGAGCAGGCCGACGAGATCGGGCGCGCCGAGCAGCACGGCGGTCAGCGGGATAAGCTCTGCGGCGACCGTGATCACCAGCGCCCACAGCACCACCTTGCCGATATTGCGCCTGGCATCATGCGTCTCTTCGCCGAAATACGCGGCCGCGCCATAGCCGTTATAGGCAAAGAGCGAGACAGCGGTGGAGGCCAGGATGATGGCGGCCGACGCCGGAACCAGCGTGTTGGTGGTGGCGTCGAGCAGTTGCGGCGCGGTGAACAGGCTGGAGAGCGGCCGCTCGACATGGGTGAAGCCAAGTCCGGTCAGGATCAGCAGCGCCAGCATCTCGATGCCGAGGAAGATGCCGGTGACGAAGGCGTTGAGCTTGATGCGCATCGCCGCGACCACGCCTGCCAGGACGATTGTCGCCACGCCGACCCATTGCGGGCTGAGATTGGGGATGAGCACGCCGAGATAGGTGCCGACGCCGAGCGCGATGACGGCGACGATGAGCACAATCGACACGAAGACCAGCACCAGGGTGACAAAACCCCAGAAGCGGCCGAGCGTGCGGCCGATCATGGTGTATTCGCCGCCGGCCATCGGATAGGCCGACGACAACTCCGCATAGACGAAAGCCATGAACAGGCCGATCACGGCCGCGATCACGAAACTCAGGAATGAGCCGGTGCCTGCAAGTGCGATGACGCCCGGCACGATGATGAAGACCGATGATGCCGGCGTCACCGCCGAGAGCACGATCATCAGCGTGCCCAACGCGTTGAGCGCCCGATCCAGGCCCTTGGCGGTTGGCGCGGCCTTGTCGACGGCCGTTGTCGTGGCTTCATTTGTGGACATTGTCCTCCCCTTTTTTTAATTGGATAAAAATTACTATCCGCTGGGGAACCTATCTGCGCTGACATATACCGTCAACAAATATGCGATATGCCGACTTGCAAAAATCCACACGCCAGTTTTAATTGAATCAGATTCAGGAAACGAAATGGGCAGACCCAAAACACAGACAGATCGCCGCCTGACGCTGGTCACGGCAGCCGAATCGATGATTGCCAGGCGCGGCCTTGCCGGCGTCACCTTGCGCGACGTCGCCAACGAGGCCGGCATGAGTTCGAGCGCCCTGCTCTACTATTATCCGGGCCTCAAGGAGCTTCTGGACGACGTGCAGACAAAGGCTGTCGAGCGCTTCTGCACGCAGCGCGCCGCCTCCGTCGCCGCGATCGCCGATCCCCGGTTGCGGCTGAAGGTGATGATCGACACAGGCCTGCCGACCGATCCTGACGATCAGCTTTGCCGCTTGTTGCTCGAACTCGGCGCCTATTCGCGTTCGGACGCCAGCTACGCCGCTCGGCACATCACGCTGTTCGAGCGCCAGGTGGCGATCTATGTCGGCATCCTCGAGGCAGGCGCCGCCACAGGAGCATTCAAGCTGAACGCGGCAAGCGAGGTCATTGCCCGCAGCATGGTCGTTCTGGAAGACGGTCTTGGCCTCCATCTCGTCAATGTCGTGCCGGCCGTCGATCAATCCTCGGCTCGGGCAATTCTCACCAGCTACGCCGAACTCGCGATAGGCTGCAGCCTTCGCTGAGCCGGCTTTCACCAACGGAGCATTTTTGAGCATGGACCAACGAGTAGCCTCGACCGTCACACCGGCCGGCAAGATGCGCGCGCGCGGCCTGGGCATTCCACTGGCGGGCACGCCTGGGCCTGCCAATGCCATCACCGATGTCGATGGCGTGCTCGTTGGTTACGCGACGCTGATCAAAGGCGAAGGCAAGCTCAGTCTTGGGCATGGCCCGGTCCGCACCGGGGTGACGGCGATCCTGCCGCTTGGCCGCGATGGCGTCGGCATTGCTTGCGCGGCCGGCTATCATTCGTTCAACGGCAATGGCGAAATGACCGGCGCTTCCTGGCTGGAAGAGGCCGGCAGCCTCAATATGCCGATCCTCATCACCAACACGCATGCCGTCGGCACCTGCCATCGCGGCGTCATCGACTGGGTGGCGCGCAACAAGCCGGAAGTGGCGAACCAATGGCTGCTGCCGGTGGTGGCCGAGACCTGGGACGGCTATCTCAATGACATCAATGGCTCGCATGTCACTGTCGAGCACGCCATGGAGGCAATCGACAATGCCGCCGGCGGCGCGGTCGAGGAAGGTTCGGTCGGCGGTGGCACCGGCATGAACTGCTATGCCTTCAAGGGCGGTTCCGGCTCGGCGTCGCGGATCGTCGACTACGGCCACCGCTCCTACACGGTCGGCGTCTTCCTGCAGGCCAATTTCGGCTCGCGCCAGGAACTCAGCATCGCCGGCGTGCCGCTTGGGGCTGAGCTTGGCGATGACAATCCGATGGAGGCCTATTTCAGCGGCGGCCCGACCGGCGCCGGTTCCTGCATCGGCATCGTCGCCACCGACGCGCCGCTGCTGCCTGGGCAGTGCAAGGCGCTTGCGCGACGCGTGCCGCTCGGCCTGGCGCGCACCGGCACTGCCGGTTCGCATTTTTCCGGCGATATCTTTCTCGCCCTCTCGACCGCCAATCGCGATGCGCTCAACGGTCGCTTCCCGAAGGGGGCGCCAGGCGCGGAGAGCTATAGCCATATGGACTTCATTCCGTGGGGCCGCATGGATGATTTCTACACTGCCGTGGTGCAGGCGACCGAAGAGGCCGTGCTCAACGCGCTTATCGCGAATGCCGAGATGATCGGCCGCGACGGCAATCGCACGCCTGCCCTGCCGCACGACAAGGTGGTGGCGGCACTGAAGGCGCGTGGCGCGATCGCCGGCTGACGGCAGCGAGCCGGATTTCTCCACCTAGCAAGGTCGCGAAGCAAAAAGCCCCGGCGTTTCCGCCGGGGCTTTTTCATCGATGCTCCGACACGGGCAGCAGCCCGCGCCGCCAAACCAATCAGGCAGCCGCCGAAACGGCAGCGGTCGAAACTTCCGAAATCGTCTTCAGCACCTGCGAGGCGATCTGGTAGGGGTCGCCCTGCGAGTTCGGGCGGCGATCTTCCAGATAGCCCTTGTAGTCGTTCTTGACGAAGGAGTGCGGGACGCGGATCGAGGCGCCACGGTCGGCAACGCCGTAGCTGAACTTGTTCCACGGCGCGGTCTCGTGCTTGCCGGTCAGACGCTTGTCGTTGTCCGGGCCATAGACGGCGATGTGGTCCATCAGGTTCTTGTCGAACTGGGCCATCAGCGCCTCGAAGTAAGCCTTGCCGCCGACTTCGCGCATATAGGTGGTGGAGAAGTTGCAGTGCATGCCCGAACCGTTCCAGTCGGTGTCGCCGAGCGGCTTGCAATGGAACTCGATGTCGATGCCGTATGTCTCGGTCAGGCGCAGCAGCAGGTAACGCGCCATCCACATCTGGTCGGCGGCTTTCTTGGAGCCCTTGCCGAAAATCTGGAATTCCCACTGGCCCTTTGCCACTTCGGCGTTGATGCCTTCATGGTTGATGCCGGCGGCGAGGCACAGGTCGAGATGCTCCTCGACGATCTTGCGGGCGACGTCGCCGACATTCTTGTAGCCGACGCCGGTGTAGTACGGGCCCTGCGGGGCAGGATAGCCGCTCTCGGGGAAGCCCAGCGGACGGCCGTCCTTGTAGAAGAAATATTCCTGCTCGAAGCCGAACCAGGCGCCCTCGTCATCGAGGATGGTGGCGCGCTTGTTGGACGCATGCGGCGTCACGCCATCGGGCATCATGACTTCGCACATGACCAGCACGCCATTGGTACGGGCCGGATCCGGATAGACGGCGACGGGCTTCAGCACGCAGTCGGAGCTGTGGCCTTCGGCCTGGTTCGTCGAGGAGCCATCGAAGCCCCACAGCGGCAGCTGCTCGAGCGTCGGGAACTCGGCAAACTCCTTGATTTGGGTCTTGCCGCGCAGGCTGGGGGTCGGGACATATCCGTCGAGCCAGATATACTCGAGCTTGTATTTGGTCATTCCAGTGCCTCTCGTTGCTAGGACGCCGCAAGTGGGCGGCATCAACGCATGGCCGGGCTGGCCGGCCTGCCGATCGTTAAAAAGCAAATCGTATGCCACTCGGCTGATGGCGGGTGCGGCAAAATGGTCATGCCAAGAGGTTGATTTTGTTGAGCCGACACAGCGATGCGTGCAGATCGCTCACGTGTCGGATTTGCTTAAATCATAGGCAAAACATGATCTTTTCGTAGGCATATTGCCTAAAGGAATCGCAGAACCTATGTTGGTGGAAAGCTGAATCGATAGTCCCTGGAAAAAGCAAGGAGGGCAGCCAATGCAAGTCACGCAACCGCGCCCGTCGGCAAAGATCCTGATGTTCCCGCTGGCAGGACGCAAGTCTGCCTCAAATTTAGGCGCCAAGGCGAAATTCGCGGCAGAGCTGGCCTCGTTGCGCGGCGAGTATCCCGACTTCGACGGCTGGTACCACGAAGCAGCCGTCGAGGAAGAAATCCATCAGCACAAGAGCTGATCCTTTCTTCCATTTCCGAGAATGAAAAACCCGGCGCGATGGCTCGCGCCGGGTTTTCTTTCACGGATGATCCGACGGATCAGTTCTTGGCATGCAAGTCGGTGCCAAGCGTATCCTTGACGAAGATCATGCCAATGATCAGCGTCATCGCCGCGATGATCACCGGGTACCAGAGACCGAAATAGATGTCGCCCTTGTAGGCGCTGAACGCGAACACGATCGCGGGCAGCAGGCCACCGAACCAGCCGTTACCGATGTGGTAAGGCAGCGACATACCGGTATAGCGGATACGGGTCGGGAACATCTCGACCAGGATCGCGGCGATCGGGCCGTAGACCATGGTCACGAACAGCACCAGGATGAACAGGATGCCGATCGTCATCGGCCAGTTGACCTGGGCCGGATCGGCGACCATTGCGAACGGACCGCCACCCGGGATGTTGTAGACGGTGACCTCGGGCGCACCGGCCGCCTCATCCTTGGTCAGCAGCTTGTCGCTGACTGCCTTGTCGGTAGGAACCGTCGCCTTTTCGCCGTTGCGGATTGCCGCGGCGTCGAGTTTCAGCTCCGGGTTGGCCGCGACGAAGGCGTCGAGCTTCTGGTCCGGCACCTTGATCGCCGCGCGCTTCAACGGATAGCCGCCGTCCTGCAGCGACATGTTGACCGCCTTGACGAAGGCTGCGTCCTTGGCCTTGGCCTGGTCGCCGGCCGCGACGGCGTCGTAAGACGTCACCGTTTCGTTGCCGATCTTGACCGTGGCCGCCGTGCCGGGCGCTGCCGTCGAAACGACGTCGTAAGGCACCGAGTTCTTGGTCAGGAACGAAGTCGCGATGTCGCAGGACGTCGTGAACTTCGCGGTGCCGACCGGGTTGAACTGGAACCTGCAGTCGCCGGGCGCCGTCGTCACCGTGGCGCGCGTGTTCTGCTGGGCCGCGGCGAGCGCCGGGTTGGCCGCCTTGGTCAGCGCCTTGAACAGCGGGAAGGTGCAGACGATGGCGAGCGCGAGGCCGGCCATGATGATTGGCTTGCGGCCGATCTTGTCGGACAACCAACCAAACACGACGAAGAAGATCGAGCCGAGCGCCAGCGCGATCGCGATCATGATGTTGACCGACTGCGGATCGACCTTGAGCACGTTCTGCAGGAAGAACAGCGCGTAGAACTGGCCATTGTACCAGACCACGGCCTGGCCGGCCGTCAGGCCGAGCAGCGCGAGCAGCGCAATCTTGGCGTTCTTCCACTGGCCGAAGGCTTCCGTCAACGGCGCCTTGGAGCCCTTGCCCTCATCCTTCATCTTCTGGAAGGTCGGCGACTCAGAAAGCGACAGCCGGATCCAGATCGAGACGGCAAGCAGCACGAACGAAACGATGAACGGAATGCGCCAGCCCCAGGCAGCGTAGGTTTCCTTGCTGAGCGACCCCTGCACGATCAGGATGACGATCAACGACAGGAACAGGCCGAGCGTCGCCGTCGTCTGGATCCACGACGTGTAGAAGCCGCGGCGGTCGTCAGGCGCATGTTCGGCGACATAGGTCGCGGCGCCGCCATATTCGCCGCCGAGCGCGAGCCCCTGCAGCATGCGCAGGATGATCAGGATAATCGGGGCAACAATGCCCAAGGTTGCGTAGCCAGGCAGCAAGCCGACCAGGAAGGTCGACAGGCCCATGATCGTCATGGTGACGAGGAAAGTGTATTTGCGGCCGACGAGATCACCGATGCGGCCGAACACCAGCGCGCCGAACGGACGGACCAGGAAGCCGGCGGCAAAGGCCAGCAACGCGAAGATGTTGCGTGTCGCCTCGGGAATTGTCGGGCTGAAGAAGGTCGAGCCGATAAAGGCCGCCAGCGAGCCGTAAAGATAGAAATCATACCATTCGAACACTGTGCCGAGCGATGAGGCGAAGATGACTTTCTTCTCCTCCCGCGTCATGCCGCGGCTTGTTCCGCCGGCGGTCGATGCCATTGCCATTGAACCATCCTCCCGTGGGATCCCGTCTGTCCTCGATGGCTGCGCGCGAGAAGTCCGCCTTCCTCCGAACGCGGACTCAAAAAACGCAGCCACGGGTGAAAAAATGACAGAAAGGACCCGGCGACGGCAGAGCGACGATGGGATTATGACTTTCGTATTAGGTGCAGTGCGGCACGCCTAGCCCTGCAGCGCTTCGAGCAGGCTGACCGCGGCCATCATGTCGCGCTTGCGGGCCGAGCGGCGGGCGACCGCTTCGGCGTCATGCCCCCAATGCTCGATCTGCCAGTCCTCGTCGACATGGGCGGCGAGCCAGGCTTCTTCGCCGTCGATCTCACCGAGATCGACCGCGACCGCCAGCAGCGCCGAGCCGGTCAGCGACGTCATGACATGGATGGCGGCGAGGCGCATCGGTTCGGCGCGCTGGCCAAGATGCGCGCCTAAGATGGCGATGGCTTCGCGCGGCTGGTCGACATGAATGACGCCTTCGGCAAGGTTGAACCGCGCGCCAAGGCGGCTGCGCGCCCAGTCTAGCACCGGATCCCAGTGCTTGTTCTGGCGATCGACCAGGCCTTGCGGACTGTCGGCGCGGTAGCAAAGCAGATCGGATGACGCAAAACGCAGCACATCTTCCAGCACCGCTTGCGGGTCGGTGGCGACGCCGTCGACGGCTGTGTTGACGAGACGCATGACCGGCATCGTCACCGGATCGATGACTTCACCTTGCGCGGCAAACTCGTCGGCCACCAGGGTTGCAGCCTTTTCGGTCGGCAGCACCATCACCGCCTTGCCAGGCGTGCGCACCGGCCGGCCGTCGAGATGCACGGCAAAGCCGTTTTCGACCGGCGCCACCGAGACATCCTTGTAAAAGCGCTTCGGCAGCGGTGTCTTCATCTGAAGCTGGGCGCGCCGCACCGGATCCGGATCCGGATCGGACAACAGCTTTCCTGCTTCGAGGTCTTCTAGAATATCGCGCATATCGAATTTCCCAGACTAGGGCGCCGGCTGCCTGCGCGCCGGCCGGTTGACAATGATCAGGCCGGCCGCGATCAGCGCCAACGCCACGAAAATCCGGACCGTCGGCGGCTCGCCCAAGATGACCGCGCCGCACAGCACGCCGAACACCGGCGATAAAAAGGCGAAGCTCGACAGACCGGATGCCGGGTAGCGCCGGAGCAGCCAGAACCACAATACATAGGTGAAGGCGACGACATAAACAGACTGGAAGAGCAGCGCCCATGTCGTCAAGGCGGTGACGTTGCGGATCGGTGGGCCGGCGAACGGCATCACCAGGAGACCGACGGCGCAAGCGCCAGCCAGTTGGTAGAGCAGAAGTTTCTCGGCGCTGGTTTCGACCAGTTTCGAGCGCTTGATGACGATGCTGGTCGCCGCCCACAGGATGCCGGAACCGAGACTGAGCAGGTCACCCGTCAGCGTCACGTCATTGCCGGCGACGATGCCGTCGGCGAAGACTGCCGCCAGACCGCAGAAGGCGAGGATAAGCCCGGCAAGCTTGCGCGTGTTGATGCGCTCGCCAAGCAGGAAATGGCCGCCGATCAGCACCCAGAACGGCATGGTGTTGACCAGCAGCGTGTTGCGGGCAACGGTGGTGTATTCCAGCCCGATATAGAGGCAGAGGAACTCGACGCCGAAGAGCATCCCAACCATGATGCCGGCGGTCAGCGTGCCGTCAGCTTCGAACAGCTTGATGCCGCGGAGCCGGCACCAGGCAAACACGCAGGCGCCGCCGATGATCGAGCGCGCGATCGAGACGAAGACAGGATCATACCCGGCATAGGAGATCTTGGCGGCGACGTAGTTCAACCCCCAGGACAGCGTCAGCCCGACCATGATGGCCGCCGCCGCCAAGTCGACAGCGTCGCGACGATCCAACGCGGGGGCAACGGCCAATATCAGTCCTCCGCGCTGGCGTGGTCGAAACCGATCAGGTTCCAGCTCTGGCGCATATGCGGCGGCATCGGTGCGGTCACGTCGATGACGCCCTGGTCCGGATGCGGAATGACGATACGGCGCGCATGCAGGTGCAAGCGGTTCTGGATGCCGCCCGGAAAGTCCCAGTTGGTATCGGCCTCGAAATATTTCGGGTCGCCGATGATCGGGCAGCCGATATAGGCGGCATGGACGCGAAGCTGATGGGTGCGGCCGGTGTAAGGCTCCATCTCCAGCCAGGTCATCGTCTGCGCCGCCTGCTCGATGATGCGGTAGAACGACACGGCGTGGTCGGCGCCTTTTTCACCATGTGCCGCCACACGCACGCGGTCGCCATCCTCTGTCGGCTCCTTGATCAGCCAAGTCGAGATCTTGTCCTCGCGCTTCGGCGGCACGCCCTTGACCAGCGCCCAATAGGTCTTTTGCGTTTCACGCGCCCGGAACGCTTCCGACAGCTTCATCGCGGCAAGGCGTGTGCGAGCGACCACCAGCACGCCGGAGGTATCGCGGTCGAGGCGATGCACCAGGCGCGGCTTCTCGCCCTTCTTGTTGCGCCAGGCCTCCAGCATGTCGTCGACATTGCGGGTGACGCCGGAGCCACCCTGCACGGCCAGGCCCGCCGGCTTGTTGAAGACGTAGACCTTCGGGTCTTCGTACAACAGCATCTTGGCCAGCACATCGGCATCGCCCTGATTGCGGATCGAATGGCCGGTGAGTGCGGCGTCGCTCTTCTTGTCGACCTCGATCGGCGGGATGCGCACGGTCTGGCCGGGCTCGACGCGCGTGTCGGCCTTTACCCGGCCGCCATCGACGCGAACCTGGCCGGAGCGCAGGAGTTTCTGCAGGTGGCCGAAGCCAAGGCCCGGATAGTGGACCTTGAACCAGCGATCGAGCCGCATGCCCGCCTCGCCGGCCTCCACCGTGATCTGTTCAACACCTGCCATGGTTTCGCTTTTCCATTTGAAAGCGGCGCCATAGCACTAAGACGGTCAGGTTGCGAGCCAAAGACCCAACTTAGCGCGACGATTGCCCCAATCGTCGCCGTTAATTGCCCGTCAGCGTCGGCATGACGCATATCGTCGAGCGCGTCAGGAAGCGTGCCGGCGCTATAGGACGATGGTGCAAGGGAACGTTTTCTCACGGTTCGGCCGGACAACGGCCGAACCGGTGCGATGGCCAGGGTCAGTTGGCGGCCGCCTTCGGCTTGGACGAACCGATCATCTTCCAGTTCTTGTAGAAGATGGAATTGATGCGCTCGACGCTGACCGAGACGATGGAGAGAAGGCCGGCGATCAGCCCAGGGAACGGAGACGGCCGGATGATGTCGACGAAGACGCAATAGCGGCGGCCGTCATATTCGTTGACCGAGCGGTGGAACAGCGTGTCGTCGAAGATGAACAGTGGATTGTCGAACCAATAGTTCTTCTTGCTGCCGCACTGGACGAAGATCTCCGCCTGCACCGGGATCAAATTGTAGAGGATGCGCAGGCTGAGCCGCAGCGGACCGAAATGCCAGGATGTCGATTCGCGCTTGCTGAAAACCGAGACGGCAATCGTCTTGATGTATTTGTAATCCTTGTTGAATTCCGGGACGTTGTCGATCTTGTGCTTGCCGTACCACTGATAGACATACATGCCGCGCCGTCCGGCGCCGAAATTGGCGTCGATGTCGGCGATGATCTCGTCCTTGCGCGCCTTGAAGACGCCGAGGATCTCGTTGATCTCGCGCTGGTAGTCTTCCGGGAACTGCTCAGGCTTCCACACGCCGGGGTTCCGATAGCAGAGCAGGTCGACGATCAGGTTGAACGGCGCAAGCAGCCAGGTGAACAGGCCGTTGCCAAGGAAATAACGTTCGAAAAGATTGCGGTCTTTCTGGTCGTTGCGCATGACATCGATCAGGCCACAGACGACCCAGATCGCCGTTATGATCGGGATGAAGTAGAAGGCGATCGCGAGAACCACGACTGCAATCGCGGCCTTGCGAAGGGTCTTGACGGTTTGCTTTGTCATTCTTGTTACGCGCGGGTGCGCGGTCCTATTCCATGAGCCAAATCACGGCGACCCCCGCCGGCCGTGCGCCTTGATAGGATTTTTTGTTTCCCGGCACAATGCTAAGGCACCCGTTCGAACGGCCAGCTGGCATAAATATTTGAGTAAACAACTCCACTTAAAGCGCGCCGGGCTCGGACGCGACATGCATTCATCTCAATGCACCGCGGGTAGCCCGAGCTCGTCCCATTTTTCTTTCGGGATCGGATCGCCGACCAGGAATTCGAAGCCGACGACGCTCTCGCCGTCCTCAGCAAGCTCGCAATTGAACTTCAGCCCGTACCAGTTTTGGCGGCTGCGAAAGGCGGCGCCGTCGGCCCTGATTGCCGTGCCTTTGACCTTCTCCCGCGCAGTTGCGTAAGGCACGATCCGCTCCGGCTGGAAGTCGGCGCGCCATTTTCTGATCTGGTCGAGCGCTTCCAGATTGCACAATTGCACCATGCGTTCATCGGAAGCGAAGGTGGCAAGATCGGCGCGCGCCTGCCGGCTGCGCGGGTCAGCAAGCGTTTTGCCGGAGAGCATTTCGGTGGCGTGGATCATAGCAGGCTGGGACGGAGGCTGAGGGACAGTAGCAGGCGCCAGCTGCGGCGGTGGCGCCGGCGGCTCCTGAACGATAGGAGCCGGTGGCGGCTGTGTCGAAGCCTCGAACTGCTGTGGCGTCAGGATATCGACCGAGACCCGCTCTTCCTCCAGCCGCTTGGGCCGCTTGGGCAGCGGCATCAACGCCAGAGTCACGGCAAGCAATGCGTGCAGTGCGATCGATGTGGGGATGCCCCAGGGCGAAATCTCGCTTCGAAGCGTGCCGACCGCCGGGCCGCGCAATTCAGCCGTTCCGTTCGCTGCGCAGCTTTGCCCAGTATTCCAGCCGCTTGCGGATATCGCGTTCGAAGCCGCGTTCGGGCGGATCGTAGAACGTCCGCCGCCCCATCTTTTCGGGGAAGTAATCCTGGCCGGAAAACGCGTCCGGCTCGTCGTGATCGTAACGGTAGCCGGCGCCGTAATCTTCCTCTTTCATCAGCTTGGTCGGTGCGTTGAGGATGTGTTTCGGCGGCAGCAGCGAACCGAATTCCTTGGCCGCCGCCGTCGCCGCCTTGAAGGCGTTGTAGACCGCGTTCGATTTCGGCGCGGTGGCGAGATAGACGGCGGCCTGGGCGAAAGCGAGCTCGCCCTCGGGAGAGCCGAGATAGTCATAGGCATCCTTGGCGGCGTTGGCGACCACCAGCGCCTGCGGATCGGCAAGCCCGATGTCTTCCACCGCCATGCGCACCAGCCGGCGGCCGAGATAGAGCGGATCCTCGCCGGCGTCGAACATGCGGGCGAGATAGTAGAGTGCTGCATCCGGATCGGAGCCGCGCACCGACTTATGCAGCGCCGAGATCAGATTGTAGTGGCCGTCCTGGCCCTTGTCATAGATCGGCGCGCGGCGCTGGATGACACGCTGCAGGCCGTCCGGAGTGAACACTTCGCCTTTCTTGGCGGCGCGCCAGACTTCCTCGGCAAGCGTCAGCGAAGCGCGGCCATCGCCGTCCGCCATGCGGATCAGCATCGCGCGCGCGTCGTCGTCGAGGGGCAGCGCCCTGCCCTCGGTTTCCTCCGCCCGCGCCAGCAGCTTGGCGATGCTCTCCTCGCCAAGCGAACGGAACACCAGCACGCGCGCGCGCGACAAAAGCGCGGCGTTGAGTTCGAAGGACGGGTTTTCCGTGGTGGCGCCGACCAGCACCACGGTGCCGTCTTCCATCACGGGGAGGAAGCCGTCCTGCTGGGCGCGGTTGAAACGATGGATTTCGTCGACGAAGAGCAGCGTCTGGCGGCCGTTGGTACGACGCAGCTTTGCCGTCTCGAACACCTTCTTGAGGTCGGCCACGCCGGAAAAAACCGCCGAAATCTGCTCGAAGGCAAGATCGGTCTCGCCGGCGAGCAGCCGCGCCACCGTCGTCTTGCCGGTGCCGGGCGGCCCCCAAAAGATCATCGATCCAAGCGAACCGGAATCGATCAGCCGGGTGAGCGCGCCGTCGGGGCCCGTCAGATGCTCCTGACCGACGACCTCGCCGAGATTCTTCGGGCGCAGCCGGTCGGCAAGCGGCCGGCCAGGCGCCGCTTTTTCGGGTTCATCAACGCTGAACAGATCAGCCATGCAAGTCTTTTGGTTGGAGCACGAGCCTGCTCTTTCTAGAACATGATCCTATCGGAAAACCGGTCCCGGGGATCATGCTCTAAATGGGAAGATCGCCTCAATAGCGCAACACCTGGCGCAGTATCTGCCCGCCGCGCTCGACGGTAAAGCGCCACCAGCGCGTGTCCTGTTGAGTGACTTGTGCCAACGTTGCGGCATTGTCGATGGTCGTGCCGTTCACCTCGCGCACGATATCGCCGGGTTGGAAGCCGAAATCGGCAGCCGGTGAATCGCGGTTGACGTCGACCACAGTGACACCCTTGAGGTCGGTGCGCAGGCCAAGCCGCTGGGCAAGACGTGGCGACAGTTCCGTCACCTTGGCGCCGGAGAACGGGCTGCGGCCATGCAGCGTCACCTCGACTGCCCTGGCACCTTCCGGTGCGCGCTCCAGCGGGATCTCCAGCGTCGCCTTCTGGCCTTTGGTCAGGATGGCGAAGGTTGCCTTGGTACCGATCGACAGCGTGGCCATGCGGTAATCAAGCGCTTCGATGCTCTCGACCGGCGTGTTGTTGAGCGACAGGATGACGTCGCCGGGCTTCAGGCCGGCCTTGCCGGCCGGGCCGGCGCCTTCGACCGACGAGACCAGCGCGCCGGTCGGCTTTTCCATGCCGAGCGATTCGGCGATCTGCGGTGTCACCGCTTCGAATTCGGCGCCGATATAGGGGCGCTCGAAGAAGTCGAGCCCGGCCTTGGCGGCGTCAGCGAAGGCACGCACCATGTTCGAGGGAATGGCGAAGCCTATACCGATCGAACCGCCGCTGCGGCTGTAGATGGCCGTGTTGATGCCGACCAGCTGGCCGCCCATGTTGATCAGCGCGCCGCCCGAATTGCCGGGATTGATGGCCGCGTCGGTCTGGATGAAATAGCCGGAATCCGAGACACCGATATGGCTGCGGGCCAGTGCGGAAACAATGCCGCTGGTGGTGGTCTGGCCGACGCCGAACGGATTGCCGATGGCAAGCACCAGATCCCCGACCTCGAGCGCATCGGAATCACCGATGGCGATCACCGGGAACGGCTTGTCGGCCGAGATTTTGAGCACGGCGAGATCGAGCGTCTCGTCCTTGAGCATGACCTTGGAGGTGAATTCACGGCCGTCGGCGGTCGCCACCTTCACCTCGTCGGCGTCCTTGATGACGTGGTAGTTGGTGACGATGACGCCGCTCGGATCGACCAGCACGCCGGAGCCCAGGGAGGACTGTGCGCGCGGCTGGGCGCGGCCGAAGAATTCCTCGAAGAAAGGATCGCCCTCGAAGGGCGAGACCACCTTGGCGGTCTGCGAGGCATAGACGTTGACGACGGCGGGCGCTGTCTGCTTGACCAGCGGCGCGAAGGAGAGCTGCACCTCCTCGCGGCCGAACGGCACGCGCTTGTCGGGACCGGAGGTGCCGTTCTCGCCTTCGACGCCATGCAACAGGTCGGTCAGCACATCGGAGAGGCCGGGATCAGCCGGCTTGGCGGCATCTTCTGCCAGTGCCTGCCGCACGGCCGGCGCCGCGGCGAAGGCGGCGAGCGCGCAAATGGCAACAAGAAACAGCCGTCTGAGGTGCATTTTCGAATCCCTCCAAATCGAGCGCCATTGTCCCGACGATTGTGCAGAATGAAAGGCTAATGCACGCAAATGCGGCACTTGTCGCGCAAAAGAGTAAGCGCAAGAACGAAAAACACTTACTCCGCACGCCTATCCCCAGAACGCAAAAGGGGCCCGAAGGCCCCTTGAACTCATTGAAGAAAACGCGTGACCTCAGGCAGCCGCGGATTCCTCGTTGGCGCCTTCGGCTTCGACGCGAGCGCGGTCGGCGGCGCCCTTGGCCGAAGTATCGCGATCGACGAACTCGATGACGGCCATGGCGGCGTTGTCGCCCTTGCGGAAGCCCGCCTTCATGATGCGCAGGTAGCCGCCGTTGCGGGTGGCATAGCGCGGAGCGAGGGTTTCGAATAGGCGCTTGACGACGCCTTCATTGCCGATCTGGGCGATGACCTGGCGGCGGGCGTGGAGGTCGCCGCGCTTGCCGAGCGTCACCAGCTTCTCGACGATCGGACGCAGGTCCTTCGCCTTCGGCAGGGTGGTGACGATCTGCTCGTGCTCGATCAGAGACACGGCGAGGTTGGCGAACATCGACTTGCGGTGGCTTACGCTGCGGGCGAAGCGACGGCCTTTAAAACCGTGGCGCATGGCTCTTTTCCTTCTTTAAGTTGTTCAAGAGGCCATGGCCTCTGATGGTTTTCCGCATGACCGTCGGATCGAGCGGCTCACGCCGCCGATCCTTGGAATTCATGCTCAATATTGGTCTTCGTAACGCTTTGCGAGGTCTTCGATGTTTTCCGGCGGCCAGTCCGGCACTTCCATGCCGAGATGCAGGCCCATCGCCGCCAAGACTTCCTTGATCTCGTTCAGCGACTTGCGGCCGAAGTTCGGGGTGCGCAGCATCTCGGCTTCGGTCTTCTGGATCAGGTCGCCGATATAGACGATGTTGTCGTTCTTCAGGCAGTTGGCCGAACGCACCGAAAGCTCGAGCTCGTCGACCTTCTTGAGCAGCGCCGGGTTGAAGGCGAGCTCGGTGACGGCTTCGGCGGCGACTTCCTTCTGCGGCTCGTCGAAGTTGACGAACAGGGCGAGCTGGTCCTGCAGGATGCGAGCGGCGAAAGCCACCGCGTCCTCGCCCGAGATCGAGCCATTGGTCTCGATCGTCATAGTCAGCTTGTCATAGTCGAGGACCTGGCCCTCGCGGGTGTTCTCGACCTTGTAGGAGACCTTCTTGACCGGCGAGTAGAGGCTGTCGACCGGGATCAGGCCGATCGGCGCGTCCTCGGCGCGGTTGCGCTCGGCCGGAACGTAACCCTTGCCGGTGTCGACGGTGAACTCCATACGGATCTCCGCACCCTCGTCCAGCGTGCAGATCACGTGGTCGGGGTTGAGGATCTCGACGTCGCCAACCGTCTGGATGTCGCCGGCGAGCACGGCGCCCGGGCCCTGCTTGCGCACGACCATGCGCTTGGGACCATCGCCTTCCATGCGGATGGCGATTTCCTTGATGTTGAGCACGATGTCGGTCACGTCCTCGCGCACGCCGGCGATGGACGAGAATTCATGCAGCACGCCGTCGATCTGCACGGCGGTCACTGCCGCGCCGCGCAGCGAAGACAGAAGCACACGCCGCAGCGCGTTGCCCAGCGTCAGGCCAAAACCGCGCTCGAGCGGCTCGGCCACCAGCGTGGTCAGCGTCTTCTTCTTCGACGAGAACTCGATCTTGTTCGGCTTGATCAGTTCTTGCCAATTTTTCTGGATCATAATGTTTCCTTCCTTTGACCCGCCACCATCCAATCGTGGCGGGCAGCCTGGAAATACCGTGGAGGACCGCCCTCGAGGGCGTTCGCGCGGCGTTCAGTAAATTGTTAGACGCGGCGCTTCTTGCGCGGGCGGCAGCCATTGTGCGGGATCGGCGTCACGTCACGGATCGAAGTGATGGTGAAGCCGGCAGCCTGCAGGGCGCGCAGCGCCGATTCACGGCCGGAGCCGGGTCCGCAGACCTCGACCTCGAGCATGCGCATGCCGTGTTCCTGCGCCTTCTTGGCGACGTCCTCGGCAGCCATCTGGGCGGCGAACGGAGTCGACTTGCGCGAACCCTTGAAGCCCTGGGCACCGGCCGACGACCAGGCAATCGAATTGCCCTGCGCGTCGGTGATGGTGATCATCGTGTTGTTGAAGGTCGAATTGACGTGGGCAACGCCCGACGAGATGTTCTTGCGTTCGCGACGGCGAACACGAGCGGCTTCCTTGGCCATGGTAGTCCTTTCAGTTGATCTCTACACCGCCGTAATGCCAGCGGCTCCACCAGGGAGAAGGCAGTAGGGAAATATGGCAGTAGGGCAGTGTGTCTGCCGATCCTATTGCCTTACTGCCCTACTCCCTTACGCCCCAAATTACTTCTTCTTGCCGGCGATCGCCTTGGCCGGGCCTTTGCGGGTGCGCGCATTTGTATGCGTGCGCTGGCCGCGGACCGGGAGCGAGCGGCGGTGACGCAGGCCGCGATAGCAGCCGAGGTCCATCAGCCGCTTGATGTTCATCGAGACTTCACGGCGCAGGTCGCCTTCGACCTGATAGTCGCGGTCGATGGCTTCGCGGATCTGCAGCACTTCCGCGTCGGTCAGCTGGTTGACGCGGCGGTCAGCCGGGATGCCGACCTTGTCGACGATCTCCTGGGCAAACTTCTTGCCGATGCCGTGAATGTACTGAAGCGCAATGACGACGCGCTTGTTGGTCGGAATGTTGACGCCGGCTATACGAGCCATGTTCTTCTCTTTCTCCATGTGGGCCGGACGACCCTGATAAACAAGGTAGGCCGGCGCTGCCGAAGTTGCCCCGCGTCCGGTGGAGGCCGGCCCTTGCGGGAGTTTCCTGGTTCAAAACGGTTGCCCTGCCCTTTTGGGGCAAGCAAAGTCCGTGCTTGACAGGAAGACGGGCCGCCATACCCCAGCGGCTGCCTCCAGTCAAGCGCAATCTTTAATTGTTGCCGCGGCCTACTTCACCGCAGCCGCAAGCACTTTGCCGATCTCGGCGGTCACCGCGTCGATACCGGCCATGCCATCAACGGTCTTGAGCTTGCCCTTGGCGTAATAGTAGCCAGTCAGCGGCGCCGTCTTTTTGTAATATTCGCGCAGGCGCTCTTCGAACACCTCGGGGTTGTCGTCCTTGCGCACCGGCTGGCCGGCCGCCTTGGCATCCTCGGCGCGCTTGACGATTCGCCCGACCAGCGCCTTGTCGTCAACGACGAGCTCGATGACCGTATCGAGCGCGATGCCGCGCTCGGCGAGCATGGCCTCGACAGCGTCGGCCTGCACCAGCGTGCGCGGATAGCCGTCGAGGATGAAACCGTTGGCGCAGTCGGGCTGGTCAATGCGCTCGGCAACGATCGCGTTGACGATCGCGTCCGACACCAGCTCGCCGGCATCCATCACTGCCTTGGCACGCTTGCCGACCTCTGTGCCTGCCTGGACTGCCGCACGCAGCATGTCACCCGTCGAGAGCTGGGGTATGCCGTGTTTTTCTACCAGTCTTTGTGCTTGCGTCCCCTTGCCCGCTCCTGGCGGCCCAAGCAATATCAGCCTCATCTGCTCCTCTTCCCCCCGCGCAACTTCGACTTCTTGATCAGGCCCTCATATTGGTGCGCGATCAGGTGACCCTGAATCTGCGCCACCGTATCGAGCGTGACACTGACCACGATCAGAAGCGATGTGCCACCGAGGTAGAAAGGTACGCCAGTCGCCGAAATCAGGAACTCCGGCAGCAAACAGACCAGCACCAGGTAGATGGCGCCGATGACAGTGATGCGCGTCAGCACATAGTCGATGTACTCGGCGGTGCGCTCGCCTGGACGATAGCCCGGGATGAAGCCGGAATGCTTCTTGAGCTGGTCAGCCGTGTCCTTCGGGTTGAAGACGATCGCCGTGTAGAAGAAGGCGAAGAACACGATCATGCTTGCGTAGAAGATCATATAGAGCGGCTGGCCATGGCCGAGCGAAGCCAGGATTGTGCTGGCCCATGCCGGCAGATTGGTCGCCTGCGAGAAGCCGGCGACCGTTGCCGGCAAAAGCAGCAGCGAAGACGCGAAGATCGGCGGGATGACGCCCGACGTGTTGAGCTTCAGCGGCAAATGCGAGGTGTCGCCCTGGAACATGCGGTTGCCGACCTGGCGCTTCGGATACTGGATCAGCAGGCGGCGCTGCGCGCGCTCGAAGAAGACGATCAGGCCGATGACGATGATGGCGAGCACGATGATCGCCAGGATCAGGCCGGTCGACAAGGCGCCTGTGCGGCCGAGTTCCAGCGTGCCGGAGATGGCCCGTGGCAGGCCGGCGACGATGCCGGAGAAGATGATCAGCGAAATGCCGTTGCCGATGCCGCGCGCGGTGATCTGCTCGCCGAGCCACATCAGGAACATGGTGCCGCCGACCAGCGTGCAGACGGTCGAGATGCGGAAGAAGATGCCCGGATCATTGACGATACCGGCGCCGCCTTCGAGGCCGATCGAAATGCCATAGGCCTGGACCAGGGCCAGCAGCACCGTGCCGTAGCGCGTGTACTGGTTGATGATCTTGCGGCCCTGCTCGCCTTCCTTCTTCAACGCTTCCAGCGACGGAATGACCGAGGTCATCAGCTGCATGATGATGGAGGCGGAGATGTAGGGCATGATGCCGAGCGCAAAGATCGCCATGCGCTGCACGGCGCCGCCGGCAAACATGTTGAACATGCCGAGCACGCCCTTGCTCTGCGAGGAGAAGGCCTGGGCAAAGGCATCAGGGTTGATGCCGGGAAGCGGGATATAGGTGCCGAGACGGTAGACAAGCAGCGCACCGATGGTGAACCAGATGCGTTTCTTCAGGTCCTCCGCCTTGGCGAAGGCCGCAAAATTGAGATTGGAGGCTAGTTGTTCAGCAGCCGAGGCCATGCCTGATTCTCCGCTAGAGCATGGTGCCGAAAAGTGTGGAGCGGTTTTCGGACAACATCATGCTCTACTTCATTGATTTCTATGCCACGCTCGATGTCCGCAGCTCAGGCGGCGCGTGTCACCGAAGCTCACGAGATAAGCTCCGGACCGTAAACATGCAAGCGGCCGCGTTGACGCGGCCGCTCAATTCAACGGAGCAAAGCGTGGTCCGGGGGCAAATGCCAAGGCATTCGGTCCGGCCGCGCTTCAAATCGCCGTTACTCGGCGGCGGCCGCTTCCGGCAGCTTCACCGAACCGCCGGCCTTTTCGATCTTCTCGATCGCGGCCTTGGAGGCGCCGGCGACGTCGAAGGCAAGCTTGGCCTTGAGTTCGCCGTCGGACAGCACGCGCACGCCGTCCTTGGCGCGGCGGATGACGCCGGCGGCAACCAGGGTCTCTGCCGTCACGGTCGCCTTGGCGTCGAGCTTCTTGGCGTCGACGGCGGCCTGGATGCGGGCCAGCGACACGACCGTGAAGCTCTTGGCGAAGATGTTGTTGAAGCCACGCTTCGGCAGGCGCCGGTAGAGCGGCATCTGGCCGCCCTCGAAGCCGTTGATGGCGACGCCGGAGCGCGCCTTCTGGCCCTTGACGCCGCGACCGGCGGTCTTGCCCGAGCCGGAGCCGATGCCACGGCCGAGACGCTTCTTCGAATGCGTCGCGCCTTCATTGTCACGCAGATCGGTGAGTTTCATCTGTGTTCTCCTGCGCTTTTGTTCAGCCCTCGTCCACGACGCGGACGAGATGCTGGACGGCAGCGATCATGCCGCGCACCGAGGGAGTGTCCTCCAGCGTGCGCTGCTTGTGCATCTTGTTGAGGCCGAGGCCGACCAGCGTCGCGCGCTGTTCCTTCGGGCGGCGGATCGGCGAACCGATCTGCTCAACGGTGATGGTCTTGGTAGCTTTCTTGGCCATGGTCTAAATCCCTGGTCAGATCGACTATTCTTCAGCCGCAACGGCGGTGCCGCGGCGGGCCTGAAGGGTCGAATACTTGATGCCGCGCGCGGCAGCCACATCCTTGGGATGCATCTGGCTCTTCAGCGCGTCGAAGGTGGCGCGGACCATGTTGTAGGGGTTCGACGAACCCATCGACTTGGCGACCACGTCATGCATGCCGAGCGTCTCGAAGACGGCGCGCATCGGACCGCCGGCGATGATGCCGGTACCCTGCTTGGCGGCGCGCAGCAGGACGCGTCCAGCGCCCCAGCGGCCTTCGACATCGTGATGCAGCGTGCGGCCCGAGCGCAGCGGCACGAAGATCATGTCGCGCTTTGCCGATTCGGTTGCCTTGCGGATCGCTTCCGGCACTTCACGCGCCTTGCCGTGACCAAAGCCGACGCGGCCCTTCTGGTCGCCGACGACGACGAGCGCTGCAAAACCGAAGCGACGGCCGCCCTTGACGACCTTGGCGACGCGGTTGATGTGGACCAGCTTGTCCACCATGCCGTCATCGCGTTCTTCACGATCGCGGCCGCGGCCGCCATCCCTACGTTCCTGTGCCATATCCTGTTCCTTGTTTTTTTCCGGAAGCACGGTTGATGATAAGATCCGGCGCCTCTGTGGGTCACCGGGGGCGAATTATTTTAGAAGCTCAGACCACCTTCGCGGGCAGCCTCAGCCAGGGCCTTGACGCGGCCGTGATAGATGTACGGACCACGATCGAAGACGACTTCCTTGACGCCCGCCTTGGCGGCGCGTTCGGCGATCAGCTTGCCGATCGCGGCTGCGGCAGCGGTGTCGGCGCCGGTCTTGAGCGAACCCTTGAGGTCCTTCTCAAGCGTCGAAGCGGCAGCCAGCGTGTGGCCATTCGCGTCGTCGATGACCTGGACGTAGATGTGCTTCGAGGTGCGGTGCACCGAAAGCCGCGGACGCTCGCCGGCGACCTTCTTGAGCTGGCGGCGAACGCGCTGCGCGCGGCGCTGGATGGTTTCTTTGGGGCTAGCCATGATGTCAGTTCCTTGCCTTCAGTAAACGGGGGCAACCCTGTGCGGTAGGCCAAGCCTCCCGCGGTCGCGCCCCGCGGCGTTGTACTTCTGAAACCTGGCCCCTTGCGAAAAGTCCGCGACTTTTCGGGGCCAAGCCTATTACTTCTTCTTGCCTTCCTTGCGCACGATGCGCTCGCCGGCATAGCGCACGCCCTTGCCCTTGTACGGCTCGGGACCGCGATACTCGCGGATCTCGGCTGCGACCTGGCCGACCTGCTGTTTGTCGATGCCGGTAATCGTGATTTCCGTCGGCTTCGGCACGGTGATCGTGATGCCAGCCGGCGTCTCATAGACGACGTCATGGCTGAAGCCAAGTGCCAGCTGCAGGTTCTTGCCCTGCAACGCCGCGCGATAGCCGACGCCGGTGATCTCGAGCTTCTTCTCGAAACCGTCCTTGACGCCCTGCAGGATGTTGACGATCTGCGTGCGCGACATGCCCCACTTGGAGCGGGCGGTCTTGGTCTGGTCGCGCGGCTGGACAGCGATCTCGCTGCCTTCCATCTTGACCAGCACTTCGTCGTTGACGACGAACTTCAGCTCGCCCTTGGGCCCCTTCGCCGTCACGGTCTGGCCGTTGACGGTCGCGGTCACGCCCTGCGGCAGCGAAACGGGTTTCTTTCCAATACGAGACATTTTGTTGTCCTCGTCACTTCTCTTGTTTCAGGTCTCTGTCTTCGGGAACGATCCGAAGACCGGATTCCACTTTGCGGTCAGCTGCCAGATCAGAAGATCTGGCAGAGGATCTCACCGCCGACGTTCTGTTCGCGTGCTTCGTGGTCGGCCATCACGCCCTTCGGCGTCGAAAGGATGGCGATGCCGAGGCCGTTGGCGACATGCGGGATCGACTTGGCCGAGACGTAAACGCGGCGGCCCGGCTTCGAAACACGGGCGATTTCGCGCACGACCGGCGCACCGTCGAAATACTTCAGCTCGATCTCGATTTCGGACTTGCCGTTGTCGAAGTCGGTCTGGCTGTAATCGCGGATGTAACCTTCCGACTTCAGCACGTCGAGAACACGGGTGCGCAGACGCGAGGCCGGGGTCGAAACGGTCGACTTCTTGCGGCCATAGGCGTTGCGGATGCGGGTCAGCATATCGCCGAGGGGATCGCTCAATGACATCTCAGTGTCTCCTTACCAGCTCGACTTGACCAGGCCCGGGATCTGGCCGTTGTTGCCGAGATCACGAAGCGCGATACGCGAAAGCTTGAGCTTGCGATAATAGGCGCGCGGGCGGCCCGTCACTTCGCAACGGTTGCGGATGCGGATCTTGGCCGAATTGCGCGGCAGCGCCGAAAGCTTCAGCTGAGCGCGGAAGCGCTCTTCCATCGGCTTCGACTGATCCATGATGATCGCCTTTAGCGCAGCGCGCTTGGGACCGTACTGGTCGGCAAGCTTGCGGCGCCTGTTGTTCTTCTCGACTGAGCTGGTCTTTGCCATTTCAGATTTTTCCTTTTTCGCTGCCGTTACTGGCGGAAGGGGAAGTTGAAGGCCTTGAGCAGTGCCCTGGCCTCGTCGTCCGTCTTCGCCGTCGTACAAACGATGACGTCCATGCCCCAGACCTGATCAACCTTGTCGTAGTTGATCTCCGGGAACACGATGTGTTCCTTGATGCCCATGGCGTAGTTGCCACGGCCGTCAAAGCTCTTCGGGTTCAGTCCGCGAAAGTCGCGAACGCGCGGCAGCGCGATGTTCACGAGGCGGTCGAGGAATTCGTACATGCGTTCCTTGCGCAGCGTGACCTTGGCGCCGATCGGCATGTTCTCGCGCACCTTGAAGCCCGCGATCGAGTTGCGGGCGCGGGTGACGACGGCCTTCTGGCCGGCGATCAGCGCGAGATCCTCGGCGGCGACCGAGGGCTTCTTGGAGTCCGCGGTCGCTTCGCCGACACCCATGTTCAGCACGATCTTGTCGATGCGCGGAACCTGCATGTCGTTGTCGTAGCCGAACTGCTCCTGCATCGCCTTGCGGATGGTCTCGTTATAGACCTTCTTGAGGCGGGGCTCGTTCCTTGCAGTTGCCTGCTTGCTTGCAGCCTTAGCCATTGATGACTTCTCCCGAACGCTTGGCGACGCGCACCTTCTTGCCGTCCTTCTGGGTGGTGAAACCGACGCGGGTCGGCTTGCCATCCTTGGGGTCGGCCAGCGCGATATTCGACAGGTGGATCGGCGCTTCCTTGGTGATGATCCCGCCCTCTTGGGACTGGGTCTGCTTCTGGTGACGACGGATCATGTTGACGCCGCGCACCAGCGCGGTGTCTTCCTTCGGCTGCACCGACAGGACTTCGCCCGAACGGCCCTTGTCCTTGCCGGCAAGCACGACGACCTTGTCGCCTTTTTTGATCTTTTGCATTGGTCCGGCTCCTTACAGCACTTCAGGCGCGAGCGAGATGATCTTCATGTGGTTCTTGGCGCGAAGCTCGCGCGGAACCGGCCCGAAGATACGCGTGCCGATCGGCTCTTTCTTATTGTCGACGAGAACGGCCGCGTTCTTGTCGAAACGGATCACGCTGCCGTCCGGGCGGCGGATGTCCTTGGCCGTGCGAACCACGACCGCCTTCATCACATCGCCCTTCTTAACGCGGCCGCGCGGAATGGCTTCCTTGATCGACACCACGATGATGTCGCCGACGGAGGCATACTTCCGCTTCGAACCGCCCAGCACCTTGATGCACATGACACGACGGGCGCCGGAATTGTCCGCGACGTCGAGGTTTGTTTGCATCTGAATCATGACTGGCCGCCTTCTTCTTTTCTAACGGGACAGGCGCGCGACGCCCCTCCCCGGTCTGTCCAAAATTCGTTGTTTACGCTTGGTCCGAGCTGACGACGATCCAGCGCTTATCCTTGGAAATCGGCTTCGATTCCTGGATGAACACTTCATCGCCAACCTTGTGGGCGTTGGTTTCGTCGTGCGCCTTGTACTTCTTGGTCATGCGCACGGTCTTCTTCATGACCGGATGCGTGAAGCGACGCTCGACCTTGACGACGACCGTCTTCTCGTTCTTGTCGCTGACGACGGTGCCCTGCAGGATGCGCTTTGGCATGGTCTTAACCCTTCTTGGCCGCGGTTTTTTCCGCGGCGATGGTCTTGATGCGCGCGATGTCCTTGCGGACCTGCTTCACGCGCGCGGTCTTCTCGAGCTGGCCAGTCGCCTTCTGGAAGCGCAGGTTGAACTGCTCCTTCTTGAGGGCCGCCAGGTCGTCGGTCAGCTGATCCTGGGTCTTGGTCCGGATGTCTTCGGCTTTCATGGTTCAGCCCGTCCTTATTCTGCGATGCGCTGTACGAAGCGCGTCTTAACCGAGAGCTTGGCGGCGCCGAGACGCAGCGCTTCACGCGCGATCTCCTCGCTGACGCCGTCGATCTCGAACATGATGCGGCCAGGCTTGACGCGGGCCGCCCAATAGTCGACGGCGCCCTTGCCCTTACCCATACGCACTTCGGTCGGCTTCGAGGTGACCGGCAGATCCGGGAACACCCGGATCCAGACGCGGCCGGCACGCTTCATCTCGCGGGTGATCGCGCGGCGGGCCGCCTCGATCTCGCGCGCGGTGACGCGGTTCGGCTCAAGCGCCTTCAGCCCGAAACCGCCGAAATCCAGGTTGGTGCCGCCCTTGGCGGTACCGTGGATGCGGCCCTTGAACTGCTTACGGAACTTTGTGCGCTTTGGCTGCAGCATCGTTCTAACTCCAAATTCTCAAATGTCTCAGGCGTTCTCGCGACGGCGACCGCGTTCGCGCTCACCACCACCGCCACCGCCGCCATGCGCTGCATCACCTTCGGTGGCGCGACGCTCGGAAGCCATCGGGTCGTGCTCGAGGATCTCGCCCTTGAACACCCACACCTTGACGCCGCAGATACCGTAAGCCGTGTTGGCTTCGGCCGTGCCGTAATCGACGTCGGCGCGCAGCGTATGCAGCGGCACGCGGCCTTCGCGGTACCACTCCATGCGCGCGATTTCGGCGCCGCCGAGACGGCCGGAGCAGTTGATGCGGATGCCTTCGGCGCCGAGACGCATGGCCGACTGAACGGCGCGCTTCATGGCGCGGCGGAACGCGATGCGGCGCTCGAGCTGCTGGGCGATCGACTGCGCGATCAGCGTCGCATCGATTTCCGGCTTGCGCACTTCAACGATGTTGAGGTGCGTCTCGGACTTCGTCATCTCGGTCAGCTTCTTGCGCAGCTTCTCGATGTCGGCGCCCTTCTTGCCGATGATCAGACCCGGACGAGCCGCGTGGATGGTGACGCGGCACTTCTTGTGCGGACGCTCGATCACGACCTTGGAGATCGCGGCCTGCTTGAGTTCCTTCTCAAGATACTTGCGGATCTTGATGTCCTCGTGCAGCAGCTGGCCGTACTCGCCGGTGTTCGCGAACCAGCGCGAATCCCAGGTACGGTTGATGCCGAGACGCAGCCCGATCGGATTGACTTTCTGGCCCATTATGCGGCCTCCCCTTTTTCCTCGACTTCACGAACAACGATCGTGAGGTGCGAAAACGGCTTCTCGATACGGCTGGCGCGACCACGGCCACGAGCGTGGAAACGCTTCATGACAATCGACTTGCCGACATAGGCTTCCGCCACGACCAGCGCATCGACGTCGAGGTCGTGGTTGTTTTCCGCGTTGGCGATCGCCGATTCCAGGGTCTTCTTGACCGTGCCGGAAATCCGCTTGGCCGAGAATTCGAGGTCGGAAAGCGCGGTCGCGACCTTCTTGCCGCGGATCAGCGCGGCAACCAGATTCAGCTTCTGCGGGCTGATACGGATCGTGCGCAGAACGGCGCGCGCTTCGTTATCAGCAAGCCTGCGCGGAGCTTTGGCCTTGCCCATGATTATTTCCTCTTCGCCTTCTTATCCGCGCCGTGACCGTAATAGGTCCGGGTCGGAGCGAATTCACCGAACTTGTGGCCGACCATGTCCTCGTTCACCGAGACCGGGACGTGCTTCTGGCCGTTGTAGACACCGAAGGTGAAGCCGACGAACTGCGGCAGGATGGTGGAGCGACGGCTCCACATCTTGATCACCTCATTGCGACCACCTTCACGAACCTTGTCCACCTTCTTGAGAAGGTAGCCGTCGATGAAGGGGCCTTTCCAAATCGAACGAGTCACTTGGCGTTACCTCTTCTTAGCTCTTGCGCTGATGGCGCGAGCGCAGGATGAACTTGTCGGTCGCCTTGTTGGACCGCGTCTTCTTGCCCTTGGTGGGCTTGCCCCAGGGCGAAACCGGATGACGGCCACCCGAGGTGCGGCCTTCGCCGCCGCCATGCGGGTGATCGACCGGGTTCATGGTCACGCCGCGATTGTGCGGACGCTTGCCACGCCACACGGTGCGGCCGGCCTTACCGTCGTTGATGTTGCCGTGGTCGGGGTTCGACACGGCACCGACAGTGGCCATGCAGGAGCCGTGCACGACACGCTGCTCACCCGAGTTCAGGCGCAGGATCGCCATGCCCTGGTCACGGCCGACGAGCTGGGCGTAGCCGCCAGCCGAACGGGCGACCTGGCCACCCTTGCCGGGCTTCAGCTCGATGTTGTGGACGATCGTGCCGACCGGCATCGAGGCCAGCGGCATCGCATTGCCCGGCTTCACGTCGACCGCTTCGCCGGCCACGATCTTGTCGCCGGCAGCAAGGCGCTGCGGGGCGATGATGTAGGACAGCTCGCCATCATCATACTTGATCAGCGCGATGAAGGCGGTGCGGTTCGGATCGTATTCGATACGCTCGACCGTGCCGACGACATCGTACTTCTTACGCTTGAAGTCGATGATGCGATACGAACGCTTGTGACCGCCACCGATGAAGCGGGCCGTGATGCGGCCGTAATTGTTGCGGCCGCCCGACTTGGTCAGGCCTTCGGTCAGGCCCTTGACGGGCTTGCCCTTGTAGAGGCCCGAGCGGTCGACGATGACCAGCTGGCGGGTGCTCGGCGTTACCGGGTTGAATTTCTTAAGTGCCATTGTCTTGTCCTCGCGGCCTTGCTCAGAGACCCGTCGCGACGTCGATCGACTGGCCATCGGCCAGCGTCACTACCGCCTTCTTGACGTCGCTCTGGCGGCCAACGGTGCCGCGGAAGCGCTTGATCTTGCCCTTGCGGACGAGCGTGTTCACAGCCGTGACCTTGACGCCGAACAGCGCCTCGACAGCGGCCTTGATTTCCGGCTTCGACGCCTTCTTGGCGACGTTGAAGACGACCTGGTTCTGCTCGGAAGCCATGGTCGACTTTTCGGTGATCGCCGGCGAGACGATCACGTCGTAGTGACGAAGGTCGGTCATTTAAAGCGCTCCTCGAGAGCCTCGACGGCGGCCTTGGAAAGGACCAGCGTGCCGCGGCGCAGAATGTCGTAGACGTTGATGCCCTGGATGGGCAGCACGTCGATGTTCGGGATGTTGGTCGCCGCCAGCTTGAAGTTCTGGTCGAGCTCGGCGCCACCAATCACCAGGGCGTTGGTCAGGCCCAGCGTCGCGAAATTCGCGACCAGCGCCTTCGTCTTGGCTTCGGTCAGCTTCAGTTCGTCGATGACGACGATCGAAGCGCTCTTGGCCTTGGCCGAAAGGGCGTGCTTCAAACCGAGCGCGCGCACCTTCTTCGGCAGATCATGCTCATGGCTGCGCACGACCGGGCCATGCGCCTTGCCGCCGCCCCGGAACTGCGGAGCGCGAGCCGAATGGTGACGGGCGCGGCCCGTACCCTTCTGCTTGTACATCTTGGCGCCGGTGCGCGCGATCTCGGCGCGGCCCTTGGCCTTGTGCGTGCCCTGCTGCTTCTTGGCGAGCTGCCAGCGCACGACGCGCTGCAGGATGTCCTCGCGCGGGTCAAGGCCGAAAATCTCCTCGGAGAGTTCCACCTTGCCGGCGTCCTTGCCGCCCAGCGTTGTGATCTTGATATCCATTATTCCGCTCCCTCGGTGGCCGGGGCTTCATTCTTGGCGGCAGCGGCACGGATCGCGGCGGGCTTCGGCGCGTTGGCCGGCAGCGCAACCTTGGCAGCGTCGCGAACCAGGATCCAGGCGCCCTTGACGCCGGGGACGGCGCCGCGGATCAGGATCAGGCCGCGATCAGCGTCGGTCGAGACAACCTCGACATTCTGCGTGGTGACGCGGGTGTCGCCCATGTGGCCGGCCATCTTCTTGCCCTTGAACACCTTGCCGGGGTCCTGGCGCTGACCGGTCGAACCGTGCGTACGGTGCGAGACCGAGTTACCGTGCGTGGCGCGACCGCCACCCATGTGGTGGCGCTTGATGACACCCTGGAAACCCTTACCGGTCGAGGTGCCCGTGACGTCGACCTTCTGGCCGGCGACGAAGTGCTCGACGGTGATCTCGGCACCGACATCGATCATGTTGTCGGCGGAGACGCGGAACTCGGCGAGCTTCGCCTTCGGCTCGACGGAGGCGGCAGCGAAATGGCCGCGCAGCGCCTTCGACGTGTTCTTCACCTTGGCAAGGCCAACGCCGAGCTGGACGGCGGTGTAGCCGTTCTTCTCCTGCGTGCGCTGAGCCACGACCTGGCAGTTCTCCATCTGGAGAACGGTGACGGGAACGTGTTCGCCGGCATCGTTATAGATGCGGGTCATTCCCACCTTCTTTGCAATCACACCTGAACGCATCGGTTCAATTCCTTTAGAGTTCCGGGCCAGGGGCACCGCCCCTTACCGCGCTCTCGTTCCCTTAGAGCTTGATCTCGACGTCGACGCCGGCGGCCAGATCGAGCTTCATCAAAGCATCGACCGTCTGCGGGGTCGGATCGACGATGTCGAGCAGCCGCTTGTGCGTGCGCATCTCGAACTGCTCGCGGCTCTTCTTGTCGACGTGGGGCGACCGGTTGACCGTGAATTTTTCGATCCGCGTCGGCAGCGGAATGGGGCCGCGGACGTTTGCGCCGGTGCGCTTGGCCGTCGACACGATTTCCTTCGTCGAGGCGTCGAGCACGCGGTGGTCAAACGCCTTAAGGCGGATGCGGATATTCTGTCCGTTCATGCGTCAATTCCTTGTTCTGGCGCGGCGCGGGCAGCTCCCGCGCCCGCGACAGATCGGTTTGAAGTCCAAATTACTCTTTGATGGTGACGACGATGCCGGCACCGACGGTGCGGCCGCCTTCACGGATGGCGAAGCGCAGCTTCTCTTCCATGGCGATCGGCACGATCAGCTCGACGTCGACGGTGATGTTGTCGCCAGGCATGACCATCTCGGTGCCGGCCGGCAGCGTCACGATGCCCGTCACGTCCGTGGTGCGGAAGTAGAACTGCGGACGGTAGTTGGTGAAGAACGGCGTGTGACGGCCACCTTCGTCCTTGGTCAGGATGTAGGCTTCAGCCACGAACTTCTTGTGCGGCTTGACGGTGCCGGGCTTGGCCAGAACCTGGCCGCGCTCGACGCCTTCACGATCAACGCCGCGCAGCAGCGCGCCGATGTTGTCGCCAGCCTGGCCCTGATCGAGCAGCTTGCGGAACATCTCAACGCCCGTGCAGGTCGTCTTGGTGGTCGGACGGATGCCGACGATTTCCAGTTCCTCGCCAACCTTGACCACGCCGCGCTCGACGCGACCGGTCACGACCGTGCCGCGGCCCGAGATCGAGAACACGTCTTCGATCGGCATCAGGAACGGCTTGTCGAGCGGACGAACCGGGGTCGGGATGTAGGCGTCGACCTGAGCCATCAGCTCGCGGATCGCGTCCTCGCCGATGGTCTTGTTGGAATCTTCCAACGCCGCCAGCGCCGAACCCTTGACGATCGGAATGTCGTCGCCGGGGAACTCGTTCTTCGACAAAAGCTCGCGAACCTCGAGCTCGACCAGCTCGAGCAGCTCGGCGTCGTCGACCTGGTCGACCTTGTTCAGGAACACAACGATCGACGGCACGCCGACCTGGCGGGCAAGCAGGATGTGCTCGCGGGTCTGCGGCATCGGGCCGTCAGCGGCCGACACGACCAGGATCGCGCCGTCCATCTGGGCGGCACCGGTGATCATGTTCTTCACATAGTCGGCGTGGCCGGGGCAGTCGACGTGGGCATAGTGACGGTTGGCCGTCTCATACTCGACGTGAGCCGTCGAAATGGTGATGCCGCGCGCCTTCTCTTCCGGCGCCGCGTCGATCTGGTCATAGCGCTTGTATTCGCCAAAATACTTCGTGATCGCCGCCGTCAGCGACGTCTTGCCATGATCGACGTGGCCGATCGTGCCAATGTTCACATGCGGCTTGGTGCGCTCGAATTTACCTTTTGCCATGTGATCTCTCCATTCCTGCTTGCCCGTGCGGGGCTTGAATTAAGGTCTCGTGCAACCCGCTCGAGTTACGCGTATTTCTTCTGGACTTCCTGGGCGACCGCGGTCGGAACCGGCTCGTAGTGGTCGAACTGCATCGTGTACTGGGCGCGGCCCTGCGACATCGAACGCAGATTGTCGACGTACTTGAACATGTTGGCCAAAGGCACCATCGCGTTGATGACGACGGCAACGCCACGCGCTTCCTGACCCTGGATCTGACCGCGACGGCCGTTGAGGTCGCCGATGACGCCGCCGACATAATCTTCCGGCGTCACGACCTCGACCTTCATGATCGGCTCCAGCAACTGCACGCCGAGCTTCGGGGCAGCTTCCTTGAAGCAGGCGCGGGACGCGATTTCGAACGCCAGCACCGAGGAGTCGACGTCGTGGAAGGCGCCGTCGATGAGCGTCGCCTTGACGCCGATCATCGGGAAGCCCGCGAACGGGCCGGAACCCATGACGCTGTTGATGCCCTTCTCGACGCCGGGGATGTATTCCTTCGGAACCGCACCGCCGACGATCTTGGATTCGAACACGAACTCTTCGCTCTCGGTGTTCGGCTCGAACAGGATCTTGACGCGAGCGAACTGACCGGTACCGCCGGTCTGCTTCTTGTGCGTGTAGTCCTGCTCGTGCCTGCGGGTGATCGTCTCGCGATAGGCCACCTGCGGAGCGCCGACATTGGCTTCCACCTTGAACTCACGGCGCATGCGGTCGACGATGATGTCGAGATGCAGTTCGCCCATGCCGGCGATGATGGTCTGGCCCGATTCCTCGTCGGTCTTGACGCGGAAGGACGGATCCTCAGCCGCCAGGCGATGCAGTGCGAGACCCATCTTTTCCTGGTCGTTCTTGGTCTTCGGCTCGATGGCGATCTGGATGACCGGATCAGGGAATTCCATGCGCTCGAGGATGACCGGGTGCAGCGGGTCGCACAGCGTGTCGCCGGTGGTCGTGTCCTTGAGGCCGGCCAGCGCAACGATGTCGCCGGCGAAAGCTTCTTCAACGTCGGCGCGCGAATTCGCATGCATCTGCAGCATACGGCCGATGCGCTCTTTCTTGCCCTTGACGGTGTTGTCGACCGAGACGCCCTTGGTGAGCTTGCCAGAATAGATGCGGGCAAAGGTCAGCGAACCGACGAACGGGTCGTTCATGATCTTGAACGCCAGCATCGACAGCGGCTCGTTGTCGTCTGCGTGACGCTCGATCTCAGCGTCGGTCTTGGCGTCGACGCCCTTGATGGCCGGCACGTCGATCGGCGACGGCAGGTATTCAACGACGGCGTCGAGCAGCGGCTGCACGCCCTTGTTCTTGAAGGCCGAGCCGCAGAACATCGGGTAGAACTTGACCGCAATCGTGCCCTTGCGGATCAGCGCGCGGATCTCGTCATTCGTCGGCATCTTGCCTTCGAGGTAATTTTCGAGCGCGGTCTCGTCCATCTCGACGGCGGCTTCGATCATCTTCTCGCGATAGCGCTCGGCCTTTTCCTTGAGGTCGGCCGGGATCTCGACGACGTCCCAGGCAGCGCCCAGGGTCTCGTCGCGCCAGACAAGCGCGTTCATCTCGACGAGGTCGACGACGCCCTTGAACTCGGTCTCGGCGCCGATCGGCAGCTGCATGACGACAGCCTGCGCACCGAGGCGCGAGCCGATCATCTCCTCGGAGCGGTAGAAGTCCGCGCCGATCTTGTCCATCTTGTTGCAGAAGATCATGCGCGGCACGTGATACTTGTCGGCCTGGCGCCACACGGTCTCGGTCTGCGGCTCGACACCGGCGTTGGCGTCGAGCAGCGCGATGGCGCCGTCGAGCACGCGCAGCGAACGCTCGACTTCGATGGTGAAGTCGACGTGTCCGGGGGTGTCGATGATGTTGAAGCGGCGCATCTTGCCGTCACGACCCTTCCAGAAGGTCGTGGTCGCGGCCGAGGTGATGGTGATGCCGCGTTCCTGCTCCTGCTCCATCCAGTCCATGGTGGCAGCACCGTCGTGCACTTCGCCGATTTTGTGCGACTTGCCCGTGTAATAGAGGACGCGCTCGGTGGTCGTCGTCTTGCCGGCGTCGATATGCGCCATGATACCGAAATTGCGGTAGTCTTCGATTTTGTATTCGCGGGCCATGGTAGCTGCCTCTCAGTCCTGTTCGCGCTTTACCAGCGGTAGTGTGCGAAAGCGCGGTTGGCTTCAGCCATCTTGTGGGTGTCTTCACGCTTCTTGACAGCCGTGCCGCGGTTGTTGGCCGCGTCCATCAGCTCGCCCGAGAGGCGATCGACCATGGTGGTCTCGTTGCGATTGCGGGCAGCGGCGATCAGCCAGCGGATGGCCAGCGCCTGACGGCGCTCGGGGCGCACATCGACCGGAACCTGGTAGGTGGCGCCGCCGACGCGACGCGAGCGCACTTCCACATGCGGCGCGACATTGTCGAGCGCCTGATGGAAGACGGTGACCGGCTCCTGCTTGGTCTTCGACTGAACCTGGTCGAGCGCGCCGTAGACGATGGTCTCGGCAACCGACTTCTTGCCGTCATACATGACGGCGTTCATGAACTTGGTGACGACGAGATCGCCGAACTTGGGGTCCGGATTGATCTCACGCTTTTCTGCACTGTGACGACGGGACATGGGAAACCCTTACTTCGGACGCTTGGCGCCGTACTTCGAACGACGCTGCTTGCGGTTTTTCACACCCTGCGTGTCAAGCACGCCGCGGATGATGTGGTAGCGGACGCCCGGCAGATCCTTGACGCGACCGCCGCGGATCATGACCACCGAGTGCTCCTGAAGATTGTGACCTTCGCCGGGGATGTAGCCGATCACTTCGAAACCGTTGGTCAGGCGAATCTTGGCCACCTTGCGCAGTGCCGAGTTCGGCTTCTTCGGCGTCGTGGTGTAGACGCGCGTGCAGACGCCCCGCTTCTGCGGGTTCTGCTGCATGGCCGGGACCTTGTTTCGCTTCACCGGCGCCAGGCGCGGCTTGCGGATCAGCTGGTTGACGGTAGGCATTAAACCCTCTTGTCTCTCAATTCCGTGTCTGCCCTGTCAGGGCCGCTCAAAGCGTCTTTTCCATACGCAAATTCGGGCAAAACACCGCGTCTCGCGGTCCTGCCCGAACAAAATGCAGAGGAAGCGGAGACCGCTTCATGCGCGCCGGAAAATGTCTTTTCGCTCGTAAAACGAACCCTGTTTGAGGCAAACTCCAAAGCGTGTCGCTTCGGACAGGAAAGCCTCACATCGGTTCTGACTGGGCGGCTTCTACTCGCAACCCTTGGAACCGTCAACCCCGGAACGCCAAATATTGCGCTCGGTTCGGGTCTTGGCAGCCATGCGGAAAACGCATGTAATTTTCTTGCGTCTTTTTTCAAGGGCGAGGAAGAAAGTGACCGGCTTTCGACTGTCCTCCCCGCCGGCTTCATGCCAAAAGGCCGGTTATGCGGGGCAATTTCCCGGCAATGAAGGAATCAGAGCGTGAACGACAACGAAGAACGACCGGTGACCATCATCACCGGACGGGTCTGGAAGAAGAAAGGCGGCAAGTCCGAAGGCGTCCATGTGATGCTGGTGGCGCCCGACGATGATTCTGCCGTTCGGCGCGCGCTCGAATCGCTCGCGGCGGAAGGATTCGCTGAAGCCGAGCTCGACCAGATCGGCGACATGGATGGCGTGCCCGACGAAGAGCCGCATCTGTCGGCCTATCAGGGCGCGCTTGAAGGCGAAGTCTCGATCGTCACGTTCGACGAGCCGATCTGATCTCGCACCGCTGCGACGACCAAGGCTTCTTTACCCAAAACCATCCACTCTTTCAGTCTCCGGAGTCCCCATGACCAGCAGTCCCATCAAGCTCGGCATCGTCGGTGTGGGCAAGATCGTGCGCGACCAGCACCTGCCGGCGGTCGCCAAGGATGATGACTTTCAGCTCGTCGCGGCAGCCAGCCGCCATGGCAAGGTCGACGGTATCCCGAACTACCCGACGATCGAGGCGATGCTTGCCGGGGAGCCAGGCCTCGATGCGGTCTCGCTCTGCATGCCGCCGCAGTTCCGCTACGATGCGGCGCGAACCGCGCTTGCAGCGAAGAAGCATGTCTTCCTGGAAAAGCCACCAGGCGCCACGGTCAGCGAGGTCGAGCATCTGAAGGCGCTGGCTGCAAAGAACGCCGTCTCGCTCTTCGCCAGCTGGCATTCGCGCTACGCGCCGGCGGTCGAGGCCGCGCGCGCCTTCCTCGCCTCGGCCAAGATCAGCTCGGCCGCGATCAACTGGAAAGAAGACGTGCGCCGCTGGCATCCGAACCAGGAATGGATCTGGGAGCCGGGCGGCTTCGGCGTCTTCGATCCCGGCATCAACGCTCTGTCGATCGTGACCCACATCCTGCCGCCGATGTTCATCACCTCGGCTGTCCTCGATTTTCCAGAAAACCGCGCTGCGCCCGTGGCGGCGCATGTCGTCTTCCGCACCTCGACCGGACTGCCGGTGACGATGGAGCTCGACTGGCTGCAGACCGGCCCGCAAAGCTGGGACATCCTGGCTGAGACGGACAAGGGCCGGATGCAGCTTTCCGGCGGCGGTTCGAAGCTCGCGATCGACGGCAAAACAGTCCATGACGAGCGGGAGGCGGAATATCCGATGCTCTACCGGCGCTTCGCCGAAATCGTCCGCGCCGGGACGTCGGATGTCGACCTCGCGCCGCTGCAGCACGTCGCCGACGCCTTCATGCTGGGCAAGCGCAACGTGGTCGAGGCGTTTTTCGATTAAGCGATCGCGAAGCGCTCAATCGACGATCGCGATGGCAAAGCCGTCATAGCCCTTGGCGCCGACGGTCTGGATGGCCGTGCCGTCCAGTCGCTTGTCGCCGCCGATGAAGGAAAACGCCGCACGCGCGCCTTCGACATAAGGGTCGCGGCCGTCCTGCCTGATCACCATGCCGTCGCGGATGACGTTGTCGCAGATGATGACCGTGCCGGAGCGGGACAGCCGCATCGCCAGGGACAGATAGTTGGCGTTGTTGGGCTTGTCGGCGTCGATGAAGATCAAGTCGAACGGTCCGGCCTTTTCGCTGTCCAGAGTGCCGAGCGATTGCAGCGCCGGGCCGATGCGCAGGTCGACCTTGTCGGCGACCCCTGCCCGCTCGAAGTTCGAACGCGCGACAGTGGCGTGGTGCGGATCAAGCTCCAGCGTGACGATCCTGCCGTCGGCCGGCAGCGCTCTCGCCATCCAGATGGTCGAGTAGCCGCCCAGCGTGCCGACTTCGAGCACCTTCCTGGCGCCGCGGATGCGCACGAGGAGCGACAGGAGCTTGCCTTGCGCGGCCGAGACGTCGATCGCCGGCAGACCCTGGTCGCGATTGGCCTTGATCACCGCGTCAAGCACGGGATCGGCTTCGAAAAGCGATGAGACGATGTAGTCGTCGACGGCTGTCCAGGTCTTGCTGCTCATGGTTCCTCCATCTCTCTGTTTTAACGCAATTCCGGACGGAAAACCGCCTCACACTTTTCCTGGAATTGCTGGTCGTTCTTGAGGCTCAAATGCGAAAAAGGGGCCACGCGGGCCCCTTTTCTTGTTTCTCATTTCATACCGCTTACTGCGCGGCGTTGACCATGTCGGTCAGCATCGGCTCGGCGACCTCGACACCGGAGGCCTTGCGGCGCTCGTCGATGATGAGCTCGTCGCGCGAGGTGGCAATGCGCCTGATCTGGCTCATCGTGCCGCCCGTGCCGGCCGGGATCAGACGGCCGACGATGACGTTTTCCTTCAGGCCCTGCAGCATATCGGTCTTGCCGGCAACTGCGGCTTCCGTCAGCACCCTGGTCGTCTCCTGGAAGGAGGCGGCCGAAATGAAGGACGGCGTCTGCAGCGAGGCCTTGGTGATGCCCAAGAGCACCGGCTGACCTTCTGCCGGCTTCTTGCCGTCCTCGATCAGGCGCTCGTTGACCTCTTCCAGCTCGATCACATCGACATGGTCACCCGGGATGTAGGTCGAGTCGCCCTGCGTGGTGATCTCGACCTTCTGCAGCATCTGGCGAACGATCACCTCGATGTGCTTGTCGTTGATCGACACGCCCTGCAGTCGGTAGACTTCCTGGATTTCGTTGACGAGGTAGGAAGCAAGCGCTTCCACGCCCTTGATTGCCAGGATGTCGTGCGGCGCCGGATTGCCGTCGAGGATGTAGTCGCCCTTCTCGATGACGTCGCCGTCCTGGAGATGGAACGGCTTGCCCTTCGGGATCAGGTACTCGACCGGCTCAAGCGTCGAGTCATGCGGCTCGATGATGATGCGGCGCTTGTTCTTGTAGTCGCGGCCGAAGCGGATCGTGCCATCGATCTCGGCGATGATGGCGTGATCCTTCGGACGACGAGCCTCGAACAGTTCCGCAACGCGCGGCAGACCACCGGTGATGTCCTTGGTCTTGGCGCTTTCCATCGGAATACGCGCCAGCACGTCACCAGGCTTCACATGCGCGCCCGGCTCGACCGAGAGAATGGCCTCGACCGAGAGCAGGAAGCGTGCATCGCCGCCCTTCGACAGCTTGCCGACCTTGCCCTTGGTGTCCTGAACGACGATCGCCGGCTTCAGGTCGCTGCCGCGCGGCGTCGAACGCCAGTCGATGACCTCACGCTTGGTGATGCCGGTCGACTCGTCGGCCGTTTCCTGAACGGAGATGCCGTCGACCAGGTCCTCGAACGCCACCCTGCCCTCGATTTCGGTGAGGATCGGGCGGGTATAGGGGTCCCACTCGGCGATACGCTGACCGCGCTTCACCTTGTCGCCATCGTCCACGAAGATACGCGAACCATAGGTGACACGGTGGGTGGCGCGTTCCTTGCCGGCCTCGTCGAGGATCAGAACCGCCATGTTGCGGCCCATGACCATCTGCTGGCCGTCGGAGTTGCGCACCACGTTGCGGTTGCGGATCTCGACCTTGCCCTCATAGGACGCTTCGAGGAACGAAGAGTCCACCACCTGCGCGGTACCGCCCATGTGGAAGGTACGCATGGTGAGCTGGGTGCCCGGCTCGCCGATCGATTGCGCCGCGATGACGCCGACGGCTTCGCCCTGGTTGACCGGGGTGCCGCGGGCAAGATCGCGTCCGTAGCAGACCGCGCAGACGCCGACCCTGACCTCGCAGGTCAACGCCGAGCGGATGCGGACCGACTGCACGCCGGCCTTTTCGATCTGCTCCACATCGCGCTCGTCCATCAGCGTACCGGCCTTGACCAGCAGCTCACCGGTCACCGGATGGTTGATGTCGTCGAGCGAGGTGCGGCCCAGCACGCGCTGACCGACCGAAGCGACGACCTGACCGGCATCGACGATCGGCTGCATGGTGAGGCCCTTGTCGGTGCCGCAATCCACGGAGTTGACGATGCAGTCCTGCGCCACGTCGACCAGACGGCGGGTGAGGTAACCCGAGTTCGCCGTCTTCAAGGCGGTGTCGGCCAGACCCTTGCGGGCGCCGTGGGTCGAGTTGAAGTACTCGAGCACGGTGAGGCCTTCCTTGAAGTTCGAGATGATCGGCGTCTCGATGATTTCACCCGACGGCTTTGCCATCAGGCCGCGCATTCCGGCGAGCTGGCGCATCTGGGTGGGCGAACCGCGCGCACCCGAATGCGACATCATGTAGATCGAGTTCATCGGCTTTTGACGGCCATTGTCCTCGAATTCCACCGCCTTGATGCGGGCCATCATTTCGTCGGCGACCTTTTCCGAGCACTTGGCCCAGGCGTCAACGACTTTGTTGTACTTCTCGCCCTGCGTGATCAGGCCGTCATTGTACTGCTGCTCGTATTCCTTGGCCAAAGCCTCGGTGTCGGACACCAGCTTGATCTTGGCGTCCGGGATCAGCATGTCGTCCTTGCCGAACGAAATGCCGGCACGGCAGGCATGGGCGAAGCCAAGCGCCATGATGCGATCGCAGAAGATGACCGTCTCTTTCTGACCGCAGTGGCGGTAGACGGTGTCGATCATCTTGGAGATGTTCTTCTTGGTCATCTCCTGGTTGGCGGTCTCGTAAGGCACGTTGACGTTCTTCGGCAGAAGCTCGCCGATGATCATGCGGCCAGGCGTGGTGTCATAGATCTTCGACACCGTCTTGCCTTCGGCATCGACAGTGCGGAAGCGGCCCTTGATCTTGGCGTGCAGCGTCACGGCCTTGGTCTCGAGCGCATGCTGGAGCTCGCCCATGTCGGCAAACACCATGCCTTCACCCGGCTCGTTCTGGTTGACGATCGAGAGATAGTAGAGACCCAGAACCATGTCCTGCGACGGCACGATGATCGGCGCGCCGGAAGCCGGGTGCAGGATGTTGTTGGTCGACATCATCAGCACGCGGGCTTCAAGCTGCGCTTCGAGCGACAGCGGCACGTGGACCGCCATCTGATCGCCGTCGAAGTCGGCGTTGAAGGCCGTGCAGACCAGCGGATGCAGCTGGATCGCCTTGCCTTCGATCAGGATCGGCTCGAACGCCTGGATGCCGAGGCGGTGCAGCGTCGGCGCGCGGTTCAACAGCACCGGATGCTCGCGGATGACCTCGTCGAGGATATCCCAGACTTCCGGACGCTCCTTCTCGACCAGCTTCTTGGCCTGCTTGACGGTCGAGGAGAAACCCTTGGCGTCGAGGCGGGCGTAGATGAAGGGCTTGAACAGCTCCAGCGCCATCTTCTTCGGCAGGCCGCACTGATGCAGCTTGAGCTCGGGACCGGTCACGATAACCGAACGGCCGGAATAGTCGACGCGCTTGCCGAGCAGGTTCTGGCGGAACCGGCCCTGCTTGCCCTTGAGCATGTCGGACAGCGACTTCAGCGGACGCTTGTTGGCGCCGGTGATGACGCGGCCGCGACGGCCGTTGTCGAACAGCGCATCGACGGCTTCCTGCAGCATGCGCTTTTCATTGCGCACGATGATGCCGGGGGCGCGCAGCTCGATCAGCCGCTTCAGGCGGTTGTTGCGGTTGATGACGCGGCGATAGAGGTCGTTCAGGTCGGACGTGGCGAAACGGCCACCGTCCAGCGGGACGAGCGGACGCAGGTCCGGCGGGATCACCGGAACCACTTTCATGATCATCCATTCCGGACGGTTGCCGGATTCCATGAAGTTCTCGACGACCTTGAGCCGCTTCAAATACTTCTTCTGCTTGAGCTCGGACGTGGTCGAAGCCAGTTCCGAACGCAGGTCGCCGGCGATCTTCTCCAGGTCCATGCCGGCAAGCAGGTCATGGATGGCCTCGGCGCCGATCATGGCGGTGAAGCTATCCTCGCCATACTCGTCGACGGCCAGCATATACTCTTCCTCGCTGAGCAGCTGGTGCTCCTTCAGCGCGGTGAGGCCCGGCTCGGTGACGATGTAGTTCTCGAAGTAAAGCACACGCTCGATGTCCTTCAAGGTCATGTCGAGCAGCGTGCCGATGCGCGAGGGCAGCGACTTCAGGAACCAGATATGGGCGACGGGCGCGGCGAGCTCGATATGGCCCATGCGCTCGCGGCGAACGCGCGACAGCGTGACTTCGACGCCGCACTTTTCGCAGATGACGCCCTTGTACTTCATGCGCTTGTACTTGCCGCACAGGCATTCGTAGTCCTTGATCGGGCCAAAAATGCGCGCGCAGAACAGGCCGTCACGCTCGGGCTTGAACGTGCGGTAGTTGATGGTCTCCGGCTTCTTGATCTCGCCGAACGACCAGGACAGAATCTTCTCTGGGCTGGCAAGCGAGATCCGGATGGAATCGAACACCTGCGCAGGCGCCTGCGGGTTGAAGAGATTCATGACCTCTTGGTTCATGCCGTTCTCCTTTTCGGGGTCCTCGATAACCCCTTGCATCGATCGCGGACGAAATGTCCGCAGAATGGCCGGTCTGCCGGCCGAAAGATTTGAGGGCGCGCCGCGTCTTTAAGCGCGGCGCGCCAGAGCTTTACTCAGCAGCGTCAGGCAGACGCGTCGGCGCGTCCTCGACCTGGGTGTTCTCCAGCTCCACATTGAGGCCGAGCGAGCGCATTTCCTTGACGAGAACGTTGAAGCTCTCCGGGATGCCCGCCTCGAACGTGTCGTCGCCGCGCACGATCGCCTCGTAGACCTTGGTGCGGCCGGCGACGTCGTCCGACTTCACCGTCAGCATTTCCTGCAGCGTGTAGGCGGCGCCGTAAGCTTCGAGCGCCCAGACCTCCATTTCGCCGAAGCGCTGGCCACCGAACTGCGCCTTGCCGCCCAGCGGCTGCTGGGTGACGAGCGAGTACGGACCGATCGAACGCGCGTGGATCTTGTCGTCCACCAGGTGGTGAAGCTTGAGCATATAGATATAGCCCATCGTCACCTTGCGATCGAACGGCTCGCCGGTGCGGCCGTCATAGAGCTGCGACTGACCGCTGGTGTGCAGGCCAGCCTGCTCCAGCATGGTGTTGATGTCGGCTTCATGCGCGCCATCGAACACCGGGGTCGCGATCGAAACGCCGCGCCGCATCTGCTCGCTCAGACGCACGATGCTTTCGTCGTCATACTCGCGCACAGGCTCGTTGCGGTCGTTGGCCGGGATGAAGCTCTCGAGCGTCTTGCGCAGCGGCTTGATGTCTCCAGCCGTCTTGTACGCGTCGATCAGCTCGCCGATCTTCTTGCCCATGCCAGCGCAGGCCCAGCCCAGATGCGTTTCCAGGATCTGGCCGACATTCATGCGGCTCGGCACACCCAGCGGGTTGAGCACGATATCGGCATGCGTGCCGTCCTCGAGGAAAGGCATGTCCTCGACCGGAACGATGCGCGACACGACACCCTTGTTGCCGTGACGGCCGGCCATCTTGTCGCCCGGCTGCATCTTGCGCTTCACGGCCACGAAGACCTTGACCATCTTCATGACGCCCGGAGGCATTTCGTCGCCGCGCTGCACCTTCTCGACCTTGTCCATGAAGCGCTGCTCGAGCGCCTTCTTGGACTCGTCGTACTGGCCGCGCAGGGCCTCGAGCTCGCTCTGGAGCTTTTCGTTCTCCACGGCGAACTGCCACCACTGCGAACGCGGATACTCGTCCAGCGTGTCCTTCGCCAGCTTCGAGCCCTTCTTGAAGCCCTTCGGTCCGGCGATCGCTTCCTTGCCGACAAGCATGTCGGAAAGGCGCGCATAGACGTTGCGGTCGAGGATCGCCTGCTCGTCGTCGCGGTCCTTGGCCAGACGCTCGATCTCCTCGCGCTCGATCGCCATGGCGCGCTCGTCCTTCTCGACGCCGTGGCGGTTGAAGACGCGCACTTCGACGACGGTGCCGAAGGTGCCCGGAGGCATGCGCATGGAGGTGTCGCGGACGTCCGAGGCCTTCTCGCCGAAGATGGCGCGCAGAAGCTTTTCTTCCGGCGTCATCGGGCTTTCGCCCTTCGGCGTGATCTTGCCGACCAGGATGTCGCCCGGCTGCACTTCCGCACCGATATAGACGATCCCGGCCTCGTCGAGGTTCTTCAGCGCCTCTTCCGAAACGTTCGGAATGTCGCGCGTGATTTCCTCCGGACCGAGCTTGGTGTCGCGAGCCATGACCTCGAACTCCTCGATGTGGATCGAGGTGAAGACGTCGTCGGCCACGATACGCTCGGAGAGCAGGATCGAGTCCTCGTAGTTGTAGCCGTTCCACGGCATGAACGCGACGAGCACGTTGCGGCCAAGCGCCAGATCGCCGAGCTCCGTCGACGGACCGTCGGCAATGATGTCGCCCTTGTTCAACCGGTCGCCGACACGCACCAGCGGACGCTGGTTGATGCAGGTGTTCTGGTTCGAACGCTGGAACTTCATCAACCGGTAGATGTCGACGCCGGACTTGCCCGGATCGAGATCTTCCGTAGCGCGGATAACGATACGGGTGGCGTCCACCTGGTCGACGATGCCGCCGCGGCGGGCGCCGATGGCGGCGCCGGAGTCGCGGGCGACGACCGGCTCCATGCCGGTGCCGACGAACGGAGCTTCGGCGCGCACCAGCGGCACGGCCTGACGCTGCATGTTCGAGCCCATCAGCGCGCGGTTGGCGTCGTCGTTCTCGAGGAACGGGATGAGCGCGGCCGCGACAGACACCATCTGCTTCGGCGACACGTCCATCAGGTCGACGTTTTCGCGCGGCGCCATCATCACTTCGCCGGCGTTACGGCAAATGACGAACTCGTCGACGAAGCTGCCATTCTTGTCGAGCTCGGCGTTGGCCTGCGCGACATAGTGCTTGGCCTCTTCCATCGCCGACAGATAGACGACTTCGTTGGTCAGCTTGCCGCCCACGATCTTGCGGTACGGGCTCTCGATGAAGCCGTACTTGTTGACGCGCGCGAAAGTGGCCAGCGAGTTGATCAGACCGATGTTCGGGCCTTCCGGCGTCTCGATCGGGCAGATGCGGCCGTAATGCGTCGGGTGCACGTCGCGCACCTCGAAGCCGGCGCGCTCGCGGGTCAGACCGCCGGGTCCAAGCGCCGAGAGGCGACGCTTGTGGGTGATCTCCGACAGCGGGTTGGTCTGGTCCATGAACTGCGACAGCTGCGAGGAACCGAAGAACTCGCGCACGGCGGCGGCCGCCGGCTTGGCGTTGATCAGGTCCTGCGGCATGACAGTGTCGATCTCGATCGAGGACATACGTTCCTTGATCGCGCGCTCCATGCGCAAGAGACCGACACGGTACTGGTTCTCCATCAGCTCGCCGACCGAACGCACGCGGCGGTTGCCGAGATTGTCGATGTCGTCGATCTCGCCCTTGCCGTCGCGCAGTTCGACCAGCGTCTTGACCACGGCCAGGATGTCTTCCTTGCGTAGCACGCGCACGGTGTCCTCGGCCTTGAGCTCGAGGCGCATGTTCATCTTGACGCGGCCGACAGCCGAAAGGTCATAGCGCTCGCTGTCGAAGAACAGCGAGTTGAACATGGCTTCGGCGGTCTCGAGCGTCGGCGGCTCGCCGGGGCGCATGACACGGTAGATGTCGAACAGCGCGTCCTGGCGGCTCTCGTTCTTGTCGACCGCCAGCGTGTTGCGGATGTAGGCGCCGACGTTGACGTGGTCGATATCCAGCACCTGGATCTCGTCCTCGCCGGTGCCCAAGAGCACCTTCAGCGTCTTGTCGTCGATCTCATCGCCGGCTTCGAGGAAGATCTCGCCGGTGGCGTAATTGACGATGTCCTCCGCGAGATAGTTGCCGAGCAGGTCCTCGTCGGTGGCCTTGATCGCCTTCAGGCCCTTCTCGCCGAGCTGGCGAGCCTGACGCGCGGTGATCTTCTTGCCGGCTTCGACAACGACTTCACCCGTATCGGCGTCGACCAGGTCGCCGACGGCCTTGAGGCCACGGAAACGCTCGACGTTGAACGGAATGCGCCAGTGGTCGCCGGAGCGCTTGTAGGTGACCTTGTTGTAGAAGGTCGACAGGATCTCTTCGCCGTCCATGCCGAGCGCCATCAACAGCGACGTCACCGGGATCTTGCGGCGACGGTCGATACGGGCGTGCACGACGTCCTTGGAATCGAACTCGATGTCGAGCCAGGAACCGCGATAGGGGATGACGCGCGCGGCAAACAGAAGCTTGCCCGACGAGTGCGACTTGCCCTTGTCGTGGTCGAAGAAGACGCCTGGCGAACGGTGCATCTGCGAAACGATGACGCGCTCGGTGCCGTTGACGATGAAGGTGCCGTTCGACGTCATGAGCGGCATGTCGCCCATGTAGACGTCCTGCTCCTTGATGTCCTTGATCGACTTCGCGCCGGTATCCTCATCGATATCGAACACGATGAGGCGCAGCGTCACCTTGAGCGGCGCGGCATAGGTCAGGTCGCGCTGACGGCATTCGTCAACGTCGAATTTCGGTGCCTCGAACTCGTACTTCACGAACTCCAGCATGGAGGAGCCGGAAAAGTCGGAGATCGGGAAGACCGACTTGAAAACAGCCTGCAGTCCTTCGTCGGGACGGCCGCCCTTGGGCTCGTCCACCATCAGGAACTGGTCATAGGATGCCTTCTGAACCTCGATGAGGTTCGGCATCTCCGCAACTTCCGGGATCTTTCCGAAGAACTTGCGTACGCGTCTGCGGCCATTGAAAGTCTGGGTCTGGGCCATCGTCGCTCCTTAGCTCTGAACTCGGGGCGAACCTCGCCGCGGCTCGCCTTGCACCAATGGGCGGCCGTGGCGGCTGCCCCTGTCTGTTGTCCGGCCAGCCTTTGCCAATTTCTTGGGCCAATCGCTTGGCGGCTGCCGGCTAAAACGGGAGAAAACCCGTTTCCTGAAGGCCGCTTCTCGGCCCTCAGGAAAAAGGTTTTCGAACGCCTCGCGCAACGAAAACCTCCCTCGTCAAGGGAGGGGGCGGACGGCGCGAGACCGTCCGCCCTCGCCTATTACTTCAGCTCGACCTTGGCGCCAGCTGCTTCCAGCTGAGCCTTGAACTTGTCGGCGTCGGCCTTGGAAACGCCTTCCTTGACCGGCTTCGGAGCCGCTTCGACCAGGTCCTTGGCTTCCTTGAGGCCAAGGCCGGTGATGGCGCGGACTTCCTTGATGACGTTGATCTTCTGGGCGCCGGCGTCGGCGAGAACGACGTCGAATTCCGTCTTCTCTTCAGCCGGGGCAGCAGCAGCGGCAGCGCCGCCAGCAGCGGCAACCGCCACCGGAGCAGCAGCCGAAACGCCCCACTTCTCTTCCAGGAGCTTCGACAGCTCGGCCGCCTCGAGGACGGTCAGCTTCGAAAGGTCGTCTACGATCTTTGCGAGATCAGCCATTGTTGTATTCCTTCGTTAGGTTCGAACGTGTGTTTTTGATAGCGAGGAACGGCCTCATGCCGCCTCGTCCTTCCGGGCGTAAGCGCCAATGACGCGCGCGACCGAAGCCGCGGGTGCATTGACGATCTGGGCGATCCGGGTTGCCGGCGTGGCGATCATGCCAACCAGCTTGGCGCGCAGCTCGTCGAGCGACGGAAGTGTGGCGAGTGCCTTCACACCGTCGGCGTTGAGCGAGGTCGAGCCCATCGCGCCACCGAGAATGATCAGCTTGTCATTCCCTTTGGCGAATTCGGACGCGACCTTCGGCGCCGCAATCGGATCCTCCGAATAAGCAACCAGCGTCTGTCCCTTGAACAGATCGATGATCGATGCGGAGTCCGTGCCCTGAAGAGCGATTTTGGCGAGACGGTTCTTCGCGACTTTGACGGTGCCACCGGCGGCGCGCATTTTCGACCGAAGGTCGTTCATTTGCGCGACGGTGATACCGGCGTAGTGGGCCACGACGACTGAACCCGCGTTACCGAACGCTTCGTTCAGGCCCGTGACGAGTTCGCGTTTTTCCGCTCTGTCCACTGCCTATCTCCAGTTGACCCCTGCCCCATTAGTCAGGACAGGCGTCGGTTGCCTTTTGCCGGTCGGGCCATCCAAAAACGGATCTCCCGAACGACGCTCGAGGATCCTGCCCCCTTTCGCCACACCGACGGCCAGGCCGGCGATGCGCAGACAAAAGGCAAACACGGTTCGAACCTTTCATTGGAGCTTGTCGCTCCTTTGTCGGGTCTTCACCCGTCTCATGCAGGCCCACATGAATTAAGGCTGTTGGGCCGCCTGCAATCTCGGACAGGATATCCGGAAACCTTTTGGGTCTCCGGGTTACCGGACCGCCGATGGATCGGCGGTCCGGAATTCTTTTGTTGGAGCATGATCTTCCCGAAAACCGGGATCATGCTCCAGCGATCGGCCTTAGCCGATCAGACGAAACTTACGACGCGGCGAGTGTCGCGATGTCGAGCTTGAGGCCGGGGCCCATCGTCGAGGTGACCGACACCTTCTTGACGTAGTTGCCCTTGGCGCCAGCCGGCTTTGCCTTGTTCACCGCATCGGCGAAGGCGCGGACGTTTTCTTCCAGCGCCTTGACGTCGAACGAGACCTTGCCGACGCCGGCCTGGACGATGCCGGCCTTCTCGACGCGGAACTCGACGGCGCCGCCCTTCGAAGCCTTGACGGCCGCGGCCACATCGGTGGTCACGGTGCCGACCTTCGGGTTCGGCATCATGCCGCGCGGGCCGAGCACCTTACCCAGACGGCCGACCAGCGGCATCATGTCCGGAGTGGCAATGCAGCGATCGAAATCGATCGTGCCCTTCTGGACGATGTCGACCAGGTCTTCGGCGCCAACGATGTCGGCGCCAGCAGCCTTGGCTTCCTCGGCCTTGTCGCCACGGGCGAACACGGCAACACGCACCGAACGGCCAGTGCCGTTCGGCAGGTTGACCACGCCGCGGACCATCTGGTCGGCATGACGCGGATCGACACCGAGGTTCATCGCGACTTCAATGGTCTCGTCGAACTTGACCTTGGAGCGGTCCTTGAGCAGCTGCAGCGCCTCCGAGAGGGCATAGGCCTTGTTCGGATCGATGCCTTCACGGGTAGCAGCAATACGCTTTGCAATCTTTGCCATGATCTTAGCCCACCACTTCCAGGCCCATCGACCGGGCGGAGCCCTCGACCATGCGCATGGCCGCTTCGACGTCGTTTGCGTTCAGGTCCTTCATCTTGGCAGTCGCGATTTCGCGCACCTTGTCGCGCGAAACGGTGCCGGCCTTGACCTTGCCCGGCTCCTTGGAGCCCGACTTCAGGTTCGCGGCCTTCTTGAGGAAGTAGCTCACCGGCGGCGTCTTCATGACGAAGGTGAACGACTTGTCCTGATAGTAGGTGATGACCACCGGAATCGGCGATCCCTTCTCGAGCTCCTGGGTCTGCGCGTTGAACGCCTTGCAGAATTCCATGATGTTGATGCCGCGCTGACCAAGCGCCGGGCCGATCGGGGGCGACGGCGTAGCCGAGCCCGCGGCAACCTGAAGCTTGAGCTGGCCTGCAACTTTCTTAGCCATCTCTATTCCTGCCTTTGTCTATGCCGGCTCCATTTTCGGAGAACCCGGCGGTTGCAGTCTGGTGGTGCGGTTCCAGCGGCCGGCTAAGCCGCTTTCGCCTCCCACCCGTTCATGCGGCGCCTTAAGCAACCGCCCCTGACGCCTGTCGGCGCAGGGTTTTTCGGGTCAGCCCTTTTCGACCTGTCCGAATTCCAGATCGACGGGCACGGCGCGCCCGAAGATCGAAACTTCCACCTTGAGGCGGGCCCGCTCCTCGTCCACTTCCTGGACGACGCCGTTGAACGACGCGAACGGCCCATCGGAAACGCGGATCGCCTCGCCGATCTCGAAGGTGACCGAGGGCTTCGGCCGCTCGACGCCTTCCTGGACCTGATTCAGGATGCGCTGCGCCTCGGCCTCGGTGATCGGCACCGGCTTGGAGTCGCCCAGGAAACCGGTGACCTTCGGCGTGTTCTTGACCAGCGAAAACACGGCATCGGTCAAATTGGCCTTCAAGAGCACGTAGCCCGGAAAGAACTTGCGCTCGGCATCGACCTTGCGGCCGCGACGGATCTCGACGACCTTTTCGGTCGGCACCACAATCTGCTCGATATCGGCGGACAGGCCCTTCTGCTTGGCCTTGTTCTCGATATCCTCGGCGACCTTCTTTTCGAAGTTCGAATAGGCGTGGACGATATACCAGCGCGCTGTCATTTCACGACCTCTCCGTAATCGCCGAATTCAGTGCCCGAGGCCCAGGATCCATTCGATCGCATAGCCCATCAGAATATCGGCAGCGAAGAAGAAGATCATCGCAATCACCGCAAACACCAAAACCATCACCGTCGAGATCATGGTTTCGCGGCGCGAAGGCCACGTTACCTTGGCCGTCTCCGCGCGGACCTGCTGGAGAAAGGTGAAAGGATTGGTGGTTTTCGAAGCCATTTGCCGCTCTGTCTTCAAGATCCGTTGGCCGGATCTCCTGGATGATCCCGCTGGCCGGGACGTGCCGCCTGGGCTGCATGCAACGCCGAATCAGCGCCGCCATTTCACCCATGCAAATCAGACGCGTAAAGCTGGCTTCCCAGCTCCACGCGTCGCGTGTCTGTCTTGTCTACATAAAACCGATTCTTAATCCACGCAAGTGGCAAGCGTCCGCTTTATGTCTTAACGCCGCCTCGGAACCATCCAGTCGTCCCGTCCCGGCTATGCAGGCCTTATGCCCGAGTTTTGCGTATATGGCAAGCCGCACCGCGGTTTTCAACGGCTGAGGCTGATTCTGGCTTCCTGTTCTGGGAAAGTGGCACGGGCAGCAGGGCTCGAACCTACGACCTGCGGTTTTGGAGACCGCCGCTCTACCAACTGAGCTATGCCCGTGCATGCGCTTGTTCGGCGCAGGCGCTTCCTAAAAGCTTCCTGGCCCGCTGTAAAGAGCGCTTGCAAGCGGTTTTAGATCCTTTGCCAGAAATCCGGATAGGTGACGACCAGGCCTTGGCCGTCGACATCGATTTCGCGCGTGAAGCCGCTCGCCACGGACTCGTAGAGATAGCGCCTGCCTGCCTCCAGGCAGGTGTAGCGCTGCGGGCTTTTCACCACGGTAAGTTGCGGGAATTCGATGAAGGCAGCGGCGATCTCGGCGCTTTCGCCCGGCTTTAACCGAAGCCGCCGGATCGGCAGGGTGTTGGTAAACGGCGTGATGGTGAGGTCGGGATCAAGCGCCCCGGCCAACGCCGGCAACGAAACGCCATCCCGTGACCAGTTGCCCGAGCCGTCTGTGCGCAGATGGAATTGCGCCCCGCCGATGAGGCCGACCTCGACCTCCTTGGTAAGCCAGTCCGGGCCACAGACAATTCGGTAGCGGGCAGCAAAAGGCTGGGCGTCGGCGGCTACCACGACAGATTCGGCGACGATGCCGCCGGCGGTCTCTTGCAGGACCAGATGCTCGATACCGGGCCCTTGCCATTGCCGCCAGCGGACAATGCTCTCCGGCCCTGCCATTGCCGTCAGTCTCCGGCCGGCTTGTAAGGCCCTCCCGGCACGCCCCAACCCCAGACCGGCATCGGTTCGTCCGTCAGCTTGGTATCCTTGCCGAGCGCGGAGTTTATCTTCGCCAACCGCGTGCCCCATTCGATATAGGCCATGAAGGCGGAGCGGAATTCCGGGTCGTCGGGCAAGCCGACCTTGTCGGCCGTGTCGACAAGAAGGCTGATCCAACGCCGTCGTTGATCTTCGGTCAGATGCCGCTCCAGGTGGTGCGAGACCATCTCGCGGTGGCCGCCATGCTGCTGGCTATAGGTCTTCGGACCGCCGAAGACCTCGGCGATGAAGGCCGCGACATGGGCCGGGTGATCAGGCGACATGTTCTTGAACACCGGGCCGACGATCGGATCCGCCGCCACCCGGTTATAAAAAGTCCGGGTCAGCCGGTCGAACGCCTCGCTGCCACCGGCCCATTCATACAGGGTCGGGACGTCCTCACTCATCGCCACTCCTTAACTCATCCCGCCACGAGACGATATCGGCTTTGCCGAGACAAGCTCAACCTGCCTCCATGGCCAGTGCCCTGGCATCAAAGTTTCGATTGCGACTTTGCCGCGACATCGGTGCTCGGCAGAACCCGGCAGTTGTCCGGCTTGGGCGACGACTTGCAAATGGTGGCGCCAGTCAAGGCGTCCACCGATTGCCGCCCTGTTGTCAGTCCGGTCTTCAACATCATTTCGGGATCGAGCTGCCCCTCGACAGACGTGCGTTGAAGCGTGGCAAACAGCGCGGGGTTGATCGCCATCTCGTCCAGGTAGGCCTTGACCACCTGTTTCTGCCCCATCAGGTACATGCTGAGCCGCGCCTTGGCGCCGACAAGCCGCCTGGCGCCGCCCGCGAGCACCAGGGCACAGGCCGAATCGCATTCGCCGCCGGTGTCGACTGTCAGCCCCGCATAGGCGCCATCGTTGGCCAGGCAGTTCCATGCCGTGGGATCGCAGCCAACGAAATCAGTGCGGGCAACGGCGATGTCGAGCTTCTTTTCATGGGCAATACGTCCCGTCGCCAGGGCGCTGAACAGATCGCCTCCGCGCGAGCTGATCACTAGAGGCAGATGCCGGCCACCAAGCGTGGCGAGCAACTGGCTGAGCCGCTGTGGGGTTTGCGGCGTGATCGCGCCTTGCGCCGATATCCATTCCGGACAGTCCGGATTGCAGAGCGGATTGCCGCCGCGAACGACCACGAAGCGCATTTCCGGCGCTTCGTTCTCCGACGCGGCTGCGGCCGACGTGGGCGGTGCGGTTTTGGCAGCTGGGGCTTCAACCGGTTGCGCAGGTACGGCCTTCACTTCGATCGTTGTCGCCGGGGCCGGCTTGGCGTTTGCCGGAATGTCCCGGCAATTCGCCGGCACCGGATTGCGCCGGCACAAGCCGCCTTGGGTGAAGAGGTCGACGGTGTCGAGACTGGTGATGAGTTTGGTCGCCAGCAGCTCCGGCTGTTTGATCCGGCTTATGTCGCTGGCCGGCGTTGCCTTCATGGTGTCCAGCACGCCCTGGTCGATGCCCATCTCCTTCAGATAGGCCGACAGCCGCTTCTCGACCGGCTTGCTCATCTCGTAGGTCTTGTAGCTGCCGGCATTCTTGCGGCCGACGATCTTGGTGCTCAGCACCTTCTTCCTGCCGTTCTCGATGCGATAGGTCGTGCGGTAGAACAGTCTTTCGCGCCGGAAGGTGGTGGTGATCTGGTGCACGCCAAGATAGGCCCATTCGCCGACGACGCGGCGAATGCCACCGGCAAACATCAACGGGCAGGCCGAATTGCACATCGCGCCCTCGGCATAGGCCAAGCCGAAATAATCGGCGCCCTTGCCGTCATTGGCCCGGCAATCCTTCATTTGCGGCTCGCAGCCGTAAAATATCGTCGCGCCGACGCCGATATCGAGGTTGGCCTTGCGGATCATGCGGCCCAATTGGAGCGCGGCGTCGACGTTGCCGCCCGGAGAATTGACCACGATCGGCAACTGGCGCCGGCCGAGCGTCTTCAGCATGCGTTTGAACAGCGCCGGCGTGCCCGCCTCGATCGTGCCCTCGGCCGATATCCATTCCGGACAATTCGGCTCGCAACCCTGGGCGCTGCTGCGCACGACGACAAAGCGCATCGTCGGGCCGTAATCCGGCGCCTTTTCCTTCGCCGTGGCGGTGAACGTGGCAAGGCCCATGGCCAAAGCCAAGCCTAGCCGGACCAGCCCGCGCGACCACGGAATGCTCTTTGAACGGAATGCGAAAATCACGCCTGGCGAGCCCTTAGGTACAGCCCATACTAGTTGCGGCGGCGATGCTTGCAACTGCTTTAAAGGGGGCGACCAGGGCATATCTCGGAACAAACCAGCGGCTTAACCGCAGCGTTGCTGGCTCTGATCTGATGTCGTAAACGGGCGATCCGCTTTACCTCGAAGCCGGCCCATGCAACACCAGGGTTGCCGTAGAGCAATGCTACAATTTCTGTGGCGTATGGGCCGCGGCATTGACGGTCGGCGGAAGCCGGCAATTGTCAGGCTTGGGTGAATATCTGCAGATGGTGGCGCCCGTCAGCGCTTCCGCCGACTCCGGCCCGGTCGCCAATCCGGTTTTCAACATCGTATCCGATTCGAACTGAAGCTCGACCGCGCTCTTTTCTATCGTGGCGAACAGATCCGGATTGATCGCCATCTCCCCCAGATAGGCTTTGACCAATTGCTTTTGCCCCATCGTCGACATGCTGAGCCGCGCCTTGGGATTGACCAGCCGTTTGGCGCCGCCGGCAAGCATGAGCGCGCAGGCTGAATCGCACTCCACCCCAAATTTACTGATCAGCCCGACATAGGCGCCGTTGTCATCCTGGCAGCCAGCTCCAGGTGGGTTGCAACCCAGGATAACGGTGCGGGCGACGACGACGTCGAGCTTCCGCTCATGGATAAGCCGCCCCATAGTCAAAGCGCTGAACAGGTCGCCTCCGCGTGAACTGATCACAATGGGAAGCCTCGGATTGCCAAGCGCGGCGAGCAAATGGCGGAGCCTGTCTGCGGCCTGAAGCGTGATCGCGCCTTCCGCCGAGATCCATTCGGGGCAGTCGGGATCGCAGAGCGGATCGCTGCCGCGAACTACCACGAAGCGCATCTGTGGCGCTGCGTTTCCCGCCGCTCCATGAAACGGCTCGACGGATGGGGGCTCGGCCGGCCTGAAGGGTGAAGCTTCCGCCTGCTGAGACGGTACCTGGCCAACAATCGGAAAACTCGGTCCTGCCGACGGCGATGTCGAGCCCGTTCTTGCGTATGATGCGACCGAGCTGGAGCGCAGCGTCGACATCGCCGCCGGGGGAATTGACGATGATCGGCAGTTTGCGGGTGCCGAGCTTTTTTGCACTCGCTTGAGCAGAGCCGGGGTGCCGGCTACGATGGTGCCTTCCGCCGAAATCCATTCCGGACAGTTAGTCTTACAGCCGGTTGCGCTGCTGCGGGCAAAGATGAAACGCATGTCCGAAAAGCCGTCGGAAGACGGGCCGATCGTATTAGGCCATGTCGTTAAAAGGTCATCAGCTTTTGCAGCGAATGCCACCACCACGATCGCAAGCATCGGCACCAGGCGAACCAGCACACGAAACCATCTTGATAAGCTGGTTGAATGACGCCTCAAAATCATGTTTGACGAAGCCCCCCTCGACGCAACCGATCATAATTGGGGCAACGGCGCTTGCAATAGCTTCGAAACAGCGGCGCAAGACTTGTTCTGCACAGCGTAAGTTAAACGAAAAAGGGCGGCCCGAAGACCGCCCTTTCCTTGTCGAACCGGCAAGTGCCGGATCGATTATTCCTTGATGGTGACGACGATGCCGGCACCGACGGTGCGGCCGCCTTCACGGATGGCGAAGCGCAGCTTCTCTTCCATGGCGATCGGCACGATCAGCTCGACGTCGACGGTGATGTTGTCGCCAGGCATGACCATCTCGGTGCCGGCCGGCAGCGTCACGATGCCCGTCACGTCCGTGGTGCGGAAGTAGAACTGCGGACGGTAGTTGGTGAAGAACGGCGTGTGACGGCCACCTTCGTCCTTGGTCAGGATGTAGGCTTCAGCCACGAACTTCTTGTGCGGCTTGACGGTGCCGGGCTTGGCCAGAACCTGGCCGCGCTCGACGCCTTCACGATCAACGCCGCGCAGCAGCGCGCCGATGTTGTCGCCAGCCTGGCCCTGATCGAGCAGCTTGCGGAACATCTCAACGCCCGTGCAGGTCGTCTTGGTGGTCGGACGGATGCCGACGATTTCCAGTTCCTCGCCAACCTTGACCACGCCGCGCTCGACGCGACCGGTCACGACCGTGCCGCGGCCCGAGATCGAGAACACGTCTTCGATCGGCATCAGGAACGGCTTGTCGAGCGGACGAACCGGGGTCGGGATGTAGGCGTCGACCTGAGCCATCAGCTCGCGGATCGCGTCCTCGCCGATGGTCTTGTTGGAATCTTCCAACGCCGCCAGCGCCGAACCCTTGACGATCGGAATGTCGTCGCCGGGGAACTCGTTCTTCGACAAAAGCTCGCGAACCTCGAGCTCGACCAGCTCGAGCAGCTCGGCGTCGTCGACCTGGTCGACCTTGTTCAGGAACACAACGATCGACGGCACGCCGACCTGGCGGGCAAGCAGGATGTGCTCGCGGGTCTGCGGCATCGGGCCGTCAGCGGCCGACACGACCAGGATCGCGCCGTCCATCTGGGCGGCACCGGTGATCATGTTCTTCACATAGTCGGCGTGGCCGGGGCAGTCGACGTGGGCATAGTGACGGTTGGCCGTCTCATACTCGACGTGAGCCGTCGAAATGGTGATGCCGCGCGCCTTCTCTTCCGGCGCCGCGTCGATCTGGTCATAGCGCTTGTATTCGCCAAAATACTTCGTGATCGCCGCCGTCAGCGACGTCTTGCCATGATCGACGTGGCCGATCGTGCCAATGTTCACATGCGGCTTGGTGCGCTCGAATTTACCTTTTGCCATAGTCTCTTTCCTTAGGCGGCCTTTGACCTTCAGTTCAGTCGAATGCGGGGCGATTAGCGACAACGGCCGAAAAACACAAGTGCCTTGTCGCTGAGCGTCTTTTGGCGCGGCCTGAACGGAGGTCGATTTCAGGGGGGATGTGGCCCGGATATAGGCATGGCGCAAATAAAATCAAATCGATGCCAGGCTGGCCCATTGCCGGCAATCCGCCGCTCTGGTTTCCTCATGCCATGCACTTCATTCCGGCAAATATCCGCGGTCCGCTGTTCATGATCGTCTCGACGGGGTCCTACCTCGTCAATGACACGATGATGAAGCTCGCGACAGCAGGACTGCCGCCCTATGAGGTGCTGCTGCTGCGCGGCGCGGCCGCCACGCTCTGGGGCATGCCGCTGCTTCTCATGCTCGGCTATGGCAGGCAGATCCCGCTGCTGTTCGAGCGCAAGGTGCTCAGCCGCAATTTTTGCGAGATGGCGGCAATCCTCTGCTACATCGTGGCTCTGGCCAACATGCAGATTGCCGATTCAACGGCGCTCGGCCAGATCACGCCGCTGATCGTGCTGGGCGGCTCCTCGCTGCTGTTCGGCGAAAAGATCGGCGCCGCGCGCATGGCGCTGATCGGGCTCGGCTTTGTCGGCGCCCTGATGGTGGCGCAGCCGACGATGCAAGGGATTTCCGTCTATGCGCTGCTGGCGCTCGGCAACGCGGCGCTCGCCGCGGCGCGCGACCTTGCCGGGCGCAGGGTCGGCGCCGAGGTGCCCGGCATGATCGTGGCGATCTCCGCCGTCCTGGTGGTGCTGGTCGGCGCGGGCGTAGCGCATCTGGTTTCGGAGCAATGGGTGATGCCACAGGGACATCATCTCATCCTGATCGCAGGCGCCGGCCTGTTCCTGATCTTCGGCCATTTCTTCATCTTCATGGCCTATCGTGTAGGGCCGACCAGCGCGGTGGCGCCGTTCTATTACTGCTTCACCGTCTGGGCGGTGATCTCCGGCCTGCTGGTGTTCGGGCAATTCCCCAACGCGCTCGCCGTCTGCGGCATCCTGCTCGTCATGGGCAGCGGTCTGGTCATCGTCTCCCTCGACGAAAGAAAGCGACGGCTTGCGGTGGTCGCCTAAGCCGTCAGCCCCAGGCGATATCGCGGCGGGGACAACAGCAGGACGCGGGCCGTATCCGGCCCGTCACACGCCCTGCGGCCAGCTTATTACAGCGATCGGTTGCCGCTGATCTGGTGATAGGCCCAGAGCACGACGACGGCACCGATCACGGCCACGATCAGGCTCCAGATGTTGAGACCCGTAACGCCGGCCGAACCGAAGGCGCTGAAAATCAGGCCGCCAACGATGGCGCCGACGATGCCCAGCACGATATCCATGATCATGCCCTGGCCAGTCTTGTTGACGATCTTGCTGCCGATGAAGCCGGCGACAAGGCCCAGGATAATCCAGCTGATAATGCCCATTGTTCCCTCCGTTCCGCTCCTGCCCCCATCATGTTCATATGATTGTCAAAACCACAAGCGAACTTGCAATTCCGCCCGATTGCGCCATTGTTGGTTGCAAGGGACGGACTTGGTCGAGATCTTGTTTGACATGGGAGATCCACGATGGGCCTTTTTGACAACGCCGTTCCAGGCGGCAACATCACCAAACCCCTGATGATCGCGCTCGGCGCGTTGCTGGTCGGCAAGATGCTGAGCGGCAGAGGCAGCGACCAGCCGGCCGAAACCCCTGCGCCGACGCCAACGCCGGCCGGAACCGATGCGTCCGCCGATGGTGGCTTGCTCGGCGGCCTCGGCGGCCTGCTCGGCAAGCTGAGGGATGCCGGCCACGGCAATGTCGCCGACTCCTGGGTCGGCACCGGCCAGAACCAGTCGATCAATCCGAGCGATCTCGGCTCGGCGCTCGGTCCGGCGGTGATCCGCGAGATCGCGCAGCGCACCGGCATGAACGAACAGGAACTGCTGCAGCAATTGTCGACGGCTCTGCCGGGCATCGTCGACAAGCTGACTCCGAACGGCCAGGTTCCTCCGCACAGTCAGGTGGCCTCGGCGTTCAACAGCTAACCGGAATCTTTTGTTGCAATGCGCTGCGCGCTACGGCGCGCGGCGTTTTTCCGCAGAATTCGTAAGGGGAACATCTGGAGCGGGTAGCGGGAATCGAACCCGCATATTCAGCTTGGAAGGCTGCTGCTCTACCACTGAGCTATACCCGCGCCTTACCTGAAGTACCGGATTCACCCGAAAAGCGCCATGCGCTTTTCGTCTCCGAAACTTGTTCGTTCAGGGCATCCGGGCCGGCAGTGGTGGAGAGGGTTGGATTCGAACCAACGTAGGCTAAGCCAACGGATTTACAGTCCGTCCCCTTTAACCACTCGGGCACCTCTCCAGTCTGCCGCCGGAGCCATGCAACGAGGCATTTTCGCCAATCCGGAGCCCGAGTAAGATCTTCTCCGAAATCAGCGAAGCGCCTTATGGCGGCAAGGCCGATGGGTGTCAACCGGCGCGACGGCGGTTTTTCAGACCTTGTTCGGCATTCATTGTCGCGGCCGGTATCCTTAGCCGGACGAGACAGCTATAGAGGCCGCATGAGCGACAAGCCAGGCACCCCGAAAGACACCCATTACGCCAAGCTGCGGCGCGCGCATCGCGACCAGAAGGCCGGCGGCGCCCCCGCGTTCCGGCCGCGCCAGCCGGCGGCGCCGGGCGAAGCTCCGGCCGACGGCCTGGTGCGGCTTTATGGCCTGCACACGGTGCGGGCCGCGCTCGACAATCCGCGGCGCAAGATCCGCAAAATGCTGGTGACGCGCAACGCCGCCGAGCGGCTGGAGATCGCCGATCTCGCCGCCCTGCCCTTCAAGGCCGAACTGGTCGAGCCGAAGGATATCGACAAGATCACCGGCTCGGAAGCCGTGCATCAAGGCGTGCTGATCGAGGCCGAGCCGCTGAAGCCCAAGCGCCTCGATGCGCTCGGCGACACAACGCTCGTCCTGGTGCTCGACCAGGTCACCGATCCGCACAATGTCGGCGCCATCCTGCGTTCGGCGGTCGCTTTCGGCGCCGGGGCGCTGATCACCACGGCCCGCCATAGCCCGCAGGAATCGGGCGTGCTGGCCAAGGCCGCTTCCGGCGCGCTGGAGCATATCGACCAGATCGAGGTGAAGAACCTCGCAGATGCGCTGGGCCAGTTGCACGAGGCCGGCTTCCAGACCATCGGGCTCGATTCCGACGGCCCGGCGGAATTGGAAACCAGTTTTGCCGGCGACAAGATCGCCCTGGTGCTGGGTGCCGAGGGCAAGGGCCTGCGCCAGAAGACGCGCGAGACGGTGACGACGCTCGCCCGTCTCGATGTGCCGGGAGCGATCCGCTCGCTGAATGTTTCCAACGCGGCGGCGGTCAGCTTGTACGCCGCACGGGCATTCCTGAAGCGCGGCTGAGCCAGATTTTCGAAGCCGATCAAAGACGAACGGGTTCCGCCGGCCAGGCAGGAACCCGTTCTCTGACAGGAAAAGAGATGGCGGCGTGGGAACGTTGAACCGCCCTCTCCTGACCTAAGCCGCCTTGCCCTTGGCTTCGGTTGCCTCCGCGCCAACCTCGAAGTTCGCCATTCTTTCCAGCGCCCTGACCAGCGCCGAGTGATCCTCCTTGGCGCCGCCATTGGCGGCGCAGGAGTTGAACAGTTGCTGCGTGGTCGAGGTGTTTGGCAGCGAAACGCCGAGCGCCTTGGCGCCTTCCAGCGCCAGGTTGAGATCCTTCTGGTGCAGCTCGATGCGGAAACCGGGCGCGAAGGTGCGCTTGATCATGCGCTCGCCATGCACCTCGAGGATGCGTGAGGCGGCGAGCCCGCCCATCAGCGCCTGCCTCACCTTGGCCGGATCGGCTCCTGCCTTGGAGGCGAAGACCAGCGCCTCGCTGACTGCCTCGATGGTCAGCGCGACGACGATCTGATTGGCGACCTTGGTGGTCTGGCCGACGCCGTTCGGGCCAACCAGCGTGATGTTCTTGCCCATCTTTTCGAAAATAGACTTGGCGCGCTCGAACGCCTTTTCCTCGCCGCCGACCATAATGGTGAGCGAGGCGGCCTTGGCGCCGACCTCGCCGCCGGAGACCGGCGCATCGAGATAGTCGCAGCCGAGCGCGTTGATTTTTTTTGCGAATTCCTTGGTCTCGATCGGCGAGATCGAGCTCATGTCGATGACGAGCTTGCCCTTCGACAGGCCCGAGGCGACGCCGTTCTCGCCGAACAGCACGTCGGCCACCTGCGGGGTGTCGGGCACCATGGTGATGATGATGGCGGCGGCCTTGGCGACCGCATTGTGGCCGGTAACGGTCTTCAGGCCCTTGGCGATGAGATGGGCTGGGGGTTTGGAGCGGTGATCGCTGGCGATGACCGTGTAGCCGGCGTCGAGCAGATGCCCCGCCATCGGCGCGCCCATGATGCCGAGGCCGATAAACCCGATGGTTTCCATTGGTGTTTCTCCTTTTGTCGAGGCCATCTCCCCACTTGGGGGAGATTAGCAGCTTGAGCGTCGGCTCTTAAGCCGCAGCACTGCCCTGCCCTGCCAATTCCTTGAACCAGCCAAGCCCGGCTTCCGTGCCGGCCTTCGGCTTGTATTCCGCGCCGATCCAGCCGGCATAGCCGAGGCGGTCGATGTGGTCGTAGAGGAAGGGATAATTGATCTCGCCCGTCCCCGGCTCATGACGGCCGGGATTGTCCGCAAGCTGGATATGCGCGATGCGGGGAAGGTTTGTCTCGATGGTACGGGCGAGATCCCCCTCCATGATCTGCATGTGGTAGATGTCGTATTGCAGGAACAGATTCTTGGAGCCGATGCGGTCGATCAGCGCCAGCGCCTGGTCGGAATAGTTCAGGAAGAAGCCCGGAATGTCGCGCGTGTTGATCGGCTCGATCAGCAGCCTGATGCCAGCCTGCTCCAGCTTTTCCGCCGCGAAGGCGAGGTTCTCGGCAAAGACGTTTTCCAAGACGGTGCGGTCGGCGCCCTGCGGCGCGATGCCGGCAAGGCAGTTGACCTGCTCGCAGCCCAGCGCATGCGCGTAGCTGATCGCCTTGGCGACGCCCTGGCGGAATTCCGGCACGCGGTCGGGCAGGACAGCAATGCCGCGCTCGCCCTTGCCCCAGTCGCCCGCCGGCAGGTTGAAGAGAACCTGGGTCAGGCCGTTCTTCTTCAGGCGCGCGGCGACGACGTCGGGCGCATGATCATAGGGGCCGATATATTCGACGCCCTTGAAGCCGGCGCGGGCTGCGGCGTCGAAACGGTCGAGGAAGTCGTGCTCGCCAAAGAGCATCGACAGATTGGCTGAAAAACGCGGCATTCTTTTTCTCCTTCTTTCCGCAGGGCCTAATCCAACATCACTATGGCTGTGGGAGCGTCTTCATGGCTCTCGGCAAGGTCCTCGAATTCGGTGATCTTGTCGATTTCCGTGCCCATGGAAATGTTGGTGACGCGCTCGAGGATGAATTCGAGGACGACCGGAACCTGGTATTCCTTCATCAGCCGCTGCGCTTCCTTGAACGCGCCGGCGAATTCCTCAGGCTTACGCACACGGACCGCCTTGCAGCCCATCGCCTCCGCAACCGCGACATGGTCGACGCCGTAGCCGGCTTCCGGATCGTCCTTGCGATTGACGTTCTCGAAGGCCAGGCTCACCTCGTAGTCCATCGAAAAGCCGCGCTGCGCCTGGCGGATCAAACCGAGATAGGCATTGTTCACGACGACGTGGATATAAGGCAACTTATGCTGCGCGCCGACCGCCAGTTCCTCGATCATGAACTGGAAGTCGTAATCGCCCGACAGCGCGACGATGGCGCGATCGGGATCGGCGGCTCGCACGCCAAGGGCTGCCGGCAGCGTCCAGCCGAGCGGGCCGGCCTGGCCGCAATTGATCCAGTTGCGCGGCTTGTAGACATGGAGGAACTGCGCGCCGGCGATCTGCGACAGGCCGATGGTGGTGACATAGGTGGTGTCGCGGCCGAACGCCTTGTTCATCTCCTCATAGACGCGCTGCGGCTTCAACGGCACCTGGTCGAAATGCGTCTTGCGCTTCATCGTCTTCTTGCGGCCCTGGCATTCCTTGGCCCAGCCTGACCAGTCGCGCAGCTTGCCGGCCGTCTTCCATTCGGTGGCGACGTCGAGCAGGATCTTCAGCGCCGCGCCCGCATCCGAGACGACGCCGAGATCCGGCGCGAAGACACGGCCGATCTGGGTCGGCTCGATATCGACATGGATGAATTTCTTGCCTTTGGTGTAGACGTCGACCGAGCCGGTGTGGCGGTTGGCCCAGCGGTTGCCGATGCCGAAGACGAAATCGGCCGCCAGCATCGTTGCGTTGCCGTAGCGGTGCGAGGTCTGCAAGCCGCACATGCCGGCCATCAGGCGATGGTCATCGGGGATCGCCCCCCACCCCATAAGCGTCGGGATGACCGGCACGCCGGTGATTTCGGCGAACTCGATCAGAAGGTCCGACGCATCGGCGTTGATGATGCCGCCGCCGGCGACGATCAGCGGCTTTTCCGCCTGGTTGAGCATCGCCAGCGCCTTCTCGGCCTGGGTGCGCGTCATTGCCGGCTTGAAGACCGCAAGCGGCTCGTAGGCATCGATGTCGAATTCGATCTCGGCCAATTGGACATCGAGCGGCAGGTCGACCAGCACCGGCCCCGGTCGCGAGGAGCGCATCAAGTGAAACGCCTTCTGCAGCGCCATTGGCACCAGATAGGGCTCCATGACGGTGACCGCCCATTTCGCGACGGGTGCTGCGATTGAAGCGATGTCAACGGCCTGGAAGTCCTCCTTGTTCAACCTGGCGCGCGGCGCCTGGCCGGTGATGCACAGGATCGGGATGGAATCGGCCGAGGCCGAATAGAGGCCGGTGATCATGTCCGTGCCGGCCGGGCCCGACGTGCCGATGCATAGTCCGATATTGCCGGCCTTTGCCCGCGTGTAGCCCTCGGCCATATGCGAGGCGCCCTCGACGTGGCGGGCCAGCACATGGCGGATCGTGTCGCGCGCCTTCAGCGCCGAATAAAGCGGGTTGATCGCCGCTCCGGGCACACCGAAGGCGTTGGTGATGCCTTCCTTTTCAAGAACGAGAACCGCCGCGTCGACGGCGCGCATCCTGGCCATGGCAAGCCTCCATTTCGTTGGTTGGCTTGACAATGCCAGCGTGGTTCTGATTTTTCAATTTTTTCAGAATATTTTTCCATTTCGAGATAATGGCGGCTATGCATTGATTTCATGCAGCTTTTCGTTTTCCAGAAATGTACCTCCGCAAAGCGGTGAAAAACTTTTTCATTGTTCTTGGTATCAATTCCAGCGAGAATGCGGGCATGGACAACACGGAAAAGCGCCAACGCGGCCGGCCGCGTGCCTTCAATGGACCGGCGGAAGCAAATTCGGTGCAGTCGCTCGACCGGGCGCTGCGCATCCTGGCGATTGTCGCGGAAGCCAGCGGCTTGTCGCTGAGCGAGATCGCGGCGCAAAGCGGCATTGCCGCTTCGACTGCCTACCGCATGCTGACGACGCTGGAGAACCACGGCATGGTCGAATTCGATACGACCGACCAGCTGTGGTCCGTCGGCGTCGAGACGTATCGCATGGGCGCTGCCTTCCTGCGCCGACGCAAACTGGTCGACCGCGCACGCATCGTCATGCAGGAACTGATGGAAAAGACCGGCGAAACCGCCAATCTGGGTGTCGCCGAGGACGATTGCGTCGTCTTCGTCAGCCAGGTCGAGACGCATCAGGCAATTCGCGCCTTCTTCCGGCCAGGCACGCGCAGCCCCTTCCACGCCTCGGGCATCGGCAAAGCGGTGCTGGCGCATCTCGAGCCGGATCGCGTCGCGGCGATCCTGCGCAAGGCAGGCCTGCAGCGCTACACCGACAAGACGCTGTCCGACATTTCAGCGCTGGCGCATGATCTCGCCACCATCAAGCATCGTGGCTGGTCGGTCGATGACGAGGAGCGCCACCCCGGGATGCGCTGCGTGGCCGCCGCCATCTTCAACGAATATGGCGAACCGATCGGCGGCGTTTCGGTATCCGGCCCGACGGTTCGGGTGACACCCGAGCGGCTGGCCGAGATCGGGCCGCTGGTCCATGCCGCGGCGGCGGAAGTGACCAAGATGATCGGTGGCGTCAGAGCCGGCTGATCACGAGGCACCCGGCAACGCGCTCTTTGCCGCAATATCGAAGAAATCGAGCAGGATCGCCCCGCCGACGCCAAAGGCGGTGAAGATGAGACCGATGATAAATATCCGGTTGGCGCGCTCGAGGATGCGCCGCTGCAGCGATTTGATGTCAAGCAGCATGGCAAACGCCCGCATCTGCAGGGCGATGCCGACCAGAATCGGCAGCACGGCGACCAGATGGTGGGCCCGCCATGGGATGGGGTTGGCGGCCCAGTGGGTTATGAAACCCAGCGAAAAGGCCAGCAGGATGCCGACAGCCGTGACGGTGCCATTGCGGAAGGTCGTCTCGACCTGTTCATCCTTCGGATCCTGCTCGTCCAAGCTGCCCTCCCTCCATTTGACGATCAAGGACAGATTAGACCCTCGCAAAATCGCTGTACACCTTGGGCTGAAAGGGCTCGATCGCCTTGCGGCGGCGTTCAGTTGCATGCGAAAGGGCGCTGATGAGGAAGACGCTTCAGCTTTTGCTTGCCGTTTCGCTTTGCGGATGCGTGGCGACAGCACCGCCGCCAGCCGAACCCGGCGGCAGCCGACGCGTCGATCCCATGCCGGTTTCGCTCGCGCTGGAGGAAATCATTACCGCTGGTGTGCGCCCGCATCTGAGCAACCCGCTCTCCGCAAAGTTCGGGACGATACTCGCCGGCGAGCGGACGCTGAACGGCCGCCAGGAGATCGTGGCGTGCGGCTATGTCAACGACAAGCGGTCCTCCGGCGCCGCTGACCATAACGTGCCGTTCGTTGCAAAAATCTACCCGGGCACCGGAAACAGCTTTGAGCTCGTGGCGATCGACGACGGTTCTGTTGGCGCCTCCTGTCGCATGGCGGGATTGGCGATGCCCGACTCCAAGCCCTGAATTTAGAATTAGCGACGGCAGAACATCGCTCGCTTCAAATCAAGCCAACAAGATGGAAGCGCTGAGATTGAAACGCAAGAAAAGGGGCTGCGTGCAGCCCCTCGTTCCTGTCGTGGTCCGCCTCCTGTTACAGGTGGCAATAGTGCTCATAGCCGTCGTAGCCGATATAGGTGTTCGAGTCCGGATCGTAGCTGGGGTAGCGGGCCATGCAGCGGCGGACGTGCCAGGAGCCACCGTAGCCGTCTTCCTCAACATAGACAGTGCGAGGCTGCTGCTGGGTAAGCAGGCTGCCGAGGACGAAGCCGCCGACCCCTGCGGCAATGCCGATACCAAGTTCGCGGTTGTGATGGTTGTGGGCAGCCGAAGGCTGGACGGTGCCGACAAGCGAGCCGGCGGCAACGGTGCTGGCGATGAGAGCGGAAACGATGGTGCGCTTGAACATGACGATCTCCTTGGGTTTCAGTGGAGAGGCGAACCATCCGCCTCTTGAACATGGGTCGCGGCGGCAACGAAAAAGGTTCGAAAGATTTTTCGAGCAGATGGTGATGGCCCGGTTCGAAGTGGCCATGTGGCGCCGACCATCAACGATGATATCGGCGCAAGGCGACGTGCAGACGCGAAAAAGGGCGGCCGAAGCCGCCCTTCTTCAATCGCGTCGCCAGGCTACGTTCAGTAGATGATGATGTGATGGTGGTGGTGATGGTGGTGGTGATGATGATGATAGTACCACCAGTAGTCGGGATAGTCGGGATAGTCCGCATAATCCTCATAGTAATCATGGTGGTGGTGGTGGTGCATGCCATATGCCGACGAGGACTGGACCGTAGCGGCCAGCGCGCCGGTGGCGACGAAGATGGCTATGAGGCTGGAGGTGAGTGTGCGTTTCAACATGATGATCTCCTGATCGATTATCGAGGCGACCAATTCGCCTCTGGAGATCAGTCGTGGCGAAGCGGCAAAAGGTTCGAGGTTTTTGAGTGGGTGGTGAGTCGGTAGCGGGCCAGGCAGCCTACTTACTACCGACTGTTCCTACTCGTTGCCTTCACCCCATACCCGTGACATGCCGCAGCCAGAACGCCAGGGCGATGAAGCCGACGATGGTGGCGACGCCCGTCCAGTCGATATTGGCCTTCTTCACATCGCTGATGATCCGGATGAGCAGCAGCCAGGTCACGACGATGAGCGGCAGGATGATGACGAATCTGATCATGCGACACCCCGTTCGATGCCATTGCACCTGAGCCAGATGTAGGAAGCCTTTCTGCTGTTTTCAGCATCCGGCCCAGGAATGGGTCGTGATATCCGTTAGCAACCCAAAACGGAGTTTTGTCTTTACTGGCGCACCAAATATGCTACCGGAGCGCCATGCCCTTGTAGCTCAGCTGGTAGAGCAGCGGTTTTGTAAACCGAAGGTCGCGGGTTCGATTCCTGCCGGGGGCACCAGAAAAATCAATTACTTACGTGCGACCATGCGATTGCAAAACTGGCGACAATTGCGATCAGGGTAACGTCTCGGGTAACAGAAACGTGATTCGGACAGGATAGGCCATGCGCCTCTATCACTTCACCAAAGCGTCCTTCGCTCTACAAGACATCGAGCATCGTCGCCTCAAGATCGCAGAGATCAAGGATCTCAACGACCCGTTCGATCTGCGAGCGCCGAAACTGACCGACAGCCAAGCGCGCCAGCGCTGGGAAAACTGGCGCGACGATATGGGTAGGAAGTTCGGCATGCTGTGCTTCTCGCCGCACTGGAAGAATGCGGTGATGTGGAGCCACTATGCAGATCGCCACAGAGGAATCTGCCTCGGATTCGACGTGGCGGACGAAATTGCGGAGGTGGTGAACTACTCAGAGCGGCGGCCGGCGATTGATCTGTCTCGCGAACCTGAAGAGAGTGACATCAAGCCCCTATTGTTTTTGAAAGGTCCGGACTGGCGTTATGAGGAAGAGTATCGCGTCTGGACGAGCTTGGAAGATCGTGATCCAACACACTGCGTCTATTTCATTCCCTTCGACAACCGGCTTGTTCTTCGCCAAGTGATTGTCGGACCGCTTTGTCCTGTTTCCAAAGCCGAATTGCAGCCGCTGGTCCTTGGAATGAAGCCTGCTGTTTCCTTGGTCAAAGCACGGCTCGCGTTCCGTTCCTTCAAGGTGGTGACCCAAAAGTTGGGACTGAAATAATAGGAAATAAAAAGCCCGCCACCATGAGGCAACGGGCTTCCACGGCGAATTTTTTTTGGCACCCAGGAACCCACCGCAGACCAGCGCGTTCTCGGGAATGCTCAAAAACATCGCCTTTGCTGCCCTGCTGGCGCAAATCGCCCTGTTTTCTGCGCTCATCACTCAAACCGTGCTTTTTGCTTCCTCGCCTACCCAGGCAGCGAGCCCGCAACCGGCAGCGACACCCGTTGCCGCTCGAAAGCAAATCACAGAGTTTGTTCTATCGACGGCCAACTGAAAAAGCCCGCCACCAGCGGCAGCGGGCTGTCAAGTGTCCGAAGGGCAATTGGTCAGGCGAGCGACGCCAGCACTTCCTGCGATTTCAGATCCTCGTCCCAAACGACGGTCTCGCCGTCGTCGGAAGGCTCCGGCTCGTCACCTGCATCTTGCTCGCCGTCGAAGAAACAGCCATCGCGCGCCGTGCCGTAGTCGGCCAAGGCTAGGTGCTGGTCGGTTGCGCTTGACCAGCCAAGAGACGGCTCGTGCTCGTCGCCGCTGTCCTCCCTGTCCGCATCGTCCATTTCGCAATCATCGTTCAGCCCGCCGGCTTGTGGGTCGCGATCCGTCCAACCGATTGATGGCTCGTCGTCGGCAGTGTCTTCCAGATCGCAGTCGGCCTCCATGAGATCAAGCGCGGTAATTAGGCTCATAGCGCGATCCAGAAGGTCGTTGAGGCGCGTCTCGACAGACTGGCGCCATTCCCTCGGGTTCATGCCTTTCGGCATCCCCAGGGGCTTCAGCGTTCTGATAAGGGCGGTCATCTCGACCTCCCCACAATCGCGACAAACTCGGCCTCATGATTGATCATCACCTGATACCTCCCCCCATGGATGATCGTCAGGGCAGCGGCGATCGATGCTGCGTCGCGCTCGATCTGCATCGCAGCAGCCGCCATCTGGACATCACCAAAGATGGGACGGCCTGAAAATCTCCCGAAGATTGGCATTACCTCGGCAGCGGGCATAGCTTCGCCGGCTGCCGGAACTGATGCGTTCGGCATTGGTATATCTCCCGAAATTGTGCTATGTGCACCTTAATGGTGACAGATGCACTATACAGGAACATTTCATGGTGACAAGTGCACAAGTTCGGGCGGCTCGCGGTTTGCTGAATTGGACAGTCCGCGACCTTGCGGAAAAGTCTGGGGTGCACCGGAACACCGTCACCAGGATCGAGACCGAGGCCACGGCGCCCGGTCATTCCATGGCGGCGGTGCAAGCGGCTTTTGAAACGGCTGGCGTCGAGTTCATCCCAGAGAACGGCGGCGGAGCCGGGGTGCGGCTGCGGAAGTAGCTTGCCTATCCTTCCCCGCTGCGCAAGTATTGCCGTGGGCATGACTTGGGAGGCGGGGATGGTAACCAGGGTCGAAATAAAGAGTCAGCAACAGTTCACAGACCACGGCAGCGCCGGAGCACTGATGTTCCTGGTCGGGCCGCTCGTCAGCGCCTATGGATATTACAAGGTGCTTTCCGCCACCGAATACACAGACACGTCAGGGTTCTGGATAATGTTTTGGCTTGGAGCGATTGCCTCTCAAATAGGCATCGTCCTCATGCTGGTTGGCCGGAAATACGACCATGAAGTTACCATTCATCCCGTCAGTCAGCAGCAGCCTTCCAAACTTGGCGAGCGGGCCGAGTGGAGTTGAGCATGTGGCTTCCATACCTGTCTATCATTTCCAGCCTGATCGCGGCCGGTCTCGGCATACGTGCCGCCAGGATCAAGATCCGCAACTCGATGGATGATTTCATGGAAGACATCCAACGTCAGGGACGATGGGCTGGCTATGCCGCGATCGCCGCTTGGATTGCAGTCGTATTGCAGGGGATAGACCGTCTGGCCGGATGATGCTGTCGCCGCCGTCCTACGCCGTGGCCTTCCCTGGGCTAGAGGCATGTTATCATCTCAGACCAATACGGGAGCGGACCGCACACATGGCCTTAAAACCCGACTTTCGCAATGTAACGGTTGTCGTTGGCGCGGCCCTCGGTTTCTCGCTTTTGGTGGGCCGGCCGTTCTTCTCAGCTGGGTTCAAACCGTATGCGCTCCCGCTGGCCTTCCTGGTAGTGATAGGAATGTTTGGGATAATAGCTGCTCAAAACAAAGTCTCGGTCGGCCGCGCCCTTCCAGGGCCGAAGGCAACCATCAAGAGATCCCATCTTGTTTTACTCGCGGGGATTTTCGTGGTCTCTGCCGCAAATTTCCTGTTTCACCTAATTCATGGATAGACCGACGTAGCATGGCTCAGACGATCCGGTTCGCGATCTTTGCGGTGTCGGCCGCTCTCGCCGGCCTGGCCTTTTTCGCGTTGCATTCCTTCTGGACGTGGACCGCGCCGCTCCTGATCCTCTTCGCCGGCTCCATGCTTGCCGAAAACGCCTTCAAGCGGCTGGCCTCGAAGGAAGAAAAACAGCTCCTGGAGGACCGTGTGCGCAATCCACCGACGTAAAAGTCGGGCCTCTCACGGACGAGGCGTCCAGCGCTTCCGTTTCTCTGGCGTCAAGGCGTGGTTGGTGAACTGCAGATTCCGATCGTCTCGGCCGGCGGCGCGGCACTCGCTGCAGAATCCGGCTCAAACAGCAAAGTACAGTCGATTACATCGTGAAACTCGGCGTTTGGATCGAGTCGAAGGCAAGAGCTGTAGGATCGGAGGCTTCGGAGCCGTACCATTTTTTGTAGCCTCGCCTGACGGTCCGCGTCACCCGGCAATGGTCGAGTTGGGCTTTTGTTCTTTTCTAGCTGAGACTGCATGTTTAGCCTCGGCATCACCGGAGAACCCGGGAGCTTCCCGGTCGTTTCCCTACGATCCTATGATTTCCGCAAGGAGCGTGCCATCATCTGTTTGCAGGTGATGGCACGCAGTCGGAGTAGGCACTGTGACCATTATGAAAGGCGCGTTGATCATCGCAGTCGCGATACTGATCGCCACTGCCGCGTTCATCTATTTCGGCCCATATCAGTCGTGCGTCCGTGAGCTACGCGTGTCGAACCCGAGCCCTGCGGCGACCTGCGCGAATTTGATCCGCTAAGGCTGAATATGATCGCAGGAGCCATTTCAGGGGCGATTTATGCCACCTGAAGTTTCCCGACAGCGTGCTCGCGCATCCTCAACACCAGCAGTCGCGTCGCGGCGAACGGCGCCAAGACGATAAACGTCATTGCAATGCTGACGAACACCGATGCCAGGCAAATCCCGCCCGGGAGATAGCAAACAGATTCCATGACGTACCCCTTTCACACCGCCTTAGTTCCAGGAAACCCGTACAAGCCCCTGGAAGTTTTCCACCTGATCAACGTTTTTCATCAACGCAATTCTATAGGCGCTCTTGTTGGCCAATCCGTCCCAAATGAAGAACGCGGCAACAGCGGCGACGACCAGAAGGATCGGTCGCATGGGAATTCTCCCTCAGAAGCTCCTCGTCGTACCGCGCGAGGGCATTATGCTCCTGTCGAAGGCTTAATACAAGAAACCGCTAATATTCAACAGGCGAATGCGTGGACGATGGCAAAGCCGATGCCCAGGCCTGTGGCGAAGCTTTCGGCCAGGCGCAGATGAATGTTCCATTAGCAAAGGCTTGACTAAGCCGACGGCCGCGCCAGAGTCATGGCGTGGCGAAGGGCTCTATCAAGATCGGCGACGAGGTCGCCATCACCGCAACCGTGCGCAAGCGCGTGACAGAGGACAGGGTGAGCGTCCTGATCCCGTCAATGTCGGCTTCGGGCTGCGCATGCAGGGTGTCGATGGCGGGACGCGCGCGGCGAAGGCGCGCGAGGCGCTGGCATTAGTCGGGCTGGCCGATGCCTTCGACAAGAAACCGCATCAGCTTTCCGGCGGGCAGCGGCAGCGCGTGGCGCTGGCGCGCGCCCTGGTCATCGAGCCGGCGGTGCTCCTGCTCGACGAACCGCTTGGCGCGCTGGATCTCAAGCTGCGTCGGCAGATGCAGGATGAGCTGAAGGCCATCCAGAAGCGCGTTGGCACCGCCTTCGTCCATGTCACCCACGACCAGGAGGAAGCGATGGCGCTGGCCGACCATTGCGTGGTGATGAATGACGGCCGTATCGAGGACGAAGGCTCGCCCGAACCGTCTATGCGCGGCCGGCGACGCGCTTTTCCGCCACCTTCATGGGCGAAAGCACGATCGTTGCCGGCACGGTCGATGCCTCGCAAGGCGGCCGCCTGACGGTTGCAACCGGACTTGGATCGGTCTCGTTGCCGGGCGCCTCGCCCATCGGCACCGACGTCGCGCTTGCCGTGCGGCCCGAGCATCTGTTGCTTGGCGAGCCGAATGGCGACGTTGCGCTCGGCAATGCCCTGGTCAGCGACGTCGTCTTCCAGGGCAGCTTCAAGCGCGTTCCGGCAAGCTCGGCATCCGATCCGGCCTTGCAGTTCATCGCCAAGGCGCCGGCTTCGGCCTCGCTCCAGCCGGGCGACACAACAGCTGTTTCGTGCAACGCTTGCGACATCATCCTGCTGGCGGACTGAGACGATGAGCGCGCTCCCGGTTATCGACGCCCCGGACTGGTACAAAACCATCCGCATGAGCGACGACATCACGCTGATCCACGAGCCGTGGATAAAGCCGTTTTTCCGGTGCAACATCTGGCATGCGCGGCCGCGACCGCGATCTGCTGTTCGATACCGGGCTTGGCCATTTCAGCCTGAGAAGCCATGTACCGCTGGTCAGCGAGCGCAATCTGGTCTGCGTGGCCAGCCACACGCATTTCGACCATATCGGCTGTCACCACGAATTCCCGGAGCGCTGTGTACATGCGTCTGAAGCGGCAATCCTCGCCGACCCGCGCAACGAATGGACGGTCGCCGATCGCTACGCCAATGAAGAGATGTTCGACGCCATGCCGGTGGCTTGGGATACGGCGCGCTACCGCATCCTGCCGGCGCCGGCCGGCCGCCTGCTGGAGCATGGCGATGTCGTCGATCTTGGCGATCGCGCCTTCGAAGTCATCCACACGCCCGGCCATTCGCCCGGCGGCATCGCGCTCTACGAGAAGAAGACCGGCATCCTTTTGTCAGGCGACATCATCTATGACGGGCCGCTGATCGACGACGTCTACCACTCAAATCTGGACGATTATGCCGCGACGCTGCTCAAGATGCGAGACCTCGACGTCGCGGTCGTGCATGGCGGTCATTTCACGAGCTTCGGCAAGGTGCGCTACCGCCAGCTCATCGACGAATATCTGGCGCAAAAGCGAAAACCCGGCTGCCATCTGCTTTAGCCGATCAAGTCGAAATGGCGCGGAAACGCCTGATGCAACAGCATCAGCATCGTTTTGCGCAGCACATCGGAATTGCCCGCGGGGGGATTGAGGTGATCCCAGAACCAGGCGCCATGGACCAGATAATTGAGGCTTTCGGCAAGAGTGTCTATGTCGACGCCGGAATAACCACCGCTGCGCGAGATCTCGACCAACAGCTCGCGCGCTTCAGCCGTATAAGCGAGATCGCTCGGCAAGCCGATTTCGTTGTAGATCTGCATGCTCTTGCGGTCGCTGGAGAAAGCGACAAAGACCGATACCCATTTCGGATGCTGCCGGGCAAAGTGCTGCGCGCAGCCGACCGCGCCCAACAGTCTTTCGACCGGAGACAACCCGGGCGCCCGGACCCGCGACACCCATAGCTCGTCATACTGATCGCTGAGATACTGCAGGACGGCCCGGAACAGGTTCTCCTTGCTGCGGAAGTGGAAGACCACCAGCGCGTTGGAAGAGCCTACCTGTTCGGCGATGCGCTGCATGGTGACACTTGCCAGCCCTTCCTCGGCGATGAGCTCAATGGTGGCGTCGAGAATGCGCTGGACGCTTGCTTCGCCGCGCTCGCGCCGGCGGTCCTTCGGCGCGGCGTCGTTTGCCGACCTCCTGCCCCTGGGGATCGCGGCTTTCTTATTTACCGTCTCTGCCGTTGCCTTGCGTTGCGCCATTGTCGTCGGCCTTGTCGAACCCGCTATCGAATCTCCCCGCCACCATAACCGACGCCGGAGAACCAGCGCCACCCGCCCGGGCGGCATTCAGAGCGAAGGACGTGTCGCGGCGTCGCCGTACCACTGGCCCCGCGCCGTTTCATAGGCCGACGCCGCCCGGAACACATCGGCGTCGCAATAGGTGCGGCCGACGATCTGGATGCCGGTCGGCACTCCGTTCGCCGCCCGGCCCGAAGGCACGGAAAGAACCGGACAACGGCTCATCATGTTGAACGGCGTGGTCATGACCCAGCCGAGCGACGGGTTCACCGCCCGGCCGTTGATCTCGACGGTGTCGCTGGTCTGGTCGAATGCCGCCGGCACCGCTGGAACGGCGTTTGTCGGGCAGATCAGCACGTCGTATTTTTCCAGCAACGGGCCCAGCGTCTGATACATCCTGGCCGCCACCTCAAGGGTGCCGACGAAATCCGCGGCCTTCGATTTCTGTCCGCGCTCGGCGAACTCGCGGGCATAGCTGGTCATGTCGTCGCCGTGCTCCTTGAGCAGTTGCGACAGCGAGGCGCCGAAGAGATGCTCAAGATAGGCTATGCCTGCTTTCAGCACCTCGTCACCCCAGCCGAGATCGACCTCTTCGACCGTGGCGCCCAGCGACCGGAACACATCGCATGCGGCAAGCGTGTTCTTGCGCACTTCGGCATCGACCTCAAAGGAGCCGAGATCCATGGAGAAGGCGATCTTCCAGCCCTTGATCGGCTTGTAGCCGAGTGGCAGGCGCAATTTCGGCCGCAGCGTGGAGATGTCGAGCGGGCTCGGCCCGGCCATGACGTTCTGCAGCAGGATCGCATCCGTGACGTTTCGCGCCAGCGGACCGGTATGGCAGTAGAAATCGAGGTTGAAAGGCGGCTCGTCCGGATTGCGCCCGTATGGCGGCTTGAAGCCGACCAGGCCGCAAGCCGACGCCGGAATGCGGATCGAACCGCCAATGTCCGAACCGGTGGCGATCGAGGATGTGCCGGACGCCAATGTTGCCGCCGCCCCGCCGGACGAACCGCCGGGCGTGAAATCGGGATTCCATGGATTGCGGGTCACGCCCCACCGCCTGGACCAGGTGTAGCCGGCGCAGCAGAATTCCGGCGTCGCGGTGCGCGCATGGACGATGCCGCCGGCCTTGATGACGCGCTCGTTCATCGTCGACGTATGGCCGCCTATGGCGTCCTTCGACAGCAGCGAGCCATGCGATGTCGGCTTGCCCTTAATATAGCTCTCGTCCTTGATGCCGATCGGCAACCCCTCGAGCGCACCGGTCCTGGCGCCCCTGGCGTATTTTGCTTCGGCCTTTCTGGCCAGCGCCATCGCCTCGTCGAAATGCTCGAAGGTGAAGCAGTTGATTGACGCCTTTGTCGCCTCGGCGCGCTCGATGGTCGCCTGCATCAGCTCGACCGGCGAGAGTGTCTTGGCCTTGAACCGCCGCAGCGCCTCGCTGGCCGGCATGTAGCAAAGGTCGAGATCGGTCATGAAAATCTCCTGCGATCGCTGGATCGCCCGCTTATGAAGGATGGTCCACCGGGCCGGCTCGCGGCCCGGCGGTTGTGACTGGGACTGTTTCGGTGGCTATTTCTGCAGATCGGTCCAGATCTTGGTGTACAGCGCCTGCACATCCGGCGGGCAGGTCAGCATGAACTTGCCCTTGGCGGCGAATTCGGCCGGAACCTTCACCTCCGGCGCATCCTTCATATCGGCAGGCATGAAGGCCTCCGACCCCTTGATGCCATTGGCATAGCGGGCGAACGCCGAGATCAGCGCGGCGTTCTCCGGCGCCATGATGAAGTTCTGAAAGAGTTTTGCGTTCTCGATATTCTTGGCATCCTTGAGAACCGCGACATTGTCCATCCAGATCGGATAGCCTTCCTTGGGATAGCCATAGGCGATCTTGTCGTTCTGCAGCCGCTGGCGCAGTGAAATGCCGTTCCAGTTGACGCCGGCGGCGATGTCGCCCTTGCCCAGGCCGTCGACGGCGCCATAGTCGAAAGACAGCCATTTCGCCTTGGCCTCGACCAGCTTGTCGCGCACCTTCTTCAGGAACTGCTTGTCGTCGGTGCAGTATTGGCCGCCTTCATAAGCGATGGCGAGATACATGATGTCACCCATTTCCGGCACGACATTAATCTTGCCGGCGAGCTCGGGCGGCGGGTCGAGGAAGATGGCGGACGTGTTGATATCGCCGGAATAGACCGATTTGTTCACGGATATGCCGGTTGTGCCCCACTGCCATGGCACGGTGTATTTGCGGCCCGGATCGAAGGGAACATCGACCCATTTCGGATCGACGTTCTTGAAATTCTCCATCGTGTTCGGATCGGTTTCCAGCAACAGCCCTTCGCTGATCCAGATCGGAACGACACTCGCGGACGGCACGACGATGTCGAAACCGGCGCCGCCCTGCCGGACCTTGGCGAGCGCGGTGTCGTTGGAATCGAAGTCGGTGATGGTGACCTTGACCTTGTAGGTCTGTTCGAATTTCTTGATCAGGTCGGGGCTGGTGTAGTCGCCCCAATTGTAGATGTTGAGCTCGCCATCGGCGCGCGCCGCGCCCATGCCGGCCAACAGCGAGAACGCCATGGCCGTCGCGGTCACTTTCCAGTTCATGCTCGTTGCTCCCATTGTTGGGACCGGGGGCGATACGGCCTCAGGTCCGTTTCCTGCTTATGAAAAAGAAGGCGGTGACGATGCCGATCGACAGCGCCAGGAAGACGGTCGAGATCGCGTTGACTTCCGGCGTCACGACGCGCCGGAGCTGGCCGAGCATGTAGGTCGGCAGCGTGTCCTGGCCGCCCGACTTGATGAACTCGGTGATGACGACGTCATCCAGCGAGACGACGAAAGCGAGCATCAGCCCTGCCAGGATGCCAGGCCACAGCAGCGGCAAGGTGACATGCCGGAACGTCCGCCACCTGGTGGCATAGAGATCGGCGGCGGCTGTCTCGAGCGACAGATCCATGCTTTCAAGCCGCGCCCGGATCGGCAGATAGGCAAACGGCACGCAGAAGGCGGTGTGCGCGGCGATCAGGTAGCCGAGGCCCGAATAGCCGGTCCAGATCTTGATGCGCGAAAACACGATCAACAATGCCACCGCGGTGACGATTTCCGGCACCATCAGCGGTTGGTTGATGAAGGCGTATTTGAACGTCAGTCCCGCATATGGCCTGGTCCGGGTCGTCGCCAGCGCGGCCATCGTCGCCGCAATCGTCGCCAGGCTGGCGGCGATGGCCGCGATCTCGAATGAGCGGATCGACGATTCGATGACCAGCGCATTGTTCCACGCGACGTGGAACCAGCGTAGCGAAAAGCCTTTCCAGATCACCACCGAATCGTTGTCGTTGAAGGCATAGGCGACAAGCGCGACGATCGGCAGGTAAAGCAGGAAGAAACACAGCATCGCCACCGAGGCGAAGCCGGTCTGGCGCCGGACGTCGAAATGCTTAGCCATGGCTGCCGTCCGATCTCGTCGTGTTGCGCACATAAATGAGCAGCGCCACCATCACGATCGCCATCAGCGCAATCGACAGCGCAGCACCGAGCGGCCAATTGCGGCCCTGGCCGAATTGCAACTCGATCAGATTGCCGATCATCAAGTTGGTGCCGCCGCCCAGCACCCTCGGCGTCACATAGGCGCCGAGCGAAGGGATGAAGACGAGGATGGAGCCGGCCACGATGCCGGGCGTGACCAGCGGGATGATGATGCGCCGGAGTACCTGGAACCGCGTCGCGTAGAGATCGTAGCCGGCCTCGACGAGGCGGAAGTCGATCTTTTCCATGCTGGCATAAAGCGGCAGCACCATCAGCGGCAGGAACACATAGACCATGCCGAGCAGGACGGCGAAGTTGGTGTACATCATCTGGATGGGATGGTCGGTGATCCCGAGCAATTGCAGCGCCGAATTGATGATGCCGTCGTTGCGCAGCACCTCCTGCATGGCAAAGGTGCGGATGAGGAGGTTCGTCCAGAACGGGATGGTGATGAGGAAAAGCCAGAGATCGCGCCGCTGCTCGGGCCGCGTCGCGATGAAATAGGCCGTCGGGAAGCCGAAGATCACGGTCAGCATAGTCGTCAATGCCGACAGCGACACCGAGCGCCAGAAGATCGACAGATGCGCGCTGGCAATCGACAGCGTGTCGTCGAAGACGTCACGCTCGAGCAGCACGCTCACCCAGGCGTCGGGGGAAAACCGCCACGTCACGTCGCCATAGTTGCCGGGCGTCAGGAAGGAATAGACGACGACGATCAGCAGCGGGCCCACGGCCGCCAGGAAAACGATCAGCAAAGCCGGAGCTGAGAGCAGCCAGCGTGAGCGGATGTCGTCCCGCTCCGCCTTTGCGGTGATTTCGCGCGCACTTGCCATGACCCTAGTCCCTGAGCACTTGCGCCGCATCGCTGCCGATCGCGATGCCGACTCTGTCACCATGCTGGAAGCCGCATCCGGCGCGCTTGTTCTGCTGGCGCACGATGAAAGCCTCGCCGCTGTCCAACTGGACGTGGACGTGCGTGTCGGTGCCGAAATAGACGATGTTCTCGATCACCCCCGCCAGATCGCCCTTGCCGTCGGTCAGCCTGGCGTGTTCGGGCCTGACGACGACGGTGGCATTGCCCTTCGGCTGGAAACCTTCAGCCACGGTCGCATCGATCGTGGCGCCGGATTTCAACGTGGCGCGGACTGTGCCGTTGCCGGTCGCGCTGATTGCCGCCGTGAGGAAATTGGTTTCGCCGATGAAGTCGGCGACGAAGCGCTCGGCCGGCCGGTCGTAGATGTCGCGCGGTGAGCCGACCTGCAGGATCTTGCCGGCCGACATCACCGCGATGCGGTCCGACATGGTCAGCGCTTCTTCCTGGTCGTGGGTGACGAAGATGAAGGTGATGCCGGTCTCGTGCTGCAGGCGCTTGAGCTCGATCTGCATTTCCTTGCGCAGCTTGTAGTCGAGGGCCGACAAAGGCTCATCGAGCAGAAGAACCTTCGGCTGCGGCGCCAGCGCCCGGGCCAACGCCACGCGCTGCTGCTGACCGCCGGAGATCTGGCTGGTGCGGCGGGCCTTGAGCGCCTCCATCTTGACCAGCTTCAGCATCTGGGCGACGCGCGCCTCGATCTCGGCTTTCGGCTTGCCCAGCATCTCCAGTCCGAAGCCGATGTTCTGCGCCACCGTCATATGCGGAAACAGCGCATAGCTCTGGAAGACCGTGTTGACCGGACGTTTGAAGGGCGGCAGCGGCGCGATGTCCTGGCCGTGCAGCAGGATTTCGCCAGCGCTCGGAAAATCGAAGCCGGCTATCAGCCTCAGAAGCGTCGTCTTTCCGCATCCGGACGGCCCGAGCAGCGTGAAAAACTCGTTTTCGCGAATGGAAACGGAGGCATTGTCGAGCGCGATAACCGCGTCCTGGCCGGCACCAGAAAAAACCTTGGTGACGCCCTTCGCCTCGATGGCGGGTCGTGTGGCTTGCAAGATATTCCCCTTTTTTCGGTTGGTCATTCACCGGCGAATGCCGGCTGACCAACTCGGTCTTCTTCACAATCATATATATGACTAAATACACAGTCAATATCTTTTTGCGAACGCACGCGCAGGCTTCTCCGGTTGCGATCAAAGCCATCAGGCCGGATCAGACGAGCAAAAACGCCGCCGTCGCCGGCAGTATCGGACAGTGGATTTCAGGGGTGGCCGACGGAGGAACGGCGCTAAGCGTGACCCTCGCCGGATTCGCGAGGGTCAAATGCGACGGGCTGTTCTTCTAGGAGGTCAGCGACGCGGCGCCGTGCCGATTTACCGGAATAGCGGCTAAAGCGCTCTGTGTGGGCAAGGCGTGCCGGTGGCATCGCCGCATTGAGCAGCCGTTGAATGAGGCCGCTGGCTCATTTCTTCGGCATGGCGGACAAGTTCCGCGAACATAATGGCGAAGCTTCCCATCATCAGGAAGACTATGATCAAACGCGTTACCGGCAATAGATCAGGTCTCTCTCGACTGGTCAGCCCCCGCCAACCCATCCATTGCGGGCTAACATGATCCTCGCGTCTTTACGAGTGTTTAAGCACCGTCTTAACCATTGCGGCCATCACATTCGTGACGCTGTTGTCACGAAGCGCGATCACCATAGGCCGCACTCTTCGACGGCCGAACGCCCTGCCCTTCACAGACAGAGCCGACGCATGCTACGCCGTCGCCGGCGCGGCCTTTGAAGCGGTCGCCCTCCAGGAGCCATGAGCAAAGCCGCCAGCCGTTTCGCCTTCGTCTCTTCCGACACCGACGACGCCCGCGCGGCGCTGGAGACGCTGTCGGCGCGCTATGGGCAGGCGTCCATGGAGGAGGCCGAGATTATCATCGCACTCGGCGGTGACGGGTTCCTGCTGCAGACGCTGCGCGACACGATGGGCTCGGGCAAGAAGGTCTACGGCATGAACCGTGGCACCATCGGTTTCCTGATGAACGAGTACCGCGCCGGCGGGTTGGAGGAACGTATCGCCGCCGCCGCCGCCGAAACCATCCGCCCGCTCGAAATGATCGCGGTAACACATGACGGCGAGACCGTTTCAGCACCGGCGATCAACGAGGTGGCGCTCTGGCGCCAATCCTACCAGACGGCGAAGATCCGGATCACGGTGGACGGCCAGGTCCGGCTGGAGGAACTCAATTGCGACGGCGTCATGATCGCCACGCCGGCAGGTTCCACCGCCTATAACCTGTCAGCCCATGGTCCGATCCTGCCGCTCGACGCGCCACTCCTGGCGCTCACCCCGGTCAGCCCTTTCCGGCCCCGCCGCTGGCGCGGCGCGCTGCTCTCCAACAAGGCGACCGTACGCTTCGACATATTGGAAGCCGAGAAGCGCCCGGTGAACGCCGCCGCCGACCATACCGAGGTCAAGGCGATCGCGTCCGTCACCGTGCGGGAATCGCCGACAGCGACGGCGACACTGCTGTTTGATCCCAACCATTCCTGGAACGAGCGCATTCTTGCCGAGCAATTCCGCTATTGAGCCGGCGCAAAGTTATCGTTGCGATTAAGCATCGCGATTAAGGTTACGTCTTCACAATCGGCGGAATCGCGCCCGTTTCTGTTGACAAATCGCGGGCTTGCGCCTAACTGCAACCTCGACTTTGCAGGCGCGCGGCGCCTGCCGCAACACGCGTTGCGATTTCCCGAACCAGCCAAAGACATCAAACACTTGTCCTCAGACACCACGACCGCTCAAGAAGCGTTGACCTTTTCAGACCTCGGCCTGTCGCCGAAGGTCCTTTCCGCAGTCACCGACGCCGGTTACACGCAACCGACTCCGATCCAGGCCGGCGCCATCCCGCATGCGCTGCTCGGCAAGGACGTGCTGGGCATCGCCCAGACCGGCACCGGCAAAACCGCTTCCTTCGTGTTGCCGATGCTGACGCGACTGGAAAAGGGACGCGCCCGCGCCCGCATGCCGCGCACTTTGATCCTCGAGCCGACGCGTGAACTCGCCGCGCAGGTCGAGGAAAACTTCATCAAATACGGCAAGAACCACAAGCTCAACATCGCGTTGCTTATCGGCGGCGTCTCCTTCGACGAGCAGGACAAGAAGCTGGAGCGTGGCGCCGATGTGCTGATCGCGACGCCTGGCCGCCTGCTCGACCACCGTGAACGCGGCAAGCTCTTGCTCAACGGCGTCGAGATCCTCGTCATCGACGAGGCCGACCGCATGCTCGACATGGGCTTCATCCCCGACATCGAGCGCATCTGCGAGATGATCCCGTTCACGCGCCAGACGCTGTTCTTTTCGGCGACGATGCCGCCGGAGATCACCAAGCTGACCGAGAAATTCCTGCACGCGCCGGTGCGCGTCGAGGTCTCGAAGGCAGCTTCCGCGGCGACCAACATCATCCAGCGGCTGGTCAAGTCGGGCTCGAAGCCTTGGGACAAGCGCGAGACGCTGCGCAATCTGATCAAGGCCGAAGACGCGGAATTGAAGAACGCCATCATCTTCTGCAACCGCAAGATCGAAGTCTCGGAACTGTTCCGTTCGCTCTTGAAGTATGATTTCGACGCCGGCGCGCTGCATGGCGACATGGACCAGCGGGCGCGCATGCAGATGCTGGCCAATTTCCGCGACGGCAAGCTGCGCTATCTCGTCGCCTCGGACGTCGCCGCGCGCGGTCTCGATATTCCCGATGTCAGCCACGTCTTCAACTACGACGTTCCGATCCACGCCGAGGATTATGTCCACCGCATCGGCCGCACCGGCCGCGCCGGCCGCTCGGGCAAATCCTTCACCATCGCCACCCGCTCGGACACCAAATATGTCGACGCCATCGAAAGGCTGATCGGCACCAAGATCGAGTGGCATGACGGCGACCTGTCGACCGTCACCGAAAGCGAAGGCGAAGATGCTCCGCGCCGTGGCCGTGGCGCCCCGCGCCGCGCCGGCCGCAAGGACGAGGATCGCCCGGAACGCGGTGATCGCAAGAAGGGCGGCGAACGCCGCTCGAAGAAGAACGAGGATGCCGCGCCGGAGCCGGTAAGCGAACCCGTGCTGGTCGAGGCCGAGGTCGCCGACATTGCCGAGCGCCGCGCCCGCAAGGATGCGATTCGATCCGAGAACGATCGCAAGGGCTCAGGCAATCGCAACGATTCGGGCAACCGAGGCGATCCAGGCAATCGCAATGAGCAGCGGGGCGAGGCCCGCGCGCCGCGCGATCACAACCGCCCTGTCCGCCATCGCCGTGAAGAGGACGACGGCACCGTCGGCTTCGGCGACGACGTGCCGGCCTTCATGCGCATCGTCGCCAAGGTCTAAGCTTCGACGCAATGCTGCCAGATAGGAACGGCCCCGTACGGGGCCGTTTTTTGTCGCTGCTTCGTCGATAGATCCAGCGGCTTTACATCGGGCCAGGCATCATCTTGGTCGGCTTTTCCAGCATCGGAAAGTCCGCCTTGGTGCATTTTACATTCGGATTGGTCGGGCTGAACATGCCGTTCGGGTTGTCCCTGAAAAGCCAGGCGTGAAGATCGTAGTGGACGAACTCGCGCGGGATGAGCGGGTAGTGTCCCTCCATCGGACCCATGAATTTCTGGCCGAACAGTGAGGGGGCCTCCTTGACGTCCGGCGTCAACGGCACCAGCCACTCCACGCCAACCAGCTTCAGGCCTTTCTTGGTCGGCTCGTAGATCAGGACGTTGGGCTTCATCGGGTCGAGCTTCTGGCCGACGCTTGGGACGTTGACGAAATGAATGCCCATGGCGCCTTTCGGGTAGTACATCGCGCCAGGCAGCTTTTCGCCGGCGTAATAGACGCAGCCGACGGTCGACAGATAAAGGTCGCGCACCGCGGCAGTGTAGTCTTCATACTTGGCCAGCGATTTCTTCAAGGCTTCGATATCGGCCTTGTTGGTATCGTCGGCCCGGGCCGAGCCGGCGCCGAACGACGCGGCGAGAAGGCCGGCCAAAACGAGTACGCCACGATGCCCAAGGCGAGCTGTTCTTGTCATGCATTCCTCCCAGATATTCTTTCTGGCCGTGCACGTCCGAGGCGGCTAAATGCTGATTGCGCGGCCAGTTGTACCGCCTCATCCCTCTGGAACAGCGTCAATGCTAGTCCTTTCGATATGCACGGGGAAGCAGTAATTTAGAGGCAGCTAATTTTCTTTCGAATATCGAAACATGGCTCCCTTCCACTCAAACAAAAACGGCCCCTTGCGGGGCCGTTTTGCGTTGCAAGACCGAACGGCTCAGGTGAGCGGCGACAGCTGGATTTCGACGCGCCGGTTCTGCTCGCGGCCCTGGGCCGTCGCGTTGGAAGCGATCGGTCGTGTCTTGCCGAAACCGGTGACGGCGAAGCGGCGCTGATCGACGCCCTGCCCGGCCAGATAATTGGCGACCGCCAGCGCGCGGCGCTGCGACAGATCGAAATTGTGCTGGTCGCTGCCGGTGGAATCGGTGTGGCCGAAGACATCGACCGTGGTCTGGCGAAACTTCTTCAAGACCAGCGCCACCGAATTCAGCACCGGATAGAAGCCCGGCTTCACCGCGTCCTGGTCGACATTGAAGGTGATGTCCGACGGCATGTTGAGGATGATCTGGTCGCCGCTGCGGGTGACGCTGACGCCGGTGCCCTGCAGCTGACGGCGCAGTTCCGCCTCGTTCTGGTCCATCGTCGCGCCGATCGCGCCGCCGGCCAGCGCGCCGATGCCGGCGCCGATCAGGGCATTGCGACGGTCATTGCCGCCGGCGAGCAGACCAAGGCTGGCGCCGGCAAGAGCGCCGAGGCCGGCGCCGGCCGCCGTGTTGGAGATCTTCTGATCGCCCGTATATGGATCGGTGGTGGTGCAAGCGCTCACCAGCAGAGCCGTCGCCACGGCGACGAGCACAGTCTTCTTCATGAAATGATCCCTCTCAATTCGCGGCGTTGCGGCCGCGCCAAATCAGCCCTTCCGCGCGCTTTGTAGCACGAAATGCGGCGAAAAGCGGAACAGGAAAGCGGCCGAAAAGTGCTCCACCGGCAATCCTTCGGCGGCCAACCTCTCGCCTACCAGAGATTCTTGCCGTCGATGACCACCACCTCGACCTTGTCGAGGTCGAAATCGTCGAACAGGCGGGAATTGACGCTGATCTTCGGATTGTCGAAATCGGGCTCGCCGCTCGACCAGTCCGGCGTTTCGGTGAAGGTACCGCAGCCGCAAACGCCGCAGAAACCGTGCTTGATGGTTTTTGAGCCCCAGCGATAGAAGGAGACGTTTTCAGGCGGGCTGGTGAGCTTGAACTGCGACGGCACGTAATAGGCCCAGAGCGCTCCGCGTTTCGAGCAGAACGAGCATGTGCATTGCGTGACCGTCTGCGGCGCTTCCAAAACCTCGAACGTCGTCGCCTTGCAGTGGCAGCTTGCCTTGATCGTCATCAAAATCACCTCTCCATTGTCCACCGCCGCGCCGACGGCAAGGCAACATAAAGAAGCGGTCCTGACAACTGTCTGTCAGCAGCGTCGGCATCTAACCTGCCGCGTGATTCAAAAGCCGTCGCGTTTTACGCCGCGGGGCCCTGGAGCGTTTCACCGTTTCACGGAAACGGCGAACCGCTCTATCTCTTTGTTTTGACGCAATTCCGGACGGAAAACCGCCCACACTTTTCCTGGAATTGCTCTAGTACGAAGGCGGCGGCACGAACAGGCAGATGGTCTTGCCGGCATCGAGCCCGGCCTGGTGCGCGCACCAGTGATATTCGCCGTCCGGCGAATTCCTGACGCGCTTGTCACTGTAGGCCACCACTTCGCCCGTACCGGTTATGACATAGCCCTCCGGCCGCTCGCTGATCGACGACTGCGGCACTTCCTTGCAGTCGTAGTTGGCGCAGCAGGCGAACGGATAACTCCAGCCCTGCGGCAACACCGCAGTTGGTTTGGCGTCGTGCGCGAAGGCAGGCGCTGTCAGCACCGCGATCGTCCCGAACGCGAACAGGGAAAACAGAAGTCGGCCAGCCGGTCGAACGGCTTGGGCCGATCTTGATTTGGCAGCAGACATCGAAACGTTCCTTTCGAGCATCAAGCATTTCTTGCTTGCCCGTTTCCCGGAACGTGTCTTCCCAGTGGCCAGATCGTCAGTCGCAGTTACGCCGCGTCCGGCCATAAATGCTTCTATGCCGCAAGGCTGCGCTGATTCCTTGGTCGGCGCAATGTGTTCTGCTCAGTTGAAACTGATTCATAGCGGGACGCGGCTCACGTCCCCATATGTGCGTCGCATAGGAGCCTTCATGATCGCCAAACCCACGACTGCTGCAGAAATGGCACTGACCGTCGGCGTTAGACCGGAAGCGTTCCGTGAAGCTTTGCGCAATGCCAAGCTTCCTCGGAAGCGCAACACCGATTGGGAGGTCATAGTCGGCAGCCGACAGTATTCGGCAATGCGCACCGTCCTTGTTGGCGTCCTCCGGCGGGTCGCCGCCTAAAGAGACGGGCCGCGGCACCGAAACGGGATCACGGCAATGGCAATTCCGGCCCGTCAGCCAGTGGTATGCTCGTCATATTGCGGCAGGTCGTCGGTGATCGCGAACCATTTGGCCTTGGACCCGACGAAGATGTGGGCGCTCGGGCGAATGCTTGGTTCGTCGACGAGCGTCCCCATGGGGACATGGACGTAGGCACCCTCGCGCACCAGCGAATAGAGCAATGACCCGCATCGTCCGCAATGCGCGTCGTGTCCGCTCTCGTCGCCATAGAGCAGCAGCCGGTCATCGCCGGCAGTCAGGCGGAACTCGTCGCGTTCTATGCCGGCGAATGGCTTGAAGGCGGAGCCGGTTGTGCGTCGGCAGTTCGAACAATGGCAGTTCGCGGCATAGACGAACGCGTCGGTCACCTCGTAGCTGACGGTGCCGCAAAAGCATTTGCCTGTCAGTTTGCGCGTCATCGACCTCCCCTGCCCAAAACCGGATATGAGGGTTACGCTAGTCGAGATCGGCCACGGCTTCGCCGGCGCCACCTTCGATGCGATGCGACAGCGACGCTTCCATGAACTCGTCGAGGTCGCCGTCGAGCACGCTGGACGGGCTGGTGCTTTCCACGCCGGTGCGCAGGTCCTTCACCAGCTGATAAGGCTGCAGGACATAGGAGCGTATCTGGTGACCCCAGCCGATATCGCTCTTCGAGGCTTCGGTGGCGTTGGCGATCGCCTCGCGCTTCTTCAGCTCTTCCTCGTAGAGCCGCGAACGCAGCATTTCCCAGGCCTTGGCGCGGTTCTTGTGCTGCGAGCGCTCGGCCTGGCACGCAACCGCGATGCCGGTCGCGATGTGGGTGATGCGGACCGCCGAGTCCGTGGTGTTGACGTGCTGGCCACCCGAACCGGAGGAACGATAGGTGTCGATGCGCACGTCGGATTCCGAAACATCGATCTCTATCTTGTCGTCGACGACGGGATAGACCCAGACACTCGAGAAGGATGTATGGCGGCGCGCATTGCTGTCATAGGGCGAGATGCGCACCAGGCGGTGGACGCCGGACTCCGTCTTCAGCCAGCCATAGGCGTTGTGGCCCTTGATCAACACGGTTGCCGATTTGATGCCGGCCTCTTCGCCGTCATGGACCTCCAGCACCTCGACCTTGAAGCGCCGACGCTCGGCCCAGCGCGTGTACATGCGCAACAGCATCGAGGCCCAGTCCTGGCTCTCGGTGCCGCCGGCGCCGGCGTGGATTTCGAGATAGGTGTCGTTGGCGTCGGCCTCGCCCGACAGCAGCGTCTCGACCTGACGGGCCTTGGCCTCGCCCTGCATCGAGCGCAGCGCTGCTTCCGCTTCCGCGATAACGCCGTTGTCGCCTTCTTCCTCGCCAAGTTCGATCAGGCCGATATTGTCTTCCAGCGCCTGGGTCATTCCCTTGACGGCGGCGATGCCGTCCTCGAGCTCCTGGCGCTCGCGCATCAGCTTCTGCGCTTCGATCGGATCATTCCAGAGACTGGCATCCTCCGCGCGGACGTTCAGGTATTCAAGCCGCTTGATGGCCTGATCCCAGTCAAAGATGCCTCCTCAGCAGGGTTATCGCCTGCCTGATCTCGTCGACTATGTTCTGCGTTTCCGCGCGCATGGCTGTCCGTTCTGTCCTGTTCTTATCGTTGTTGTCGGAGTTGGCGCGATACATAGGCACGGCATCGACGCCTGTAAAGCGAAATGGGCCGGCAGTGTTTTGCCGGCCCATTCGCGAAATCCAAGACGTCAGTAGAGCCCGCCGCCGCCATCCTGGATGGCCTGGTTCGCCTGCGGCGACAGCGCGCCGCCGGAACCGTTAGAGCCGTCGGCGCCCATGCCGATCACCCAGTAGCTGTCGGCCGGGCCGGTGCCGGGCTTGAAGGCTTCGATGATGGTGTCGGGGGCGCCTTCGGCGGCGCGCATGCCGGTCTTGCGGTTGATGGCGATCAGCTTCATGCCGTCCGGAACCTGAAAGTCGGTGTTCGGCTTGCCGTCAAGCGCGACGCGCATGAAATCCTTGAAGATCGGCGCCGCGAGACCGCCGCCGGTAGCGCCATGGCCAAGGCCGCGCGGCGTGTCGTAGCCCATATAGAGGCCGACGACGAGGTTGGGCGTGAAGCCGATGAACCAGGCGTCCTTTTCGTCATTGGTCGTGCCGGTCTTGCCGGCGATGTGCCGGCCAAGCTCACCGATGGTGGCGCCGGTGCCGCGCTGCACCACGCCTTCCATCATCGAGGTAATCTGGTAGGCGGTCATCGGGTCGAGCACCTGCTCGGAATTGTCGACCAGTTCCGGTTCTGGCTGGTTTTTCCATTCGGCGGCGTTGCAGCCGTCGCAGCCGCGCTCGTCCTGCTTGAACACCGTCTTACCGTAACGGTCCTGGATGCGGTCGATCAGCGAGGGTTTGATCGACTTGCCGCCATTGGCCATGATCGAATAGGCCGAGACCATGCGCATGACCGTGGTTTCGCCAGAGCCGAGCGCCATCGGCAAATAGGGCGCCAGGTGGTCGTAGACGCCAAAGCGCTCGGCATATTCCACGACGAGCTTCATGCCCATGTCGTTGGCGAGCCGCACCGTCATCAGGTTGCGCGACTTTTCAATGCCGGAACGCAGCGTGGCCGGGCCGGCCACCGTGCCATCATAGTTCTTCGGCGTCCAGGTCGTGTTGCCGCTCTGGATGGTGATCGGGCCGTCCATGATCACCGAGGCCGGCGTATAGCCGTTGTCGAGCGCCGCCGAATAGACGATCGGCTTGAACGAAGACCCCGGCTGGCGCATCGCCTGGGTGGCGCGGTTGAACTCCGACTGCGCGTAGGAGAAGCCACCAACCATGGCCAGCACGCGGCCGGTGTGCGGATCCATCGCGACAAGGCCGCCCTCGACCTCGGGCACCTGGCGCAGCATGTAGGTGTTGTCGGAGCCGTCGTTCTTCTGCACGAAGATGACGTCGCCGGGCTCCAGTACCTCGGCCGGCGACTTCGCCCTGACGGACTTGCCGTTGACGAAGTGGCGCATGGCAAAGCCCATATCGTCCTTGCTGACGGTGCCCTCGACGCGTTCCTTGACGATATCGCCGGAAATCTGGCGCGTTGGCTGGAGGCCAATGGTCAGGCCCGATGCCGAGCTGTCCAGCACGACAGCAAGCGTCCACTCCGGTACGTCCTCGAGGCCCTTAACAGCACCCAGCGGCACGCCCCAGTCGCCGGAAACATCAATATGGGTGATCGGCCCGCGATAGCCGCGCAGCATGTCGTATTTGAGCAGGCCGTTCTGCAGCGACTTGCGCGCGATCAGCTGGATCTTCGGGTCGAGCGTGGTGCGAATGGAAAGCCCGCCCTCTAGGAGCGCGTTCTCACCATAGCGGGCGATGATCTGGCGGCGAACCTCTTCGGTGAAATACTCGCCCGCGAAAAGGTAGGAGCCTGTGCGCCGCGGGACGACGCCGAGCGGTTCGGCCTTCGCCTTGGCGCCCTCTTCAGCGGTCACATAGCCATTCTCGACCATCTGGCCGATGACCCAGTTGCGCCGCTCGATCGCGCGATCGGCGTGCTTGAAGGGGTTGTAATTGGCCGGACCTTTAGGCAGCGAAGCAAGATAGGCTGCCTGGGCCACGGTGAGTTCATTCACGGATTTGTCGAAATAAGTCAGCGCCGCACCCGCGACACCGTAGGCGTTGAAGCCGAAGAAGATTTCATTGAGGTAGAGTTCAAGGATACGATCCTTGGAATAGGCCTGTTCTATGCGGAACGAAAGGATCGCTTCCTTGGCTTTGCGTTCGAGGGAGCGCTCGTTGGTGAGGAGGAAGTTCTTGGCGACCTGCTGGGTGATCGTCGAACCGCCCTGCATCGGTCCGCCCGAAACATAGGTCAGCATGGCTCTGCCCAAGCCCGTTATGTCAACGCCGGGATGGCTATAGAAGTTCTTGTCCTCGGCGGAAAGAAACGCCGCCTTGACACGATCCGGGATCGCCTGGATCGGCAGATAGAGACGCCGTTCGCGCGCATATTCGGCCATCAGCGAACCATCCGAGGCGTGGATGCGCGTCGTCACCGGCGGTTCATATTTGGCCAGAACCTCGTAGTCAGGCAGGTCCTTCGCTACATGGCTGATGTAGATGGCCAAGCCGGCAGCTACCAGCAGCGCCAGCGTCGTGCCGATGCCGAAGAAATAGCCGATAAGACGAATCATGCCCGCTCCAGTCCGAGGTTCGGGATTTTCCTAAACGAAGCCGACCGTCGCGCAAGCTTCCCGGAGCGGTCCCAATCCGCAATGGAAGACCATTGTCGCGAGCATGTGGACAAAATACGGCAGCGCTCAGTTTCGGGACTCTGTCCATCAAATAATAACGCCGGGTGTTGTCCTCGTGCAACGCTGCTTGTGGTTGTGTGGTTGCGACCGGTTGCGCGGCGCCGTCAGCCGCCGGTTGCCGTACCCGTTTTCGCCGAGGCGAATAGGGCAACTGCATTGGTGATGCTCTGGGCGGCCTTGCCGCGCCAATCGGCGTTGAGCAGTTGCGCCTCATCCTTTGCGTTTGAAAGGTAGCCGAGCTCGACCAGCACCGACGGCACGTCGGGCGCCTTGAGCACCCTGAAGCCGGCCGAGCGTTGCGGATTGTTGATGAGACCGACATTGGTCGACAGCTGGCCGACGAGCGTATGGGCGAAGTTCATCGAGAAATTGTGGGTTTCGCGGCGGATCAGATCGATCAGAATGTCGGTGACTTCCTTATCGTCGTTCTTGATCTTCATGCCGGCGAACTGATCGGACAGGTTTTCTCGGTCGGCAAGCGCCTGCGCTTCCGGATCCGAGGCCTTGTCCGACAGTGTGTAGACGGTTGCGCCGCGAAGACCCTTGACGGCGATCGTATCGGCATGGATCGAGATCAGAAGATCGGCCTCGTGCTGGCGGGCTATGCGCACGCGGTCGTCGAGGGTCAGATACTCGTCCGTGTCGCGCGTCATGAACACATCGTACTTCCCGACCGACGACAGCTTGTCGCGGAGCTCGGTGGCGAAGGCGAGCGTCACGTTCTTCTCGATGGTGCCGCCGGGGCTTTCAGCGCCACCGTCGACGCCGCCATGGCCGGGATCGATGACCACGGTGAAGCGGTGACCGGGCGCGGAGACCGGTCCGGTGCCGACCCGCTCCCCCTTGTCGGTGGAAACGGTTGAACCCGTAGTCAGCGACTGGTTCGCCAAGGCTTCATCGAACTCGCGTTCGGAAGCCGCCGACATGTCGATGGCGATGCGGTAGCCGTTGCCGTCTTCATTCTTGAGCACGTCCAGCTTGTCGACAGCGAATGGCCCCTTGCCGGTCAGGATCAACCGCGAACCCTCGCCTTGATCGCCGTAACGGACGGCTCGCACCAGTCCGCGTGGCTTCAGATCCTTCGTATCAAGGGCGAATCGCGTGCGCGGCAAGTCGACGACAAGACGATTGGGGGCGCGCAGCAAGAACCATTTGATGTCCGGTTCGCGGTCGAAGTTGAGGACGATACGCATCTTGGTGGCGTCGCCCGCCATCTTGTAGCTGGTCGCGCCAAGCGGCGCATCGGCCTGCGACAGAGCCGCGGAACCAAGCAGCGCCGCCAGCAAAACAAGGGCCTGCACCAGATGCCGCAAATAGGCGGCGGCGGTCTGCCCCTTGTCTGCGCTGCCTGCCGGTCCCATCTCTCTTCCAGTTGCTCCGGTTTGGCGCGTTATGCGCCGGGTCTTTGGGAAGCGCCTTTCAGGCTGCCAACTCGCTTAACGATTGGTATTCAGAGAAGGTTAACCAAGCCTTTCACGACGCGAAATGCAATGCGGCCTTCCGTAACGGAAGCGCTTTTTGCCGGCATCCGAAATCAGGGTTGCCTTCCAACCCGTCAAATCATAAAAGCGACGTTGGATCACTGCAATCCTGGACCGCTTGCCGCAGCAGTTCCTGCCAAAGGTCAAAGCAAGGCGGCTTCTTCCGCTTCCAGGCCCAAGTGATCGCGACGATTTTCGCAGGCGTGCTCCCGTGGCGGGGGAATCGCTTGCGTGAGGGAAACGGCCGGGAGTCCCGCGCCGGCTCTGTGTGAGCAAACAAGCTGGTCCGGCTCAGTCCGGGCTTTGGTTCAAAGGTTCTGCTAGGTGCCGATGGCTTCAAGCGCAATCATGGAAAGGTCCGCATCAAACCGCGCCATAATGGCTGCGGGCGGAACCGCCATTGCGCTGAGTCAGCGGCCGGCGGACATTCAATTATCCGGCATGCACACATTTTCAGGCGCACAGCGGCGGGCATTGCCACGCCAGCTGCCGCCGTCTGCTGCCGGCAGGAAACAAAATAATGCCCAACAAAATGCTGATAGACGCCTCCCACCAGGAGGAAACACGGGTAGTTGTCGTTCGCGGTAACCGCATCGAAGAATTTGACTTTGAATCCCAGGACAAGAAGCAGCTCAAAGGAAACATCTACCTCGCCCGCGTAACCCGCGTCGAACCTTCCCTCCAGGCAGCCTTTGTCGAATATGGCGGCAACCGTCACGGTTTTCTCGCCTTCAGTGAAATTCACCCCGACTACTACCAGATCCCGGTCGCCGACCGTCAGGCCCTGCTGCGCGCCGAAGCGCAGGAGGCTGAGGACGAAGACGACGAGGACGCCGAGAACGGCGAGGAGCAGCAGGCGCGCGATCGCGGCGGCCGGCGCAACCGCCGGCGCGGCAGCAAGAGCCGCGACCGCGGCGACCACAAGCACGATGAAGCCTCCGCTTCCACGGCGAACGATGGCCCGGCTGGAACGGCTGCGGCCAGCGAGGCCGGAGAAGCTGACCGCGAGGCTGCGCACGCTGCATCTGAAAATACCCAAATAGAAGCCTTTGAAGTGGAAGCCGCACCGGATTCTGCGGATGACGATCGTGGCGCCGCGGCCCAGTCCGATGGCGAGACCAGCAACAAGGCTGCGCATGACGACGATGAAAAGGCCCCTGAAGGCGGTCCCACCTCGATCGCCGCAAGCGTCGAAGCCGATGTGATTTCCGAGACGGTGCAGCAGGCCGAAGCGGCCGGCGATGCGCCCGCGAGCGATGAAGCCGCCGCCACCGACAACGATCGCGGCATGCTGGAAGAGGTCTCGCCCGCGCATCCGGACGAGCACGAGGTCGAATCCGTCGGCGCCGAGGATGCGCTGGAAGAAATCCGCAATCGCCGCAAGCCGGTCCGCCGCCAGTACAAGATCCAGGAAGTCATCAAGCGCCGGCAGATCCTTCTGGTGCAGGTGGTCAAGGAAGAGCGCGGCAACAAGGGCGCTGCACTCACCACTTATCTGTCGCTCGCCGGCCGTTATTCGGTGCTGATGCCCAACACCGCGCGCGGTGGCGGCATTTCGCGCAAGATCACCAATGCAGTCGACCGCAAGCGCCTCAAGGAGGTCGTTGCCGATCTCGAAGTGCCGCAGGGCATGGGCGTCATTCTGCGCACGGCAGGAGAAAGCCGCACCAAGGCCGAAATCAAGCGCGACTACGAATATCTGATGCGGTTGTGGGAAAACGTCCGCAACCTGACGCTCCAGTCCACCGCCCCTGCCCTGGTCTATGAGGAAGGCAGCCTGATCAAGCGTTCGGTGCGCGACCTCTACAACAAGGACATCGACGAGATTCTGGTCTCCGGCGAAGACGGCTACCGCGAAGCCAAGGACTTCATGCGCATGCTGATGCCGAGCCACGCCAAGGTGGTTCAGCCGTTCCGCGACACGACGCCGATCTTCGTGCGCAACGGCATCGAAGCGCAACTCGACCGCATGCTGCAGCCGCAAGTGACGCTGAAGAGTGGCGGCTACATCATCATCAACCAGACCGAAGCGCTGGTTGCCATCGACGTCAACTCCGGCCGCTCCACCAAGGAGCATTCGATCGAGGAGACGGCGCTCCACACCAATCTGGAGGCGGCCGAGGAAGTCGCGCGCCAGTTGAGGCTGCGCGACCTTGCCGGCCTCATCGTCATCGACTTCATCGACATGGAGGAGAACCGCAACAACCGCGCTGTCGAGAAGCGATTGAAGGATCACCTCAAGAACGACCGCGCGCGCATCCAGGTCGGCCGTATCTCGCATTTCGGCCTGATGGAGATGTCGCGCCAACGCATCCGCGCCAGCGTGCTGGAATCGACCATGAAGCCCTGCCCGCATTGCGGCGGCACTGGCCATGTGCGTTCCGATTCGTCGGTGGCGCTTATGGTGGTGCGGGCGATCGAGGAATTCCTGCTCAAGGATTCGCGCAGCCACATCACCGTGCGCACGCCGTCCGTGACGGCGCTCTATGTTCTCAACCACAAGCGCTCCACGCTGGTCGAGCTCGAGGCTCGCTTCGGCCTGACGATCACCATCGAAGCCGACGAGACGCTCGGCACGCAGCACTATGCGATCTTCCGCGGCGCCATCGCCGAAAAGCCGGAAGGTTTCGTCGAGGTGCGAAGCCTGCCCGCCTACGTCGAGCCGGAAGAGCCCGAGGACGAAATCGTCGTCGAGGAAGACGAAGAAGAGGTAGTCGTGCAGGCCGAGCAGCCGCGTCAGGCGCAGCCGCAAGGCCAGCATCAGCCGCGGTCCGAGGATGGCGACGGCCGCAGGCGCCGCAAGCGCCGCCGTCGGCGTGGCGGCAGGGATCGCGACCGCGAGCACGGTGATACCGCACCGGCCTCGACGGCGGCGGAAGCTGGCGACGCCGGCGATGGGGCAACCGACGAGGTCGTTCAGGACGTGACCGCCGGTGGCGAAGCCGTGGCGACAGCCGACGACGACAGCGCCGGCAAGAAGCGCCGGCGCGGCAAGCGCGGCGGCAAGCGCAACCGCCGCGAGGATGAGGCTTCAGAGGCCGGCGCCGACGACGTTGTTGGCAACGGTGAAGTTGAAGCCACACCAGCCGATGACGCTACCGGCGAACCGGTTACGGCAGTCGCCAAGCAGCCCGTCGCTGCCGTGGCGGCGAATGACGATGCCGAGGTGGCCGAGAAGCCAAAGAAGCCGCGTCGCTCAAGAGCCAAGAAGGCGGCCGAGGAGACAGTCGCCGAGACGGTCTCCGAACCGATCCCGGAAGCTGCGATCGCGCCTGCGGTTGCCGAGCCCGAGCCGGTCGCTGCGGCGCCCGCCGCTGCCGAAGCAGAGCCCGCGGCCAACGCCCATCCGACGCGGCGCAAGCCACAATCGGTCGATGCGCCGGTGGTTCCCGTCGTGTCCTCGATCGTCAGCGACGAGGCCAAGACCGAGGACAAGCCGAAGCGTGCCGGCTGGTGGCAGCGCAAAGGCTTTTTCTAAGCTTTTCAAACTGTTGGATTGATTTCTTTGCAAAATCCCGCGCTACATGGCGCGGGATTTTTGCTATCGGCCTGGTTCTTTGCTGTGACGCAATTCCAGATGGAAGACCGCTACGCACTTTTCCTGGAATTGCCTTACGGCGAGAAGATCGACCAGCCCATCATCCGGGCAAGCTTCTCCAGGGCGATCGAGCCGAGCTTGGAATTGCCGTTCTCGTTGAGGCCGGGCGACCAGACCGCGAGCGACGCGACGCCGGGCACGATCCCCAATATGCCGCCGCCGACACCGCTTTTTCCCGGAATGCCGACGCGGAAAGCAAAGTCACCGGAGCCGTCATAGTGGCCGCAGGTCAGCATCAGCGCGCCGATGCGGCGCGCGCGCTCGGCCGACACCACCGAATGTCCTGTCGCCGGATTCCTGCCGCCATTGGCGAGGAAACGGCCGGCCATGGCGAGCTGCCTGCAACTCATAGCGACGGCGCAATGGTGGAAATAGACGCCCAACGCCAGCTCCGGCTCGTGGTGAAGATTGCCGAAGGATTTCATGTAGTTGGCCAGAGCGAAATTGCGATAGCCGGTGGCGCGCTCGGACGCGGCGACCTCGCGGTCGATGATAATGGTGTCGTCATCGGCGAGGAACTGGATGAAGCGCAGGATCTCGCCGATCGCCTCGCGCGGCTGGTGGCCGGCAAGCAGGACATCCGAGATGACGATCGCGCCGGCGTTGATGAATGGATTGCGCGGAATGCCGTTCTCGTGCTCGAGCTGGACGATCGAATTGAACGGGTTGCCGGAGGGCTCTCGCCCGACCCGGTGCCAGAGCGCATCACCGATCTTGCCCAGCGCCAGCGTCAGCGTGAAGACTTTCGAGACGCTCTGGATGGAAAAGGGCTGGTCGGCATCGCCGGCGAGGATGAAGCGACCATCATTGGTCACCGCGGCGATGCCGAATTTCCGCGGATCGACCTTGCCGAGCTGTGGAATATAACTGGCGACATTGCCGCGATCGGTGCGCGCCGCCATTTCGGCGGCGACTTCGGCGAGGGCTTGCTCGAGTTCGGGCATGGCGACTATTTCAGCCAGCGCTCGATGCGCGCCAGCGCCTCGACCATGTCGTCATGGCTACCGGCATAGGAAAAGCGCATGGTGCGGTGTCCTTGAAGCGGATCGAAGTCGCGGCCAGGTGTCGCCGCGACATGCGCCTCGGCCAGCATTTTGCGCGCGAAAGCCATGCTGTCATTGGTGTGCCGGGTCACATCGCAGAAGGCGTAGAAGGCGCCGTCCATGGGTGCGGCAAGCGGGAAGCCGAGTTCCGGCAGACGCTGCATCAAAAGCTCGCGGTTCCAGGCATAGCGCGCCTTCACGGCTTCCAGCTCTTCGGTTGCCTTGAATGCCTCGATCGCAGCGATCTGGGAGAGTTCGGGCGGCGAGATATAGAGGCTTTGCGCAATCCGCTCCACCGGCCGCACAAGTGCTTCCGGCAGCACCATCCAGCCGATGCGCCACCCGGTCATGCAATAGTATTTCGAAAACGAGTTGATGACCGTCACGCCGGCGCCATAGGAAAGCGCGGTCGTATCCGGCGCCGCATAGGCCAGCCGATGGTAGATCTCGTCGGAGATCACGGCGATGCCAAGCTCCTCGGCAACCTTCACCAGCGCCGACAATTCGTTGGCCGGGATGACCGCGCCGGTCGGATTGGCGGGGCTGGCGAACAGCACGCCCTTCAGCGGTTTTTCGCGATGCGCGGCCTTGAGGTGATCGGCATGCAGATAGGCGTCCGAGCCTAGCTCGATCTCGACGATCTCGATGCCGAGCGCGGCCATGATGTTGCGATAGGCCGGATAGCCGGGCGCCGCGATGGCGACGCGATCGCCGGGATCGAACATCGCCAGAAAAGCCAGGTTGAACGCTGCCGATGAACCGGTGGTGACGGCGATGCGGGCCGGCGCGATGTCGAGCCCGTAATGCTCGCCATAGTGCACGGCGATCGCCTTGCGCAGATCGGCCAGGCCGAGAGCGTCGGTATAGCCGATGCGACCGTGCTTGAGTGCCGCGGTCGCGGCCTCGCGGACACCCGCCGGCGCAGGGTCGGAAGGCTGGCCGACCGCCATCGACACGACGGGAACGCCCGTGGCCTTCAGCCGGTTGGCTTCGGCCAGGATATCCATGGCGTGGAACGGCTCGACCTCGCCGCGACGTGAAAGCGAAACGACCATTTGACCTCTTGTCCAGCCTTACCAATTCCGGCGCGATTCCGACAGAAAGCCGCCGCCTGTTGTTCTTGAACAGGTTGGAGTTCGGCGGCAGCGCCGCACAAATGCCCGATTGATGTGGGGATCACAAGCGCACAGGAAGTTACCGGCGCCGACTTTTCATCTTTCCCCCGCTCGTCTACCAGTGGACTTATGTTGAGCCGCCCCCGACCAATGATTGGCAAATCGACCTATTTAAACCGAACCACGCGTGGATTTGCGACACTTCTGCTTGCCGCTGCTGTCGCCGTATCGAGTTCGGTCGACGCCTTTGCGCAGGGCGTGCCGGTGGTGCGCGATGCCGAGATCGAGGCGCTGGTGCGCGACTATGCACGGCCGATCTTCAAGGCCGCGGGCCTCGCCAATGACGGCATCGATATCGTCCTGGTCAACGATCAGAGTTTCAACGCCTTCGTCACCGGACGGCGCATGTTCATCAACACCGGCGCGCTGGTGACCGCCGAAACGCCGAACGAGATCATCGGCGTCATCGCGCATGAGGCCGGCCACATCGCCGGCGGGCACCAGCAGAAGCTGCGGGACCAGCTCGACCGCGCCAAGACCATGGCCATCATCGCCACGCTGCTTGGCGCCGGCGCCATCGTCGCCGGCGCAACCACCAACAGCAAGGGCCTGGCGGGTGCCGGCATGGGCGTCGCCGCGGGCGGCGGCGAGATGGCGCAGCGCTCAATCCTTGCCTATCAGCGCACCGAAGAGATCACCGCCGACCGTTCGGCGATCACCTATCTCAACGCCACCGGTCAATCCGGCATGGGCATGCTGAAGACCTTCGGCCGCTTCCAGAGCGCGCTTTCGCTGGCCGGCACCCAGATCGATCCCTACCGGATCAGCCATCCCATGCCGCAGGAGCGTATCGCCAACCTCGAAGTGCTGGTCAAGGCCAGCCCCTATGTCAGCAACCTCGACCCGGCGCCGCTGCAGCAACGGCACGACATGATGCGCATCAAGATCGCCGCCTATATGCAGGGCCAGGCGGCCGTGGCGCGGCTGATGCGCAAGAACCCGGCCGGGCTCGCCGCACGCTATGGCGACGCGCAGTCGGCCTATCTCTACGGCAATCCGAGCGACGCGCTTGCAAAGACGGCGGCCCTGATCAAGGAGCAGCCGAAAAACCCTTATTTCCAGGAGTTGCGCGGCGACATCCTGATGAAGATCAACAAGCCGAAGGACGCGGCAGACGGCTATGCCAAGGCGGTCAGCCTGGATCCGACGCGGTCAGGACTGTTGATGGTCTCGCTCGGCCAGGCGCTGATGGCGGTCGGCACACCCGATTCGCTGAAGAAGGCCGTTGTCCAACTCAACAACGGCGTCGGCCGTGACAAGGAAAACGCCGAGGCCTATCGCTTCCTGGCGCAGGCCTATGGCGAACAGGGCGATATTCCTGCCGCCGAGCTTGCCACCGCCGAGGGCCACTACTATGCCGGCGACTACAAGAACGCGAAAATCTTCGCCATGCGTGCTCAACAAAAGTTGAAGCGTGGCGAGCCGCGCTGGGTCCGGGCTCAGGATATCATAAACTACACGCCATCGAACAAACTCAAATGAACCTCCCGGACGCTGGCGGCGACTAGAGTGGACCGGGACAAAAAAGGATCGACGATCATGAACAAGGCAATCCTGCTTGGCGGCGCGGGCGTGGCGGTGGCGCTCGGCATGCTGGCCGTCGGCTTTGTGGCGGGAAGCCCGCAGAGCGCGAAGGCCGATACGGTGCAAGCGGTTCAAGTGGCCGCCGCCGACACCAAGGCCCCCAGCGATACGAAGGTCTCTGGCGATACCAAGGTCGATCGCAAGGAGGTCGAGGGCATCATCCGCGATTATCTGCTGAAGAACCCGGAGGTGCTGCTCGAGGTGCAGGATGCGCTCGAGGCAAAGCAGAAGGAAGAGCAGCGGATCGCCAGTCTCGGCGTCATCAAGAACGCCAAGGACGAGATCTTCAACTCCACCTTCGACGGCGTGGTCGGCAACCCGAAGGGCAAGATGACGATCGTCGAGTTCTACGACTACAATTGCGGCTTCTGCAAACGCGCCATCGACGACATGAAGGCGCTGACCAAGGCCGATCCGGATCTGCGCTTCGTGCTGAAGGAATTCCCGATTCTGAGCCCGGATTCGCAAAAGGCCAGCGTCGTGTCGATGGCGTTCCACCTGATGCACCCGGAGAAATACGGCGAATTCCACACCGCGCTGCTCGGCGGCCAGGGCCGTGCCACGGAAGCCACCGCCATCAAGGTGGCGCTGTCGCTCGGCGCCGACGAGGCGACGTTGCGCGAGAAGATGAAAGATCCGCGCATCGCCGAGGCGCTGTCGCGGACCTATGACCTCGCCACCAAGCTGTCGATCACCGGCACGCCGTCCTATGTGGTCGGCAACGAGGTTGTCTTCGGCGCGCTCGGGCAGGAGGTTCTTGCGCAGAAGATCGAGGAAGCCAAAACAGCGCTTTGAGCGGCGACCGGCTGCGCCAGCGGGCGGTTTTGCGCCCGCTGTGGACAGCAAAAGAACACACTTGCGCTCTTTTCGCGGGCGGCTATGCCCATTATAGAGGCCCAGTGCCAGCTTTGGGCCGGCGCCGAACAAGGTCTGCATATTGAAAACGATTTTCGTCCTTAACGGTCCCAATCTCAATGCGCTGGGCAAGCGCGAGCCGGGGATCTATGGCGGCAAGACGCTGGCCGCCATAGAAGCGGACTGCAAGGCGGCAGGCGCCGCGCTCGGGCTCGAGATCGATTTCCGCCAGTCCAACCATGAAGGCGACCTGGTCGACTGGATCCAGGAAGCCGGCGACAAGGCGGCAGGCATCGTCATCAATCCCGGCGCCTACAGCCACACCTCGATCGCCATTCATGACGCTATCCGCGCCGCGGCACCCCTGCCCGTCGCCGAAGTTCATCTTTCCAACATCCACGCGCGGGAGCCTTTCCGCCACGTCTCCATGGTCGCGCCGGTCGCTGTCGGCATGATCTGCGGGTTCGGGCCGCTCGGCTATACGCTCGCGCTGCAGGCATTGGCGGCACGCCTGTGACCGGCCCCAACCAGAAGGCTCGAAAATGTCAATAAAGAAGACCGGTGTTGACCAGCAGCTGATCCGCGATCTGGCGGGCATTCTGAACGACACCAACCTGACCGAGATCGAGGTCGAACTCGGCGATCTCAAGGTGCGCGTGTCGCGCCAGTCGCAGACGGTTCACGCGGTCGCCGCTCCCTATGCGGCCCCCGCATCCGCGCCGGCACAGGCCGCGGCGCCGGTGGCAGCCGCCGTGGCGGCAGCGGATCCTTCCAAGAACGCCGTGCCCTCGCCCATGGTCGGCACCGCCTATCTGTCGCCATCGCCCGACGCCAAGGCTTTCGTCGAAGTCGGCCAGAAGGTCAAGGAAGGCCAGACGCTGCTGATCATCGAAGCCATGAAGACGATGAACCAGATCCCCTCGCCACGCGCCGGCACGGTGACGGCGATCCTCATCGAGGATGCCCAACCGGTCGAATACGGCATGCCGCTCGTGGTCATCGAGTAGGGCGGATGTTCCAGAAGATCCTCATCGCCAATCGCGGCGAAATCGCCCTTCGGGTGCTGCGCGCCTGCAAGGAGCTCGGTATCCAGACGGTGGTGGTCCATTCGACGGCCGATTCCGACGCCATGCATGTGCGGCTTGCCGACGAGAGCGTGTGCATCGGCCCGCCGCCGTCGCGCGACAGCTATCTCAACATCCACCAGATCGTCGCCGCCTGTGAGATTACCGGGGCGGACGCCGTGCATCCCGGCTACGGCTTCCTGTCCGAGAACGCCAAGTTCGCCGACATCCTGGCTGCGCACAACATCACCTTCATCGGTCCATCAGGCGACCATATCCGCATCATGGGCGACAAGATCGAAGCCAAGCGCACGGCAAAGCGCCTCGGCATTCCGGTCGTGCCAGGTTCCGATGGCGCGATCAACGACGACAAGGAAGCCAAGCGCGTCGCCGCCGAGATCGGCTATCCGGTCATCATCAAGGCCTCCGCCGGTGGCGGCGGCCGCGGCATGAAGGTGGCGCACACCGAGGCCGACCTCGAGGTCGCATTGCAGACCGCCAAGTCGGAAGCCGGCGCCGCCTTCGGCGACGACGCCGTCTATATCGAGAAATATCTGCAAAAACCCCGTCATATCGAAGTGCAGGTGTTCGGCGACGGCGCTGGCCGTGGTGTGCATTTCGGCGAGCGTGACTGCTCGCTGCAACGGCGCCACCAGAAAGTCTGGGAGGAAGCCAATTCGCCTGCTCTCAACGCCGAGGAGCGCGCGCGCATCGGCGGCATCTGCGCCAAGGCGATCGCCGATCTCGGCTATTCGGGCGCCGGCACGATCGAGTTTCTCTATGAGAATGGCGAGTTCTATTTCATCGAGATGAACACCCGCCTGCAGGTCGAGCATCCGGTGACTGAAGCGATCACAGGCATCGACCTGGTGCACGAACAGATCCGCGTCGCCTCGGGTGGCGGGCTTTCGGTCAGGCAGGAAGACATCAAGTTCAACGGCCATGCCATCGAATGCCGCATCAATGCCGAGGATCCGCGTACCTTCACGCCGTCACCCGGCACGATCACGCATTTCCACACGCCTGGCGGGCTCGGCATCCGTGTCGATTCCGGCGTCTATTCCGGCTACAAGATCCCGCCCTATTACGACAGCCTGATCGGCAAGCTGATCGTGCATGGCCGCAACCGCGTCGAATGCATGATGCGGCTGCGCCGCGCGCTCGACGAATTCGTCGTCGACGGCATCAAGACGACGCTGCCGCTGTTTCGCGACCTCGTCGGCAATGCCGATATCGCCAATGGCGACTACGACATCCACTGGCTGGAAAAATATCTGGCCAAGGAAGATTAATCCGGGAATGCGATGACCCGACCTTACGCGCCCGGCTATCGCATCCCGACTGACCTGCTCCTGAAAGCTTACGCCTCGGGCGTCTTCCCGATGGCGGAGAGCGCCAACGACCCGGAAGTGTTCTGGGTGCGGCCGGAAACCCGCGGCATCATCCCGCTGGAAGGGTTTCACACCCCGCGCAGTCTCAGGAAAACGATCCGCAAGCACCCGTTCGAGATCCGCTACGATTTCGATTTCGAGGCGACGATCGACGGATGCGCGGAAAAGCGCGAGGAGCGCCGCTCGACCTGGATCAACGCGCCTATCCGCGAAGCCTATATCGAGCTTTATCGGCTGGGCCATTGCCATTCGGTCGAAGCTTGGCGTCAGGAACAGCTTGTCGGCGGCCTCTATGGTGTTTCGCTCGGGCGTGTCTTCTTCGGCGAAAGCATGTTCGCCAGGGAGACGGACGCGTCGAAGACCTGCCTTTACTATCTTGTCGAGCGGTTGAAGGCGCGCGGCTTCGCGCTGCTCGACACGCAATTCACCACCGAGCATTTGAAGCGCTTCGGCGCCGTCGATGTCCCGCGCGGTCAGTATGAGAAGATGCTGGCCGCGGCACTGAAAGGCGAGGCTATCTTCTACCCCTAGCCCGGCGCGGCCTCGATCGGCGTCTGGGAGTGGAACATCATCTTCCAGCCGTCGGCGCGATGCACGTAACCGGTGCTGACCAACGCGGCATAGGGCTCGCCGTCTTCGCGGGTCGCATGGGCCTCATAGGTCAGCATGACGATATCGCTGCCCGGCTCGACCATGCCCTTCATCTTGATGTCGAGATCGCGCCACTTGTTCGGTTTGGTCGCGGTCTTGGCCAGGTCGGCATTGGTCATGGCCTGCGCCATCTTGGGAAAGGCGACAAGGCACTCCACGTCCGCATTGGCTTCGTAGAAGGCCGAATCTCCTGTCCAGAAGCCCTTCTCAAGGTCGAGAAGCTCCTCTTTATTGGCGGTAATCGGCTTGCTGTTGACCATGATGGAATCCTCCTTGGCGCTCGTTGTCTACCAACGGGCGGCGGCAAGGAGGGTTCCGCAATCAATTGGTACTAGCGGGCTCGTCGCCGGTCGTGTCTGGCGTGGTGTCTGCCGGTTGGGTCACGGCTGCCCTAGGCTTGGCGGCTGGCGCCTTCGGCTTTGCCGCATCGGCCTTGGCCGCGGTCGGCGGCGGCACATCCGACTTCTGCTTGCAGCCCTTCAGCCAAACGTCATAGACGGCGTGCTCGACGGCGTTGAGGCCGGGGCTTTCGGCAAACATCCAGCCGGTGAAGATACGGCGGATCTTGCGGTCGAGCGTGATCTCGTCGACCTCGACGAAGGAATCGGTCTTCGGCTGCTCGGTGTCAGGCCGCGAATAGCAGACGCGCGGCGTAACCTGCAGTGCGCCGAACTGGACGGTTTCGTCGATATAAACATCGAAGGTGATGATGCGGCCGGTGATCTTGTCGATGCCGGCGAATTCGGCCACGGGATTGGTGATGCGATCAGCGACCGAGGGTGCAGCCGGTGCTGGCGCCTGCGCGGCGGCAAAGACCGCCGTCGATGCGAACAGGATCGGAGTTGCCGCGATCAGTGCCGTCGAGGTTCGGCGAAAAAAGCTCATGCAGGGATACCGGTCGTTGCGCGCCCCGAGTGATTCTCTCAATCGCCCAAGGCCAATCAGGGCTGCGATACCAGCAAGCAGCTAAACGTCAATTGTGGCGACAAAGGACCGAAGGCGGTCCGGAGATGTTTCCCGCAGCCGGATTTAAGAGCCGGGCGTCCAGGCGTCATAGTCGCCAGTCACTTGCGGGCGGTGCTGATTGGTCAGGATCGACCCCTTCGGCCGATACGCGGCCGGCGATCCGGTCGGATTTGCCTGATGCGGCTTTTGCCATTCGCGCGGCTTATAGCTTTCGCTGGCGGGAGCCGTGTCGACGCGGTGATGCATCCAGCCATGCCAGCCCGGCGGAATCTTCGAGGCTTCTGAATAATCGCGATAAATGACCCAGCGGCGGGTGCGGCCTTCCGAATCGACACCGCCCTCGTAGTAAACGTTGCCCTCCGCGTCCTCGCCGACCTTCTTGCCGAAGCGCCAGGTGTGGAGACGCGTGCCGAGCGTCTGGCTGTTCCACCAGGTGAAAAACTGCAGCAGGAAAGTTTTCATCCAGATCCTCGCGGGCGGCAGCGGCTACGCTGTTCCTGCTTATGGCGTCACGTCACCACGAAGGCAAGGGTTTTGCCGCGGCTCGGATGTAAATGCTTCGTGCGCTAAATCGATGCACACCCTCGTCCTCCCGGCAGGCCGGCTTGCCAAGCGCAACCTCTGTTTCTAAAGCTCGGTTGCCTGACAACGGGCGCGCCTGGCCCCGTGCCGGCCGAGGGAGGTGACGCTTGGCCCCAGAACGGTCTACCGATAGCCGGATCGGCGCCGAAGATATCCGTCGCCGCAAGGGTGGCGTGCCCATCGTCTGCCTTACCGCCTACACATATCCGATCGCCCGTGTGCTCGATCCGCATGTCGACCTGTTGCTGGTCGGCGACAGCGTGGCCATGGTGCTGCACGGTCACGCCACGACGCTCGGCGCCTCGTTGGAGATGATGATTGCCCATGGGCAAGCGGTGATGCGCGGCTCGGCCAGGGCCTGCGTGGTGGTCGACATGCCGGCGGGCAGCTACGAGACGTCGCCGAAGCAGGCCGTCGCCTCGGCGCGGCGCATTTCTGACGAAACCCGCTGCCAGGCGGTGAAGCTCGAAGGAGGCGTTGATGTCGCCGGCCAGATCGCCGCGATCGTCGCCGAGGGCATCCCGGTCATGGGCCATATCGGCCTGCAGCCGCAATCGGTGGAAAAAGACGGCGGCTACAAGATTAAGGGCCGTACGGAGGAGAATATCCAATCCCTTTTTCGTGACGCCGAAGCGGTCGAGAACGCCGGGGCCTTCTGCGCCGTCATCGAGGGCACGATGGAGACCGTGGCGTCGGAGCTCACCCGTCACATCTCCATTCCAACCATCGGCATCGGCGCCAGCGGCGATTGTGACGGCCAGATCCTGGTGATCGACGACATGATTGGCATGACGGTCGACCGTGTGCCGAAATTCGTCAAGCAATATGCCGATCTGCGCGGCGTCATCTCGGACGCGGCCGCACGTTACGCAGCGGAGGTGCGCGGCCGCGCCTTTCCTGGTCCCGGCCATGTCTTCAAGGACGAAGTATGAGCGCGCCGATCGTCGTTGACACCGTCGCCGCGCTTCGCGCGCAGGTCCGCGACTGGCGCCAGGCCGGCCTCAAGGTCGCGATGGTGCCGACCATGGGCGCGTTGCATGATGGCCATGTCTCGCTGGTCAGGATCGCCCTCGAACAGGCCGAGCGCTGCGTCGTCTCGATCTTCGTCAACCCGACGCAATTCGCGCCCACCGAGGATCTCGACAAATATCCGCGCCAGCTGGCCCGCGATCTCGACCGGCTCCGGGAAGCAGGAGCGCATCTTGCCTTCACGCCTGGCGTGGCTGCCATGTATCCGGCGGGCTTTGCCACAAAAATCTCCGTTGGCGGTCCCTCTTCCGGTCTGGAGACGGATTTCAGGCCGACTTTCTTCGACGGCGTCGCCACTGTCGTGACCAAGTTGTTTTTGCAAGCCGCGCCCGACTGCGCGGTCTTCGGCGAGAAGGATTATCAGCAGCTTTGCGTCGTGCGCCAGCTCTGCCAGGACCTCGACCTGCCGGTTGAGATCATCGGCGCGCCGACGGTGCGCGATGCGCATGGTCTCGCCATGTCATCGCGCAACGCTTATCTGAGCGAGGCCGAACTCGACATTGCACGTAAGCTCAACGTGATCCTGCGCCAGACAGCGGCAGCGCTGGCGGATGGCACCGATGAAGCTAGTGCCGTGCAAGGCGCCGCAAAGGCGCTTGTCTCCGCCGGTTTTCAGAAGATCGACTATGTCGCCGCACGCCGGAGCGTCACGCTCTCGCCCTGGCGGCGCGGCCACGATGGCCGCCTGCTCGCAGCAGCCTGGCTCGGCGCGACCAGGCTGATCGACAATGTGGAGATTCCCTCCGTATAAGTCTTTGTCCCTAGGGCAATTCCAGGAAAGTGCGTAACGGTTTTCCGTTCGGAATTGCGTAAAAACAAAGAGTTAGAGCACTTCGCCGTTGCCAGGAAACGGTGAAGCGCTCTGGCCGCTTACTCCTCGGACGGCATGTGCAGATACATCGACTGGATGCCCACCCGGCCCGGTCCGGTGAAGCGATTGACGACGAAATTCATGTTGGCGCCGAAGAAGCCGCTGGAAAGCTTGTCGATCCTGGTGTCCATCCTGACCGAGGCATCCTTGAACAGCCAGCCGCCGGGCTCGACGTCGATGGTCTCGCCGGGCGCCAGCACCTTCTCGAAGACATTGCCGTAGCCGTGCAGCCAGACGATGCCGTCGCCGGTGTCACCACGAAAGCGGTCGATGAAAAACCCGCTCTGGCCGAACAGCATTGTCCCTAACCCGCGCACGCGCTCAAACGTGTAGTCGACGCTGGCGGTCGCGGCGAGGAACTGATGCTCGCGCACCTGGATCTCCTCGCCGCGGCGAAGATGGATCGGCACGATATGGCCTGGGCCGTCACGACTGAAAGCGATGACGCCCGCGCCGGACGCCTCCGTAACGAAGATCTGCATGCCGGCGATCATGCGCTTCAACGCGCCCTTCAGCGACTTCAGGCCGATGGTGATCGTGGTGTTCTTCCACAAAAGGATGTGGTGTTCGAAATAGACCGGCATGTTGGTCACGTCGACCGACAGCACCGGTACCAGTTCGCCGGCGACGTGATAAGTCACGCCGCCAAAAGTCTCGTCCGACACTTCGGTCGGCATCAGTTCCGGCAAGCTCGACATGGTTGTTCCCCCCTTCGCCGCCTTGCGCGCCAGCCCATTCCGGCTTTCCGCACGGTCAGCTGCAGCAGCTTTGGTACCGGCCTCCGGGATCGTCAAACGAAAACCATCCTCCGCCGCGCTGCTCGCGCGAAGGTGATCCGGACAGTTGTGCGTCGAAAGGATCAGCCGACAAGCGGCCGACGATAGATCAGCGTCGGCTCGCCTGAAGCACCGGTGTGCTCGCCGGCAGCGCTGGATCGCACGAAGCCGTTGGCTTCGTAGAAGGCGATGGCGCGCGTGTTCCGCGCCTCCACTTCCAGACGGATGGCGTTGGCCTCAGGAAAACTTTCGATGATCTCATCGAGAAGCATGCCGCCGATGCCTCGCCCCTGCATGCTGGGAAGCACGTAGAGTTGCCTCAGGACAATCAGCTTGCCGCCGTCGATGCTTTCGGCAAAAGCCACGCCGCCAATGCGCTTTCCGTCGTCGGCAACGAGGAAGTCGCTGTTCGGCTTGATCAGCCGCGCCTTCAGCGAGGTGATCGAATGCCATTCGTCGGTGATCTCGGTGACCTTGGCGGCGCCGTAGATGGCGTCATAGGTCGCATGCCAGGTTTCGACCAGCACGGCCCGGATGGCATCAAGGTCACGTTCGCCTGCGGTGCGGACAAACATGGCTCACTCGATGCCGAGCTTGGCCTTGACCAGGTCGTTGACCGCCTGCGGGTTTGCCTTGCCGCCTGTCGCCTTCATCACCTGACCGACGAACCAGCCGGCCATGGTCGGCTTGGCGCGCGCCTGCTCGACCTTGTCCGGATTGGCGGCGATGACATCGTCAACCGCCTTCTCGATGGCGCCGGTGTCGGTGACCTGCTTCATGCCGCGGCTCTCGACGAGTTGACGTGGATCACCGCCTTCGTTCAAGACGATTTCGAACAGGTCCTTGGCGATCTTGCCGGAGATCGTGCCTTCCTTGATCAGGTCAAGGATCGCCCCGAGCTGCTCCGGCGAAACCGGAGCATTTTCAATGTCTTTTCCGGATTTGTTCAAAGCACCGAGCAAGTCGTTGATGACCCAGTTGGCGGCGAGCTTGCCGTCGCGGCCCGAGGCCACCTTTTCGAAATAATCGGCAATCGGCTTTTCCGACACCAGCACCGAGGCGTCGTAGGCTGAAAGGCCCAAAGTATCGACCAGCCGCGCCTTCTTGTCGTCGGGCAGTTCCGGCAGGTTCTTTGACAGCGCCTCGACATAGGCTTGGTCGAACTCCAGCGGCAGAAGGTCGGGGTCGGGGAAATAGCGGTAGTCATGCGCTTCTTCCTTGGAGCGCATCGAACGCGTCTCGCCTTTGGCGGGGTCGTACAGGCGCGTCTCCTGTTCGATCTTGCCGCCATCCTCAAGAATGGCGATCTGCCGGCGCGCCTCGAAGTCGATGGCCTGGCCGATGAAGCGGATCGAGTTCATGTTCTTGATCTCGCAGCGCGTGCCGAATTCGCCGCCCGGACGGCGCACCGAAACGTTGACGTCGGCGCGCAGCGAGCCTTCGTCCATGTTGCCGTCGCAAGTGCCGAGATAGCGCATGATCGAGCGCAGCTTGGTGACATAGGCCTTGGCCTCGTCGCCGGAGCGGATATCGGGCTTGGAGACGATCTCCATCAGCGCGACGCCCGAACGGTTCAGGTCGACATAGGACATGGTCGGGTGCTGGTCATGCATCGACTTGCCGGCATCCTGTTCCAGATGCAGGCGCTCGATACCGACCTCGATATCCTCGAACTCGCCGTGACGGTCGGGGCCGACCGAGACGATCACCTTTCCCTCGCCGACGATCGGCTGCTTGAACTGCGAGATCTGGTAGCCCTGCGGCAGGTCGGGATAAAAATAGTTTTTCCGGTCGAAGACCGACTTGTGGTTGATCGCGGCCTTCAAGCCCAGCCCGGTGCGGATGGCCTGCTTGACGCATTCCTCGTTGATGACCGGCAGCATGCCGGGCATCGCCGCGTCGACCAGGCTGACATTGGCATTGGGCGCGGCGCCGAAAGCCGTCGAGGCGCCGGAAAACAGTTTTGCTTCCGAGATCACTTGCGCATGCACTTCGAGCCCGATGACGATCTCCCAGTCGCCGGTGGCGCCGGGGATCAGGCGTTTTGCGTCGGGTATGCGGGTGTCGATGATGCTCATAGGGGCCTGCTAGTTCGCGAAACGTGACTTCCACGCTGGACGTGAAAGTCATTCGCTAGTGCAAACCGTCCGGAGAGACAAGCGCCTCTGGCCTTTTCCGCGGCTTTCGCCTATAGGACGGCCATCCCAATGGAGAGTGGATGTCCACTTACGCTCAGTCCCGGTAAGGCCCTGACCTCTTAAAGAGGCAGGGCAGAAAAACCTGAAACCCCGTGCCGCGAAGTGTCGTGGCGGCGGCTTTTGTCGTTTTTCCCAGGACATATCCAATGGACATTTCGCGCAACGAACAGCGCATCCTGCACCTGCTCGCGCAAGGCGGGCGCATTGAAATCGAAAAGAACGAAAAGAAACGGATCGCGGCGGTCCAGTGCCTTACCCGCGACGGTTGGCGCTACCCGGGCTTCGATCTGGATCTGTTTCGAAAACTGAGGCGGAAAAAGGCGGTTTCATCAATCGATGGCGGCCCTTACCGGATCACCCGGCGCGGTCTCCAGCTCGTCCGCGCCGAGCTCGACAACCGCTGACGCCAAGCATGATCCCGCAAAGTGGGAACCGGTTTTCGGAAAAAGATCATGCTCCAACAAAAAGTTAGATCAGGACGGTGATTCAACCAAACTCCGTCCTGATCTAATGCCGCCGGCCGTAAAACGGCGGCGGCATCCTTCCGCTTGCTCAAGCTGTGGCGATATATTGCTTGATCTCCTCGGCCTCGCGCTCGACATCCTCGATGCGGCGCTTGACCACGTCGCCAATCGACACGATGCCGTCGAGCAGACCGTCCTTCTCGACAGGCAGGTGGCGGAAGCGCCCCTTGGTCATGATCTCCATGACCTCGTTGACCGTGTGGTTCTCGTTGCAGATCTTGACCTTCGGCGTCATAGCCGAGCGAACCGCGATGTCGAGTGCGGCGGCGCCCTCCTTGGCAACCACGCGCACGATATCGCGCTCCGACAATATTCCGACGATCTTGCGGTCACCGTTGGTGATGACCAGCGCGCCGATCCTGTGGTCGGCCAGCATTCGAATGGCTTCGCTCAGCTTTTCGTTGGGCCCGAGCGTGAACACGTCATGGCCCTTGCTTTCGAGAATTGCCTTAACCGTCATGGCGTCCTCCTCAGCCTTTTCCGCCGGCTCATACCTTGACCGGCTTTTTCAGCTCTAGCGCCTTGGGTAAGACGCCAGGTGCCTGGTGAACATCGTGCGCCGTCAATGGTTGCATTTCAAGTGCGCGGGAACGCCAGAGCGTTTCAGCATTTCCCGGAAAAGGCGAACCGCTCTATTTCCCTTGTTCACGCATTTCCAAACGGAAAACCGCTGACACTTTTCCTGGAATTGCTACTGGGCCGCCGGCAGCGGACGATCGAAAAATTGGAGGTAGAAAAAGCCGGCGAATAGGCCGCCGATATGGGCCTCCCAGGCGACCTCGCCGTTGACGCCCGGCGCAAAGCCGAACAGGCCGATGGCGAGACTGGCCAGCATCAACACGCCAAGAAAGACCATGACGCGCCGCGAACGCAGCGCGACCGTGATCGGCAGGGGTTCGCCGATGAAGGCGGCCCTGCCGGACGAGCGGTCGACATGGAAGCCATAGCGGGCCGCCGCTCCCATCATGCCGGAAATCGCGCCGGACGCGCCGACGAGCGGCGCCTCGCCATAAGGATGCAATGCCCAGAACAGCGCGACCGAAGCCAATCCGGTCACCGCGTAGAACAGCGCAAAGCGAAGCGCGCCGATGCGATAGGCAAGCGGCGAGCCGAAGGCGGCAAGCCAGACCATGTTGATGGCGATATGGGTAAGGTTGCCATGCATGAAGGCATAGGTGAAAGGCCGCGTCAGCAGGAACCAGTCGAAGCCATACCGGCCGGTATAGAGCACCGGGATGAAAGCCCCGTCGTAAAGTAGCGTCATATTCTGCGTATCGGTCAGAACATATTGCTGCAGCAGATAGACGATCACGCAGATGCCGATCACCACCAGCACCACCGGCGGCAGGTTGAACACCGGCTCGCGGCGCCGCTCCTGCGCCTCTTCCGGCGTCGGCTCGACGGACTGGGACTCGGCTTCAGGAGGGGTTACCGGTTCGCTCATGCACCCTGCAATCGGCTAAAGTTGGGATTCTCGCGAGGATGTAGATCACGACGGTGCCGGCTGACAAACAGCGAATCGCCGCAACACCAGGTAAAGGCCGAGTGACCCCGAATCAAAAGGGCGCGAATCAAAAAGAAAGCCGTCCAGGTTTCCCTGAACGGCGGGTCGAGCCCCCTGCTCCCCATAAAATTCGTGACTGAAGTGCTGCCGATCGCTGCTTGAACGGCCGTTTTGGAGTGGTTTTGGTGTGCCACAGGCCCTGCGGCCACGCAACGTAAACCACTTGTTAACCTTAACGGCCCCGAAGCGTGAACAAACGTTAACGATACTGGCACGCGTCCTGCTCCGCACCGCATGAAGGTCATCGGAGGGCGCCCTGTCTGTCCACCGATGGGACATCAAGAGGCAGATTGCGCGGAGCGGAATGCACATGAACGAGAACGGATCGATCACGCTGTTCCAATATTGGAACCAGCTGCGTGACGGCCGCCCGGCTCCGAAGCGATCGGAAGTTGAGCCGGCCGATATCAAATCGCTTCTGGCCGATACTTTCATCCTGGAACGCGACACACGCGGCGAGGCCGTGTTCCGGCTTGCCGGCACGAGGCTTTGCGCCTGCTACGGCCGGGAGCTCAAAGGCTTCTCCTTTCCATCGCTCTGGCGCGAAAAGGACCAGCGGCTGGTGTCGCGGCTGCTGAGTGGTGTTTTCGAGCAGAAATCCGTGCTTTTGCTGACTTATGAGGGCTTCAGCCGCAACGGCCGCGCCAACAAATTCGAGATGCTGGCGCTGCCGCTCGACGGCGGCACCGAAAACCCACGCTGCCTCGGCATCATCAGCGCGGTCGAAAAGCCGTTCTGGCTCGGCGCCGATCCCCTGGCCGACGCGCTCATCGATTCGATCCGGGTCATCGATCCCGACAAGGAGCCGATGTTCCTCAAGAACAGGCCGGCCATCGACGTGCCGTCGCTCGTTCCGACCGAATTGGATCGCGCCGAAACCATCTCGGCTTTGGGCCGCGTGCGCCGTATCCGCCACCTGGTCGTCTTCGACGGTGGACGTCAGGAATAGGTCTTATCGCGCCGGATTTTTGGATGGCTTTCGCGGTCCGCGCCGGTCTGCGATAGGCCGTTCGCGGCCGTCTTTTCCCCTTTGTTAACCTGCTTGGCTGTAGTTTTTGTCTGAAGTTCCCGCATCGTCGCGTGGAATGCCAACGGGGTGTAGGCAGTCATGAGGTCAGCGGCGGTAGACTACGCGCCGTCCAGAGCTGAGCGGCGTAACTTTCAGCGTGTCCGGGTGAAAATCTATGGACGCTTCATGCTGGAAGACCGCACCGAGCATCCATGCCAGGTGATCGACATGTCGCCGGGCAATGTCGCCTTGCGCACTGAACGTGTCGGCATGCCCGGCGAAAAGGTCATTGCCTATATCGACCATATCGGCCGCGTCGAAGGCGTGGTGACGCGCACCTCATCAGACGGCTTTGCGATGACCGTCATCGCTTCGGAGCGCAAGAAAGACAAACTTGCCGCGCAGCTCACCTGGCTTGCCAACAAGCATGAGCTCGATCTGCCGGAGGACCGCCGGCACGAGCGCGTCGCGCCGCGCAATCCGATGAGCGTGCTGCAGCTCATCGACGGGCGCCAGTATCAGTGCCGCATCATCGATCTGTCGCTTTCTGGCGCGGCGATCGAAATCGACGTCAAGCCGGCAATCGGCGTCCAGGTCACGCTCGGCACGATGCGCGGCCAGGTGGTGCGCCATTTCGAAGACGGCGTCGCCATCGAGTTCGCCGTCATCCAGCGACCCGAAACGCTGGACTCCGAATTCAACGCACCGCGATCCTGAGCTGATCCATATCCGGCAGAACTCGACCGGCCGCAAGCGGCCGGTTTTTCGTTTGCAAGATGCAAGGGCTTGCGTCGGTCAAGCATGCCGGAATTCGCGCGAGCGTGGGAGAGACAGGGGCCCGACTCTAAACGGTCCCGCATCCAGATAGTTCAAATTTTATGCTTATTATAGCGGCGTTTTACTCAATAACTACTTCGGGTTTTTGCGTCAAATAAATCCCATCGTGGCACAGTCTTCTCAAACGGGGAGACTACAACAATGAGAATGACGAGGGGCAAGCTGTTGCTCTTGGCAATGGCGATGCAGCTTTCCGCCTGGGGAACGGCAAGCGCGGGACCAGCCTTCATGCACACCGGCGGCCGCACCACGCAGCCGGTCGGCCATTATGACTTCTGCCAGCGCATTCCGGTCGAGTGCAACGAACGGACGCCAAAGGGCGCACCGGTCGAGCTGTCGCGCAAATTGTGGGCGACGATCATCAACGTCAACAATTCGGTCAACACCCGCGTCAAGCCGCGCACCGACCTGGAGAATTACGGGGTCGAGGAGTACTGGGCCTATCCCGACAATGGCTATGGCGACTGCGAGGACTATGCGCTCGAGAAGCGTCGCGCGTTGATGGCCGCGGGCGTGCCGGCCGGTGATCTGCTGATGACCGTGGTGCGCCAGCCGAATGGCGACGGCCATGCGGTGCTCACGGTGCGCACAAACCTCGGCGAATTCATCCTCGACAATCTCGAGACGAAAGTGCTCGCCTGGAACGAGACGGTTTACACCTACCTCAAGCGTCAATCGACCGAGAATTCGGGCGTTTGGGTCACGATCAACGACGGCCGCGACGCCGCCGTCGCCAGCGTCCGCTAGAGCACGACGACATCAAGTGCGTCGCCCGGGGGCGACGCGCTTCAAGGAAAGCCCGGTCGAGTCCCCACCCTCCCCGTCCCCAACGACCGGGTTTAGGAGCCGGCCCCTGTCCCCGGGGCCGGCTCCGCTGTTTCTGGCAGAGCGCTTTCCGGTGGCCTGAATTTCTGTTTGGGGGCGCTTCTGCTACAACAGACAACAGCACGAAGTTCTTGCCCGGTTGGTCCGGTTCAAAACCTGTCGCGCGCCAGTCGTGGGATGTTCCGCATGCCGACCGAACCCCGATCACCTCGCCTTGCGGTTCTTATCGACGCGGACAACGCCTCCGCGAAGATTGCCGACGGACTGTTCGAGGAGATCGCGAAGATCGGCGAGGCAAGCGTTCGCCGCATCTATGGTGATTTCTCCAGCGCTCGTTCGAAGGGTTGGGCAGAGGTTCTGTCGAAGCACGCGATCATTCCGCAGCAACAGTTCGCTTACATCGCCGGCAAGAACGCGTCGGATATCACATTGGTGATCGATGCGATGGACTTGCTTCATAGCGGCCGATTCGACGGTTTCTGCCTGGTTTCTTCCGACTTCCGGTCAGCGCGAGGAAACATTAAAAATCAGCAACTTGGGATTCTACGAGGAACTATAGCCGCCCCTGCCCGTTACCTCGCCACAAGGGACGTCAACCACCCTTTCGAGGAGAAGACCATGAATAAGATCGTAACGGGTATGCTGGCGACCGCCTTGTCAGTTTCGTTTGCCGCAGCCGCCGCCATGCCGGCCAGCGCCGCGCAGATGTTTGTGCCGCAGGCGTCGTATTCGTCGTCAAATATCATAAAGGTCGGAGAAGGTGGCGCTCAGTTCCTGCGTCATTCGGGCCGCCATCGCCATTTCAGCAATCGCGATTTCGGCAACCGCAATTTCAGCGGGCGCCGCTTCGCCAACAATGACGGCGGCTACTGGAACGGCCATCGCGGCTACCGCGAATACCATCGCGGCTATCGCCGCCATGGCGACTATTGGTTCCCGCTGGCCGCCTTTGCCACAGGCGCGCTCATCACCGGCGCCATCGTCAACAGCGAGAACAACCGCTACGAAGGCAATTCGCATGTCCAGTGGTGCTACGACCACTATCGCAGCTACCGCTCTTCGGACAACACCTTCCAGCCGAACTACGGTCCCCGCCAGGAGTGTCGTTCGCCCTACTGACGGGTTGCGTAGCAGTTGAGTACGCGTGTCGAGTAGAAAAAGCCCGCGCTGGAAACAGCGCGGGTTTTTATTGCACGCTCAGCGTCCTGCGCACCGCGTCACGCCAGCCCGACAGCTTTCCCGAGCGGGTGGTGGCGTCCATCTCAGGCTTGAAGCGCCGCTCGAGCGCCCAGGTCTTGGCGAATTCCTTCGCCTTCGGCCACACACCCGCCTTTGACCCGGCAAGCCAGGCAGCACCAAGCGCCGTCGTCTCCAGAATTGTCGGGCGGTCCACGGGCGCATCGAGAATGTCGGCCAGCCTTTGCATGGTCCAGTCCGAGGCCACCATGCCGCCGTCGACGCGAAGCACGGTCTTGGCGGCGCCGCTCTTCCAGTCCTTGCGCATGGCGTCGAGCAGGTCGCGCGTCTGGAAAGCGACCGATTCAAGTGCGGCGCGCGCGAACTCCGCCGGGCCGGAATTGCGGGTCAGCCCGAAGATCGCGCCACGAGCGTCGGCGTCCCAATGCGGCGCGCCAAGGCCGACGAAGGCCGGTACCAGATAAACCTGCTGCGCCGGATCGGCGGACGCGGCCAGCGTCCCGCTCTGCTCGGCCTTGCCGATCACCTTGATGCCGTCGCGCAGCCACTGCACGGCGGCGCCAGCGATGAAGATCGAGCCTTCCAGCGCATAGGTCGTCTTGCCGTTCAGCCGATAGGCAATGGTGGTCAAGAGCCGGTTCTTCGATCGCACCAGATCGGCGCCGGTGTTGAGCAGCGCGAAGCAGCCCGTGCCGTAGGTCGATTTCATCATGCCCGGCTCGAAGCAGGCCTGGCCGATAGTCGCCGCATGCTGGTCGCCGGCGACGCCGAGGATTTTTATCTCGGCGCCAAACAGGTTTTTCTCGGTGACACCGAAATCATCGGCGCAATCCTTCACTTGCGGCAGGATCGCGGCGGGGATGTTCAGGATCGAGAGCAGCTCATCATCCCAGACATTCTTCTGGATGTTGTAGACCAAAGTGCGCGAGGCATTGGTGGCGTCCGTGGCGTGCACTCGGCCGGCGGTCAGCCGCCAGATCAGAAAACTGTCGATGGTGCCGGCGAGCAGTTCGCCCTTCTCGGCGCGTTTCCTGGCGCCCTTCACCTTGTCCAGCATCCAGGCAATCTTGGTGCCAGAAAAATACGGATCGAGCAGCAGGCCGGTCTTGCGGGTGAATTTCTTCTCCAGCCCTTGCTTCTTCAGCTTCTGGCACAGCGGCGCCGTGCGCCTGTCCTGCCAGACGATGGCATTGTGGATCGGCTTGCCTGTCGCCTTGTCCCAGATCACCACCGTCTCGCGCTGGTTGGTTATGCCTATCGCGGCCACGTCCGAGGCCGAACGGCCAGCGGCTTTGAGTGCCGCCTTCACCGTCGCCAGCACGCTCGCCCAGATTTCTTCCGGGTCGTGCTCGACCCAACCGGACGCCGGATAGTGCTGCGCGAATTCCTGCTGGCCGGTGCCGGCGACCTTCATCTTGTCGTCGAACAGGATCGCCCGGGTCGATGTCGTTCCCTGATCGATCGCCAGCACAAATCCACTCATCCCAACGTCCTCCGCCTCGATACAAAGAAGGGAGACGGCAACGCGCCGCCTCCCCCAGTTTCACACGGGCGCGAACGCCCGCATGGACAGTCCTACTTCTGCCAGCTCTTCACCAGTTCGTCGTAGTTGATGGTGATCGGCTTGTCCTTCTCCTGCTCGAGCTTCAGCTGAGGCGCCAGATTGCCGCCCTTGACCGCGTCGGCGTTCCAGTAGGCAAGGTCATGCTCTTCGGCCATCTTCGGTCCGATGTCGCCCTGGACACCGGATTTCTCAATACGGGCCATGACTTTTTCCTGATCGGCGCAGAGCGAATCCATGGCTTCCTGCGGCGTCTTGGCACCCGAGGATGCGTCACCGATGTTCTGCCACCAGAGCTGCGCCAGCTTCGGATAGTCCGGCACGTTGGTGCCGGTCGGCGTCCACTGCACACGGGCCGGCGAGCGATAGAACTCGATCAGACCGCCGAGCTTCGGCGCCCGTTCGGTGAAGCTCTTGTCATGGATGGTGGAGTCGCGAATGAAGGTCAGGCCAACCTGGCTCTTCTTCACGTCGACGGTCTTCGAGGTGACGAACTGCGCATAAAGCCAGGCGGCCTTGGCGCGGTCGGTCGGCGTCGACTTCATCAGCGTCCAGGAACCGACGTCCTGATAGCCGAGCTTCATGCCGTCTTTCCAGTAGGAGCCGTGAGGAGACGGCGCCATACGCCATTTCGGCGTACCGTCGTCGTTCATGACCGGAAGGCCGGGCTTGACCATGTCGGCGGTGAACGCGGTGTACCAGAAGATCTGCTGGGCAACATTGCCCTGCGACGGCACGGGGCCGGATTCGGAGAAGGTCATGCCCTGGGCTTCCGGCGGCGCATAGGCTTTCAGCCAATCAAGATACTTCTGGATGGCGTAGACCGATGCTGGTCCATTGGTGTCGCCGCCACGCGCAGTGCACGAGCCGACAGGCCGCGAATTCGCGTCGACCTTGATGCCCCATTCGTCGACCGGCAGGCCGTTCGGCAAGCCCTTGTCGCCGTTGCCGGCCATCGACAGCCAGGCGTCGGTGAACCGCCAGCCGAGCGAGGGATCCTTCTTGCCGTAGTCCATGTGGCCATAGACCTTCTTGCCGTTGACGTCGCGGCCGGTGAAGAATTCGGCGATGTCCTCATAGGCCGACCAGTTGACCGGCACGCCGAGATCGTAGCCGTACTTCGCCTTGAAGTCGGCCTTGTTCTTCTCGTCGTTGAACCAGTCGTAACGGAACCAGTAGAGGTTCGCGAACTGCTGGTCGGGCAGTTGGTACAGCTTCTTGTCTGGCGCGGTGGTGAACTTGGTGCCGATGAAGTCGTCGACGTCGAGCATCGGATCGGTAACGTCCTTGCCTTCGCCCGCCATCCAGTCGGTCAGGTTGCGCACCTGCTGGTAGCGCCAGTGGGTGCCGATCAGATCCGAATCGTTGACCCAGCCGTCATAGATGTTCTGGCCGGTCTGCATCTGGGTCTGGATCTTTTCGACGACGTCGCCTTCCTGGATGACGTCATGCGTCACCTTGATCCCGGTGATGGCGGTAAAGGCCGGTGCCAGCACCTCTGACTCGTACTTGTGGGTCGTCAGGGTTTCCGAGACCACCTTGATGTCCATGCCGGCGAAGGGCTTGGCCGCGTCGATGAACCACTGCATCTGCTTTTCCTGGTCGGCGCGGGAAAGCGTCGACACGCCGCCTATCTCCTTGTCCAGAAAGGCTTTTGCCTCATCCATCCCGGCATAGGCATTGCCCACGCTGAGCAACAGGACAAGGGCAGTCGTCGATGTGAGAAATTGCCGTCGCATTTCTGTCTCCTCCAATTCAGTTACAGTTATATCCGGTGCGGCCGCCTTCCACGCGGCCGCACCGGCATTCCCCCTCTAAACGTATCGGAACACGCCAATGGCGTAGACCACGGAGAGAGCGAGAGCCCACCACAGGTTGGGTCCAACCAGACCCAGCCAAGCGAGATGGATAAAGGCGCTGCCGAGCAGCGATAGGAACAGGCGGTCGCCGCGCGTCGTCTCGAAGCGCAGCACGCCGACACGCGGATTGCCGCCCGGCGAGGCGTATTCCCAGGCGCCCATGCCGACCAGCAGCAGCGCGATAACGATGAAGAAGGCCGCCGTCGGCCAGGTCCACGCCATCCAGGAGAAGTTGAGGTTCATGGTCACACCCTCCCCAGGGCGAAGCCCTTGGCGATGTAGTTGCGGACAAACCAGATCACGAGCGCGCCGGGGATCAGCGTCAGCACGCCGGCCGCGGCCAGCAGCCCCCAATCCATGCCGGACGCCGATACGGTGCGGGTCATGGTCGCGGCGATCGGCTTGGCGTCGGTCGTGGTCAGCGTGCGGGCAATCAGCAGCTCGACCCACGAGAACATGAAGCAGAAAAAGCAGGCGACGCCGATGCCGCTGGCGATCAGCGGCATGAAGATCTTGACGAAAAAGCGCGGGAACGAATAGCCGTCGATATAGGCGGTCTCGTCGATCTCCTTCGGCACGCCCGACATGAAACCTTCGAGGATCCACACCGCCAGCGGCACGTTGAACAGGCAGTGGGCGAGCGCCACCGCTATGTGCGTGTCGATCAGGCCGAAGGCCGAGTAGAGCTGGAAGAACGGCAGCGCGAACACCGCTGGCGGCGCCATCCGGTTGGTCAGCAGCCAGAAGAACAGATGCTTGTCGCCAAGGAAGCGGTAGCGCGAGAAGGCGTAAGCCGCCGGCAGCGCCACCGATACCGAAATCACCATGTTCATGACGACATAGGTGATCGAATTGATATAGCCGGAGTACCAGACCTTCTCGGTGAAGATCGTATGGTAGTTGGCCAGCGTCGGCGCATGCGGATAGAGCGTCAGCGAGTTGACGATCTCCGCATTGGTCTTGAAGCTCATGTTGATGAGCCAATAGATCGGCAGCAGCAGCACGATGATGTAGAGCGTCGGCACGATCCACCACCAGCGCGATTCCTCGCCGCGCCGGCGCATGCGCCTGTCGAGATCGCTCTGCGACAGCGTACTGGCGAGACCTTCCGAGGCGGTCTCGTTCATCGCATTGCGCTCGGTTCGTTCATTGGCGCCAGCCATCTCAGCGCTCCGCGTCGTAGTTGGTCATCACGGTGTAGAACACCCACGACAACAACAGGATGATGAGGAAGTAGACCAGCGACATCGCGGCCGCCGGCCCGAGGTCGAATTGGCCGAGCGCAGTCTTGACCAGGTCGATGGACAGGAACGTCGTCGAGTTGCCCGGCCCGCCACCGGTGACGACGAAGGGTTCGGTGTAGATCATGAAACTGTCCATGAAGCGCAGCAGCACGGCGATCAAAAGCACACGCTGCATCTTCGGCAGTTGGATATAGCGGAACACCGCCCAGCGCGAGGCGCCGTCGATCTTGGCCGCCTGGTAGAAGGCATCGGGGATCGAGACCAGGCCGGCATAGCAGAGCAACACGACGAGGCTGGTCCAGTGCCAGACATCCATGACGATGACCGTCACCCAGGCATCGAACGGATCCTGCACGTAGTTGTAGTCGATGCCGATCGCGTTGAGGTAATAGCCCAGCAGCCCGATGTCGTTACGTCCGAACACCTGCCAGATGGTGCCAACGACGTTCCACGGGATGAGCAGCGGCAGCGACATCAGCACCAGGCAGATCGGCACGCCCCAGCCCTTTTTCGGCATGTTGAGCGCGATGAAGACGCCGAGCGGCACTTCGATGGTGAGGATGATGAAGGAAAAGATCAGGTTGCGGACCATCGCTTCCCAGAAGCGGCTGGACGACAGCAGTTCCTCGAACCACTCGGTGCCGGCCCAAGTGAAGACATTGTTGCCGAACGTATCCTGCACCGAATAGTTGACGACCGTCATCAGCGGGATGACGGCGGTGAAGGCCACCAGCACCAGCACTGGCAGCACGAGGAACCAGGCCTTGTTGTTCCAGGTCTTGTCCATCTATGCCCCCATCTCGACACGCCAGGAATCGGCATAGATGTTGATGCCGGCCGGATCGAACCGCACCTTTGGTTCGGCCGGCACGGTCTCGTCCTCGCCGATCACCGCGGCGATGTCTCGACCTTCCAGCTTGGCGCGCACCACCTTGTGGCGGCCAACATCCTCGACCTTGCTGATCGAAACGGCCATGCCGTCGCGGCCGAGCCTGATGTATTCGGGGCGAATGCCGAGTTCAACGGCGCCGCCGGCGGCTTTGGGTGCGCCCGGCAATTCGATCCGTTGAGAGCCGAGCGTCGCCGTCTTGCCGTCGATCACCACCGGCATGACGTTCATGCCTGGCGAACCTATGAAATAGCCGACGAAGGTATGGCGCGGCCGCTCGAACAGTTCCGCCGGCGTGCCGATCTGGACGATGCCGCCATCATACATGACCACCACCTGGTCGGCGAAGGTCAGCGCCTCGGTCTGGTCGTGCGTGACATAGACCATGGTGTAGCCGAAGCGGCGATGAAGCTGTTTCAGCTGCGAGCGCAGCACCCATTTCATATGCGGGTCGATGACGGTCAGCGGCTCGTCGAACAGGATGGCGTTGACATCGGAGCGCACCAGGCCGCGGCCGAGCGAGATCTTCTGCTTCTGGTCGGCGGTCAGGCCCCTCGCCTTCTTCTTTGCCCAGGACGCCAGGTCGATCATCTCCAGCGTCTCGCGCACCTTGCGATCGACATCGGCCTCCGGCACGCCACGGTTGCGCAGCGGGAAAGCAAGATTGTCGTAGACGGTCATGGTGTCGTAGATGACCGGGAACTGGAACACCTGCGCAATGTTGCGTTCCTGCGTCGACAGATTGGTCACGTCCCTGCCGTTGAACAGCAACTGGCCGTGCGAGGGATGGAGCAGCCCCGAAATGATGTTGAGCAGCGTGGTCTTGCCGCAGCCGGACGGGCCGAGCAAAGCATAGGCACCGCCATCCTCGAAGGTGTGGTGCACCTCCCGCAATGCGAAATCGGCATCCTTCTGCGGGTTCGGCAGGTAGGAATGCCTGACATGGTTGACGTCGATGCGCGCCATATCGCTCTCCTCAAGCCGCCAGCTTCGGCGCGATCACGGCGCGGTCGTGCTCGTCGAAGACCATGATGTGACGCGGGTCGATGAACACCTCGACCACCGCGTCGGTCTCGAAATCCCTGATGCCATGGGTCAGCATGACCCAGCGGGCGTCGGCGAAATCGAGATGGATGAAGCTCTCGGAGCCGGTGATCTCGGTGATGGTCACCTTTGCCCGCACCGGGACAGCCAATGCGTTGGGCCGTTCGAGCGACAGATGATGCGGCTGGAAGCCGATCGTATAGTTGCCGTCGGCAATGCCGACGAGTTCGGACGGCACCGGCAGTTTGACGCCGCCTTCGAGCAGGAAGTCGGCGCCCTTCTTTGCCAGCACGATGGTGTTGAGCGGCGGATCGGCGAAGGTTCTGGCCGTCACCAGGTCGACCGGCTTGCGGAAGACGTCGATGGTCGGCCCGAACTGGGTGATGCGGCCTTCCGACAGCGTTGCCGTGTTGCCGCCGAGCAGCAGCGCTTCGTGGGGTTCGGTTGTGGCGTAGACGAAAATGGTGCCGGCGGCGGCAAAGATCCTCGGCAGCTCGGCCCGCAACTCCTCGCGCAATTTGTAGTCGAGATTGGCCAGCGGTTCATCGAGCAGTACCAGGCTGGCATTCTTGACGATGGCGCGGGCAAGCGCTGTGCGCTGCTGCTGGCCGCCGGAAAGGCTGAGCGGTGTGCGGTCCAGATAGGGCGTGAGCTTCAAGAGTGCCGCCGCGCTGCGCACTTCCTTGTCGATCTTGGCCTGCTCGACCCCTGCCACGCGAAGCGGCGAGGCGATGTTCTCGTAGACCGTCATCGCCGGATAGTTGATGAACTGCTGGTAGACCATGGCGATCTTGCGCTTCTGCACCGGCACACCGGTGACATCCTTGCCGTCGAACCAGACCGAGCCGGAAGTCGGCTTGTCGAGACCGGCCATCAGCCGCATCAGGCTGGTCTTGCCTGAGAGCGTCGGCCCAAGCAGGACATTCAGCGAGCCGTGCTGAAGCGTCAGCGAGATGTCGCGGATATGCTCCTGCGCGCCCACTGTCTTCGTCACGTTCCTCAGTTCCAGCATCAAGCCTCCTCCAAGGCGTTGTGCGTCGGCGGCCGAATTTCTATTCGGCCGCCGCCACGTGTCGTCTGCTCAGTCCGCGCATGAATTCGTCGAGCGCTGCCGTCTGCTCCGGGTTGAAGTGCAGCCCGCGCTTGGTGCGGCGCCACAACACGTCCTCGGCCGTGACCGCCCATTCGTTCTCGGCCTGATAGCGGACTTCCGCCTCATAGAGGTCGGCACCGAAATTGCGGCCGAGATCGGCGTATGACTTGGCCAGGCCCAACAGCTTCTCGGCGCGCGTGCCGTAAAGCCGCGTGAGCCGGCGTGCCAGTCGTTGGTCGAGGAACGGATAGCTGCTCTTCAGCCTGGCAACCTGGGCGTCGAAACCGGTGGCTGGGAAATCGCCGCCTGGCAACGGCGCATCATGCGTCCACGGCTTGCCGCGCTTGCCGAGGAAACCCTCGATCTTGTCCAGCATCGATTCCGCCAGTCGGCGCGACGTGGTGATCTTGCCGCCAAAGGCATTGAGCAGCGGAGCGCCCTGCCCACCATCGGCCTTCAGCACATAGTCGCGTGTCGCTTCCTGGGCCTTCGAGGCTCCGTCGTCATAAAGCGGGCGCACCGCCGAATAGGTCCAGACGATGTCGGAGCGCTTGACGGGTTGCGCGAAATATTCGCTCGCTGCGGCGCACAGATAGTCGATCTCGGTGTCGGAGATCTTCACGTCATGTGGATCGCCGGGATAGTCGCGGTCGGTCGTGCCGATCAGCGTGAACTCTTCCTCGTAGGGAATGGCGAAGATGATGCGGCCATCCTTATTCTGGAAGAAATAGGCGCGCGGATCGTCGAATTTCTTTTTGATGACGATGTGGCTGCCCTGCACGAGGCGGACATTGTGGACGTCGTTCTGGCCGACGGTCGCCTGCAGCACATGATCGACCCACGGTCCGGCGGCGTTGACCAGAAGCCGTGCGCGAACCTCTTCGGTTTCGCCGGTCAGCACGTTCTGAACCTGTATGATCCAGATCGCGCCATCGCGGCGGGCGCTGACAACCTTGGTGCGGGTGCGGATGACAGCGCCGCGATCGGCTGCGTCGCGGGCGTTCAGCGCCACAAAGCGCGCGTCGTTGACCCAGCCGTCGGAATATTCGAACGCCTTGTGGAACAACGGCTTCAACGGCTTGCCGGCCGGATCCGTTGCCATGTCGAGCGTCTTGGTCGCCGGCAAAAGCTTGCGCCCGCCAATGTGATCGTAGAGGAACAGCCCAAGCCGGATCAGCCATGCCGGCCGCAGGCCCTTGGCGTAAGGCAGCACGAAGCGCATCGGCCAGATGATGTGCGGCGCGTTCTTCCACAGCACCTCGCGCTCCATCAGCGCTTCGCGCACCAGCCGGAACTCATAGAATTCGAGGTAGCGCAGGCCGCCATGGATGAGCTTGGTCGAGCCGGACGATGTCCCGCTGGCCAGATCGTTCATTTCCGCGAGGAAGACTGAAAATCCGCGGCCAACGGCGTCGCGGGCTATGCCGCAGCCATTGATGCCGCCGCCTATGACGAAAATGTCATGGATCGGAGATGCGTCCACAAGTTCCTCCAACGATTTCGCATTGCACCATTTTTGTGTTTTTACGAAACCGTAGCGGAATTATTTCGAACTCAAACCGAATGTCAAACGAAATATCACAGCTGCGTCGGACACCAGTGATATAAGCTCACCCAAGCGCTGTCTCGATGAGGCGAACTTCCGTTTCCTCGCAGATCCGGCGAATCGAGGGGATATCGCAGCGATCGGTGATGAAGGTGTTGACCTGCGAAAGATGGCCGATGCGCACCGGCGCCGTGCGCTCGAACTTGGTCCGATCGGAAACCAGAATCACGTGGCGGGCATTGGCGATGATGGCCTGCGCCACCTTCACTTCGCGAAAATCGAAATCCAACAATGCGCCGTCATGGTCTATCGCCGAGGCGCCGATGACCGCATAGTCCACCTTGAATTGACGAATGAAATCAACGGCCGCCTCCCCGACGATGCCGCCGTCGGAGCCGCGCACGACGCCGCCCGCAATCACCACTTCTATTGAAGGATATATGCGCATCCTGTTGGCAACATTGATATTATTGGTGATGATCATAAGCCCGCTATGGTCGAGAAGCGCCTTGCTGACGGCCTCGGTCGTGGTGCCGATGTTGATGAACAGCGAGGCATTGTCCGGGATCAGCCGCGCCGCGGCGCTGCCGATCGCTTCCTTCTCATCGGCGGCAATCTTGCGCCGCGCCTCATATTCCATGTTCTCGATGCCGGACGGAAACAACGCGCCGCCATGGATGCGCGTGAGCAGACGCTGGTCGCACAGATCGTTGAGATCCTTGCGGATCGTCTGCGGCGTCACATTGAAATGCGTCGCCAGATCATCGACCAGGACCCGGCCATGATCCTTCGCCATCTGGATGATTTCGGCATGGCGTGGCGACAGAAACATCGCGCGTTCTCCCCCGTTTTCGTTTTTCCTACGTATAAGCGAAAACGAAAGCGGTGGAAAGCGCGGACCGGCTAACGAAATCGATACCGGTCCTCAGCTGTCAAACCAGGTCGCGGGCAACCTCGATGATCACATCGAAAGCCATGTCGACGTCCGCCGCCGTCGCCTCGAACTGGCCCGCCTGGAAGCGGATGACGACCCGGCCGTCGACCCTGGTCTGCGTCAGGTAGATGCGGCCGTCGGCGTTGATGGCATCCACCAGGCGCAGATTGTGTTCGTCCGCATCGGCGCCCTGTGGCGTGCGGTGCCGGAACGAAAACAGCGACAACATGGGCTCGGTGACGAGTTCGAAATCCACCTCCTCGGCCAGCCGCGCGGCCAGGCCTTCGCTCCAGGCGACATGGTTGCGGATCATGGCGCGCAGGCCTTCGAGGCCGTGGGCGCGCAGCAGGAACCAGAGTTTCAACGCCCGGAAGCGGCGGCCGAGCGGCACTGACCATTCCGAATAGTTGATGATGCCGTCATGGCCGCGCGTCTTGAGATAGTCCGGCTTGATGGCCAACGTGCGCACCAGATCTTCCGGCTGGCGCACGAACTGGATCGAGCAGTCGAACTGCGCGCCCAGCCATTTGTGCGGATTGAAGACGATCGAATCGGCGCCTTCGACACCAGCCCAGAAATGCCGGTATTCCGGGCAGATCATTGCCGAGCCGGCCCATGCGGCGTCGACATGCAGATAGAGGCCGTGGCGTTTGGCGACGGCAGCCACGGCCGCTATATCGTCGGTGCCGCCGGTGCTGGTGCCGCCGACGCAGGCAATGATGCCGGCAGGCAGCAGCCCCGCTGCGCGGTCGGCAATGATCGCCGCTTCCAAGGCCGCAGTGTCCATGGCGCGGTAGCGCCCTGTAGCCGGAATGCGGACGAGATTGTCCTCGCCGATGCCCGCGACCCAGATGGCGCGGTCGATCGAGGTGTGGACCTGATCGGAGGAATAGACGCGCAGCCTCGCCTGCCCGGCCAACCCCTGTTTGTTGCCCTGCCAGTCGAGCGCCCGCTCGCGCATGGTGAGCACGGCGGCAAGCGTCGCCGACGACGCCGAATCCTGGATCACGCCGGAAAAACCCTCCGGCAGGCCGAGCGCCTGGCGCATCCAGTCGACGATGCGCGTCTCGAGCTCTGTCGCCGCCGGCGAGGTCTGCCACAGCATGCACTGCGCGGCCATCGCCGAGACCAGATACTCGGCGACCACCGAAACAGGCGCTGCATTGGCCGGAAAATAGGCGAAGAAGCGCGGATGCTGCCAATGCGTCATGCCGGGCACGATCTTGTCTTCGAAATCGGCGAAGATCTTGTCCATCGGCTCGGCCGTCTCGGGCGGCGAGGCTTCGATGCTCCTGAATATCTCGCCCGGAGCGATCGCCGGCCGCACTGGCCGATCGCGCAGGCCGGCGCGATAGTCGGCACCCCAGTCAGCCGCCCGTCTCGACCAATCGCGGAACTCTTTGCTGTCCATATGTCCTCCCAAATGCCGGCCAGGTCGCGACATCGCGCTCCGTGTCGATTTTTGATTAACATGTTAAATAAAATCAGGCAACGGTCGCCGCGCTACCTCGGCCCGCACTACCCCGGGAAGTCCGGCAGGCTGGCAAACGCCGTCTTCAAGGCGTTCGACCAGCCCTCGGAAATGGCGCGGTAATAGGGATCGTCCTGGCCGATCCGTTTCTTCAGCCCAACCTGGAACGCGTCCTTTTCCAGGAACAACAGATCGAGCGGCAGGCCGACCGAAAGGTTCGATTTCAGCGTCGAATCGAAGGAAACCAGAAGCAGCTTCACCGTCTCGGCCAGGCTCATCGCCCGGTCATAGGCGCGAATGATGATCGGCTTGCCGTATTTGGTCTCGCCGATCTGGAAGAACGGCGTGTCGTCGGTCGACTCGATGAAATTGCCTTCCGGATAGATCATGAACAGCCTGGGCGGACTGCCCTTGATCTGACCGCCAAGGATGAAGGAGGCATTGAAATAGGAATCAGCCTTGTCGCCGGAGGGCGAGGCTTGGGCAATGACTTCCTTCACCGTGTCACCGACAAGCCGAACCGTCTGGTACATGGAAGCGGTCTCGAGCAACGCCGTGTGACGCTCACCGATCGCCTTGTTGCGCTCGTCAAGCAGGCTGACGACGGCCTGGGTCGTGGCGAGGTTGCCGGCCGACATCAGCACGATGACGCGCTCGCCCCGCTTTTCCCAGACGTGCATCTTCTTGAAGGTCGAGATCGAATCCATCCCGGCATTGGTGCGCGTGTCCGACATGAACACGAGCCCGCGATCGATCTTGAGGCCGACGCAATAGGTCATAATTGCTTTTCTAGTCGTGATTCCTGGCGGAGACTACTGCTCCACCGTGACGGTGACGGCAAGCTTCTCTTCAGCGTGGCCCATCACTATCCCCGAGACCGGCGAGGCATCGCGATAGTCGCGCCCTGTCGCGACGCGCACATAGCGCTCGTCAGGCGAGATGCCGTTGGCAGGATCAAAGGCGACCCAGCCGAGCCCGGCGACATGTGCTTCCGCCCAGGCATGGCTCGCCGCCTGCTCGATCGCTGCGTCCATCATCAGATAGCCGCTGACATAGCGGGCGGGAAAACCCATGACGCGCGCCGCGGTGGCGAAGATGTGGCTGTGGTCCTGGCAGACGCCGCTCTTCAGCGCCAAGGCCTCTTCAGCGGGCGTAACCACACTCGTGGTGCCTGGTTTATAAGCGACGCGCTCGCCGATCGTGACCATCAGCCGGTGCAGCCGGTCGATATCGCTCCCCTCGCCGAGGGACCCGACAAGGTCGCTGATACCGTCACCGGCGGCGGTCAGCGGCGTCTGCTGGCAGAACAGCCAGAGCGGCGCAAAACCCTGATGCGGGCCCGATACGCCCGCCGTGTCGCGCGTCGTCACCTCGCCTGTCGCCTCGAGCGTGATGGTATTGTGGCCGCCTTCCGCGCTCACCAGGCGCGTATCGTTGCCGAACTGATCGCTGAAACGGACCTCGCCGCGCGCGCCCTCGATGTTGATCGCCCAGGCGGCAACGGTCTGCGTGTGTCCGGTGAGCGGCAAAAGCCGCAGGCGTTGCAGCAGATATTGCACCGGCGCATCGTAGCTGTACTCGGTTCGGTGGGTGATCTTGAGCCGCATGGTGCCCGCCTCGGTGTCAGCGCACGATCAGAAGAAACGATAATCCTGGGCAATCTCATCGCCCAGCCTGGTGTTGTCACGGATGAATTCGGCCAGGAATTCGTGCAGGCCGTGGTCGAAAATGTCCTTGATCGACCCGCGCCGCAACGTCGCCTGGATTTTCTCCGCCGTGGCGTGGCAAGCATGGCGCTCGCCATAGTCGTCACCGAGGAATTTCAGATGCTCGCCGAGGAAGCGGTAGCAGAAGGTGAGTGAGCGCGGCATGCGCACATTGAGGATCAGATAGTCGGCTATGTTCGTCGGCTTGTAGTCGGCTTCATAAACCCAGCGATAGGAGCGGTGTGCCGACACCGAGCGCAGGATCGATTCCCATTGGTAATTGTCGAGCGTCGAGCCGACCCAGGAGAGCGACGGCAACAGCACATAATATTTCACGTCGAGGATGCGCGCGGTGTTGTCGGCGCGTTCGACATAGGTGCCGAGTTGCGAGAAATCGAAGATCTCGTTGCGCAGCATGGTGCCGTAGAACGAGCCGCGGATCAGCGCCGTCTCGCGCTTGATGGCGTCCAGCACCGTCGGCAGGTCGCGTTCGTCGATCGGCCTTGCCAGCATGCGCTTCAGCGCCATCCAGGCCTCGTTGATGCTCTCCCAGGTCTCGCGCGTCAGGGCGGTGCGCACCATGCGGGCATTGTTGCGCGCCGTCTCGATCGACGACATCGTGCTCGACGGGTTGGACGTATCGCGCAGCAGGAAATCGGAGACGTTGGCGGCCGTGTAATCCTGGTACTTGTGCGAGAAGGCGACGTCGGAGCCGGCGCTGAGCAGCACCGAATTCCACTCTTCGGCAGCGCTTTGCGTGCGCGTCAGCGCCATGCGCAAGCCCGCGTCGACGAGGCGCGCCATGTTTTCGGCCCGCTCGATATAGCGGTTCATCCAGTAGAGACCGTTGGCGGTGCGGCCCAAAAGCATATCAGCTTGCTCCGGTATCGAGCGAATAGCGAACAGCGGGTAGCGAATAGGGAAGAATGCGTCTCATGATTGCTGCGTCCCCCTGCTCGTCTCAATCATCCAACACCCAAGTGTCCTTCGTTCCGCCGCCTTGCGATGAGTTCACCACCAGCGAACCCTCTTTGAGCGCCACCCGCGTCAAGCCACCTGGAACGATCTGGATGCGGTCGGAGACCAGCACATAGGGCCTGAGATCTACATGGCGGGGCGACAGGCCCTTTTCCGTCAGGATCGGGCAAGTCGACAGCGCCAGCGTCGGCTGGGCGATGTAGTTCGAGGGCCTGGCCTGCAGCTTCTTGGCGAACTCCTGGCATTCCTTCTTGGTCGCTGCGGGGCCGACCAGCATGCCGTAGCCGCCGGAGCCGTGGACCTCCTTGATGACCAGTTCGTGGATGTGCTCCAGCACATATTTCAGGCTGTCCGGCTCCGAGCAGCGCCAGGTCGGGATGTTGCCCAGGATCGCCTTGCGGCCGGTATAGAATTCAACGATCTCGGGCATGTAGGAATAGATCGCCTTGTCGTCGGCAATGCCGGTTCCCGGCGCATTGGCGATGGTGATGTTGCCTGCGCGATAGACATCCATGATGCCTGGAACACCGAGTGCGGAGTCCGGCCGGAAGGTCAGCGGATCGAGGAAGGAATCGTCGACGCGCCGGTAAAGCACATCGATCTGCTTGTAACCTTCGGTCGTGCGCATGGCGACATGGCCGTCGATGACGCGCAGATCCTGTCCTTCGACAAGCTGCACGCCCATCTGGTCGGCGAGGAAGGCATGCTCGAAATAGGCCGAGTTGTAGGAGCCCGGCGTCAGCACCGCGATGGTCGGCGCGCCCTTGCTGCTCTGCGGGCGCACGGCCGCGAGCGACTGGCGCAAGAGCTGCGGATAATTCTCGACCGGCCTGACTTTGATCTTCTGAAACAGCTCCGGAAAGAGCTGCATCATCGTCTCGCGGTTCTCCAGCATGTAGGAGACCCCGGACGGCGTGCGGGCATTGTCCTCCAGCACGTAGAATTCATTCTCCGAGATGCGGACGATGTCGACGCCGATGATGTGAGTGTAGACGCCGGCCGGCGGCTTGACCCCGATCATCTCGGGCAGAAAGGCCTCGTTCTTGGCGATCAGATCCCGCGGCACGCGACCGGCGCGCAAAATCTCCTGGCGATGGTAGATATCGTCGAGAAAGGCGTTCAGCGCCTGCACGCGCTGCTCGATGCCTTGCGTCAGCCGGCGCCATTCATTGCCGGAGATGATGCGTGGAACAATGTCGAAGGGGATCAGCCGCTCGGAAGCTTCCTGCTCGCCATAGACGGCAAAGGTAATGCCGGTCTTGCGGAAGACGCGCTCCGCATCCTGCATTTTCTGTGTAAGCCTGGCTGGATCCTGCTCCTTCAGCCAGCGATCGTACCCCTCATAAGGTCTTCTCAATCCGGAAACTTCCGGAAGCATTTCGTCGAACGCTGCCAATCGCGTACTCCCCTGTAAGACCATTTGAATGGCCTTGCCGGAAGAAAATCAAGAGCAATCGGTGATTTGACAGGCAGCAGCGGTCGTTATGCCGGAATTGCCCAAGATTGAGGCAAGGCCTGCGGACTTGGGTCACGCTTCTGCCCGGCGACCGGGCATCGGGCACGTCAGAACGCCCGGAACGTGACGATCGTGAAGGTATCCTTGATTCCCGGCAGGATCTGCACGCGTTCGTTGACAAAGTGGCCGACATCTTCCTCGTCGTCGATATAGAATTTGGCGAGAAGGTCGAAATTGCCGGCGGTCGAGTAGATCTCGGAGGCGATCTCGGCATCGGCGAGCGCGCTGGCGACCTCGTAGGACTTGCCCAGATCGCATTTAATCTGCACGAAAAATGCCTTCATTGCCCGGTCCTGCCAGCCTGCTTATAAATCAAGCGGCCCTTGTGGCAGACTGCCGCCCGGCTTTCAAGCTTCAGGCGGCGCGCGCCTTGGCGACCGCTTGCCGCAATTCGGCGACCGGCATGCCGCGGCGGTAGAGATTGCCGCCGATCACGAGTGCTGGCGTGCCTCTCAGCCCGAAGGCGGATGCCTGACCATTGGTGCGATCAAGAAGGGCGTCGAGTTCGGTTTCCCGGCCACCCAGGGCAGCGCGGATTGCAGCGGCGTCGGCGCCAACGGAGCCGAAAATGGCATCGGTGCGATGTGGCGAAAGCCCGCGCTGATTGGCCATCAGCGCGTCAACCACCTCGGCGTAACGCGGACCGGCGGACAGCGCCATCAGCGCCGCATCGCGTGAGGCGTCGCCAAAGATCGGCCAATCCTTCATCACCAGGCGCACGCCTTTGTCTTCGGCCATCAGCTTTTGCAACTCGATGAAGACGAGCTTGCAGATCGGGCATTGGTAATCGACGAATTCGGCAATCGTCACATCGCCTTGCGGATTGCCAAGCGCTGGAATGGCTGGATCGAAGGCGACGTCTTTCACGGCCGGCATAGCTGCCCAAGCCGGAACAGGCGCCAGCAGTGTTGCGGTGCCCATCAAAAACAGGCGGCGATCGATTGGTCGTTCAAACATTTTCCGTCCCCGGGAAACAGTCTGCCCACCCGCTGCAACGATGCGCCTTGCGCCTTAACGACTTGCTAAACACGACACCGTGGCGCCGAAAGGGCGAAATCTTCTCACAACCATGAAACCGCGGCGCGCTGCCACGCGTATGTTAGATTACGTTCGCCAGAGCAATTCCAGGAAAAGTGTCAGCGGTTTCCATCCGGAATTGCACGAAGCAAAAGTGGAAAATCCGGGGAGACAGGCCATGCGCCGCGCATTGTTCGCATTAGCTCTGATGCCGATGTTCCTGGCCTCGCTCGCCTTTGCCGGCGATGCGGAGATCAAGGCCGCGCAGTCTGCCGTCGACGGGCAATTGAAAGCCTTCATCGCCAATGACGGCGCCACCGCCTATAGTTTTGCGGCGCCGAATGTGAAGCAGATCTTCCCGACCGTCGACATCTTCATGAACATGGTCACCAACGGCTACCCACCGGTGCGCAAGCCGCAGAGCTATTCCTTCGGCAAGGTCGAACAGACCGGCCCGGGCTCGATCGTCCAGCAGGTGCTGATCGTTGGCCCCGACGGCAAGGACTATGAGGCCGTTTATACGATGCAGCAGCAACCCGACGGCAGTTTCAAGATCACCGGCTGCAGCCTGCGCGCTTCGACGTCGGTCAGCACCTGATGGCTTCTTGGCTGAGCATGATCTTTCCCAAAAAACCGGTTTCCACTTTTCGGGATCATGCTCACAAGGCCGGGATGTCGCCCCTCGCCCAGCCTTCCGTGATCTCGGCGGATCGTGCCTCGAAAGCCTGCGCCTCGATTGCCGAGCGGATGTCCTGCATCAGCTTCTGATAGTAGGACAAATTGTTCCAGGTCAGCAGCATTGCGCCGAGCGCCTCCTGCGAGCGCACCAGATGATGCAGATAGGCGCGCGAATAATCGCGCGCTGCCGGGCAGTCGCTTTCTTCGTCCAGCGGCCGCGGATCGTCGGCATGGCGCGCGTTCCTGAGGTTGACCTTGCCGCGCCGCGTATAGGCAAGGCCGTGGCGGCCGGCGCGTGTCGGCATCACGCAGTCGAACATGTCGATGCCGCGCGCCACCGATTTCAGGATGTCGTCCGGCGTGCCGACGCCCATCAGATAGCGCGGCTTGTCGGCTGGCAGTTCCGGGCAGGTGATGTCGAGCATTTCCAGCATCACCGCCTGCGGTTCGCCGACCGCAAGGCCGCCGACGGCATAGCCTTTCAGTTCCATCGCCTTCAGCGCCTGCGCCGAGCACACGCGCAGAGGCGCACTATCGCCACCTTGCACGATACCGAACATCGCCTTGCCCGGCTGGTCGCCGAAGGCCGTCTTGCAGCGCTCGGCCCAGCGCAGCGAAAGCTCCATCGCGCGTTCGATTTCCTTGGGTTTGGCCGGCAGCGCCACGCATTCGTCGAGCTGCATCTGGATATCGGAATCGAGCAAGCCCTGGATTTCGATCGAACGCTCCGGTGACATCTCGTAAGCCGCGCCGTCGATATGCGAGCGGAAGGTGACGCCCTTTTCGGTCAGCTTTCTGAGTTTCGACAGCGACATCACCTGGAAACCGCCGCTGTCGGTCAGGATCGGCCACGGCCAGCGCGCGAAATCATGCAGGCCGCCAAGCCGCGCCACGCGCTCGGCACCGGGCCGCAGCATCAGGTGGTACGTATTGCCAAGGATGATATCGGCGCCAACGCCGCGCACCTGGTCCATATACATGGCCTTGACGGTGCCGCCGGTGCCGACCGGCATGAAGGCCGGCGTGCGGATTTCGCCGCGCGGCATCGAGACCAGGCCGCGCCTGGCCTTGCCGTCGGTCGCCAGCACCTTGAAGGAAAAAGTCTCAGCCATTGAATTCCTTGTCGTGCACCGGTGCATCGGGTGCCTGCTCGTCGAGCGACTGGCGGTAGCGGATGCAGCCGCGCATGAATTTCGGCCAGGGCGGCACCGCGATCGCCGGCTCGAGCTTTTCCGGCAAAAGCGCCCACAGATCCGGGTGATGCCAGCACAGATCATGTCCGGTCGTGTCGCGATGCGCGCGAATGCCGGCGCGCAGCTTCTTCACTTCAACAATCAGCGTATCTTGGTCCATGTTGTCGAGATCATCGTCCATCGCTCGTCTCCGCCCGGAAAAGCAGGCTTGCATCGCCATAGGAGTAGAACCTGTAGCGGTTCGCGATGGCATGCGCATAGGCCGAACGCATCGTCTCCAGCCCGCTGAAGGCCGAGACCAGCATGAACAGCGTCGAGCGCGGCAGATGGAAATTGGTCATCAGCATGTCGGCCGTTCGGAAACGGTAACCGGGGGTGATGAAGATATCCGTTGGTCCGGACCAGGGCTCGACCGTGCCATCCGCCCGCGCGGCACTTTCGAGCAAGCGCAGCGACGTCGTGCCGACGGCGATGATCCGCCCTCCTTGCGCCTTGGCCTTGTTGAGCGCGTCGGCCGTCACCGGGCTCACCGAGCCGGTTTCGGCATGCATCTTGTGGTCGGCGGTATCGTCGGCCTTCACCGGCAGGAAGGTGCCGGCGCCGACATGCAGCGTCACGAAATGGCGTCGAACGCCTCTGGCATCGAGTGCGGCGAACAGAGCCGGCGTGAAATGCAGACCGGCGGTGGGGGCTGCGACGGCGCCCTCTTCCCGGGCGTAGATTGTCTGGTAGTCGCTGCGGTCGCGCTCGTCATCATCGCGCTTGGAGGCAATGTAAGGCGGCAACGGGATGTGGCCGACAGCGTGCAGCGCCTCGTCGAGGAACGGCCCGGACAGGTCGAAGCCAAGCAGCACCTCGCCCGCCTCGCCCTTCTCGATAACCGTGGCATCGAGCTGGCCGAGGAAACAGGAATTGCCATCATGGCCGAAATGGACGCGGTCGCCGGCGGCAATGCGCTTGCCCGGCCGCATGAAGGCCTGCCAGCGGTCGGGCGCCACCCGCATATGCAGCGTCGCCTCAACCTGCGCCGTCGCTTCGCCGCGTTTGCGGATGCCTTTCAACTGCGCCGGGATCACCTTGGTGTCGTTGAACACCAGCACGTCGCCTTCGCTGAGCAGCGACGGCAATTCGTTGACGATGTGGTCCTGCAAGGCTTCGCCGGGCCTGACGACCAGCAGCCTGGCGCTGTCGCGCGGCTCGGCGGGGCGCAACGCAATGCGCTCCTCCGGCAGGTCGAAGTCGAAGAGGTCGACGCGCATCAGAACAGCCGGACGAGCAGCGCTCCGGCCAAGAGCAATACCGCACCGGCGACGCGGCCGAGCGAGATTTCACGCACCGCAACGCCGAGGAAACCGATGCGGTCGATAAGCATGCCGGCGAGCAACTGGCCGGCCACCAGAAACGCCATCAGGGCGGCCGCGCCGATGCGCGGCGTGAGAATCGTGGAGAGCGTGACATAAAAACCGCCAAGCATGCCGCCGGCGACGAACAGCCAGGGCGCCGGCGCCTTCCAGTCAAGCGAGATGCCCTGCACCTTCACCACCGTGACCGAGATGATGCCGAGCACGACCGCGCCTGACAGGAACGAAAACGCAGCCGCCGCGACCGGGAGACCCAGGCCGCGCGCCAATTGCGAATTGATCGGGGCCTGAATGGCAATGAAGGCGCCGGACAGGATGCCGAGAAGCGACCAGACGACGCCCATCATTGTCGTTTGCCCTTACTTGATGTCGGCCGCAACCTTCAGCGACACGATCTTGTCGGGATCGACCACCGGCTCGCCGCGCTTGATCTTGTCGACATTTTCCATGCCTTCGATGACCTGGCCCCAGACCGTATACTGACGGTTGAGGAAGGCTGCGTCGTCGAAGCAGATGAAGAACTGCGAATTCGCCGAATTCGGGTTCTGCGCGCGCGCCATGGAAAGGGTGCCGCGGCCGTGGTTGGCGTTGGAGAACTCGGCCTTCAGGTCCGGCTTGTCGGAGCCGCCCATGCCTGCGCGCGAAGGCGCAAAGGTCGGCTTCGACGAATTGCCGAACTTGACGTCGCCGGTCTGCGCCATGAAGCCGTCGATGACGCGGTGGAACACTACGCCGTCATAGGCGCCTTCACGCGCCAACTCCTTGATGCGGGCGACGTGAGCGGGGGCCAGCTCGGGATACATTTCGATGACGACCTTGCCCTTGGTCGTTTCCATGATCAGCGCGTTTTCGCGATCCTTGATCTCAGCCATGTCAGAAATCCTTTTGAAAATAGAGGGTTATTTGCCGTCGGCGGCGATGCGAACCTTGATCATGCGGTCGGGGTCGGTGACGCTGCCATTGTCGCCCTCGTCACCCTTCTTGATCTTGTCGACGAGGTCCATGCCGCTGACGACCTTGCCGACGATGGTGTACTGACCGTCGAGATTCGGCGCCGGCGCAAACATGATAAAGAACTGCGAGTTCGCCGAATTAGGATCGGCCGTACGCGCCATGCCGATAACGCCGCGTGTGAATTTCTCGGTCTGCGAGAACTCGCCCGGCAGGTCGGGCAGGTCGGAGTTGCCCGTGCCGACAGCTTCCGCGCTATAGCCCTTCTTCATGTTGCCGAACTTGACATCGCCGGTCTGCGCCATGAAGCCGTCGATGACGCGGTGGAAAGCGACATTGTCATAGGCGCCGGCGCGCACCAGTTTCTTGATCTGCTCGACATTCTTGGGGGCCAGGTCGGGACGCAACGCGATGGTCACGTCGCCGTCCTTCAAGGTGATGATCATGGTGTTTTCCTTGTCGGCGGCGACGGCCGGCAAGGATGCCGCAAAAAGGCCGGCAAGCACGACAAGGAACGAAGCGAGCTTCTGCAGCTGCATTGGGTATCTCCGGGAAAGCCTATTTGGTGAACTTGGCGGTGAGCGCGCCGGCGACGGCCGCCGGCACGAAAGGACGGATGTCGCCGCCCATCGAGGCAATCTGGCGGACAAGTGTGGCAGTAATGGTTCTAACCGACGGGCTGGCAGGCAGAAAAACCGTCTGCAGCTCCGGCGCCATTGTCTCGTTCATCCCGGCCATCTGCATCTCGTAGTCGAGATCGGTGCCGTCGCGCAGGCCACGGATCATGATCGAGGCGCCCTGCTTACGGGCGGCGTCGATGACCAGCCCGTCGAAGGCGACGACCTTGATGCGGGCGGCGTCCTTGCCGAATTCGGCCTTGGTCGCGGCCTCGATCAGCTTGACGCGCTCCTCGAAGGAAAACAGCGGTGTCTTGCCGGGATGGATGCCGATCGCCGCGTAAACTGTATCGGCCACGGCCAACGATGCCTTCAGCACATCGAGATGGCCGTTGGTCAGCGGGTCGAAGGAGCCGGCATAAAGGGCGGTGCGTTCGGTCATGGCAGGCTTCTAGAGCAATTCCAGGAAAAGTGTGAGCGGTTTTCCGTCCGGAATTGCGGACAAAAAACAAGCTCTAGCGAGCCTCTCAAACAAAGGCAAATCCAGCTTTGAACCTTTTCGGCGCCATGAACGACAGATGAATGCAACGATCACGAACGCTTCACGCAGCGTTCACTAGGTTGCAGCTTTGGAAGATGAAACCAAATCCCCATCTTATCGTTGTAAGCGCAGGAGAACACGCAAATGCTGATCTATATGCTTGCCGCCGCAATGACCGTCGTAATGCTGATCGCAACCGCACTCGGGCTGCATCAGGAAGCAGCAAGGGTTCGCGTCAAGGCCAACACCAGGCGTATTGACCATTTCGTCGTCCGCAAGCCCTATCGCCGTTTCTGATTTCAAGAATGAACGCACCGGCCCGCTGGCCGGTGCTTGTGCAGTGGGAGATTATTCGCCCTGGGCGTCCTCGTCTTCGCTGCCTGTCTCGCCCGAGATCTCCTCGGCTTCCTCGTCAGACTGCGGTTCCGAGATCCGCTCGACTGACACCACCTTCTCACCCTCGGCGGTATTGAAGATGGTCACGCCCTTGGTGGCGCGGCTGGCGAAGCGTATGCCGTTGACCGGCACGCGGATAACCGTGCCGCCGTCCGAAACCAGCATGATCTGATCGTCATTGCCGACCGGGAAGGTCGCAACCAGCCGGCCGATCTCGGCCACTTTCGACACGTCCGTGGCGCGGATGCCCTTGCCGCCGCGGCCTGTCAGGCGGAAATCATAGGACGACGAACGCTTTCCGTAGCCAAACTCGGTCACCGTCAGAACGAGTTGCTCGTGCGCCTTGAGGAACTCGTAGCGCTCGTCGGAAAGCTCCGCCTCCTCGCCGATCTCCTCGTTGGTCAGCGCAATCTCTTCTTCCTCGCCGGTGGCGCCGGCGGCAAGACGGCGCTCGGCCGCTGCGCGCTTGAGGTAAGCGGCGCGCTCGGCCGGCGAAGCATCGACGTTTTCGATCACTGACATCGAGATGATGCGGTCGGTGTCGGCCATGGTGATGCCGCGCACGCCGACGGAATTGCGGCTCTGGAAGACGCGCACGTCACCGACGGAGAAGCGGATGCACTGGCCGGAGCTTGCCGTCAGCAGCACGTCGTCATTGTCGGTGCAGGTTTCGACGCCGAGAATCTCGTCGCCCTCCTCCTCCAGCTTCATGGCGATCTTGCCGTTGCGGTTGACCTGGACGAAGTCGGACAGCTTGTTGCGGCGCACGGTGCCGCGCGTGGTGGCGAACATCACATCGAGCTCGCCCCAGCTCGTCTCGTCCTCCGGCAGCGGCATGATCGTGGTGATGCGCTCGCCCTGCTCCAGCGGCAGCATGTTGATCAGCGCCTTGCCGCGCGATTGCGGGTTGCCGATCGGCAGGCGCCAGACCTTTTCCTTGTAGACGATGCCGCGCGAGGAGAAGAACAGCACCGGCGTGTGCGTGTTGGCGACGAACAGCCGGGTGACGAAATCCTCTTCCTTGGTCGACATGCCGGAGCGGCCCTTGCCGCCACGACGTTGCGCCCGATAGAGCGAAAGCGGCACGCGCTTGATGTAGCCTGAATGGCTGACGGTGACGACCATGTCCTCGCGCTGGATCAGGTCCTCGTCTTCCATGTCCGACCCGCCTTCTGAGAGCTCGGTGCGGCGTGGCGTGCCGAACTCGTCGCGCACCACGGCCAGCTCGTCCTTGACGATCTGCTGGATGCGGGCGCGGGACGACAGGATGTCGAGGTAGTCCTTGATCTCGTCGCCGATCGTGTTCAGTTCATCGGCGATTTCGTCGCGGCCAAGCGCGGTCAGCCGCTGCAGGCGCAGCTCGAGGATGGCGCGCGCCTGCTCCTCCGAGAGGTTGTAGGTGCCGTCCTCATTGATGCGGTGGCGCGGATCGTCGATCAAAAGGATCAGCGACTCGACGTCGCCTGACGGCCAGCGCCGCTCCATCAACTGCTCGCGCGCCGTCTGCGGATCGGACGCGGTGCGGATCAGCTTGATCACCTCGTCGATGTTGGCGACCGCGATGGCGAGACCGACCAAAACGTGAGCGCGATCGCGCGCCTTGCGCAGCAGGAACTTCGTGCGCCGGCTGATCACCTCCTCGCGGAAGGCGACGAACGCCTTCAGCATATCGGTCAGGTTCAGCAGTTCCGGCTTGCCGCCATTCAGCGCCACCATATTGGCACCGAAAGAGGTCTGCAGCGGCGTGAAGCGGTAGAGCTGATTGAGGATGACGTCGGCGACGGCGTCGCGCTTCAATTCGACGACGACGCGGTAACCCTGGCGGTCGCTCTCGTCGCGGATGTCGGAAATACCCTCGATGCGCTTGTCGCGCACCAGTTCGGCCATCTTCTCGATCATCGACGACTTGTTCACCTGGTAGGGAACTTCCGTGATGATGATCGATTCACGATCGTTGCCGCGCTGCTCGATGTTGACCTTGCCGCGCATGACGATCGAGCCGCGGCCGGTCGAATAGGCGCTATAGATGCCGGAACGACCAAGCACGATGCCCCCGGTCGGGAAATCCGGCCCTGGAATGATCTCCATCAGTGCCGGCAGGTCGATCGCCGGATTGTCGATGACGGCAATGGCGCCGTTACAGACTTCAATGAGATTGTGCGGCGGGATGTTGGTGGCCATGCCGACGGCGATGCCGCCGGACCCATTGACCAGAAGGTTCGGGAAGCGCGCCGGCAGCACCTTGGGCTCGCTGCCCGAAGCGTCGTAAGTGTCCTGGAAATCGACGGTTTCCTTGTCGATGTCCTCCAGCAGCTCATGCGCGACCTTGGTCAGCCTGGATTCGGTGTAGCGCATGGCCGCCGGCGGATCGCCGTCGATCGAGCCGAAATTGCCCTGACCATCGATCAGCGGCACGCGCAGCGACCAGTCCTGCGCCATGCGCACCAAGGCGTCATAGATCGAGGCGTCGCCATGCGGATGGTATTTACCCATCACGTCGGCGACCGGGCGGGCCGACTTCACATATTTGCGGTTCCAGTGGTAGCCGCTCTCATACGAGGCGTAGAGGATGCGGCGATGGACGGGCTTCAGGCCGTCGCGCACGTCGGGGAGCGCGCGGCTGACGATCACGCTCATGGCGTAATCGAGATAGGAGCGCTGCATCTCCTCGATAATTGAAATTGGCTCGATGCCGGTGGGGCCGCCGTCGCTGCCGCGCGGTGTCTTCTGGTCGGTCAAATCAGGTCACAATCCTGTCGGGAATCACTGCATGCTTATATAGGAAGCTTCGCCGAAACTCCAACCTTGGCCGGACTTTTCCAAAGACAATTTTCGTGGTAATTTCAAATGGATACCGCTGATTGCGACGATATGGCCAAAGTGCATTTCGCCGCTAACGGGGTAAAGGCCGGCAATGGATCGTCACCCTGACGCGGCAGTCGCAGCGAACCGAAACCCCTGGCTGCCGCTGCGGGCCTTGCGCGGCTGGACCGCAAAGGACCTCAATGGCGATCTGGCGGCAGGTGTCACGCTTGCGGCGATCGCCATTCCCGAACAGATGGCAACGGCCCGCCTCGGCGGTTTTGCGCCGGAGATCGGCTTCTTCGCGTTTGTCGCCGGATCTGTCGCCTTTGCGCTGCTCGGCGCCAACCGGCATTTGTCCGTGGGCGCCGATTCGACCATCACGCCATTGTTTGCCGGCGGCCTCGCGCTGATCGCCACCGCCGGTTCGCCGCACTACCTCGCGCTGGCGGCGATGCTGGCGCTGATGGTCGGGTTCCTGGTGGCGCTGAGCGGCCTTCTGCGCCTCGGTTGGATCGCCGATCTGCTCTCGGTGCCGGTCACCACCGGTTTTCTTGCCGGCATTTCGATCCACATCATCGTCTCGCAGCTGCCTTCCTTGCTCGGATTGCCGCCGGAAAGCGGTGAAACGCTGCGGCGCGTCGGCGATATCGCCGCCAATCTGCACCTGACCAACCCGTCGAGCCTGGCGATCGGGCTTGGCGTTTTTTTGATCGTCTTCCTGGCCGAGCATATCAGTGCCCGTATCCCGGCGGCGCTGATCGGCATGGTTCTGGCAACGCTCGCCGTCATTGTTTTCGACCTCAAAGGTCACGGCGTCGAGGTGCTCGGCGCCTTGCCCAACGGCTTGCCGACACCAGCCGTGCCGCTGGTCAGCTTCCAGGACGCGCAGGCGCTGGTTCCGCTGGCGCTGCTGATCGCCATCGTCGTCATGGTGCAGACGGCCGCGACCTGCCGCTCCTTCGTCCCGCAGGACGGCAGCCAGCCGGACGTCAACCGCGACTTCATCGGCGTCGGCGCCGGCAGCATCCTTTCGGGTCTCTTCGGCGCCTTTGCCGTCAATTCAAGCCCGCCGCGCACGGCGATCGTTGTCCATAGCGGCGGCCGGTCGCAGTTCTCAGGCCTGATCGCGGCGGCCATCGTGCTTTTGCTCGGCGCTTTCGGCGGCGGCCTGCTCGCCAACGTGCCGCAGGCAGCGCTCGCCGGCGTGCTGATGTTCGTCGCCCAGCACATCCTGCGCTGGAACGTCTTTGCCAATGTCTATCGCCAGGCGCCGGTCGAGTTCGCGCTGATCCTGGTCACCATGGTGGCGATCGTGGTGCTGCCGATCGAAACCGGTGTCGCCATCGGCATCGGCCTGTCGCTGCTGCACGGCATCTGGAGCTTCACGCGCGCGCAGGCGATCGAACTGGCCGAGGTTCCAGGCACTTCCGTGTGGTGGCCGCCGACCGCCCAGAGCCCCGGCAAACAGCTTTCCGGCGTGCTGGTCGCGGCATTCCAGGCGCCGCTCTCCTTCGTCAATGCCGACCATTTCAAACGCGGGCTGCTCGACCTGATCGACGCCAGGAGCGAGGACGTCAAGCTGGTGGTGCTGGAGGCTTCGAACATCGTCGAGATCGACTACACCGCGGCGCAGGCGTTGATCGACACCATTCGCCATTGTCGCGACAAGAACGCGGTGTTTGCCATAGCGCGCATGGAATCGTTGCGCGCCCAGGCGGCGCTCAAGCGCTTCGGCATCGCCGAACTCGTCGGCCCGCAACATATCTTCCACAGCGTCGACGCCGCCATAAAGTCGCTTGATCCGGCGAAACGGCAACAACAGCAACAGGATGAAGCACCATGATTGACCCGCGAGAGCCCATTGTCACCCCGGTCCCGGTCGAGGAATTGAGGCCGACCCAGATAACCGTCGGCCTGCGTGAGGTTGAGTTGAAGCGCCAGATGATACGCGCTCAGGACGCTCGCAGGGAGACCGGCGCTTTCCTCGGCAGGCACATGGTGCCGGTCGTGCTCGGGCCCAAAAAGCGCAACTACGTCACCGATCACCATCATCTTGCCCGCGCATTGCTCGAGGAAGGCGTCAAGGACGTGCTTGTCGCCGTGATTGCCGACCTGTCTGCGCTCGACAAGGATGCCTTCCTGTTCATGCTCGACAATCGTGGCTGGATGCATCCGTTCGATGAGAGCGGTAAGCGTCGCGACTATTCGGCAATTCCAAAGACGATCGGCGAACTGGTCGACGACCCTTATCGCAGCCTCGCCGGCGAACTGCGCCGGCAAGGCGGCTACGCCAAGGACACGACGCCGTTCAGCGAGTTCCTGTGGGCGGATTTCCTGCGTCGCCGCATCGACCGGAGCGCGGTGGCGAAAAACTTCGACAAGGCGATGACGCAAGCGCTCACTTTGGCCAAAGGCAAGGATGCGGATTGTCTGCCGGGCTGGTGCGGACCGACCACGGACTGACCGCAAGGCGATCCGTTTCACGCTTTTCCTGGAATTGCCTTGGCCCTGTAATTGCCGGGCGTCTCGCCCATTTCGCGGCGGAAACGGCGGTTGAAGGTCGACAGGTCGTTGAAGCCGGCATCGAAGGCGATGGTCGAGATCGCCATGTCGGAGCTGCGCAGCCGCACCGCCGCCCGGTGCAGCCTTGTCCTGAGCAGGAACTGGTAAGGCGTCATGCCGGCAACGTGCCGGAACGTGCGCAGGAAGTGATACGGGCTGGTGGCCGTGCTGTCGGCAAGAGCGGCCAGCGAAAGCGGTTGCTCCGCCTCGAGCTCGATGCGCCGCACCGCCTCGGCAACGCGCTTCTGGTCGCGGCGGCTGGGCGTCCGGTCAGCCGGTCCCGCATCCGAGCCGGCTGCGACGACCGCTCCGGCAAGACGCAAGCCCAGCTCCTCGAGCGCCTCTCTGTCGCCCATTTCCCGTGCGGCCTCCGCCTCAGCCAGCAACGGCGCAAGCACCGGCAAGGGTGGCAGGCGCGGCGCGGCAAAGCCCAGACGCTTCGCCCCCGGCACATCGGCGACGACGCGCTCCATATAGGCCGGGGTGAAGTGGAACGAGAGACAACGGTCGCCGGCGCCATGCTCATGGCCGCATTCATAACAGGCGCCGGGGTTGCCGAGCAGGATGGCGCCCGGCGCCAGCATCGCGGTGCCTTGGCTCGTGCGGTAGCGGAAGGTGCCGCTGTTCACCGCGGCGACGCAGAAATTGCCATGCTCTTCCTCGAACGGCTTGTCGCCGGCGCCGGCCGTGCAAATCACGTCCGACACCTGCCAATCAAGCCCGGAAGCGAGATTTTGCTCGGTGGTCATCACCCGAAAGATAGCAATTTTTCCCAAGCGCAAAAGGCGGCCATGCCTCTATTGCTCGCGCCATCCTGACAAAAGAGGCAGCAACCATGACCGATACGTTTGCCCAAGCTCTGCACAGCGACGGCCCCGATCCCAACCTTGCCGACAAACTGCAGCTCTATGGCCGCTTCATCGGCGCCTGGACATTCGACGCCACGCGCATTCAGGAGGATGGGACCCGGCTCACCGGGCGTGGCGAAGTGCATTTCGGCTGGGTCCTGGAAGGCAAGGCGGTGCAAGACGTCTGGATCCTGCCCGCGCGTGACGCCGGCCCCTCGCCTTCGCTTGGCCCCTGGACCTTCTACGGCACGACATTGCGCTTCTACGATCCTCGCGAAGACGCCTGGCACATCTTCTGGAGCGATCCGCGCAACCAGTATTACAGCCGCCAGCTCGCCCGCGTCGAGGACGACACGATCTCCCAGGTCGGCGCCGATGGCAGCGGCGCGTCGGTGCGCTGGAGCTTTTCGCGCATCACCCGGGATTCGTTCCGCTGGCTTGGCGAGCGCTCGCATGACGGCGGCGCGACCTGGCGCATGGAGGTCGAGTTCCTGGCGCGGCGCAAGTCTCCAGCCTGATCCGCCAACACCTTGCAATCATGGAGGAAACAATGCTCGACCATATCTCGATCGGCGTGCGCGACAGCACGATATCGAAACGCTTCTACGATGCCGCGCCGCGGCCGCTCGGCTATTCCTGCCTCAGCCAGTCGCCGGGGTCGCTTGGCTACGGCGCGAAGACGGCGCAGCTCTGGGTCCAGGATGCCAACAGACCGGTGCCGGCCGACAACGAATCCGGGCTGCATTTCTGCTTCGCGGCGCCGACACGCGCCAGCGTCGATGCCTTCCACGCCGCAGCACTGCGCGAAGGCGGCAAGGACAATGGCCCGCCCGGCCTGCGCGCCGCTTACGGTGACAACTATTACGCCGCCTTCGTCATCGACCCGGACGGCTACCGGCTCGAAGCCTATTGCGGCAAGGCGGAATAGCCGGCTGATTTAACCTCCCGTGCTGTTTTCAGCGTCTCCGCTTTGCTCTACCAATTGCGGGTCCGGGCTCGCCCGGCGGGAGGGGACGATGCCGAGCTTCGACAGCCTGTTCAACGCCTTCGTCACCATCCTGGTGACCATCGATCCGCCCGGGCTGGCGCCGCTCTTCCTGGCCGTGACGCGTGGCATGAACCGCGACGAGCGCCGTCAGGTCTCGGTGCGCGCTTCGATCATCGGCTTCCTGGTGATGGCGCTGTTTGCGGTTGCCGGCGCCTCGATCCTGTCGGTGTTCGGCATCACGCTGCCGGCCTTCCGCGTCGCCGGCGGCTTCCTGCTGTTCTTCATCGCCTTCGAAATGGTGTTCGAGCGCAGGCAGGACCGTAAGGAGAAGATCGGCGACGTCGCCATCACCAAGGACATGATCCACAACATCGCCGCCTTCCCGCTGGCGATCCCGCTGATCGCCGGCCCCGGCGCGATTTCGGCAACGGTGCTGCTGTCGGGCTCGTTCCAGGGCTTTGCCGCGCAGGCCGCCCTGGTCGGCATCATCTTCCTGTGCCTTGCCATCACCTATCTGGTCTTCGTGCTGTCGGAACGCATCGACCGCATCCTCGGCCAGACCGGCCGCTCGATCCTGACCCGACTGCTCGGCGTCATCCTGGCGGCATTGGCCGTGCAGTTCGTGGCCGACGGCATCAAGGCGCTGATGGCGGGGTGAGCGTAGGCGCCTGCTGCCTATTTCGTCGCCGTATCGACCACTTCGAAATCATGCGTAAGCGTCGCCGTCTTCGCCATCATGGCACTTGCCGAGCAGTATTTCTCGATCGACAGGTTGATCGCGCGCTTGACCTTGTCGTGCGACAGCGCGCGGCCCCTGACGATGAAATGCATGTGGATGCGGGTGAACACTTTGGGATCGGTCTCGGCGCGGTCGGCGTCGAGCTCGACCACGCAATCCTCGATCGCCTCGCGACCCTTTTCGAGGATGTGGACGACGTCATAGGCCGAGCAGCCGCCTGTGCCGATCAATACCAGTTCCATCGGGCTCGGTCCCGGCGTCGCGCCGTCGGGCCCATGCGCGGTGCCCAGCACCAGCTTGTGGCCGCTACCGGACTCGCCGACGAAGGTGCGCTCCTCGACCCATTTGACGCGTGCTTTCACGATACTCTTCCTTACAAGATTTCAAGTTCGCTTATTGCCCGAAGACCACCGCATGCATGATCCGGCCGGGCAACAGCGTGAACACGCCGGCGCCGATCAAGGCGAACAGATAGAGCTTTATCATGGCGCTGCGGTGCGCGGCGACGCGGTGGGTATGTGCGTACCATGCCGCCAATGGCACTGTGATCAACACCAGGATCGACAACAGATGGATCGGGCTGAACGGCCCGATGAGCCTGATCTGCTGGATCCAGAAGCTGGAGACAGCAATGACCAGCATCAGCGCCACCCATGCGTAGCCGAGCGCCCGGTGGCGCATCGTGCCTTTGGGCAGCGCCAGTTGCGCGCCGCCGACCGCAAGCGCGGCAAAGGCTGCGAAGGCATGCCATGGAATGGGAGGCGGCGCGGATAGAAGCGGTCCGAGCGACATCGCACCTGCCTCACATTGCGAGATGCTTAGAATGGGATCTCGTCGTCCAGCTCGCGCGACGAACCGCCGCCACCGCCGCCCCTGGGAGCGCCGCCGCCACGGTTGAAGCTCTCATTTGGGCTCGACTGGCCGAAATCGGAGCCACGGCTCGCGCCGCCGCCGGAATAATTGCCGACCTGGCCGCCGTCGCCCTGGCCGCGCGCGTCGAGCATTTGCAATTCGCCGCGGAATTTCTGCAACACGACTTCGGTCGTGTACTTGTCGGCGCCGGTCTGGTCCTGCCATTTGCGGGTCTGCAGCTGGCCCTCGACATAGACCTTCATGCCCTTCTTCAAATACTGCTCGGCCACCTTGGCGAGCTGGTCGTTGAAGATGACGACATTGTGCCACTCGGTCTTTTCCTTGCGCTCGCCCGAATTCTTGTCGCGCCAGCTTTCCGAGGTCGCAATGCGGATGTTGACGACCGGCTCGCCCGAATTCAGGCGGCGGATTTCCGGGTCCGCTCCGAGATTGCCGACCAGAATGACCTTGTTGACGCTACCCGCCATCGTATTTCTCCGCGCTCATCCGAAACAAATTTTAAGTCGCTCACCTTACAGCCTCAGGATCGCCCATGCCTGCAAAGGCTGGCTTTTCCCACAAGGTTTTTGTTCTATTTTTGTTCTAGTATCAGCGGCCCGTTCTGTCAAGGAATGGCAGCAAAGGCGGTGTTCGAACGTAAGTCCCGATATGGCGATCAAATAGGCGCTTGCCAAATCAATAAGTATCGACTTATGCTTTCGCCATGATCGAAGCAGAGATTTTCCGGGCACTGGCCGATCCGACACGGCGCGCCGTCTATGAGCGGCTGACCGCAAGCGAGATGTCGGTGTCAGAGCTGCGCGCCGGCATGAGCGTGTCGCAGCCGGCGGTCTCGCAGCACCTCGCCGTGCTGCGCGGCGCCGGCCTGGTCGTCGAGCGGCGCGCCGGCCGCAACGCCTACTACCGCGCCGATCCGCAAGGGCTCGATCCGCTGCTTGGCTGGATCGCCCGCTACCGTGCCTTCTGGCCGGAACGCATCGAGAAGTTGAAGACGGTTCTGAAGGAAATGGACCCATGACGGCAACCGAACACCCGACGACAGCCACCGAGGCGCCGCTCAGCTTCGAATGCGAACTGGACGATCCGCCGGAAAAGGTCTGGCGGGCGCTGAGCGAGCCGGAACTGCTTGCCGCCTGGCTGATGCCCAACGACATCAAGCCGGAACCCGGCGTGCGGTTCACCTTTGCCGGGCCGGCGGCAGCGATCGAATGCAAGGTGCTCGACGCCGAACCCGGCAGGCTGCTGTGCTTCTCGTGGCGTGAACAGCCTGGCGCGGACGCGGCCGGGTTCCCGGCCTTCGACAGCATCGTGACCTTCACGCTGGCGCCCACCGCTGCCGGTGGCACGCAGCTTCGCATCGTCCATGACGGCTTCGTGCCGGCGGCGCAGCCTCTTGTCGCCGTCTCGGGCGCCGGCTGCGGGCTTTCGCTCGATGCGCGCAAAAATCCAGCCGCCGCCAATGCGCCCTGCATGATGCTGCGCGCTGCCTGAACGCAAAAGAGGAAGGAAAATGCCATGAGCATTGGCAATCTGGTACCGATGGTGATCGAGCAATCGAGCCGAGGCGAGCGCTCTTTCGATATTTTTTCGCGGCTGCTGCGCGAGCGCATCGTCTTCATCAACGGCGAGATCAACGACAACGTGTCGGCGCTGGTCTGCGCCCAGCTTCTGTCGCTGGAATCAGACCACCCCGACAAGGAGATCTCGATCTACATCAACTCGCCGGGCGGCATGGTGACCAGCGGCTTCGCCATCTACGACACCATGCAGTACATTTCCTGCCCGGTCTCGACCGTCTGCATGGGGTTTGCCGCCTCGATGGGCTCGTTCCTCTTGATGGCCGGCGCGCCGGGACGGCGCATCGCGCTGCCCAACACCCGCATCGTGCTGCATCAGCCGCTTGGCGGCTTCCAGGGCCAGGCCTCCGACATCCAGCGCCATGCCGAGGACATTGTGCGCACCAAGCAGCACATGACCGAGCTCTATGCCAGGCATTGCGGCCGGACCTATGAAGAAGTCGAACGCACGCTCGACCGCGACTATTTCATGAGCGCCGAGGAAGCCAGGGTCTGGGGTCTTGTCGACCACGTCTACGACACGCGCAAGAAAGCGGCCTGACACCGCGCGGCGATTTGATCGCCGCGCGTCTGGTTTCGCTTCGATTGCGCCCCTATAGTTCGGGAATGATCCGAGGCCATACCTTTAAGAGCTTGCACATCACCCTTGCGGTGCTCGCTGGAGCGCTACTGCCCGGCACAAGCGCCTTTGCCGACGACAGCTCGGCTCAGAAACTGCCCGGCGTCAGCGGCGATTACCACATCACCAGGCCCGCGCCGCAGCCGGAACCGGACGATGTGCCGGCCAGCAGCGACGGCTCCTTCAAGATCGGCAACACCGATGTCAGGATTGGCGGCAGCATTACTGTCGACATGGGGACCGGCGGGACCCGGATCCCGAACCACTGATCGCGAGCCACCGCGGATCGAAAGCGTCCTTCGCCAAAAATGTAGCCCCGCCGCTGCTTCCGCAGTCAGACGGGGCTTTCATGGATTTGAAATCCAACTTTAGCCGGGAGTGTACTGCCGGCGTTCTGTTTCGGATGCATCGCGGCATTCAGCCGACGATCCGACTATCGTCTCTGATTGTGGGGGATCGGCAAGTCACGGTTTGTCGGGCTGGCGTTTCAAGTCTGCCCTGGCACTTATGCCCGCCGCGGCTCCATCATTGTGTGGAGCCTCAAGGGACTGTCCGGTGGCGTCATGCTCCGCTCCTGGGTCCGTTGCGACAATGTCGTTCGAAGCGCAAATCGCTATCGCCTGCGGCGTCTCGCAGGCCGCCTGTTGGGCGGCGAGGCCATCGAAAGACGGCCGGCTCCGTTGACGCTTTTAAGACTGCGCCCCTGGGCCGGGCACGTCAACCATTGAATAGCCGGTTACCGAAAAATGTGATCGCCGGCAGGTTACGTCCAGGTAAGTCGAGGGTCTTTATGGACCAGGCCCGAGATCGTGTCGGCGCCCGCTGTGTCCACAGTTTTGTCAGGAGCGTGTTCGGCCTTTGTTCTTTCCGCTTGCCCGCTCGCGCGAAAGACGGTTAAACGCATGTGGTCGAGATTTGTGGCGTCACTCGACTTGGCGACGAAACCACCTACATAAGGGATGGCCGGGGGAAACCCGCCAATCCAGCAAATTCCAGACCTGAGGCGGCGACCGGCGATGGCCGACCATAAATATCTTTCCATTCGCGGCGCGCGCGAACACAATCTGAAGAATGTCGATCTCGACCTGCCGCGTGACAGCCTGATCGTCATGACTGGCCTGTCGGGCTCCGGCAAATCATCGCTCGCTTTCGACACCATCTATGCCGAGGGCCAACGCCGCTACGTCGAAAGCCTGTCGGCCTATGCGCGGCAGTTCCTGGAGATGATGCAGAAGCCGGACGTCGACCAGATCGACGGCCTGTCGCCCGCCATCTCGATCGAACAGAAGACGACCTCGAAGAACCCGCGCTCGACGGTCGGCACCGTCACCGAGATCTACGACTATATGCGCCTGCTCTTTGCGCGTGTCGGCGTTCCCTATTCGCCGGCCACCGGCCTGCCGATCGAGAGCCAGACGGTCAGCCAGATGGTCGATCGCGTGCTGGCGCTGGAGGAAGGCACGCGCCTGTTCCTGCTCGCGCCGATCGTGCGCGGCCGCAAGGGCGAGTACCGCAAGGAACTGCTGGACCTACAGAAGAAGGGTTTCCAGCGCGTCAAGGTCGACGGCGTCTTCTACGAGATCGCCGACGTGCCGGCACTGGACAAGAAGTACAAGCACGACATCGACGTCGTCGTCGACCGCATCGTCGTGCGCGGCGATCTCGCGACGCGGCTCGCGGATTCGATGGAAACGGCGCTCAAGCTCGCGGATGGGCTGGCCGTGGCCGAGTTCGCCGACAAACCGCTCGACGCCAGCCAGACCGGCGACGACGCCGTCAACAAGTCAAAGAACGAGACGCATGAGCGCATCCTGTTCTCGGAGAAATTCGCCTGCCCGGTGTCCGGCTTCACCATTCCGGAGATCGAGCCCCGGCTGTTTTCCTTCAACAACCCGTTCGGCGCCTGCCCGACCTGCGACGGCCTCGGCAGCCAGCGCGCCATCGACGTGAACCTGGTCGTGCCGGACGAAAACGTCTCGCTGCGCGACGGCGCCATCAGCCCGTGGGCGAAATCGACCTCGCCCTATTATGCGCAGACGCTCGAGGCGCTCGGCAAGGCCTACGGCTTCAAGCTTGGCGACAAGTTCAAGGATTTGAGCGCGGAGGCACAGAATGCCGTGCTGCACGGCACGGGCGAGCGCGAGATCACCTTCCAGTATGATGACGGCTTGCGCTCCTACAAGACGACCAAGACGTTCGAGGGCGTGGTTCCCAATCTCGACCGGCGCTGGAAGGAAACGGAATCGGCCTGGATGCGCGAGGAGATCGAGCGCTTCATGTCGGCCACGCCCTGCCCCGTATGCAAGGGCTACCGTCTGAAGCCGGAAGCGCTTGCGGTGAAGATCGCCGGCAAGCATATCGGCGAAGTCACCGAGCTGTCGATCCGCAAGGCCGACCAGTGGTTCACCGACCTGCCGGCGCAGCTCAACGACAAGCAGAACGAGATTGCGGTGCGCGTGCTCAAGGAAATCCGCGAGCGGCTGCGCTTCCTGAACGATGTCGGCCTCGATTATCTGACCTTGTCGCGCAACTCCGGCACGCTGTCGGGCGGCGAAAGCCAGCGCATCCGGCTGGCTTCGCAGATCGGCTCGGGTTTGACCGGCGTGCTCTATGTTCTGGACGAGCCGTCGATCGGCCTGCACCAGCGCGACAATGCCCGCCTGCTCGACACGCTGAAGCACCTTCGCGACATCGGCAACACGGTCATCGTCGTCGAGCATGACGAGGATGCCATCCTGCATGCCGACTATGTCGTCGACATCGGCCCCGCCGCCGGCATCCATGGCGGCCACGTTATCGCGCAAGGCACACCGCAGCAGATCATGGCGACGCCCGCCTCGATCACAGGCAAATATCTGTCGGGCGAACTGGAAGTCGCCACACCCGGAGTGAGGCGCGAAGCCAAGAAGAACCGGCGCATCAAGGTCGTCGGCGCGCGCGGCAACAATCTGAAGAACGTCACCGCCGAAATCCCGCTCGGCACCTTCACCGCGGTCACCGGCGTCTCCGGCGGCGGCAAGTCGACCTTTCTGATCGAGACGCTGTTCAAAGCGGCGTCGCGCCGCATCATGGGCTCGCGCGAACATCCGGCCGAGCATGATCGGATCGAGGGGCTGGAATTCCTCGACAAGGTGATCGACATCGACCAGTCGCCGATCGGCCGCACGCCACGCTCCAACCCGGCCACCTACACCGGCGCCTTCACGCCGATCCGCGACTGGTTCGCCGGCCTGCCGGAAGCCAAGGCGCGGGGCTATCAGCCGGGCCGCTTCTCCTTCAACGTCAAGGGCGGCCGTTGCGAGGCCTGCCAGGGCGACGGCGTCATCAAGATCGAGATGCACTTCCTGCCCGACGTCTACGTCACCTGTGACGTCTGCCACGGCAAGCGTTACAACCGCGAGACGCTCGACGTGCTGTTCAAGGGCAAGTCGATCGCCGATGTGCTCGACATGACGGTCGAGGAAGGCGTCGACTTCTTTGCCGCGGTGCCTGGCGTGCGCGACAAGCTGGAGACGCTGAAACAGGTCGGGCTTGGCTACATCCATATCGGCCAGCAGGCGACGACCCTGTCGGGCGGCGAGGCTCAGCGCATCAAGCTTGCTAAGGAATTGTCGCGCAAGGCGACCGGCAAGACGCTCTATATCCTCGACGAACCGACCACCGGCCTGCATTTCCACGACGTCGCCAAGCTCTTGGAAGTGCTGCATGAGCTGGTCGACCAGGGCAACACGGTGGTGGTCATCGAGCACAATCTCGAAGTCATCAAGACCGCCGACTGGGTGCTCGACCTCGGCCCTGAGGGCGGCGACGGCGGCGGCGAGCTGGTCGCCCAGGGCACGCCGGAAGCAATCGTGCGCGAAAAGCGCAGCTACACCGGCCAGTTCCTGAAAGAGCTTCTGGAACGACGCCCCGGGGGCAAGCGCGAAGCGGCCGAGTGATGGCGGAAAGCGGTCTGGTCTCTGTCGAAAGCCGTTTTGGCGTGGCCGAAACCATCGACCGACTGGCTGGAATTGCAACCAGCGCCGGATTGCGTGTGTTCGCGCGCATCGACCATGCCGCCGGCGCGCGCGAAGTCGACGCTTCGCTGCGCCCGACCGAGCTTTTGATCTTCGGTCATCCGAAAGGCGGCACTCCACTGATGCAGGATCGCCAGCTTGCCGGCATCGACCTGCCGATCAAGGCCTTGGCCTGGGAAGATGAGCAAGGCAAGGTCTGGTTGTCGTACAACGACGCGCAATGGCTGGCTGAACGCCACAATCTCGGCGAGGACAGCGGCAGCGCCGTGGCTGCGATCGCCGAGGGGATGAAAAAGGTTGTCGCCGCCGCTGCTGGAGTTGACCAACCATGAGACTCGCCCGCCCCGACGATCTTGCCGCCGTCGTCGGCCTGACTTCGGACGCCTATGCCCCCTACACCGCCCTCTTCGGCGGGCCGCCGATCCCGGTGACCGAGGACTATGCGCCGCGTATCGAGCGCGGCGAGGTCTGGCTGCTGGAAGACGGTTCGGCATTGGCCGGGCTGATCGTTCTCGAGCGCCACGCGGACCACGCCATGATCTTCAGCGTAGCGGTTTCGCCGGCTTTCCAGGGCAGGAAACTCGGCATCAAGCTGCTCGGCTTTGCCGACGAGCAAGCGCGGTCGTGGGGCCTGCCGGAGGTCCGGCTCTATACCAATGCGCTGATGGAGCGCAACATCGCGCTTTATTCGGCCTACGGCTATCGGGAAACGGGTCGCCGGCCCAACCCATACCGGCCAGGATGGATATTGGTCGACATGATGAAGTCGGTCGCCAAGGCGGCCTGATCGCGTTTGAAACACGGAGGAGGAAGACGATGAGCCAAGGAAAAATCCGCTCGGGCATGGGCGGCTGGACCTTCGAGCCCTGGGACACGTCCTTCTATCCGGACAAGCTCGCCAAGGCCAAGCAGCTCCACTACGCCAGCCGGCAGGTGCCCACCATCGAGGTCAACGGCACCTATTACTCGAGCTTCAAGGAGCCGACCTTCGTCAAATGGGCGGGCGACTCGCCCGAGGGCTTCGTCTTTTCGCTGAAGGGCAACCGCTTCGTCACCAACCGCCGCGTGCTTGGCGAGGCTGGGGAATCCATGATGCGGTTCCTCGGTTCTGGTGTCGCCGCGCTCGGCGAAAAACTCGGGCCGATCCTGTGGCAGTTCGCGCCAACGAAGAAGTTCGATCCGGACGATTTCGAAGCGTTTCTAAAACTGCTGCCGGAAAAGCAGGACGGCGTCGCGCTGCGCCATTCGCTCGAAGTGCGCCACGACAGTTTCATCGTGCCGGAATTCCCGGCGCTCGCGCGCAAATACAACGCCGCGATCGTTTATGCGGATCACGCGAAATATCCAGCGATTGCCGACGTCACTGGCGACTTCATCTACGCTCGGTTGCAGACGGGCAGCGACGACAATCCCGATTGCTACACGCCGAAAGGCCTCGATGAATGGGCGGCGCGAGTCAAGACCTGGGCGGCAGGCAAGCAGCCGGCCGACCTACCGCGCGCCGATGCCAAGACCGATGCGCCGGTCAAGCCGCGCGACGTGTTCGTCTATTTCATCACCGAGGGCAAGGTGCGCGCGCCTTTCGGCGCCATGGCACTGATGAAACGGGTAAGCGCCTAGCGATTTCGGCAATCGCGGCGACCAATGCCAAGGCGGTTCGGCTAAACCCGCGCAAACCGGCAAAATCCTCGCATCTTCGCGGCTGTCGTAACGTAATCGATACTTCCTTGCTGCACTAATACACCTACGTCCGGTTGCAGAAGCCGGGCGTCGGCAAGGACGCGTTTATGCTGCTCGACTACAACTCATTGCTTCTGGCCGTCGGCTTTTCCGCCGCCTGCCTGAGTCTCACGCTGTTCGGGACGTGGCTGACCGCCCGCTCCGACAAGTTCCTGCTGACATGGGCGATCAGCGTGCTGGTGATCGTGGCCGAGGTCTTCGTCTACGAGGCCTATATCGAAAAGCCAGGGCCCGCACTTGGCGTGCTGACGCTTGCGCTGCTGTTGCTCGGCTTCTCGGTGATGCTGGGCGCCTCGTATCAGTTCAGGACTGGGCGCTCACCGCTGCCGCGCATTCTGCTCGGCGCCGGTGTCTCCTTTGCCTTCAGCTTGCCGCCCATGGCGCTCGGCTATGACGGGCTGGGCTTCATATCGGAGAATTTCTTCGCAGCACTGCTTCTGTTCGGCACTGCCTATGAATATTGGCGCGGTCGGCGTGAAGCGCCTGTGCATCTTGTCGGCGTGGCGCTGCTTTATACGCTGACCGCCATATCCTTCGTTTTGTGCTCCGCCGTGCTTGCGCTGGGGGGCAAGCTTGTGCTTGGCCACGCGCCGAGCAACTGGGCGGAGGATCTCAGCCTCGTCATCGTCATCGCCTCGATGACCGGCATCGGCGCGCTGTCGCTGGCGCTGAACCAGGGGCGGATCGCTCGCCACCACCAGCGCGAGGCACAAACCGATGCGCTGACCGGACTGCTCAACCGCCGCGCGCTGTTCGACCTGCACGGCAAAACGCCCGTCGGCGCCTTCATGGCTGTTGTGGTTTTCGATCTCGACGGCTTCAAGGCGATCAACGACCAATACGGCCACGCCGCCGGTGACGAGGTGCTGAAGGTCTTTGCCGCAGAGCTGACGGCCAGCCTGCGCCCGAACGACGTCGCCGCGCGCATGGGTGGCGAGGAATTCGCGCTGGTCCTGAAGCGCACCGTGCCGGAGATGGTGGAAGGCACTGCCGAGCGGATCAGGGCAGCCTTGGCCGCGCGCACGATTGAAACGGAGACCGGCCCGTTAAGATGCACGGTGAGCGCCGGCTTCGCTTTCGGCAGCAGTGAAGGCTTAAGCTTCGACAAGGTGCTGAGCGCCGCCGACAAGGCGCTCTACGCGGCCAAGCGCGGCGGCCGCAACCGCGTGCTCGACTTCCGTCGCGCCGGCTAGTTCAAGCTGGGCTCAAGCCTTCAATGGCGTGATATCACGTCGTTGAAGGCATCGAGATCGACGTAGAAAACCTTGGTTATTTCATCCAGCAGATCATCCTCGTCAAAGCCTTGCGACATCAGGATGTTGATCGCCGTCATGATATCGACGCGCTCGGTGAGGCGTCGCTTCTGATAGTCCTCGACAAAACGCTCCATCGCCTTTTCCCCTGGCAAGATTCTTTTTTGGACGCATTGACCGACAATCACTGCGGGGAAGCTAGGAAGACTCGCTTGCGTGAAACTTGCGGGCCGAGCCAGGCCTTCTCCGTTCATCTGCGACTGGTACGGAAAGCGGCCGACTCACCAAGGCCAAGAAAAGATTAGCATGCAGTATTGCGGGTACTAGAGGGCAGCATGCGGCCCTTCGCGACTTCGTCATCCTTGGGCGTAGCAACGCGAAGCGGAGCGAGGACCCAGGGATCCATGCCGTGACTCCGACGCGTCGCCAACAGTGCAGAAAGTAGAAAGGGAACAATGCCCGGCGGCAGCGATTTTATTCTCTACCGCGGCGCTCTTCGGCTGATGTCGCGGCATGGATTCTAGGGTCTGCGCGCGTCGCTCCGCTTCTTGCTTCGCCCTAGAATGACGAAGTCCCATAGGCATTTCAACTGATCTTCAACGTATGCGATCCGCGCAACCGTTCAACGATGAAAACCTAGGCTAAACTGTCAGAAACTTCCGAACATCGGCCCGGTCGAGATCCTCGGCTGGCCCGGTATGGACGATCTGGCCACGATCCATGATGTTGACCTCGTCGGCGAGCTCGCGGCAGAAGTCGAGATATTGCTCGACCAGGAGCACGGCGATCCCGGCCTGGTCGCGCAGATAGCGGATGGCGCGGCCGATATCCTTGATGATCGAGGGCTGGATGCCTTCCGTCGGCTCGTCGAGCACAAGCAGCTTCGGTCGCATCACAAGCGCCCTGCCGATGGCGAGCTGCTGTTGCTGGCCGCCGGAGAGATCACCGCCACGACGTCCAAGCATTTGCTTCAACACCGGAAACAGCTCGAAGACATGCGCCGGAATGTTGCGGTCGGCGCGCTTGAGCGGCGAGAAACCGGATTCCAGGTTTTCGCGCACCGTCAGCAGCGGGAAGACTTCCCTGCCCTGCGGCACGAATGCGATGCCCGACCGGGCGCGATCATACGCCGCGCTCCGGTCGAGCGCCTTCCCCTCGAAGGCAACGCTTCCGCTCGTCAGCCGGTGATGGCCGACGATCGATCTCATCAAACTGGTCTTGCCGACGCCGTTGCGGCCGAGCACGCAGGTGATCTTGCCCGCGCCGGCTTTCAGTGAAACGCCACGCAGCGCCTGGGCGGCGCCGTAATGGAGCGTGGCGTTCGAAACTTCGAGCATCTCAGCGCCTCTTCCAGAAGCGGAGAAACGACAGATCGAAGCGATGGAATTGCACCCGCCACACCATGCTCATCTCCCGAGATAAACTTCGACGACGCGCTCGTCGGCCGAGACGAAATCGAGCGTGCCTTCCGACAGCACCGAGCCCTCATGCAGGCAGGTGACCTTGACGCCGAGCTCGCGCACGAAATGCATGTCGTGCTCGACCACGATAACCGAATGGTCGCGCGCAATATCCTTGAGCAGCCGCGCGGTCTCCTCGGTCTCGGCGTCGGTCATGCCGGCGACCGGCTCGTCGACGAGCAACAGCTTCGGGTCCTGCGCCAAGAGCATGCCGATCTCCAGCCATTGCTTCTGGCCGTGGCTGAGATTGGCGGCGAGCTCGTCGCGCTTGTCGCCCAGTCGGATGACGCCGAGGATTTCGTCGATCTGGCGCGCCTCGCCAGCGGAGCGGCGATGGAACAGCGCCGGGAAGATCGAGCGTGGCCCCTTCAGCGCCAGCATCAGATTGTCCTCGACGCTGTGGCTTTCGAAGACGGTGGGCTTCTGGAATTTGCGGCCGATGCCCATCATGGCGATCTCGGCCTCGTCGTGCCGGGTGAGATCGACTTGGCCGTCGAAGTACACCTCGCCCTCGTCGGGCCGGGTCTTGCCAGTGACAATGTCCATCATCGTCGTCTTGCCGGCGCCGTTGGGACCGATGATGGCACGCATCTCGCCCTTGTCGAGCACCAGCGACAGATTGTTGATGGCGCGAAAACCGTCGAAGGAAACCGAGACGCCGTCGAGATAGAGCATGGTGTTGGACTTCGACATCACTCTACTCCGCCGGCTGCGGTTCGGGGCCTGACGCGGACCAGGCACCAGGCGTCGTCGCCGCGCTACGGACGATCTTCAGCGCCGGAACATCCGCATCGATGCCGGCTTCCTCGGCGATCGCGGCAGCGCGCATGGCCTTGGCGCTGCCGCGCCAAGAATCCCACATGCCCACGATGCCCTTGGGCAGCAGCAAGGTGACCGCGACGAACAATCCGCCTAGCGCAAACAGCCAGTATTCCGGCAGCACGCCGGTGAACCAGGATTTGCCGGCGTTGACGAGAAGGGCGCCGATGATCGGGCCGACAATGGTCCCGCGCCCGCCGACCGCGGTCCAGATCACCACCTCGATCGAGTTGGCCGGATCGAATTCGCCGGGATTGATGATGCCGACCTGCGGCACGTAGAGCGCACCGGCAATGCCGGCCATCACCGCCGAGACGGTGAAGGCGAACAATTTGACGTTCTCCGCCCGCCAGCCAAGGAAGCGGGTGCGGCTTTCGGCGTCGCGCACCGCCATCAGGAGCTTGCCGTATTTGGAGCGCACGATCGCCGCGGTCACGAAGACGGCGAACGCAAGCGTGACGGCGCTGGCGGCAAACAACGCCGAGCGGGTCGCATCGGCCTGCACGTTGAAGCCGAGGATATCCTTGAAATCGGTCAGGCCGTTGTTGCCGCCGAAACCCATGTCGTTGCGGAAGAACGCGAGCAGCAGCGCATAGGTCATCGCCTGGGTGATGATCGACAGATAGACGCCGGTGACGCGGCTGCGGAACGCGAACCAGCCGAAGATGAACGCGAGGAGCCCAGGTACCGCCAGCACCATCAGCGCCGCGAACCAGAAATGGTCGAAGCCGGTCCAGAACCAGGGCAGTTCCTTGTAGTTCAGGAACACCATGAAGTCGGGCAGCACCGGATTGCCGTAGACGCCGCGCGAGCCGATCTGGCGCATCAGATACATGCCCATCGCATAGCCGCCGAGCGCGAAGAACGCGCCATGGCCAAGCGAGAGGATGCCGCAATAGCCCCAGACGAGATCGAGCGCGAGCGCCAGCAACGCGTAGCAGAGATACTTGCCCGTAAGCGCCACCATGTAGGATGGGATGTAGAAGGCGCTGGTCGGCGACACGGCGAGGTTGAGCACCGGCACGATGACGGCCACCGCCAGCAGGATGAAGATGGTGATGGCGATGCGGCGGTCTGCGGCAAGGAAGCGTTGCGTCATCATGCTTCCACCGCCCTGCCCTTGAGCGCGAACAGGCCGCGCGGGCGCTTCTGGATGAAGAGGATGATCAGCACCAGGACAACGATCTTGCCGAGCACCGCACCCGCATAAGGCTCCAGGAACTTGTTGACGATGCCGAGCGAGAAGGCGCCAACCAGCGTGCCCCACAAATTGCCGACACCACCGAAGACGACGACCATGAAACTGTCGATGATGTAGCCGCGGCCGAGATTGGGCGAAACATTGTCGATCTGGCTGAGCGCCACGCCGGCAATGCCGGCGATGCCGGATCCGAGCGCGAAGGTCAGCGCGTCGACCCAGGGCGTCCGGATGCCCATCGAGGCGGCCATGCGCCGATTGGCGGTCACGGCGCGCATCCGCAGCCCCCAGGATGTGCGCTTCATGACGTAGAGCAGCACGCCGAACACCGAAAGCGCGAAGACCAGGATCCACAGCCGGTTCCAGGTGATTGCGAGCTGGCCGATAGCGAATGAGCCCGACATCCAGGAGGGGTTGCCGACCTCCTGGTTGGTCGGCCCGAAAATGGTGCGCACCGTCTGCTGCAGGATCAGCGATACGCCCCAGGTGGCCAGCAGCGTCTCCAGCGGACGACCGTAGAGGAAGCGGATGATGCCACGTTCGATCGCCAAACCGACAAGTGCCGCGACCAGGAAGGCGAGCGGCAGCGCGATGATCAGCGACCAGTCGAACAGGCCAGGAAACGAGGTGCGGATCACCTGCTGGACGACGAAGGTGGTGTAGGCCCCCAGCATCACCATTTCGCCATGCGCCATGTTGATGACGCCCATGACGCCGAAGGTGATGGCGAGCCCGATCGCCGCGAGCAGCAGCACCGATCCGAGCGATATGCCGTACCAGATATTCTGGCCGGCATCCCAGATTGCCAGCGTCGAATTGATGTTGGCGATTGCGGCCGTCGCGGCTTCCTTGACTGCTCCGGATGCGTTGGCCTCAACGGAGGTGAGGAGCGACACCGCGTTGCGGTCGCCACGCGTACCAATCAAGGCGATCGCGGCGAGCTTGTCTGCTTCGGGCTTGTCTGAAACCAGCACGGAAGCGGCACGCGCCTGTTCAAGCAAAGCCTTGACGCTCGCCATGCTTTCATTGGCGATCGCCGTGTCGAGCGGCCCGATATTGGCGGCGTCCGGTGTCTTGAACATGGTGTCGGCAGCGGCGATGCGGACAGCCGGATCCTTGGAGCCAAGCGTCAACGTGCCCAATGCATCGCGGATGGTACGGCGCAAGGTGTTGTTGACGCTGACCTGGGTTAAGTCATCCGGGGAAGCCTCGCCGGCTGCCCCGCCGCTCAGCGGGTCGAAAAGCTGGACGTTTTCGTCGCCTTCCTTGCCGACAAACACCATCGAGTCCGCCGTGCGAACGTAAAGATTGCCGTCCGCCAATGCAGCAAGCGGCCGTTCGACGGCCGGATCACCCGTGGCTGTCAGCTCTTGAACGACAGCTCCCGTCTCGGAAAAGTCCGCCACTGTCGCGAATTTGGCGATGATGGCACGCAGATCGGCTTCCGCAGCCCCTGAAGACGACAGCGTCGTCAGCAGGAACAAGAGCGTCAGGCCTATCGCGTGGAAAATCTTCATCGGCTTTTGGTGACCCTTGAAGGTTGAGTGGGCGTCCGGACAGTGGAGGAAACCGTCCGGACGCGCGGTCTGGTCATGAACCTTCGGTTCAGACCGGGATCAGTTCGTGCCCTTGCCGCCGCACTTGCCGGTTTTGACGTTGAAGTTGCCGCAACTGAGCGGCGCGCGCCAATCGGAGATCAGGTCCTTGGAATCTGGCAGGTAGTCGGACCATTCGTCGCCCATGACCAGGCCCGGCGTCTTCGAGACCGTCTGGAACTGGCCGTTGGCCTGGATTTCACCGATCAGCACCGGCTTCGTGATGTGATGGTTCGGCATCATCGTCGAGTAGCCGCCGGTCAGGTTCGGCACCGAAACGCCGATCATGGCATCGATGACCTTGTCCGGATCGGTGGTGCCGGCCTTTTCAACCGCCTTCACCCACATGTTGAAGCCGATATAGTGGGCTTCCATCGGATCGTTGGTGGTGCGCTTGTTGTTCTTTATGAACTTGTGCCAGTCGGAGATGAACTTCTTGTTCTCGGGCGTGTTGACGCTCTCGAAATAGTTCCAGGCGGCGAGATGGCCGACCAGCGGCTTGGTGTCGAGACCGGCGAGCTCTTCCTCGCCAACGGAGAAAGCCATGACCGGGATGTCCTCGGCCTTGATGCCCTGGTTGCCGAGTTCCTTGTAGAACGGCACATTGGCGTCACCATTGACGGTCGAAACCACGGCGGTCTTCTTGCCAGCCGAACCGAACTTCTTGATCGCTGAAACTTCGGTTTGCCAGTCGGAGAAGCCGAACGGCGTGTAGTTGACCATGATGTCCTCGGCCGCGACGCCCTTGGACTTCAGATAGGCTTCAAGGATCTTGTTGGTGGTGCGCGGATAGACGTAGTCAGTGCCCTCCAGCACCCAGCGCTTCACCGAGCCGCCGTCCTTACTCATCAGATAGTCGACCGCCGGAATGGCCTGCTGGTTTGGAGCGGCACCCGTGTAGAACACGTTGCGCTCGCTTTCCTCGCCCTCATACTGGACGGGATAGAACAGGATGTTGTCGAGCTCGGAGAACACCGGCAGCACCGATTTGCGCGAAACCGAGGTCCAGCAGCCGAACACGGCCGCGACCTTGTCCTTGGAAATCAGCTCGCGCGCCTTTTCGGCGAACAGCGGCCAGTTGGAGGCCGGGTCGACGACTACGGCCTCGAGTTTCTTGCCGAGCAGGCCGCCCTTGGCGTTCTGTTGCTCGATGAGCATCAGCATGGCATCCTTCAACGTCGTCTCCGAAATCGCCATGGTCCCCGACAGCGAATGCAGGATGCCGACCTTGATCGTGTCTTCCGCGGCCTTGGCTGAAGCCGATGCCAGCAGGCCGGCCGCGACGACGCCTGCCGACAGCATTTTTGTTATTTTCGCGAAGTTACCCCTCATATGACACGCTCCCAAGCTGGTTGTTTGCACCGCAACAATTAGGTGTGCAAGCGACGTGCCAGACGGAGAGGCAGCGCGATATTTTATGAAATAACTACGCGTTTACAACTACTTACCCTATAGCAGCGAAACGGCTGACAGCTGCCGCATTGCGGAAAGTTGAGAAAAGTTTACGCACATCTGCCTAGATTTTGCCCAAATGGTAAAACTGCTCTAAGTTTCATCATATGCGTGAAATGGCTTGTGCGGTCCTGTTGAGGGGCATGGCAAATTGAGGCAAGGTCTTCACGCAAACGAGCGACGCCATGGCCTTCCGCTTTATCCTGAGCTTCCTGATACTGGTATCCGCCGCCGGCGGCGCCTGCGCCGACTTCACCGACGGCAAGCTGCCGGACGGGACCTATCACTGCGAGGTCTATCTGCTTGGCCTGTTCATCAACCTTGGCGACATCACCATAAAGGGGAATGTCTACACCGGCCCGGTCACTTTCGGCACCGCGCCGCAGGCCTATAACTACCAGATGGACGCCAATGGCGAGATCACCTGGCTCGGCCCGCTCGGCGGGTATACAGCCGGCGGCAATTCGCTGTCGCTGACGCAGGCGACGCTGGATGGCCAGAGCACCCCCTCCTTCGACATCATCATGAAGCAGCCCGACGGCGCCTTCACCGCCTCGACCTGCACCAAGGGCTGACCTCATAAAAAAGGCGCGGAACCCCCGTTCGGGACTCCGCGCCAGCAGGCAGTCGGGAGGTTCAGATCGTTTTCGCCGACATCTGCGCGGCGATGTATTCCGCCTGACGGATCGCCAGCGAGACGATCGTCAGCGTTGGGTTCTCCGCAGCGCCAGTGGTGAACTGGCTGCCGTCGGACACGAACAGGTTCTTGATGTCGTGCGCCTGGCCATGCCGGTTGACGACGCCGTCTTCCGCCTTCGCGCTCATCCGGTTGGTGCCGAGATTGTGCGTCGACGGATAGGGCGGCGTCGGGAAGCTGCGCGTGGCGCCAACCGCATCGTAAAGCGCGGCGGCTTGTTTGTAGGCATGGTTGCGCATCGCTTCGTCATTGGGATGGTCGTCGAAATGGACATCGGCGATCGGCATGCCGTGCTCGTCCTTTTCGTCCTTATGCAGCGTGATGCGGTTTTCCTCGCGCGGCATATCCTCGCCGACAATCCACAAGCCGGCCATGTGATCGTAATGGTCAAGCGCGGTGGTGAAGGAGCGGCCCCAGCCGCCCGGGTTGAGGAAAGCGGCCATGAACGGCAGGCCGAGCGACAGCGTCTCGAACTCGTAGCCGCCGACAAAGCCGCGCGACGGGTCATGCCGCGCCTCGTCGCGGATGATGCCGGCCATGGTCGTGCCGCGATACATGTGCACCGGCTTGTCGAAGATGGCGTAGACCGAACCGGTGGTGTGGCGCATGTAATTCTTGCCCACCTGCCCCGACGAATTGGCAAGCCCGTGCGGGAATTTCGACGACTCCGAATTGAGCAGCAGTCGTGGGCTCTCGATCGAGTTGCCGGCGACCGCGACGATGCGGGCCTTCTGCTCCTGCAGCTTGCCATCCTTGTCGGCGTAGACGACGCCCGTCACCTTGCCGGAAGCGTCATGGTTGATCTTGATCACCATGGAATTCGGCCGCACCTCGAGATGCCCGGTCGCTTCGCCTTTCGGGATCTCGGTGTAGAGCGTCGACCATTTGGCGCCCCATTTGCAGCCCTGGAAGCAGAAGCCGGTCTGCTGGCAGGAATTGCGGTCGTCGCGCTCGACCGAATTGATCGCCATGTTGCCGGTGTGGCATTCCTTGTAGCCAAGCTTGTCGGCGCCGGCCTTGAGCACCTTGAAGTTGTTGTTGCCGGGCAAGCGCGGCCAGTCATTGGTGCCGGTCACGCCCATCTTGGCCTCGGCCTTGGCGTAATAGGGTTCCATTTCGGCCAGTGTCACCGGCCAGTCGAGAAGGTTCGCGCCCTTCACCTTGCCGTAGGTCGTTGCGGTCTTGAACTCATGCTCCTGGAAGCGCAGCGAGGCGCCGGCCCAATGCGTGGTCGAGCCGCCGACCGATTTGACGATCCACGCCGGCAGGTTCGGAAAATCCTTGGCCACGCGCCAGTCGCCGGATGTGGTGCGCTTGTCCTTCCAGGCAAGTTGAGCGAACGAATCCCACTCGTCGTTGATGAAGTCCTCATATTCGTGGCGGGCGCCCGCCTCGAGGATGACGACGTCGATACCTTTCTGCGCCAGTTCGTTGCCAAGCGTGCCGCCGCCGGCGCCCGAGCCGATGATGACGACCACGCCGTCGTTCTTGAGATCAAATTGTGCTGCCATGGTTTCCTCCCATGAGATCGATCAATAAAGCGGTTCGACGACAGAGCGGCTCAGAGCCACTCGATGTCGTTGAACCCGCGCGCGATGTAGCCGCCCTTGGAATAGGACTCGCCCTCGTAGCCGAAGATCGGCCACACCTCCTTCTGGTTGTAGAGGCTGACGACGAGGCCGCCGCGCACCGTCTGGAAGAACGGCGTCTTCTCGATGTCGGTGAGCAGCGCCACGCGCTGCTCTTCCCAGCCAAGCCCGCGATAGCCGCCCTTGCCGGCCTTCTTGTCGAGTTCGGCGATGCCTTTCTCGATCAGCTCCTTGTGCGCCGGATCCTTGGCGGCGGTCTCGTCATGGCTCTTGACGGCGATGGCGTAGTATTTGTCCGGGACCTGGTCATGCGGATAGATATCGCGCGCCACCTGGATCAACGTCGCCATCGTCTCCGGCTTCAGCGCCGAGGTCTCCAGACCCCAGGCATGTTCCGGGCTGATGATAGCGCTGCCCGAGATGACAAGCAGCGCGCCCGCGCCGCCGCGCTTGAGAAGCTCGCGCCGCGAAAGGCCAGGCTTCCTCTCATAGATCGTGACCATATGTTCCTCCCTGCTTGCTGTTCGCACCCGAAAGTGCCGTTGCTGGCGCCGCGCCCGCGCGGCCATTTGTCCCCTAAAGAAAACGCCCCCCTCGCTGCAGGACCTCGATCTTGTAGCCGTCGGGGTCCTCGATGAAGAAAAAGCGGGCGATGAGCGATCCGTCGTGGTTGAAGTTGACGATCTTCTTCGGGTTGAGGCCAAGAGCGCCGAGCCGGTCGTGCTCGCTGTCGAGATCGGCGACTGAAACCGCGAGATGGCCGTAGCCATCGCCGAGCGCATAGGGCTCGGTCCGCCCCTTGTTGACCGTGAGCTCGACCTCGAACGGCGAGTCCGCGTTGCTGAGATAGATGAGCGTGAAGCTTTCGAAATCGAGCCGCTGCGCCACCTTGAGGCCGAAGGCCTTGTTGTAGAAGCCGACGGACCGCGCCTCGTCGAGAACCCGGATCATGGAATGGATCGTCTTTGCCAAATCGTGCTCCGTAGCGTTCCCAGGCTTTCGGAGAGGATTATGCGCGCCGGCAAAAAAAGGTGGTGGCAGCCGATTACCACGCATGGGGCTGGAAAATGGCTAGTCTCGCCCCAGTTTTAAGGACGAAAGTCTGATTGCCGTTGCCGGCCATCAGGCCGAAGATGCCAAGCGCAGGCAGTACTCAAAAGGCGCCAGCTGACCAAAACGGCGCCCAAGACCAACAATAACGGGAGGTAACGATGTGCAGAGTCTTTGCCGGACAGGATCCGGAAGGCTACCGCCAGATCAACCGGTCGATCCGCATCGACGGGCATTCGACCAGCATCCAGCTCGAGGCGACATTCTGGGGTCTCCTCGACGAGATTGCTGAGAGTCAGGGACTGACGACGCCGAAATTCATTTCGAAGCTCTATGACGAGGCCATTGAGATCAACGGCCAGATCCCGAACTTCGCCTCCATGCTGCGCACCACCTGCGCGCTCTATCTGCGCGGTCACCGCCCGAGCATCGAGGAACAGTCTCAGATGAAGCAGGAAGCCGCCTAGCGGTTTTCCGTTCGGAATTGCGTTAAGACAAAGAGGTTTCAGCTCTCGGCAGCAACTTCGAGCGCCAGCCGGGTCATATCGGTGAACAACGTCTGACGCTCCGAGTAGTCGGTCAGCTCACCGGTGGTGATATGGTCGACGACGGTGAGCAGCGACAGCGCCCGCGCGCCGAAGCGCGCCGCGATGCTGTAGAGTGCGCTGGTCTCCATATCGACCGCCAGCGCGCCACACGCCATCGGCTCATCGAAGCGGGCCCTGCCGTCCGGATGGTGGAACACGTCGCTGCAGACCGTAAGGCCCGCGCTGCACACGATATCAAGCTCAGCCGCCCGCCGCACCGCCAGCGCAAGGAGGGCCTGGTCCGGCCCGGCCGGCTCATAGAGCCCGAAGACTTGCCCGCTCATTGCACTCTCGGCACGAACGGCGCTTGAAATGACGACGCCACGCAACGGCACTTCCCGCGAAAGGCCGCCGCAGGTGCCGGTGCGGATGAGTGTTTTGACACGGTGAAAATCCAACAGCTCATGGGCATAGATCAGGAAAGACGATACTCCGATGCCGGTCGCCTGGATACTGACCGGCTTGCCGCGGAAAAGGCCGGTGAAACCGAGCGCACCGCGCCGGCGGTTCACGCAGCGCGGCGTCTCGAGAAACGTTTCCGCCATCCATCGCGCACGCACGGGATCGCCCGGCAGCAACACCGTTTCGGCATAATCTCCATGGCCCGCCTCGATGTGCGGCGTCACGCTACCTGACCATCATGCATGTCTACCCCCGCCGCCATCATGGCAGGGTCAATGCAATGTGCAAGTAAGCTTTATTAGGATTCTAATACATCCTTGACGATCGTCGCCAATTGCTTGAGCGAGAACGGTTTGGGCAGGAAGCCGAAATGCGCGTCGGCCGGCAGATTCTTGGCGAAAGCATCCTCGGCATAGCCTGAGACGAAGACGAATTTGATGTCGGGCTGCCGTTTGCGCAATTCGCCAAGCAGTGTCGGGCCATCCATCTCCGGCATCACCACGTCTGACACCACGATGTCGACCTTGCCGCCGAGAGCCTCGAAAACTTCGAGCGCCTCGACGCCGGACGACGCTTCGTGAACGGTGTAGCCGCGCGAGGTCAGCGCTCGCACACCGCCCATGCGTACGGCGTCCTCGTCCTCGACCAGCAGCACCGTCGCCGAACCCGACAGGTCCTTGGCGGCATCGGTCGCCTTGGCGGGAGTCGACGCCGCGGTCGCCGGTGCATCGGCAGCCTCGCCCTGCTTCTTCACCTCGGCAATGTGTCGCGGCAGGAAGATGCGGAACACCGTGCCCTTGCCGACCTCGGAATCACAGAAGATGAAACCGCCGGTCTGCTTGATGATGCCGTAGACCATCGACAGACCAAGGCCAGTGCCCTTGCCGACTTCCTTGGTGGTGAAGAACGGCTCGAAGATCTTTTTCAGCACGTCCGGCGCGATGCCGCTGCCGGTGTCCTCGACCTCGACCAGCACGTAGTCGGCCGGGGCGAGCTCGCGATAGGAGAAGGACTTGCATTCCTCGGTCGACACATTGCGGGTTCGCACCGTCAGATCGCCGCCGGCGGGCATGGCGTCGCGGGCGTTGACGGCGAGATTGACCACCACCTGCTCGAACTGGCCGATATCGACCTTGACCGGCCACAGGTCGCGGCCGTGGTCGATCTTCAGCTTGATGTCGTTGCCGACCAGGCGAGCAAGCAGCATCCTGAGGTCGGCCAGCACATCGGTCAGGTTGAGCACTTCCGGCCGCAGCGTCTGCTTGCGCGAGAAGGCGAGCAGCTGCCGCACGAGCGAGGCCGCGCGGTTGGCGTTCTGCTTGATGTTCATGATGTCGGGGAACGAGGGATCCGACGGCCGGTGGTTGGTCAACAGAAGATCCGACGCCATGATGATGGCGGTCAGCACATTGTTGAAATCATGCGCGATGCCGCCGGCAAGCTGGCCGACGGCCTGCATTTTCTGGCTCTGCGCCATCTGGCCTTCAAGCGCCTTCTGCTCGGTGGTTTCGACGGCGTAGACAATCGCCGCTTCCTCCACGCCATCGCCGGCAGCCCCGTCAGCGACGGCGTTGACGTAAAAGCGAATGTGACGCTCTTCGTTGCCGGGCAGCACGGAGTCGATCGCCTCGATGTTCGCCTGCCGCTGCCGTGCCTTCTCGAAGGCGGCGGCGAAAGCCGGCCTGTCCCTGTCATGCACGATGGTCTCGAACCGCACCCGGCGGTCCACCGCGTCGCGGTCGACGACGGACGAGAACAGCTGCAGGAACGGCGCGTTGGTGCGCAGGATGCGCCCGCTTGCATCGACGCCGGCAATCGCCATCGGCGTCGAATTGAAGAAGCGGGTGAAGCGGACCTCCGAGGCCCGGAGTTCGGCGGAAGCGTCCTCGCCCTGGGTGCGGTTGAGCACGATGGTGCGGGTCGGGCCGTTGACGCCCTCGCGGCTCGCCGAAACGCGATGCATGAAGCGGACGGGCAGCGCCTGTCCGCCCATCGTCGTGAGATCGAGATCGATGACGGCATTGCGCGTCGTGCCGGGGTCGGCCTTGACCGAACGCACCAGCGCCATGCCGTCGCCGGCGATGATTTCGGGCAGCGAGATGGCGCCTGGCGTGAAGGAGGCAAGGTCGATGCCCAGCCATTCGGCAAGTGTGGCGTTGATATAGGTGACGCGGCCTTCCTGGTCGGCGGAAAAGAAGCCGGCCGGCGCGTGATCGAGGTGGTCGATGGCTTTCTGCAGGTCGAGAAAGAAACGCTCCTGCTCGGCGCGTTCCTGCGAGATATCGGCGAGCTGCCAGGCCATCATCGGCAGCCTTTGCCCGGGCATGCTGAAGGCGCGGGCGCGGGCTCGATACCAGCGCGCGCCGGGTTCGGCGCCGGGCTTGATCGACTGCGCCAGCCGGAACTCGCCGTCGCCCGCCTGGCCGTCGCGCAGGCCCGAGGCCAGCCGGTAGATCGTCATCGAGGCCTCGGGAACATCCGACAACAGCCCTTCGACGGTCTTGAGATCGGCCGCCGACTCCGCGCCTGTCATGTCGGCATAGGCGCGGTTGGCGTAGACGACGCGCCCCTTGGTGTCGGTGACCAGCAGGCCCTGCGACATGGAATCGACAAAGGCCTTCGACAATTCATCGCCCGTCGAACGCGGCGCGATCTGCACGAAGCCGATTGCCGTCGCGAACAGGAAGCCGACGCCGATCATGGCGAGCACGCCGAGCATGCCAAGCAGGAAAGGGTCGCCCAACCGCTCGCGGAACAGCCCGAAGATGATCGCGGCGCCGGTCAGGACGACGATGAAGACGATGAGCCTGGTGACGGCGCCCGGACGCGTGTTCTGGTCGACGATCGGTACCGGATAGAAATCGCCGCGCGCTTCCTTGGCCATGTTCCCCCTGCTCGTGATTCCGGTGCCCGATGGGTGCGGACGGCCGGTTGAATCACATTCTCCTGTAGCGGAAAAGGCCTTGGCGGCAAATGTCCGATAAAATCAACGATTCATGTTTCAAACTGTTCACTATGCGTGAAGCGAACTTGCGGCGGGCAGCCACCACGGTCTAGTGTCGCCTCACTTCAAAATAGGTGACGGGTGCACACCGATGCTGCAGTGGCTGGATAGCGTGGCGGGTCCGGGTTATGTCGCTGCAATCCTGTGGACGTTCGCGGCCCTCATTTTGCTGGTCGTCGTGCTGCTCGTCATCAAGGTCGTCCGCAACCTGACTTTCGGAACCTTCGTTGCCGGCGGCAGGAATCGCAAGACGCGGCTCGCCGTCATGGACGCCACCGCCGTCGACAGCCACCGCCGGCTCGTCCTGGTGCGTCGCGACGACATCGAGCATCTGATCCTGATCGGCGGACCGACCGATGTCGTGGTCGAGCGCGACATCAGGCTGGCGGCGCCACGCCGCCCGGCGCTGACAGGCGACGGCGGCCAACAGCAGCAACAAGCGGCCGCGCCGCGCCCGCGGGCGCCGCAACCGGCCCCCGCTCCGGCACCGGCCAGACAGCCGGCACCGCCGCAGCCCGTCGCCCAGCCGGCAGCCGTCGCGCGTCCACGGCCAGCCCCCGCGCCGGCACCAAGGCCCGCGGCGCCGAGCCAGCCGACCGCGAAGGTCATGCCTTTGCCCAGTTATGGAACGACGAATGGCAGCGCGCGCTACGCGCCGCCGCCGGCGAATGAATCCATCGACGACACGTTGATGCACGAGCTCGAGGCTTCGCTCGACGAAGACACCGCCCCCGCCAAGCCGGCGGCAAAGCCTTCGCTTGACGACGAGATGACCAAGCTCCTCGGCGAATTGGGCAGCCACAAGCGCTGACCAGAAAATGGCCGGCAAGCCGGCCGTTGAAGAGGCGCTTCAACTGCGTGTTGCATCTTGATCCCTCAAATTACTCCAGCCGTTGTTCAGGTGGCCGGCATGCCGTGCCGATCGTCGTGAAATTCTGCGATCAGGCCGCGGCGAACTGCCCTGCTAAAAAAATGACGGCTTGGACGAGCCACTAGTCGTTGCAGGAGATCGGCTGCATCCTCCAGATCGACCAGCTTGACGGGTTGGTCTTGTCGTAGGTGCGGCCGTCCAACACGGCTCCACTCCCCTCGACGTGAGCGGTGTAGACGCCGATCGTTCCGTTATCCCATTCAATCGTGAACTTGAAACGTCCGTCAGAGTTGATGGTGCCGAACAGGTCGCCACGGGTTCCGCCGGACCTGGCGGATGCTTCGAACCTGGTTCCGTTGACGTCGATGCGGCGAACGGAGACGAAAGCGCCGTTTGCCTGCGTCAATGTAAATGAATCGCCGAGGTCCCAATTTTCGCATGCCATGGCTCCGCCGGACAAAGGGAAAATGGCAACAGCAAAAGCTAATATGGATCGGATGTCACGCTGGGGAAACTTAAACATAATTCGCTCCTGAAAATCGGATCGCAAATCCAATACAGAGTCGAATTTGTTCGGGAATAGTCGGCATATGCCGGACATTTAGCTGTCTTTAAATTATGGGTTTACACGAAAAAGTTACACGAACGCCGCTCGATCTTTTCACGGAGGCGAGGAACCCATCCGGCATATGCCGACTATCCTTGCGCTGGCCGTTTGGGTCATTACCGCTCCGGGCGCAAAGAGGTCTTCCAGGACGCGGTGCCAAGGCCAAGACCGTTTGCCCCGAACTTTTGGAAAACGAGAAGCGGCTTGTCTCCCCAATCCCACCAAGCCGATGCAATTGAAACCCGGAGTTTGAAATGAAGACCTCATTATTGTCGAGCGTCGCTGCAGCAGCGATGCTGGTGCTCTGCGGCAGTGCCCATGCCGATGTTTTGATTGGCGTGGGCGCCCCATTGACCGGTCCGAACGCTGCTTTTGGCGCGCAGATTCAAAAAGGCGCCGAGCTTGCGGCGCAGCAAATCAACGCCGCCGGCGGCCTCAACGGTGAAAAGATCGAGCTCGTCATGGGTGACGACGCCTCCGATCCGAAACAGGGCGTTTCCGTGGCCAACAAATTCGCCGCCGATGGCGTGAAATTTGTCGTTGGCCATTTCAACTCCGGCGTGTCGATCCCGGCATCCGAAGTCTATGCGGAAAATGGCATTCTGGAGATTACGCCGGCGGCCACCAACCCGACCTTCACCGAACGCGGCCTGTGGAACACCTTCCGCACCTGCGGTCGCGACGACCAGCAGGGCGGCATCGCGGGAGCCTACATCGCCGCGCACTTCAAGGGAGCAAAGATCGCCGTCATCAACGATAAGACCCCTTATGGACAGGGTCTCGCCGATGAAACCAAGAAGGCTCTGGCAAAAAATGGCATCCAGCCTGTGCTGGACGATGGGATCAATGTCGGCGACAAGGATTTCTCAGCGCTGATCAGCAGGATCAAGGATGCCGACGTCAACGTCCTCTATTGGGGCGGTCTTCACACCGAGGGTGGCCTGATCATCCGCCAGATGGCCGATCAGGGTGTGAAAGTCACCTTCATATCGGGTGACGGGATTGCCACGAACGAACTGGCGGCAATTGCCGGCGACGCGGTGGCGGGAACGTTGAACACATTCGGACCAGATCCGCGCAACAATCCCGCCAACAACGAGATCGTGCAGAAATTCCGTGACGCTGGTTTCGAGCCGGAAGCCTACACGCTCTACTCATATGCCGCCATGCAGACCCTCGCTGGCGCGACGGCTGCCGCGAAATCAAACGATCCGCAGGCGGTGGCCAAGACGCTCAAGGAAGGTTCGTTCAAGACCGTTCTTGGCGATATCGCCTTTGACGACAAGGGCGACCCCAAGCTTCCAGGCTACGTCATGTACGAATGGAAGAAGGGCAAAGACGGAAATTATTCCTACTACGAGCAGTGAGGTGCTCAACCGGCTCTGGCTGTGAGAAATGCCCGGCGCTACGTCCGGGCATTTTTCACTCAACAACGACCGAAGTTCCGTCATGTCCCTACGGGCGTTCCTTCGCGTTCACACCGCTGTTTCACCTTCAAAATGCCCGGCATATGCCGACCGCTCGTGGCCGTGCCCTTTCGGCGGGCAATCAAGCACGGTCGTAAAAGGGATTAGAGTCGCCACGCGGTTCCGGACACGGAAGCGGCGGTCGGCAAGCCCAGACCGCAGTGCTGTGACACCTGCCAAAAAAGCCGACAGGCAGTGTGCCACGCGTCACATATCCAGTAGCGCAAACCGCCTACTTGCTTGCGGCCCGCATCGGGAAAATCCCTCACGCGTTTCTTTTGCCTGGTGGGATATCTCGCCGAAGCGTAGGCGCCGCAGTTCGTTATCCGGTGCTCCAAGAGCCGATAAAACCGCAGGGAAACAACGCCGATGGCCCGATTTCAAGGACGGAATGAAGCTGCACTATTGGCATTACCGAGACCGCCACGCGCCGGCACGCTGCTGAAACCGGAGCCGGCAACAATCACAACCTGAGGCTGATACGCCGCAGGCAACCATACGACCGCCCCCGCCACTAGGCTGCCTGAAAGCGCGTATCGATCCGGTCTCGAAAATCAAAGGATATCGAGGGTTTAGCAACGATGGAAGCAACACTTTCGGATGTTTCTGGCGTTATCGGCCAGATCTATCAGGCTGCGTTCGATCCGGCCCACTGGCGTTTTGCCATTCAGGGCATGCGTGGCCTGTTCGGCGGTTCCACAGCATGTTTCACCAACCATACAACCGACAAATCGGCGACATGGGCCTATTCCACCACAGCCGATGAAGGCTATTTCCGCAAATATGTCGAGGAGTATACCGACTGCAATCCATTCCTCGATTCGCTGGCATCAACTGGCATCAAGGCCGTTTTGAGCGACGCCGGCCTGTACGATGTATCGGAATTCCGGCGCAGCGGCTTCTGGAGCGAATGGATGAAGCCGCAGGACATGTATTCCGGCTTGTGCAGCAAAATCCGCCAGACGCAGGACAGCATCATGTTCGTCGATGTCCGCAGAGGCGCGCGTCAATCCGATTTCGGCAGCAAGGACATTGAGCTGCTCACCTTGCTGGTGCCGCATTTCGAAAGGGCCAGCCAGATCAACGAGCAAATGCGGGTGGCCGATGCCATGGCCTCGACGTTTTCGCGCCTGCCGTTTGGGGCAATTCTGGTCAATTCGGATCTCCGGGTTCTCCAGGTCAATGACCTCGCCCAAAGCTGGATCGATACCGGCGAGATCGAACTGAAGTGTCGCGCCGGGTTTTTGACGGCGCACCCTGCAATTCTGCATCAACTGCATGGATTGGTGGCCGATGCCTGCGCGATCCACGGCAATGGCGTGACCGGAAGCGGCGGACACCTGACGCTCGAAGCCGACTTAGAGGCGGACCGCGTCGCCGACTATGTCATTGAAGTCGCACCGTTGTTTGACTCGCCGTTCAACGATCTGGCCGGCGGCCGCTGCGCAATCCTGGCCATCAAGAAAGTCCATATGGGCAACCCGGAAGGGTTCGACGAATATGTTCGATCGATCTTCAGCCTTACCCGCTCGGAAGCGCGCCTCGCCGTTTTGCTTGCGGCAGGCTACTCACTCAAGGATGCGGCGGCGAAGGTGGGCGTCAAAAACAGCACGACACGCACCTATCTCGAGCATTTGTTCCGCAAGACCGGGACCCATCAGCAAAGCCAGCTGGTCGCATTGCTCAAAAACGTCGCTCCGTCACTGCTAAGTACCTGTTTCTGATGATTGGAACGAGCACCCGGCACGGTTAACCGGCAGTGTCGCGGAAACAAAAATGGCCGGGGATTCCCCGGCCATTTTAAACGGTTTTGCCCGACGGCAGCCACTCAGTCGTCGCGATAAACCTTCTCGCGGCGTTCATGGCGCTCCTGTGCCTCGATGGACAGCGTCGCGATCGGCCGCGCGTCTAGGCGCTTCAGCGCGATCGGTTCGCCGGTTTCCTCGCAATAGCCGTAGGTGCCTTCGTCGATGCGCTGCAGCGCGGAGTCGATTTTCGAGATGAGCTTGCGTTGGCGATCGCGGGCGCGCAATTCGATGGCGCGGTCGGTTTCAGAAGAGGCGCGATCGGCTAGGTCCGGGTGGTTGGCGTTTTCTTGCTGAAGGATTTCGAGGGTTTCACGCGCTTCACGAAGTATGTCATTCTTCCAGGTGACAAGCTTTTGACGGAAGTATGATTTCTGCCGTTCGTTCATGAACGGCTCGTCTTCGGAGGGTACGTAATCGGCGGTAACGATATCGTTCATACGACTCACCCAACAACCCCAAATTTGGCGCCTATATATTCGCGGACAACGGGCTGCACAAGCGCAATCGGCGACAGTTTCACGCAATTGTTAGTCACCGTTGAAACGCCCCGGCGAGCGCTTTGTTTCAATGGCGGAAATCCAACCAGCCGCGATTCGCCATGGTTGTTGAAAGCCTGCCATTGTGCGTGACATGGTTCTGGTGACTAATCGTTGTTTGCCAGCAAAGGCAGCACCATGGGGGGCGGTTTGAGCAGACTTTATCTGTTGCGGCATGCCAAGGCCGGATGGGCGCTGCCGGGCGTGCGCGACTTCGATCGTCCGCTGGATGAATCGGGCGTTGCCGACGCCGAGGCGATGGGCGAAGCCATGCGCACGCTCAACTACGTGCCCGACATCACCCTTTGCTCCAACGCCAAACGGGCGCGGCAGACGCTGGAAGGCCTTGCCGGGCGCACCGACACCGGCCGGGTGCTGTTCTTCGACACGCTCTACAGCGAGGATGCCGCCGGTTATCTCGACATCATCCGAAAAAACGGCGTCGCCGCCTCGCTGCTGGTGATCGGCCACAATCCGATGACGGAAGACCTCGCCATGGCCGTGTCGGGCGATGGCGACGAAACCGCGCGCGGCCTGCTCAACCATGGCTTTCCCACCTCCGGCCTCGCCGTGGTGCGCTTTCCCGGCGACCTTGCCGAAGCCGCGCAAGGCAACGGCTATCTCGAAGCCTTTCTCACCCCCGCCGACCTCTGACACCATTTCAAACGGGTGCACCAGGGCCTATATCGGGTCCTGACCTGTGACCCAGAGACATGATTTGGCATCATCGCTGACCACTTTCACCGACGAAGCGAGGATTGCGCTCGACACGCTGTCGGGCCGGGCCGCCGGGCTCTTCTCTCCGTCCTTGCGCCTGGGCGTCACCGGTCTTTCCCGCGCAGGCAAGACGGTTTTCATCTCCGCCCTCGTCCACAATTTGATCCATGGGGGGCGCCTGCCGCTGTTCGAGGCGCAGAAATCCGGCCGCGTCGCCCGCGCTTTTCTCGAGGAGCAACCCGACGACGCCATGCCGCGCTTCCAATACGAGGATCATGTCGCAGCCCTGGTCAACGACCGGGTCTGGCCGGAATCGACGCGCGCGATTTCGGAGCTGCGGCTCACCATCGAATACGAGTCCGCTTCCGGCTGGAACCGCCTGTTCTCGGCTGGAAAGCTCTCGCTCGACATTGTCGACTATCCCGGCGAATGGCTGCTCGACCTGCCGCTGCTCGGCAAGTCCTTCGCCGATTTTTCACGCGAGGCGGTGGAACTGGCTGCCCTGCCCGTGCGCTCGGACCTGTCGCGGGCCTGGCGCGAGCTGGCATCCACCGTCGACCCCGATGCCGACGCCGACGAGATGACGGCGCGCCGGCTAGCCGAAAGCTTCGCCGCCTATCTCAAGGCCTGCAAGCTCGACGAACGCGCGCTTTCGACGCTGCCGCCTGGGCGTTTCCTGATGCCGGGCGACCTTGAGGGCTCGCCGGCACTCACCTTCGCGCCGTTGATGACGCGATCGGAGCGGCGGCCGCGTTCCGGCTCGCTCCAGGCGATGATGGAGCGCCGTTACGAAGCCTATAAGACGCATGTCGTAAAACCGTTCTTTCGCGAGCACATCACCCGCCTCGACCGCCAGATCGTGCTGATCGACGCCATGCAGGCGCTCAATGCCGGCCCCGCCGCCATGGCCGATCTGGAGCGCGCCGTCACCGAGATCCTGTCCTGCTTCCGGCCGGGCCGAGGCAATTTCCTGACCGACTTCTTCTCGCGCCGTATCGACCGCATCCTGGTGGCGGCGACCAAGGCCGACCATCTCCACCACGAAAGCCATGATCGGCTGCAGGCGATCGTGCGCCGGCTGACCGACCGGGCGCTGGCGCGGGCGAATTTCAGCGGCGCCGATGTCGATGTCGTCGCCATGGCGGCGGTGCGTTCGACCCGCGAAGGCACCGTCAAACAGGGCCGCGAGACATTGCCGGTGATCATCGGTACGCCGCTGAAGGGCGAAAAAATCAACGGTGAGACATTCGACGGAAAAACCGAAACCGCCATATTTCCCGGTGATTTACCGGAAAAAGCCGACGCGGTGTTCGATCTTTCCGAGCCGGAGAATAACGAGCCGGCGATCCGTTTCGTACGCTTTCGCCCGCCGAAACTCGAGCGCACGGCTGAAGGCGTCACGCTGTCCTTGCCGCATATCCGGCTCGACCGCGCGCTGCAGTTCCTGATCGGAGATCATCTGGCATGACCGCGCCCCGCAAACCCGCGGCCTTCCGCATCGAACCTGAAGTCGAGTTCACCCCGGAGCCGCCAAGGAGCCGGCGCCCGGAGGAGCAGCCGGCGCGAAGGCCGCGCACTGCCCGAGCCGACGTCGCCGTGGTGGTCCCGTCTGAAATCGACGTCTTCGACGAACCGGACATCGAAGGCGCGGCGCCGCCGCCGGCGACAGCGCCAAGGAAGCGGTCGCTGCTTGCCCGGCTGTTCTTCGGCGCGGTCGGCGCGCTTGTCTCGCTGGCGGTCGGCCTGTGGACAGACCAGCTCATCCGCGACCTGTTTGCCCGCGCCGACTGGCTGGGCTGGCTGGCGGTCGGCATGGCCGCGATCGCGGTTCTGTCGCTGTTTGTCATCCTGATCCGCGAATTTCTCGCCATCGCCCGGCTCGCCGAGGTCGAAAAGATGCAGAAACGAGCCCTGGACGCGGTTGCGCGCGACGATCCCAAGGCCGCGCGCGCTTTGGTCGACGAACTATCGGCTTTCGTCGCCGCCAAGCCCGAGACCGCGGCTGGCCGGCGCTCACTTGCCTCGCTGCGTGGCGAGATCATCGACGGCGCCAATCTGGTGCGGCTCGCCGAGGTCGAAATCCTGTCGCCGCTCGACGCCCGCGCCAAGGTCATGATCCTCGAAGCCGCAAAGCGCGTCTCGCTGGTGACGGCGGTGAGCCCGCGCGCGCTCGTCGATATCGCCTATGTCGTGTTCGAGGCAGGCCGGCTGATCCGGCGCCTCTCCGAACTCTATGGCGGCCGCCCCGGCACGCTCGGCTTCTTCCGGCTGGCGCGCGGCGTGCTCGCCCATCTTGCGGTGACCGGCTCGATCGCCTTTGGCGACAGTTTCGTGCAGCAGATCGTCGGCCACGGCCTTGCCGCCAAACTGTCGGCAAAGCTCGGTGAAGGCGTCGTCAACGGCATGATGACGGCGCGCATCGGCATAGCGGCGATGGAAACCGCCCGGCCCTTGCCGTTCATCGCCGCCAAGCGCCCGGGCCTCGGCGATTTCCTGTCGGCGCTGACCTCTTTCGCGTCACGCAGGGACGGTCAGAACGACAGTTAAGGTAAACGCCCAAGCCGGCGCCGGTGACGAAGCATTAACCAATCTTGGTCATGGTCACTCAGGTTCTAATCGCAGACTCTGCCGTACCGGGTGTCGTCCATGAGAAGCGTAATCTTGTCCTGCGTCCTGCCCGTGGCGGTTGCAATTGCCGCGCCGCTCGGCCTCGTCGGAAAGGCCTTCGGGACAGAGCCTGACAAGCAGTTCTTCCATTCCATCGAAGGCACATGGGCGGGTCCCGGCGAGATCATCGCCGGCAAATACAAAAACACCAAATTCACCTGCAATTTCGTCGGCTCGACGCCTGACGGCAAGGTTGGGATGACACTCGACGGCGGTTGCCGGGTCGGCGTCTTTACCCAGAAGATGTCGGCCACCGTCGAGCGTAAGGGCCGAGACGGTTACCGCGGCAGCTTCATGGGCGGTTCGACCGGCAACGGCATGGACATTGTCGGCGGCAATGTCATCGATCCCCAGAAGGTCGTCTTCACCATCAACCGCAAGCAGTTGAACGGCGTTATGCAGGCGCGTGTCGCCGACGACAATTCGATGACCGTGACGATCGCCGTGCGCGTCAACAACCAGCTGGTGCCCGTCGTTGGCATGAGCCTGAAGCGGATCGATTCGCTCGAAGTCGGCGCGATCGCCAAGAACTAGGGCAATTCCAGCAACGAGATCGCGCGCCGCCAAAGCGGCGCTATCAGACCATTGTCGGGAAGTGGCAGGCGACTTTGCGGCCGCTTTGATGTTCCTCCAGCTCGGGCCGCTCCGAACGGCATCGATCCGCCGCGATCGGGCATCGCGGGTGGAACCGGCATCCCGATGGCGGCTTCAGCGGGCTCGGCACGTCGCCGGTCAGGATGATGCGCCTGCGCGTGCCCGTCGGCGTCGTCTCCACGACCGGAACCGCCGAGATCAGCGCCTGGCTGTAGGGATGGGACGGGGTGGCGAACACCTCTTCGGCTGGCCCCTCCTCGACGATCGAACCGAGATACATGACCGCAATGCGGGTCGAGACCTGGCGCACCACCGAGAGATCGTGGGCGATGAAGATGTAGGTGAGCTTCAGCTTCTCCTGCAGGTCGGCGAGCAGGTTGACGATCTGCGCCTGCACCGATACGTCGAGCGCCGAGACCGGCTCGTCGAGCACAACCAGATCAGGGTTCAGCGCGATGGCCCGCGCAATGCCGACACGCTGGCGCTGGCCACCGGAAAACTCATGCGGGAAACGCATGACATGGTCCGGCTGCAACCCGACAAGATCGAACAGCTCGGCGACGCTTTTCTTGATCTCGGCGGACGAAAGTTTCGTATGAATGCGCAGCGGCTCGCCCACCAGGTCACCGACGCGCCGGCGCGGATTGAGCGAGGCCGACGGGTCCTGGAAGACCATTTGCAAGCGGCGGCGCAGCGGCCTCAGTTCGGAAAGCGACTTCGAGGTGATGTCGTCGCCCTCGAACAGCAGTTTGCCGTCCGATATGTCGTAGAGCCGCACCAGGCAACGCGCCAGCGTGGACTTGCCGCAGCCGGATTCACCGACCAGCCCGACTGTCTCGCCGTGCCGCACGGTCAGCGAGACGTTGTCGACCGCATGGACGGTCCGCCTGCCCTCGGCCGAAAAGCGGCTGCCGATCGAAAACCGCTTGGCGAGCGAACGCGTTTCGAGGATAGGGATCTCTGTCATCGGCTCGCTCATCACTGCGCCACTCGGAAGCAGGCGGCGGCATGCGCGCTAGCGCCGAGACCCGGCTTGTCGGCCGCGCAAGGTTCGTAGCGAACCGGGCAGCGCGGACCGAAGGCGCAGCCTTGCGGCAGCCGCAGCAGCGGCGGCGGCGAGCCAGGGATGGCCGGCAGGCGGCGCGGTTTTGCGCCGGTCAGCGGCGGGATCGAGCCAAGCAGCGCGCGGGTATAGGGGTGGCGCGGATCGGAAAACAACTCGCTGCGCGTGCCGCGCTCCACCACGCGGCCGGCATACATGACCATGACCCGGTCGGCGAGTTCGGAAACCACGCCCATATCGTGCGTGATGAAAACGACAGCCGACTTGTGCGTGGCGCGCAATTTGCGCACGAGGTCGAGAATGCCCGCCTGCACCGTCACGTCGAGCGCCGTGGTCGGCTCGTCGGCCACCAGCAGCGTCGGATTGCAGGACAGCGCCATGGCAATCACCGCCCGCTGCCGCATGCCGCCGGAGAGCTGGTGCGGATAGCGCGACATCGCTTCATGTGGATTGGGGAAATTCACTTCGGCCAGCAGTTCTTCGACGCGCTCCATCGCCTTGGATTTGCTGATGCTGCGATGCGCGCGGATCTGTTCGGCGATCTGCCAGCCGATCGTGTAGACCGGCGTCAGCGCCGTCATCGGATCCTGGAAGATCATGGCGATCTCGTTGCCGCGCAAACGGCGAAGTTCGCGCGCCGACAGACCGACGAGCTCGCGGCCCTTGTAACGGATCGAGCCTTCGATCCTGGCGTTGGGATCGGTGATGAGGCCCATCACCGCCAGCAGCGACACCGTCTTGCCCGAACCGGATTCGCCGACGACGCCGAGGATTTCGCTTTCCTCGACGTCGAAGGAGACGCCGTCGATCGCCCGCAGCAGGCCGTCATTGGTCCGGAAGGATACTTTGAGGTCGCGCACCGACAGGATCATGATGCCCTCAGGCGCGGATCGAGGAGAATGTAGACGAAGTCAACCACTGCATTCGCGATCACCACGAACATGGAGGCATACATCACCGTCGCCATGATCATCGGCAGGTCGAGGTTCTGCAGCGCGTCATAGGTGAGCTTGCCGATGCCATGCAGGCCGAACACCACCTCCGTCAACAGCGCCGAGCCGCCGACCAAGGCGCCGAAATCCAGGCCGAACAAGGTGACGAAGGCGATCAGCGACGTGCGCAGGGCATGGCGCAGCAGGATGCGGGTCTCCGACAGGCCCTTGGCGCGGGCGGTGCGGATAAAGTCTTCCTGCATGGATTCGATGATGGCCGCGCGCAGCACCCGCCCGTAGATGCCAATATAGAGGATCGCCAGCGTGATCCATGGGATGACCAGGGTCAGGAACCAGCCCTTCGGATCGTCGGAGAAATTCTTGTAGCCGAGCGGCGGCACCCAGGAGAACGCCCAGCTGTCGTGGTAGCGGCTCTGAGTGATCAGGTTCATCACCTCGCCCAGCCAATAGACCGGCATCGAAATGCCGAGCAGCCCCAGCGCCATCAGGAGCTTGTCCAACCAACTGTCGCGGGTGGCCGCGGCAACGATGCCGATGATGATCGAGACAACCACCCACAGGATCGCCGCCCCGAACACCAGCGAGAGGGTGACAGGGATCGAATCCATCACCGCCGGCACCACCTTCCAGCCACGGTTGACGAAGGAGGTCAGATCGCCGGTGACGAAGATCTTCTCCATCATACGGACATATTGCACATAAAGCGGCTGGTCGAAGCCGAAGCTGCGGCGCACCGCTTCCAGCACTTCCGGCGAGGCGTTGCGGCCGGCAATGCGCGCGGCGGGGTCGGCGCCGGGCGTGGCGAAGAAGATCAGGAAGACGATGACCGAGATGCCGAACATCACGAACAGCATTTGGCCGAAACGGCGAAGAATGGCGTAAAACATCAGTCGCGCCCCAGCCGAACCTTGGAGCGCGGGTCGAGCGCATCGCGCAGACCATCGCCGAAAACGTTGAGCGCCATGACGGAAACCGCAATCGCCAGGCCAGGCACCAGCGCCACCAGAGGCCGGGTATAAAGCAGCGCCTGCCCGTCCTGGATGATCGTGCCCCAGCTCGCCGCCGGCGGCTGCACGCCGATCGACAGGAAGGACAGTGCCGATTCCGTCAGCATGTTCAGCGCCATCATCAGCGGCACGAAGACGATCAGCGTGGTGGTGATGTTGGGCAAGATATCGCGCCACAGGATCCGCCAGCCCGGCACGCCGAGATTGATTGCGGCGAGCACGAACTCGCTGTGGCGCAGCGCCAGCACCTGGCCGCGTATAGGACGCGCCACGTAAGGAATATAGACGATGCCGATGATGATGATCGGCAGCCACAGACTGCCGGATTCGATATCGATCGGCCCGATCCTGATGCCTTGCGCGATGGTGACGATGGAAAGCGAAATCGCCAGCAGATAGATCGGGAACGCCCACAATATGTCGAGCAGGCGCGACAGCACCGTATCGGTGATGCCGCCGAAATAGCCGGCGATCAATCCGGCCAGCGTGCCGACGATCAGCGTGAAGATGGTGGCGGCGCCGGCGATCAGCAGCGAGTTCAGCCCGCCATAAAGCATTCTGGCCATGACATCTCGGCCCTGACTGTCGGCGCCGAGGAAATAGTTGCCGAGCTGCCAGGTCGGGCCGATCGGCGTGTAGCCGAGGCCGAGCCCCTCGGTCGACTGTTCCATCACCGGAACGTCGGCGCCGTCGATCTGGATGACGGCGTCGAGCGTTGAGGCGAAGGGGTCCGTGCCCGCCCATTTCGCGTAGAGAGGCGCGCTGAAGCAGGCGATAACGATCAGCAGGAACACGGCCAGGGACGCCATGGCGGCCCTGTCCGTTGCCAGCTTCGCAAACGCGGCCCAGGGCCCTCGCGTCTTGCGCGGCATGGCTGCGACTTGGTTGGACACGGTGTATGTGCCTTGCGCGGTTCGTTACTGCACCCAGGACTGGGTGACGATCCAGTTGAACTGCGGGTTGAACTTGAAATTGCCGATGCGCTTGCTGACGAAATCAAGCCGCTTCGGCGTGAACAGGCCGACAGCCGCCGCCTTGTCCGTGACCTGCCTGTCGACTTCGGCCCACAGCTTGTCTGCCGCCTTCTGGTCGGTCACGCCGAGATCCAGCGCCTTCTGCATCTGGGCGTCGATATCCTTGTCGCAGAAGCCGGAGATGTTGATCGAAGCGTCCGAGCCTTCACGGTAGGAGGCGCAGGAGAACAGGATGTTCAGGAAGTCCGAAGCCGCCGGATAATCCTTGTACCATTGGGTGACGGACATCTGCACTTTGTTGTTGGTGTTCTGGATGTAGGTGAACTGCAGGTTGGACGAGATCGGCTTGACGTCCGCGACAAAGCCGATGCTGGTCAGCACGCTCTGCAGATAGACGCCGATCGACCGCGAAATCGCAGTGTCTTCGACGATGATCGTCACCTTCTGGCCCTTGGTGCCCGATTCCTCGACAAGCTGCTTGGCCTTGTCAAGATCCGGTGCCGACCATTTGGCGCCGGGGTTCTTGGTGAAGGGGCAGTAGTCTTCATGGCCGGGGAAATCCGGCGGCAGGACCTGGCAGACCGGCGCGGCCAGCACCTTGCCGCCGAACAGCTTGACCAGCGTGTTGCGGTCAACCGCGTAGGCGACAGCCTGGCGTGCCTTCTCATTGTCGAACGGAGCCATGCGGGTGTTCAGCGGCGCATACCACCACGCCGAGAGCGGCGAGATGTGCAGCTGGTCCATGGACTTGCTGCCGAGTTCGCCGAGGCGGTCGCTGGGCAGCGCGTCGAACATCCAGTCCGCTTCGCCATTCTGGATCGCCGTGACCGCCGCTTCCTCGGACAGGCCGAAATCATATTGTACGACATCCGGGTAACCGTCCGGCTGAGCTTCCTCGCTCCACTGCTTGAAATTGGGGTTGCGCGAAACCGTCATGCCCTTGTTCGGGTCGAAGGCGGAAATCATGTACGGGCCGGTGCTCGGGATGGGCTTGGAACCCATGTCTTCCGTCGGCGTGTCCGCCGGCAGCACCACGGCATGCGGCAGGGCGAGCTTGTAGAGGATTTCCGCGTCCGGTTTGGTGAGATTGAGGGTGATGGTGCCTGCAGCCTCGTCAGCGACGACGCCGCCGTCCAGCGTGCAGCTCTTGGTGTCGGCCAGGCATTTGTCGGCGCCGACGATGCCGGCATAGAAGGTGCCGGAGGTCGGTCCGGAAACCTTGAAGATGCGCTGGAAGGAAGCGACGACGTCCTTCACGCCAACATCCTGGCCGTTGGAGAATTTGATGCCCTTGCGCAGCTTGAAGGTGAAGGTCTTGCCGTCATTGCTGACCTGGGGCAGCGCCTCGGCCAGGTCGGCGACGACGGAGAAACCGTCCTTGCCCTCGGCTTTGCGGAAGGTGACCAGGCCGTCATAGATCGGCTGGTACATCTGCCAGCCCTGGTCCGTGTAATTGATATGCGGATCGAGCGTGCCGGCCGCCGAGCGGGCGAGCAGGCGAATGGTGCCGCCTCGGTGTTCCTTGAGATACTCGGCCTGTGCCGGGGCGAGCCACGCGCCGGCCAGCAATGCCGCGGCTGACGCCGCCAAAAGCAGTTTCTTCATGTCGTTATTCCCCTTTTCTCACTTGTCGTTGTCGTCCAGGAAGTCTCCCACCACCCGCATGCATGCCTCTTGCTCCTCGACATGCGGCATGTGGCTGGAATGCTCGAATATCTCCCAGTGTGATCCTTTGATGCCGTCCTTGAAGGGCTGGACGGTGGCCGGCGTGGCTTCGTCGTATCGTCCGGAGACGATGAGCGTCGGGACATCGATGACCGGCAGGCGATCGATGATGCTCCAGCTCTTCAGTGTGCCGATGACATGGAACTCGTTCGGCCCGTTCATCACAGTGTAGACGGTCGGGTTGCGCACGATCTGGGCAAAGGTTTCGGTCACTTCCGGCGGGAACGGCACCACCCGGCAGACATGCCGTTCGTAGAACCGCATCGTCGCCTCCTGATAGGCCGGATTGTCTGTCGTGCCGGCCTGTTCGTGCCGGCTCAACGTCTCCTGCACGTCGACAGGAAGGTCGGCGCGCAACCGGTTGGCTTCTTCGACCCACAGCTTCATGGACGCTGGCGAATTGGCGATGGTCAGCGACTTCAGGCCCTGCGGCCGCATCACCCCATATTCGGCGCCGAGCATGCCGCCCCAGCTTTGCCCGAGGACATGGAAGCCGCTGCGGATGCCAAGGTGGTCGACCAGATTTTCAAGCTCGTCGATGAAGAGTTTTGGCGTCCAGAAGTCGGCTCCTTTGTCGGGCAGCAAGGTGGAATTGCCGCAGCCAAGCTGATCGTAGTGGATGACCGCGCGGCCGCCTCGGGCCAGCAGCTTGTAGGCATCGACATAACTGTGGGCGGCGCCCGGCCCGCCATGCAGGATGACGACCGGGGCCTTGCCCGCGTTGAGGTCGCCGCTGATCCGATACCAGGTTTCGTAGCCGGCGAAGGCGGCCCGCCCCTCTTTGCTTGTGATTTCGGACGACATTTCGGTTCCTCGCGTGGCTGAAGACATGCTGCTCGCCTAGTTCGTTGCGCGCGTGGAGCGCACCCACTCTTCCAGCATCTGCACGCCGAACGCCGTGGCGCCTTCGCGGCCGAGCGGCCGATCGGCGTCCGCCATTTCCTTGCCCGCGATGTCGAGATGCACCCAGGGCCGATCCTCGGTGAAATGCCGCAGGAACGCCGCCGCGTAAGGCGCATCGCCGTCTTCCATGTCCTTGGCGTGGTGCCGGATATCGGCGAAGGGCGACTGCAGGCCCTCGTCATAGGCTTTGTCGAGCGGCAGCTGCCAGAACCGTTCGCCGACCGTTTCGCCTGCGGCGATCATCTGCGAGGCAATAACATCGTCGGTGCTGAACAGGCCGGCGAAGACCGATCCCAGGCCGCGCATCACCGAATAGGTCAGCGTCGCCAGATCGACGATCACCGAAGGGTTGAAGCGCGAGGCGGCATAATAGAGGCAATCGGCCAGGATCAGGCGCCCTTCCGCGTCCGTGTCAAACACTTCGACCGTCTGTCCCGACGCTGTGGTGATGATGTCGCGCGGCTTGAGCGCGGTGCCGGACGGCATGTTTTCCGCAATGCCGAGCACGCCGACGGCATGCACCGGACTGCCTTGCCGGGCCAGCGCGATCAGCAGGCCGACCACGGCAGCCGCACCGCCCATATCGGCCTTCATGTCGAACATCTGCTCACCGCGCTTGATGCACAGGCCGCCGGAATCGAAGCATACGCCCTTGCCGACGAAAGCCATTGGCTGGGCGGGAGACCCTTTGCCGCGATAGCGCAGCACCGCCACGCGCGGCGGCCGCACCGAGCCCGAGCCCACGGCCAGGATCGCGTTCATGCCGAGTTCCTTCAGGCGCGCCGGATCGAGGATCTCGACATCGATGCCGGCTTCACGCAGCGGCTCCAGATGCTCGTGGAAACTGTCGGGATGGAGATGGTTCGGCGGCAAATTGACCAGCGTGCGCGCATATTCGACCCCATCCGCGATGGCATTGATCCGCACCAGCGCCGGGGCGAGATCCGCGCTGCTCGCGCCGACCAATTGCACCCGCAAGGTCCGATCCGAGCCGGCGCCCTGGCGTTGGTTGCGCATGTCGAAACGATAGCGCCGCAGCCGCATGCCGAGCGCGACACGCGCCAGCATTTCGGCCGCGGGCAGGTCGACACCGGCGACAGGGTCGAGAAGCAGGGTGGCCGCGCACTCGCCCTTGCCTTCCAGATGCGCCGCAAGCAAGCCGCCGGCGCGCGCCAGGGACAGCGCGGTGACAGTGTCCGCCTCACCAAGGGCGAGCACGACAACGCGCCGGGTGGAAAGCCCTTCAGGAGCAATGACATCGATGCAGGTGCCTGACTCGGTCAAGGCGGCCCGGTCGGAGCAGGCACGCGACAGGATTCCGCTCATGCCGGCGTCCAATGCCGCGGCTCGGGGGCCAAAGCTCGTCCGGGCAGCCTGCAGGATCACGACGACGGAAGCTTCCGCCGAAATCTCGTCCGCCGTTTCAAAGACCGGCACTGGCGATTGCGGCATAGATGCTCGTTCTCCCATTTGCGGGCGCTCTTGCCGAGGTTCTGCTTGCTTGATGCGCAAAGCTTCGCCTGCCATCGGCGGAAACCCGGTCATCCCGGTCCCGCCGCTGGCGCACGGCATCAAAGTGCCCGAATAATTGTTTTTGGACGGCGACTTAGTCGCTCTTGCCAATTGGGTATCCCCGAACCGACCAAGCGATCAAACGCCAATTTTGCCCAAGTCGATTGACAAAAACTCAATCGACAATCCATGATCGGCCAATGGCGCTCCCCTCACTCAACGGCATGCGCGCTTTCGAGGCCGCCGCGCGCCTGGGCAGCATCAAGGATGCCGCGGAAGAATTGCACCTGACGCCCTCGGCCGTCAGCCGCCACATCCGCGCGCTGGAACGAAACCTCGGCCAGGACCTGTTCGAACGCGGCTTTCGCCAGATCACGCCGACGATCAGAGGCTCCTATTATGCGCGCAGCCTCTCCGAGGCGTTCGAGGCCATCTGGCGCGCCACCGACGACGTCAGCTTCGTCGATGCGCCGAGCCACGGCAGGACCCAGCGTGTCCGGGTGCTGTGCGTGCCGGCGGTCCTCAACCTTTGGCTGGCGGACCGGCTACCGCATTTTCGCAAGCTGCATCCGACCGTGGATCTGGAGATCTCGACTTCGGGCAAGCGGGCCAACTTCGATTTGGCCATCATCGACGAGTTCGTCTACAAGGCCGGCCCGGCTCTGACGCTGCTGATCCCCTTGATCCTGACACCGGTCTGCGCGCCCTCGCTGCTCGAAGGGCCGGTGCCGCTGCGAACGCCAGCGGATCTCGTCAATCATCACCTCATCCATGAATGCGAGAGCATGCGCTGGAAACGGTGGCTGGAACAGGAAGGTGTTTTGGACACCACGCCGAAATCGAGCACGACGCTGGACGACTGCACCTTGATCATGCGCGAGGTGATCAACGGAGCGGGCATAGCCTTGGCCGACACAATGATGGCGCAGGATCTTCTGGCGCAAGGCAAGCTTGTTGCGCCGTTCCGCGCCCGCCACACTTACCCGGCCGGCATCTACTTGCATCAGCGCAGAAGCATCGGCAACAAGCCGGGCACCGGCCTGTTCCAGGATTGGCTGCTGGCCGAGATCGCCGACCACAAGCAGACGATGGCGATAGCCTAAGCAGTTTCAGGAAAAGTGTGACGCGGTTTTCCGTCAGGAATTGCGTCAACAAACAAGTTGCCGCAAACAAAAAAGGCGGCGGCCAATGGCCACCGCCTTTCCGTGTCCCGAAGGACTGCTCAGCTTTTGATCGCGGCAGTCAGTTCGTCATAGGCCTTGCAGGCCTCGTTCAGCGTCGTCGCGCCCTGATATTTGGTCGTCACGGCCTGCACCTTGGCGGTCAGGTCGGCAGCCTTGGACGGATCCTTGGTGATCGCTGCCTGAAGGGCTGCAGCCATATCCTGCGCCTTCTTGGTGGCCATTTCCTGCGTGCATTCCGGTCCCTTGGAACAGGCCGAACCGGCGAGTGCCGCAACACCAACGGCAATGAGCAAAAACTTCTTCATGTCAGTCATCTCCTCAAAAAAGGCAGCCGCCCATCGCAGCTGCCTTTCCAAATGGCCGAAGCCTGGTGGCTAAAGCCAAGCGTGCCTTAACCGCTGATTGTGGCGACACGCAACGATCTTGCCACATAAACTTGTGTAACCAGGCTGCAATGTCGCGACGGGCCGGATTCAGGCGGCCTGGTGCATGTCGCCCAAGGGTGCGTCGCATGAGGCCGGTCAGACGCGACCCGCCTCATGTCAGCTGGAGCAAAGTTCAGTCGCCGCGAGGCTGCAGCAGCGCCAGCACCACCGTTGCGAGGGCAAGGACGGCAGTAAGGGTCAAGGGCCCCGTTGCGCCATAGGTGTCCACGACATAGCCGCCGACAACCGCACCGGTGGTGATGGCGACCTGGAAAGAGACCACCATCAGGCTGCCCGCTGCTTCCAGCGCATCAGGTGCCGCGCGGGACAGATTGGTCGGTAGCACCACCGGCCCCATGCCGAAGGCCAGGCCCCAGAGCGTGACGAACGCGAAGGCAACGCCCATGTGCACGCCCCAAAACACCAATGCCAGCGCCGCAAGCGCCATCAACGCCGCAGTGATCACCAGAGCCACGCGGATATTGGCATCGGCCATGCGGCCACCGGCAACGTTGCCGATCACGGCAGCGATGCCAAATCCGAGCAGAGCAAGCGCAATTGGCCCGGTCGCAAGGAGCGTCACCTGTTCGAGGAAGGGGCGCACATAGACAGAGCCAGCAAAATGCCCTGTCATCAGCAAAAGAATGGCAAGCATGCCCAGTTGAATGCCGCGTCGCCGTGTCAGCCGGAAGACGTCTCCAAGACTGTTGCTGGCTGTTGCTGGCAAGGTCGGCAGGCTCAACAACTGCAGCAGCATGGCTACCACGGCCAGTCCCGCTGTCATGGCCATGGCGATGCGCCATCCCAGCCAGTCGCTGATCAACGCGCCCATCGACGGTGCGGCGATGGTGGCAAGCGAGACGCCGAGGGTGACGATACCCATGCCCCGACCTGTCGCATTGGCGCCGACTAGCCTGGCCACGACGGCAACCGAAAGCGCCCAGAAGGCGCTGATCGCGATTCCGAGCCCGGCCCGGCCCAGCAACAACAGCCAGAAATTGGGCGCCAGCGCTGCAAGGATGTTGGAGCCGATCGCCAAGGCCATGAGACCGACCAGCACCGTCTTGCGGTTCAATCGGCCAATGAGAACATTGCTCAGCATCGCCGTCACGGCGCCGACCGAAGCAGTGGCGGTGACGACCTGTCCAGCCGTTCCCTCGCTGATGCCGAGATCGCGCGCCATAGGCGTCAACAGGCCTGCCGGCAGGAATTCGGCCGACACCAGGGCAAAGCTGGTGGCCGCCAGTGAAATGACCGCGAACCAGGTGGTTGCGCTCCACGCCGCCGGCGCTTCGGCATCGAGGCCTGATGCCCCGTCTTCAAGCTGTAATGTCGTGTCTGTCATGAGAATATCTCCAAAGGTTGGAGATATTCATAGACGAGTCTTCCCGGATGATATGTATCCTAAAATCCGAAATTCATGTCCATTCGTCCGGGAATTGTGCGACGCACAACGCCTGGCGAGACATTGGTGATGCGCTTGAACGCGCGCGCGAAGGACGCCTCGGAATCATAGCCCAAACGGGTGGCGACCTCGGCAACCGACAAGCCGTTTTGCCCCAGCAACTCGCGCGCCAGCTGCATGCGCAGACGGGCGAGATAGCGTGCGGCACCCTCGCCCAATACGGCGCTGAAGCGCTCGGCGAAAATCGAGCGCGATTGGCCTGCGAGGGCAGCGAGGCTTTCCAGCGTCCAATTATGGCCGGGATCCCGGTGCATGGCCGCCAGGGCGCGGCCGATATGCGGGTCGCGGATGGCGGCAAGCCAACCGGTGGTCGAAGCTCCCGTGCAATTGACCCAGCAGCGGATGAGCCGGGCCGTCAGCAAGTCCGCCATACGCGATAAAATGGTGGCGCTGCCCATCTGCGGTTGCGCGGCCTCCGCGGTCATAGCCGCCAGCAAGGGACCGACGACCGGGTCATTGCCGGCCACGTCGCAGCCCTTAATGATAGGCGGCATCAACGTGATCAACGGGTTGAGCGCGCAGGCGCCCAAGGTCATGGAGCCGCAGAAAAGGGTGCTTGTCGCGCCGGTACCTTGCCGCACCACCTCGCAGACATTGCCGCCCAGCTTGGTAACCTGGCAACCTTCAAGCGAGTCGCCCGCAACGTCCGGCGCACTGGCCAGCCGATGCCCGATGCCTTGCGGCAGCAGCACCAGATCGCCATCGCGCAACTCCTGCCATCCCTCCGCTTCGGTATAGATCCAGCACGGACCCTGGCCGACGAAGTGGAAACGAAGCAGCGGTTGCTCGGGAAAGGCGATGCTCCACGGATGGCGGAGCTCGCAGCGGCCGTAGTTGACGCCACTCATGCGAAAGTCCTGCAGGACTTCGCTGAGCGCATCCATCGGGATATGTGGCGCCGGAGACGGTCGGGACGAATAGTCAAACATTTCGTTGATATAGATGCCGAACGTCCGGCAGGCAAGCGCAGACCGTTATTCCATCAGGGGAATCGGTTCAACGGCGCCCTGCCTTTCATGGCAGGCCTCCCGCCCTTGCCTCCCGCTCCCGGTGCATGCAAGGAGTGCTTTGAGCAAGGGGATGATAGGCATGGCGGTTGAAGCTTCGAGCAACGATCTGGTGCAGGTGGTGGCGCTGCTTGCCGCCGGCGTCGTCGCTGTGCCGATCTTCAAGCGCCTGGGGCTTGGCTCGATCCTCGGCTACCTCGCCGCCGGCGTGATCATCGGTCCATTCGGCCTTCGCGTCTTTTCCGAATCGGAAGCCATCCTTCACGTCGCCGAGCTCGGCGTCGTCATGTTCCTGTTCATCATCGGGCTCGAAATGCAGCCGTCGCGACTCTGGGGGCTGCGGCGTGAAATCTTCGGGCTCGGCGCGCTCCAGGTCGGCGTCTGCGCGGTGCTTCTTACTCTGGTCGGGGTGGCCGGAGGCTTCCCCATCGCCCAATCCTTCGTCGCCGGCGCCGGCTTCGTGCTGACCTCGACAGCGATTGTCATGCAGTTGCTGGAGGAGCGCGGCGAGATGGCCACGCCCAAGGGCCAGCGCATCGTTTCAATCCTCTTGCTCGAAGACCTGATGATCGTGCCGCTTTTGGCCCTGGTCGCCTTCCTGGCGCCCGGTGGCGCCGAGACAAGCCTGTCGGAGCGGGCGAGTGAAATCGGCATCGGCGTCGCGGCCATTGTCGGCCTGGTCGTGGCCGGACGCTATCTGCTCAACCCGCTCTTCCGCATCCTGGCCGACGCCCGCGCCCGCGAAGTGATGACCGCGGCCGCGCTGCTGGTCGTCCTGGGATCGGCTTTAGCCATGCAGCTGTCCGGCCTGTCCATGGCGATGGGCGCGTTCCTGGCCGGCGTGCTCCTGTCGGAATCGACTTTCCGCCATCAGCTCGAGGCCGATATCGAACCGTTCCGCGGCATCCTGCTTGGCCTGTTCTTCCTCGCTGTCGGCATGTCGCTCGACCTCGGCATCGTTGCCCAGAACTGGCGCCTCGTCGCGATCTACGTCGTCGCCTACATGATCATGAAGGCGCTCGGCATCTATATCGTCGCGCGCTTGCTGAAGACCGGCCATCGCGAAGCGCTGGAGCGCGCCGTCTTCATGGCGCAGGGTGGCGAATTCGCCTTCGTGCTCTACTCCTCTGCCGCAGCGGTCGGCATCATCGATGGCCCGGCCAACGCGACGCTGACCGCAATCATCATCATCTCCATGGTGCTGACGCCCTTGGCCATCATCGCGCTGCGCTATTTGACGCCGCGCGACGAGCAATCGCTCGAAGGCGTCGACGTCGCCGAGGGCCTGACCGGCAGCGTGCTGATCATCGGCTTTGGCCGCTTCGGCCAGATCGCCAGTCAGCCGCTGCTGTTGCGCGGCATCGACGTGTCGATCATCGACAACGACGTCGAAATGATCCAGGCGGCGGCCGATTTCGGCTTCAAGGTCTATTATGGCGACGGTACGCGGCTGGACATCCTGCGCGCCGCCGGCGCCGGGCGGGCGCGCGCCGTGATGATCTGCGTCGATAAGGCCGATGCGGCCGTTCGCATGGCCGAGCTGATCAAGTCGGAGTTTCCGCTGCTGACGATCCTGGCGCGTGCCTTCGATCGCGGCACCGCGCTGCAGCTCATCCGCGCCGGGGTCGACTACCAGTTGCGCGAAACCTTCGAATCGGCGCTCGTCTTCGGCGGATCGGCCCTCGAGGCGATGGGCGTCGATCCCGAGGAGGTCGCCGACGTCATCGACGACGTGCGCCGGCGCGACGCCGCCCGCTTCGAGACGCAGCTGGCCGAAGGCATCCGCGCCGGCCAGCGCTTCCTCAGGGGCAATATCGGCACGCCCATCCCGACGCCGCTCGCACAGCCGCGCCGCGCCGGCCAGGCGCTGAACCAGGAGACCGCCGTCGTCCTGAACAAGGATATGAACAAGGCGGAAACGAAGAACTGAAGGGGGACCGAATGGCAGAACTCGACGCGCGCGCGCTTTCGGTCACGAAATTCTGGCGCGATGCCGGCGAGGATGCATGGTTCGAGAAGAACGATGCCTTCGACGTGGATTTCCGCAACCGGTTTCTGGAATTGCACTACGCCGCGGCGCGGCGCGAATGCGACGACTGGAACGCGCATGCCGAAGGCTCGCTGGCGCTGACGATCCTGCTCGACCAGTTTCCGCGCAATTGCTTTCGCGAAACCGGGCACATGTGCGCGACCGATCCGTTAGCCAGGTATTTCGCCGACAAAGCAATTGTCGCGGGACAGGATCTCGAACTGGAAAAACAGGTCCGGGTCTTCCTTTATCTGCCCTTCGAGCACTCCGAACTGCTCGCCGATCAGGAGCGCTCCGTGGCGCTGACGACAGCGAACGCCCCCGAATACGTGAAATACGCTGACGAGCACCTGGAGATCATCCGGCGCTTCGGCCGTTTCCCGCACCGCAACCGGTTTCTCGGCCGCGAGACGACGGCCGAGGAACAAGCGTTTCTGGACGGCGGCGGGTTTTCCGGCTGACATCCAAAGCAATTCCGGGAAAAGCGCCTAGTCGTGGCGCGATCGCGAGTAGATTGTGAGATTACCCGCCAGCCTGTCCCAGTCGAGAGCCTCGCTTGTCCAGACGTGGAAGGTTGGAGGGATCGCGTTCGGGTTGTCCAGACTCACTGTCATGACGTCGAGTTCGTCGGGTGTGTCGTCCCGGCGATAGGTCAGAGGAGACCCGCATCGACCGCAGAAGCTGCGGGTGACGCCCGGTGAGGACGTGTAGTCGACCGGCGCGCCTCGGGTATAGCGAAAACCCGCGGACAGCACGCCGACGAAAGGAAGCCGAGGTGCCGATGCCGCGCGCCGACAGGTCTCGCAATGGCAGATGCCACTGCTGATCGGTTTACCCTCGATGATATAGCGGACCGCGCCGCAAAGGCATCCACCCTCCATTTATCCCTCCGGAGTAGACCATCCGGTCATTCGACGCGACCAGCCTCATCATCGGCAGCATGACGACGACCCGCCAAAACCGCCAGCTTAATTTCCAAGTGGGCTGTCAGTAGTTTTCCGTCCGAAACTGCCAAGAAACAGTGGTCAGTCCAGCCACCACTCCCGGCTGGATGGCAGCCGCTCGATACCGGACGTGTCGACGGCTTTGAGCCGTTCTGACACGCTCCTGCCCGAGACGGAAAGCCCGGGCGCGATCTCTGCCAGGGGCGCCAGCACGAAAGCGCGCTCCAGCATGCGCGGGTGCGGCACGTCGAGACCCGTCTCGTGGATGATGCGGTCGCCGAATACCAATATGTCGATGTCGATCAGCCGCGGCCCCCAGCGCTCCTCGCGCACGCGCTTCAAGCGCCGTTCGGCATCGAGGCAAAGGTCGAGCAGCGCGCGCGGCGAAAGCTGTGTCTCGATCGCAGCGGCGGCATTGAGGAAATCCGGCTGGTCGAGCTTGCCCCAGGGCGGCGTGCGATAGAGCGACGACACGGCGGTGACGCGCGTCTTGCCGTCGCCATCGAGCATGCGCAGCGCAGCAGCCATGGATTTCGCCGGGTCGCCGAGATTGCCGCCGAGACTGAGATAGACGGTGCTACTCTGGCCAGACAACGGTCACCTCGACATGATCGAGCACGCCAGGCACGGGCGCATTGGGCTTGCGCACCGTGATCGCCGCTTTCCTGATCTGCGGAAACCGCGCCGCCAGCGCCTTTGCCACTTCGAGCGCCAGCGCCTCGATCAGGAAACGGCGATGCCCGGTGACGATCTTTTCGATCACCGTGAAAGCGACGCCGTAATTGACGGTGTCCTCGATGGAGTCTTCCTCCAACGGTCGGCCGGGCTCGACCGTCAATTCGGCATCGACATAGAAACGCTGGCCAAGCGCTTCCTCCTCGTCCAGCACGCCATGCCGGGCAAAGAAGGCGCAGTTCTGCATGCGGATGACGTACATGATCAGTGTCCGGAAGGAGGGGCGGTCTCGCGCGCCAGCATAGCATCGGTCACCGCCAGCGCGTCCACGTTGATTGCGACATCGTGGACGCGAAACAGGTCGGCTCCCTTCAAGCGCAGGATGACGCTGGTGGCCGCCGTGCCGGCGGCGCGCTCGGCGGGATCGCGCCCGGTAACGTTGCCGATAAAGCGTTTTCGCGACGTGCCCGCCATCAGCGGGTAGCCGAGCGCCTGCAATTCGGCAAACCGCGCCATCAGATCGAGGTTTTCCTCGGCCGTTTCCTTGGCGAAACCGAAGCCTGCATCGAGCACGATCTGGCCGTCGGCGACGCCGGCGTCGCGCGCAATCTCCAGCGATTTGCGTAGGAACACGAACTGGTCCTCGATGACGTCCGGCAGCTTCTGCCTTTCGCGCCCGGTATGCATGATGACGAGGCCGGCGCCGGTCTCGGCGGCGACGCGCGCGATGCCCGGTTCGCGCTGCAGCCCCCAGACATCGTTGACGATATGCGCGCCGGCGGCGACCGCGCGCCGCGCTGTATCCTCGCGATAGGTGTCGATCGAGATCAGCGCCTCGCCGGAGGCGGCAAGCGCTTCGATGACCGGCAATACCCGCGCCTGTTCCTGCTCGGCCGTCACCGGCGAAAAGCCGGGCCTGGTCGACTCGCCGCCGACATCGACGATGGCCACGCCCTCCGCTACCATGCGGCGTGCCTGCTCCACCGCTTTTTCAGGCGCAATGAACAGGCCACCGTCGGAAAAGGAGTCCGGCGTCACGTTGAGGATACCGACGACGACAGCCTTGGCCCCGAGGTCGAGATGACGCCCATGCGCCAGCTGCCATCGCCTTGTCGTCATTGTCCATCAACCATGCGTGATCCGCGGGAAATCAATTCCGTTGCGCCGGCAACGGCCCTAAAGCAAGCTGCGTGAAGAGGCAACATGATGAACCGGTCCCTGCTCTGCGCCCTGATGCTTGCTCTGACCGCTCCGGCGGCAAGCGCGGCCAATCTGGTGAAAACCTACAGCTATTTCAGCGTCGGCGGCCGTACGCTGGACGAGATCCAGAACCAGCTCTCGAAAAACGGACCGCAAGTCAAAAGCACCGGATCGCGGCACCCGGGCGCCACGCAGATGGCCTTCACCAGCCGCATCAGCTACGCGCAGAGCGCGGGTTCCTGTCGCGTCGCCGACGCCGTCGTGACCTTGAAGGTCAAGGTGATCCTGCCCGAGTGGCGGCGGCCGCGCAAATCCGATCCCGACGTCAGGCTGTTCTGGGACACGCTGTCGGCGGACATCAAGCGCCATGAGGAGCGCCATGTCGAAATCGCCAGGAACCATGCCCGCGCGCTCGAGGACGCGTTGAAGGCCAGCTATCCGCAAAAGACCTGCGAGGAAGCAAAGGCCAAGGCCGCCCAGATCACCGCGACCGAACTCGCCAGGCACGACCAGGATCAGGTGCGCTTCGACCGCGTCGAAGGCGCCAATTTCGAAAGCCGCATCCTTCGCCTCCTGCGCTACCGGATGCAGCGCGTCGAAAATGGCCAATTGCCGGCGCCATAGAGCGGTTCCAGGAAAAGTGTGAAGCGGTTTTGCGCCCCCAATTGCGCCAAAACAAAGTTATGCGAAGTCGGTCACATTCAAGGCCAATCGCGCCCAAGCATGGTGCCAGAACGCAAAAACTTTCGAGCGGGGGTCGAAATCGGCCTATATCGCGCGACATATGGCGCGAAACCGCCGAGCAACAGGCACCCGACGCAACGGATTGCCTATGGCCGTCCGCTTGATGGTGGATCGAGCACCAGCCTTTGAAAGAATGAAGCATGGACCAGACCGTCGACAACAACACGATGGCGACAAAGCCCTCGCCGGTGATGAGCGAGAGCGAGAAGAACGCCATCATCGGCGGCGTGCTGTTGTCGATGCTTCTGGCCGCTCTTGACCAGACCATCGTCGCCCCGGCTCTGCCGACCATTGCGCGCGCGCTCGGCCATGCCGAGTATCTGCCCTGGATCGTCACCGGCTATCTTTTGACGGCGACCGCCGTGGCGCCGCTCTATGGCAAGATTTCCGATGTCTATGGCCGCCGTCCGGTCATTTATGCCGCGATCCTTATCTTCCTCATTGGCTCGCTGGTCAGCGCGCTGGCGCCCAACATGCTGGTGCTGGTCATCGGCCGCGCCATCCAGGGCGCCGGCGGCGGTGGCCTGTTCGCCCTGGCGCAAACCGTGATCGGCGACCTCGTGCCGCCGCGCGAGCGCGCCCGCTATGCGGCCTGGATCTCAGGCACCTGGGCGGTCGCCAGCATCGCCGGGCCGCTGCTCGGCGGCGTCTTTGCCGAGCATCTGCACTGGTCGCTGATCTTCTGGATCAACCTGCCGATCGGCTTTCTGGCGATGGCCATCATCAACAACCCGCTGAAGAAGCTGCCGATCGCCGCCAAGAACCACCGCATCGACGGCCTGGGGGCCGTATTGCTGGTGATTGCCACGGCGCTGCTGCTGCTGGCGCTCAACTGGGGCGGCAGCACCTATCCCTGGTTCTCCCGCGAAATCCTCGGCCTGGTGGCCTGCTCGGCGGTGTTTTGGGCCTTCTTCGCGCTGAGGCTGCTTCGAGCCGTCGAACCGCTGATCTCGCTCGAGGTGCTGGGCAATCCGATCGTGCTCGGCGGCACGCTGTCGATGTTCCTGCTGCAGGCGGCCAACATCGGCGCTTCGGTTTACCTTCCGGTCTATCTGCAGTCGGTCATCGGGTTGTCGGTCAGCGAATCCGGCACTGCCATGCTTGGCCTCCTGCTCGGCACGGTTGCCGGCGCCACCTTCTCCGGCCGCATGATCCCCCGCTTTGTGCATTACAAGCGCATCGCCATGATCGGCGTCAGCCTGGCCATCGTCTGCATCGGCGTGCTCAGTGCCATTGCGGGACAAGCTTCGCTACTCGACGTCCTGATCCTGACCACGCTGACCGGCCTTGGCAGTGGAACCACCTTTCCGGTCGCCACCGTCTCAGTCCAGAACGCCGTCGATCGGACCCATCTTGGCGTCGCCACCGGCGTGCTGACCTTCCTGCGCACGCTGGGCGGCGCGCTGGGCGTCGCCATGCTCGGCGCCGTAGCGCTCGGCTACGGTCTGCCGCTGTCCTCCGAAGGTTCCGCGACGCATATCGAAGTGACATCAGCGCTGCCGTTCGTGATGATTTTCCTCACCACCGGGATCACGCTGGTCGTGGCGCTGATCGTGCTGGCGCTGATGCCGGAAAAGGAACTGCGCGGCCGCGACGAGCATGCCGCGCCCGTGCTTGCGGAGTAAACCTCTCCGAGGTGTGTTGAGATTCAGGTCAGGCCGAGCCGGAGCGGAGCGTACTTGAAGTACGTGAGCACCGGAAGCGCGGGAAGCTGCCGTTCGCAGGCCGGCCTCACCTGAATATCAACAAATCTTAATCGTGCACGCCGAGCTTCTTCTGCAGGCTGGTCGACGAGGTCGTGTACTGGAACACGATACGTTCGCCCGGGCTGACGATGCGTTTGGCCGCCTGCGCCATCAGCGCCACCTCGTGGAAGCCCGACAGGATAAGCTTCAGCTTGCCGGGGTACCAGTTGATGTCGCCGACGGCGAAAATGCCGGGCACCGACGTCTGGAACTTCTCGGTGTCGACCGGGATGAGGTTCTCATGCAGGTTGAGCCCCCATTCGGCGATCGGCCCGAGCTTCATGGTAAGGCCGAAGAAGGGCAGCATGCGGGTGCACGGCACCTCGACGTCGCCGTCCGGGCCGCCCTTGATCGTCGCGGAGGAGAGCTGACCGTCCGCCCCTGCCAGACCGGTGACCTGACCGACCAGGAACTCCAGCTGTTTCATCTCCTGCATGGCATACATCTTGTTGACGCTGTCGGGCGCAGCGCGGAATTCCGGGCGCCGGTGGACCAGTGTCACGCTTTTGGCGATCGGCTGCAGGTTGAGCGTCCAGTCGAGCGCGGAATCGCCGCCGCCGACGATGACCAGATCATGGCCGCGGAATTCCTCCATGCGACGGACCGAATAGAAGACGCTCTTGCCTTCATAGGCCTCGATACCCGGAATGGGCGGGCGCTTAGGCTGGAACGAGCCGCCGCCAGCGGCGATCACCACCACCTTGGCCTCGAACAGCTCGCCCTCGTCGGTGGTGACGCGGAAGGTCCCGTCCTCGAGCTTTTCCAGGCTCGACACCATGCGGTTGAAGGTGAAGTCCGGCTTGAAAGGGTGGATCTGCTCCATCAGCTTGTCGACCAGGCCCTGGGCCGAGATCGTGGGCCATCCGGGAATGTCGTAGATCGGCTTTTCCGGATAGAGTTCGGCGCACTGGCCGCCGGAACGGTCGAGAATGTCGATGAGATGGCACTTCATGTCGAGGAGGCCAAGCTCGAACACGGCAAACAGGCCGACCGGCCCTGCCCCGACAATGAGGACGTCCGTCTTGATGGTCTCGGTCATACGCTGTGCCCCCTTTTGGGAATGGGGCGAGACTGCATGAGCAGCGGCCTGCTGCCAAGCAGCCAGCGTAAAAGAATATTGTAAGCCGCTTAAGGTGCGCCGAGATTCAGCGCAGGAGGCCGCCATTTGCAGGCCGGCCTCACCTGAATATCGACGCGCTTTATCCCTGGCGCTCGGGAACCCGAACGACCAGGCCGTCGAGCGCGTCGCGGACCTTGATCTGGCAGGACAGGCGCGAATTCGGCCGGACGTCATAGGCGAAGTCCAGCATGTCCTCCTCCATCGCCTCCGGCTCGCCGACCTCGGCCGTCCATGCCTCGTCGACATAGACATGGCAGGTCGCGCAGGCACAGGCGCCGCCGCACTCCGCCTCGATACCGGGAACCGCGTTGCGGATCGCGTTTTCCATGACGGTCGAGCCGTTTTCGGCATCGACGTCGAACTGGGTCCCGTCATGGGCGATGTAAGTCAGTTTTGTCATTAGTCACCTGAGGAGTCGCAGCGGAGATAATCACTCCACCGGACAAGTCAACTGCGGCGCGAAAGCGCCACGAAATGACGTTTTTACGGGAAAGGAAGGCCAATGCATGTCGCGCAAAAGTGTGCAGCTGTTTTGCGGCAACGACATGCATGAAAACAATGAGCTAAAGCGCGACGCTTTAGCGATTGATGCCGGCGATGAAGTCGCGCACTTCCTCGATCAGCGTGCTGAGCTTCTTGAGCGCGCGGGTGTCGTCCGGTTGACTTTCGATGACCGCAGCGCAGTCGGCCACGGCAAAGGCGCCGATGCCGCGCGCCGATCCCTTTAAGCCATGCGCGAGAAGCACCCTTTGCCTGGCGTCGGCATCGACGATCTGATCGCGGACCGAAAGTGACTGATGCACGAACATCGCCAGCACCTCCCTTTCGAGTTCGCGGTCGCCCATCGTCTGACGCGCCAGATGGGCAAGATCCACAGGGCGGGCCCTGGCCGTCCCGGGCGCATCGCCGCCGGGCATGGAAAACGCAACACCAACTTCGCCACGCATACGCACTAGAAAACTCCATCAAGCGGGCAGACAGCCCAAAAAAATAGGCGATTCCGGTCGCCATCGGGTTAACGATTGGCGCGGAAAAATGTTGTCACGGAGGCAGCCGCATCACGCTTGCGTTAACCTTATATTTAAAGTTTTACGTATCGGCCCGAATGCATGTTTTCTTTACCCCTGTGTGTCATTACGATACGAAGGTCCATTTTTCAGCCTCCTGCGCGGATCGACAAGCCAGAATCAGGCCAAAATCATAAGTCCCGCGGCAGCTAGTACAGGGTAGCGAAGGCATGGCTAAGAAACCAACGACGACGAAATCTCTCGAGAATGACGTGGCCGCGGAGCTGGAAAAGGCGCTCGACCTTGACCTCAACGGCGACGATGGCGGCCTCGACATGGCGGCGTCGATGGAAGATCTCGAGGCTCAGATTTCGGCGGCGGCCGACGAACTGGCGCGCGAAGGCCGCAGCCAGAAGGCTGACCCGGCGGAGAAGCCCCAGCAGCCTGCGAAGGCGCCCGCTGCCAAGCCGGCGGAATTGCGCCCGGTCGAATCGCGCAATGCGCAGCCCACGGGCTTCACGCCAGCTGCCGGCTTTGCGCCCGCCAATGACGATCGCCAGAAAGACTATAAGACGCTGCTGCACACCCTCAACCGCCGCGCGTCGAGCACTATCTACTGGGTGATCGCGTTTCTTTCTCTGGCCTGGATCGCCGGCGCCGGCGGCCTCGCCAACCTGTTGTTCGGCCCCGACATCTGGAAGATACGCACCTTCGACCAGTTCTTCGCTCGCCCTGAGCTGATCGGCCTCGCGATCGCGGCAATCGTTCCGATCATCCTGTTCTGGGCCTTTGCCGCCATGATCCGGCGCGCGCAGGAAATGCGCATCGCCGCGCAGTCGATGACCGAGGTCGCCTTCCGCCTGGCCGAGCCGGAAAATCTCGCCCAGGACCGCGTCATGATGATCGGCCAGGCTGTTCGCCGCGAGGTGGCGGCCATGGGCGAAGGCATCGAGCGCACCCTGGCGCGCGCGGTCGAGTTGGAAACGCTTGTCCACAGCGAAGTCAGCCAGATCGAGCGCTCCTATTCGGAAAACGAATCCCGTATCCGCTCGCTGGTCGACGGTCTGGGCAGCGAGCGCGAAGCGGTCGTCAGCCATGCCGAGCGCGTGCGCGCGTCCATCTCCAGCGCCCATGAGACGTTGCGCGACGAGATCGGCGCGGCCAGCGACATCATCCGCGATTCGATCCTCAACGCTTCGACCAAGCTGTCGATGACGATCAACAATTCCGGCGACACGCTGATCGATCGCATCAATGAGAGCTCGACATCGATCTTCGATTCCGTCGAATCGCGCCTCGACAACATCACCGACCGGCTTTCGACCTCAGGCGAGGCCTTCGCCAGCCTGCTCGATACCCGCATCGCCAAGCTCACCGACACCACCGACGGCCTCACCCGTTCGCTGACCGATCTGCTCGACGACCGCACCAACGGCATGGTCTCGCTGCTCGGCGGCGCCGCGCGCACCTTGAGCTCCGAGTTCGAGCAGAGCCTCAACGGCATCGAACGCACGCTGGCCGAACGCGGCCAGGCGCTGATCAGCGAATTCCAGACCCGCGCCGAAGCACTCGACACCGGCACACAGAAGCTGAACGCGGCACTCGAAGCCCGTGCCCGCCAGATCAACGAGACGTTGGTCGAACGTGCTCGCGAGATCGCTCACACTTTCGCCGAGAGCAAGGACCAGCTGTCGTCGATGATCGACCAGGGCAAGACGCAGATCGGCGCCGACATGGCCGACATCATCTCGTCGACCTCGTCCATGCTCGAAGCCCGCGCCGCCGATTTCGCCGGCCGCATGGAAAACGCGCGTCACGTCGTGTCACGTTCCTTCGATACCGACATCCAGCGCCTCGCCAATGCCCGCGTCGGCATCGAGGAAGCCGTCGAGAACCACAGCCGCAAGCTTTCCGAAAGCCGCGAACGCATGGCCTCGGCCATGCAGGCCGACCTTGCGAAATTCGCCGAAGGCCGCGCCGCGATCGACGCCGCCGTCACCAACCAGGTGCAGAAGCTGGCCGAGGGCCGTGGCCTGATTTCGCGCGCGCTGGAAGAAGATCTGCGCAAGGTCAACGAATCGCGCGCCGCCATCGACGCATCGCTGGGTGGCCATCTCGAACAGCTCGAAGAAGGCCGCAACCGCCTCGCCCAGGCTTTGAACGAGGACTCGAGCAGGCTCGTCCAAGCCCGTACGATCATTGATGAAATGGTCGCTGGCCACGTCGGCAAACTGGCCGAAGGCCGCAACATTCTGGCACGCGCCTTGGACGCCGATCTCGGCAAGCTCGCCGACAGCCGCGCCTCGATCGACGGCCTTGTCGCCAGTCAGGTCGAGAAGATCGCCGAGGGCCGCGCCGTGCTTGCCAAGGCGCTCGAAACCGACATTATCGGCATCAGGGGCCTGGTCGACACCCATTCGGCCAAGCTCGCCGAGGACCGCGGCGAACTGAGCCGTGCGCTGGAAAATGACCTGAGCGGCATCCGTGGCTTGATCGACAGCCATGCCAACAAGCTTGCCGAAGACCGCAGCATGCTGTCGCAGACGCTGGAGGCCGACCTCGCGAAACTGGCCGACAGCCGCGCCTCGATCGATGGCCTTGTTGCAGGCCAGGTCGAGAAGCTCGCCGAAGGCCGCGATATCCTCAAGCGCGCGCTGGAAGCCGACCTCAACAACATCAAGGGTGCTATTGCGGGGCACTCCGACAAGGTGCTGGAGGATCGCGCCCAATTGTCGAAGGCTCTCGAGGCCGACCTGCAGTCGGTCAGCAGCGCCATCAACGAGCATCAGAACAAGCTCGTGGAAAACCGCTCCGCATTGTCCAATGCGCTGCAGGATGATTTGCGCAGCGTGAGCAGCGCCGTCGCCGAGCATCAGGATCGCCTGGTTCAGGAGCGCTCCGGGCTGTCGAAGGCGCTTGAAGACGATCTTACCAAACTGGCGGAAAGCCGCTCCTCGATCGACGGCCTCGTCGCCGGTCAGGTCGAGAAGCTTGCCGAAGGCCGCAACATCCTCAAGCGGGCGCTCGAAGCCGACCTCAACACGATCCAGGGCGCCATCGTCGATCATTCGCAGAAGATCACCGACCACCGCGCCGAGCTGTCACGCACCCTCGAAACCGATTTGACGACCGCCAGCGGCCTCATGCAGACGCATGCCGATCAGCTGTCGCAAAATCGTTCGGCATTGTCGAAGGCGCTCGAGGACGATCTGGCGAAACTGGCCGAAAGCCGCGCCGGTATCGATGGCCTCGTCGCCGGTCAGGTCGAGAAGCTCGCCGAGGGCCGCGATATCCTCAAGCGCGCGCTCGAGGCAGACCTTGCCAAGCTGGCCGAAAGCCGCGCCGGCATCGACGGACTGGTCACCGGTCAGGTCGAGAAGCTCGCCGAAGGCCGCGACATCCTCACGCGCGCCCTGGAAGCCGATCTCGCCAAGCTGGCCGACAGCCGCGCAGGCATCGACGGCCTGGTCGCCGGTCAGGTCGAGAAGCTCGCCGAAGGCCGCAATATCCTCACGCGTGCTTTGGAAGCCGACCTTCAGCAGCTGGCCGACAGCCGGTCGCAGATCGACGACATCATCGCCGGCCATGTCGGGAAACTGTCGGAAGGTCGCAACATGCTGGCCCGGGCGCTCGAGGACGATCTCGTCAAGCTCACCGACGCACGCAAGGATGTCGACCGCTCGGTCGCCGGCCATATCGACCAGATCGCCGCCAGGAGCGGCGACATCTCAGCGGCGATCGCCGCCGATGTCGAAAAGATCGAGCAGGCCTTCAGCCGTCAGACCGGCATCATCGAGGAACGCGCCGGCACCATGGAACGCGCGCTCTCGACCGGCGTCGACAATGTCCGCGGCGTTTTGGAAAAGACCGCCGTCTTCGTCGCCGGCGCCCTGCGCGACAAGGTGATGGAAGTCACCAGCACCTTGCACGAGCAGGCAGGTGCGGCGTTCAGCGACGCCGACCGCAAGATCGCCGAACGCGCCGAGCAGACTTCCGCCGCGCTGCTTGCCAGGGCCGAGGACATCGCCCAGGCCTTCGAGCAGGCGGATCGCCGCCTGCACGAGCGCGCCCAGGATACGTCCAACATGCTCATGGCCCGCGCCGACGATGCGTCGAGCGCCCTTATGGCCCGCGCCGAGGAAACCGCCGACAAGCTGGCCAGCCGCGCTGGCGAGATCGCCAACACCTTCGACGCCGCCGACCAGAAGCTCGTTGCCCGCGCGGTCGAAACCGCGCAGTCGCTGGCCGCTCGCGCCGGCGATATCCTGCGCAACTTCGAGGGCGCCGACGAGCGGCTGTCGATGCGCATCGGCGAATCGGCCGAAGCGCTGGCTGCACGCGCCTCCGATCTCGGCCGTATCTTCGACAGCGCCGACCAGCAACTGATGGCGCGCATCGCGGAAGGTTCGGAAGCGCTTTCGGCCCGCGCCAGTGAAATCGGTCGCATCTTCGACGACGCCGACAACCGGCTGGTGGCGCGCATTGCGTCCAGCACCTCGACCATTGGCGAGCATGCCGACACCATCGTCGGCGCCTTCGCCAACACCGAGCAGCGCGTTGCCGACCGCGCGCGCCAGACCGGCCAGGAGCTGGCAGTGCATGCCCGCGAGATCGAGCAGGTGCTGGTCAACGCCGACGAACGGCTGTCGGCGAGTGCCGCCGCAGCCGCCGCCCGTGTCGAGGACCAGGTGGCAAATGTCGAGAACCGCCTCGCCTACACCGCCGAAACGATGGGCCAGAAGCTCAACGAGCAGGTCTCCAACGCCGAGGCGCAGCTGATCTCGCGCGCCAACGTCATTGCCGAGACCTTCACCGCGGTCGGCCAGCATATCGGCCAGAGCACTAACGAGGCGGCCAGGACCATCGGCTCCAACACGCGCGAGCTCAACACCATGCTCGCCGCGCGCTCGGCCGAAATGGCAAAGATCCTCGACGAGACGGCGAGGCCCCTGGTCGATCGCTTCACCCAGGGCGGATCCGAGCTGCAGCGCAGCATGGAAGAAGTCACCGAGCGGGCGACCGAGAAGCTGCGCAGCGAAAACGCAAACCTGGTCAACGCGCTCGCCAGCCGCACCGCCGAGACGCTTTCAGCTGTCGAGGGCGCGCGCTCCTCGCTGGCCGACAGCGTGGCCGACCTCATCGGCCGCATGTCGACCTCCAGCGCCCAGCTCGGCCAGCTGATCGATCAGGCAGCCGTCAATCTCGGCCAGGTCGAGGAGCGGCTTGCCGGCTCCACGCAGAGCTTCGCCACGACCACGGAAAAGGCCGCGCAGACCTTCGCGTCCTCGGCACGCCTCGTCGATTCCAACACGACGCGGCTCACCGACCTGTCGTCGTCGACGCTGCGCGAAGTTGCCTCGATCGCGACCAAGTTCGACGAGCACAGCCGCCTCTTGTCCAGCGCCTCGAATTTGCTCAGCTCCGCGCAGAGCAATCTCGAGCATACGCTGGAGCGCCAGTCATCGCTGGAGGACCTCGCCGTCGGCCTGGTCAAGAAATCGGAAGACCTCGAGCGCGTGATGCGCTCTTTCGAGAACCTCGTCGGCCAGACGATGCAGAACGCGGAAGGCCGCACGATGGAATCGGCGGAGAAGATCCGCACCGCCATCTCCGAGGTCGTCGAATCGGCTACGCGCCGCTTCGCCGACGCGACCGAAGAGATGCGCCGCACCGCCAGCTCCATCAAGAGCGAACTCGATCTTACCCGGGCTGAGCTCAAGAAGGGCGTCATCGAGATGCCGGAAGAGGCCAAGGAATCGACCTCAGCCATCCGCCGCGCCGTCGCCGAGCAGATCAATGCGCTGAAGGAACTGTCGGATATCGTTGCGAAATCCGGGCGCAGTGGTTCCAGCGAAGCCGGCGAGCCGCGCGGTCTGCGCCCGGCTCCGCAGGCGCCGGCACGCGCGGCTGAACCGCCGCTGCGCCGTCCGCCGGCACCGCAGCCGCAGCCACAACCTGCGCCGCGCGCACCGCAGGCGCCGGTCGCCGAGACGGCGCTGCGCGGCACGCTCGATCTCGAGCGCCCCGCCGAGGCGCCGCGTCGCGATCCCAACGCCAAGACGCCGCAAGGCGGCTGGGTGCGCGATCTGTTGACCAACGCCTCGCGCGAGGAAGAGCTGAGGCCGGCAGCGCCCGCCGAAGCGCCGCGCGCGACACCTGCCCCACGCTCGCCGCTGCATGTGATGGAGTCGCTCAACTCGCTCTCCGTCGACATCGCGCGCGCCATCGACCACGACGCCTCCATCGAGTTGTGGAACCGCTACCGGCGCGGCGAGCGCGATGTGTTCACGCGCCGCCTCTACACGCTGAAGGGCCAGCAGACCTTCGACGAGATCCGCCGCAAGTACCAGGCCGAGACGGAGTTCCGCGCCGCGGTCGACCGCTACTGCGAGGATTTCGAGAAGCTGCTCAAGGATGTCTCGCGCAACGACCGCGACAACATCATGGCGCAGACCTATCTGACGTCCGACACCGGCAAGGTCTACACCATGCTGGCTCACGCCAGCGGCCGCTTGCACTAATCGGCAGAGGCTCGGAAGGAAAGGAAAAGGCGGGCCAGATGCCCGCCTTTTTCATGTCTGCGATAGAAATTCGGTTCGAGCAGTCCCAGATTCGCTCAGATAACGGAATCCGTCCAGCGCACGATATCCTTCGCCGCCCGGCCGAAGGCACTGTCCAGCGCGCCGACATAGGCGGCGTTGCCGCTGCCCGACACCGGCGCGCTCGCCGTAAAGCTCTTTGAGGCGCGCACCTCGCCGTTGCGGTCGTTGAGGATGCGCACGAAGAGGTCGACATCGGCATGTTCGCCGCCATTGACGCGCACCTCGAAGGAGCGCACCTCGACGATGACCTGGTAGTCGATCGCCAGCCCCTCGCCCGGCTTGCCGACGCCGCCGAAGCTGCCGGAGCGCTGGAAGGTTTCGGCGAGCCTTGCCTGCACGATCAGCGGCAAGCGGTCCGCCCACTGCGCGCCCTTGAGGAACTGGATCGAACGGTCGGATGGCCTGATGACGATGTTCTGGCTGTCCAGCGCCTTCAGCGCCGAAGGCTGGGCGATCAGGATCTGGCGACGGCTATGGGCGCGTATATCGACCGACGGCGCGGTGAGCTCGAATGTGTCGAGCGGCGCCGGCTTGCCGCCAAGCGCCGCGCAACCGGCAAGCGTCAGCACGAGCAATGCCGCTGCCGGCGTCAACTTTCGCACCCTACCCAAAGTCACGCGCGATCCCCGTTATCCCCGGACCCTTAGAGCAATTCCAGGAAAAATGTGTAGCGGTTTTCCGTCCGGAATTGCGACAAACAAAGACATAGAACGGTCGCGGCGGCCGAAGTCAACGCCGCGTCCTTCCGTCGAACTGGCGGACCTCGCCATCACCCCCCGACAGAATGCGCTGCGGATTGCGGCTGAGGTCGGTCACGGCTTCCTCGATGCGGTTGATCGAACGCCGGCTGTCCTGCACCAGAGCCTCGACATTGTTGAGCCCCTGGCCCGAGAACCGCGCCAGATTGTCGGTGATGACGCCGAGCCGCGCATTCAGCGTATCGGCCACCTGCTTGAAGGATTTGAGCGTCGCCCTGGCATCGGCCATCACGCCATCCGCCTCGCCGGAGCCCAGGATCTTGTCGACTTTGGCGAGGATGCCGTCGACGCGCACCGAGGCATCGTTCAGGCGCTGCGCCAGCTGGCGGGCGTCCTTGATGGTCTGGTCGATATCGTCCGAACGGTTGGCGATCTTGCTGGTGACCTTGGCGATGTCGGCGGCAGCCTGGTCGGCGCTGGCGCTGGCCTTCTGGATATTGGCCAAGGCTGCCTTCACATCGGCCGGATCGATGCCGTCGAGCACGCCATTGACCTTGTCCAATGTCCCTTGCGTCTGCTTGGCGAAATCGTTGATCGAGACGACCGCCGTGTTGACGTTGCCGATCACCGTGTCGAACTGCTTCGAGGTCTCTTTCAGGTTCGCCGTCACCGTATTGACATTGGCCACGATGCTCTTGATCTGGTCCTTGTCGACAGAGTTGAGCAGGCCTTCGGCAGCCTTCAGCGTGCTGTCCAGCCGCACGGAAACAGTCTTCAGTTGGTCCGAAAGCGAGCTGACGGCCGAGAGGAACTTGTCGATGCCGTCGGAATTCTTGGCCAGCGCGTCGGAGAAGGTCTGCACATTCTTGACCGTCTGCGTCAGCGGGCCGCGAACGTCCTTGGTGAAGCCTTCGAGCTCGGTAAGCACCTTGTCGGCGCGGGTAAAGATGTTCTGCGCCGTCTGCAAAAGATTGGTGACGGCGGACGGGTTGGCGACGATCTCGGCGATCTTGCCTTCCTTTTTTGCCTCGTCGAGAACCCTGGCTTCCTTGGGGTCGGCGCCCTTGAGTTCGATATTGGCCTGGCCGCTGAGGCCGGTCAGCCCCAAGTCGGCCTGCGTCGACTTGGTGATCGGCGTCCAGCTCGCGACTTCGGTATCGGCAATGGCGACGGTGGGATCGTCACCGTCGATATAGACATTCTTGACGTCACCAACCCTGACGCCGTTGAACAGCACCAGGCTGCCGCGGCTGAGACCGGAAGCCGAGCCCGGGATGCGCACGCGCAGCATCGTCGTCTCGCCCTTGTCGCCGATCGCCGCGGTCCAGAACACGAAAGCGAAGGCCGCCAGGATCGCGCCAAGCGTGAAGATGCCGACAATTACATAGTTGGCTCTTGTTTCCATTGCCTCACTTATGGCTATGCGCGCGCCGCAAGATCAAGTTGCCGGGCGCGTTTTCCGCGGAAATAGGATTTCACCCAGGGCTCGTCGCTCTTCAGCATGTCGTCAATCGTGCCTTCGACCAGCACCTTCTTCTTGCCGAGCACCGCCACGTGGTCGCAAGCGGTGAACAGCGTGTCGAGATCGTGCGTGACCATGTAGACGGTCAAATCCATCGTGTCGCGCAGCTTGACCACCAGCTCGTCGAATTCGGCCGCGCTGATCGGGTCGAGCCCCGATGTCGGTTCGTCGAGAAAGACGATGTCGGGGTCGAGCGCGAGCGCCCGCGCCAGCGCGGCGCGCTTGATCATGCCGCCGGAAAGCTCGGACGGGAATTTTTGCGCCGCATCCGGCGGCAAGCCGACCAGCTCGATCTTGAGCAAGGCGAGTTCATCCATCAGCGACCTTGGCAGATCGAGATATTCCCGCATCGGCACCTGGACGTTCTCCAGCACCGTCAGCGCCGAAAACAGCGCTCCATGCTGGAAAAGGACGCCGAGACGCATGTCGATGCCGAGGCGTTCGGCGTCGCTCGCCTTGTCGACGTCGACGCCGAACATGCTGATCGTTCCCGACTGCTTCGGCATCAAACCAAGGATCGTGCGCAACAGCACCGACTTGCCGGCGCCCGAGGCGCCGACGAAGCCGAGGATCTCGCCGCGTTTGATGTCGAGCGAAAGCTTGTCGAGGATCAATCTGTCGTCGATGGCGACGGTGACATCCCGAACCGAAAGGACGATCTCGTCGTCAGCTTTGTCCTGCGATGCCGTCGCGCCGTCGCCGTTCGCCATCTCAGAACCCGATCGCTGCGTAGAACATGGCGAAAATCCCGTCGAGGATGATGACGACGAAGATCGACTTCACCACCGAGGCGGTCACGTGCAAACCAAGCGATTCGGCGCTGCCGCCGACCTTCATGCCTTCGACGGAAGCGATGATGCCGATGATCAGGGCCATGAACGGCGCCTTGATCAGACCGGCAAAGATCGTCGAGAGATCGATGGCGGCCCGCAACCTGTCGATAAAGGCGGCCGGCGGGATGTCGGAATAAAGCCATGCGGCGGCAATGCCTCCGCCAAGTGCCGCGAAATTGGCGATGATGGTGAGGCACGGCAGGCCGATCACCAGCGCCACAAGACGTGGAAAGACGAGCACGCCGATCGGGTTCAGCCCGATCACTTTCAGCGCGTCGACCTCTTCGCGCATTTTCATCGAACCGATTTCGGCCGTGATCGCGCTTCCCGAGCGGCCGGCGATCATGATCGCCGTCATCAGCACGCCGAGCTCGCGCAGGATCAGCACGCCGACCAGGTCGACGACAAAGATGTTGGCGCCGAAATAGCTGAGCTGATAGGCGCCCTGCTGGGCAACGATGGCGCCGACGATCGCCGACATCAGCGTCACCACCGGTATCGCGCCGACACCCATGCGGTCGATCTGATTGAAGATCGCGGCAAGGTTGACGCCATGGCCGCGGCCAAGCTTCATCTGCGCGCCGCGGATGGTGGCGCCGAGGATATTCATCGAGGAGAGAAAATCGTCGCGTATCTCATAGACCCGCCGGCCGACCAGCTCCAACGCCCTCAAGACGATGTTGGGCGGCCTGGACGGCTTCGATTCGGGTTCGCGGCGGACGGCGTCGCTGACCGCGCCGAGCAGGATCGAGGCGACCTCGCTCTGCCCCTGCATATGGACCTCGACGCCCTTCTTCTCGAAGACGCTGGCCAGCCGGTCGATCAGCCAGGCGCCGGCCGTGTCTATCTTTTCAATCTTGGAGAGGTCGAGCACCAGCTGCTTGGCGCCGCTGCGCTTCTCGATCTTGCGCATGTCGGCATCGATCAGCGCCACGGTGCGCGTCGTCCACACGCCGGAAAACGCGCAGCCCAGCACACCGCCCTCCTCGCCCACGGCGACGCGCGGTTGATGCTCGGCTTGCCTGGCGGCCTCGCTGCTTGCGTCGCGTTTGCGGATCGTCAACATGGCGTCCTGTGTAGCGTGGTGGGGCTGGCATGTCGATTTGCCGGCGGACCGGTGTCGCACAGACGGAGAAGAAAATTATGGCGCGTGTCATTTCGGTCGAGATGGAGCGATTCCCGATCGCCGGCACCTTCACCATCTCGCGCGGATCGAAAACCGAAGCCGAGGTCATCACGGTGACGATCGCCGACAAGGGTCATGCCGGGCGCGGCGAATGCGTTCCCTACAGGCGTTACGGCGAGACGATGGACGGCGTGCACCAGGCGATCGAAGCCATGCGGGGCAAGATCGTGGAGGGCATCGACCGCACGGCCCTGCTCACGGCCATGCCTGCCGGCGCGGCGCGCAATGCCGTGGACTGCGCGTTATGGGACCTCGAAGCCAAGCTGAGCGGCACGCCCGTGGCCGCCGCGATCGGCGTGCTGCCGACCAGGCCCTTGGAAACCGCCTACACGCTGTCGCTTGCCGAACCGGAAGCGATGGCGGCGCAGGCCCGCGCCAACGCGGCGCGACCGCTGCTCAAGGTCAAGATCGGCGGCGACAACGACATGGCCCGCATCCGTGCCGTGACCGCGGCGGCGCCCAACAGCCGCATCATCCTCGACGCCAATGAAGGTTGGAGTGACGATAACGTCGAAGCCAACCTCGCCTTTGCCGCCGAGCATGGCATCACGCTGATCGAGCAGCCATTACCGGCGGGCAAGGACGCCATCCTGCGCCGGATCGCGCATCCGGTGCCGATCTGCGCCGACGAAAGCGTGCATGAGGCGAACGGCCTCGATGCACTGGTCGGTCTCTACGACGCCGTCAACATCAAGCTCGACAAGGCCGGTGGCCTGACCGAAGCCTTGGAATTGCGCAACCGTGCCCGCGATCTCGGTTTCGGCATCATGGTCGGCTGCATGGTCGGCACCTCGCTCGCCATGGCGCCGGCGGTGCTGCTGGCCCAGGATGCCGACTTCGTCGATCTCGACGGTCCGCTGCTCTTGGCGCGCGACCGCGAGCCTTGTCTCGTCTACCAGGGATCGCTTGTCTCACCGCCTGAGCGGGCGCTGTGGGGCTGAGCGCGCGGCGAGCCCGATCAGCGCCATGCCGATGATCGCGATCGGGATCATCGCCCAGAAGCCGTCGACGCCCAGGCGATCATAGAGCGGACCGGAAGCAAGCGTCACCGCCGCCATGAAAAAACCGTTGAAGAAATAGGCGATGCCTTGCGCGGCCCCGGTGCGTTCTTCGGAAATCGTCTCGCCGATCATCTTCTGCAGGCCGATCAGCACCATGGCAACCGACACCGAATGCAACGACTGCACGAGGAAGAAGCCGGCAACGCCAAGGCCGAGGGGCCAGACCAGCGGAAAGGCGATCCAGCGCACGATCGAGCCGATGCCGGCGATCACCATCACCTTGACAACCGAGACCGAAGAGAAAATACGGTTGAAAAACAGAAACATGCAGACTTCGGAGACCACGCCCCAGGCCCACAGCAGGCCGACGACGGAATCGCCGATGCCGATCGATTTCCAGTAGATCGACACGAAGCCGTAGAGGAAGGCGTGGCTGGCGGTGATGACGCCGACGCCAAGGGTGAAATAGAGGAAATAGGCGTTGAACAGGCTCGGCGCCTTGTCCTGGATCTCGGTCGCCGACAGTGGCGAGGCCTTGCGCGGCCGCCCCATGCGCGGCGCCGCCAATGCCGCGACGAGAGCCGCGCCAAGCGCCACGAAAATGATGACCGGAACCGCCTGCGGGCCGGTGGCCGCCAGGATGAAGCCGCCGGCGACATTGGCGCACAGATAGGAAATCGAACCCCATTTGCGCATGGCGGTGTAGTTCGAGCCAAAGCGGCGCACCCCCGACAACGCCAGCGAATCGGCCATCGGCGAATGTGGCGTCCAGGCGATCGTCAAAAGCAGCGAGACGGCGAGCACGATGGCATAGGTGGCCGGCAGGAAATAACCGGCCGAAATGGCCATCGAGGCCGCGACCAGCGCGATATAGACGTTGGCGCGGTCTTTCGCCCGGTCGGCAAGCGCCGTCAGCATCGGCGTCGTCACCACGCGCAGGAACATCGGCGCCGCCAGGATGACGGCGATCTGCTCGGCATGAAACCCCTTCGCCTGCAGCCAGAGCGGAAAATATGGCAGATGCGTCCCTTGCGACACGAACAAGGTCGCGAAGATCACGCTCATGCGCAGTTCGAAATGGCTAGGCTTGACGAGCTGTTCGGGCGAGAGCGGCGGCAGCGACATGAATCGATCCAATTTCGCTGCACTTGGCATCCGTGCAACGTGTTTCGATCCCTAACATGCAGCAAAGCGCGGCGGAACTGCCTGGACCAATCGATCGAGGGCAAAGCTGTTGATGAGCAATGCAAGGGCGAGCGAAGCGCCCGTTACGCCAATGTAATCAAAGGCAACGAGCCGGGTGCGGGCAAACCCTGTCGCGCCCGGAGTCTCACTCGAAATGGCGCACGATCTTCGAGGCCCTCGCCTGGCTCGGATAACGCGCATCCCGCGAATTTGATGGTGTTTTGCAATTTGCATGGCAACATGCCCTGCCCCGACAGGAGGGTCCATTTTGGCAAACCAATGCAGGCGCGAATTGTCTGAGCGCGATACCAAGCTCCACGGTTCCTGGCGGTTGGTTTCTTTTGAAACCGAGGCTCAGGATTCAAAGGAACGCAGTCAACCGTGGGGCGCCAACCCCAATGGGCACCTTGTTTTCGGCTGCGATGGACGGATGATGGTGCTGGTTACGGCAACGGCCCGGGAGCCAGGAAATACAGATGAGAAACAGGCGGCACTTTTCCGTACCTTGATGGCCTATACCGGGCGGTATCGCATTGGTGAGGACAGGTTCGTCACCAAGATTGACTCATCTTGGAATGAAGCCTGGAACGGCAGCGAGCAGGAACGTTTCTACAAGCTTGATGGAGATACGCTCCACGTCTTCACGGCCTGGATGCCGAATCCGTTGGCGCCAGGAAATCCGATAGGAAGGGGTATCCTCAGTTTTCGACGCGAGTAGTTTTCCCCACGCCGAGTTCGCAACCAATCGCTGATTTGCAGGTCATCGACGTTCAGTCCGGCAACCCTGGCAGCCACCTTTGAATGACCGCAGTGGCGACCTTGGTCACCCCGAACCTCTCAGGCGGCCTGCGCCGCCGCCCTGCCCTTGAGGTCGATAATATCGACAGGCACCAGCACGTCGCTGCCCGGCTCGGTCTCCGGCAGCACATGCGCCCAGGTCAGGATCTCCATGTGGCCGTCGAAATGCTCCACCACGGCCGTGCAGCTTTCCACCCAGTCGCCCGTGTTGATATACTGCACGTCGCCATAGCTCTCGATCGCGGCGTGGTGGATGTGGCCGCAGATGACGCCGTCGACATGCGAGCGGCGGGCTTCGTCGGAAAGCACCGTCTGGAACGAGCCGATGAAGTTGACCGCCTTCTTCACCTTGACCTTGGCCCAGGACGAGAACGACCAGTAGGGCAATCCAAGCAGATGACGCAGCTTGGTCACGACGCGATTGACCAGCATTGCTCCGTCATAGGCGTAGTCGCCGAGATAGGCGAGCCAGCGCTGGTTGTGCACCACCGTGTCGAACTGATCGCCATGGATGACCAAAAGGCGCCTGCCGTCGGCGGTTTCATGGATGGCGCGGTCGGCAACGACGATGCCGCCGAAATGCACACCCTGGAACTGGCGGGCGAATTCGTCATGGTTGCCGGCGATATAGGTGATCGAGGCGCCCTTGCGCGCCTTGCGCAGCAATTTCTGCACGACGTCGTTGTGGCTCTGCGGCCAATGCCAGCTGCGCCGCAGCCGCCAGCCGTCGACGATATCGCCGACCAGATAGATGATGTCGGCGTCGTGATGGCGCAGGAAATCGATGAGGAAATCGGCCTTGGCCGCCTTGGAGCCAAGATGCACGTCGGAAATGAACATAGCACGGAAAGTGCGGGGCTCTGCGCCTGACATCGCGATTTCACCTTTGCTTTCGCGTGCCTATGCCCCGATTCATGCAACAACCGTATGACGGTTGCGGTTGGTCCAGCCTAAGGACTAGCTTGCCGGCCAAATCACAGGAGAAATCGTCATGGATCTTGGTATCCGCGGAAAGAAAGCCATCGTCTGCGCTTCGAGCAAGGGTCTTGGAAAAGGCTGCGCCATGGCGCTGGCTGAAGCCGGATGCGATGTCGTCGTCAACGGCCGCAACGCCGGACTGGTGGCGAAAACCGCGGCGGAGCTGCGCGAGCGCTTTGGCGTGATGGTGACGGAAGTCGTCGGCGACGTTTCGAAGCCGGAGGTGCAGAAGGCGCTGCTCGCCGCCTGTCCCGAACCGGATATCCTGGTCAACAACAATGGCGGCCCGCCGCTGCGCGATTTCCGCGAGCTCGATCGCGCCAAAATCCTCGAAGGCGTCACCCAGAACATGGTGACGCCAATCGAACTGGTGCAGGCCGTACTCGATGGCATGGCCAAGCGTGGCTTCGGCCGCATCGTCAACATCACCTCGCTGTCGGTCTATGTCCCGATCCCAGGACTCGACCTGTCGTCCGGCGCCAGAGCGGGTCTCACCTCGTTCCTCGCCGGCGTGGCGCGCACGGTCATCGACCGCAACGTCACCATCAACAGCCTGTTGCCCGGCAAGCTCGATACCGACCGGCTGCGCGGCCCACATGAGGCGGGCACCGTGGAAGACCCGGCCGCGGCGGCCGCGCGCAAGACCCGCATCAGCGCCGATGTGCCGGCCAAGCGTCTCGGCACGCCGGAGGAGTTCGGCCAGATCTGCGCCTTCCTGTGCTCGGTCCATGCCGGCTACCTCACCGGTCAGAACATCCCGGTCGACGGAGGGCTTTACGTCAGCGCCTTCTGAGACGGATCGCGCGTCGCAGAGTCCCAGAGCAAAGCGCTGAAATAACGCGATGATTCAAGTTTCGCGAATGTGAACGCGACGCCTGAGCTCAGGCGTCGCGAAAAATCGTCCGCGCGTGCATCCTGCCGGAGACAATTCCGAACGGAAAACCGTCTCACACTTTTCCGGGAATTGCTCTAAAAGGCTCGAAAGCAGGAAGCAGAGGGAGGCCGCAAATGGACGGCGAGAACAAGAAAACCGCCCGGTCCGACCTCGACGAGGCCGCCCTCTTCTTCCACAAATATCCAATCCCGGGAAAGCTCGAGATCCAGGCGACGAAGCCGCTCGGCAACCAGCGCGACCTGGCGCTTGCCTATTCACCCGGCGTGGCGGCCCCTTGCCTGGAGATCCGCGACAATCCGGCCACCGCCGCCGACTACACCGCGCGCGCCAACCTGGTCGGCGTCGTCTCCAACGGTTCGGCCGTGCTTGGGCTCGGCAACATCGGCCCGCTCGCTTCCAAGCCGGTGATGGAAGGCAAGGCGGTGCTGTTCAAGAAATTCGCCGGCATCGACGTCTTCGACATCGAGATCGATGCGCCCGAGATCGACCGGATGGTCGAAACGGTCGCGGCGCTGGAACCGACCTTCGGCGGCATCAACCTCGAGGACATCAAGGCGCCGGAATGCTTCGAGGTCGAAGAGCGGCTGAAGGCCCGCATGAGCATCCCGGTCTTCCACGACGACCAGCACGGCACGGCAATCATCGTCGCCGCCGCGGTGCTCAACGGGCTGGAACTGGCCGGCAAGACGATTTCCGAGATCAAGATCGTCACCTCGGGCGCGGGCGCGGCGGCGCTTGCCTGCCTTAACCTGCTCGTCTCGCTCGGCGCCAAGGTCGAGAACGTCTGGGTCACCGACCGCTTTGGCGTCGCCCACAAGGGCCGCGTCGAGGAGATGGACCGCTGGAAGGATCCTTATGTGAAGGATACCGAAGCGCGCACGCTGGCCGATGTCATTGCCGGCGCCGATGTCTTCCTCGGCCTGTCCGCCGCCGGCGTGCTCAAGCCGGAGCTGTTGCAGCATATGGCGCCGAAGCCGCTGATCCTGGCGCTGGCCAACCCCAACCCCGAGATCATGCCGGAGGCAGCGCGGGCCGCGCGGCCGGACGCCATGATCTGCACCGGGCGCTCGGATTTTCCCAATCAAGTCAACAACGTGCTGTGTTTTCCTTACATTTTCCGCGGCGCGCTCGACTGCGGCGCCAGCGCCATCAATGAAGAGATGAAGATGGCCGCGGTCAGGGCGATCGCCGCCCTTGCCCGCGAGGAGCCGTCGGACGTCGCGGCGCGCGCCTATTCCGGCGAGACGCCGATGTTCGGCCCGGATTTCCTCATCCCCTCGCCCTTTGACCCGCGCCTTATCCTGCGCATCGCGCCGGCGGTGGCAAAGGCTGCCTGCGACACCGGCGTGGCGACACGGCCGATCGCCGATTTCGCCGCCTATATCGACAAGCTCAACCGCTTCGTCTTCCGCTCCGGCCTGGTGATGAAGCCGGTGTTTTCCTCGGCCAAGGCATCGAGCGCAAAGCGCGTCATCTATGCCGATGGCGAGGACGAGCGCGTGCTGCGCGCCGCTCAGGTGGTGCTGGAGGAAGGCATTGCCGAGCCTACGCTGATCGGCCGCCCGCATGTCGTGGAAGTGCGCCTGAAGCGCTATGGCCTGCGCATCAAGCCGGGCGTCGATTTTGCCCTGATCAATCCCGAAGACGATCCGCGCTACCGCCACTATGTCGATCTTCTGATCGAGCTTGCCGGCCGGCGCGGCATCACGACGGAGGCCGCCCGCACCATGGTGCGCACCGATAACACGGTGATCGCGGCGCTGGCGCTCAAGCGCGGCGACGCCGACGCCATGATCTGCGGCCTCGAAGGCCGCTTCGAGCGGCATTTGCGCAACGTCACGCTGATCATCGGGCCGCGCGCCGGCATCAAGGATTATGACCTGTCGACGCTGTCGATGCTGATCTCGCAGCGCGGCATCATCTTCCTCACCGACACCCATGTCTCGGTCGACCCGACAGCGGAGGAGATCGCCGAAATGACGGTGCTGGCGGCGGAAGAGATCCAGCGCTTCGGCATCGAGCCGAAGGCGGCGCTGTTGTCGCATTCGGATTTCGGTTCGCGCGATTCGACCAGTGCGTTGAAGATGCGCCAGGCGGCCGCAATCCTCGGCCGCATCGCGCCGGACTTGCAATGCGACGGCGAAATGCACGCCGACACCGCATTGTCGGAGCACCTGCGCCAGCGCGTCTACCCGCATTCGCGGCTGAAGGGCGAGGCTAACCTTCTGGTATTCCCGAACCTCGATTCGGCCAACATCACGCTGACGGCGCTGCGCGCCATGATGGACGCGCTGCATGTCGGACCGATCCTGCTTGGCACCGACATGCCGGCGCATATCCTGACGCCGTCGGTGACCTCGCGCGGCGTCGTCAACATGACCGCGCTGGCCGTGGTCGAGGCAGCGCACAAGGCGCAAGCGCTCGCCCCGCTCTGAGCTTGGCCGTTCAGCCAGGCGCGAAGCGGAAATGACCGGTGTGCCGGAAGACATACAAAGTGTCCTCCTCGCGGGCGCCCCAGCCGATATTGTGGATGACCAGCGGCCGTTCCGGCGCTTGCTCCGAGCGATTGGATGAAACGATGGCAATATGCGTCAGATTGCCGGGCAGCATCTGCGTGACCAGGTCGCCCGGCTGATAGTCGGCCGGGTCCTGGCTGACCGGCAGCGATGCGCCACGCCGGGCGAAAAACACGGCAAGATTGGGCACGCGGCGGTGGTCGATGTTGGGGTCTGTCGACTTCAGGCCCCAGCCCTTCGGGTATGCCGTAAAGTCGGCGGCCATGTCTTCATGCACCAGCTTTTGCAGATCGAGCTTGAAGGCGTTGCGATAGGCGCGGATGACGACATCCGTGCACACGCCCCGCTCCGGCGCGACATCGCCGCCGGGATAGCGATGCGTGTGTAAGCCGGATCGTAGATGGTCGTGACGCCGATCTGCCGACGCGCGGCGTCGACCAGTCTCGTGCGCCAATCGGCAGCGGCTCTCTTCTCGGCCTTTGCGGCCGGCATCGCCACGCACAGAAGACCGAACTGCAATGCGGCTCGACGGGTGATTTGGGTCATGCCTGGCCTCCGGCTGGATCCAGTGGATTTTTCGGAGCCGAATACGCCTTTTTTGCACCCTGTTTTATGCAGCTTTCATGCAGCGGGGAGAGTCTCGCGGCCACGACTTGATCCGAACAGCCACCAGCATCAGCGCCCCAATCTGTTCCAGGATCGTCTTTGGCTCTAGATTGAGGAAACGGTAACCGCGAATCCGGTAGCATCCCGACAGACGGGCAAGCAGGGGTTGGCATATGACGCGCGGAGGGTTGAGGCTGACCCACCTTGCGGCGCTGCTTGCAGCGCTCGCCGCCTCGGCCGTCGCCGTGACCGAACCGCAGGCGGCGTCGCGCACATGCCGCCAACTCGAAGCCGAGCTTGCCGCCACGCGCGGCGGTGGCGGCGGACCGGGCCTGATCCGCAAATATGATGATGCCATCCAGCGCCAGCGCGAGCAGCTCGCCAAGGCGCGCAGCCGGGCGAGCGACGCCAGTTGCGGCTTCTCGCTGTTTTCCCGCAATGTCAGCCAATGCGCGGCGATCAATGCCTCGATCCAGCGCATGAACGCCAATCTCGACACCTTGCAGGCCAAGCGCGAGCGCCTGGCCGCCGGTGGCACAAGGCGCGACCGCGGCCGCATCCTGGCGGCGCTCGATGCCAATGGCTGCGGCGATGACGAGATCGCCCCGCGACGCGCGCCAAGCCAGGAGGCCGCCCGCGACAATGGCGGCGGCAATCTGTTCGACCAGCTTTTCGGACGGCAGGATCCGGGCAGTCCGACGCTGGACGACGTGCCGGAGGAGGCGGACGTACCGCCTGATGATCCGAGCGAGCGCAACATCCGTCGCGTCATCAACCAGCCCGACGGCATGGACCTGCCGAGACCGGGCGGCGAATTCCGCACGATGTGCGTGCGCACCTGCGACGGCTATTTCTTCCCGATGTCGAATGCCGCCTCCGTCGGCGATTTCGAGCGCGACCAGAAGAATTGCGAATCGAGTTGCCCCGGCACCGAGATGCAGGTTTTTTATTCGCGTGGCATGGACGACGACTCGGGTTCGATGACGTCCTCGGCGACCGGCCGCCCCTACAGCGAACTGCCTAGCGCCTATCTTTACAAGCAGGCCAATTATTCGCGGCCACCGAGCTGCGGCTGCAACGCGCAGGCCGGCAATTTTTCGATCATCGGCGGCAATCCGCCCAATCCTGAACAGTCGCAGCCGGAGAGCGAGGCAACGCCGTTCATTCCTGTGCCGGCTGCGAAACCCGACCCGGGCGCCGATCCGGAAACGCTTGCCAATGCCCGGGGCGGGCTCGACAGCGCGGCGATCAAGCGTCTCACCACCAAGGTGCCGGTGTCACCGGTCTCCGCGTTGCCGCCCGACCAGCGCAAGGTCAGGGTCGTCGGGCCAGCGTTCCTTCCCGACCCATCAGCGGCAATAGATCTGAAAGCTCCGGCCCCGAAGGCCGCCCAGTAAGCGCAAGCCTGAGCGGTATAAACAGCGGCTTGCCCTTGCGTCCGGTGGCTTCCTTGATCTTGCCGGTCCAGTCCTTCCAGACGGTGCCGTTCCACGGCTCCTCCGGCAGCACGTCGAACGCCTGATTGAGGAAATCGCGATCCTCGCCGGAAAACTTAGCCGGTTCCTGCGGGCCGTCGCTCAGGATCCGCCACCAGGCAACCGCATCCGACAGACGGTCGATATTGCCGCGCACAGCGAGCCAGAACGGCTCCGCCTTGTCGCCGGAAATGCCCAGAACCATCAACCGGTCACGCGCCTCCTCGAAGGAAAGGTGATGCAAAAGTGAACGATTGAGCACGAACAGTTCATCGGGATCGAATTTTGCCGAGGACTTCGAGGTCGCGGCCGGGTCGAAATGGCTGGCGAGTTCGTTGAGATCGTGCGCGGCGGTAACGTTCTCCGATGTGCCGACAAGCACGGCCAGCGACGCAACCGCCATCGGTTCGATGCCGTCCTCGCGCAGGCTTTCGATCGACAGCGCGCCGGTGCGCTTCGACAGCCCTTCGCCCGTCGTCGTGGTCAGCAGATTGTGGTGACCGAAAACCGGCGGCTCGGCGCCGAGCGCCTTGAAGATCGAAATCTGCACGCCGGTGTTGGTGACATGGTCGTCGCCACGGATGACATGGCTGACTCCCATATCGATGTCGTCGACCACCGATGGCAGCGTATAGAGATAAGTGCCGTCCTCGCGCACCAGAACCGGATCCGACAGCGAGGCCAGATCGACCGTCTCCTCGCCGCGCACCAGGTCGTTCCAATGCACCTCGGTGCGCTCCGGCTGCTGCGGGTCGCTGGTGAAATTGGGCAAAAGGAAGCGCCAATGCGGCCGGCGGCCGTCGGACCGGAATTCGGCCACCTGCTCGTTCGTCAGCGTCAGCGCCTCGCGGCCATAGACCGGCGGCAGGCCGCGCGTGCGGCGCACCTTGCGGCGCAGATCCAGTTCCTCGGGCGTTTCGTAGCAGGGATAGAGCAGTCGCGCCGCCTTCAGCTTCTCGACGGCCGCATCGTAGATGTCGAAACGCCGCGACTGATACTCGGTGGCATCGGGAAAGATGCCCAGCCAATGCAGGTCATAGAGGATGGAATCGGCAAACTCCTGCTTCGAGCGGGCAATGTCGGTGTCGTCGAAGCGCTGGATGAAGCGACCCTTGTTGTTCATGGCGAACAGCCAGTTGAACAGCGCGGTGCGCGCGTTGCCGATATGGATTCGGCCGGTGGGCGACGGGGCAAAACGTACGGTAACTGTCATAAGCGGGGCGTAGCGGATGCTTTTCACGTTGACAAGGCGCGCCCCCGCGCGAAGGCAACAGATAGTGCAAGCCAGCTAAAATGAAAAGCCTGCGCGCCTTTTATCCCGGGCAGATGGAGGCTACAGCCCTGCCCGGTGTCAGCCCAGCCGCTCCTCGATGCGCCTGGCGCTTTGCCTGACCAGCGATGTCAGATCCGGATCCTTCTGCCTGAGCGGTCGCGGGCCGTCCCCGACGCTGCAGGCAGTCCAGGACCTGCAGCGCGCGGTCGATGCCGCTGTTGCGCGAGCGGCGCGGCTTAACGGCCACCTCGCTGCGGCTCAGGTCTTGGTCTGTGGCAGCCATTATGACCGACGGTCGGGGCTGGGTTGTGGTATCCATCGCAAACCTATTGCGCGCCGGCGGTTTTCTGTCCCCGTTATCCACATATGTGACACACAAGATGTTGGGGTCATAAAAGCTACGCAAACGAATCCTTGACGGGCCGGGACGAGTCGCTTTTTATGGGCCATGCGCTCCTGTTGAGGGCGTGACCGGAAAGTTTTGAGGCCGGTCTTTTTTCCCGGATTTTGTGCGTTTTGCCCGGATTTCCGCCTGTTACGAGGCTGGCGGAAGCGTTGGGATCGGTGGGGCTTGGGTGGGCGAAAGGGAGAATTGTCAGTCTGGAAAAAATGATCTGTTAACACTATATTTAGTGTTTGCAGGCAGGCTGAACGCTAGATAGTGTGAACCTCCCTCGAACGAGGGAATCGACCAAAGTTTCAGTTTAGGGACCCGCAAGGGTCGGTCTGCAGCCCGGGCAAACGCCCGGCGGCGCGTATCGCTGCCTGCATGCCGGCACTTGCGACAAGGAGAGTGTCGGCGTCGCCTGCGATGCCGGCAAACGGCGGACTGCGCTTTTCGCCATGTGGGGCAGAAATCCCCGGGGAAAAGCGCTATATATAGACACAAAGGGACCGGACCAATGCGCATCGAGCGTCGCTTCACCAAGCCAGACCAGTCTGCCTACGCGGAGATCGAATTCCGCAAGGCTTTGTCGGAGATCAAGAATCCCGACGGTTCGGTGGTGTTCCGCTTGGACAACATCGATGTGCCTGTGCAGTTCAGCCAGGTCGCGGCCGACATTCTGGCGCAGAAGTATTTCCGCAAGGCCGGCGTGCCGGCGCGGCTGAAGAAGGTCGAGGAGAACGACGTCCCTTCGTTCCTGTGGCGGTCGGTCGCCGACGAGGCCGAGCTCGCCAAGCTGCCCGAGGCCGAGCGTTATGGTTCCGAGACCGATGCTCGCCAGGTCTTCGACCGCCTTGCCGGCACATGGACCTACTGGGGCTGGAAGGGCGGCTACTTCAAGTCCGAGGAAGACGCGCGCGCCTTCCGCGATGAGCTTGCCTATATGCTGGCCACCCAGCGCGTCGCGCCGAACTCGCCGCAGTGGTTCAACACCGGCCTGCACTGGGCTTATGGCATCGACGGTCCGAGCCAGGGCCACTTCTATGTCGACCCCTTCACCGGCAAGCTGACCAAGTCGAAGAGCTCCTATGAGCACCCGCAGCCGCATGCCTGCTTCATCCAGGGCGTGCAGGACGACCTCGTCAACGAGGGCGGCATCATGGATCTGTGGGTGCGTGAAGCGCGCCTGTTCAAATACGGCTCCGGCACCGGCTCGAACTTCTCCATGCTGCGCGGCGAAGGCGAGAAGCTGTCCGGCGGCGGCCGTTCGTCCGGCCTGATGAGCTTCCTCAAGATCGGCGACCGCGCCGCCGGCGCCATCAAGTCGGGCGGCACGACGCGCCGCGCCGCCAAGATGGTGATTGTCGACGCCGACCATCCCGATATCGAGGAATTCATCGACTGGAAGGTCAATGAAGAGCAGAAGGTCGCCTCGCTGGTGACCGGCTCCAAGATTGTCAAGAAGCATCTCGAAGCCATCATGAAGGCCTGCGTCAATTGTGAAGGCAATGGCGACGACTGCTTCGACCCGGCTTTGAACACCGCGCTGAAGCGCGAGATCAAGGCGGCCAAGAAGGATGCCGTGCCGGAGAACTACATCTACCGCGTCATCCAGTTCGCCAAGCAGGGCTACACCTCGATGTCGTTCAAGACCTACGACACCGATTGGGATTCCGACGCCTACCTCACCGTCTCCGGCCAGAACTCCAACAACTCGGTGTCGCTGAAGGACAATTTCCTGCGCGCCGTCGAGGCCGACAGCGACTGGCAGCTCATCGCCCGCAAGGACGGCAAGGTGCTGAAGACGCTGAAGGCGCGCGACCTGTGGGAAAAGATCGGCTACGCCGCCTGGGCGTCGGCAGACCCCGGCCTGCACTTCAACACGACGATGAACGACTGGCACACCTGTGCATCGGCCGGTGCGATCCGGGCCTCCAACCCGTGCTCGGAATACATGTTCCTCGACGACACGGCCTGCAATCTGGCCTCGATCAACCTTTTGCCCTACCGCAATGCCGACGGCACGATCGACATCGCCGCTTACGAGCACACTGTGCGTCTGTGGACCATGGTGCTCGAAATCTCGGTGATGATGGCGCAGTTCCCGTCCAAGGAAATCGCCAAGCTCTCCTACGAATACCGCACGCTCGGCCTCGGCTACGCCAACATAGGCGGCCTGCTGATGACCTCGGGCATTCCTTATGACTCCGAGGAAGGCCGTGCCATCTGCGCGGCGCTCACCGCCATCATGACCGGCGTCGCCTATTCGACCTCGGCCGAAATGGCCGGCGAGCTCGGCGCCTTCCCTGACTATGACCGCAACGCCCAGAACATGCTGCGCGTCATGCGCAACCACCGCCGCGCCGCCTATGGCGAGAAGGACGGCTACGAGAAGCTCGCCGTCAATCCCGTGCCCCTGGTCGCCTCCGACCTCAAGCAGCAGGAATTGGCCGAGCATGCTCGCGCCGCCTGGGACCGCGCCATTGAGCTTGGTGAAGAGCACGGCTACCGCAATGCGCAGGCGACGGTGATCGCGCCGACCGGCACGATCGGCCTCGTCATGGATTGCGACACCACGGGCATCGAGCCCGACTTCGCCTTGGTGAAGTTCAAGAAGCTTGCCGGCGGCGGCTACTTCAAGATCATCAACCGCGCCGTGCCGGAAGCGCTGCGCACGCTCGGCTACTCCGAAAGCCAGATCGCCGAGATCGAGGCTTACGCCGTCGGCCATGGCAACCTCAACCAGGCGCCCGGCATCAACCCCGGCTCGCTGAAGGCCAAGGGCTTCACCGATGAGAAGATCGCGGCGCTCAACGCAGCGCTGAAGTCGGCCTTCGACATCAAGTTCGTCTTCAACCAGTGGACGCTCGGCGCCGACTGGGTGAAGGACACGTTCGGCTTCACCGACGAGCAGCTCGGCGACTTCACCTTCGAGTTGCTGCCGGCGCTCGGCTTCTCCAAGAAGGACATCGAGGCCGCCAACATCCATGTCTGCGGCGCGATGACTTTGGAAGGCGCGCCCTTCCTCAAGGCCGAGCATCTGCCGGTGTTCGATTGCGCCAGCCCCTGCGGCAAGATCGGCAAGCGCTCGCTGTCGATCAACAGCCACATCCTGATGATGGCGGCGGCCCAGCCCTTCATCTCGGGCGCCATTTCCAAGACCATCAACATGCCGAACGAGGCAACGGTCGAGGACGCTAAGGGCGCCTACATGCTGTCGTGGAAGCTGGCGCTGAAGGCCAACGCGCTCTATCGCGACGGCTCGAAACTGTCGCAGCCGCTCAATGCCTCGCTGCTCGCCGATGGCGAGGACGACGAGGACGAAGCAGTCGAGCAGCTGATCGCGGCACCCGCCGCGCAGCGTGCCGTGCAGGTGACGGAAAAGATCGTCGAGCGCGTCATCGAACGCCTCTACCGCGACCGCGAAAAGCTGCCGAACCGCCGCAAGGGCTACACCCAGAAAGCCGTCGTCGGCGGCCACAAAGTATATCTGCGCACCGGCGAGTTCGACGACGGTCGCCTGGGCGAGATCTTCATCGACATGCACAAGGAAGGCGCTGCCTTCCGTGCGATGATGAACAACTTCGCCATCGCCATCTCGCTCGGCCTGCAATACGGCGTGCCGCTCGACGAATATGTCGAGGCCTTCACCTTCACCAAGTTCGAGCCGGCCGGCATGGTGCAGGGCAACGACGCCATCAAGAACGCGACGTCGATCCTCGACTACGTGTTCCGCGAGCTCGCCGTATCCTACCTCGGTCGCCACGACCTCGCCCATGTCGACCAGTCCGACTTCGACAAGACCGCACTTGGCCGCGGCATCACCGAAGGCAAGGCGACGCCCTTCTCCAAGGGCCTGACGCGCGGCGTCTCGCCCGTGAAGCTTGTGTCGGGCGTCGGCTCCGAGCCGAAGGGTTTCGGCGGTGCAGCCCCGACCACGGCTCCTGCCCGCGCCGCGCCCACCGCGTTTTCCGGCTCCAACGTCCTGACGCTGAAGCCGGCAAGCGACGAGGCGATCGCCTACAAGCGCGACTATGAAGATCGGGCCCGGGAGCTGGCCGAGGAGATCGTCGAAGAGGAAGCCGGTGGCGCCGAAGCGCTGTTCACCGACGCCGCCGCCAACGAGGCCGCCGAGGCGAAGAAACTCGCCGCCACAAGGCGCCAGCAGTCGCTGCTCCAGGGCTACACCGGCAACGAGTGCTCGGAGTGCCACAACTTCACCATGGTGCGGAACGGCACCTGCGAGAAGTGCGACACGTGTGGAAGCACGAGCGGGTGCAGCTGAGAGCTTAGATGCCGCCTCGGCTTACAGTCCGCGATGTCATTCGCCTGCTGGAAGCCGATGGCTGGTATCTGGTTGAACCAAAGGCAGCCATCGCCAATAAGCATAAAATCAAAGCCGGCCGCGTCACCGTGGCCGGCAAGCCGTCTGAAGAGGTTGCACAAGGAATACTGAACAGCATCCTCAAGCAGTCCGGCTTAAGGAGCGATGATATGCGTTACGCGGTGATGATCGAAAAGGCCGGAGACAATTTTTCCGCTTATGTGCCCGACCTGCCTGGCTGCATTGCTACCGGGGCAACGGTTCCGGAAGTGGAAACCGAAATCCGCGACGCGATACGCTTTCACATAGAAGGCCTGCTTGCTGACGGGCTGGATGTGCCGAAAGGCGTCAGCCTCGCCGAGTACGTAGAGGCATAGGTGCTAAAGAGCTCCGTCCCAATCGCCGCCGGCAGCATGTGATCAATTTCCGGGATGACTCGTGATCGACCACATCACCATTCGATGTCGGCAATGGCTGTCTGTTCGAGATCCAGAGCACCGGCGAGAAGCCGCCGCTCACCCATCTGCATGTCGCCTTCCGGGTGAAGAGCAAGGCCGAGGTCGATGCCTTCTATCGCGCGGCGCTCGGAGCGGGCGCCAAGGACAATGGCGCACCGGGGCCACGTCCTGAGTACACCGAGACCTACTATGCCTGCTTCGTGCTCGATTCCGACGGCTACAACATCGAGGCGATGATCAACGAGGGATAGTGTGGCGCCGCCACCTCCACTTCGTCATTCTAGGGCGGGGCAAGGAGCGAAGCGACGCGCGCAGACCCTAGAATCCATGCCGTGACGCTAAGGCGCTGTAACGGCTCAGAATTCTGATGCGTTGCATTCTTCGGCGAAGGTCACGGCATCGATCCTCGGGTCAAGCCCGAGGATGACGAAGGCGCGATGCGAGAGCGATGCTCCGATGCGTCGGCGTTCTCTGGAACACCCCGCGCCTTCGGGGACACCTTTTCCACAAGGGAGAAGGGAAAAGAGCATCCTAATCCGCGTCGGCCATCATCTGTCCGCCCCCGCCCAGCCAGGCGCGCCATTGCCGCTCATCGCCGTGGAAGACGTTGAGGTCGATGCGACCCGTCACGCCATGCGACAGGCCGGAACCGGAATACTGCCAGAACAGCCATTTGCGGCCGGGATACACCTTGGACGGGTGCGCCGCCACGGCGCGCAGCCAGAACGGATAGTTCTGGAAAGCGCCCTGCAGATTGTCGCGATAGAAATCCGGCGATGTGTAGATGATGGGCCGCTGGCCGTAATGGCGCTCGAGCTTGTCCATGAACACCTGCATCTTCTCCAGCACCTTTTCGCGCGAAGGTTTGCGCCTGCAGGAAGAATCGCCGTTCCATTCGACATCGATCACCGGCGGCAACGCGCCGTCCATCTTCGGCACGTTGCGGATGAACCAATCGGCCTGCTCGCCGGCGGTGCGGCACCAGTAGAAAAAGTGGTAGGCGCCGCGCTTCAGCCCGGCGGCATCGGCATTGCGCCAGTTCTTCATGAACATCGGATCGAGATGGTCGCCGCCGTCGGTCGCCTTGATGTAGGCGAAGTTGGCGCCCTGGGCGCGCAGCTTTCCCCAATTGATGTCGCCCTGCCAGCGCGAGACGTCGACGCCGTGGACGGCAAGATGGCGCGGCGAGGCGCGGCCGAAATTGATCGGCTTGGCATCGCGGAAGGCGTAGCGCGTGACAGGACCAGCAAGCATGGCGGGCGCCGCGCGCGACAGCCGCTTCGGCTTCGCAACGAGCGCTGCCTCCTGCACCGGCGGCTCGACGCTGTCCGGCAGGCCCTGTGCGGGGAAATTTACGGTCTCCTCCTCGGCGAGGCCGAATGGGCGCGGATTTTCGTTGTCGTCGCGTGCATTGTCTTCGTCGAGGCGTGCGTTGTCTTCGCCGAGCAGCGGCACCGACGGCGCGATGCGCGAAGCACCCGACATCGACGCGGTCTCGACGGTTTTCTCGGTCCGCGCTGTCCGCACGGCCTTCGACACAGGCGCGCTTGGCCGTACTACCGAGCTGGTCGTCTCGTTGGACGGCACCTGCAAGGCATCGACGCCCGACGTGGACGAGCAGCCGGCAAGGCAAACCGATGCGAGCACGAAACTGACGACGCTGATAATCCGCATCTTGACCTGTACGCGATACAAAACAGACCGAGGCAGGAACGGCGCCACCGGACAATCAGGCCTTTCCTAACGAGAAATTACCAACAAAGTTTGAATCAAAATTTACTTTTGGCTGGCGGGCACGGCGCGATTCGGTGTGTCCCCGTCACCTCGCCGGCGCGAATTCGACAGAAAACGCGGGCTCTCCGGCCTTCGCCACGCTTGACAGTGCCCACGCTTCACCGTTGAGACAAGGCCATCCAATAGCTCCCGGTGAAGGCGCCAACTCAAAAATGGTCCGTGTGTTTCGTCTCTTGCTGCTGCTTGCCTGCCTTGTCGGCGTTTTGCAGGGTTCGCCCGCGCGCGCGGAAAAACTGATCATCGTGCCACCCGGCAACCGGTCCGAGACCCAGCCAGCCATTCCAAGCGCCTCGGCCAACCGCACCCGCGCGTTCAAGACGACTTACGAGGAGAAATACCAAAAGATCATCGCGCTGCTGAAGCGTGAGACGAAGCTGGTGGCGCATATCAAGCAGGCCGCCGCCGCTTACAACATCGATCCCATCCACATCGTCGGCGCGCTGGTCGGCGAACACACCTACAACGTCACCGCAGTCGGTTCGGTGCAGACCTACTACGTCAAGGCGCTTTCCTATTCCGGGCTCGACTTCGCGTTCCGCTACAAGGGCGTGCGCGTGCAGGATTTCGTCAAGCGCCCGGAATTCGCGGCTTGCGAAGAGGCCAAGGGCAGCGCGGCGCTCTGGAGCTGCCGCGACAAGGTCTGGACCGAGCATTTCAAAGGCAAGACCGTCGACGGCATCGCCTACGAGCCGATGACCTTCCAGCAGGCGTTCTTCCAGCCCTTCTTCGCCGGCCAGACTTTTGGGCTCGGCCAGATCAGCCCGCTGACCGCGCTCGAGGTCACCGACCTCGTCAACAAGGTAAGCGGCTACGACAGGCTCACCCCCGACAACCCGCAGGCGATCTACCGCGACGTGATGGATCCCGATCGCAGCATCGTCTATATCGCGGCGATCGTGCATGACGCGATCGAGGCGTATAAGGAACAGGGCTTCGATATTTCCCGCAATCCGGGCATCACGGCCACACTCTACAATGTCGGCCAGCCCAGGCTGCGCGCCGCCCAGTTGAAGGCATCAGGCCGCAAGTTTCCGGTCGAGAACTATTACGGCTGGCTGGTCAATGAAAAGCTCGACGAGTTGAGAAGCCTGCTCGACAGCGGCAGTTGAGAGCCCGGCTCTGAATCAAAGGATAGAGCATGATGCCGCCCGAAAACCGCTTCACACTTTTCGGCATCATGCTCTGATGGAAAACTTTGTCGATCAGTGCGTTCGGCTCATCGAAACGCATCAGGCCTGGGCCGGGCTCATCGTCGGCCTGCTTGCCTTCGGCGAATCCCTGATCCTGATCGGCATCCTGCTGCCCGGCACCACGGTGCTTGTCATCGTCGGCGGCCTGGTCGGCGCCGGTCTGATCAGCCCTGTCCCGGTCGTGCTCGCCGCGATTGTCGGCGCCGCGCTCGGCGACATCGTCTCCTTCTATCTTGGCGTGAAGCTCGGGCGCGGCGTCGTCCACAAATGGCCGCTCAACCGCTATCGCCGCGAGATCGCGCGTGCCAGGTTGTTCTTCCAACGCTACGGCTTCGCCGCGGTCTTCGTCGGCCGTTTCTTCGGCCCGGTCCGCGCCACGGTGCCGCTGGTCGCCGGCATGATGGGCATGAACCGGCATCGGTTCCAGCTCGCCAACATCCTCTCGGCGCTGGTCTGGGCGCCGGCCACCCTGGGTTCGGGCTGGCTGGTCGCCAAGGGCGCGGGCGAACTCATCCATTTCGATACGACGACCATTGTAGCGCTCGGCGCTGTTGTGATCGTCGCGGCAATCGTCATCGCCCTGGTCGGCATCAAGCTCCTCGCCCGCAACCGGGAGCGCGCACGGCCTAGCCGCCGCCTTTCCTGAACACGCCAATCATCGGCCCGAGATTCCAGAAATCGTCATTGCGGCCGATCGCCGGCGCGTAGAGGCTCGAAATCGAACCGTCGAGGAACAGCGCGTTCGGGCAGCCGAGCTCGTCGCGAAACAGCCGCGCGAATTCGTGGAAAGTAACGACGTCGTTCGAGATGGCGAAGACCACGACGCCGTCGGCGCGCACGCCGACGCCGTCGCGGATTTTCCGCGAGGCGCTGTCGGGCTGGAACTTCGGATGCAGCTTGCCGTCGATCACCAGCATCGGCCCCGATTGCGTTGCGAAGTCCACGCGGGGCGTACGCTTCAGATAATCCTTGGTCGCCCGAACGCCGGCCCTGTTGCCGCTCAGATAGAAAATTCCGTTCGGCTGCATGGAGAAATTGCCGGTGCCGGCGCCGGTTTTCGCTGATGTGATCTGCTCGCCCCGCTCGACATAGAGACCGACCGGCGCGAGGTCCGGATGGTACATGCCGGCATTCATGCCGAACAGCATGATGCGGCCGGAAGCCTGTTCGGCGCTGCGCAGATTGTGCAGTGAGCGATAAAGCTCGCCGTCCTTGTTCTTCCAAAACAGTTCGATGGAAAAATGCTTCGGATCGGTCTCGCAGACCAGATAGGTCGCGGTCTCGAAGGTGCGGTCGCGGCAAGGCGGGAGCGCCGCCAGCCATTGGCCGGCGCTCAAGCCCGCGACAACCACGGCCGGCACCGCGGATTTCACCAGCGCGGCCAGCAAGGGCACCGATTGCAGCAGCGTCACAAGGTCCATGCGGGCATCACTCTATAGGCGACCAGAAAGGGAGAAAACGGCCCTCTCGCCGCGATTGTGCAAGCGTCACGATGCCGGAATGCCCGGATCCTGCAACAAATAGAAGACCGGCTTTGGATTGAAGTCGGTGATGAGGAAATTGAAGCTCGCGCGCTTCAATGGATCGACATGCCCGTCGAGAAACCGCAGCCGGTCGAACGGTTCCAGTTCACGATCGTATCTGGCAAAGCTGTCGCAGGAAATGAAGTCCGACGGCGTGTGGATCTGGTCAAAGGACAGGCCGTCGCCGAACGTGCTTGGCTCGTTCAGGATCGATTGAAGTTCGAACAGGAAATCCACCCATGGATGGCCGCTGCCGTTGAGCGCCACGATACGCAAATAGAGGATCCCCTCGGTGAAGTTCGCCTCCGGCTGCCGTTCGCGGACCTCCAGAATGACGGGATCCGCCGTTTCCAGTTCTTCGTCGACGATAGCGGGGTCGGCTCTCGTTCCCATCCCCGAAACGGAGCGGATGCGAAAGCCGCCGAGTTCGTCGGAGAAGGAATATGGACCGGCTTGCCAAGCCCCGCTACCCTGGCCGTGCGCGCTCGACACGAATGCCGCGAGAGTGCAGCAACCAAGAAAACCTGCCAGGCGCACCGATCGTGCGCGAGCCGCTGGCAATGCCGAATTGGCTAGGTAAGCCATCCAGTGGCCACGCAGATGAGCAGAACGACGCCGAGCACGCCGCGATAGATCACGAAAGGCCAGGCGGAAAAACGCTCCAGGATCCGCATCAGGCCCCAGATGGCGAAAAAGGCCGAGATCGAGGCGACGACAAGGCCGACCGCCAGGATCGACCAGCCATGCGCGTCGAGATGCACCTTATGCAATTCCCAAAGCTCCTTCAGGCCGGCAAGCGCGATCGCAGGGATGCCGAGCAGGAAGGAAAGCCGCGCCGCTTCAGGACGGGTATAGCCCAGCCCAAGCGCTGCGGTCAGCGTCGATCCCGAACGCGATACGCCAGGGATCAGGGCGCCGACCTGCGCCACACCGACAAGGAACGCGTCGAGGATCGAGACCTGGTTGAGCGTCAGCCGGTGGCTGGCATAGATTTCGGACAGCGCCAGCAATATGGCCATGGCGATGCAGGCCCAACCAATGACGGCAAGTCCGCGCAAGGGCGAGCCGCAGGCGTTCAGTGTGCTCGAAAGCGCCAGGCCGGCAATGACGATCGGAACCGTCGCAAGGACGATGCCGATCGCCAGGCGGAAATCGCGGTTGGCGAAATCGCGCTGGGCGAGCGCTGCCAGCGATCCGAAGACCACGCCGCGCACATCGGCCCAGAAATAGCTGACGACGGCGGCGAGCGCTGCCAATTGCATGGCCGCCGAAAAGGCCGAGCCGGGATCCTGCCAGCCGAGCACGGCCGGAACAATGCGCATATGGGCTGTCGACGAAATCGGCAGCAGTTCGGTGATGCCCTGGACGACGCCGAGAAACGCCACCTTGGCGTAGCCCAGGCCGACAAAACCGGTATCCACCCCTTGTGTGCAGACGTCAGCCATCTTCGAATCTTCCCAAGCGTGAAGCAACCACCGCATAGGAGCGCATATGGCCGCCGACGGGAAGAGCCATAGCCGCAGGATGGCGGAATTCCAACTCACGGATTTGTAAGATGTGCCCGCTTGACAACAGGCGAGGCCATATTATCATCCTCTAATCTTACACCGTAAGGTAATGATTTGGAGGAGAGCCATGCAACCCGTCGCCTTTTCCGATCTGCAGACCCGCATCGAGCCTGAACCGCACCGGCCAGAAATCCAGATTGAGGATGTCGCGCGCGATTTCAGCCGTTCCATGGAGCGCGCCGAGGTCAATGCGTGGCTCGACCTTTACGATGCGGCACCCGCGGACTTCGCGGCGCGGCACGGCCTCGCCGTCGCCAGGGACGGCGAACTGGTTTGGACCACCTGCACGACGATCCCGTTCATCCATTTCAACTGCGTGAAGAATATCGGTGTCGACGGCCCGGCCTCGGAGGCTCAGCTCGACAAGCTGCTCACGCATTACCGCGACGCCGGCATCATGCGGCCGTGGTTCTACATCAACCCGCACGCCGAGCCGTCGCGGCTGAGATGCTGGCTGGAGGCCCGCGGCCTTCAGCATCAGGGCGGTTGGGAGCGCGTCTATCGCGACGCGACGCCACTGCCGGCCGAACCGCTCTTCCCGGCTGACCCACTCATCCCGGTTGACGATGTATCGGTCGATGAGGTCACGCCCAAAACAGCTTCGCAATGGGCTTCCTTCATCGACGGAAAATACAGGCTGTCCACCTCGCCCTGGCTAATGGCGCTCGTCGGCCGCAGCGGCTGGCACCACTATATGCTAAGGCGCAAAGGAGCAGTCATAGCGGTGCGCTCGCTCTTCATCTCGGATGGAGCCGCCTGGAGCGGCATTGATGCGCCGGTGCCAGGCATCATGGCGCCGAGCTTCGATCTTGATGCCATGCTCGTGGAACGGATGCTTCGCGACGGCATCGCCGCCGGCGCGAAACTCTTTGTCACCGACATTGAGGCGCCGCTCCCCGACCGGGACGGGCCGGCCTATCGCAATTACGATCGGCTCGGCTTCAAGCTCGCATATTTACGCAGTCACTACAGTTACCTGCCCGCGCATTCGAGCTGACCATTTCTTGTCTCGGAATTGCCTCAGCGGTATAGCCACTGCTTCAGGCAGTTGCTTGCAACCACATGCGCTGGCGGCAGCGAAACCTGGTCGATGCGAGGATCGCCAGCCCTGTCGCGAGCCTTTTCCAGAAGCAGGCGAAGCTCGGCCGGGCGCACCCGGTCGCGCGCCATGACAAGTTGCACCATCGGGTCGTTCAGCAGCTCGTCCAGGGTGTTGATGGTCTCACTCATCAGTCGTCTCCTCGATATCGGCCCGCAGCGCATAAATAGGCAGCCAATCGTGGCCCGCCAATGACGCTTTGCCGGCTATGTCGTGAATCGAAGATGAAATTTTTGTGCAGTAAAAAGTGAATCAGGCCGGCGGCGCGCCTTCAAATTGCGGGAGGCCATCGTCCAGCTGCAGCCACAATTGTTTCGAGGTGGTCCAGAAATGCATGTCGGGCTTGAACACCGAGGGATCGTCGAGCGAGCCCGACGTGACACCGATGATGCCCCTGGAATCGCGCCGCGAAAACATCGTCGTGCCACAGGCTGGGCAAAAGCCGCGCTTGAGGTCCGGCGAGGTGTTGATGGTCGCCACATGCCCTTCGATGGTCACGTCGTCGATGCGAAACAAAAGCCGCGCATTGAAGGCGGCGCCGATCGCCTTCTGGCAAAGCCGGCAATGGCAGACGCGTTCGTTGATCGGCTCGGCCTCGGCCTTGTAGCGCACCGCGCCGCACAGGCATCCGCCCTGGTATTTCGTCATCGCAATCACTCGTTCACGGGGATACGGGCACGGTAGCGGTGGACGTCACCACGTCAATCAAAAAGCTCTGATGGGAAGCGATCGATTGTGCTGATGCGGTGGCCCAACGATCGGCACCTGCCTGTGATTGACAATCGGCGGGGGTGACGCCCTGCTGCTTCCTCCGGTAGGAGGAAGATTGATGGCCGACATCGATACGATCGCGATCGCAGCGCTGTTCGGGCCGCCCTCGTCCGCCCGCGATCAGACCGACGCCAGGATCATGGCCGCGGCCTCCGGTATCGGCTTCATGGCGATCCGCGATTTTCCGGGCGATGACTGGCTGACGCCGCAGAACCGGGCGCGGCTGCTGACGCTCTTTTCGCTGCCCGAGGCCGAGAAGCGGAAGCTGCTGCGCTGGAATTTCGACCCGACGAAGAAAAACGTCTATCGCGGCTGGTTTCCGCTGCAGCCGGATGCCGTTTCCTACAAGGAAGGCATCGACATGGGACCGGACATCGCCGATGCACGGGTCGCCGCGACGAACCTCGATGCCGACGACCCGCTCCGCGAGGCGACACCGCTACCGCCCGAAAGCGCCCTGCCCGGTTGGCGCACGGCCGTCGCCAGCTATTACAAGGCGATGGAGGCGGTGGGCAACGCCTTGCTGCGCTCGGTCGCGCGCGGGCTTGGCCTCTCGGAGACCATCTTCGATGCCGATTTTGAAGGCGGCATCTCGACCTTGCGCCTGATCCGTTATCCGCTGCGCGAGCCAAACAGTAGCGTCGATCTCAGCGGCCCGGATTTCTCCGTGCTGCACAAAGGCGAGACGCGCACCATCATCGGTCGCGAGCATGCCGATTCCGGCTTCGTCACCTTGCTGGCGCAGGACGGTGTCGACGGCTTGCAGGCGAAAAACCTTGCCGGCGAATGGATCGACGTGCCGCCCGCCGACAACACGCTCGCCGTCAATTTCGGCCAGTTGCTGGAGCGCTGGACCGCCGGCCGCGTGCGCGCGACCAGCCACCGCGTGATCGCGCCGCGAAAGGCGCGTTTCTCGATCCCGTTTTTCTATGAGCCGCGCGTCGACGCGGAAATCGCGCCATTGCCCTTGGCCGGCGCCGAACCCTTCGAACCGTTCCTCTATGGCGACTATCTCTGGGATACGGCGACGAAATTCGTCGAGATGAGCGGCGTCAGGCATTTGCGCCAGCCGCGCCGGGCGCAAGCCTCCTGACGATAGCTGGCCGCTCGGCCGAAGCTGGCGGCCAGCGTCTTTGGTCATTCGCTGACCATTTCGTCCCAGCTCTTCACCTTGGTCTCGCCGTCGAGGAAAGGCAGTGTCGTGGTGACCAGTTCCGGCGCAAAGAAGACATCGTAGTGGGTGCGATTGGGCAGGATCGCCAGCCGGTTCTGCGACAGGTGTTCGCGCATCCAGCCGGCATCCTTGAGCCCGCCGCCAAGCATCTGGAAGAACTTGATCTCGTGCTCGGGCTTGTACATGTCGCTATCGCCATACACGAGCATGACCGGCATCGTCAGCTTCGGCACATCGGCCGAAAAATCGTAGTCGACGCGCATGAAATTGCCGAGCGCGTCGAGCAGTTTTGGAAAATCCTCCGGATGCGGCGCCACCGCGACGTAGGATTTGTACATCGGCGTGTCCTTCATGAACGGAGCGGCCGCCGCGCTAACTTGCGCCTGCTGCGGGCGCATCTCGTCGTAGAAGCCGTTGGCGGCATAGCCGGTCGATATCAGGACCAGACGGCGCACCGCCTCGGGATGCTGGATCGCCATGCGGAAAGCGACGCCGCCGCCGAGCGAATAGCCCATGACATCGACCCTGTCGTAGCCGAGCGTCTTGACGATGGCAGCCATGTCGTCGCCAATCGCCTGCAGGCTGAATGGGCGATCGCCCAGCGCGGTCCGGCCGTGTCCCTGTAGGTCGACGGCGATCACCGTGCGATGCTCGGCGAGCTTCGGCAGGATCGGCGCGAACATATCGGTCGAACCGAGACCGCCATGCAGCAGGAGCAGCGGCTCGCCCTTTCCGTAGACGGCGTAATAGTAATTCAGGCCGTCGATCGGCAGCAGGCCGGATTTCTCCGGTTTTGCGGGCGCTTTGTTCTGAGCGGTGGTCATGGCTGGCTTTACCTCTTCGGATTTGGCGCTTGGTGTGGCCACAAGGGCCACGGCGGAAGCAAGAACGGCGAAAAACAGGGTCCTGGACATTTGGGTCTCCTCCACGTGGAACGCCCCAAGGACGCTGCGACAGAGCTCATGCCGACACGGCCCGCAAAAAAATTTGCGGCATTCGCGAAAAACCCAGTGGGATCAGGAGGTTGAGAGAAGCTAGTGGCGCTTGGCCTGGACGAGATAGGCGTCGATCTCCGACTCGCCCAGCCATTTGGCGGCTTCCAGTCGATGCAGCCCTTCGACAAGGATGTGGCGCTTGCCGTCGTGGCGCACCTGGATCGGCGTCTTCAGGCCGTTCTCGAGGATGTCTTCGGCGAGGTGGCGCACGGTCTCTGGATGCAGCGTCTTGCGCCGCGCCGTCGGCACATAGATGTCGTCGACCTTGACCTTTTGCACGCGCAGCATTTTCGACTCCTCGGCACGGAACAGCGCCTTGGAATGAGATAGTCCGTTTGCCGGGTATGGCCAAGCGCTTGCTGGCCCGATCGTTTCCATTTGACGCTTGGCCGGCCAATGGTCTCAATGGCGGCCTTTCCGTTTCAGGTGTTCCTTGACGCTGTTGCCGACCGAATTCCCCGATTTCGGGCTGACGCCCGAACAGCGCCGCGAGGCGGTGCGCGGCCATTATTACGAATGGCCGGGGATGGATGGCGAGCGCGGCGAAATCTGGTGCTACAGCGACCGCTTTTCCTACCGTCCGGGCGAGACGGTGACGCTACATGTCAGCGCGACGGCGCCGCAATACGGCATCGCCGTCTTCCGTGACGGCGGCGTCGAGGCCAAAGTCTTTGAAAAAACCGGCCTGTCGGCGCGCTGGCAGGACACGCCGGACCAATGCTCGGTGGAAGGCTGCGACTGGCAAACCTCGTTCGAGTTCCGCGTCGAGGCCGACTGGCCGTCCGGCGCCTACCGGATAACGCTCACGGCCGATGGCCGGGACGGCAAGCTGATTTTGAGTCACCACCTTTTTATCGTCGCACCGCCGCCGGGCAGGAAACCCGGCCGCCTGCTGCAGGTCGCGGCGACGGGCACCTGGCTCGCCTACAACACCTGGGGCGGCTCCAACCACTATCAGGGCATCACCGGCCCGAAGCGCGACCAGTACGCTACAATGGTGTCGACGCAGCGTCCCTGGTGCCGTGGCTTTGCCGTGCTGCCCAAGGATGCGCCGCGCGTGCCGTTGGAGGTGGGGGTGCCGCCGAAGACCGTGCCGCGCTATCCGCATATGGAATGGGCCTTCGCCACCGGCCACTCCAAGAAATACGCCTCCTCAGGCTGGGCGAGCTATGACAGCCATCTTTTCCGCTTCGCCGAGCGCCAAGGCTACGCCATCGATCTCGCCAGCCAGCACGACCTGCATTTTTCGCCAGAAATCCTCGACGGCTATGACTGCATCGTCTTCGTCGGCCACGACGAATACTGGACCTGGGAGATGCGCGACGCGGTCGACACCTATGTCGAGCGCGGTGGCCATGCGGCGCGTTTCGCCGGCAACTTCATGTGGCAGACCAGGCTGGAGGACGAAGGCCGCCGGCAGGTCTGCTACAAATACCGGGCGCGGGCCGAAGACCCCGCCTATCGTGGCGGCGATGTCACTCGCGCCACCAATTCCTGGGAAGCGCCCGAGGTCGGCCGCCCCGGCAGTGCCACATTCGGCCTCAACGCGACACGCGGCGTCTATGCCGGCTGGGGCGGCTGCGCGCCGCGCGGTGTCCGCGGCTTCCCGGTCTACCGTCCAGAGCACTGGGCCTTTGCCGGTACCGGCATTTATTATGGCGACCTGCTCGGCGCCGACAGCCATGTGTATGGCTATGAAGTCGACGGCCTCGATTTCGAGATCCGCGGCGGACTGCCCTACCCGACATCGGACAGCGGCGCGCCCGATGGTTTGCAGGTGCTTGCCGTAGGGATGGCGAGCCAGGTCGAGGAAAGCGCCGACATCCCGATCGAGGACCAGTTCCTCACCGACGAGGATGGCCGCTTCACCGCCGAGACGCTGTTCGGCGAGGCGAGCGACGCCAATCTCGATAAGGTCAAGCGCGGCAATGGCATGATCGTCAACTTCACGCGCGGTAAGGGCGAGGTGTTCCACGCTGGAAGCTGCGAATGGGTCGCCGGCCTGCTGAGGCAGGACCCGATGGTCGAACGCGTGACGAAAAATGTTCTTGACCGCTATCTTGGAAAGTCCTGACATGCCGGAAACGCAAGCCCAGCCCGCAACCGACGCCGAAGCGCGTGCACCCTCGCATCTGTTCTACCTGTCCAGCCTGCGCCGGCCGCTCGTCGACCGCGCCGAAGGCATCTATTTCTGGACCAAGGACGGCCGCCGCTTCATCGACGGCTCCAGCGGGCCGATGGTCGCCAATATCGGCCATTCCAACCGCAACGTGCTCGACGCCATGAAGCGGCAGATGGACAAGACGACGTTCGCCTACCGCCTGCATTTCGAAAATGAACCGGCGGAAGAGCTGGCGCGGGAACTGGCCGGCAGATTGCCCGAAGGCATGGACCGCATCTTCTTCGTCTCTGGCGGCTCGGAGGCGACCGAATCCTGTATCAAGCTCGCCCGGCAGTGGGCCGTCGCCACCGGTCAGCCGAAGCGCTGGAAGGTGATCACTCGCTTCCCTTCCTATCACGGCGGCACGCTCGGCTCGCTTTCCGTCACTGGCGACGACGCTCTGGCCGAAACCTTCATGCCGATGATGCGGCCGATGCCGACCGTACCGGCGCCGACCGCCTGGCGCGACCGCGACAACCTTTCGATGGAACAGCGCGGCATCCGTTACGCCGACATGCTGGAGGAAAAGATCCAGGCGGAAGGTCCCGAAAGCGTGCTCGCCTTCATCATGGAGCCGATCGGCGGCGCTGCGACAGCGGCGCTCGTCGCGCCCGACAGCTACTATCCGCGCGTCCGCGAAATCTGCGACCGCTACGGCATCCTGCTCATCCATGACGAAGTGATGAGCGGCGCCGGCCGTACCGGCAAATTCCTCGGTGGCGACCATTGGAATTGCAAGCCCGACATCGTCGCTTTGTCGAAGGGCCTCGGCTCAGGCTACGCGCCGCTTGGCGCGCTGGCCGCGCCAATGCGACTGGTCGAGCCGCTGCTTGCCTCTGGCGGCTTCCAGCACGGCCACACCTATGCCGGCAATCCGCTGGCTTGTGCTGCTGGCCTCGCCGTGCTCGGCGAGATGGACCGGCTTGATCTGATCGCCAATGCCGCCGCGATGGGCGACGTGCTGATCGGCGAGCTCAAGGCATTGCAAAAGCGCTTCCCTTTTATCGCCGATGTGCGCGGCAAGGGCTTGTTGCTCGGCGCGGAGATGGTTGCCGATCCCGACACGCTGCGGCCGATCGATCCGGGCAAGAAAGCCACGCAGCGCCTGCTCGACCTCGCTTATGCGCGCGGCCTGATCATCTATGGCCGAAAGGTCAAGGGCGGCGTCGACGGCGATAATTTCATGGTGGCGCCGCCGATGATCATCACGCGCGAAGAGATCGGCGAGATGATCGCCATCATCGGCGACTCGCTGGAAGCGCTGGCCGCCGAGCTCGACCTGCCGGTCGAAGGCTGAGGCGGGGTGCCACTTGAGTTCAATCATCCTCCGCCCCGGGACTATTGACGACGTCGAGACCATCCACGCCGCGCTGCTGCGCCTTAGCACCCATATCGGCGCTCACCAGGAGGTCAAATCGACAGCCGATGACCTCCGCCGCTACGGCTTCGGCGAAAAACCGGCCTTCGCCACCTTGATCGCCGAGGTCGGCGGTGAATTCGCCGGCCTTTGCCTGCATTTTCCGATCTTCTCGACCTGGATGGGCCGTCCCGGCGTCTATATTCAGGACCTCTATGTCGAGGACCGTTTTCGCGGCCGGCGGATCGGCGAGAAACTGCTGCGGCGCGTGGCGAAAGAATGCCGCGCGGCGGGCGGCGTTTATCTCAGGCTCTCCGTCGATACCGACAACGAAACAGCCAAAGTCTTCTATGATCGACTGGGCATCGGCTGGGCGAATTACGAGCAGGTGCAAAAAATCGTCGGCGACGCCTTCTTCGCTTTTGCCGACGCGCCGGAGGAATGACGATGAAAGCCTTCTACGCCGAAGAGCAAAAGCACCACGACCCCAAGGCTTTCCTGTCCAGCGGCGCGCCGCAACCCAATCCGGAAAAGCCGGAGCGGATCGAAAGATTGTTAGCCGGCGCAATATCTGCCGGATTGACGGTCGAAAGGCCGAAAAATTACGGCCTCGGTCCGATTTCCGCTGTGCACACGCCCGAATATCTCGACTTCCTGGAGCACATCTTCGTGCGCTGGCAGCGCATCGAAGGCGCCTCGGCGGAAGTCATCCCGAACATCCACCCGATTGCCCGCAACGGCTCCTATCCAGCCTCGGCGGTCGGCCAGGCCGGCTACCACATGGCCGACACCGCTTGCCCGATCTCGGCGCAAACCTGGGACAGCGCGTTGTGGAGCGCCTGGAGCGCGGTGGAGGCCGCGGAGGCCGTGATGGCCGGCGCGCCTGCCGCCTACGCGCTCTGCCGCCCGCCCGGCCACCATGCCTTCGCCGATGTCGCCGGCGGCTTCTGCTTCATCAACAATTCGGCGGTTGCCGCGCAAGTGCTGCGGAAAAACGCTGCGCGCGTCGCGATCCTTGATGTCGACCTGCATCACGGCAACGGCACGCAAGGCATATTCTATGCGCGGCCGGACGTGCTTACCGTCTCGTTGCATGCCGATCCGGTGCGCTTCTATCCGTTCTTTTGGGGCCATGCCGACGAGCGCGGCGAAGGCCCTGGCCTCGGCTACAATTTCAACCTGCCGCTGCCGCGAAAATCCGCCGATGCGGCGTTTCTCAAAGCGCTCGCCACGGCCTTCCAGCGCATCCGCGCCTTCGCCCCCGAAGCGCTGGTGGTCGCGCTTGGCCTCGATGCTTTCGAGGGCGACCCCTTCGGTGGGCTTTCGGTGACGACGCCCGGCTTCTCGCGTATCGGCGAGGCCATTGCCGGGCTCGGCCTGCCGACGGTGATCGTCCAGGAAGGAGGCTATCTGTGCGACGCGCTCGGCGACAACCTCACCGCTTTCCTGACCGGCTTCGGCGGCAGGCAGGGATAGTGCGGTTCATGATCGCTGCTGCCGCAGCATCGCAATGACGCGATGCACACTTTCCAGCGTCTCTTCGATCTCGCCTGCGGTGTTGTAATGCGCAATGCCGATGCGCACGACGCCCTGCTCCGCGGGAATGCCAAGCTGGTGAACGATCTCCCATGCGTAGTTATGACCGGACCACAAAAAGATGTTTTCGGCATTCATCTGCCGCACGATCGTTTCCGGCACGATGCCTTCGACGGTGAAGGAAACGGTGGGTACGCGCTCGCCAATGCGAGCCGGATCGGTGATGCCGCGGATGACCAGGCCCTCGATATCCAAAAGGCCTTCGATCAGTTGCTTGGCCAGGGTATTTTCATGGGCAATAGACACCTCTAAGGCCTTCGCGATCCGCTGCCGGCGCGAACCGCCCTCGCCGGCCGCCGTGCCGAGATCGGCGAAATGGCCGACGGCGGCGGTCAGGCCAGCCATCAGCTCGATCTGCGGCGTGCCAAGCTCGAACCGCTCCGGCAAACCATTGGATGAGCAGCGGCATTTATAGGGTTTCAGCGCATCGATAACGTCGCGGCGGCCCCACAAAATGCCCATATGCGGCCCGAAGAATTTGTAGGCCGAGCAGATCAGGAAGTCGCAGCCGAGATCCTGCACGTCGATCAGCCCATGCGGCGCGAACTGCACGGCATCGACATAGACCAGCGCGCCGGCCTGTTTGGCGATCGCCGTTAGCGCTTTGACCCGGTTGATCGAGCCGGTGAGGTTCGAGGCATAGTTCAACGCCACCAGCCGCGTCTTGTCCGAAAGCAGCGCCGTCAGCGCCGCCTCCTCGACCTGCCAGCTCTTCTCGTCGAATGGCAGGAAACGCACGACAAGGCCGAGATCCTCGGCAAGCTGCAGCCAGGGCGAGACGTTGCCCTCATGGTCCATGCGGGTGACGATGATCTCGTCGCCAGCCTTCATCGTGCGGCCAAGCGTGCGCGACATGTGATAGGTCAGCGTCGTCATATTGGCGCCGATGACGATCTCCTCGATACTTGCGGCATTGAGGAAGTCGGCCATCGCCGCATGCGCGTCGTCGACCACTTGTTGGGCCGCGATGGTCGTTTCGAAGAAGCCCCCGAGATTGGCGTTGGTGGTGAGCAGGCAGCGCGACACCGCATCGGCCACCGCCCGCGGCACCTGCGTGCCGGCCGGATTGTCGAGATAGATGCGCCGGCGGCCTTTGTCGGTCAGCGAAAGTGCCGGAAATTTGCCGCGCACGGCCTCGATCGGAAAATCTGCCATCGTCTCCCCCTGTCTTTCCCGTTCTATTCCGGTCACGGGCACGGATTGCCGACCCGCTGATGGATGGCGTCTACCGCCTTCTGCATCTCCTCGGTCCAGGTGACATCGGCGGAGGACAAAGCGATGTCGAGCTGCGCGACGCTCGTGGCGCCGACGATGTTGGCGGTCACGAACGGCCGGCTCGACACAAAGGCGTTGGCAAACAACGCCGGCTCCATGCCGAAGGAACGCGCCAGCTCATTGTATTCGAGCTGCACCTCGGCCGCGTTCGGCGTCTCATAGCGCTGGCCGCGGTTGAAGAGCTGCGACCGCGAACCCTGCGGCCGCGCGCCGTGGTCGTATTTGCCGGTGAGATAGCCCTGCGCCAGCGGCGAATAGGGAAGAAACGCGATGTCTTCGCGCGTGCAGACCTCGGCCAGGTTCACCTCGAAGGTGCGGTTGACGAGATTATAGGCATTCTGCAGCGAGGCGACGCGTGGACCGACGCCTTTCTCGGATTCGAAGAGGTAGCGCATGACGCCCCAGGAGCTTTCGTTCGAAAGGCCGAAATGGCGGATCTTGCCGGCCTTCACCAGTTCCTCGAAAACGGCGATCGTCTCGGCGATCGGCGTCTCATCGGACGGCGCGCCTTCGCTGTCGGCGCGGCGCGGCATGGCGCCGATGCGCGTCGGGTTCGAGCCCCACGGGATATCCCGTTCCGGCCAGTGGATCTGATAAAGGTCGATATAGTCGGTGCCGAGCTTGGCCAGCGATTTCTCGACCGCGTCGAAAATGTCGGTGCGGTTGAGCTGTGAAGGCCTGTCGCCGCGAAACCAGGTGTTGCCCGTGCGGCCGACCACTTTCGAGGCGACGATGACCTTATCGCGGTTGCCCTTCGCCTTCAGCCAGCTGCCGATGATCTTTTCGGTGCGGCCCTGCGTCTCCGCTTTCGGCGGGATCGGGTAAAGCTCCGCCGTGTCGATGAAGTTGACCCCGCGCGCAAAGGCGAGGTCCATCTGCGCATGGCCCTCCGCCTCTGTGTTCTGCTGGCCCCAGGTCATTGAACCCAGGCAGATTTGCGAAACAAGAAGATCGGTCCGACCGAGGCGGCGTTTATGCATGGAATTCTCCGGTGGGAGGTTGCGCCGACAGCGCGGGGAGGAAATTCAAGCATAAAGCATAGGCCGGAGGTTCTCCAAGCCCGTTGCCGCCGACTTTTGCGTGAATGTCGCATCCTAAGACCTGTTGAGATTCAGGTCAGGCCGAGCCGAGAATACCGGCTGTCGAGAACCGGAGCGGAGCGTACTGAAGTACGTGAGCACCGGAAGCGCAGATGGCCGCCATTCGCAGGCCGGCCTCACCTGAATATCGACAGGTCTCAGCGCCGGGCGCCGGCCAAGGCCCGCCGCTTGGCCTCGTCGATCAGCATGTTGGCCACCTGCATCCGGATCATGGCGCGCTGGCGCAGATGCGGGGCGACACGGTCGGGGTGGTTGGCGAAGGCGAAGTTGCGGCGTATGCGGCCGAGATCGGCATTCTTGGCGGGGCGGTCGAGGCCGAGTTCGGCGGTGATCGATTCAGGATCGATCGGCGGCAGCTTTTCTTCCGGCCGCTGTTCCTCGCCGGCCAGCGCAAGCTTTGCCTGGTCGAGCAGCGCGGCGAATTCGGCGGCGAGATCGGCACCGGACTCGCGATACTCGGCGGCAACGCTTTCGCCGGCAACCTTTATGCGGCCGGAATGCAGCTCGTCCGCCACTGACAGATAATCGAACGGAATGGACGGCCTCGCACTCTCATCCTCGCCCTTCTCGGAGGCGGTGATCAGGTCGTCGAGCAACGAAGCGAAATCACGCTTGGTGCCGATCTCAGCCTCCCCCTGTCGCGACGGCATGCATTTCTCAGCCATCGAACATAGGGCGCTCTCGTTAAAAATGAATGCGCACGGTGTTAAGAATTGCCGGCTTCTTGGACTTCTTGAGGGCCGCGAAAGAGTGCCAAACATAAAAAGCCGGACTGCATTTTCATGCAGCCCGGCAAGATCGCCAGGAGTGGCGAGGAAAAAGCCAGCCATGTGCCAGCATCTAGGCGTACGTTCCGGCCGATCGGAAAGTTTCAGCGAAAAATCGATTGCGGCGAAAAAAATTCGCAAGGCATGGCAGCCATGCAATTGCTGCACTGCACAATTTTCACAAATCGCCTATATGGTTGAGGGTGGAGGATCAACTGGGGCACTGAGTCATGGGGTTCTTCACTGAAATGTTCGCGCGGCCAAGGCCGCAGGAACACCAGCGCTACCGTTCGGCGCTCGCGCTTCTGAATGCAATGAGCAACGCCGACCGCGCCGACATCGGCATCAAGCCGGCGGACTTCCCGCGCATCGCTCGCGAAATGTCGATGCGCTGAAGGCGTAGCCAGGCGAACGGACAAAGAAGTTTCCCGGAAGCTGCCGGGAAACCTCTAAACCATTGTCTTGTCAGCGATTTCCCAGGAAAGTCTGCTTGCCCAACGGCACGCCGTTATGACGCAGGATGTCGTAGGCCGTCGTGACGTGGAAGTAGAAATTCGGCATCGCCAGGTGCAGCAGATACTGCAAGCCGGGCAGCGTGGTTTCGCGCCCGCCGAGCCGCACTTCGACCGTCCTGTCTTCCGAGCCTTCCAGATCGGCCGCCGAGAAAGACGCCAGATGATCGAGCGTCTTGGCGATTCGTGCCTGCAGCTCAGCGAAGCTCGCTTCATTGTCTTCGTATTTCGGCACCTCGCGGCCGGCCAGCCGCGACGGCGCGCCCTTGGCATGGTCGGTGGCGATCTGCACCTGCCTGGCCAACGCGAACATGTCGGGCGCAAGCCGCGCCGCCAGGAACACCTGCGGGTCGACCTTGCGCTCGCCGGCGTTCTGCTCGGCCGCCGTCAGCACGCTGGCCAACGCCTTGAGCCGGGCCGAAAAGACGCCGACCGATATATCGTACATGGAAATGGTCACGGATTATCTCCCCAGACGGCCCCAGCGCCGCGGGCAGTGACCTAGCGCCTCCCGTCACGATTCTTCAAGCCGTCGCGCGGCGCGCGTCACCACGCCGCCGCAATCGGCATGGTAGTATTTTCGTTACCCAAGGGGAGGATTCGATGAGACGCGCCACTCTCGCAGCCACTGTATTCTTTTCCGTGGCAGGACTTGCACAATCCGCACTCGCGGCCGACGCACCCTACCTCGATGACCGGTCCAGCGCCGACGCGGTTATCCATTCGCTTTACAACGCCATCAACCGGCACGAATTCGCCCGCGCATGGGGCTATTTCGGCGATGCAAAGCCGGCAAAGGACTTTGCCACTTTCGTCAAGGGTTACGATGGCACCGACAACGTCGCGGTCAAAACCGGCGCGGTATCGGAGGACGGAGCAGCCGGCAGCATCTATTACGGCGTCCCGGTCGCCATCCAGGCGACCGACAAGAAGGGCGAGGCCAAGGTTTTTGCCGGTTGCTACACGATCCGCCAGGTCAACGCGCAGATTCAGGAGCCGCCTTTTCAACCGATCTTCATCGACAAGGGCGCGCTGAAACCGTCGACCGAGGATTTCGACAGCGCGGTGCCGGCCAGCTGTGGCGACGGCCCGCCGCCACCAAAGAAAGACACGGCCCTGGAGCAGGCCAAGAAGGCCTTCCTCGCCACCTATGGCGACCAGTGCGACAAGCAGGATACGGCAGGTAAGCCGATCGGAGAACCGCAAACCTACTCCATCCACTACAAGGACAAGGATGCTCAGCCCAACGATCCTGAACGCGAGACAAGGCTGTTCCGCTTCTTCTGCTCAATGGCCGCCTATAACGAAAGCGAGGTCTACTACATCTGGAACGATGTGGACGGCGTGACGCAGTTGCAGTTCACCGAGCCCGAGCTCGACATCCGCTACGAGAACAACAACAGCGAAGGCAAGGTCGAATCGATCCACATCATCGGCTTCCAGACAAGCGGCTGGGCGACCAACTCCGACTATGACGACAAAACCAAGACCATCAGCACCTTCAACAAATGGCGCGGCGTCGCGGATGCCTCGTCGGCGGGAACCTATCTCTTCCGCAACGGCAACTTCTCGCTTGTCCAGTACGACGTCGATGCGTCTTATGATGGCGAGCAGAACCCGCAGACGATCATCGACTACAACACCGCGCCCTGATGGTGCAGCGCCCGTTCAGGGCGCCTTCGTCAGCATCCAGTTCAGCGTGCCGCGCCAGTCCACCATGCGGATCGGCGTGCCATGTGTGCCGGTCTCGAAGCGCACGAAGCGGGTCGGATAGGTCTTCGACTTGGCGAGGATCGAGCGGAAGAATGCTTCCTGCTTGTCCACCGGGAAGACGACATCATGGCTGCCCTGGCCGAAAAACACCGGAATACGGCGCTTGAAGGCAGGGCTGGCGAGAAAGCTTTCGTCCCATAGCGAGCCGAGCAGCAACAGCCCGTTGATCCGGGCCCCCGTATCCTTGCGATCGGCAAGCTTCCAGCAAATCATGCCGCCCATCGACCCGCAGGCGACGAAAATCTTGGCCCCCGGCGATTGCTCGGCATAGTGATCGATCAGTGCCGCGACCTGGCCAGCGCCCTTGTCGCCGAAATCGGGGAAATCCGGAGAAAGATAGAGGCCGTTGTTGGCGGCCATCAAATTCTTGATGCGGTTGAAATTGCCGCCGAAGGTGAAGTCGTCGACGCCCTGCTTGCGGCTGCCGCCCTGCCCGTGCAGGTAGAGCACGATGATCGAAGCGCCTTGCGTCCTGCCGACGGCGACATGCCTGATGTCGCCGGCATCCGACTTCAGCATCAGATCCTGCTGGACCTTGCGCACGGCGGGATCGCTGTACTGGGCGCGCACCCGCTTTTCCGGAACCTCGTCGCGCTGGTTGATGTCGCGCATCTCGTGATAGTCGAGCACCGTATAGGCGCCGTTGTCACTGGTCGACAGTGCCGCCGGATAGGCGAAGAGATCGTCCTTGTAGGGTTTCAGCGACAGCGCCTGGCTGTTGGCAGCCGAAACGGCGAACCCGGTTACGACCAGCAGAACGATGAGAAAGCGGAAATGCAAAGACATGTCCGAAGGCATGCGAAATTCGCCTTCGGTTTGTCAATCCTGCAGGACGCCGCCGGCTCCTTCCAGCGCCTCGCGCGTGTCGACGTCGATCGAGGCGCCTTGCCCGATCTCGACATCGATGACATCGAGCCCGCCGGCCTCGACAAGGTGGCGCGCGCCGGTGTCGCCCTCGAGTTGCGCGACTGCCGCAAACAGCGCACGCGGCAAAAGTACCGGATTGCCGCGCTTACCCAGATGCGATGCCCGCACAACAGCGCGTCCGCCCGAGCGGCGGAACGCATCGATCAGGCTGTCGAGATCCTCTGACGACACACCGGGCATGTCGCCGAGCACAATCATCGCGCCTACCGCATCGTGGGCGACGTTCGCAATGCCTGCCTTCAGCGATGAGGCGAGACCGTCGGCAAAATCCGGGTTGTCGGCGAGCCTAAGGTCAAGGCCGGCAAGCGCGGAGCGGATGCGCTCACGCTGATGCCCGGTAACGACGATGGTGGCGGCGGCCTTGGAGCCAAGCGCCCGCTCCGCGGTGCGGCGCACCAGCGGCTTGCCCTCGAACAAGGCCATCAGCTTGTTGGGGCCACCCATGCGACTGGAGCGGCCGGCGGCGAGGAGCACGATGTCGACTTTCAGATCGGAACCTGCCGTTCGCACGGCCGGCTCGCGCGGCTGCGGCCGTGTCGGGATCTCCATCAGCAAGCCTCCAACGCCCATGCCGGCAATATCGCTGGATGTGACATCGAGCCCGGCGATCAGCCGGTCCAGCACCCAGTCGAAGCCGTTTTCCTTAGGGCTGCGCGCGCAACCGGGCGCGCCGATGACGCGCTTGCCGCCGAGTGTGCCGAGCACCAGCAGATTGCCGGGATCGACCGGCATGCCCGCGCGGATGACGGTGCCGCCGGCCGTCTCGATCGCGGCCGGCACGACATCAGCGAAATCGCTCATTGCCGAGGCGCCGAAGATCACCACAAAATCGTTGTCGCGCGCCAGCGCAGCAGCGGCTTCGGCGACTGGAGCCACTTCATGCGGCATACGGCGCTCCACTGTTACCCGACTGCCGGAGCGCGCCAGCCGGTTTTCGGTGATGCGCAGCGTCTTGTCGAGCACGCTTGGCTTGCTACCTGGGAGTACCGTCTGGATGACACCGACATTGACCGGTCGATAGGCGTTGACCGCGAAGACTTCGCCGGCGGCGCATATTCCGACCGCCTGCTCGACCAAGCTGTCCGCGACGGCAAAGGGAATGATCTTCACCGTCGCCACCATCTGGCCCGGCTCGACCGGCGTATGCTGCGCCAGCGTGGCGATGGTGATCGCCGGATCGACCGCATTGATGGCATTGATCATCGCTACGTCGACGGTGAAGACGCCGGCGGCATCGGCATGCAGGTTGACGCGCCCGGTCGTGGCGGGCCTGGCGTCGATGTTGCGACGCTTCATCGCGGCCGCGATCCTGGTCGCCGCCGCATCCTCGCTGAGATCGTCGGCTGCCAGGACGGCGGCGACAACCTCGACGATGCCGGCTGCTTTCAAGGTCGCGACATCCTCGCCGCTCAAGCGATGAGCCTTATGGTACCGCCGCCCGCCGGCCGTCACCGCATGCGCCAAAACCGCACCTTCAGCCTCGTCGATCGCAACGGGGCCGAATTTCACGCCGCGGCGCCTTTTGCTTCGAGACCGCGCGAGCGGAAAGCATGGATCGTCTGCGCCAAGATGGCGACGGCGATCTCGGCCGGGCTGGCGGCGCCGATATCCAGTCCGATCGGCGCATGGATGCGCGCGATCTGGTCCGCGCCAGCACCCAATGCCAGCAGCCGCTCGACGCGCTTGGCGTGGGTTTTGCGGCTGCCCAGAGCCCCGACATAGAAGCATCTGGCGTCGAGCGCCGCCTTCAGGGCGAAATCGTCGATCTTGGGATCATGAGTCACGGCGACGAGCGCTGAGTAGCTGTCGAGCGGCGCGCGCGCCAGCACATCCTCCGGCCATTCAGCCCGCAGCGCCACATCGGGGAAACGTTCAGGCGTGGCGAACGCCGTGCGCGGATCGATAATCTCCACCGGATAGCCGGCAATCCTCGCCATCGGCGCCAGCGCCTGGCTGATATGCACCGCACCGATCACGACAAGACGCGGGCGCGGCAGATGCGCGTTGAGGAAGAATGTCCGCCCTTCCGCTTCGACCGAACCCGAGTTTCCGGTCCGGAACGCCTTGGCGATCGCCATGCCGAGATCGCCCGCGACCGGATCGCCCTCGCGCACGATGCGATCGCGGCCATCGCCGAGATCGGTGACCAGCACGGCGGCGCGCCGGGCGCGGCGTTCTTCGTTCAGTGTCTTTAAAACAAACGGATCCACGGTGATCAGCCCAACCGCTCGACATAGACCTTGATGCGGCCGCCGCAGGACAGGCCGACCTGCCATGCGGTTTCATCGGCGACGCCGAATTCCAGCATCCTCGCCTTCCCCGAGCCGATGACGTCGACGGCCTCGGTCACCACGGCGCCTTCGACGCAGCCGCCGGAGACCGAACCGTGAAAATTGCCTTCGGCATCGATGACCAGATGACTGCCAACCGGACGCGGCGCCGAACCCCAGGTCTCTACCACGGTGGCAATCGCGACATCCTTGCCGTCCTTCATCCAGCCTTCCGCGATGATCAGAGGATCGCGGGCTTCATCGAGATAAATGTTCTCGGCCATCGTTGCTTCTCGCAAAGTCTGTTTTTCAAGTGGTCTTACAACTCATATGGCTACGCGGCGTGCCTCCCGCCAGCTTGCAGCCAGCGGCGCGGATCGACCGCGGCAGCCGGTCTCTGGTCAAGCGATGCGCACAGATCGGCCAGCGCATCGAGGTTATGCACGGCACGGAATTCATCGACATGCGGCAGCATCGCCTTCACGCCACGAGCCCGCGCCTCAAAACCGTCGAAGCGCAACAGCGGATTGAGCCAGATCAGCCGGCGACAGGATTTGTGCAACCGCTCCATCTCTTCCGCCAGGCCGGCGACGTCGTCGCGTTCCAGCCCGTCGGTGATCAAAAGCACCACGGCGCCCTGACCCAGCACGCGCCGAGACCACATCCGGTTGAATTCGGCGAGCGTGTCGCCGATGCGGGTGCCGCCCGACCAGTCCTTTACCGCCGCCGAGCATTCCGCCAGCGCCGCGTCCGGGTCGCGATGCCGCATCTGGCGGGTCAGGTTCGTCAGCCGCGTGCCGAAGACGAAGGCATGCACGCGCCGGCGCTTTTCGGTCAAAGCATGCAGGAAGTGGAGAAAAATGCGGGTGTACTGGCTCATCGAGCCGGAAATGTCGGCCAGGACCACCAGCGGCGGGTGGACTTCGCGCGGTGAGCGGTACTTCGGCAGGATGAGCGCGCCACTGGTGCGCGCGGCGGAGCGCATCATGGCGCGCGGATCGATGCGCCGCCCCTGCGCGTCCGCCTTGAAGCGGCGTGTGCGTACCGTGTCGAACGGCAGGCGCAACGCCGCGATCGCCTTCTTGGCCTCAACCATTTCGCCGGCGTCCATCTGGGCAAAGTCCTTGGCCCGCAGCACCTCGTTGCCGGAAAAGGTCAGACGCGCATCGATGTCGATCTCGGGCACTTCCCGTACAGGCTGGTTCTTGCTGTGGCCCTCGAACAGCGCCTGGCTGACGCGGTTCTCCGCCGCGCGCGGTTTCTGCTTCTCGCTCGTGTCCGGCGCGACGGGCGAAAACATCGCCAGCATCTTTTCGATCAGCTCGTGCGATTTCCAGAACAGGCGGAAGGCCTCGTCGAAGACCGGATGATCCTCGTGCCGCGAGACCAGCACGGCGTGCAGCGTCCAGTAGAAATCGTCGCGCGAGCCGATACCGGCGGCAAGCACCGCCTCGATGGCATCCTTGACCGAGGCCGGGCCGACACGCATGCCGGCTTTGCGCAGCGTGCGGGCGAAATAGACGATGTTGTCGGCGATGCGGCCGCCTTCCGCAGCCTCTCTGGGCTCGGCCTCTTTGGGGTAGGCACCCGGCGCCTGCACTGCCTTACTCCGCCGCCGCGAGCTCGGCCTTGACCTCGTCGAGGATGCGCCGGCCCTCGCCCGCGCCGATGCGGGCAATGTCGTCCTGGTATTTCAACAGCACGCCGATCGTGTCGGAAACGCTTTCGGGATCGAGCGCCACCTTGTCGAGCTCGGTCAGCGCGCCGGCCCAGTCGATCGTCTCGGCAACGCCCGGCGCCTTGAACAATTCGACTTGGCGCAATCTCTGGATGAAGGACACCACCTCGGCCGACAGCCGGCTGTTGGCTTGCGGCACCTTGCGGCGCACGATCTCGAGCTCGCGCTCGGCATTGGGATAGTCGACCCAGTGATAGAGGCAGCGCCGCTTCAGCGCGTCGTGGATCTCGCGCGTGCGATTGGTGGTGATGATGACGATCGGCGGCTCTTCCGCTTTGATCGTGCCGAGCTCGGGTACTGTCACTTGGAAGTCCGACAGGATTTCGAGCAGGAAGGCCTCGAAGGCCTCGTCGGTGCGGTCGAGCTCGTCGATCAGGAAGACAGGTGCAGCCCCTTTCTTGCCGGTCAGCGCGTCGAGCACCGGGCGGCGGATCAGGTATTTTTCTGAGAAGACGTTGCGCTCCATGTCCGAGCGCACGACCTTGCCCGCCGCCTCCTCCATGCGGATCTCGATCATCTGGGCGGCATAATTCCATTCATAGACCGCCGAGGAGACATCGAGCCCTTCGTAGCATTGCAGGCGGATAAGCCGGCGTCCGAGCGCCTCGGCCAGCACTTTGGCGATCTCGGTCTTGCCGACGCCGGCCTCACCTTCGAGGAACAGCGGCCGCTGCATGCGCAGCGACAAAAACAGCACGGTCGCCAATGACCGGTCGGCGACGTAGTCCGCGCCGGTCAAAAGATCGAGCGTCTCGTCGATCGATTTCGGCGCGGGGCGCGGCACGGTCATCTCGTCTCCTCGATCCCGCCCGCCCTTTTCAACGAAAATGACCCTTTCAAAGAAAATGGTAGCCGCGGTTGTGGTAGATCAGCGGCCGCAAATTATCGCCGATGCGCAGGCCTGTCACCTTGCCAAAAAGCACACGGTGGGTGGCAAGGTCCTTGGTGTCGATGATCTCGCAGTCAAACACGGCGAGCGCCCCTTTCAAAGTCGGCGCTCCAGTGGAAATCACGTCCCACTCTGCGAGTGCGAAACGCTCATCCGCCGGCAAGCCGGTGACGCCGGAAAAGCCGACCGAGACGGCTTCCTGGTCGGAAGCCAGTGTGTTCAGCGCGAACTTGCCGTTCTTGACGAAGGCCTCGTTCTTGACGTTCTCGCGGTTGAGGCAGACCAGCACCGTCGGCGGCGTGTCCGAGACCGAGCAGGCGGCGATGACCGTCGCGCCCCTTTTGCCGCCGGGACCATCCGTCGTCACCACATGGACATGGCCGGCAAAATGCGCCATCGCGTCGCGATAGTGCTGCGGCCCTATGTCGTTGATCTTGAGCACGCGGTAATCCACCTCTTAGAGCAAGCTCGTTATATATGGCGGCCTATTGCGCGCCACAAGCAGGCCAGCACTTGCGAAGTGCTTGACCGCAATCCGCAAATTCGCGTGTTGCGCCGCGCTAAGCCAGCCTTTAGGTCTTTGCTGGAACAGTGTCGGAACTATACTCCCGGCACGGAGGATCTCATCACACGAATGCGCCTTCTCACGACGACATCAGCCGCGCTGCTTTTGCTGGCGCCGGCCGCCAACGCCAACGCCGAGATTCTCATTGGCGTCGCGGCCCCGCTGTCCGGTCCGTCCGCCATCCTCGGCAAACAGGTCGAAAACGGCGCCGAGCAGGCAGCGCAAGCAAATGGCGTCACCGTCAAGACCATCGACGACGCTTGCACGGCCGACGGCGGCGCGGCGGCCGCGAAGGAATTCGCGGCCGAAAAAGTCAATGTCGTCGTCGGCTTCCTCTGCACCGATGCGATCGAGGCGGCCTTGCCGATCCTTAAGGACGCCAACATTCCGGTGATCGCGGTCGGCGTGCGCACCGAAAGCCTGACCGACCGCCGCGCCAAGACCGGCTGGCCGGTCTACCGGCTTGGGCCGCGCGGCGACGATGAGCGCAACGCGGTCGCCGCCGACCTCACACGACTCTGGCGCGACGACTTGTTCGCCATCGTCGATGACGGCACCATCTATGGCCGCGAGATCGCCGAGACCTTTCGCGCCGCGGCCGAGCAGGCGGCGCTGAAGCCGGTCTTCTCCGACACCTTCCGTCCGCAGCTCGACAACCAGATCGGATTGGTCGGCCGCCTCAAGAAGGCCGGGGCGACAAAAGTGTTCGCCGGCGGCGACGGCGACGACATCGCCATCATGGGCCGCGATGCCGCCCAACTCGATGCCGGCATCACCTTTGCCGGCGGCGAAAATCTGCGCACGCCGCCCGGCGACGTTCCTTACGCAACTGGCACGCTGATGATCGCGCCACCCGAATGGGAACAGGTCGCCGACCCCAAGGTGGTGCAGACCTTCACGGCCAGTAACATCGTGCCGGAAGGCTATACTCTGCCGGCCTATGCCGCGGTCGAAATCGCCAAGGCGGCGCTGGCCGATGCGCAAGCGTCCGGCAAATCGATTGCCGAAGCGCTGACCGGGCATGATTTCACCACCGCGATCGGCACTATCCGCTTCGACGAAAAAGGCGACCTCAGCCAGAATCCGTTCCATGTCTTCCGCTTCGACGGCACGCATTTCGTGCCGCTGGAGGCGAAGTGATGTTCCGCACCGGTCCGCGCAACCTGATCACCGATGTCGCCGGCCTGCGCGTCGGCAATGCCGGCGACGGCAAACTGAAATCCGGCGTCACGGTTGTGCTGAGCGACGAACCGGCGGTGGCCGGCGTGCAGGTGCTGGGCGGCGCGCCGGGGACGCGCGAGACCGACCTGCTCGAGCCGCAGAATTCGATCGCAACAATTCATGCCGTCGTGCTGTCCGGCGGCTCGGCCTTTGGCCTCGACGCCGCTTCAGGCGTGCAAGCGGCGCTGCGCGAGAAAAACATTGGCGTCGAGGTCGGCGGCTTCCGCGTGCCGATCGTGCCGGCCGCAATCCTGTTCGACCTGCGCAATGGCGGCGACAAGGACTGGGGCCGCTATCCGCCCTATCGTGACCTTGGCTACGAAGCCGCACAGACGGCAACCGTCGATTTTGCCATCGGCACAGCCGGCGCCGGTATTGGCGCGCTGACGTCCGGGCTCAAGGGCGGACTGGGCTCAGCTTCGACCGTGCTCGACAGCGGCGTCACCATCGGTGCTCTCGCCGCCGTCAACCCGACCGGCTCGGTGACCGTCGGCCGCAGCCGCCATTTCTGGGCGGCGCCCTTCGAGATCGGCGACGAGTTCGGCGGTCTGGGCTATCCCAACCCGCTGCCCGAGGATGCCAGGAAGATTCTCCTGAAATACCGCGACAAGCGCGTCGGCGGGCAATCCGAGGGCGGCAGCACCACGATTGCCGCCATCGCCACCGACGCGGTGCTGACCAAGGCCGCCGCCAAGCGACTGGCGATCTCGGCGCATGATGGCTTTGCCCGCGCCATCTGGCCGACGCACACGCCGGCCGACGGCGATCTGGTTTTCGCGCTGGCGACGGGCAAGAGCGGCATCGAACTCAGCGCCGACGCCGCGATCGACCTGTTCGCGGCAGCCGGCGCGACCATGGCGCGCGCCATCAGCCGCGGGGTCTACGCCGCGACGCCGAACGAAGGTGATCTGTTTCCGGTCTGGTCGTCGCGCTGATTGGAGTTGCGCAAGACCAAGATCAGGTCGGATCGGATTTTTCTTCCTCGAAGGTGACCGCGACATCGGAATTGGCCGATAGCCAGACCTTGCCTTCTTCGATCTCGGCAAACAGCGCGATGGGGATATAGTGGTGATGGCCCTTATGCGCGCCCATGCCGCTGTCGTCCTTGGTCAGCTTGATCCGGTCGCCCTCGACCTTGTCGACGGTGCCGATATGGACGCCGTCGGCGCCGATCACTTCCATATGTTCGCGTATCTTGCTGACGTCGGTGGTCATGTTGGTTCTCCACTGTGGCCGTGCGTTGTTTGGAGGCGTAACGGCCGACAATAACAAATGAACGCCCGATTGGATGCATGGCGCGGCCATTCATCATGCTGTGACAGGCATGACGGCCATGCGACAGCTGTGAATGGCAGCAGCGTTGAGCATTTTGTCCACCTCTGTTAGGACGCGACCAACGCTTTCCCAGGCAGGACTTTTAAAGAATGATCCCTCGCTACTCCCGGCCGGACATGGTCGCCATCTGGTCGCCCGAAACCCGCTTCCGAATCTGGTTCGAGATCGAGGCGCATGCCTGCGACGCGCTGGCCGAACTGGGTGTCATCCCGAAGGAAGCGGCAAACACCATCTGGGAAAAGGGCGGCGCCGCCAAATTCGATGTCGACAAGATCGACGAGATCGAGCGCGTCACCAAGCACGACGTCATCGCTTTCCTGACCCATCTGGCCGAATTTGTCGGACCGGACGCGCGCTTCATCCACCAGGGCATGACCTCGTCGGACGTGCTCGATACCTGTCTTGCCGTGCAGTTGAGCCGCGCCAGCGACATCCTGCTTGCCGATATCGACGCCCTGCTCGCAGCGCTGAAGCGGCGCGCCTTCGAGCACAAGGACACCGTCACCATCGGCCGCAGCCATGGCATCCATGCCGAGCCGACAACCTTCGGCGTCAAGCTGGCGCAGGCCTACGCCGAATTCTCGCGCTGCCGCGAGCGGCTGGTGCACGCGCGCGAGGACATTGCCACCTGCGCCATCTCCGGCGCCGTCGGCACCTTCGCCAACATCGAACCCTATGTCGAAGAGCATGTAGCGGCAAAGCTCGGCCTGAAGCCGGAGCCGGTGTCGACGCAGGTAATTCCGCGCGATCGTCACGCCATGTTCTTCGCCACGCTCGGCGTCATCGCTTCCTCGGTCGAGCGGCTGGCGACCGAGATTCGCCATCTGCAGCGCACCGAGGTGCTGGAAGCCGAAGAATATTTCTCGCCCGGGCAGAAAGGCTCGTCGGCGATGCCGCACAAGCGCAACCCGGTGCTGACCGAAAACCTCACCGGCCTCGCCCGCATGGTGCGCTCGATGGCGCTGCCGGCGATGGAGGACGTGGCGCTCTGGCATGAGCGCGACATCTCGCATTCCTCGGTCGAGCGCATGATCGGCCCCGACGCGACGGTAACGCTCGACTTTGCGCTGGCGCGGCTGACCGGCGTCATCGACAAGCTGCTCGTCTATCCCGACAACATGCTGAAGAACATGAACAAGTTCCGCGGCCTGGTGCATTCGCAGCGCGTGCTGCTCGCCCTCACGCAAGCCGGCGTCAGCCGCGAGGACGCCTACCGCCTGGTGCAGCGCAACGCCATGAAAGTCTGGGAGCAAGGCGCTGATTTCCTTGAGGAACTGCTCGCCGACAAGGATGTGACGGCCGCTCTTTCGGAAGCCGAGCTACGCGAAAAATTCGACCTTGGCTATCACACCAAGCATGTCGACACGATCTTCAAGCGAGTGTTTGGAGAAGCCTGATCTTTCCTTCTCCCCGTTCACGGGGAGAAGGTGCCCGAAGGGCGGATGAGGGGCGGCGCCGGCTTCGACGATTATCGCACCCGTCACTCTGACAATCTCATCGCGTTGGCGCTGCCCCTCATTGCCCTCCTGGGCATTTCTCCCCGTAAACGGGGAGAAAGAAGCTGTCGCCGACGTTATGCCTTCCCCGGAACCGTCCTGATCACCGTTCCCCACGGATCCTCACGGCTCGTCTCGGCTGTGACATTGTCCGACCGCATCTCAACCCAGGCCAGGCCCGCGCGAGACGGATCGCGCTTGCCGGCCCCAGGGCTTTGCCAGGCATTGGCGCCGATGTGGTGGTGGTAGCCGCCCGACGACAGGAACACTGCCTGGCCGCCATATTTCGCCACGGTATCGAAACCGAATTCGCCGTGCCACCAGGCCTCGGCGTCTTCCGGGCGGCCGACACGCAGATGCACGTGGCCAATGATGGAGTTTTCCGGCGCACCCTGCCAGCCGGCGTCACCGGCTGGAACGCTGGCCACGACCGCCGGCAGGTTCAGCCTTTCGGTCGCCATGGCGATCTTATCGCCATTCCATTTCCAGTCCTGCGGGCGGCGGTCGGCATAGATTTCGATGCCGTTGCCTTCCGGGTCGGTCAGATAGAGCGCTTCACTCACCAGATGATCGGACGCGCCCTCGATGCGGATTTGGTTGGCAGCGGCGTTGCTAATCCAACGGCCGAGGTCGGCGCGCGACGGCAGCAGGAATGCGGTGTGGAAAAGGCCGGCGCTGCGCGGATCGTCGGGCTTGGCCGAAGAATCCTGTTCCAGCACGAGCAGCGGACGGTTGGCCGCGCCGAGCGTGATCGCGCCATCGGCGCGGCTCAGTTCCTGCAAGCCGACAACCGCGCGGTAATAGGCAGCCAGGCTTTCGGCGTCACGCGCCTTCAACCCGACACGCGCCACGCTGACCGGAGTGGTCGCGGCAAAAGGCAATTCGCTCATCAAACTCTCCGTTTGGGCAGCACTCTCCCAACAAGGGATCTCTCGAGGCCGCCGGTGATTGTTATCCTTCAGATCGTCGATTGCTATCGTTCACACAAGACAGCAAGAATCGAACAGGTTGTTCACGATTTTGATCCTGGCCGCGACTCAGGCAGGGTTGCAGGTGCGAAGGTCGCTCGCTACATCGGCGCCATGAAAGTCAAAGACGCAGACATACTGATCGTACCAGGCTACACCAATTCCGGCCCCGAGCATTGGCAAACCCGCTGGCAGTCGAAATTATCGACAGCGCGCCGGGTCGAGCAGGCGGAGTGGACGAAGCCGGTGCGCGAGGATTGGACGGCGAGCGTAGCCAACGCCGTCAACGAGGCCGAACGTCCCGTGGTGCTTGTCGCCCATTCGCTCGGCGTCGCGGCGGCCGTTCAGGCCATTCCGCAGTTCAGGAAACCGGTGGCCGGCGCCTTCTTTGTGGCGCCGCCCGACGTCGCCAACCCCCAGATAAGGCCAAGGCATTTGATGACCTTCGGCCCCTACTCGCGCGAGCCGCTGCCTTTTCCCTCGGTCGTGATCGCCAGCCGCAACGATCCGTTCTGCGCCTTCGATGTCGCCGAGGATATTGCCGGCGCCTGGGGATCGCTGTTCATCGATGCCGGCGAAACCGGCCATCTCAATGAGGACGCCGGCTTCGGGCCATGGCCTGAGGGCTCGATGACCTTCGCCAAGTTCCTGACCGAGTTGAAGGCGCCCTGAACTAATCCGGCGGTCAGGAACCGATCGAGTCCCGCATGCTCTTCAACAGGGTCTTGGCGCCAAGCGAAATCAGCGCGTGGTCCGAACCCATGGCGAGCAGCCGGTAGCCCATCGCAACCATGCGCCCGGCAATCGCCGGCTCCACGACATAGGTCGCCGCATGCTTGCCGGCCTTGCGCGTGCGCTCGGCGATCGAAGCAACCGTCTCCATCATGCTTTCCAGCGTCGAATTGACGGTCGTGCCGTTCGACCAGGCGATCGAGAAATCCGATGGACCGACGAAGATGCCGTCGATGCCGGGGGTTTCAAGAATACCGTCGAGGGCCTCGAAGGCCGCGCGCGTCTCGACCATCGCAAAGGCCATGGTGCGCTGGTTGGTGTCGCGTAGCCACTCGGCATGGTCACCCTTGCCGTGGCGCGGGAAGGCATACGTCGGTCCCCATGAACGCTCGCCGATCGGCGGGTATTTCATTGCCGCCGCGAACTGCCTGGCATCCGCCACCGAGTTCACCATCGGCGCAATCACAGCCTCGGCGCCGAAATCGAGCGCGCGGCTTGCCATGTCGAAACGGCCGACCGGGATACGCACCAGAGCCGGCTTGTTGGCGGCAAGCACCGGCACCAGGCCGCGCAACACGCTGTCCTCGTGATGGCCGCCATGCTGCATGTCGAGCGTGACGGCGTCAAAACCCTGCTTGGCGATGATTTCGACCGTCAGCGCGTCCGGCACACCGGACCAGGCGGTGAACAGCGTTTCATCGGCGGCCAGGCGGGATTTCAGCGACATTGGAACTTTCCTCGTTAACAATCGGCAGTTTCAGCGCGAAACAGCGGCAAAGGCAAAGAAAAACCGCCCGGCTAGGCCGGGCGGTCGATTGGTCCAGGTATCCGGTTCTGCCGCAAAACCGTATAACATTTTGCGGAACCTGCTTCGGTCGGATCAGGTGTTTTTGATCTGCTCGATCGCCTGCGCCATCAATTCGTCCATGGTGCGGCGGATCTGATGGTCCGACTGGTTGACGCCGGCGGCGTCGAAATCCCTGCGGATCTTGCGGAAGACATCGTGGTCACCGGCTTCCTCGATATCGGAAACCACGACTTCCTTGGCATAGGCATCGGCGTCGGCGCCGGATTTGCCGAGCTTTTCAGCGGCCCACAGACCGAGCGCCTTGTTGCGGCGCGCCGAGGCCTTGAAGCGGAGTTCCTCATCGAAGGCGAATTTGCGCTCAAAACCCTCTTCGCGGTCTTTCATGCTGCTCATGGCATCCCTCCGGTCAAATCCGATTCGCGTGTCGGTGAGTATGTGTGGTGGGCAAGCACAAATCAAAAGGCCGCGAGCCGGTCAATATGCTTCGTCACATGCTGCGCTGCGGCATTTCAGTCCGCAAAGCGGTTGATTCGCCGGATTTGCCGATTGAGCAAATAAGGCGATTGCGATAACACCGGCATTGAACACCACCGTCGCCATACTAATTTAGGCAGACGGACAGGAACTGGTCACTTGCCGCCTGCCCGCAGATCCAGAGAAAAAATCAAATGAAAAATCGCCGCCGCATTTATGAAGGCAAGGCCAAGATCCTCTATGAAGGGCCTGAACCGGGCACGCTGATCCAGTTTTTCAAGGATGACGCCACCGCTTTCAACAAGAAGAAGCACGAGGTCATCGACGGCAAGGGCGTGCTCAACAACCGCATTTCCGAATATATCTTCAACCATCTGAACCGCATGGGCATCCCGACTCATTTCATCCGCCGGCTCAACATGCGCGAGCAGTTGATCAAGGAAGTCGAGATCATTCCGCTCGAGGTGGTGGTGCGCAATGTCGCCGCCGGTTCGCTTTCCAAGCGCCTCGGCATCGAGGAAGGCACGGTGCTGCCGCGCTCGATCATCGAGTTCTACTACAAGGCCGATGCGCTCGACGACCCGATGGTGTCGGAAGAGCACGTCACCGCCTTTGGCTGGGCAAGCCCGCAGGAAATCGACGACATCATGGCCTTGGCTATCCGCGTCAACGACTTCCTCTCCGGCCTGTTCCTCGGCGTCGGCATCCAGCTCGTCGACTTCAAGATCGAGTGCGGCCGCCTGTTCGAGGGCGACATGATGCGCATCGTCGTGGCCGACGAGATCTCGCCGGATTCCTGCCGGCTGTGGGATGTCGCCACCCAGGACAAGCTCGATAAGGACCGTTTCCGCCGCGACATGGGCGGCCTGGTCGAGGCGTATCAGGAAGTTGCCCGCCGCCTCGGCATCATCAACGAGAACGAGCCGCCGCGCCCGACCGGCCCGGTGCTCGTCGCCTCTTCCGAGCCGCCAAAAGGCTTGAAGCACTGACCAACGGCCTGCCGGCAACGGCAGGCCCGCTCTACCACGACCCGATCATTTCAGGAGTATCGATGAAAGCCCGCATCACCGTGACCCTCAAGAACGGCGTGCTCGACCCGCAGGGCAAGGCGATCGAGCACGCGCTGGCCGGGCTGGGGTTCGACGGCGTCGGCCAGGTACGTCAGGGCAAGGTGTTCGACATCGAGATCACCGGATCCGACAAGGCCAAGGCCGAGGCCGACCTCAAGGCCATGTGCGACAAGCTTCTGGCGAACACGGTGATTGAGAACTATAGTGTGGCCATAACCTGAGGTTGTGCCGGAGGCATTATGCCGGAAGCCACGAACGAATTGATGTTTGAGTTGCTGAAGCGCGTTCATCACGAAATCGGTGAGCTTCGCCAGGATGTTTCCGAGACAAAGCGGGAATTGAACGTGATGCGTGGCCATATGGCGGCTACGCAGAATGACATTCACAACATCTACGGGGTTCTTGCTCGTCAGGACGAACGCCTTGACCGCATAGACAGGCGCCTAGACCTCCACGAACTCGCTGAGACCCAGAAGTCATTTGAGCCGAAGTAACGTCGGTTCGGCATGCGGGACTGAAACAATCTCACCATGCCGGACGATATCCAAATCTCGAAATTCATGAGCCTCGTGCTGCGGCATGCGCCGGAGCAGGCCGGCCTGACACTCGACGAAAACGGTTGGGCTGATCTCAATGCGCTCTGCGCGGTGATCGGCAAGAAATTCGGCGCCTCGACCACCGATGTCGCGGGCATCGTTGCGGAAAACCCAAAGAAGCATTTCGCTATCGAGGGTGATCGCATCCGAGCGGTCCAGGGCCACAGCGTCGATATCGATCTTGGCCTGGCGCCAAGCGTTCCGCCGGCAATGCTCTATCACGGCACCAAGGAAGAATTTCTCTCAGCCATTCTTCAGGAAGGCCTGCGCAGTCAGTCGCGCCAGCATGTGCATCTGTCGAAAGACATTGAGACGGCTCTCATCGTGGCGCGGCGTCGCAAGGGAAAAGATGTTATCCTGCGCGTCGACTCGGCGGCCATGGCTGGGGAGGGGCTGACTTTCTTCCTCTCCGACAACGGTGTCTGGTTGACCGACAACGTTCCACCCCGGTATCTGCAAGCAACCAGCGAACGGGAACTGCCATGAAATCAGCCGTCGTCCTCCTGCCCGGCCTCAACCGCGACCGCGACATGATCGCGGCGCTGACCAAGATTTCCGGCCAGGCGCCGGCGACGGTATGGCAGACCGACACCGAAATTCCCGATGTCGACCTGATCGCCATTCCTGGTGGCTTCTCCTTCGGTGATTATCTGCGTTGCGGCGCCATCGGGGCGCGCATGCCGGTGATGCGGGCCGTCGCTGAGAAGGCCGCCAAGGGCGTCACCGTCATCGGCGTCTGCAACGGTTTCCAGATCCTGGTCGAGGCCGGGTTGCTGCCCGGCGCGCTGATGCGCAATTCCTCGCTGAAGTTCGTGTGCCGGCAGGTCAAGCTCGAGATCGCCAACGCCAACACCATGTTCACCCGCCGCTACCAGCCCGGGCAAATCATCCGCTCGCCGGTGGCGCACCATGACGGCAATTATTTCGCCGACGCTGAGACGCTCGCCCGCCTCGAGGGCGAAGGACAGGTGGTGTTCCGCTATGCGGAAGGCACCAACCCCAACGGCTCGATCAACGATATTGCCGGCATCGTCAACGACAAGGGCAATGTGCTGGGCCTGATGCCGCATCCGGAGAACCTGATCGAGGCAGCACATGGCGGCAATGACGGGCGGGCGCTGTTCGAGAGCGCGCTTGGCATCGCTGCTTGATCCTTCAAATTTCCCAGAACGCGGGGCGGACCGACCATGAGACCGACGATTGCTCGCCTTGCTCTCCTGGCCGCTGCCGGGATTGCCCTGGCTTCCTGCCAGTCCAGTCCGAAGACCGCGCCGGTGTCTTCCGGCAAAAGCGCCTCGCTGCTGGCCATGGAGCAGGTCGCCATTTCGGCGCACAAATGCTGGATCGCCAGCAAGGATCCGGCTTTCAAATCCTATCAGATGGCCAATGAACTGAATTCCTTCAGCGGCACGCCGCGTTTCCTGCTGGTGCCGGCCAAGCATTATGGCGGCAAGCCGCTGCTGGTCGTGCAGGCGCAGGGCAATTCCAGCCGCGTCGACGCCTTCGGTCCGCTGATGAACGATCCGCTCGGCGCGCGCATCGGTTCCGACATCGCCCGCTGGCAGACTGGCAATCCGTCCTGCGCGGCAGCCGCGTAAGCCGCCATGGGCCGGTTCCTGCAGATCGCGGGACTGGTCATCGGCCTCGCCGCGCTTGTCCTGCAGTTCTCAATCAGCATACCCGCCTCGATGGCGGCAGGCCGTGGCCTCGTCGGCTCGACCGTCTTCTACTTCAGCTTCTTCACCATCCTGACCAACATCGCGGCGGTGCTGGTGCACGCGGCGCTGGTATCACCGTCCGGCTATGCCTGGTTCCCGGCCTTCGCCGGCCCGCGCATGCGCGCCGGCGTCGCGGTCTCGATAACTCTGGTCTTCATCGTCTATGCGGCGGTGCTGGCAAGGCTGTGGCAGCCGCAAGGGCTGTTCCTGCTTTGCGACGTGCTGCTGCATTATGTGACGCCGGTGATCTTCGTGCTGTGGTGGCTGATCGCGGGCGCCGACGGCGCCACGCGCTGGCGCGACATCTCCTGGTGGATGATCTACCCGCTTGCCTATCTCGCCTATGCGCTGATACGCGCGCCGTTTGCCGGCGAAGTGCCCTATCCGTTCCTCGATGTCTCCAAGAATGGCGCGACCAGCGTCGCGATCACCGCACTCGCCATCACTGGATTGTTTATCGGGCTGAGCGTGCTCGCCGTGCTTGCCGACCATCGCATAGCACGGCTGCGCCGCTGATCATTCCCAGAACGACCTGATGCCTTCAAGATGCGCGTCGCAGCGCGAGAGGCCGATGTCCTTGAGCTGCTCGTCGGTCATTTCCAGCAAGGCAAGGCGGCCGCGGCGGCGTTCGAGCATCCGGTCGAGTTGGCGGGCGACTGAACCGAGCATAATGACGAGGCGCTTCACAAAGCCCCCGCGAACCTGCGTCCGGACCTTGAGCGCCGGACCGGTGTAGCGAATTGTCTCGATTGTATCCATTGTCGTTCTACCTTGTCTCGATTGTACCCTTTCAATCGCAGGATTGATATGGATTGACTCATCCCACGGTGCAATATAGAAAATTGTCACCATGACAAGTTGGCTCCCTGATCTCTCCTCTGGCTCTGGTCCTCTCTATCAGCGTCTTGCTGACAGCATTGAGTCAGATATCGACAAGGGCGTCATCGATGCCGGTGCGAAACTGCCGCCGCAGCGCGACCTCGCCTATGACATCGGCACCACCGTCGGCACGGTGGGCCGCGCCTATCAGCTGCTGCGCGAGCGCGGGCTGGTCAGCGGCGAAGTCGGGCGCGGCACCTATGTCCTGGCCCGGCAATCGGAAACGGTGACGCCCGAATTCGCAGAGCCCGCCGTGCAAGGCACGCGCTATGTCGACGCGCCGCCCGGTAAGCTGCGCTTTGACAGCACGGCGGCGCCCGACATCGGTCAGGGCGCCATTGTCGCCGACATGCTGTCGCGCACCGCGCAGGATTATCCGCATGAGATTTCGAGCTATACTAGGGATTTTCCGGATCGCTGGTTCGAAGCCGGCGCCCGTTGGCTGTCGCGCAATTCTTTCCGGCCGGCCACCGAGGCCATCGTTCCCACCCTCGGCACCCATGCCGCGGTGATGGCGGCGATCGCGGCGCTCACCACACCCGGCGACTATGTCGCCTTCGAGCACCTCACCTATTCGCAGATTTCGCGCAGCGCCGGCCTGATCGGCCGCCGCACGGCGCTGGTGGCCTCGGATGAGGAAGGCATCGACCCCGAGGATTTCGAGCGCGTCTGCGCGCAAAAGCATCCGAAGATGATCTTTCTGATGCCGACGGCGCAGAATCCCACTTTGACATGCCTGTCGGCGCCGCGCCGCGAGGCGATTGCGCGCGTTGCGCGCGAATACAACGTCATCCTCATCGAGGACGATCTCTACGGCAGCCTTACCGGCGATCCGGTGCCGCTGCTGGCCGAATATGCGCCCGAGCGCACCATCGTCGCCGGCGGACTGTCAAAATCCGTCGCCGCCGGGGTTCGCGGCGGCTGGCTGTCCTGCCCGCCCGCCTATCGCCATCGCATCCGTGTCGCCCACAAGATGATGACCGGCGGCATGCCGTTCCTGCTGGCGGAGGTGAATGCCAGGCTGGTGCTGTCCGGGCAGGCCTATGACATAAGCCGGCGCAGCATTGCCGAAATCAGCGCCCGCATGACGATCGTACGCGAAACGCTGGCCGGCTTCGCATTCAGGTCGCATGACAAAGTGCCTTTTGTCTGGCTGACCCTGCCTGAACCGTGGCTGTCCGGCACCTTCAAGCAGGCCTGTCTCGAACATGGCGTGCTCATCGACGATGAGGACGAGTTCAAGGCCGGCCGCTCCGAGCAGGTTTTTCACGGCATTCGCTTCGGCGTTTCGCAACCAAAACGGCGCGAGGACGTCGCCGCTGGCGTCGCGGTAATCAGGCGGCTGCTGGAAGAAGGCCGCGCCGGCTACGACAGCTTTTCCTGAGATGCGCGGCCGACGGCGCTGACGGTCAGCCTTCTGCCTTGAAGTTCTTGGCTTCCTTCAGGCCCTTCTCCTTACCGTGCTTCTCGGCCAGATCCTTGGCCTGCTTTGGCGAAACGTCGGTGGCCTCCGCAATCTTCATCGCCTCCTTTTCCGAGAGGCGGTTGTCTTTCTTGCCTTGCCTGGTGGCCATGTCAAAATCTCCTGATTGGTCGAGCCCAACGGCTGGGAGGCCATAGCGTTCCGCATTGGCTCCTTGCTGTCGAATAGTTGGTTGTTTCGCGTGTTTTTTCCTCGGTCGATGGGTGTATCGGCCGCAAAGCTTGCGATAAGAGGAAGACTCGATGCTCCCCTCTACCATGGACACAACCCGCCGCCCATGACCATTTCCAATTCCGTGCCGATCACCCCGGAACTCATTGCCGCGCACGGGCTGAAGCCCGACGAATACCAGCGCATCCTCGATCTGGTCGGCCGCGAGCCGAGCTTTACCGAGCTCGGCATCTTCTCGGCGATGTGGAACGAGCACTGCTCCTACAAATCCTCGAAGAAATGGCTGCGCACACTGCCGACCACCGGCCCGCAGGTCATCCAGGGTCCGGGCGAGAATGCCGGCGTGGTCGACATCGGCGACGGCGACTGCGTCGTCTTCAAGATGGAGAGCCACAACCACCCGTCCTATATCGAACCCTATCAGGGCGCGGCGACCGGGGTCGGCGGCATCCTGCGCGACGTCTTCACCATGGGCGCGCGACCGATCGCGGCCATGAACGCGCTGCGCTTCGGCGCGCCGGACCATCCAAAGACGCGGCATCTGGTGTCGGGCGTGGTTTCCGGCGTCGGCGGCTACGGCAATGCTTTTGGCGTGCCGACGGTCGGCGGCGAGGTCAATTTTGACGCCCGCTACAACGGCAACATCCTGGTCAACGCCTTTGCCGCCGGTCTGGCCAAGAGCGATGCGATCTTCCTCTCGGAAGCCAAGGGCGTCGGCCTGCCGGTCGTCTATCTCGGCGCCAAGACCGGCCGCGACGGCGTCGGCGGCGCCACCATGGCCTCGGCCGAGTTCGACGACAAGATCGACGAGAAGCGCCCGACTGTGCAGGTCGGCGACCCCTTCACCGAAAAATGCCTGCTGGAAGCCTGCCTGGAACTGATGGCCTCGGGCGCCGTCATCGCCATCCAGGACATGGGTGCTGCCGGCCTCACTTGCTCGGCCGTCGAGATGGGCGCCAAGGGTGACCTCGGCATCGAGCTTCACCTCGACCAGGTGCCGGTGCGCGAGGAGCGCATGAGCGCTTATGAGATGATGCTGTCGGAAAGCCAGGAGCGCATGCTGATGGTGCTGCGCCCCGAGAAGGAAAAGGAAGCCGAGGCGATCTTCCACAAATGGGGGCTCGACTTCGCCATTGTCGGCAAGACTACCGATGATCTGCGCTTCCGCGTCATCCACCAGGGCGACGAAGTCGCCAATCTGCCGATCAAGGACCTTGGCGACAAGGCGCCGGAATATGACCGCCCCTGGATCGAGCCGAAGAAACCCGCGCCGCTCGCCGCCAACGATGCGCCCAAAGCCGACGTCGCCGACGCGCTCTTGAAGCTGCTGGGCGGGCCGGACCTGTCGTCACGTCGCTGGGTGTGGGAACAGTATGACACGCTGATCCAGGGCAATTCGCTGCAGCTTCCCGGAGGCGATGCCGGCGTGGTGCGCGTCGAAGGCCATGCGACCAAGGCGCTCGCCTTTTCCTCCGACGTCACGCCGCGCTATTGCGAGGCCGACCCGTATGAGGGCGGCAAGCAGGCCGTGGCCGAATGCTGGCGCAACCTGACCGCCACCGGCGCCCTGCCCCTTGCCGCCACCGACAACCTCAATTTCGGCAATCCGGAACGGCCGGAGATCATGGGCCAGCTGGTCGGCGCCGTCAAAGGCATCGGCGACGCCTGCCGCGCGCTCGGCTTCCCGATCGTTTCCGGCAACGTCTCGCTCTACAATGAAACCAACGGCCAGGGCATTTTGCCGACGCCGACCATCGGCGGCGTCGGGCTGATTACAGACTGGTCGAAAATGGCCCGCGTCGGCTTTGCCGCCGAAGGCCAGATGATCGTGCTGGTCGGTGCGCCCGCCACCTGGGGCAGCCATCTCGGCCAGTCCGCCTATTTCAGGGATATCCACGGCCGCACCGACGGCCCTCCGCCACCAGTCGACCTCGCGCATGAGAAGCGCGTCGGTGACCATGTGCGCGCGTTGATTGCCTCCGGAATCGTGACCGCCGCGCATGATCTCTCCGATGGCGGCCTGGCGATAGCGCTGGCCGAAATGGCGATGGCTTCGGGCATCGGCGCCACCATACCGGGGCTCTCCGGCACCGATCCGATCCCGGTCTGGTTCGGCGAGGATCAGGGTCGCTATCTGCTGACCCTGTCGATCGACCCTCAGAGCAAGGAATGGGACGCAATCCGCCAAGAGCAGGAAAAGCTCGGCATCTTCGCGCCATGGATCGGCACCACCGGCGGCGGCACGCTGAAGCTCGGCGACGCCCGCGCGATCCCGGTCAGCGACTTGACCGCCGCGCATGAAGGCTGGTTCCCGCGCTTCATGGATCAGGCGAGTTGAGCAGGCTGGAAGCATGTCTCCCGAAAGTGTGCAGCGGTGCGACATGATTTAACCGCCAGGGCGCTGATTGCAGTCGTCTTCTGGCCGTCCCTGTTCTTCTTCTGGTTCCTCGGGCCGTTCGTTTTTTTCCTGCTGTCGACGACCTCGAGCGAGGTTTGTCCGCTGCTGGAAAGGCGCGAGCAGTTCCTGACTTCTGCCAACGGCACGCTGCCGATGCTCCTCGTTCAGAACCTGATCTATGCGGTTCCGATCGTCTGCCTGGTGCTGTGGGACAGGCTTGCCCCGGACCCGGGGCGGGCACGGCATATCGTGACCTGCATCAAACTCTTCGTCGTCGCCGCGGTGATCGGAGCGGTCTGGGAATATGGCTCTTCGCTGATCTGCGACGGCTACGGTCAGGCTTACTTCTCATCCGCCTGGCAGATGACGAGCTATCTTCCCATCGTCGTCCTGGTGATCAACATCCCGCTCTATGTGCTGACCTTCAGCCTCGGCCGGGGCTTCTCGACCCGCGACGACATCACCGAAGATGGTGTGGTCCATCCGCGGCAAGACAAGTCTTAGGCCTCTCATCTGGGATAGAACGGCTTCAATCCCCGGCAGAAAGGCTTTAGGCTTGCCCCGAGTCACACATCAGGCTGCCGCCTGGCCGCCCCGCTTAAATAGGATTTCGCCATGGCAATGGATGCCCACGACATCGAAAAATTGATCAAGGACGGCATCCCGGACGCCAAGGTGACGATCCGCGATCTCGCCGGCGACGGCGACCACTACGCGGCCGAGGTCGTGGCCGAAAGCTTCCGGGGAAAAAGCCGCGTCCAGCAGCACCAGATGGTCTATGACGCGCTGAAGGGTAACATGGGCGGCGTGCTGCATGCGCTGGCGCTGCAGACCAGCGTTCCCGACTGAGGTTAGCCCAAAATCGCGTCATCCCTTGCGCCATCGCGATGGCGGCGCGGCTAACGTCTTGTTTCAGCCAATCTATGGGTTTATTTGAAGGATATGTTTCCAGCCTGACTCCCACAGGCGTGAAAGGACCGTCCATGAGTGGCATCAACGACTACATCGACAACGAAGTGAAGAGCAACGACGTGGTGCTCTTCATGAAGGGCACCCCCGGCTTTCCACAGTGCGGTTTTTCCGGCCAGGTGGTGCAGATTCTCGACTACATTGGCGCCGATTACAAAGGCGTGAACGTGCTCGACTCGGCCGAACTGCGCCAGGGCATCAAAGAATATTCGAACTGGCCGACCATCCCGCAGCTCTACGTCAAGGGCGAGTTCGTCGGCGGTTGCGATATCGTGCGCGAGATGTTCCAGGCTGGCGAGTTGCAGGACTTCCTGATCGAAAAAGGCGTCGCCGTCAAAGCCGCCTCTTGATCAGACGCGCCTGCCGGCATCTTGATCGGCAGCGCTAATTTCCGGGACCGCCCCACCCGGCATTGTAGTTCTCGAGAATGAGAACGAGACGAACCGATGCGCCGGCAAGCCGGCGCATGTTCGTTTTGGAAGATCGGATCTCGCCGTGGACAAGCAGGCAGCAGCGCAGCAATCGGCAACCCGCTTGCCCATTCCGCGCTGGGAATTCATTGCGCTCTGCGCGGCCCTCATGGCGCTTAATTCTCTGGCCATCGACATCATGCTGCCGGCGCTGCAGCAGATCGGCGCCTCGCTCGGCGTCGTGAGCGAGAACCATCGCCAGTATGTCATCACCGCCTATATGCTCGGCTTCGGCGGCGGACAGCTTTTTTTCGGGCCGATTTCTGACCGGTATGGCCGACGTGCGCCTCTGGTTTTTGGCCTGATTGTCTATGTCGCCGCCGCTGCCGCCGCCGCGATCGCGCCGAGCTTCGCCCTGTTGCTGACCTGCCGCCTCATCCAAGGCTTCGGCGCCGCGGCCACCCGCGTGATCGCTGTCTCGATCGTGCGCGACACGTTCGACGGACGCCGGATGGCCGAGGTGATGTCGCTGATCTTCATGGTGTTCATGGCGATCCCGGTCATCGCGCCCGGCATCGGCCAATTCATCATGCTGTTTGCCAGCTGGCACTGGATCTTCGTCACCATGGCCGTCGGGGCGATGCTTGTTTCGGCATGGGCGCTGTTGCGGCTGCCGGAGACGCTGCATCCGGAATACCGCCGGCCGCTGACGGTCAGCTCTGTCGTCGGTGGTTTCCGCATCGTGCTCACCAACCGCCTGACGCTCTGCTACGCCTTCGCCAGCACCTTCATCTTCGCCGCGATGTTCGGCTTCATCAGTTCCGCGCAGCAGATCTATGTCGATATCTTCCATGTCGGCAAGCTGTTCCCGGTCATCTTCGCCGGCGTCGCCGGCGTGCTCGCCTTTTCGAACTACCTGAACTCGAGGCTGGTCGGACAGGTCGGCATGCGCCGGCTGTCGCAAGGCGCGCTGCTTGTATTCCTGTGCATCAGTCTCGCCTGGCTGGTCGTCTCGCTCGAAATGAAAATGCCGCTCTGGCTTTTCATCACTTTCTTCGCCAGCGCCATGCTCCCCTTCGGCGGGCTCGGCGCGAATTTCAACGCTTTGGCCATGGAGCCGCTCGGCGAGCTTGCCGGCACGGCCGCGTCCATTCTGGGCTTCATGCAGACCTTTCTCGGCGCCATCATCGGCGCGTTGATCGGCCAGGCTTTCAACGGCACGGTGACGCCGCTGGCCGCAGGTTTCTGCAGCGTCTCGGTCGCGGCGCTGCTGATGATCCTGATCGCCGAGCGCGGCAAGATGTTCCAGCCGCACAACCCACCCGTTTCAGGGCACGTCACGGACCTGCATTAGCGCGGTCAGGATTTGCGTTCCTCTGCCGCCGTGAACAGCGGCAACAATGGGCGGCCCGCGATCGCGCTGCCCATGCTGTCGGTGAAGGGCATCGGCAGAGCCTTGTCGAGCGCCTGAAGCACGGAAGCAACAAAGGCTTTGTTCAAATTGTCGTCCGGCCCAAGCCTGGAGAAGGTGGCGCGCGGCTTGCCGATAAGCGTTCCGTTGCGGCGAAGTGAGAAACTCAAAGTCAGCGACAGGCCACTGGCGCCGGCGGGCGGCTGCCAGCAAGCGTAAATGGCGTCGAACATCGCCGCTATAGTGTTGACAGGGTCAGCGCTGCCGCAACGGCGCTGCTGCGCCAAAGCCTGATCGCAACCGGCGTTCACGACAACGACACACGCCAAGGCGGCCATCGCATGGCGGAAGTTCATCAGCATCCCCCCGGGCCTTCGATGAAGCCGCTCAAAGGCCGAGCGACCGGGCTTCATACGTGAACCGATCCTACTCGGCCCAAAGCTCGCGGCGCAACTCGTCCCAGCTTTCTTTGTCTGGCGCCACCAGCAGCCCGCCATCGAGATGCGACGGCAGATAGGCGCTGCCGTCGATGCGCGCCGCATGGCCGCCGGCCTCCTGATGGATCAGCGCGCCGGCAAGATGGTCCCACGGCATCAGTTTGTTGTAGACGACGAAATGCGCATGGCCGCTAGCCAGGAGCCGGTATTCATGCGCCGCGCAGCGATAGCCGAATTGCGACAGCGCCTTCGTGTGATTGCGGGCAAGCCGCGAGCGCTCCGGCTCCTCGAGAAACTGCCAGGAGACCGCGCCCGTCATCTGCGACAACGGCACCGGCGCCGCGACGCGCACCTTTTCCAGCGCGCCATGCGCGTGGCGGATATGGCTGCCGGCCCCCTTGGCTCCGATCAGCCAGTCCTTGCCGACCGGATCGTGGATGATGCCGGCAACCGTCTCGCCCTTGACGACGACAGCCAGCATGACGCCAAACAAGGGCAGGCCGGAAGCGAAATTGAAGGTGCCGTCGACCGGATCGATCACAAAGGCAAGGTCGGCATCGCCCAGACCCTGAAGCAGCGCCGGATTGTCGGAGCAGGCTTCCTCGCCGACCACCATCGCGTCGGGGTAGCGTTCGCGCAGCCTAGCGGTGATCAGCCTTTCGGCATTCACATCGGCCTCGGTCACCAGGTCGGCAGCGGACGTCTTCTGCCGGATATCGCCCTCGCCCAACCGGCGGAAGCGCGGCATGATTTCGGCCCTTGCTGCATCGGCGAGAAGCTCGGCCAGCCAGTCGATCGCACAATCATCAAATGTCATCGGAAATGTCTTGTCCTGCTGTGATGCTCTCGTTGAGCGCGGTGAAATCGAAGAGCTTCCTGTCGAGCAGATGCGAGGGCCGCACATTGGCCATGGCGCGGATCATCGTGTCCTTGCGGCCGGGCATGCGCTTTTCGATATCGTCGAGCATTGCCTTCATCGCGTTGCGCTGCAGCCCTTCCTGGCTGCCGCAGAGGTCGCAAGGGATGATCGGGAACCGCATGGCGTCGGCGAATCTCTCGAGGTCGGCCTCGGCATTGTAGGCAAGCGGTCGCAGCACCATGACGTCGCCTTCATCATTGAGGAGCTTGGGCGGCATGGCGGCGAGGCGCCCGCCATGGAACAGGTTCATGAAGAAGGTTTCGAGAATGTCTTCGCGGTGGTGGCCAAGCACCAGGGTCGAGCATCCCTCCTCGCGCGCGATGCGGTAGAGATGCCCCCGCCGCAGCCGCGAGCACAACGAGCAATAGGTGCTGCCCTGCGGCAGCTTGTCGGTCACCACCGAATAGGTGTCCTGGTATTCGATGCGATGCTGGATGCCGTTGGCATTGAGGTAATCGGGCAGGATGTGTTTCGGAAAATTCGGCTGGCCCTGGTCGAGATTGCAGGCCAGAAGCTCGACCGGCAGCAGCCCGCGCCATTTGAGATCGAGCAACAGCGCCAGCAGGCCGTAGGAATCCTTGCCGCCGGAAAGCGCCACCAGCCAGCGTTCGCCAGGCTTGACCATGGCGAAATCCTCGATCGCCTGGCGCGTCAGCCTGAGCAACCGCTTGCGCAGCTTGTTGAACCCGACCGAGGACGGCACGTCTCGGAAAAGCGGATGAAAGCCGCCTTCGGCGATCGGTTCGAGTGTTTCGATGTCTGGCAGCATGTTCATGGTGCGACGGCCCCAGGATGTGACGACCGCCCGGATTAGCGCATCAGCCGGAGAATCGAAATTGATTTCAGCGACACACAGCACAAGCGGATGCACGAAACAAAAAGGCCGCCCCGAAGGCGGCCTTTCCGATATGGCGGTAAAGCGTTCGCTTAGCGCGAATAGAATTCGACGACCAGGTTCGGTTCCATCTGGACAGCGAACGGAACGTCCGCCAGGCCCGGAACGCGGGCGAAGGTCGCGACCATTTTGTTGTGATCGGCTTCGATGTAATCCGGCACGTCGCGCTCGGCCAAGCCAACCGACTCCAGCACGATAACGAGCTGCTTCGACTTCTCGCGCACCTCGATGACGTCGCCCGGCTTGCAGCGGTACGAACCGATGTTGACGCGCTTGCCGTTGACGTTGACGTGGCCGTGGTTGACGAACTGGCGGGCCGCGAAGATGGTCGGCACGAACTTGGCGCGGTAGACGACCGCGTCGAGACGCGACTCGAGCAGGCCGATCAGATTCTCGGAGGTGTCGCCCTTGCGGCGGTCGGCCTCTTCATAGACCTTGCGGAACTGCTTTTCCGAGACGTCGCCATAATGACCCTTCAGCTTCTGCTTGGCGCGCAGCTGCAGGCCGAAATCGGAAAGCTTGCCCTTGCGGCGCTGGCCGTGCTGGCCGGGGCCGTATTCACGCTTGTTGACCGGGGACTTCGGGCGGCCCCAGATGTTTTCGCCAAGACGGCGGTCGATCTTATATTTCGCGGATTCGCGCTTGCTCATCGCATTCCCTTTCAAAACAACATACCCGGAAACCCCATGGCTCCGGGCGAAGGAAACGCGCCCTCCTCTGGCCCCCGTTTTCGGGACCTGACAGGGTCTTCCACGCAAAGCGACGGAAAACCCACGGGACACGTCAGTTCAGACAAGACCAGAAACAACCAAGGCGACTGGTCTTGATGTATACAAAACAAACACCGGACATCGCTGCCCGGCGTTGGCGGCTGGTTAAACCGAGTTTTAACCGGTGTCAAGCTTGTGAGTGGCTTCGGGTAAGCCAACAATATACCGTTCCCCACGTTGATGCAGTGCCGGACGTGGCGGGAGGTTGTTGCGCCAACGGCACCAGCAAGGGACTGGAGCTAGAGGAGCGCAATTCTTATGAAGAAATTCTTCCTAACCCTGGCAGGCGCCGCGGTGCTTGTGGGTTCGATGGCGGTAGCGCCGGAACCGGCCATGGCCCGACACTGGCACGGCCACAAGCAGGTTTGCCGCGTCATCGTCAAGAAGAGAGTGGTGTGGCGGCACGGTCACCGCAAGGTGTTTGTCGAGCGGATAAAGCGCTGCCGCCGCTGGTAACCGTCCGACAACGGGCGGTACGTCTGGAAGAATGGTCACCGAAAGTGGGGCATCGACAAGTTTCGGCGCTGTCACTTGCTCCAATAACGAGCCTCATTTCCAGCAACGCTTACGACAAATCCAGGAAGGCCCGCAGTCCATGCCGCGGTCCTTTCCTTTTGAAGTTCCCGACTTCGTGATTGGGGATAGCGCACGCGCATGGCTAGCATCCGGGCATCCTTCAGCGCGCCTCAAGTGGCCTTCGCGGGCAATGCCAACTTCTCGGGCGGCGCCAGGCAAGTCTGCCGTTGGGAGACGATCACCCGGCGCGTCTGGCGCAACGGCCGCCCGCACAACGTGACCTACCGGGTCAAGCGCTGCTTCGTGAGGCACCATCACTAAACGGCGGCCTACGATTTCTTTTCAGGCAGGCCTTTGCGTTTGGTCTCGGCGAATTCCTCAAGCTGCTTCTCGCTCATAGACTCATACATTTCGCGTGAAGCACCGATGAGTTCGCTTTTCTTGGTCTCGCCGCGCTTGGCCGAAAGCGCGGCGCCTGCGGCTTTTTGCTGAGCTTGCGATTTTGCAGGCATGGTCGTTTCTCCTTTGCTGTCAGGAGAAACGCCACGCTTTGGCGGCGGTTCCAGCGCGTGCGACCATCCGGCAGATCAGCCTTCCCGTGCCCGGGACCCCAGTGTAGGACGGAAAATATGAAATCACTGACCGATCCCTCACAGGCGCTCGCCGCCGGTCTCGCGAAAATCCGCACCGAATTCCATGTGCCGTACGGTTTCCCGCCCAACGTGATGGCCGCGGCGGAGGCAGCGGCCAAGCGTGTGCCCAACCAGCATGTCGATCGCACAGCGATGCCCTTCGTCACGCTCGATCCGGCGAGCTCGACCGATCTTGACCAGGCGTTCTCGATCGAGGCGAGCGGCGGTGACCTTCTGTTGCATTATGCCATCGCCGACGTCGCCTGGTTCGTCGCGGACGGTGACGCAGTGGATCTCGAAGCCTGGACGCGGGGCGAAACGCTTTATCTGCCGGACGGCAAGGCCGGGCTCTACCCGCCGGTGCTTGCCGAGGCCGCGGCGAGCCTGTTGCCCGACGGACCGCGCCCGGCGGTGATCTTCACGGTTCGGGTCGCCGAGGACGGCGCGGTGAAGCTGGACGGCGCCGAACGGGCCATCATGCAAAGCCGCGCCAAGCTCGCCTATGACAGCGTGCAGGCCTCCGACGTTCCCGCCGGCTTCGCGGAACTGGCGCGGCGCATAGCGGCGAACGAAGCCCGGCGTGGCGCTTCCCGCGTAGACCCGCCCGAGCAGGAAGTGGACAAGCTGGCTGACGGCAGCTTCCAGCTTTCGTTCAGGCCGATCCTGCAGTCCGAGCAGGATAACGCAGCATTGTCGCTGGCCGCCAACATGGCCATTGCCGACGCCATGCTGGCGCATAAGACCGGCTTGTTCCGGGTCATGGCGGAGCCGGATGGCTTCAAAGTGCAAAGGCTGCGCAATGCAGCACAGGCGCTCGGCCTGTCATGGCCGGCCTCGACCAGCCTGCACGACTATCAGCGGACGCTTGATCCGGCCAACAAGCAACAGGCGGCGCTGATGCTGGAAATCCGCCATGCCAGCTCCGGCGCGTCCTACCAGCCTTATGAAGAAGGCGTTGTCCCCTGGCATGAGGCGATGGCCGCCACCTACGCCCACTCCACCGCGCCACTCAGGCGGTTGGCCGACCGCTATGTCGTGCGCTGCACGCTGGCAATCGCCAATGGCCAGCCCGTGCCGCAGGCCGTCAGCGACGCGTTCGCCAGATTGCCGAAGGCGATGGGGCGGGCGGATGGCCGTGCTTCACAGATCAACCACGCGGCCATCGATCTTGCCGAGGCGGTCATGCTGAAAGGACGCGAGGGCGAGACGTTCAACGCCGTCGTCACCGACATCGTCGATCAGGGCGTGCGCGTTCACCTGGCAGACATGCCTGTTGTCGCCAACGTAAAGACCTCGGGGCTGAGGCAGGGCGACAGTCTGAGGCTAAAGCTGGTCTCGGCCGATCCGGATCAACGCAGCATCGTCTTCGAACCTGCCGCGCCAGTCTAACGGGCAGATAAACCAAAGCCTTGGATCAGGCGCCTCGTGGCGAAGTCCACCTTGCCCGAGGTGAAGATGGCGATATCGGGCTCGTTCTCGCCTGAAGGCTCGCCCGCCGGATCAAGCAGCGACATGGCGCGCCGTGCGATCGCTTCCGCCGGATCGATCCAGTCGACCGGCCAGGGCGCCGTTTTGCGCATGCGATTGACCAGAAACGGATAATGCGTGCAGGCGAGCACGACGATGTCGGTGCGATTGCCGTCGCGTTCGATGAAGCACGGCGCAATTTCGGCGCGCACGGCTTCCTCGTCGACAAAGCCCTCGCGCATATAGATCTCAGTCAACCCGGCCAGCCTGTCGCTGCCGACCAGGCGGACATGGCATTTCTGCGCCCACTTGCTGATCAGGTCGCGCGTGTACTGACGCTTCACCGTGCCCGGCGTCGCCAGCACCGAGACCAGGCCCGAGCGGGTACGCTCGGCCGCGGGCTTTATCGCTGGCACGGTGCCAACGAAGAGATGGTCGGGAAATTCCTCGCGCAGCGCATCGATCACCAGGGTCGAGGCGGTGTTGCAGGCGATGACCGAAACCGCGGGTTTAAACCGCTCCAGCAATGTGCCGAACAGCGCCAATATGTGGGCGTTCAGCGCCGGCTCTTCCCAGGCGCCGTACGGAAAAGCCGCGTCGTCGGCAACGTAGACGAAGCGGCGATCCGGCATCAGCACGCGCGCCTCACGCAGCACCGTCAGACCGCCGACGCCGGAATCGAACATCAGGATCGGCGGCGGGCTTGATCGATCGCTCATTGTCATCCGGTCACGAGAAGAACTCGACCCGTGATTGGGCCGAGCGCGCTTCTATCGCGAATGATCGTGGTCTTGAAGTGGCGAATGCCCACAGCTTTGGTGCAGAGCCTCACACCCCACGCTTGCCGAAGCCGGCAGGGCGAGGCCTGCCAAAAGGCTGCGGCGCGGGCGGAATGCGAACGGCGGCGCGCGGCACGGCCGGGACACTGCTGCTTGCGATACGCGCAGCGCCGGCCGGCGTTGGCAGCGGACCGTCAAAGTCGAACGTCGAGGTCAGTTCTTCGATGTTGCTGCCGGCGACTGGCTTGGCCCACAGGATCGTGCACCAGAGGCCGAATATGCAGAGCCCAACCAGGTTCAGGCCACCAGGCACGCTTTCCGGATCGCCGAACCTGATGACCAGCAACGTGCCCGCTTGCAGGAGGGCGTAGAGGCCGGAAAGGACAATATAGGACCACACGATCCAGCGGCGCTTGTTTGCGTCACGGCCTCGGCGGAGCGCGATGTTGCCGCGCAGCGCGACAAAGATGAGCGAAAGAACCAGGGCCGTGCCGGCCAGGCTCTGCCGCGACGGGCCGGGCGCTGAATGGAGCAGCCCTTCGAAACCGATCGTCGCGCCAATGCAGATGACGATCGCCACCACCTCGCCCACCCAGAGGCCGAGAGAGTAGAGAAAGAAGCGCATCCGGCCAATATTGGACGTAAACATATGCCACCCCCATCATTTCAATAAGGATGGATCAAAACCGAATAACATTCGGTTACTTCAAATGTTCAGAGCTTATCGATTTTAACTTTCTTTATCCGCCGCGCGGTTTCGCGCCGGCATTCGCCTCGGATCATCCCCCGGCGAGCCATCGCCGCGCGGCATGGCCGGCGAAAACCTGTCGAGCGAGGAGACTATCCCGCGCAATACTTTCAATTCCGGTTCGGCGAAGCCGGCGCGCGTCAGCACGGCGCGCAGATTGTCGACCATCTTCGGCTTCTTCTCCTCGGGCCTGAAGTAACCGCGCGCCTCAAGCGCTCCCTCCAGATAGGCGAACAGGCTGTGCAGTTGTTCCTTGGTCGCCGGCGCCAGCTCCGGTCCGGAGAAATTGGTCGCCGTTTCATCGGCAAGTCCGGATTTCATCCATTCATAGGACATCAAAAGCACGGCTTGGGCGATGTTGAGCGAGGAAAAACCGGGATCGACCGGAAAGGTGACGATCTCGTCGGCAAGCCCGACCTCGTCATTGTAGAGGCCGAAGCGCTCGCGTCCGAACAGGATGCCGGTGCGCTGTCCAGTTTCCACGCGGGCGCGCAGCGCCCTGCCCGCTTCGACCGGTCCGCGCACCGGTTTGAAGCCATCGCGCTCGCGCGCCGTGGTGGCGAAGACGAAGTTGAGGTCGGCGACCGCGGACGCCAGGTCGTCGAACACAACGGTGGCGTCGATGACATGGTCGGCGCGGCTTGCGGCGGCGCGCGCCTTTTCGCTCGGCCAACCGTCGCGGGGATTGACCAGGCGCAGCTCCGACAGACCGAAATTCGCCATCGCCCGCGCCACCATGCCAATGTTCTCGCCAAGCTGCGGCTCGACGAGGATGATCGCCGGTCCAGCGGAGACGGTCCTGGTTGTGTCTTCAATAGCGGGCATGGCTGTCGGTAACCGATGTTTGCGGCGTTTCGGCGTCCCCTGCCACATCCAACGCCGAAAATGAAGCATTCACAACAGCGGCACTCGCCCAACATGAGACGGATGGCGGTTTGCGCGCTCAAAAAGCCTTTGATATACGCTCCCCATCCCCGGCCGAACGCCATGCGCGCAAGGCCGTTCAGATCCCCAGCAACGAGGCATTCTTTCCATGGCGAAGATCAAGGTGGCGAACCCGGTCGTCGAACTCGACGGCGACGAGATGACCCGCATCATCTGGCAGTTCATCAAGGACAAGCTGATCCACCCTTATCTCGACCTGAAGCTCGAATATTACGACCTCGGCATCGAGCACCGCGACGCCACCAACGACCAGGTGACGATCGACTCGGCCAACGCCATCAAGAAATGGGGCGTCGGCGTCAAATGCGCCACCATCACCCCCGACGAGCAGCGCGTCGAGGAATTCAAGCTGAAGAAGATGTGGAAGTCGCCCAACGGCACCATCCGCAACATCCTCGGCGGCACCATCTTCCGCGAGCCGATCATCATGAAGAACGTGCCGCGCCTGGTGCCCGGCTGGACCAAGCCGATCATCGTCGGCCGTCACGCCTTCGGCGATCAGTACCGCGCCACCGATTTCCGCTTCCCCGGCAAGGGCAAGCTGACCATCAAGTTCGTCGGCGAGGACGGCCAGGTGATCGAGCACGACGTCTACGACGCGCCCGGCGCAGGCGTCGCCATGGCCATGTACAATCTCGACGAGTCGATCCGTGAATTCGCCCGCGCCTCTCTGAATTACGGCCTTCTGCGCAACTATCCGGTCTATCTGTCGACCAAGAACACCATCCTCAAGGCCTATGACGGCCGCTTCAAGGACATCTTCCAGGAGGTCTACGAGAAGGAGTTCGAGGCCGAGTTCAAGGCGCGCAAGCTCTGGTACGAACACCGCCTGATCGACGATATGGTCGCGTCCAGCCTGAAATGGTCGGGCGGCTATGTCTGGGCCTGCAAGAACTATGACGGCGACGTCCAGTCCGACACGGTGGCGCAAGGCTTCGGCTCGCTCGGCCTGATGACTTCGGTGCTGATGACGCCGGACGGCAAGACCGTCGAGGCTGAGGCTGCGCACGGCACGGTCACGCGCCACTATCGCCAGCATCAGAAAGGCGAAGAGACCTCGACCAACTCGATCGCCTCGATCTTCGCCTGGACGCGCGGTCTCGCCCACCGCGCCAAGCTCGACGACAATGCCGAGCTGAAGCGCTTTGCCGAGACGCTCGAGAAGGTCTGCATCCAGACCGTCGAGAGCGGCTTCATGACCAAGGACCTGTCGCTCCTGATCGGCCCCGATCAGCCCTGGCTGTCGACCACCGGATTCCTCGACAAGATCGACGAGAATTTGCAGAAGGCGATGGGGTAACCCGATTTTCTGAAAATACCGAAGGCTCCGCAAGGAGCCTTCTTTTTGATGGCAATCAGAATAGGCAGGGGCCAACAGATGACCAAGCCGATCCTCTACGGTGCCGATTACAGCGTCTATGTGCGCATCGCGCGGATGGCGCTGGAGGAAAAAGGCGTCGGCTATGAGCTCGTGCCGCTCGACATCTTCGCCGCCGAGGGCATTCCGGCCTGGTATCTGGAGCACCATCCGTTCGGCCGCATTCCGGCCTTCGAGCATGACGGTTTTCGCCTGTTCGAAACCAATGCCGTCACACGCTATATCGATGAAGCGTTCGATAGCCCCCCATTGCAGCCGGCGGATGCACGCGGCCGCGCCAGGATGACCCAGATCATCGGCATGCTCGACGCCTATGGCTACCGCGCCATGGTCTGGGATGTTGCCGTCGAGCGGCTGGAGAAGGCCGAGCCGGACGAGAGCCTGATTGCCGCTGGCCTCAAACAGGCAGAGACGGTGCTCACGGTGCTGACCGCGCTGAAAGCGCAAGGGCCGTGGCTGCTGGGCAACCAACTGACGCTGGCCGACCTGCATGCCGCGCCGATCCTCGCCTATTTCGTCAAGGTTGCCGAAGGCCGCGACTTACTGGCGCGGTTTGCGGATATTCGGGACTGGTATACGCGGGTGGCCGAGCGGCAGAGCTTCGTGCGTACCGAGAAGATCGCCTAGTTCGAGTGAGTTGGCTCGGCGTCGGCGCCGCCCCTCATTGCCCTGCCGGGCATTTCTCCCCGTAAACGGGGCGAAAGAAGCGGCCGCAACGCCGGCGATTGGCGAAAGCCGCGATAGCAGCCCCTTCTCCCCGTTCAACGGGGAGAAGATGGCGGCAGCCAGATGAGGGGCAGCACTGCCCTAAGAGAGTCTGGCGGGCCTAGCCTGACGCCAAGCCAAACGTGGCGACTTACGCTGCCTCCAGCGCCGCCCTTACCGCCGCGATCGCGTCATTGGCCTTCGACGCATCGGGGCCGCCGGCCTGCGCCATGTCGGGACGGCCGCCGCCGCCTTGCCCGCCAAGTGCTGCGGAGGCCACGCGCACCAGCTCGACGGCGCTGAAGCGGCTGGTGAGATCGTCGGTGACGGCGACCACCACGCTTGCCTTATTGTCCTCGCCGGCGCCGACGAAGACGACGACGCCAGAACCCAGCGTCTTCTTGCCGGCATCGGCGAGCGGCTTCAGGTCCTTGGGCGCCACGCCGCTGACCGCTTTGCCGAGGAAGCCGACACCGGCGACAATCTCGTTGGCCGCCGGAGCATCGGCAGCGGTGCCGCCGCCGCCGAGCGCCAGCTTCTTGCGCGCCTCGGTCAGCTCCTTCTCGAGCTTCTTGCGCTCCTCGAGCAGCGTCTCGACGCGCGCCGGCACATCGGCTGGCGCGATTTTCAGCGTCGCCGCCGCGGCCTTCAGCCGCTTGTCCTGCTCGTCGAGGTGCTTGCGCGCCGCCTCGCCGGTCAGCGCCTCGATACGGCGCACACCGGCGGCCACCGCGCTGTCCGACAGGATGCGCACCAGGCCGATATCGCCGGTCGACCTGACATGCGTGCCGCCGCAGAGCTCGACCGAATAGGGACGGTTGGCCTTGGCGCCGTGCAGGCCGGTGCCCATCGACACGACGCGCACCTCGTCGCCATATTTCTCGCCGAACAGCGCCATCGCACCCTCGGCGATCGCGTCGTCGACCGACATCAGGCGCGTCGTCACCGGGCTGTTCTGCACGACAATCTCGTTGGCCATGCGCTCGACCTCATCGAGGTCTTCCGCCGAAATCGGCTTGTTGTGCGAGATGTCGAAGCGCAGCCGCTCAGGCGCCACCAGAGACCCTTTCTGCGCCACATGCGTGCCCAGCACTTCGCGGAGCGCCTCGTGGATCAAATGCGTCGCGGAATGGTTGGCGCGCAGCTTCGAGCGGCGGGCGTGGTCGACCTTCAGTTCAACGGCTGTACCCGTCCTGACGGTGCCGTTCACCACTTTGCCGATATGGACGAACAGGCCGTCGGCTTTCTTTTGCGTGTCGGAAACCTCGATCGAGAAACCGTCGCCGGAGATGACGCCGGTGTCGCCCATCTGGCCGCCGGACTCAGCGTAGAACGGCGTCTGGTTGACGACGATCGCCACCGCATCGCCCTGGCCGGCGCTATCGACGGTCTTGCCGTCCTTGACCAGCGCCTGGATCAGGCCTTCCGCAGCTTCAGTCTCGTAGCCTAGGAATTCGGTCGCGCCGGTTTTCTCGCGCACCGAGAACCACACCGTCTCGGTCGCCGCTTCGCCGGAGCCCGCCCAATGCGCGCGTGCCTCGGCCTTCTGGCGCTCCATCGCATCGGTGAAGCCGGCGAGGTCGACCGAGATGTTGCGCTGGCGCAGCGCGTCCTGCGTCAGGTCGAGCGGGAAACCGTAGGTGTCATAGAGCTTGAAAGCCGTCTCGCCATCCAGCATGTCGCCGGCATGCAATGTCTCGGTCGCCTCCGAAAGCAGGCCAAGGCCGCGCGTCAGCGTTTTGCCGAACCGAGTCTCCTCGAGCTTCAGCGTCTCGGTGATTAGTTCCTGCCCGCGCAGCAGTTCCGGATAGGCCTGGCCCATCTCGCGCACCAGCGCCGGCACCAGTTGCCACATCAAGGGCTCCTTGGCGCCGAGCAGCTGCGCATGGCGCATGGCACGGCGCATGATGCGGCGCAGCACATAGCCGCGGCCCTCATTCGACGGCAGCACGCCGTCGGCGACCAGGAAGGAGGACGAGCGCAGATGATCGGCAATGACGCGGTAGGACGCGACATTCTCCGCCTCCGGGCCATGGCCGAGTGCTGACGACGCGGCGTCGATCAGGTGGCGGAACAGATCGGTTTCGAAAACGCTTTCCACGCCTTGCAGGATGGACGCCATGCGCTCCAGGCCCATTCCGGTGTCGATCGAAGGGCGCGGCAGATCGATGCGCTCTTCCTTCGTCACCTGCTCATACTGCATGAACACCAGATTCCAGAACTCCAGGAACCGGTCGCCATCCTCTTCCGGGCTGCCTGGAGGGCCGCCCCAGATGTGCTCGCCGCGGTCGATGAAGATTTCCGAGCACGGGCCGCACGGGCCGGTGTCGCCCATCGCCCAGAAATTGTCCGAGGTCGCGATACGGATGATGCGGTCGTCCGAAAAGCCGGCGATCTTTTTCCAGTAGCCCGCCGCCTCGTCGTCGGTGTGGTAGACGGTGACCAGCAGCTTGTCCTTGTTCAGCCCGAATTCATTGGTGATCAGGTTCCAGGCAAGCTCGATGGCGCGTTCCTTGAAGTAATCGCCGAACGAGAAATTGCCGAGCATCTCGAAGAAGGTGAGATGGCGCGCGGTGTAGCCGACATTGTCGAGGTCATTGTGCTTGCCGCCGGCGCGCACGCTCTTCTGCGCCGTTGAGGCCCGCGAATAAGGGCGCTTCTCCAGGCCGGTGAAGACATTCTTGAACGGCACCATGCCGGCATTGGTGAACATCAATGTCGGATCGTTGCGCGGCACCAGCGGGCTGGAGGCGACGATCTCGTGCCCTTCCTTGCGGAAGTAGTCGAGGAATGTCGACCGGATCTCGTTCACGCCAACCATGGTACTGCCTTTTCGCGAAAACCGCCGGCACGGCCGGCGGGATGAGCTCTAGATAGAGAAGATAGATTGGCCTTTTAGCGATAGGCCTTGGCGCTGTCCAGAAACACGGAACTGGGCCAATCGGGGAAGCCCGCGTTCAGAATTCGAAGCCCGAAAACGCAAACCGCCGGCACGAAGGCCGGCGGTTCGGATACGCAATACTCAAGACTCAATTACATAAGCAAATATTGATAAACCGGGATTGTGGCCGAACTCCGGCATAGCCAGCTAACTGTCGGCGCTACCCCGTGCCGGCGCCTCACACGGCGCCAGCTTCATCCTCGAAGCCGTCATCGCCATTGCCTTCGGATCTGTCATTCTCGAGGAATTTCTCGGCGATCAGGCCGGCATTCTGGCGCAATGCCAGCTCGACCTCGCGCGCGGTGTCGGGATTGTCGCGCAGGAACAGCTTTGCGTTCTCACGGCCCTGGCCGAGACGCTGCGAATTGTAGGAGAACCAGGCGCCTGACTTCTCGATGACGCCGGCCTTGACGCCGAGATCGACCAGTTCGCCGGTCTTCGACACGCCTTCGCCATACATGATGTCGAATTCGACCACCTTGAAGGGCGGCGCCAGCTTATTCTTGACCACCTTGACGCGGGTCTGGTTGCCGACGACCTCGTCGCGGTCCTTGACCGAGCCGATGCGGCGGATGTCGAGGCGCACCGAGGCGTAGAATTTCAGCGCGTTGCCGCCGGTCGTGGTTTCCGGCGAGCCGAACATGACGCCGATCTTCATGCGTATCTGGTTGATGAAGATGACCATGGTGTTGGAGCGCGAGATCGAGGCGGTCAGCTTGCGCAGAGCCTGGCTCATCAGGCGGGCCTGCAGGCCAGGCAGCGAATCGCCCATCTCGCCTTCGATTTCGGCGCGCGGCGTCAGCGCCGCGACCGAATCGACCACCAGCACGTCGATGGCGCCGGAGCGCACCAGCGTGTCGCAGATTTCCAGCGCCTGCTCGCCGGTATCGGGCTGCGAGATCAAAAGGTTCTCCAGATCGACGCCGAGCTTGCGGGCATAGACCGGGTCGAGCGCATGTTCGGCGTCGACGAAGGCGCAGATACCGCCCTTCTTCTGGGCTTCCGCCACCGTGTGCAGCGCCAGCGTCGTCTTGCCCGAGCTTTCCGGCCCGTAGATCTCGATGATGCGGCCGCGCGGCAGGCCGCCGACGCCGAGCGCGATGTCGAGGCCGAGCGAGCCGGTCGGCACGGTTTCGATCTCGACGACCTGCTCGTTGGCGCCGAGCCGCATAATCGAGCCCTTGCCGAAAGCGCGCTCGATCTGCGACAGCGCCGCATCCAGAGCTTTTGATTTGTCCACTGCCTTGTCCTCTACAAGCCGCAAAGAATTCTGAGCCATGATACATCACCCCTTGGTCGTCAATGAAGGCCGGACAATCCGTAATCCCTGTTAGTTTGTACCTTTTTTGTTCTCATTTGGCAAGAGGCAGCAACCAACTGAAAAACAATCAATATCTGGATTTGTTCTATTTTTGTCTCACCAGGGCTAGTCGCGATCGCAACGACTGGTCCAGAAGGAACGGCAAATCCGGCCGACCCGAATCGCAACGACGATTGCGAGGCGATGCCCAGGAACATAGTGTGCACAGCCGCGACCGATCAACAAGGTAATCCCCATCGCATGCCGACATCCCCGACAATCCTGGCGCTGGGCGGCGCCCATATCGACCGGCGCGGCCAGGTCTCGGGCGCCTATGTGCCCGCCGCCTCCAATCCAGGCGTGATGCGCGAGGATGTCGGCGGGGTTGTCTTCAACGCGCTGCGCAGCGTGGTGAAGCGCGGCGTGTCGGCCTCGCTGATGTCCGTGCGCGGCGGCGATGCGGCGGCGGACACCGTTGCCTCGGCCATAGACGGTGCCGGCATCACCGACCTTTCGGTGGTGTTCCTCGACCGTGTCACGCCGAGCTACACGGCCTTGATCGACGCAGAGGGCGAATTGATTGTCGGCCTGGCCGACATGGCGCTCTACGATCTCGCTTTTCCCAAGCAGATAAGACGCTCCAAGGTTCGGGAGGCGATTGCCTCCGCCGACGCCATCCTGTGCGACGCGAATCTGCCGACCGCGGCACTTGAGCGCCTGACGGCGTTGGCCGGCGATCGGCCGGTCTTCGCCATCGCGGTCTCGCCGGCCAAGGTCGTTCGCCTGGCACCGTTGCTCGAGGCGCTGTCGCTGCTTTTCATGAACCGCCGCGAAGTGGCGGCACTTGCCGGCGCCCATCTGTCGGACGAGGACGCCGTCGGCAAGCTGAAGCAGGCTGGCCTCAGTGCGGGCGTGATCACGGCCGGCAGCGCCCCGGTGCTGGGCTTCGACGATGGCGGCATGTTCGAGATCGATCCGCCCGCGCCGCGCCGGATTGCCGACGTCACCGGCGCCGGCGATGCGCTGACCGGCGCGACGGTCGCCGCAATGCTGCGCGGACTGCCCTTGCGCGCCGCGCTGCGCGAGGGCCTGGCCGCGGCGATGCTTGCCATCGAGAGCGCCGAGGCCGTGCCTTCCTTCACCGCGGCCAGCTTCGCGCAGGCGCTCGCCCTTGTGCCGCAGGCGCGGGAAGTGGCATAGGGCGAGCAAATCATCTTGCCGGAGCTCAATTCTCCGGATCGGAGACAGACATGACGCCGCAAACCGCCAGCCCCTTCATCGACATCCATCCGCCGGTCGCCGAAGCGCTCCGCGCCGGCAAACCGGTGGTGGCGCTGGAATCGACCATCATCACCCACGGCATGCCCTACCCCGACAATGGCGCAATGGCGGCCAAGGTCGAGCAGATCATCATCGATGGCGGCGCGACACCGGCGACGATCGCCGTGGTCGACGGCCGCATCAAGATCGGGCTCTCCGACGGCGAACGCGAATCGCTCGCCATGACCGGCGATGCCATGAAGCTTTCGCGCGCCGATATCGGCTTTGCGGTAGCGCAAGGCCGCACCGGCGGCACCACCGTCGCCGCCACGATGATCGCGGCACATATCGCCGGGATCAAAGTGTTCGCCACCGGCGGCATCGGCGGCGTCCACAAGGGCGCGGAAAAGAGTTTTGACATCTCGGCTGACCTCGATGAACTGGCGCGCACGCCGGTCATCGTCGTCTCGGCCGGCGCCAAGGCCATTCTCGACATCGAAAAGACGCTCGAAGTGCTGGAAACGCGCGGCGTGCCGGTGGTCGGCCACGCCTGCGAGACCATGCCCGCCTTCTGGTCGCGGCAATCGCGCTTCCGCGCCCCGCTCACCTTGCACAAGGCAGAAGAGATCGCCCGGTTCTACGAAACACGACAGGCGCTTGGTCTGAGCGGCGGCATCCTGGTCGCCAATCCGGTGCCGCAGAACGACGAAATTCCGGCCGACGAAATGGCCGGTTACATCAACGCGGCGCAAAAGGCGGCGGAAGCGCAGAACGTCACCGGCAAGGCAGTGACGCCGTTCCTGCTCGGGAAAATCCTGGAACTGACCGGCGGACGGAGTCTGAAGACCAACATCGCGCTGGTCGAGAACAACGCGCGGCTGGCGGCGGAGATTGCCAAGGCATTGTAGGCGCTATTTCCCAGCTCTTCGCCCTGCCTCATAGGCGCGCCGCGCCCAGACAATCATCTCGTCGGGATCATCCAAAGCGCTGTCGGGAATGCTCCAATAGGGCATCGCGATCAGCTTGCCATGCCGCGAGCCCGTGTAAGTCCATTGCTTGCACCCGGCGGCTTCGAAGTCCGGCGCGCTTTGCTCGTCGGCCTTGAGCAGCAATTCACCGCGCAGCACGATGGCCACGATCACGCCGTTGAAATAGATGCCTTTGCCGCCGAACAGCCTGCGGATGCTGACCGGACCCAGCCCCTCGAACAGTTCGGCAATGCGTTCATTATCCATGCCGCGATCATGTCACCGGCTTCCGGCCTTGTCATTGCCGCAACCAAAAGCATGCTGACAAGTTGAAAGCTGGAAACGGAGTACCCTCATGCCTGTCCTGCTCAAAGGTTCCTGCCGCTGCGGCGCCGTGCGCTTCGAGGTGGAGAGCCATACGCCGGTGCCGTTCATGCTCTGCTACTGCTCGATCTGCCGCAAGCAGCAGGGTGGCGGCGGCTTCGCCATCAATCTCGGCGCCGACTACGAGACCATGAACATCCGCGGCAAGCGCAGCCTCGGCGTCTTCCGCGCCGAGATCGAGGATGACGAGCATCCGCATTGCGAAATCTCGACCGGCGAGCGCAATTTCTGCAGGAAATGCGGCTCAGCTCTCTGGCTCTATGACCCGACCTGGCCGGACCTCGTCCACCCCTTCGCGTCAGCTGTCGACACCGAGCTGCCGATCCCGCCGGAAAAGGTGCATCTGATGCTGAAATACAAGGCGAACTGGGTCGAGCCCGATATCGGCAAGAAGGACAAGGCGTTCGACGTCTATCCCGAGGAGTCGATCGCCGAGTGGCACAAGCGGACGGGGATGTGGGTGGAATAGAGACAGGAGGCCGACATGAACCTTACAACCCACAAGAAATTCAAAGGCGATCGTTTGATGCCGTGGGGCAAGGGCACGGTTGTGACGGACGCGAAGGGATATGTTTTTCTGTGCGGCAACACCGCCACGGTCGACGATTACGACCCGTCGGAGCACCAAGGCGGCGCCATTGGCGACCCGGCCACGCAATGGCGAGCAATCCTTGCCAACATCAAAGCGGATCTGGAAGAACTTGGCAGTTCGCTTGAACACCTGGTCAAGGTGACGTTCTACGTCAAGGGACCATTTCCAACCGGCGGCGTCCTCAGCTCACCGAATTTCCGTCTGGACGTGCTGGATGAATTCTTTGCCGAACATTGCCCGAAGCACTGCAGCCATAATAACCCGCCGCCGTCGGAGGTGATCGGCGTTGCCGCGTTAGCGCAACCCGACTTGGTCATCGAGCTTGTCGTCATCGCCGCACTACCTGACTGAGAATGCGAGCCTGCTCAGGCCGAGGCGCGGGCTTCGGCCAGCGCCTTGAGATCGGCCGGCTTCAGCTCGACGGATTCGCCGCAGCCGCAGGCCGAGCTCTGGTTCGGGTTCTTGAAGGTGAAACCGGTGCGCAGCGTCGTCTGCTCGAAATCCATCTCGGTGCCGAACAGGAAAAGCGCTGCTTCCGGCGCGACATAGACATGAGCGCCATCGCGCTCGATGTGGTCGTCCTTGGCATTTGGCTCGGTCACCAGATCGACCGTGTATTCCATTCCGGCGCAGCCGCCCTTCTTGATGCCAAGGCGAATGCCATGCGCGTTATCGCGCGTGGCGACGATCTCGCGCACGCGATCAGCGGCCTTGTCGGTCATCGTGATGACGGCGAAGCGTCCCATGTTCGTCCTTCTCCATTCCATGCAGGTTCAAGGCCTGCCGAATGATTCCTCACCTAAAATGGTGAAGTTTTACCACTGGCGCAAGTGCGCCAGCCCATGCCTGTCTAGTACCAACCGACCGCGACCTGCGCCTCTTCCGACATGCGGTCCGGCGTCCATGGCGGATCGAAGGTCATGTTGACCTCGACACCTGAAACGCCCTCGACGGCGCCGACGGCGTTTTCCACCCATCCAGGCATTTCGCCGGCCACGGGGCAGCCGGGGGCGGTCAGCGTCATGTCGATCTTCACCGAACGGTCGTCCTCGATGTCGATCTTGTAGACCAAGCCAAGCTCATAGATGTCGGCCGGAATTTCCGGGTCGTAGACCGTCTTCAACGCCGAAACGATGTCGTCGGTCAGCCGCGCCAGTTCGTCGGCGGGGATGGCCGAGGCCGACACGATGCCGTTGGCGGCCGTTTCCGGAACAGTCTCTGCGGTGGTGCTCACATCATCCATCATCGTCATCCGAAGAACTTTCGCGCCTTTTCCAGCGCCTCCGCCAGAGCGTCGACTTCGGCCCTGGTATTATACATGCCGAACGATGCCCTGCATGTGGAGGTGACGCCGAAGCGTTTCAACAGCGGCTGGGCGCAATGCGTGCCGGCGCGAACCGCCACGCCCTGCCTGTCTATCACCATCGAGACGTCATGGGCATGAATACCCTGCAATTCGAACGAGATGATGGCGCCCTTGCCGGGCGCATCGCCGAAGATGCGCAGCGAATTGATCGCGCGCAGCCGCTCGTGCGCATAATTCTTGAGGTCTTCCTCATGCGTCGCGATACGCTCGCGGCCGATCTTTTCCATATATTCGAGCGCCGCGCCCAGGCCGATCGCCTGAACGATCGGCGGCGTGCCGGCCTCGAAGCGGTGCGGCGGATCGTTGTAGGTGACGATGTCTTCCGTCACTTCCTCGATCATCTCGCCGCCGCCCATGAAGGGCCGCATCTCTTCCAGCCTATCCTTCTTGCCGTAGAGCACGCCGATGCCAGACGGACCGTAGACCTTGTGCCCGGTGAAGACGAAGAAATCGCAGTCGAGGTCCTGCACGTCGATGGGCATATGCACCGCACTCTGGCTGCCATCGACGAGCACAGGAACGCCGCGCGCATGCGCGATGCGCACAATTTCCTTGATCGGCGTCACCGTGCCCAGCGCGTTCGACATCTGGGTGATGGCGACCAGCTTGGTGCGGCTGGTCAGGCGCTTCTCGAACTCCTCGATATGGAAGGCGCCGAGATCGTCGACCGGCACCCAGACCAGCTTGGCGCCCTGCCGTTCGCGGATGAAATGCCAGGGCACGATGTTGGAGTGGTGCTCCATGATCGACAGCACGATCTCGTCGCCTTCGCCAATCCGCGGCATGCCATAGCCATAGGCGACCGTGTTGATCGCTGAAGTGGTGTTGGAGGTGAAGACGATGTTGTCGGTGCTCGGCGCGTTCAAAAACCGCTGCACGGACTTGCGGGCCTTCTCATAGGCATCGGTCGCCGCGTTCGACAGGAAATGCAGGCCGCGATGGACGTTGGCGTATTCCTGGGAATAGGCATGCTGGATGGTGTCGAGCACCACCTGCGGCTTCTGCGCCGACGCGCCATTGTCGAGATAGACAAGCGGCTTGCCGTAGACTTCCCGCGACAGGATGGGGAAATCGCGGCGGATCGCCTCGACATCGTAGGGGGTGGTTTCGATCTTCTGGTCCATCACAAGCTCTCTTGAGGCAAAGCCTCATTCTGTCACGCCCCTCATCCGGCCCTTCGGGCCACCTTCTCCCGGTGAACGGGGGAAGGAAAGGCTCTAGCCGTGCGCCACGAACCAGCCGTCGAGTCGGGCTTCCAACGCCTCGACCAATGCTTCGTCGTCCAGTTCCTCGATCACCTCGGCGACAAAAGCCTTCACCAGCAGGCCGCGCGCGGTCTTCTCGTCGATACCGCGCGCCATCAGGTAGAACAGATGGTTGTGGTCGATCTCGGTAACGGTTGCGCCGTGGCCGCAGACGACGTCGTCGGCGAAGATTTCCAGCTCCGGCTTGGTCGAGAACTCGCCATCATCCGACAGGAGCAGCGTGTTGCAGGCCATCTTGGCGTTGGTCTTCTGCGCGTATTGATGCACGTTGATGCGGCCCTGGAAGACGCCGCGCGCCTTGCCGGTCACCACATTGCGGATCACCTCGGTCGAGGTCGTATGCGGCACGGCATGGTCGAGCACCATGGTAACGTCGGTGTGGGTGTCGCCAGCCAGAAGATTGATGCCGCGCAGCTTGAAGTCGGCGCCTTCGCCTGTCGTCGTGACCACGATCTCCTGGCGCACGAGCTTGCCGCCGGCGTTCATCACGAACAGCGCCAGTTTCGCGTCCTTGCCAATATGCGCTTTGAACTGCGCAAGGTGCGTCGCCGTCTCCGGCTGTTCCTGGACAATCAGCCAGGTCACCTCGGCGCCCTCGTCGAGCACAAGCTGGCTGACGGAGCTGACCAGCGCATCGCTGCCCTCGCCAGTCTGCCGCTCGACGATGATCGCCTTGGCGGCGGCGCCGACCTTGGTCAGCAGCCGCACATGCGCCTGGCCGCCGGCCTGCAGGTTCTGCAGTTCGATCGGCTTTTCCAGTTCCGCGCCATCGGCGATCTCGACGAAATAGCCATCGGCGACGAAGGCCGTGTTGAGCGCGCCGATCGCGTCGTCGGAACCGTAAGGGTCCAGCCCCGGCGCCACGCTGCCATCGGTGAGCTTTTCCGACAGGCGCTGCACGGCAACACCTTCGATCTGCGGCACCTTGTTGTTCGAGACGCCGTTCAACACCGGCAGCACGGCGGACCCTTCCAGGATCGGAGCCAGCGCCTTTACAACAGCATCGGCCTCGAAAGCCGGCACCGACGTCAGCAGACGGCGCAAATCCGTATAGTGCCAGGATTCGATGCGCCGCGTCGGCAGGCCATGCTTGATCGCCTCGATGGCGTCGTCGCGCTTGGTCATCACCGCGCCGTCGCCCGGCAGCAGCGACAAGCGCTCGCCGAAAGCGTCGATCAGCGCCGTCTCGGCCAATGTCCGCTGGGGTTGTGCATGCATGTTCATGGCTTTTGCCGACCCCATCTCACGCCGCTTCGCCGATCACACCGGCATAGCCGTTGGCCTCAAGATCGAGCGCCAGCGACTTGTCGCCCGACTTGATGACCTGGCCCTTGTAGAGCACGTGCACGCTGTCGGGCACGATGTGCTCGAGCAGGCGCTGGTAATGGGTGATGACGACGATCGAGCGCTCCGGGGAGCGCAGCGCGTTGACGCCGTCCGAGACGATCTTCAGCGCATCGATGTCGAGGCCGGAATCGGTCTCGTCGAGCACGCACAGCTTCGGCTCCAGCAGCTTCATCTGCAGGATCTCGGCGCGCTTCTTCTCGCCGCCGGAGAACCCGACATTGAGCGGCCGCTTCAGCATCGCCATATCCATGCTGAGCGAGGCGGCGGCTTCTTTCACCCGCTTCAAAAATTCCGGGATCTTCAACGGCTCCTCGCCGCGCGCCTTGCGCTGCTCGTTCATCGCCACTTTCAGGAATTCCATGGTCGCCACGCCCGGTATCTCCATCGGATACTGGAAGGCGAGGAAGATGCCGGCCGTCGCGCGCTCGGCCGGATCCATTTCGAGGATCGACTGGCCGTTGTAGAGGATGTCGCCTTCCGTCACTTCATAATCCTCGCGGCCGGCGAGGATATAGGACAGCGTCGACTTGCCCGAACCGTTCGGGCCCATGATGGCTGCGACCTCGCCATCTTTCACCGTCAGGTTCAGGCCGCGGATGATTTCGGTGCCGTCATCGACGATGCGGGCGTGCAGGTTCTTGATCTCAAGCATTTTCGTTCCGTTCCAAAGAAGTTCCGTTCAAATTCAATGCCAGCGCCAGCGCCATTCGCCGTCGGTTTTGGCTTTGATGAGCGGCATGATTGCAATCGTCAGGGCAAGGACGGCGAGAACCACCAGCCAGGCGGCGGCGCCCGCGTGAATAAGCATCAGCGAAAGCGTGACGACGATCGCGATAAAGACGACCATGAAGGCCCAGCCCTTCCAGTTGTCGGGCGTCGCGCCGTAGCCGAAGCGTTTTGGCCTGAACCATTTATCGGGGACCATCGGAAGCTCCTTTCGAAGCGCCGAAATAGTCGTCGTAGCTCACCGAATAGTCGGTGTGGCGGCGCTGCAAGGCCTTGAACCACCAGAAGGACAGGCCGAAACCGAGGGCAAAGACGGCAATGCCGACATGGAGATTGACGAAGGCCGCCAAGAGGATTCCGGCGAATGCCGTGACGACAGTGGCGCCGGCATATTTCGCCATCGCGATGTTGCCCTCGCGGCGGACAGCCCACAGCCGCCGCCAGCGGACGGCAAACCAGATGTCCTCCCTCGGCAGATGCGTCGCCATGCTCACTAGCCCACCGAGCCTTCCAGCGAGATACCGATCAGCTTCTGCGCCTCGACCGCGAACTCCATCGGCAGCTGCTGGATGACGTCCTTGACGAAGCCGTTGACGATCAGCGCGATCGCTTCTTCTTCGGGAATGCCGCGCTGCATGACGTAGAATTTCTGGTCCTCGGATATCTTCGACGTCGTCGCTTCGTGCTCGAACTGCGCCGTCGAATTCTTGGCTTCCATGTAAGGCACGGTGTGCGCGCCGCACTGGTCGCCGATCAACAGACTGTCGCAGTTGGTGAAGTTGCGCGCGTTGGTCGCCTTGCGATGCGCCGAGACCTGGCCGCGATAGGTGTTCTGCGAGAAGCCGGCGGCAATGCCCTTGGAGATGATACGGCTCGACGTGTTCTTGCCGAGATGGATCATCTTGGTGCCGCTATCGACCTGCTGGTAACCGTTCGACACGGCGATCGAATAGAATTCGCCTTGCGAATCGTCGCCGCGCAGGATGCAGCTCGGATATTTCCAGGTGATCGCCGAGCCGGTCTCGACCTGCGTCCAAGAAATCTTCGAGCGGTCGCCACGGCAATCGCCGCGCTTGGTGACGAAATTGTAGATGCCGCCCTTGCCCTCGGCGTCGCCCGGATACCAGTTCTGCACCGTCGAATATTTGATCTCGGCATCGTCCAGCGCCACCAGTTCGACGACAGCGGCATGGAGCTGGTTCTCGTCGCGCTGCGGCGCCGTACAGCCCTCGAGATAGGAGACGTAAGCCCCCTCCTCGGCGATGATCAGCGTGCGCTCGAACTGGCCGGTGTTCTTCTCGTTCATGCGGAAATAGGTCGACAGCTCCATCGGGCAGCGCACGCCCTTGGGCACGAAGACGAACGAGCCGTCGGTGAATACGGCCGAATTCAGCGTCGCGTAGAAATTGTCTGAGGTCGGCACGACCGAGCCCAGATATTTCCGCACCAGTTCCGGATGCTCGCGGATCGCCTCCGAGATCGAGCAGAAGATGACGCCTGCCTGCGCCAGTTCCTTCTTGAAGGTAGTGACCACGGAGACGGAATCGAACACCGCGTCGACGGCGACGCGGCCCGACTTGTAGACGTTGTCGCTGACTTCCTCGAGCTCGGACGCGTCGGTCTTCTGCACGCCGGCGAGGATCTCCTGCTCGCGCAGCGGAATGCCGAGCTTCTCGTAGACCTTGAGCAGTTCGGGATCGACGTCGCTCAGCGACGTCGGGCCGGGCGTGCTCTTCGGCGCCGCGTAATAGTAGATGTCCTGGAAATCGATCTTCGGATAGTGAACGCGCGCCCAGGTCGGCTCATCCAGCGTCAGCCAGCGTCGATAGGCTTCCAGACGCCATTCCAGCATCCAGGACGGCTCATCCTTCTTGGCCGAGATGAAGCGAATGATATCTTCGCTCAGGCCCTTTGGGGCCTTGTCCATCGCGATCTCTGTCTGGAATCCGTATTTATACTGGTCGACGTCGATCTTTCGAACCCGATCGATCGTCTCCTGCACAGCAGGCATCAGCGTTCTCCATCCACGCCGGGTTCAAGGCCCGGCAGTTTTCAAACTATGGCATCGCTTTCAACCGGGCGCCCGAAGGGCCCGAAGCGGCGTAAGTTCCATATAGTGCGTTCCAACCGGAAATTCACCCGGCCAGCGCGAAACGCACGGCTCTATCAGGCCAGACGGCCTGAATTCATCATCGGGTAGCGGATTTGCGAGAACCATGAGGCAATTCTCGCTTCCGATACCCTGCCGCCGTCAGGCGGCTTGTTCCTTGCCAGCGCGGCGTCCGGCAACGCCCGCCAGCGCGGCTTTGAACACCGCAATATCCTCGGCGCCGGTCGCGCGGCCGATCGACACGCGCAAGGCGCCAAGGCTGCCACCGTAACCCATGGCTTTCAGCACATGGCTTGGCCCGACTTTTCCCGACGAGCAGGCCGAGCCCGCCGACAACGCGACGCCGGCAAGGTCGAAAGCGATCTGCGCCGTCTCGGCCTTGACGCCGGGAATAGCGAAGAATGTCGTGTTGGCAAGCCTGGAAGCGCAATTTCCGAAGATTTCCGCGTCCGGCACCAGTTCCGTCACGATTGTCTCGATCTCGTCGCGACGATTTGCAACGGCATCGATGCCGCCAAGATCGACGACTGCTGCGCGCGCGGCGGCGCCAAAACCGGCAATACCGGCGATGTTTTCCGTGCCGGCGCGATGGCCCTTCTCCTGGCCGCCGCCATTGATCAGCGCCTTCGGCATCATCAAATCGGAGGCGGCGACGACCGCGCCGACGCCCTTCGGGCCGCCGATCTTGTGCGAGGACAGGATCAGATAGTCGGCATAAGGAACGGACATATCGAGCGGAATCCGCCCGACCGCCTGCACGGCGTCGACGACCAGCACACCGCCCGCGGCCTTGACGATTGCGGCAATACGCTCGATCGGCTGGATCACGCCGGTCTCATTGTTGGCGGCGTGGATCGCAACCAGCGGCAGGCCGGCAGCCTTGTCGTGCGCGGCAAGCGCGGCTGAAAGCGCGTCGAGGTCCACAATGCCATTCCGGTCGACACCGATCTTCGTCATCTGAGCCGCCGCAAACCGTCCGCCGCTCAAAATGCAGGGATGGTCGGCCTCGCAAACATAGAGGTGGCTCATGCGCACCGCGCCGCGGCCCATCCGCCAGTCGCGCGTGAGCAGCGTTGAGGCGGCCTCGGTGGCGCCGGAGGTGAAGACGACATGCTCAGGCTTGGCGTTGACCAGTCGCGCCACATCGCGCCTGGCATCCTCGACCAGCCGGCGCGCCGCACGGCCTTCGGCATGGACCGAGGACGGATTGGCGGCATCGAGCGCCGCGACCATCGCCGCGCGCGCTTCCGCAATGAGCGGCGCGCTGGCGTTGTAGTCGAGATAGGCGCGGGTTGCGGCCATTTTCGCTCAGTTCGTCCTTTCGCCAACTATCCCGCGAGGATAGCGCGTTATTTCCTTGAAATTGCAAGGCAAGCCGTCCTATTTACGCGGCTTGCGGCGCGGGCATCCGGACCATTGGGTTCCAGTCGCCCAGTTTTGAACAATTCTAAACTAACTTCTAGGAAGACGCTTGCCCGGCGTCAAGGCCGCGGAGGCCAAGGAAGTTCCGGGCGAGCGCACTCGTATGCCACGTGGAGTATTTTATGCCTGAGGTCATTTTTGCCGGTCCGGCCGGTCGCCTGGAGGGTCGTTACCAGCCCTCGAAGGAAAAGAGCGCCCCGATCGCCATCGTGTTGCATCCGCACCCGCAATTTGGTGGCACGATGAACAACAAGATCGTCTACGACCTCTTCTACATGTTCCAGAAGCGCGATTTCACCACGCTGCGCTTCAATTTCCGCGGCATCGGCCGCAGCCAGGGCGAATTCGACCACGGCACCGGCGAATTGTCGGATGCGGCAGCCGCCCTTGACTGGGTGCAGTCGCTGCATCCGGATTCCAAGAGCTGCTGGGTCGCCGGCTATTCCTTCGGCTCGTGGATCGGCATGCAGCTCCTGATGCGCCGGCCGGAGATCGAAGGCTTCATCTCGGTGGCGCCGCAGCCCAACACCTACGACTTCTCGTTCCTGGCGCCCTGCCCGTCGTCGGGCCTCATCATCCATGGCGATGCTGACAAGGTGGCGCCGCCCAAGGACGTGCAAGGATTGGTCGACAAGCTGCACACGCAGAAGGGCATCACCATCACCCAGAAGACGCTGCCCGGCGCCAACCATTTCTTCGCCAACGATTCCGAGCTGCTGATCCAGGAATGCTCCGACTATCTCGACCGGCGCCTAGCCGGCGAGCTTGCCGACCCGCGGCCGAAGCGCCTTCGCTGACGCAATCGATGGAAGACCGCGCAGCGGCCCTCCATCGGCACACCTTCAGCATGCCGGAAAACGTTTCCGCTGATCCATATGGCACAGCCCGCCTGACATGTAGCGCGGCTAGCCTGTACGGTGCACAATGCCGGTTCTGAGAGCCGATGAAGGCATGCCCGAAAGGCGTGAACGACCATGTACCAACCGCCCCATTTCAAGGAAACGCGGCCTGAAGTCCTGCATGGGCTGATCCGGACGCATCCGCTTGGACTGCTGATTTCCAACGGCGTCGATGGGCCAATCGCCAACGCCATTCCATTCCTGCTCGATGCCGACATCGCGCCCAATGGCCGCCTGCGCGCCCATCTGGCCAAGGCCAATCCGCAATGGAAGCTTCTTGCTGACACCCCGGCGTCGCCGGTGCTGATCGTGTTCCAGGGCGCCGACGCCTATGTGACGCCGTCCTGGTACGAGACCAAGCGCGAGACGGGCAAGGTCGTGCCGACCTGGAACTACGCCATCGTTCAGGTGCGCGGCACGGTCCGAGTTATCGAGGAGGGCAAGTGGATCGCTCAGCAGATCACCGAGCTGACGGCCTCGCAGGAAGGCGGCCGCTCCGCGCCCTGGGCGGTCACCGATGCCCCGGCCACCTACATCCAGTCCCAGATCAAAGGCATTGTCGGGCTGGAGATCACCGTCACCAGCATCGAAGGCAAATGGAAAGTCAGCCAGAACCGGCCGGTCGCCGACCGCGTCGGGGTTGCGCAAGGCCTGCAAGGCGAAGCCTCCAATCCGGCGGCGCCTGATATGGCCGGCCTGGTGCGCGCCTGGGGCGGCCTCGACGGCAACTAAAGCGATTCCAGGAAAAGTATGAGCGGTTTTCCGTCCGGAATTGCGCGGAAACAAATGCTTAGAGCGGGTCGCCGAAACGGTGAAACGCTCTAAGCCTGCGGCCCGCCCGGCGTCGTCTCTCCGGCGGCCCGGGCCCGTTTTGCCATTGAGATCCTGACATTGGGCGGATCGGACCAGCCGAGCCGGAACGTTTTCTTGCGCACCGGTAATTTCGCCTGGTTGTGCTCGAAAATGAAGCCGAGCCGGGCAAAGACCAGTCCAGAGAGGATGGCAAAAGCCAGCCCCACACCAAAGCCCGCGACCGTGTCGCTCGGATAATGCGCGCCGACGAACACGCGCGTCGAGGCGATGCAGGCAGTGACAGCGAGCGCGATGGTCCAGCGCCGCGGGAAAAGCAGCAGCAGGATGCCGAAGACCGCGCCCATTGTCGTGGCGTGGCCTGACGGAAAGCCGGCAAAGCGCGCATCCATGGCGAAAGGATGCAGCGACAGCACGCCAAACTTGTCGAAATAGAGTGGCCGCGCGCGGCCGATGCCATATTTGACAAGATTGACAACGAGACCCGAAAGGCCGACGGCGCACAGCACGAAGAAGGCGAAACAGGTCCAGTTGTAGACGAGCATCCGGCCATCGCGCGACAGACCGCGCCAGTCCGTCAGATTGGCGACGACGAGGCAGAGCGCCGCCGGAATGAGATACCAGCCGCCCAGGCCGAACTGCGTGAAGAAATCGGTAAAGCGCACGAAGCCCGGCCACCACTCGCCCCGCATCTCGCCCGCGCCGGTGTCGAGGCGCAGGAAGGCAACCACGGTCAACAGCGCCCAGGCAAGCACCCAGACGGGCCATAAAATCCGCGGATAGCGCGCCGGCCGCATGGCAAAGCGCCGCTTCACGATCCGCATTGTGTCGGAGAAATTGCCGAGCGAGCGGCGGTAAAGGGCAAGGGGCGTTACGGACATGGCTCAAGTGCAAGCTTATAGGCCAGTCGGAGCCCGGGGTTATTGTTCATGGCGCCACCCGATAAAGGCCGAGCGAGAGCTTGTCTCCTGACGAATAGTTGATGCCGTCGATCTCGGTCAGACGCTTGGCCGACTTGCCCTGCGCTGCCAGCGCGCCGGTCAGCTTCTGCTCGTCCTTGATCGGCGCCAGTCCAAGCGCGCAGGACGGATCTGCGAGCAGATGCCGCGCCACGCCATCGACATCGGTGAGCACCGTCTTGGTGCCGACCAGGAACACCAGGCTCGGCTCCTGGAACCGTGCCGAGGCAAGCACGGTGGTGTCGCACAGGCGATTGGCGTCGACCGCGGCTTTGATCGCTGGGCTCAGCCAGATCGGCTTCAGCGACGGCGCGATCACGCCGAACAGCAGGCTGAAGGTGATCCCGGCGCCCACCGCGATCGCCGCAATGCGGCTGAGCGGCACCTGCAATTGGCGCGGAAAAGCAAGATAGCCGGTGACCAAAGCGGCAATAGCGGCCGGGATGCTCCACCAGGAGAAGGTCTTGGTGAGATAGAGCGGCAAGCCGACGCAGACCACGGCAAGGCCGATCGCTACCACGCCGAGCCCGAAAGCGGTTGCCCACCAAAGCCAGTTCTGCCAGCGTTTCAGCGGCGCGTTGGCCTGCTCGGCCGGCAAGGTCAGCAGCCAGCCGATCAGCAGCGCCACGCCCGGATAGGCCGGCATGACATAATGCGGCAGCTTGGTCGGGATCGCCTCGAAGACCAGCCAGAACGGAATGTACCAGGCGAGGCAGAAGCGCAGGCGCGGATCGTCCCAGAACCGGTTGATCGCCTGCAGTCCGGCGCCGACCGCGATCAACCCGAAGGGCCACATGAACAGCGAATAGGTCAGCATGTAGAAGCCTGGCGGCAGGCCGTGCGATTCCTCGCCCTGCGCCACCTTGTTCAGCATGTCCTTGCCGACCGCTTCCTGGAAGAAGGCGCCGCCGCTTTTCCAGGTAATCAGAATGAGCCAGGGCAGCACGATAATCAGCACGATGATGACGCCGCGCACCAGTTTCATCTTGAGAGGCCAGCGCCAATCACGGTCGAAGGCAATCAAAGCTGCGGCCGTAAGCAGCGACAACAGCGGCGCGACCGGTCCCTTGATGAGGATGCCGAGCCCCTGGGCGATCCAGAAGATCCATGGCAAATGGCCCGTCACCGGTTCGTTGCGCCGCGCCGCCAGATAAACCTGCGCCAGCGCGCCCTGCGCGATCACGCAACAGGCCAGAAGCACGGCATCGGTCTTGGCGTCGCGCCCTTCGAAGGCGGTGGCGAAGATCGCTGCCATCATCAGGCCGGCGGCTAGGCCGGCATTGGCGCCGAACAGTTTGGTCCCGGTCCAGCCGATGCCGGCGACGGCGAGCGCAATGCCCAGCATGGAGACCAGGCGATAGACCCAGATCGGCGCTTGCGCGCCCTCACCGCTCAGCGCTACGGCCGCCGACTGCAGCCAGTAGATGCCGATCGGCTTCTTGTAGCGTGTGACGTCCTGCAGGCGGATGTCGACATAATCGCCGGTCTCGACCATCTGCTTGGTGGCCTGGACGAAGCGGGACTCGTCGCGATCGACCGGCGGCAGGCTGGCCAGCCCGCTGACTGTCATGACGATGCTGAACAGAAAGAGGAAAAGGTAGTTCCTGTTCATCGCGGGAGCTTGTCCGATCTGTCTGCGGGATGGCCCCGTCGCGGCATTTCTACGCCTGTCTTTGCGCGGCGCCTCATTACGCCAGCAAAAAGGGCGAAGCAAGGATGAGTGGAGGTCGCGCGACAGGAAGCAAAGCCGAAACCACTTTTGCTAACGACTGTTGGATGCTAAACGCGCGCCTTCATATCAAGCTTGGCTAAGTGCCCGGCGATCTCCAGGAAGAAAAAATGTCTGCCTTCAAATCCGATTTCCTGCGCGTCATGAGCGAGCGCGGCTTCATCCACCAGATTTCCGATGAATCCGGCCTCGACCAGCTTTTCGCCAAGGAGACGGTGACCGCCTATGTCGGCTATGACGCCACCGCGACCAGCCTACATATCGGCAACCTGATCTCGGCGACCATGCTCTACTGGATGCAGGAGACCGGCCACCGGCCGATCGCGCTGATGGGCGGCGGCACCTCGATGATCGGCGACCCATCCTTTCGCGACGACCAGCGCAGCCTTTTGACGCCTGAGGCGATCGCCACCAACATCGAGGGCATCAAGCGCATCTTCGGCCGCATCCTGCGCTTCGGCGACGCCGGCAACGACGCGATCATGGTCAACAATGCCGACTGGCTGATGAAGCTCAACTATGTCGAATTCCTGCGCGACGTCGGCCGGCACTTTTCCGTCAACCGCATGCTCACCTTCGACAGCGTCAAGCTCAGGCTCGATCGCGAGCAGTCACTGTCGTTCCTCGAATTCAACTACATGATCCTGCAGGGCTATGATTTCGTCGAGCTCAGCCGCCGCCACGACTGCCGGCTGCAGATGGGCGGCTCGGACCAGTGGGGCAACATCATCAACGGCGTCGACCTCGGCCACCGCATGGGCACGCCGCAGCTCTACGCGCTCACCACGCCGCTGCTGACGACGTCGTCGGGCGCCAAGATGGGCAAATCGGCGAAGGGTGCCGTGTGGCTGAACGGCGACCTCTTCTCGCCCTATGATTTCTGGCAGTACTGGCGCAACACAGAGGATGCGGACGTCGAGCGCTTCCTGAAGATCTTCACCCGCCTGCCGCTCGACGAGATCGCGCGCCTGGCCGCCCTTGGCGGCTCCGAAATCAACGAGGCCAAGAAGGTGTTGGCCACCGAGACGACGGCAATCGTTCACGGCCGCGAGGCAGCCATGTTGGCCGAAGAAACCGCGCGCAAGACCTTCGAGGAAGGCGCGCTCGCCGACACATTGCCCGGCGTCGATGTGGCCAAATCCGACCTCGACGCCGGTATCGGCATCCTGTCGCTGCTCGTCAGCGCCGGACTGGCGGGCTCAAATGGCGAAGCGCGCCGGCACATCCAGGGCGGCGCCGTGCGCATCAACGACCAGCCGGTGACCGACGACCGGCGCGTTGTCACGCTCCAGGACCTCGGCCCGGAAGGTGTCGCGAAGCTTTCGGTTGGCAAGAAGAAGCACGTGCTGGTGCGGCCGATCTGAAAGATCCGCGCTATCGGTATTCGAAGATCGAGCGGAATATTCCGGGCGCCACCACCGACAACGGGTTGATGTTGAGCGTCGGCTTGTTGGCGTTGCCGCGCAGCCTGTAGGTGACGCCGATCAGGCCGCGGTCGCGGCCATTGCCAAGCAGCGGACCGAACAGCGGCAGTTCGCCGAAGATGCGGTTCAGCCCGTAGACCGGCATGAAGGTGCCGGTCATATCCATATTGTTGTTCTGGTCGTAAAGGATGCCTTGGAAGGTCGTGCCGATGCGCGGGCCGCGCAGCAGGCCGTTGCCCAGTTTCAGGTAGCCGGAGCCCTTCTCGATCTCGGCGAAGCCGCGCTCGAACTGCACGCGCGAGGTGTCGATATTGGCCTTGACCGCCTGGTTCAGGCTGCGCGTGTCGCCGGCCGGCGTTGTCGACACGATCGAGGCAAGCTTGGGTTCGTTGACGATATAGAAATTGCTGGTATCGACCTGCCCTTTCATCGGCCCGTCCGCGGCGCCGGCGAGCGACATGGTGATCGCCCCGCCTTCCATATGCTCGTAGACGTTGAGGAACCGCAGGATGGCGCCCGCATCGGCCGACTTCACCTTGAGTGAGCGGCCGCCTTCGCTTGTGGTGTTGGTGATCGTGATCGCGGCGCCAGAACTCGCGATGGCGCTGACATTGAGCCCGTTCACGCGCGAGCCGGCGGCGCTGTAATCTAGCTTGAGGTTGGAGAGCACCTCGTCATGGAACCCGGTCAACGACCTGACATCGGCGCTGACCGAGATCGCATCGCTGCCGGCGCCCTTGGTGGCGGTATCGACATCGGATGTGAACTGCTTGATCAGCGAGCGGGCGTCGAGTGACGCGCCGCTGACATCGACCGCATAGCTCTTGCCGGAGCGCTTCACCGATACCGCGATGTCGTCCCCCCGGTTGAGCGCGACCTTGCTGAAGCGGGCCGACGACAGCGCGCCGTTGACCAGGGTCACGTCGCCGTCGACCAAAAAGCTCTTTCCGTCGAGGTCGAAATCCGACAGCGTGGTCGTGCTGCCGGACTTGGCCATTGCAAACGTGGCCTTGGCGGGTATGCCGGCGCCCTTGCTCCATCCGGCCCAGGGAATGTCGAGCTTGGCGTTGGTCAGGTCCACTGAGACCTCCTGGGCGCCCTCGCCGCTCTTGTCGATCGCCACCTTGATGGTGCCGGAAAGCAGGTCCGACAGGCCGGGCATGCTGGCGTTGCGCGTCTTGTCGTCCAGCACCAGGGCAATCTTGCGGCTGCGCGCCGGTCCGTCATCGGCGAGCGGCTCGACAAGATCGAGCTCCGCCGGGATGCCGTTGAGCTTGGCATCGGCCGAAATCACCGCCTGCTTTGGTCCGACGGTGATCGAACCATCGGCCTCGGTCACCGTCTGGTCCTCGAACGGCTTGGCCAGCGACAGATCCTTGTAGTCGAGCGATACCAGCCAATCGAGCTTCGACGTATCCATACCCCGCGTCAACGGAATGTCCGCCTTGACGTGGCCGGTGACGGTGCCGGACAGGTCCTCGGGCGCGAACCCGACATGGCGCATGGCATTGATCGGTTCGTAGGACGCGAGCTCGGCGATCGCTGGCGCCTCGCCCGCGACGTCGATGTCGAGCGCGCCGACAACGATTGGAAGGTTCGCGTTCTTGATCGTCAGCGTGCCGCCGCTTGCCGCGACGGTACGGCCGCTCGGCATGTAGACGCTGCCGGACGACAGGCTGATGTCGACATCGTTGCCGTGAAAGGCGACAACGCCGACGGCATCGCGGATCGGCGGGATGCGGCCAGCCGTGTCGAAGCGCGAGCCGTCGATCTGGAAGCGGCCGAACACCTCGTCTCCGGACAGCGGCACGCCATTGCCCAGCCGCCCTGGCGCGACCTGGAACTGCAGGCTCGCATCGCTCACATTGCCGCCAAACAGATTGCCGAGCACCCACAGCCGCGCATTGCGGGCTGAGAACCAGGGCCACAATTGTTTGACATGCGAGACCGGCATGTCGTGGACGTTGAGCGAGAGCGATATGCCCGGAGGGCCGTTGTCGATGAAGGCGAGCGTGGCCGCGCCCAGCACCTCGCTCGAGCCACCGGACCGGACGCCGATCTGCTCGGCAATGAGCTTGCGGCTCTTGGGCTGGTAGACCCCGGCGAGGCGCGCGACGAACGGAAGCGGGGGCTCGGGCGACTCCGAGGGCGCCAGTATGGAATCGTCGCTGGTCAGGTCGTAGCGGTAGGAGGGCTCTTCGCCCACAACCGCCGGCTTCGGCCCGATCGACCCGGCAAAATCGAAGCTGGAACGGCCGGTGTTGATGAGCAGTTTATCGACTGAGATCTTGTTGGAGCCTGCCACCAGCGTGGCATTGGCATCGACATCGGCGGGCAGCAGGCCGCGTTCGTCCAGCTCGAGCATCGAACCGGCGAGCGACAATGAGGCTGTCAGCTGCGAGGGCGTGTCGCCGACCGCTTCCGAGCCCGAAAGCTTCAGTGCAACCGAACCAAGCTTGCCGCCACCGGCGGCCGGAACGGCGTTGTTCGAACCCGCCGCGGCGGAGGTCCCATCTGGCGCACTCGCGTCCGCGATCTGAAGGCTGGCATCCAGCGAGGCGATGCGACGCACCGTTGCATCGCGCGCCGCCGCCCCCGTCAGGACCACGTGCCTGCCGTCGACATCGGCGTCATAGGAAAGCTGGATGCCGCCGATTCCTGTCTGGGTCACCGTGGCTTTCGTGACGGTCACGCGCTTTGCCAAGCCATTGTCTGGCAAATCGAACTCGACATTGCTGAGCTCGACCTGGCGCATCGAATCCTCGCGTACCGCATCCAGCGCCTGATTGACGCCGGCGAAGATCGCGGCCAAGACCTTCTCCGGATCGATCAGGCCGTTCTCGTTGCGCAACCCCGCCGTCCAGTCGCCGCCACCCGACGGCAGCGCCGCCGCCATGATGTGGGCATCGGAGAACCGCGCGCTGGTCAGCCTGACGTCGCCGGACAGCAGCGGCAGCAGGCGCATGCCGAAGCGAACGCGGCCCATATCGGCCATCGGCTTGCCATCGGCGCTTTTCAGGCTGACGTCATCCACCTGGAGCGCAACGAAGCTCGACCCGTCCAAGGTCAGCCGCGCCGCTCCAACGGCGACCTTGACATCGACGCCGGCGAGCTTCTCGATGGCCGTCTCGGCTTCGGCGCGAAGCCGTTCCGTGCCGATCCCGGACGCGCCGATGATGTAAACGCCGGCCGCCGCCAGAAGCACGAGCGCGCAAAGTGCGGCAAACACGCGGCCAAGAATGCGGAAGCGACGCCGCACCGCTGCCCGCCCCAGCGGCGGCACCCTGCACGCGGACGGAAGCGCGCCCAGGTCGGTGATCTCGCCACGCCTGAACCTGATCTTCTCGTGCTGCGGTTCTTCCTGATCCACGCAATATTCCGTTGTGACGAACTCGTCGTGGACGAATCCCCGCCTCACGTTATATCGATGCTTTCTCGCGCGTAACCGCAAACAAGGGCATCGGTATGGCTGATCTCGAAGTGGGTGACATGGCACCGCAATTCGATCTTCCGCGTGACGGCGGCGGCTCGCTCAGCCTCGCCGCGTTCCGGGGCAGGCCGGTTGTACTCTATTTTTACCCGCAGGACGACACCACAAGCTGCACCAACGAGGCGATCGGCTTCTCGCAGTTGAAGCCGGAATTCGAGAAGGCAGGCGCCGTGGTGATCGGCCTCTCGCCGGACAACGTGAAGAAGCACGACAAGTTCAAGAAGAAATACGATCTCACCGTCGATCTGGTTGCTGACGAAGAGCGAAAAGTCATCGAGGCCTACAATCTGTGGGTCGAGAAAAGCATGTATGGCCGCAAATATATGGGTGTCGAGCGCGCCACCTTCCTGATCGGTAAGGATGGCCGCATCGTCCGCGTCTGGCGCCAGGTTCGCGTCAAAGGCCATGCCGAGCAAGTTCTGGACGCCGTGCGCGCGCTCTGACCTATCCGGCGCAATCGCCTTCCGGACACCCCTCGCCGGCCCTGGCCGCCACAACCCATCACCCGCATGGCGGGAATAGATTGCGCCGGCATTGCGGGCGGCAAAACTTTATTAACCCTAATAATGTGTAATCAAGCTTCTCGTTGGTGGTCGTAAACGAAAGCTTGGTCCCGTGAACCCAACCGGTCAGTCAGCGGTCTTCGGTAGGCGCAAGGAACCTCATACGGTCATCATTGCGCGCGGCAATGAAATACGGCATTTCACCATTCGCCCCTGGCTCGCGGCTCTGATCGGATCCGCTCTTGCCGCGATCGCTATCGGCTATCTGCTCGCCACCTCCTATCTCGTGCTGCGCGACGATCTGATCGGCGCCACGACGGCCAGGCAGGCGCGCATGCAGCAGGCCTATGAAGATCGCATCTCCGCGCTTCGCGCCCAGGTCGACCGCATCACCAGCCGCCAGCTTCTCGACCAGCAGCTCATGGAAACCAAGGTCAGCGAGCTTTTGGCCAGGCAGACCCAGCTCAGCCAGCGCCATGGCCGACTTGGCCCGATCCTCGAACGCGCCGAAAATGAGGTCGGCGGCGACGTACCGGCGACAAGCGATACGACGGCCAAGCCCGACGCCGAGATTACCGGCAGCCTTTCGCAGGCGCCGACCTATTCGGTCGCATCCTTAAGCGCCAGCGACACCAGGCCGTTCTCGCTGTGGGCGACACGCTCTGATCCACTCGATGGCGAGACGGCCGCCGACCGCGCCGACAAATTGTTCGTGTCGATCAACGCGTCGCTCAAGGCCATTGAAAATCAACAGCTTTCCCGCATCACCACGCTTGCCGACAGCGCCTACAAGAACGCCGACGCCATCACGCAGGCGCTGGAGGCGGCCGGCCTGCCGGTCGACAGCGAATTCGGCAAGAGCGATGTCGGCGGCCCGCTGGTTCCGCTCGACCCGTCGATGGTCTTCGACAGCAAGGTCAAGGAACTGGATGAGGCGCTCGACACGCTCGACGAGGTCAAGAAGGAAGCGCGCAAGCTGCCGCTGACCAACCCTGCCCCTGGACATACGGTGACCAGCCCGTTCGGCGTGCGCATCGATCCGATCCTCGGCACCGGTGCCTTGCACACGGGCATGGATTTCAGGGCGCCGATCGGCATGCCGGCCAAGGTCACGGCAGCCGGCGTGGTGACAAGAGCCGGCTGGGCCGGCGGCTACGGCCGCATGGTCGAGGTCGACCACGGTGGCGGCTTCGCGACACGTTACGGGCATTTGAGCGAGATCGATGTCGTTGTCGGCCAGAAGCTCGCCGCCGGCGATGTCATCGGCAAGACCGGCAGCAGCGGCCGTTCGACCGGCCCGCATCTCCACTACGAAGTGCGCCACGATGGCGAGGCGGTCGACCCTCTGCGCTTCCTCAGCGTCGGCAAGAAGGTCGCTCAATACCTTTAGCGTTCTGCCGACAGGAACATCGTCGCTGCCGAAACCAACGTAAGCACGCCGTTCTTCAAGGCGGCCTCGTCGACGCGGAACCGGGCGTGGTGGAGCGGATAGACCGATCCGGCCTCTTCATTGCGGATACCCAGCCTGAAATAGACTGATGGACGTTTCTCGCTGTAATAGGCAAAGTCGTCGGCAATGCTCCATCCCGGCAAGCTCAGCACATTGTCCGCGCCGATGCTGGCCTTGGCGCCGGCCATGATCAGCTCGGCCATCTCGGCATCGTTGACGACGCCAGGCTCACCGCGATGGATGTCAACGTTCACGCTCGCGCCATGGCTCGCCGCGATGCCTTCGGCCACCGCACGAAGCCGGCGCCAGGCGCGCTCGCGGGTGGCGTCGTTGCCGCTGCGGATGGTGCCTTTCAACGTCACCTTGCCGGCGGTGACGTTATAAGCGTTGCCGCCATTGATGGCGGTCACTGACATGACCAGCGGGTCATAGGGATCGGTCTCGCGCGAAACGATCTTCTGCAATTCGCCCACCATCGCGCAGGCGACAGTCAGCGCATCGACGCCTTCGTAAGGTTTTGCCGCATGCGCCGCCGAGCCGATGACCACCACATCGAACGTGTCGCAAGCCAAAGCGTAGGGACCGGCGCCGACGCCGACCTTGCCCGACGGCGTATACGGATCGACATGGACGCAGATCGCGGCGTCGATGTCGTCGAGAAGCCCCTCCTCCACCACCCGCTTGCCGCCCGACGGCTCGTCCTCCTCGGCCGGCTGGAAGATCAAACGGACGGTCCCGCCAAAACTGTCGCGCTGGCGATGCAGATGCGCGGCCACGGCAAAGCCCATCGCGGCGTGCGAATCGTGACCACAGGCATGCATCACCCCCGGAGTCTGTGACGCAAACTCGACGCCGGACTCCTCCTCGATGGGCAAGGCGTCGATGTCGGCGCGAATGGCGATCTTGCGATTCGACGGTCGCCCGGTGCCGACTATGTCGACCGCCAGGCCATAGCCGGCGACATGGCGAATGTCGGCGATCCCTTCCCTTGCGAGCACCTCGCGCAAATAACGCTGCGTGCCCGCCTCGCGGTTGGAAAGCTCAGGGTGGCGGTGCAGATATCGGCGGACCTCGATCATGCGCTGGAGAATCCCGGCATCGATGTCCAGCGCTGCGTCGCTCGCGGACCGCTCAGGATTTGACATGGATGTCTCGCGGGAACTTGGTCAGTGTCTCATTGCCGGTCTCGGTGACCAGAATGGTCTCGCTGACCTCGATGCCCCAGCCGTCCATCCACATGCCCAGAATGGAATGGACCACATTGCCCGGCTGCAGCACCGTCTTGTCGCCGGGCCGCAGGCTGATCGTGTGCTCGCCCCAATCCGGCGGATAAGCGACGCCGATGGAGTAGCCGATGCGCGATTCTTTCTTCAGCCCATAGCGCTGGATGACTTTGCGCCAGGCGGCTTCGACCGCTTCGGCGGTCGTTCCAGGCCGCACCGTGTCGAGCACCGCATCCATGCCTTCGATCACCGCCTTTGCCGTGTCCGCGACCATTGTCGGCGTCTTGCCGAGTTGCATGGTGCGGGCAAGCCCGGCGGCATAGCGGCGGCAGACGCCGGCGAGTTCGAGCGCGATCGTCTCGTCCTTCCCGAACCGCCTGTCGCTCCACATGATGTGGGGCGCGGATGCATTTTCGCCACCGAGGATGGTTGGCGGCAGTGCCGTGATGTCGCCGGCGAAATCCGGACTGCCGGCGATCTGCGCCGCTTGGATAGCGGCGATCGCGTCGCATTCGCGCACACCTGGCGCGATGACTTCGAAGGCGCGCGCGATCGCCGCTTCGGCCAATGTCGACGCCTTGCGCAGATAGGCGATTTCCGGCGCCGATTTAACGGCGCGTATCCAGTTCACCAGGAGATCGGCGTCGTGCCATTTGGCATTGGGCAGCCCGGCGACGAGCCGCGCATACGCCTTAGGTGAGAAATAATAGGCTTCGAGCTCGATGCCGATCGGACGGTTGCCCCAACCCTTGGCGACGATCCAGGCCGCGATCCAGTCCATCGGGTGGCGGTCGGCGCGCTGCACGTGGTCCTCGGGAAAACCAATCACATTCTCCGGCTTCATCCACGCCGTCAGCAAGCCGCCGGCCGCATCCATGGCGCGGCCGATCCAGACCGGCTCGACCTCCTCGATCGGGACGAGCACCACCTGCGGCGTATAGAACGACCAGCCGTCATAGCCGGTGATGTAGTGCTGGTTGGCGACGTCGTTGACGATCAGGAGTTCGATGCCGCGCTTGGCCATCTCGGCGCGGATTTTCGCGAGCCGATGCTGGTATTCGTCGCGAACAAAAGGTAGTTCGATCATCTTTTCTCCTTGCCGGATCGACCTTCTCGGAGCCGAACCGCTTACCCCAATCGCGCACAAATGCGGTGGTTTTGGCTGGTGGGCAATCGGCCAGGAGGGCGCATAGGCAGGGCCTATCCTTCAGGACCCGACAGCACCACGGCCATTCCTGTCGACTACAAAGGCAACCTTGTCAGACACGCATGACGGTTGACTTGAGTTAAGTTGTAGGATGATATGTATCACCCCATATCCAGACATCGGCTTTCATGACCGTTCACCACCTGTCCCCGGAAATCCTGAGCGCCTTAAAAGGCGCCGTTGGAGACGTCGGCATGGCCGTCGAGCCGGCTGGAATGGCGAAATATCTGGGCGACTGGGCGGGCGATTATCGCGGCAGCGCGCTCGCCGTGCTGCGGCCCGGTTCCGTCGGCGAAGTCCAGGCGCTGGTTCGCCTTTGCAACAAGCTCGGGCTTGCGATCATTCCCCAGGGTGGCAACACCGGACTGGTCTCGGGCGCGATCGGCGGCAAGGATACGGGGCTGGTCGTCATCAGCCTGGAACGGCTGAATGCGATCCGGCAAATCGACGCCGACAATCTTACCCTGCAGGCTGACGCGGGCTGCGTGCTGCAGACGATCAAGGATACCTGCGAGGCAAGGGATTGCCTGTTTCCGCTGGCGCTTGGCGCGCAAGGCAGCTGCCAGATCGGCGGCAATGCGGCAACCAATGCCGGCGGCGTCAATGTGTTGCGCTACGGCATGGCGCGCGACCTGATCCTCGGGCTGGAGGTCGTGCTTGCCGATGGCGAGTTGTGGAATGGCCTTTCTGGCTTGCGTAAGAACAACAGCGGCTACGACCTGAAACAGCTTTTCATCGGCTCGGAAGGCACGCTCGGCATCATCACCGGCGTCGAGGTCAAATTGTTCCCGAAGCCGCTACGAACCGAAACCGCCTATCTCGGGCTGACCTCGTTCGAAGCTGCGATCGCCCTGTTCAACAGCGCGCGCCGCGCCTGCTCCGACCTGATTTCCGCCTTTGAGATCATCGGCGCCGAATGCATCGAACTTGCCCGGCTGATCGATCCACGGATCGCAGCACCGGTCACGGCCCCCGTGCAGGTGCTGCTTGAACTGTCTTGCGGGCCGTCTATCGATCTTTCCGGCCTGCTGGCCGGCTTCCTCACAGAAGCCATGGAGCGAGGGCTGGTGACCGATGCGGTCCTCGCCGCCAGCACGGCGCAAGCGAAAAGCTTCTGGGCGATCCGCGAAGGCCTGGTCGAAGGCCAGGCCAGGCGCGGCTATCACGTGCGCACCGATCTGTCGGTTCGCATCTCGGACATCCCTGCCCTGATCGAGCGTGCCCGCCGTTTCGTTGCAAGCGAGCATCCCGGCTGGGTGCCGCTGGCCTATGGCCATGCCGGCGACGGCAACATCCATTTCAACGTGCTGCCGCCGCTCGATCTTTCCGCGGCCGAAGCCCGCGCACGTGGCTCGGAAATCACCGCCGGGCTCTACGAGATCGCCGTCGGCCTTGGGGGCTCGATCAGCGCCGAGCACGGCATCGGCCGCAGCCGTTCCCCAGAATTCTGGTCCGGCCTGTCGCCGACACATCGCCGGATGGTCTCGGCGGTCAAGAACGCTTTCGACCCCAAGGGGCTGATGAATCCCGGCTGCCTGCTACCCTCGACGGAGAGTGTCCCATGAAGCAAAGACTGGCCGCCATCGGCACTGTCGAAACGCTGCCGCACAGGGTCGCGGCCTTCCTCAGCCGCGAGATCGAATCCGGCGAGTTGAACACCGGCGCGCGCCTGCCAACCGAGCAGGAACTGTCGGAAAAATTCGGCGTCAGCCGCAACGTCGTGCGCGAGGCGATCGCCCAGCTCAGGGCCGACGGCATGATCGAGGCGCGGCAAGGCATCGGCGCCTTCGTGCTGGCACCCGAGCAGCGCGCCGCGATCCGCATTGACCGCGAGGCGCTGAAAGACACGCACAATATGGAGCGGCTGTTCGAGCTGCGCTGCATCCTGGAAGCGGAATCGGCATCCCTTGCCGCGGGCCGGCGCGAGCAGGAACACCTCGACGCCATCAAGGCAGCGCTCGACCGCATGGGCGGCGAGGAGCGCTGGGAAGAAGGCAGCATCGATGCCGACCTTTTGTTCCATCGCGAGATCGCGCGCGCCACTGGCAACAGCTACATCCACACCTTCATTTCCTTCGTCTGCGAGCAGATCCGCCAGTCGATTCACTATGCCCGCCTGACCAACCCGCTGCATGACCTCGTCGAGGTCAATGTCGGCGAACATGTGCGCATCTACGAGGCGCTGGTGGCCGGCGATCCGGTGGCGGCGGAAGCGGCGATGCGGGCCCATATCATCGGCGCCGCCAACCGCGTCGGCGTAAAGTTGCCGCTCTCGAAAACCAGGGACTCGCAATGACCATGCCGGCAAGCATCACCCGTATCTCCGATGTCTGCCTGCTGGTCGACGACATCCAGCGCACCGTCGACTTCTATGTCGACAAGCTCGGTTTCCGGCTGCGCCGCCGTGCCGAAGGCTTTGCCGACTTCCATGCCGAGGGCGTGACGCTTGCAGCCTGGGAACTTGACCATATCAATGAGCACACCGGCGTCTCGAAGCTCAGGTCGCCGCGCCAGGCGCACAAGGTCTGCGTCGCCGTTCTGCTCGACACGCCGGCCGATATCGACCGGATGCATGCCGAGCTCAGCGCCAAGGGCGTGCCTTTCTATGGTCCGCCCGAAAACTACGTCTGGAACGCGCGCTGCGCCTATTTCACGGACCCGGACGACACACTTTGGGAGCTTTACGCCTGGCTCGACGGCGGCCCGGGCGACTACCACGACGAACAGCCGTAGACGACGCCGCACCGGAGGGAGCGGCTCTTGAAAGAAGACGAAAAGTCAAAACAGGAGCGAAAAATGAATGGGAACAGGGACTTCGCATTGAACCGCCGCACCTTCGTCAAGGGCGGTTTCGCAGCCGTGGCGGCCGCGTCCGTCGGCATGCAGCTTGTGCTGACGCCGGGCGCAAGGGCCGCCGGCAAGGTCGTCATCCAGTATGACTGGCTGATGTCCAACGGCCAGATCGGCGATATCGCGGCCGTCGCCAACGGCTATTTCAAGGACGCCGGCCTGGACGTCGAATTCAGCCCCGGCGGCCCGAACGCCTCGACCGTGCCGCCGGTGATTTCCGGCTCGGCGCAGCTTGGCCAGTTTTCGGAAACGCCGCAGCTCTATGCGGCCCGCGCCAGCGGCGTGCCGGTCAAGATCATCGCGTGCGGTTTCCGCACCGGCCCTTATGCGCTGACCTCGAAACCCGGCAAGCCGATCCGCGGCGTCGCCGACCTCAAGGGCAAGAAGATCGGCATCCAGCCGACGGCGCGTTTCGTCATTGATGAGATCCTGGCCAAGAACGGCATCGACCCGTCTGAGCTTACCGTTATCAACGTCGGCTTCGATAAAGGCCCGCTGGTGCGCGGCGAGGTCGATGCCATCGGCGGCTGGATCACTAACACCCAGGCGCTCAGCGTCGTCGGCGACGACCGCATCGACCTTCTGGTGCGCGATCTTGGCCTGAGCTCCTACGCCGATGTCTATTTCGCCACTGACGCCGCGATCGAAAAGGATCCGGAGACGCTGGCCAAGTTCATCGGCGCCGTCGGCAAGGGCTGGGGCTGGGTGCATGCCAACCCGCAGGAAGCAGTGAAGAAGATGGTCGCCTCCTACCCCGAAATGGACCTCGGCTGGGAAGAAAAGACCGTCAATCTGGTGCTGAAACTCTCCTTCGACGGCGCGACCGCCAAGGATGGCTGGGGCACGTTCGACCCTGCCTCGATCGAGGAGCAGTTGGTTCTGCTCGACAAGGTCGGCCAGTATCCGAACGGACGCCCGGCCGCCAAGGATGTCTACACCACCAAGATCCTGGAACTGTCGGCCGCCGACCGGCCCAAGCTCGACGCGCCAGCGGCCTAAGAGCATGATCCCGAAAAGTGGACCCGGTTTTCGGAAAAGATCATGCTCCAACAAAGAGTTAGATCAGCATGACGTTTCAACCAAACTCATGCTGCTCTAATGCTGGACGCAATTGAAGCTCGACAGCTCGATGTCGGTTATGGCGGCCGGCATTCGGCCGTCAAAGTCCTCTCCGGCCTCGACCTGACTGTCGGGGCCGGCTCTTTCCTGTCGATTCTCGGGCCGTCCGGCTGCGGCAAGTCGACTTTGCTCAGGGTCGTGGCCGACCTGCTCGATCCGCTTGGCGGCTCGATCAGCGTGCTTGGCGAGACCCCGCACGCGGTGCGCTCGCGCCGCGATGTCGGCTTCGTCTTCCAGGATTCGACGCTTCTCCCCTGGCGCACGGTGCGCGACAATATCCGCCTGCCGCTCGGCGTCGGCCAGGGCAGCCTGACGCGCAAGATCGAAGACCGCAGCACCGAACTGCTCGAGCTCATGGGCCTCGGCGGCTTTGGTGAACGCCTGCCGCACCAACTCTCCGGCGGCCAACGCCAGCGCGTGGCGATCGCCCGCGCTCTGCTCGGCGAGCCGAAATTGCTTCTCATGGACGAGCCGTTCGGCGCGCTGGACGAAATCACCCGCGACCGCCTCAACGACGAATTGCTGTCGCTGTGGCGGCGCACCGGTACGACGATCCTCTTCGTCACCCATTCGATCGCCGAGGCCGCCTATCTCGGCGAGCGCGTCATTGTGCTCGCTGCCAATCCGGGGCGCCTGGTGAAGGACCTCGACATGCGGCCCTTCAAGCAGGACGGCAATCGCTGCAAGCGCGAGGATCCGGCCATTGTCGCCGCCATGGCCGAGTTGCGCGCCGCATTGGAGCGTGCATCGTGAAATCCGCGCCGCTTTCCCCGCAAATGACCATCGCGTTGCCGGTTCTGGGCGCCGCATCGATTCTGATCGCCTGGCAATTTCTCCTGCCGTTGCTCGGCGTGCCGGCCTATATCGTGCCGACGCCGACGGCGATCTTCGGCGTCTTCCAGAAAAATTTTGCGCTGCTCATAAGCAATCTGACACCGACGCTGATCGAAGCGCTGGCCGGCTTCGTCATCGGCAATTTCACCGCTGTGCTGCTTGCCGTGCTGCTCGTGCATAGCCGCGTGCTGCAGGCTGCCTATTTCCCGATCGTGCTGTTCTTCAACACGATTCCCATCCTGGCGCTGTCGCCGATCATCATCCTGATCTTCGGCCTCGGCATGACGCCCAAGATCGTCATTGCGGCGGTGATCTGCTTTTTCCCGACACTGGTGAACATGATCCGCGGGCTCGATTCGGCCAGCGACAACGAGTATGAGCTGTTCCGGGTGCTGTCGGCGACGCGCTCGGAGATTTTCTGGAGCCTGCGCCTGCCCCGCGCGCTGCCGATGCTGTTCTCCTCGCTGCGCATTGCCTCCGCGACCGCCGTGATCGGCGCCATCGTCGGCGAATGGATCGGTTCGGATAAAGGCTTGGGCGCTCTGATCATCCAGGCGACCTTCAACTACCAGTCCGACCGCCTCTACGCCGCGATCGTGCTGTCATCGTCGCTGTCGATCGCGCTGTTTTGCGTGGTCGTGCTGATCGAGCGGCGGGTGATCAGGTACTAGCCAGCCCTGGAGATCGTTCCGGCTTGAACAAGACGATCTGCTTTGGCCCAAATATTTTTGAATTCCATTTGACTGAATAAATCTTCTCTGCGAACCTAGCGTTAACTGGGGCGCAAGGCATGGCATTGCGGGGGACCAATCAGGAGTTCGGGCGGCCGTACAACCGGCGCATCGTGCTCGAGTCCATCCGCCGCTCCGGTCCCATCGCGCGCGGCGAAATCGCCGAAAGCGTCGGCCTCACCGTCCAGACCGTCTCGACGATCGTGCGTGAACTTGAGGAACAGGGCTACATCCTGTCGGTCCGCGAAGAGCCGAAAGGGCGCGGGCTACCGCCGGCCACGCTGCGGATCAATCCGGAAGGCGGCTATGCCGTCGGCATCCACCTCACCCCGCTCGGGATCGACGCAGCACTCATCAACCTCAGCGGCGACGTGATCGAGAGCGCGCATCGCGAGGCGCCCAATGCGACCCCCGACGATGCCTTTGCGGCAATTGGTGCCATGGTCACCGACCTCACCGGCTGCCGTCCGGGCGGCCGCGTCATCGGCATCGGCATGGCGCTGCCTGGACCGTTCGGTGTCGACACGATGAGCTTCGTCGGCCCGACCACCATGGCCGGCTGGCAGGATGTGCAATTGCGCGACCGGCTGACAGCCGCCACCGGCTTGCCCGCCTTCTTCGAAAACGACATGGCGGCCGCGGCTATGGGCGAACGCCTCTATGGCCTCGGCGGCCGGCATGCCGAATACTACTACCTCTATTTCGGTGTCGGCCTCGGCGGCGCCATGGTGCATGACGGCAGTGTGCTGCGCGGCGCTTGGGGCAATGCCGGCGAGATCGGCCATATTCCTGTCGTTCCAGGTGGCAAACTCTGCCCCTGCGGCAACCGCGGCTGCCTCGAACGCTATATCTCCCTGGAAGCGCGCGGACACTGGAGCGGCGACGACGCCGACTGGGTGGCGGAGGTTGCACCTGTCCTGCGCAACGCGATCACCATCATCGAAAACCTGTTCGACCCCGAGACGATCGTTCTCGGCGGATTGGCCTCGCCTGCCCTGCTCGAGCGCCTGGCGGCATCGGCCGAGCCGATGCACAATTCGGTGTCGGCGCGCAAGGATCGACGCACCTCTCGCATCGTCGTGGCGGAAGGCGGCCAGCATGCGGTGCTGCGCGGAGCCGCGGCACTTGCCGTTTCAGGCGTGCTCTCGCCCCGCTTCGGCCAGATCTTCGCCAGGCGGCAACGCGACGGTGACCCTCTCAAAGGCGGAGACGTTGCGGCATGAGCGAACCCCTGCTGGTCCTCGACAACGTCACCAAGAATTACGGCGCCATCCAGGCGCTGCGCGGCATCAGTTTTTCGATCGGACGCGGCGAGGTCGTGGCGCTGCTCGGCGACAACGGCGCCGGCAAGTCGACACTGGTCAAGATCATCGCTGGCGGACTTGAGCCGACCTCGGGCCGGATGCTGTTCGAGGGCAAGGAATTCCTTGCAAAATCGCCTGCCGAGGCCAAGGCCGCAGGCATTGAAACCGTCTACCAGGACCTCTCGCTCTGCACCAATGTCGACGTGGTCGCGAACTTCTTCATGGGCCGCGAGATCACCCGCAAGGTGCTCGGCGTTCCCGTTCTCGACGAGCGCGCCATGGAGACGGTGGTTGCCAAGGCGCTCGCCGATGCCGGCACACGCATCCCTTCGCTGCGCACCAAGGTCGAGCATCTGTCCGGCGGGCAGCGCCAGGCGATAGAGCTCAACCGCTTCGTCCATTGGGGCGGCAAGCTGGTGCTTCTGGACGAACCCTTCGCCGCGCTCGGTGTCGAACAGACACGCCGCGGCCTCGACATGATCCGTCAGGTGGCGGCGCAGGGCATCGGCATCGTCATCATCACGCACATCATGCAACAGGCCTTCCAGGTCGCCGATCGGATCGTGGTGATCCGCCAGGGTGTCGTGGCTGGCGACGTTGCCCGCAACAAAACAAGTCCCGATGCGGTGATCAACATGATCACCGGGGAGACGCTCGCCGGTGCCGGACCGACGGGCTGAGGGATAAAAAGAGGGGTCCGGCGCAAAGAGGAGCGAACGACATGAAGCGACTGCTACTTTCTGTCTTCGGCATCCTGGCTCTGGTTGTTGCCACGCTCACGCCGGCATTCGCCCAGTCCAAGGGTGTCGTCTATTACATGGTGCCGACATTGCTCGATGAGTTCCAGACCGGCTCGGTGAGCGCGCTGGAACTGTTCCTGAAACAGGTCGGCTACGAGATGAAGACGCTGAACGCCGACAACAAAACCGACGCACAGCAATCGCAGATGAACGATGTCATCGCGCTGAAGCCGAAGGCGATCATTCTCGCCGCGGTCGATTTCAACGCGCTGAAGCCATCGGTCGAAGCGGCCCGCGCCGCTGGTATCCCGGTCGTCGAGTTCGACCGTCAGATCACCGCCACGCCGTCTGACTTCACGTCGGTTGCCGGTACGGTCGAAATCGGTCACATCGCGGCCGACCAGGCTGAAGTGCTGCTGAAGGCCAAGAACGGCTCGGTGAAGGGCAAGATCCTGCAGGTGCTTGGCGACCCCGGCGACCCCTACACGCTCGATATCCAGAAGGGTTTCGAGGAGAAGATGAAGGCTTTCCCTGACGTGAAAATCATCTCGCTGCCCGCCATGCAGTGGGAGGCGAGCAACGCCGGCACCATCGTCGCCGACCAGATGCTGGCCAATCCGGACATCGACCTGATCTTCAGCCATGCCGCGCATCTCTCGGTCGCCGCCGTCGCCTCGCTGGAAGCCGCCGGCAAGAAGCCGGGCGATGTGATGCTGATGAGCTCGAACGGCGCGCCGGTCGGTCTCGACCTGATCCGCAAGGGCTGGCTGAACGTCGAGGTCGAGCAGCCGCTCTACGCGCAGGCGGCAGCCGTCGCCATGTTCATGGACAAGGTCGCCAACAAGCAGGAAATCAAGCCGGGCGACTATAACGTGCTCGGCCTGAAGTCGGTGGTGACCAAGGAGGCCTGGGGCCCGAATATCAAGATCCCGGGCGCGGCGATCACCAAGGCGAATGTCGACAATCCCGCCTTCTGGGGCAATCAGAAGCCGCCGACGGATACGGTCAAGCCGGTCGAATAGGCTTTTTCTCGCTCAGAGCTCCGGGCATCGGCCCGGAGCCTCCCGGCGCGTCCGCAGCCGCGGCCGCGATTCACTTCCTGACGCCAACCGGATCCGCCCATGAGCCCGCGCACCCGCCACAGCCTCGAACTCGTGCTCGACAATCTCGTCTGGTTCATGCTGGTCTTCGTGCTGGCGATCTTTTCGATCTTCATTCCCAACTTCTTCCAACTCGGCATCTTCGCCAACATCATCGAGGCGTCGAGCGTTCTCGGCGTGATGTCCATCGGCCTGGCGCTGGTCATCATCGCCGGCCACATGGATCTGTCGGTCGAATCGGTCGCCGCGCTCAGCGCCATGGTTGTCGGCATCTTGTTCTGCTCGTCCGGCATTGGCCTCGGCGTGCAACTGCATCCCAACTGGCTGATGGTGGCGGTGTCGCTCGCCGTCGCCCTTGGCGTGGGCGCCCTCATCGGCGTCGTCAACGGCTTCCTCATCGTCAGGCTGAAGATGAGCGCCTTCATCATCACGCTTGCCTCCTACATCTGGGTGCGGGGACTGGTGCTGGTCATCTCCGGCGGCCGTTCGGCGCAGGACCTGGCCCCGGCGATCCGCTGGTTCGGCATCCAACGGCTTGCCGGCCTGCCGCTTACCGCCTGGATCGCCGTTGCCTGTTTCGTGATCTTCTCGCTGATCCTGGCCAAGACGCCCTTCGGTCGCCACCTGGTGATGATCGGCGGCAACGAGACGGCGACTTTCCGCGCCGGCATCCGCGTCAACCGCAACCTGATCATTGCTTTCGTGCTCGCCGGCGCCATCGCCGGGCTCGCCGGCTGGCTGCTGGCGATCCGCACGTCAGGCGCCACCGCCAACCTCGGCGTCGGCCTGCTGTTCAACGCCTTCGCCGCCGTCGTCATCGGTGGCGTCAGCCTGAAGGGCGGCGTCGGCACGCTGCCCGGCGTCTACGCCGGCGTGCTGCTGCTCTCGGCCATCAACACCGCGATCAATCTCATGGGCCTGCCGGCCAACTTCACCCAGGTCATCCATGGCCTGCTGGTGCTCGCTGCCGTGCTGCTCGATGCCTTCAAGCAAACCATTCGCCAAAAACTCGCATGAAAAGGCAGCTCGCATGACCGGACGTATCGAAGGCAAGGTGGCGGTGATCATCGGCGCCGCGCGCGGCATCGGCAAGGGCATAGCCCAGCGTTTTGCCGAGGAGGGCGCGAAACTGGTTCTGGCCGACAGTGAAGCGGCGGCCGGCAAGGCGAGCGCGGACGAACTGGGGGCAGCCTTCATCCACACCGACATTTCGAAAATGGCCGACGCCGAGGCCGTTGTCGGTTTGGCGCTTGAGCACCATGGCCGCCTCGACATTATCGTCCAGAACGCCGGCATCTACCCGTGGCAGCTCATCGAGAATACCAGCCCCGATGATTGGGACCGCGTGATGGCCGTCAACCTTCGCGGCGGCTTCAACGCCGCGCGCGCCGCGCTGACACCGATGAAAGCGCAGCGGAGTGGCCGCATGCTGTTCACCTCGTCCATCACCGGCCCGCAGGTGAGCAGCCCCGGCCACGGCCACTATTCGGCCAGCAAGGCCGGCATCAACGGCTTCATCCGCTCGGCGGCGCTTGAATTCTCCGGATATGGCATCACCGTCAACGGCGTCGAGCCCGGCAACATCCTGACCGAAGGTATGCGGCTTCACCGCGACAAAGCCTTCATCAAGAGCATGGAGGACGCCGTGCCGCTGGGGCGCCTCGGCACGCCGTGCGATGTCGCCAACGCTTTCCTGTTCCTGGCTTCGGACGACGCCAGCTACATCACCGGCACGACGATCGTCGTCGACGGCGGTCAGCTTCTGCCCGAGGGCCAGGATTTCAGGCTGGCCCCGTCGTGATCCCGGATTCCGCGGGAAACCGGTAGGCGATGACGGACCCCAACCGTCGACATCCTCGGGTATAAACGAAGCGCTGCACGAATGAATCGGCTCGGACGGGGATTGGGCGCGCTCCAGGTCACCTTCAACTACCAGTGCGACCGCCTCTACGCCGCGATCATGCTGTTGTCGTCGCCGCCGATCGCGCTATTTTGGTGGTCGTGCCCGTTGAGCGCAAGGTCGTCAGACATCGAGGCGCTCGACCGAAAGTGTGTAAAGCCCGACAGTCCCAGGAGGTTGTATTGAGGCTGAGACCGCCGGGCCTAGCCCAACTCGAGGGAGAACTGGGCTACGGCAGCATATTCTCTCTTGCTAATATCATCGCCATGCAAACGAATGGCAAAAACTGCGCCCTAACCCGTCGCTCGAAGGCTCCGATTGTTGCCGTCACGCTACAGCGCATTTGAGGAATATATAATATAGCTACTACCGCGTTGGGGTTCTTGGATCTCTCTGGCGGGGTGGCCGATCCAAGAAAAGGGACGCAGCATGAGGGAAAATGGCCCACTGGCTTCGGTCGGTGGGCTTTTTTCTTGGAAGATAAAGGTTGTGAAACAACCACAACAATCGCGCGACGGTTTCCTGCCGACCTGCGCCGATTGGCACGCTGAGAGTTTCGTCGTGCGCTGACCTGATGTTCCGAAAAGGCGGTCGGGCAAGCTCGCTATTCAAGGCTTCTGAGGGCCCTGTAGTCCGCTTCCCAAGGCAGTGCCTCAAAAGCGGGTTTGTATCCGGACTGACGATAGGCTTCCTGCGAGAGATAGCCGCATCTGGCTCCCTCCATCACACAGACAAATGGCGGATTGCCGGGACAGCGATATAGGCCAAGGATTTGCGAAACTGAGTTCTTCATTATTGTAGGTTTTCATAGCCAACGATCGTCGTCTCCATCTGTTGTGATGAAGCGGCTCACTTACACCGATCGGGTCGCGGAGCTTTATCGGCGTCGACGTGGTTAGAGCCTTTGCTCGGTCGACTTCGAGGCGGCCCGGCATACCGACAGCTAGGTCAAGGCGTGCCGGGCCTAACCGGTGGGGGGCACCGAGAGGCAACACGGCACCGGCTAACGCTGTTTTTATCAGACCTTACATCAGACCCCGTCGTACGAATGGACGAGGCTTGCAATCTCAAGCGAAAAACTTGCCCTTCAAGGACTGAACAGCATCGAAGAACCGGCCAACCTCCGAGCGCGCCTCATCCGCGTCATGGCCTCGTTCAATCGCGACCGACAACAGATGCGCAGCCGTCTCCTGCCAAAACATCGAGGCTTCGTCATTGGGAAGCCTGGCAATCGCGTCAGCAACGATCCTGATGGAGAAAAGCTCTCGACTAATGGGGAATGCGGAAACCGACATGGAGCGGGTACCCTGAATAGTCCTTCCCCGACCGTATCGCTGGACCTAAAAACAAAGGCTTAAAGGGGCGAGCTTACGCGACTCAGCCCACCCAGCGACCCGACAGTCCCAGGGGTTGGGGTACATGGGGCTGAAACCATCGGGCCTAACCGACTCGCGGGCAAGAGTCGGCTAAAGCTGAGACTAAATTAGCAATACAGCGGCTAACACCTCGCGAAGTTTTTTTCCCCCGCTTTTCGTGCCTCTGCACTGGCAACGGCAACAAGGCGACCCGGTTCAATGGCGCCTGGTGATGGTGAAAAGTCCGGGATAGGCTTCGAGCAAGGCCGCCTTGGCGGCCGCCTGATCGACGCCGTCGACCGCATCCTGCGCATAGGCGAAGCGTCCGACAACGCAGAACACCAGCGTGATCAGCAGCAACAGTGGATGCCTGACCATTGTCTTGCCCCTCCAAAGAAACAGATCGCGTTTCAAGACAATTTGGGATGGTGGGCGATGACGGGCTCGAACCGCCGACATCTTCGGTGTAAACGAAGCGCTCTACCAACTGAGCTAATCGCCCGCCTGAGCGCGGACCTTTAAGCAGTTAGCATCGCATTCGCAAGGCCAAATGAACGGCTGGCAAGGCCGCTGCCGGCCGGTTTTCCCCAGCCTCGGCGCCGCTGTCAAAAAACCTTCTCCTGATTGCTGTAATGCTTCAATGCCGCGCTTGACACCCGGTAACGAACCCCTTATCCACCGCCCCAACGACGAACACGGCTGACACGTGCTCGTTAATGCGCGGGTGTAGCTCAGTTGGTTAGAGTGCCGGCCTGTCACGCCGGAGGTCGCGGGTTCGAGCCCCGTCACTCGCGCCAAGTCTTTCAAGGACTTGGCCGTTGTCGCGCTTAAATTGTTCAGCTTTTCTGCCGCCAAAGACCGTTGCCGCCCTGAAGCGGCAGACCGTTCCGCATCGTCCATTGTGATCCCGATCCGCCGGTGCAAGACGTAAGCCGCTGACAAAGGGATGGCACCGTTCTCCGAGAATCATCGGCCGATCGCTGATATCGCCGAAATGGTCGGCTATCGGTCGCTCGCCAATTTCGGACGCCAGTTCAAGGCGTTGAAGGGACTGACCCCGCGCGAATACCGCAATAGGTTCGCCGCCTGAAGGCGCGACGACAATGCTGGAGCTGACCAGCCAGATTCTCTAGCGTCCCGATATCCTTGAGAAAGCCCGTCTGCGTGCGCGGGCTTGAATCAAACGAGCGCCGTCAAAGCTTAAAGATGCTCCGCCGGATCCACCTGATCCAAGGCATCGAGGATGACGCCTTCGAGCGAACCGACGGCTTCCTCGATCTCGCTGACCGCCAGGCCGCTGTGTCGCGCGTCAAGCGCAATGCGTGTCGTCAGCACCCTGGCGGTCGCCTTGTCGGCGGGCAGATCGCCGGGCAGGTGCTCATCGAGCCAGCTTTCGAGGAAATCAACGCCGCGATCGCTCATGGTCCTACTCGCCCAATATGACGCCTGAAGCCGAAATCTGCGCGGTGCGCTCGCTAAGCTTCCCGCGCCGCGTAAGTGTCGGCTTTGCATAGGCTTTCTTCATGTCACCACTCCAAATCCGAGCCGCCTCGTCTTGGGTTCAAGACAATGAACGCGCCCGCTCCGGTTGCGTTCCGAGCGGTGGGCGGCCCAAGCTTTTTGGAGACCTGAAAATTGCGGCTAGGCCCGCGCCAGCAGCGCCTCGACTTCCCGCAGTGTCGGCATGGAAGGCGCGGTGCCCGGACGCGTCACCGAAATACCGGCGACGGCGCAGGCGAAGCGCACCGCTTCCAGTGGCTCGACGCCCTTGGCCAGTGCAGCCGCCAGACCGCCATTGAAAGCATCGCCGGCCCCTGTGGTCTCGACGACCGCGCCGGCGCTGACGGCGCCGACATGTTCGGAGCGATCCTTCGTGTGCAGCAGCGCGCCTTTCTCGCCGAGCGTGACGATCACCGCGCCGACGCCCTTGGCCAGCAATGCGTCGGCAGCGCGGCGGGCATCCTCGACCGACGCCACCTTGATGCCGGTCAGCCCCTCGGCCTCGGTCTCGTTGGGCGTGACATAGTCGCAAAGCGCATAGATGCGGTCCGGCAGCTGTGCGGCCGGTGCCGGGTTGAGGATCGTCGTCACCCCTGCCCCACGCGCCACCTCAAGCGCCTTGAGCGCCGCATCGATCGGCTGCTCGAGCTGCGTGACGAAGACGCCGGCCGAGCGGATCAGGCCGGCATGCGCCTCGATATCGGCGGGCGAGATCAGCATCGCCGCGCCCGGGCTGACGATGATGGCATTGTTGCCGCTGCCCTCTTCGATGAAAATATAGGCCGCGCCCGTGTAACTGTCGGGCGTGTCGATGACGGCGCTTTTGACGCCTGCCGCGGCCCAGGTCTGCTTGGCCATATCGGCAAAGGCATCGACGCCAAGCCTGGTCAGGAACGTGGTGTCGGCGCCGAGCTTGCCGGCCGCCACCGCCTGATTTGAACCCTTGCCGCCCGGCCCGAGCTTGAAGGAATTGCCGAGGATCGTTTCGCCCAGACGCGGCTGCCGGTTGGCGCGATAGGCCGTGTCAGCGACGAAAACACCAAGGATAACAACGGGATTACCGGCCGCCATGATCTTACTCCGCATCCGGCGGCACGACGCCCTTGCGGAAGGCGAAGCAGCCGTAGAAGCGGCGTTCGCCGGTCTGGATGACGCAATAGGCCTTCTTGGAACGATCGTAGAAGGCATAGCGTTCGATCGAGATCATCGGCCAGGGCTTGCCCTCGGCCGCGTTGATCTCTGCCTGCACCTCCTTCTGGACCGGGGGTATCTCGTTCGGCTTGCCGACGATCTCCATGCGCGCGGCCGCGTCGTTGACGAAGGTGTCGAGCGGATAGAGCGACAGCACCGCTTTCACCACCTCGGCCGCCGACGCATCGATGCGCAGCACCTTGCCGAGCACGGTCTGGCGCGCGACGGAATCGGCCGGGAAATTGGTGTCGGCGATGATCAGGTCGTCGCCATGGCCCATCGCCCGCAGCGCCTGCAGCACATCGGCATTGAGCAGCGGATTGATCCCTTTGAGCATGATGTCCCCTCGTAAGGTCTGTTTGCGGTCCAGAGCAATTCCAGGAAAAGTGCGAAGCGGCTTTCCGTCCGGAATTGCGTAAAACTCTAAAGCCGCTTGCCGGTCGCCGTGTCGAAAAGGTGGACCTGGTCGAGCCGCGGCTTCAGCTTCAGCGTATCGCCCGGCTTGACGTCATGGCGCTCGCGAAACAGCGCCACCATCTCGCGCTCGCCGAAGCGCAGGAACACAAGCGTCTCCGAGCCGGTCGGCTCGACCACCGAAACCGTGGCGGCGATGCCGTCTGGATGGATTTCCAGATGCTCCGGCCGCACGCCGTAGACGACGGCCTGGCCGTCCTGGGCAGCACTTCCCGAGGGCAGCGGAAATGTCGTACCGGCAATGTCGACAGCATTGTCGCCCTTCTTCACCGTCCCCTTGAGCAGGTTCATGGCCGGTGAGCCGAGGAAGCCGGCCACAAACAAATTGGCCGGACGGTCGAACAGTTCGAGCGGCGCGCCGACCTGCTCGATACGACCGTCGCGCATCACGACGATCTTGTCAGCCATGGTCATGGCCTCGATCTGGTCGTGGGTGACGTAGATGGTGGTGGTTTTCAGCCGCTGGTGCAGTTCCTTGATCTCGGTGCGCATCTGCACGCGCAGCTTGGCGTCGAGATTGGACAGCGGCTCGTCGAACAAAAACACCTGCGGGTTGCGCACGATGGCGCGGCCCATGGCGACGCGCTGGCGCTGGCCACCGGAAAGCTGGCGCGGATAGCGTTTCAGATAGGGCGCAAGGTCGAGGATGTCGGCGGCGCGCTTGACCCGCTCGGTGACGACAGTCGGATCGGTGCCGCGCAGCTTCAGCGCGAAGGCCATGTTCTGCTCCACCGTCTTGTGCGGATAGAGCGCATAGTTCTGGAACACCATGGCGATGTCGCGCTTTGCCGGCGGCAGATTATTGACGACGCGCTCGCCGATCGAGATCGTGCCGCCGGAAACGGTCTCCAGCCCGGCCACCATCCTCAGCAGTGTGGACTTGCCGCAACCCGACGGGCCAACCAGCACGACGAACTGGCCGTCGGCAATATCGATGCTGACCTCGTGCAGGACCTTGACGGTTCCAAACGCCTTGGCCACACTGCTGATCGCGACTTGAGCCATCGTCTCCCCTTTGTCGTTTGCGGTGAAGCTAGCCATTGCCAACGGCAAGGGCAAGTCGGTATATTATAGATAAAAAACCCACTCGTGTTGACAAGGTAATCGATTACGCGAATAGTGGCGAGTGCCAATCCGACAACGGGCCTCTTACCCTGAAATCGGAACTCCGGCGACGCAGGGTGGGGTCCCACGTCCCCGTATGTTCGAGGAGAACCGTAAGACGTTTCGACGTCCGATAAATTGGCATTTCCATTCAATGGCTGTTGTTCTGGGAGGAACCTGTAGATGAGAGTCGATCTGTACGAAAAACTTATGCGCGCCGGCGCGAGCCGCCGCGATGTGTTGAAGGGTGCGGCCAGCATGGCCGCGATAGCCGCCGCGTCCGGCGCCGGGCTCGGCGCGCTGACGAGGCCTGCCGCGGCCGATGACAGCCTGCGTGCGAAAATCCTGCAGATCCCGGGCGTCGGCAAAGGCCAGCCGACCGATGCCGACTTCCAGAAAGTCGGCGAGCTCTGTCTCGAAGCGACCAAGGCCAATGTCAAGGAAGGCGAGTTCGCCGGTGTCGAGTTGACCTTCATGGGCCTCAACAACCAGAACCTGCACAATGTGCTGTTCCGCGGCTTCCTGAAGCCGTGGGAGGCCTATACGGGCGCCAAGATCAACTGGATCGATCTTGCCCAGGCCGACTACAATCCGCGCCTGCAGCAGGCCATAGCCACCAATACAATCGACTTCGATATCGTCGAGATGGGTGCGCCCTTCGAAGGCGACGTCTGCGGCAAGGGGCTGACTTCCGAGATGCCGGATTGGGTTAGGAAGCAGATCGATATGGACGACTTGGTGGCCTATCTGAAGCCTCCGGTCGGCACGTGGAACGGCAAGCAGTATCGCGTGACCATCGACGGCGACACGCACAACTTCAACTATCGCACTGACGTGTTCGCCGACTCTGAGTTGGCGTCTGCCTGGAAGGCCGACAGCGGCGACAAGGCGGGCCTGACGGAATGGGGCGTGCCGAAGACATGGCAGCAGGTGCAGGCCGTGACCAAGTTCCTCAAGGGCAAGAAATTCAAGGGCCAGGACGTCTATGGCTATCTCGACGCGCCCAAGCCCTGGGGCGGTTTCGGCTTCTACTTCCTCGGCAGCCGCGCCTCCGCCTATGCCAAGCATCCCGATGACAAGGCCTGGCTGTTCGACGCCGACACCATGAAGCCGCGCGTCAACAATCCGGCCTGGGTGCGCGCCATCCAGGACGTGATCGATGCGCTGCCTTCCGAGCCGAAAGATCAAATCAACGCCGATCCGAACACGACTGCCTTCCAGCAGTTCCTGGCCGGCACCGGCTCGATGATCCCGTGGTGGGGCGACGTCGGCTCGAACGTGAAGACCAACGACTCCTCGGTCATTGGCGACGTCACCGGCTTCTCGATCCTGCCGGGCTCCGACGACGTCTACAACTCCAAGACCGGCAAGTGGGAAAAGCTCGCCAGCGGGCCGAACTATGCGCCGAACTGCGCCTATCTCGGCTGGGGCATCTATGTCATGGCCCGCGTCGACAAGGATGAGAAGAAGAAGAAGGCCGCATGGTCCGCCGCCGCCCATCTCGGCGGCAAGGATCTGTCGATCTGGACGGCGATGTATCCGTCGGGCTTCCAGCCCTACCGCAACTCCCACTTCAACATTCCGGAGTGGGTGGCGGCGGGCTATGACGAGGCCTTCATCACCTCCTACCTCAAGTCGGAAGGCGATAGCTACAACCATCCGAACGCCGCGATCGAGCCGCGTATCCCCGGCATCTTCCAGTATTATTCCGCCGCCGAGGACATTCTGGCCAACACTTTCGCCGGCAAGATGAAGGCGCAGGAAGGCGCCGATGCCATCGCCGCCGCCTGGGAGAAGCTCACCGACCAGATCGGTCGCGACAAGCAGGTCAAGCTCTACAAAGCCTCGCTCGGCATGTAAGCTCTCTTACCGAATGTCGCGGCCCGGCGACGCCTCGTCGCCGGGCCGCATCTTTGCCGGCCGCGGCCGGATATCCGATGTTTAAGAGGCAAGAGGCGTGGCTGAGCAGATTTCGACCGCGAATGCATGGACGTCCAATCCGGCCGACCTGATCCCGGCCAGCCGCAAACGCCTCGGCTGGGGCCTGCTGGCTGCGGCGACGCTTCTTCTTCTTGCAATCATCGTCGTGCAGATCCTCTACAAGACCGAGATGTCGACGGTCGGCTTCGACACCTGGCGCCCGGTGATCTACGCCTACATCCTGTGGGGCGCAGCGCTCGGCGCCTGGCAGGTGCTGACGCGCGGCGAGGACGGCCAGCGTGCGCTGTTCCTGTTGCCGGCGCTGCTCTTCACCATCGCCATGGTGATCTTCCCGACGCTGTTCGGCTTCTACATCGCGCTGACCGACTGGAACCTCTCCTCCTTCACGGGGCGCAAATTCAACGGCCTCGACAATTTCTGGCAGATGCTGGCCGATCCCTACTACCGCAACGCGCTGTTCAACATGGTGCTCTATGTGCTGGCGGTGCTGGTCGAATATGTCATCGCCTTCGGCCTGGCGTTGCTGCTCAATGCGCAGATCCGCGCCCGCAAATTCTTCCGCGTCGTCTTCCTGCTACCCTTGATGCTGTCGCCGGTCGCCGTCTCCTGGATGGTCGGCAAGTCACTGATGGAATACCGCTTCGGCCCGGCGGCAACGCTGGCGCGCCATCTCGGTTGGGAAAATCCCGCCTTCTTCTCCGACCCGATCACCGCCCGCATCGCGATTATGATGCTCGACGCCTGGACCTTCATCCCGTTCATGATGATCATGCTGCTTGCCGGCCTGCAGGCGATGTCGCGCGAGGTGCTGGAAGCCGCGCGCGTCGATGGCGCGACCGCGTGGCAAACCTTCTGGCAGGTCACCTTCCCGCTGATGCTGCCGGTATCGGTGACGGCGGTGATCCTGCGCATCATCTTCAAGCTGAAGCTCGCCGACATCATCATCACGCTGACGTCCGGCGGCCCCGGCGGCGCCACCGATTCCGTGTCGAGCTTCATTTATCGCGAGTACCGCGACCGCTCGAATGTCGGCTACGGCACGATGCTGGCCATGGCCTATCTGGTCATCATCGTCGTGTTCGTGACCTGGCTTTTGAAATTCGCCAATCGCTTCGTGCGCAACGTCAACTGAGCGGCACCATGAGCGTCCAGACCACCGACTATACCGTTTCCGAAATCCGCTCGCCGGCGGCCTTCGTCGCCAGCCGCATCTTCATCTATGGCGCATTGCTCTTCTGGGCTTTCGTGTGCCTGTTCCCGATCTACTGGACGATCACCACCTCGTTCAAATCGGCGGTGGACGTCACGCAGGGCCATCTTATCCCCTTTGTCGACTTCCAGCCCGACTGGAAGGGCTGGCGCTCGCTTGGCCTGTCGCCGGATTCGATCTTCGAGACCTCGACCGTGCGCGACGAATTCCTCAAGCGCTTCATGAACTCGGTCATCACCTCGGTCGGCGCATCGGCGCTGGCCATCGTCATCGGCAGTCTCGCCGCCTATGGTCTGGTTCGTTACCGCTACAAATTCGCCTGGTTTAAGAACGAGGACATCTCCTTCTTCTTCCTGTCGCAGCTCATCCTGCCACCGGTGGTGCTGGCGCTACCCTTCCTGGTGCTCTACCGCGAAGTGGCGCTGCTCGACACGCGCATCGGCCTGATCCTGCTCTACACGCTGATGGTGCTGCCGATCGTCATCTGGATCATGCGCGACCAGTTCAACTCGATCCCCGTCGAGCTCGAGGAAGCAGCCCTGGTCGACGGGCTGTCGATCTGGGGCGCCTTCTTCCGCATCGTCATGCCGATCGCGCTTCCGGGAATGGTCGCCGCCTTCATCCTGGCAATGGTGCTGTGCTGGAACGAGTATTTCTTCGCAGCGCTTCTGACATCGACCGACGCCAAGACAATCCCGGTGATGGTGGCGAGCCAGACCGGGTCGCAAGGCATCAACTGGTGGTCGATGGCCGCCCTTGCCACCGCCGCGATCGCGCCGCTAGCGGTGATCGGCATCGCGCTCGAGCGCTATCTGATCATGGGCATGACGGCAGGCTCGGTGAAATAGCGATGGCCGAGCCCTACTGGTTCGCGCGCAACATCCGGACCGGTTACATCGGCCGCGACCGCTACGGTAAGGGCGTCATGCCGATCGCCTGGCAAGGCCGCGCGGTCATCGCCGGCTTTGTGGCGGCCATGGTGGTCGGCGGCGCGATCATGTTCCTGCTTTTCTTCTATGCCCACCAGATAGCGCTGGGCGTGGTGGTCTATGTCATCCTCGTCATCGCCGGCGCGGGCACGTTCATCTGGGCGGTGGCGACCAAGAGCAATCCGGACAAACCATTGACCGAATACCTGGCCGAGCGCCAGCGAGCCCGCTCCACAGGGCGATAGTCAGGCGACCAGGATTTGGCGCAAGTGATCGAGGATCATGGCGACGCCGATCTTGCCGAGGCCGGCCGAGGCTTCCGCGGCGCCCTTCGTATACCAGCCGGTGTTGTCGGCGAAACGCGCCGCATCCACCGCTTCCGGACATAGCGCCAGCATCAGCGACGTTTCGCCGATGCCCGCATGGTCGAATGGGTATTTGCCGTTCATGGAAGCCGGCATCAGCGGATGCACCTGCACCCAGTTGAAGACGTTCTCGCCTTGCGCATGGCCGGCATAGTAGTCGACCATTGTGTTCGACCCCCACCAGCCCTCGCCGCGCTCCTTTTCCAGGAAACGGAAGATCGCCTGCCGTCCGGCGGTCTTGAAGGCGAGATCGGTCGGCATGCCGGCCACGAAATTCTCGGTCTGGTGATGAATAATGGCGTGGATGTTGCGAAAGCCGATGCGCAGCAGTCCGTAGAACAGCTCCTCGGCGAACGGCGAAAGCACCGGGCCGCCGACCTGCACCGAGCCGCTGCCTTCGGGTGCGGCCACGGCGTAGCTCGCCGCGCCATAGTAGAAAGGCGGCAGGATGACGAGCTCCCTCTCCATCTCGATGAGCTCCACCGTCTTGATCACCGCCAGCGTGTCCATGCCGACCGCCATGTGCTCACCATGGTATTCGAGCACGCCGAGCGGCAGCACGACCGGCCAGTTTTCCTCGATCGCCTTGCGGATCTGGTGCGGCAGCATCAGTTCGTAGCGCATAGTCCTTACTCCATATTGGTGTGCCTGGCGCGCATGGCTTCCGGCGTAGCGCCCGTCAGGCCTTTGAGCTTCAGCACCATTATCTCGAACAAGACAAACAGCGCGCCCTCGAACAGCGAGCCCATCGGCAGCACCGACGTCCTGGCCGAGCCCTGGTCGCTGGCCATGGTCTGGGCCGGAATAAGCAGCGTAAAGTCGGCAAGTTTCGCGGCACTGCCGCCGGCCTCCGCCGTGAGCAACACTACTTTCGCACCGGCGTCGCGGGCAACGCGCATCAGGGTGAGCACTGTGGTGGTTTCACCCGGTCCTGAGCTCACCAGGAAGACATCGCCCTGCCCCAGCGGCGGCGTGGTCATGTCGCCGACCACCGCGACCGGCAGTCCGAGATGGTAGAGCCGCATGGCGAACCCCTTCACCTGCAACGCCTCACGGCCGCAGCCATAGACGGCGATCTTGCCGGCGCCGGCCAGCGTCGCGCAGGCAGCATCGATGTCGCGTTCATCCATGCGCGCCAGCACCGCGCCGAGCTCGTCAAGCGCGGTCGCGAACATCCCGGATCCGGCTTTGCTCATGACGGCTCACCTTGTCTGGATTGGCATTGTGGATTTTGCGGCTCGCACAGACGAAACGCTTGTTTTTGTTCATGCTATCACCGCGAAAATCGCTGTCCAAGGCGCCATGGTGCTTTTGCTGGGCCACCAGCGTGATAGTGTCATGTCAGACAAATCGCTCCGGGAAAATCGTTGGACATGAAGACACGGCATTTCGACCGCATCGGCAATGGCGGCATCACTTTTACCGAGCTTGGCTTCGGCACCGCGCCGCTCGGCAATCTCTATCGCGCCGTCCCCGACGAAGACGCCAACGCCACGCTGCAGGCGGCGTGGGGGACCGGCTCGCGCTATTACGATACCGCACCGCTCTACGGTCTCGGCCTCGCGGAAACCCGGCTGAACGCTTTCCTGCGCGGCCGCAAACGCGACGACTATGTCTTGTCGAGCAAGGTCGGCCGGCTCATGCGCGTCGCCCCGCCGGAGCAGCGCACCGGCATCGGCAAATTCTTCGATACCCCCTCGCGCCGCGAGGTCTATGACTACAGCTATGACGGCGTCATGCGGTCCTTCGAGGCCTCGCTGGAACGGCTTGGCGTCGACCGCATCGACATCCTGTTCGTGCATGACGTCGACATCTTCACTCACGGCAGCAAGGAAGCCTCCGACCGCCGCATCGAGGAGTTCATGTCGTCGGGCTATTACGGGCTGCTTTCGTTGCGCGACCAGGGCGTTATCAAGGCGTTCGGCGGCGGCATCAACGAATGGCAGGTCGCGCAGACGCTTGCCGAACGCGGCGATTTCGACCTGTTCCTGCTTGCCGGCCGCTACACGCTGCTCGAGCAGGACGCGCTGGCCACCTTCCTGCCGCTCTGCCAGAAGCGCGGCATCGGTATCGTGCTCGGCGGCCCTTACAATTCCGGCGTGCTCGCGACCGGGCCGAAACCCGGCGCTTACTACAATTACAGCGAGGCGCCCAAGGAGATCCTCGATCGCGTCGCGCGCATCGAGGCCGTCTGCCAGCGCCATGGCGTGCGCCTGATCGAGGCGGCGCTGCAGTTTCCCCTGCAGCATCCGTCGGTGGTGTCGGTGATCCCGGGGGGACAGCGGCCGGCGGAAGTCGAAAGCAACCGCGCGCTTCTCGACGTCAAAATTCCGGCAGCGCTCTGGGCCGACCTCAAGCAGGAAGGTCTGCTGCGGGCCGACGCGCCGACAGCCTGAAAGCAATCCCGCGATCGCACGAAAAAGAAAAGCCGGGCATGCCCGGCTTTTCTGCTCTTAAAGAAAAAGGTCTTAGTTGACCGCGTCCTTGAGGCCCTTGCCGGCCGAAAACTTCGGCACGGTGCGCGCCGGAATCTTCACTTCGGCGCCCGTCTGCGGGTTACGGCCCGTCGAAGCAGCGCGTTTTGACACGGTGAAATTTCCGAAGCCAACAAGCCGGACATCGCCGCCCTTCTTCAGTTCGCCAGTGATCACGGAGAACACTGCATCGACGGCGGACTGCGCATCAGCCTTCGAAATGCTTGCGGAGTCGGCGACAGCGGACACCAGTTCGTTCTTGTTCATAAAAATTCCCTTCCATGAGAAAACCGGAACTTGCGACTCATCCGGCAGGAAACGGACTTTAGAAAGAAGCGTTCCGGAACCCAAGTCGAAAACCGCAGAATTCCGGGCTTTTTTACATTTTTTGGTGGCTTTTTCACATGAAAAAGCCGGGCTCGAAGCCCGGCTCTCTCTTTGTGCATTGCAACGTTAGCAATTTCTAATGAGCAAGCGACTTTCCAGCGTCGTCGCCGGTGTCGACCGGAGCCGGCGCATTGACCGGCTCGACCCATTCGATCGGCTCCGGCATCCTGACCAGCGCGTGCTTCAACACCTCGCCGACGCGTGCGACCGGAATGATCTCCATGCCGTTCTTCACATTGTCCGGAATCTCCGCCAGATCCTTGACGTTCTCTTCCGGGATCAGCACCTTCTTGATGCCGCCGCGCAGGGCCGCGAGCAGCTTTTCCTTCAAGCCACCGATCGGCAAGATGCGGCCGCGAAGCGTTATCTCACCCGTCATCGCCACATCGGCCCGGACCGGAATACCGGTCAGGATCGACACGATCGCCGTGGCCATGGCGGCACCGGCGGACGGACCATCCTTCGGCGTGGCGCCTTCCGGCAGGTGCACGTGGATGTCGCGCTTGTCGAACAGCGGCGGCTCGACGCCGAAATCGAGCGCCCGTGAGCGGACATAGGATGCCGCCGCCGAGATCGATTCCTTCATCACGTCGCGCAGGTTGCCGGTCACCGTCATGCGGCCCTTGCCGGGCATCATGACGCCTTCGACCGTCAGCAGCTCGCCGCCGACTTCCGTCCACGCAAGACCGGTCACAACACCGACCTGATCGTCAGCCTCGACCTGGCCGAAGCGGAAGCGCGGCACGCCAAGATAATCGGCGAGATTGGCCGCCGTGATCTTCACCGTCTTCTTCTTCGTCCGCAGGATCTCGGTGACCGCCTTGCGGCCGAGCTTCATCAGCTCGCGCTCAAGGCTGCGCACGCCGGCTTCCCGCGTGTAGGTCTGGATGATGCCGCGGATCGCGTCCTCCGCGACCGAGAACTCGTTCGGCTGCAGGGCATGATCGCGGATCACCTTCGGCATCAGATGCCGCTTGGCGATCTCGACCTTCTCATCCTCGGTGTAACCGGCGATACGGATGATCTCCATGCGGTCCATCAAGGGCGCAGGGATGTTCAGCGTGTTCGCCGTCGTCACGAACATCACGCTCGACAGATCGTATTCGACCTCGAGGTAATGGTCCATGAACGTCGAGTTCTGCTCCGGATCGAGCACCTCGAGCAGGGCCGATGACGGGTCGCCGCGGAAGTCCTGGCCCATCTTGTCGATCTCGTCGAGCAGGAAGAGCGGGTTGGACTTCTTGGCCTTCTTCATCGACTGGATGACCTTGCCGGGCATCGAGCCGATGTAAGTGCGCCGGTGACCACGGATCTCGGCTTCATCGCGCACGCCGCCAAGCGCCATGCGGATGAACTCACGTCCAGTCGCCTTGGCGATCGACTTGCCGAGCGAGGTCTTGCCGACGCCGGGCGGTCCGACGAGGCACAGGATCGGCCCCTTCAGCTTCTTCTGGCGGCTCTGCACGGCCAGATACTCGACGATGCGCTCCTTGACCTTGTCGAGACCGAAGTGATCGGTATCGAGCACGTTCTGCGCGAAAGCCAGATCCTGCTTGACCTTGGAGTTCTTGCCCCACGGGATCGACAGCAGCCAGTCGAGATAGTTGCGCACGACCGTCGATTCGGCCGACATCGGCGACATCGACCGGAGCTTCTTCAACTCGGCGTCCGCCTTCTCGCGGGCCTCCTTGGAGAGCTTGGTCTTCTTGATGCGCGCCTCGATCTCGGCGGCCTCGTCGCGGCCGTCCTCGCCTTCGCCGAGCTCCTTCTGGATCGCCTTCATCTGCTCGTTGAGGTAGTACTCGCGCTGCGTCTTCTCCATCTGGCGCTTGACGCGCGAACGGATGCGCTTCTCCACCTGGAGCACCGAAATTTCGGCCTCCATGAAGCCCATCGCCTTCTCCAGACGCTCCTTGACGGAGAGCGTGGCGAGCATCTCCTGCTTCTCGGGGATCTTGATGGCGAGGTGCGAGGCGACCGTGTCGGCGAGCTTGGAATAGTCGTCGATCTGGCTGGCAGCGCCCACCACTTCGGGCGAGATCTTCTTGTTCAGCTTGACGTAATTCTCGAAGTCGGTGACAACCGAACGGGCAAGCGCCTCGATCTCGACCTCTTCCTCTTCCGGCTCGACCAGCGCGGTGGCGCGAGCTTCGTGGAAATCGGCGCGGTCGGTGAACGACACGATCTTGGCGCGCGAGGCGCCCTCGACCAGCACCTTCACGGTACCGTCGGGAAGCTTCAAAAGCTGCAGCACATTGGCGAGCGTTCCGATGTCGAAGATCGCATCGGGCTCAGGATCGTCATCAGCTGCATTCATCTGGGTCGCAAGCAGGATCTGCTTTTCCTGACCCATCACTTCTTCCAGCGCCTTGATCGACTTTTCACGCCCGACAAAGAGCGGAACGATCATATGCGGAAACACAACGATATCACGCAGTGGGAGGACCGCGAAAACGCCGTCGCCGGAAGCCTTGGATATCTTGGCCATTGTCCAACCTTTCATGTCGCGATCGCTAATTTTAGCCAACCGCGAATCTCATATTAACGACCGAGTGTCGTTCCGCCTACCACCGTTTGTGACGGGAGTTTTACAGCACAGAATTCGGCGCCTCGGCCTTCTGGTGTTAGGTGGATGCAGCCGGGGCAAAGATCAAGGGTTAACATGGCCGATCCATCCATTCCACCGCCTGGCGGCATGCCCTTGACGCAAAACGGCGCCCAACGGGCGCCGTTCCATCAAAAAACGCTGGTCCAGACGCCATTTCAGGCGCTGACATTGCCCTTCTTTTCCTTCTGCTCGGAATAGATGTAGAGCGGCCGGGCGCTGCCGGTCACAACCTCTTCCGAAATCACCACCTCGCGCACGCCTTCCAGCGCCGGCAGCTCGAACATCGTATCGAGCAGGATCGCTTCCATGATGGAGCGCAGGCCGCGCGCGCCGGTCTTGCGCTCGATGGCGCGCTTGGCAATGGCCGAAAGCGCGTTCTCGTGGAAGGTTAGGTCGACATTTTCCATCTCGAACAGCCGCTGATACTGCTTGACCAGCGCGTTCTTCGGCTCGGTCAGGATCTGGATCAGCGCCGGCTCGTCGAGGTCTTCCAACGTCGCCAGGACAGGCAGACGGCCGACGAATTCCGGGATCAGGCCGAATTTCAACAGATCTTCCGGCTCGACCTGGCGGAACAGGTCGCCGGTGCGGCGATCTTCCGGCGAAGCAACCGTCGCGCCAAAGCCGATCGAGGTCTTGCGGCCGCGATCCGAGATGATCTTGTCCAGCCCCGCAAAGGCACCGCCGCAGATGAACAGGATGTTGGCGGTGTCGACCTGCAGGAATTCCTGCTGCGGATGCTTGCGGCCACCCTGCGGCGGCACCGAGGCGACCGTGCCTTCCATGATCTTCAGAAGCGCCTGCTGCACGCCCTCGCCCGACACGTCGCGGGTGATCGAGGGGTTGTCCGACTTGCGCGAAATCTTGTCGATTTCGTCGATATAGACGATGCCGCGCTGGGCGCGCTCGACATTGTAGTCGGCCGACTGCAACAGCTTCAGGATGATGTTCTCGACGTCCTCGCCGACATAACCGGCTTCGGTCAACGTCGTGGCGTCGGCCATGGTGAACGGCACATCGATGATGCGAGCGAGAGTCTGGGCTAGCAGCGTCTTGCCGCAGCCGGTCGGGCCGATCAGGAGGATATTCGACTTGGCCAGCTCGACATCGTTGCTCTTGCCGGCATGCGCTAGGCGCTTGTAGTGGTTGTGGACCGCCACCGACAGCACGCGCTTGGCGTAAGGCTGGCCGATGACATAATCATCCAGAACTTTCAGGATTTCCTGCGGTGTCGGCACGCCTTCGCGCGACTTCACCATCGAGGTTTTGTTCTCCTCGCGGATGATGTCCATGCACAGTTCGACGCATTCATCACAGATGAAGACCGTCGGGCCGGCGATCAGCTTGCGGACCTCGTGCTGGCTTTTGCCGCAAAACGAGCAATAAAGCGTGTTCTTGGAATCACCGCTATTGTTGCCGACCTTGCTCATTTTCCTGTCCTTTCACCGACGCCCGCCGATGGCCTGGCTGCAAGAGGCGTCTCACCAATCTATCGCAGGAATCCGCCACCGCCAGTGTCCCGGCTCACACTGCGCATTCCGTACGAAACACAAATCAGAAAACGCGGCAATGATTCGCAGCTACCCCAACGCAAAGCTAAGCCGTCGAAAATCAACATAGCCTTAACGTAGGCAATCCCAACGCCCGAGGGAACAGCCAAATGTGGCCGAAATGCCGCAAGCCACGCCAAAAGCGCGTTATCCTGCCATCCGACTGCCAGGACGCCCTTATTTGGCGGCGCTTTCGACCGGTTCGCGCGACGAGATAACCTTGTCGATCAGGCCGAAATCCTTGGCCTCGTCGGCGGTCATGAAATGATCGCGATCGAGCGTGCGTTCAATCTCTTCGTAGCTCTTGCCGGTATGCTTGACATAGACCTCGTTCAAGCGGCGCTTCAGCTTGACGATGTCCATCGCATGCCGCTCAATGTCCGAAGCTTGGCCCTGGAAGCCGCCGGACGGCTGATGGACCATGATGCGGGCGTTCGGGGTGGCAAAACGCATGTCCTTGTGACCGGCCGTCAGAAGCAGCGAGCCCATCGAGGCGGCCTGGCCGATGCAGAGCGTCGAAACCGCCGGCTTGATGAACTGCATGGTGTCGTAGATCGCCATGCCCGAGGTGACCACGCCACCCGGCGAATTGATGTAGAGGTTGATTTCCTTCTTGGGGTTTTCCGCCTCGAGGAACAAAAGCTGTGCACAAACCAGCGTCGCCATCCCGTCCTCGACCGGACCGGTGATGAAAATGATGCGTTCCTTCAAAAGGCGCGAGAAAATGTCATAGGCGCGCTCGCCGCGATTGGTCTGCTCGACCACCATCGGAACGAGGTTCATGTAGGTTTCAACGGGGTTCTTCATGGACTACCCTTGTTGGAGATGAGATCCCGGCGCCTTAGTACATTAGCAATCGGGCGGAATCGTTCTGGATTGGTTACGACCTAAATAGGATGCCGGCTCACCCTAGCGCAAGGCCGCCTCTCCTAGCCACCTGGTTAAGTGGAATCAAGCGTTGCGGCCGCGTCCGGTCAGCCGCAGATAAACCAATTCCCGAAGTTCAGTCGCGGGGCGTCCGCCTCGGTAGCATTTTCTTAACCGCGCCGCTTAACGACAAGCCTTGAAATCGCTGTCTGGCCTGGGACCTTCCGCTACACTCCTGCGTTGAAAACGCGTCCTTTTTCAACGGGGGAATGTCATGATCCGCAAAAGCTCCACATCGCTCGCAGTCATCGCGATGCTTGCCACAGTGTCCGAGGGCACCGCCGGCGGCCGCGCGTTGGAATGCTACGAGCCCGTGCACAGGCCGGCGCTCTACGACACCGTATACGAAGACGTGATGCTGAGCCCGGGCGGCCAGATGGTCGATTACGACGCGCCGATCTACGGCACATATGAGAGTGTGGAGCAGATCGCGGCGCCGCGCGTGACCTATGAGACGGTGCCGGCCGAGACGCGCACCGTCTACCATACAGTCAGGGTCGACGATGGCGGTTACGCCTGGGAATGGCGCGTCATCCATGGCCGCAAGGTGCTTTGCAAGGTTTGGCGCAAGGCCCGCTACGCGCGCGTCGCCGAAATTGTGGTGGTCAGGCCTGAACGCGTCCGCCGCGTGGTGTCGCCGGCCGAATACGAAAGCGTCGCCCGCGAAGTGCAGGTGCGACCCGAACAGGTACGCATCCAGGAAATTCCGCCCTCATTCGGAACGGTGGCACGCCGGGTGGTGGTGCGGGAAGGTTCGACCAGCTGGCGGCGGGTGCATATCCCGCGGCACTGTCCGTACTAGGATCGAACGGGATTGTTTTGCATCCGCCGACCGCAAGCGGATCTTTAGGCATTTCGTTGGTCCTGCCCTGTGGTAGCTTCAACATCGAACCAGCGGGCGCGACGAATTGCCAGGAACCGACGAATGCGGCCTCCAGACATCCCTGTTGTCGGCATGCTGCTTGCTGGTGACCGATCGTATCCAAGCTTCGGCTCTTTCTGCGACGCAATCCGAGAACTGGGCTACAGGGACGGTGAGAACATCCAGATCGAGCCTCGCTTTGCCGACGGGCATCTCGATCGCCTTCCAAGCCTTGCAGCCGAGCTCGTTCGGCGCCGAGCCAAGATCATCGTCGCCATTGGGGCCGTGAGCTACTGGGCTGCTCGCGAAGCGGCACCTGATTTGCCGATCGTCTTTGCCATCGTGCTCGATCCGGTATCGGCTAAAATCGTGCAGAGCGCCGGGCGGCCCGGTGGCCACACAACAGGATGCACGAACTTCGACCCCGGCCAAATCGGCGAGCAGATGCGGATGTTGAAGCAGGTGGTTCCGACCCTGAGATGCTTGGCGGTTTTGGGCGACGCTGGGGTTCCAGACATTCTGCCGAGGCTTTCGAACGCAGCCGCCGAAGCAGAAGGCCTCGATATCTCCGTTTACCTGCTTGGCCGCGAGAAAGACCTGGAAGGGGCCTTCGCCGCATTCGCGGCCGCCGGGGCGGGCGGTCTGCTGTGCCTGGAGGTTCCGCGAACCACTACATACGGGGCCAAGATCGTCGAGATGGCGAACGACGCCGGGCTGCCGGCCATCTTCGGCAGGGATCATGCAAGATACGGTCCGCTGATGGCCTACGGCACGAGCCTTGCTTTTGCCGCGCGTCGAATGGCCAGCCAGGTCGACAGCATACTCAAGGGAGCCAACGCCGGCGCGCTTCCAGTCGAATATGTCCGCCGGTCCGAGTTGATCGTGAATTTGACTGCTGCGCGGAAAATGGCGGTCGCGTTCCCAGATCGTCTCCTGAGGTTGGCCAGCCAAGTCGTCGGATAACCGCCGGGATGGGGCGATATGGCTTAAACCGCCCGCAGCCTTCCTTGACTTAAGACGTCACCGCCAACGGGCTAGTCGCAGGAGGCTCGACCAATTGGCGGCTGACGTGCATCCGGTACCATTGCCGGACCGGGTAGCATTTGGCAGGGAGCAGTTCAGGCCAGATCGACGTCGAGGATCGCCATCGAGAAATTGTAGTCGCCGTCATCCTCGTCCTTGAACACGAGGCCCAGGAATTCGTCGCCGATATAGACCTCGGCCGAGTCTTCCTTGCGCGGGCGCGCCTTGATCTCGAGCCGGGGATTCTGGAAGACGCGCTTGAAATAGGCGTCCAGCTTTCTGATTTCGTCAGGCTTCAAAAGACTTCTCCGGGATGTCGGTCTGATCGTTGGAACGCGCTTCTGGCACGCCAACAATGGCCATGTAAAGGCGAGCCGGCAGGATAGCACGGGACAACAGGCGCCGGAAACCGGCGGCCGAACGGCCGCCGCCAGCGGCTTATCAGATGTCGAAGCTGACCACGTGGTCCATCGTCTGCGACGGCAGGAGCTGGTCCATCTGCCGCGAAGGCTGGTCGCAGCCGGTTTCTCCCACCACCCGCGCCGGCACGCCGGCGACGGTCTTGTTGTGTGGCACGGGCGACAGCACGACCGAACCGGCGGCGATCTTGGAGCAATGGCCGATCTCGATGTTGCCGAGGATCTTGGCGCCGGCGCCGATCAGCACGCCGCGGCGGATCTTCGGATGACGATCGCCATTGGCCTTGCCGGTACCGCCCAGCGTCACGCCGTGCAGGATCGACACGTCATCCTCGATAACCGCCGTCTGGCCGACAACCAGGCCGGTCGCATGGTCAAGGAAGATGCCCTTGCCGATGCGGGCGGCCGGATTGATGTCCGTCTGGAACACCGAGGAGGAGCGGCTCTGCAAATAGAGCGCGAAATCGCGGCGGCCATGATTCCACAGCCAATGCGCCAGACGGTGGGTCTGGATGGCGTGGAAACCCTTGAAATAAAGCACCGGCATGATGAAGCGGTCGCAGGCCGGGTCGCGGTCGTAGTAGGCCTGGATGTCGACGCGCACCGTCGTGCTCCACTCTGGATCGTCGTCGAGCATTGCCTTGAAGGTCTGGCGAATGAGATCGGAACCGATGTCCTGATGCGCCAGCCGCTCGGCCAGCCGGTGGATCACCGCTTCTTCCAGGCTCTCCTGGTTGAGGATGGTGGAATAGAGGAATGCCGCGAGCAGCGGATCGCGGTTCACCGCTTCCATCGCCTCATCGCGGATCGAACGCCAGATCGGGTCGACCGGCTGCACCATGCTGGGGCGCGCAATCGTAATGCTGTTCATCGACGCTCTCCGGCCTCGCTCATTCTCCGGCGGCACATATAAGCCAGATCATAGCACGGTTGAACTCAATTTTCCTTAAGTAGCTGTTCAAATGGACATGGTTCACGCGGATTCAAGCGACAATGGAAAACGAACCCTTGATCGCGGAGCACCGGAAACCGCCCGCCCTGCCTCGTTGACAGCGGCCGGACCGATCCTCAGGTCGGCAGCGTCGTTCCCGCCTGCTCGGCGACCATATAAGCGGCATACCAATCGGGCCAGTTGTGGTCATGCTGCCCGCCGTTGCGCTTTTCATGCTCGCCATGCGCCGCGGCTGCCCGGCGGAGCGCGGTCGCAAGCTCCGCGGATGACGTGAAAATCGTGTCATGCGCATCTACGCGCCCAGGCAGACGCTGGGTGATCTCCTGCAGCAGCCAACCGTTGCCGTCCGGGTCGCTGAAAGTGACGAATGAGGAATAGCTGTTGCCATCCGGGTGCCGGCCTTTGATCGGCGGCTGGCCCGGACCGTTGCGGTGGAAGACATCGCTTGCGGCGACGCCACGCGCCACCAGTTCCGCGCGCGCCGCTTCGATGTCGGACACGATCAGATAAAGCACTTTCGCCGAACCGGGCGCGGCCGATGTCAGGCCCGTGCCGAAATGGATCGAGCACGGCGAACCCGGCGGCGTGAACTGCACAACCCGAAATGTGTCGCCGACGACGAAGTCGGCATCGAGCCGCCAGCCCAGACCAGCGTAAAAACCCTTCGAACGGTCGACATCCGACACAGGAATGACGACGGCCTCCAGTTTCATGTCGATCGCGCCAGGTTTGGTTCCACTGGTCATCTCACGCTCCTTGGCTTCGCTGTCGGGGCGGCACCTTCCCTCCGCGGGGCTTTTTGGTCAATCGGGCACATAAGCTCTTGAAGGCAGCCCCGACTTGGGTTGTCTTGCGGCGGGCATCACCCGCCGGGAAGAATTCGTCATGGCAGAAGCAACGCTGATCGACGACGCGCTGAAAAGCGAGCTTTCCGCGCTCTATCAGGCCGCGGACCGCCACTACCACAACCTCGCCCACATCAAGGCCATGCTGGCGCTGGCTGGCGAATACCGGGCCCTGCTCGACGACCCGGATGCTGTCGAGGCGGCGATCTGGTTCCATGACGCCGTCTATGACAGCCGCGCCAAGGACAATGAGGCCAAAAGCGCCGAAATGGCCGAGAAAAGCCTGACCGGGCGCGCAAGTTCCGAACGCCTGGCCCGCATTGCGGCCATGATCAACGCCACCGCAACGCATCAGCTGCCGGCCCTTGACGACGAGGGCGCGCTCGACGATACGGCCCTTCTGCTCGACATGGATCTCGCCATCCTCGGCGCAGAACCCCACGCGTTCGACGCTTATGAGCAGGCTGTCCGGCGTGAATATGGCTGGGTCGAGGAGCCGATGTGGCGTGCCGGACGCGCGGCCGTCCTGAAGACGTTCCTCGCGCGCCCGCATATTTTCCACACCCAAGCGTTTCGCGATCGGTTCGAGGCGCGCGCCAGGGAAAATCTGGGTCGCTCGCTGCAAGCGCTGCAAGGCTAGGCTCGATAGGCCCACTGTCCCATCGAGCCTTGCCCCTATGTCTTAGTTCCGTGTTCTGCGATCACGAGAGCAATTCCAGGAAAAGTGCGAGCGGTTTTCCGTCCGGAATTGCAAACAAAGAGATAGAGTGGCTGACAACCGCTCCGGGATGACCGACACCATGGAAAACAGCTTCCACCAACCCGTCGATGCGGCGCAGGTGCCGCGATTTGCAGGGCTTTCCACCTTCATGCGGCTGTCTTCCGTATCGAGCGCCAAGGGGCTCGACATCGCTCTTGTCGGGATTCCGTGGGACGGCGGCACGACCAACCGGGCCGGCGCTCGCCACGGACCGCGCGAAATCAGAAACCAATCGAGCCTGATGCGCCGCGTCCATCATGTATCGGGAACCGAGCCGTTCAGCATCGCCAATGTTGCCGATGTCGGCGACGTCTCGGTCAATCCCATCAATCTGCTCGACGGCTTGAAGCGCATCGAGGACGGCATCGCGGCGATCGTCGCGGACGGAGCTATGCCCCTCGCCGCCGGCGGCGATCATCTGACGACGCTGCCGGTGCTGCGCGCTGTGGCCCGCAAGGGACCGGTCGGCATGGTTCACTTCGACGCCCATTCCGACACCAACGATCGCTATTTCGGCGACAATCCCTATACCCATGGAACGCCTTTCCGCCGCGCCATCGAGGAAGGGCTGCTCGATCCGAAGCGGGTGGTCCAGATCGGCATCCGCGGTTCGATCTACGAGCCCGGCGAACACGATTGGGCAACAGGCCAAGGCATACGCATCATCTATATGGAGGAGTTCGTCAGACGCGGCGCCGCTTCGGTCATGCAGGAAGCGCGCGATCTTGTCGGCGACGCCCCGACCTATGTGACCTTCGACATCGATTGCATCGATCCGTCGATGGCGCCCGGCACCGGCACGCCGGAGCTTGGCGGCTTCACGACACGCGAGGCGCAGGAGATGGTCCGATTGCTCGACGGATTGAATATCGTCGGCGCCGATGTCGTCGAGGTCTCGCCGCCCTTCGATCTTGCCGGCATGACGGCGCTGGCCGGCGCGACGATGATGTTCGAGCTGCTGTGCGTGATGGCGAGATCCCTCGCCGACAGACGAGCGCGCAGCTAGTCTGGAAAAGTCTCCATGCGACGCGCATAGGTTCTGAACCCGGCGCGCTCGTAGACCGACTGGGCGGCCGGGTGGTCATAGGTGTCGGTGTGAAGCCAGATCCGTTCCGGCCGATGCGCCCAGGCCGCGCGCAACGCCCGTTCGAGCAGGAACGGCCCCAGACGCTTGCCTTGAACGGCTCGAACCAGGCCGAAATGAACGAGCTCGACGGCTGGCTGCCCGATACCATTGAATTCGCAAAGACCGGCAGCATCGCCGCCGACCCGCAGCACGTGAATATGCGTCGCCTCGCTGGCCAGCAGCGTTGCCAACTCCGCTTCGGGCATGCGCAGACGCTGGTCCCACTGCACCGGTCCGCCGACGGCATGGTAGAGATCGATATAGGTCGAAAGATCGAGCCTTTCGCGCGCCACGACCGCACCGGGCCGCGGCGCGGCGAGCACATCGCCGGACGGTGGCGCGAGCATCTCCATGTAAGTGACGAGGAGATCGACCATCGTCAGTTCGAGGGATGCCGGACGCTCAAAGCGGATGCTCGGCGTAGAACTCCAGCACGCGCTGCTTGAAGCTCTTGTCGCCGACGGCGAGCATGTGGTCGCGCCCCTCGATGTGGAAGGCTTTGGCGTTGGGCATAAGCGCGGCAAGTTCATCGGGCGAGCCGCCGATGTCGTCGGTGGTGCCGACGGCGATCAGCGTCGGCTGGGCGATGCGGGCCATGTCGTCTTCGCTGAGCAATTCGCGCGATTTGGCGATGCAGGCGGCAAGCGCGCGGCGGTCGCTGCGCGTCTGGTCGGCAAAGGCGCGGAACGAGCGGCCGCGCGGATGCGTGGTCTGGGCGGGATCATCCGCCAGAAGCGCTGCCGCGATCGGGTCCCAGTCGCCGACGCCATCGACCATGCCGATGCCGAGGCCGCCGAACACCAGCGTCGCGACCTTGTCCGGATCGGACAGCGCCAGGAACGCCGAGATGCGCGCGCCCATCGAATAACCCATGACATGCGCGCGCCCGATGCCGAGATGGTCGAGCAGCGCCGCCGCGTCGGACGCCATCTTCTGCGGCGTGTAGTCGGCCTCGTCATAGCTCTTCGACGACGAGCCGTGGCCGCGATTGTCGAAGGCAATCGCCCGGTAACCGGCATCGTTCAGCGTCTTGAACCAGCCGGGCGAGACCCAGTTGACATAGTGGCTGGAGGCAAAGCCGTGGATCATCAGCACCGGGTCGCCCCGCCCCGACGCCGGCTGGCGATCGAGAAAGGCAAGCTCGAAACCGTCATGTGAGAAGAACTGCATCGCCACAACGCTCAGTTGGAACCGGATGCCTTGGCGATCGCCGGATGGCGCAGCTGGTCGCCGTCCTTAAGGCCGTCCTTGGCCGCGATGCCGGCCTTGAGCTCGAGCACGAAACTGACGATCCCCCCCGGCGCGATGATCGCCTCGGATTCCGGTTCGCCGCGCCGGATCGCATTGATCCTGCCGTCGGGACCGATGAAGACGATATCGAGCGGCATCGGCGTGTTCTTCATCCAGAACGCCACCTCGCCCGGCTTGTCGAAGACGAACAGCATGCCGTGATCGTCGGCCATCTCCTTGCGAAACATAAGCCCGGCCTCGCGCTCCTCGGATGTGTCGGCGATCTCGACCGAGAAAGAACGTTCGCCGGAGCCGGTGACCGCGACCAGCGGCGTCGGATCGACCGGCAGCATCATGACCTGACCGTCCGCAAGGCCAGGTCTCAGCATGCTGAAATAGACAGTGAAAACCATCGCGGCGCAGAGCGCGCCTGCAGTCAGCCAGTTGCGGTGAGCCATTTGATACCTCGTGCGGCGCCGTCCTAAACCATGTTCCGCAAGAGTGGAACCGGTTTCGGACAAGATGGTCGCCCCACCGCAGAGGCTTTTCCAACGGTGCTGGAAAGACCTTAGTGCGAGACCGACAAGGTGCCCATATCGGGGTGAATTTCGGCGGCCATAAGGCCTTTGTCGCCGCGTCCGAAACGAACCAGCACAACTTGGCCGGGCCTGAGCTCGGTGATGCCGTAGCGCCGCAACGTCTCCATGTGGACGAAGATATCCTCGGTGCCATCGCCCCTGGTCAGGAAGCCGAAGCCTTTGGTGCGGTTGAACCACTTGACCAGTGCGCGTTCGAGACCGCTCTCCGGAGTCACGGTAACGTGCGTGCGTTGTTCCTGTTCGGCGGGATGGATGGCGGTCGAAGCATCCATCGAAAGAACGCGGAAGGCCTGCAGGCCGCGTTCGCCTTGCTTGACGAGGCACACCACCCGCGCGCCCTCAAGCGCCGTCTGGAAGCCGTCCCTTCGAAGACAAGTCACATGGAGGAGAATGTCACCCGAGACGCCGTCGTCCGGAAGGATGAAGCCGTAGCCCTTGGCCACGTCGAACCATTTGATAGCGCCAGCGATTTCGACAAGCTCGGCGGAGTCGCCGCCGCTGTCTGGAGTCAAGGCGTCGTCAACGCTTCCGTCCCGCCTCGTCAAAGAGGCTTTTTCCCCCATAAGAATGCCCCCTTTTTCAACTGAAACCGCAACTGATTCTTGCCATCAGCTTAACACTGCGGCTTCCGGGGTGTGCAAGGCCTGACGTGCCTTTTTTCACTATTGAGCACCGGAAACACTGAAATGTTGTTTGCCGGCGCCGATGGGCGAAGTCCGGCAGGTCCCAAACGGACCGCTCTGGCCTGTATTGTCGGATGATTGCCCTTTGGCGAGGTCGCTCCTATGGTGCGCCGCAACCCCAACAAGTGAGGAAGCTGCCATGCGTTATCTGCACACAATGGTTCGCGTCGCCAACGTCGAACAATCGCTCGATTTCTACTGCAACAAGCTCGGCCTGAAGGAAGTGCGCCGCTACGAAAACGAGCAAGGCCGCTTCACGCTGATTTTCCTAGCCGCCTCGGAAGACGAACAGAGCGGCATCGAGCACAAGGCGCCGCTGATCGAACTGACCTACAATTGGGACCCGGAAGAGTACACGGGCGGCCGCAATTTCGGCCACCTCGCCTATGAGGTCGACGACATCTATGCGACCTGCCAGCACTTGATGGACAATGGCGTCGTCATCAACCGCCCGCCGCGCGACGGCAACATGGCCTTCATCAAGTCGCCGGACGGCATCTCTTTTGAGCTGCTTCAGAAGGGACCGCCCAAGCCCAAGGCCGAGCCCTGGGCCTCGATGCCGAACACCGGCACCTGGTAGCGATCACGCCATCTTGAAGCGAGGCGGCCGGGCAAAAGCCGGCCGCCTTTGCCGTTTTGCGCAAAGCAACCTATCTAGCCGGATATCGCGCCCAGCCGACAGCCAGCGCTCCGAACTATCAGGAGAACCTTTCATGCCCTCCAGCCGTGCAGATGTCGCCACTGAACATGCCAGCCGCTATTTGCAGCAGCTGTGCAAACACTGGGCGCACAAATTTCCCGTCGAGTTCGACCCGAACCATGGCAGCATCGATCTGTCGCTCGGCCGCACCGTCATGGATGCGGATTCAAGCGCGCTGCACATCACGGTGTCGACGGATGAAGGCGGATCGCTGGAGCGCCTGGAAAGCGTCGTTGCCGATCACATCAAGCGCTTCGCCTTCCGCGAGGAACTGACCTTCGAGTGGAAGCTCGCTCCCGCGGCCTAAGCAATTCCAGGAAAAGTGCGATCGGTTTTCCGTTCGGAATTGCGTAAAGAAAGAGCCGGAGCGTTTTGGGCGTTTCCGTGAAACGGCGAAACGCTCTGGCCCCTATTTCGAGCCGGCCCGGCCGGCCATCTCCAGAAGCGCCAGCACCGAACGCCAGTTGCGCGCCGTGCCCGGAACTTTCAGCGTTCGCGGGAGGAGATTGGCAAAGACCGATTTACCGAGACCATCCGGCGCGCTGAGGTAGAGTACGTCGCCCTTGACTTGGAAGCGCTCAGGGCCGGTGCACTTCTCCGCCAGTCGCGCCACCTCATCCGCGGTCGGCTCACGCTCCAGCGCATAGGCATGGAGCTTGGTGTGGTCAGCGGCCGCTTCCGGATACGGATTTTCGTTCACGAGCCGCTCGAACCAGGAGAGATCGCGCACCATGATGCGCGAGTAAAAGCCCCATTTCTTTTCGAAGGCCGCTTCCAGTTCCTTGGTCAGCGTTCCCGCATCGCCCTTCTTCGCCCGGAAGACGACATTGCCGCTCTGCACATAGGTCGCGACATCGCTGAAGCCGAGGCTTTCGAAAAACGACTTGAGCTCAACCATTTTGACGATGCGGTTGCCGCCGACATTGATGCCGGAAAACAGCGCGACGAAAACAGTGCCCTTTGCGCTCATATGATGAACCCCGCCAGCGTCTCGTTGTCGGTGATGTCTTGATACTGCACGCCTTCGGCTTCGAAATTGGCCTTCAGCAGATCGAAATTGCGCCGATCCTTGGTCTCGATGCCGATCAGCACCGAGCCGAAATTGCGCGCCGACTTTTTCAGATATTCGAAGCGGGCGATGTCGTCGTCCGGACCCAGCATTTCGAGGAAATCGCGCAACGCGCCCGGCCGCTGCGGAAAGCGGATGATGAAGTATTTCTTCAAGCCCTCGAAGCGCAGCGCGCGCTCCTTCACGTCGGGCAGCCGCTCAAAGTCGAAATTCCCGCCGGAGACCACCGCGACGATGGTCTTGCCCCTGATCTCCTTGCGTGAAAAATCCTTGAGCGCGTCGATCGCCAGCGCGCCGGCCGGCTCCAGCACCACGCCCTCGATGTTGAGCATCTCGATCATGGTCGCGCAAAGCCGGTTCTCGGGAATAAGCCGCACGGCATCGGCGGCGAACTCCTTGAGAAGACGCAGCGGCTCGCGGCCGATCTCGGCCACGGCCGCGCCGTCGACGAAATTGTCGACCTTGGCGAGCTTGACCTGCTTGCCGCCGGCAAGGCTTTCACGCAAGCTCGGCGCGCCCGCCGGTTCGCAGAAGAAGAAGCGCGTGTCACGGTGCTGGTCGGCGAAATAATGCGTGACGCCTGCGGCGAGGCCGCCGCCACCAACCGGCAGCATGACGATGTCGGGCATGCGTCCGCCGGGCATCTGGGCGGCGATCTCATAAGCCACCGTCGCCTGGCCCTCGATGATGTCCTTGTGGTCGAAGGGAGGCACCATATGCGCGCCGGCGCTCTCGGTGAATTCGAAGGCGGCGCGGTAGCAGTCGTCGAAGAAATCGCCGACCAGCTTGATTTCGACGAAATCGCCGCCGAACAGCCGCGTCTTGTCGATCTTCTGCTGCGGCGTCGTCACCGGCATGAAGACCACGCCCTTTTTGCCGAAATGGCGGCAGACAAAGGCAAAGCCCTGCGCATGGTTGCCGGCGGACGCGCAGACGAACAGCTCCGCATTGTTGCCGGCGGCAAGCGCCTTGCGGAAGAAATTGAAAGCGCCCCGGATCTTGTAGGAGCGCACCGGCGTCAGGTCCTCGCGCTTCAGCAGCACATGGGCGCCGGTCTTCTTCGACAGATAGTCGTTTTCCTGCAGCGGCGTTTCCGGGAAAATCGCGCGCACCGCCTCCGCAGCAGCGGCGACACGGGCGGAGAAACTGTTCACTGCAAACCTCACATTCCTTCGCCCGCGACCGACCGCGAGACGACATTCATTCCGAATTTGGCAGCACGCGCCAGGATGGCAACGGGCCGTGCCAGAACGGTTCGTAATACACGCGCCCCCTCGACAACAAGCCGGCGACGTAGCTCAGCGAGCTCTTGGCCATGATCAGGCAATCCGCCTGGATCATCGCCGAAATCGTCGAAAAGACATCCGAATTCAGCTCGAGATCGCAGAACTCCGCCAGCGGCCCGAAATCCGCCGGCGTCCCCTCGGAGAAGACCAGCACGCGATGGTACGGGTGCTCGTCCAGCACGTGCCTGATGTTGGCCAGCACCAAGGCGTTGTCGGTCAGACGATGCGTGTATTTGGCGTTGCCGATGACGTCGCCGCGGCGGATGTGGACGGCAATGGTCGGCGTTTCGAATGTCCGTGGCGGCAGGACCACGCGGTCGCGAAGCTCGTCGGCAAGTGCTGGATAAAATCCGAGATTTCGCTCGGCGAAGCTATGGAAATTCTGCGCGGCGACGATTGCCGGCGCCCCGCGATAGCCCTGGTTGAATTCCTCGCTGGAAATGACCGGAACCCTTTTGGGCACCTTTGGCGCCCCAAGCCCGAGATTGAAAGCGCGTTCCCACTGTGCCGCGAAGGCCTTTGCATTGCCGCTATGGCTAACGCGTTGAAATGGCGAATGGAAATACGGAATTCCGGTCGCGCGCGAAAACAGCAGCGCCGACATGACGGCATGGACCTGGGCGCCGCCGCCGTCCCGTTTGCCCACACATGTGATGCCGAGCAGCGACCCTCCGTCCTTGCCGGATAGATCGAGCTCGACGTCTTCAGTAGGCCTTCGACGTTTGAACCAGAACATGAGCCGAAGCCTATTGCATGAATCGATGATTGCGGCCACCGATGCCGGCCGCGCGGACCGTGGGCGCATTTGGCGGCTTTCGCGCCACAGTGCCGCGGCCGTCGTTTGGCGCCGACCGGATTTCCGCTGGACACGACTTACTTTGGCCGCACTTGGCCTGTCCGGGAGGGTTCGCGGAGGTTGGGATGGCCCTTTGCGGCCGGAGTGGAAATTTCGACGTGCGTTTGAAGACAATTTGCATCATTGCCCTCTCCTTGCTGATGGTGGGCTGCGCGGGCCACCAGACACAGGAAATCCTGGGTAGCGTCGTCGTGCCGACGCAGGCGACCGAGATCGCCGGCAACCATGCGATCTTCATCGCCACCACGCGCAAGGCTTCAGACGACCCGAACAAGGTTTTCGACGGGGAACGCTCGGCGACGCTCAATTACGCCCGTGTCAGCGTCACGGTGCCGCCGATCCACCAGACCGGCCAGATCGAGCGGCGCTCGCGCGGCAAGTCGAACGACCCGACCAAGTATTTCATGGCCTCCGAAATGGTCGGCTACGACACGCAGCCGAAATTCGCCAGCGCGCTCAACGCCGACATCGCGGCCCGCGGCGGCCGCGTCATGGTCTTCGTCCACGGCTACAACACCGGCTTTGACGATGCCGTCTACCGGCTGACGCAGATCGTCCATGATTCCGGCTATCCGGGCACGCCGGTGCTGTTCTCCTGGGCTTCCGGTGCCAAGACCACCGACTATGTCTATGACAAGGAAAGTGCCGCCGCCGCCCGCGACCAGCTCGAAGTAACGCTCAGGATGCTGGCCCAGACCGGCGCCCGGCGCATCGACATCGTCGCTCATTCGATGGGCACCTGGGTGACGATGGAGACGCTGCGCCAGCTCGCCATCACCGGCGACCGCGATCTCGGCGGCAAGCTCGGCGATGTGGTGCTGGCCTCGCCCGACATCGACGTCGACGTCTTCAAGAGCCAGATGCGCCGATACGGCAAGCCGGACAAGCCCTTCATCCTGCTGCTCTCCGACGACGACCGCGCGCTGCGGTTGTCCGGCCTGATCGCCGGCTCGCGGCCGCGCGTCGGCGACTACAGGGACGCTGCCGATCTCGCCTCCTATGGCGTGACGGTGGTCGACCTCTCCAAGGTCAAGGGCACCGACAGCTTCAACCACACCAAATTCGCCGACAATCCGATGATGGTGCAGATGATCGGGCAGCGGCTGCGCGAGGACGATGGCTTTGCCAGCGATCGTGACGTCACGGACCGCATCCGCCAGCTCGCCGGCCAGTAACATGACCACGCGCGCGCAGCGTGGTTGCCGTCTTGCGTCGACTTTGAACTGGACCCGGCCGTTCTCTGGCCCTATCGGAATAGGGACAAAGGTTTGCCGCCCTTGGGGGACCCCGGGTGACCGTGCGTTGTAGGATCGTCGTTGGCCTTGCCTTCGCGCTTGCCCTGGCCGGCTGCGCCGGCCCCACGCATGACCTGCTCAACCGGAAGGTGGTCACGGTACCCGCCTCCGACATCGCGGCCACGCATGAGATCTTCGTCGCCACGACCCGCCAGCAGGCGACCAAGGATCCGCGGCAGGTGTTCGATGGCGATCGTTCGCTGACCACCTCCTATACCCGCGTCGACGTCACCGTCCCGAAGGTGCATCAGGTCGGCGCCATCGAGCGCGCCAAGGGGTCTGCCGACAGCAATCCGGCCAAGCAGTTCACCGCCACCGATGTCGTCCACTATGACGGCGCGCAGCAGTTTGCCAAGGCGGTCGGCGCCGACATCGCCGTGCGCGGCGACCGGGCCTTGGTCTTCGTGCATGGCTTCAACAATGGCTTCGACGACGGTATCTTCAGGCTGACGCAGATCGCGCATGACACCAAATATCCGGGCACCCCGGTGCTGTTCTCGTGGGCGTCAAGCGCCAGGACGACCGGCTATATCTACGACAAGGACAGCTCCACCGCCGCGCGCGACGACCTCGAAGCGACGCTCAGGATGCTGGCCAAGACGCGGGTTAAGAGCATCGACATCATCGCCCACTCGATGGGAACCTGGCTGACGATGGAGGCGCTGCGCCAGCTTGCCATCACCGGCGACCGCGATCTCGGCGGTAAGCTCGGCTATGTCATCCTGGCCTCGCCCGACATCGATGTCGACGTCTTCAAGAAGCAGATGATCCGCTACGGCAAGCCCGACAAGCCCTTCGCCATCCTGCTTTCCGGCGACGACCGCGCGCTGAAACTGTCGAGCTTCATTTCCGGCGACAAGCCACGCGTCGGCGACTACGGCAACGCCGCCGACCTTGCCAGCTATGGCGTCGTCGTGGTCGACTTGACCAAGGCCAAGGGCGGCGACGATGGTCTCAACCACGCCAAGTTCGCCGACAATCCGATCCTGGTCCAGTTGCTCGGCAACCGGCTGCGCACGCCGGCCGGCCTCGCGCCGGATGAGCCCAATCAGGCACAACTCAACGACATAGGTCAGGGCCTCGGCCAAGCGGTCGGTTCCGCCGCCGAGGTCATCATCACCACGCCGTTCAAGGTTCTGACCATCGCCACCGGTGGGTGAACGGTGCGCGCTGCGCCGTTTCAAATAAACAGATCGACCTTCTGGAACGTCGTCACATCGACCAGGCCGACGTCCGAGATTCTCAGTTCCGGGATGACGACCAGTGCCAGCAGCGAGTGCTGCATATAGGCGTTGTTGAGCGAGCAGCCGACCTTGCGCATCGCCGCCGTCAGCTGCTCGGCCTTGGCCGCCACGATCTCGGCGCGCTCGTCCGACATCAGCCCGGCGATCGGCATCTCGACCAGCGCCAGTTCCTCGCCCTTTGAGAACAGCACCACACCGCCACCCACCTCGCCCAGACGGTTCACCGCGAGCGCCATATCTTCCTTGTTGGTGCCGACGCAGATGATGTGGTGCGCATCATGCGCCACGCTCGACGCCATCGCGCAATCTTCCATATAGCCGAAGCCGGAGACAAATGCGTTGGTGACGCCACCCGTGCCGCGATGGCGCTCTACCAGGGCGATCTGGCAGATGTCGTTGCGGCGGTCCATGGCGACCAGCCCGTCCTCAACCGGCAGGTCGGCCTCCAGTGCCCGCGTCGGCGCCTGGTTCTCGATCACGCCGATCACCCGCACTCGCACCTCGTTCGCCCCTTGCGGCGCGGCGATGTCGAAATCCGTGGCCGCCAGTTTCTTGCCGAGCTTGACGGTGTTCTTGGCCGATTTCGGATAGTCATAGGCTGGAATGTCGATCTCCAGTTTGCCGGCCTTGGCCAGCCTGACTCCACGGCCATAGACCTCGTCGATCGTCATCTGGGCGAGGTCCGAAACGATCAGGAGATCGGCAAGCCGCCCCGGCGCGATCGAACCGATCTCACGTTCCAGCCGGAAATGCTGAGCGGTGTTGAGCGTCGCCATCTGGATCGCCGTCATCGGCCTCAGGCCTTGGGCAATCGCATGGCGCACCACACGGTCCATATGGCCTTCCTGCACCAGCGTGCCGGAATGGCTGTCGTCGGTGCACAGAATGAAGTTGCGCGGATCGATGCCGCCTTCGGTCACCGCCTTGATCTGCGAGGCGACGTCGTACCAGGCCGAGCCCAGCCTGAGCATCGCCTTCATGCCTTGGCGCACCCGCGCGATGGCATCCTCGGCGCGCGTGCCTTCGTGGTCGTCCTCGGCACCGCCGGCGACATAGCCGTGGAAAGGCAGGCCGAGATCGCGCGAGGCATAATGACCGCCAACCGTCTTGCCGGCCTTGACCGTCTCGGCGATCTCACCCGACATCACCGGATCGTTGGCGGCAACGCCCGGAAAATTCATCACCTCGCCAAGCCCGATGATGTTCTCCCAGGTCATCGCCTCAGCAACGTCGGCCACCGTCAGTTCGGCGCCGGCATGCTCGAGCCCGGGCGCCGACGGCACGCAGGACGGCATCTGCACATGCACGTTGATCGGCATGGCGACCGCCTCGTCATGCATCAGCCGCACGCCCGGCAGGCCAAGCACATTGGCGATCTCGTGCGGATCGATGAACATCGAGGTGGTGCCGTGCGGGATGACGGCGCGGCAGAATTCGGTCACCGTCACCATGCCGCTTTCGACATGCATATGCGCGTCGCACAGGCCCGGCACCAGATAACGCCCGCCGGCATCGACCACCTTGGTCCCCTGCCCGATGGCATGGCCGGCATTCGGCCCGCAATAGGCAAAGCGGCCGGCGGCGATCGCGATATCGGTGCCGGCAATGATCTCGCCCGAATGGACATTGACCCAGCGTCCGTTGCGGATGACGAGATCGGCGGGCTTTCGCCCCATGGCGACATCGACAAGATGCGTCGCCACCTCCGTCCACGGCTTTGGCTTTGCGGCGCTTCGAGCTTTGGCATTCGTCATTGGCGAGTCCTTTTCTGCGGCCACTCTGGCAAATGTCGGCGCGCGGAGCCAGAGCCGGCATCCGACGCTGATGACCACATGCGCATGGCATTCGCGTAAACCACTGTTGCAGAAACGCAATTTCTTTCCGCGCCGAATGAGGCTAGTTTGACTGTGGGAGTCTTTCGAACCCGCCATTTCGGAGCGCTCGATGCGTCGCCTGACGCTCGCCACTGCCGGTCTTCTCGTGCTGCTGTCGGGAGCAACCCGGGCGGCGGATCTGGGCGTTGACCTGCCTATGACCGCGCCGGGCTTCGACTGGACGGGCTTCTATGCCGGCGCGCAGGCCGGCTACGGCTGGGGCCGGTCCGATATTACCGGGAACGATGGCGGCCCCTTCTCTTTCCGGCCCGACATAAACGGCGGTTTTGTCGGCGGCCACATTGCCGGCCTCTGGCAATTCGACCAGGCGGTGCTCGGCGCCGAAGCCGAGCTCAATTATGCCTCGATCAACGGCACCACCGATGCCGGACCGGGCAACAGCTTCGGCACCGACATCAAATGGTTCGGATCGGTCAACGCCAAGGCCGGCTATGCCATCGACCGCGTGCTGATCTACGGCATAGGCGGCGTTGCTTTCGCCGGCACCGAAACCTCGCAGGCGGCAGGCACCGCCTTTGCCCAGACGCGGACCAGCACCGGCTGGACGCTCGGCGCCGGCGTCGACTACGCCTTCAGCAACAACGTCGTCGTCGGCGCGCAATACCGCTACTATGATTTCGGCAAGGAGCATTTCGACACTCCCGACGCCTTCACCGACCGCGACCAGGACGTCAAGCTGCAGACGCTCGGGGTGAATTTCAGCTACAAATTTTGAGGGCCACCTTCGTCGTGACGAGGTGGAAAGCTCTCATCTCAAGGGTTCGCTGAAAGGGGTTGGCCGGCGCCCGCAGGGGGCGGGGGAATGGGTAGGGGCCTGATAGACGCCGGCCGCGGCGAAGTGATCCGCCACGTGAGCTACCCTAACGGCATCCTCAGAAACCGTAATTCCGTGATCGCGCCACTTTCCAACTGGCCCCTGTCCGGCAAGTGCCTTGGCTTTATGGTAAATAGGTTCAGCCGGCGGCTTTGCGATGGGATCGGTCAGGCCGCGCCGAAGTCATCTTTCGCGCTGGCATCGCGGCGAGGCATTCCTCGAGTCGCCGCAACTGCGCCTTGTGCCAACGCAGCGCATGCGCGGTCTCGTGCAGGTTTCGTTTGGCCTTGGAGTTGGCGGCGCTCAGCAAATCCCGTTCGAGCTGATCGACCTCGTCGCGCAACTTCAGTGCCTCGGCCTCCCGAAGCCCCCTGATCCAGCCTAACCCACGCATGCCTCACCCCTAAAGCAGGCCGGATATTGCCAGAAAAACGCTAACGAGGTCGGTTCGGGTAATCTCGAATTTTAAATATCACTAATGTGAAATCTATTGTGTCGCTTTGACGACGGGGGATCCAAGGTGTCGCGCCAACTTGTTGAAATCGCGACGCTATGTTTCCTCCATTGAAGCGATCTTCCCGCTCCCGATACTGATGCCCACGAAAAGAGAAAATGTGGGAAATCTTGTGGGAACGCGCCTAGCGTTGGCAAAGGGGTCGGGAGCGGACCTGGCACCTGTGGGACGTCGGGCTAGCTGTCAAGAATCGATGACACCCAGACTTTCTCGAACCGTTCGTTGAGTTTTCCAAAGTCCTGCTTGGTAACATGCAATCCGTCCAACCATACTGTTTTCAAAGACGGGATTTCGTATATTGCTGCCAGAGTTCCCGCAGCGGTAAAGGTTGTTTGGCCTTCGTGACCGCCAATGGACAAGTATTCGAGGTTCGGGAGCTGTGACAGAACCTTAAGATCGTCCTCAACGATGCCCGTTGACCATATGTCGAGCCAACGGAGCTGCGACATCGTGCAGATCGCCTGCAGGCCAACGGCCGTGATGTCTGTGGCGCCAAGTTCCAAAGCCGTAATTGCCTTCGAATGCGAGACCATCCGCGCAAAATCGTCGGAGAACCTTGACTCCTCAAAGTCCAGTTCGGTCAGCGACGGATTGCGAAGGAGCGCTGCAAGCGATTCTTCCGTGACGCGCGCCCCATGCGCGGTGAGTTTTCTGACAGTTGGAAGCTGTGCAATTTCGACCAGATCACTACTGCTTACGCCCCGCTGGCAGCTAAACTCCTCAAGAGCTTCGGCCGTTCTAAACCCGTCCAAGCGACCGGCCCGAGAAATACCCAGCAAATGAAGTGCCCTAAGATTAGGAAGTTGCACGATAGAATTGACCGCCGCGCGCGTGATGTCGCACCATATCTGGACGTTGTATACAGACCGGATCACTTTCAATTTACCGGCATCAGCTTTCGTAAACAGCTTGTTCCATCGAATGTAGACCTCATCGTAGTGAGGATTGGCCACAAGCTGAGCAGTGTGATCGTCTGTGAGGGACTCGTCAGTTCCTGCCTCAAGCTTGTCTAAGATGAACTTCATCAGGATACGCCTCAGTGAAGGTGCTGCCAACGTCCGCAAAGGGTCGGGATCGGACGCTAATTTATGAGCTCACGACCTTAGTCAGTACTGCTGCTCTCGGCCGCGTCATTTTCGATGGCCACGCGCTGAACAACCTCGGGAGATACATGCATGATGGTAATATCGAAAGCCCGATAAGCCTCATCTGGCGTAATGGCCCGTTCGATTTCCGTCTTCGTGATGCCGTCCTTCAGTTGCTCGTTGCGCAGTTTGGTCAGGATTGTTCCAAGCCCATGGTGATGGCCGAAACTCGGCGCGATATATTCGCCTGAGGGCGTCCAGCCGCCGAAGTGCATCGCAACAGGCACATCTTGGAGCTCCCCCGGATCAGACGCGCTGATCCTGGCTAGCTCCTTGATGAGTTCCTCAATTGCAGCTTTGGTCATGTATGCGGTTACGCCCATGACATCCAATCGCAGCGCCAAGCTGTGCGGTCCAGCCGACATTTTTTTCGCAGGCTTTTTCGTTGGTCGCCTGGCCATGCTAAATGCCTCCGTGTCGTTCGATCCTATGGGAAGCATGGTGCGGGCGGCGGGACTTGAACCCGCATGGCCGAAGCCTCCGGATTTTAAGTCCGGTGTGTATACCAATTTCACCACGCCCGCAGTGCCCGCACATGTACGCGTGGTGTGGGATTTTGCAAAGAGCAAGGGAGCAGGCTCGCACACTTGATTGTGTGGGAAATATCGTGGGGATTTCCCACACATGTGGGAGAAAGCCGAACTTCACCATCAGCTCGAAGTCCCGGTTTTTCAGACAGTTGAGCGGGAAGCACCGAAGAAAAAGGGGCTTAAAATCCCTCGATCTCTGATCGTACGGGTTCGATTCCCGTCGTCCGCACCACCTTTCGCCCTTCGAACTTCGGGCTCCGGGCTCGTTGGCCGAAGGAGGTCGGGGCAATTCGCGCTGTGAAGACGGGCTCAACCCTTCATCGGATTGAGCTTCAGGTGCTGGATCAGGATGATCGTCTTGGCATCGACAATACGGCCATCGCCAACAGCAGCAAGCGCCTCGTCCAGCTTCATCTCCAGCACCTCGATGTCCTCGCCCTCCTCCGGTGCGCCGCCGCCAGCGGAAATCCGGTCGGCCGGCGAATAGCGCGCGACGAAGAACCACAGCCGTTCCGTCACGCTGCCCGGGCTCATGTAAGGCGCGAACAACCGCTCGACGTCCTTCAAGTGATAGCCGAGCTCTTCTTCAGCCTCCTTGCGGATGGCGGTTTCCGGGTCGTTTTCGTCGAGCAGGCCGGCGCAGGCTTCGATCAATGGTTCGCGATGGCCGGTGACATAGGCCGGGTAGCGGAACTGGCGCACCAGAAGCACGGTCTGGCGTTCAGGATCGAAGGGCAGGATCACCGCGCCGTCGCCGCGGTCGTAGGTCTGGCGGATCTGCGTTTCCCACCGTCCGTCCAGCCGGCGGTAGTCGAGCACGGTTTTCTTGAGCACCGCCCAGTCGTCGGAGAGAACTTCCTCGGAACGGATACGAACGCGATCTTCCATGATGAGCTCCGTGTTTGGGCGGCTAGGGGTAACGGCGAACATGCGCTCACGCAATCCGCGGAATGGCGGGGCATGCAAGACTTTTTTACCGGCGCGTTTGTGGCCTTGGTCCCGACCATCGCTTAGATAGGCCTGATCTTTCCCCGGAGCTTTCCATGACCTCAGCCCTCTTCCAGCCGATCACGCTCGGCGGCCTCACCTTTCCCAACCGGATCGCCGTGGCGCCGATGTGCCAGTATTCGGCCGAAGACGGCTCCGCCAGCGACTGGCACCTCTATCACTGGATGAACCTCGCCATGTCGGGCGCCGGCATGGTGACGGTGGAGATGACCGATGTCGAGCGCCGCGGCCGCATCTCTCATGGTTGCCTCGGCCTCTACTCCGACGACAACGAGGCCGCCGCCCGGCGCACGCTCGACGCCGCCCGGCGCGTTGCCTTGCCCGGCGCCAAATTCGGCACCCAGCTTGCCCATGCCGGCCGCAAGGCCTCCAACAGGAAGCCCTGGGAAGGCGGCGGGCCGTTGCAGCCGGGCGAAGACCCCTGGCAGACGGTTTCAGCCTCGGCCATCGCCTACGACAGCGGCTGGAACGTGCCGCATGCGCTGGAAGAAGATGAAATCCGGCAACTGATCGCGCGTTTCGCCGAGTCCGCCAGGCGCGCCGAACGCGCCGGGTTCGACTTCATCGAACTCCACGCGGCACACGGCTACCTGATCTTCCAGTTCCTCTCGCCGCTCTCGAACAAGCGGACCGACCGCTGGGGCGGCTCGCTGGAAAACCGCATGCGCTTCCTGCTCGAAATCGTTCGGGCCGTACGCAAAGCGGTCCCGGACATGATGCTCGGCGCGCGGCTGTCGGTGAAGGACTGGGTCGATGGCGGCTTCGACGTTGCGGATGCGATCGAGGTGGCCAAGGCGCTGAAGGCCGAAGGCGTTGCCTATCTCTGCTGCTCCAGCGGCGGCAATTCACCCTTGCAGCAACTGCCGACCGGCCCGGGCTACCAGGTGCATCTGGCGGAAGCCGTGCGCAAGGGCGCCGGCATCCCGACCCGGGCCGTCGGGCTGATCGATGATCCGAGCCAGGCCGAGGCGATCATTGCCGATGGCCGCGCCGATATGGTGGCGCTGGCGCGCGCCTTCCTCGCTGATCCCCGCTGGGGTTGGCGCGCGGCGGCCACCTTCGGTGAGGAAATCCAACCGGCGCCACAACTGGCGCGCTCCGTTGCGACAATGCGCCACTGGGTGAAAGCGGCGGGGTGAATGCGTTAATCGCCGACTGAGACGTTTGGGCGCAGGGCCTTCGCCACCTTCGCAACCAAATTGGTCGTTTTGCGTTGGCGCCCATGACAGACAGCAAACCATTTGAAAAGCCGGTAGTGGTCGAACTCGGCCATGTCGGCAAATATCGCCAGATCAGCAGCACCCGCGAAGCCGCCGAGTGCCTGATGACCGTTTGGCCGCTCAATCGCGGCGAGCGGCATCGTAATGCTCTCGACACTTGCCTCAAAGCGCTGGAAGGTTATCGTTCGATTGCGGACGCCCGTCGCGCCTTGATCGAGGCAGCCAGGGAATCGGAAGTTCTGGTTCCCGAGGACAGGCTGCCCGACGGAAGGCTACATTGAGCGAGAGCTCTTAACCGGAGGATTTCATGGCGAAGCTGACTTACAAGATTGTCGAGCATGACGGCGGCTGGGCCTACAAGGTGGGCTCGACCTTTTCGGAGACGTTCCGCACCCATCAGGACGCGTTGCGGGCCGCCGAGATCGCGTCAGCCGAGCAGCAGGTCGCCGGCACCACCGACGGCATCCAGTATGAAGATGCCGATGGCAAGTGGCATGACGAACTGGCCGATGGCCGCGACCGCCCTCAGACCGAAGTATCCGACTGATTTTCGCTCCACGCCACGGCCGGCGCTGCCGGCCGCGGGCGGGGCGTGCGGACTACTTGCCGCAATACTGGTCATTGACGTTGCCCTGGGCATTGGCGTCGGGACCAGCCGTGTTGTAGGCACACGGACCGGCAGCTCCCGTATTGCCAAGCGTGTTGAGGCCGGAGCCATCCCTGTCCGCTGAAATGCTGCCCGTGGTGGTGCGATCAACCGGCCGTTCGCTCGAGGTCGAGTGGTGCCACCATGACCAGTCAGACCAGTCACCGGACGATTGCGCCATGGCCGAGCCACCCAGGGCCAGCACGAGCGCCGAAGCTGCGATAATTTTTCTAAGCATTGGAGTCTCCATTCCGTTGGTCGCCAAGGGAGGCTGACGACCCGCATGAAACCCCGCGTCGGCGGCAATGGTTCCTGGCGGAAAATCACGAAAAACCAAGGCATTCGACACGTTTGTGTGACGGCTCCGTGAGCCGGCGGGAGGCTTGAGACCGGCTAAGCCGCGCAATTCTCGGTAAAACTCAGTTCACGCTTGCGAAGGCGCGGGCAGCGATGCGTTCGATGAAGGCGACGACCCGCCCGGCTTCGACGAATTGCGGCATGTGGCCGAGCCCTTCGATCCGCTCGAAGTCGAGCCCCTGGATCTTGTCCAGCATCGGCTCGCCATGCACGGCTTCGGTGATGACACGGTCGGCACTGCCGAACAGGATGCCGGTCGGCACCGCTATCTCGCCATAGCGCCGTTCGATGCGGCCAAGATCGTGTTCCACCGCCACGACATCCGTGGAGGTGGCGAAGAAATGCGCCGGGCGCAGCCCAAGCCATCCGCCGCCGCCGATCATGTAATCCTTGGGAACCGCCTGCGGAGCGAAAATGAACCGCATGGTCGGCTCCGCGTATCGCAGGCTTGCCGGTATCGCCACCGTGTAGGCCAGAAGGCGGCGCAGCAGCCGTGACGGGACGTAGAGCAGGTCAAATCGCTGCCGTATCCGCGCCTCCAGATGCGTCAGCGGCGAGAGCAGCGCGATGCCCGAAATCGCTTCGGGATGCTCGACCGCCAAGGTAAGCGCGATCGCGCCGCCGAGCGAATGGCCGACGACCAAAGGCCGTTCCAGGCCAAGCTTTTCAATGAAGCGCCGCACCGCCGCCGCCTGTTCGGGCAGTCGCCCGCTGGCGCCGCTTGCCCGCACCGAATAGCCCGAGCCCGGCCGGTCGAGCGCGATCAGGCGGTAGCCGGCGCCGAAACGTCCGAACAGTGTTTGGCGGAAATGATGGAGCTGCGCGCCGAGCCCATGCACGAAGACGATCGGCCTGCCCTCGCCTTCTTCCACATAATGAATGCGGTTGCCGTCGATCTCGACGAATTTTCCGCAAACCGGCACCAGCCTTTCGGCTTTTGCGGCGATCAGTCGGGTCGCAACCACCAAGGCGACGAGGACCAAAACCGCCGCGGCGAGCAGGCCTTCGAGCATCCAAGAAACAACCGATAGCAGCATTGTTCACCCGAACCTGACCGGTCGCACCATAGTCGCAACCGTTGCAACGACAAGCGCATTCCAGGCTTTCGCATTGCGGCCGGCCACGGCCCGCGTTATTTCAGGCCACCCATTCTTGCCGGAGCCTGTCATGCCTGAAATCGTCACCGCCGCCATGCTTGTCATCGGCGACGAGATCCTCTCCGGCCGCACCAAGGACAAGAACATCGGCCATCTCGCCGATATCATGACGGCGATCGGCATCGACCTGAAGGAAGTGCGCATCGTTCCCGATGAGGAGGATGAGATCGTCGCCGCGGTCAACGCCGTGCGCGCCCGCTACACCTATGTCTTCACCACCGGCGGCATCGGCCCCACGCATGACGACATCACCGCCGATTCCATCGCCAAGGCCTTTGGCGTGCCTTGCGAATACGACGCCAAGGCCTATGCCTTGCTGGAAGCGAGCTATGCCGGGCGCGGCATCGAATTCACCGAGGCGCGCAAGCGCATGGCGCGCATGCCGCGCGGCGCCGACCACATCGACAACCCGGTCTCCGTCGCGCCGGGTTTCCGCATCGGCAACGTTCATGTCATGGCCGGCGTGCCGTCGATCTTCCAGGCCATGCTCGACAATGTCGTGCCGACGCTCAAGGCCGGCACGAAAATGCTGTCGGCGACCGTGCATTGCCCGTTTGGCGAAGGGTTGATCGGCGGGCCGCTGGCCGACATCCAGAAGGCGCATCCCGACACCATCATCGGCTCCTATCCCAAATATGGCGACGGCAAATTCTGGACCGAGCTTGTCGTGCGCGCCCGGTCGCAAGAGGCGCTCGAGGCCGCGCGTAAGGACGTCGAGGCAATGGTTGCGGGCTTCGCCGAGGCAAGCTGATCCGACCGCCCGGCCTCGATCGGGCCGGAACCAAGCATGACATTCCAACGTTTCTGCCGCGGCGCGCAATGCGCCGGCAATTTGAGGGATTCGCCATGCGCTTCAAGACCATCGTCGCCATTTTGCAGAACGAGCAGGATGCCGAACGCGTGCTCGATTGCGCGCTTCCGCTTGCCGAGAGGTTCGAGAGCCATTTGATCGGCATCCATGCCGAGGCGCTGCCTGTTCCCTACACCTCCGCCACCGGCTTTCCCGATACCGAATTCCTGCAGGTCTCGGCCGAGATCAACAAGGAGCGCGCCGACAAGCTGCATAGCTATTTCCTGAAACGGATCGAGGAATCCGGCCTCTCCTTCGAGTGGCGAAGCCTGGAAAGCTTCTCCGGCGACAGCGCGCTGAGTGGGATATCAAGCGTGCGCGCCGCCGATCTGATCATCGCCGCGCAACGCGATACCGGGGGCGACCCCAGCGCAGATGTCGATACGCTGGTCTACGATGCCGGCCGGCCCGTGTTGGTCGTGCCGCATGCGGGGCCATTGGTGACGACGTTCAGGCGCGTGCTGTTGGCCTGGAACGGCTCCAAGGAAGCCGCGCGTGCCGCTTTCGATGCCTTGCCCTTCATCATCGAGGCGGACAAGACAGACATTCTGGTCATCGATCCGCCGGAGACGCTGGACGACGCACCGGAGGCGGCCGGCGCCGAGATCGCGGCGGCGCTGTCGCGCCATGGCGCCAATGTCAGCGTCTCGGTGCAGAAATCCGATGGCGTCGCCATAGACGACATCATCCAGGCGCGGATCACCGAATCCGGCACGGACCTGGTGGTGCTCGGCGCCTACAGCCACTCCTGGCTGCGCCAGCTTCTGTTCGGCGGCGTCACCCGTACGGTGCTGCGCACGACAAACGTTGCGGCTTTCCTGTCGCGCTAGGCTTTGGCGGCAGCGACATGGCTGAATCGAAGTCCGAAGCGCGTCGGCTGAATTCGTTTCGGCGCGACGCGCTTCAAGTCCACAGCCATCGCCGGCCCCTGCCCTTGCCAACAACAAGGCTTTCCGGCTAATTCCGCCTGCATTCCAGTGTTTTTGCGCGCCAGAGGCGCGCGCTTGCGGAGTGCACGAACAATGTCCCTTCCCGAAAAAGCCTTTCCGGTCTCCTGGGACCAGTTCCACCGCGACGCCCGCGCGCTTTCCTGGCGGCTGTCCGGCGCCAACAAGGGACAGTGGAAGGCGATCGTCTGCATCACCCGTGGCGGCCTGGTGCCGGCGGCGATCATCGCGCGCGAGCTCGGCATCCGCATCATCGAGACGGTCTGCGTCGCCTCCTATCATGACTACACCAGCCAGGGTCAGATGCAGGTGCTGAAGGAGATCTCGCCTGCACTGCTCGTCGATGACGGGTCTGGCGTGCTCATCATCGACGACCTGACCGACACCGGCAAGACGGCCGCCATTGTGCGCGCCATGATGCCCAAGGCGCATTTCGCCACCGTCTACGCCAAGCCCAAGGGCCGGCCGCTCGTCGACACTTTCGTCACCGAGGTCAGCCAGGACACCTGGATCTATTTTCCGTGGGATATGGGCTTTACCTACCAGAAGCCGATCGCCGACGATCATGCTGGATGAGAGTGGTCTTTTTTCAAAGCAAGGCCACCCAAAGGCAATGCCATAGCTTGAAATCTCAGTAGCGAGGCACAACCTCTTTGAAGAATTGACTTTTTTTGGGGGAATATTCCCCCTGGTGTGAGCTTTTTTACTTTTAAAGCTCACAATTCGCCGTAAGATTCGTGAGGTGGCAAACGATTCTAGGGGCTTGGGTATTTCCTTCCGATGTTGACGAGGCCGACGACGCACAGCCAGATGGCCGAAAGGGTCAAGCGACTTTTCGGTGTTGCGCCTTGTCGCCTGCAGGTGGCAGCCTTGCCATGGCGCGAAGGCAAACACGGCCTTGAGATCATGCTGATCACCAGCCGCGATACCGGCCGCTGGGTGCTGCCCAAGGGCTGGCCGGAAGCGCGGGAACCGCTGTGCGACGCGGCTGCCCGAGAGGCGGGCGAGGAAGCCGGATTGCGCGGGACCGTTTCGAATATTGAGGCTGGCCGTTATTTCTACGCCAAAGTCCTTGCCTCCGGCGAGGAAGTGCCCTGCGAAGTATTGGTGTTTCCATTGCATGTCGATCGCGTCGCGGATCGCTGGAAGGAGAAACGCGCGCGCACGCGCAAATGGGTCGGCGCAAGTGAAGCCATCCAGATGGTCAACGAACCTGACCTTTGCGAGATACTCGCCGATTTCTGCGCCGCGCCGCATAAATTCGCCTGATCAAGGGCAATTCCAGGACAAGTGCGAGCGGTTAAGTTCGGCGATTTCGCCGTAACCCTCCGTCCGGAATTGCGTAATTCCCGCAGACGCGTCAGGCGCGGCCGAAGTCATCGGAACTGAGGCGGGTCCAGCGGTCGCCAATCAAACCGCCGATGAAGATGTCGCCGGAGCGGACCGCTTCCGTGACTTCGGGGATGCGCGAACGCACCATCGTCCCGCCGGTATAGCGGAAGAAGACATTCTTGTAGCTGAAGAGTTGCGGCATGAACCGGGTCTGCGTCTGCCCGATGACGCCTGCGCAGCCCATAGTCCACGCATCAGCGATCAGGGCATCCAGCGTCGCGCCCCAGTGCGATCCGGAGGCCTGGATTTGCAACAAATTTGCGATGCCGCCGGCCTGGCCGTAGAAAGCGTAGCAACCGAGCATCTTACCGGCTTCGTCGTAGGTCCCGCCGAAATGCAGCGGGCCGTCGGCCCGCTTCTCGGCCGCCAGCGCGAGCAGCCGTGGCAGCTCGCCATCCTGCCAACGCGGCCGAAGCGTGTAATCGGACATGACCGTCGGCAACCGCACGGCAAATTGCTCGGCATCCATCGGCTCGCGATGGACCCGGTGCGACGAGGAATGCTGGACGGGAGGCTCGAACCTTTTTCTCGTGAGGGCGTCGAAGGCCCTGGCGCAGGGATCGAGCGCGAAGCGAGGCAGGCCCGGCCATTTGCCGCGCAACATGCCGGCGGCCACCGCGGCCGGGCGGAAAATGCGGGTCCATCCCAGACAATGCGTCGGCAGGAGCTGGTATTTCATCGGGCGCGCGAAGGCCAGAGACACCCGGTTGGCAGAATCGGTCAGGTACAGATCGAATTCGCCTTGGTGCAAGGCACGCAGCAATTGCGGTCCTGCCGAGCCATGATCGGTGCCGGTATCGGCCATCAGCGGGCCGATGATCGCCGCATTCAACGTCGCTCCGTTGAGCTCGTAGCGGGCTTTCAAGACACCGAGGAACCCACCCAGACGGCCCTCGGGCGTGATCTGCACAAGCGCGTGGCTCTCACCGTTGTCGAGATAGATCTCTTTCATATACGCGGCCGTCTCCGCGATCGCGCGATCGAGGTGGCGACGACGGCGGCGAAACTTGGTCAGGAAGAGCGAAGCGACCTGTTCCAGATCTCCATCGGCAAGCGGCCGAACCGAGCCGTGATGAGAGTCCAGTACCGGCGGCGCAGCCAGCTTTTCCGGAGCGGCATTCGGCGAAACAAGATGCAATGCGGGTGTGGCCATGATTCCCAAGGATACCTGTGTGCGTCGGCCACCCCCGGCTTGTTCGATTGGACGATTACACTGATAAGTTCTGGAAGCAATTTCCCTCAACTAACTTTGAACAAGTAACCTTAAGATGCAAGATTTGCAGGGTGAGGCCTCACGCGACGTCATCCGAACCGACGACGAAGGCGCGCGCCCATAGATTCCCAAACTGACGGGCAAGCCGCTGCTCATTGCGCGGTGGTGCACTGAAGCCACATTACGGCTGGCAGATTTACCGGGAACAGAAAGGCCTCCGGCCGAAACCGGAGGCCACTTCGGATCAGACGACAAGTCCCTTGGTCAATTCGAGCGCCTGGCGCTCGAACAGCCGCCGGTAGATGCCACCGCTCAGTCGGATCAGTTCGTCATGCGAGCCTTCCTCGACGATGCGACCGTGATCGAAGACCAGCAGCCGGTCGAGCGCCCGCACCGTCGACAGCCGGTGCGCGATGACCAGTGTCGTGCGCCCGACCATCAGCCGCTCCATCGCCTTCTGGATGAGCACTTCCGATTCCGAATCGAGGCTCGATGTCGCCTCGTCGAGGATCAGGATGCGCGCATCGGCAAGGAAGGAGCGCGCGATCGCCACGCGCTGACGCTCGCCGCCCGACAATTTCACGCCGCGCTCGCCGACCAGGGTTCCGTAGCCCTTGGGCAGAGCGGCGATGAAATCATGCGCGCTGGCCAGTTTCGCCGCGTGCTCGATCTCGGCCTGCGTGGCGCCGGGCCTGGCATAGGCAATGTTCTCGGCAAGCGACCGGTGGAACAGGATCGGCTCCTGCTGGACGATGGCAATCTGGCTGCGCAACGAGGCCTGCGCCACTTGCGAAATGTCCTGCCCGTCGATCAGGATCCGTCCTGCATTCACATCGTAGAGACGCTGGATCAACTTGACGAAGGTTGTCTTGCCCGATCCCGAATGCCCGACCAGACCAACGCGTTCGCCTGCCGCGATATCGACCGAGAAGTCGCGATAGAGCGGCAGCCGATGATTGCCGTAGTGGAACGTCACCTTGTCGAACGCGATGTGGCCGTCGGTGATCCGGATCGGCTGAGCGCCGGGCCGGTCCTCGATGCCGAGCGGTTCGGATTGGAAATCGACCAGTTCCTCCATGTCGTTGATCGAGCGCTGCAGGTTGCGGATATGCGTGCCGATGTCGCGCAGATAACCCTGCAGGACGAAGAACGAGGTCAGCACGAAGGCGACATCGCCGGCGCTTGCCTGGCCCCAGGCCCACAGCATCAGCGCAAGGCCGATCACCGCCGCCCGCATGGCGAGCAGCATCGCGCCTTGCGTGGTGCCGTTGATGGTGCCGCGCACCCAGGTGCGGGCCGTGCGCAGGCGCCATTTGGCGACCACCTTGGCCAGGCGTGCTTCCTCGCGCGCCTCGGCGCCAAAGCCCTTGACCACGGCGTTGCAGCTCACCGCGTCGGCGAGCGAGCCGCCAAGCCGAGTGTCCCAGCTGTTGGCGAGCCGCGCCGCCGGCGCGACATAGCCAAGCGACAGCATCGCCGTGACGGAGATGAACAGCACCGAACCGGCAGCGACCACCGCGCCCATCAGGGGCCAGAACCAGCCGAGCAGCAGTGTCGAGCCGACCAGCATGACAACCGACGGCAGCAACGCGATCAGGATGGTGTCGTTGAGCAGGTCGAGCGCCCACATGCCGCGCGTAACCTTCCGCACGGTCGATCCGGCGAAGCTGTTGGCATGCCAGTCGGTCGAGAAGCGCTGCACGCGGTGGAAGGCATCGGCCGCGATGTCCGACATCATCTTCAGCGTCAGTTCGACGATCCACATGAAGGCGGCATTGCGCAACAGCACACCGCCCAACGCGAGCGCCATCAAGATGAAGAACGCCGTCATCGCGGCATTCCAGGCGACCGCGTCGGCGTCGGCGCTGCTGGCGACGGCATCGACCAGCCGGCCGGAATAAAGCGGCGTCAGCACGTCGGCCAGCGTTGAGAGCAGGAAGGCGGCCATGATGAACGACAGCCGCCACGGCTGGCGCCGCCAATGGCTGAGCGTGAAGCCAAGCACGCTGCGAAAGGCGCTGGCGCGCAGATCGAGTTTGAAACGAGCCATGATGTTATCCGGGCGCAGAGGAGCCCGGTCCCGGTAAAAGTCTAAATTGGAAAACCCGCATCGACGCCCAAGCGGCGTCTTCTAAAAACGGGAGGTTCAGTATGGTTGGCCGCCCGCATCGAGGCGGCGACCGGCAGCGGCAAATGCCTGTCCTGCATCTGGCGTTCCGAACAAACTTCGGAGCGCCGATGCCGACCTAGGCTTCGCGGCCTCGCATAACGATGTTGGTACCTGCCATACGTTCCTCCCAAAAGGGAATCGCGGAAAAGCCCTTATAGGGACGACTCATCGCCTCGCCAAGGCAGGGCGCGGGCAAAAGCAAATCTGGTCTAACCACTGAGACCAATTTGCAACAACAGCGCCGAACCAAAGCTAGCCGCGGTCGCGGAACCGGTTGGTGATCGGATAGCGGCGGTCGCGGCCGAAATTCTTGCGGGTGATCTTCACGCCGGGAGCCGCCTGGCGGCGCTTGTACTCGGCGATGTAGAGCAGATGCTCGATGCGCGTCACTGTCGCCCGGTCATGGCCGCGCGCAACGATGTCGTCGACGCTCATCTCGTTCTCGACCAGGCATTCCAGGATGTCGTCCAGCACCGGATAGGGTGGCAGCGAATCCTGGTCGGTCTGGTTCTCGCGCAGTTCCGCCGACGGCGCCTTGTCGATGATGTTCTTCGGGATCACCTCGCCGGAGGGTCCGAGCGCGCCCGGCGGCACATGCGCATTGCGCCAGCGCGACAGGCCATAGACCTGCATCTTGTAGAGGTCCTTGATCGGATTGAAGCCGCCATTCATGTCGCCATAGAGTGTGGCGTAGCCGACCGACATCTCGCTCTTGTTGCCGGTGGTGACGACCATCGAGCCGAACTTGTTGGAGATCGCCATCAGGATCGTGCCGCGCGCGCGGCTCTGCAGGTTTTCCTCGGTGATGCCTTCCTGGGTACCCTCGAACAGCTGCGTCAGCGCATGCCTGAAACCTTCGACCGGTTCCGAGATCGGCACGATGTCGTAGCGGCAGCCGAGCGCGCGGGCGCAATCCTCGGCATCCTTCAGCGAATCCTTCGACGTGTAGCGATAAGGCATCATCACGGTGCGCAGCCGCTCTTCGCCGAGCGCATCGACGGCGAGCGCCGCGCAGATCGCCGAGTCGATGCCGCCGGAAAGGCCGAGCACCACATTCTTGAAGCCGTTCTTGTTGACGTAGTCGCGCAAGCCCAGCATGCAAGCGCGATAATCCGCCTCCTCCCGCTCGGGGATCTTCGACATCGGGCCTTCCGAGCAGATCCAAACATCATCCTTTCGCTTCCAGGTGGTGACGTCGACCGCGTCCTCGAACTGGCTCATCTGGAAGGCTAAAGTCTTGTCGGCGCCGATGGCGAATGAGGCGCCGTCGAAGATCAGTTCGTCCTGGCCGCCCAACTGGTTGGCATAGATCATCGGCAGGCCGGTTTCGATGACCTGGCGGATGACGACCTGATGGCGAACGTCGATCTTGGCGCGGTAGTAGGGCGAGCCGTTCGGCACCAGGAGGATCTCGGCGCCGCTCTCGGCCAGCGTCTCGCAGACAGCAACCTCGCCCCAGATGTCCTCGCAGATCGGGATGCCGATGCGCACGCCGCGGAAATTGACCGGACCCTGCAGCTCCGGCCCGGGCTGGAAGACGCGCTTTTCATCGAACTCGCCATAGTTCGGCAGGTCGAGCTTGTAGCGCTCGGCGATGATCTTGCCGCCGTCGGCAAAGACGATGGAATTGTGGGTGCCGGTCTTGCGCTTCAACGGCGTGCCGATGATGACGCCCGGCCCGCCATCGGCCGTATCCTTGGCGAAATCCTGCGCCGCCTTCTCGCAGGCCTTCAGGAAGGCCGGCTTCAGCACCAGATCTTCCGGCGGATAACCGGCGAGGAATAGCTCGGTGTAGAGCACCAGATCGGCGCCCTGGCGGGCGGCATCCGCCCTCGCCTCGCGCGCCTTGGCAAGGTTGCCGGCGACATCGCCGACGGTCGGGTTGAGCTGGGCCACAGCGATGCGCAGGATATCGGGAGCGGTCTTGGTCATGGTCTGGATGTAGCGTGGCCGAAATCGCCGGGCAATGGCGTTTGCTTATGCCAAATAGGATCGATCGAAGATCGTATCCCGACTGATCGGCAGAGCCGATCATGTCCTGATCGGTCGAAGATCTATCTCGCCGATCCGGCTTAGTCGCCGGCGTACGCGCTTAGCGTTTCAACAGAATGGTTCTCGCCGATCGACATCGCCAGGATGCGCGAGATGTGGCGGCGCGGCAGGCCGGTCTTTGCCGCCCATTGGTTGATTTGCGCCTGGATCTTGTCGAGGTCCCGTTTCGAGGTCGGATTTTCGGCGATGTCGAGCCCGGCATCGCGCAAGGCGGCCGCCATGTCGGCAGAAATGACGAAGGCGTCCCACTCCAGCCAGCGCAGGAAATACTGGCCGGTGTTGCCGCCGAGCCGGCTGCCATTCTTGCCGAGCCAGGCCATCAGCCCAACCTGATCGTCGGCGGGCCACTCAGCGAGGAACTTGCCGAAGCCGCCATGTTCTTTCGATACGCGCTCGACGAACGCGGCGTTGTCGCGCACCGATTTGATCTTCTGCGGATTGCGCACGATGCGTTTGTCGGCCGTCAGCTCGTGCCAGAAATCGTCCGGCTGGAACAAGAGCCGCTTCGGCTCGAAATGCAGGAACGCCTCCTCGAAACCCGGCCATTTCTGCTCGATGACGCGCCAGACGAAGCCGGCGGCAAAAATGCGCTCCGCCATGGTCGAGAGAATCCGGTCGTCCGGGATCTTGGCCACCGCTGCATTGTTCGGCATCGGCCCCAGCAGCGATGCCAATGCCGCCTCCCCGCCCTTGCGCTTTACCGCCCGGGCCCGGATTTTCTCGAAATCAAGCATTTGTGTCCTCGCCTGTTGCGATCAATCTATCACTTCCCGTCCGGCCCGGCAGCCTCTACCTCTATCCGGGCTCTGGCGAAGGAGGACAAGATGAACAAGATCGTCGAAGACATGGCGAACCGCCTGCTCAAGCGAAAGCCGGAAGGCTTTGGGCCTCTCGAAAGCCGCGTGCTGCAGTCGACGCTGGAACGCACCACCATCACGCGCGATACCAACAAGGCGATCGCCTTTCACGAGACCCGCGGCGACCGCCTTGCCGACGATATCGCAAGGATCGGCGGCTCGTGGTCCTTCATCCTTGCCTTCCTCGGCTTTCTCGTCGTGTGGACCGTCGGCAATGTCTGGCTGCTCGCGCGCGATGCCTTCGACCCTTACCCTTTCATCTTCCTCAACCTCGTCCTGTCCATGCTCGCGGCAATCCAGGCGCCGGTGATCATGATGTCGCAGAACCGCCAGACCGAGCGCGACCGCATCGACGCCGCCCATGACTATGAGGTCAACCTGAAGGCCGAGATCGAGATCATGGCCTTGCACGAGAAGCTCGACGAGATACGCCACGGCGAGATCATCGGCATGCGCGACCAGATCCAGCGCCTGTCCGAGCAACTCAGGCAGATCGACGAGAAACTGTCGGCGCGGCCGGCAAGCCAATGAGCGAGATCGTCCACCATCTCATCGAGCAATATGGCCTGATTGCGGTCTTCCTGGGCTGCGTCGCCGAAGGTGAAAGTGCTGCAATTCTCGGCGGCTTCTTCGCGCACCAGCACATTTTCGTATTCTGGCATACTTTCCTGGCCGCCTTCCTGGGCGCCTTCGCCGGCGACACCGGCTTCTTCACCCTTGGCCGCAGCTTTGCCGACCACCGCTATGTGAGGAGACTGCGCCGGCGACCGGGCTTCAGCCGCGCCTACCGCCTGCTCAACACCCATCCCAACATCTTCGTGCTGACCAATCGCTACATCTACGGCATGCGCCTTGTCGGCGGCATCGCCGCCGGGCTGTCGACCGTATCGGTGCCGCGCTTCGTCATCCTCAATGCCCTCTCCTCGGCGGCCTGGGCAGCTTTGTTCAGCGGCATCGGCTATATCTTCGGCCTTGGCGCCGAACAGATGGTAGGCCAGGCCTTTGCCCGGCACGAGCGGCTGCTTGTTGCGCTTGCCGTCGGCATCGTTGTCGCAATTGTCGCCTGGCTGGTCGGCCGTCACTTCGCGGGACGCGAGCGCGCCAAGGAAGAAGCGGGATCGTGATCAGATCGGCGCGCCGAGAAGGCGCTCGATGATGGCAATGCCCCAGATGCCGCCGGCGATCACGATCGAGATCAGCACCGCCAGCGAACCGCAGTCCTTGGCGAGCTGGATATCGATGTGGAATTCGCGCGAGATCGCGTCGCAGGCAGCCTCGATGCCGGTGTTGAGCACTTCGACCATGATCAGGAGCAGGACCGCGCCAATCAGCAAGGCATAGCTGCGCCAGGACACGGAAATGAACCAGCCGGCGGGCAGCGCAAGCGCCAAGAGCAGCAATTCCTGCTGGAACGCCTTTTCATGCGCGGCGAGCTTGCGGAACGCCCGCACCGAATTGATGAAAGCATCGATCAGCCGCTGCATGCCAAGCCCCTTTGCGAGTCACCGGCAGGGGATATCGCAATGGCGGGAGCAAGGGAATAAGGCAGCCGCTGCAAAATTCAGTCGCCCGCGACCTTTATCGATGGCGTCGACAACTCGAATTGCGGCAACCCGTCTTCGATCGAGTAATAGTCTCCCTTGTCGCCGACGAAGATGTGGCTTTCGCCGGAGAGGCCACTCGGTTTCTCGAACGAGCCGGCCATGATCGAGATCGTGTCCAACTCGTTGTGCTTCCAGAACAGCAGCGAGCCGCAAATCCGACAAAAGCCGCGTTTGGCGTCGTCGGAGGCGCCATACCAGGCGAGCGCGTCGACCCCTTCTATCTCGATATCGGCATCCTTGGACGCCGTTGCGGCGACGAAATGGCCGGTTTGGCGCCGGCATTGCGAGCAGTGGCAATAAATCACGCCGCGCAGTGGGCCTCTTGTCCGAAAGCGCACCGCCCCGCACAGGCATGATCCATTGTGATTGTTTTCCATCCCGGCTTCCTTCGACAGTTCCATGTCGCCGCCGCGAAGAATTCCATTTTTGCGCCCGCCAGGTGCGGGCAAATGCGACATCGAAAGGGCGTGTTTCGAAGACCGACGCGTGCACCGCGCTGCAGCCTGGGGTAGCGGAAACAGTAAGGAAATGCAGGCCGTTAAGAAAACTTTAGCGCTGCTGCATTTATGTTTCATGCAAGCGAAGGTGGTGATCGGGGAGACGCCTTCGCATATTGTGATTCTGGGCAATCCCCCGCATGGGCGACATCCGGCAGTCGCAAGTCCAGGTCGGCGCGAAGGGATTGTGAAAGAACATGCAGCCGGCCCCCATTCCCACCGACAGAAACACCGATATTGTCAGTTCGGTCGTGGCCACGATGCGCCAGCTCGGCGTGCTCGGCCTGCCGCGCAACTACGAGATCTTTTACGAAGCGCTGACCGGCAGCAACCGGGAACTCAGCCTGGCCGTCGTGTCGCTGAGCAACCGGCCGACACAGGACGACCTCGACCGCATCGGCCGCACTTTCTTCCCGCAGCACCATGGCCCTGCCATCGTCGAGCATGCTCGTGACGCAATCGCCAGGGAGTTGGAGGACGTCGCGGCCCTGCTGCGCAGCGAGCGCACGCATGTCGAAAAGTATGGCCGCATTCTCGACGAAACATCCAGCGGCCTGAACAATCGCAGCCTGCTTTCGCAAGAATTGCTGCACAAGATTGCCACCGCCATGTCGGCGGCGACCCATTCGACTCTGGATCATAACCGCCAGGTCGCCAGCACGCTCAGCGAAAAGACCGCCGAGCTCGAAAGCGTCAAGTCGAAGCTCGAGGAATACAAACGGCTTGCCGATACCGACCCACTGACGCAGTTGTGGAACCGCCGCGCCTTCGACAAGCAGATCACCCGGATCTACAACAGCAATCGCGGCATCCTGTTCAACGCCCTGATCCTTGCCGATATCGACCACTTCAAGGACATCAACGATCGCTACGGCCATCCGGTCGGCGACAAGATCCTGCAGATCATCGCCGAGATCCTCCAGTCGAGCGTGCGCCCCGACGTGTTCGTCGCGCGCACCGGCGGCGAGGAGTTCGCGCTGATCGTCGAAGGCGCCAGCGAGGACGCCACATACGAGATCGCCGAGCGCATCCGCGCGCTGATCGAACAGACGCCGTTCACCAGCAGCCAGACCGGCGCGAATTATGGCGCGGTGACGGTGTCCCTGGGCATCTGCATGGCCTCGGAGGCCGAAAACGCCGAGGATCTCTACAGCAAGGCCGATCGGGCGCTGTATCGCTCCAAGGTTGGCGGCCGCAACCGGGTGACACGGCATTCGGCCATGGCCAACCGCCCCGGCAAGGGCTGGCTGCTCTACAAGAAGGACTGAAATTCGATCGAACCCTTTCCAAATGAATTTTTGTGGCCTATATTTTCCACAGAAATGAAAGGGTGCGCTTATGCAACGTCCAGTCGCGGCCGCGGCGGCGGCCGAGAATACCGTCATTACCAAGGCCACGCTGCGCGCGGCCGACCTGCTCGACATCACCGCCAGGACGCTCGCTTTGGTCATCGGCGTTTCGGAAGCAACGGTCTCGCGCATGCGCAAGCAGGAATTCCTGCTTGAACGCGGCACCAAGCCATTCGAGCTTGCAGTGCTGTTCGTGCGCCTGTTCCGCTCGCTCGACGCCATTGTCGGCGGCGACGCGAGCGTCGCCCGGGCATGGCTGAAGAATCCCAATACGGTGTTCGACGGCTCCCCGCTGGAAAAAATCCTGACCATTGCCGGACTTGTCGATGTCATTGCCTATCTGGACTCCCGACGCGCTCTCGTCTGAGGCCATAAGGCTCGAAGGCAGATACTGGCGCATGGTCGAGGCGCAGCATCGCGTGTCGACACTAAAGCTTGTCGACACGCTCGACGAGCAGGCGCTGCTGGAGGACCTCGTCGAAGACACCAAGCCGCAGATCCCGATGGAATGCCGCCACCTCCATTATCTGCTGGCGACGCCGTTCCGCTATGGTTCGGTCTATCCCTATGGTTCGCGTTTCCGTCGCGCCGGCAAGACCAAAGGTGTCTATTACGCTGCCGAGACCGTGCTGACCGCGGTGGCGGAAATGGCCTTCTACCGCCTGTTGTTCTTTGCCGAATCGCCACAGACGCAATGGCCGAACGACGCCGCCGAATACACCGCCTTCGCGGCGGCCATCAAATGCGAGACGGCCATCGACCTGACGCGCCCGCCACTTGACCGCGATGCGCGGGCCTGGACGCATCCGACCGACTACAACGCCTGCCAGGCGATCGCCGACGTGGCGCGCGAAGCCGGGATGCAGGCGATCCGCTATCGCTCGGTTCGCGATCCAAAGGGCGCCAACATCGCGCTTTTGACATGCACGGGCTTCGCCAAGGCCAAGCCGATCGAGCCGCAGACATGGCGCATCCGCATCGGCTCGTTCGGCATCCAGGCGATCTGCGAATTCCCCGACAAGCGGCTCGAATTCCCACGCGCCGCCTTCACTGATCCAAGGCTGGCAGACATGCGCTGGGAGCGCGGCCACTGAGGCCGGAAGCGCAGGGGACCGCCGCCTTTCGCAGGCCGGCCCTCCGTGAATATCGGCACGGCTTAGGCCAGTATGTTCACCGCCCGCGCCGCCACCAGCGCGATCGTCAGCAGCGAGATCATCGCTTCGGCCATCATCAAAAGCTTGGCGCGTTGCGTGAGCGGCAAGGTGTCGGTCGGTGAGAACGCCGTCGCATTGGTGAAGGCCAGGAAGACATAGTCGACGAAGCCGGGCAGCCAGCCATGTATTTCGCGATCCGGCAACGTCATCTGCGGGAACAGGAAATCCGACTGAGCGCGCTTGACCAGGCCGCAGGTCGGCGGGCCGCCTCGATCCGTGCTCCAGAACCACAGCGCAAAGACAATCACGTTGGTCATCCAGATGTTGAGCGCATCGATGAGCAGCGTCGTGCCGGCGCCGGCGTGGCCTTCGAGCAGCGCCCGCACCAGGAAGACCAGCGCCCCGCAATTCATGAAGCTGATGACGCCGGTCATGACCAGCGCGGCGCGGCGGATGTAGAGGCGGAATTGGCCGATCGCATACCAATGCTCGTGATCGACGGCCTTCTGCGTCGCCATCTGCGTCCAGGCCGTGGCGATCGACAGCGGCACGAGCAATGCCGCTTCGATCGTCGGGGCCAGCCAGCGCGGCCCAAAGGACAGATTGTTGATGACCAGAAGCTGCAGGCAGATGATGACGACAACCGCGGCGCGCGCCGACCAGAAGTCGAGCGCGCGATGGCGAATGATCACATGCTGTTGATGCATGAAGGCACCTCGATGGCGATGAACGGCGCGCCTCGGACAGCACGGCCAACCCCCCGATTGCAGACAGCCGACCACGGTCCGCCTCCGGGCGCCGGAGCAGACATGACGTTGAATTCCATCGAGATCTTGGTTTTACAATGTTGCGAAAGCATACATTTTCGTAAGCTTTCGCAATTGCGCTATCCAGACTTCCGTCGGTGTGATTTTAGGCTCGCATGTCGAGCGAATCCCTGCATCTCTGGCCTGCGGCCGTCGCGGCGGAAGGTACCCGGTCTTCGATATGGACCGGCATGGTCCAACGCCCGTGGCAATTGCTGGCGCTCTTGTGCCTGGCGCAGACCGTGTGCTGGACCATCTTGCCGGCGATCACCGATGTCGGGCCGCCAGCCGATGTCGTCGAAGGGTTCATGTGGGGCCGCGAGTGGGTCCTTTTGACCTACAAGCACCCGCAACTTCCCTGTTGGTTGCTGGAAATCAGTCACCTTCTGACCGGATCATTCCGCTGGCCCCAATATCTGATGTCGCAGCTGACGGTTTCGGCGACCTTCGTCCTGGTTTACCTGCTGGCACGCGACATCATGGGGCCAACCCGCGCCCTGGCTGCCGTCTTGCTGATGCCGTCGATTTACTTTTTCGGCTGGCCGACGCCGCAATTCAACCATGACTACGCGCAGATGCCGTTCTGGGCGGGCATCTGCCTGCTGCTGTGGCGCGCCGCCCGTGACGGAAAGCCGGTCTGGTGGCTTGTCCTCGGCCTCGTCTCCGGCGTGGGTCTCTATGCCAAGCTTTCCACTGGCCTGCTGCTGACGTTCGGCGCCTTGTGGCTTTTGTACGATCGCCGCGCACGAAGCCGGCTTGCCACGCCCTGGCCTTGGCTGGGGCTGGCGGTTTTCCTCGCGCTCGCCGCGCCGCTGGCCATCGCCCTCTATCGCTTCGATTTCCTCCCGCTGACCTACGCCGCGCGTCGCGACGACTGGGTGCTGGCCCACCGCGCGCGCCTTTACTACATCGGGGTTCAGCTTGCTGGCCTTTCGGGCCTCTGCGCCGTTCTTGGCTTTTCTGGCCTTTTGCACCGCCGCGCCGGGTCCGAGCCGATGCCGTCGCCGGAGCAGCCTGCGCCCGAGCCACGCGCGGTGATCTATCTTTTGTGGATGGGCCTAGGGCCGGCGCTGTTGGTGATGGCCGCTTCGCTATTTACCGGCGCGGGCGAGTCTTGGGGCGCACCCATGTACAATCTCGTCGGCGCCATCGCCATCGCACTGCTGGGCCAGCGGCTCGGACCGACAGAGCTTCGCCGGCTGGCGATCCTCGCATTGATCTGCATCGTCGGCGTTTCGGGCACCTATGCGACTGGGCGCTGGGCAGGCTGCAACGTGCTTGGCCGTCTACAGCCGGTCTGCTGGCCTGCGCGGTCTATCTCGGAAGCCGCCGAAGCCGCATGGCACGAAACCGTTCCCGGTCGCCTTGGCATCGTCGGCGGCGATGACGGCGTGGCGATGCTGGCAGGACTCAGCGCCGCGGACAAGCCGTCGATCTTCACCGGACTCGACAAGCGGCTTGCGCCCTGGATCACAAAGCAGCGCCTGCGGGAACAAGGCATGCTGTTGGTCTGGCGGCGCGACTGGCCCATTTCCGCGCAATTCCAAGCCTGGATTGCCGGCCTGCCGGTCAAGACCGTGGCCTTCGACTGGTCGTTGAACGCGGCCCCGATCGCGTTGAACTTTGCGGTCGTCCCACCAGGGAAAAGCAATTTCCCGGACGATCCGTCCGGACCACCAAATCCAGACTGACGCGAGTTCCATCGCCTTGTGAAGAGCGAACGGAAGCGCCGGATCTTTCTCTGACGCCTCTCTCGTCAGCACACCCGATGGATCACGCGTTGGCGGCCTGCTTGTGCTGGACCGGATGGCTCTTCTTTAGCAGATCCGAGACCAGGAAGGCGAGCTCGATCGCCTGGTCGGCGTTGAGGCGCGGGTCGCAATGGGTGTGGTAGCGATCCTGCAAATCCTCGGCCGTGATGGCGCGGGCGCCACCGGTGCATTCGGTGACGTTCTTGCCGGTCATCTCGACATGGATGCCGCCCGGATGCGTGCCTTCGGCGCGATGCACCTCGAAGAAGGTCTGCACTTCTTTGAGGATGCGGTCGAACGGACGCGTCTTGTAGCCGGCAGCCTCGATCGTGTTGCCATGCATCGGATCGGACGACCACACGACGTTGCGGCCTTCCTTCTTCACCGCCCGCACGAGCTTCGGCAGGTGCTCGGCAACCTTGTCGGAGCCGAAGCGCGCAATCAGCGTCAGCCGTCCGGGCTCGTTCTCGGGATTGAGCAGGTCGATCAGCTCGAGCAGCCCGTCCGGCGTCAGCGACGGTCCGCATTTCAGGCCGAGCGGGTTCTTGATGCCGCGGCAATACTCGACATGGGCATGGTCGGGCTGGCGGGTGCGGTCGCCGATCCAGATCATATGGCCTGACGTCGCGTACCAGTCGCCGGAGGTCGAATCGACGCGGGTCAGCGCCTCCTCATAGCCAAGCAGCAACGCCTCATGGCTGGTGTAGAAATCGGTCTCGCGCAGTGCGTAGTTGGTCTCCGAAGTGATGCCGACGGCCTTCATGAAGTCCATCGTCTCGGTGATGCGATTGGCCAGAGACTCGTATTTCTCGCCCTGCGGGCTGTCGGCAACGAAGCCGAGCATCCAGCGATGCACGTTCTCCAGGCTGGCATAGCCGCCCTGCGCGAAGGCGCGCAGCAGGTTGAGCGTCGCCGCTGACTGGCGATAGGCCATTTCCTGGCGCGCCGGATCGGGGATGCGCGACTTGGCGTCGAATTCGATGCCGTTGATGATGTCGCCGCGATAGCTCGGCAGCGTCACGCCGCTCTTGGTCTCGCTGTCGGACGAACGCGGCTTGGCGAACTGGCCGGCGACGCGGCCGACCTTCACCACCGGCTGCGCGCCGGCGAAGGTGAGCACCACCGACATCTGCAGGAAGACGCGGAAGAAGTCGCGGATGTTGTCGGCGCCATGCTCGGCAAAGCTTTCGGCGCAATCGCCGCCCTGCAGCAGGAAGGCCTCGCCGGCCGCGACGGCCGCCAGTTGCTTCTTCAGCTTGCGCGCCTCACCGGCAAAAACAAGCGGCGGAAAGGTGGCAAGCTGGGCTTCCGTCGCCTTCAGCGCCGAAAGGTCCGGATAGGCCGGAACCTGCTTGATCGGCATCGCTCTCCACGAATTCGGCGACCATTTCGTCATCGCTGCACCCAACGCCCTTTCGGAGCAATCCCGGGAAAAATCGACGGTTCCGCCCGGAATTGCATCAAACAAACAAGCGGGCACCCTCGCCCGCTACCCTCTATCAGGGTCGCGGCTCCTTACACGAAGCCGGTTACCTATTCTAGCCGGGTTTTTCAGCGGTGGCGAATGATCCGCCGGCAGGCTATGCCGCGTCCGCCAACGCCAGGCAAAACAGGCCCAGTCCCAGCACCAGGCAGGCAGGGCTGTAGAGCAAGCTGTCATATCTGGCGAAACGCGTGTTCCGAATGCGCTTGAACAGCCCGAAATAGCGCGACCAGCTCAACGCCCGCCCGGTGAATAGGATCGCCCAAAGGACGACGGCTGTCTTCAACAGCCAGCGCGGCATTGGCACATAGATCAGGCCGGTAAATCCGAGAACGAGCAGTAAAACTAGCGCCAGGACCAAGCCCACGGCCATGGCCCCGATGGCCGTTTCCTTCACCGCCGGGCTGCCGTCCTCGCGCTGGGGCAACGAAACGCTGGCGCCGACACGGCCGCCAAATCCCCAGTAAAGGTGAAACCCGGCCCCAGCCAGCAGGATTGCCGAGCAGGCTGCGACGATGGCTGCTTTGCATGCCTAGCGGCCGACCTCATCCAGACGCCTGAGTTGGCCGCCGAGACCTCCCGTCAGATCCAGCGCAAGCATGCGAAGCAGCGCAATGGCGCTCCACAGCGGCCGTTCGGCGAAAGGCTTGTTGCTGTTGTGTTCAAGCAAAGGATGCGTGAAAAGCGCCGCGAGGTAAAAGAACGGGATGATGACCAGGAATGCCCACCAGACGACAAGAAAGGATGCCGTGACGCCGGCGATCGGCGCAAAGAAGAGACCGAGGTAGTGGACAAACCGCGTTGAAGATTTTGAGTGACCGGCGAGGTAGCCGAGCCAGTATTCATCGAAGGTTTGCGGGTTCATAATCAGCCCCTGCAGCGATGATCAACGGAACCAGTTGAACCCTACGGCATAAATACTGCAATGGACCGAAACGTCGCAGTTCCAGCAAATGCGCTCGAACTTTTCAGGTGGGTTACTATTTCATTGCAATAGAGCGCCTACCTCCGTGGCCGGCGCAAATCCGTTCAGCTGTTCACGCCGCCTTGTCGACCAACCGCGCCAGTTGCGTCATCACCACAGCCGAGCCCGCAAGCCGTTTTTCCGCGTTCGGCCAGTCACGGATGAAGACCACGCTGTGGTCCGGCCTGATCTTGGCCAGCGCGCCTTGTTCGCCGATATATTTGACCAGCCCGACCGGATTGGGGAATTCGCGCTTGCGGAAATGGATGACGACGCCCTTGGGGCCGGCGTCGAGCTTCTCGACATTGGCCTTGCGGCAGAGCGCCTTGATGAAGACGATCTTCAACAGATGCGTCACCTCTTCCGGCAGCGGCCCGAAACGGTCGATGAGCTCGGCGCCGAAAGCGTCGATCTCCTCGGTGTTTTCGAGGTCGCCGAGGCGGCGATAGAGCGCCAGCCTGAGCTGCAGGTCCGGCACATAGCTTTCCGGGATCATGACCGCCGTGCCGACGGCAATCTGCGGCGACCAGCCGCCATCCTGGACCTCGCCGGAATCCTTCACTTCGGCCACGGCCTCCTCCAGCATTTGCTGGTAAAGCTCGAAGCCGACCTCCTTGATATGGCCCGACTGCTCTTCGCCGAGCAGATTGCCGGCACCCCTTATGTCCAAGTCATGGCTGGCCAGTTGGAAGCCGGCGCCGAGCGTGTCGAGCGACTGCAGCACCTTCAGCCGGCGCTCGGCCGTGTCGGTCAGCTTGCGGTTGGCCGGCAGCGTGAACAGCGCATAGGCGCGCACCTTGGAACGGCCGACACGGCCGCGCAGCTGATAGAGCTGCGACAGGCCGAACATGTCGGCGCGATGGATGATCAGCGTGTTGGCGGTTGGAATGTCGAGCCCGGATTCGACAATTGTGGTCGACAAAAGCACGTCATACTGGCCGTCATAGAAGGCGTTCATGATGTCGTCGAGCTCGCCTGGAGGCATCTGGCCGTGGGCCACCGCAACCTTCAGTTCCGGCACGGATTCCTTCAGGAAATCATGGATTTCAGCGAGATCGCTGATACGCGGGACGACATAGAAGGAATGGCCGCCGCGATAGCGCTCGCGCAGTAGCGTTTCCCGGATGACCAGCGGATCAAAGGGCGATATGAACGTGCGCACCGCCATGCGGTCGACCGGCGGCGTGGCGATCAGCGACAGTTCACGCACGCCAGTCAAGGCAAGCTGCAAGGTGCGCGGGATCGGCGTCGCCGACAGCGTCAGCACATGCACGTCGGTCTTGAGGTCCTTCAGCCGCTCCTTGTGCTTGACGCCGAAATGCTGCTCCTCGTCGATGATCAAAAGGCCGAGATTCTTGAACGAAATCGCGGAACCCAGCAGCGCATGGGTGCCGATGACGATGTCGACCTGGCCCTCGGCGATGCCTTTCTTGGTCTCGGCCAGTTCCTTGGCGCCGACCAGCCGCGAGGCCTGGGCGACGCGGATCGGCAGGCCGGAGAAGCGCTGCGAGAAGGTCTTGAAATGCTGGCGCGACAGAAGCGTCGTCGGCACGACGACGGCGACCTGGAACCCTTCCATGGCCGCGATGAAGGCGGCGCGCAGCGCCACTTCCGTCTTGCCGAAGCCGACGTCGCCGCAGACCAGCCGGTCCATCGGCTTGCCGGCACCGAGATCGTCCATGACGGAATCGATCGCCGTCTGCTGGTCGTCGGTCTCCTCGTAGGGGAAGCGCGCAGCGAATTCGCCATAAAGGCCCTCGGCCGGGATCATGGCGGGCGCCGAGCGCATCTGCCGCTCGGCGGCGATGCGGATCAGCTGCCCGGCCATGTCGAGCAGGCGTTTCTTCAGCCGCGCCTTGCGCGACTGCCAGGCGCCGCCGCCGAGCTTGTCGAGCGTCGCTTCGGCCGAATCCGAACCGTAGCGCGACAGAAGCTCGATGTTTTCCACCGGCAGGAACAGCCGGTCGTCACCGGCATAGTGGATTTCGAGGCAATCATGCGGCGCGCCCACGGCCTCGATGGTGCGCAGGCCGATGAAGCGGCCGATGCCGTGGTCGGCATGCACGACGATGTCGCCGGCCGACAGCGACGAGGCCTCGGCGATAAAATCCGAAGCCTTCTTCTTGCGCTTGGAGCGCCGGATCAGCCTATCGCCGAGAATGTCCTGCTCGGCGACCACGACCAAATCGTTGGTCTCGAAGCCGGATTCCAGCGGCAGCACGGCAAGACCCGCCTGCCCCGGCTCCAGCTTTTCGACGTCGCCGAGCGTCGCCACGGGCTTCAGATTGCCAAGATGGTGTTCGGCGAGGATCTGGCCGAGCCGGTCGAGCGAACCTTCCGTCCAGCCGGCGACGACAACGCGACGACGCGCGGCGCGCTCATCCGCGATGTGTTTTACGACGACGTCGAAGACATTGATGTTGGGGTCGGCGCGCTCCTCGGCGAAGCTGCGGCCTTGCCGTGAACCGGCGTGGAAAACCTTCTTGCCGCCGACATCGGGCGCATCGAAGACGGTGAAATCGATATCCTCGCGCGGTCCGAGCGAGGCTTTCAGATTGTCTGGCGACAGATAGAGCAGATCCGGCGCAACCGGCTTATAGGGCACGGCATCTTTCAGCGCGCTGTCGGCCTGTTTGCGGCGCGCTTCGTAGTGATCGAGGATCAGCGTATGCCGCTCGGCCAGCGCCTCATGCGCCAGATGGTCGAAGATGACAGGCGCGTCCGGCAGATAGTCGAACACGGTCTCCAGCCGCTCGTAGAAGAACGGCAGCCAATGCTCCATGCCGGCAAAGCGCCGGCCTTCACTGACCGCCGCATAGAGCGCGTCGTCACGCGACGGCGCACCGAAGGCATCGATGTAGGAGCGGCGGAAACGGCTGATCGTCTCCGGCGTCAGCGCCACCTCGCTCATCGCCTGCAGCGGCATCGATTTGCGCTGTCCCGTGGTGCGCTGCGTCGCGGCATCGAAGACGCGGATCGATTCCAGCGTGTCGCCGAAGAAATCGAGCCGCAGCGCCTCGCTCCAACCCGGCGCGAACAGATCCAGGATGCCGCCGCGCACCGCGAATTCGCCGAGGCCGCGCACCGTCGGCACGCGCTCGAAGCCGGAAGTTTCAAGCCGCGCGATCAGCGCATTCATGTCGACCTGGTTGCCGGGCCTGGCGTGAAAAGTCTGCCCTTCGATCAGCTCGGCCGGCGGAATGCGCTGCAGGAGCGCATTGGCGGTGGTCAGTACCACGGCGCGATGCGGCTTCTTGGCCAGCGCGATCATGGCCGAAAGCGCATCGAGCCGGCGCGCCGCGGCATCGGCGCCGGGCGAAACGCGGTCGTAAGGCAGGCAGTCCCAGGCCGGCAGCTCCAGCACCGGCAGGCCGGGCGCGGCGAAAGCCAGGGCCTCGATGATCGCCGGCAGCCGCTGGCCGTCGCGGGCCACGAACAGCACCGGCTTGTCCCGCGCGATCTCAAGCGCCGTCTGCACCAGCGCGAAGGCTTCGTAGCCGTCGGCGACGCCGTCGACGATGAACTGGCCGGCGCGGCCCTTGGGCAGGCCGATAGAGGGGATAAGGCTCATGGATAGGCTTGTTTCAAAATGTCATGGTCCGGCGCGACGCCAGTATCTTTTGCAGCACCGCGCAATCGATATCGGGCGGAACCGGGCGCTCGCCGATGACCATCGGGAAAAATTCGGTGTCGGGGATTTCGAGAAGCATCTCATATTGGTCGATTTCGTCACCGGTCAAGGCGTCGATCTCGGCGTCGGCGAAACTGCCGAGGATAAGATCCATCTCACGCATGCCGCGATGCCAGGAGCGGAACAAGAGCTTGCGGCGTCGGGCATCGAGGCCCTCGCTTGATCGCTGTGTTCCGGTCATGGCGCCGCATCCCTGTTCGAAGCGGCGATATAGCGTGGATAGAGGGCGGTGTCAGCCTTTGCGCTGCCGCCGTCGCGACATAAGCTGACACAATGCGTCCTTCCATCCTCGATCCGTTGTTCGTGCCCATCACATCGCTTGCCGGCGTTGGTCCCAAAGTCGGCACGCTGATCGAAAAGGTCGTGCCGGCCGATCTCGGCGACCGTCCCGCGCGTGCAGCCGACCTTCTGTTCGTGCTGCCCAACACGGTGATCGACCGCCGCAACCGGCCAGGTATCGCGCTCGCGCCAGCCGGCGCCATCGTCACGCTGGAGGTGCGCATCGACCGCCACCAGCCGCCGCCACGCGGCAACCGGTCGGTGCCCTACCGCGTCTACGCCCATGACGACACCGGCGAGATCGGCCTGACCTTCTTCCATGCCCATGCCGCCTATCTCGAAAAAGCGATGCCGGTCGGCGAGCATGTCATCGTCTCCGGCCGCATGGAGTGGTTCAACGGCCGGCCGACCATGGTCCATCCCGACCATATCGCTCTAGCCAGCGAAGCCGATAGCCTGCCCCTGGTCGAGCCGGTCTATCCGCTGACCGCCGGCCTGTCGACCAAGGTGCTGCGCCGGGCGATCGGCCAGGCGCTCGGCCGCCTGCCGGAATTGCCGGAATGGCAGGACGACGCCTTCATGCGCCGGCATACATTCGCGCCTTTCGGCGATGCGCTTGCCCGGATCCACCATCCCAATGACCCGATCGACGTCGCCGTCGAAGGTCCGGCCTGGCGCCGCCTTGCCTATGACGAATTGCTGGCCGGCCAGGTGTCGCTGGCGCTGGTGCGGGCAAAGATCCGTCGCCTGTCGGGCCGACCGCTCACCGGCGATGGCCACATCGTCGAGAAATTGCGCGCCGCCCTGCCCTACAGGCTGACGCCCAGCCAGGAGTTCGCGCTCGGCGAAATCAACGCCGACCTTGCCGACCCCGAACGTATGTTGCGCCTGCTGCAGGGCGATGTCGGCTCCGGCAAGACCGTGGTGGCGCTGCTTGCCATGGCGCGCGCCGTCGAGGCCGGCGGCCAGGCGGCACTGATGGCGCCGACCGAAATCCTGGCGCGTCAACACCTGGCGACGATCGCGCCACTCGCTGAAAAAGTCGGACTTCGGATTGCAATCCTGACCGGTCGCGAAAAGGGCCGCGAGCGGGCCGATACGCTTGCGGGGCTTGCCAGCGGCGCAATCGACATCGTGGTCGGCACCCACGCGCTGTTCCAGGAAAGTGTCGCGTTCCACGACCTCGTCTTCGCTGTCGTCGACGAGCAACATCGCTTCGGCGTCCACCAGCGCCTCGCCATCACCGCCAAGGGCGATGCGCCCGACATGCTGGTGATGACGGCGACGCCGATCCCGCGCACGCTGGTGCTCACTGCCTTCGGCGACATGGACGTCTCCAAGCTCACCGAGAAGCCGGCCGGCCGCCAGCCGATCCGCACCGTCACGCTGCCGCTGGAGCGGCTGGACGAACTGGTTGGCCGCATGCTCGACGCCGTCGCCGACGGACAGAAAATCTACTGGATCTGCCCGCTTGTCGAGGAATCCGAAGAGATCAAGCTGATGTCGGCCGAGGACCGCTTCGCCTCGTTGAAGCCGCTGTTCGGCGACCGCATCGGCCTCGTGCACGGCCGCATGAAGGGCGCCGAGAAGGACGAGACGATGCGCGCCTTCAAGGAAGGCGAGACGCGCATCCTGATCGCCACCACCGTCATCGAGGTCGGCGTCGACGTGCCGGACGCCACCATCATGGTCATCGAGCATGCCGAACGCTTCGGTCTTGCCCAGTTGCACCAGTTGCGCGGCCGGGTCGGGCGCGGCGACAAGCCTTCGTCCTGTGTGCTGCTCTACAAGGACCCGCTGGGCGAGACGGCGAAGCGCCGGCTGTCGGTGATGCGCGAGACCGAGGACGGCTTCAAGATCGCCGAGGAGGATCTGAAACTGCGCGGCGAAGGCGAACTGCTTGGTACACGCCAGTCCGGCACGCCCGGCTTTCAGGTCGCGCGCCTGGAATTTCACGCCGAGCTGCTCGAAGCCGCGCGCGACGACGCAAGGCTGATCCTGTCGCGCGATCCGGAATTGCAATCCGAGCGCGGCGAAGCGCTGCGGCTGTTGCTCTATCTGTTCGGGCGCGACGAGGCGGTACGGCTGCTGCGCGCCGGATGAGCAGCGCCGACCGCCGGATTGGCGAGCGCGCCCTCGATAGGCTCGCCATTCAGCGTCACCAGCTTGGTCTTGACCTCCGGCGCCACCAGGCCGGCCGACACGATCAGCTTGGCACCGTCCTCGATCGACATGTCGAGCAGCACGATCTCGGATCGCAGCACATACATCAGGAAACCGGTGGTCGGGTTCGGCGTGCACGGCATGAACACCGCGATCAGCGGATCGCCGTCCTGGTCGAGCTTCTGGTTGATCTCGGTTTCCTTCTCGCTGGCGACGAAGACCAGCGACCAGACGCCTTTGCGCGGATATTCGACCAGCCCGACCTGGCGGAACATGTCGCCCTTGTTGGACAGCACCGTCTCGAAGATCTGCTTCAGCGAGCCGTAAATGCCGCGCACCAGCGGCATGCGGCCAAGCAGCCGCTCGCCGAAATTGACGATGGCGCGGCCGACGATGTTGGCGGTCAGGAAGCCGATCAGCGTTATCAGCACCAGCGCCACGATCAACCCGAAGCCAGGCACCGGGAATGGCAGATAGGTATCGGGATTGTAGCGTGCCGGAATATAGGGCTTTACCCAGGAATCGACCCAGCCGATCAGCGACCAGGCGATATAGGCGGTGATCGCCAGCGGCGCGCAGACGATGAAGCCAGTCAGGAAATAGTTCCTGAGCCGGGTCATGCCGGAGGTCTTTGGGGCGTCGGACATGGCTCACCGCGGCGGAGGTTGCGCCGCGACATTAGTGAACCCGATCACGCTTTGGAACTGCGAAGTTTTTAAAGAGCACCGGGACGAGGGCGTCGCGGCGGCGTTCTACTCCACCGTCACCGACTTCGCCAGGTTGCGCGGCTGGTCGACGTCGGTGCCCATGAACACGGCGGTGAAATAGGCCAGCATCTGGATCGGCAGCGCGTAGATGATCGGCGAGATGATCTCCGGCACTTCCGGCAGGATGATCGTCTCCATCGTCTTGACGCTGGCCTGGGCCGCGCCCCTGGCGTCGGTGATCAGGATGATCTTGCCGCCGCGCGCGGCCACCTCCTGCATGTTCGAGACCGTCTTTTCGAAGATGCGGTCATGCGGCGCGATCACGATCACCGGCATGTTCTCGTCGATCAGCGCGATCGGCCCGTGCTTGAGCTCGCCGGCTGCATAGCCCTCGGCGTGGATATAGGAGATTTCCTTGAGCTTCAGCGCCCCTTCCATGGCGAGCGGGAAATTGGTGTCGCGGCCAAGATAGAGCACGTCCTTGTAGCGCGACAGCTCGCGCGCGATGCGCTCGATCTGCTCGTCGAGCTTCAGCACCTGGGTGGCCAAGCGCGGCGCCTCGGAAAGCTCGCGCACGAGCTGCTTTTCCTGCTCGCGCGAGAGCGTGCCGCGCGCGACACCGGCGCGTACGGCAAGGGCTGCCAGCACTGACAGCTGGCAGGTGAAAGCCTTGGTCGAGGCGACGCCGATCTCCGGCCCGGCCAGCGTCGGCAGCACGACGTCGGATTCGCGCGCCATGGTCGATTCGCGCACATTGACGACGGTGCCGATCTTCATGCCGGCCTTGCGGCAATAGCGCAGCGAGGCCAGCGTATCGGCGGTCTCGCCCGATTGCGAGATGAAGAAGGCGGCGTCATTGGCCGACAGCGGCATCTCGCGGTAGCGGAACTCGGAGGCGACATCGATGTCGACCGGCAGCCGCGCATAGCGCTCGAACCAGTATTTCGAGATCAGCCCGGCGAGATAGGCGGTGCCGCAGGCCGAGAGCGTCAGGCGGCCGATCTTGGCGAAATCGAAGGGCAGATCGAGCGGCTTCGATGCGCCCGAGACGAAATCCACGTAATGCGCCAACGTGTGCGAGATCACTTCGGGCTGTTCATGGATTTCCTTTTCCATGAAGTGGCGGCGATTACCCTTGTCGACCAACAAGCTCGTCGAGGATGACTGCTGGCGCTTTCGGGCAACCTTGTTGCCATCGATGTCGTAGATCGTCACGCTGTTGTGGCGCACGACGGCCCAGTCGCCATCTTCGAGATAGGTGATCGAGTTGGTGAAAGGCGCTAGTGCGATAGCGTCCGACCCGAGAAACATCTGATCACCGCCATGTCCAACCGCTAGCGGCGGGCCGTTGCGGGCGCCGACGATCAGGTCGTCGTCGCCCTTGAACATGATCGCCAGCGCGAATGCGCCCGACAGGCGCTTCAGCGCCGCATGCGCCGCCTCGACCGGCTTCAGCCCCCTGGCGAGCTCGCGCGCCACCAGATGCGCGACGACCTCGGTGTCGGTCTGCGACGAGAAGGAATAGCCGTCGCGGGTGAGCTCGTCGCGCAGCTCGGCGAAATTCTCGATGATACCGTTGTGGACGATGGCGACGCCGTTGGAGAAATGCGGATGCGCATTGGTCTCGTTGGGCACGCCATGCGTCGCCCAGCGTGTGTGGCCGATGCCGATGGTGCCGTCGAGGGGTTCGTCCTTCAGCCTGCGTTCGAGATTGATCAGCTTGCCTTCGGCGCGGCGGCGGCCGAGCTCGCCCCTCTCAAGAGTAGCAACGCCGGCCGAGTCGTAGCCGCGATATTCAAGCCGCTTCAGCGCATCGACAATGAGCGGCGCGACTTGGCCTTGGCCGACAATTCCGATGATACCGCACATGGCTTTGCCCCTCCCGGCAGAACCCAACTCAGTCGCCGTCAGTTCCACACTACCCCTGCTTGATCAGGCCCTGATCGTTCATTCGAAGGAGCATCGTCATATTTAATCCGACGCCGGATCATGCGCCCAAGTTGAATGCTGCCGGACGCACAGACTTTCTCCGTCACTCAAGCGACAGCCCATCGGCCGAACAGATGAAGCCGAATTTCTTCGTGGGATCTAGAAGAGAGCCGGGGGGAGACATTTGCTGGATAGCTGAAACATGTTGCTGAGTTCGATCTACGGATACTCCGTAGCATCCCATACCACGCAGCCTATCAATTCGAAGCCTTTCGGGCCGCCACCTTCGCCTCCGAAGCTCACGCGCATGGGCAATCTGTGCGTATCGACATTGCTCATTATGCTGGTTTACGGCCAATCGGCGCTATTTGCCGAGGAGCGGGGAAAAACCCTACACTACACTTCCGGTGGCACCGGCGATGCAATCGCGGCTGCGGGCTTCAACCTCGCCGACGTACAAACTGTCGAGCAACTCAATGCCTTGCCGCCAGGCATGAAAGGGCTGATATGGCTAAACGAATCCAGCGGCGTGACGCCAGACTTCATCGCCAAGGTGAAGCCCTTTATCGGCAATCCACGGCTGTTCGGTTTTCGCCTCTGTGATGAGCCGGACATCACCGGCAGGTACCATCCTCCAGCTGTCAGTCCGGCGGCTCTCAAAGCTGAAGCCGACTGGATCAAAGCCAATGTCCCGGGAGCGTTGACGTTTGTCACTCTGATGGACATGGGATCTTTCGAAGCTCCTGTTTTCATGAACACGTTCAATCCGGCCAACACGGGGATCGACCTTTTCGGCCTCGACCCATATCCAGTGCGCGGCACGGCTTTCGATTTGGATTTTATCGACAGGACGGTCGAGGCGGCCGTTGCCGCGGGCATCCCGCTCGACCGGATTGTGCCGGTATTCCAGGCTTTCGGCGGTGGCAAATGGACGACCCGTACCGGCATGACCACGGATGTTTATGTTCTGCCAACACCGGACCAGGCGAACCAGATATTCGCACGCTGGTCCAAATATGCTCCGGCGCCTGCGTTCGACTTTGCATATGCATGGGGATCGCAGAACGGGGATACCAAACTGGGCAGCAGCACCCCAGATGCGCTCGGCCTTCGCGCAGCGTTCAAGGCGCATAACACGTCACAGTAGCGTCACTTCACCGGGCACTTCGCCAATGTGCCGAGCGGTGCTGCGCTATTCCATAGCTATCTAAGCAGACGATGCACTTGGCCGTTAAGCTGGACGCCAAGTCCTCGACTGCGAAACTCATGAATGATTGACTTCATTTCACGCCAGCGGCGCTTCTCGGCCTGACGCCCGTGGAGCCAAAGGGCCCCGGCGCCAATAAGGCAGCATACGCCGACACCGAATATGAACAGAGGATCGCCCTGTTCTCCGCCGCCAAAGAAAAGCGCGGAGACGACAAACACGGTGCCCGCCAGAAAGCAGAACAGCGCAACGGCGCCATACGCGAAAGACCCGCCAGTTCGGCCACAGAGAAAGCGATAGCGTTCCGCAAGGCGCGCTTCATCCTCGCTCAAGTTCACAACATTGTCTCCCTTGGTTTCATGCAACATATTGATCGATCCAGTATTTCTTAGATACGGGATATCGGCGGCAAATGTTTCATTCGAGCGAGGGATAAATCCAGATTTTTAGCACCTGAATGATGGCGCTATCTCGATTTGTGGATGTGATCGCAACAAAGCTGAGTGCTGACAATGACTCCCATCGAACGACCAATTCAACACCGCCGACTGTGAGATGATATCAACGAAACACGGGTGTTGTTAAAGATGAACGGAGACGATGGTCGCGCCATAGACTGTTAACTGCAATCCGGAGTCTCTGTCCGAGCCGCAAATGCGCAGGTTGAGCGCTTGGTATTCTGAGCTTCCTGATCGTCCCCGGGCCGGAACACCGGCTGGACATCAAATCCCGGACACCGGTCGAGGCGTTCATCAGCATGGGGAACCGCACCGTCCTCGACTATCCGGCGCGGCCGATGCTGGATTCTTTCGCAAGGGCGTCCATGGAGCGTTAGGAACGGCAAGCCAGGATCCTACGCTCGACCCGGCCGCTTCCCGCAATTTCCAGCAATAGGTCCTTTTGATCGGCTCGCGTCAAAATGTTTCATTTCGAAACAAATATACATGACATCTAAACCAAAAGGATTATGCCGTGTAATCCTGATGGACTATCCGGCGCAAGATTTCGGGAACGTTCTCGATAAAAGAAAGTTCTACGACTATAATGCGACTATAAGTTGAGTTCTGTACGGGGCGTCATTTAGATCTGGAAACCTTGATCACTGCGAGCGCGCCCGCGCGGCGTCCACTGCAGGTATCAACGTCAATATCCGGAATCTTGAAAGGATCGTGACCAGTGACATTCAGGCATGGATCTTCGGCGGATTTCGAGGACGAGGCGCGGACCGTTTGGGCTCGGTTTTTAATCCACCACTGGAGGTGGAGCGCTGTTCCCGTCTGCATTCTCTTCCTGTTCTCGATATCTCCGCCAGACAACGACGCTGCGCTGCAGCAGGAGATTTTGGCCGGCCGCCAGCAATTGGCATCGATAAAGACCCAACTGGACCTCAGTCAGCGCGAAGGGCTAGCGGCCAGCGCGCGGCTCAATGACGTGACGGCAACAGCGGCTAATCAAGGACGAGCCCTGAGCGAGGCGATTAAAAAGGGCGAAACGCTCGAACTCGATTTGGCGGCGGCGCAGCGGGTCATCAAAGACCTGAAGGCACAGGCAGCGCTCGCAGACTCGGCTCGCCACGCGATGGAAGCGTCACTGGCCGAGGCAAATCAATCTCTCAACGAGGAGCGGCAGAAGGCCGAGCTATCCAGGCATGAACTCGCCACGGCCCGTCAAGCAAGCGATGCCGCCGACAAACGCGCAAGTTCGGCAACAGCCGAGCGAGCCGATGCCCTCAAGGGCCTACAGGTCGCCCTCGCCGCCGTAAAGCGTACCAACGACGTGTTGGGTTCGGAGCGAGCGCGCGCCGTCGTGGCCGCAGGTGATCTCGACAACGCCCGTCGGGAAAGGGACGCGGCAAAGCAGGCCTCTGACCAGTTGAGCGCCGCATTGGAGGAACAGCGCCAAAAACTGACTGACATGTCCGTAGCCCTCACCGCGGCGCGCAAGGCGATTGAGCTTGTCAAAGCGCAACGCTCGCCCCGCACCGCGCGCATGGAGCTGGGACCCAAGGCGCGTTCTGCTGCAATCTCGCTTTCAGGACAGGACAGCAGACCCCTCCTCCAAACGAACCAAGACAAAAGCAAACTGAAGATTGCAAAATCGCCGAAGCGGGTTCTCGTGGCTACGACGATTGCGCTTCCCGACGCGTTGCTTCCCACCCCGCCACGGCAATGATGTAGAGCGCTGGGTTTGTGTAAGGGGTGCGGGAGGTTTTGTGAAATGCGCAGATACGTGGCAGTCGTCTTGATAGCCGCAGCCGCCACCGGACCAGCGGCGGCCCTTGACATTGGCGGTGGCGGCAAAGTCGGCGGGCTTGGGATTGGCGCGGGAGTAAGCGCTGGTTCTCAAGGGATTTCCGCCGGTGTGGGGGCAAGCGCAGGCTCGTTGGGCGCAAATGTCGGTGCATCCGTCGGTGCGGGAGGTGCGAACGTTGGCGCGTCGGTGAGCACCGGCAACAGTTCCATCGGCGGGGGCGTTGCAGCTGGCAGCACCGTGGACAGCTCGAGCGCAGGTGCGGCGACCGGTACTGGCACCGCAACGTCGGATACGACGGGAAGCCCGAACGGCACCGCCGTTTTTTCGGCCCAGAGCGGAGGGAGTCCCGTCAGCCTCCCACCAACCCTCAAACCTACCAGCACCGGAAGCGACAAGCAGCGCGTTACCGCAGGCTATCCCTTTGAGCCAATGGTGTCGCTAAAAGCGAAACCAGGTACACCGTTAAAAGTCGTGAGCGCCTGTCGCGCGGCGATCATGTCTGCCGCGACGCCGCTTGGCGCTACAAGCGTATCCACTGTCAGCGCGGGTCCGATGCGCCAACGCAAAGCCGGCCTGGAAGCGCCGATCGAGGTACGAATAAATTACGTGCGGCGAGGCGCCGTCCAATTGCGCCAGGCGAAAGTCCTGTGTCGCCTTGATGCGAAGGGGAAGGTGAGCGCCGTAACCTAGAATTGGCGACTGGCCGCGCTGAGCTGGACAGAAGGCCCTAACCACCAATTGCATTTGCTTCGGACGGGCGTGAACAGGGCCCTTCGGTCTCCGCCATGCGGCGTCTATCCTGGCATACTGGTCGCGCTGGCCGGGAACCCTAGCCTGAAGGCATCGTCAGTCGACCGAGGACTGCGTGGTCGCAGCGCTGAACAGTCAGGATTAGCAAGGACTTGTTGCAGCCACGCGCACAAAAGGATCGATGAACCCGTGACAAGCGTGGCTGGTTTGGGCTGCAAGCGGACTGGCGGCTTTCCGGCTTCGTAACGAAGATATCAGAAGTTCAACCTACCTTGATCAGGGCTCCAGCCCACTTGCCTTCGGCGTTGACGAGTTCAAACGGGAACGCGATCTGACAAAAAGCGGCGCCAGCCACCGAATGACGAGATGTCGGAAGCGCCCAGCAAGCCCACGGATTCCACCAGAAAGCCTTTGGCGGTGCTGCCATCATCAAGCTCTATACTGCCAATGCCCAGCGGCGGCGGGATGGCGGCCACAAAGTGGCCGAAAGCGTCGGCAGGGAGCCGCCAGATCTCCACGTCGATCGCAGTGCCGCCGTTCCCGACACGGACCAGTCCCGGCTTGGGCGTGGCTTGGCCTGCGAGCTCATAAAGCTTGTATGAAGGGGCCGTCCTTATCGCCCGGCAGAACCGGGCACCAGCCTCCCTGAGCTGGCCATTGAGCGGCATTCCCGAGAGGTGAGCGCCGACCACCACCAATTCGATCGTGCCGTCTTCGGCCGAAGCGCCGGCAGGTTGCGCGCTCGGCTGCCGCCAGTCGGTCGCGCCGAGGGTGAGACCGCTCGCTGCATGGAGATCGCGCGCGACGGACGCCACAAGGCCGTCCAGTCCGGCCGCCGCAAGTAGCGTCACGCTCATCGGCAGGCCGTCATCGCGCGTGCCGGTCGGCACGGCAATGCCGCACATATCGAGCAGGTTGACGAAATTGGTGTAGGTGCCGAGCCGGCTGTTGGTCTCGACCGGATCGGCGAGCACGCCGGCAATGGTGTAATGCGTCGGCGCGGTCGGCACGCAGAACAGGTCGACCGATGCGATGACCGGGGCGAGCTTCGCCTTGTAGGCCTGCAAGGCATAGAGGCCGCGAAAGGCGTCCGCCGCCGACAGACTTCTGGCGCCGCCGATGATCTTGCGCGTCACCGGATGCATGGCGGCTTCGTTGGCTTCCATGAAATCGCGGATCGCGGCATAGCGTTCGGCCACCCAGGCGCCCTCGTAGAGGAGGTTGGCGGTGGCGTAGAAATCGCCGAAGGGGAGTTCGACTAACCGGCAGCCGAGCCGCGAGAGCATGGCAAGCGAGGCCTCGAAGGCGGCCAGCATCGCCGCATCGCCGAAGAATTTCAGGTCGGCTTTTGCCGGGATGCCGACGCTCAGCACCGGCGGGCGGGCGGCGAGCGGCTGGACGGCGATGTCGCGCGAATAGGGATCGGCCGCATCGCGCGCGGCTGCGACCGAGAACACCCGATAGGCGTCGTCGACGGTCAGCGCGAACACCGAGACGCAATCGAGCGTTCGGCAGGCCGGCACCACGCCGGCCGTCGACAACGCACCGACGGTCGGCTTCAGCCCGACGATGTTGTTGAGGCCGGCCGGGATGCGGCCGGAGCCGGCGGTGTCGGTGCCGAGCGCGAAGGAGACGATGCCGCGCGCTGTCGCCACCGCCGACCCCGAGGAGGAGCCGCCCGGCACGAGTTCCGCGTCGATGGGGTTGCACGGGATCGGCCAGGGCGTGCGCACGCCGACGAGGCCGGTGGCGAACTGGTCGAGATTGGTCTTGCCGACCACCAGCGCACCAGCGGCTTTCAGTCGCGCCACCACGGTGGCGTCCTTGTCAGGCATATAGGCATATTCGGCGCAGGCGGCGGTCGTCGGCATGCCGGCGACATCGATGTTGTCCTTGACCGCGAACGGCACGCCCCACAGCGGTTTGGCCTCCGGATCGAACGGCCCGAGCTTTTGCGCCTGCGCCAGCATGTCCGCCCTGCCGGCGAGATGGATGAAGATGCCGGGATCGTCAGCCGCCGCGATGCGCTCGTCAACGGCATCGATCATGGCGGCGACAGTGACACCGCTGGCATAGGCCGCGTGCAGACTGCCGATGTCGAAGCGGATCTCGCTCATGTGGTCTCCCCCAGAATGATCACCGGCAGGTCCCACTGGATCAGCACGACGCAGCCGTCCTTCGTCCACACCGAATGCTCGGTCCTGACCGGATTGAGGATCACGCTGCCGGCAGGATAGTCGCCGTTCTCGTCGCTCTGGGTGCCTTCCAGCACGACGATGGTCTCCAGCCCGACATGGCGGTGGCGCGGCACGCCGGCGCCGGGCCGGTATTTCAGGATCGCGACCGACGGCTCGACCGGCCCGCCCTTTAGCAGCCAGTGCACGCTGATGCCGTCGCGGAAATACTCGAACGCCAGATCGCGCCAGCCGCCGTCGAGCAGGCCGGCAAAGGCAAGATTAGGCATTGGCAATTCCCTCAAGCACCTGGTCGGTCGTTGCCGTCCAGCCAACGATGGCGCCCTGCGCCCTGATCATGGCGATTGCCGCCGCCTTGAACTCGGGAAAATAACTCTCCGTCGCGTCCTCGGCGAGCAGGCACTCATAGCCGCGATCGTTGGCCTCGCGCATCGTCGTCTGCACGCAGACCTCGGTGGTGACGCCAGCAAAGACCAACTGCTCGGTGCCGAGCCTTTTCAGGTCATCGCCGAAGGAGGTTGCATAGAAGGCGCCCTTGCCCGGCTTCTCGATGACGATCTCGCCGGGCAACGGCGCAAGCTCGTCAAGGATCGCCGTGCCCGGCTCGCCGGCGATCAGCACGCGGCCCATCGGCCCAGCATCGCCGATGCGGATCGACGGATTGCCGCGATTGCGCTTGGCCGGCGGCAGGTCGGAAAGGTCCGGCCGATGGCACTCCATCGTATGGATCACCGGCAGGCCGGCGGCGCGAAAGCCCTCGATCAATCTCTTCACCGTCGGCACGATCGCGGTCACGCGACCGACGTCGTTGCCGAGACTGGCGCCGAAGCCACCGGGCTCGGCGAAATCTCGCTGCATGTCGATGACGACCAGCGCCATGGTCCGCGGCTTGAAGGCGAACGGAAATGGCTGCGCTGCGATTTCCGCCATCAGTGATGTCCCGCCATATGCTCGCCGATGGTCTGGACACTGGCCTGCGCGATCCGCGTCTCGTAGACCAGTGCGCCGTCGGACATGACGAAGATGCGGTCTGAAAGCTCAAGCAGTTCGTCGAGGTCCTCCGACATCAGCAGCACCGCGGCACCCGCATTGCGCGCCTTCATGATGCGGGCGCGAATTTCGGCTACGGCCGAGAAGTCGAGGCCGAAGCAGGGGTTGGAGACGATCAGAAGGTCGACTTCGCCGGTCAGTTCCCTCGCGAGCACGGCACGCTGCACATTGCCGCCCGACAGCGACGCGATTGGCGAGGCAAGCGAGGCGGTCTTGACCTTGAACTGCTCGACCAGCCTGGCGCTGAATGCCTTGATGGCGGCGGCGCTGATCCAACTCACCGGCTTGCCGTTGCTGTCGATGTCGAAGGTGCGGAAGGCGATGTTCTCGGCCACCGTCATCTTCGGCGCGCAGGCGTTTTTCAGCGGCTCTTCCGGGATGAGCCGGACGTTGAGCGCACGCGCCTCGGCGCGCGTCGCCGCATAGGAGGTGCCGCGCACCATGACTTCGCCGGCATCGCGGGGGCGCTGCCCAGCCAGCACTTCGAGGAATTCCTTCTGGCCGTTGCCGGAAATGCCGGCGATGCCGACGATCTCGCCGGAGCGCACGCCGAGATCCTCGATCCGGATCGACTTCAGCCCGGAGCGGTCAGGCGCCTTCAGCGCCTTGACCTTGAGCACGATCTCGGCGTCCGGCTTCGGCTCGGCGCGACTGTCGAGCGCGGCGATTGGCTGGTCGCCGATCATCATCGCCGCCATGGCTTTGTGGTCTAGGTCGACGACGCGGCCGGTACCGGTCAGCCTGCCCTTGCGCAGCACGCTGACGTCGTCGGCGAACGCCGTCACCTCGTGGAATTTGTGCGAGATCATCAACACGGTGAGGTCGCCGGCTTTTGTCATGTCGCGCACAAGGCCTAGCACTTCCTGCGCCTCGCCGGGGGTGAGCACGGAGGTCGGCTCGTCCAGCACCAGGAAGGAGCGGCCAAGATAGAGCTGCTTGATGATCTCCAGCTTCTGCTTCTCGCCGGCCGAGAGTTCGGCCACCTTGACGTCGAGCGGCAGCTTGAACGGCATGCGATCCATGAACACGGCAAGGTCGCCGCGCTCCTTGCGCCAGTCGATCACGCCGGGAACCTTCTCACGCGAAATGACCAGGTTTTCGGCGCCGGTCAGCGACGGGACAAGCGTAAAATGCTGGTAGACCATGCCGAGGCCGAGCGCCGATGCGTCCCTGGGGCTGGCGATCGCCACCTCGCGACCGTCGACCAGAATGTCGCCGGCGGTCGGGTGATAGAACCCCATCATGCATTTGACCAGCGTCGACTTGCCGGCGCCGTTTTCGCCGAGCAGGGCGTGGAAAGAGCCGGCCGGCACGTTGATCGAGACATCGCCCAGCGCCGTGAAGCCGCCGAAACGCATGGTCATGCCGATGGTCTCGACGCCGACGGCCTTGTTGCCGGTGATCGCGCTCATCCTGGCTTCCTCACGGCAGTTGGGCGATGAAAGAGGCTGAATTCGACACCGCGCCGAAGACGCCGCCCTGCATCTTGATCATCTTGATCGCGGCGAGATGATTGCCGTAGTCGGTCGCCCCGCAGCAATCCTCCAGCATCACGCATTCGAAGCCGCGGTCGTTGGCCTCGCGCATGGTGGTGTGCACGCAGACATCGGTGGTGATGCCGGTGAGCACGATGTTTTCGATGCCGCGCTGGTTGAGGATCAGCTCCAGGTCGGTGGCGCAGAACGAGCCCTTGCCCGGCTTGTCGATGATCGGCTCGCCTTCGGCCGGATAGAGGTCGGGGATGATGTCCCAACCGGGCTCGCCGCGCACCAGGATGCGCCCGCAGGGGCCGGGGTCGCCAATGCCCGCGTTGATGCGACGCGAGCGCCAGCGCTTGTTGGCCGGCAGGTCGGCGAGGTCGGGCCGGTGGCCCTCGCGGGTGTGGATGATGGTATAGCCTTTCAAGCGCATGGCCGACAGCACCGACTTGATCGGCTCGATCGGCGCGCGCACCAGCGAGAGGTCGTAGCCCATATGGTCGACATAGCCGCCCGGCCCGCAGAAATCGGTCTGCATGTCGATGATGATCAGCGCCGTGTTGTCGGGGCGAAGTTCGCCATTGTAGGGCCATGGATAGGGGTCCGCGTCGATGTAGCGCTGGGTGATTTCGGCTCTGGCGTTCATGGCAAAAAACTCCGGTTTATTTGGTGATCGACAATTCACCCGGCGCGCCGGCAAGCGAACGGGTCGGCGACGAGGTGGCGATCATGATAACCAGGGTGAGGATGTAGGGGGCGGCGTAGAACAGGTAGTAGCCTTGCGTGACGCCGACGGACTGCAGCGCCGGTCCGAGCGCTCCGGCGCCGCCGAACAGAAGGGCGGCGGCAAAGCAGCCGAGCGGATTCCAGCGCGCGAAAATGACCAGTGCCACCGCCATCAGCCCTTGGCCAGACGAGATGCGCTCCGTCCAGCTGCCGGGATAGTAGAGCGACAGATAAGCGCCGCCGATGCCGGCCAGCGCGCCGCCGACACCGGTGGCGACGAGGCGCACCGTGTTCGGGTTGAGGCCCATGGCGCGCGCGGCGTCGGAACTATCGCCGACGACGCGCACGATGAGGCCGGCGCGCGTGTTGCGGAAGGCCCACCACAGGACGAGCGAAAGTGCCGCCCCGATCAGGAACAGGACGTTGACGTCGAGCGCCGCCTGTACCTGCGGAATGTCGGACCATGCGCCGAACGGAATGGCCGGAAGGTTGGGCGCCTTCGGCTTGATGAACGGCTTGCCGAAGAAGAAGGCGAGCCCCGAGCCGAACAGCATCAGCGCGATGCCGATGGCGATGTCGTTGACTTTCGGGAATTTGCAGATCCAGCCGTGGAACAGGCCGAAGCAAAGGCCGGCGGCCGCGGCGGCCACCAGGCCGAGCCATGGCGAGTCGGTCATCACCGCGACCGCATAGGCGGTCATGGCGCCGAAGACGAGCGTGCCTTCGAGCCCCAGATTGATGCGACCGGACCGCTCGGTGATGGCCTCGCCCAGCGAGACGAAGATGAAGGGCGTCGACACGCGAATAGCGCCGCCGAGAATGGCAAGCGGCACGCCCCAGAGGCCGATCTCGGTGGCATCCATCAGGCAGCCCCCCGCACGAGATCGGGCCGCTTCCAAAGATCGGGATTGAAGGCCTTGAAGCGGCCGTAAAAGGTTTCACTGAACAGAATGACGATGAAGATCATGCCTTGCAGCACCAGCACGGTGGCGTCGGGCAGGTCCATGCGGCGCTGGATCAGCCCACCGGAGGCGTCGATGCCGCCGAGCAGGATGGCGACCGGGATGATGGCCAGCGGGTTGTGGCGGGCCAGGAAGGCGACGAGGATGCCGGTGTAGCCGTAGCCGGCGGCGAGCGAGGCATTGGCACTGCCTTGCACGGCGGCGACCTCCAGCATGCCGGCCAACCCGGCAAAGCCGCCGGCCAGCGCGGTGAAGCCGACGATGAGTGGGCCGACAGCCAGCCCCTGCACCTGTGCCGCCCGCACATTGCCGCCGGCGATGCGGGCGGCAAAGCCCCAGCGGGTCTTTTCCATGAGCACCCAGGAGAGGACGCAGGCGACGACGCCGACCACCAGCCCCCAATGCACGTCCATGCCCGGAATGTTGCCGATGCGGTAGATGTCCGCCAGCGGCTGCGTCGAGGGTTTGTTGAGCGAAGCCGGGTCGCGCAGCGGCCCTTCCACCAACTGGTTCATCAGCGCGATGGCGATGTAGGCCATCAGCAGGCTGGAAATGGTTTCGTTCACGGCCCGGTAGTGGCGCAGCGCGCCGACGGCACCGATCCAGATGCCGCCGGCGGCCAGGCCCGCCACGCCCATGGCAAGAATGACGATTGACGAAGGCGCGCCGCTGAGCGCCACGCCGATGGCAGCGGCGCCGACGCCGCCGAGAACGATGGCGCCCTCGCCGCCGATGACGACGAGGCCAAGCCGCGCCGGCAGCGCCACGCAGAGCGCTGCGAGCAGCAGCGGCGCCCCCCGCGACAGCGAGTTCTGGATCGAGAACCACGAGCCGAAGCCGCCGCGCCACATGGTTTCATAGAGCTGGACCGGCGACTTGCCGACCAGAGCAATGAACAGGCTGAACAGGACCATGCCGACGACCACCGCCGCGAGCGGAATAACGAAAGCTTCCGCCCGCCTGGCGATCCATTCGAGGGCCCCCGAATATCCCCTGGCGCCGAGCATCGCCGGCGCCTCCGCACTGCTGGTCGCATCCGTCATGGTCCCGTCTCCGCGCTCAGCTTCAGGCGGTCGAGCCGACGACGCCCTCGACAAGATAGTCCATGCTTTCGAGCTCGATGGCGGTCTCGGCGAAGGCTTGGCCTTCCGTCGCCACGACGACGCCCTTGTTGCTCTTCAACGGGCCCTTGATGACGGAGAAGCCGCCCTTCATCATTTCGGCCAGGGTGGCGTCGAATTGCTTGCGGGTCGCCTCGCCGACGGCGGGACCGAGCGGGCTCATCTTGACGAAACCGTCGGCCAGTCCGCCGCGCGTGAAGTTGGGCAGCGGCTTGCCGGCCACTAGGTCGTCGACGAACATCTTATAGACCTTGGCCCAGTTCCACTCGGCACCGGTGAGGTATTTTTCCGGCGCCAGCGGGCTCTGGTTGGCGTGATAGCCGCAGACAAAGGCACCGCGACCGGCGGCCGTCTCGACCACCACTTTCGGACTGTCGACATGGCAGGTGATGACGTCGGCGCCCTGATCGACCAGGGCGTTGGTGGATTCCGCCTCCTTGACCGCCAGCGACCACTCGCCGGTGAAGATGACCTGGCAGGTGATCGTCGGGTCGACCGAGCGCGCGCCGAGCAGGAAGGAGTTGATGTTGAGCAATACCTGCGGGATCGGCTTGGCGGCGACGAAGCCGAGCTTTTTGCTCTTCGAGGTATGGCCGGCGACGACGCCGTTGAGATACTGGCCCATGCCGATATAGCCGAAATAGGAGCCGGCATTCATCGGGTGCTTGGCCTTGTCCCACATGCCGCCGCAATGGCGGAACTGCACATCGGGGAATTTTGCGCACATGGCCAGCATGTGCGGATCGAAATAGCCGAAGGAGGTCGGGAAGATCAGCGAGGCGCCATCGAGATTGATCATCGATTCCATCGTCTTCTGGACGTCGACCGTCTCGGGAACGTTTTCCTCCTCGACGACGGAGATGCCTTCGATGCCCTTCAGCGACGCCGCCCCCTCGGCATGCGCTTGGTTGTAGCCGTAGTCGTCCTTCGGGCCGACATAGATGAAGCCAACGGTGGCGGCGGCGGCGAAGGCACGGCTGATCGGAAAGGACGCGGAGGCCAGGCCGAGTGCGGCTCCCGCGGCAGAGGTCTTGAGCAGTTGGCGGCGGTTAAGCGTGAATCTGTCGATCATATTGAATGCTCCCCTTTGGGACCCTTTTTTGGGTCGGTTAACATGCCGTCAAGAAAGTGCATGCAATCGCTGTGCCAGTTTTCTAGTTGAAATTTATCCAATAAAATCAGTTCTCGCATCGAAGGCTCGTGCTCACAGCAGAGGCAATTGCATGCACTTTTTGCCTTGAAAATAGCCAGTTTGACAGGCAGATTAAAATGGAGGCATAGAGAGCATATCGAGTCGAAGGACCAACGAGTCGGCCGACTCCACGAGAAGACGCGACGGAGGAAACTTGTCGGGGAAGCGCAGCTTGATCAGGTCGGGCACGACCGTGGATCAGATGGTGCGGGCGATCGGCGACCGGATCGTCACCGGCTACCTGCGCCCCGGCGAAAAGCTGGACGAGACCTCGCTCGCCGCCCGCTTCGACGTATCACGCACCCCGGTCAGGGAGGCGCTCGGCCAGCTCAGCGCCATGGGCCTGGTCGAGAGGCGACCCAACAGGGGCGCTATCGTCGCCGTCGTGACGCAGGAGCATCTCGCCTCGATGTTCGAGAGCATGGCCGAACTGGAGGCGATCTGCGCGCGCTTCTCGGCCGAGCGCATGACCAGCAGCGAGCGCCGCGGTCTCGAGATCGAGCACCAGGCTTCAGCGCGGATGGTTCAGCTGGGCGCCGAGGAGGACTACGAGTATTTCAACACCGAGTTCCACAGCCGGCTTTATCGTGGCGCCCACAATACGCATATCCACGATCTTACCGTGATGACCCGCAGCCGGTTGGCACCCTTCCGCCGCGCGCAGTTCATGCTACCCGGACGGCTGGCCAAATCCTGGCAGGAACACGACCTAATTGTCACCGCAATCATGCGCGGAGACAGCGTGGCTGCGGGCAAGGCCGCCAGGGACCATGTCTCTATCGTGAGCGAGGCGAGCGCGGTGTTCGCGACTGACGATCGCAAGCCAATTCGGCGGGATGTGGCCTGAAAATTTCCGGACAGCCCGAATGCTCGCAGGCGATGTCGCCTCCAGGCAGTGCAAAGTTTCACTCCAACGAATGGCTGAATCAGCTTCTTGTCGACCTTGGCGAACCGCTTCGTAACCTGTTGGCGGATCACGATTATCTTAGTCGCGGAGGGTCACTGTCTTTTCAACAAAATCAATCGGTTAGGGGATGGTTCGCCGAGCCATTTCCTTCGTATGGTCCGGCGAACTTGGCGAGGACTCCGGTTAAGGTCAGAGTAACTCGTCGCGTTGTCGGCACGCACGGCGGCAGACAAGAGGGCTTTTCGCTGAGCCTCACGCTATCGCCCAATTGGCACATGCTTGACACGCTTGGCTTCAGCCTGAAGCCAGCATGACCGGTTGGCTCCTTGGCTGCCGTGCTAAAAGCAAGGCGGCGAACTGGTCTACGGCTTGCGCCGCGCGCGCCACCACCAGCGGATCGACAAGCTTGCCGTCGGCAAAATCGCTGTCGCTGCCATAGATGGCGCTTGGCCCCGTCAGCGCCGAATAGAAGCCGAACAATGGGCGAAGCTGGTGCTCGACCACCAGCGCGTGCCGCTGGCCACCGCCAGTCGCGCCGATCAGAACCGGTCGATCGACAAGCGCCAGCGGATCGATGAGGTCGAACAGGTGCTTGAACAGGCCGGCATAGGAGCCATTATAGACGGGCGTTGTGACGATCAGCGCGTCCGCCTGCTCGACAGCCTCCACCACATTCAGCGCCTCCGGCGTCAATTCATGCCGTGTGAACGCAGCCCCCAGACCACGGCCGGCATCGACGAGATCGAGGAAGTTCACCGTGACCGACAATCTCTCGCGCAGCGCCTCGCCCAGATGACGCGCCAGCGTTCGTGATTTCGACGGCCTGTGGGTGTTGCCGGAAAGCACGACGATGTTCTGGCGCAACCGTTCGACATGGAAATTCATGGGCTCGCTCATCTGTCCGAAACGATTGGGAGGTCGTGGGGCGGGGCCATCTGCAGCGAAGGCCCCGCCATTCGATGGCTGACCGTCAGGCAGCGCGCAGAGGCCGCGTCAGCGGGATGGGTGCTGCCGGCTCCGAACGTGGCACGCGGCCCTCGACCGGGTGGCTCGGATCGTTGAACCCATGCGTCGAGGCGTGACCAGCGGTGACCAGGCGGTCGACAAAGGCCTCGTCCTCGGCGTTCAATCTGAAGTCCAGCGCCTTGGCGTAGCTGTCCCACTGTTCCTCGGTGCGCGGGCCGGCGATCGCCGCCGTGATCAGCCGGTTGTTGAGCACCCAGGCCAGCGCGAAATCGGCGGCAGACACACCGCGCGATTTTGCGTGCGCCGCGATCTGCCTGGCGATTTCGATCGATTCCGGACGCCACTCGGTCTCGGCGATGCGCTTGTCGCCACGGCCGGCCCGCGTGTCGGCGGCCGGCGCCTGGTTCGGCTCGTATTTGCCGGTCAGCACGCCCCGCGCCAGCGGGCTGTAGGAGACAACGCCAAGACCATAGTAGGCAGCCGCCGGCAGCTGCTCGGCTTCGGCGGTGCGGTTGACGATGTTATAGAGCGGCTGGCTCGCCACCGGCCGGTCGATGCCGAGTTCGTCGGCCAGATGCGCGACTTCGGCGATGCGCCAACCGCGGAAGTTAGAGACGCCGAAATAGCGCAGCTTGCCCTGGCGGATCAGGTCGGCGATCGCCCGCACCGGCTCTTCCAGCGGCGCGTCAAAGACGGCGCGGTGGAAGTAGAACAGGTCGATATAGTCGGTTCCCAGGCGCCGCAGGCTGTTCTCGACCGTCTGGATCACCCATTTGCGCGAATGGCCACCGAGATTGGGGCCCTTGTCATGCGAGTTGACGAATTTGGTCGCCACCACCCAATGATCGCGCGTCGCCTTGATGCCGCGGCCGACGACTTCCTCGGACTTGCCATTATGATAGACGTCGGCGGTGTCGATGAAGTTGATGCCTTGCTCGCGCGCCTTGTCGATGATGCGGTGCGCGACATTCTCCTCGGTCGGCCCGCCGAACATCATCGTGCCGAGGCTGAGCGGCGAAACCTTGAGGGCGCTGCGGCCGAGATAGCGATAATCGGACATTGTTCTGCTCCGTTGAACTTTCAGTTGAGGGTTGGTTCGGCATAGTGACAGGCGACGTGGTGTCCTGGCGCAATCGCCCGAAAGGCCGGTTCCTGCGACCGGCAGAGATCTGTCGCCAGCGGGCAGCGCGTGTGGAAGCGGCAGCCGCTCGGAATGTTCTGCGGGCTCGGCAGATCACCATGAATGGGTGCTGCCTGACGCCGGCGCGCCGGGTCCGGCACGGCGTCCATCAGCGCGCGCGTGTAGGGATGTTTTGGCGAAGTCCACAGCGTCGCATTGTCGGCGCTTTCGACGATGCGACCGAGATACATGACCAGCACCCGGTCAGCGAAATAGCGGACCACCGAGAGGTCATGTGAGATGAAGAGATAGGACAGGCCGAGCTGCCGCTTCATGTCGACCAAAAGGTTGAGGATCTGCGCCTGGATCGACAGATCGAGAGCCGACACCGGCTCATCGCAGACGACCAGTTCCGGATTGAGGATCAGCGCGCGGGCAATGCCGATGCGCTGGCGCTGGCCGCCGGAAAATTCATGCGGGTAGCGGCCTAGCGAATCCTTCGGCAAGCCGACACGCTCGATGATGTCCTCGACAATCTTGCGCCGCTCGGCCTTGTTGCCGATGCCATGGACTTTCAGCGGCGCCGTCAGAATGTCGCCGATCGTGTGACGTGGGTTGAGCGACGCGAACGGATCCTGGAAAATCATCTGGATGTTGCGGCGCGCCGCTTTCAGCCGACGGGCATCGAGCATGGTGATGTCGGTGCCGTTGAACTCGATCTTGCCACTGGTCGGATCGACAAGCCGCATGATGGTCTTGCCGAGTGTCGACTTTCCGCAGCCGCTCTCGCCGACGAGACCAACCGTTTCGCCGCGCCCGACCTCGAGGGAGACGCCGTCGACGGCGCGCAGCGCACCGCCTTGGGCGTGGAAATGCGTGGAGAGGTCAGAGACCGAGAGCAGCGCCATGCGCAACCTCCGGAATGAAGCTGTAGGGGCAGGCAACGAGGCGATCCTCGCTCACCTCGACGAGATCGGGCACGAAATCGGCGCAGCTGTCACGCGCCACCGCGCAGCGCGGCCGGAACGGGCAGCCCTTTTCGCCGGCGGCCGAGACGATGCTGCCGGGAATTTCCGTCAGCCTGGCGTCACGGTAGTGGAGATTGGTCTTCAATCGCGGCGACGCGGCCAGCAGGCCGCGCGTGTAGGGGTGAAGCGGTGTTCTGAACAATGCGCCGGGCAGCGCCTGTTCGACCTTGCGGCCGGCATACATGACGACAACCTTGTCGGCCCATTGCGCGACGACCCCGAGATCGTGGGTGATGAGCACGACAGCCATCGAGAGTTCGCGGCGCAGCGTATCGAGGAGGTCGAGCACCTGCGCCTGGATGGTGACGTCGAGCGCCGTCGTCGGTTCGTCGGCGATCAGCAGGCGCGGCCGACAGGCAACGGCGATGGCAATCATGACGCGCTGGCGCATGCCGCCTGAAAGCTGGTGCGGATAGTCGTCGATGCGCCGCTGCGGATCGGGAATGCGCACCAGATTGAGAAGCTCGATCGCCCGCGCTCGCGCCGCCTGGCCACGTATGCCTTCATGCAGCGTCAGCACCTCGGTGATCTGCCGACCGATGGTCAGCACCGGATTGAGCGAAGTCATCGGCTCCTGGAAGATCATGGCGATCTCGCGCCCGCGCAGATTGCGCATCGCCTTCTGGTCGAGGCCGAGCAGATCCTGGCCGGCGAATTCAATCCTGCCATTGGGGATTTTCGCCGAGCGCGGCAGAAGCTGCATCAGGGCGAGCGCCGTCAGCGATTTGCCCGAGCCCGATTCACCGACGATCGCCAGCGTCTCGCCTTCGCCGACCTCGAAGCTCAGCCGGCTGACCGGCTCGGTGCTGGGGAAGCGAACCGTCAGATTGTCGACCTTGAGCAAGGCGGCCATCTCTAGCGTTCCTGCGAGAAGCGCGGGTTGAGCGCGTCGTTTAGGCCATCGCCGATCAGGTTCAGCGCCAGCACGGTGAAGACGATCGCAAGTCCCGGCAGTGCGGTCAGATACCAAGCCGTGCGGATCAGCTCCCTGCCCGCTCCGATCATCGAGCCCCAGCTGACGACGTTGGGGTCGCCGAGGCCCATGAAGGACAGCGCCGATTCCATCAGGATCGCGGTCGCCACCATCACCGACGAGGTCACGATCAAGGGCGGCAGCGCATTGGGCAGGATTTCGCGGAAGATGATGCGGGCATGGCCATAGCCGAGACTGCGGGCGGCCATGACGAAATCCTTTTCGCGAATGGCTCGGAATTCGGCGCGGGTCAGCCGCGCCACCGTTGGCCAGGTGATGACGGCGATCGCTACCGTCACGACAAGCGCCGTCGGTTGCGCGATCGCCACCATGACGACCAGAAGCACGAAGCTCGGTATGGTCTGAAAGATCTCGATCAGGCGTACCAGCAGGTCGTCGATCCAGCCGCCGAAATAGCCGGCGGTGGCGCCAACAAGGATGCCGAAGCTCAGACCAAGCGCTGTCGCCACCAGGCCAACGAAGAGCGAAATCCGCGCGCCATGCAGAATGCCGGAAAGCACGTCGCGGCCCATGGAGTCGGTGCCCAGCGGAAAGGCCGGATTCTGCCCCGGCCACAGGAAGGGCCGCGCCACCATCGACAGCGGATCGGCCGGATAGAGCACGGGCGCAAGCAAGGCTGCCAGCACGACCAGCGCCAGGAACACCACGCCGAACATGGCGTTGGGGTTGCGTAGGAAAACCTTCAGCGCACGACCGCCGGCGGCAACCGGCACTGATGCTGCCGAAGCGGAGCGCGCGTCGGGCGCATGGAGATTGCTCCAGGTCTTCGCTTCGGGTTCAGGCGGTGCCGCAGGCTCGCGGACGTCGGCATAGAGACGACGGGAGCGGGCGTCGCCGGCGGCAAAATCGGTGGAGGCCATTCAGCGTACTCCGATGCGGGGATCGAGCCAGGCGTGCAGAAGATCGACAGTCGCATTGGCGAGGATGACCAGCAGCGACGACAGCAAGAGAATGCCGAGAAGCACAGTGAAATCGCGGCCCATCACCGCCTCGAAAGCGAGGCGCCCGAGGCCGGGCCACGAATAGACGGTCTCGACAACCACGGCGCCGCCGAGCATGCCGCCGACATGCATGCCGGCCATGGTGGTGATGGGGATCAGCGCGTTGCGCAGGACATGGCGGATGGTGATGATGGTCGGCGACAGGCCCTTGGCGGCGGCCGTGCGCACATAGTCCTGCGACTGGACTTCCAGCATCGCCGCGCGGGTCAGCCGCGCATAGATCGCCACATAGAACAGCGCCAGCGACAGCGCCGGCAGGATCATATAGCGCGCCTTGTCCCACAGGCCGGCAAGGCCCGTCAGGTTGCTGCCGATGGTTCCCGAGCCGCCGCTCGGCAGCCAGCCGAGCTTGACCGAGAACAACACGATCAGCATCAGGCCAATCCAGAAGCCGGGGATGGAATAAAACAGCAGCGACAGGACAGAAAGCAGACGATCCGGCAGCCGCCCGGAACACACCGCCATCAAGGATCCGAGGGCGAGGCCGAGCGCAATCGCAATGCTCAGCGCCACCGCCATCAGCAACAGCGTGCCTGGCAGCCGCTGGCCGATCAATTCGGCGACCGGCATGCCGTAGCGCGGCGAGAAGCCGAGGCTGAAATGCGCCAGATTGTAGAGATAGTTGAAGAGCTGGACGAGCAGCGGATTGTCGAGCCCAAAGCGCTCGCGCAGCGCCGCCATCGTCTCCACCGTGGCCGAACCCGCCTCACCCGCCATGACGTCGGCGGCATCGCCCGGTGCCAGCTGCAGCAGGAAGAAGTTCAGGATCACGATACCCAGGACAGTCGGCACCGCCTGGATCGCGGTGCGCCGAAACGTTCTGCCAATGCGCGTCAGAGTCGACATCGTTTTCGCTATCCCGGCTGTGGCTGACGATGCCGGCTTGCTGTTTCCCAGAAGGATTGGTGCTTTTTAGTTGACAAGATTTATAGACATTGTCAAACCTGATTTAAGAAATTTTGTCCTGCAAATGGCGATTTTGCAGAATAGAATTTTATTTCATGCTACAGAATTAGCTATTTAAGGCATGAAATCTTAAGTGCAGGAGGGAGCCGGCCAAATCTTTTCACAAACGGCCATGCTCTTGGAACGACGGATTTTTCACCAATCGGCCAAGGACCGGCCGAGCGATGCCGGCAGCAAAAAAGGACCACGGCGTTATGTCTCATTTACTCATCGCGAACCGCCGCAGGTTCCTCGGCATCTCGGCGGCAGCGCTCGGAGCGACACTACTGCCGGCGTCGCGCCGCGCCTACGCCGCGGAGCCGAAACAGGGCGGGACGGCGACGCTGCTTTTGCCGGCCGAACCGCCGGTGCTGACGACGATCGCCCACACGGCGTTCAATTCCGTCTACGTCTCGGCCAAGACGACGGAGGGCCTGCTGACCTATGATTTCGATCTCACGCCGCGCCCATCGCTCGCCAGGCAATGGTTGATCAGCGATGACGGCCTGCACTACACCTTCAAGCTGCGCGATGGCGTGAAGTGGCATGACGGCCAGCCATTCAGCGCCGCCGACGTTGCCTATTCGATCGCCACCATCAAGGACGTTCATCCGCGGGGCCGCAACACCTTCCTCAACCTTGTCGACATCCAGACACCGGATCCGCTGACCGTGACGCTGGTTCTGTCGAAGCCTGCGCCTTACTTGATCACGGCGCTGGCCGCGGCCGAAACGCCGATTGTGCCGAAACACCTCTATGACGGCAATAAGGCAGCCGAAAACCCGGTCAACAACGCTCCTGTTGGCACCGGCCCATTCGTCTTCAAGGAATGGGTGCGCGGCAGCCACATCGTCTACGAACGCAACCCTGACTATTGGGATGCGCCGCGCCCTCATCTCGACCGGCTGATCGTGCGTTTCATCCCGGACGCCTCGGCGCGCTCGCTGGCGCTGGAAACGGGCGAGATCGATCTCGCGCCGGGGACGCCGATCCCGTTCAGCGATCTGCAGCGCTTTCAGGAATTGCCGGATATCGGCTTCGAAACCCAAGGCTATCAATACTCAAACAACATCAGCCGGGTCGAGTTCAACCTGGAGAAACCCTATTTCCAGGATGTTCGCGTCCGCCGCGCCTTCGCCCATGTCATCGACCGGAGCGTCATCCGCGACACGATCAACTATGGCTATGGCGCGACCATTCCAGGGCCGATCAATCCCAATTTGAAGAAATGGTTCGTCGCCGACTTGAAGACCTATCCGGTCGACACGGCCGCTGCCGAGAAACTGCTCGACGAAGCAGGCTTGCCGCGCGACGCGAACGGCACCCGGCTGAAGCTTGTCCACGACTATGTCCCGAGCGGCGAGACCTACAAGCGCGGCGCCGAGTACATCAAACAGGCACTGGCCGCGGTCGGCATCGAGGTTACCGTGCGCAGCCAGGATTTCGCCACCTACACCAAGCGCATCTACACCGATCGCGATTTCGACTTCACCTTCAACGGCATGAGCAATCTGTTCGACCCGACGGTCGGCGTGCAGCGCCTCTACTGGTCGAAGAATTTCAAGCCGGGCGTGCCGTTCTCCAATGGCTCGAAATACAGCAATGCCAGGGTCGATGAACTTCTTGAAGCGGCGGCAGTCGAGGTCGACCACGAAAAACGTTTCGAGCAGTGGGCCGCAATTCAGCAGATCCTGGTCGAGGACCTGCCCGATATCGGCATCGTCAGCCAGCCGGAAATCACCCTCTACAACAAGCGTATTGCCGACCACACGGTCGGCGCCGAGGGCAATGCCGGCTCCCTCGCCTCGGCCCATATCGTCGACTGATCCGCCAAGCCATGCGCGCCAGGCCCTTCGCGCATGGGTTCTTTTTCTCCTTGCCCCGAGAGATCCCACAATGACGCTCGCCCATAAGCCTGGTTCCATCGTCGGCACGCCCTTCTTCAAGGCGCCGACCGACTACCCGGACAGCCCGCTGTCGAAAGCGCTTCAGCAGCCGGTGCTGCTCGGCCTGTTCCTGCCGATCCAGGCCGGCGGCTGGACCAATTCGACCCTGGAGCGTTCGACCGACTGGCGCTTCGACTACAATCGCGACCTGACGCTCAAGGCCGAAGAGCTTGGCTTCGACCTCGTCTTCGCGCTCAGCCAGTGGCTGCCCAAGGGCGGCTATGGCGGTGTCTTCAACGGCCAGGCGCTGGATAGTTTTGTCTCCGTGGCGGCGATGGCCGCGATCACCAAAAAGATCATGCTGATCTCGACCATGCATGTTCTCTACGGCCCGTGGCACCCACTGCATCTGGCGAAATTCGGCGCCACGCTCGACCACATCTCCGGTGGCCGCTGGGGCATCAATGTCGTCACCGGCCATCGCGCCGTCGAACACGAAATGTTCGGCTGGAACCGCATCGAGCACGATCGCCGCTACGAACTGGCGGCCGAGTTCGTCGAGGTGCTGCAACGGCTGTGGCAGGATGACGAGAATTTCTCCTTCTCCGGGGAATCGAGCTGGAAGCTCAATGGCGGCTTCGTTACACCGAAGCCGAACTACGGACGGCCGATCCTGGTCAACGCCACCGGCTCCGACGCTGGCATTTCCTTTGCCGGCCGTTACTCCGACATCGTCTTCGTCACCAGCCCGGCTGGCTCCGACATCGCCAGCGCACTGGAGGCATTGCCGGCGCATACGAAGAAGGTCAAGGACGCCGCGCTCGGCGTTGGCCGCAAGGTGCGCACGCTGCTCAACCCGCTGGTCATCAGCCGACCGACAGAAAAGGAAGCCTGGGCGGTCGCCGACGAGATCGTCGCTCACGCCGACAGCCGGACACCGAAAGGCTTCCAGACCTTCAACAGCGACGCCCAGGCCTGGAAGGGCCGCGAGGGTCGTGACGATCCTTATGCCAAGGTCGGCGGCAACATCTATCTCATCGGCACGCCCGAGCAGATCGTCGACCAGTTCGTCAAGCTCAAGGACGCCGGCATCGATGGCCTGCAGCTGTCCTTCTTCGACTTCAAGCCGGACCTCGAATTCTTCGGCGACAACATCCTGCCGCTGATGAAGCAGGCCGGCCTGCGCAACGCCTGAGGAGCACCCATGACCACGACTGCGATCTCCGAGATCTGGTACACACGCTGCCCGGTGCCGACGCCGGTCGGCCTTGCGGCACAACTCGGGCTTCTCGATGAAACCTTCCGCAAGGAAGGGATCGAGCTGAAGTCGATCATCGACTCGCCCAACCGCGACATCCGCCAGAGCCATTTCAACCACACGCTCGACTGGTCGTTTCGCCACGGCGGCAACGTGCCGCCGATCCGCGCGCGCTCCGAAGGGCGCAAGACGCGTCTCGTCGGCATCACCTGGACCGACGAATTCCAGGCGATCATCACGCTGCCCGGCACCGGCATCAGGACAATCCAGGACCTGAAAGGCCGCCGCTTCGGCATTGCCCAGCGCCCCGAAGGCATCGTCGACTTCATGCGGGCGACGGCGCTCAAGGGACTGGTCTCGGCGCTCTCGCTCGAAGGGCTCAGCCATGCCGATGTCGAGATCGTCGACATCGCGCTGGCCGACAGCGTGCTCGACAGCCAGGAAGGGCCATCACTGTTCGGCCTCAAGCGCAAGCAACCCTATGGCGAGGAAACAGCCGCGCTGATCCGTGGCGAGGTCGACGCCATCTATGTCAAAGGCACGGCGGGCATCAATGTCGCCAATCTGATCGGCGCCATCCAGGTCTCCGAATTCGGCTTCCACCCCGACCCGAAGATCCGCATCAATTCCGGTTCGCCGCGCATTTTGACCGTCGACGATCTGCTGGCCGAACAGCGCCCCGACCTGGTCGCGCGGCTGATCGAGACGATCCTGCGCGCCAGCGTCTGGGCGGAGGCGCATCCGGAAGAGACGCGCCGCTTCGTCGCCCGCGAATCCGGCGCCACCGAGGAGCAGGTGCTGGCGGCCAACGGCCCGGATGTCCACAGGCATCTCGGCCTCGGATTGCAACCCGAGCTCGTCGCGGCGGTTTCCCACTACAAGGATTTCCTGCGCGACTGGGGTTTTCTCGCCAGCGATTTCGATGCCGAGAAATGGGTCGATCGCCGACCACTCGATCTGGTGACCACCCGCGCCGCCGCCTGAGGGAAAGCCAGCTTCATGACCACGACGATCCCCGAGTTTCCGCAACTCCTCGACACGGTAGCGAGCCTTGCCGATGACTTCGCCCTCACCGCCGCGCATCACGATGCGACCGGGGAATTCCCGTTCGCCAATTTCGACCGGCTGCACCAGGCCGGGCTGCTTGGCCTCGTCACAGCCCGCGAGCATGGCGGTTTTGGCGGCGGGCTGAAGGAAGCTCAAGCGGTCATCGCCGAGATCGGCCGTGGCGAACCGTCGACCGCGCTTGTGCTGGCCATGCACTACAACAGCCAGTACGCGCTGTGGAAATCCGGGAAATGGCCGCGCCATCTGGTGCAGCGGATTGTCGAGGCCGGCCGTCTTGGCCCTGCCTTGATCAACGCCGCGCAGGCCGAGCCGGGAATCGGTTCGCCCGCCCATGGCAAGCCGCCCGAAACCCTTGCCAGGCGCGACGGCAATGTCTGGCGGATATCCGGCCACAAGAACTACGTCACCGGCATTCCCATTCTGAAATGGGTGAACCTGCTGGCGCTAACCGACGAGCCGCAGCCGCGCCTCGCCTCGTTCCTGGTGCCGACCAACGCACCGGGATTGCGCATCGAAAGGACATGGAACGCCGCCGGCATGCGGGCCACTGCCAGCGACGATGTCATTCTCGATAATGTCGCGATTCCCATCGAAGACGTCACCGAGGCACAGCCGGCGTCCGAACCGCTGCGGCGTGAAGAAGGGTCGACGGCGTTCTTCTTTTCGCTGATCGGCGCCGTCTACCATGGCGCGGCCCGCGCCGCTCGTGACAGGCTGGTCTCCTTCGTCACCACGCATGCGCCGGCCAGCCTCGGCGCGCCGCTGTCGACCGTGCCGCACATCCAGGCGGGGCTGGGCGACATCGAGGTCAGGCTTGCTACCAGCACACGGCTGCTGCGTTCGCTGGCCGAAGATGTCGACGCCGGCCGGCCAGTCGGCACCGACGGCATGACAGTCCGGCATGTCGTCATCGACAATGCCGTTGCCGTCACCTCGCTGGTGCTGGAGCTTGCCGGCAATCCCGGCCTCAACAGGGATTTCCAGCTCGAGCGTCACCACCGCGATGCGCTGACCGCGCGCTCGCACGCGCCGCAGAACCACATGATCCGCACGATCGCCGCCAAGGCCGCGCTCAACCGTCACACTGCCCGGCAGGTGACCGAGCCGCCGACTGTCGCCGCTGCCAAACCCAGGCTCGCGGCGGTCGGATGAGTGGCATGGCAACCGAACATGTCGACGTCGCCATCATTGGCGGAGGCCCCGGCGGCCTGACGCTGGCGCAGGGCCTGAAGAAGAACGGCATCCGTGCCGCCGTCTTCGAGAAGGACCACGCCCGCACCGATTATGTCCAGGGTTTCCGCCTGCGCATCCGCCAACGCGGCATCGATTCGCTGATCGCCAATTTGCCGCCGGAACTCTACGAGGCTTTTGTCGCCACGCTCGGCCAGGCGCCGGATCGCAACATTCTGCTCGACGAGCATTTCGAGATCCTGGGCGAGGATGCGTGGGGCGGCGGCAACGCGGCGGACGAGGCCGACGACACCCACATCGAAAAATCGGTAAGCCGCATCACACTGCGCCAGGTGCTGCTGTCCGGCCTCGACGGCATCGTGCGCTACGGCAAGGTCTTCTCGCGCTACGAGGAGCAGCCGGACGGCTCGGTGACAGCGCATTTCGAGGATGGTTCGGCAATCCACGCCGATGTGCTGGTCGGCGCCGACGGCGCCCGCTCGCGCGTGCGCCAGCAACTGGTGCCGCATGCGCGCAGCTTCGACACAGCTGTGCGCCGTTTGGCCGGCAAGATGACGCTGCATGCCGCGGCCCTTCACCAGATCTCACCATTGCTGCTCGACTACAATGCCGGCGTCAGGCCGACGGAAGGCCATGGGCTGATGGTCACCAGTCATCGGGTGAATGTCGGGGCCTATCGGAAATATGGGCTGATCGGACTGGACGACGCCACCCACAAGGACATTGCCGGTTTCCATTTCAACAACACCACCAGCTATGTCTGGTGGAACACCGCCTATGAGAAGGACGAACTCGCCACGGACGAAGCGCTGGCAAAGCTCTCCGGCTCGCAGTTGCTCGACCTCTTGATGTCGAAGATCGGCCATTGGCACGAGGACATTCTCAACCTCATCCGCCACACCGACCCGTCGACGGTGGCGCTGTTGCATGTTCACAGCTCAGAACCTGTCGATCCATGGCCGACAAAACAGGTGACGCTGCTTGGCGACGCCATCCACGCCATGACCTATTTCCGCGCGCTCGGCGGCAACACCGCAATCTATGACGCCGGGCTGCTGGTGGCGGAACTGGTGGCCGCCAAACGCGGGGGCAAACCGCTGCTCGAAGCCTTGTCGACCTATGAAGCGAAGATGCTGGAGCATGGCGCCCATGCGGTGCGATCTTCACTGACGGCGATGCAGAAGAATGTCCTTTCGGGCCGGCGCCGCCAAAAGGAAGCCGCCGAATAGCGGCTCCTGGAATCGCCCGACAGTTCCCGACCTCTATGCCGCTTCCACCAGGCTGGCCGACTGGAAGTCATGCAAGAGAATGGCGATCTCGAAGCCGCGGCGCTGCAGCCAATGCGCCGTCGTCGCGGCGCGAACGCCGAGCAGGTCGTCGATCAGCACGACACGGGCGCCGCGCACGGCGATCGTGCGGTAGGCCACGCCGAGCAATTGCCCACCCTCCGACGCGATCGAGCCGGCAATGTGGCTTGCGGTGAATTCCTCTGGCGTGCGCACGTCGAGCAGGTAGGTCGTGCGCTTGTCGTCTCTCGCCCACGCTGTCGCGGTCGCCGCATCGATGCGCGCAAAGCTGTCGCCTTCGGCAAGCTTTGCGATGTGCTCTCCGGCGAAGCGCCTGGCATCCGCGCTGGCCGGACCATAGGCAGCAGTCCTGCCGGTCTCGAGTGCAAGGCCAGCCTCGCGCCATGCCTTGGTGCCGTCATGCAGATAGGCGACCCTGTTGGGCACGCCGGCGTCGATCAGCGTCTGCGCGCCGATGATGGCGCGCGGCAGGCCGGCGCAGGAGACGACCACCTGCGTCTCCGGCGACGGCACCAGATCGGCGAAGCGCAGCACCAGTTCGGCGCCCGGCACGCTGATGGCGCCCGGCACATGGTCCTTGTCGAACTCCGCCACCGTCCGGCTGTCGAGGATGACGACATCAGAACCTTGGCGCCTGAGCGCTTGGAGTTCGTCGACGGTGATGACTGGCGTTCCCTTCTCGTCGCGGATCGCCAATGAAAAATCGACGCCCGGTGTGTCGAAGGTCGGCAAGCCTTCCGCACCGCCCTTCGCCCATTCAGGAATTCCACCGGCCAGCGCGAAGAGCTGGGTGCGGCCGCGTTCGGTCAACCGTTCGACAAGTTGCCCGGCAATGCCGCTGCCATCATCGGCCAGCACGGTGCGCACCGATTTGCGCGGGATGAAGCGGTCGATCTCCGTCTCGACCTGGGCCGCGGGCAGATTGGTGGCAAACAGCGGCGAGGCATATCCGACAGTCGCGCTGTCTCTGATATCCAGTACTGCCAATTCCTCACCATCGGCCAGCCATTGGCGAAACGTCTTCGAATCGATCGTGCTCGCGTTCATGATGCTTTCCTCTCCTGATTGTCAGCGGCGCCGCGGACCGGGCGCGCAAGGCCGAGATTCTCGCGCAATGTCCCGCCTTCGTAAGCGGTGCGGAACAGGCCGCGTCGCTGCAGTTCCGGGATGACGAGGTCGACGAAATCGGTGAGGCCTGTCGGCAGGATCGGCGGCATGACGTTGAAGCCGTCGGCCGCGCCGCTGGTGAACCACTCTTCCATCATGTCGGCGACATCCTTTGGCGTGCCGACGATCTGGAAATGGCCGCGCGCGCCGGCGACCGCGAGGTACAATTGCCGGATGGTCAGGTTCCGGGTGGCGGCCAATTCGGAAACGACTTTCAGGCGACTCTTCACCGCATCGGAACTGCCGAGTTCCGGCAACGGTCCGTCGAGTGGATGACCTGAAAGATCGACACCGCCGAGCAATCCGGAAACCAGGGCGACACCAACCACCGGATCGACCAGCCGCTGGATCGCGTCGAATTTGTCCTCGGCTTCGGCGCGCGTCGGCGCAACGACCGGGAAGACACCGGGCATGATCTTCAAGCTATCGGCGGAGCGACCGAACGACCCCAGCCGGCCCTTAAGCTCGCCGTAGAAACCACGCGCCGAGTCAATGGTCGGATGTGCGGTGAAAACCACCTCCGCCGTGCGCGCCGCCAAGTGCTGGCCGGCATCGGAAGAACCGGACTGGACGATGACGGGATGGCCCTGCGGCGGGCGGGCGACATTGAGCGGTCCCTTGACGCGGAAATGCCGGCCGACATGGTCAGGAGCATGGATGCCGTGCCGGTCGATGGCAATCCCCGAAGCCTTGTCGGCGACGAAGGCATCGTCGTCCCAGCTATCCCACAGTTTCTGCGCCACGGCGACGAACTCTTCGGCGCGGTCGTAGCGGTCGGCATGGACGGGGTGCTGGTCGCGGCTGAAATTCGCCGCCGCCGGCGCGTCGGCCGAGGTGACGACGTTCCAGCCTGTCCTGCCGCAGCTGAGATGATCTATCGAGGCGAACAGCCGCGCCAGATGGAAAGGCTCCCAATAGGTGGTCGACGCCGTCGCAACGAGCCCGATCTTCTGCGTGATGGTCGAGAGCGCTGATAGCAGCGTCAGCGGCTCGAAATGCACGACATGGCCAGTGCGCTCGAAAGTGTCGATCGGCTGCTCGCCATTGCGCGCGCTGAGGCTGTCGGCCAGGAACACCATGTCGAACAGGCCACGCTCTGCAGTGCGTGCGGCGTCGGCGTAGTGCTGAAAGCTCAGGCCCGGATTGGCCGGCACATCCGGGTGCCGCCAGGCGGCGACATGATGGCCGGGTCCGCGGATAAAGGCGCCAAGCCTTATCTTTCGATCTTCAGTCATCAGCGGTCCTCGGGGGCGTTTCTCAGGCTGGTCGCGCAATACTTCTGACATCTAGCGCCTGCCCGCCCCGCTGCGCGAAAGAATGCCTTTCGCCGGCAGGCAATTATTGTTTTTTGACATCGGGTTACCGGGAAGCACGATGGTCGCCGCCGGGGGCTAGAGCCACGCACCGCCGGCGTCGCAAAGGTCCTTGATGCTTCATTCCTCCCCGCCGCGTTCGACCCCTCGTTCAATCATCATCATTGGTGGCGGCTTTGCCGGCGCGGTCAGCGCGATCAAGCTGCTCGACCGTTCGACCGAGCCGTTGGCGATCACCATTATCGAGCGCCGGGAGGAGCTTGGTCGCGGCGTCGCCTACAGCACCGTCAATCCGCAACATCTCGTCAACGGCGCGGCGCGCATCTTCTCGTTGCATCCGGACGATCCCGATCACCTCGTGCGCTGGCTCGTGGCGAATGGGCCCCAGCATGGCTGGACGCCGCCCACAGATGTCCCGGACTCCAGTCCACCGCGTTGGCTGTTCGGCAGCTATGTCCAGTCCGAGCTGACCAGAGCGATCCGGGACGCGGACGGGCGTTCCTCGCTGCACCACCTCAAGGCATCGGCGGTCGACATGCTGACTGGTCCATCCGGTGTCTGCGTCGGTACCAGCGATGGCCAGCAATTGCTGGCCGATGAGGCCGTGCTGGCGACCGGGGTGTTCCAGAGCGAGCCGTCCGCCACGGAAGCAGCCATCGCCAGCGATCCCCGCTATGTCGCCAATCCCTGGGATCCAGCGGCGCTCGACCGGCTCTCTGGCGGCCAACAATTGCTGCTGATCGGCTCGAGCCTCAGCATGGTCGACGTCGTCGCCAGCATGGAGGCGCGCGGCTTCAAGGGCAGATATCGCGTCGTGTCGCGGCGAGGACAGATCGTCGAGCCACGGCGCAACACGGAAGCGTGGCGCGACTTTCTCGCCGGGCGACCGCTGCCGAAAACCGCAAGGGCACTGCTTGCCCTGGTCAAGACCGAGCGCCGGGCGATCGCTGCCGCCGGACTGGACTGGCAAGGGTTGCCGCTGACGATCCGGCCATGGATCCTGGCCTTGTGGCAAGGCGCCACCGACAGGGAGCGCCTGAAATTCGCGCGCCATCTGCGCGCCTTCTGGGACGTCACCGCGCACCGTGCAGCACCGCCGAGCTTTGAGCGTGTTGCGCAGGCGCAGAGACAAGGCCGCTGGATGGGCGGCGCAGGACGGGTTCTGGCACTGCACCCGGAAGCCGGCGGCATTGCCGCCGAGATCCGCTGGCGCGATGGCGGCGCGGTCGAACGGCTGCGTTTCGACGGCGTCGTCAACTGCCGCGGCCATCAGGAGCATGATTGGCGGCGGATCGCCGATCCGCTCGTCCGCAGCCTGCTCCAGAATGGCATCGTCAGGCCGCATGCGACCGGCTTCGGCATCGACGCCACACATGACGGCCAGGTGATTTCCCGCGATGGCAGGACCCACGGCAATTTGTTTGCCATCGGCCATCCGCTGCGTGGCATCGCCTGGGAATCGAGTTCCATCAGTGAACAGCTGGCGCAAGCCATGGCGCTAGCCGGCCTTCTGGTCGGCGCCAGCCCAAAGCAGCGCGCTCTGGCCTGAGGTTGCAAGGCCGTACAAACGACTGAACCAAGGTGCCGCACGGTGCGGCCCTTTTTCGCGGTCGCCCGCCGGGGTTCAGGCGTTCGGATCGATATAGGCGTCGGCAAAATTGGCCGACAGGCCTTCGGCGCCGGGCGCGTAGTTCTTGACGGTTTTGCGGGCGATGATGATGGTCGGCGGCGCGATCAGATTGATGATCGGCAACTCGTCGGCGATGATCTCCTGGAACCTGAAGAACAGCTGCTTGCGTTTGGTCTCGTCGAGCTCCACCGATGCGGCTTCCAGCAGCCGGTCGACCTCCGGGTTTTCATAGTGCGCGCCGTTTGAGAACGGCAGTCCGATCTTGATGTTCTTCGACCAGTAAAGCCGCTGCGCGCCAGCGCTGGGGTCAAAGATGTTGCCACAGGATTCCGTCGACAGGTCCCAGCTGCGATCGGTGTAGATGGTTTTGACATAGGTGCCGAAGTCGAATTTCTGGATCTCGGCGTCGATGCTGATCTTGGCCAAAGCCTGTTTGAGGAAGTCGGCATAGCCCCATGGGTTATAGGGGTTGTTGGTGAGCCTGAGCTTGAAGCGGAAACCGTCCGCTCCACGCTTGAAGCCGGCCTCGTCGAGCAGCTTCTCCGACAGCGCCGTGTCGAATGTCGCGGCCTTCACATCGGGATCGAAATACTTCTTGTTGACGACGCTGATCGGCGTCGGCGACACCTGACCATAGCCGTAGAACACGATGGCATTGATCGCATCGAGGTCGATCGCATGCGCGATTGCCTGGCGGACCTTCTTCTCCTTCAGGATCGGGTTTTCGAGGTTGATGATCAGCTGGTGCAGCGGGCCGCTATAGGCGAAGACCGTGCTGTCGACGACGAATTGCGGCAGCGCCTTGAACCGCTCCAGGTCGGCAAACGCCACCGGGTTCGGCCCGATGTCGACCTCGCCCGTTTCCAGCGCCGCGGCGCGCGCGCCGGGATCGGTGATGAAGCGGAAGATGATCCGGTCGAGATAGGGTTTGGGTGCATCCCAATAGGTCGGATTCTTTTCGACGATGATGTGGCTGCCCTTCACCCATTCCTTGAGCACGAATGGTCCGCTGCCGATGATCTGCTCGAAGGATGGATCGTCAGCCGGCTTCAGCTTCTCGTAGATGTGCTTTGGCACGACGGGCGATTCCGTCGCGGCCAGGCCAGAGATCAGCGCGGCGGACGGTTTCGACAATTTGATCTTCACCACATGCGGGTCCGACGTGTCGATGTCGGTGACGTTCTGGAAGGTGATGCGGCCGCGCGGATGCGCTTCGCGCAGCCGCGAGATCGAAAAGGCCACGTCTTGCGATGTCAACTCTTGACCATCGCTGAATTTCACCCCTTGGCGCAGCTTGAAAACATATTCGAGCCCGTCATCGCTGATCGACCATTCGGTGGCCAGTTGCGGCCTTGGATTGAGGTCATAGTCATAGGCGAGCAGACCATCGAAAATCTTCGGGCCGATGGTGGCCGGCCCGCCGGCGCTCGTGTTGATGGAAACGATCTGGTTGGGCTCGGGATAGTAGACGAAGTTGAGCGTGCCGCCGGCGACCGGCTTTGCGTCTTCGGCAAAGGCCCCGGCCGGAAGGGCGGTACTCGCGCCGGCCAGCAGCAGGAACTGGTTGAACAGGCGTCGGTTGATGGTCATGGTCGGTACTCCGTGTCTGCGCGATTTGTCTTTCATGGAGGAAAGTCAGGATCGGGTTTCACACGCCGATCCCAGCCAAGGCGATCCGAACGCTTACGCGTTTGGTGCGAGCCAGATCTGCGCGAAGCTGTTGTTGATGCCTTGCGCGCCGGGCGCGAAATCCCGGACCTTCTTGTTGGCGACGATCTGCGCGCCCGCGGCGACGAGATCGACCGACACCACGTCGTCATGGATGATGTGCTGGAATTTGTACCAGATCTCGCGCCGCTTGGTCTCGTCGGGCTCTATTGCCGCAGCTTCAAGGATCTGGTCGACCTCGGCATTCGCGTAGTGGCTGGCGTTGGAGAAGACGAGGCCGATCTTGAAGTTCTTCGACCAGTACGCGCGCTGGACCCCGAGCGTCGGATCAAAGGTGTTCGATAGCGATTCCACGACGAGATCCCAGGCACGGTCGGTGTAGACGGTCTTCAGGAATGTCGACAGATCGAGCTTCAGGATCTCGGCATCGATGCCGACTGCGGCCAGGGACTGCTTGATGAAATCGGCATAGGACGCCTGCAGGAACGCGTTGTAAGCGAGCCGCAGCTTGAAGCGCGTGCCATCGGTGCCGCGCGGATAGCCGGCATCGTCGAGCAGTTTCTCCGCCAGTTTGGGGTCGGGCTCGCGCGCCTTGATGCTCGGGTCATACCATTTGGGCAGCGCGGTGCTGATCGGGCTTGGCGATACCTGGGCATAGCCGTAGAGCGCGATGTCGACCAGCTTCTGCAGATCGATGGCGTGAGCGATGGCCAGGCGCACGTCGCGCTTGGTCAGGATTTCGTTTTCGTAGTTGAAGAACAATTGCTGCTGCGGGCCGGAATAGGCGTAGGTGTTGGTGTCGACGACCAGAGCTGGGTTTGCCTTCAGTCGTTCGATATCGGCCAGCGGCACGGGATTGGCGCCGATATCGATCTCGCCGGTTTCAAGCGCCGCCGAGCGCGCGGCCGGGTCGAGGATGACGTGCAGGACGATACGGTCGAGATAGGGCCGTGGCGCGTCCCAATAGTTGGGGTTGCGGTCGAAGATCAGATGGCTGCCAGGCACCCATTCCTTGAGCAGGAAGGGGCCGGTGCCGATCGTCTGTTCCAGTTTCGGCTGCTCTGCCGGCTTGAACGTCTCGTAGACATGCTTCGGCACGATCGGCGATTCCGAGCTGCTCAGCGCAGTGATCAGATAGGGCGCCGGCTTCGAAAGCACGATGATGGCGGTGTGCGGATCGGGCGCCTCGACCGCCGTCACGTTCTGGTAGGTGATGCGGCCGCGCGGATGCGCCTCCTTCAGTCGAAAGATGGTGAAGGCCACGTCCTGCGAGGTGAAGTCCTTGCCGTCATGCCATTTGACGCCTTGGCGCAGCTTGAAGGTATAGCGCAGGCCATCATCGCTGATCGACCACTCCGTTGCCAGCAACGGTTTCGGATTGAGATCATAGTCGAAATCGAGCAGGCCTTCATTGACCTTGGGGCCGATGGCCTGGCCGGTTCCCGACGAGGTGTTGATGGCGATCAGCGACGTCGGGTCGGGATAGTAGGCCCAGTTGAGCGTACCGCCCTGGACCGGTGTGCCTTCGGCGGCAAACGAAAGGCTAGGCAATGCCAAGCTCGCAGCCCCAAGCAGCAGGAGTTGGTTGAAATGACGACGATCGACAGACATGGTCATGGCTCCGGAAAACGGATGGCATCCAGCGGCCGAACGCACTCCGGCGCCTCGAACAATGATCCCCGCGACGCCGCAAAACAGGAAGAATGATTTTCTATCGTCTGCCGAAAGCGCCGCTTTGTACGACCTTTTCATTCCAGGAACCGGCCAAGCCGGCGGACAGCAAATCGACGCTCCGGTCTTATTTCTACAAGAATGGTAGACATTGCGATTTTTTAGATTTCAGTTCCTGCTGGCGCGGCACTGCGGCAAACGAAATTTTCTGCCGGACGCTTCGGCGCAAAGCCCGGCCTCGTCGCGCCGGGCCTGAACGTGTTGAATGCGCCTCATGGTTGATCTCATTCGCGCAAAACCGAGGAAGCTGCGTCCGACGCTGGCGAGACTCCCGCCGCTGACTTCGCTTCGCGCTTTTGTCGCAACCGCCCGTCACCTGAGCTTTACGCGGGCAGCCGACGAACTCCACGTCACGCCCGCCGCAATCGGCCAGCAGATACGCCTGCTTGAGGATCATCTTGGACAACCGTTGTTCCAGCGCAACCGCGGCGAGCTTGTGCTGACCTCGGCCGGCCAGGCGTTGATGCCGGGCCTTACCGAGGCTTTCGATGTCGTTGTCGAATCGGTCGCACGCATTTCCGGCGACGAGGAGGATGCGCCGATCAAGGTATCCGTCGCGCCCTCCTTCGCCAGCAAATGGCTGATCCCGCGCCTCGACGCGCTGCGCGATGCGGTCCCCGGGCTCGAAGTGCTGGTCGATGCATCGACGCGCCTTGCCGATTTTGCCAGCGAAGACATCGACTGCGTCATCCGCTACGGCTCGGGCGCCTATAGCAGCCTCGTCACGGAGCGGCTGTTCTCGGAAGCGGTGCTGCCTGTCTGCAGCCCGGAATTTGCCCGTATGCACGGCCTTCACCGCGGACCCGAAGGGCTGCGTGACGTGCCGATCCTGCATGAGGAGGGACCGGAACGCGATCCAAGCTGTCCCGACTGGAAGGGCTGGCTGCGATCCAACGGCCTGTCCGGCCGCCTTGTCGAAGGTGGCATACGGCTTAGCCAGTCCTCGCTGGTGCTCGACGCCGCTGTTGCCGGAAAAGGCATTGGTCTCGGCAAATTCCGGCTGGCCGAACCCGACCTTGCCGCGGGGCGGCTGGTCAGCCCGTTCGGCGCGCCGCAGCCGGTCGAATTTTCCTATTATTTCGCGACGACGCCGCACAAGGCCAAGCTTGCGACGGTCGAGCGCTTCCATGGCTGGCTGAAGGCCGAGGCGCGCCGGCTTGGCGCGCTCGACTTCGCTCCAGCGGCGGCGCTGCCGGCGCGCATCGCCATTGTCGCGGCCGAATAGCCTCGACCCGGTCTCGCAAACAAGCGAACCGGCTACTTCAACTTGAAGCCTAGTTGCTTGAGCGCATCGCCCAGGCGATCACGGCCTTTCAGCGCTGCCGTGCTGCCGATGCGGTTCGACATCAGTTCGGTCCAGTCGATCTCAGGCATCGACTGCTCCTGCTGGAATGTGCGAAGCGTCCGGTTGTATGCCGCAAGATCGTCCGGATGCGGAGCTGATTGGTAGCGCTCGCGATGAAGCACCACAGCCTGTGGCAGTCTGGGCTTGATGTCCGTCGCAGCCAGGAGATCAGGGTAGCCGACGGTCATGCCGAACACCGCTACGGTTTCCGACGGCAGGCCGAGTTCGCGCGCCACCTCCTGGGGGTGGTTGCGCATGGCGCCGATGTAGCAGGAGCCGAGCCCGAGCGCATCGATCGCCACCACGGCATTCTGCGCGGCAAGTGCAGCGTCGATCACGGCCAGCAGAAAACTCTCCTGATAGTCGAGCCCCTCGCCTGCCCGGCCGTTTGCCTCGGCAATGGCGCGCAGCCGCGACAGGTCGGCCAGCCAGACCAGCAGCAGCGGCGCCTGCTCGATATGGCGATTGACCGCCGCCAGTTGGGCAAGTCGCGTCCTGCGCGCCGGATCCTCGACGGCGATGACGCTCCACGCCTGGAGATTGGACGAGGTCGGCGCCGACTGGGCGGCAGCGACTATGAGCTCCAGCGTCCCGTCGGGCAGAGGCCTAGCGAGATAGTTGCGGACCGAGCGATGCGAAAGGATCGCGTCTAGGGCTTCGTTCCAGTTTCCGGTGTGCGCACTTTGCGGCGCTCGATAACGGCGCCGCAGCGCCGCTTCGCCACGCAGGTCGGCGTCGGAAGCGCGGATGCTGAAGATAGCCGGCTGTGACATCGGTTAGGCCCCATTGCGCAATAGCGGAAGCAACTGATCGCCTTGCCGCTTGATCTCGGAGAGATACGGCGTATCCGAGAGCACGAAGTGCGTGATGCCGAGATCCCGGTACTTGCCGAGCGAGCGGGCGACGTCGGCGGCCGAGCCGACCAGCCAGGTGGTGCCGGCGCCACCGCCGCCATATTTGCCCGGCGCAGTATAGAGGTTGTCGTCCAGCACCTCGCCGCGCGCGTGGAGATCGAGCAGACGCTGCTGGCCCACCGCTACCGCCCGACCGTGATCGTTCCAGCCGGCGCCCTGGCCCTTGGCCATCTCCTCGACCTTCGCCTCGGCGTCCGCCCAGGCCTGCCCGGTGGAGTCGCGGACCAAAGTCGTGACTCGCAACCCGAACTCCAGAGGCGGGAGGTTCCGGTCAAGTTCCCTGCTCAAGGCTCTGAGCCGCTCGATCCGCTCCCGGACACCGTCAAGCGGCTCGCCCCAGAACAGCTGGACATCCGCCTCGCTGGCCGACACAAGCTCGGCTGCCTCCGACGCACCACCGAAGTAGAGCCGGGGATGGCGGCGATCGCCACGGACAGGGATGCGAGGCATGACGGTAGACCCGGTGAGCTGGAAGTGCTCGCCGGCAAAGGTCACGTTCTCTTCGGTCCAAAGCCTGCGAACCAGCCGCATGAACTCCCTGGTGCGGGCATAGCGATGGATCTGGTCGCCTTCGCTGTCGCCATAGGCAGCGAGGTTGTCCTTGCCCGACACGATGTTGATGCGCACGCGACCATCGGTCAGTTGGTCGAGCGTGGCGATCGCAGACGCGAAGTGCGCCGGCCGCCAGTAGCCCGGGCGGATCGCGATGAGCGGCTCGAAGGAGGTGGTCCGCGCGGCGAGTACGGCCGCGACGGTAAACGTGTCAGGCCGACCCCAGCCGGTACCGATCAGCGCGCCCTTCCAGCCATGTTCCTCAAGCGCCTTCGCGTGGCTGGTCAGCGTCTCGAGGCTGTTGTGGTTCTCGACAGCCGGCTCGCCGCGGTGACCTGGGTCGACCTGGTTCGGGATGTACCAAAGAAACTCGGTCTCAGCGCTCATTGTCGGGCTATTTTGGCCGGGCATGGAGGTCAATGGCAGGACCTGCTCCGTTATCTTTTGATGGTCGTTCAATGGGTGGCTCCGAGCAGCCCTGGCGTCTTGCGCCCATGCGGCGCAAAGCGGCTTTCGGGCCGGACAAGGCCGAGATGGTCGCGCAACGTTCGCCCTTCATAGTCCGCGCGGAACAGACCACGCCGGCGCAGGATCGGCACGACGGTATCGACAAAGACCTCCAGGCCGGTCGGCAGCACATCCGGCATCAGGTTGAAGCCGTCGGCGGCGCCGGCGGCAAACCATTTTTCGATATCGTCGGCGATCTGCTCCGGCGTGCCGACAATGGTGCGGTGGCCGGTGCTGCCGTTCAGCGCGCGGATCAATTGCCGCACGGTGAAATCGTTGTTGCGGGCAAGTGCCAGCGTGGCCTTGAAGAAGGTATGGCCGCCGTTGGGAGGCAGCCGAATCCCTTCCGGCAGCTTCTCGTCGAGCTTCAGCCGCTCGCGATCGATGCCGAGCACGCCGGAAAGCCGCGTCAGACTGTAGTCGAGCGGAATACGGTCCCAGAGTTCTTCCTGCCGCCGCTGTGCTTCCGCCTCGGTACTGCCGATGATGGTGGCGAGACCAGCAAGGTTGAGCGGCACGCCGCCGCTCCTGCCATAGGCCACGGCGCGCGCTTTCAGTTCGCGCGCATAGGCGAGCGCTTCCTCGAAGGATTGCGAGGCGGAAAACACCGCTTCCGCGTGGCGGGCCGCGAGGTCTTTGCCGTCATCGGAACCACCGGCCTGGACGACCACTGGATGCCCTTGCGGCGAACGCGGCACATTGTGTGGCCCGTGCACCGAAAAATGCGCGCCCTTGTGCTCGATGGCGTGAACCTTGGCGACGTCGACGAAGTGGCCGCTGACGACGTCGCCGATGAAAGCATCGTCTTCCCAGCTGTCCCACAATGCCTTGACGATCTCGGCGAATTCGGCCGCCCGCTCGTAGCGCCGGCCATGATCGATCGCACCCGTCAGGCCGAAATTTCGAGCCGAGGCCGGGTCGGCCGTGGTCACGATGTTCCAGCCGATGCGCCCGCCGCTGATATGGTCGAGCGTCGCGAAACGCCGGGCGATGTTATAGGGCTCGTTGAAGCTGGTCGAAGCGGTGGCGATCAGGCCGATGCGCTCGGTCGCGGCCGCCACCGTCGCCAGCACGATCGTCGGCTCCAGCGACGTGATTGGGCGATAGTCGATGCGATCCGAGATTGCCGCCTGGTCGGCAAGGAATACGGCGTCGAGCTTGGCGCGCTCGGCGATCTTCGCCACCTGCACATAGTGGCCGACGGTGAAGGCGGCATAGGGGTCTACGCCGTCCATCCGCCATGCCGCCGGCGAGAAGCCGGCATGCAGGATGTTGACGTTGAGGTGGAGCTGCCGGCCGCTCATCGAAACACACCGGGCTCGGGATAGGCGCCGGTCAGATACCAGGTGCCGACGGTGCGCGTCTTGTATTCGGCGGGGTTGTGCAAGGTGTGAATGCGCGCGTTGCGCCAGAAGCGGTCGAAGCCGTATTTGCGCACCGCAGAGCGGGCGCCCATCACCTCGAAGATCTCGGTCGTGACTTCGAGCGCGACATTGCCGGCCAGCACATTGGCGGCTGCGACGGCAACCGCCGCTTCGCCACGCTCCTGCTCGGTCAGCGCCTTGCCGCGCGCGATCGCATGATCGATCACCGCCGCAGCGCGATCGGCAAGCACCGTCGCTGCCCGCGTCTTGACCCAGAGCTCGCCATACTGCCGCTTGATCCACGGATCGTCGATATGGCGCTCGACGCCGGAATACATCCACGGCCGCGAACTGTTGAGCGTGTAGTCGCGCGCCGCCAGCAGCGCGCCCTGGGCAGTACCGATGAAGACGTTGAGCAGCACGCTTTGCTGCTGCAGCGGGCCGAGGGTGCGGATCGGCAGCGACGTGTCGACCCAGCCGCGCACGAGTTCGCTGTCATGGATCCTGACATCCTTGTAGGCGACCTTGCCGCTGCCGGTCTGCGTCTGGCCAATGCCATCCCAGTCGTCGAGAATGCTGATGCCGTCACGGTCCGCGGGGATGGCCGCGAATTTCCTCTCGCCGCTGACCTCGTCCTCCCACGAGGTCGAGAGATAGTCGGCGACATGCGAGCCGGAGGCAAAGGGTTTGAAGCCGTTGACGATCGTCCACTCGCCTTGCCTGCGGCCGAACAGTGTTTTGGAAAAACTGTTGCCGGTATTGCCCCAGAACCAGTTGTCGGCAGCAGAACGCCGCAAGAGATCGGCCGAACGCGGCTCGTCCGAATTGAGCCTGGCGGCGACCAGCGCACTGAAATGGTAGCCGTAGATATGGCCGATCGAGCCATCGACCTTGGCGAACTCGCGGCCGATCTTCAGCGCCGTCGAATAGGGTTCGCCGGCGCCGCCGAATTCCTTGGGAATGACGATGGTGAGCAGGCCGCTCTCCTTGAGCAGCCGTATCTGCTCGACCGGCTTGCCGCCAAGCTGGTCGCGCTCGACCGCGTCGCGGGCAAGGATGTCGCGCAGCTCGACCGCCTTGGCGATCCATGGATTGGAGGTATCGGGATCGAAGGTCATTGGGTCACTCGTGCAGATGCGGGAAGCCGTGGCGTTCGGCAAGCAGTGCAAGAATGCGCCTGGTGTCGTCGGCGAATACCTTGCCTTTGGCCGTCGGCAGGTCGGCCGGCGGATCGATGCCGATGACGAGCACAGGTAATGATTGGTGCCGTTCGCCGAGCGCGTCGATCACCTTGCCCCTCGGCCTGGCAAACGGCACGCGTTCGACGTCCAGTCTGGCGGCGAGATCGGGAAAGGCTGCGAGCAGCCCTTCGACCTGGTTGCAATAAGGACAGACAAATGTCCGGTCCGGATGCTTTGGGTCGGAGAAGCCCGGCTGGATGAGAAACAGCTTGTCGCGCGCCATGGTCGATCTATTCCGCTGCCGCCGCGGCGCGGCGCGAAAACCGGTTTGCCGGCCGCTTCAGGCCGAGATTGTCCCGCAAGGTGCTACCCTCATATTCGTCCCGGAACAGGCCACGGCGGCGCAATTCCGGCACCACCAGCTCGATGAAATCCTTCAAGCCGCCTGGCATGATCGGCGCCATGATGTTGAAGCCGTCGGCGCCGTAGTTCTGGAAGCGCTCTTCCATGGCGTCGGCGATCTGTTGCGGCGTGCCGACCACCTGCCAGTGGCCACGGGCGCCGGCGATGCGCAGGTAGAGCTGCCGGATCGTCAGATTCTCGCGCCGCGCCAGATCGATCACCAGCGCCTGCCGGCTCTTGCCGGCGTTGGTCTCCGGCAATTCCGGCACCGGCCCGTCGAGCGGATAGGCGCCAAGGTCGAAGCCGCCGGCCAGCGCCGACACCAGACCGAGGCCGACTTCCGGCTGGATGAGATCCTGCAGCTGTTCGAACTTTTCCTGCGCCTCGGCTTCAGTCAGGCCGACGACCGGAAAGATGCCCGGCAGAATTTTCAGATCATCCTCTGCGCGACCGTATTTGCCGAGCCTGCCCTTGACGTCGGCATAGAAGGCTGTGGCTTCGTCGAGCGTGATCTGTGCTGCAAAAATCGCTTCCGCGGTGCGCGCCGCCAGTTCCTTGCCGGGACCGGACGCGCCGGCCTGGACGATGACCGGATGGCCTTGCGGCGTGCGCGGCGTGTTCAGCGGGCCGCGCACCTTGAAGTGCCGGCCCTTGTGTTTCAGCACATGGAGTTTGTCCTTGTCGAAATAGCGCCCGCTTGCCCTGTCGCGCGGGAAGGCGTCATCCTCCCAGCTGTCCCACAGGCCAAGCACGACATCGGCGAATTCCTCGGCCCGGTCGTAGCGGTCGCCGTGCTGGATATGTGTGTCGTGGCCGAAATTGAAGGCCGCGTCCGGATCCGACGAGGTGACGAGGTTCCAGCCGGCGCGCCCGCCGCTCAGATGGTCGAGCGATGCGAACTGGCGGGCCAGATTGTAGGGATCGGAATAGCTGGTCGAAGCGGTGGCGATGAGGCCGATGTTCCTGGTCACCGCCGACAGCGCCGACAGCAGCGTGATCGGCTCGAACGGATAGACGCCGCTATGCGCTTTGCGGCTGGCGGCCTCGAGATTGCCCAGTCGCGCCGCGACGCCATCGGCAAAGAAGATAGCATCGAACTTGGCCGCTTCCGCGAGCCTCGCCAGTTCGACATAGTCGCCGAGGCTGGTCCCCTCGCCCGCCTGTGGATGGCGCCAGGCCGCCACGTGGTGGCCGGTGAAGAGCAGAAACGCCCCAAGCCTGAGCTTGTCCTTGCGCCTGGCCATTTGGGACTCTCCTCAGCGATACAATCCGCCGACCGGGAATTCCCCGGTCAGCAACCAGGTGCCGATGGTGCGCTTCTTGTACTCGGCCGGATTGTGCAGCGTGTGCGTGCGCACGTTGCGCCAGAACCTGTCGTAGCCATTGGCCTTGGTCGCCGAGCGGGCGCCCATCACCTCGAAAACCTCGCTCGACGCGTCGAGGCCGATCTGCCCGGCATATACATTGGCTGTGGCAAGGTCGATCGCCGTCTGCCCACGCTGCTCCAGGGTCAGGGCCTCGCCCTTGTTATAGGCAGCATCGAGGCTGCGCGCCGCCGCATCGGCAAGTTCGGCGGCAGCGAGCGTGCGGATATAGAGGTCGCCATATTTGCGCTGCACGAACGGATCGTCGGTATGGTTGTCATAGCCGGAATAGACCCAGGGCCGCGATTGCGAGACGGTGTAGTCGCGGCCCTCGCTCAGCGCTCCCTGCGCGCTGCCGACGAACAGATTGAGCAGGACCGCCTGCTGGAACAGTGAAATCAGCGTCTGGAACGGCGTCAGCGGCACGGCGGGCGAGCCGATCAGTTCGTCGTCACCGACATGCACGTCCTTGAACGTGACTTTGCCGGAGCCCGTCTGCCGCTGGCCGACACCATCCCAGTCATCCTCGATGACGATGCCTTCGCGATCGGCGGGGATGGCTGCCGCCATCCGGTCCTGGCCGTCCTCCCAGGCCACCTGGATATAGTCGGCGATATGCGACCCGGAAGAGAACGGCCGAAAGCCGCTCAGGATCCAGCCCGTGCCGTTGCGCCTGGCCGTCGACGTCTTCGACATGGCGTTGCCGGAATTGCCCCAGACCCAGTTCTCACTTGCCGAGCGTGTCAGCAACCGGTCCTTCTGCGCCTGCGTGCCGCGAAACAAAACGCCATTGAGCGGCAAATGATGATAGCCGTAGAGATGGGCGAGCGAACCGTCGGTGCGGGCGAATTCACGCACGACGCGAAGGACCGACAGCCAGGGCGCGCCCTTGCCGCCATAGTTTTTCGGAATCTGCGCCGATGGCAATCCGCTTTCCTTGAGCAGGCGGATCTGCTCGACCGGCCGCCCGCCGGCCTTGTCGCGGGCCACGGCATCGCGATCGAAGATGTTGCGCAGCTCGACCGCCGTGGCAACGAACGGGTCTGAAAGGTCAGAGCTGAAGGTCATCGGCGCTGGTCCATCGAAGAGCCTATTCCGCCGCGATGGTCTGGGCCGGCCGCCAGACGGCAGAGGCATAGGCCTCCTCGCCGAACTCGGCCGGATGAGTACCGGTGATGCGGCTCTCATGGCTGTAGAGATCGGCCAGGAAGAGATCGCGGCTGATGCGGGCGACAACGGCCGGCACATCGCGCCGGATCGACGGCACATCGCCGATCGGCAGGCCGAAACTGACGAAGCCGCCGGGATTGAAGACATGGATGTTCCTGAGGAACGGCGCCTCCCCCGGCGCCTTCTCGAGAAATTCATGACCGAGGCCGAGATAGGGATGGGCGCCGAAAAACTTATCCAGTTCGCCTTCCGGTGGCGCGTACTGGTCCCGCCACAGGCGGATGGAGGCGGCGAAATCGCGAAATTCAGGCTTGCGCGTCGGGTCGGCGAAGTAGCCGGTGCCGGCGATGACGAAGTCGAAGGCAAATGTCTCGCCTGCGATATCGGTGACGATTTTGCCGCCTTCGACATCCGCATTTGTCCATGGGGCGCCGAGATGCAGATGGAAGTTCTTGTGCCGCACCACCCGCTCCACGGCATCGGCCGGTGGCGTCGAGCCGGCATCGCGAAAGCGCAGCGCCTGGCGCCAGCGCACCGCATCGGGCAGGCGCGGATAATTATCATAGGCGCCGGGATAACCGCGAACGCGGTTGATCGGCACGCTGGCGATGCTGGCGCGCCGCGCAAACAGGCGCACCGATTGCGCACCGGCCTCAAGGGCAGCCCCGGCCGCATCGAAGGCCGACGCCGCCGAGCCGACGACAGCGATCGACTTGCCCTTGAGCGAGGCGAAATCGATTGCCGCCGAACTGTGCGCGACAAGACCCTGGGGCAGAGCGGCGAGCACCGCAGGAACGACCGCACCGCCGCTGCCGCCAAATCCATTGGCCAGGATGATCTTGCGCGCCGTTTCGACCGATGGCGTGCCGTAGGCTTCGAGGTGGAGGCGAAAATGCCCTTCAGCCGGCTCGATGCGAATGAGACGCGTGCCGTAGCGAATGCCTATGCCGAGAAAGTCGCGATACCATTTCAGGTAACTCGCCCAATCCGTCCGCGCGATGCGGTCGAAGCCGGCATAGGCCTCGGCACCATGGCGCGCTTCGTACCAGGACTGGAAGCTCAGGCCCGGCAGGCCGAGCTCCGGCCCCGGCAGGCCTTTCGGTGTCCGCAGCCGGTTCATCCGCGCATGGGTGAGCCAGATGCCAGCCTTGCTCTCATCGGGCGCGGCATCGATGACCGCGACCTTGCCGATGCCGGCTCGCCGCAGCGCGAAGGCAAAAGTTGAACCGGTCTGCCCGCCACCGACGATGAAGACATTGTGGTCGATGCCATCGCGGTCCGGCACCCAGTTCTGCGGATCGGGGCCGATCAGCCGGAGCGTTTCGCGGGCGTGGAAATCTGGATCGGAGGGCGATGCCATTTGGGGTCCGGGTGAAGCTCAAGCGTTGCGCCAGACTCCGCCTCGGTCGGCAAACAGTCCAGAAATGTCTGCTTTGATCGCCCGGTAGTTTTTTTCACTTGCATTGCACAATCGCCGGATCGGCACGTAGCTGACCCTATTCTGCTCAAAAAATAGGAGACACACAGTCCTATCCTTGGTGTCCCTGCCGGAGACTTGCCATCGCACGGCCGTCAAATTGCTCCTCTGCGTTCGCCCTTTATCACCCTTGCAATCCATTGGGGTTCTCAACAGGTGTCGACAAAATCAAAGCGATGCGCGGAGGTTCGCCATTCGGACCCGGCTAACGCGCACAATGACAATGGTGGGCCCGGAGGATGTTTGGAAAAGGAGCTGAATCAAGAAGTTGGGAATTGGCGGGACCACAAAGAATTCAAATCTGTTCAAATGTTTTTCGATGTTTTGTCCCACCTGTAGCGGTGCATCTCAGCCGATGAAACGCTCGGACAGACCGTGTTCAGGTCCAATATTGAAGGTCGCGGTAGCGATTAACATGCGCTGCGACGAGCACGGAGCGTCTCGTTGGGGGCCGCAAGCGGACTGTCCGGTTTCGCAACGTACGGCTAAAAAGCAGACTGTGTACACCCGGCGCTTGGCAGACCGTTTTGCGCCCAAGCAAAGCTTGTCGGCTAAGAGTCTCCAAGCGTGGGATTGTTGGGCTGGATGCCCGATCCCGTCCGGCGAGGTCGCTGGATCGAAGCCGGCTATGGCAGCGAGCAACGAAGCGACGAGGTCGTTGCTCTGCTGGGCAAACCAGAGCTCGTTGATTTTGGAGCGGATTGAAGCGATGGATGACGGCCAAAAGGTGTTTGAGCGCGAGCGTAGCGCTCGCATCCCACGTGACCATATGTGAGGTGAACAGAAGATCTGCTCAAAATCCATGGTGTGGACTTACCGGTTACGACCAAAGCCCCTTTCCGAAGGCCTTTAAATGCAAAAACCGGCCCGGTCAGACCGGGACAGCCAGCGATTTATGACAAAATTGGTTGCGGGGACAGGACTTCATCTTAACCTGCGAACTTCGCGGGTGCTCAATGCGATGCAGTCGAGTCAAAGTTTCGTTGACCCTCGCGACCTCGGCTTCGAATGCGGCATAACTCATCGGCGTCTCGTAGCTGTCTCGTTGGAAATTTCGATTCCCCACGAGGTCATTGTATAGCGATTGTTTCGGGCGCCGGTTTGCCGAAGTCAGTCAGGTGACAGGCAGCAAAGTGGGCCGGTCCCCGGTCGGACAGTTGCGGTCGCTCGGCAAAGCAACACTCGAACGCGAACGGACAACGCGTGTTGAACAGGCAGCCGGCGGGCAGAGCAAGCGGGTTGGGGAGCTCGCCGCGTGCTGCCGCAATGCGCGTTCGCCGCGTCGGATCGAGCTCGGGCGCAGCATCGAGCAGCGCTTTTGAATAGGGGTGGCGGGGTGCTGCAAACAGCGCTTCCGTTGGGCTGATCTCGACCACTTTACCCAGGTACATCACCGCGACGCGGTGTGAAATGTGGCGCACCAGCCTGAGGTCATGTGCAACAAAGACGACGGTAAGCTGCAGCCGTTCCTGGAGGTCCAGCAGAAGGTTGATGACCTGTGCTTGCACCGAGACGTCGAGCGCGGAGACCAGTTCGTCGGCGACCAGCACCTCCGGCTCGACGGCAAGTGCGCGGGCGATGCCGATGCGCTGGCGCTGGCCGCCGGAAAACTCGTGCGGATAGCGGTCGGCGGCGTCCGCCGGGAGGCGGACAAGGCCCAGGAGCTCGGTGATGCGCGCCGGGATATCGGCCTTCGGCCGCATCGCATGCACGCTCAGCGCTTCGGACAAAACCTGTCGCACCGACATGCGCGGATTGAGCGAGGAGTAGGGATCCTGAAAGATCATCTGGACGCGGCGGTTGAAGGCGCGCCGTTCCGCCGGGCGTAGCAGGCTGATATCCTTGCCGTCGAAACGCACCAGTCCCTCGTCCGGCTGCAGAAGCCGCACGAGGCAACGCGCCAACGTGGATTTTCCACAGCCAGATTCGCCTACGATGCCGAGCGTCTCGCCACGGTGCACTTCCAGATCGATAGCGTTCAAGGCATGGACAGCGGCGGGCGGTTTGCCGCTGAGTATGTCGGACGCGGACCGGGGAAAGTGAAACCGCTTGGAGACGCCTTCGACGGAGATCAGCGGCATCTCCCGCATCAGGCCGCCTCCACTGTTGCAGCCACTGTGCGATGGTGGAAGCAGGCGACCTCCCTGCCTGCCGCGAAACTTTCGAGCGGCGGTCGCTCGGTGCGGCAGCGGTCCGTGGCGAAGGAACAGCGCGGATGAAAGGCGCAGCCATCCGGCAAATCGGTCAAGCCCGGTGGTGTGCCCTCGATCGATAAAAGCATGCTGCGCTCGGCGCCGATGCGCGGCACGGAACCAAGCAGTCCGCGCGTATAGGGATGGTGCGGCTCGGCGAACACCTGCGCCACCATGCCGGTCTCGACGATGCGCCCGGCATACATAACCGCCATGCGGTCGCAGGTCGCCGCGACGACGCCGAGATCGTGGGTGACAAACACCACGCTCATACCGAAGCGGTCGCGCAGTTCGAGGATGAGCTTCAGGATCTGGTCCTGTATGGTCACGTCGAGCGCTGTTGTCGGCTCGTCGGCGAGCAGCAGCCTCGGCGAACTTGCCAGGGCTATCGCGATCATCACCCGCTGGCGCATACCGCCGGAGAATTGGTGCGGGTATTCGTCGAGCCGTCGCTCGGCGGCTGGAATGCCGACGATGTTCATCAGTTCAAGCGCGCGTTGACGACGGGCGCTGCGATCCAGCGTAGTGTGGGCGCTGAGATTTTCCTCGATCTGTAGGCGAACCGGCAGCACGGGATTGAGCGCCGTCATCGGCTCTTGAAAAATCATCGCGATCTCGGCCCCGCGCACCTTGCGAAGGTCCGCCTCGCTTATCGCCATCAAGTCGCGGCCCTGCCATTCGATCCGACCGCTCACCTTGCCCGGTTCGCGCACCAGCCGCACGATTGAGCGCAGTGTCATGCTCTTACCCGATCCAGACTCACCGACCAGGCCGACAATCTCGCCTGGCGCGACGTCGAGATTGATGCCGTCGACGACAGCAGCCAGGCCTCGTGGCGTGGCGAAGGTGGTGGTGAGGCCGCGCACCTTGAGACCCGCGCCGGTCATTGGCACAGTCATCGGTTCACCCTCAGAAGATCGGCCAGCGCGTCGCCCGCGAGGCTGAAGCCGAGGCCGGTTATGACAATGGCAATGCCGGGGAAAACGGATACCCACCATGCGGTGGTCATGAAATTCTTGCCGTCGGCGATCAGCACGCCCCATTCGGCGGCTGGCGGCTGCGCGCCTAGGCCGAGATAGCCGAGGCTGGAGCCGAGCAGGATGGCGAGCGCCATGTCGGTCATCAAATAGACCACCGCCGGCTTTATCGCGTTGGGCAGCAGATGCCGGAAGATGATGCGCGTATGGCCGTAACCCATGCCACGTGCCGCGTCGGCATAGTCGAGCCGGCGCTGGATCCTGACCTCGGCGGAAACCAGCCTCGCGTAGAACACCCAGTCGACGACGCCGACGGCGATGTACATGTTGTCGAGGCCGGGGCCTAGCACCGATACGATGGCGATGACCAGCACGAGGAAAGGGAAGGTGATGACCGCGTCCACGACGCGGCCGAACACCGCCTCCACCCAGCCGCCCACATAGCCGACCAGGGCTCCGATAATGGTGCCGAAGATGAAAGGACCCGTTGTCGCGAACACCGCGATCTGCATGTCGATCCGATAGGCGTGGATGACACGCGAAAGCATGTCGCGGCCGAAATTGTCGGTGCCGAAAGGGTGCGCCCAACTCGGCCCGTGCATGATGGCGTTGTAGTCGAAGCCGGTCGGATCGTAGGGCGCGAAGAGGCCCGGAAAGAACGCCACGGCAAGACTGGCGCCAAGCACTATGACTGCGCCGACCAGCGTGCCTGGCAATGCCCGGCACCGTTTCGCCGGCAGGGCGATTGGGGCGGCGCCCGCGCTCATCGGGCCACCCGTGGGTCGAGCCAGGCCTGGACGATGTCGGTCAGGAGAAAGGTGAACGACACGAGCAGCGCCAGCGCGATCGTCAGTCCCTGGATGACGGGATAGTCGCGGCCGTAGATGGCCTCGATCATCAGCCGTCCGGCGCCGGGGATCGCGAACACCGTTTCGGTGATGACCGCGCCGCCGAGCAACGTGCCGATCGACAGGCCGAACAGCGTCACCGTCGAAATCAATGCATTGCGCAGGACGTGGCGCATCATGATCACCCTCGCGCGAAGACCCTTGGCGCGGGCAAAGTCGACATAGTCGGCGCCAACCACCCCGATGATGGCGGCGCGCAGATTGCGCATGAGTACCGCGGAGAGGCTGAGCGCCAGCGTCGTGGCGGGAAGAAAGAGATGGTAGAGATCGTCGAGGAAGTTCTGGCCATAGCCACCGACCGGAAACCAGCGCAATTTAGCGGCAAATACAGTCAGCAACACCAATCCGACATAGAAGACGGGCATCGACAGACCGATCTGGAAGGTGCCGCGGATGATGGCGTCCGGCGCGCCGCCACGGTTGAGCGCCGCGACGAAGGACAACGGCACCGCCACCAGCAGCGCGATCAGGGCGGCCATTCCGGTAAGCATCAATGTGACGGGGAGACGGTGCGCGATCAGTTCGATCACCGGCAGCTTCAGGCCGATCGAGTTGCCGAGATCGCCGGTAAACACCGCCTTGGTGAAGTAGAGGAACTGCACAGGGATCGGCTGGTCGAGCCCGAGCTTGGCATTGATGCGCTGGACGTCGGCGTCGATGGCGCGGTCGCCGAGCATCGCGCTTGCCGGATCGCCCGGCAGAAGCCGAACGAGGATGAAGGTAACCACCAGGATGAAGGCGATGGTCGGAATGGTCTGGAGAACTCGTCTGAAAATGAAGCCCAACAGCGGCAAGAGTGGATCCAGACCTTGTTGACGAGAAGCAGGGCGGCGGCGAACGATCGGGCGTACGCCGCCTAAGGCGATCAGCCTATTTTTGCAGCCAGGCGGCACCAAAGATATTGTTGCCGAGCGGGATCTGCACGAAGCCTTGCACCTTCTTGCTCAAGGCGACCGGATAAGGTGTTTCGTAGAGCGGGACGATCGGTCCACTGCTGTTGTAGATGTCCTGCATCTTGGCATACTGATCCGCACGCTTGGCGGCGTTGATCTCTTTTTGCGAGGCTTCGAACAGCTTGTCGGCCTCGTCGCTCTTCCAGCCGCTATGCAGCGCACCGATGGTCGGCGAATAGACGAAGTAGGAAGCGATCTCGTTCGGGTCGGCGATGTCGTCGGTCCACGCCGCCTCGCGCATCGTGAACGTGCCGTCGCGGTACTGCTGCGTGCGGCTCGGATTGTCGACCTGTTGCAGGTCGAGCTTGATGCCGATCTGGCCCCACATCTGCTGCAGCGCCGTGGCGATGCCGATCTCGTCCTGGTTGCCGGCAAGCACGAGCAGGCTGGTTTGGAAGCCGTTCTCGAAGCCGGCGTCCTTCATCAGCTGCTTGGCCTTGTCGAGATCGTAGGGAAAGAGCGGCTTGTCACCCTTGTGCAGCGGTGTCGCCGAGGACATGAACGAGGTCATCTGCGACCCCACCCCATGGGTCACCACCTGGATGATCGCCTCCTTGTTTGTCGCGTAATTCATCGCCTGGCGGACTTTTTCGTTCGACAGCGGATTGTCCTTGTCACCGATCTTCGGGCGCACGTTCATTGTGATGTATTCGACACGGGTCGATGGATAGAGTTTCATGTCTATGCCGTCGGCCTGCTTCAATTCGTCGACGCGCGCATAGGGGATGAATTCCGCGCCATCGATCTCGCCCGACTGTAGTTTCAGGATGCGAGTGGCATCATCGGGGATCACCTCGAATTCGATGCCGTCGAGATAGGGCAGCGGCTTGCCGTCCTCGCCCTTCGCCCAATAGTTCTCGTTACGCGTCAACTTCATCGACTGGCCATGGTCCCATGATTTGAGGACGAACGGACCGGAACTGATCGGGTGCGCGGAGAAGCTCTTCGCCTTTTCCTCGTCGCTCGCCCCTTCCGAGGCCTCGAATGCCTTCATCGGCAGGATCGCGGTGTTGAACACGGTGAGCGCGGCGAGGATCGCCGGATCGGTGTTCTTGAGCTTGATGATGACGGTGTGGTCGCCACCGGTGGTGACGTCCTGGATCGAACCGACCAAGAAATTCCAGATGCCATTCTTAGGATCTGCGGCGCGCTTCAGCGACCATTGCACGTCGGCCGGGGTAATCGGCGATCCATCGGAGAATTTGATGCCGTCGCGCAATGTCAGCGTTACGGTCAGCCCATCGTCGGAGACTTTCCAGTCCGTCGCCAGACCCGGCTTCAGGCCCTTGCCATCGTCGGTGGGCAGGATCAGCGTGTCGTAGAGATTGGAGAGGACCCATATGTCGACATTGGCATCGTTGAGCACCGGATCAAGAAAGAGACTGTCCGCATAGCGGCCGTATTTCAGGGTGCCGCCGCGTTCGACCGCAAGCGCGCTGTAGCTGGTGCCAACGAGAAGTGCCGCGCTCAACGCAGCCTTGACGAGCATGTTCATGACGGCTCCCGTACCTCAGAGGAATTTTCAAGTGTTCTTGTTGGCCATAACGTTTTCACGCGTGGCTTATCCTGTCAACGGGATTTGTCCCATCCAATCCGCAGCCCTGGTGCAAGAACGTGCTTGTCACCCAAGATCGCTCGGACTAAGCGTTATAGATGGATGATACACTTGATTGGAATAACCTGAATGGAGTTCTCGGTTGACCGCGATCTGCCAGTGCCTTTGCGTACGCAGCTGCAGGGATTGATCGAATACGGGATCGCCTGCGGCCAATTGGTGCCGGGAGAGCTGCTCCCGTCGGTCAGGGAACTGGCCGAGCGCATCGGCGTGGCTCCAATGACGGTCAGCCAGGTTTATGGCGACCTGAAGGCCTCGGGCATGATCGAAACGCGTCCCGGTTCTGGCTCCTTCGTCACCGGCAGCGGGCGTGCGCGGCTCGCCGCCCGTCCGGAGGCGATGGAACTGCATAGGCGGATCGATGCCCTGATTGATGCCGGAACGGCGGCAGGGATCCGGCCGGCCGAACTCGTCTCGCTGGTCAGCGCGCGCGCCTTCTATCGCGACAGCGTAGGTGCCCGGACCAGGATCGTCATGATCGGACTGTTCACCGACGCCACTGCCAGCTATTCGCGTTTCATCGCTGCGCGCCTCGGAAATAGCGTAACCGTCGAGCCGCTGACGATCTCGGCCATTGAACGTGACCCCACCGCCCGCGCGCGCGCCAATTCGGCCGATCTCGCCGTCACCTTCGTCAATCGTCAGCGCGAGGTGATGTCGCTTGTTACCAATACCAAGGTGGTGTCGATCAGCTTCATCCCTTCGGAAGAAACGCGAAAGGCGCTGGCCGCGCTGGATTCGCTGGCGCGTGTGGCCGTTATATCCAGGTTTCCGGATTTCCTGCCGATCATGAAAGCTGGCGTCCAGCGCTTCGCCCCCCATGTCGAGCATCTGACTGGCGCTACGCTCGACACGCCGGATCTGGAGAACCTGCTTGGCAGGTCCGATGTCGTCGTCTTCGCCAGCGGTGCAGAAGATGTCCTGGCGAAATTGCAGGCCGGCGTCGCCGCGTTTGAATACCGGCACGCCCCAGACACTGCCGAGATCGAGCGCGTGCTGGTGCCGCTGATCAACGCAACGGACGAGGAAAGGAAGGCGTCGTGAGAATTTCCGAATGCAACTGGCGTCAGGTCGAGCAGTATCTCGGCAAGGACGACCGTGCGATCCTTCCGCTCGGTAGTACAGAGCAACACGCGCAGCTGTCATTGTCGGTCGATTCTATCCTCTCCGAGCGCGTCGCGGTGGAAGCGGCCGAGCCGCTCGGCATTCCAGTATTTCCGGTCGTGGCCTATGGGCTGACGCCCTATTTCATGGCCTATCCAGGTTCGATCAGCCTGCGCACCGAAACCTATATACGTCTCGTTAGGGACATCCTCGACGGCATGCGCGCGCAAGGGTTCCGTCGCATCCTGATCGTCAACGGCCACGGCGGCAACCAGCCGGCCGGCTCGCTGGCGATCGAATGGATGGCCGACAATCCCGATACCGCGATCAAATTCCACAATTGGTGGGCCGCCCCCGCAACAATGGGCAAGGTGCTGGAGATCGATCCGGTCGCCTCGCACGCCTCCTGGATGGAGAATTTCCCCTGGACCCGGCTGGCCGGCGTGAAACCGCCCACGCAGCAGAAGCCGATGATTGATCTCGCCCGCATGCGTCTGATGTCGCCCAAGGCGGTTCGCGATTATCTCGGCGACGGCAATTTCGGCGGTTATTACGAGCGGCCGGATGAGGACATGCTGGCGATCTGGGACATCGCGGTCAAGGAGACACGCGATCTGCTTGAAGGTCCATGGTCATGAACGAGACCGGACCGATCCTGATCTGGGGCGCCGGAGCGATCGGCGGCACACTTGGCGCCGCATTCATCCGCGCCGGCCATGCCGTCACCTTCGTCGACAGCGATGCCGGCCATGTCGACGCGATCAACGCGAATGGGTTGCGTATAGACGGACCGATTTTCCAGGATACGGTCACGGCACCGGCCTTCCTGCCGGCCACCGTCACCGGCCGCTTCGAGCGGATTTTACTGTGCGTCAAGGCACATCATACGCGCGTTGCCGCCACGGCGCTGTTGCCTCATCTGGCCGGTGGCGGCTGCGTGATATCGGCCCAGAACGGGCTGAACGAACTTACCATCGCCGAAATCGTCGGCAACCAGCGCACGGTCGGCTGCTTTGTCAATTTCGGCGCCGATTACCTGGAGCCGGGCGTCGTCCATTATAGCGGCCATGGGGCGGTGGTCATCGGCGAACTCGATGGCAAGCGCACCCCGCGCATCGCAGATCTTCACCGTCTGATGCAGGATTTCGAGCCGAATGCGCTGCTCACCGACAACATCTGGGGCTATCTCTGGGGCAAGATGATCTACGGCGCGTTGCTCTTCGCCACGGCGTTGACCGACGATGCGATCGCCGACGTGTTTGCCGACCGCCGCTACCGCCCCGTACTCTCGGCAGTGGGACTGGAGGTCGGCGCCGTCGCCAAAGCGAATGGCGTCAGGGCAGAGGCATTCGACGGCTTCGACCCTGGCGCTTTCGCGCCCGGCTCACCCACTGCCGCCACCGACCGCTCCTTCGACGAAATGGTCGTGCACAACCGTCGGTCGGCGAAGTCGCACACCGGCATCTGGCGCGACCTCGCCATCCGCAAGCGTAAGACGGAGGTCGATGCGCAGATTTTCCCGATCGTCGAGATCGGAAAGAAGCTCGGCGTGCCGACGCCGCTGACGGCGCGTACCGTCGAGATGATCCACGAGATCGAGGACGGCAAACGGCAACTCGTTCTGAGCAATCTGGATGAACTGGCCGAAGCCATGCCGAGCACTCCGGCAGGCGCCAGATGAACATCGGCTTTGACAAGCGCACCGTCATCGTCACCGGCGCTGCACACGGTTTTGGACGTGCGATCGCCAAAGCTTTCGCCGAACGCGGCGCGGCGGTTCATGTCCTGGATGTCAACGAAGCCGGCCTTGCCGAAACGCGCCAACTCTGCGGCGAAAACTGCCGCGCGCATGTCGTCGATGTCGGCGACCGCGACGCTGTACAGGCACTCTTCGGCGTGATTGAAGCCTATGCGGGCGCGGCGGATATTCTCGTCAACAACGCCGGCGGCGTGCGCGGCCAGGTAGGGCGACCGTTGGAAGAAATCTCACAGGCCGACTGGCAGACGATCTTCGATGTCAATCTCTCGGGCGCCTTCTTCATGGCGCAGGCCGTGGCGCCCGGCATGAAAAAGCGCCGCTATGGACGCATCATCAACATCTCCAGCGGCGCCGGGCTCGGCATCAGCCTCACCGGCATCCAGGCCTATGCCAGCGCCAAAGCTGGCCAGATCGGGCTGACGCGCCAGCTCGCGCATGAACTCGGCCCCTGGAACATCACCGTCAACAACGTCGCGCCGGGTTTCGTGCGCTCCAATCCCACCACCGAGCGGCAATGGGCGGCGATGGGCGAGGACGGCCAGCAGAAGCTGCTCCAGAATATCGCAATGAAGCGACTCGGCTCGCCCGACGACATCGCCGCGATGGTGATGTTCTTCGCCTCCGATTTCGCCGGCTGGGTCAGCGGTCAGGTGATCAGCGTGGACGGCGGCAAGTGAGTGCCGTCGAGGCCTATCTCGTCGCCCACGCCGACGATGCCCTGGAAGACTTGAAGGCGTTCTGCCCCATTCCAAGCGTCAGCACCGATCCGGCCTACCGCGAAGGCATCCGTTCGGCGGCAAACTTCGTCGCCCAACGCCTGACACGGGCCGGATTCCCAAGCGTCGAGATCGTCGAGACAGATGGCCATCCAGTCGTGTTTGGTGAAATTATCGGTGATGCCGCCGCGCCGACGATCCTTGTCTACGGCCACTACGATGTGCAGCCGCCGGATCCGGTCGAGAAATGGACGACGCCGCCATTCGAACCGACGGTCCGCGACAGTCGGCTCTATGGGCGCGGCGTTTCCGACGACAAGGGCCCGGTGCTTATCCCGATGCTGGTTGCCGAAGCATTCCTGAAGACCACCGGACGCTTGCCGCTCAATATCAAGATGCTGGTCGAGGGCGAGGAGGAATCCGGCAGCCCGCATTTCTCGCCGCTGGTCGAGAAAATGCGCCAGCGCCTGGCCTGCGACCTCGTTGTCTCCGCCGATGGCGCCATGTGGCGCGCCGACCGGCCGTCGATGACGGTGGCCAGCCGCGGCATGGTCGCGCTCGACGTGATCGTGACGGGCGCGGCGAAGGATCTTCATTCCGGTCGCCACGGCGGCAGTGCGCCAAATCCCATTCGCGCGCTCGCCGCCATGCTGGCCAGCCTGCACGACAGGGACGGCGTCGTTACTGTGCCGGGCTTCACGGATGGCATCACACTGCCCGATCCCGCCATTCTCGACGCGATCGACGTTGCCGCCTTCGACACTGCTGCGTATTTCGCTGGGATCGGTGCTCCGGCGCCCGATCCACTACCTAGCGGCCACGACCTTCTGGTCCGTCAGTGGCTCGTGCCAACGCTTGAATTCAACGGCATCTTCGGCGGCTATTCGGGACCGGGCACCAAGACGGTCATTCCTTCGTCGGCTGGCGCCAAGATCACCTGCCGCCTCGTCGCCGGGCAGGAACCCGGCAAGGTTGCCGAGGCGATCCGGCGCCACCTCGAAGCACAATTGCCGACGGGCTATTCGCTTGACGTCAAACGCCACGGCCCCGGCACCACGGCGTTCTCGATCGATCCAGGCCTGCCGGCGCTTGCCATTGCCGAAACGCTACTCGGCGAAATGATGGGCGCGAAATCGCTGCGGGTTGCGATGGGCGCGACGGTCCCGATCGGCAGCGTTTTCAAGGAGCATCTCGGCGTCGGTACGATCTTCTTCTCGTTCTCTACCTCCGACGAGGACTACCATGCGCCGAACGAATTCTTCCGGCTGGAGAATTTCAGCATCGGGCAGATCGCCTGGGCTCGGCTGTTTCAGCGCCTGGGCATGTCGATGAGCAGAAAGTAACTGGGCAGCGGCACCGTTTTCTGCGAAGGCAGATTGGGTCGGTCAGTAGCTTCTCCAGAGGGATCAAGCGACTGGGAAGCGCCAAGCGGCTTAGGCGCGCAATTCCTTCAATGGGCGGTTGGCGGCGCGCGACTTATGGGAGGTTCACTGTGCCGATCGGCTGCGTTGGCTCTTCGCCACAAATCGCGAGCCATGCGCGAACTCGAGAATGAAATAAAGAAAGGAATCCGCAGATTCGCCGAGTTCACGATCCTGTCCCTGGCTTCACCCCTCGAAGTCATCAGCAGTGTTCGAGCTCTCCATCCAAATATTTGACTCGGGCGGCCGAGCCTCTAAGGCTTTGGGGGGTGCTGCCAGCGGTGAGTCAGCGCTCCTAGATGCAGTCTTGTACCCTCAAAAACCGAGCAAACATCAACCGTCCTACAAAGGTGAGCTCGAGCAGGACGCCCGGGACGAGTTCACCCTAATTTTATCCTGATGCCACTTCGCGCGTCGAACAGGTGCACTTTGGAAATCGTTATCTCCAATCCAACCTCTTGACCCGGCTTGAATGGCGGTTGATCCCGAACTTCAGTTACAAGTTCGACGCCGATTGTCCTCAACGTCAGCTCCTGAGCTTCTCCTGTCGGCTCCACCACCTGAACCGTTGCCTTCGCATGATCGCCGCCGATGATGACGTGTTGGGGACGAATTCCGTAGATCACCTCCTCTCCCCGGTGCAATTCCATGCCCTTGGGCAGAGGCAGACGGAGACCCTGCTCGGCGATGAATGCACCACTCTCGATGCGGCCCTTGATAAGGTTCATTTCCGGAGAGCCGATAAAGCCTGCGACGAACAGATTGGCCGGGTTCTCATATAGTTCGGAAGGGGTACCGATCTGTTCGATGCGGCCTTTGTTCAGCACCACGATGCGGTCGGCGAGCGTCATCGCTTCGGTCTGGTCATGGGTGACGTAGATGCTGGTGCGCCCCAGCCGCTGGTGAAGCTTCTTTATCTCGGCGCGCATCTTCACGCGCAGCTTCGCGTCAAGGTTGCTGAGCGGCTCGTCGAAAAGGAAGGCGGATGGATCGCGCACGATCGCGCGGCCCATGGCGACGCGCTGGCGCTGGCCGCCGGATAGCTGCCGGGGCATGCGGCCCAGCAGATCCTGCAGACCGAGGATTTCGGCCGCCGCCTTCACTCTGGAAACGATCTCTTCCCTGGGAACCTTCGCCAGTCGAAGCGCGAAGCTCATATTGTCGGCCACGCTCATATGCGGGTAGAGCGCATAACTCTGGAAGACCATGGCTATGTCGCGCGACTTGGCGGGCATCTCGTCCACGACATGCCCGCCAATGCGGATCTCGCCGGTCGTTTGTTCTTCCAGCCCGGCGATCATGCGCAGCAGCGTTGACTTGCCGCAGCCTGACGGACCGACCAGCACTACGAACTCGCCGCTGGCGATTTCGATATTTACGTCGCGCAGAACTTCCACGGCGCCAAAGCTCTTGCCGAGCTGTTCTATCTCAATTGCAGACACCTATTGTCCTCCCGTCCCGGCACCACTCATTTTTGCTGAGCATGCCGCCATGCGCGGTATTCGGCCTCGCCCTCTGGGCTCAACGGGTAGTATTTCCGCAGGTCTCCTCCTTGCGCCAGGCGCGAGCGCGAAAACTCTTCCCATTCAATGTGCTCGCCGGCGAGCTCGACCAATTTTGCCGCAAGGGCGACCGGCACAACGACCACGCCATCATCGTCGGCGACAATGATGTCGCCAGGGATGACAAGCACGTTGGAGCAAGCGATCGGTACGTTGACGGCGAACGGCACGATGTTGGTCTGGGCATGAAAATTCGGCGTGACGTCCCTTACCCAGATGCCGATGTCCAAGGCCGCCGCCTGGGCGGAATCGCGGATGCAGCCATCGACCACCACGCCGGCTCCGCCGCGCCCGGCGAAATAGGTCAGCATCATCTCACCGAAGATGCCGCTGCCGAGGTCGCCTCGCGCATCGACCACCACTATGTCGCCCGGCTGCGTGGGATAGAGCACGTGACGGTGCAACTGCCGCTCCGGCTCCTCGTACTCGGTCTCGTTATAGAGATCCTCGCGCTTCGGCATGCACTGGAGCGTGAGAGCAGGTCCCGCCGCCGTGCGGCCAGGCCTCAGCGGATGCGGGCCCCGTATTTGCGGGTCGCGAATGCCCATCTTGTGGTACAGCTCGCTGGCCAAAGTCGCTGAGCCGATTGCCGCAAGCGCGTCAACCAATGCTCTCGGCGGTCGGGAAATGTCTGATATCGCCGGTATCCGTTCTGCTGCCATGCCGCTTCCTCCATTTGCACGGTAGGTGAGACACCCTCACCGATCGCCATTCAATTGCGTGTCCAACCATCGTCGAAGCCATCGAGCTCCTTGTGGCCCATGTCCGCCAATCCAGCCATTCAGCCGCGAACCGCGCCGGTTGTGAGGCCCTTGACCAGCAGGCCCTGGGCAAACCATACGAACACCAGCGTCGGGATGACCATGAGGACTCCGGCAGCCGACATGGCGCCCCAGTCGATGCCGTACTGCGAGACGAAATTGGTGAGCCCGACCGGCAGCGTCTGGGCGGCCTTGCTCGAGGTCAGCGTCAGGGCAAGCAGGAGGTCGTTCCAGGTGAAGAGGAAGGTGATGACCGCGCTGGCGCCGATGCCGGGCGCAATCAGCGGCGCAACGATCTGGACCAGCGTGCGCACGGTGCCAGCGCCATCCGACTGGGCGGCCTCCTCGATCTCCTTCGGCACATCCTGGATGAAGCCTAGAAGCAGCCATATGGCGACGGGCAGTTTGGCCGCCGTGTGGCTCAGGATCAGCGCCCAGACTGTGTCGAGCAGGCCCAGGGCGGCAAACACTGCGAACAGCGGTATCGCAAGCGCGATGACCGGGATCATGCGCATGATCAACAGCAGCCCGAAAATCAGCATGGCGCCCGACATCCTGAAGCTCGACAGCGCATAGGCGCAAGGAATGGCCAGCAGATGGACCAGGATCACCGTCGCGATCGAGACGACGACGGTGTTCCAGACATAACCCATCGTGTCGTACTCCGCGAAAACGGCTACGTATTGTGTCAGGGTCGCAGTCTCGGGGATAATGTGTACTGGGACAGAGAAGATATCGGCCGAACTGCGGATCGAGGTCAGGAACAGCCACACAAGCGGAAAAACGGTGAAGGCGACAGTCAGGGCCAGCGCCAGGTATTGGACGGCGGTCCCTGCCTTGTACCGGCGGCGTCGGCGCTTTGGCCTCGGACGCGCGTCGACGGTGGCGGCTTCACTCATATCGCTCTCCGTTTCGCAATCAGCCACGGCACTCCGTAAAGCAGTGCGAGCACGAACAGCGACATACCCAGCGCGATGTAGGAGACAGCCGCCGCATGTCCGAAATCCACCGCCTGAAACGCCAGCAGATAGGAATAGACAGTGAGCAGGTTGGTGGCCCCGCCCGGCCCACCCTGCGTCATCAGCCAGACGACGTCGAAGGTCCGGAACGTGTCGATGATGCGCAGCATCAGCGCGATCATGATGACCGGACGCATCAGCGGCAGCACGATGTGCCAGAAGCGCTGCCATGGCGTGGCGCCGTCCACTGTCGCCGCCTCGAGCGGCTCCTGCGGCAAGGATTGCAGGCCGGCAAGAAACAAGAGCACCATCAGCGGCGTGTTCTGCCAGACATCGGCAACGATCACGGAGACCAGTGCCCATGTCGGGTGGTTGAGCCACGGAATGGCGGGCAGGTTGAACATGCGCAGCAACGCGTCGACCAGGCCGTACTGGGTGTTGAACAACCAACGGAAGTTCAAGCCGACGACGGCGGGCGCTATCATCGGCGGGACCAGCAGCAAGGTGCGCGCAAGGCGCATGCCGCGCAGTTTGCCGTTGACGAGCACGGCGATCGCCATGCCGGCCACCACTTCGATCGTGATGGAAATGACGCTGAAAATGGTCTGGTTGCGCAGCGCCTGGTTGAACTGGCGGCCGAAGAGCTCGTCCGTGTAGTTTCCCGTTCCGATGAATGGAGCCGAGCCGCTCAGATCCCAGCGGAAGAAGCTCATGACGAACGAGTACCCGAGCGGATAAATGAGGATGGCTAGCATGACGAGGAGCGCCGGGCTGGCCAGCAGGTAGCCTCTCTGCCAGGTGTAGGGCAGCGGTGAACGTCGTCGGCGCCCCGACATCTGGTGCTGCACGACAGTCGACATTCTCAGTCGTAAGCTCCGGCCCGACGCATGATCTCTTCCGCTTCTGTCGCCGCCTGATTGAGCGAGTCAGCGGGCGAAACCTGGTCGGACAGGGCTTGCTCGATGGCCGAGAACATCAGCGTGCAGACCTTTGAGAACCCGGCAAGCTTGGGCCATTCCTTACCGTTCGCGATCGTCGTCTCGAGCTGCTGCAGCCATGTGGCCTGCGGGCCCTTCGCCGCTGATATCACTTCCTTTGCGACCGCCTGGCTGCTGGGGAAATTGGTGAACTGATCGAACTGCAGCCGCTGCGCTTCCGGACCGACCGTATATTTGATGAATTCGACCGCAGCGTCCTTGCGCCCGGATTGACCGTTTAGCGCCATGGCATGCGAGATGGCGCAAGAGATCGCGGCCTTGTCCCTAACGTAGGGCGCAGTCGACCACTTGCCGACGACACGCGAGGTTTCCGGATTGGACAGTGTGGCGAAGGCGCCCGGCCAATCGAAATTGGCATAGACTGTGCCGGACGAGAATTCGGTCGAGTTCTCGTTCCATTGATAGCCGACGGCGTCCGGCGGCACGATTTTGTGCTTCTGGATGAGGTCGCGGTAGAAGGTGAGAGCTTTGATGCCGGCCTCGGAATTGAAAGCCGGCTTGTTGGCCTGGTCCACCCAATCGCCGCCGGCTTGCCAGAGCAGATCGCTAAAGGTGCGTTGCGCGGGGTCGCCCTGCCCCGGCACGACCAGCCCATAATGGCCATTGCCGGTCAGTTTCAGCCCGACATCGACGAGTTCCTCCCAGGTCCCTGCCGGCTTCAGGCCTTTCTCCTGGTAGATGTCGCTGCGGTAATATTGAACGCGGGCATCCATGTTGCGCGGAATGGCCGCCAGATTGCCGGTCTTGGGATCGCGCAGATATTTGACCGCGACCGGGTAGAAGTCAGCGAGTTCGGTATCGCTGAAATAGCTGTTCAGCGGCGCGAAATGGTTGAAGTAGGAATCGATCTGCGCCGTGTGGGTGCTATAGACGTCGTATTGGCTCGATCGCGCCGCGCTCAGCGTGACCACCTTGGCCGTCAGCGGGGTGAATTCCAAAAGGTCGTAGCGCACCTTGACACCTGTCTTGGCGGTGAAATCCTGAACGATCTTTTCCCAGTATTTGGGATAGAGCGGGCCGCCGGTGATCAGCAGTGCGGTGATCTCGTTCGCCTGCGCCCTTGCGATCCACGGCGCCGCGAGCGAGCCGGCCGTCACCGCCGCGCTCGCGGCAAGGAATTTGCGTCTCGATAAGTTTCCGGACATCACAATCTCCTCCTTGGTTTGATTGGGCGGCCGATCCAGGGGCAGCCGACGACTTTCAACCTTTCCGGCAAATCTTCGGCGGCTTGCTCCTCCCGCCGTGAGACTGCCTGGATTGCTCCCCGAACCACGCATGCGAGGCGCGGGCGATTGGGGCACCTATGCTTCGCCACGCCTCGGCGCTTTACGCGAAGGCGCTTCGGTCCTGATCTCGGACGACGGAAGCCTGGATGCCGCGGTTGGAAGACCTCCACCGTTCGATCCTCCCTTCCCGCAGGCCGAGTTATAGGCTAGTGAGCGTTTCCATGCGATAAGTTGACTGCATATCTAGCTATCAGCCTATAAGCTTATCAGACAAGTGGATGTTAATGATGGATGCCATGGAGGTCAAGCTTCAAACTTTGCCCAAGCAGGTGGCTGGCGTGCTCGCGCGTCGCATCGCCAGCAGCGGCGTCAGCGGCGGCCAGGGTCCGTCGGAGCAGCAGATCCTTCAGGAGTTCGGGGTTTCGCGTGCCGTCGCGCGGGAGGCGCTGAAGATGCTGGCGTCTTTGGATATGATCGAGATCGCGCAGGGACGGCGCGTGGTGCTGCGGCCGGCCGAAGAGTGGGATTATCTCAGTCCGTTGCTCATCGACTGGCTGCCGCCCGAGCAGACCCGCGAGATTCTGGCGGAAGCGCACGCGACGCGCATAATCATCGAACCGGCCATCGCCGCGATTGCCGCCAAACATATGACCAAGGAAAACCTCGAACGTCTTGGCACCTTGCTGGCAGCGATGTCGGCCAGCGAGGACAAGCCGGACGCTTATCTGAAGCTCGACCTGGATTTCCACATGGAGATTTGCCGGGCGGCGCAGAACAGGATCCTCGACCGCTTCATGTATTCTTCCCGGTGGTGGCAGATGGCGAGCAGGCGCATCAGCAACCAGATGCCGCATGCGCTTCCCTCGGCAACCGAAATGCACCGGGCAATCTACGAGGCGCTCGTGGCGCGCGACGAGAAGCGGGCAGAAGAAGCAATGCGCCGGCACCTCAAGAAAACCACCGCGGTCGGCCTGCCTCGGTGAAGAAGCGGCGCAGCCAGCATTTGCGCTGGCCGCACCGCAGCGTGCCGGGAGGACACAGCTTGAATTGGGGTAATCCTGGAAACGTGAACTAGGCTCTCTTCGCTTGCTGTTCCTGGTGCTGCCGCGCGCGAAAACCGAACATGTCGCCCTTGTCCTTGATTTCCGCCCATATGGGCGCGGTAATCTTTTCGATGACCGCGAAATCCGCGTCGGAAATCGTCCAGCCGGCGCTCTCAACGTTTTCTTCCAGCTCCTTGACCGTGCGCGCGCCAACCAGCGGCGAGCTCACGCCTGGCCTGCTGGTCAGCCACTGGATCGCAAGCTGCGGAACCGTCTTGCCATAGCGCGCCGCAATCGGCTTGAGGGCATCGACGGCGTTTACCGCGCGCTCATAGGTGCCCGGCTGGAACAGCACTGTGGTGTGCCGCTCGTCGCCTTCGACAAATTTGGTGTCCGGCGACAGCAGACCAGTGAGCAGCCCCTGAGCGAGACCGCTATAGGGCATGACGCCGATATTGTGCTTGCGGCAGTAAGGCAGCGTCTGCGCCTCCACCTCGCGCCACAGCATGTTGTAAGGCGGCTGCAGCACGTCGATGACGCCATGCTGGCGGGCGTTGTCCATGTCGGCGGTGCTGAAATTCGAAACGCCGACCGCCTTGATCCGGCCTGACGAGCGCAGCCGTTCCATCATCTCCATGGTCGGGCCGATGGGAAAATCCGAGTTTGGCCAGTGGACGAAATAGACGTCGACGTAGGCGGTCTGCATGCGCTTCAGCGACCCGTCGAGCGCCGCTTCGATCGCGGCGGGTTCGAGATGATTGGGCGCCACCTTAGTGGCGATGACCGCCTTGTCGCGGCGGCCGGCCAGCGCCTTGCCGACGACCTCTTCGGCATGGCCATGCCCGTAGGCTTCGGCGGTGTCGATCAGCGTGATGCCAAGCTCAAGCGCGCGCCTGATCACCCGGATCGATTCCCCGTCATCGGCCGCGCCCCAAAACGCGCCGGACATACCCCATGTCCCCAGCCCGATTTCCGATACCTTGACGGGCGACGATCCTAGCTGTCGCTGTTGCATCCTGTTTCCTCCTGATTGGCGGCATGCGTGGGTTTTCACCCACTTGGCCTTTAATTTATACGCTTATATACTCGTCTAACAAGTAGGTTTCGACACCTTGGTAGCGCGCAATCCAGATTCCGGAAAATGCTCAAGAAATTCAATGGAATTTGCCTCAACTGCAAAGCGCCTTGGGCAAAATCATCCAAAGGGGGTTTACGCCTCTCTGCTCAATCTTGTATGCTTATTAGACAAGTTGTTTTTGAGCTATCAACAAGCGTTTGAGAGCACGGCGTGCCGTCACGGGAGAGGGTTGATGAAGATCGTGGACATCAGGACGGCGGTCGTCGACTATCACGGCAAGGCGACGCTGATCCGAATCGACACGGACGCGGGCATCTCTGGATATGGCGAAGCAAACCCCGATGCCGGCGCAGCCGCGATCGTCGGGCTGATCTCAGAGCTGAAGTCGGAACTGATCGGCCAGGATCCGCGCAATGTCGAATATTGCTGGGACAAGATCCGCCGTGATCACGTCTTTTCCGGCGCGCAGGCCGGCGTCTTTCTGATTGCGCTCACCGGGCTCGAGATGGCGCTGTGGGACGTGGCGGCGAAAGCCGCCGGCCAGCCGCTCTATCGTATGTTCGGCGGCAAATTCCGCGACCGCATCAGGCTCTATGCCGATTGCGGCGACGGCGATGAGCAATCGGGTTCGTCGCGGGGATGCGCCGCGCGCGCGCGCCGCATGGTGGCGGAAGGTTTCACCGCGCTGAAATTCGACATCGACAATTTGCGCCACCCAGCGAAGTTCGATGCGGTGAACCACACCATCAACGGCGCCGAGCTACGCTTCATGGTTGAACGCGTGGCAGCTGTGCGCGAGGCGATCGGCCCCGACATCGATCTCTGTATCGACCTGCACGCGCGCTATGATGTGCTGAGCGCCAGCCGCATAGCCGTCGAGATGGAGCGCTTCAATCTTCTGTGGCTGGAAGAACCGATCCCGGCTGAAAACGTCGAGGCCTTGAAGCAGATCCGCATGCGGACCAAGACGCCGATCTGCGTCGGCGAAAATCTCTATCTGCGCTGGGGCTTCCGCGAACTGTTTCAGAACTATGGCGCCGACGTCATTATGCCCGACGTGCCGAAATGCGGCGGCTTGGCAGAAAGCCGAAAGATCGCCAACCTCGCCGAGATGTACTACGTGCCGTTCGCGCCGCATCTGGTATCGACGCCGCTCGGCACCATGGCGACATGCCACGTCTGCGCCAGCGTTCCGAACTTCCTGGTGCTGGAATGGCACGCGCTCGAGGAGCGCGAAGCGTGGGACAGCTATGTACGCCTGCCGAACGGAGCCAAGTCGATCGTTGAAGACGGCCATATCGTGGTGCCTGACGTACCCGGCATCGGCGTCGAGCTCGACATGGACGGTGTGCGCAAACACGCCGTCCCCGGCTACGGCATCTTCGAATAACAGGTGACGGGCTTCTGTCGGCCGGTATCGGCTGCTGGACCGAACAAATCCGTTGGGAGCAAACTGTGGGCAAGCGGATCATTTTCACCGGCGGCAGCGGCAAGATCGGCCGCTACGCCATACCCTATCTGCTGAAGCATGGGCATCAGGTCCTGAACCTCGACCTGACACCGCTCGATGTGCCAGGTGTGGACACCGTCATCACCAACCTTGCCGACGCCGGCGAGACCTACAATGCACTGACTCTGCATTTCGGCTTTAGCGAGTATTTCGGCGGCAAAGGCCGTGGCCCGGTCGACGCCGTTGTCCATTTCGCGGCGCTGCCGCGGATCTTCCTGCGACCCGACAATGCCATGTTCGCCGCCAATGTGCAGTCGACCTACAATGTGATCGAGGCCGCCACCAAGCTCGGCATTCGCAAGATCGTCACCGCTTCCAGCGAAACGGTCTATGGCGTGTGCTTTGCTGAAGGCGTCCGCGATTTCACGTCGTTTCCGGTGGACGAGGAATACGACGTCGATCCGACCGACAGCTATGGTCTTTCCAAAGTGCTGGGTGAGAAGATCGCGCGTTCTTTCGCCTCCCGCACAGGAGCCGACATCTACGCACTCAGAATCGGCGGCGTCGTCGAACCGCAGGACTATGCCCGCTTCCCGGAGTTTCTGGCCGATCCCTCGAGACGCCGGCGCGATGCCTGGACCTATATGGACGCGCGCGATCTCGGCCAGATCGTCGATCTCTGCATCGAGAAGGACGGCCTGGGCTTCCAGATATTCAACGCGGTCAACGACAACATTGTGGCCGAGGTACCGACGGCGGAATTTCTGAGCAAGCATGCACCCAACATACCAGTCACGCGTGCCATGGACGGGTTCGAGGGACCGATCTCAAATCGGAAGTTGCGCGACGTCCTTGGCTTCCGGCAAGAGCATGACTGGCGGACGCAGCGACCCGATTGACGGGCAGCTCTGGTGGGCTTGATAGAGGCCATCCTCGAATCGCGCCAAGTCTGAAGATAGAGGCAGGACTGCACCTTCTCGCTAGCTGTCTTGAACGCTCGGTTTGCTTTGATCTCGATCGACACGGGGAGAGCCTCTGGACCAGGCCCGCGCCCGCCGGCGCAAAAGGCGCGCTCCTGAGCCGTCAGCGCAGGAAGCCGACGCTTGCCGGCGGTTTTATCCCAACTTCCCGACAACGAGTCGAAGGATAGAGAGCCGCGCGGGCCAGAATCCCGTTAACCTCGCCGCCCCCTAGAGATATTGTAACCTTCGTGCTACATATCCGGTGAATCTGTAGCGTGAAGGTCACAAATGCCTACCCCACACAATCCGCCCGCCGCTGTACGGCGCGCCCTACGCAAGCTCGGTGCGGACATCCACGATGCCCGTCGACGGCGACGGCTGCCGATGGCGGTCGTAGCCGAGCGCGCTTTCACGTCCCGCTCAACCCTGCAAAAAGTCGAGGCTGGCGATACCAACGTCAGCATTGGCATCTATGCTGGCGTCCTGCAGGCGCTCGGGCTACTCGATGGCCTGAGCCAGGTCGCCGACATCAGCAACGACAGCGTCGGTCAGGCGCTCGCCAGCGCCGACCTGCCTAAGCATGTCCACCTCAAGCGGCCACCCGGATCGTCCCGCGATGGCTGACTTCGAGGTCCATATCGATTTGGACGGCCGCACACGCCCGATCGGACTGGCGAGGAGCAATCGCGTCCGGGGCACCGAGACCATCCTCTTCGAGTATGACGGCACATGGCTTGAGGACCCGGACCGCTTCTCGCTGGAGCCAGCTCTTGCTCTGACCCGCGGCGCCTTCGCCCCTCCTGCCGGTCTTGCAACGTTCGGCTCCATCGGTGACTCAGCGCCGGATACCTGGGGCCGGCGTCTCATGCAGCGCGCCGAACGCCGTCTCGCCGACCGGGAAGGCCGCGCGGTTCGCACGCTTGTAGAAAGCGACTACCTGCTCGGCGTCGCCGACGAGACCCGGCTTGGCGCGCTCCGCTTCCGCTGGGTCGGCGAAGAGATTTTCCAAGCGCCGATCCGCGCGGGAGTTCCTACCCTGATCGACCTTGGCAGGTTGCTCCAGATCACCGAACGGATTCTCCGGGACGAGGAAACGGATGAAGACCTGCAGCTCATCTTTGCCCCAGGCTCCTCCCTTGGCGGTGCCCGACCGAAGGCGTCGGTCGTCGACCAACATGGTCACCTCTCCATAGCGAAATTCCCGAAGGAGACAGACGACTACAGTATGGAGACCTGGGAAGAGATTGCGTTGCGGCTAGCCGACCAGGCAGGTATTGCCACGCCTCAACACGAGCTGCTCGACGTCGCCGGCAAGGCAGTCATGTTGTCGCGACGCTTTGATCGCGACGATGCGATGCGCATCCCGTTCCTGTCGGCGATGGCGATGATGGGCGCCAAGGACGGGGAGCGCGGCAGCTATCCGGAGATCGTCGATGCCCTTGCTCAACACGGCGCTCAGGGGAAGACGGACGCCCACGCCTTATATCGGCGTGTTGTCTTCAATGTGCTGATTTCCAATGTCGACGACCACCTCCGCAATCACGGTTTCCTGTGGCTGGGAAAGGCGGGATGGTCTCTCTCGCCGGCATACGACCTAAATCCCGTTCCGACCGATCTCAAGGCGCGGGTGCTGACCACGAACATCGATCTCGACGAAGGCACCTGTTCGCTCGATCTGCTGGAGGCGGCGTCCGAGTTTTTCGCGCTCACACTGCCGCAGGCCCGCGCGATTATCAAAGAGGTCGCGACCGCGACCGCGACCTGGCGCGACACAGCCAAGGCGGTCGGCGCCCGATCGGCGGAGATCAGCCGCATGGCCAGCGCTTTCGAGCATGACGATCTCAAGCGGGCGCTGGCGCTATGACGAGGGCCTTCCTTCACAATTTCGATCCGCCGGCATCCAGCCTGTCACAGGCGCGACCGTCGACCTCGACGTCTCGGAGATCGACGGCGCTGGGATTCGAATTAGTGTTGGGATGGAAAGTCCCATATCAGCCGAGAGCCACTGCGATGGGGCGACGGGCAGCGCCCGCATCTCGGACCCGCAACCCCTTTTGTCATAACATCGTCGGGCTGGCCATTTGGGTCGGCTTTGGCGAATTCGAGGATGCCCAACAACTCGCCGCGTAGCTCGGCATGGACCTCGCCGCGCCCGGCAGAGGCTCGCTGAACTGAATGCGGCCGCCCGCTCGATCATGCCGGCCAGGATTTGGCGGCGCTCCTCCAGGGCCATGTCGCGGAGATCATGGCCATTGAGGTGCAGCAGATCGAAGGCGACGAAATAGGGGGCGTGCTTGCCGCGAGTGAGGGCGTTCTGCAGAACCTTGAAGCTGAAAGGACCGGCGTCGTTCAACGCAATGATCTCGCCGTCGATAATGGCGCTTTCGACCTTGAGGCCGCCCTGGCGAGGTCGCGGTATTTCGCCGACCAGTCGTGTCCGTTGCGCGTGTAGATCCTGGTGCCATCGTCATCGATGATCATCTGTGATCGATAGCCGTCGAATTTGACCTCGTGAATCCACCCCTCGCCCTCGGGTGGCTTCTCAACAAGGGTCGGCATCAGAGGCGCGACAAACTTCAAACGCATGTGCAGGACTCACAAACCGCAACTCAATCAGATCGTGCTAAATTAGCTATAGCTTACCGCATGCGGGGACCAAAGTCTGGGCCATAGCAAAAGAGGTCCTAGGGCAGGAAACCTCTGGCCTCTTCGTTAGTTGTGAGTGCCTGTCAGTTCGACGCGTCAATGAGTAAACTGCCATGCGCTTGTCGCTTGAATTCAACGACACGCGGGTCGCGTTAACGTGTCCCGTCTGTTCACATACATTCGTAAAAAAGGGATCGTGGCTCAGAACCATCAGCAGGTACAAGTGCGATGGCTGCGGATCGAAAGTTCGCATCGGCTATGAAGAGAAGCTCGCGATATTCGAGAGGCACATAAACAACGAACCTGTCAGCCCTCAAATGCAGTCGGCCAACAAGCCCCCACGCTTGGACCCCTGGTCATGACGATGCTATCAAACCTCGGGCCGCCATGTTCAATCGACAGCTGGATTGTTAAGCGGTAGGCCGTTCTCATTGTAACGAAGCCATTGCCCGGCACCCTGGCCCTCTAGAGTCCCTAAAAAGCCCGCCGACCGGAGCCGACGGGCAAGAGGGGTTTGGCTTCGCCCGCCAGTCGTGCGAAGCATATTAGAGCTACCGCATGCAGCAGCGGTAGGCACCAACAAAAGTTAAAGCGAGTACGATAGTGTGAGAGCCCATCAGACCCGCCAGGCAAGATGGGCTCTCTGGTCGAGGGGTCTATCCCCGACACATCGCGGCGCGACCATCCTTACGCGCCGCACCACTCCAATTTTCGTGTCAGCGAAATGTTCCATTAGCAAATGCTTTACCAATGCAAATGCCGAGCCAGGATCGGCTTATGGCGTACGGTCTAAGCATTGGCGACGAGAGCATTATTGACGTGACGATCACGAAACTGGTCGATGGTCGGGCCAGCGTTGCCATCCCCCCGCTTGCAGCTTCTTGCAGAGGGTGTTTTCAACGAAGACGTATTCTTTGCCCATGGTGATCATCGCCGCCTCGTAGAGCGCGCGCTGCACGTCCACGTCGCCGCCTTCGAGATGCGCCCGTGGACGTCGATCGTGGAGCCGGACTACCAACGTCGCGACGTCAGCCCGAAGTTGGCCGCGACGTCACGCGAGCGCGGAAGCGCATGGTCGTCGATCGCGGCCATGAACGACAGCACCGTCACCGGGCCGACGCCAAGGATGGCCATGAAGCGCCGGCAAGTCTCCAGGTGGCAGAGCCACAATGATTTAAAATTTATGTTGCGCTCCTGCTGACTTACCGGCGCGCCTCGTTGGGCGCGTCGCCGAGCCAGCGCATGAAATCGCCGACGTGCTGAGCCCAGAGATCGGGCCGCGTCATCGTGAAATGGCCCGGAGAGGATCGTGTGCCGGGCTGGACGACATAGCGCCCGTGCCGCAGCGTCGGGACAGTCCGTTGAAGTACTTGCAGCTCGTCCGGATTGAATTCGTCGTCGCCAAAATTGAGCGCGAAGACCTTGGTCGTGATCGTGGAGAGTTGAGGCTCGGGATTATAGCTGAACGACGACCTGAGAGAGTACAGGAAGTCGTTGGCGTCGATGTGCTGGGCCTGGACCCGTGTCTCGGCGAGGAAACGGTCGGCCGCGCCTGCATCCGGCACCTCGCCCTGCAGTGCGGAGGCGCTGTCGATCATCAGTCGCAACACCCGATAGCCATGCACCCATTGGCGCGGTTGCTCGGTGTAGCTGCCGCCCTGCCAATCGGGGTCGGACACAATCGTGTCAATCGCCATGCGTCGCCACAGTAGGTTCCGACCCGACACCGGCATGGGTAGCGAAACAATCGGCATGATGCCGTCCATCATGTCGGGATAGGCCTCGGCCCACTGCCAGGCATTCATTCCGCCCATCGACAGGCCGACGATGGCATGAAGGTGCCGGATGCCCAGCGTCTCGGTGACGAGCTTGTGCTGCAGATCGACCATGTCGCCATAGTCGTACTTCGGAAACCGCGTCCGCTTGCCATCACTGGGCTTGCTGGAGGCCCCATGCCCGATGCTGTCGGGGAAGACCAGGTAATACCGCGTCGCGTCGAGGGGGCGGCCGGAGTCGAACAGTGCCTTCCTGAAGATTGGATTCGTGAGCGCGCCACCATTTGCGCCGGTCCAGTGCAACACGAGCACGGCGTTGTCGATTTCGCCCCTCGCATTTTGATGCGGCGTGCCCATGCTCGTGTAGTGGATCTTGACCCGGTCCAGAGTCTCGCCACTGCGGAACCTGTAGTTCTCAAACCAGGCATCCGCCTCGCGGCTGGTGGAATTCGCGGTTTCCGGAGCTGGCGCGGCAGCTTGACCGCCGGCCTCGCTGGCCTTCGCGGCGGAAGGGCTGGACACGGTCATGACCGACAGAAACAGTCCGGCCATCACGCTCACAATTGTACTTTGACTAAGAGACATACTGTTTTCCTCGTTATCTTGGACCGTCCGAGCCACCGCGCCTTCAGGCCTGGGCGACGATCGGATCGACAGTGCGGTCCGCCCCCACGCCGCGACGCAGGAGGTCGAACGCCATGAGATGGCTCGCCCCTGAAATGCCGACGCCATAGAAGGGGATGAGCGCCATCGGTAGCGTCTGGATGCCGGCCATCCGAGGGTCGTTCAGGAGGAACAGCGTCAACCCGGTCCCGACCGCGATGACGAAGTCGGCGAACCCGAAGATGTGAAACACCAGGTAGCGGTTGCGCGTCTTCGGCAGCAGGATGATTCCGACCGCCAGCAGGCCGGCGATCAGGTCCCCCCAGCCGGCATTGCGAACGAACACCTCCGGCAGCAGGTCGCGAGCCCCGTACCAGAAGAACAGCAGCGCCGCGGCGATGCGCCAGACATGGAACGAGGTCAGACCACGCAGTCCGATCGCCTCGATATAGGCTCGAAAGCTTTTGGAGGCGGTGTAGACGACGACCGGAAGGATGATCCCCAGCGCGATGACGCCGGCGAGAAGCAACGGATAGACGCCGCCATATGGACCCGTCTGGGCGGCCACGCACACCGCCAGACCCCAAATCGCAAGGACGGCCACCAGAATGGGTGTCCCGCGACGTCTGCGGGCTTCGATTTCTGAGCTCATGAGGTATCTCCAGATATTTGCGGAAGCGCCGCCACCAACATCGGCGCGGTGGCGCTCACTTGTCGAAGGGCGTCTAGAGGCGGCCCCGGCGGCGATCTTCGCTGAGCTTGAGAAGCGGCGGCCGCTTGGCCTGATTTTCGGGCTGAACTCTCTCCCAGAGGGTGCCGTTGCCAAGCTCCTGGCCGAGCTGATCTTCGCGCTGGAGCCACTCTTCGACCGTCTTGATACGGTTCGGGTGGATCTCATCGAGGAGCGCGTAGTCGCGCTGAATGACCTCGTGCTTCCAGATATTCCAGAAGCCCGTGAAGTTATCCCGGAAGCTCATTGTGCTCTTGTCTTCCGGGTCGGCATTGTACCCGGCCGGCAGTCCAGCGGCCGTCCTGAGCGGACCACCCCAATAGTCCTCGAGCGAGGTGTCGATGTAGCGCGCGGGATGTCCCGTGACCCGTTGGAAGGCGGCTGCCAGTTCGTGATAGTCGACCTGCTCGATGGCGACCTCGAGATTCATGCCGTTGGCACGATCCGGATGGTCGAAGAGCCAGCGGGCGTAATATCCGCAGTCGCCGAGCGCGACGTGCGGGACCCGCCCGCCACCGAGCGGAACGCGCCAACTCACGACACCGCCCTCGACTGACGGCGTCATCGGCGTCATGGCCGAGACAGCCATCTCCATGTAGGGTCCGGTCGTAAAGACCGCCGCGCCCATGCGGTCGCGGTTCGCCTCGTTCTGGAACAGTATCCATTCGCCGACGCGGCCCTTGCCGTCGTAGTGACCGGCACGGAATCTGGAGTCATAACCTGCCTTCTTCAGGGCGTAGTCGAGGTTGCCGTAGACGAAGAACTTGATCCCTTCCTCGATCGCGATCTCGTAGGCGCGGATCGCCCAGTACATCTCGGTCTTCTCGCCAGTGTTGAAGCCGTCGATGTTGACGTAAGCGCCATCACACCCTCGGAAGCCGGCCCGCAGCGTATCTTCGTCCGCAAAGGTGCCTTCGACGATCTCGACGTTGCCGAGCGCGGCGAGAGCTTGCGCCCGGCGCGAGCCAGGATCGCGCGTCAGGGCACGAGCGGAGTATTTCCGATCGGCGACCAGTGCGCTGATCACGGGCGATCCCTGAGCGCCGGTGCCTCCGACGACGAAGATCTTGGAGGTGGTGTGAGAGGTCATGACTGTCTCCTTGTGCGATGCCGATGCCTGCCGAGGTCGCTGAGCACTTTCGCCTGGTCGGCAGGCGAAAGATGCTGGATGGCCAATTTAGTTGCCTTGGAACACCGGCACCCGTCCGTCCGCCTGGGCGGTCATTCGCCGCGAGCGCCTGAGCAACTGGCGGAGCGAAAGCGCATGCAGGACTAGAGAGGTCGGAACGGTGAAGGCGGGAATGATCGCGGTAGGATAGCTACCGGTCAGGAGATTGGGATGGTCGAACGCGAGGCGCTGCAGCGGCCCGGGCGACGTGAGCGCCCCTAGCGTAACGGCAAGCACCAGATCGGAAATGCCGATGAGGTTCCAGATCAGCGCGGCCCTGCCACTACCAGGCCGGCCGCTCGCCAGCATGATGGCCGTCGGCAGCGCCAGCAGGCCGGTGATCACGTCCCCGGTGCCGGCGGGGATGGCGAATGCGCCCGGCGTGTTTCCGACCCACCAGTTGATGAGGAAGACGCCACCGATTACCCGGTAGGCCTGAAACCCGACGAGCCAACTCGCCGGCACGGCGTCGAGCAGGACGCCGATCCGCTTCGATCGCGCGACCAGAAGGATGACGACGGCCGTTGGCAAGACGATCATCAACGCGAGCAAAGGAACGGGGCTGGCGCCCGGCAGGAGCAGACCGTTGGCGACAATCGCCCAGGCCGCGCCATGCCAGATCGTTAACGGGACCGAGATCGCCAGCCAGGTCATCAGCCGCTGCGAAGCCGTCAACGACGTGCTGGACAGCCCGAGCCAGGCGCCGGCTAGCGTGACGACATGTACGGTGATACGGGCGACAATCACCGACACCCCCGACTGCTGGAAGCCTGGGATTGTGACGAGGGCGGCCAGCCAAATGGCGGTCACGACAGCAGTGCCGACAAACGCGGCTACAGGGCTGATTGAGGTGTTGTTCGACGCCATGATGAGACCTCTTCGTTGGACGAGTTCGACGATGTGCTGCAGCGATCAGCGCCAGACGCTGCCCGACCGAGGCCGCAAGCCCTCGAAAAGCAGTGCCACTCGCGAACGGTGACAGTCACTCTTATAATAAGAGTTACTTTGATTTTTGCAAGGGGGTTGGCGGCTGTGCTCCCGCTAGATCAGCCGCGAGGGCTGATCGGCCGAGCACCGCGGCGATGTGTCATTGCCGCCGAGACCGGTGCCTCTTATAATGAGAGCATTGCCAGCAATATCGGTAGGCTTTGGAAGGAGCGAGATGCGCTCGAAGGGTTTTGATGGAATGGTGTGCTCGATCGCCGGCGTAATGGCCGCGATCGGCGACCGCTGGGGTTTGGTGATCCTGCGGGATATGGTCTGCGGGCTCAGCCGCTACGAGGATTTTCGCAAATCCTCCGGCGTCACTAATGCGACGCTCAGTGATCGTCTGAAGCACCTCGAAGCCAACGGCCTCATCGAGCGGCGGCGCTACCAGGCGAACCCGGAACGCTTCGAGTATCTGTTGACCCAGAAGGGCTGGCAGATCGCGCCGATGATGCCCGTGCTCGCCCAAATCGGCGATCGCTTGGGAGTATCTGGTGCCGACGCGCCACCTATGACCTTCGTCAACCGTAAGACGGGCGCGGAAGTTCGTTGGAGCTTCATCGATCAAGAAACCGGGGACGCGGTAAATCCGGCCGATCTTGAGGTCAAGCCTGGCCCCGGCGCCGACGATATCGTCCGTTGGCGGCTATCTCACGTCCGCCACCGCGACAGGCCCGCGGCCGAAGCGCCCTCGCAGGCTTGAGGCCACTGGATCGGCCAAACGCGGCCCATCTGGCCACAAACACGACACCGCACGCCGCGATCGTCCGATATGAGGTCACTGGACTGGAGAGCGACCGCGACATGACCCGGCTACTGGCGCGCAGGCTCTCAGGGGAGGGCCTCACGCCGAACGCGTGCGGAGAGAGGATCAACCGGATCCTCGACGGCCAAGGGCGGCATCGTCACCACTCTGCTGCGATCGCCGTTGCGTGGCGCAGACCTCGATCTGACCCGCGATCATGCTCCCGGGCGCCAGATCGACCTGTAGTTGGTACGATCAAGCGGCGTCGCGCTCGGCTGCCCTGTAACTCCAGCAAATCTGCGTTAGAGCAAAATTGCACGCCGGCTTACAGGCTGTGCGCAGCAGAGCCAATTCCCTTGCGATGTCGCCCCCCTTACTACAGGATTGCCGCAACTGGAGTTTAGCCTGTGAAGCCAGATACCTTGCGACCCGACCACCCGCCACTCTACACTGCACCCGTGCAATACCTGAACTTGGACCCGTCGCTTTATGTCCGCGATGATATCTGGCAGCAGGAACGACGCAACATCTTCGCACACACCTGGCAGTTCATGGGGCCTGTCGCCTCGGTCGCGACGTCGGGTCAATACCTTGCCATCGACATCGCCGGCACGCCGGTCTTCGCCATCCGGGGCCGGGACGGGACCTTGCGCGGATTTAAGAACGTCTGCCGCCACCGGGGGGCGAAACTTCTGGCCGATGGCGCGGGCAAATGTGGGCTGATCGTTTGTCCCTATCACAAATGGTCCTTTGCCGACACCGGACGGCTGGTGCAGGCCCCATGGTATGGCAAGGATCCCGCGATCATCGCCGAAGACTGGCCGCTGGAGACGGTGCAGTTGTCCGAATGGCGCGGGCTGCTCTTCGCGGCACTCGACCCAAAGGAAAGTCTTCTGGATCAACTTGGCTCCCTGCCCGCCGAACTGGCGGACGAGCCGTTGGAGACCTATGCCGCCTCCGATCAGGCCACTGTCAGCTTTGCGGCGAACTGGAAGATCTACACCGACAATTTCGTCGAAGGCTACCACATCCCTGGCACGCATCCCTCGTTCTACGCTGCCATCGACTTCGAAGCTTTCCAGACCACCGCCCATCCCGGTTATGTCCGGATGACCGCACCGCCGAAAGACGGTCTGTTCTATCGCGGCAAATGGCTTTGGATGTGGCCGAACTGGACGCTGTCCCTTTTCGATGGCGGCATGAACGTTAGCCGGATCAACCCGACCTCACCGCATCACACAGACCAGCACTATCATTTCTTCTTTGCCGACACCTCTGCAGAAGCATCCGAGAGCAGGGCGAAATCTGTGCAAGGCACTCTGGCTGTGGTACGCGAGGACTATACCATCTGCGCCGATACGCATCGCAACTATGCCGCAGGGGCCTATAGCTCCGGCCCGCTCTCGGGGCGGCATGAGCGGGGAGTGCAGTATTTCCAGGAACGTGTCGCTGCGGCACTGGGGGTGTGACCACCCCTGACGTCCTTGTCCGCCGGATAGTGCTCCGGCTCGGCGCCGGCACGAGAGCCCCCCGGCCAGTCGAGGGTATAGGGCGGGCACGGAGAGACGAGTTACCAGCGTCGCGGCAATCGAAGCTTGCTCAATGCGGAGCGCAGATTGGCGAACGCGGCTTTGACGACCAAGTTTAGCGGGCGCTCTCACCGGCCGGACCCTTGACGCCTGGAAGCGGGATGGCGGCTCTTGGCCAGTCATGCTGGGTCGTGCGGGAAGGTGTTCATCGACACCGTTTTACGGAAGCAGCTTATGGGCGGTGCAATCGGTCGAAGTTCCGCTCGCAATGGGCGCGGCTATTGGTGCGCGCGGCCGAGAGGGCTTTAGCCTGCGAGCGGACGGGTCCGCTCTTTATTCGCACGTGACGATCCCAGGTGACAATACTAGCCGGCTTGGGCTAATCACACGATGCGCAACAGCTCGCGCAGGCGGACAGGCAGTCGGGGCGAGGCTTGAAGTTCGGCGCAGCTCCCCTCCCATCGCTTGAGATACTCGGCGATCGGGATACTGGTGCGGCCAGGCCAACGGTTGAGTGCGCCCAGCGCCTCGGCACAGTCCGGCGCCGCCTCATACTCGGCGAGGATGGTCAAGGACATCGCCTGTCCGTAAGGAACAAGCGCAGTGGCTTCGATCTCGCCCCGATGCAAAGCGAACCACGCCGCGGCTCCAGAGGTGAACCCCTGGCTGTCGGCTAGGTCGGTATATTGATGGATGATGTTCTCGCGATATTCGGCGATCGCATCGCCGAAGGCATTGTCGCCAGCGAACGGCGGGTTCTCTCTCCAACTCTTCGCCAGGCGCCCCAACCCACGCAGAGAGAACGCTTCAACCATCGCTTCCTCCAGCCATTGGCAGGGCGCCGCCGGCTTGGCGTCAGCCTGCCAGCTGTTAGCCATGACGTGACCGAGTTCGTGCCCGAACTGGTAGGCAAGCTTCGACCAATCGCGCTCTCCGATGTCGACAACGATCCAACCCATGCTGACGCCGTCAAAGTGCAGCCAGATCGCCGGCGGCCCTGAGGGGTGCTCGTCAACACGCAGTCGCATCGGCTGTCGGTCGGAGAGCAGGCGGATTCCATCGAGGCAGGCTTGCCGCATGCGTTCAACGACCTGATCTGCCGCGCGCGGCAGCATGTGGCCCCAGTCGCCCGCCAGCTCGATGGGAGCGGAGAAGAGGGTGATCGGGGTTGTCGATGAAATTCGCTGCAGCATCGGGGCGTCGCACCTGTCCATGGCAAACCAACGTCCCGGCGCCGCAAAGGTTGCACCCGAGGCCGCGAGGCGGAGTCCTACCGTCAAAAAGTCTCGTCGCCGCACTTCATTCCCATGTGAACGCCACAACATCCAAAAGTTAGATCTTTGATCGTGTTAAAGTTAGGCCAAATCGACCGCTCATGATGGTTTCTTTATGAACGACGGCTAACGTTGCGCCAATCAGAACGGGCCACAGGACGGCGCTCTCCGCCGAAATATGCCTTGTCAAATAAATGCCGTGTCTTGAAAACCTGATCACTTTTAGAAATAGGAAATAGACCCCATAACCTGTCTAAGCCGAAAGAAGTCAGAGTTAGAGCCTCCGCCTCTCGAACGATTTGGTCGTATCTGTCCACTAGAATTCTATTTTCCCGATCGAGGCCGGTGCAAACCACTAATCCAGTGGGCGGGCTGTCGACATAAGAGATGTGCAATTCAGGCCGATACTTCGCAAGCAAAGGTACAATCTTCCAGACATCACCAGTCCAAAAACCACGAATTTCCTTCGGCTCAGAGTCATCCCCGAAGAAGCGTTTCCTTTGCGCCATACGCTCATTCAACGGCAAGCAATCATGCAAAACGAACATGGAACCTGTATTCGCCAGCTGCTCTGTATTGATAAAATCCCGCAACAAAAATTCGATTAGGTGAAGTCCATCAAAGAATGCCAGATCGATCCCCTCTGGAAACAGACGCCCAACCGCTGCTGAATCGGAAAAAAACTCGTCTGGTGTGCCCTGATAAAAATGCGTATTTTTCCGCCGCGTCAGTACGTTAGCGGATTCCAAGAATGGGTGAACGCAAACTGCATCACACTGTATCATCCTGATTGACTCGCCCCCATTATTTCCGATCTCGAAATAAAGCTGAGCCTCAAGAGCTTGTTCCGCCTCTTTGAGCCATCTCGTATAGTGAATGCCGGTGTGGGTGAACTCGTTCAGCGGTCTCGAGATCACTTCTGCTGCAGTCAAGTTCGATGCTATAGCCAATTCTGGAAAAATTGCGGTGAACCAAGGCATCCACCAAAAAAACTCTTCAAGACTCACTAGACTTGAAGGAAAAGCCTGCATGCACCAGTCAGCGCCTCTTGGTACCCTAGACTCATATTCCCCGTAACGATCCCCAAGCAACTCGTAGGCAATCTGTGAAAAGGGCAAAGTTGTCTCGATTACCTTGTTGGCGAAGCTCTCGACCGGCCTTTCCGACCATTTCTTATAAGTCTCAAGACCAGAGCCCGCAATGATCTGTATACCGCTCTCCGGCCTCTCATGCCGCTTGCACCACGGCGCTATCCATCCGTCCCGAAACCTGTTGACATAGTCACAGGCTTGGCTTGAGATTAAAAAGGCATCAGCTTCGAGATGAACGATCTTTTGAAACTCATTTGCGTCGGCGTAGCGCGAAACGGAGAAGAAAGATCTGACCCAACCTGGAAAATCCGAAATATTCCGCCGGCCAAGGCGATGCCTGAAATGGTATAGTACCAAAGGCGCATCACAACGCAGATCATCCCCTTCGTTTACTATAGTAAGGTCGGGCCAGTCCGGAAGAATCTCCGACCCGTCATCGACGAGGAGGATTTGATCAACCCGAATCCCCAGGCGGCGTACCGCTTCCACCCAGATACGATAGCGAATATTCCATGTATAGTATTGATCGCCATCGATCGGCACAAAAGCCGTGCAAAATACAACCGTTTTTTCCGGATCAGGAACTTTCATCAGTTACTCTTTCACATTCTCAAGCCGATCTAGAATAGCTCGGAAATCACGGCGCTCAAGATCTTGTATAAGGCCGTAACGATCTACAACCTCTTGTTTGTTCGGACCAGATAGAAAGAAGTCGGCAACCGGCCTTCCCCATTTTTCAACGAAGTGACGTTGATAAGCGCTGTCGGCTGACCGCGTTTCCTCAATGGGCTCGCCACTTCGCCATGTTGACTTTCCCATGAAATGCAAAAGGTAGGACCGACGCGAATGTAACACCTGAATTCCGGCTCTCAGTGCGCGAAGTCGGTAGTCGACGTCCTCGCCACCGCCCCGCCCGAATTGTTCGTCAAAATATCCGACTGCCGTCGAGACTTTCCACGGAATGTAGACACAAAAAAAGCTCATCAATATGCCTGTGTCGTAGTCGACTTCATCGACAAGTCCTCGTCGATGAATACGAGCTATTTCTTCGAGCTCTTCTTCCTGACCCGCGTAGTCCTCATAGTCCATCGCGATTCTGAGATCTAGTGATCCTGCCCGATATTGCACATTCTGATTGCAATAAGGGATTACAATACTCTCTCCGATATTTTCGCCCGCCAAAAGAAAATCAAGCCAATTTTTTGTATATATGATATCATTATTTAAAAGAAATAGATCTTCCTTAAGTATGCTAGAAACTGCAATTGCGAAATTAGCGTTCTCGGCAAAACTTCTCGGTCTCTGATTCCGAATAATGGTTGACGGCGGGAGGTCCTGCAATGACCCATCATTGTCTATGATAATAATCTTGTCGTTAGATCGAAAATTAGTCTTTTTAAGCAAAGAATCGAGAGAGGGCCTTGTGAAGGCTTGTGACTTTTGGGTGGAGATCATGACGAATATCATTGATCAGGCCTCGATACATCCCGATCAGCATCAAGAAGCGTTAGCGGACCGTGTTCCTGTTCGTTGTGCGGCGAGCGATGGTTGCGCTCGCGATCGGTCAAGTTTTCGATGAGCCGTGTCCACTCTTTGACGCGCTCCTTCCAATCAAAAAATAGCTCGCAGTAATTCTGCTGTGTCAGAGACATTTCTGGAGCATCAAACCACGGGCTTTCTGCCTCCCTGGCCATGGCTGAGGCGAACAAGGTAGCGTGCTCGACCACGTCGGCGCTCCATGGGTATACGTGAGCGAAGCCGCATGTCGTCTCCGGTAATGCACCAAGGGCGGGTACTATCACGCGGCACCCTGCAGCCATTGCTTCTATGACAGCAAGACAAGACGTTTCTTCGAACGTGCTGGGGTAGGCTAGATAGTGAATGTCGCGGAGCGCAGATTTGAGCTCTGGATTGGGGACAATTCCATGGTAGATCACGCCCTCAAGTGCTCGGGCACGGGCAAATAATGGTTGATACTTTGAGTCGTCGTGATGATATAGTCTCATCGACGACCAGATATGAAGCTCTGCCCTGTTTAGCCTCATTTGTTCCCACGCATCCAGCAGTACGGAAAGTCCTCGGAATGGAGTGCTGGTATATGCGAACCGTAGTGGATCGGACTTCGTCCAAACCCGCCGTTGTTGCGCGATTGTCGTTGCGTTATGCAGAACTACACATCTGCTTGGTGAAATTCCAAACTCGGATTGGTAACGTTCACGCTGCCAGTGCGATACGAAGGCAAAACATGTCACCCGGTCGACAAGTGCGCGGTTCCGGCACCATTGAACGGCGTTCTGATTAACATCGTGATGCATCCACATAACGAGTGGCTTTTCGTCGGACGGGTTATCGGGGAACAAGTTGATATGAAGCTGGATGCGCGCGAGCATATCTGGAATGCGATCCTTGAGGCCCGCAGTCATTAACTCTGTGCCTGCGGCTGGCGCGGGAGGTGTCCACGAAGAGTCTGACTGCATAAGCGTGGTTCCCTTCGAGATCCTGGCGAGGTTTGTGAATTCAGCATTCTTCTGGGCGCGCTCGCGCATCGCCGCGGGAAATCTACTTGGCAGTTTTCCCGATGCAATGGATGCAAAGCGCTCCACTTCCTCGAGCAGCCATCGTACCTCCGCTGCCTCCATGGCCGCGATCCACGACTCGCTGTCGTTTACGCCATAAGAGATCAGCAGTCGCTTTGCGTCGGGATGCCAAGCCAGGCCAGCGGCGAATTCGACACCCTTCCGGTTGAAGAAAAACGGTCGACTGACCTTCGCCAGGCTGTTCAGCTCGTCGAACCAGACAAAGCGGTGCTGGTAATATCGCCGCGCTTCGCCGGGTCTAGTGCGTGCCTCATGGACGATTGCAAGCCACCCCCCGTCAAAGGCAATCGCCTGTGAGCCTCCGCTGAACTGGCGTGCGGAAATCGCCGGCGCCTGCTCGAAGATGGTCCGCGCGCGCTCATCGATGGTTCTGGTCGGATCGCACTGATAGATGAACCGCAATTGCTCGCCGCCGCCATCGGCGGCCGGCTTGACCTGCGGCATCCAGTTCTTCTCGTGCAGCCTAGGTCCCGAGGGGCGCAGGATGCGCCAGTCGGTCAAGCGCCGCGGCCCAGGCCCGCCGTCATCGATGCGCCCAAGCATCTGTTCGCACCAGCCCTCCGGCGTCATTTCGCGCACAGAGGCGATTGCCCACAACTGACCGCCCCAGGCAAAGAGGCGCATGTCCTCGAAGCCGCGCACCAAGTCGTAAGCGGACTCGTGCATATCGGCCGGCGCGAGTACTTCACTAGCCGATTGAACGCCGAGATCGTCGTTTAGTCGAAGCAAGAAATTCCGTGTGCGGATCGGCTCGTCGTCGGGCGTGAGGTACTGGCCGGCTTCGTCCAGCCTGTAGTTCACGCTTCGCTGCAACAGCACTATCCGTTCGCCCGATCGCGTCACCGATGGATTGATCGGCAAATAGCCGTCAGGCGCCGTGAAATCGACCCGCAGCGCCGAGAAGGACGGCATCATCGCCTTTGCCGACTGCATGTAGAAATACAAATTCGATCGCGCCAACTCCCTGGGGCCGTCGCCGATGGTCCGGTTCAGCGCCAGCCAGTTGCAGGCCGCAAAGCCTCGGTCCTTGCGCTCGGGATCGCGCGCGTAGTTTGCCGCTATCGCAAACTCCTCCATCAGGCCTGTCGTGTAGATGTAATCCTCTATAAACAGGATGTCTTGGTCCGGTCGCTTGATCGCCAGGCCGGCTTCCGAAAACAGCAAACTGGCGTCGTTCAACCCTTTCTCGCGGTAGAAGCGGGCCAGGTCATAGAGCGGCTCGGCTCGTTGCGGACGTTGATTGAAGGCGGCAAGCGCCTGCTCAATGAAGCCAGGCTCGTCGCCGAGTTTGCGCAGGCAGCGAGCCCCCTGCAGGCGGGCGTTCCACGCCTCCTCGTCCCAGCCGCCCATGGCGGCGCGTTTGGCGTAGGCCACCGCGGCCTCCGCCGTTCGCCCGGCGTCGCGATAGGATTGCGCCAGGTAAAACCAGTAGCGTTGATTTTCCGGATCCTTCTCGAGGGCCTCCAGCAAAAGCCTGGCATCACGGTCGAACTTGTCGACGCGGTTCGATCCGCTGGCATGGTCCCTGTACCAGGCGCTGCGCAATTCCTGCACGCCATCGGGTACATCGAGATATTCGTGGGTCACGCCGTGGTAGCGCGCGCCGGCGTCGCGCCTGACCAGGCGTGTGTTCCAATAGGCGAGGCCCGAATCCGACCGCTGCAGCAGACGGTAGCCCGAGCTGTCGAGCCGCGATCGGAAGCCCGCGTCCTCAACCACCAGTTCCATGTCGGCGTCGTCAAACAACAGATAGTCGTAAGCAAGTGGCGAGGCATAGGCATGATCGAGTGCCGCGTTGCGCGCCTGCTCGAAATTGTGGAATGGGAATTCGTGCAGCTCGCCCGGCAGGTTGCGGGCAGCGAAGAACGATTTGATGAAATCCTGGGTCCCGTCGGTCGAGCCGGTATCGCCGATGACCCAGCAGTCGATGTGATCGACGACCGCCCCGAGACAGCGTTGAAGGTTCGCCATCTCGTTTTTGACGATCATGTTGAGGCAGAGCCGTTTGCCGTTCGTCATTTGCGATCTCTAGGCTCTCGATATGACTGTTGATGACGGGGACGGTTCGTATGCCGCCTCGCCTTGCGGGATCCGCTTCGATGCGGATTTGCCAGGCTTCGATCGCTCACGCATTTCCTCCCGCTGCCTCTACCCTCTTTGCGGTTCGGACGCCGGAACAGCCTGTATTCCCAAAGACCCGATCATTCCTTCCCACGGTTCGTGCAGGTCGTCCTCCGGAAACCGCGCTTAACCTTATCCATCGTGGTTAGCAGCCAACCGTCGCGCCGGCATACGCGGCAATAAATATCGTCAAAGGACCTTGTCCGAACTGCAACCGCCGGCATTCACCGCTCCGTCCGGTCCGACCGGTTTAGGTTCTGTATTTCGCCTCCATTTGCAGGCTGCCGTCAAGGTTGAGACACCCACATCCGCTGACACGTTTGCCAACCTGTCCGGCATCGTCTGTAAGTGCCATCGCCTGCGGGTTTGCCATGGACGACGGGGACCTTCAATTGCAGTCTGAAGCCGGCAGGATTTGAGGAAATCCATTAAGTGTAGGATTTTCATAACGATTTTTCCCATCCAGCCCCTTGCTATCGCTCGAACGTTCCCGCCCTGCTCTCCGCTAATTAGAAGTTACTTAATTTATAGTTTACAACTTGCTAATTTTAGAATTTACTAAAACCGGTGTTGAGGGGCGCCCGCGGTTTGGACGGCCGTGTGCCGGAATTTCTGCGAAAGTATCTCTCAGGGAGTTGCGTTAGAGGTCTGGGTCATCACGGCCGTTTCGTGGATTGGACGGCGCGTCCACAAGGCGCACCGACTACCATGTCGTGTCTATGAGCTTCTTCGTTTGGAGGCGGACGGCTTCCCATTGCCCTGAGAGTTGTCACCGGCGCGTCAGCGCTACGGCAGCGGGAGTGGGTTGTTGTGAACCGAGTAGTATCGCGTTCGTATCGCGAGGATCGTGCCGGCGCCCGTCAGGCGGACCTCCAGGGAACACCTAGGTTAGGCCTCAGCGCCCATCGCGCGGTGGGCCCGACTGTGGCGCATCAAGCCGGCGCTTCCGAACTCTTGCTCGATCCCGGCACGATCTTCCACAAACCTGAGGCCGGAGGTCGAGGCAATCATGCCCGACCCCGAGCGGCCGTCCCCGCTAAGGGCACCGGCGGGCCGGAACGAATTTCATCAACGTACAGTCGCACACAATTCGAACGGCCGATGCCGCTGCCCTCGTCGGGCGACGGGTGTTCGGTGTCAAATCGAAATTGACGACGCGGCGCATTCGTCGCTGACCAGGGAGAGTATTATGAGCTACATAGCAGGGTTTGCGGTCATGGAAGTTGCCGTTAGGGGCGTCTTGCCCATCGGCGACACGACCGAAAATGTGCCTTATTTAATCCTGGACACCGCCAAGAGCGCAATCGTCGGTCAGGTCATTCTTCCCAAGGCCGTCAAGCGGAGCCTCGCCGTCGCTGTCACTGTCAAGGTTCCGGCCGCAGCCGGCTCATTGGCGATTGGCACGTTTGACGATGGCGGGAATTTCCAGGCCTGCAGCTTCCTCCGCGTAGAGAGCCCCGCTGTCGGACGTCCCGACGGCGCTGTCGGCCCGTCAGGAAGATGACCGCTCAACCTCCTTGTCGTTATCGCGACCGCACGCTGGCCTAGCCGTCGGGCGGTTTTCCCTTGGATTGAGTTTAAAGCCAACAGGAGCCAGTCATGGCCCGTGCCTCTGAAATTCTCTTTGTCGATCCTTCAGTCTCCGATCTCAACACGGTTCTCGGCAACCTGAGGCCAGAAGTTCGGGCTTTCGTGCTCGACGGTCGCCGACCGGCGGCGCAGCAGATCGCCGCAGGATTGTCAGGGCACGAAGGGCTCGACGTGGTGCACGTCATCGCGCACGGCGCGCCTGGCCGGGTTAGCTTCGCTGCTGGAGAGTGGTCGGCCGCCACACTGAGGGAAGCGGCCGACGATTTCGCCGCAATCGGCAAGGCGCTTGCCGCTGACGGCGAACTGCGGCTGTGGAGCTGCGAGACGGCATTAGGGGATGCCGGCGAGGCCTTCGTGGCGGCGCTGGAAGAGGCCGTGGGCGCGGACGTCCGCGCATCGAGATCGCTAGTTGGCGCAGCCAGGCTGGGTGGCTCATGGGAGATGCCCGAAAACACGGCCGGCTCACGCTTGCCACCGATGACATCGGTTGGCGTGGCGGCCTACACTGGGGTCCTTGCGGGGGGCAATTTGACGTTCACGGGTACTGTCGCATCCGGAAGCAGTAAGAGCATCAATACATTTTTCATCATCGATACAACAACCAACACCGTTGTCGGCAGCTTCGTTCTTCCATCCTCCGCTAATACCGTTGCTCCAAATTTTGCTATAACGATTTCGATCCCAGATACTTTGCATGACTATGCAATATATGACAGCGGCTTTAACATCTACGGCACGCTGATACACAACGCTGGCGGAACTGCGTTCGCGTTCGGCCCCGATTCTGGCAACAACGGCAAAAACGGTGACACATTTATTGGCGGTAACCTAGCTGTTACGAGCCAAGGCGCGACGGGCCCGGCGGGGCCCACGGGCGCCACCGGCGCCACCGGCGCCACAGGTGCGACCGGCGCGGGTGCAACGGGCGCCACGGGCGCGACAGGAGCCACAGGCTCTACTGGCGCGAGTGGCTCATCGGGTGCGACTGGCTCGACGGGCGCTACTGGTGCAACCGGCTCGACCGGAGCCACTGGCTCTACGGGTGCGAGTGGTTCAACGGGACCGACTGGCGCCACAGGTGCGACTGGGGCGACGGGCTCTACTGGCGCAAGCGGCTCGACTGGAGCCACAGGTTCTACGGGTGCGAGTGGTTCAACGGGACCGACTGGCGCGACAGGTGCCACAGGTGCGACTGGGGCGACGGGCTCTACTGGCGCAAGCGGCTCGACTGGAGCCACAGGTTCTACGGGTGCAAGCGGCTCGACGGGAGCGACTGGCGCAACCGGAGCGACAGGTGATACCGGCGCCGCCGGTTCCACTGGCGCAACAGGCGCCACGGGTGCAACGGGTTCTACTGGTGCCACCGGCGATACCGGCGCGACTGGTGCGACCGGAGCCACTGGTGATACCGGAGCGACCGGGGCAACTGGAGCGACTGGCGACACTGGAGCGACCGGGGCCACGGGCGCAACTGGCGATACCGGAGCGACCGGGGCCACGGGTGCCACTGGCGATACCGGAGCAACCGGCGCGACGGGTGCCACTGGTGATACCGGCGCGACGGGCGCCACTGGCGATACCGGCGCGACCGGGGCCACGGGTGCCACTGGCGATACCGGCGCAACCGGAGCCACGGGTGATACCGGTGCGACGGGTGCCACTGGTGATACCGGCGCGACGGGCGCCACTGGCGATACCGGCGCGACCGGGGCCACGGGTGCCACTGGCGATACCGGCGCAACCGGAGCCACGGGTGATACCGGTGCGACCGGAGCCACTGGTGATACCGGCGCGACTGGCGCGACGGGCGCCACTGGCGATACCGGCGCGACCGGGGCCACGGGTGCCACTGGCGATACCGGCGCAACCGGAGCCACGGGTGATACCGGTGCGACCGGGGCCACGGGTGCTACTGGCGACACTGGAGCAACCGGAGCCACGGGTGCCACTGGCGATACCGGAGCGACTGGTGCGACCGGAGCCACGGGTGATACCGGTGCGACCGGGGCCACGGGCGCCACTGGCGATACCGGAGCGACTGGTGCGACCGGAGCGACTGGCGATACCGGCGCGACCGGTGCCACTGGCGATACCGGCGCGACCGGAGCCACTGGTGATACCGGTGCGACCGGGGCCACGGGCGCCACTGGCGACACTGGAGCAACCGGAGCCACGGGTGCCACTGGCGATACCGGCGCGACCGGAGCCACGGGCGCAACTGGCGATACCGGTGCGACCGGAGCCACGGGAGCAACTGGCGATACCGGCGCGACCGGAGCCACGGGTGCCACTGGCGATACCGGCGCGACCGGAGCCACGGGCGCAACTGGCGATACCGGTGCGACCGGAGCCACGGGAGCGACTGGCGATACCGGCGCGACCGGGGCCACGGGTGCCACGGGCGATACCGGCGCGACCGGGGCCACGGGTGCCACTGGTGATACCGGCGCGACCGGGGCCACGGGTGCCACTGGTGATACCGGCGCGACTGGTGCGACTGGAGCGACTGGCGATACCGGCGCGACCGGGGCCACGGGTGCCACTGGCGATACCGGCGCGACCGGAGCCACGGGTGCCACTGGCGACACCGGCGCGACCGGCGCCACGGGTGCTACTGGCGATACCGGCGCGACCGGGGCCACGGGTGCCACTGGCGACACCGGAGCGACCGGTGCGACCGGAGCCACGGGCGACACCGGCGCGACCGGAGCCACGGGTGCCACTGGCGATACCGGCGCGACCGGGGCCACGGGTGCCACTGGCGATACCGGCGCGACCGGGGCCACGGGCGCCACTGGCGATACCGGCGCGACCGGGGCCACGGGTGCCACTGGCGATACCGGCGCGACCGGGGCCACGGGTGCCACTGGCGATACCGGCGCGACCGGGGCCACGGGTGCCACTGGCGATACCGGCGCGACCGGGGCCACGGGTGCCACTGGTGATACCGGAGCAACAGGCTCGACCGGAGCAACCGGCTCGACAGGTGCGACCGGCTCGACTGGTGCAACCGGCTCAACCGGCGCAACAGGCTCGCCTGGTCCGACAGGGGCGACTGGAGCGACCGGCCCCGGCGGTGAGACCGGTGATCATGGTCACGATCATGACCACGACAACAATGGCCACGGGAATGGACAGCAGGACGCGCCGGGCAATTCCGGCGACCACAACAATGCCGACAACAGCAGCCATCAGGGACAGGGTAACTCTGGCGGTGGCAACGGTGGTCACAACGCCGCGGTCACGGCCAGCACGCTTGAGCTGACGGACACGACGAAGTTCCTGCAGTCCAGCTCAACTGACGGCGGCAGCGATCCCGGCAAGCATGCGTCGTTCCGCAACCTGGTCGGCCTTGCGGCCACAACGGTGACGACAGACCTGCTGAACGTCCTCAAGACGATCAGCGGATCTGGCAACAACCAGAACAAGCCTTCCGGGGCGAGCACGGATCTCACCTCGGACCAGACCAAGCCTGGCGCCGGCTACGCCAGCAACGACCACACCGTCAAGACGTCCCTGAAGGATCTCTTGAAGCCGCATGAGTGAGCGGCGAATGGACCTGGACCGTGCTGGTCCAGGTTGAGAATAACGGGCGCGCGGGCTTCGCTGGAAAGCGGAAACCGCGCGCCGATCGTTTCTTGGTGTCGGTTCGCGCAGCATCGTCCCGCAGCGCTTGGGCTGTCGATCATGGTCAGCCGCCAGCTGGCGTTCCAGCAAGGTCCGCTGCTGGCCCGGCCATGGCGACCATTAGCGGATTGGCAGTAACTGAAAGGAAGCCGCCAAGTCTTCGATTTTCAAAAACAATTTGCGCGAGTCTGGCGTCTCAATAATGACCGGGGTCTGCTGCCTCGTCTTGGCAATTTACCAATTCCCTACTTAATAGTTTACAAATCGCTAATTTTCGAATTTACTAATGTATGGGTATGGAGGGTGCCTGCGGATCGTACGGCCGGATGGCCGAAGGTCTGTGAAGGTGAGTTGGGCTGGGGTCTGGGTTAGCAAGGCAATTTCGCGGATGAAGAAGCTGCGCCTATAGGGCGCGCTACGACGAGCCGTGTCTATGTCTGTCCTTTGGCGGAAGGCGGACGATTTCCCATTCCGGAGTTCACTCGCGAGTTTGCCGTCGAAACGTCGGCGGCATGAGTGATGGGAGTGGGTGGCTGTGAGTCAAATACTATCGCGCGTGCCCCGTGGGGGCGTTGGTGCCCGGTCCGATGGGCGCCAAATTCATCCGCTGCCGGACGCTGCAACCGGTCGCCCGAATGCGCGGACCGATGCGCCCCGGGCCCACGCCTCCGAAATCCTTTTCGTCGATCCCACGGTATCCGATCTCGGCACCATCCTTCGAAACCTGAGGCCGGAAGTCGAGGCGATCCTGCTCGACGCCAAGCGCCCGGCCGCGCGCCAGATGGCGCGGGCACTCGAAGGCCGCGACGGCCTCGCCGCCGTGCACGTCATCGCGCATGGGGCGCCTGGGCGGGTGAGCTTCGCAGGAGGCGAGTGGTCGGAGGAGACCCTGGGTCGAGACGCGGGGGAACTGGCGGCGGTCGGCCGGGCGCTGGAGGAGGGAGGCGAGCTCCGGTTGTGGAGCTGCGAGACGGGAAAGGGGGCGGGCGGGGCGGCGTTCATCGAGGGGTTGGAGCGGGCGACGGGGGCCGATGTGGCTGCGTCGAGAGGGCTCGTCGGTGCGGCGGCGCTGGGGGGTGCCTGGGAGGTTGCCAATAAGGTGCCGCGCTTTCCTCAGCAATCGCCGCTCACCGGCGGAGGCTTGGAGGTTTACGGCGGGCTGTTGGTCGGCGTGCGCCGCATCATTTCGGGCGATGTACCATACGATCCTGCGGATAACGTTACCTATGTCGTCGTCAATTCGAGGGACAAGCGCGTTGTGGCAACCTTCTCGTTGCCGGGGCATGCGAATATTCCGAAGTTTTCGATCACGGTCACCGTGCCCAGCGAGAATGAAAATTACCAGGCCGGAAGACTAGACGAGTCCGGCAAATTTATCCCTGCAGACTTTATTATCTCACAAACTTCTCCACTCGGCGCGGGCCGTACGAATGCTTCGGAGGCTCCTCATGGCGCTTAAATCTGAAGTCCTTTTCATTGATCCCGCCGTAAGCGATATTGAGATTATCGCTGCAGGACTGAGACCCGAGGTCGATGCAATATTGCTCGAGACCGGTCGCCCGGCGGCTCAGCAGATGGCCGAAGCGCTCGCACGCCGGAGCGGTTTGGCGGCAGTGCATGTCATCGCCCACGGCGCGCCTGGGCAGGTGGGTTTTACCGACGGACCCTGGTCGGCTGCCACGCTGGCGCAAAACAGCGGCCACATTGCCTCCTTTGGCCACGCCCTTTCTGCGGACGGCGAGGTGCGGCTATGGTGCTGCGACACCGCTCTGGGAGATGACGGCGAGGTCTTTCTCGAAGCGCTTTCCGAGGTTGCTGGCGTCAATATCTGCGCGGCTACCGGGCGCATCGGCGCGGCCACGCTCGGTGGCGCGTGGGAACTGTCGCCGCGAGTAAGCGGGCCTACCCCTCAGCCGCCGCTGACTCCGACAGGAGTCGAGCTGTACGCGGGGGTGTTGGCTAGTTTCACTTTGTCAACTGAATCTGCTGTCAACATGGCAGTAAGTTATTCCGGCTTAACAGCCAACGCTACATATTACATTGTTGAAAACGTCGGAGGAACTGGTGGAGACGGCGGCAACGGTACTAATTCTGGCGATTCAAAAATAGTCATTATCGGACAGTTTACGGTCCCTCCATTCGCGGACGCCGGTTCTATTATTAATGTTGCGGTAACATTGCCTGCTGGCACGTATAATACGGATCCTTCTGTTACCAGCGGTTCCGGGGCGACCATCGGTGAAGTTTTCGTCGTCACGTCTGCAGGACTTCAGCAAACGGTCACTTCGCTAGTTGCCACCCCCGCCGCCGGCAACCCTGGGCCGACTGGCGCAACGGGAGCGACAGGCTCGACCGGGGCCACGGGTTCGACCGGCGCCACAGGCTCGACCGGTGCGACCGGCGCCACAGGCTCGACTGGCGCCACCGGGGCGACCGGACCCACCGGCGCCACAGGTTTGACTGGCGCTACAGGTTTGACTGGCGCTACAGGTTCGACTGGTGCCACGGGTTCGACAGGCGCTACGGGTGCGACAGGCGCTACGGGTGCGACCGGTGCCACAGGTGCGACGGGCGCCACGGGTTCGACTGGCGCCACAGGTTCGACGGGCCCTACAGGTTCGACTGGCGCTACGGGTTCGACAGGCGCTACGGGTGCGACAGGCGCTACGGGTGCGACCGGTGCCACAGGTGCGACGGGCGCCACGGGTTCGACTGGCGCCACAGGTTCGACGGGCCC